>OCJX01000002.1_pt1 | contig 949600 bp, 875 predicted proteins | sample 1480911 | NCBI WGS metagenome assembly OCJX01 (sample SAMN05301500, study PRJEB22388) | human gut metagenome | isolation source: Infant 2 DOL 22 gut | host: Homo sapiens | place: USA: Pittsburgh, Magee-Womens Hospital of UPMC | collected 2013/2014 | reverse complement strand
TCGAGCATCGCGCAGCGATACGACAACGCGCAGCGTTGCCCGCAGGGTGAGGCCACAGGCCGAATTAATCCTGCACGACCCACCAATTCAGAAAAAAGCGCCTTTTGGCGCTTTTTTCGCATCTGCAGCACCGTAACCTACATACGTGCTTTCTCGTTTCAACACTGCACCGATCATCATCCCGCTGTTCTCTGAACGGGCTATACGGTCTCGTCAGGCCATTATCCGCTGTGAACTGCACGGCCAGCGTCCGTGTTTTTAATTCATTAAACAATGGATGCGCAAATATGAAAATATCAGCGGACTTTTCGCGCAAGTTTAGGTATTTTGTTTAGTATATAAAACGAAGGGCGTTGCGGCAGGCGATATTCACGCGGCAGGCGCCCAGCCTAGCATGAGATTGCAGCGATGAGTGAAATGTTTGATGTCAATGCGGCGGTGTATCCCTTCCCGCCTAAACCGGTACCGCTGGACGTAGCCGAAAAAGCCTTTTATCGCGAGAAGATCAAAACCCTGCTCAAGCAGCGCAATGCGGTGATGGTCGCCCACTATTATACCGATCCGGAAATCCAGGCGCTGGCGGAAGAAACCGGCGGCTGCGTGGCGGATTCGCTGGAAATGGCGCGCTTCGGTAGCGCCCATCCGGCTTCCACGCTGCTGGTGGCCGGCGTGCGTTTCATGGGGGAAACCGCCAAGATCCTCAGCCCGGAAAAGCAGGTGCTGATGCCGACGCTGTTTGCCGAATGTTCGCTGGATCTGGGCTGCCCGGAAGAGGAGTTTCATGCGTTTTGCGACAGCCATCCCGATCGTACCGTGGTGGTCTATGCGAACACCTCGGCGGCGGTCAAAGCGCGCGCTGACTGGGTGGTCACTTCCAGCATCGCCGTCGAGCTGATCGAACACCTGGACAGCCTGGGCGAGAAGATCATCTGGGCGCCGGATCGCCATCTCGGCAGCTACGTGCAGAAGCATACCGGCGCCGACGTGCTGTGTTGGCAAGGCGCCTGCATTGTCCATGACGAGTTCAAGACTCAGGCGCTGCGGCGCATGAAGGCGCTCTATCCGCAGGCGGCCATTCTGGTGCATCCCGAATCGCCACAGGCGGTGGTTGAATTGGCGGATGCGGTGGGATCGACCAGCCAACTGATTCAGGCGGCGAAAACATTGCCGCATCAACAGCTGATCGTCGCCACCGATCGCGGTATCTTTTACAAGATGCAGCAGGCCTGTCCGGACAAGGAGCTGTTCGAAGCGCCGACCGCCGGAGAAGGGGCGACCTGCCGCAGCTGCGCGCACTGCCCGTGGATGGCGATGAATGGCCTGAAGGCGATTGCCGAAGGGCTGGAGCAGGGGGGCGCGCAGCATGAGATCCATGTGGACGCCGCGCTGCGTGAAAAGGCGCTGGTGCCGCTGAACCGCATGCTGGATTTCGCCGCTCAGCTTAAAATGCAGGTTAAAGGCAACGCTTAACCGTTTAAAAGGATGACCTCATGAGCTTCTTCAGTACCAGCAATATTCTGGTGCACATTCCGCTTGGCGCGGGCGGTTACGATCTGTCGTGGATCGAAGCCATCGGCACGCTGTTCGGGTTGCTGTGCATCTGGTACGCCAGCAAGGAAAAAATCATCAACTACCTGTTCGGCCTGATCAACGTCACGCTGTTCGCGGTGATTTTCTTCCAGATCCAGCTGTACGCCAGCCTGCTGCTGCAGCTGTTCTTTTTCGGCGCCAATATTTACGGTTGGTATGCCTGGAGCCGCCAGACCCAGGATAATCAGGCTGAGCTGCAGATCCGCTGGCTGCCGCTGCCGAAAGCGTTGGCCTGGGCGGCGGTCTGCGTCATCGGCATCGGCCTGATGACCTTCAATATCGACCGCGTGTTCGCCTGGCTGACGCAGATCGCGGTGGCAGTGATGCAAGGGCTGGGGCTGAACGTGCAGATGCCTGAGCTGCAGCCGGACGCGTTCCCGTTCTGGGATTCGGCGATGATGGTGCTCTCCATCGTGGCGATGATTCTGATGACGCGCAAGTACGTGGAAAACTGGCTGCTGTGGGTGGTTATCGATGTCATCAGCGTGGCGATCTTCGCCTACCAGGGGGTGTACGCGATGGCGCTGGAGTATGTCATTCTGACGCTGATTGCCCTGAACGGCTCCTGGCTATGGATCAAGAGCGCCGGGCGCAATGGTTCCAACCCGCTCTCTTCCGCACCTTAACAACGCAGAGGGCGCCGTGATGGCGCCCTCTTGGCTTAGTGGCGATGTCCCAGATGGGAGTGGGCTTCGGCATGTGAGTGTTCACTCGGCTCCGGTGCCCGGTTGATACCGCAGTCCGGCGTCTCGCAGTGCCGGTACTCCATCTGAATGGTCACGTGGCCAATCTTGTAGTGTTCCAACAGATAAGCCTGAATGCGTTGCAACAGCCCATCGTGGTCATGCGGCGGGATCACCTGCGCATGCAGCGTCATCAGCTTCTGTTCGCCGATCTGCCAGACGTGCACGTGATGGATGTTGCGCACTTCCGGGATATTCAGGCACAGGTCTTTTTGCAGCTTGGCGATATCGACCTCCTGCGGCGTGCCTTCCAGCAGCTCGTGGAAACTCTCCTTCAGCAGCCGCCAGGCGCTGCGCAGCACCAGACAGGAGACGAGCACCGACAGGATCGGGTCAATCGGCGTCCAGCCGGTGGCAAGAATGACGATGGCGGCGACGATGGCGCCCACCGAGCCGAGCAGATCGCCCAGCACATGCAGCGCGGCGGCGCGCACGTTGATATTTTTCTCTTCGCTGCCGCGATGCAGCAGCCAGAAGGCGAACAGGTTCGCCAGCAGCCCCGCTACGGCGATGATCAGCATCGGGGTACCCATCACCGGCTGCGGCTCGAAGAAACGCCGTATCGCCTCCCACAGGATGAATACCACGATCACCAGCAGCGCCGCGGCGTTGAGGAAGGCCGCCAGGGTGGTCAGGCGCAGGTAGCCGAAGGTGTGGCGCGCGTTGGGCTTGCGCTGAGAGAAATGCACCGCCATCAGCGCCACCAGCAGCGCGGCGGCATCGGTCAGCATGTGGCCGGCGTCGGCCAATAGCGCCAACGAGCCGGACAACAGGCCGCCGACCACCTCGGCCACCATAAAGACGGCGGTGACTAAAAAAGCGGTCAGTAGGCGTTTACTATTACTGTCTTTCGGCAGGTGTACGTGTGGAGTGTCCGACATTATTCATCCTTATGCATAGCCAAAGTGGGGGCGGCGAGCAGAGCGTCCAGCTCCGGCACTATCTGCGCCACTAACGCCTTTAATTTAGTATAAGCGGCGGCGGCAAGCGCGCCCCGACGTGCGGTTTCCACCAGCTGCTGGCACAGCTGCGCGGCTTCCGGCAGTTGCAGCATCAGCAGGCTGCCCTTGATGCGGTGCGCCGCCTGCTCCAGGCGCGGCCAGTCGTTCGCGGCGACGGCGTCCGCGAGCCGCTGCCGGTCTTGCCGCAGCGTATCGCCGAGCGTCTGCGCCAGCCGCTGCAGCATGGCGCGATCGCCACCCGCCATTTCGACCAGCGTTTGCCGCAGGTCAGTAAGGACTGACTTTGCTTCCTGCACCTGCGGTTGCTGAGCCAACACCTGGCCGATCGCCGCCAGTGAAATCGGTTTGGTCAGGAAGTGGTCGATCGCCACCAGCCCCGGAGGAATGCGGGTAAACTCCTGCACGTCTGCCGAACAGAGCACGATGCGGCAAGGCGGGCGTTGCAGCCGCTGTTCGTCGCGGCGGATCAGCCTGGCCAGCGTCAGGCCGTCCGGGCGCGGCATGTTATAGTCGATAAACAGCAGATCGAACGGTTGCCGGCGTTGGGCCTTCAACAGCGCATAGCCTTGTTCGAAGCGGGCGGGTTGCAGCCCGAAGTGGCGCAGCTGGCGTTCCATCAGCAACAGATTGGTGGGGTGATCGTCGATCAGCGCGGTACGCAAGGCGGAAGACGGCAGAGCAAAGGGGCTTTCCTCCGGGGCGGCAACCGGCGCCGCGCCGCTCAGCTCGACCGGTATCGCGACCTCGACGCGGGTGCCTACGCCCGGCTGCGAGTGCAGCTCGATGCGGCCGCCCATCTGTTCGACGATCTCTTTGCAGATCGACAGCCCCAAACCGGTACCCTGCACCGAGATGCGTTGCGCGCCGCGCGCGCGGTAAAACGGTTGGAACAGTTTGTCTATTTCATCGGCGGCGATACCGCAGCCGCTGTCGTTCACCGTCAGATGCAATTCCCCCTGCCGCTCATCCTGCGCGCGCCAGCCGATCTCGACCTGAATGGCGCCGCGCGGCGTAAATTTTATCGCGTTGTTTATTAGGTTGTTAGCCACCTGAAGTAAACGCTCACCATCAATCACTACCGCCTCCGGCAATGCCGGATCCGCCACCACGCTCAGCGTCAACGGCCGCTCGCCGATCAGCGGCCGGTAGAGGGCGTCGATGCGTGCGACCCAGGGGCGCAGCACCACCGGTTTCGGCGCCAGCGTCAGCGAGCCGGTTTCCAGCCGCGCGTGATCCTGCAGGTCGTTGAGCAGGTTGAGCAGCGATGAGGCCGAGCTGTATATCACCGGCAGGCCTTCCGGTGCGGGTTGGCGTTTGAGCTCCAGCTCCAGCAGGCCGAGGATGGCGTGCATCGGCGTGCGCAGCTCATGGCTGACGGTGGCGAGGAATTTGCTCTTCATGCGGTTTTCCGCCTCGGCGCGGCGGCGCGCGTGCTCGAGTTCTTCGCGTTCGCGTTTTTCACGGCGCTGCAGCATGAAACGGCGCAGCGTCAGCGCCAGCAGCAGCACGGTGGCGGCGGCCAGCAGCGCCAGCAGCCAGGTGGTCTGCGGCGGCATGCGGTTGTCGTTCACCGCGTCGATCAGGTTGCTGCGATCGACGATCCACTCGTCGCGCAGCGATTGCAGGGTGTCAGCCGGGATCTGCATCAGGTTCTTATCGAGGATCGCCAACAGAAGAGGCTGATCGCGGCGCACGCCGAAGGCCACCGGATAGGGAATGTTGTTGGCGGCGAAGGCCAGCTTGATGGCACCGGAATAGCGCGACAGCGCCAAAAAGTTGGCGGAGATGACGTTATCTACCAGCGCATCCAGCTGGCCGTTGGCCAGCGCGTCGTACATCGACTTGCTGTCGGCGAAGCTGATGGTTTGCTCCTGTTCCGGCACCAGCCCCTGCGCCAAATCGCCCTGCAGCACGCCGATGCGCTTGCCGGCCAAATCGCTCCAGGTGGAAATGCCGTTAGCGTGCTGGCCGACGTAAACCCCCCACAGCGAACGGTGGATCGGCATGCTGGCGCCGTAGCGCGCTTTGACGCCGCGCGCCAGCGGCAGGGCGGCGCGGAAGCTGGCCTGGCCGGACTGCACCAGCAGATCGGCCTGCTCGGCGTTGCGCGCCCACAGCGGCGCGAAACGCAGCCCGGTGTTTTGCGCGATGATGTTGAGAATGTCGATGGCGTAGCCGCGCGGCTGGCCGTCGGAGCCGCGGTAGGCGAACGGGAAGTTGTTTTCGATGGCGGCGTAGTAAACCACGCGGTGGCTCGCCACCCAATTCTTCTCCATCGTCGTCAGATCGGCATTGCCGGTGTCGAGGTAGCTGGGGATCTTCTTGCTCCAGCGGCCCTGCAGGGCGTTCATCAGCTCCATCGGCGCGTCGGCGATGGCGGTGTCCAGCGTGTCTATCAGCCGCGAGTCGTCGGCGGCGAACACGAAGGACAGGTTGCCCAGGTTCTCGTTGCTTTCAATCTGATAGAGCTGGCCGAGCTGCAGCTGATCGATGATAAAGCTGGCGCTGGCCTCGTCGGCGATAAAGTAGTCGCTGCTGCCGTTGAGCAGCGAGTAGACCGCCTGCAGATTGTTGTCGTAGCGCTGGATCTGCGACGCGACCGCCTGCAGAGCGCCGCCGGACTGCATGTCGGTCAGCGCGCCGATTGCGACGCGGGCGTTGGCGGAGTTGAGCATCACCGGCCGATCGTTGCTGCGATCGCGCAATACGCGCAGGTTGCTGACGTAATAGGGCTGAGAGATCGCCAGGCCGTGCAGCGCCTCACTCTGCGGGATGCCGTACAGCAGATCGATCTTGCCGTCGTGCAGCGCCTGCTCCAGCTGCGTCAGATCGGCAAAGCCGTAAATGGCGAAGCGAATGCCGGTCACCTGCTGGATATAGCCGAGGTAGTCGGCATTCAGCCCATATAGATCGTCATCCACGATGATGTTGTACGGGCTGGTGTTCTCACTGACGATGCCGACGCGCAGCGTACGGTCGCGCCAGGGGTTTTTCTCGCCGACGATCAGCATATTCTCGGGGGTATTCAGATTGCTGACCAGCTGATAGCGCACCGGCTCCGCCGCCTGCGCCAGACCGCACCACAGGAACAGCAGCAGCAGGGCGCGGCGCATCATGGCGCCAGCTCTTTAAATACCGCCACCAGCTCCAGCAAGTTGCCGGCGCCGGTTTTGCGCTGGATGTTCTTCTTGTGGGTGCTGACGGTCTTGTTGCTGATGTGCAGCCGATCGGCGATCTGCAGGTTGGACAGCCCCTGGCTCAACAAGCCCAGCACCTCGAGCTCTTTGGGGGTGAGCAGCCCGCCGTCCGCCGTCGGCGCCTCTTCAGCCAGCGCGGCGGCGGGGAAGTGGGTTTCACCGTCCAGCACCTGCTCGATAGCCTGCAACAACTCTGCCAACGAGCTGCCTTTGTTGACGAAACCGTTGGCGCCGGCGGCATGCGCCATGCGCGCATAGACCTCGGCCTCCTGCGCGGTATAGATCAGGATCGGCTGCTGCGGGTAGCGGCGGCGGATTTTTTTCAACAGCTGCAGCCCGTCGACCTGCGGCAGGCCGATATCCAGGATCACCAGGCCGAAAGCGGCCTCGGCCAGCAGGGCCAGCGCCTGGACGTCGTCCTGCGCCGCCTGGAGGCGGTAGGGGCGGGATGATTTCATTAGCGCCGCTTCCAGTGCGACATGAACCACCGGGTGGTCATCAACTAATAACAGAGAGGGCATGTTCAACTCGGGTCGCTTTATATTCCGATCGCTAGCATAGCGAAAAAGGAGGCTCTGCGCTCCCCCGATGAAACAGCACAATCTGCTGTTAATTTGGCGGTTCCAGCGGCGGGGGGCAAAGGTGATTTACAGCGCCATTCCCACAGGCTAGATTGTTGGGATCTACACCGTTACGCACTGCGAAATACCCCTCGATACCGAATGGAAAAGCTATGAATTACCAAAACGACGATTTACGCATTAATGATATTAAGGAACTCCTGCCGCCGGTGGCTTTGCTGGAGAAATTCCCGGCCACTGAACGCGCAGCAAAGACGGTGTCCCAGGCCCGCAGCGCAATTCACAATATCCTCCGCGGCAGCGACGATCGCCTGCTGGTGGTGATTGGCCCTTGCTCTATCCACGATACGAAAGCCGCCAAAGAGTACGCGGGGCGCCTGCTGGCGCTGCGTGAAGAACTGAGCGGCGAGCTGGAAGTGGTCATGCGCGTATACTTCGAAAAACCGCGCACCACCGTGGGCTGGAAAGGCCTGATCAACGATCCGCAGATGGACAACAGCTTCAACATCAACGACGGTCTGCGCCTGGCGCGCAAGCTGCTGGTGGAGATCAACGACAGCGGCCTGCCGGCCGCCGGCGAATTCCTCGACATGATCACGCCGCAGTACCTAGCGGATTTGATGAGCTGGGGCGCCATCGGCGCGCGCACCACGGAATCGCAGGTGCACCGCGAGCTGGCCTCCGGCCTTTCCTGCCCGGTCGGCTTCAAGAACGGCACCGACGGCACCATCAAGGTGGCGATCGACGCCATCAACGCCGCCGGCGCGCCGCACTGCTTCCTGTCGGTGACCAAATGGGGCCACTCGGCGATCGTTAACACCAGCGGCAACGGCGACTGCCACATTATCCTGCGCGGCGGCAAAGAGCCGAACTACAGCGCGGCGCACGTGAAGGACGTCAAAGCCGGCCTGAGCAAAGCCGGGCTGCCGGCGCAGGTGATGATCGACTTCAGCCATGCCAACAGCAGCAAACAGTTCAAAAAGCAGATGGACGTGAGTGCTGACGTTTGCGGGCAGATTAGCGGCGGTGAAAAAGCGATCATCGGCGTGATGATCGAAAGCCACCTGGTGGAAGGCAACCAGAACCTCGAAAGCGGCGAACCGCTGGTTTACGGCAAGAGCGTGACCGACGGCTGCATCGGCTGGCAGGACACCGAAACCGTGCTGCGCGATCTGGCGGCGGCGGTGAAAGCGCGCCGCGGATAATAGCTAAAATGACAAGGGCCCGGCAGCGGGTCCTTGTTTTATCCTTGTCATTGTACTTCTCTCTCCCGATAATTTAAGGCTTACACTTAATAGGCCAATGAAATCATTAAGCGGCCACCTTCGCATTATTCCTATTTAATAAAAGAATAATTGTCACTGCTCGCGGCATTGTGCTTATATAAGACGCTTTTTTATTCCACAAACCCCGCATGACAAATAAGCGGGGAGTGGTATGACCTATTCCTTTCAGGACGAAAGAATTATGACAAGCAATACCTCGCAGCCGCTGGGGCTGCACCGGATTAAATTCCATGGGAAAGGCGGCGAGTACTTCGCGATTTGGTTGGTTAACGCATTATTGACCATCGTGACGCTGGGCATCTATTCCGCCTGGGCGACGGTGCGCCGCCGCCGCTATTTTTACGGCAACACGGAATTGGACGGCGATCGTTTCGACTACCATGCGCAGCCGCTGCAAATTCTGAAAGGGCGGCTGTTGGTGATCGGCGGCCTCATCGTATTTTATATCCTGTTGGCGGTAACGCCACTGCTGGGGCTGCTGGCTTTGCTGGTGTTGCTTGCCCTGCTGCCGTGGATCGTTATCCGCAGCTGGCGCTACAATGCGATTATGTCGAGCTATCGCGGCGTGCGTTTTAATTATGTTTGCCGCACCGGGCGCGCTTATTGGGCGTTACTGTTCTGCCCGCTGTTACTGATTATCGGGCTTTATGTCGCCTTAATCATTTTGCTCAGCATTGGCAGCGGTTTTGACAGCATCAACGCCATCGGCCTGATGTTGGTGTTGACGCTGCTGTTGGCCGTGCCGGCATTCGCCGCCGTCAACGGTATTATTAGCGCGCTGCAGCACGATCTGTACGTTAATAACCTGTTTTTCGGGAATACGCCGTTTATTGCCGAGCTGAAAAAGTCGGCCTTTATCAAATTTGCCTTGATCGGCCTGCTCATTTTCCTGCCGTTTATGTTGGCGGCGCTGGTGTGTATGGGGTCGTTCATTCTGTCGCTGTACCAAATGGTATTGATGGGCATGCTGACGGATGAAACCGCCGATTTGCTGGTGTTGGAAAATATTGGCAGTCTGCTGCTGATGATGGTGGTGCTGCTGATTGGCGCCTTGATCGCCGGCAGCTATCAGGTCGTCGCCCAACGCAACTATCTGTTTAATCAGGCGACGCTGAACGGCAACGTTAAACTGCGCTCTTCCATGCAAACGCTGCCGTATATGGGGCTGTTGATCACCAATACCCTGATCACCCTGTTCTCGCTCGGTTTCGCCGTGCCGGTGGCGGAAGTGCGCCACGCCCGTTATCTGGCGGAGTGCACGGCGGTTGAAGGCGATCTGGCGTTGCTGGACATCGCGGCACATCAGGAAACCGCCAACAGCGCGGTGGCCGAAGAAGCGGTGCAGGCGCTGGATCTGGGCGGCAGCTTCTGAGGCGCCGATGATCCTCGAGGGCGCCTATCAGTTGCCGGGGCGGGCCGCACGTGAGGCGGCTCGCCTGCTGGTGAACGAAAGCGGCGAGGGCGTGACGCTGCAGCGGCAGGATGAGCAACGTTACATCCCCTTGGCCGACATTACCGTCTCTGCGGCGCTGGGCAATATCCCGCTGACGCTGACCTTCAAGGATGGCGCGCGCTTTGTGCCGGATGACGATGCGGCCTTTCGCCGCTGGTTCTATCAGCGTCGTTCGCCGGGCTGGGTGCATCGCCTGGAGCGCCACAAACGCGGCGTCGCCGTGGCGCTGCTGATGACGCTGCTGGCGGTCGTAGCCTACGTTAACGTCGTGCTGCCGTGGGCGAGCAGCGAGATCGCCATGCGCATCCCTACCTCGGTGGAACAGACGCTGGGCGAACATACGCAGACGTTTTTGAGCCAAAGCGGCTTTGAACCCTCCGCATTGCCGGCCGAGCGTCAGCAGGCGTTGCAGCAGCTGTTCCGGCAGGTGATGCCGGCCGAGATGCGCCAGGAGCGTACGCCGCTGTCGTTGAAGCTGATGGCGGCGCCCGGTGCGCCGAACGCCTTTATGTTGCCGGACGGCACGCTGGTGCTCAGCGATGGGCTGGTCGCCCTGTCGAAAAACGACGATGCTCTGGCGGCGGTGATGCTGCATGAGATGGGGCATCACGCTTATCGCCATCCGATGCGCATGCTGGTGCGTTCGTCACTGGTGGCGTTGACGCTGATGTGGATGACCGGCGACGTCAGCGGCATCGGCGACACGCTGCTGCAGTCTGCGTCCTTCGTGAATGAGATGCAGTTTTCCCGCGGCATGGAGCGTGAGGCGGATGCGTTTGCGATAGCGGAAATGCAGCGCCAGGGGCGTTCGCTGGCGCAAATGGCGGCGATCTACCGCGCGTTGGCGCAGGCGCCTGAACGCGAAACGGCTGACGGCTGGGCGCTGCCGGCCTGGCTCAGCACCCATCCGGCGATGCAGGAACGGCTGGACGCGGTGAACGAGGCGATGGCGCAGCAGTAATAAAAAAGCCCCCGGTTTTCACCGGGGGCTTTTTCGTTAACGGGCGAAATTACTTCGCTTTACCCTGGTTTGCCACGGCGGCCGCTTTTGCAGCGATCTCGTCGGCGTTACCCAGGTAGTAACGTTTGGTTGGCTTGAAGTTCTCGTCGAACTCATACACCAACGGCACACCGGTTGGGATGTTCAGTTCGAGGATTTCGTCTTCGCTCAGGTTATCCAGGTATTTCACCAGCGCGCGCAGCGAGTTGCCGTGCGCCGCAACGATCACGCGCTCGCCGCTCTTGATGCGTGGCAGGATCTCTTCGTCCCAGTAAGGAATCACGCGATCGATGGTCAGCGCCAGGCTTTCGGTCAGCGGCAGCTCTTGCTCGGTCAGCGAAGCGTAGCGCGGATCGTGGCCAGGGTAACGTTCGTCTTCTTTGGTCAGCTCAGGTGGGGTCACCGCGAAGCCGCGACGCCATTGTTTCACCTGCTCGTCGCCGTATTTTTCGGCGGTTTCCGCTTTGTTCAGACCCTGCAGCGCGCCGTAGTGACGTTCGTTCAGCTTCCAGGATTTTTCGGTCGGCAACCAGGCCTGATCCAGCTCGTCGAGGATGTTCCACAGGGTGTGGATCGCGCGCTTCAGTACGGAGGTGTAAGCGAAGTCGAAAGTGAAACCTTCCTCTTTCAACAGCTTGCCTGCTGCTTTCGCTTCGGTGCGGCCCTTGTCGGACAGATCAACATCGTACCAACCGGTGAAGCGGTTTTCTTGGTTCCACTGGCTTTCGCCGTGACGCACCAGAACCAGCTTAGTTACAGCCATAGCTTAACTCCTTAATAATCTGACATTTCAATGATAACGAAAATCATTATATTGCCGCGGGCCGGGGCTCGGCAATCGATAGTGTCTAACCATAGCCAATTTCTTGCCGCAAAGTAAGGGCTGGCGAAAGGAAAAAGCTGAATCGTTCAGGCTGGCGCTGCGAGGGGGGAAACGGCGCGCCAAAATCGCTTCGGGCGCGCCGTGGCGTGGGGAAAATCAGGCCGATTTTTTCAGGCAGTTGCTCATGAAGGTTTTACGCGCGTCGCCCTTCAGATCTTTGGTCTTGGCGTCGGCGTTGCAGTTCTTCATTTTCTGCTGCTGCGGCGTCAGGGTTTTGCCCGTCGCGGCGGAGCCTTCGGATTTCAGACAGGTGCTCATGAAGGTGGAACGATCGGCGCCTTTCAGCGATTTGGTGGATGCCTGCTGGTTGCAGTCGGTCATGCGTTTCTGTTGAGCCGCCTGCGCCGGCGAAGGCGTTTTCGTCGCCGTCGTCGCGTCGGCCGCCATCAGATTGGTGCTCAGCATTAAGCCCGCCAGCAATGGAAGTGCAGTAATCAGACGCATAGGTGTTCCTTCAGCTATTGATTGGCCGCCATTGGCCGAAAAAGGTGACGTTGCACAAGGCGTTGTGCTTATCACGGTAGCCTGAGTGTAGTGCGCGCTTTGGAATAAGGGAAGGCGGGCGCCGGTGGGGGGATAGCGTTAAAAGGTAAGTATTTATAACAAATTGCCCCCGGCCGTACGGCGAGGGGCGTGGCGGGTCAGATAGGATAAAACTGATAATGCGTGGCGCTGCGATAGCGGCTCCCCGGCTGCAGCCAGCAGTCCGGCTGCGGCCACTCGGGATGGTGCGGGCTGTCCGGCAAGAACTCGCTCTCCAGCGCCACGCCGGCATGGTCGGCGTAGCTGCCGCCATCGCGCGCCGGCGTGCCGGCCAGGTAATTGCCGCTGTAGAGTTGCAGCGCCGGCGCGTCGGTGAACACGCTCATTTGCACTTGCCCGTCGGCGGACCACAAATGGGCCGCCGGGCTCTCCAGCGCCCCGCAGGTACGATGCAGCAGGAATGCGTGATCGTAGCCTTTTACCCGCTGCTGGTCGCTGTCGCGCAGGAAATCCTGCAGCAGCGTTTTCGGCTGGCGAAAATCCATGCCGCTGCCGTCCACCGGCGTCAGATCGGCGCAGGGAATGCCCTCGGCGTCGACGGGCAGATAGCGATCGGCGAACAGCTGCAGCCGCTGGGCGCGGGCGTCGGTGCCGGCGCCGTCCAGGTTGAAATAGGCGTGGTTGGTCAGGTTGACCGGGCAGGGTCGATCGACCTGCGCCAGATAGCTGATTTCCAGGCGATTGTCATGAGTCAGGCGGTAACAAACCTGCACGTCGAGATTGCCGGGAAAGCCCTGATCGCCCTCCGCCGAGTGCAGCACATAGCAGACCTGCTGCGCATCATGCTGTACCCGGCGCCAGCGGCGGGCATGAAAACCGTCGGGGCCGCCGTGCAGCTGGTGGGCGCCCTGATTGGCGGCCAGCGCATGGGGGTTCCCGTCGATGAGCAGACTGGCGTTGGCGATGCGGTTGGCGTAACGGCCGACGGTGGCGCCCAGATAGGCGCCCTGACGCGGGTAGTCCGCCGGGCTGCGGCAGCCGAGCAGCAACTCGCGTCTTTCGCCGGATTTGAGCGGCAAGACGGCGGACAGCCAGGTGGCGCCCCAGTCCATCAGCGTCACTGTCATGCCGCCGGCGTTTTGCAGCTGCGTCAGCTGATAAGGTTGCCCATCGGGGGCGACTGCCGAGGTTGCGGTCAGCATAGGCCGGCGCCTTGCGAAGCCTGGCAGACATAGAAGGTTTCCTGTAATCCGCCGGTTTGCCGCGGATACTCGTGCGCCACGGCGGCACGCACCGTCTCCACGAGATCCTGCGGCATCAGCGCGACGACACAGCCGCCAAAGCCGCCGCCGGTCATGCGCACGCCGCCGCGCGGGCCGATCGCCGCTTTGACGATCTCGACCAGCTTATCGATCGGCGGAACGGTGATTTCAAAGTCGTCGCGCATCGAGGCGTGGGACTCCGCCATCAGCTGGCCCATGCGTTGCAGATCGCCTGCCGCCAGCGCGTCGGCCGCCGCCAGCGTGCGGGCATTCTCGCTGATGACATGGCGCGCGCGTTTGGCCACCAGCGGATCCAACTGATGTTGACGCGCTTCGAACTGTTCCAGGCTGACGTCGCGCAGCGCCTTGACGCCGAAGAACCGCGCCGCGTCTTCACACTGTTTGCGGCGGGTGTTGTATTCGCTGTCCACCAGCCCGCGTTGCACATTGGAGTTGACGATCACCACCGCGACGTTGTCCGGCATCGGCACCGCACGGGTTTCCAGCGAGCGGCAGTCGATCAGCAGCGCGCTGTCGCGCCGGCCGAGCGCGGAGATCAGCTGGTCCATGATGCCGCAGTTGCAGCCGACGAACTGGTTCTCCGCTTCCTGGCCGTTCAGCGCCAGCGCTACGCCGTCCAGCGGCAGCTGATAGAGCGCCTGCAGCGCCTGGCCCACCGCCACTTCCAGCGCGGCGGAGGAGCTGAGCCCCGCGCCCTGCGGCACATTGCCGGCAATCACCAGATCCGCGCCGCCGAAGTCGGTGTTGCGGCGCTGAAGGTGCTTCACCACGCCGCGCACATAGTCCGACCAGCGCTGATCGGGGTGGCTGACGATCGGATCGTCGAGCGAGAATTGATCCTGCTGATGCTGATAATCGGCGGCCAGCACGCGGATCTGGCGGTCGTCGCGCTTGGCGCAGGCGATGACGGTTTGGTAATCGATGGCGCAGGGCAGCACGAAGCCGTCGTTGTAATCGGTATGCTCGCCGATCAGGTTCACCCGCCCCGGCGCCTGGATGGTCAACGCCGGCGCGTAGCCGAAGTGTTCGGTAAACAGGGAATGGGTAAGCGGTTTCAGGCTCATGCTTGGGCTCCGGCTTCACGGTAATGAATATCGCTGACGGCGCGCAGACGCTCTGCGGCCTGTTCGGCGGTCAGATCGCGCTGGGCTTCCGCCAGCATCTCGTAACCGACCATAAATTTGCGCACGCTGGCTGAACGCAGCAGCGGCGGATAGAAATGGGCGTGCAGCTGCCAGTGTCGGTTGTCGGCGCCGTTGAACGGCGCGCCGTGCCATCCCATCGAATAGGGGAAGGAGCACTGGAACAGGTTGTCGTAGCGGCTGGTCAGCTTCTTCAGCGCCAGCGCCAGATCCTGGCTTTGCGCCGCGCTGAGATCGGTAATGCGCTGCACCGCCGCTTTCGGCAGCAGCAGCGTTTCAAACGGCCAGGCGGCCCAGTAGGGCACCACCGCCAGCCAGTGCTCGGTGTTCACCACGATGCGTTCGCCGGCGGCCAGCTCGCGCTGCGCGTAGTCCAGCAGCAGCGGGGAGGCATGTTCTTGAAAATACTCGTACTGCAGGCGATCTTCGCGTTCGGCCTCGTTCGGCAGAAAACTGTTGGCCCAGACCTGCCCGTGCGGGTGCGGGTTGGAGCAGCCCATCGCTGCGCCTTTGTTTTCGAACAGCTGTACCCAGGGGTAGTGCTTGCCCAGCTCATCGGTTTGCGCCTGCCAGGCGGCGATCACCTGCTCCAGCGCCGGCAGCGTCAGTTCGGGCAGGGTCTTGCTGTGATCGGGAGAGAAGCAGATCACCCGGCTGACGCCGCGCGCGCTCTGGCTGCGCATCAGCGGATCCTGGCTGTCGGGCGCCGGCGGCGTATCGCTCAGCAGCGCGGCGAAATCATTGGCGAAGACGTAGGTGCCGCGATAATCCGGATTGCGATCGCCGGTGATGCGCGCGTTGCCCGGGCACAGGAAACAGTCGGGATCGTGCGCCGGCAGCGTTTCCGTCGGGACGGCCTCCTGCTGGCCCTGCCAGGGGCGCTTGGCGCGGTGCGGTGAGACCAGCACCCATTGGCCGCTCAGCGGGTTGTAGCGGCGGTGCGGATGATCGATAGGGTTAAATTCTGTCATACGGTTCCTTTCTTGGCGTCGACGAGGGTGTAATCGCTTCCAATTACCGTCTTAATACGCCCGTTGCTGAACAGGGAGAGGTCATTGCGCAAAAAGATAGCACGCCCGCGGCGCTAAAAAGGTGATCTAACGCGAGAAATGGAATCGTTTACACTGTAATGAAAAGCGCCTGATGGGCGGAGAAAAGCCGGTGGCAACGTGATTGAGGGCATTGCGGTGCGCTACCGATGATAGCGTTTTCACCCGACCTGCCGGCAGAGAAGGGCTCTCTGCCGGCGTCAGCCGTTAAGGATGCTGATACAGCGGGTAGGTAAAGAACAGCAGATGGGTCAGATTAAGCCCGAAATGGAACAGAATCGGCACCCACAGGCGGCCGCTCCACATCCACGCCAGGCCGTAGATCACCCCGGCCAGCGTCGCGAAGATCACCATCAGCATGCCGCCGGCCAAATGCGCGGCGCCGAACACCAGAGAAGCGACGATCAGCGCCGGCCAGGCGCCCAGCCACTGGCTGAGGCGCTGCTGCAGGTAGCCGCGAAACAGCGCTTCTTCGGCCATACAGACGAAGAACAGGTTCGCCATCACGAAAGGCAGGATCCAGGCGGGCGCATGCAGCTCGATTTTTAAGCCGCCCAGCGCCACGGCCAGCAGCAACAGCGCCGGCACGGCCAGCAGCAGCGCAATCCAGCCCGCTTTGCCGACGTTGCCGCCGCGTTCAGCGGAAAACAGCGTGGGCAAGCAGGCGAACAGCAGGAAGGGCACCATCGCCTTGTCGAAGTTGTAATACATGGTGAACGGCGCGCTGAGCGGGCCGGCTTTTTCACCGTCGATCATCAGCTGATTGTGGATGCCCGGCACCAGGTGCAAGAACAGCGCCACGCAGCCGGCGACCACCAACCCTTCGAACGCGATCGCCAGACTACGCCGCTCGCGAAAATGGTGACGCAGCCCCGCCAGCGCCACGATGGCCAACAGGCAACCCAGGCTGAGCGGCGTCAACACCCCATGATAAAGCCCCATGCCCGCCGAGGCGGCCAGGATAACCCAGGCTATCAGCCGGTTAAACGGTAAGAAAAATAACGAAGCAGCCAGTACGCCCCACATGATATGTCCCTTTAAAATATGTACACGGCGCTCAGCGCCTATGCGGCGTGCGATGATGGCGAAATTGAGCGCTAGAGCGGATAGTAGCACACCAAGATGACGCTAAAGGTCGGGGCAGTGACGCATCCGTGCAGGGTGCCGGCCCACACGACCGGCGGTATTGAGGTCAGCCTTGCATCCAGGCCTGCGAACGGGCGATTTCCGCCAGGTTTTGCAGGGTGTCCAGGCTCTGCTGGTGGAGCTCCTGCGTGGGGGCCGCGCACAGATCGTGCAGCACGGTCACCTGGAAGCCGGCGTCGTGCGCCTGACGCGCGGTGCTCTCGATGGCGAGCGACGTGCTGACGCCCGCCAGCAGCAAATGGTGGCACCGATGTTGCCGCAGCCAGGCTAACAAATTGTTACCGGAGAAGGCGCTCACCGCCGTTTTATCAAACTGCAGATCGGTCTCCTCCTGATGCAGATCGGGCGCCCAGCGGCAGCCCGGGCCGTTTAGCCGCAGCGCGCCTATCTGTTTCAAATGGTTGAACAGCGGTGAGTGGAGCGGGATGTCATGATAATCGTCGGCAAATCCCGTCCGCACCCAAATCACCGGGATTTTTCGCACCCGGGCGTAGGCCGCGGCGGCATTGACGTTGGCGAGCAGGTGGCTTGCCGTCACCTGTTCGCGGCAGTGGTTGGCGCGCCCTTTGGGCCCGATCAGATCCTCGATCAGGTCGATGATAATCAACGCAGCGGACATGGCGTCTCCAGAAAATGGCCTTCTTTCTTTCTATGATAAAAGGCCAAATGTGATGTGCTGCGGTGAAGTGTTGCCGGATATGTTTACGCCGCGCTTCAGGCGGAAGCCGCCTCCAGCCGTTGCTGTTGGTAGCCGTAGCCGCCCTCGCCGTCAGGCACGAAGCTGAGGCGGTGTGTGATGCACTGCGGCGCGTCTTCGGCATGGTGCGAGACGAACAGCAGCTGTGTGGCGCCCTGGCCGATCAGCACGTCGATGAAGCGGCGCACCAGCTGGCGATTGAGCGGATCCAACCCTTGCAGCGGCTCGTCGAGGATCAGCAGCGCCGGGTGTTTCACCAGCGCGCGGGCGATCAGCGCCAGCCGCTGTTGGCCCCAGGAAAGGCTGTGGAACGGGGCGTCGCCGCGCGCGCCGTCGAGCCCGAGCAGCGCCAGCCATTGCTCGGTCAGCTGCCGCTGACGATCCGACACCGCCTGATAAATGCCGATCGAATCGAAGAACCCCGACAGCACCACGTTGCGCACGCTGGTGTTGACGCGATAATCCAGATGCAGGCTGCTGCTGACGTAGCCGATATGGCGCTTGATCTCCCAAATGGTTTCCCCGCTGCCGCGGCGGCGGCCGAACAGCGTCAGATCGTTACTGTAGCCCTGCGGGTGATCGCCGGTGATCAAGCTGAGCAGCGTGGATTTGCCGGCGCCGTTCGGGCCGACGATCTGCCAATGTTCACCGGGGTTAACCTGCCAGTCGAGATGATTGAGGATCGGCCGGTCGTTATAGCTGACTACGCCGTCGCGCAGGACGATCAGCGGCCGATCCGCCGGCAGCGCGACCTTTTGCGTTGGATCCTCCTCCTCCGGCAGCGCCAGCCCGCTGAGGTTTTCGCTGTGCGCCAGCTGCGCCACCAGCGCGTCCTCCATCACCTGGCGGCGCGGCCCGCGGTTGGTCAGGGTACAGTCCGCCAGCACGCCCACCTGCCGGACAAAATCCGGGATGTCGTCGAACCGGTTGAGCACCAGCACCACGGTCTGGCCCTGGGCGGAAAGCTCGCTCAGCAGCGTGGCGAGCTGCGCGCGCGAGTGCACGTCCAGCCCGTCGAAGGGTTCGTCGAGGATCAGCAGGTCAGGCTCGGGCATCAGCGCCCGGCACAGCAGGGTTTTGCGCGTTTCGCCGGTGGAGAGGTATTTGAAGCGGCGCGTCAGCAGGGCGGTGATGCCGAACTGCGCGGCCAGCCGCTCACAGCGCGCGGCGTCTTGCACCTCTTCCTGAATGATTTCCGCCGCGGTGCGGCCGGTGTCGTCCTCGTCCGCGCTGAGCAGATCGGTGTTGTTGCGTTGCCACTCGTCGCTGACCATTTTTTGCAGCTGTTCGAAGGAGATGCGCACCGCGTGCTGAAAGTCGCTGCGGCGCTCACCGCTCAGCAGAACCAGTTCGTCGGCCAGCGCGCGCGCCAGGGCGGATTTGCCGCTGCCGTTGGCGCCGACGAAGGCCCAGCTGTCGCCGGCCTGGATTTCCAGCGCGTCCAGCGTCAGGGTGCGGGTATCGCTTAAGCGGAATGAACCTTGCGAAATGTGCAACGACGACATCACCTGTTCCTTTTTTTGCAATTATTTGCCTTAGGAATAGGCGCATTGCAGGGGGATGTCAATCAACAAAAACGCAACGTTACGTTGCGCTTAACACAACGTGGCGACAATCACGCGATCGGCGTTGAACAGGGCGTGTACGGCGGTGCCGACGCTCAGCTGCAGGCGCTGCAGCTCCGCCGTCGTCAGGGTGGCGCACAGGGTTTCGCCGCCCGCCAGCGTCACCAGCACCTCGCTGTGTTCGGCGCCCGGCTGAATGCCGGCCACCACGCCCGCCAGCGCGTTATCCGCGCCGATATGCTCCGCCGAATCGACGCTTAACCGCACCCAGGGCGCCTTGATCAGCGCCAGCACCTCTTTGCCCGGCGTCAGCTGCAGCCGGTCGGCGCTTTGCTGGGTGACGGCCGCCGTCAGGCGAGTGGTGCCGTCATTCAACAAAATCGCCAGGTGCTGCTGCACCTGCTGATGATCGCGTTCGATGACGGTGCCGAAGAACTGATTGCGCGCGCTGGTTTGCAGCGAGAAGCGCGAGATGGCCGCCAGCAGGCTGTCGAGCGGCAGATCGTCCTGCTGCAACACGTCGAAAGCTTTTTGCTGCACCTGGCCCAGCAGGTCATACAGCTGGATCAACCGCTGGCCATAGTGCGTCAGCTGTGCGCCGCCGCCGCCTTTACCGCCGGTGGCGCGTTCCACCACCGTTTGTTCCGCCAACTGGTTCATCTCATTGATGGCGTCCCAGGCGCTTTTGTAGCTGATGCCCGCCAGTTTGGCGCCCTGGCTGATGGAGCCGGTGTGCTGCACCTGTTTCAGCAGCGCGATGCGGCGCGGATCGGCGAACAGCTTTTGCTGGAGTTTGAGAGTCAGAAGAATTTCGGCCTGCATAGCGCATCCTGTCGGCGGCAAAAATCTTATTGTCGCCGATTTGGCGGCAAAGCGCCAAGCGCAGTGCGCTGGAGGGCGGGGCAATAAAGACTGGCATTGCTTTGTTGTTATAATATAACATAACAGAAAAACGATAAGGCTTTACGCTGGCTGCGGCCGGTTTTTATTTCACCACAGGGATGCTTCACATGAGTACGACACGCCGGCGTCTTGTCACGCCCAGAAAATCGTTATGCCTTGCCGCCGCCTGGGTCGGCGGCGCACTGACGGCGCCGTTGGCTTTCGCCGCCGACTGCGATAAAGCCCGCAATGCCACGGGATGCGAAGAACAGCTCACCGTGGAGGCGGCGGCCCCCGCCGGGCGCTACGATGCGTTGAGCGCCGTGAGCCGCAGCGCTTCGCAGCTCGGGCTGACCGCTCGGGAGACGCCGCGCAGCGTCGATATCATCAGCGCAAGAGCGATTCAACAGCGGGGCGATCGCTCGCTGGCCGCCGCCGTCGAGCACGCCACTGGCCTGTCCGGCGTCGCTTCGCCGACGCTGTCCAACAACTTTTCCGCGCGCGGTTTCCGGCCGATCGCCTGGCTGTATAACGGCGTGGAGATGCCCGGCAGCACGCTGCAGCTGGGCGATCCGGCGCATTACGACAGCATCGAGATACTGCGCGGGCCGGGATCGGCCTTGAACGGCCTGAGCGCCGCGGGCGGCAGCGTCAACCTGATCTCGCGGCGGCCGACCTTCAGCCGCCAGCCGCTTGAGCTCGATTATGGCTTCGGCAGCTACCGCAGCCAGCGTCTGCATCTGGGGGCCGGCGGCACGCTGGTGGACGATGCGGTGGCATACCGGTTGGACGTCAGCGGCAACGACAGCGGCAGCAACGTGCAGTACGAACGCGATCGGCAGAAGCGGGTTTCCGGCTCGCTGCTGTTTAAACTGACGGACGATGCGCTGTTGACGCTGAGCCTGGACCGCATGCTCAACCGCACCAACAACCCTTACTACGGCACGCCGCTGCTGGACGGGCGCATTGCCGGCGAGCTGCGCGACATCAATTACAACAACCTGACCGACAGCCGCATCCAGAGCAACGCCACCGCATTTCAGGCCAGTCTGGACTGGTTTATGACGCCCGAAGTGGAGTGGCATAACCAATTCTATTACTACAGCGGCTTTCGCGAGTGGCGCAACGTCGAACGCTTTCGCGTCGCGGCGGCGGCCCGACCCGGCGACGTCAACCGCGACTCCTTCGGCGCCCTGGCGCACGACGACGATCTGATCGGCAACCGCAGTTCGCTGGTGTTCGATCGCGCCATCGCCGGTTTCGATAACCGGTTGCTGGTCGGCCTCGATCTGAGCAAGCGGCATTTTCAGTATTACTCCAACGGCTTCCCCGGATCCGAAGACGTGCCGCTTGGCGCGCCGCCCCGAGAGCCGTTCGCCCAGGGAACCGACCGCCAACGCGCGCCGGTGCGCCACGTTACCCAGAACCAGTACGCCGCCTTTCTTGAAGATCGCTTCAGCCTGACCGAGCGTTTAGCGCTGCTGGGCCAGCTGCGCTACAACCATATGAACATGGACTGGCGCTTCCAGGGGCCGCAGGAAGAGAGCCGCGCGCATACCTACGTTTTCAGCACCTGGAGCCTGGGCCCCAGCTATGCATTGACCGATAACCTCACGCTCTACGCCAACTACACCACCGGCCAGGAGCCGGGCAACGATCTGTTCTTCCTCAGCCCAACGCAGACCGATCTGCCGCTGACGCGAGCGCGCCAGTGGGAGGCCGGCGCCAAAGGGCAGTTTTGGGGTAACAAGGGCGAGGCGACGCTGGCGCTGTACGAACTGCGTAAGGACAACCTGTTTGTGCCTGACGCGCAGCGGCCGGATGCGTTGAACGCGGTAGGCAGGCAGACGTCGCGCGGCATCGAGCTTGGCGTGGTGCTGCGTCCCGACGAGCGCTGGGAGCTGGCCGGCAACGCCGCCTACACGCATGCCCGCTACGACGACTATCGCGGCGGCAGCCCGCTGCGCAGCTACAACGGCAATCGCCCGGCCTATATCCCGGACTGGACCGCCAACCTCAGCGTGCATTATCAGGCGACGGAGCGCCTGGGGCTGGCTTCTTCACTGCGCTACGTCGGCAGCAGTTACAACGACGACGCCAACCAGCGCAAGATGCGCGCGTACACCACGCTCGATCTGGCGGCGGACTATCAGCTGACGCCGATCGTCGATGTCGGTTTCCGCATTCGCAACGCCACCAACCAGCTGTATGCCTATCAGCGCACTTACCCGGATCAGGCGCTGATCGCGCCGCCGCGCAGTTATGAAACCTTCGTGTCGGTCAGGTTCTGACGGCGTGAAACGCTGGCTTGCTCTGCTGTTGTGCGCCTTGGGATTGGGCGGGGGCGCGCCGCTGCGTGCCGATGCGGCCAGCCTGCAAAATTGCGGGGTAACGCACGATTACCCGCAGCCGCCGCAGCGGGTGCTGGTTTACGCCAACCCGGCGCTGGAAAACCTGCTGGCGCTGGGGCTGGCTGGCCGTGCAATCGGCGTGGTCGGGTATGACCGCGCGCGCGATCCCGCGCCGACGGCCGATGCGCTGCAGGCGCCCACCAGCCCGGCGCCGCCCACGGCGGAAGCGTTGTTGCTGATGCGGCCGGATTTTGTCTATTCGGCCAGCTATTACTGGCTGCACAGCCCGGAAACGCCCGATCGGGCGCGGCTGGCGGCATGGGGCATCGGCACTTATCTCTCACCCGGCGCCTGCAGCGGCCAGCAAAGCGCGATCGCCGCCGCGCTGACGTTTGAAGACATTTTCACCGAGCTGCGGGAGCTGGCGCGCATTTTCAACGTCAGCCGCGCCGGTGAAGCGCTGGTCGAACGGCTGCGCGGGCAGCTGAGGGCGCTCGAACCACAGCGTGCTCAGCTGCCGCATTTGCGCCTGCTGTGGTGGTATGCCGGCGCGCAAACGCCCTATGTGGCGGGCTGCTGCGGCGCGCCAGGTTTGCTGAGCCGCAGCGTCGGCAGCGAGAACCTGTTCGGCGACCGGCCCGAGCTGTGGCCGACGGTGTCCTGGGAAATCATCGCCGCCCGCGATCCGGATGCGATCGTGCTTGGCGATCTGCCGCGTGGCGGCCTCGGCGACAGCGCGGCGGACAAGATCGCCTTTCTGGAGCATCACCCGCTGACCGCGACGCTGCGCGCCGTGCGTCAGCGGCGCTACGTGATCCTCCCCGGTTACGACATGGACCCTTCCGCCCGCACCGTGGCGGCGTTGGGCCGTTTGATTCGGGGCCTGGCGGCCTTGCCGCCGCAGGCGCCGACTTTTTCCAACAAGGAACCTTGATATGACTGCCGTTTCATTCTCTTCGCTGCTGGACTCCTGGGATCGCCAGCAGGCGGCCTACATCGCCGAGCGGGAAGCGCGTTTTAACGCCCAGCTGGACGTGCTGGCGCTGGCCGCCGGTCAGGATTTTCACGTGGTGGATCTGGCCTGCGGCCCGGGCTCGCTGAGCCTGCGCATTTTGCAGCGCTTTCCGCAGGCCAGGGTGACCGCCATCGATCTCGATCCGCTGCTGCTGGCGGTGGCGCGCGGCGCGCTGGCGGCGTACGGCGATCGGATCCGCATTCTGCAGGCCGATCTGGCGGATCCGGCCTGTTTTTCCGCACTGTCCGGCCCCGCGCCGCAGGCGGCGGTGTCCAGCACGGCGCTGCACTGGCTGATGCCCGAGCAGCAGCTGGCGCTGTACCGCAACGTCGCCGGGCTGCTGGCCGACGGCGGCGTGTTCCTGAACGCCGATCATCAGCGCTATGACCAGCGCCAGCCGCGGCTGAAAGCGTTGGCGGAGCGGCACGACGAGCAGACCCAACAGCGCGCCTGGGACAACGGCGTTGAGGATTGGGATCGCTGGTTTGCGGGCGCGCTGCAATCGCCGGCGTTGGCCGCTTATCAGGCCGAGCGTGAAGCGCTGTTCGCCGGCCGCCCGGTGCCGCCGCCGACGCCGGTGGATTTCCAGCTCGCGGCCCTCAGGCAGGCCGGTTTCAGCGAGGCGGGGACGGTGTGGCAGCTGCTGGACGACTATGTGATCGCAGGCTGGAAATAGCATGATCCGGCGGTTACTGCCCGGCCGTGAGGCCAGCTGGCTGCTGTTGCTGGCGGCGGCGCTGCCGCTGGCCCTGCTGGGCGCAACCCTGTCGGGGCCAGCGCCGATCGCGTGGCACGACGCCTGGCGCATTGTGCTTGGCGTCAGCGGCAGCGCGGCGACCGATACCGATGTGTATCAGCGCATCATCTGGTCGCTGCGGATGCCGCGCGCGCTGTTGGCGGCGCTGGCCGGCGCCGGATTGGCGTTGGCGGGCACCGTGCTGCAGTCGCTGACCCGCAACCCGCTGGCCGATCCCTGGGTGCTGGGCATCTCCTCCGGCGCCGGCGTGGGGGCGGTAACTGTGCTGGTATTGGGACTGGGGGGCGGCCTGTTGTCGGTGTCCGGCGGTGCGTTTATCGGCGCGTTAGGGGCGTTTGCGTTGGTGATGCTGCTGGCCGGGCGTTCGCTGCAGGGGGAGTCCACGCTGTTTATCCTGGCCGGGGTGGCGGTGACGCAGCTGCTCTCCGCGCTGACTTCGCTGATCACCCTCTGGCAGGCGGACGCCAACGCCACGCGCGGCGTGATGTTCTGGCTGCTGGGATCGTTCAGCGACGCGCGCTGGCCGCAGGTCGGGCTGTGCGGGTTGGCGCTGGCGGCGGCGCTGCTGCTGTGTTGGCTGCGGGCGGGTGAGCTGGACGCGCTGGCGTTTGGCGGCGTGACCGCCGCTTCGCTGGGGGTGGCGGTGGCTCCGCTGAAGCTGCTGCTGTATGTGGTGACCACCGCGCTGACGGCGGCGATCGTCGCGTTCAGCGGCGCGGTGGGATTTATCGGGCTGACGGTGCCGCACGTCGCCCGGCGGCTGGTCGGCTCGCGGCATCGGCGGCTATTGCCGGCCAGCGCGCTGTGCGGTGCGCTGTTCGCCGTGGCGGCGGACACCCTGGCCAGAACGCTGTTTGCCCCGCGCGAGCTGCCGGTCGGCGTGCTGACGGCGCTGCTGGGGGTGCCGGTATTCCTGCTGTTGCTGTATCGGAAGGTCAATGCATGACGATTGAAAAAGCGCGATCCGGCCTGTGCGCCGAGGCGGTGAGCTGGCGAGCGGGCGAACGCATGGTGCTGGAAAATCTGGATTTCTGCGCCTTGCCCGGTGAGGTCACCGGCGTGCTCGGCGTCAACGGCAGCGGTAAATCCACGTTGCTCAAGCTGCTGGCCGGGTTGCAGCCCGCCGCCGGGGGCCGCGTTTGGCTGGCAGGGCGCCAAATTACCGCGTTTTCCGGGCGGGAGCGCGCCAGGCGCATCGCTTTTCTTGAGCAATCCGCCCCCGGCGCTTTCGCGCTGCCGGTGAAGGAGGCGGTATTGTTGGGGCGCCTGGCCCATGTCGGCCGCTGGCGAGGTTTTGGTACCGAGGATCGCCGCCTCGCCGGGCAGGCGATGGAGCAAGTGGGCATCAGCCACCTGGCCGATCGCGATTGGCAGCGGCTGTCCGGCGGTGAACAACAGCGGGTGCATCTGGCGCGCGCGCTGGCGCAGCAGACGCCGTGGCTGCTGCTGGATGAGCCCGCCAACCATCTGGATATCGCCCATCAGCAGCAGTTTATGGCCTTGCTGCGGCGGCTGAAGCTCAGCGTGGTGGTGACGCTGCACGATCTGAATCTGGCGGCCTGTTATTGCGATCGGGTCGCGCTGCTGCAGCAGGGCGGGATCTGTGCGGCGGGCACGCCGCGGCAGGCGCTGACGCCGGAGCACATTCGCGCGGTGTACGGGGTGGAAGCCCGGCTGGCGGCGCCCGCCGGCTATGCGCCACCGCTGATCTACTATCCTGCGGCGGGATGAGCCGGTGGAAAGGGCACGTTTGGCCGATCACAATTTCGCCCCGCTGGCTAAAATAACTCCGGTTTTAGCGATTTTTTTGGGTTAGAATAACCCGATATGCGGTGAAAGGCATTTGCCGCTCAATGGGCAGTTAAGCGAGGCTATCATGTTGGAATTATTGAAAAGTCTGTTGTTTGCCGTGGTCATGGTGCCGGTGGTCATGGCGCTGATCCTCGGCCTGATCTACGGTTTTGGCGAAGTGTTCAACGTCTTCTCCAAAGTGGGCCGTTCGAAAGAAAACCGCACCCAGCACTGACCGTTCCCCATCTCGATACCCGCCGGCATCGCCCGGCGGGTATTCCTCAAGTTATCTCACGCTTTGCCGATAAACCGCATGACAAGCTTTCGCGCAACGTTATATTATTTTTTATATAACGAAGAGTGATAATGCACGTTAACTTGCGGAGAAAAACAATGAAACAGCAATGGACCAAATGGGTTGGCGGGATCGTGTTGGCATCGGGCCTGGTGGCACAGGCTTCGGCGGCGGAAAAGATCACCGTGTTCGCCGCCGCGTCGCTGACCAACGCGCTGCAGGACATCGCCACCCAGTATCAAAAAGGCAAGGACGTGCAGGTGGTTTCCTCCTTCGCGTCGTCCTCGACGCTGGCGCGCCAAATTGAGCAGGGCGCCCCGGCCGATCTGTTCATCTCCGCCGATCAACAGTGGATGGATTACGCCATCGACAAACAGCAAATGGTGAAAGACACCCGCTACACGCTGCTGGGCAACGAACTGGTGCTGATCGCCGCCAAGAGCGATAAGCAAGACAAGATCGCCATCGACAAGCAGACCGACTGGGCCAAGCTGCTCAGCGGCGGCCGCCTGGCTGTGGGCGATCCGGATCACGTGCCGGCCGGCATCTACGCCAAAGAGGCGCTGGAACATCTGGGCGCCTGGAGCGCGCTGGAACCGAAACTGGCGCGCGCCAACAACGTGCGCAGCGCGATGGCGCTGGTGGAGCGCGGTGAAGCACCGCTCGGCATCGTCTACGGCTCCGACGCGGTCGCCAGCGACAAGGTGAAAGTGGTGGGCGTGTTCCCGGAAGACAGCCACAAACCGGTTGAATATCCGATGGCGATGGTGAAAGATCGTCAAAATCCGACGGTCAGCGCTTTCTATACCTATCTGAAGGGCCCGGAAGCGGCCGCTATTTTCGAACATTATGGATTCACCCCGCGTAAATGATTCTGAGTGAGTACGAGTGGCAGGCGGTTGAGCTGAGCCTGAAAGTCTCCGGTTTGGCGGTGGTCTGCAGCCTGCCGTTCGGCATTCTGATGGCCTGGGTGTTGGTGCGTTGCCGCTTTCCCGGCAAGGCGCTGCTGGACGGCGTCATTCACCTGCCGCTGGTGCTGCCGCCGGTGGTGGTCGGCTATTTGCTGCTGATCGCCATGGGGCGGCGCGGCGTCATCGGCGAGTGGCTGTACGACTGGTTCGGCTTCAGCTTCAGCTTTAGCTGGCGCGGCGCCGCGCTGGCATCGGCGGTGGTGGCGTTTCCATTGATGGTGCGCGCCATCCGGCTGGCGCTGGAGGCGGTGGATACCCGGCTGGAGCAGGCGGCGCGCACGCTGGGCGCCAACCCGTGGCGGGTGTTTTTCACCGTCACGCTGCCGCTGTCGCTGCCCGGCGTCATTGTCGGCGTGGTGCTGGCCTTCGCCCGCTCGCTGGGGGAGTTCGGCGCCACCATCACCTTTGTCTCCAACATTCCCGGTGAAACCCGCACCATTCCGCTGGCGATGTATACGCTGATCGAAACGCCGGGAGCGGAAGCCGCCGCCGCGCGGCTGTGCGCGATCGCCATCGTGCTGTCGCTGGCTTCGCTGATGGTGTCCGAATGGCTGGCCCGCTGGGGCCGCAAACGGATGGGGGTGTAAATGCTGGAGCTGGATTTCTCGCAGCAGCTGGGCGACCTTAATCTCAACGTCCGCGCCGATTTGCCGGCGCAGGGCATCACCGCGATTTTCGGCCTGTCCGGCGCGGGCAAAACTTCCCTGATCAACGCCATCGGCGGCCTGACCCGTTTGCAGCAGGGGCGAATCGCGCTCAATGGCCGCACGCTGGTGGATACCGCCGCGGGCCTTTGCCTGCCGCCGGAAAAGCGCCGTATCGGCTACGTGTTTCAGGATGCGCGGCTGTTCCCGCACTATCGGGTGCGCGGCAACCTGCAATACGGCATGGCGGCCGGCATGCGCGCGCAGTTCAACACCATCGTCGAACTGCTGGGCATCGGGCCGCTGCTCAATCGGCTGCCGCTGACGCTCTCCGGCGGTGAAAAACAGCGGGTGGCGATCGGCCGCGCGCTGCTGACCGCGCCGGAACTGCTGCTGATGGACGAGCCGCTGGCCTCGCTCGATCTGCCGCGCAAACGTGAACTGCTGCCGTATCTGGAGCGGTTGGCACAGGACGTCAACATCCCCATCCTCTACGTCAGCCATAGCCTGGACGAGATCCTGCGCCTGGCCGAGCAGGTGATGGTGCTGGATCGCGGCGAGGTGCGCGCGTTCGGCGGGCTGGAAGCCGTTTGGGCCAGCAGCGCGCTGCGGCCGTGGCTGCAGCGTGAAGATCAGAGCAGCGTGCTGCGCGTCAGCGTGATTGAGCATCATCAACGCTATGCCATGACCGCGCTGGCGCTCGGCGATCAAAGGCTGTGGGTCAGCGGCATCGACGCCGAACTGGGCACCCAGCTGCGCATTCGCATCAACGCCGCCGACGTCTCGCTGGTGCTGCAGCCACCGGTCAACAGCAGCATTCGCAACGTGTTGCCGGCCAAGGTAAGCGAGTCTCTGGACGTGGACGGGCAGGTGGAAGTGAAGCTGGCGGTCGGGGAACACGTGCTGTGGGCGCGGATCACGCCCTGGGCGCGTGATGAACTGGCGATCCGCCCTGGGCAGTGGCTGTACGCGCAGGTGAAGAGCGTGTCTATCAGCCGCGAGAGCCGCTAAGACAGGCCCTCCCGGCGGGAGGGCGAAAAAACTAGAGTACGCGGGTGCGGATCACCTCGGCGATGCCCGGCTGCAGGTTATCGGTGATCACCAGATCGGCGCGTTCCTTGATCGCATCATCGGCGTTGCCCATCGCCACGCCCAATCCGACCGCTTCCAGCATGCTGATGTCGTTGTAGTTGTCGCCGAACGCCACCACCTGATCCATGCTCAGCCCCTGCGACTCCACCCATTGGCGCAGGCGCTTGCCTTTGCTGTTGCCGCCTTTGGCGATATCCACCTGATCGTGCCAGGACCATTCGCACGCCAGCCCCAGCTCTTTCTCCACCGTGTCGGCAAACTCGCGCAGCGCCAGGGTATCGGTGTGCGAGGTGGCGAATTTCCAGATCGCCTGCGCGTCGTCGGCCGCCTGCGCCAGGCTGCCGACCTGCAGCAGCGTCGGGCGCTGCGCCGCCGGCAGGGTTTCGGCCCAGGCCAGCGAGCGGATCACGTGGCCGCTCGGCTCCTGATACAGCATGGCGTCGTCGACGTACATCAGCCCGTGAATGTCGGTCTGTTTGAGCATTTGCAGCACCTGCCTGGCCTGATCTTTCGCCAGCGGATCGGCCGCCAACACCTTCTTCTGCTGAAAATCATACAGATAGGTGCCGTTGCAGCAGATGGCCGGGGTATCTATCTGCAGCGCCTGGTAGAACGGATGGATAGCGACGTGGTGGCGGCCGGTGACCACCACCACCTGGATGCCGGCGGCGCGCGCCTGCGCCAGCGCTTCCAGCGATTGCGGTAAGATGCGTTTTTGGTTGTCCAGCAGGGTGCCGTCAAGATCGAGGGCGATGACGCGGTAGCTCATAGGGTTCTCGTTATCGTTAGCCATAAAATTAATCCGATGGTACACCGGATAGCCAACGGAGAAAACCGCGTGAGCTTCCGGTGCTAAGCGGGGTTGCCATGCGACGGATGTGCGGTAAGCTAGGGGCAATCGAACGGACTGAAACCGGTTCCTCTTTTACCCTTTGCAAGGAGAACACATGAAGCAAATCGTTTATGTCGCCAGCCCGGAGAGCCAGCAGATCCACGTCTGGCAGTTGGACGACGCCGGCGCGCTGGCGCTGCTGCAAACCGTTGACGTGCCGGGACAGGTGCAGCCGATGACCCTTCATCCGGACAAGACCCACCTGTACGTCGGCGTGCGTCCGGCGTTTGGCATCGTCAGCTACCGCATCGAGGCGGACGGCACGCTGCAGCAGGCCGGCATGGCGCCGCTGCCGGGCAGCCCGACCCATATCTCCACCGATTTGCAGGGGCGTTACCTGTTCTCCGCCTCCTACAGCGGCAACTGCGCCAGCATCAGCCCGATCGGCCACGATGGCGTGGTGACGGCGCCTATTCAGCAGATCGACGGCCTGACCGCGCCGCACTCGGCGAACATCGATCCGACCAACCAGCTGGTGCTGGTGCCTTGCCTGAAAGAAGACCGCATCCGCCTGTTCAACCTGAGCCTGGCGGGCCAGCTGACGCCGCACGCGCAGGAAGCGGTGGCGACCGCCGCCGGCGCCGGGCCGCGTCATATGGCGTTCCACCACAACGACCAGTTCGCCTACTGCGTCAATGAGCTGGACGGCACGGTGGACGTGCTGGCCATCTCGGAAAACGGCGGCAAATACACCGTCACGCAGACGCTGGACATTATGCCGGCCGACTTCGACGGCACCCGCTGGGCGGCGGACATCCATATCACGCCGAACGGCCGCTTCCTGTACACCAGCGACCGCACCGCCAGCATTCTGACCATCTTCAGCGTTTCCGCAGACGGCGGCACGCTGCGCGTGGTCGGCTATCATCCGACCGAAGCGCAGCCGCGCGGTTTCAACATCGATCACAGCGGCCGTTTCGTGATTTCGTCCGGCCAGAAATCCGATCACATCGCGGTGCATGAAATTGACCAGGCCAGCGGTAAGCTGACCACGCTGGCGCGTTATCCGGTGGGCAAAGGCCCGATGTGGGTGAGCGTGCTGGCGAAGTAATTCGGCGGTCAGACGAGTATGGAAAAAGCGCGGTTCGGTTGAACCGCGCTTTTTTATTGGCGGGGGATCAGTTGAACGTCACCGTCAGCGTGGCACTGCCGAGGCTGTGGAAATGGACGTTGAAGCCCACCAGCGCGCCGCTGGAACCCTCATCCACCTCGATGCGCTCCACGTCCAGCGCATGCACGGTGAACTGGTAGCGGTGGCTTTCGCCACTCGGCGGCGCCGCGCCGCCGTAGCCGGCTGAGCCGAAGTCGGTGCGGGTCTGCAGCGCGCCGGCGGGCAGCGGGGCTTTGCCGGAGCCCGCGCCCTGCGGCAGCTCGCGCACGTCGGCGGGAATGTTGGCCACGATCCAGTGCCACCAGCCGGAGCCAGTCGGGGCATCGGGATCGTAAACGGCGATCACGAAGCTTTTGGTGCCGGCCGGCACGCCGTCCCAGGCCAAGTGGGGCGACAGGTTATCACCGTGATAGCCCATGCCGTTGAAAACCTGCTGCTGCGGCAGTTTGCCGCCGTCCTGCAGATCGTTGCTGTACAAACGAAAAGCCATAGTGACTCCCAGTTGTCGGTAAACGCGAACCCTTAAGCTAGATCGTTTCGTCGTGACAATACAAGCGGGATTGCCATTCGCCAACGGCGGCGCGGATCGGTTACCATGGCCGCATCTTCCTTCCTACAGACCGCCGGATAGCCAAACAACGCCACCATGATCTCACTGAAAAAACGCACGCCGTGGTTCGGCTGGCTGCGCCGTTGGGCCAAAGGCATCAAGCGCGATATTTACGCGCTGTGGCTGGCCGCCCGTGATAAGCGCACCCCGTGGTACGCCAAACTGATCGCGCTGCTGGTGGCCGGCTATGCGATCTCGCCGATCGATCTGATCCCGGACTTCATTCCGGTGCTGGGCTATCTGGACGACGTGATTATCGTACCGTTGGGCATCATGCTGGCGGTGCGCCTGATCCCCAAGCCGCTGATGGCCGAGCTGCGCGAGAAGGCGCAAAAGCGCGTCGATAACCCCACCGGCCGCATGGCGGCGGTGATGATCATTTTACTCTGGCTGCTGTGTCTGGGGCTGCTGGCCCGCTATCTGGACCAGCATTGGTAAGCCATTAACGCGCGGCGGCGGCCACGGCGGCGGTCAGGCGGCTGAGCTGTTCCGCTTCGATGATGTAAGGCGGCATCAGGTAAATCAGCTTGCCGAACGGCCGGATCCACACCCCGCGTTCGACGAACCCGCGCTGCAGCTCGGCGACGTCCACCGGTTCGCGCATCTCCACCACCCCAATCGCGCCCAGCACCCGCACGTCCGCCACCTTCGGCAGCGCCGCGAGCGGCAGCAGTTCCTGTTTCAGCTGGGCTTCGATGGCGCTCACCTGCGCCTGCCAGCGATTTTCCGCCAGCAGCGCCAGGCTGGCGTCCGCCACCGCGCAGGCCAGTGGGTTGCCCATAAAGGTAGGGCCGTGCATAAAGCAGCCGGCCGCGCCGTTGCTGATGGTCTCCGCCACGTGGCGGGTGGTCAGGGTGGCGGACAGCGTCATGTAGCCGCCGGTCAGCGCCTTGCCCAGGCAGAGAATGTCCGGCACCACCTGTGCGTGCTCGCAGGCGAACAGCTTGCCGGTGCGGCCGAAGCCGGTGGCGATCTCGTCGGCGATCAGCAGGACCTGATGGCGATCGCACAGCTCGTGCACCCGCTTAAGGTAGGTCGGATGGTAGATACGCATGCCGCCGGCGCCTTGCACCACCGGTTCCAGGATCACCGCCGCCACTTCACCGGCGTGCTGCTCCAGCAGCGCGGCGAACGGTGCAATATCTTCTTCACGCCATTCTTCGTCGAAGCGGCACTGCGGCGCGGTGGCGAACAGGTGCGGCGCCAGGTAGCCCTGATAGAGGCTGTGCATCGAGTTGTCCGGATCGCAGACCGACATCGCGCCGAAGGTATCGCCGTGATAGCCGTGGCGCAGCGTCAGGATGCGCTGCCGCCGCTCACCGCGCGCCTGCCAATACTGCAGCGCCATTTTCAGCGACACTTCCACCGCCACCGAGCCAGAGTCCGCCAGGAACACGCACTGCAGCGCTTCCGGCGTCATCGCCACCAGCCGACGGCACAGCGAGATGGCGGCCGGATGGGTAATACCGCCGAACATCACGTGCGACATCTTCTCCAGCTGCCGGCTGGCGGCCTGATTCAGGTGCGGATGGTTGTAACCGTGGATCGCCGCCCACCAGGAGGACATACCGTCCACCAGACGCCGGCCGTCCGCCAGCTGCAGCTCGACGCCGCTGGCCGACTCGATCGGGTAACAGGGTAACGGGCGGCTCATGGAGGTGTAGGGGTGCCAGATATGACGTTGGTCAAACGCCAGGTCGGAAGCGGTGACAGACATACTTGTAAACCAAATTGAATTAAGATTGGTTGACAGTATATCCACAATATTTAAACTGGCGACACTTTTTCGTTTTGGAGACGCCATGATGGCCGATCGCATTCACTGGACAGTAGGGCAAGCCCAGGCCCTGTTTGATAAACCGCTGCTTGAACTGCTGTTCGAAGCGCAAACCGTACACCGTCAGCACTTTGACCCGCGTCAGGTGCAGGTCAGCACGCTGCTGTCGATCAAAACCGGCGCTTGCCCGGAAGACTGCAAATACTGCCCGCAAAGCTCGCGCTACAAGACCGGCCTGGAGTCGGAGCGGTTGATGCAGGTCGAGCAGGTGCTGGAATCGGCACGCAAGGCCAAAGCGAACGGCTCGACCCGTTTTTGCATGGGCGCGGCGTGGAAGAACCCGCACGAGCGCGATATGCCTTATCTGCAGCAGATGGTGCAGGGCGTGAAAGCGATGGGCATGGAAACCTGCATGACGCTGGGCACGCTGGACGGCACTCAGGCTGAACGGCTGGCGGAGGCCGGGCTGGATTACTACAACCATAACCTCGACACCTCGCCGGAGTTCTACGGCAGCATCATCACCACCCGCAGCTACCAGGAACGCCTGGATACGCTCGACAAAGTGCGCGACGCCGGCATCAAAGTATGCTCCGGCGGCATCGTCGGGCTGGGTGAAACGGTGCGCGACCGCGCCGGGCTGCTGGTGCAGCTGGCCAACCTGCCGAAGCCGCCGGAGAGCGTGCCAATCAACATGTTGGTGAAGGTAAAAGGCACGCCGCTGGCGGATAACGACGACGTCGATCCGTTTGACTTTATCCGCACCATCGCGGTGGCGCGCATCATGATGCCGTCCTCTTATGTCCGCCTCTCCGCCGGCCGTGAACAGATGAACGAACAGACGCAGGCGATGTGCTTTATGGCCGGCGCCAACTCGATCTTCTACGGCTGCAAGCTGCTGACCACGCCGAACCCGGAAGAAGACAAAGACCTGCAGCTGTTCCGCAAGCTGGGGCTGAACCCGCAGCAGACCGCCACCGAACACGGCGACAACCAGCAACAGCAGGCGCTGGCTAAGCAACTGCTGACCGCCGATACCGCCGAGTTTTACAACGCGGCGCTGTGATGAGCTGGCAACAACGCATTGAGCAGGCGCTGGCAGAGCGGCGCCTCAACGCCGCCTACCGTCGGCGACAGACCACCGAGGGCGGTAATGGCCGCCAGATTCGGCTCGGCGATCGTCTCTACCTGAATTTCTCCGGCAACGACTACCTGGGGCTGAGCCAGGATGCGCGGGTGATCGCCGCCTGGCAGCAGGGCGCGCAGCGCTACGGCGTCGGCAGCGGCGGTTCCGGCCACGTCACCGGCTTTAGCGCGGCGCATCAGGCGCTGGAGGAGCAACTGGCGGCGTGGCTCGGCTATCCGCGCGCGCTGCTGTTCATCTCCGGTTACGCCGCCAACCAGGCGGTGCTGGCGGCGTTGATGCAAAAGGGCGATCGCATTTTGGCCGATCGCCTCAGCCACGCCTCGCTGCTGGAGGCGGCGGCGCAATCGCCGGCCGAGCTGCGCCGCTTCCAGCACAATCAGCCGCAGGCGCTGGCGGATCTGTTGGCCAAACCCTGCGACGGGCAGCGGCTGGCGGTGACCGAAGGGGTGTTCAGCATGGACGGCGACGGCGCACCGTTGGCGGAACTGCATCGCCTAACCCGCGCGGCGGGCGCCTGGCTGATGGTGGACGATGCCCACGGCGTCGGCGTGCGCGGCGAGCAAGGCCGCGGCAGCTGCTGGCAGCAGGACGTGCGCCCTGAACTGCTGGTGGCGACCTTCGGCAAGGCGTTCGGCGTCAGCGGCGCGGCGGTGCTGTGCGATGAGGCGACCGCCGAGTATCTGCTGCAGTTCGCCCGCCATCTGATTTACAGCACCGCGATGCCGCCGGCGCAGGCCTGCGCACTGCAGGCGGCGCTGGCCTGCATTCGAGAGGGCGATGAACTACGCGCCCGGCTGCGGGACAACATCCGCCGTTTCCGCCAGGGCGCCGCGCCGCTGGCGCTGACCCTGACGGACTCCGACACCGCCATCCAGCCGCTGCTGGTGGGGGACAATCAACGCGCGCTCGATCTGGCGACCCGCCTGCGCGAGCGCGGGCTGTGGGTGAGCGCCATCCGCCCGCCGACGGTACCGCCGGGCGGCGCGCGGCTGCGCATCACCCTGACGGCGGCGCATCAGCCGCAGGACATCGATCGCCTGCTGGAGGTATTGCATGACGTCAGCCAATGACGCGGTGAACAAACAGGCGGTCGCTTCGGCCTTCAGCCGCGCCGCCGGCAGCTACGACGCCGCCGCCGCGCTGCAGCGTGACGTTGGCGAGCGCTTACTGGGGATGGGGAGTGCCCATCCGGGTGAACGGCTGCTGGATGCCGGCTGCGGCACCGGCTATTTCAGCCGCCTGTGGCGCGAGCGCGGCAAGCAGGTGACCGCGCTCGATCTGGCGCCGGGCATGCTGGATGTCGCCCGTCAACGGCAGGCGGCGCACCATTATTTGCTGGGCGATATCGAACAGGTGCCGTTGCCCGATGCGGCGATGGACATCTGTTTCAGCAGCCTGGTGGTGCAGTGGTGCAGCGATCTGCCCGCCGCGTTGGCGGAGCTGTACCGCGTGACCCGCCCCGGCGGCGCGATCCTGTTTTCCACGCTGGCGGCGGGCTCGCTGCAGGAACTGGGGGATGCCTGGCAACAGGTGGACGGCGAGCGCCACGTGAACGCCTTTCTGCCGCTGGCGCAGATCCGCGCCGCCTGTGCTGGCTATCGACACGAGCTGGTCACGGAGTTGCGCACCCTGAACTATCCGGACGTGATGACGCTGATGCGTTCGCTCAAGGGCATCGGGGCCACGCATCTGCATCAGGGGCGCGAGGGCGGCCTGATGTCGCGCGGCCGTCTCGCCGCGCTGCAGGCGGCTTACCCGTGCCGGCGGGGGCAGTTCCCGCTCAGCTATCATCTGGCTTATGGAGTGATTTATCGTGATTAAACGTTGGTTCGTAACCGGCACCGACACCGAAGTGGGGAAAACCGTCGCCAGCAGCGCCTTGCTGCAGGCCGCCAACCGGGCGGGCTACCGCAGCGCCGGGTATAAGCCGGTGGCTTCCGGCAGCGAGATGACCGCCGAGGGACTGCGCAACGGCGACGCGCTGGCGCTGCAGGCCAACAGCGGCGTGGCGCTCAGCTACGATGAAGTGAACCCTTACGCTTTTGCCGAACCCACCTCGCCGCATATCGTCAGCGCCGATGAAGGCCAGCCGATCGACGCGGCGCGGCTGTCCGACGGCCTGCGCCGGCTGGAGCAGCGCGCCGACTGGGTGCTGGTCGAGGGCGCGGGCGGGTGGTTTACCCCGCTGTCGGCGGAGTACACCTTCGCCGACTGGGTGCAGCAGGAGCAACTGCCGGTGATCCTGGTGGTGGGCATCAAACTGGGTTGCATCAACCACGCGGTGCTGACGGCGCAGGCGGTGCAGCAGGCCGGGCTGACGCTGGCCGGTTGGATCGCCAACGACGTGGCGCCGCCGGGGCGAAGGCATCAGGAATACCTGGCCACGCTGCGCCGCATGCTGCCGGCGCCGCTGCTGGGCGAAATCCCGCACCTGCCGCAGGCCGAACGGGCGCCGCTGGGGCAGTATCTGGATATCAGCCTGCTATAAACTCTCAATGAGGGGGGCTTCTCTCCCTCATCCTTCTTCTTGCCCTGCCAACCCGGCGCCGATCAGCGCCTCATCCAGCTGCGCCAGCGCGCCGTGCGCCACCGTGCGCCCGCTATCCAACAGGCAGAAGCGATCCGCCACCCGGCGCACGAACGGCAGCTGATGCTCCACCAGTAAAATGGTCATGCCCAGTTCGCGGTTGAGCCGGCGGATCACGTTGCCGATGTCGGCGGCGATCGAGGGCGGTACACCCGCCGTCGGTTCGTCGAGGATCAGCAGAGCCGGCTCCTGGGCCAGCGCCCGACCGATCGCCAGCTGGCGCTGAGCGCCCACGCACAGATCGCCGGCGCGGCGCGCGCGCATCTGGCGCAAATGGGGAAACAGGCTGTAGATCAGCGGCGGAATACGGCGAGGGGCGCCGCGCCCGGCCATTTGCGCCACCTGCAGATTCTCCTCCACGCTCAACTGCGAGAAGAGCTGCCGCCCTTGGGGTACGTGGCTGATGCCCAGCGCGGCGCGGCGCTCCATCGGCTGCAGCAGCAGGTTTTGCGGCGGCTGATCCGCCGGCTGCCAGGTCATGCTGCCGCTCACCACCGGCACATGCCCCATGATGCAGTTGACCAGCGTGGTCTTGCCCACCCCGTTGCGCCCGAGCAGGACGGTGCACTGGCCGCGCGGCAGCTCCAGGTTGATGTCCCACAGGGTGTGGTTCTGCCCGTAAAATTGATTGACCGATCTCAGGCTCAGCATTTGGCATTCTCCTCATAGACGCTCGTTTCACTCGTTGGCGGGGGCTGCAAAGGCCGCATGAGCGGCGAATTTCCCGAGTGTGGCAATGTCTGGAACAAAATGCCGTCCGTCCGAGGAGCCAGAGCCAGGTCTGCGGTGGACGGAATGACAGTCAATATGTCGTTAAAAACGACGCTTGTGACGACTTGGTGTCGTTCTTGCGTTTTTACGGGCGATAACGCCGCGGCGGTGAAACTTCGCGGCCGGCAGCGCATCATGCTGCCGCACCGCATTTATACGCAGGAAGACAAAGCAACTCCCAGGCCAATTTTTGCCGCCGGGTGAAAACGGGGGATTGTTATCGCCTTGTTAACCGCACGTCAGGCCTGACGCGCGCTGCCGTGACGGCCTGAAAATACGCGGGCAAGTTAACCCGGACGTTTTTTGCACTCTTGTGGTGCTGTTCGGTGTGGGCATGGTGCAAGGCATTGCGCCGCCGTCAAGAGCGATCCACGTGAAAGGAGCCAATGCGATTTTGGCAATGGGGATTTTTAGTATTAATCGGCATAAACAAAGCGATATTTTTATGAAAAAATAACTAAAAAAGGCATTTTGGCCAGTGTAAAGGGCGAAAAGCTTTCTTTCTGTAACTCCCGCCCCGGGCGGGGCGGTGAGAGTTATCCACTATTCCTGTGGATAACCTTGTGTATTAGATTTAGAAAAACGCTGTAAAGCGAGAGCGGACGCGGGTTCTGTTCGCTTTGCCCGCATTCTCGTCTTTTTATTAAAGTAATTAATTATCAATAATTTAATTAAAATCAAGACGCGAGGGTATTGATCAGGTCTCTATGTATGATTTTTCGACGCGGTGCTATCAATAAGTTAATTCGCGGCAAGTTCTGGGGATAAATCTGTTATTGACAATAAAAATGTCACCGGACTGTAACGCCACGGTGCAACGGCGTTGCCGCGGCATCGGGCGCAGCGACGAATCCGCTTGAAGCTGGTTTTATATCCAGTATCATGGGCACTGGCGCAAATCGCCGACACTTTCCATAATTAGGGGCCATGCCCGGCGCAGAGTCGGCTGGCCGCCTGAGCGCGCGCATCTCCACAGGGTAGCCGAGCAATGAGTAAACTTTTCAAACTGCATTCAGAGTTCAAACCGGCCGGCGATCAGCCGGAAGCCATCCGCAAGCTGGAAGAGGGGCTGGAAGACGGCCTGGCGCACCAGACGTTGCTGGGGGTCACCGGTTCGGGCAAGACATTCACCATCGCCAACGTGATAGCCGATCTGAATCGGCCGACCATGGTGCTGGCGCCGAACAAGACGCTGGCGGCGCAGCTGTACGGCGAGATGAAAGAGTTTTTCCCGGAGAATGCGGTGGAATACTTCGTCTCCTACTACGACTACTACCAGCCGGAAGCCTACGTGCCCAGCTCCGATACCTTCATTGAAAAAGACGCTTCGGTGAACGAGCACATCGAGCAGATGCGCCTTTCCGCCACCAAGGCGCTGCTGGAGCGGCGCGACGTGGTGGTGGTGGCGTCGGTGTCGGCGATCTACGGCCTGGGCGATCCGGATCTTTACCTGAAGATGATGCTGCACCTGACCCAGGGGATGATCATCGATCAGCGATCCATTTTGCGCCGCCTGGCGGAGCTGCAATATTCCCGCAACGATCAGGCCTTCCAGCGCGCTACCTTCCGCGTGCGCGGCGAGGTGATCGACATTTACCCGGCGGAGTCGGACGAGCTGGCGCTGCGCGTCGAGCTGTTCGACGACGAAGTGGAGCGGCTGTCGCTGTTCGATCCGCTGACCGGGCAGATCGAGCAGGTGGTGCCGCGCTTTACCATCTACCCGAAATCGCACTACGTGACGCCGCGCGAGCGGATCATGCAAGCGATGGAAGAGATCAAGGTCGATCTGGCGGACCGCCGCAAGGTGCTGCTGGCCAACAACAAGCTGCTGGAAGAGCAGCGCCTGACGCAGCGCACCCAGTTCGATCTGGAGATGATGAACGAGCTGGGCTACTGCTCGGGCATCGAAAACTACTCGCGCTACCTGTCCGGGCGCGCCGAGGGCGAGCCGCCGCCGACGCTGTTCGACTACCTGCCGGCGGACGGCCTGCTGGTGGTCGACGAATCCCACGTCACCATTCCGCAGATCGGCGCGATGTTCAAGGGCGACCGCGCGCGCAAGGAAACGCTGGTGGAGTACGGCTTCCGCCTGCCGTCGGCGCTGGACAACCGCCCGCTGCGCTTCGAGGAGTTCGAGGCGCTGGCGCCGCAGACCATCTATGTCTCCGCGACGCCGGGCAAATACGAGCTGGAGAAATCCGGCGGCGATCTGATCGATCAGGTGGTGCGGCCGACCGGGCTGCTGGATCCGATCGTGGAGGTGCGGCCGGTCGCCACCCAGGTGGACGATCTGCTCTCCGAGATCCGCAAGCGAGCGGCGATCAACGAGCGCGTGCTGGTGACCACCCTGACCAAACGCATGGCGGAAGACCTGACCGAATACCTGGAAGAGCATGGCGAGCGCGTGCGGTACCTGCACTCGGACATCGATACCGTGGAACGGGTCGAAATCATCCGTGACCTGCGTCTGGGCGAGTTCGACGTGCTGGTGGGCATCAACCTGCTGCGTGAGGGGCTCGACATGCCTGAGGTGTCGCTGGTGGCGATTCTGGACGCCGACAAGGAAGGTTTCCTGCGTTCCGAGCGTTCGCTGATCCAGACCATCGGACGCGCGGCGCGTAACCTGAACGGCAAGGCGATCCTGTATGGCGATCGCATCACCGATTCGATGGCCAAGGCGATCGGTGAAACCGAGCGGCGCCGCGCCAAGCAGCAGGCCTACAACGAAGCCAACGGCATCGTGCCGCAGGGGCTGAACAAGAAGATCGGCGACATTCTGCAGATCGGCCAGCCGGTCAACCGCGCCAAGAGCAAAGGCAAGGGCAAGGCGGCGGACGGCGGCGCTTCGCTGCAGAACCTTACGCCGAAAGCGCTGGATCAGAAAATCCGCGATCTGGAAGCGCAAATGTACACCCACGCGCAAAACCTGGAGTTCGAGCAGGCGGCTGCGCTGCGCGACCAGATCCACCAGCTGCGCGAGCAGTTTATTGCGATTTCCTGACCGTTGGATGGCGCCCGCGCGGCGGGCGTCGAAATTCCTTGTCGGCCGCGTCAAAGCTGTTAAGGTGTGCGGCCCGATTTGACCACGAAGAGTACCGAACATGAGCCAACACCAGTCCAAAGACCCGCTGCACGGCGTGACGCTGGAGCAACTGCTGAATAAGCTGGTGGATCACTACGGTTGGTCCGAGCTGGGCGCACGCATTCGCATCAACTGCTTCCGCAGCGATCCGAGCATCAAGTCCAGCCTGAAGTTTTTGCGTCGCACGCCCTGGGCGCGCAAAGAGGTGGAAGACCTGTATATCGATATGGTCAGCCATCCCGCCCCAGCCAGCGATAATCCCTGGCTGCGCGGGCGAGACGGTTAAATTCGGTCAGCGGCGGGCGGCCAGCGCCACCAGCGCCCGATCCAGCGCCTGGCGCAGCAGCTGGCGATCGTGTCTGTAGGGGATGTCGCTCGCTTCCAGCGGCTGTTGAATCACCACCCGATCCTGCACTTCACTGGCGTCTACCGCCGGGCCGACGATCAGCGCATCGATCATCCGGCGGCCAATCTTCTCTTCCATCAGCGTCAGCTTATCCTGTAGCGACAGCGCCGCGGCGGCCACGCTCAGCTCGCGGCCGAGGTTGCCGATATAGATCATGCTGGCGCTGCTGCGACGCAGCGCCTGGGTGAGATCGCCCAGCAGCAGCAGCGGCATCAGGCTGGTGAGGAAACTGCCCGGCCCGATCAGGATCACGTCGGCCTGTGCGATGGCGTCCAGCGCTTCGCGCGTGGCGTTGACCGGCGGTGACAGCATCAGCTCCTGCGGCATATGGGTCAGCTGGTCGACATTCACTTCACCGTAAACATGGTTGCCTTCGTGATCGTGCGCCATCAAATCCACCGGCTGCTCCGACATCGGGATCAGCGCCGCGTCCACCTTCAGCAGGCTGCGTACCAGGTTGATCGCTTCCAGCGGGCGCACGCTCAGGTGATCCAACGCTTTCAGCATCAGGTTGCCGAGGTTGTGGCCGGCCAGCTCACCGTTGCCGCTGAAGCGGTATTCGAACATCGCCGAGGCGACGCTCGGTTCGGTGATCAGCTGGTTGAGACAGTTACGGGTATCGCCCCAGGCAATGCCGCCTTCCGAACGGCGGATACGGCCGGTGGAACCGCCGTTGTCGGTGGTGGTGACGATGCCGGTCAGGCGGGAGCCTAAGGACGACAGGGCCGACATCACACGGCCCAGGCCGTGTCCGCCGCCTAACGCCACCACGCGGTCGAGATCGGCTAGGGTACGATTACGCATAAATTTCCTTACAAAGGGGCTGAACTGCCCGCATAAGGTAGCGGATCCGGCATAAAAACGCGATATACCCGTCATCCTTGAAGTTGCCTCTGTGTTGGCTGCATTTAGTTACGTGGCCCGTCCATGGGCCACGCCCCTTCAGGGCCGCTGCAAGCAGCGTTCAAATCTGCTCCCGGCAGATTTGTCACCCCAGTCACTTACCTAAGTAAGCTCCTGGGGACTGATGGGCCTCGTCCTGAGGCCCCCCCTTCGGGCCAGCGCAAACGCTGTTCAAATCGGTTCCCGACCGATTTGTCCCGCTCTTGCCGTCGGGAGGCAACTCCAATTATTTAGGGCATAAAGAGTGTCATTTGCGTGATTCCGGTCAATTCGTCCGCGCAAGTGATGTTTATCATGGTTTACCAGAATACGCGGCGTCTAAAAACGCTGTATAGACAATTATATAGCGAATTTACGCGTTGGCTATCGTTGCCGATTAGCGCTAGAATTCTGCTGAAAACCACGGTTTCGTTCCGGCTACTCAAGGTAGCGGGAAGAGAAATCAAACTCCTAGCCCCTGCGCCTACGTTGTTCATCCGGAACGATATGGCGCCTGGGCCGTGGCGAAGTCAGCCACCAGGGTGCAGAGGGGAAACGCTCGCATCTCCCGACTTTGGAAAGGTGTTATGGTGCCGCAACTCATTGATGCTTATGAGCGCAAGTTCTATTACCTGCGCTTGTCGATCACCGACGTGTGCAACTTTCGTTGCACCTATTGTCTGCCCGACGGCTACAAGCCGAGCGGCAGCCCGAAAAGCTTCCTGTCGCTGGATGAAATCCGCCGCGTCAGCCGCGCGTTCGCCGAACTGGGCACCGAAAAGGTGCGCCTGACCGGCGGCGAGCCTTCGCTGCGCCGCGATTTTACCGAGATCATCGCCGCCGTGCGGGAAAACCCGGCCATTCGTACCCTGGCGGTCACCACCAACGGCTACCGTCTGGCGCGCGACGTCGCCGCCTGGCGTGACGCTGGTCTGACGGCGATTAACGTCAGCATCGACAGCCTGGATCCCCGCCAGTTTCACGCCATCACCGGTCAGGACAAGTTCCGCCAGGTGATGGACGGCATCGACGCCGCCTTCAGCGCCGGTTTCAGCAAGGTCAAGGTCAATGCGGTGCTGATGCGCGACGTTAACCACCAGCAGCTCGGCGCCTTTCTCGCCTGGATCAAAGACCGGCCTATCCAGCTGCGCTTTATCGAACTGATGGAAACCGGCGAGGGCGGCGAGCTGTTTCGCAAACACCACGTTTCCGGCGAAGTGATTCGCCGGCAGCTGGAGCAGCAGGGCTGGCAGCGCCAGGCGCGCGGCCGCAGCGACGGCCCGGCGCAGGTGTTCAGCCACCCGGACTACCAGGGTGAGGTGGGTCTTATCATGCCGTATGAGAAAGACTTCTGCGCCAGCTGCAACCGGCTGCGCGTTTCTTCCATCGGCAATCTGCACCTGTGCCTGTTCGGCGAGCAGGGGGTGCCCCTGCGCGATCTGCTGGCAGACGACGGCCAGCTCGACGCGCTGAAGGCGCGCATCCAGAGCGGGCTGCTGAGCAAGAAGCAGACCCATTTCCTGCATCAGGGCAACAGCGGGATCACCCAGAACCTGTCGTTTATCGGCGGCTGACAGCCAATAGGAGCCTATTGAACCATGAGCCATGCGAGCAGCGAGTTTATTGCGGCGCATATCGCCATCCTGACCGTCTCCGACAGCCGCGGCGCGGCGGAAGACACCTCCGGCCACTATCTGCAGGAAGCGGCGCAGGAAGCCGGCCATCAGGTGGTGGATCGCGCCATCGTCAAAGATGACATTTACCAGATCCGCGCGCGGGTTTCTGCCTGGATCGCCGATGACAACGTGCAGGCGGTGCTGATCACCGGCGGCACCGGTTTTACCGCCCGCGACAACACGCCGGAAGCGCTGCTGCCGCTGTTCGACAGAGAGGTGGAAGGGTTCGGCGAACTGTTCCGCATGGTGTCGTACGAAGAGATCGGCACCGCGACGATCCAGTCGCGCGCGCTGGCCGGCCTGGCCAACCGCACGGTGATCTTCGCCATGCCGGGCTCCACCCGCGCCTGCCGCACCGCCTGGGAGCGGATTATCGAAGAGCAGTTGGACGCGCGCCATCGCCCGTGCAACTTCCAGCCCCACTTGAAGAAGCCCTGAGTCATGACACAGCTAACCCACATTAACGCCGCCGGCGAAGCCCATATGGTTGACGTTTCCGCCAAGGCCGAAACGGTGCGTGAAGCGCGCGCCGAAGCCTTCGTCGAGATGCTGCCCGCCACGCTGGCGATGATCGTCGACGGCAGCCATCACAAGGGCGACGTGTTCGCCACGGCGCGCATCGCCGGCATTCAGGCGGCCAAACGCACCTGGGAGCTGATCCCGCTGTGCCACCCGCTGATGCTGAGCAAGGTCGAAGTGCAGCTGGAGGCGCAAACGCAGCACAGCCGGGTGCGCATCGAAACCTGCTGCCGGCTGACCGGCAAAACCGGCGTCGAGATGGAGGCGCTGACCGCCGCCTCGGTGGCGGCATTGACCATTTATGACATGTGCAAAGCGGTACAGAAAGACATGGTGATCGGCCCGGTGCGCCTGCTGGCGAAAAGCGGCGGCAAATCCGGCGATTTTAAGGTGAACGTATGATCGATATTCTTTTCTTCGCGCAGGTGCGCGAACTGGTGGGCACCGGCGGCCTGTCGATGCCGGCGGATTACCCGACCGTCGAGGCGTTGCGCCAGGCGCTGTGCGCGCGCGGCGATCGTTGGGCGCTGGCGCTGGAGTCCGGCAAGCTGTTGGCGGCGGTCAATCAGTCGCTGGTGGCGGCGGACCATCCGCTGCGCGCCGGCGATGAAGTGGCCTTCTTCCCGCCGGTCACCGGGGGGTAAGCATGGAAAATACCCGCATTCGCGTGGGCGAAGCGCCGTTCAACGTCGGCGACGAGTACCAGTGGCTGGCGCAGTGCGACGCCGATGGCGCGGTGGTGACCTTCACCGGCAAGGTGCGCAACCATAATCTGGGTGACGACGTCAGCGCGCTGACGCTGGAACACTATCCCGGCATGACCGAGAAGGCGCTGGCGGAGATCGTGGCCGAGGCGCGCAGCCGTTGGCCGCTGCAGCGGGTGACGGTGCTCCACCGCGTCGGCGCGCTGTATCCCGGCGACGAGATCGTGTTCGTCGGCGTGACCGGCGCGCACCGCAGCATGGCGTTCGCCGCCAGCGAGTTCATCATGGACTACCTGAAGACCCGCGCGCCGTTCTGGAAGCGCGAAGCCACCGGCCAGGGCGATCGTTGGGTGGACGCTCGCGACAGCGATCGCGAGGCCGCGCAGCGCTGGCACGACGCGGCTAAATAACGCGTCAACAGCGGAAACAAATCAAGACCTTTGCCGCTTTCGCCCGGCATATTCTGTGGTACGCTTATAGCAGGCGAAGCCCCGTTCGCGGGGCTTCGGAATCTTGTTTACAACGCAAAAGGTAACCGTCATGGACCGATATCCACGCTCTAATGGTTCAATCGTCGAACGTGCCAACAGCGGCATTCAGGCCTACATGGCGCAGGTTTACGGCTGGATGACCTGCGGTCTGCTGCTGACGGCGTTCGTTTCCTGGTATGCGGCCAACACGCCCGCGATCCTCAACTTCATCTTCTCCAGCCAGATCACCTTCTTCGGCCTGATCATCGCTCAACTGGCGCTGGTGTTCGTGATCTCCGGCATGGTCAACCGCCTGAGCGGCGCGGTGGCCACTTCGCTGTTCATGCTGTACTCGGCGCTGACCGGGCTGACGCTGTCGAGCATCTTCATCGCCTACACCTACAGCTCGATCGCCAGCACCTTCGTGGTCACCGCCGGCATGTTCGGCGCCATGAGCCTGTACGGTTACACCACCAAGCGCGATCTGAGCGGCTTCGGCAGCATGCTGTTCATGGCGCTGATCGGCATCGTGCTGGCCTCGCTGGTGAACATCTGGCTGAAAAGCACCGCGCTGATGTGGGCGATTACCTACATCGGGGTGGTGGTGTTCGTCGGCCTGACCGCGTACGACACGCAAAAACTCAAGGCGATGGGCGAGCAGCTGAACGCCGATGATAAAGACAGCTTCCGCAAGTACGCCATCGTCGGCGCGCTGACGCTGTATCTCGACTTCATCAACCTGTTCCTGATGTTGCTGCGTATCTTCGGCAACCGTCGCTAAATCCGTGGCCTTTCAAGCAGTAGCTTGAAATCCACAGGACTTACCGGGCTCTGCATGTGACATGCAGAGCTTTTTTTATGCGATTTTGCGGCGGAACAGCGCGTAGGCGGCGCTGCCGGTGGTGGCGGTGATCACCAGCAGCGGCCACAGGCTGTGCCAGATGATGTCGAAGCTGGCGTCCTTCAGGTAGATCTGCTTGGTGATGTCGGTGAAGTGGCGTATCGGGTTGACCCAGGTCAGATCCTGCAGCCACACCGGCATATTCTCCACCGGCGAGACGTAACCCGAGAGCAGGATCGCCGGCATCATGAACACGAACACGCCGATAAACGCCTGCTGCTGAGTGGCGCACAGCGACGAGATCAGCAGGCCGAAACCGACCAGCGACAGCCCGTAGATCAGCATGGTGGCATAGAACAGCAGCAGCGATCCGGCGAACGGGATCTGGTACAGGAAGATGCCGATCAGCAGCACGATGCTGGCCTGGAAGCTGGCGACGATCAGCGCCGGCACCGCCTTGCCGATAAAGATCTGCCAGGTGGTGAGCGGCGAGACCAGCAGCTGTTCCAGCGTGCCCTGTTCGCGTTCGCGCGCCACCGACAGCGAGGTGACGATCAGCACGCCAATGGTGGTGATCATGGCGATCAGCGACGGCACCACGAACCATTTGTAGTCCAAATTCGGGTTATACCAGTTGCGCACCACCAGCTCGCTGTTGTTGGGTTTGGCGAGGTTGCCGAGCAGCTCGTTCTGATATTCCTGCACGATCTGCTGCACGTAGTTGGCGGCGATCTGCGCGCTGTTGGAGTTGCGCCCGTCGAGCAGCAGCTGCAGCGGCGCGGTGTTGCCGGTGGCGATATCGCGCGAGAACTGCGCCGGGAAGCGGATCAGCAGCAGCGCTCGCTGGTTGTCGATGGTGGTCTTTATTTCCTGCGGGCTACGCAGCAGCAGCACGTGTTGAAAGGCCTTGGCCTTGGCGAAGCGCTGGGTCAGCTCTACCGAGGCTTGGCCGCTGTCCTCGCTGTAGACCGCGATGGTGGCGTTGGTGACTTCCAGCGTCGCGGCGAACGGGAACAGCAGCACCTGCAGGATCACCGGCATGATTAAAATGGCGCGGGTTTGCGGATCGCGCAGCAGCGCCTGCATTTCCTTGATGATGAGCGTCAACAGACGATGAAACATCGCTCTTTCTCCTCAATCCAGCCGGCGCTGGGTTTTCCAGGCCGTCAGGCCGATGAACACCACGGCGGAAGCGATCAGGAACAGCAGATTGATCAGCAGCACGGTGCCGACGTTGCCCGCCAGGAACAGCGTTTGCAGCGTGCTGACGAAGTAGCGCGCCGGAATGATATAGGTCACCGCACGCACGATGGCCGGCATGCTGTCGATCTGGAAGATGAAGCCGGACAGCATGATCGAAGGCAGGAAGGCGGCGTTCAGCGCCACCATCGCCGCATTGAACTGATTGCGGGTGAGGGTGGAGATCAGCAGACCCATGCCGAGGGTGCTGGCGAGAAACAGGCTGCTGATCAGCAGCAGGATCGGCAGGGAGCCGCGATAGGGCACGCCGAGCACCCATACCGCCACCGCCATGCACAGCGCCATCGCGGCCATGCCGAGGAAGTAATAAGGGATCAGCTTGGAGAGCAACAGCTCGCTGCGCGTCACCTGGGTGGACAGCAGGGCCTCCATGGTGCCGCGCTCCCATTCGCGGGCGATCACCAGCGAGGTGAGAATGGCGCCGATCACCGTCATGATGATGGTGATGGCGCCGGGAATGATGTAGTGCCGGCTGATGGCCGCCGGGTTGAACCAGTAGCGCATCTGTACGTCAATCAGCGGTTTGTCGCTGTTCCCCCGATCGGTGGCGCGCTGCTGCTGCCAAATTTGCCATACGCCCTGGGCATAGCCCTGCACGAAGTTGGCGGTGTTCGGCTCGCTGCCGTCGGTGATGATCTGGATGGGGGCGCTGTCGTGCGGGCGCGCCATGCGCTGGTCGAAGTCCACCGGGATCACCACCAGGCCGCGGATCGTGCCGGCCTGCATCTGCTGGATCAGCCGTTGGCGGTTGTCGCTGATGGTCGGTTCGATATAGGGGGAACCGGCGAAGGCGTGGGCCAGATCGCGCGCGTCTTCGCTCTGTTGCTCCATCAGAATGCCCAGATGCAGCTTGCTGGAGTCCAGGTTGATGCCGTAGCCGAAGATAAACAGTAGCATCAGCGGGATGACGAAGGCGATCAGGCCACTGCTGGGATCGCGCAGTATCTGCCGCGTTTCCTTCAGGCACAGCGCGCGCAGCCGGCGCCAGGAGAAGCCGCCGTCGTCGATTGGGGTGCGGTTATCGCTCACCGTGATTCCTCCTCATCGTAACCCTGCACCAGCTCGATAAACGCCTGCTCCATCGAGGGATTGGGATTGTCGTCGCGCGCCACCTGCTGTTTGAGATCGTCCGGCGTGCCGGCGGCGATGATCTTGCCGCGGTATACCAGGCCGATACGGTCGCAGTACTCCGCTTCATCCATAAAGTGGGTGGTCACCATCACCGTGACGCCCTTGTCGACCATGCCGTTGATATGCAACCAGAACTCGCGCCGCGTCAGCGGATCGACGCCGGAAGTCGGTTCGTCGAGGAACAGGATATCCGGTTCGTGCATCAGCGCGCAGGCCAGCGCCAGGCGCTGTTTGAAGCCGAGCGGCAGCGCGTCCGGCGTCTGATCGAGGATCGGCGCGAAGTTGAAGGCGCGCGACATCTCGTCGATTTTGTCGCGCTGCGCCTTGCCGCTCAGGCCGTAGACGCCGGAGAAGAACTTCAGGTTCTGCGCCACCGTCAGGTTGCCGTACAGCGAGAATTTTTGCGCCATGTAGCCGAGGCGCTGGCGCGCCTGGCCGGAGCTGGTCTTGAGATCCATCCCCAGCACCAGCGCCTTACCGTTGGAGGGGATCAGCAGGCCGCACATCATTTTAAAGGTGGTGGACTTGCCGGCGCCGTTCGGCCCGAGCAGGCCGAAAATTTCGCCGCGCCGCACCTGGAAATCAACATGATCGGTAGCGGCGAAGTCGCCGAATTTTTTGGTCAGCTGCACCGCTTCGATCACCGTTTCACCGCTTTCACCGTTGACGGTCGGCATAATCTCCGCCAGCGCCGAGCGGTGGTTGGGGCCGCCGCCGAGCAGATCGATAAACGCATCCTCGAAGCGCGGATCCGCTTCGTCCAGTTCGGCGTCCGGTAGATCCAGCGCTTGCAACAGCTGCCGGTGATCTTCGCCTTCCTTCAGGATCAGGCGCAGATACTTGCCCTGGATCACCCCGTCGGTGACCGCCGGCAGGCAGATCGCCCGCTGCAGCAGCGATCGATGGCTGCCGGGGGGCGCGGCGATCAACACCGTGCGCCCGGCCATACGTCGGGTCAGCGCCTGCGGCGCGCCGCTGAACAGCAGCTCGCCCTCGTTGAGCAGCAGCACTTCGCGGCACTGTTCGGCCTCATCGAGATAAGACGTACTCCACAGAATCAGCATGCCGTCGTTGGCCAGCTCGTGCACCATGCGCCACAGCTCGCGGCGCGAGATCGGATCGACGCCGACGCCCGGCTCATCCAGCAACAGCACCTGAGGTTCGCCCAGCAGCGTGCAGGCCAGGCCGAGTTTCTGCTTCATACCGCCGGACAGCTTGCCCGCCAGGCGCTCGGTAAAGCGGGTCAGATCGGTGAATTTCAACAGCCGCTCGAAGGTCTGGCGGCGAAGATCGCCGGTGACGCCGCGCAGATCGGCGTACAGCGTCAGGTTCTCCATCACCGTCAAATCCTCATACAGCCCGAACTTCTGCGGCATGTAACCGAGGATCGCGTGCAGTTGACGATCCTGCGCGATCGGATCCAGCCCGGCGACCCGCAGTTTGCCGCTGCTGGGCTGCAGCAGCCCGGCCAGCATGCGTAGCAGGGTGGTTTTGCCGGCGCCGTCCGGGCCGACCAGCCCGATCACCGCGCCGCTGCGCAGGGTGGTGGTCAGGCTGGCGACCGCCGGTTTCTCAAGCGACGGGAAGCGCTTCTCCAGCCCTTCCAGCTCAATGGTGTGCGCCTGTTCCATGGCCGGCCTCAGGGTTTGGCGAAGCGCAGGGTGACCGGCATGCCCTGGCGCAGCGCGTCATCGGCGTCGGTGACGATCACCCGCAGGCGGTACACCAGATCGGTGCGCAGATCCGGTGTTTCAACGCTTTTCGGCGTGAATTCGGCGGTCGGCGAGACGAAGCCGATCTTGCCGTGATAAGGCTTGCCGGGGCGGCCGTCGGTGTAGATCTCCAGTTCGGTGCCGGGCACCGCCTGGCTCAGGCTGGTTTCGTTGACGTAGGCGCGCACCCACACCGGCCGGGTCAGCGACAGGGTGAAGACCGTGCCGCCGGCGCCGAGCATGGTGCCCGGCTCCACCGCGCGGGTCAGCACCGTGCCGGCGGAAGGGGAAACCAGCGTGGCGTCTTGCAGGTTCAACTGTGCCTGCGCCAGCGCCGCCTCGCTCTGCGCCACGTCGGCCTTGGCCTGTTCGATTTCTTGCGGGCGATTGCCGCTGCGGTATTGCGACAGCTTGTCCTTCGCCGCCTGCAGGTTGGCCTGCGCCTGATTGCGGGCGGTGCGCGCATCCTCCAGCGCGTCGGCGGAGGTAGCGTTTTTCGCCCACAGCCCCTGCTGGCGTTTCAGGAAGCTGTCGGCGTAGGCGAAGGCGGACTGGCGCTGCGCCATTTCCGACCGCACCTGGGCGATCTCTTCGGCGCGGTAACCGGCCTGCAGCAACGACAGCTTGGCGCGCGCGCTGCCGACGTTGGCTTCGGCCTGCTGCAGCGCGTTGCGGTAGGGGGCGTCGTCCAGCTTACCGAGCAACTGGCCCGGCTGAACGGCATCGCCTTCATCCACCGTCAGCGACGCCAGGCGGCCGTCGACGCGAAAGCCGAGGTTCACCGTGCGGATGTCGACGTTGCCATACAGCGTCAGCGGCTTATCCTGCTGCTGTTGGTAATGCCAGACCCCGTAAGCGGCGGCCGCGATCAGCAGAATTAACAACACGATCAAGGCACTGCGTTTTTTGTTCATAACACTCCCTGCCTGAATTTACGCGCCGTGACGTTGGCGCAGCCCAACAACCAGAATCTCGATATGCTCGCTCAGCACCGCCGCGACTTGCGCCGCTTCGCCCTCACCAATCTCTTGCCAGCCGGCCTGACGGCGGATGGTTTCGCGCGCCACGCGGAACGACAGCACCTCGCCGATCAGCGCATGGGTATGCAGCACGAGGCGGGGGGCGCGTTCGTCGATGCCGGTGGCGGCCGCCAGCAGGCGGCACAGCCGCTCGTGCATCGGCGCGATCACCTGGCTGTGGATCAGCGGGTAGGCGTCGGTCGGGGCGAGCTGTTCGCGCGACATGATTTTGCTCAGGTTCAGCGTGTGCGGCTGGGTCATCAGTTCGCTGAAGGCCAGCAGGCCACGCTGCAGCAAACGCAGCGCCGCGTCGGGTGAGCGCAGCGCGACGGGCTGTTGCCAGAAGCGATCGACCTCTTCGGCCAGCGGGGCGAACGCCTGCTGGATGAAATCGGCGAGCGACTGCGCCACGGCCAGGTACAGCCCCTCTTTGGAGCTGAAGTAGTAGGTGATGGCGGCGATGTTCTGGCCGGCGCGCTGGGCGATATCGCGGGTGGTGGCGCCCTGCAGGCCATATTCGCCGAACAGGTCGGTCGCCGCGGCGAGCAGCTGCCGGCGCGCTTGCTCGCCGCGCGCCCGGCCGGCGGCCTGATGAGGTACGGAAGCTGGCATGGGTCACGCTCGAAGTTAATCAATCATATGATTAACTTTATGCCAGATTGTTTAAAACGCAACCGCTAATCACAATGAGTTATGTGATCGGCTTCAGACAATGCTGAATTTACGGCAGATTGTGCTCTCCACGCGTAAAAGTGCTTTTTATTGCGCGACTTCTGTTACAATCGCCGCCTGGTGCACTGCAGTTTGTGCCAATCCCTCGTGGTCATGCTTAATGCCCCGTCTGATCATCCTCCCAGGAAACTGCACCGAACACCGTTAGGTTAGGGGGGATCTGGAGTTTTTCTCTTTATGTCATTTGAAACCCTCGGCTTAAGTGCTGAAATTGTGCGCGCTGTTGAAGAACAGGGCTATCGCGAACCGACGCCAATTCAGCGTCAGGCTATTCCTGTCGTGCTGGAAGGTCGTGACCTGATGGCCAGCGCCCAGACCGGCACCGGTAAAACCGCCGGTTTTACCCTGCCGCTGTTGCAGCTGCTGAGCAAGCATGACCATCCGGTCAAAGGCCGTCGCCCGGTGCGCGCGCTGATCCTGACACCAACCCGTGAGCTGGCGGCGCAGATCGGCGAAAACGTCGATGCCTACAGCAAACACCTGCGCCTGCGTTCGCTGGTGGTGTTTGGCGGCGTGAGCATCAACCCGCAGATGATGAAGCTGCGCGGCGGCGTCGATATCCTGGTGGCGACGCCGGGCCGTCTGCTGGATCTGGAACATCAGAACGCGGTTGACCTGTCCAAAATCGAAATTCTGGTGCTGGACGAAGCGGACCGCATGCTGGACATGGGCTTTATCCACGACATCCGCCGCGTGCTGGCCAAGCTGCCGGCCAAGCGTCAGAACCTGCTGTTCTCCGCCACCTTCTCCGACGACATCAAGGCGCTGGCCAACAAGCTGCTGCACAACCCGGCTTCGGTAGAAGTGGCGCGCCGCAACACCGCGTCCGAGCAGATCGAACAGAGCGTGCATTTCGTCGACAAGAAGCGTAAGCGGGAACTGCTGTCGCAGATGATCGGCGAAGGCGACTGGAAACAGGTGCTGGTGTTTACCCGCACCAAGCACGGCGCCAACCACCTGGCGGAGCAGCTGAACAAAGACGGCATCACCGCCGCGGCTATCCACGGCAACAAGAGCCAGGGCGCCCGTACCCGTGCGCTGGCGGACTTCAAAGACGGCCGCATCCGCGTGCTGGTGGCCACCGACATCGCGGCGCGCGGTCTGGATATCGACCAGCTGCCGCACGTGGTGAACTACGAGCTGCCTAACGTGCCGGAAGACTACGTGCACCGTATCGGCCGTACCGGCCGCGCGGAGCGCACCGGCGAAGCTATCTCGCTGGTGTGCGTGGACGAGCACAAGCTGCTGCGCGACATCGAGCGTCTGCTGAAGCGTGAAATTCCACGCATCGCGCTGCCGGGCTACGAGCCGGATCCGACCATCAAGGCCGAGCCGATCATCAACGGCCGCCAGGGTGGCGGGCGCGGTGCGCCGCGCGGCAACGGCGGTGGCCAGCGTTCCGGTAACGGCGGCGGTCAGCGCAGCGGTAACGCGAACGGCGGCCAGCGTGAAAACCGCGGCAACGGCAACGGCAACGGTAACGCCCGCCCGCAGGGTGACGGCCAGCGCCGTTCCGGCGCGCCTTCGCGCCGCCCGCGCAATCGCAAACCGGCCGAATAAGCCTGATTGCTCTAAGAGTAAGCCGCCGATACGGGCGGCTTTTTTTTTGCCTGGCGAAAAGGCATTTTCGTACTAGGCTGGACGGTGGCTACCCCTAGATTCCAGGAGACGGAGATGAAATTGAAGTGCGCAATTCTCGATGATTACCAGCAGGTGGCGCTCAAGATGGCGGACTGGTCGGCACTGGCCGAGCGGGTGGAGGTGTCCGCCATCAGCGCGCACTTTACCGATGAGGCGGAGCTGGCGGTGCATCTGCAGGAGTGCGACATTCTGGTCATCATGCGCGAGCGCACGCCGATGACCGCCTCGCTGCTGGCGCGGCTGCCGAAGCTGAAGCTGCTGATCACCTCCGGCATGCGCAACGCCGCTATCGATTTGGCCGCCGCCGCCGAGCGCGGCGTGGTGGTGTGCGGCACCAGCAGCGGATCGGCGGCGCCGATGGAGCTGACCTGGGCGCTGCTGCTCGGGCTGGCGAAGCATATCGTGCCGGAAAGCGTCGGGCTGCAAAACAACGGCCCGTGGCAGCGGGATCTCGGCGTCACCCTGCAGGGCAAAACGCTGGGGCTGCTGGGGCTGGGCAAGATCGGCGGCCAGATGGCCCGGGTGGCGCAGGCGTTCGGCATGCGGGTGCTGGCCTGGAGCCAGAACCTGACGGCGGAACGGGCGGCGAAGGAGGGGGCTGAACTGGCGCCGTCCAAACGGGCGTTGTTCGAGCAGAGCGATTTTGTCTCTATCCACCTGGTGCTGAGCGATCGCAGCCGCGGGCTGGTGGGGCGTGACGAATTGACGGCGATGAAGCCCACCGCTTACCTGATCAACACCTCGCGTGCGGCGATCGTCGATCGGGCGGCGTTGGTGGACGTGCTGCAACAGCGGAAGATCGCCGGCGCCGGGCTGGACGTGTTCGAGACGGAGCCGCTGCCGGCCGACGATGCGTTTCGTCAGCTGCCCAACGTGCTGGCGACGCCGCATGTGGGCTACGTGGCGGACGACAACTACCGCGCCTACTTCACCGAGGCGGTCGAGGATATTGCGGCGTTCCTCGCCGGCCAACCGATCCGCCGGCTGGGCTGACGGCGCTTTTAATGCCCGCAGAGGCTTGTCTGGCGCGGGCATTCACCCGTATCATTGCGGGTCTTTTTTTAGCTGGGATTGGTCATGCGCGTATTATTGGCTCCGATGGAGGGCGTTCTCGATTCTTTGGTGCGTGAGTTGCTCACCGAGGTGAACGACTACGATCTGTGCATCACCGAATTTTTGCGCGTGGTCGATCAGCTGCTGCCGGCCAAGTCGTTCTACCGGCTGTGCCCGGAGCTGCGCCACGCCAGCCGCACGCCGTCGGGCACGCTGGTGCGCGTACAGCTGCTGGGGCAGCACCCACAGTGGCTGGCGGAGAACGCCGCGCGCGCGGTGGAGCTGGGCTCTTACGGCGTCGATCTCAACTGCGGCTGCCCGTCCAAGCTGGTGAACGGCAGCGGCGGCGGGGCGACGCTGCTCAAAGATCCGGAATTGATCTACCAGGGCGCCAAAGCGATGCGCGCGGCGGTGCCGGCCCATCTGCCGGTCACGGTGAAGGTGCGTTTGGGTTGGGACTCCTCCAACCGCAGTTTTGAAATCGCCGATGCGGTGCAGCAGGCGGGCGCCAGCGAGCTGACGGTGCATGGCCGCACCAAAGAGGACGGCTACAAGGCGGATCGCATCAACTGGGCGGCGATCGGCGAGATCCGCCAACGGCTGAGCATTCCGGTGATCGCCAACGGCGAGATCTGGGATTACCAGAGCGCGCAGGATTGCCTGCAGGCGACCGGCTGCGACGCCATCATGCTGGGGCGCGGCGCGCTCAACGTGCCGAACCTGAGCCGGGTGGTGAAGTACAACGAACCGCGCATGCCCTGGCCGCAGGTGGTTGAGCTGCTGCAAAAATACGTCCATCTGGAAAAGCAGGGCGATACCGGCCTGTATCACGTGGCACGCATCAAACAGTGGCTGGGCTATTTGCGTAAAGAATATGACGAAGCCAGCGAACTGTTCAGCGAAATACGCGCGCTGACGACGTCAGGGGATATTGCGCGCGTCATCTGCCGTAGCTAAAAATAAACCCGCACGCGGCGGGTTTATTTAAATCGGTATTATCAGGCGGCTTTGTCGAGACGGTTCAATTCTATCTCGATATCCTGAATGGTTTTTTCCAGCCCTTCCAGACAGGCGCCCTGTTTATTCAACAGGTCGTTAATGGCTTCGGCGAATGCCTTATTTTTGCATTCCCCCTGATCGAAGGCCAGCCAGTGTGCGGAGAGCGTTTCGGTATTCGCCTGCGCATAGTGGCGCATTTCCTTCAGCTGGGAAGCGACGTTACGTAAATTATCCAGCTGCGCCTGTGCGTTTGCATTGTTGCTCATGAATTTCTCCTTGAGTTGGCCGTTAAATAATTTCGACTGCGGGATTAAGCTTACCCCATCTAAATAAAAATATCACCCTTGGTGGCCCAGGTAGTTATTTTCTAATGAATGCGACTATATTTGTTTTTCGATTGAACAAGGACTTGGGTGGAATTGTAAAAATAGATAAATACGGTTTTTTTGGCGGTTATTAACGGCCATTCCATGCGGAATGGCCGTTATTCTAACGCTTAAGAGTGATGCTTATTATGCCGCGTCCGCCAGCATAAACATGCCGTAGGGGTGTATTTCCAGATAATACTGTTCGCCGACGTTGGGCTGCAGGCGAGTGGCGTTAACCTGCAGCAAAATCTGCTGCCCATGCCACGCCACCGTGACTTCATACTGCGGCCCCATGTAGGCGACATGCTGGATCACGCAGCGCTGGCTTTCCTCGCCGTACTCGCTCAGCGTGATCGCTTCCGGCCGCACGCCCACCGTGCCGGCACCTTCGGCGGCAAAGTGCGCCGGGCGCGGCAGGCGATAGCCGCTGATATCGACATAGTCCGCGCTGAAGCCGGCCGGGAACAGGTTGGCGTCCCCCATGAAGCTCGCCATAAAGCGCGACGCCGGCTGCCGATAGAGATCCTGCGGCGAGCCTATCTGCATGATATGCCCCTTGTTCATCACCAGCACGGTGTCTGAGACCGCGAAAGCCTCGCTCTGATCGTGAGTGACGTACAGCGAAGTGATATCAAACTGCTTTTGCAGCTCGCGGATCTTTTCGCGCATGCTGCGGCGCAGGTTGGCGTCGAGGTTGCTCAACGGCTCGTCGAACAGCAGCACTTTCGGCTTGAGGATCAGCGCGCGCGCCAGCGCCACGCGCTGCTGTTGGCCGCCGGAGATCTGATCGACATAGCGGTCGTCGAACCCCGCCAGATCCACCATCGCCAGCGCTTCCTGCACGCGCGCTTTCACTTCGGCGCGCGGAATGCCGAGCATCTTCAGGCCATAGCCGACGTTTTCCCCCAGCGACATGTGCGGGAACAGGGCATAAGACTGGAACACCATGCAGATGTCACGCTGCTGGATGGAACGATGGGTGACGTCTTCGCCATCAATGAATATCTGCCCGTCGCTCGGTTTCTCCAGCCCGGCGACCAGGCGCAAAATGGTGGTCTTGCCGCAGCCGGAAGGGCCGAGCAGCGTCACCATCTGCCCCCGAGGGATGGTGAGCGTGATGTTGTCGATCACCGTGTTGCTGCCGAACCGTTTGGAGACGTTGCGCAGTTCAACGAAATTTTTCTGGCTCATCATGGGCTCCATTACGCCTGGTTTTTGGCTTTTGAACGGGAGATGCGTGCCTCGCCGATCAGCCAGTCAAAGAGGAAAATAATCGCCAGCATCACCACGATCAGAATTGAACCGTAGGCGATCGCCACCCCGTATTCGCCGTCTTCCACGCGGTTGAGGATGTATGCGGTGGCCACGCGGGTATCGGGGGTGACCAGGAAGACGATGGCGCTGACGGTGGTGATGGCGCGCACGAAGCTGTAGATCAGCGCCGACAGGATCGCCGGGCGCAGCAGCGGCAGCAGGATGTGCGTGATGGTGCGCAGCGAGCCGGCGCGCAGGCTGAGCGAGGCTTCGTCCAGCGATTTGTCTATCTGGCCCAGCCCGGCGATCCCGGCGCGAATGCCCACCGGCACGTTGCGCATCACCATCGAGATAATCACGATGGCGGCCGTCCCGGTGAGGTACACCGGCGCACTGTTGAAGGCGAGAATGTAAGAGACGCCGGCCACGGTGCCCGGCACCGCAAAGCACAGCATGGTGGTGAACTCGATGGTCTTTTTGCCCTTGAACTGCTGGCGCACCACGATCCAGGCGATCAGCAGGCCGAAGGCGGCGGTGATCGGCGCGGCGATCCCGGCGTACAGCAGCGTGTCGAGCAGCGAAGGCCACGCGCCGTCGCTCATGCCCTGGCCGAACAGCTTGATGAAGTTATCCAGCGTCAGCGTGTAATCCACCCCCCAGTTGACGGTGAAGCTGCCGTAGAAAATGCTGCCGTAGAGCAGGGCGTTAAAGGCTACCCACACCGCCAGCAACGCGATCACGCCCCACACCAGCGTGACCGGCAGCGGCTGTACGTCGCCGCGGTAGGATTTGCCGGACACGGTGACGTAGGAACGCTTGCCGATCCACAGGTACTGAATGCAGAACACCAGCAGCGAGAACAGCAGCAGGAAGGCGCCGAGGGTGCTGGCGGCCTGATAGTCGAGCTGCGAGCCGGTGATGTAGAAATAGATTTGCGTCGCCAGTACGTCGAAGTTGCCGCCGAGCACCAGCGGGTTGCTGAAGTCGGCCAGCGATTGCACCACCACGATCAGAAACGCGTTGGCCAGCGCCGGTTTCAGCAGCGGCACGAACACGCCGTTAAAGGTTTGCCAACGGCTGGCGCGCAGGGTGTAGGAGGCTTCTTCCAGCGAAGGATGAATGGTCTTGATCGCGCCGTCGAGGATCATGAACGCCATCGGCGTGAACGCCAGCACCTGCGCCAGCCAGATGCCGGTAAAGCCGTACAGCCAGTTGGTGTTGGTCAGGCCGAACCAGGCCACCATCCACTCGGTGACGTAGCCGGAGCGCCCCATCATCAGCGTGACGCCCAGGCCGACGACGAACGGCGGCGTGACGATGGGCAGGATGGAGAAGATGCGGCCGATAATGGCGCTGCGCCTGGCGATGCGGGTGGTGTAAATCGCCAGCACCAGGCCGAAGAAGGTGCAGCCGGCGCCCACCGCGATCGACAGGGCGATGGAGTTGAGGATCACCTGAACGATATGCGCCTGCGACAGCACGTTCATAAACGCCAGCGGCGCGAACGCACCCGTCTGGTCGGTGAACATCGGAATGAAAATCGCGATGCTCGGCCAGACGATGAAGACGCCGATCAGCGCCACGATGGTGACCAGCGCGCCGATAACGAAACGGTCGCCGCCCAGCCATTCGAGGCGGGTCAGCGCCAGCGTCATGATGGCGCCCAGCGCGGTCAATTGTACCAGGGTGGCGTAGCCTAAACCGCGCCCCGCCACCGTAGCGCTGACGACGATAAAGGCCATGCACAGCAGCGCCCAGCCGGCATCGAACGCGTGGCGCCGCCGCCGTTCACCGCCCGCCGGGGCGTAGGGGCGAAGCAGCAGCAGGCTCGGCAACAGGCACCATAGCCAGCTGACATTGCGGTGTGACCAGCCGTAGGCAGCGAGGATTTCATCGCCGGTGGACTCCAGCAGGCCGTAATCCAGGCTCCAGCTCGGCAGCAGGGCGAACGCCAGCCAGCCAAGCAAGACCCAAAGGAATATCGCATCTCGTTTTTTCACGAGATGGAGAGCATGTGTATGTGACATAAGTTTCCCGGATGTTCAGGCCGGGTAAGGCGTGAGGCTTACCCGGCAACAGGCGCAGAATGCGGGCTTATTTACCCATCTTGACTTCGCTGACCCATTTATTGATCAGCGCCTTGCGGACCTCGGTCGAGCCGTATTTGTCCATGTCGTAGTTGATCAGTTTCAGATCGTCGAGCTTCAGCGAGTTCGGCGAGGTAGCGGCGGTGGTATTGGTCAGGATCTGATAGGACTTGCCTTTCTGCCATGCCAGTTCCTGCGCCTCTTTCGACAGCACCCAATCCACGAACAGCTTGGCGTTGTCGAGGTTGCGCGCGCCTTTGAGGATGCTGACGCCGCCGATTTCGTAGCCGGTGCCTTCACAAGGCGAGATCAGCTCAAGCGGCGCGCCCTGTTCCTTTTCGAGCGAGTAGTCATGCAGGAAACCGATGCCGATCGCCGTTTCACCGCGGGCGGCGTTGCGCGCCGGGGCAATGCCGGATTTGGTGTACTGTGAGACGTTGGCGTTCAGCTGCTTGAGATAATCGAACGCCTGATCGTCCCCCCACAGCTGGGCAAAGGTCGCCAGCGCGGTGTAGGCGGTGCCGGAGCTCTGCGGATCGGCGATTTGAATCTCGCCTTTGTATTCCGGCTTGGTCAGGTCTTTCCAGCACTTGGGCACCGGCAGGTTTTTCTCTTTCAGGCGCTGGGTATTGACGCCAAAGCCGAGAATGCCGACGTAGACCGCCGAGGAGTAGTTGCCTTTCAGCTTCGCCGGATCGCGGAATTGTGGCATCACCTGTTCGAGGTTTGGCGATTTATATGGCTGCAGCAGCCCCATTTCACCGGCCTGGGATTGCGGATCGAGCGTGCCGCCGTACCAGACGTCCGCCTGCGGGTTTTTCTTCTCGGCGTCCACTTTCGCCAGCGTGCTGCCGGAGCCGTTGCGGATGAACGAGGTTTTCACGTCATATTTCTCGCCGAAGGCTTTGGTTTCCGCTTCGCACATTTCATTGGTGGCGCTGCAGTAGACCACCAGGCGGCCCTTGGCGTGCGCGGCGCCGCTCAGCGTGGCCAGCGCGATGCCGGAAGCTATCAGGGTAGTGACTAAGGTTTTTTTCATTGTTTTATCCTTCTCTCGGTAGAGGTGGTAACGCTCGCCATCAGCAGCGGCATCAGCAATAAACCCATAAGAACGGCGGCGATCGACAGCAAACTGAACATGCCTGACCAGCCGTAGCCTTCGATGATCTGCGACAGCGGCCAGCCCGCCAGCGCGGCCCCCAAGTAAGCGAACAGGCCGAGAAAACCGGTGATGGAGCCCGCTGCGCCTTTGTGCCCGCATTCCACGGCGGCGAGGCCAATCAGCATCTGTGGGCCGAAGACAAAAAAGCCCACCGTAAAGAAACAGCCCGCCAGCAGCGCGTAGTGATGCACCGGCGCCAGCCACAGCGCGGCGACGGAAACCATCAGCCCGAGCGTGAACAGCAAAATCATCGGCGCGCGCTGCCCGCCGAACAGCAAATCCGAGCCCCAGCCGGCGAACAGCGCGCCGAGCAGGCCGCCTACCTCGAACAGCATCACCGTGGCGTTGGCGCTGAGCAGGTTGACGCCGTGGCTTTCTGTCAGCCAGAGATTGCCCCAGTCGTTCAACGCGATGCGGATCAGGTAGACCAGCACGTAAGAGACGCCGAGCAGCCAGATCATCGGGTTCTTCAGCATCGTGGTGCGCAACATCTGCCACAGCCCCATCGGCGGGCTTTGCTGTTCCTGGCGCAGCTCCAGCGGATCGTGGCGCCACCGGCCGACCGACGGCAGGCCTTCTTCCTGCGGCGTGCCCGTCAGCCGCCGCGTGAGCCAGATGCCCAACACCATGCTGACGGCACCCGGGATCAGCATCGCCGCCTGCCAGCCCCAGCGCTGGGCGGCGAAGGCGCTGATCAGCGGCACGATCGCGCCGCCGAGGTTGATCGACATATTCCAGCAGCCCCACCAGAAGCCGCGCTCGTTGCGCGAATACCAGTGGGTCAGCAGCCGCGCGCAGGGCGGCCAGCCCCAGCCCTGAAAGAAGCCGTTCAGCGCCCAGACCGCCAGCAGCAGCGTCAGCGATTCGCCGAAGGCGAACGCCACGTTCAGCAAGCCGGTGGCGAACAGGCCGATCCCCATAAACCTGCGCTGCCCGTGGCCGTCGTGCCACAGTCCGGCGGCGAATTTCGACAGGCCGTAGCTCAGGTAAAACAGCGAGCCGAGCAGGCCGATGTCCCCTTTATCCAGCCCCAAATCCGTTTGCAGCGCCGGCAGCACGTAATTCACGCTTTTGCGCGTCAGGTAAAAGGCGGCGTACCCGATGACCATGTACAGCAGCAGTCGCGGGCGCAGCGCGCGGTAACGATGATCGATTTCAGATGCCGAGCGTGCCTGCATAGCCGCCTCCCTGGTGCTGACTATAAGAAGGTGAAAGGGAAAGGGGATGAGAGAAAGTCCGGAGTGGCTAAGACTTTTTCCTAGTTAGTCGATGGTTTGTTGCAAATTTGTGGGCAGGTTAACAATTACCCGCGTGCCGCAATGCGTTTCCAGCGTCAGCTCGCCGCCCAGCGCGCTGACCCGCTCGCGCATCCCCTGAATGCCGAGGCCGGGCGCCTTGTCCGCGCGGATGCCGACGCCGTTGTCCCGCACCTCGAGGTGCAAAAGCGCGCCCTGTTGATACAAGACGATGGCGACTTCGCTGGCTTCGGCATGTTTGCACACGTTGTTGAGCAGCTCTTGCAGCAGCCGGTAGAGGGTGAAGCGCACCGTTTCGCCGGCGGGCGTGTCTATGAGTCGGTAGTCGAAACGGCAGCGGATGCCCCGTTCGGCAAAGGCGAATTCGCTCAGCAGGTGGTGAAGCGCCTCTTTGAACGCCAGTTCGTCCAGCGCGGGCGGGCGAAGCTGGCGCAGCAGCTGGCGCGTGGAGTGATGAATGCGCCGGGCGAGCTCGCTTATCTGGTGCGCGGCGGCCTGGGTTTGCGCCGGATCGCGCGCCCGTTTGACCAGCTGCGACTGGATTTGAATCGCGGTGATGTTCTGGCCGATTTCATCGTGCAGCTCGCGCGCCAGATTTTTCCGCGTGTCTTCTTCGGTGTGGATCAGTTTTTCGGTCAGCGCCCGCCGCGCCGCCAGCTCTTCTTCCAGGCGACGCTGATAGTGGTGCAGGTTTTGCGCCAGGTGCTGCTGGCGGCTGATGGCGATGCCCAAGCCGATGCCGAGCAGCGCCTGCGTCGCCAGAAAGATTTCCAGCTCGACCAGATTGCCGAACCCCACGCCGACCTGCCGGGCGAGGGTGATCATCATGCTGCCGAGCAGGCCGGACAGCACGCCGCCCTGCCAGCCGAACTTCCACGCCATCACCACGTTCGGCAGAAACACCACGATCAGCAGCAGGCGTTCGATTTCCGGCGACAGCACCATCTGCGTGCCGATGCCGATAACGAAAAACAGGCTGCACCAGATGATTAAGGACGCGCGCAGCGGCGGGTTGGGGGTGTCCAGCCCCAGCAGGTGGTAACGGTGCTGCTGGCGCAGAAATTCAAAGATCAGGTAGACGAACGGGGTCAGCAAGACGCCGCCGGTAAACGACGCCAGGCCAAGCAGCATCGCCGGGCTTGGCACAAACGGCGAAAGCAGGGTGGTATTGAGCAGCGAGGCGGCGGTCACCGCAGCCAGCAGCAGCGTCAGCCGCTGCCAGTAGAGCGGAAAACGGTGCCAGAGTCGTTGCGCGACCGCGGCCGGAAGCAGGGTGATAAACGGCGCGGCCAGCAGGCCGTAGCCGCTCAGCAGGCGTTCGCCGTGCAGCCAGAACAGCAACAGCACCGGCGGAATTATCAGGGCGGGCCAATAGCGGCGCGCCAGCAGGATCAGCAGTGCGAGATAGACGCCGTGCGGCAGAAACAGCGCCGCCTGGTTGCCGTTGTGGGTCAGATAGAAGCCGAGCGTCCACAGCATCAGCCAGCCGCTGCCCCAGGCCAACAGGATAAATAGCGAGATAACCCAGGGCCGGAGTTTGGGCGACATCAATGCCCCGCCAGCAACTGATGGTCGAGGGCGAAATGCACCAGCTCGATGGTGCTGTTGCACTGCAACTTGCCCAGGACGTTGGCGCGATGCACGTGCACCGTTTTATGGCTGAGCGCGAGCTTGAAAGCGATCTCCTTTACGCTGTCGCCTTTGACCAGCAGATCGAAGATTTCACGCTCGCGTGGGGTCAGCGCTTCCAGCGCCGTGGCCGGCTGCTCGCCGCCGCGCAGCGCCCGCAGCGCGTCGGCGCACAGGTAATGGCCGCCCATATCGACGGAACGCACCGCCTGCACCAGCTCTTCCGGCCCGCAGCGTTTGGTCAGATAGCCGCTGGCGCCGGCGTCCAGCGCGCTTTGCACGAAGGTGGGGGAGTCATAGATGCTGAGGATGATCGCGCGGAACTGCGGCTTCTGCGCCCGCAGGCGCTTCAACAGGCTGAGGCCGTTTTCATCCGGCATGGCGATGTCCATCAACGCGACGCTGACGTCGTCGCGCAGCAATGCCGGCCAGGCCGCCGCCGCGCTGCTGTATTGCCCCACCACGTCGAGATCGTCCTCGAGGCTGAGCAATTGCGCAAAGCCGGAGCGCACCACCACATGGTCATCCACCAGTATCACACGGATCATTTTTCGCACTCTGTTGCCGAATCATGGCCCTATGATGCCTGCCGCCGCGGTGCTGGCAATCAGCCAAGCGCGGTTATGCAATCGGTGTAACAGAATCGTAATAAAAGGGCGCCGCCTGCGCCGTCAACGATCCAAATCGATGGCGAAATGCTGCCACAGCGCGGCGCGCCGCTCCTCTTCCGAATGCAGCGTCGTTTCGTGGCGCTGATGATCTTCGGTCACGATCAGCTTCATGTCGCTGAGGGTCACCCGGCCGTGGTCCGTCGGCCGTGAACACACCAGGCGCTGGGTGAAGTGCGACTGCGGCGAGGTGCTGTGGAAGCGGCACATCTCGTCGAACTTATGCAGTTCGCGTGGTTGAACGGTAAAGCGATACAGGGTTTTGGCATGCGAACGTTGGTCGCCGTTGCGGCGCTCCAGCAGGTAATACTCGCCTTCCCGCTCCAGGTGGAAGGTGCCGCTGGCCTGCGGTTGCGGCTCGGCGGCGACGATCTTCAGCGGGGTCAGGAAGGAATCGCCGAAACCGACGTCCACCAGCCAGGCCTGGCCCGCCAGATCCACCCGCAGCGCCAGATGGTCGTAGGGCGGGCCGAAATGGCCGTCGCGCGCGCGGATCTCGCCGGAGATGAAGCTCACCTTGAAACCGATCTCCCGCAGCAGCAAGGCGAACAGCGCGTTCAGCTCATAACAGAAACCGCCGCGGTTGCGCTCGATCACCTTGCTGAACAGCGCCTCCGGCGCCAGCTGAATACCCTGATGATAAATAATGCTCAGGTTCTCGAACGGGACGCTCAGCATGTGGCGATGGTGCAGCTGTTGCAACGTGGGGAGGTCAGGGCGGGCGGCGCCGGTAAAGCCGATATGCTGCAGGTAGCGTTGGGTATCCACAGGGAGTCTCGCATGAGAAAAAGTAGGCATAAAATAGCGGGCTTTGCGGCTTTTGTGAGCGCATTACGTGCTGCGCTGTCGCTGCTGCCGCAAACTGTCACTGGCCGGCGCTAGCCTGTTCCCCTGAGTTCAATCTGGCAGGAGAACGGCTATGCAAGATTTCAAACATCGGGTGGCGCTGGTGACCGGCGCTTCCACCGGCATCGGCGAAGCGATCGCCGCCGAACTGTTTCGGCGCGGTGCCACGGTGGTGATGACCGGCCGCCACGAAGCGCCTCTCGCCGCTGCCGCCGCGCGGCTCGATCCCGAGGGCCGACGGGTGATGACGTTGCGGATGGACGTGCGCGAGGCGCCGTCGGTGCAGCAGGGCATTGAAGAGACGGTGCGGCGCTGCGGCGCGCTGCATCTGTTGGTCAACAACGCCGGGATCACCGGCCCGCATGAGGTGGACATCGATCGGTACGCGGTCGAAGATTGGCATGAGGTGATCGCCACCTGCCTGAGCGGCACGTTTTTCGGCATGAAGTACGGCCTGCCGGCGATCGTCGCCGGCGGCGGCGGGGCGGTGGTGAACCTCTCTTCCGCCAACGGCGTGGTGGGCATTGCCGGGATCGCGCCTTATACCGCCGCCAAGCATGGCGTGCTGGGGCTGACGCGCTCGGCGGCGCTGGAATTCGCCATGCGCGGCGTGCGCATCAACGCCGTCGGGCCGGGCTATGTGGATACGCCGGCGATGGGGACTCTGCCGGCGCCGGTGCGGGCGCAGATGGCCGCTTCGCACCCGATGGGGAGAATGGCGACGCGGGAAGAAGTGGCGAAAACGGTGGCTTTCCTGCTCTCGGACGACAGCAGTTTCACCACCGGCGCGTTTTACAGCATCGACGGTGGTTATACCGCGCGCTGAGCCAGCGCCTGCAACCAATTGAGAAACGCCGCTGCGCCGGGTTTTTCCAGCGTGCGCGGCGGGTAAACCACGTAGTAGGGTTTGCTGAGCGGCAGCGCCGGTTCGGCCAGGGTGACCAACTGGCCTGCCGCCAGTTCACGGCCGATCAGCCGCCGCTGGCCGAGCAGCACCCCGCGCCCTTGCACGGCGGCGTCGATGGCCAGTGAAGTCAGGTTATAGGTCAGCCCGCGCCGCGCCGGCGGCATTCGATCGGCGGCGGTAAACCACTCGTGCCAGCCCGGCAGAAACTGGCTCTCTTTGCCCCAGTCGACGTGGATCAGCGGCAACTGCGTCCAGTCGCCGCGATCGCGCAGCGCCGGGCTGCACACCGGCTGCACCCGATCTTGAAACAGCCGCACCTTTTCCAGCAGCGGGTAATCCTGTTCGCCGAAGCACAGGGCGAAGTCCGCCGCCGAATGGGCGAAATCGACCGCCGCATGGGTGGCGTGCAGCCGCAGATCGCCGTCGGGGCACTGCGCCAGCCAGTCGCCCAGTGCCGGGTTCAGCCACTTGGAGGCCAACGCCGGCAGGGCGAACACCGTCAGCGTCTGTTTGCCGCGCTGGCGCTCGACGTGCTGCTGCGCCACGCGCAGCGTTTCGAACGCCTCCTGCACGTAGGCCAGGTAGTCCGCGCCCTGTTCGGTCAGCGTGACGCCGCTTTTGGCGCGGATGAACAGCGTGATGCCCAGATGTTGTTCGAGCTGGCGGATCTGCTGGCTGACGGCGGCGGCGGTCAGCGCCAGCGCATCCGCCGCGCGGGCCAGGCTGCCGGTGCGGGCGGCGGTTTCGAACGCCAGAATGGCGCTCAGCTTGGGCAAGCGCGCGCGGGACGGTGAGTGCATGGGCAGGGCTATCGCTAAGAATTGGTTAGCTTATCCATAACGTATTTTTGTTATGGCGGCAATGCGCCATTCGCTACAGTGAGAGGCATCCGGCTATCGCACACGAGGGGAACGCCATGCCGCAACTTGCCGATATTATCGATCTGTCCGCCCATCCCATCGACGACGACGCGTTCCGCACCCGTTGCCGGCAAACGCTGGAGCGCGCCGGCGCGCTGGTGCTGCCGGGATTTCTGCGCGCCGCCGCGCTGGCGACGGTGCGGTTGGAAGGCGCCGAACAGCACCACGCGGCGTTTTACGCCACCAGCAAACACAACGTGTATCTGCGGCCGCAGGACGACGCGCTGCCGGCCGATCACGCGCGCAACCGGCTGGTGGTGTCGTCCAAGGGCTGCATTACCGACGAAGATATTCCGCCGCAGTCGCCGCTGCGTGCGCTGTACGACGCCCCGGCGTTTCGCGCGTTCCTCTGCGCGGTGTTGGATGAGGCGCAGCTGTATCCCTACGCCGATCGGCTGTCGTCGATCAACCTGCATTACGCCCACACCGGCCAGGAGTTGGGCTGGCACTTCGACAACTCGTCGTTCGCCATCACGCTGCTGATCCAGAAACCGGCGGCGGGCGGGCGTTTCGAGTACGTGGAGAACCTGCGCGACGCCGATCGCGGCGAGATGAACTATGCCGGGGTCACGCAGGTGCTGGACGGCGAGCGGGCGGCCAAACGGCTGGCGATGGAGGAGGGGGATTTGGTGCTGTTTCGCGGGCGCAACGCCATGCACCGGGTGACGCCGACCGAAGGCGACACCACGCGCATGCTGGTGGTGCTGGCCTACAATGCGCAGCCGGACGTGATGCTGTCGGAAAGCGCCAGAATGACGTTCTACGGCCGCTTATAGCGGATAAAAAAACCGCCCCGGAGGGCGGTTTGTCGATTCAGTGCGGGTTCTGCTCTTCGTGAGCCTGCTGCTCCCGCTTCACTTCCTGCGCGCGCTTGCGCAGGCCGAACCAGCCCAGCGTCAGCAGCACCGCCAGCACCGGAATGGTGGCGATGGTCCAGGTGCCGTTCGGGTAGTCGAACGCCATCATCACCACCACGATCAGCAGGAACGCCAGCGTCAGCCAGGAGGTGAACGGCGCGCCCGGCATTTTGAACGATACCGGCTGCGCGCGGCCTTCGCGCACGGCTTTGCGCAGGCGCATCTGGCAGACGATGATAAACGCCCAGGAGGCGATGATGCCCAGCGAGGCGATGTTCAGCACGATCTCGAATACCTGCGAAGGCACCAGGTAGTTGAGCACCACGCCGATCACGTAGATGCCGCAGGTGACCAGGATGCCGGCATAAGGCACCTGCTGGCTGCTCATTTTGGCCATCAGCTTCGGCGCCGAGCCGCCCATCGCCAGCGAACGCAGGATGCGGCCGGTGGAGTAGAGGCCGGAGTTGAGGCTGGACAGCGCGGCGGTCAACACCACGATGTTCATGATGGTGCCGATGTAAGGCACGCCCAGCTTGCTGAAGAAGGTGACGAACGGGCTTTGGCCGGCCTGATAGGCGTTCCACGGCAGCAGCAGCACCAACAGCACCACGGAGCCGACGTAGAACAGGCCGATACGCCAGATCACGCTGTTGATCGCTTTGGGCATCATTTTGGCCGGATCTTTACACTCGCCGGCGGCGGTGCCGATCAGCTCGATGCCGGCGAAGGCGAAGATCACCCCTTGCACCAGTACCAGCGCCGGCAGCAGGCCGTGCGGGAACATGCCACCGTTTTCGGTGATCAGGTGCATGCCGGTGGTGTGGCCGGCGACCGGGGTGCCGGTGCCGAGGAAGACGACGCCGACAATCAGGAACAGCGCGATGGCGACCACCTTGATCAGCGCGAACCAGAACTCCATCTCGGCGAACCACTTCACGCCGATCATGTTCATGGTGGCGACGATGCCGAGCGCGCCGAGGGCGAACAGCCACTGCGGCACGTCGGCAAAGGTGCCCCAGTAGTGCATGTACAGCGCCACCGCGGTGATGTCGACGATGCCGGTCATCGCCCAGTTGAGGAAGTACATCCAGCCGGCGACGTAAGAGGCTTTCTCACCGAGAAATTCGCGGGCGTAAGAAACGAAGCTGCCGCTGGAAGGGCGATGCAGCACCAGCTCGCCCAGCGCACGCAGGATGAAGAAAGAGAAGATCCCGCACACCAGATAGACCAGCGCCAGCGCCGGCCCGGCCAGTTCGAGACGGCCGCCGGTACCGAGGAACAAGCCGGTGCCGATCGAACCGCCGATGGCGATCATTTGGATCTGCCGGTTGCCCATGCTTTTGTGATAACCGGATTCATGAGAGTCTAGCCAGCGTCTTCTGGCGGCGTGTTTATCGTCCGCCGACTTTTTTTGTGAGTGCATTATCCGTCCTGTTTACCTGTCTATGATGAACGCCGCCCTGAGCTGCAGGGCAAACGATTGCCATCAGCAATCGTAATGAGAATGAGGTCGTGGCATCATTCCGCTGTTTATTGTGTATACAGCCGCCGTTAAATAACGGCGTGGCATGCTACCGTTTCCCGATAAAGGTGGCAAAAAAACCTGCGTACAAAGCGTGAACAATTGTGTGTATTTTTTAAACTGAAAACAAAAGCGCATATTATTCAGTAAGATGAGTCTTATTATCAACACGGAAATATCGAACGATAAAAGTGATTGAAATCACAGAATAATAATTACCGCGCAAATTAAAGGGATTTTGAAGTTATTTTGCGTGAGGGGGAAGGCGGGCGGAAAATAAAGCGATGGCGCCTGCGCAGTAATTAGCGTGCGCAGGCGAATCGGACGCGGGGGCTTTTTAGGCGGATTCACCGGCCGGCAGAGCCGAAGCCGGCAGGCCGAACAGCTTGTCGAACGCCCAGTTAAACAGGAAGGTGTAGCAAGGAATGATGACGATCAGCGCCATATCCAGCAGCAGCGCCTGCCACAGCGTGATGCCCATCCACCAGGCGATCAGCGGGATCAGATACACCACCAGCGTCAGCTGAAAGCCGACGGCGTGCAAAATGCGGCGCTTGAGCGTGCGGGTGCGCGACAGCTGGCGGCTTTCCCACCACTCGAATAAATAGTTGTAAATGAAGTTCCAGCTGACCGCGATGGTGGTGATCACCACCGCCAGCGGCCCGGTGCTGCTCGGCGCATGGCCCGACAGCAGCGCCAGCCCCAGCGCCGAGATCGCCATGCCGATGATTTCATAAGCGGTGACATACACCAGTTTGCGTTTGACGCCTTGCATTGTTTTCTCCCGATCTGTTTTTAGTTGCCTCTGCGGCGACGGCGGCTAAGATAACGTCAATCACATTGATAGAAAAAGTAAGGAGCTGTCAGTTTTACTGACAGGTTAAACGATGAACTTTTCCAGCGACAATATCGAACTGTTTCTGGCGGTGCTCGATCGCGGTTCGTTTTCCGCTGCCGCCCGCGCGCTGCGGCGCGTACCGTCCGCTGTCAGCATGGGCATCGCCAACATGGAGGCGGAACTCGGTTTCGCCTTGTTCGATCGCTCGCACCGCGAACCGACGCCGACCGCGCTGGCGTTGGCCCTGGCGCCGCACGCCCGGCTGATCGCCGGGCAGCTCAAGCAGCTGCAGGTGCACGCTATCGAACTGTCTCAGGGGCTGGAGAGCCGGCTTTCGATCGGCGTGGCGTCGGACATTAACGGCGCCAGCCTGCTGGCGGCGGTGAAGACGCTGTCGCAGCGTTATCCGCTACTGAACATCGAAGTGCTCAGCGCGCCGCAGGACGACGTGCTGCACATGCTGCACCAGGAGCGCATTGGCGTTTGCCTGGCGTTCGGCGGGCTAAACATCAACAGCGCGGAGCAGTTCCACTCCGTCGGCGCGGAATCGCTGGTGGCGATGGTCTCGCCGCAGCACCCGGCGCTGGACGGCGCGGCGGGCGAGCTGTTTCTCGAGGATCTGGTCAACGTGCGGCAGATCATGGTGGCCAGCCGCGATCTGCCGATCGGCGATCTGCGCCCGCAGGTGGCGGAGGCCTACTGGCGCACCGACAGCCTGCCGATGGCGCTGAACATGGTGGAAGCGGGCCTGGGGTGGGGCAATTTCCCGCTGTCGCTGGCCGAGCCGCTGCTGGCGCAGGGGCGGCTGGTACGGCTGAAATTCAAAAACACCAAGAACGAGCTGCGCTTGCCGATGCATTTGATCTGGCTGAAGAGCCGCCCGCTGGATAAGGCGGCGCGCGAGCTGGTCGAGCTGATGCGCGCGGCACTGCAGGAAAGCTGACGCTAGGTGCGCTGGCTTATTCCGCGTGGCGTTTGCGCCACCAGAAGCGCACCAGCAGGATGGCGGCGATCGCCAGCGCGACAAACAGCAGGCTGGAGAGTTTTTTGTCGAAGCCGGTAACGAAGCGTTCGATCGCCTGGCCGCCAAAATAGCCGAGCATGACGAAGATCGTCGCCCACAGAATGGCGCCGAGGATGTTGAGCGGCACAAAACGCGACGGCGGCAGGCGGCTGGCGCCGATCAGCACCGGGCCGATGATGCGGAAACCGTACATAAAGCGCACCCCGATAACGAACAGCATCGGGTGGCGGGCGATCAGCTTTCTGGCGCGCGCGATGCGCTTTTCCTGCCCCTTGAGCCGCGAGATGACCCGGCCTTCGAACCGGCGGCCGGCGAAGTACAGCAGCTGATCCCCCAGCGTACCTCCCAGCGCCACCACCGCGATCACCCACGGCCAGTGCAGCAAGCCTTCATGGGCGGCGATGCCGCCCAGCAGCGTGATGGTTTCTCCCTCAGCCAGGCAGCCGATAAACAACGCCCAGTAGCCGTAGTCCGTAATGTAGAGGGCCAAATCGGTCATTCCTTACTCCTTATGTGACTGACGCATAAGGGCAAGTATACGCCCGATCGCTAGCCTTGGGCGATCTGGGCCACCAATGCTCTGCGCCGCGCCAGGCTTTCCGCCATCTGCGCCTGTACCCTGGCGTAAATGTGCGGCGGGGCCAGTTCCGGCGTGCCGCCCGTGAACGGCGGGGCCGGGGCGTATTCCAGGTAGAGTTGGATCGTTTGGGCGGTGTCTTCGCCGTGCAGTTCGGCGATCAGCGCCAGCGCGAAATCGATGCCGGCGGTAACGCCGCCGCCGCTGATCACGTTGCCGTCGCGCTCAACGCGTGCAGCGCTGGGGATGGCGCCGAACAGCGCCAGGCTGTCGCGCATCGACCAGTGGCAGGCGGCGCGTTTGCCCGCCAGCAAGCCGGCGGCGGCCAGGATCAGCGAACCGGTGCACACTGAGGTCAGGTAGCGGGCATCGGCGCCCAGCCGACGGATCTGCTGCATAAAGGCCTCATCTTGCAGCGCCTGGGTGCAACCGCTGCCGCCCGGCACGCACAGCACGTCGCAGCGCGCGATCTCCGGCAGCGGGCGCAGCTGGGTGAAGTGCAAGCCTTCTGATTCGACATCCGCGCCGTCTACCGAAGCGACGATGATTTCCGCGCCCGGCATGCGGCGCAGAAACTGCAGTGGGCCGGTGAAATCGAGCTGGGTGACGCCTTGATAGATGGGAAATACAATCACGAGTGGTTCAGACATGACATTCGCCTCATTTTTATCGTTGGACCTGGGCCATAATAGCCGCCCTGTTTTTGGCTGGTATGACAGATAACCCTCAAAAAGCGCCATCATGAAAACGATCGGTTTTGTGGTTTTTCCCGGTTTCAACCTGCTGGACTTTGCCGGCCCGCTGGCGGCGTTCGATAACGTCAGCCAGTTTACCGATCCGCCGGCCTACGGCTGCGTGGCGATCTCGCCGCAGGGCGGGATGGTCGCCAGCTCGGCCGGGGTGGAGATCGCCACGCAACCGTGCGGCGACGAGCGTTTCGATACGCTGGTGGTGGCCGGCGGCAGCGGCAACGTGATGGCGGCGCAGTCGCCGGCGCTGGTGGCGTTTCTGACCACCCACAGCCGGCGGGCGCGGCGCATCGCCAGCGTGTGCACCGGCGCGTTTATTCTGGCGGCCTGCGGTTTGCTGGACGGCAAGCGCGCCACCACCCACTGGTATCACGCGGCGCGGCTGCAGCAGAGCTATCCGCGCATCCGCGTCGACAGCAACCGCATTTTCATTCGCGACGGCGATATCTGGACCTCGGCCGGCATCAGCGCCGGCATCGATCTGGCGTTGGCGCTGATCGAGGACGATCTGGGCGCCACGATGGCGGCGGGCGTGGCGCGGCAGCTGGTGGTCTATCATCGGCGCCCCGGCGGGCAGTCGCAGTATTCGCTGCTGCTGGCGTTGAACCCGTCGTCGGATCGCATGCGCGCCGCGCTGTCGTTCGCGCGCGAGCACTTGCACCTGCCGCTGTCGGTGGCGGATCTGGCCGACGCCGCCTGCCTGAGCGAGCGCCAGTTCGGCCGGCTGTTCCGCGCCGAAACCGGGCAGACGCCGGCCAAGGTGATCGAACAGCTGCGGGTGGAGGCGGCCAGGGTGCGCATCGAAGAGAGCGCCGAGCCGCTGGAGGCGATCGCCCGTTCGGTGGGGTTCAGCGATCCGGAGCGCATGAGACGGGCGTTTATCCGCATATTTGGCCTGTCGCCGCAGGCGATCCGCCGGCTCGGCCGCGCGGGATAACTTTTTTGCCACGCCTGGCGGCGGGGCACACCAGAGGAGCAACGGATGTATCAGGATTTCGAGAGCGAATTGAACTGGGCGATGTGCCATATGCCGCGCACCCGGGCGGCGGTGGCGGCGTTGCCGAACCTGCACGGGGTGCGGCTGGCGTGCAATATGCACCTGGATCTGAAAATGGCGCCGCTGGTGGCCGGCCTGCTGGATAAGGGCGCGGCGATCTTCCTGACCACCTGCAATCCCACCACGGTGCAGAACGACGTGGTGGCCTGGCTGGAACGGCGGGGCGCGCAGGCCTATGCCTGGCGCGACATGAACGCCGGCGAATGGTCGGAGTCCTTCGACCGCGCGCTGGCCTGGCAGCCGACTCACCTGTGCGAAATGGGGGCGGATCTGACCACCCGTTTGCACCAATCGCCGAACGGCCCGCAGATCGTCGCCGGGCTGGAGGCCACCGGCTCGGGCATCAGCCGTTTGAACGGCGTGGCGCCGCGCTACCCGATCTTCAACTGGGACGATCTGCCGGTGAAAGAGGGGCTGCACAATCGGCATATGGTTGGGCTGACTGCCTGGCACACCTTCTTCCAGACCACCCACTTGACGCTGCACGAAAAGCGCGTGCTGGTGATCGGCTACGGCCTGGTCGGGCAGGGGACAGCGGCGGCGGCCAGGGCTTACGGCGGCCAGGTGATGGTGGCGGAAATCGATCCTGCGCGCGCGCTGCAGGCGCGTTATGACGGCTGGCAGGTGGTGGATCTGGCGAGCGCCGTCGCGCAGGCGGACGTGATCGCTACCGCAACCGGCGCGAAAAACGTGCTCTCGGCGCAGCATTTGCAACAGGCGCAAGACGGCGTGTTTATCCTCAACGTCGGCCACGTGGCAGAAGAGATCGACGTCGGCTTCCTGCAAGGCCTGCCGCACCACGAGCCGATGCCTTATGTGAACGCTTACCAACTTAATGAGAAGACGGTGTATTTGCTGGCCAACGGCTCGATGTTTAACCTGACCGCCGGCTATGGCGACAGCCTTAACGCCTTCGATGTGACGCTGGCGGTGATGGCGGCCGGCATCGGCCATATCGTCGGCGCCGGTGCGCGGCAAACGCCGGGGCTGTACCTGTTGCCGCAGTCGGCCTGGCAGCCGGCGCTGTAACTTTTTCCACGCGGGCGTTCATCCCAGAGCGCCCGCGGGCTGCGTCGTTTTTCAGCGGACAGAATTTGTCACAAATCCGCCATACAATCCCAGTGCCAAGCGCTGAACCCTCACATATAATTCGCTGAGTTCAAGCCCCCATTTCAGAGTAATGCCTGTGAAAATACGTGTTTTGGTTCTGACCCTGCTCGCTTTGCAGGCGGGCGCAGGCTTTGCGCCGCGCGCGTTGGCCAGCGACAACGCCGCCGCCCTGCACGCCACCCAACCGGAGCTGGCCTCCGGCAGCGCGATGGTCGTCGATATGCAAACCCATAAGGTGATGTATGCGCGCAACCCGGATGAAGTGGTGCCGATCGCCTCGATCACCAAGCTGATGACCGCCATGGTCACGCTCGACGCGCACCTGCCGCTCGACGAGATGCTGGCGGTGGACATTCGCCAGACGCCGGAGATGAAAGGGGTGTATTCACGGGTGCGGCTGAACAGCGAAATCAGCCGTAAGGATATGCTGCTGCTGGCGCTGATGTCGTCGGAAAACCGCGCCGCCGCCAGCCTGGCGCACCACTATCCGGGGGGCTACAACGCCTTCATCAAAGCGATGAACGCCAAGGCCAGGGCGCTGGGCATGACCAATACCCATTATGTGGAACCGACCGGGCTGTCTATTCATAACGTGTCGACGGCGCGCGATCTGACCAAGCTGCTGATCGCCACCAAGCAATATCCGTTGATCGGCCAGCTCAGCACCACCACCGAACGCATGGCCAGCTTCAAGGATCCGAACTACACGCTGCCGTTCCGCAACACCAACCACCTGGTGTACAACCCGAAATGGAACATCCAGCTGACCAAAACCGGCTTCACCAACCAGGCGGGCCACTGCCTGGCGATGCGTACGGTAATCGGTAACCGCTCGGTGTCGCTGGTGGTGCTGGACGCCTTCGGCAAATACACCCACTTCGCCGACGCCAACCGCCTGCGCAGCTGGATTGAAACCGGCAAGGTGACGCCGATCCCGGCCGCCGCCCGCGACTATCGTCGCCAAAAAGACGCCCGTCTGGCGAAGAACGACAGCGAATAACCCGCCTGGCGGCCTACCCGTTTGCGGCAGGCCGCTATCGGCCCTCGGGCCGTCTGATGACAAATCCCCGCTCGCGATCGCCGTCGAAACCCGCCTTGAGATAAAGCTGGTGCGCGCCGGTGCGTTGCTGCCCCGACAGCAGCATCACCTTGTAACAGCCCTTGCGCCAGGCCAGCTGCAGCGCGTATTCGATCATCGCGAGCGCCACGCCGTGGCCGCGATAGGGCTCCGCCGTCACCACGTGTTCGATGACGCCGAACGGCTGCGCCTGATGCGCCAGCCCCGGGATCAGCGCCAGCATGCAGGTGGCGATCGGCTGTTCCTCTTCCGCTGCCACCACCAGACGAATGGCCGGATCGTCCAGCAGGCGCTGCAGGGCACGGCGCGCGTCGTCGCTGCGCAGCGGCGCATCCTGTGGGCGCAGCTCGCGATACAGAGCCAACAGGCCGTTGAGATCGTCCGGCTGCGCCAGGCGATGAATGATGCTCATGGTTGCTCCTTTCGCCGCTTCAAGGGTAATCCGCTATCCTCCATTAATACCACAACGATTACCGAAGGGGATGTTATGAGTCAGGTTTCGACCTTTGTCATGTTCCAGGGGGAGGCGCAGCAGGCGATCGACCTCTACAGCCAGGTGTTTGAGCGTTTTCGGCTCATGCAGGTGCAGCATTACGACCCGACGCCGGACGGCCAGCGGTTAATCAAGCATGCCACCATCGATTTCGATCGGCAGAATCTGGTGTTTATCGACAGCCCGATCAGCCATGATTTCAGCTTTACCCCGGCGGTGTCGCTGTTCATCAACCTGCCTAACGAAGAGGCGCTGGAGCAGGCTTTCCACCGCCTGGCGGAGGGCGGCAAGGTGCTGATGCCGCTCGACGACTACGGCTTCAGCGCTCGCTTCGGCTGGCTCAACGATCGCTTTGGGCTTTCCTGGCAGCTCAATGTGCCGGCGGGGGATCTGTCCTGAGGCTAAGGGGGAGTGTGCAAAAGGCATGGTAGTTCCTGCTGTTGTTTCATATGCTTATCGCCGGAGCAGGAACTCTGCCGTGGGGAATACCGACAACATCATGGAAAGGTGCGATTTGATTGATTTTGACCGCTATGTTGAGCAAGCGAAGTCTTACGGTGAGTGGCCGGGGGCACAGGTGGGCACGTTGTCCGGTTGCGTTGAGGGATTGAGCTACCGCCTGTATCGGCAAACTGCCGAGAGCGAAGACGTGATCGTGGTTTATCACGGCGGCGGGGTTAACAGCGCCGCCGGGTATGACATTCTTGCGCGCCAGCTGGCCGCCGAGCCAACGCTCGCGGTGTGCCTGGTCGATATTCGCGGGCATGGCGATTCCACGGGAGAGCGGGGGACGGTTGAGCGGCCTGAGCGTATTTGGCGCGATGTCGATGTCATCCTGGCGGAAATGCGCCTGCGTTTTCCGTTAGCGCGCAGGCACCTGCTTGGCCATTCCAGCGGCGCCGGGATGTTGCTCAACTACCTGACCCGCTATCCTTGTGAACAGCAGGCGGACAGCCTGATCCTGCTGGCACCCGAGCTGGGGCCATTTTCCGGGATGGCCCGCGATCTGGCGGCGGCGGCCCGTTTTGCCCAGGTGCGCCAATGGCCTTTTGTGGCCAATGCGCTCAGCGGTGGGCGATGGTTTGGGCAATCTCGGGCGGTCAGCCTGAATTTTCCCCCGGCCGTGCTGGCCGCCTCCCCCGATTTTGTCTGCCAATACAGCGTTAATATGGCTAACGCGTTGACGCCACGCACCCCGGCAAAGCAACTGGCGGCGCTGCGATTGCCGACTTTGCTGCTGGCGGCAGCGCAGGATGAGTTGTTCAGCGCGCAATCCTTGCAGCGTTTCGTCGAACAGCATGGCAGCGTGCATGTTGCCTTTGGTTTGCTTGAGGGCAGTACGCATTTATCGTGCGTCTTTGAGGCCCACGGCCCGGTCCTTCAACATATCTCACGCGCGTTCGCTCTCGGAGCTGATGAGGGACTGTCAGGCGAGAGGTTTTAACTTCCACCCGGCGTTTTCCGCGATCCTCCCATATCCTTTCATGACGCTTTACCGCTATGCTAAATATAGAATGGCCCGTGAACATGAAAAGGATAAATCATTTTGGCAGGAAGTAGCTTACTTACCCTTATCGACGACATCGCCTCGTTGCTGGACGATGTCTCTTTGATGACCAAGATGGCGGCAAAAAAAACCGCTGGGGTGCTGGGGGACGATCTGGCGCTCAACGCGCAGCAGGTCACCGGCGTTAAAGCCGACCGCGAACTGCCGGTGGTGTGGAGCGTCGCCAAAGGTTCGCTGATCAACAAGGCGATCCTGGTGCCGCTGGCGCTGCTGATCAGCGCTTTCGCGCCCTGGGCGATCACGCCGCTGCTGATGGTGGGCGGCGCCTACCTGTGCTACGAAGGGTTCGAAAAGGTGTATCACAGCCTGAGCCAAGACAAGCAGGCACATGAGGATAAGCAAGACGGACCGGGCGCCAATGAGGATGTGGCGGCCTATGAAAAGCGTAAGATAAAAGGGGCTGTGCGTACCGATTTCGTGTTATCCGCCGAGATTATCGCCATTACGTTGGGCACCGTCGCCGGCGCCACTTTCAGTCAGCAGGTGATCGTGCTGTGCGGCATCGCGCTGGTGATGACGCTGGGGGTTTACGGCATCGTCGCCGGTATCGTCAAGCTGGATGATTTGGGGCTGTACCTGAGCCGCAAGGGCAGCGCGTTGGCGCGCGCCGTCGGCGGCGGCATCGTGCGCGCCGCGCCTTATTTGATGAAAACGCTGTCGATCGTCGGCACAGTCGCCATGTTTATGGTCGGCGGCGGCATCCTGACCCACGGTCTGCCGCCGGTACATCATCTGTTTGAGGACTGGGCTTCCTACGCTACGGTGGTGCCAACGTTGGGGCATATTTTGCAGGGTGTCATTCCAGCTCTGCTGAACGTGGTGTTCGGTGTGATCGCCGGCGGCGTGGTGCTGGCGGTAGTGTCGGCGCTGGGCGCGGTGCGCGCGCGTTTCAAGGCATGATGAAAAGTCTCGCCCCGCAAGGGGCGGGACGGAGCTGACGCTTTAAAAAATCAGTTTGAGAACGCCGGTAATCGTCAACAAACCCACGATGAAGATGATGGCGACAATCCACAGAATAATTTTCATTTACTTCTCCCTTACCGGTTAAATGTGGCGCACGATTGGCGCTAACTTAATGAAATCACTCTTCACTATAGACGCTAACTCCCTATCGTGCGTCGCCATGTATTCAAGGATGCTGACTGTCGCCCGAGCCCAGCGCGCGCTGCATGAGGTGGGTGTCGCGCCATTCCCCCAGTTTGAATCCCACGGCCTTTAACGTCCCGACGCTGGTAAAGCCGAGCGACTGGTGCAGCGCCAGCGAACCGCGGTTGGCGGCGGAATCGCCGACGATCGCCAGCATCTGGCGCCAGGGGCCTTGCTCGCAGCGGGCGATAAGCTTGCTCAGCAGCGCCTTGCCGACGCCTTTACCCTGTTGCCCCTCGGCGATATACACCGAGTCTTCCACGGTAAAACGATAGGCCGGCCGGGGCCGATACGGCGTGGCGTAGCAGTAGCCCACAATATGGCCTTCGCTTTTCGCCACCAGCCAAGGCAGCCCGGCTTCTTGCACCTTGCTCAGCCGCAGCTGCATTTCCGCCAGGGGCGGCGGCTGTTCTTCAAACGAGGCGGCACCGTACAGCACGTGGTGGGTGTAAATGCGCAGCACGGCGGCCATATCGTCCGGCGTGGCGTCAAGGAGGCTGAGTACGGGAGCGGAGAACGTCATGGTAATGCCTGTTTACCTTGGAAATCAGCGGATAAACGCCATTATGCGCGCCGCTCGCCGCCGGGGTAAATCGGGTTTTCTTATGGTGAGATAAGAAAAGGCGATGATTAGCGGACAAGGGGCTCTTTGGGGAGAGCCCCTGTGGCGCTGTGCCTGGAATTACCAGCCTTTCACCGCGCCGCCGTTGAAGATTTTCTCGGCGGCTTTGGCGACTTCGTCCGACTCATAGGCCTTGATGAAGTTCTGCACGTTCGGCGCGTCCTTGTTGTCTTCGCGGGTGACGATGATGTTGGTGTACGGCGAGTCCTTATCCTCGATGAAGATGCCGTCTTTGGTTGGCGACAGGCCGGTCTGGTTGATGTAGGTGGTGCTGATGACGGCGACGGTGACCTTTGGATCGTCCAGCACGTGCGGCAGCTGCGCGCCTTCCAGCTCCATGATTTGGTAACGGTGCGGGTTGGCGCTGATGTCCAGAGCGGTGGGCAACAACCCCTTGCCTTGTTTCAGCGTAATCAATCCGGTTTTTTCCAGCAGCAGCAGGGCGCGCCCCAGGTTGGTCGGATCGAGCGGGATGGCGATCACCGCGCCGTCCGGCAGCTCTTTGAGCGATTTTATCTTTTTGGAGTAGCCGGCCATCGGGAAGACAAAGGTATTGCCGACCGCCACCAGCTTATAGCCGTGATCTTTGTTTTGCTGTTCGAGGAACGGGCGGTGCTGGAACACGTTGGCGTCCAGTTCGCCCTTGTCGGTGGCGTCGTTCGGCAGCAGCGAACCGCTGAAGCCGACCAGCTCGACGTCCAGCCCGTATTTCTCTTTCGCCACTTGCCTGGCGACTTCCGCCACGTCCTGTTCCGCGCCGTTGATGACGCCGACCTTGATATGGTTCCGATCGGTTTTTTGATCGCAGCCCTGAAGCGCCAAAACGGCGGTGAAGGCCGCCGCCAGAGGGGTGATACGCCAGCGTAAGGTCATCGAAGTCTTCCTGAAAAGAACAATAAAATCAGTTGGTTTTTGTTCTTACAGCTAAGCCTGAACCGCCGATGAAGTCAAACGCTCGCTCAGCATAAACGGCTATAGCTTATAGCCGTTATGCGGCGGGGGATTATCGGCTGAGCGAACGCAGCACCACGATGCCCGGCGTGGCCATCACGTAATCCATAAAGGGCGAATCGACCACCCGCATGTTGGCCTTGCGCGATGAGGCGTTGCGCAGCACCGGGCCGTTGTCGGTCATCACGAAGATGCCGGTGTGGGTCACGTCCAGCCCGTCCAGGTTGGTGTAAATGCCGATGTAATCGCCGGTGCGCAGCTGGGCCAGCACCTTGTCGTCGATACGGTCGCTGGGGATATAGGTCACGCTGCGTTGTACGTCGGGCAAGCCGGGCAGGTAGCTGCCGCCATCCGCTTTGCGGTTGAGGGTTTTCACGAGGGTGACGGCGTGCGGGCTGAGCCGCGCGGTGATGTCTTCAGCCACTTTTTTCGGCCGCTGCGCCCAATCGGTGAAGAAGTGTTTGCGCTGCGGGAAGGCGATGTTGCCGTCGACGTAGCGAATGTCTACCAGGCGCTGTACGAACTCGCCCTCGCTGCGGGCGGTGCTGAGTGCTTCCACATAATCGATGTAGGTGAAGCAATCCAGCCCGCGGAAGTCGATCACCAGCTGCTCGGGCGTGCTCTGCGAACCGATCAGGCGGTTGGCGAGATAGGGCGTGCCGAGAAACTCGCGCGAAATCAAATCGACGGTGCGGCCATGTGGCTGCGTGGCGTGCCAACCGGCGCGCAGCGCGAGGATCTCATGCAGCTTGCTGCGGGTGCTGGCGTCCATCTGCGGTTGCACAGCCGGCGGCGAAACGGTGACGTCGGTCGGCGGCGTTGCGGGGGAGACGGCGGTGGGGCGCTCGGCGCATCCGCTCATGGCGATAGCTAACATCAGTAAAACAACCTTGTTCTGGTTCATACGGCCCTCCCTGGGTGTCGCTGGTTTATCAGAGTCAGTGATAACAGTTCTCATCCGATGGTAGGGGTTAAAAAGTAAACATAGCCTCAATGGCGGCCGATAAATCAGTAACCGATTTCGCTATTGAACGGCAAATACCAGAACAGCGCGATTTCGTGATCGGCGATCTCCGGCTCGGCGCGGTACAGCAAACGGTCGATGCCGCCGAGAATAAACCCGTAATGCTGGTAGCAGCGACAGGCGGCCAGATTGTTGTTCTGCGTTTCGAGCATCATACCTGAGGTTTCCTGCTGCCGCGCCCACTGTTTGGCGCAGTCCAGCAGCGCCCCGGCGATGCCCTGACGGCGCGCGTGAGCGCTGACCGCGATCTCGTCGATCAGGGTGTAACCGTTCCAGTTTTTGCTCAGCGTGATGTGGCCAACGGCTTGGTCCTGGCGATACGCCAGGAAAGTCGCGCTGTCTTGGTTGGCGAACGGCGCCAAGGGATACTGTTTGCGAAACGGCGCCACCGGGCGGGTTGGCCAGCTGTCGACCGGGGTGTCGAACTGCGGCAGGGCGTAACAGCGGATGGTAAAGCCGAAATCGCCGCGCGTCAGGTAATCATCGGGCAGCGCCTCAATGGCCGCGATGCGGATGACCGGGGTCATTACGGCAGCTCCCGCAGCAGGCGCGCCGGGTTGCCGGCATAAATCCCCTTGCGGGTGATGTTGCGGGTCACGACCGCCCCGGCGCCGATCACCGCGTCGCTGCAGATCTCCACCGCCAGGATGGTGGCGCCGGAGCCGATGGACACCCGATCGCCGACGCGCGTGCGCCCCCAGCTGGCCGGATCGGCATTGGGCGCGCCGTCTTTGAACAGATCGTTGGCGAAGGTGACGCCGTGGCCGACAAAACACGCTTCGCCGAGGGTGACGTATTCGCAGATAAAGCTGTGCGACTGAATTTTACTGCGCGCGCCGATGCTGACGTGGCGCTGGATCTCCACGAACGGGCCGACGAAGACATCGTCGCCGAGCCGGCAGCCGTACAGATTGCAGGGCTCGACAACGGTGACGTTGCGCCCGGCGTCGACGTCGACGATCCCCGCCTGGCGGGTGGTGATAACGGATGACATGGCCTTCCTCGCAGCCTGGTTTTTATGGTGGGAGTATAAGACAAAGCGCCGCGGCGTTGCGCTTTCCGCACGTTTTTTCGCCGAAAGACTATAATGAGTACAGGGGAGAGAGCCCCGTGGCCGCAATCCTCGCACGGGTAGCAGTCCGTCGGAGGTGTGAAATTCGTTCGCCGATCGCGGCCTACGGCGAGATAGGAGGTGTCTCATGGTCAGTCATGTTTGGGGACTTCTGGCGCATCCCAGCGCCGAGTTCGAACAGATCAAAAACGAGAATGAAAGCGTCTCGCACCTATACACCCATCACGTGTTGCTCTTGGCAGCAATCCCGGTGGTCTGCGCCTTTATCGGCACCACCCAGCTGGGCTGGCTCTCCGGCGAGGGACATGCCATCAGGCTCGACATGTTTACCGCGCTTTATACCGCCGTGGCGTTTTACCTGCTGATGCTGGCGGGCGTAGCGGCCATGGGGAAAGTCATTCACTGGATGGCGCGGCGCTATGAATCGCGCCCCAGCCTGCACCGCTGCATGGTGTTCGCCGGCTACGTAGCGACCCCGATGTTCCTAAGCGGGATTGTGGCGCTCTATCCGGTCGTCTGGCTGTGTCTGTTTGTCGGCATTATCGGCCTGTGCTATTCGGGCTATCTGCTGAATCTGGGGATCCCGCACTTCCTGAATATCGACAGTAAGGAAGGGTTCATCTTCTCCAGCTCGACCTTCGCCATCGGCATTCTGTTGCTCGAGCTGCTGCTTGGGGTGACGGTGCTGCTGTGGGGGTACGGTTCCTGGTTATTCTGAGTTAACGGTTGTTGTTGTCGCCCCCGCGCCGGTGGAACGGCGCGGGGGCTTTTGCTTTTATACGCGGCGGAAAACCAGCATCACGCCGAGCACGATGCCCGCCATGCCCAGCAGGCTCAGCGCCGCCAGCGCGTGGCCGAGCAGCAGGTAGTCCAGCAGGGCGGTGACCGCCGGGATCAGATAGAACAGGCTGGTGACCTGCACCAGGTTGCCGCGCTGGATCAGGCGATACAGCAAGAAGGTCGCCAGCACCGAGATCACCACCGCCATCCACAGCAGCGGTAGCACGAACTCTGGCCGCCACTCGACCCGCAGCGGCTCAAACGGCAGCGCCAGCGTACACATCAGCAACCCGACGGCATACTGCAGCGGCAAGACCGCCAGCGGCGGCTGCGTCATGCCTTTTTGCAGCAGGGTGCCGGCGGTCATGCAGCCCAGCGCGATAAAGGCGAACAGCATGCCGCTCAGCGAGAAGTGGGCCACCATCAGGCTTTGGTACACCACCAGCGTCAGCCCGACCATTGCCAGCGCCAGGCCGAGCGCCCGCAGCCCGGTGCAGCGCCGTTCGGTGATGAACTGGGTGAGGATCGGCTGTACGCCAAGCAACGTGGCCAGCACGCCGGGCGTAATACCCTGTTCCAACGCCAGCAGATAGCAGATTTGATAGCTGCCGATCATCAGCACGCCAATCAGCGCGACGCGCCGGCGGGTGCCGGGGGCGGGCAGGCACTGGCGCTGCCACAGGCCGATGGCCAACAGCACCGCCAGCGCGATGGCGCAGCGGAAGAACAGAAAAGCGAAGGCGGAGGCGTGCTCCAGCCCCCAACGGGAGAAAATCGCGCCGCTGCTCCAAAGCAGGACGAACAGCGTAGCCAGGCCGGCATTGGCCCAGAGAGAAGGTAATCGCATGTCAATTTCACCTGTCGTGAAAATTACAGGCTCCGGCGCGCGCGGCGGTCTACGCCTGAACGCAACAGATCAATAAGCCGGAGGTAAAAAGTCGGTTTGGCTTAGCGCACGACCACAATGCGTGGCGGGTAAGCGGCAACCGCTGAAACGACAGAGGAAACGGCGGGTGGGGCGGAAGAAGCACACAGCAAAACGGCGGCCGGAACGGTCGCGTTTGTCGGATCTGTGCTGTGCGCCAGGTAGGTCATGTGAGTTCCTGAAAACCGGGAATGAAACTAATCGCTCAAACATAACTAAGTTCAGCGGGGCGTGCAATCGGAAATCGCAGTGGTTTAAATGATAATGAAAATCATTATCATTTATTGAGAGGTATGCTATGTTGCTTTGGCCGCGCAGTTTTGACGCAGAGGGCGCGGCTTGCTCTTGCCTCGGTTCACGCAATGCGTGCGACAAAAGACATTGCGATTCGCTTTTGCAGAAGGCACGTAATCGTGGTAAAAATATTGATATGTTATAATATAACAATTTACGCATAATGAATTCAGTTCGCGACATCCTCCACGTTGATGGGATTAGCCTGACCGGCCACGGCGGGGCATTGATACTCGACAACATCCATTTCGCGCTGCGCGCCGGTGAGAAGCTGGCGGTGATCGGCCCTAACGGCAGCGGCAAGTCCAGCCTGTTGCGCACCCTGATCGGCGAAACGCGGCCGGACAGCGGCGGCATTTACTGGCGAGGGCGAGCCTTGTCCGCGTGGCCGGCGGCGGAGCGCGCCAGAAGCATCGCCTTTCTGGCGCAAAACGATCTGCCGGATTTGCGGCTGTCGGTTGAGGACTACGTGGCGTTGGGCCGTTTACCGCATGGCGAACGCTCTGCGGCGGGAAAACGCATCGTTGACGAAGCCATCGGGGAAACCGGGCTGGCGCCGCTCAGGCACCATCCGCTGGGACGGCTCTCGGGCGGCCAGCGCCAGCGCGCCGCGCTGGCCCGGGCGTTGGCGCAGTCTCCCGATCTGTTGTTGCTGGATGAACCGACCAATCACCTCGATCCGCCCGGGCGTTCGGCGCTGCTGTCGTTAGTGAAAAATAAAGACATCGCCGTGATTGCGGTCTTGCACGATCTGCCCGTGGCAGAGGCGTTTGCCGATCGGATCCTGGTGCTCAACGAAAGCCGTCAGGTGGCCTGTGGTACGCCCGAGGCGGTGTTGCAGACCCCGGTGATTCTGCCGGTGTTCGGCATGAACAGTTTCAAGGTGGCGCACCCCGTCAGCGGGAAAACGCTGCGTATTTTTGACGTTCCCCATTGCGCTTGATAATCCAGAGAGAAATATGAACACACGCGTATTCCCCCTGCTCCTGCTGCTGGCCGGTGGGGCGGCGGCGGCTGAACATTTTCCCGTCACCGTAGAAAGCTGCGGTGTGCCGGTCACCTTCAACCAGGCGCCGCAGCGCGCCGTCATCAACGACATCAACATGGCCGAGATGGCCTTTGCACTGCATCTGCAGGATCGCATTGTCGGGCTGACCGGCATCACCGGCTGGTACAAACTGACGCCCGACTTCAAGGCCGCGATGGGCACCATTCCCGAGCTGGCGCCGAAATATCCCGCTTTGGAAACGCTGCTGGCGGCACAGCCGGATTTCTTCTTCGCCGGCTGGAATTACGGCATGAAGATCGGCGGCGACGTCACGCCGGAGAAGCTCGCCCCGTTCGGCATCAAAACGCTGGTGCTGAGCGAGAGCTGCGTACAGGCCGGCGGGCGGCCGCAGAAGGCCGATATGAACCTGCTGTATGACGATGAGCTAAAACTCGGCAAGATTTTCGGCAAGCAGCAAGAGGCCACCGCGCTGGTTGAGGGCTGGCAGCGCCGGTTGGCTGCGCTTCCCGCCAGGCCGGCGGGCCAGCCGCCGCTCAAGGTGTTCGTCTATGACTCGGGGGAGGAGAAGCCTTTCACCAGCGGCAAATACGCTATGCCGACGGCGATCATCGAAGCGGCGGGCGGCCGCAACGTGATGGACGGTTTGCCGGCGAGCTGGACGACGGCGTCCTGGGAGGCGGTAGCGGCGGCCGAGCCCGACTTCATTATTCTGCTGGATTACCAGACCGGCTCGGGCGCCGATGCGCTGCGGCGCTTCCTCGAGTCTCACCCGTTGATGAAATTGACGCCTGCCGTACGGCACCACCGCTATCTGAAACTGCAGTATGCGGAGCTGACGCCGGGGCCGGCCAACATCGGCGCAGTGGAAAAGCTGGCGCGGGCGCTGTACGCGCCGGAGGCTGAATGAACTCGCCGACTCGGCGCTTTATGCTGCTCGCACCGCTGGCGCTGTCGGTATTGTGCGGGCTAATGATCTGGAGCCTGCAGCTGGGGAGCGTCGCGCTGTCATGGCGGCAGGCGTTTGCGGCGTTAGGGCTCGGTTCGGCGCCGCTTTCCGGCATGCTGGACACCATCGTCGTGCAGCTGCGGGTGCCCAGGGCTTTGTTGGCGGCGTTAACCGGCGCCGGACTGGCGATGACCGGCGCGCTGCTGCAGACCACCACCCGCAATGAGTTGGCCGATCCTTTTTTGTTTGGGCTCTCTTCCGGTGCCTCCGCCGGCGCGGTGCTGGTCATCACGCGCTTCGGTGATGCGTTGGGCGTACTGACGTTGCCGCTGTCCGCTTTCGTCGGCGGCATTCTGTCCGCGATGGCGGTGATGATCCTGTTTCGCGTCAGCCGGGTCAGGCGCGCCGAGCAGCTGATCGTCTGTGGCCTGGCGGTCTCATTTTTGTTTAGCGCGCTGACCAGCTACCTGGTGTTTTCCGGCGATCAGCGGGCGGCCGGTTCGGTGTTGTTCTGGTCGCTCGGCGGGCTGGGGCTGGCGCGTTGGGATAATCTGTTCATTCCGCTGGCGAGTTTCGTGCTGCTGGCCGGGTTTACGGCGCTGCGTTGGCGGGCGCTGGACGCGCTGCTGGCGGGCGAGCAAACCGCCCATTCGATGGGGGTCAACGTGGCGCGGCTGCGCACCGAGACCTTTCTGTGCTGCGCACTGTCCACGGCGTTTCTCGTTTCGCTGACGGGCGTGATCGGCTTTGTCGGGCTGATGGTGCCTTATCTGGCCCGGCGCCTGGTGGGCGTGCGCCACCGATTGTCCGTGCCGATGTGCGGCATGCTGGGGGCGATGCTGCTGACCGGCGGCGACATGCTCAGCCGCAGCCTGATCCCCAATCAGGAACTGCCCATCGGCATCATTACGGCGGGGCTGGGGGGCGCGTTCATCGTGTCCTTGCTGCTGCGCGCGGAGCGGTGAACGCCGCCCTGTCTCAATAGAGCTCCAGATGCAGGCGCTGCTGCTCAATCAGCGTCTGCCACAGGTTTTCCGCCCCGCAGGCTTGCTCCAGCGCCGTCGCCACGGCATGTTCCAGATACTGACGATTGCCGCACAGGTAGACATGCGCGCCCCGCCGCAGCAGGCCGCTGACGACACCGGCGTGATCGTCGATGGCGTGTTGCACGTAATACTTGTCGGCGGTGTCGCGCGAGAAGGCGGTGATGAGCCGCGTGAGTACGCCCGCCGCGTTCAGCGTGACCAACTCCTCGCCATACAGGAAGTCTTCATCGCGCCTTTTCTCACCGAAGATCAGCACGGTTTCACGCCGTTCGCCCTGGGCGGCCATTTCGCGCAGTAAGCCAATCAACGGTGCGATGCCGGTACCGGTGCCGATAAGCAGCACCGGTACGGTGGTATCGCGCGGCAGGTAAAAGCCGGGGTTGGCGCGGCAGAAGAGGCGGAAAGGGCCGGGTTGGCTGAGCAGCCAGCCGGTCGCCGTGCCGCGCCGGGTGCGGCCGCCGCGTTCATAATGCACGTCGCGCACGCACAGATCGAGGCTCTCTTCCCGCGTTGCCGAAGCGATGGAGTAGGCGCGCGGCAGGCAAACGGGCAGCAGCGTCAGCAGGTTCTCCAGCGTGACCGCGTGCGGCGGGCAAAAATCGTGCAGCACGTCCAGCAGATCGGCGCCGTACAGATAACTCTCCAGGGCTTTGCGCTGGCGGATCTTGAGCAAGCCTTTGAGTTCTTCGTTGTCGGCCAACTGCGCCAGTTCACGCAGCGTCGTTTTGCTGAGCTGGCGCAGCTCCCGGCGGCGCAGCGCGTCGGCGGCCTCCGGCCTGCCGAGCCAGTCAGCCAGCCGGGTCAATAATCCTTCGTCGTTCTCCGGCAACAGATAGACGGTATCTCCCGCCCGGTAAACGATGCCGCTGCCGGCGATATTCAGCCGCAGGTGCCAGGCCTGCGGCGTGCGTGCGCTGAGCGGCCGCCGTTCGAGGAGGGCGGCGCTGAACGCATGGTCTTCATCGTAGGCGGTCACGCGCAGATGTAAATCGCGGCCGGCCTGGGCATCGCCGGCCAGCACCTTCTCAAGCGTCTTCAGCCAGGTTGCGAAGAACGGTTCGAAGTTAACGTCGGCGTCGACGCGATTGACGATGGCCTGGGCGCCGTATTGCGTCAGGCGTGCATCCAGCGCCTGCGTGAAGCCGCAGAAATGCGGGTACGCGGTGTCGCCGAGGCCGAAGATGGCGTAGCGCAACCGGTGGCGGTCAGGCCATTGCGCCAGCGCGTCGGAAAAACGCTCGGCGTTGGCGGGCGGTTCGCCGTCGCCAAATGAGCTCGAGACGATCAGCAGGGCGTCACGCTCGCCCACATCGGCGGGCTGGATGGCGTTGAGTTCTTTCACGACGGGGCGGTAGGGTTGCAGGCTGCTTTGCTCGCCCAGGCGCATCGCCAGCGCCCGGGCGTTGCCCGACTCCGAACCGTAACCAATCAGGATGCGTTCGATAAGGTCGGCCATGGCGGTTACTTGTCGTAGTGGTTGTCGAACTGTTCTTTGGCGAATTCCACCGATTCGAAGTCGGTCATCAGATCGTTGATCACGCGGCGGATGCTGATATAGGCCGCGATATTGCCCTGGGCGTCATACAGCGGCTGCACCGTGGTGTCGACCACGTACAGCACGCCGCCTTTGCCGACGTTCGGAATGATGCCGGTCCAGATGCCGCCCGCCTTGATGGTGTCCCACATCGCTTTGTAAACCGCTTTCGGCACGGAAGGGTGGCGCACGATGCTGTGGGGCTGGCCCACCAGCTCTTCCCGGGAAAAGCCGGTCAGCTGGCAAAACAGATCGTTGACGTAGGTGATGGTGCCCTGCAGATCGGTGGTGGAGATCACCATCACTTTATCGAGCGCGGCTAACAGCTGGGCGGAATCGAGGGTCTGACTCATGGTAGGTTCCTTCTCATTAACAACTTCGCGGTGATTGCCACGGCGGATGCCATGTATCCGTCATGACAGTTTTGTAATTGATTCTCATTTGCGATGAATGGTAATCGGGAAATTTATAAGTTGCAATAAAAATGCATCTTTAAAGGCGCAGAAAGATCACGATGAGGCAGGCAGGGGAGAGTCGGCCCGCGCCGGGTGCGGCGGCGGGCCAATCGGGCGGTCTTAGCGGGGGCCTTCGGCCCAGCCTTTGCGTTTACTGGTTTTGCCGATGCCGGGGTTGAAGCTGTTGGTCGGATCGGCGGTGCGGTAGAACGCCTGCAGATCTGCCTTGGCGTGGTACAGGTGGCCGACGTTATGCTCCGCCGGGTACTCGGCGCCGCGCCGGTTGAGGATCTCGAGCATCTTTTCCTTCAGCGCGTGGCTGTCGACGCCCTTTTTCACCACGTAGTCCTGATGGAAGACGTGGCACATAAAGTGGCCGTAATACAGCTTATGCACCAGCTGGCTGTCGATCTCCGGCGGCAGGGTTTCGAACCAGTCGGTGTCGTTGCGGCGCAGGGCGATATCCAGCGCCAGAATATCCTCCACCTTGTCGGCGTGCACCGCATGGTAGCGCACGGCGGCGCCGGCGGCGGCGAAGCGGTGCAGGAAGGCCTTTTTGCCTTCGTCAGGCGTGCAGGCGAAGAAAGCGCCTTCGGCCTGGGCGAAGTACTCGGTCAGGTAGCGCTGCGCTTCGTCTACGCCGGGGCCGGCCATCTTCAGCAGCAGGTGATGTTCGAAACGTTCGCGGTATTCCTTCATGCGCTTCGGCAGGTGGCTCGGCGCCAGATGGCTCAGTCCCTGCATCAGCCGATCGGTCAGGTTGTGCGGCAGTAGCGGCAGCTTGTTGAGGCTGGCGTCCATACGGCCTTTCAGGGTGAAGAAGCGCGGCATCTGATCGGTGCCGAGCTTGTCGATCATCATGAAGGTGTCTTTGCCGTACACCTCAGCGATGTCGAAGATATCGCGGTGCATGTACTCACCGGCCACCGGCAGGTTTTCGAACTGGCTCAGCATGTGGCGGCGCAGTTCGGTCAGCACCGCGGTGTCGTTGGTGCCGATATAAAACACCTGCTCTTTGCCTTCTTTCTCGAAGGTGTCGAGTCGCACCGCGAACACCGCCAGCTTGCCGGCGCAGCCGGAGGCCTCGTACAGGCGGCGTTTGTCTGCGTTGAAGCGGGAAGGGGTGTCGGCATCGACGTCGCGCACCCGGCTGGCGTACTCGTTATCCGAGGCGCGCAGCTCGCCGTATTCGACGTCTGTCGGGCGATAGTCGCCTTTTTCTAGCCGGGTAAGGATCTCTTCCGGCGTGTCGCCGAGGCGGATGCCCAGATGGTTCACCAGGCGCAACTGGCCGTCTTCCCCGAGCTGGGCGTACAGCGCCATTTCGGTATAGGCCGGGCCGCGTTTCACCAGCGAGCCGCCGGAGTTGTTGCACACGCCGCCGATCACCGAGGCGCCGATGCAGGAGGAACCGATCACCGAATGCGGTTCGCGGCCGTAGGGCTTGAGCAATTTCTCGAGGTGGTGCAGGGTGCTGCCGGGGAAGCCGACCACCTGTTTGCCGTTGTCCAGTACCTGAATATGGTCGAGGCGCAGGGTGCTGACGATGACGATGTCGCGGTCATAGTCGTTGCCGCTGGGGGTCGATCCTTCGGTCAGGCCGGTATTGGCGGCCTGCATGATGACGATTTTGTCGGCGGCCACGCAGGCCTGCAAAATGCGCCACAGCTGCAGCAGGCTGGTGGGAAACACCACCGCCAGCGCCTGGCCTTCGCCGGAGCGGAACCCCTTGCGATAGCGCTCGGTGTTGCGATCGCCGGTCAACAGCTGCGGGCCGCCGACGATGTCTTTAAGCTGGTTGATAAATGCCTGATTGCCTGACTGCATGCTGCCTGTCTCCCTGTCATCCCCGTCGCTTTAACTGCGGCGCCGGAGTGCCGCATATAAACTAAGAGGTTATCAATTAAATAACTTATTAAGCTATCAGCTTGCCAGGCTAATGGCTTGCGGGTTTAGTAGCGTTCGGCGTAGCCGGCCCGGCGCTCTTCGTCGCGTAGCGTCAGGATCTCCACGCCGTCGGCGGTGACCGCCACGGTGTGCTCCCACTGCGCCGACAGTTTTTTGTCGCGTGTCACCACCGTCCAGCCGTCCTTCTTCTGCTTGATGCGGCGGTCGCCCTGGTTGATCATCGGCTCGATGGTGAACACCATGCCTTCCTGCAGCACCATACCGCTGCCGGGTTGACCGTAGTGCAACACCGCCGGCTCTTCATGCATATCGCGGCCGATGCCGTGGCCGCAATACTCCCGCACGATGCTGTAGCCGGCCTGCTCGGCGTGCCGCTGGACGGCATGGCCGATATCGCCCAGGGTCGCGCCCGGTTTCACCGCGCGAATGCCCTGCCACATCGATTCATAGACGTTGTTCACCAGCCGTTTAGCCAGCGGCGTCACCTGGCCGATGCAGTACATCTTGCTGGAATCGGCGATATAGCCGCCGTTTTCCAGCGTGATGTCTACGTTGATAATCATGCCGGAACGCAGGATTTTGCTGGCCGACGGCACCCCGTGGCACACCACATCGTCGATTGAGGTGTTGAGCACATAGGGGAAATCATACTGCCCTTTGCTGGCCGGGCGCGACTTCAGCTCTTCGACGATAAACGCCTCGGCGCGGTCGTTGATCTCCATGGTGGAGATGCCTTCGACGATGACCTCATCGAGCATAGCAAACACTTTCGCCAGCAGGGCGCCGGAATGGCGCATTTTGGCAATCTCTTCCGGCGTTTTAATCACAATCTGTTTCACCCGACAATCTCCTTCAGCGTCAGCGCATTATCTTTCATCATTTTTTTTACCAGTTGCGGGTAGGTCAGTTCCGGATGGAACTCCGCCAGCATGCCGATCTTGATCCAGTACTCGGCCTGCGCGTTGATCGAACGCGTCATGGTCAGGCTGGCGAGGCGCAGATCGTCATGCAGCGCGTCCGAAATTTTTACGATGCCCATCGGCGTCTCCCTAAGTGAACGATATACGAAGTGTATACGCTTTGGATGGTGGCGATGTGGCATTCTGTGGCGTAAGAAGATTCTGGCAACAACGATTGCCGCCGCCGGGCAATGCGTTTATTGTGATGAACGACTTTTTTGCCATGATTTTTCAGAAGGATTTAAGGCGTGACTAAACTACGTGTTGGGGTGATTTTTGGCGGTAAATCGGCGGAGCATGAGGTGTCGCTGCAGTCGGCCAAAAACATTGTGGATGCAATCGACAAAGAGAAGTTTGACGTCACGCTGCTGGGGATCGACAAACAGGGGCAGTGGCACATCAACGACGCCTCCAACTACCTGCTCAACGCCGAGAACCCGGCGCTGATCGCGCTGAACCGCTCGAACAAGAACGTGGCGCTGATCCCGGGCCAGGAAAAACAGCAGCTGATCGAAGCGGGCAGCGCCGGCGCGCTGGGCCAACTCGACGTCATCTTCCCGATCGTGCACGGCACGCTGGGGGAGGACGGCTCGCTGCAGGGGCTGCTGCGCATGGCCAATATGCCGTTCGTCGGCGCCGGCGTGCTCGGCTCGGCGGTCAGCATGGATAAAGACGTGACCAAGCGCCTGCTGCGCGATGCCGGGCTGGCGGTGGCGCCGTTCGTCACCCTGACCCGCGCCAACCGCGCCGGATTCACGTTTGAGCAACTGAGCGAGCGCCTCGGCCTGCCGCTGTTCGTCAAGCCGGCCAACCAGGGCTCGTCGGTCGGGGTCAGCAAGGTGGAAAACCGCGCCGAGTTCGACGCGGCGGTATCGCTGGCCTTCAGCTTCGATCACAAGGTGCTGGTGGAGTCGGCGATCGTCGGCCGCGAGATCGAGTGCGCGGTGCTGGGCAACGACGATCCGCAGGCCAGCGTGTGCGGCGAGATCGTGCTGAGCGACGCTTTCTATTCTTACGACACCAAATACATCAATGAGCAGGGCGCTCAGGTGGTGGTGCCGGCGGCAATCGCGCCGGAAGTGAGCGACCACATCCGCGAGGTGGCGCTGAAGGCGTTCCGCGCGCTGGAGTGCTTCGGCCTGGCGCGGGTGGATGTGTTCCTGACGCCGGACAACCAGGTGGTGATCAACGAAATCAACACGCTGCCGGGCTTCACCAATATCAGCATGTATCCCAAGCTGTGGGCCGCCAGCGGCGTCAGCTATCAGGCGCTGATCACGCGCCTGATCGAATTGGCGCTGGAGCGCCACCAGCAGGATCGCGCGCTGAACAGTTCGGTGTTCGATCGCTAAACGCGGCAGGGGGCGGCGGTGCCGCCCCCGTCTCTCACTTCACCGTCACATCGATATCGCCGAAATACTTCTTCGACAGCGCCGTCACCGTGCCTTGCTGTTTCACTTTGGCGATGGCGGCATCCAGTTTTTTCTTCAGCGCCTCATCCCCTTTACGCAGGCCGAAGGCGATACCTTCACCGAGGATTTTGTCGTCGCGCACCGCCTCGCCGACGAAGGCGAAGCCTTTGCCGTCCGGCTGCGACAGGAAGCCGCTTTGCCCCGACGGCGCCATCACCAGCGTGGCGTCGAGCCGACCGGCCGCCAGATCGAGGTAAACCTGATTCTGATCCTGATAAGACACCACGTCCACGCCCGCCGGCGCCCAATGGGTTTTGGCGTAAATCTCCTGAATCGATCCTTGCAGCACGCCCACGTGTTTGCCCGCCAGCGATTTGGCGTCCGGCAGCAGGCCGCTGCCGGCTTTGGCGATCAGGCGGTTCGGCACCTGATAGATGGCGTCGGTGAAGGCGATCGCCTGACGCCGCTGTTCGGTCACGTTCATCGCCGAGTTGATGGCGTCGAACTTGCGCGCCTGCAGCGCCGGGATCAGGCTGTCGAACGAGGTTTCCACCCAGCTGCATTGCAACTGCGCGGCGGCGCATACCGCGTCGCCCAGTTCGATGTCGAACCCTTCCAGTTTGCCGCTGGCGGATTTGGATTCGAACGGCGGATACAGCGCTTCCAGGCCGAAGCGCAGGCTGTTTTCCGCCGCCAGCGAAGCGCCGGCGGCCAGCAGGCATCCGGCGGCGAACAGCGTTTTCAATGCTTTCATAGGCAGTGCCCCTTTCCCATGGTTGGACAAAAAATCACACCTGGCTCAGGCGGCGCGCGCCTTCCAGCAGGGTCTCGTTATCTTTGGAAAAACTCAGCCGGATAATGCCGGTATCGGTGCCGTCACTGTAGAACGCCGACAGCGGGATCGTCGCCACCTTCGCTTCGCGGATCAAGCGCACGGCGAAATCATTGTCGCTTTCGTGACTGAAGCCGCTAAAGCGGGCCAGCATGAAGAAGCTGCCGCGGCTGGGCAGCAGCTCAAAGCGCGAATCCTGCAGGGCGCTGGCCAGCAGATCGCGCTTTTGTTGATAAAACGCCGCCAGCCCCAGGTAGCTCTGCGGGTTGGCGAGCGCGGCGGCGAAGGCGTGCTGCATCGGCGTATCGGCGGAGAACACCATAAACTGGTGCACCTTGCGGATCTCGTCCATCAGCGCCGCCGGCGCCAGGCAGTAGCCGACGCGCCAGCCGGTGACGTGGTAGGTTTTACCGAACGACGACACGATCACGCTGCGTTCCGCCAGCTGCGGGTAGCGCGCCATGCTGTGGTGAATATCGCCGTCGAACACCACGTGCTCGTAGACCTCGTCGGACAGGATCACGATGTCGGTGTCGCGGGTCAGGGCGGTCAGACGTTCGATGTCGTGCGCGTCAAACACCGCGCCGGTCGGGTTGTGCGGCGTGTTGACGATGATCATGCGCGTTTTGCCGTTGATGGCGGCGGCCACTTCGTCCCAGTCGACGCGAAAATCCTGCAACGACAGCTTGATCGCCACCGGCGTGGCGCCCTGCAGGCGCACGATCGGCGCATAGCTGTCGAACGCCGGTTCGAAATAGATCACCTCGTCGCCGGGATGCACCAGCGCGCTGATCGCCGAGTACAGCCCTTCGCTGGCGCTGGCGATCACCGTGATTTCTTCGTCGGCGTCATAGCGTGCGCCATACAATCGTTCAGCTTTTTCCGCCAGAGCAGCACGTAACGCCGCCACGCCGCTCATCGGCGCGTATTGGTTATGACCTGCGCGCATGGCTTGCGCCGTTGCCTCGATCAGCTGCGGGTCGCCGGCGAAGTTGGGCGCGCCCTGCGACAGATTGAGGGCCTGATGTTCGGCGCTGAGTTGGCCAATGACGGTGAAAATGGTGGTGCCGACGTCCGGCAGCTTCGAGCGGGATGAGCAGGCGCTCTGCATGATGGGCTCCAGGCAAACAGGGAAGTGTTGAGCGATTAAGCATCAGCCGGCGTAGGCGGACAAGGGAAAGTTTGTCATACTTGCCATGCACTACGATCATACCTAATCGAGGCCCGCTATGCCGATATCCCTGCCGTCGCTCGACGTGTTGAAAACCTTCGTGGTGGTGGCGCAACGCCTCAACTTTACCCATGCCGCCCGGCAGCTGCACCTGACGCAGGGGGCGGTCAGCCGGCAAATCCTCGGGCTGGAACAGCGCCTGGGCTATCCGCTGTTCAGCCGCCAGGCGCGCGGTTTGGCGCTGACGCCGCAGGGCGCGCAGCTGCTGGTGCCGGTGCAGCAGGCGCTGGGGCAGTTGGACGAGGCGCTGACGCGGGCCGCCGCCCCGCCGGGGGCGCTGCGCATCAAATGCCCGACCTGCGCGATGCGCTGGGTGCTGCCGCGCATCATTCGCCTGCAGAATGAACGGCCGGACATGCATATTGAGCTGACCGCCTCGGTGTCGCACGGCCTGGATTTCAGCACCGAGCAGTTTGACGCCGCGGTGGTATTCGGCCGGCCGCCGGGCAAAAAGCTGAGCGCGCACCTGCTGTTCGACGAAATCCTCACGCCGGTCTGCACGCCGACGTTCCTGCCGCCAACGCCCCGGCTGGCGGACTTGACGGACAAAACCCTGCTGCACCCGACGCGCGATCGGCGCGACTGGCTGCGCTGGCTGAAGGCGGCGGGGGCCGATGCGCTGCCGTCCGGCAAGGCTCAGCATTTCGATACCCTCGATCTGGCGATGAGCGCCGCACTGCAAGGGTTTGGCATCGCCATCGGCGATCTGTGCCTGCTGGAGGAGGATATTCAGGCGCGGCGTATCGTCACGCCGTTCCCGCTCTGCGTCAGCAGCGGCGCGGCCTATTATTTGGTCTATCCTGAACGCGGGGCGCCATCGCCGGCGCTGGCGCAGTTTATCGATTTCCTGACGGCGGAGGCCGCCGACAGCCGCGCCCGGCTGCAGAATTACCTGCCGATAACCTGTAATGCTTTGTAAACATTAACGATGCGAATTACCTTGGCGATGAAACAGAGTGTGGCAAACTGTTTCTTCACTCCGATTAAACTCCGCGGCGTTGGCGGCGGAAACACGCCTGAGATAAAACAAGATGAAATGGCTTTGTGTGGTGAGTATGTTGTCCGGTCTGGCCCTCAGCCCGGCTTTTGCGCAGGAAACGCCGATAACGCAGGGCATGCACGCCCAGCAGCGCGACGCCTTCGTGTCCCATTTGATGAAGCAGATGACGCTGGAAGAGAAGATCGGCCAGCTGCGGCTGATCAGCGTCGGGCCGGATAACCCGAAAGAAGCGATCCGCGAGGGCATCCGCAAAGGGCAGATCGGCGCCATCTTCAATACCGTTACCCGGCCGGATATCCGGGTGATGCAGGATCAGGCGATGCAGCTCAGCCGCCTCAAAATCCCGTTGTTCTTCGCCTATGACGTGGTGCACGGTCAGCGCACCGTGTTCCCGATCAGCCTGGGGCTGGCGGCCAGCTTCGATCTGGAAGCCATCGCGCTCAGCGCTCGGGTGGCGGCGCAGGAGGCCAGCGACGACGGCCTGAACATGACCTTCGCGCCGATGGTCGATATCACCCGCGATCCGCGCTGGGGCCGGGTCTCCGAAGGCTTCGGCGAAGATACCTGGCTGGTGTCGAAAATCGCCAAGGTGATGGTCGACGGTTTCCAGAACGGCGACCCGGCCAAACCCGGTTCGGTGATGGCCAGCGTCAAGCACTTTGCGCTGTACGGCGCCGTCGAAGGCGGCCGCGATTACAACACCGTCGACATGAGCCCGCTGCGCATGCATCAGGACTATTTGCCGCCTTATAAAGCGGCGGTGGATGCCGGCAGCGGCGGGGTGATGGTGTCGCTCAACGCGATCAACGGCGTGCCGGCCACCGCCAACCCGTGGCTGCTGAAAGATCTGCTGCGCGACCAGTGGGGCTTTAAAGGCATCACCATCAGCGACCACGGCGCAATTAAAGAACTGATTAAACACGGCGTGGCCGCCGACGCGCGCGACGCGGTGCGGCTGGCGATCACCTCCGGCGTCGACATGAGCATGAGCGACGAGTTCTACGACAAATACCTGCCGGGCCTGGTGAAAGACGGGCTGGTGGCTGAAAGCGATATCGACCGCGCCTGCCGCGACGTGCTGAACACCAAGTACGACATGGGGCTGTTCACCGATCCGTATGTGCATCTGGGCCCGGCGGGTGCCGATCCGCAGGACACCAACGCCGAAAGCCGCCTGCACCGCGCCGAGGCGCGGGTGGTGGCGCGCAAAACGATGGTGCTGCTGAAGAACGATAAGCAGACGCTGCCGCTGAGCAAACAGGCGACCATCGCGCTGGTCGGGCCGATGGCCGACAGCCAGCGCGACGTGATGGGCAGCTGGTCCGCCGCCGGGGTGGTCAAGCAGTCTGTGACCCTGCGCGAAGGGCTGGAGCGGGCGGTGGGCGACAAGGCGCGCATTCTTTACGCCAAGGGCGCCAACGTCACGCAGGATAAGGGCATTATCGACTACCTGAACGAGTATGAGCCGGCGGTGGCGTTCGACACCCGTTCGCCGCAGCAGATGATCGACGAAGCGGTACAGGCGGCGAACAAGGCCGACGTGGTGGTGGCGGTGGTGGGGGAATCGCAGGGCATGGCGCATGAGGCCTCCAGCCGCGCTGACATCACGATCCCGCAGAGCCAGCGCGATCTGATCGCCGCGCTGAAAGCCACCGGCAAGCCGCTGGTGCTGGTGCTGATGAACGGCCGGCCGCTGGCGCTGAGCTGGGAGAGCGAGCAGGCGGACGCAATGCTGGAAACCTGGTACAGCGGCACCGAGGGCGGCAACGCGGTGGCGGACTTGCTGTTCGGCGACTACAACCCGTCGGGCAAGCTGCCGATGACCTTCCCGCGCTCGGTCGGCCAGATCCCGATGTACTACAACCACCTGAACACCGGCCGCCCGTTCGGCAAGGAGAATCCGGGCAAGTACACCTCGCGCTACTTCGATTCGCCCAACGGCCCGCTGTATCCGTTCGGTTACGGCCTGAGCTACACCACCTTCAGCCTGTCGGATCTGACATTGTCCAGCCCGACGATGGCGCGCAACGGCAAGCTAACCGCCAGCGTCACGCTGAAAAATACCGGCAAGTACGACGGCGCCACGGTGGTGCAACTGTATCTGCAGGACGTGACCGCCTCGGTCAGCCGGCCGGTGAAAGAGCTGCGCAACTTCAAGAAAGTGACGCTGAAGGCCGGCCAGTCGCAGCAGGTTGAGCTGCCGATTAGCGAAGACGATCTGAAGTTCTACAACGCCAGCCTGAAATGGGGGGCGGAGCCGGGCAAATTCAACGTGTTCGTCGGCCTGGACTCCGACAACGTGCAGGCGCAAAGCTTTACGCTGAAGTAACCCTGTCCCCCTCGTTCGCCGCGCTGAGCGAGGGGGCATCTATTCATTCCCGCTAACGTCATTGGAGCTTGCCTCATGAAACGCTATCTGGACTGCAGCGCCAGCGATCTGGCCGATATCGGCAAAGCCGATCTGCTCTACGCCATCCGCGCCAGCGAAGGGCGCATCTTGGTCAGCGAAACCATCGCGGTCACTCAGCCGCTGCTCAATAACGTCACCAACGCCGAGCTGGCGGCCAGCCAGGGCGCCGACCTGCTGCTGCTGAACCTGTTCGACGTCGACCAGCCGCATATTGCGGGGCTGCCCGCCGACGTGCCGCCGCAGGAGGCGCTGCGCACGCTGCAGCGCCTGACCGGGCGGGTGATCGGGGTGAACCTGGAGGCCGTCGATCCGGCCTTCGCCACCGAACATAACGATTTCTGGCAGATGACGGCGGGGCGTGCCGCCACCGCCGAGAATGCGCGCAAGCTGTATCAGCTCGGCGCGCGCATGCTGGTGCTGACCGGCAACCCGAACAACGGCGTCAGCAATCAGGCGATCGCCGCCGCGCTGAAAGCGATCCGTGATGAGGTGGGCGACGAGATGGTGCTGGTGACCGGCAAGATGCACGGGGCCGGTATCGTGCGCGAAAGCGGCAGCCAGCTGATCGGCGAGCAGGACATCGCGCTGTTCGTGGAGAACGGCGCGGACATCGTGCTGTTGCCGGCGCCCGGCACCATTCCCGGCATGTCGCAGGAGAAAGTGGCGGCGCTGATCGCTTATGCGCAGCGGCAGGGCGCGCTGGCAATGACGGCGATCGGCACCTCGCAAGAGGGGGCCGACGTGCAGACCGTGCGGCAGATTGCGCTGATGAGCAAAATGGCCGGGGCGGACCTGCACCATATCGGCGATACCGGCTATCTGGGGCTGGCGCTGCCGGAAAACATCTTCGCTTACAGCGTGGCGATTCGCGGCGTGCGCCACACCTACAGCCGCATGGCGCGCTCGGTGAACCGCTAAGCCCGGGGTTTTTGCGCCGTCACGATGCTGAAATAGCCGAGCGACGGCAGCACTTGAGCAGGCCCGACGTCGCGCAGCTGGTCGCCGATTTCCCTGCCGGAGTATTGGCGGCCCTGCGTCCATCCCATCATCATCAGGCCGTATCCCGCGGCGGCAGACCGAACACGATGCCCGTCAGCGCGCCGGCCAAACGCTGCTGATCAAATCCCAGAAATAACGCGGTGTTTTTAACAAAAAGGGTTCCGCTTCCGGCGTAAGATGAAATGTTTCGCCGTCTCTGGCGATCAATTTCAATGCTAATAGCGCCATGATCAACGTTTCCGCCGGGCGTCTTTCCACATTGGCCTGAGCGCATATATCAGTCAGGTTGAGGGGGGCAGAGCAATAAACTCAAAGATGCCCAGGCGATGCGCGATAAGCACCGCCGGATAGAGATATAAATTCATCGTGATATCGAGAAGGGTTTTTCGTCGCATTGCGGCGGCCGGACGGCATGGTTCATGTGAATCCCCTCCCACTAAGGCATGACGCGTCTTAACAGGCTATGCCACGCCGGTGGTTTTGGCAAAGAGGGGCGCACCATTGACCGCAGGCCAACGCTTATTTTGTAAATAATTCCTGGGTGAGATTATTTTTACTATGAATTGAGTGCGGCCAATACCGAACGTGCAAAAATGACAGCGGGCGGAGATTATTACCCCAGCATGCGTTTTTATTTTATTGAGGCTTAACTTAATCACCGCTATTAATACATTAGGGTTGTGTTAATCTAGGCCGCCGTTATACCGTACCGATATTCACACTCTATTTGTGAATGATTAAAAATTAAATAATTCATTATTAAAACGAGTTAACAATGAAAAAAAGCATTCTGACCGGCATGATTGCCGCGACTCTGGGCCTGTTCAACACCGCTAACGCTGAAGGGATGGATCCTGCCGCATTGAAAAACGTCTATGACATCACGCGCAATACCGCCGGGTTGATGTCTTACTGCGTCGATAAAGGCTTCCTGAAAGCCGACAGCATCGACAACGCCAAGAAAATGGTGGCCTACGTGGCGGCTATTCCCGGCGGCGTCGACACCCGCGACGGCGACAAGCGCGAAGCGATGGGCCGAGAAGGCAATGTGCTGAACGACGACGGCAAAGTGGTCGCGTTGGAAAAAGAAGCGCCGCAGGGGCTGCAGGCATGGTGCCAGCAGGCTGACGAAGGGATCCGCCAGGGGCTGACGTCTATCGGTCAATAAGTCTTCTTCACGCGCCCTTACAGGGCCGATGGGATCCGTCGCCACACCGGCGGATCCGCTTCCAGGATCGCATTCACGCCTCGTTTTACCGCCCGAGTACCCGCATCCGGTTTGATCCCGCTGATTGTTTCGCCATGCACATCGCTATATTATTTGCTATACAACGATAACCAATCGGTCACTGCCATGTTTAACTTTCTCCCGCGCCTGCTGTTGGCGCTTGTTTTGTTTTCCACCGCCGCCCAGGCGGATCGCCAGGTCACCGATCAGCTCAATCGCCAGGTCACGCTGCCCGATCGCATCACCCGCGCGGTGGTGCTGCAACACCAGACGTTGAACCTGTTGGTGCAGCTTGATGCGATGCCTCAGGTGGTCGGCGTGCTCAGCAGTTGGAAAAAGCAGCTGGGGCCAAACTACCTGCGGCTGGCGCCGACGTTGGCAACCCTGCCGATGCCGGGCGATCTGACTTCGGTGAATATCGAGAGCCTGCTAGGCCTGCATCCGCAGGTGGTGTTCGTGGCCAACTATGCGCCGCCGGAGATGATTGCGCAGATCGAACGGGCGGGCATTCCGGTGGTGGCTATCTCGCTGCGCCGCGAGGCGGCCGATCAGGCGGGTAAAATGAATCCGCAGCTGAGCGATGAGGATCGGGCCTATACGCTGGGGCTGCAGGACGGCATTCGCCTGATCGGCGAAGTGATGTCGCGTCAGCCTCAGGCCGAAGCGTTGATTAAGGACGTCATTCAGCAGCGCGCGTTGGTCGCCGAACGGCTGCGCGATCTGCCGGAAAATCAGCGGGTACGGGTGTATATGGCCAACCCCGATCTCACCACCTACGGCGCCGGCAAGTATACCGGGTTGATGATGCGGCACGCCGGTGCGCTCAACGTGGCGGCGAAGGACATTCAGGGGTTTAAACAGGTTTCTATCGAGGATGTCCTGAAGTGGGATCCGGCAGTGATTTTCGTGCAGGAGCGCTACCCGGACGTGGTGAAACAGATCCTGACGTCACCGCAGTGGCAGCCGATCGACGCGGTGAAGAATAAGCGGGTCTACCTGATGCCGGAGTACGCCAAGGCCTGGGGGTATCCGATGCCGGAAGCGATGGCGTTGGGTGAGTTGTGGGTGGCGAAAAAACTTTACCCGCAGCGTTTTGCCGATATCAATCTGCAGCAGCGGGTCGACGCTTACTATCAACGTTATTACCGCGCCACCTGCTGCCAGAGCGGGCAATGAGGCTGGGCTGGCTGGCGTTGTTGACGCTGTGCTGCGCGCTGTTTTCGCTCGGCGTTGGCCGCTTTCAGGTGCCGATGACGCACAGCCTGATGATTTTGCTGGAGCCGTTCACCGGGCAGCATTATGCCGGCATCGATGCCATCCAACGCCAGGTGATCCTGGGTGTGCGCGTGCCGCGAGTGCTGTTGGCGATGGGCGCCGGCGCGGCGCTGGCCCTATGCGGCGCGGCTTTGCAAGGCGTCTTTCGCAACCCGCTGGTCGACCCGCATATCGTCGGCGTGTCGTCCGGCGCGGCCTTTGGCGGCACGCTGGCTATCCTGCTCAGCCTGCCGTTGGCGGCGCTGCTGCTGTCGGCTTTTGTTTTCGGCATGGCGGCGCTGCTGCTGATTTTCACTCTCACCAGCGCCATTGCGCGGCGCAATATTCTCTCTTTGGTACTGGCGGGGGTGATCCTCAGCGGCTTCTTCTCAGCCTGCGTCAGCCTGATGCAATATCTGGCGGATACCGAAGAGAAACTGCCGAGCATCGTGTTTTGGCTGCTCGGCAGCTTTGCCACCGCCGATCGGCAAAAGCTGCTGATGCTGTTTGTGCCTTTGCTGTTGGCCGGCGGCTTGCTGTTGGCGCTGCGCTGGCGCATCAATCTGCTGTCGTTGGGTGATGAGGATGCCGGTGCATTGGGCATTAACGTTGAGCGCACCCGCTGGCTGATTTTGACGCTGTGCGCCGCCATCGTGGCCGCCCAGGTGGCGGTCAGCGGCAGCATCGGTTGGGTCGGCTTGGTGATCCCGCACGTGGCGAGGCGGCTGGTGGGGCCGGATCACCGGCGCCTGTTGCCGGCTTCACTTTGCCTGGGGGCCCTGTACATGCTGGTGATCGACGATTTGGCGCGCACGCTGAGCAGCAGCGAAATCCCGCTGGGCATTCTGACCGCGCTGATTGGCGCGCCGCTGTTCGCGCTGCTGCTGCGCCGCGCGCAAGTGAGAGGCTGGCATGACTGACACCTTATTGGTCGCCAGGGGCGTAAGGTTCGCCTGGCCGGGCGGGGCACCGCTGTTCCAGCATCTGGACATTCAGCTACGGCGCGGCGAAGTGCTGGCGGTATTGGGCCCGAATGGGCGTGGCAAGAGCACGCTGTTGCAGCTGTTGTTAGGCAGCCTGACGCCGCAATCCGGCGAGATTGAGCGCCACGGTGAGATGGGCTTTGTCCCGCAGCACTTTGCGCCGCCGTTCGCCTACCGGGTGCTGGATATCGTATTGATGGGGCGGGCGCGCCATGTCGGCCTGTTTCGTTCACCGTCAGCCGAGGATCATCGGCTGGCGAGAGAAGCGTTGCAGTCGTTGGATTTGCAGCACCTGGCAGAGCGCGAGTTTGGCAGCCTATCCGGCGGTCAACGTCAATTAGTGATGATCGCCCGCGCGTTAGCGATGCGCTGCGAGGTGTTGATCCTGGATGAACCGACTTCGGCGCTGGATCTGCATTATCAGGATCGGGTGTTGAGCCTGATGGCGAGTCTGGCGCGGGAGCAGCAGTTGGCGGTGGTGTTCTCTACGCATCAACCCAATCATGCTCACGCGGTGGCCGATCGGGCTTTGCTGTTGGGCAAGGAAGGGCGCAGCCGGCTCGGTGCCTGCCGCGAGGTGTTAACGGCGCAATCCCTGTCACCCCTGTTCGAGCTGGCGATCGAACGGGTGCCGCTGACGGTGGCGGGCCGCCGCTACGCGACGCTGGTGCCGCTGTATCGCAGCCAACTGGAGCGACATGATGAGTGATATCCTGCTGTTTGCCGCCGGCAGCCTGCGGCTGGCGTTTGCGCCGCTGCTGTCGGCATTTCAGCGGCGCGCCGGGCAAAAAGTCACGGCGGAATTCGGCCCGGCGGGGTTGTTGCGCCAGCGGATAGAGAATGGCAAGCGGCCACAGCTGTTCGCCTCGGCCAACGTGGCGCACCCGCAAAGGTTGGTGGATCTTGGGATAGCGGGGGCGGTGCAGATTTTTGCGCGCAATCGGCTCTGTGTGACGGTACGCAACGTGCCGGCATTAACCGAACGTCCGCTGCCGCAGGTGCTGTTCGATCCCCACTGGCGCCTTGCTACCTCGACACCGGGGGCAGATCCTTCCGGCGATTATGCGCTGCAGCTTTTCGAACGCTGTGAGCAATACTGGCCGGGGCAAGGGGAAGCGTTGCGCCGCCGGGCGCTGCCGTTGGTTGGCGGCAGGGATTCTGCCCCTGTGCCGGCGGGCCGATTGGCAGCGGAATATCTGATCGCCGGCGGGCAGGCGGATATTTTTCTCGGCTACGCCAGCTATGCTCCGGCCTTAGCCGCCTACCCGACGTTGGCGGTGCGGCCGTTGGCGCCGCCGCTGGACATCGAGGCGGATTACGGTTTATGCCTGTTGGATGACGGCGCGCAGCGGTTAGCCGCATTTATCTTGAGCGAACAGGGGCAGGAAATCCTGAGCCGACACGGGTTTATGCGGCGCGCGGAATGACTCGCCGGGCCTGACGGCCCGGAGAATGTTACCAGAACAGCGGGGTGGTGTTTTCAGCCAGAAACGCCAGCAGGGTTTCGTTGACCGCCGTCGGGTTTTCCTTGTTGCTGATATGCCCGGCGTTGGGGATCAGCACATGTTGACAGCCGAGAAGATCCGCCATGCGCTGGCCTTCCGCCGGCGGGCGCGGCTTATCCTGGGCGCCGGTGATGACGATGCTGGCGGCGGTGATGTTTTCCAGCAGCGCCAGCTTGTCGGGGCGGCCGAAGATCATCCGGCCCAGCGGTACGATGCTCTCGCGCAGGCGATCGGCGGGCAGGCTCTGGAGCTGACACAACAGCGATTGCAATAAGGCGTCGGGGACGTCATCGGAATAAAACAGCGACGCGACATGTTCCAGCAGCGGCGAGGTGATGGCGCCGGCTTGCTCCACGGCGGCCAGCATGCCCATATAACGCTGCCGCGCCTCCGGCGTTTCGTCGCCCAGGTAGCTGTCCATCAGCGCCAGCACCTTGACCCGTTCCGGCGCCAGCGCCGCCAGTTCGGCGCCCCACATGCCGCCGACGGACAGGCCGACGATGCCGAACTCTTCAATATCCAAGCGATCCATCAGCGCCAAATGATCGGCGGCGATATCCGACAGGCTGTTTCGCCCGGTCGGCAGCGCCGGTGAGTCGCCGTGGCCCCAGAGATCCGGCACGATCAGGCGGTAGCGTTTCGCCAGCGCTTCAAACTGCGGCGCCCACATGTTCAGATCGAACAGATAGCTGTGGCCCAGCAGCAACGGAAAGCCTGAGCCTACGTCGAGATAATGCAGGGAGTTGCCCATCGTTGGCATCTTATCGGTTCCTTATATAAAGAGAGTCCGGCTGCTTATATCACACTCATATTCTAACTGCGGTATTAATTTACCTTAAATTACTCAGGCAAATCCTTATTTTTAATTGTCCTTGATAACAAGACGTCAATGAAAGGTAATGCTAATGATAATATTCTGGTGACGATAAGCGCCTTGGTTTATGCTGGCGCTCCTTTCAAGATGGAATAGCTAAACAGGGAGTCATGATGAAAAAACTTTTCAGACTATTAATTATTTTGCTTGTCATTTTGCTGCTGGCGGCGGTGCTGTGGTGGTTCTTTGGGCGCGGCAATCCGAATGCGCTGTGGCAAATCGTCAGCCAACAGTGCGTGCCCAATCAGCAGCAGAACGACGATCCGGCGCCCTGCTTAAAGGTTGATTTAACACAGGGTTATGTGCTGTTTAAGGACAGCAAAGGCCCCTATCACGATCTGGTGATGCCAACCGAAAAGGTCAGCGGCATCGAGAGCCCGGCATTGCAGACGGATCACGCGCCGCCTTATTTCGCCCAGGCCTGGAATAACCGCGAACATATATCCGGCGAGCTGGGCAAACCGTTAAAAGATGCGTGGCTTTCGCTGGCGGTCAATTCGAAATATGGCCGTTCTCAGGATCAGCTGCATATTCACGTTGCCTGCCTGCGTCAGGATGTCTATAACGCGCTGGGGCAACAGGCGGAGCAATTAGATCAGCAGTGGCGCCCGCTCGCGGTGAAATTAGTCGGCCACCAATATCTGGCCAGAAAATTGGCGGGCACCGATTTAACCCAGGAAGATCCTTTCCGTTTGCTGCACAACTATGTGGTCGAGCAGGGCGACAGCATCGGCAATTATGGCCTGGCGCTGGCGGTCAGCCCGCAGGGTGAGATGCTGCTGTTGGCTAACCGTTTGAAGTTGACCGATCTGAACTTGGGCTCGGCCGGCGAAATTCAGGACTACCACTGCGCGGTGGCGGGGAACTGAGTTTTTCTTATCGCTCCCCGCGTTGTCGGGGAGCGAATCTGTAAACATGCGCTATACCGATCTGTATTAACTGGATTTTATTTTATTCCGCGACATCTGCTTGATCCCGTCAGAACGTTCGATCTACTATTTGCTTGCACAAGCAAATAAATAAGCGAGAGCAATCCGGTATGTCACAACCACGCAAACTTCCTGCTGCACTAGGCATCCATCTGGATGTGACCAATCGCCTGTGGCGCACGGCGATGGACCAGTCGGTAAAAATGACCAATCTGACGCGCCCGCACTGGCTGGCGCTGAGTGCGATTGCCGATTTGGGTGATGGCTGCACCCTGAAAGACGTTTCGCAGCATTTGAACGCCGAAGTCTCGACGATGTCGCGTGCGTTGCTGTTTTTGGAAAAAAATCGGCTGATCGCTCGCGATGCCCTGTCTGAGGATAAGCGCGCTAAAGGCGTGAGAATGACCGCGGCCGGGCAGGAGATGCTGGCGCAGTTGGATCACTCCAGCCAACAGGCACGGCAAAAGCTGCTCAACGGCATTTCGGCCGGCGATCTGGAGGCTTTTTACCGCGTATTGTTTGGCATCAAACATAACGCGATAGCGATGCTCGAACAGGAAAATCTATTGCCGGACGAGTTTGCGCTGTTGGCGGAGGAGCGCGCGGGAGCGATGAAGCCGGAAGGTGAAGCGTGAACGGCCGCTGGCGGAGAGCACAACAGCTGTGCGTTATCGCGTTGGGGATCTTCTCCTGCCCGGTCTTCGCCAGCCAGAATGACCAACAGGTCATCGCACGCGGAAAATACCTGGCGATCGCCGCAGATTGCGCGGCTTGTCACCGCGGCAGCACCCAACAGGACGCCCCCTACGTTGGCGGTTATGCCATCGCTTCGCCGATGGGCAATATCATCGCCAGCAATATCACGCCCGCCAAAGGAACCGGCATCGGCGACTACAGTGAGCCAGAGTTTCGCCGCGCGTTAACGCAGGGCATCCGGCGAGACGGCCAACCCTTGTATCCCGCCATGCCCTATACCGCTTATCGGGGGCTGAGCGATGACGATCTGCACGCGCTGTATCGTTATTTCATGGCCGGCGTCGCCCCGGTCGATCGCGCGGTGCCTGAGACCCAACTGGCGTTCCCTTTTTCCTGGCGTTATGCGATCCACGGCTGGAACTGGCTGTTTCTGAAAAAAACGCCCGTCGATGAAGACGTGAAAAAAGCGCGTGGTCGCTATCTGGTGGATGTTTTGGGGCATTGCTCGGCGTGTCACAGCCCGCGCAACGCGATGATGGCCGAACGCGACGATCGCTATCTGGCGGGCGGGGAGGCCGGCGGTTGGATCGCGCCGAATATCACCTCGGATCCTGTCAGCGGCATCGGCGGCTGGAGCAGGGAAGAGTTGGTGCAGTATTTGCGTACCGGGCGCAATGATAAAGCCCAGGCGGCCGGCGGCATGGCGGAGGCGGTGGAGCACAGCCTGCGTTTCCTGAGCGACGACGATCTTGACGCCATCGCCGACTGGCTTAAACAGACGCCGCCGATCGCCACCGCGCAAGGAACGAAAGCGGCCTATGCCTATCAGGGAGGCGGTGAAGGCCGTGCCGCCGGGCAGGCGCTGTATGCCGCTGCCTGCGCCAGTTGCCATCGCCTGGGCGGCGAAGGCGCCTACGACGGCCATTTCCCTTCTTTGACACACAATTCCACCGTAGGCAGCGAGCAGGCCAATAACCTGATCATGGTGATGCTGCATGGCGTGCAGCGCCAGGGAGAGACGCTGCAAACCTGGATGCCGGGATTCGCCGACAGCCTGGATGACCGGCAACTGGCCGAGCTGGGCAATTACGTATTGCAGCAATTCGGCAATCCGGCGGTCAGGATAACGCCGGAGCAAGTGGCTCAGCTGCGGGCTGGCGGTGAGAAACCGTGGTTGATCGCGTCACTGCCTTATGTGTTTTGGGGCGGGGTATTACTGGGATTGATCGTCATCGGGGCGTGGGTGAAACGTCGGGTGAAGCGTTGAGCGAGGAGAGAGTGGCATGAAGTTCAATCTGAACGGCCAGGCGGTCGAATTTAACGGCGAGCCGGATACGCCGCTGCTGTGGGTGATCCGGGAACATTTTAAGTTAACCGGCACCAAGTTCGGCTGCGGTATCGGCGCCTGCGGCGCCTGTACGGTACATGTCGACGGTAAGGCAGTGCGTTCATGTTGCTATCCGCTGCAATTGGTACGCGATCGGCAGGTGACCACCATCGAAGGATTGTCCACCGATCGCAGTCATCCGGTGCAGCAGGCCTGGATAGCGGAGGATGTGCCGCAGTGCGGCTACTGCCAATCGGGCATGATCATGGCGGTCAGCGCGTTGCTGGCGGAGCACCCGAAGCCGGACGACCGGCAGATAGATACCGGCCTGACCAATCTGTGCCGCTGCGCCACTTATCACCGTATCCGCGCGGCGGTGCACCGCGCCGCCGACAAGGGAGAACCCTAAGCATGGCGATCACCCGCAGAACCTTGCTAAAAGGCAGCGCGTTGGCGGTGGCCGCCATGCTGTTGCCGATATCGACGCGCAGCCTGGCGGCAGTGGTTTCGCAGGATGCGGCGCCGCCCGACGGTCAGTACGAATTGAACGATTGGATCTGGATCGATAGCGACGGTCGCATCGTCATCGGCGTGTCGCAATGTGAGGTCGGGCAGGGGATATACACCGGCCTGGCCGAAGTGGTGGCGGCGGAAATGGATGCCGATTGGGCGCAGGTGACGGTGAAGTTCGTCACCGGCCGCGATGCCTACCGTCAGGTTGCCGGGGGCGAGGCTTTCGCGCAGTTTGTCGCCGCTTCAACCTCCATGACCAAATTTTATCAGCGCACCCGGCTGGCCGGCGCGCAGGCGAGAGACTTTTTTCTGCGGGCCGGTGCGCGACATCTCGCACTTTCACCGCGGCAGTGCCGTACGGAAAAAGGTTGGGTGATTGAGGAGGGCGGGCAGCGCAAGGTCGCCTATGGCGATCTGGTGCGCTATGCCGCCGAGCTGCCGTTGGATCCGCAGCCTGCTTTAAAGAGCGAAGCGCAAGAGCAAGAGAGTTTCATCGGCAAGCCGCTGTTGCGGGTCGATACGCCGGAGAAAGTGGACGGCAGCGCGATTTACGGTATCGATATCGACTTGCCGGAGATGCTGATCGGCGTCCCCTGGATGGTGCCCGATCTCAGCGGAAAGCTGGTCGCCGTGCGTAATGAACGGCAGATCCGGGCCATGCCGGGCGTAGTGGATCTGGTGCTGACCCGGCAGTGGTCGATGAACAACATGGTCGGATTGGATCACGATATGTCGCTCAATACGGTGATCGTGGTGGCGGCGAGCTACTGGCAGGCCAAAAAGGCGGCGGATTTGCTGGAGGTCGACTGGCTGCCGGGCGCTGGACAAGCGCTGTCCGGTAGCGCGATTGCGGCGGAGAATCAGGCGATGCTGGACGGCGATACCTTGGTGCCGGCGGTCGATCGCGGCGAGGCGCCGGCGTTGATTCGTGGCGCTGAACAAGATTCACGCCTGCATGAGGCGCGTTACGGCGCGCCTTATGTGGCGCATGCCACCCTGGAGCCATGCAACGCCACCAGCCATTATGAAGAGGGCCGTATCGAAACCTGGGGCCCCTTCCAGGGGCAGGACATGGTACGCAACGTTCTGGCGAAAATGTTCGGGCTGAAGCCGACGGATGTGGTGGTGAATACGACCTACCTGGGTGGCAGCTTTGGGCGCAAATATCTGCCGGATGCCGTAATGCATGCTACCGCCGCCTCCCGGGCGGTGGGGAAACCGGTCAAGGTGATCTATCCGCGCGAGATCGACATTCGGCATGAATATTATCGTCCGGGCTGCATCAGCCATTATCGGGCGTTGCTGGATGAAAACGGCTACCCGCAGGCGCTGTGGGCGCGCTATGCCGGGCAGTCGCTATTCTGGCAAATGCGGCGCGAAACGGTACACGAGGCCGGGGGATGGGATGAAAGTATGGTGGAGTGCGTTTACAGCACGCCGTATCGCATCCCTCATCTGAAGGTGGAGGCCGGCATCGTCGAACAGCCGATTTCCCTGAGCTATCTGCGCGGCGTCGGCAGCGTCGCCAGCCTGTTCTTTTTGGAAAGCTTTATCAGCGAACTCAGCCATAAGGCCAAGCGGGACGAGTATCAGTATCGGCGGTATCTGCTGCAGGGCAACCCAGAGGCGTTGCGCGTACTGGAGGCTACCGCGGCGGCGGCGGGTTGGCAGCGCGAACCGCCGCCGGGCGTTTATCGCGGGATGTCGTGCAATATTTGGCTCGGCCGTAATAACGCTTTCACCACTTACGTCGGTTTGGTGGTTGAAATCGCCATTCAGGAAGGGCGGCTGCGGGTGCTCCGCGCGGTATGTGCGATTGACTGCGGCAAGGTGATAAACCCAAATTTGGTGCGCGCCAACGTAGAGGGTGGCATCGGCTTTGCGCTGACCACCTGTCTGCACAGCGAACTGCACTTTGAACGGGGCGGCGTGGTGGAAGGGAATTTCGATCGTTATCCGCTGCTGGCGATCGCCGAAATGCCCAAAGTGGAAGTGGTGGTGCTCGACAGCGCGCGTGCGCCGCAGGGATGCGGAGAAGTGTCGACTGCGGTGGTCGCTCCGGCGATAGCCAGCGCGCTGCATAAGGCCACCGGCAAAACCTATCGTACGATGCCGTTCCCACGCGAGTTCTCCTCGGTGTAACGGCCCGCCGGCGATGGCCAGCCGCCGGCTACCGCGCGCTCAGAGCTTCTTCAGCAGCGCCAGCAGCTGCGCTTCGCTTTTCTCCGCCAGCCCGTCGATGGCCAGCTTGATGATGTCGGAGCGGGTAATGCGCACGATGCCGCTGCGCGCCGCCTGCACGATCACTTCATCGATGGCTTCAATGTGGCTGTCCGTCAGGCTGACGGAAATCGCCTTATAGGTGCGTTTGCGGCCGGCCGGTTTGGCTTCCGGCGCGGGCGCCGCGACCGGCAGCGTGTGCGAGGTGGCGCTGTTGATGAATTCGTCTTCCGACATGCGGTGGGTGGGGGTGCGCTTCTTCACAGGATCACCTCTTTCACCAGGCATTCAATTTCGCTCTGCGCCTTTTCGTTGTTCGCCTCATGCACGGTGATGGCTTCGCCCCAGGCGTCACGGTAAATCTTGCGGTCGCACAGGCGGTGGCTCACCAGGGTGAACTCTGGGTATTCGCTCAGCACCTGCGCCGCTTCGTTGGCTTCATTGATGAAGATGTTGGTCGGGCACATGTTCAGCACGATGTAGCCTTTGACCTTCTCGTTGTATTCCTGCGCGGTGGAGAACATCTCCGACAGATAGCCGATGGTGTCGAGATCCATCTGCGAAGGGCGCAGTGGCGAGAGGAACAGATCGGCGGCCAGCAGCCCGGAGCGCAGTTCGGCGCTGTCGCGGCCGGCGGTGTCGACGATCACGTAGTCGTAATGGCGATCCAGTTCCAGCAGCGTTTCCTTGATTTTGCCCGACGCGGCCACCACCGGAATGTGCGGCAGCCCCTCGACGTTCTGACGGTCGTTGTACCAGGTCATGATCGATTTCTGGTCGTCGGCATCGACGATGATCGCCGTCTTGCCTTGCTTAAGAATCAGATACCCGGCGATATTCACCGCTTTCGTCGATTTGCCGACGCCGCCTTTTTGCGAGCCAATCAGAACAATCATGCTGCCATCTCTCAAGTTATTAAGCTGATAACTTATTAAGTTAATGTGCTTATTAGGTTGATAATCAAACAGGTTAACAAGAACAACTCGCGAACAATATGCACCAACTGCGGCGGCTTGCCAAGCCAGTATGTCGTTAACTGCGCAGCTTATTTTGCGCTGGATGGCCCGGATGGGTAAGTAGGAATTCTCTGGGAAGTGGCGGAACGGAAGAGGGAGTTGTTAATTTAACAGCTTAATAAGTTAGTGGCTCATTAAGCTGTCGGTGGCGTTACTTCTTCATCATCGCCTTCAGGTTGGCGAACGGGTTATGGGTGGCGACGCCGACATCTTTCTGCGCGTCTTCACCGGCCACCACCGTCGAACCGTATTGATCGGCCTCGGTGTATTTCGAGTGTTCATGGTCGTGGCAGTACAGGCACAGCATTTCCCAATTGCTGCCGTCTTCGGGGTTGTTGCTGTGATCGTGATCGATGTGGTGCACCGTCAGTTCGCGCAGGTTGGAATAAACGAACTCGCGCGAGCAGTGCCCGCATACCCAGGGGAACAGTTTCAGCGCTTTTTCGCGATAACCGGTTTCCAGCTTCGCATAGTTTTTGGGGATATAGGCCATGGTGGTCGTCCGTCGTGAATCACTATGCGGCAAATAATACCACACTGCGTGCGGCTACAGCGTGCGGCTCATCCTGTCGCTAGCGAAATGTCTCCACCGCCCAGTCGATAAACGCCCGCAGCTTGCCGCTGAGGTGGCGATTGGACGGGTACACCACGTACATCTGCTCCGGCGGCGGCTGCCAGTCGTGCAGCAGGCTGACCAGCTCGCCGCGCTCGAGGTGCGGCTGCGCCATAAACCGATAGATCTGGATGATGCCCAATCCGGCCAGGCTCGCCGCCAGCAGCGCGTTGCCTTCGTTAATGCTGACCGGGTAGCGCTGTTGAATGGCGATCTCTTTGCCGCGTTCGACATAGCGTTGCGGATGGATGCGGTCGTTGACCGGATGGCGGTAGTGCACCATCGGAAAACCCTGTTCCAGATCGCACGGGTGGCGTGGGGCGCCGTGGCGCGCCAGATAAGCCGGGGTGGCGCAGCTGACCCAATCCAGATCGAACAGACGCCGGGCGATCAGGCTGGAGTCGGCCAACGGGCCGCTGCGGATCACGCAGTCCGCGCTGTCGCTAATGAGATCGATAACGCGATCGCCGATGCTGAGATCGATCTGGATTTGCGGGTAGCGTTCCAAAAAGCCGGGCAGCGCCGGCAACAGCAGTTGGCGGGCGGTGCCGCTGCCGGTATCGATGCGCAGCACGCCCTGCGGAGAATTCTGTGACTCGGTCAGACAGCCCTCCATCTGCTCCAAATCCGCCAGCCATTTCACCGTATTCTGGTAATAGCATTCGCCTTCGCGGGTGACCGACACGCTGCGGGTGGTGCGCTGGAACAGCTTGGTCTGCAGGTGATCCTCCAGATTCTGGATCAGCTTGGTGACCGTCGCTTTCGGCATGCCCAGCGAATCGGCGGCGCGGGTAAAACCGCCGGTTTCCACCACGCGGTTAAATACCCGGATAGCGAGCAAATGATGATCCATAGGTTCCCAACGTCATGCCCCGGCAGTGGCCGGGGCATGTTTCTGCAGATAGATAATGATTAACACTGTTTAGCGCCAATCGCGCCGGAGCGCAAGCTGAGGCCGAACACCAGCGTGGCGGAGAGGATCAGCGCGCCGCCGAACAGCATGGCGCTGCTGACGCCCTGCCAGTCCACCACCTCGCCGCCCAGCAGTGCGCCGGAGGCCAGCGCGATCTGGATGACGCACACCAGCAGCGCCTGGCCGGCTTCCGGCGCCTGCGGCACCGCGGCGAACATCCAGTTGGTGGCGCAGACCGGCACGGCGCCGAACGCCAACCCCCAGACCAACACCATCAGCGTGGCGCCGGCGAGGCCGCTGAGCAGCGGCGAAACGATCAGAATACCCGCCAGCATGGCGGCGATCAGGATAAAGGTGGCGCGCAGGCTGTGTTCCGCCAGGCGCTCGCCGAGGAAGGTGCCCAGCAGGCCGATGGCGCCATAGGCCAGCAGCTGCAGCGAGATCGCCGATGGGCTGAGCACGAACACCTGTTGCAGCAGAGGGCGCAGATAGGTATAGGCGGCGAAGTGGCCGATGAACAGCAGCACGATGGCAATCAGGCCGATGCGCGCCATCGGCAGGCGCAGCGGCAGCACCAGATCGCGCGGCGTAACCGGCCGGGAAGGCGGTACCGACGTGAGTAAACGCAGCTGCGCCAACAGTACGCCGACCGCCAGCGCCGCCCCGCCGAAGAAGGCGGCGCGCCAGCCGAACAGATCGCCGATCAGCGCCCCCGCCGGCACGCCGCACACCGCGCCGACCGAGATGCCGCTGAGGATCAGCGCGGTGGCGCGGCCCTGGCTGGCTTCCGGCACCAGATGGCGGCCGTAGTTGGCGGCGAACGACCAGAAACCGCCGACGCAGACTCCCAGCAGCACGCGGCCCAACAGCATCATCGGGAAGTTGACCGCCAGCGCCGCCACCAGGTTGGACACCATCAGCAGCAACGACAGTCCCAGCATCAGCAGGCGTCTGTCCAGCCGGCCGGAAGCCAGGCTCAACACCGGTGCGGCCACCGCCGCCACGATGCCGGGCATGGTGACCATCAGCCCGGCGGTGCCGGTGCTGACGCCGAGCGAAGGGGCGATGTTGGTCAGCAGGCCGATCGGCAGAAACTCGGTGGTGACCATGACAAAACAGGCGACCGTCAGCGAGAAGATCGCCGGCCACGGGGATGATGCAGGTTTATCTTTATTATTCAGCATAATGCCGCTCGTCTTGGGTGAATGCGCAGGCCGCGCTCGGGGCGCGGTGTGACCGAAGTCACAATCTACGGCAGGCCGAAGCCGCGGATAAATCCGTTTGCGGTGGTTACACTGTTTCTGAGGGGAAACAATCGCCGGCGGCGAGTGAAAACGCGGCTTGCGCCGCGCTACGGGGGAAAGGAATAAAACGGCATAAGGTTATGACCGAATGCCGCTTGCGTTTAAAGCCCCGGCGCTTTCCACAGCGAGGTGGTCAGGCCGTTATCCACCAGCGTCAGCTGATCGGCGTAAACCTGCCGCCAGGTTTCTTTCTGTTCCTGATACAGCGCATGGTGGGTCATGTCGGGTTGATGCTCGCGCTCCCAGCGCACCAGGCGTTCGCCGGTTTCGGCCAGCGACTCGAACAGCCCGGCGCCGACGCCGGCGGCGATCGCGCAGCCCAGCGCGGTGGCTTCTTTCACCACCGGCACCCGCACCGTCAACCCGGTGACGTCGCTGAGGATCTGGCTCCACAGCTTGCCCTTGGCGCCGCCGCCGGCGAACACCAGCGAGCGCGCCTGCACGCCGGAGAAGGCGGCGATCTGCTCCAGGTTGCAGGCGGAGACGATGGCGGCGTTCTCCTCCAGCGCGCGGAACAGCGTCTGTTTATTGCAGCGCTCCGGGTCGATCGACATATTGATGAACGACGGCGCCGCGTGATACCAGGTTTTGAAATGCATGGCGTCGGAGAAAATCGGCATCACGCCGTAGGCGCCCGGCGGTACCCTGGCCGCCATCTCTTCCAGCAGGCTGTAGGCATCGACCCCCAGCCGCTCCGCCAGCAATTTTTCCTCCGCGCAGAAGGCGTCGCGGAACCAGCGCATGGTCAGGCCGGTAAAGAAGCTGATGGATTCCGCCTGCGCCATGCCGGGAATGACGTGGGGGTTGATGCGGATGTTCATTTCCGGATCGATGGCCGGCTCCGGCAGGTTGACGATCTGCTGCCAGAAGGTGCCGCCGAGCACCGCCGTCTGCCCGGCGCGCACGATGCCAAGCCCCAGGCTGCCGAGCTGCACGTCGCCGCCGCCCATCACCACCGGGGTGCCGCGCAGCAGCCCGCTCTCCTGCGCCGCCTGTTCGGTGACGCGCCCCAGCACGCTGCCGGTTTCTTTCACCGGCGACAAAATATCGGCGCGCAGCCCGGCCATGTCGAGCAGCGCCGGCCGCCAGTCGCGGCTGGTCAGATCCAGCATGCCGGTGGTGCCGGCGTTGGAAGGATCGACCGCCAGCTCGCCGCTGAGCATGTTGGCCAGCCAGTCGCTGATCATGGTCAGCGTCGCCGCCTGGCGGTAGATGTCCGGCCGATGGTGCGCCAGCCACAGCAGACGCGGCATGGCACTCAGCGCCAGCGTCTGGCCGGAGTATTGATACACCTCGCGTTCGAAGCCGTGGTTATGCAACTCTTTCAGCTCGCTGACTTCGTGGCTGGCGCGCGCGTCGACGTTGGCGCAGGCCCAGATCGGCACGCCGTTGCGGTCGTACAGAACGATGCCTTCACGCATCGAGCAGCAGGCCACCGCGCGTATCGCCTGCGCCGTCAGCCCGGCGCGCTGCAAGGCCTGGCGAATGCACTGGCAGGCCAGCTGCCAGTTGCGGCTGAGGTCAAACTCCATCGAGCCGGGCACGCCCGGCACCGCCAGGTGTTGCCACTCCGCCTGGCCGTGCGCGATCTGATTGCCCGCCAGATCGAAGATCACCGCGCGAATACTGCCCGTTCCTGCGTCCAGCGCCATCAAGTAGTTATCCATAGCCTATGCTCTCAGGGGGAGGAGTGTTAACTATAGATGCCGCCGCCATACCCCGCCGGGGGAGGAGTGGGCGTCGCCGGTGCGATTTGTGAGCCAGGCGGCAAAATTGCCGTTGCGGCAGGGCAATCGACGGGAATAAACCTATGGTTGGAAAGCGCCATGCTACGGCGCGCCGTTCAAACAAGGAGCTGTCATGCACGTCACATTGGTTGAGATCAACGTTAAACAAGACAAAATCGACGAATTTATCGATGTTTTCCGCGCCAATCACCTGGGTGCAATCGAAGAGCCGGGCAACCTGCGCTTCGACGTGCTGCAGGACGAACAGATTCCGACGCGGTTTTACATCTACGAAGCCTATCGCGACGAGCAGGCGGTGGCGGCGCACAAGCAGACCCCGCACTACCTGCAGTGCGTGGAGAAGCTGGAAGCGCTGATGACCGGCCCGCGCAAGAAGACCACCTTTATCGGCCTGATGCCGGAATAATCGCCGGCGTTTGCCGGTGTCCATACGCCCGGTTTGGTTGTAACCTGCAAGCTAAAGCGAATTTCAATGGGATAAGCGGGGCGAGGATGACATTGCGCGATCGGCTGTTGGCGCTGTTGGTGGTGGTGATCTGGGGCGTGAATTTCGTCGTGATCAAGTTCGGTTTACAGGGCATGCCGCCGTTTCTGCTGGCCGGGATGCGTTTTTTGCTGGTGGCGTTGCCGGCGATCTTCTTTATCCCGCGCCCGACGATCCCGTGGAAATGGCTGCTGCTGTACGGCATGACCATGAGCTTCGCGCAGTTTGCCTTCCTGTTTGTCGCCATCAAGGTGGGCATGCTGGCGGGGCTGGCTTCGCTGGTGTTGCAGGCGCAGGTGTTCTTCACCCTGCTGTTGGGTGTCGTGCTGATGGGCGAAAAGCTGCGCGTCAACCATTTCGTCGGCATCGCTATCGCCAGCGGCGGCATGCTGGTGCTGGCGCAGGCCAGCCTGCATAAGCCGGGCAGCGGCGCGGTCCCCCTGGCGGGCCTGCTGCTGACGCTGGCGGCGGCGTTTTCCTGGGCGCTGGGCAACCTGACCAACAAGAAGATCCTGGCCGGTTTCCCGCAGCGCAACATTTTGTCGCTGGTGGTGTGGAGCGCGCCGATCCCGGTCGTGCCGTTCCTGGCCTGCAGCTGGCTGTTCGACGGCCCGCAGGCGGTGCTGAGCAGCCTGGGCCATGTGCAGGTCGGCACCTGGCTGGCGGTTGCCTACCTGGCGTTTGCCGCCACGCTGTTCGGCTATTCGGTGTGGGGCAGCCTGCTGGGGCGCTATGAAACCTGGCGCGTTGCGCCGCTGACGCTGCTGGTGCCGCTGGTCGGGCTGTTCGCCGCCTGGCTGCTGCTGGACGAAGCGCTGTCGCCGGCGCAGTTCGGCGGCGCATTGCTGGTGCTGGGCGGCATGGCGGTCAACACCTTCGGGCTGCCGCGCCGCCGGGCGGCGATCGCGCGTTAAACCGAACAGGGCAATTCTGTTCAATACCTTGTCGACGGCGGTCGGCATTCTGGCGCCTGTGAATACTTTCTCAGGTGACCATCATGAATATCTACCTTTCCATGGCCGCGTTTGCGCTGGCGGCCTCCATCACCCCCGGCCCGGTCAACATCGTCGCATTGAGCGCCGGGGCGCAATTCGGCTTTGGCGCGGCCCAGCGCCACGTGTTCGGCGCCACGCTGGGGTTTACCCTGTTGCTGGTGCTGCTGGGATTGGGCATGCACCAGCTGCTGATCCTGTGGCCGGCGCTGACCCGCTTGATTCAGTGGGCCGGCGTGGCTTTCCTGCTGTTTATGGCCTATCGGCTGGCGTTTGACGACGGCAGGTTGGGCAGCGGCGCGGCGCGGGCGCCTTCCTGCCGCTACGGCGCGCTGATGCAATGGCTGAACCCCAAGGCGTGGCTGGCGTCGGTGGCCAGCCTCGGCGCCTTTGTCGGCGACGGCGACATCCGGCTGCTGTGGCAGTTCGCCGGGCTCTACTTCGTGATTTGCTATGCCTCGGTGGCCTGCTGGGCCTATGTCGGCGCGATGCTGCGCGGCCTGCTCAGGCAGGCGCGCAACGTGCGGCGTTTCAACCGCGCAATGGCGGCGTTGCTGGCGACCAGCGCCTGCTATCTGCTGGCGGAGGGTTTTTGATACTGGCCGGGCGTGGCGGCCAGCAGCTGTTTGAAGGTGCGCTGGAAGTGCGCCTGATCGGCAAAGCCGCTTTCGCTGGCGGCCGCGGCGATCGGCAGGCCGCTTTTCAACAGCCGATGGCCGTGCTGCACGCGGCGGTTGACCAGATAGGCGTGCGGCGTCATGCCGTAACGCTGGCGGAAGGCGCGGATCAGGTAAGAAGGGGACAGCGCGGCGGCGCGGCAAATGTCGTCCAGCGTTAGCGGCCGGGTGCAGTGCGCGTCGATAAACGCCGCCGCCGCTTCCAGTCGGGCATGCGACGGTGTTTCCGGTTGGCGGGCATCGCCCAGCCCGAGCTGCAGGGCGCTGAAATACTCCACCATGGCGATCTGTTTTTCCAGCGCGCTGCACAGCGGATCCGTCAGCAGCGCATAAAGCCGGTTCAGGCCGTGGAACAGTGCCGGATCGCGGCTCAGCGGCTGGCTGAACGGAACAAAACGGTCACCGTCGCCGCCGAGCAGCTCCTGCTGCAGCGCGCCGAGCCAGGCGAGATCGAGATAGAACATGATGTACGACCAACAGCGATCGGCGATGGGGTTGCAGGCATGCGCCTGCTGCGGGTTGATGACAACCAAATCGCCAGCGCTGACCTGCATGCGCCGCTCGCCGTTGACATAGGTGCTGACGCCGCCGGTGATGGCGCCGATGGAAAAGAATTCGTGGCTGTGCAGGCTGTAGCACACCTGGCGGCCATCCGCGATGGCGCGGGCTTCGACGAACGGCAACTGCGGATCGCGCCAGAACTGCGGCGTTTTTTCACTCATACGCTTTCCTTTTCACTGCGGCGGCATCACAGTGTTATAGCCTGAAAGCGACGAGAGGGGGAATGGCGGATGATGATTTTTAACGTATTCGGCCGTCTGCTGGGCGTGAAGCGCATCGGGGACGAATGGCGGCTGTTCCGCGTGACGCTGCCGGAGCGCAAGTATGCCCCCAGCTACGATATCGTGCTGCCGGCCGACCTGCGCGAAGAGGAGATCGCCGGCTATCTGGGGGATATTTATCACGAGGCGGCGACGCCGCAGCGGCCGGAGGTGTTTCGCGTCGAATAGCGTGGCGCGTTACTCTTCCGCGTTGCGCGCCATCATGCGGCGTTGATGTTCCTCGCCGGCGGCCTGGATCTCTTCCAGCACCGAGCCGACGTCGGCGCGTTTCAGGGTTTCGCTGAACCGGCCGCTGAGGACGCTGTCCGGCGTCAGGTTGCCTTCCTGATACAGCGCCCAAATCTCTTTGGCGTATTGGCTATCGCGCAGCTCCGGCGCGAACTGGCCGTAATACTCCGCCAGATTGCCGATATCGCGCTCGAACATGCTTTTGGCGTGGTTGTTGGCGGCGGCGTCCACCACCTGCGGCAGATCGATGATCACCGGCCCGTCTTTATCCATCAGCACGTTGAATTCCGACAGGTCGCCGTGGACCAGGCCGGCGCACAGCATGCGCACCGCGTAGTTCATCATTAGGGCGTGATCGGCGCGCGCCTGTTCCGGCGTCAGGATGACATCGCTCAGGCGCGGCGCCACCAGGCCTTCTTCGTCGGTGATCAGCTCCATCAGCAGCACGCCGTCCAGGCAGATATCCGGCTGCGGCACCCGCACCCCGGCCTTGGCCAGCAGATACAGCGCGTCCACTTCGGTGTTTTGCCAGGCTTCTTCCTGCTGCTGGCGGCCGAATTTGGAGCCTTTGCTCATGGCGCGCGCGTCGCGGCTGTTGCGCACCTTGCGCCCTTCCTGATAGTGAACGGCCTGCTTGAAGTTGCGCTTCTCGGCCTCTTTGTACACTTTGGCGCAGCGGATCTCATCGCCGCAGCGCACGATAAACACGTCGGCTTCTTTGCCGCTTTTCAACCGGCGGATGACGTCGTCGATTAATCCGTCATCAACCAGCGGCTGGAGTCGTTTTGGAATTTTCATGCAGCCTTGTACCCTATTTAGGCTCCGGTGTGAATGGCTTGCGCAGTTGATAGCGTAAGTTAGACCCGAAAGGCAAACATTAGTTTTGCCGCCGCTGCATCATTGCGCGGCGGCGGGCGCTCACAGGCTGGCGGCCGGCACCCAGACGCTGACGCTGCCGGCGTTGACCGGGAAATGGGCGCTGCCCTGGTCGTCGGTGGTGATTTCCTCCTGACGGTTGCCGAGGAAATCGCGCCAGGCGGTGTGCGCCAGATCGGCTCCCAGCGCGACGGTTTTGCCGCTTTCGCCGCCGTTGGTCAGCACCACCACGCAGCCGGGGGCCTCGGCGGTGCCGGCGCGGCTGAAGGCCACGCAGTGGCTGTCGTCGAAGTAGTCGGTTTGCGGGCCGTTGGCGAAACGCTGGCGGGCGGCGATCAGCTTCTCCAGCTCCGGGATCGCCGGCATATCAATCTGGTACTCGCCGCCGTCGCGCCCCTTGTCACGGTAGCTGGCGCCATACAGGTCGGGATAAAACACGCAGGGCACGCCCTGTTCGCGCAGCAGGATCAGCGCGTAGGCCAGCGGTTTGAACCAGGGTTCCACCGGCGCTTCCAGCGACTGCAGCGGCTGGGTGTCGTGGTTGGCGACCAGCGTCACCGCGTGGGCCGGATCGGCGGCGGTCAGGGTATCGGTGAAGATTTGCGCCATGTCGAAGCCGTCGCCCTGTTTCGACGCCTGATGAAACTTCAGGTGCAGCGCCACGTCGAACAGCATCACCTTGCCGTCCACCAACTCGATGTATTGTTGCAGCGCGCTCAGATCGTGCGACCAGTATTCGGCAACGATCAGCAGGTCGCGCTGCGCGCTGTCGCGCACGTGATCCGCCCACTCTTTGAAGAACCAGGCGGGAATGTGTTTGGCGGCGTCCAGGCGGAAGCCGTCGCACGGCAGGCTTTCCAACAGCCAGCGCGCCCAGTATTTGAGCTCCTCCGTCACGGCGGTATTGCGGAACTCCACGTCGGCGCCCATCAGATAGTCGTAGTTGCCCTTTTCGTCGTCGACCTGATCGTTCCAGCCGTCGTCGCCATAGTCGTTGGCGATTTTGAACACCCCTTTGTCGTCCGGCTGCTCAACGTAGTCGACGCCGCTGAAGCATTTGTAATCCCAGATAAACTCGGAATGCACGCCCTGGCGGCCGGGAAAGGTGAAGCGGGTGTAGGCCAGCGCGTCGAAGCCCTGGTCGTCGATGTCGTTGCGGTTGTTGGCGTCCACCTTGAACACGTGTACCTGTTCTTTCTCGTCCGCGCCGAGCTTGTGGTTGAACACCACGTCGTAGAGCACCCCCACGCCGTGTTCGCGCAGCGTATTGGCGGCGTGTTCGAGCGCCGCCTTGTCGCCGTATTTGGTGGCCACGCTGCCTTTCTGGTCAAACTCGCCGAGATCGAACAGATCGTAAGTATCGTAGCCGACGGAGTAGCCGCCGGAAGCGCCCTTGCAGGCGGGCGGCAGCCACAGATCGGTGATGCCCAGTTCGGCGAGGTGCGGCGCGCGCTCGGCGGCCTCCTGCCACAGTTTGCCGCCGTCGGGGTAGTACCAGTGGAAGAATTGCAGCAGGGTGGTTTTTTTCGTCATGAGCCAGCGTCCCGGTTAGCCAGAAGGAGAGGAGCAGTTGCCGTTAAAGCATGGGCTACTTTTGGCAAAAGGGACAAGTTTGGCATAGGCGGCCCGAGAAGGCCGCCCGAGAGACGGCTTAACGTTGGCTGGCGTAATGAGGTGAGCGTGGGCCATAAAGAATGGCGCCGTTCTGACCTGTCGCCGATAGCAGGCGGGTGTTGGCGATGGCGCCAACATCAAATCCTTTGTCGCTGATGGTATCGGCGATTTGCGAAATCGCGGCGCTGATCACCATGCCCAGCAGGCCACCGGAGTTGTTGTTGCCTTCGTTGCTGGATGCGGTGGCGGTGCCGGCCCACAGCTGTTTGCCGTTGCGCAGATCGACCAGGCGAGCGGCTACGGTAACGCGGGTTTCGCTGCTGATCACCATGTAGCTGGTGCCGTATTGCGTGACATCCAGGTACAGCACGGTGTCGGCGCCGAAAATCTGGTGCAGTTTTTTCGGACTGACGGCGCGGATGTCGTTGGCGTTGGTTAGGCCGTTTTGCAGGAAGGTTTCCTCCACTACAGCGACCGGCAACACATAGTAACCGGCCTCGGCCAGCGGCAAGGTGGCGCTGGCGAGCACGCTGTGGCTGGCTTTGACGTCCGGCGACTGGTTAACCGGCGGCAAGACCAGGATCGACTTCGGCTTGCTCTCATGGAACGCCGCATAGTCATAAGGCGTCTGCTTGGCACAGCCGCTTAGCAACAGGGTGGCGGCAACGGCGAGGAAAGTGAGTACACGTTTCATTTAAAGCTCCCTTTATCCCTGGCCATCAGGAAATTCATAAACGGCGCCGACTCCGGGAACAGCGTTTTTTCCGTGTTGAATTCATTCATGGCTTGTCCGTCGTTGCCGATTTTGCTGTACAGCAGCCCCAGCTGCGCATGCAGACCTGGCGGTACGGCTTTATCCTTGGCGCGGGATTTCTCGACGATCTCTTTCAGCGTGGCGATCTGCTGCTCAGGGCTTTGCCCCTCCTGCTGGTAGTATTGATAGAGAGAAGTCTGGTAGCCATCCCAATTGTAAAGCGTTTTCGGCGCGGCGCAGCCGGCCAGCAGGGTCGCTGCAAACAGCGCCCCGCCCATTTTTTTAGTTATCATCTTTCTGCTTCTATTCCGTTAGTTAGCAGGGCGCCATGCGCCGTTTTCGATACCGGTGACCAGGTTATTGACGGCTTCACGCACGGCCAGATCCAGCACCTTGCCGTTGAGGGTGGAGTCGTAGCTGGCGGTGCCCCCGAAACCGATGATTTCGCGATTGGACAGTTCGTATTCACCGGCACCCTGAGCGGAATAGACGACTTCTGAGGTCTGTACGTTTACGACGTTCAGATTGACTTTGGCGTAAGCGACCTGTGATTTACCACGGCCCAAAATCCCCCACAGCTGATGATCGCCGACTTCTTTACGGCCGAATTCGGTGACATCGCCGGTAATCACATAGTTGGCGCCTTTCAGCGTTTGCGCCTTCCCTTTAATGCCGGCTTCAGTTTTCAACTCTTCCATGTTGGCGCGATCCAGCACGTTGAAACGGCCAGTCTGCTGCAAATGCGTGATCAGGATAGTCTTGGACTGATTGCCCAGCCGATCGACGCCATCGGAGAAGATGCCGTTCATGTAGCTGGATCGGTTGTCGAATTTGCCGACGGCGATAGGGCTGCGTGGGCCCTGATAAGTGGTGTTGTAGGAAGCCACTTTCGGCACTTCCAAAGAGCGGGAGGATTCGGTCGCGCAGCCCGCCAGCAAAGTGACGGAAAGGGCAACGGAACAGACGGCGAGTGATTTTTTCATTGGCATGCGATCTCTCCATGAGCATAAAACAGCGCGGGAGCAACCCGCGCCCGACGTTGACATAACTAACGTTGCCGCCGTTATGGAAACGCCGCGATCCTGCCATGAATATGTAACAAATTACAACAAGATATCGGCATTAATGTCGTTATTAACATTGTTGTAACCTATTGGAATGCAATGAATTAGTATCGATTTTCTCTTGTCATCACAGCGTTTTCCACGATTGTGCATTTTTTGTCTGGGTTATTGTCTTTTTAATCGCAAACATATGGCCATTAATCCTGAAATATTTTAACTAATCAGTTTGTTGTATTGAGTAATGTTACGTTTTGCATCAACTCCTGTGTTATGCCGGGGTTCATGGCGGCTTGATGATCCGTTAAGGTAGTGAAAATTAGGTAACACTATCAACCAAGTGTCATTTTTCATCGGTAGCTAATCGGGGATATCAATTGTGAACATCAGGGATTTCAGAGCATTGGCGCGTAGTTTGGTCAGAGAGTTCGGCATGTTGAACAAGCAGAGCAACGGCTCGCGCTTTTCGCCGCTGCAGATCCATCTGATGATCGAAGTCAGCGAGCAGCCGCTGGGCGTCACCGAGCTGGCGGCCCGGCTTTGCATCGACAAGGCCAGCGCCAGCCGGGCGCTGCGCAGCCTGGTGGCCGCCGGCGTGATAGAAACGGTGGATCATCCGGATGACAGGCGGCACAACCTGCATCGGCTGAGTAAAAAGGGCGGCAAGGCGCTGGCCGGCATCGAGAGCGACGCCGACGGTTTTATGCAGGCGGCGCTGGCGCAGTTGGACGACGATGAGCTGGCGAGCACCACGGCGGCGATGAAAAAGATGACCGCGGCGCTGCGCAGCGCGCGCAAACAGCGCGACGCCAACCTGCGGGTGCGGCCGATCGCCGCGCGCGACGATGCGGCGATGGCGGCGATCATTCGCGACGTGTTTCGCGAGTACGGTATGGACAAGATGGAAGGGGTCAGCCTGCACGATCCGGATCTCGATCGGCTGACCGGCCTGTATCGCGACAACGGCGGCCACTACTGGGTGCTGGAGCGGGACGGGCAGGTGGTGGGGGGCGTCGGCATGGCGCCGCTGGCGGGCGAAGAGCCCGGCTATTGCGAGCTGCAGAAACTATTCTTTAAGCCCGGCGCGCGCGGGCTGGGCATGGCGCGCTATATGGTGGTGCAGGCGCTGAAGGCGGCGCGGGCGGCGGGGTATCGCTACTGCTACCTGGAAACCACCGAACAGTTGAAAGAGGCGATCGGGCTGTACTACGCGCTGGGGTTCACCCTGTTGACGGAACGGCGCGGCAACACCGGCCATCACGGCTGCAACGTGTGCATGCTGAAAAATCTGCAGAACGACGATATGTGAGCGGTTTCAAGGTTAGCGCCCGCGCCTTGTGCCACCCTGTTAACCGTTTGATAACAATCACAACGTTTTATCAGGGAGGAAACTATGTTGGGGGATCCGATGGCGCTGTCCGCGCTGGTCACGCTGGTGGTCATCGCGCTATGGGCCAGCGCCCGCTTACCGGAGTATCTGGTCGCGCTGCTGTTCTTCGCGGCGGTGATGGTGTTGCAGCTGGCGCCCGCCGCAGTGACCTTTTCCGGTTTCGCGTCTTCCGCATTCTGGCTGGTGCTCAGCGGTTTCGTGCTGGGCACCGCCATCCGCAGCACCGGCTTGGCGGATCGCCTGGCCAACCGACTCTTGCCGCACCTGGCCAGCTCCTGGCCGCGCCTGGTGGGCGGCGTGGTGGCGATAAGCTACGCGCTGGCGTTTGTCATGCCTTCCAACATGGGGCGCATTACGCTGTTGATGCCGATCGTCATGGCGTTGGCCGATCGCGCCGGTCTGGCGGAGGGCACGCGCGGCCGCATCGGTTTGGCGCTGGCGGTGGGGTTCGGCACCTTCCAGCTCTCCGCCAGCATCCTGCCGGCCAACGTGCCCAACCTGGTGATGAGCGGCGCGGCGGAAAGCGCCTACGGCAGCCACTTCGCTTATCTCTCTTACCTGCTGTTGCACGCGCCGGTGCTCGGGGTTGCCAAAGGCGCGCTGCTGACGCTGTGCATCTGCGGCCTGTTCCGTGCGCGGCCGCAGCCGGTGGCGGCCGAGGCAGCGCAAACCCCGCTCAGCGCCGCCGAATGGCGGCTGATCGCGCTGTTGGGCGCCACGGTGTTGCTGTGGATGACCGACAGCTGGCACGGCATCGCTCCCGCCTGGATCGGGTTGGCGGCGGCCTGCTTGTGCCTGTTGCCGCGTATCGGGTTTCTCAACGGCGAGCAGTTCGCCGCCGGGGTTAACGTGCGCACCTGCATCTACGTGGCGGGGATCCTGGGGCTGACGGCGCTGGTCAGCCACTCGGGGCTTGGCGATCGGTTGGGCGGTGCGCTGCTGGCGATGATGCCGGATCTGCACGGCAAACCGTTCACCGCATTCGGTTCGCTGGTGGGGATCACCGCGTTGCTGAATTTCGTGGTGACCGCCAACGGCGTGCCGGCGCTGTTTACCCCGCTGGCGCAGGCGTTGTCTGCGGGCAGCGGCCTGCCGCTGCTGACGGTGCTGATGACCCAGGTGATCGGTTACGCCACGCCGCTGCTGCCGTATCAGGCTTCGCCGATCGTGGTGGCGATGGGGATGGGCAAAGTGCCGGCGCGCGAAGGGCTGAAGCTGTGCCTGCTGTTGGCCGCGCTCAGCTTTGCGCTGCTGGTGCCGTTGGACTATCTGTGGTTCAGACTGTTGGGATGGATCCCATAAACAGCCCCGCGCCGCCGGCAAAACAATCTTCGTCCAGCGTCAGGGTGGCGATTTTATGCACCGGTCCGCGCATGCTGACCTGAAAATCGCCGCTGAAGGCGATCTGCAGTTCGCCGCCCGGCATCCGCACGCTAACCCGATCGCCGACTCGTCCCAACTTGCGCATCACGCTGGCGGCGGCGCAGCTGCTGCTGCCGGAGGCGAGGGTAAAACCGGCGCCGCGCTCCCAGATGCCGATGCGCAGCGTCTGGCGATCGACCACCTCCACCAGTTGTACATTGGTGCGTTTCGGGAACAGCGGATGGCGTTCAATCTGCGGTCCGAGCCGATGCACCTGCGCCAGATCAAGTTTCTCCACCGGCACCACGCAGTGCGGGTTGCCCATCGACACCAGCGAAACGCTTAACGTCTCCTCCCTCAGGGGCAGCGGATAGTTCAGCGCCTCCGGCAGATCGATCAAGGCCGGCAGCGCCGCCGGGCTGAAATTGGCGCGCCCCATCTCCACGGTTATCTGATGCGCGTCTTCCGCCACTTGGCAACGCACGTCGCCGCCGGCGGTGTGCACCAGAAACGGCTGATGCCCCACGCGCTCGCTGTCGAACAGATACCGCGCGTAGATACGCAGGCCGTTGCCGCTTTTCTCCGCTTCGGAGCCGTCCGGGTTGATGATGCGCAGGGTGGGATTGACGGCGTCGCCGCTGTCGATCAGCAGGCCGTCGGAACCGATGCCGTAATGCGGGTGGCACAGCAGGCGGATCTGTTCCTGGCTCAGACGATCGGCGACCGAACGGTGGCATACCAGGTAGTCGTTGCCCAGGCCGTGATATTTGTGAAACAGCAGGGGAGTCATGTCGTTGCTCGGCTCAGCAAAAAAAGGTTGCTACAGCTTACAACAGAACGTTGGCGTCAAAACAAACAAAAGGCGGCCTGAGCCGCCCTTTTGCACGATTACCTATCTGGCAATTAATTGTAGATGATCGCGGTACCGTGCAGTTTGTTGTCGCCGGTGGTGGCGATGATCTGGAAGGATTTGGCGCCGGCCGCGTCGGCTTTGGCCGCCAGTTTGTTTTCCAGGCTGCTCAGGTCGGAAGCACCGCTGACGGTAACGACGCCGGTTTTTTGCAGATCGGCCGGTTGAGCGTTGACCAGTTCGGCGGCGAAGCTGCCGAAGGAGACGGAGGCCAGTGCGATGGCGGCGATGGTCATTTTCAGGTTTTTCATGGTCTTATTTCCTATCTATGTTCTTTACGATGTTTGTTTTGTAAGGTCGTTAAATTAATTAACGATCGATAATTTAATGTTAGATGCCGGTTTGACGGATTGCAAGTATTTTTTAATGCTCGTTAATTAATTTTTTTTGATGCCCTGGCGTCGGGAGCAGAATTTCTCACGATCCGCTGGTTTAATGTCTTGTTATTGATAGATTTCTGCGGTTCCATGCAGCTGGTTGTTACCACCGGCGCCGATGATGCGGAAGGATTTGGCACCCGCCTGATCGGCTTTGGCGGCCAGGCTGCTTTCCAGCGAGGTCAGATCGGACGCGCCGCTGACGGTGATGACGCCCACTTTCTGCTGGTCTGCCGGTTGGTTCTGGACTAAATCGGCGGCGAAGCTGCCGAAGGAAACGCTGGCCAGAGTGAGAGCTGCTAAGGTTAATTTTAAGTTTTTCATAATGTTAATTCCTTTCCGATAACGGTGAATAGAGGGTTTTAATCCGCTTCGCTAAATTATCTTAACGATCGATAACTAAATGCTAATCGGTTCTCGACGAAGGCGCAATATTTTTTTATAATGATCGTTAATTTATTTGTGCTAACCCTGCCGTGGAGCGGGATAGGAGAGGAACGATGAGCATCAATGAAGAGGTTTGCGGCAAGAAAAGCCGCGGCAGACCGAAACAATTTGATCGCGACCGGGCGCTGGAAAGCGCGCTCGATCTGTTCTGGCGGCACGGTTATGAAGCCACCTCGCTGGCCGATCTGGTGGAAGTGACCGGCGCCAAGGCGCCGACGCTGTATGCGGAATTCGGCAACAAGGAAGGAATGTTCCGCGCGGCGGTGGAACGCTATCTGCAAAAATACACCACCTGCACCAACCAACTGTTGGAGCAGGATCTGCCGGTGGCCGAGATCGTCGAGGCCTACGTACGCTCTTCCGTTGAAGTGTTTACCGACCCCGATACGCCGTCAGGCTGCTTTATGGTGTGCGCCTCGGCCGCGCTATCGTCTGCGTCCGACGACGTCGCCCAGATGCTGCGCAGGAAACATCATGCGCAGGAAGCGGCGCTGAAGGCCTGCTTCGATCGCAAGGTGCAGCAGGGCGAACTGCTGGCGAAAACCGACACCACGCTGCTGGCGAAATACGTGATTTGCACCATTGAAGGCATGTCGGTGCAGGCGCGCGAAGGGGCAAGCCGGAGCGATCTGCTGCGGTTGCTGGAGGCGTTGATGCTGGTGTGGCCGCGGCTCAGCCAGATTGGCAATAAGGTATAACAACCGGCCCGGTTTTTACCGGGCCGTGTAACCCATTACTGATTGACCGGGATCACCGCGCCCTGATATTTCTCGCGGATAAAGTCCTGAATCGGTTTGGAGTGCAGCACCTTCACCAGCGCCACGATCTCCGGCTTGTTCACGTCGGCCTTGTGCACGGTGATGATGTTGGCGTACGGGTTGTTTTCGCCGCTTTCTACCGCGATCGGATCTTTGGTCGGGTTCAGCCCGGCGTCGATGGCGTAGTTGGCGTTGATCACCACCGCGTCGCCTTCGTCGTTGTTGTACATCTGCGGCAGCAGCGCGCCCTCAACGTTGGCCTGGAATTTCAGGTGTTTCGGGTTTTCCACCACGTCGGTGATGCGCGCGTCCACCTTGCTTACCCCCGGCTTCAGCTTGATCACGCCTTCCCGCTCAAAAATAGACAGGATGCGGCCTTCTTCCGCCACCGCGTCGCGCATGATGATTTTGCCGTTTTCCGGCAGATCTTTCAGGCTCTTGTACTTCTTCGAGTAGATGCCGATAGGCTCAATATGGATCGCGCCGGCGCTGACGAAGTCGTAGCTCTTGTCGTCGGCGTGGTCTTTCAGCACCGAGTTCAGATAAGGCACGTGCTGGAAGTAGTTGGCGTCGATGTCGCGGCTGGCCAAGGCGGTGTTCGGCAGGATGTAGTCCTGGAAGCGCTTGATCTGCAGGTCGATGCCTTCCTTCGCCAGTATCGGCTTGGTCTGTTCGAGGATCTCGGCGTGCGGCACGTTGGAGGCGCCGACCACCAGCTTGGTCGCCGCGGCGGCGCCGTAAGAGGCGAGGGTGGCGACGGAGGCGAAAGCCAACATCAGTAGGTGCTTTTTCATCATCGTTTTCCTTGGTTAATTAACGTTTATCGAGCGTTCTTGTCAGGGTGTCGCCGATGAACTGAATGACGAAAACGATCAGCAGAATCGTCAGCGTCGCCACCAGCGTCACGTCACTGTGGTTGCGTTGGAATCCTTCCAGATAGGCCAGGTTGCCCAGGCCGCCGGCGCCGATCACCCCGGCCATCGCGGTGTAGCTCACCAGCGCGATCAGGGTGACGGTGATGCCGGAAACCAGCGCTGGCGAGCTCTCCGGCAGCAATACGCGGAAAATCAGGGTACGGTTTTTGGCGCCCATCGAGCGCGCCGCTTCGATCACCCCTTTGTCGACCTCGCGCAGCGCGATCTCCACCAGCCGGGCGTAGAACGGCGCCGCGCCGACGATCAGCGCCGGCAGGGCCGCATCCGCGCCGAGAATGGTGCCGATCAGCGATTTGGTGAACGGGATCAGCAGCACGATCAGAATGATGAACGGAATGGAGCGGAAGACGTTGACCAACACGGAGATCAGCGAGTAGACCGCCCGGTTCTGCCACAGCTGGCCTTTCGAGGTTAAAAACAGCAGCACGCCGAGCACGATGCCCAGCACCAGCGTGGCCAAACCGGCGATGCCGGTCATGTACAGCGTTTCCCAGGTGGCGTCCCACAGTTGGTCCAGACGCAGGTGGGGGAACAGGGATTCAATCATGTTGGATAACCTCGACGGCGATATCTCTTTCGTGCAGCAGGCTGAGCATGTCGGCGACTTGTTGTTCGTTGCCTTCGGCGTGAATGTACAGTTCGCCGAACGAACCGTTGAGGGTGTGGCTGATCTTGCCGTGCAGAATGTTGACGGTCAGGGCATAGCGCCGGATCACTTCAGAGATCACCGCCTGATGGGTTTGCACGCCCACGAAGGTCAGCTTGAAAATCGCCCCCGGCAGATGGGCGGTGAGCAGCGGGTTGAAGCTCTCTTCGGTATCCGCATACTGCGACACCTGTTTGACGAACTGCCGGGTGATCGGTTGCTGTGGCCGGGTGAACACGTCGAGCACCGGGCCTTCTTCGACGATGCGGCCGTTTTCCATCACCGCCACGCGGTGGCAGATTTTGCGCACCACGTGCATCTCGTGGGTGATCAGCACGATGGTCAATTTCAGCTGGCGGTTGATATCCAGCAGCAGGTCGAGAATGGCGTCGGTGGTCTGCGGGTCGAGCGCCGAGGTGGCCTCGTCGCACAGCAGCACGCTCGGGTTATTGGCCAGCGCGCGGGCGATGCCGACGCGCTGTTTCTGGCCGCCGCTGAGCTGCGACGGGTAGGCGTCTTCGCGCCCCTGCAGGCCGACCAGCGCGATCAGTTCCGCCACGCGCGGCGCAATCTGCGCCTTGGGCACGCCGGCGATCTGCATGGAAAAAGCGATGTTTTGGCTGACGGTGCGCGACCACAGCAGGTTGAAGTGCTGAAACACCATGCTGATTTTCAGGCGTGCCTGGCGCAGGTGGCTGCCTTTGGCGCGGGCGATATCGAAGCCGCCTACATCAATGCGGCCGCTGGTGGGCGTTTCCAGGCCGTTAAGTAGGCGGATCAGCGTGCTTTTGCCGGCGCCGCTGTAGCCGATGATGCCGTAAATTTGCCCGGCCTCTACCGCCAGACTGACGTTGTCTACCGCCACGACGCGGCCCTGTGTGCTGTCAAAAGTTTTGCAAACGTTCGAAAGAACGATCATAGCGAAGCGGATCCTTATCGATACTTCACAGCATTCCGTCCAGAGCGCGGTGCGCCGGACAGGGATCGTTCGGCTTTTCTGCGGGGCACAACCCGGCGGGGAGTGGCGGACGGAACCTCTGTTGCGGGTGAATACCGGGCAATCCTACCGAGGGTTTATAGTGACAGGAAGAATGTAAATTCTATTACTTATTCTTATTTGATATATAAAACGGCGGGTGAAACAGGGGGGAGAAAACCGGCCGCAGGGCGGCCGGCGGGATGGCTAGCGTTTGTCCAGCTTCATGTGCAGCAGCGGGAACGGGTTGCCCTGGCCGTCGAGCGGCGAGCGGCCGGTGATGACAAACCCGTAGTGGCGGTAGAAGCCGCTGGCCTGCGGGTTTTGCTCGTTCACGTCCAGCTGCAGCTCATCGTGCAGCGTTTCCGCGTGGGTCAGCAGCGCTTTGCCCACCCCTTTGCCGCGCTGATCGGCGTCGATAAACAGCATCTCCACCTTGTTGCCGTTCAGGCCGATAAAGCCGCAGGGGTGCCCCGGCCGCTCTTCGGCCACCCAGACGTTAACCGCCGGCAGGTAGTCGTTCAGCACCAGCGGGAACAGCTGCGCGATGTTGTCTTCGGTTAAAAAATGGTGGGTGGCGCGCACCGAACGCAGCCAGATATCTGCCAATTGCGCGTTGTCTTCCGCCGCGCGTGCTCTGATGGTAATCATCGAACTCTCTGCTATCTAAGTTGGAGGAAAAAAACTAGATAGAGGTTTTGTGGGGTTAGTGCCGAATTAACGTGGGTTAACGCCCTGCAAAGCGCCTCTGCAGTGGATCGAATAGGCCCGCCTTTCTGCCAGCGGTATAACAACTGTAATTCAGTAAGTTAATGCTTTCAACCGCCGCGGGGCGTAATGGGGTCCCCGCCACGTGATACACTGGCCGCTGAATGAGCGAGAGGGCAGCAGGATGGAAGCGGTACGCGCAGCGATAGAAAAACAGGTGCTCAGCCTGACCGGGCTGGCGCTCGGCGGCGTCGATTTTGAGAACCCACCGGGCGATCCGGGCTTGTTCGGCCCGCAGTCGGTCATCTGGCAGGTACACCGCGATTTCACCCCGATGCTGTGCGGCGGCGTCAGCGCCTTGCTGCTGCAGATGCTGCACCCGCTGGCGCTGGCCGGGGTGTGGGATCACTCCAACTTCCGCGAAGATATGATTGGCCGCCTGCGCCGCACCAGCCAGTTCGTGTCGGTCACCACCTTCGGCCCGACCGCCGAGGCGCAGCGGCTGATTGCCAAAGTCAAAGCCATCCATCTGCGGGTGACCGGCGTCGGCAGCGACGGCACGCCTTATGCCGCCAGCGATCCGGCGCTGCTGACCTGGGTACACGTCGCGGAGAGCAGCCGTTTTCTGGCCAGCCACCTGCGCTACCGCAACCCCCATCTTTCCCGCGATTTGCAGGATCAATACTACCGCGAAGCGGCGCGCGTGGCCGCCGCGCTGGGGGCGACCGCCATCCCTCAGTCCTGCGCGGAGGTCGAAGAGTACCTGCAGGCGATGCGGCCGCAGCTGGTCTGCGATGAACGCACGCAAGAGGTGGCGCGCATTCTGCTGAAGGCGCCGGCGCCGAGCGCATTGGCGCGCCCGCTCGGCGGGGTGGTGATGCAGGCGGGCATCGATCTGTTGCCCGATTGGGCGCAGCGGCAGTTCGGTTTTCATCCGGGCGCGCTGCGGCGGCGGCTGGTGCGAACGGGCGCCGCAGGCCTCGGCAAGTTGCTGGGCGCGTCGATGCGCAACGGCTCCTATCAGCGCGCGGTGCGGCGCATCACTCAGCCGTCATGAGCCACAGCCGCTATAATTAGTCTTTGTTTATCTTCGTTTACGGCCGCTTTTGAGACTTTTACGGGTGATCCGGCCAGTAATGCGTTTTACACTTGGGGGCAAAACCACATTCCATTTTTAGCGCGCAGCCGATTCTGCCGCGCCCTGACCCTATTGAGGTGATATGAACGAGTCATACGTACTTGCTGAAGTCAGCAATGAGAACCAGACGCTGGTTGCGGTGGTTCAGCAAGGGAGCAGGGCAGCCTATTTTTATATCTATCCCGCCGAAGCCTACAGCGATCGCTATCAGGTGCGCGCCTGCTGGCTGCGCAACCTGGCCGCCGCGCCGCTGCAGGAAGATCGCGCCGCGCTGGAACAAGGGCAGCCGCCGATGCTGGCGGCGGAGTATTGCCGCAACCTGGAAGGCGAAGCGCCGCTGAACCCGGAAGGGCTGATGGTGGTGTGGAGCGAAAGCGACGACGGCGCGGCCCTGTGGTATTACGGCCAACTGCTGGCGGTGATCCCCGGCTGGAGCCTGTATATCGACCATTCGGTGTGCTATTCCGCCAGCTGCATCAAGGAGAGCCCGCTGGCTTATCCGCTCGGCTCGGCCTCGACCAACACCCAGTATGCGCAGGCGGAGAGCACCCGCCAGTTCTGGCGCAGCTGGCAGCGTGAAGAGGGCAACCCGTGGCCGAAGATGCAGCGCGATTTTCAGGCGCGCTATGAGCCGCATTTCGGCCCTTCGGTGAAGTACTACGCCATCGATCAGGGCAAGTGGCCGCCGATGGCCATCACCCAGCACGAGCGCGACGGCATCTATTACTTCCTCACCATGGGGGTCAGCATCCGGCCGATGCCGTGGGTGGAGATCCTGTTCAACGACGAGGCTTCGCGCTATCGCCGTATGGAGATGGCGATCGCCATCGACAGCCAATACATGACCGAAGACAACGCGGTGCAGATGGCCAGTGCGCTGGCCGGTTTCGCGCACGCGCCGTGGGCGCGGCTGACCTGGATCGGCGAAGGGCATACGCTGGAGTCGGACGTGGCGCCGCTGGGCTACGAGGGTTATATTTTATCGTCGTCCTTCTATCCGCATAGTGCGCACCTGGCTCTGCCGCAGCAGTACGGCGATCCGGTGAACCTGTTCTGGGCCAGCCCGGTGTTTACCGCCGAGCGGCAGCTGGCGCACGCCACGCCGAACGGCGGGCACGATCTGGTGAATCGGCTGCGGGAGCAGGGCGTCGACCATATTTTCCGCCCGCGCCAGCCGGTGTGCTGACGCCACTTATCTTCTCTTCGGGAGCCGCCATGACCACCGCGCTGTTGATTATCGATGTGCAGGAAGGATTGTTTACGCCGCCGCCGGCGGATGCTGCGGGCACCGTTGCGCGCATCAATCAGCTGAGCGAGCGCGCCCGCCGGGCGGGCGTGCCGGTTGTCGTCATTCAGCACCACACGCCGGACGACGAGCTGCCGCACGGCAGCGCCGCCTGGCAAGTGCTCGCGGCGCTGAAGGTGGCGCCGGGCGATCACCGGGTGGATAAAACCACGCCGGACTCGTTCCTGCGCACCTCACTGGGCGCGTTACTGATCGCCAACGGCGTATCGCAGCTGGTGGTTTGCGGCTACTCCACGCCGTTTTGCATCGATACCACGGTGCGCAGCGCGGCGGCGCACGGTTATCCGGTGACGCTGGCGGCGGATGCCCACACCTGCCACGACAAACCCTATGCCGACGGTCTGCTGATCCGCACCCACCATAACGAGACGCTGTCGAATATCGAAAGCTTCGGCGTGCCGATCCGCGCCGTGCCCGCGGCGGACATCGTGTTCTGAGAGCGGAAAAACGGGGGCCTCGGCCCCCGTTCGTTATTTCAGGCCCGCCCGCCGCGCCGCCACCTTGGCCAGCGCCGCCCAGTCCAGATCCGCATCCCCCTGCGCCATCGCGTCGAGGAAGTTGTCTTTCAGCACCCCGGCGAACGGCATCGGCGTATGGCTGTCGGCGCTGGCGGCCAGCGCCAGCCCGACGTCCTTCAGCCCCAGCGCCAGCCGGAACCCGGCGGGGGAATACTTCTCGGCGGCGATCAGCGCGCCATAGCCCTGATAGGCCGGGGCGGCGAAGACGGTGCCGCCCAGCATCTGCAGGTAGTCGGCGCCGGACACGCCGTAGTTGCGCACCAGCGCGCTGCCTTCCGCCATCGCTTCAATGGCGCTGGCCAGCGTAAAGTTGGTGGCGATTTTGACCACGTTGGCCTGCGCCGGATCGGCGCCGAAGTGCCAGGTTTTCTGGCCGAGGGCATCGAACAGCGGCTGCGCTTGCTTCAGTAGCTCGCTATCGCCGGCCGCCAGAATATTCAGCTTGCCGGCGGCGGCCACGTCGACCCGCCCCAGCACCGGCGCGGCGAGATAGCCGATGCCGTGTTCCGCATGCAGCGCCGTCAAACGCTTGGCGAGTTCGACCGAAATGGTCGCCATATTGATATGCAGCGCGCCCGGTTTCATCCGTTGCAGCAACCCGCTGTCGACCACCACCTGTTGCGTGGCGGCATCGTCGGCCAGCATGGTGATCAGCACGTCGGCATCGGCCAGCTGTTCCGGCCGTTCTGCCTGCCGCGCGCCGGCGCTCACCAGCGGCTGCGCCGCCTGCGGCGAGCGGTTCCATACCGTTAAGGCGAAGCCCGCCTGTAACAGGTTGGCCGCCATGGCGCTGCCCATCCCACCCAGTCCGGCAAATCCGATCTTCATCATGCGCTCCTTTTTCAGGTTGAAGGTTTTACCCTAGCGCGCCAGGCCAGGAACGCAAATGCCGGAGTGTAACGCCGTCTTACGCGTCGGCGGCGGGCTATTGACGCGCTGCCGCTGCGGGTATACCTTGATGGCATGAATATATCGATGCACTCCACCCACAATCAGTCATGGTGGCGCCTCTTCTGAGGCGGCACGAGTATTCACATCTCTTTTTAATGCCGCCGGTTTGGCGGCATTATTTTTTGTGGCGTTGATCCGGCGGTCTACAGACCTTCAGGAGCACTGTCATGAGCTACACCATTCTTACCGGCGATCGCGCCACCGGCCCACTGCATTTAGGCCACTTCGTCGGCTCGCTGCGCCAGCGCGTCGAACTGCAGCACCAGCATAACCAAACGGTGATGGTGGCGGATCTGCAGGGCCTGACCGACAACGGCAACAACCCGCAAAAAATCAGCGCCAACGTGCTCAACGTGGTGGCCGACTATCTGGCGGTGGGCATCGATCCGCACAAGACCACGATCTGCCTGCAGTCGGCGCTGCCGGCATTGGCCGAGCTGACGATGTACTACCTCAATTTGGTCAGCGTGGCGCGGCTGGAACGCAACCCGACGGTGAAAAACGAAATCGCCGAGAAGGATTTCGCCCGCAGCCTGCCGGCCGGTTTTTTGATTTATCCGGTCAGCCAGGCGGCGGACATCACCGCCTTCGGCGCCACCCACGTGCCGGTCGGCGAGGATCAGCTGCCGATGCTGGAGCAAACCAATGAGATCGTGCGGCGTTTCAACCACATCGTCGGCCAAGCGATATTAACGGAGTGCCAGCCGTTGTTGAGCAACGTCGGGCGTCTGCCGGGGCTGGACGGGCAGGGCAAGATGTCGAAATCGCGCGGCAACGCCATCCCGCTTGGCGCCGGCGCCGACGAGGTGCACAAGGCGGTGATGAGCATGTTCACCGACCCCGGCCATCTCAACGTCAGCGATCCCGGCCGGGTGGAAGGCAACATGGTGTTCACCTACCTGGACGCCTTCTGCGAAGACGCCGCGCTGGTGGCGGATCTGAAGGCGCACTATCGCCGCGGCGGGTTGGGGGACGTGAAAATCAAACGGCTGCTGGAGGACTGTCTGCAGAGCCTGCTCGAGCCGATCCGTGCCCGCCGCGCCGAATTCATCGCCGATAAAGGCGAGCTGACGCGCATCCTGCAGCACGGTACCCGCCGCGCGCATCAGGTCAGCCAACAGACGCTGCAGCAGGTCAAGACGGCGCTGGGGCTGGACTTCTTCACCCTGGCGTGAGGCGAACGCCGGGGCGGCACGCGTCACGCCCCGGCCATAAAACCATCATCCCACTGTCATAAACTTATCCGTTAATAGGTGCCCATAATGATTAGCCACTGAAACCAGAGAAATCATATGGCTCAGGCACTGTTAAAATTGGCACAGCACGACTTTCCAGGGCAGCACGCCGCCGCATCCCGCAAAGTATTATCGGTAAAGGGACTCGGCAAGGCCTACAAAGCGCAGCAGCGCGTGCTGGATGACATCAATTTCGATCTGCACGCCGGCGAATTCGTGGCGGTGATCGGCCGTTCCGGGGCGGGCAAGTCCACGCTGCTGCATACCCTGAACGGCACCATTCCTTCCAGCTGCGGCGAGATGCTGCACTTCGAAGACGATGGCGCAGCGCAGGATATCGCTCAGTTGGCCGGCCGCCAGATGCGCCAGTGGCGCGCGCGCTGCGGCATGATCTTCCAGGACTTCTGCCTGGTGCCGCGGCTGGACGTGATGACCAACGTGCTGCTGGGCCGCCTGAGCCACACTTCCACTCTGAAATCCTTCTTCAAACTGTTCGATGATACCGACCGCGCTCGCGCCATCGAGCTGTTGCAGTGGCTCAACATGCTGCCGCACGCGCTGCAGCGCGCCGAGAACCTCTCCGGCGGCCAGATGCAGCGCGTCGCCATCTGCCGCGCGCTGATGCAAAACCCGCAAATCCTGCTGGCCGATGAGCCGGTGGCGTCGCTCGATCCGAAAAACACCCGCCGCATCATGGACGCGCTGCAGAAAATCAGCGAAGACGGCATCGCGGTGATGGTGAACCTGCACTCGGTCGAACTGGTGAAAGAGTATTGCTCGCGGGTGATCGGCATCGCCCACGGGAAGATCGTGTTTGACGGGCATCCTTCGCAACTGAACGAACGGATCCTGCACCAGCTGTATGGCGAAGAAGCCAATCAGATCCATTGAAGCACTTTTGACCTTTACCCTTTACACACAAGGCACACCTGATGAAAAAAGTATTGAGTCTGACCACCCTGATGGCCGGCGCGATGATGGTATTTAATGCTGCCGCAGCGGATGCGCCGAAAGAGCTGAACCTGGGCATTCTCGGCGGCCAGAACGCCACCCAGCAGATCGGCGATAACCAGTGCGTGAAGCAGTTCCTGGACAAAGAGCTGAACGTCGATACCAAGCTGCGCAACTCGTCCGACTATTCCGGCGTGATCCAGGGCCTGCTGGGCGGCAAGATTGACCTGGTGCTGAGCATGTCGCCGTCGTCGTTCGCTTCGGTCTACATCAAGGATCCGAAAGCGGTGGACATCGTCGGCATCGCGGTCGACGACGTCGACCAGTCGCGCGGCTACCACTCGGTCGTGGTGGTGAAGGCCGGCAGCCCGTACCAGAAACTGGAAGACCTGAAAGGCAAGGCCATCGGCTTCGCCGATCCGGATTCCACCTCCGGCTTCCTGATCCCGAACCAGGCGTTTAAAAAGCTGTTCGGCGGCACGGTCGACAACAAATACAACAACACCTTCTCCAGCGTCACCTTCTCCGGCGGCCACGAGCAGGACATTCTCGGCGTGCTGAACGGCCAGTTCGAGGGCGCGGTGACCTGGGCGTCGATGATCGGCGACTACAACACCGGCTACACCAGCGGCGCGTTCACCCGCATGATCCGCATGGATCACCCGGACCTGATGAAACAGATCCGCATCATCTGGCAGTCGCCGCTGATCCCGAACGGCCCGATCCTGGTGAGCAACTCGCTGCCGGCCGACTTTAAGGCCAAAGTGGTCACCGCCATCAAGAAGCTGGATAAAGACGATCACCAGTGCTTTATCAAAGCGATGGGTGGCAAGCAGCACATCGGCGACACCACCCTGGCGGAATACCAGACCATCATCGATATGAAGCGTGAGCTGACCAAAGGCGACCGTTAATTCCTGGCTGCCTCGGCCGTCCGAATGAAGGGGTTCAGCGTGCTGAGCCCCTTGTTCCATAAAGATGGAAGACCTCTTTTGAATACCGATTTCGCACACTACTACCAACGGATCCGCAGCAAGCAAAAGCGTGAAGCGCTGCTGTGGTCGCTCGGGCTGGTGGCGCTGTACCTGGGCGCCGGCAATCTCGCCGAGTTCAACCTGCACACCGTCTGGGTGTCTATTCCGCACTTCTTCGACTACCTGGCCGAAACCATTCCGACGCTGCATTGGCCTCTGCTGTTCGCCGACGGGCGCACCGAGGGCTCGCTGGCCTACTGGGGTTACCGCCTGAATATCCAGCTGCCGCTGATCTGGGAGACCCTGCAGCTGGCGCTGGCGGCGACCATTTTCTCGGTGCTGGTGGCGACCGTGCTGGCGTTTCTGGCGGCCGGCAACACCTATACCCCGGCCTCGGTGCGGCTGGCGATCCGCACGCTGGTGGCGTTTTTGCGCACCATGCCGGAGCTGGCGTGGGCGGTGATGTTCGTGATGGCGTTCGGCATCGGCGCCATTCCCGGCTTCCTGGCGCTGGCGCTGCACACCATCGGCAGCCTGACCAAGCTGTTCTACGAATCGATCGAAACCGCCTCCAACAAACCGGTGCGCGGGCTGGCGGCCTGCGGCGCCACGCCGCTGCAGCGCATGCGCTTCGGCCTGTGGCCGCAGGTGAAGCCGGTATTTCTCTCCTACAGTTTCATGCGGCTGGAGATCAACTTCCGTCAGTCGACCATTTTGGGGCTGGTGGGGGCGGGCGGCATCGGCCAGGAGCTGATGACCAACATTAAACTTGACCGCTACGATCAGGTCAGCATGACGCTGCTGCTGATCATCGTGGTGGTTTCCGTGCTCGACTACGTGTCGGGCGAGCTGCGCAAGCGCGTGGTGGAGGGGGCAAAATGATAGCGGGCACTCCAGCGTCGGCGGAAACGCTGCGCCAGTTGAAACAGCAGCATCCGGCGATCTTCGCGCAGCAGGGGCGCTACCTGCGCACCGTCGGCCTGATAGCATTGGCGATCGTGCTGTACTACGTGTTCTTCTTCCTGGTGTTCGGCATTACCTGGCCGCAGTTTATCAACGGCTGCCAGCAGCTGGGGCGCTATTTCCTGCGCATGTTCGTCTGGCACGACTTCGTCAACTGGCCGTTCATGTACTACTTCCAGCAGATCGGCATCACCATCGCCATCGTGTTCGCCGGCACCATCACCGCGTCGCTGATCGCGCTGCCGCTGTCGTTCTTCGCCGCGCGCAACGTGATGTCGACGCCGCTGCTGCGGCCGATCTCCGTGCTGGTGCGCCGCTTGCTGGACGTGCTGCGCGGCATCGACATGGCGATCTGGGGGCTTATCTTCGTGCGCGCCGTCGGCATGGGGCCGCTGGCCGGGGTGTTGGCGATCGTGATGCAGGACGTCGGGCTGCTGGGCAAACTGTACGCCGAAGGGCATGAGGCGGTGGACAAGTCCCCCAGCCGTGGCCTGACGGCGGTAGGCGCCAACGGGTTGCAGAAGCACCGCTACGGCATCTTCACCCAATCGTTCCCCACCTTCCTGGCGCTCAGCCTGTACCAGATCGAGTCCAACACCCGCTCTGCGGCGGTGCTGGGCTTCGTCGGCGCCGGCGGCATCGGCCTGGTATACGCGGAGAACATGCGGCTGTGGAACTGGGACGTGGTGATGTTCATCACCCTGATCCTGGTGGTGGTGGTGATGATCATGGACAAGGTCTCGTCGATGCTGCGCAACAAGTACATCATCGGCGAAGACATCCCGCTGTATCAGCAAAAAAGCCAAATCGATTGAGAAACCCCTTGCCGATCCCTATACTGCCGCACATTCAAGGTGTGTGGCAGTCATTTCGTTTCGCAATGTGCGCACGTCCCCGTTAGACAAATAAGGCAATGCAATCCCATGATGAACAACGACGTGCTGCGCAGCGTGCGCTATATGCTGAGCATTAACAACGCCAAAATGGTCGAGATTATTAAACTGGACGATTTCGAGGTGGCGGTGTCGGCGATGGACGCTTACGTGATCAAAGAAGGCGAGCCGGGCTACGAGAAGTGCCCGGACGAAGTGATGGCGCACTTCCTCAACGGCCTGGTGTTCTTCAAGCGCGGCAAGGACGACAAGTTCCCGGCGCCGGCGGTTGAGCTGCCGATCACCAATAACCTGGTGCTGAAAAAGCTGCGCGTGGCGTTTGAGCTGAAAGACACCGATATGCACCAGATCTTCACCGCGGTGGACTTCCGTATCTCCAAGCCGGAGCTGAGCGCGCTGTTCCGCAAAGAAGGCACCAAGAACTACCGCCCGTGCGGCGATCAGATGCTGCGCTACTTCCTCAAAGGGCTGGCGCAGCGCGTTCGCGGCGAGTAACGCGCAGCGTTCATCGAGCCTCAGGCGCAATCGCAAGGTTGCGCCTTTTTTATTGCCGCTCTCCCGCCCGCCGTTGTTGTACAGGCCCTCAGCCATCCGCCATCGATGGTGGGCGGGCCGCCCCCCGGTTACTTTCTCATGGTCAATTCAATCACCCAAACCATGAGGAAAGCAGGATGCCAACCATCACGAAAACCCAATCACTTTACACGTTGACCCGGCCGGTCTGGCTGGATGCGGCAGGCATGAGCAAAGGTATCGATCACGATCGCCAGCACCTGGGCATCATTCTCGCCGCCGGGCAGGTGCTGCGAGTGCGGCAGACCAACGCGGCGTTTACCGGCAAGCTCACGCTGCGCTTGCTGAATGACGACAGCAAAACGGAGGCTGAATTCAGCCTCGGCGCGAGCTGGGTCGAGGCCCAGGTCAATGCCGTCTCGGTGCCGTTTATCGATACGCCGTACGGGCAGGGCGAACCGGCGCTGGAGTTCGAGTATCCGGACACGGCGAAAGCGCTGCCGGTTTATCGCCGCGGCGAAAACGAAGCCGCATTCTTCGCCCGCTGGGACGATCGGGACGCCGAGTTTGCGCTGGTCGATGCGGAATACGCGGTATTGCTGGTGCCGAAAATCAGTAAACCGGCGCTGAAGTCGCTGGGTGAAGCGAAAAACATCGACGGGCTGATCGCCTACTATGACCGCATTTTCACCTTCTACAATGCGCTGACCGGCGTCTCGTTCGAGGCTGAACACGAATCCGATCGCAATATTCGCAACCGCTACTTTATGAAGGCCGATAAACACGGCGCCGGCGCCGCGTATTACGGCGGCCGCTGGACGGCGGAAACCAGCAACTCGGTCAGCAGCTTCTGGCTGACGCCGAAAGACAGCAACTGGGGCAGCCTGCATGAGATCGCGCACGGCTATCAGGGGCACTTTATGGGCGACAAATATTTCTCCACCGGTGAGATGTGGAACAATATTTACGCCGCTTGCTATCAGGACGTGATGCTGGGAGAGCGCAAATACCAGGAAGGGTGGCTGTATAACTACGGCAACGCGGCCGGCGTCGAGAAGAAAATCGTCGATCTGATCGCTCAGGGCACGCCGCTCAACCAGTGGGATCTGCGCTCCAAGCTGTTCTTCGCGATGCTGATGGTCGACAAGGCAGGCAAGAACGCCTTCACGCACTTTAACCAGCAGTATCGCCAAAGCTGCAATACGCCGGGCTTCGTGCCGTCCGAACATGCCTTGCTGGACCTGCTGTCGGCAAGCTTCGCCGCGGCCGGAGAGCAAATCGACGTGACGCCGTTCGTCGAGCTGACCGGCGGCGTGATCACCCAAACGCAGCGCGATCTCAACGCGTACAGCCACGCCAAGGCGGTATACCCGCTGTATCAACTGGTGGATGCGCAGAGTTTGCCGGCGGTGCAGGCACAGCTGAAGCTGGATTCCTCCCTGCGCCTGGTCGATTCCTCTCAGCTCAAGGCGAGCGGCCTGAAAGGCGATGTCGCCCTGAGTCTGGATATCGATGACTTTGCGCAGATCTACGGTGAGGAGCTTGTGCTGATGGAAGGGGCGCGCTATGCCCACAAGGTCCGTATCGACGCGCCGACCCTGGCCCTGGCTGCGTTGCCGATCGGCGTGTACACCCTGCGGTTGCCGACCGGTAAAGATCGCAAATACCGGCCGACGGCGGGTTACCTGACGGTGAAGCAGGGGAAAAACGCGGTAACGCTTCGCTTCGAACGCAAAGCCGCTTCGCCGATCGTTTCACAGGAGATCGCTCTGTTGGGCCTGAGCGATGCGGTCTTCGCCACCGTGGTCGTCGATCGCGCCAAGGGCGCAGTGGTGGTTGACGTGACCAGTACCACGCCGCATTCCTACTTCCCCGGTGAAACCTATGCCCGGGTGACGCTGCGCGATCGGCAGGGCGCGGTGCGCTTCACTAAGGAGATTCAGGGCACTCAGGCTACGTTGAGTCACGACGAACTGCCGTTTGCCGAGGGCGATGACATCGATATTTACCATGTGGAACCGAGCCGGGTGCGCTTGAATCCGGCGGCGGCCGGCGTCATCGACAATAAAAACAAAATCAACGTGCTGCGTATCGAAAAAAGCGGGCTGAAAAATCCGGCGTTGACCGGCGATCCCGAACAAGCGCTGCTGGCGCGCCTGGAACAGGCGGCGCAGCGTTTGCGCCGCCTGCTGCCGGCTTACTACGCGCCGTCGTCGTCGTTCAAGGACGATATTTATCTGGCGATCGGCGCCTTCGCCGAGCCGCAGCGCGAGTCGCTGTTGGCGACCTATCGGGATTGCTTACCCGCCGACAATATGCCGCCGGACGCTAACGTCGGCAATGCGTTTACCGTGGTTTGCAAAGGGATCGGCGATCGCCAGTTTCTGACCGGCGCCGTCGATCTGGTGAAGAAAACCGTGACCGTGACGCTGTCGGCGGGGATTGCTCACCACTACTTTGCCGATAGCTACGCCTTCCTCAGCGTGACGGATGCGGACGGTAACACCTTGCTCAGCTACGACGTCATCGGCAGCCAAAATCAGCCGGCTAAAACCTGGGTGCTGCCGCTGTCGGGTTATGGCGGTGAGGTGATCCATCTGCGGCATGAAGAGCCGGACAACCGTCTGGCGATCGTCAACGAGATGCAGCACGTGCGGTTGGCGGAGAAGGGCAAGCAACAGACCTACTGCATTACCTCGATCGGTTTGAAACGTATCAACGACTGATCCACATCCCCCTCCCGGGGCGGCGAGCGTCGTCGCCCCGGTTTTCCTCTGCATCATCCCCTTATTGCACTCTTTTTGTTCTGCCGCTGCGCGCCGCTGGTGCAGCCCATTCGCCGCCGTCGTCATAAGTTTTAATTATAATTTATTGAAATCATGAGATTAAAAATTGGCACGCCGGTTGCTCTGTTGAATCCCATCTTGTGTACCAGATGGAATTCAGCCGATGAGCGACCCTGTTGAAACGTGCGGTTTTACTCTCAGTGAATGGCAGCACCATTATCAAACCCGTCCGGCGGGCGAGCGCCTCGCCTGCGTCAGCGCCACGATCGAAGCGCTGGTCGCCGATTTGGATTCAGACGACAACGCCTGGCTGTATCTCGCCACCCCGGCGCAGCGCGAGCGGCAGTATCGGCAACTGGCACAGAGGCTCGAAGCAGTCGCCGGCGATCTCAGCCGCCTGCCGCTGTTCGGCGTGCCGTTCGCCATCAAAGACAATATCGACGTCGGCGGCTGGCCGACCAGCGCCGCCTGCCCGGCGTTCACCTATCAGGCCGCGGCGGACGCCACCGTGGTCGCCAACCTGCGCGCCGCCGGGGCGATCGCCCTCGGTAAAACCAACCTCGACCAGTTCGCTACCGGGTTGGTGGGCACCCGCTCACCTTATGGCGCAGTGGTCAACAGCTTCGACAGCCGCTACGTCAGCGGCGGCTCCAGTTCCGGCTCCGCTTCGGTGGTGGCGCGCGGCCTGGTGCCGTTCGCGCTGGGCACCGACACCGCCGGTTCGGGCCGCGTGCCCGCCGGGTTCAATAACATCGTCGGGCTGAAGCCGACCAAAGGGCGGTTGTCCAACCGCGGCGTGGTGCCGGCCTGCCGGTTGAACGATACGGTATCGGTCTTCGCGCTGACGGTGGCCGATGCCGCGCAGGTGGCGGAACTGGCGAGCGGCTTTGACGAAGCAGATCCGTATTCCCGCCCCGATCCGCATACCGCGCCGGCGGATATCCCCGCCGCGCCGCGTTTTGCCGTTCCCGCCCAGCTGGAGTTTTTCGGTGACGTGCAGGCCGAGCGGGCGTTTCACCGCGCGCTGGCGCAGCTGCAGGCGGGCGGCGCCACGTTGGAACCCCTCGATTTCGCGCCGTTTCGCACCCTGGCGGAGCAGCTGTATTACGGCCCCTGGGTGGCGGAGCGCACCGTGGCGATTGAGCAGGTGCTGGAAGCGAGCCCGCAGGCTATCGACCCGGTGGTGCGCGGCATCGTCGGCAACGGCCTGGGCTACAGCGCCTGCGACGCCTACAAGGCGGAATACCTGCGTGCCGAGCTGGCGCGGCAGATCGCCCAGCGGCTGGCGCCGTTCGACGCGCTGGTGGTGCCGACCGCGCCCACTATTCGCACCCTGGCGGAGATGGCGCAGGAGCCGGTGCTGTTCAATTCTCAGTTCGGCACTTACACCAATTTCACCAACCTGGCCGATCTGAGCGCGCTGGCGCTGCCGGGGCCGCTGCGCGAAGACGGGCTGCCGGCGGGCATCACCCTGATTGCGCCCGCCTGGCATGACCGGGCGCTGGCGGCGTTTGGCCTGCGCTGGCAACGGCAAAGCGCCTTGCCGCTCGGGGCAACCGGCCGGGCATTGCCGCCGCAGCCGGCGCCGGCCCCGTCTTCGGGACACGTGCGTCTGGCGGTAGTGGGCGCTCACCTCAGCGGTATGCCGCTCAACGTCCAGCTGACGCAGCGCGATGCGGTGCGGGTGGAGCAAACCGTCACCGCTCCCTGTTACCGCCTGTACGCGCTGGCCGATACCGAGCCGCCGAAGCCGGGGCTGGCGCGTGTGGCGCAGGGAGCGGCGATCCGTCTTGAGCTGTGGGACATCCCGCTGGCCCGTTTCGGCGAGTTTGTGGCGGAAATTCCGGCGCCCTTGGGTATCGGCACGCTGCTGCTGGCGGACGGCCGGCGGGTGAAGGGGTTTATCTGCGAAGCCTGGGCGCTGGAAGGCGCCACGGATATTACCGAGTTTGGCGGCTGGCGCGACTATCTCGCCGGCGTTAAGGGGGCATGAATATGTTTACTACCGTACTGATCGCTAACCGCGGCGAAATCGCCTGCCGCGCCATTCGCACCCTGAAACGCCTGGGCGTCACCAGCGTGGCGGTTTATTCCGACGCCGACCGCAATGCGCCGCACGTCACCGAAGCCGACAGGGCGGTGGCGCTCGGCGGCGACAAGGCCGCCGACAGCTACCTGAGCATCGACAAGATCCTTGCGGCGGCGGCAGCCACCGGCGCGCAGGCGATCTACCCCGGCTATGGCTTCTTGTCCGAGAGCGCCGAGTTTGCCGACGCCTGCGAGGCGGCGGGCATCGCCTTTATTGGCCCGACGGCGGCGCAGATGCGCGAGTTCGGTCTCAAGCACCGGGCGCGCGAGCTGGCGGCGTTGGCCGGGGTGCCGATGACGCCGGGCACCGGCTTGCTGGAGAGCGTGGAGCAGGCGGTTGCCGCCGCCGCGCGCATCGGCTACCCGGTGATGCTGAAAAGCACCGCCGGCGGCGGCGGCATCGGCCTGACGCGCTGTGACGACGAGGCGGCGCTGCGCGAGGCGTACGACAGCGTCAAACGGCTGGGAGAGCAGTTCTTCCGCGACGCCGGCGCGTTTATCGAACGCTTCGTCGATCGGGCGCGTCACGTCGAGGTGCAGATTTTCGGCGACGGCCAGGGGCGGGTGGCGGCGCTCGGCGAGCGCGACTGCTCGCTGCAGCGCCGCAACCAAAAAGTGGTGGAGGAAACCCCGGCGCCACACCTGCCGGCGGCGACCCGCCAGGCGCTGCATCGGGCGGCGGTGGCGCTGGGCGAATCGGTGAATTACCGCAGCGCCGGCACCGTGGAATTTATTTACGACGCCGCGCGCGACGAGTTTTACTTCCTCGAAGTGAACACCCGCTTACAGGTCGAGCACCCGGTCACCGAGATGGTCACCGGCCTGGATCTGATCGAATGCATGCTGCAGGTGGCGGCGGGCGATGCGCTGGATTGGGCGGCGTTGCAACGCGCGCCGCAGGGCGCGGCGATCGAAGTGCGTCTCTACGCCGAAGATCCGCTGAAAAACTTCCAGCCCAGCCCCGGCGTGCTGACCGAGGTGCATTTCCCCGCCGACGTGCGCCTCGACGGTTGGGTGGCGACCGGCAGCGAAGTCTCGGCGTTTTACGACCCGATGATCGCCAAGCTGATCGTACACGGCGCTGACCGCGCGCAGGCGCTGGAAAAACTGCGCGTGGCGCTGGCGGCGACCCGTTTGCACGGCATCGCCACCAACCTCGATTATCTGCGGCAGGTGATCGCCACGCCGCAATTTCAGCGCGGCGACGTTTGGACGCGCCTGCTGGACGATTTGCATTACCAGCCGCACTGCCTCGAAGTGCTGCAACCCGGCACCTACAGCAGCGTGCAGGACTATCCCGGCCGCCTCGGCTATTGGGACATCGGCGTGCCGCCGTCCGGCCCGATGGACGACTTCGCGTTCCGGCTGGCCAACCGCATCGTCGGCAACCACCCGGCGGCCGCCGGGCTGGAGTTCACCCTGCAGGGGCCGACGCTGCGCTTTCACTGCGACGCCACCATCGCGCTGACGGGTGCCAGCTGCCCGGCCGATCTGGACGGCGAAGCGGTCGCCTACTGGCGGCCGATCGCGGTGCGGGCCGGGCAGGTGCTGACGCTGGGGCGCGCCACGCACGGTTGCCGCACCTATCTGGCGGTACGCAACGGCTTCGACGTGCCGGTGTATCTCGGCAGCCGTTCCACCTTCGCGCTCGGCCAGTTCGGCGGCCACGCCGGGCGCACCTTGCGCGTGGCGGACATGCTGGCGATCGCTCAACCGGAATTGGCCGCCAGCACCACGCCGGCGCCGATCGCCGCGCCGCAGGCGATGGACGACAGCCTGATCCCGCACTACGGCGACCAGTGGCACATCGGCGTGCTGTACGGGCCGCACGGCGCGCCGGACTTTTTCACCGCCGAATCGATAGACGCCTTCTTCGCCACCGACTGGCAGGTGCATTACAACTCCAATCGCCTCGGCGTGCGCCTGTCGGGTCCGAAGCCCGAGTGGGCGAGAGAGGACGGCGGCGAAGCCGGTTTGCATCCTTCCAATGTGCACGACTGCGAGTACGCCATCGGCGCGATCAATTTCACCGGCGACTTCCCGGTGATCCTGACCCGCGACGGGCCGAGCCTCGGCGGCTTCGTCTGCCCGGTGACCATCGCCAAGGCCGAGCTGTGGAAAGTGGGGCAGGTGAAGCCGGGCGACCGCATCCGGTTCCATCCGATCGGTTTTCGCCAGGCGCAGTCGCTGGAACAGGCGCAGCTCGGCAGCATCGAAGCGCTGGCGGCGGTGAAGGCCATCACCCTGCCGCCGCCGGATCTGGCCCCGGCGGATACCGTTTCCGCCGCGGTGCTGGCGGCGCTGCCAGCGGCGGAAGGGCGCCCGGCGGTGGCGTATCGCCAGGCGGGAGACGGCTACATCCTGATGGAGTATGGCGACAACGTGCTCGATCTGGCGCTGCGGCTGCGCATTCATCTGCTGATGCAGTCGCTGCGGCAGGAGGCGATACCGGGCGTGGCGGAGCTGGCGCCGGGCGTGCGTTCGCTGCAGATCCGCTACGACAGCCGGCTGATAAGTCAGGCCGATCTGCTGCAGCGCCTGCTGGCGCGCGAACGGGCGCTGGGGGACGTCAGCCGCCTGAAGGTGCCGACGCGCACCGTCTGGCTGCCGATGGCGTTCGAGGATTCGGCCACGCTGGGGGCGGTCGATCGCTATCAGCAGACGGTGCGCGCTTCGGCGCCCTGGCTGCCGAACAACGTCGATTTCATTCAGCGTATCAACGGCCTGAGCCGACGCGAGCAGGTGCGCGACATCCTGTTCGACGCCAGCTACCTGATCCTAGGGCTGGGAGACGTCTACCTCGGCGCACCCTGCGCGGTGCCGCTCGATCCGCGCCATCGCCTGCTGAGCTCCAAATACAACCCGGCGCGCACCCACACCGCCGAAGGGACGGTCGGCATCGGCGGCATGTACATGTGCATCTACGGCATGGATTCGCCGGGCGGTTACCAGCTGGTGGGGCGCACGCTGCCGATCTGGAACAAATTCCTCAAAAACCCGCAGTTCACCGCCGGTGAACCCTGGCTGCTGCGCTTCTTCGATCAGGTGCGCTTCTACCCGGTCAGCGAGCAAGAACTGGACGAGCAGCGCGAAGCGTTCCGCGAAGGGCGCATGCAGGTGCGCATCGAAGAGAGCGAATTCGACTTCGCCGCCTACACCGATTTCCTGGCCGACAACGCCGGGGCGATCGCCGACTTCCAGCATCGCCAGCAGCAGGCGTTCAACGCCGAAGTGGCGCGCTGGCGCAGCGATGACGACGAGGCCGAGGCGCAGCTGTTGCCGCCGGTTGAAGAAGACGTGATCGACGGCGATCTGGTCAGCGCCGATCTGAACGGCAGCGTGTGGAAGATCCTGGTGGAGCCGGGGCAGGCGGTGGCGGCCGGGCAGCCGCTGATCGTGGTCGAGGCGATGAAGATGGAATTGGCGGTCACCGCGCCGCGCGCCGGGATCGTCAAACGCATCAGCTGCCGGCAGGGGCGGCCGGTCGGGCCGGGCGACGCCCTGCTGTGGCTGGAAAAAGCGATCTGAACGGAGGGGCGAGGATGCAAATCACCAACGGAGAGCACAAGGCGCGGCCGGAGGGGCTGGCGGAGCGCATTTATCTGCAGCTCAAGGCCGACATCTTCGAGTTTCGCCTGCTGCCGGGCGATCGCTTCAGCGAAAGCGACGTGGCGCAGCGCATGGCGGCCAGCCGCACGCCGGTGCGTCAGGCGCTGTTTCGACTCGAGCGCGAAGGCTATGTCGAGGTGCTGTTTCGCAGCGGCTGGCAGGTGCGGCCGTTCGATTTTGCCTACTTCGAAGAGCTGTACGACCTGCGCATCGTGCTGGAACAAGAGGCGGTGAAACGGCTGTGCGAATGGCCGGCCGGGGAAACGCCGGCCGCGCTGGCGGCGCTGAACCGTTTTTGGACCGAAGCGCCGCGTCTGGCGGACGGCCAGGTGGTGTCGCAGCACGACGAGCAGTTTCATCAGGCGTTGGTAGCCGCGGCGGGCAACGGCGAAATGGCGCGCATCCACCGCGAGCTGACCGAAAAGATCCGCATCATTCGCCGGCTAGATTTCACCCAGCAGGCGCGGGTGGACGCTACCTACCGCGAACACGCCGCCATTTTGCAGGCGATCCTGCAGCGGCAAAGCGGGGTGGCGCAAGCGCTGCTCGGCGAGCATATCGCCGTCAGCAAGGCAGAGGTACGAAAAATAACGCTGCACATGTTGCACCAGGCGCGGGCCCAGCAGCCGGCGCGCTCGGCGTAACGATTTTGATTTCACACACATCAGGAGTTTGAACTATGCAACGTCGTCGTTTTATCAAAGCTTTTGCGCTGTCCGCCGCCGCGCTCGGCCTGGGCCTGGCCTGGAGCGCGCAGGCCGCCGACACCATCAAGGTCGGCATTCTGAGTTCGCTCTCCGGCACCATGGCGATTTCCGAGACGCCGCTGAAGGATGTGGCGCTGATGACCATCGACGAGATCAACGCCAAAGGCGGGGTGCTCGGCAAAAAGCTGGAGCCGGTGGTGGTGGATCCGGCCTCCAACTGGCCGCTGTTCGCCGAAAAGGCGCGCCAGCTGCTGAGCCAGGACAAGGTGGCGGCGGTGTTCGGCTGCTGGACTTCGGTGTCGCGCAAGTCGGTGCTGCCGGTGTTTGAGGAGCTGAACGGGCTGCTGTTCTACCCGGTGCAATACGAAGGCGAAGAGATGTCGCCGAACGTGTTCTATACCGGCGCGGCGCCGAACCAGCAGGCGATCCCGGCGGTGGAATACCTGCTGAGCGAGGACGGCGGCGGCGCCAAGCGCTTCTTCCTGCTGGGCACCGATTACGTCTATCCGCGCACCACCAACAAGATCCTGCGCGCCTTCCTGCACAGCAAAGGCGTACAGGACAAGGATATCGAAGAGGTCTACACGCCGTTCGGCTACAGCGATTACCAGACCATCGTCGCCAACATCAAAAAATTCGCCGCCGGCGGCAACACCGCGGTGATCTCCACCATCAACGGCGACTCCAACGTGCCGTTCTACAAAGAACTGGCCAACCAGGGCGTCAAGGCCACCGACGTGCCGGTGATCGCCTTCTCGGTCGGCGAGGAAGAACTGCGCGGCATCGACACCAAACCGCTGGTGGGCAACCTGGCGGCCTGGAACTACTTCGAATCGCTGGATAACCCGACCAACAAGCAGTTTGTCAGCCAGTGGAAAGCCTACGCCAAGGCGCACAACCTGCCGAATTACGCCACCGCGGTGACCAACGATCCGATGGAGGCCACCTACGTCGGCCTCCACATGTGGGCGCAGGCGGTGGAAAAGGCCGGCACCACTGACGTCGATAAGGTGCGCGCGGCGATGGCCGGGCAAACCTTCGCCGCGCCGTCGGGCTTCACGCTGACCATGGACCAGACCAATCACCACCTGCACAAGCCGGTGATGATCGGCGAGATCGAGGGCAACGGCCAGTTCAACGTGGTGTGGCAGACCGAGGCACCGGTGCGCGCGCAGCCGTGGAGCCCGTATATCGCCGGCAACGACAAAAAACCGGATTACCCGGTGAAAGGCGGCAAGTAACGTCACTCAGCGCCGGCGCGGCCCAACGCCCGCCGGCCCAACAGAAGAGGCAGCTGATGCAATCTCCGTTTTTATCCTCTCTGCGCGTCGGGCTGTGGCTGCTGTGCGCCTGGCCCCTGCTGGCGCAGGCCGGGCCGGCCGATGAGTTCGCGGCGGCCAACCGTGCGCAGCAGGCCAAGTTGCTGCAGGCCTGGGCGGCTGAGCCGGACGCCGCGCGCCTGCCGCTGCTGCAGGGGCTGCAGCAGGAAACCGTGGCGATCGACGGGGCGAAGCGCGCCTTTATCCGCCAGGGCGATCGCTATCTGCCGCTCGAGGGCGAGGCGGCCCCGGTTGGCGAACCGAAGAAGGTGTGGCTGAACAACCGGCTGCGCATTCTGATCGCCAACGCGTTGTCGGCGCAGCGGCTGGTCAGCACGGACGCGGCGGTGCGGCTGCAGGCGGCGACCGCGCTGCAGCGCGAAGCGCAGGGCGAGCAGTTGCCGCTGTTGACCCGGCGGCTGGCGCAGGAGAAAGACCCGCAGGTACGCGACGCGCTGAGCATTGCGCTGGCGAACCTGCAATTGACCGACGCCAGCCCGCAGGTGCGCTTCAATGCGGTGCGGCTGCTGGGGGAATCGGGCGAGCCGGAAACCCGCGCGCGGCTGCAGGCGTTGACCGACGCCGCTCACGAGCCGGACGCCGCGGTGCGCGCCGAGGCGCAACGCAGCCTGCAGCGGGTGCAGCATCGCCTGATGATCGGCGATCTGCTCGGCCAGGCGTTCAGCGGCCTGTCGCTCGGCTCGATCCTGCTGCTGGCGGCGCTCGGGCTGGCGATCACCTACGGCCTGCTCGGCGTCATCAATATGGCGCACGGCGAAATGCTGATGCTCGGCGCCTATTCCGCTTACCTGGTGCAGGGGCTGTTTCAGCAGTTTGCGCCGCAGTGGCTGGCGCTCTACCCGCTGGCGGCGCTGCCGGTGGCGTTCGCCATCACCGCCGGGATCGGCATGCTGCTGGAGCGCACGGTGATCCGCCACCTGTATGGCCGGCCGCTGGAAACCCTGCTGGCCACCTGGGGCATCAGCCTGGTGCTGATCCAACTGGTGCGGGTGCTGTTCGGGGCGCAGAACGTCGAGGTCGCCAACCCGGCGTGGCTGTCGGGCGGCGTGCAGCTGCTGCCGAACCTGGTGCTGCCGTGGAACCGCATCGCGGTGATCGCATTCGTGCTGTTGGTGCTGGCGCTGACCTGGCTGCTGCTGAACAAGACCCGGCTCGGCATGAACGTGCGCGCGGTGACGCAAAACCGCGCGATGGCGGCCTGCTGCGGCGTGCCCACCGGGCGGGTGGACATGCTGGCCTTCGGGTTGGGATCCGGCATCGCCGGGCTCGGCGGGGTGGCGCTGTCGCAGTTGGGCAACGTCGGGCCGGAGCTGGGGCAAGGTTACATCATCGATTCGTTCCTGGTGGTGGTGCTCGGCGGCGTCGGCCAGCTGGCGGGGACGGTGGCGGCGGCCTTCGGCCTAGGCATCGTCAACAAGATCCTCGAGCCGCAGATCGGCGCCGTGTTGGGCAAGATCCTGATCCTGGTGCTGATCGTTCTGTTTATTCAAAAGCGTCCGCAGGGGCTGTTCGCCCTCAAGGGCAGGGTGATTGACTGATGAGCCAACCATTGACCGTAACCGGCGTGCAGAAAGCGCCCCGGCTGGCGTTGAGCATCGGCGCGCTGGCGTTGCTGGTGCTGCTGGTGATGCCGTTCTTGACGCTGTTGCCGGCGGATCATCCGCTGGCGGTGTCCACCTATACCCTGACGCTGGCGGGCAAGATCCTGTGCTACGCGGTGGTGGCGGTGGCGCTCGATCTGGTGTGGGGCTATGCCGGGCTGCTGTCGCTCGGCCACGGGCTGTTCTTCGCGCTCGGCGGCTACGCCATGGGCATGTACCTGATGCGGCAGGCGGCGGGCGACGGGCTGCCGGCGTTTATGGCGTTCCTCTCCTGGAATGAGCTGCCGTGGTTCTGGAGCGGCACCCAGCATTTCGCCTGGGCGCTGTGCCTGATCGTACTGGTGCCGGGCCTGCTGGCCTTCCTGTTCGGCTACTTCGCCTTCCGCTCAAAAATCAAAGGGGTGTATTTCTCGATCATGACCCAGGCGCTGACCTATGCCGGCATGCTGCTGTTCTTTCGCAACGAGACCGGCTTCGGCGGCAATAACGGCTTTACCGGTTTTACCACGCTGCTCAGCTTTCCCATCACCGCCCCCGGCACGCGGGTGGCGCTGTTTCTGGCGACGGTGCTGCTGCTGGCCGCCAGCCTGGCCATCGGCTTTGCGCTGGCGCGCAGCAAGTTCGGCCGGGTGCTGACCGCGGTGCGCGATGCGGAAAACCGGCTGACCTTCTGCGGCTACGACCCGAAGGGCTTCAAGCTGTTCGTCTGGACGCTGTCGGCGGTGCTGTGCGGGCTGGCCGGCGCGCTCTATGTGCCGCAGGTCGGCATCATCAACCCCGGCGAAATGTCGCCGACCAACTCGATCGAGGCCGCCATCTGGGTGGCGCTCGGTGGGCGCGGCACGCTGGTGGGGCCGCTGCTCGGCGCCGGCATCGTCAACGGCGCCAAGAGCTGGTTCACCATGGCCATTCCCGAATACTGGCAGTTCTTCCTCGGCCTGATGTTTATCGTCGTCACGCTGTTTCTGCCCAAAGGGGTGATCGGCCTGCTGCGCCGGAGGAAAACCTCATGAAAGCGATGCAAGTGACCGACGAGCTGTTTACCCACCCGCTGCCGGCGGATAAATACCGGCAGCAAACCGATCCGGTGCTGCAGCTCGACAACGTCAACGTCAGCTTCGACGGTTTTCGCGCGCTGACCGATCTGTCGCTGCGCATTGGCGTCGGCGAACTGCGCTGCGTGATCGGCCCCAACGGCGCCGGCAAGACCACGCTGATGGATGTGATCACCGGCAAGACCCGGCCGGACAGCGGCAAGGTGTTTTACGATCAGACCGTCGATCTGACCCGGCTGGCGCCGATGCAGATCGCCCACGCCGGCATCGGCCGCAAGTTTCAAAAACCGACGGTGTTCGAGGCGCTGACGGTGTTCGAAAATCTGGAGATCGCGCAGAAAACCCGCAAGTCGGTGTGGGCCTGCCTTCGCGCCCGCCTGAGCAGCGAACAGCGCGACCGCATCGACGAGATGCTGAAGACCCTGCGGCTGGGGCATGAACGCCACCGGCCCGCCGGGCTGCTGTCCCACGGGCAAAAACAGTTTCTCGAGATCGGCATGCTGCTGGTGCAGGAGCCGCACCTGCTGCTGCTCGACGAACCGGCGGCCGGCATGACTGACGCCGAAACCGACTACACCGCCGAACTGTTCCGCGAGCTGGCGGGCAAGCATTCGCTGATGGTGGTGGAGCACGACATGGGGTTTGTGGAAACCATTGCCGATCGCGTGACGGTGCTGCATCAGGGGCAGGTGCTGGCGGAAGGATCGCTGGCGCAGGTGCAGGCCGATGAACGGGTGATTGAGGTATATCTGGGGCGCTGAGGAGGCGTAATCATGCTGCAGGTAGAAGAATTGAATCAATATTACGGCGGCAGCCACATTCTGCGCGGCCTGTCGTTCGAGGCGCGCATCGGCGAGGTGACCTGCCTGCTGGGGCGCAACGGCGTGGGCAAGACCACGCTGCTGAAATGCCTGATGGGATTGGTCCCGGCGCGCAGCGGCAGCGTGCGTTGGCAGGGCGAAACCATCACCGGTAAAAAGCCGCATCAGCGGGTGCGGGCGGGCATCGCCTATGTGCCGCAGGGGCGGGAGATTTTCCCGCGCCTGACGGTGGAGGAAAATCTGCTGATGGGGCTGGCGCGCTTTTCCGGCGCCGCTGCACGCACGGTGCCGGATCCGATCTATGAACTGTTTCCGGTGCTGCGGCAAATGAAGGATCGGCGCGGCGGCGATCTCTCCGGCGGGCAGCAGCAGCAGTTGGCGATCGGCCGGGCGCTGGCCTGCCGGCCGCAGCTACTGATCCTCGACGAGCCGACGGAAGGGATCCAGCCTTCGGTGATCAAGGAGATCGGCGCGGTGATCAAACAGCTGGCGGCGAAGGGCGATATGGCGATCCTGCTGGTGGAGCAGTTCTATGACTTTGCCGCCGACCTGGCGGACAGCTATCTGGTGATGTCGCGCGGCAGCATCGTGCAGCGCGGCGCCGGCAGCAATATGGAACAGGACGGTGTACGCGGGCTGGTGGCGATTTGACGTTGGATCAGCTGAAAAAGGATCGGTTGAGCGGATCGCGGGAATGATGCAGCACTCTGATGATATTCACCTCTCGCCTGTGCTGACGAAAATAAATCAGGTGGTTGGCGACGGGCAATACCCCTAGGCCGGGGCCGATTGCATCGATGTTTCTGCCGAGTCGGGGGTGGCTAAGGTTATCGAAAGCCTGTGCAGGTGGCGCAGATAATCTTCGGCCACCTGTAAGCCAAAGTGCGCCAATCCGTAAAAATAGATCTCTTCCATATCGCCAAGGCTTTTGGGCGGACGGTTACTTTCCTGCGCATCCTTTTGCTTTGCTCCGTATTCTTTCCATGAACACATCACGATCCCATTCGACGGCTTCGCCGCTGTGCTCTCCTTCGGCAATCAGGCGCCTAAGCTCTTCCAGTTTTGAGGCGGCGGTACGTTCGCGCAAAGTGCGCACGGATTCGCGGATGACTTCGCTGGGCGTGCGGTAATCGCCGCTGGCCACCAGGTCTTCGACGAAGCTACGCAGTTCGTCACCCAGATCTACCGTTAATGTTCTGCCCATTGTTCCCCCTCACTTTCGGCTATGCTGCGTCATTGTAAGATTAGTTCTTACATTGTGCACGTCAAACTCTCAGGATCTCGACTGCGGCACCGCCATGAGGGCGGAAGCCGCAAGTTTATTAATTAAGGATAACCCATGAACGAAATCACTGTGTCACGCCTCGGCTGCATCGTCCTGTCCCTGTTTCCGGCCCTGTGGGGGCTGTTCAGCCTGTTGAACAATACGGCGGATTTCGCCGGTACCGCGCGCAATGCGGTGGGCCCGCTGCTCGCCATGCAGGATACCTATCAGACGCCGGGGTTGATGTGGCGCGCGATCGGCGCCGACTGGGCCTGTATGTTGGGGTTGGCTGTCATCACCACGCTGGAAACGCTGGCCGGCCTATTCGCGGCCGCAGGCGTGGTGCTGATGATCGGGCGATTTAAAGGCCCTTACGCCGCCTTCGCCAAGGGCAAAATCTGGGCGATGCTGGGGGCGCTTTGCGCGATCGCGGTGTGGGGCGTCGGCTTTATGGTGGTCGCCGGCGACTGGTTTATGGCCTGGCAAGCCAAGCAGGATCCGCTGGCGGTGCAGCTGGGGGCACTGATCTACCTGGCGCCCAATGCGTTTGCCTTGCTGTTCCTGATGCTGCAGCGGGAGCCGCGCTAAACGAAGGCGGAGCGGGGCGCGGTTACAGCGCCTTGCTCATATACCAGATGCCTATCGAGCCCTGGGCGCTGGTGTAGCAGGTCTCGCCACAAATGCTCAATCCTTGGCGCTGATAAAAGCGTTGGGCGCCGGTGTTGCGTTGCAGCACCTCCAGCCACAGCGTCTTCTGCCGGCGCTCGATGGCCCGCTGCTGCACCTGTTCGAACAGGCGCTGGCCATAGCCGTTTCCGGCATTGCCCGGCAGGAAATAGATTTTCTGCAGCTCTGCGCCGCGGGTTTGCGTTGGCGCCAGCAAGCTGTCGACGTTGAGCCGCGCATAGCCGACCAGGGCGTCATCCTCATAGGCCAACAGCCAGCACACGTCGGGATCGCGCAGCGTCCGTTCCAGCGCGGAGACGGCAAAATCCTCGGCCAGAAAGGCCTCCAGCTCGTGCGGGTAGCGCCACAGCTCACCGAAGTGCGCGCGATAGGTGCGGATGCCGATATCGCGCACCTGGGTTAAATCTTCCAGCAATGCCTGACGGACGGTGAACATGAATGAACCTCATCGAAGCGGGAACCGATGAGTATAGCGGGTTAACTTTCAAGATGCCGCGGCGTTTCGCGGCGAAAACCCAGGCCGATGATGCGGCCGAACAGGCGCGGCAGCCAGCGGCTGTTGCCGACGTGGGCGATCAGGCGCGAACCGCCCGCTGCGCGGCGTTCGCCCGGCTTGCGCTGGCTCATTTTGATCTGCAAAAACTGGATGGCCCGGGTGGGGAATTCGCGCCGGCGCTGCACGCTCAGCAGATGCTTCAGCTGCAGCCGATGCTGGCGCAGCGGTGGGATCAGGGCGTTGGCGGCGGCCACCGCGTCCTGAATCGCCAGGTTGACGCCCACGCCGCCGATCGGCGACATGGCGTGCGCGGCGTCACCGATGCACAGCACCCCCGGTTTGGCCCAGCGATCCAGACGATCGATGCGGATGCTCAGCAGCTTCACCTGATCCCACTCGACGATCTCCTGCAGGCGATCGTCCTGGAATGGCGCCACCTCGGCGAGGTGCAGCAAAAATTTCTCCAGGCCGCTGCGGCGGATCGCGTCGAAGCTGCCTTTATCGATCGAGTAGCCGCACTGCCAGTAGTCGCCGCGATCGATCATGATGAAGTTCTGCTTCGGCCCGGTATGGCCCATCGACCAGGCCGGATCGCCCGGCTGCTTGCTGAGCTTCATCCACAATACGTCGCGCGGGGCGCCGAAGGAGCGGCTGCTGAGCGCCGCCTGCTCGCGTACCACCGAGTTGCGGCCGTCGGTGCCGATCACCAGCTGGCTGCGCACGCGGATCGGGCCTTCCGGCGTGTCGGCCAGCACGCCGCATACCTGGCCGCGGTCGTAGAGCAGCTTATGAACCTGCGTCGAGGTGAGCAGCCTGAAATGGGGGAATGCGGCGGCCTGCTGTGCCAAAAAGTTGAGGAACTCCCACTGCGGCATAAAGGCGATAAATTTGCAGCGCGTCGGCAGGCGGGTGAAATCCGCCAGCTTGATGTCGCGCCCGGCGACTTCGGCGTGCAGGGATTCCGCACGCTGGTGTGGCAGCGTCAGCAGTTCGTCGAGCAGGCCCAGCTGGTGCATGACTTCCAGCGTCGACGGGTGAATGGTGTCACCGCGAAAATCGCGCAGGAAGTCGGCGTGCTTCTCCAGCACCGTCACGTCGATCCCCGCCCGCGCCAGCAGATAGCCGAGCATCAGCCCGGCGGGGCCGCCCCCCACGATGCAGCAGGTGGTGGCGTACGGTGTGATCGGTGATGACGGCATGGCGGTTGACCCCGGAGAGCGGCCCGCATCCCGCGAGCCGCAAGTGAATGTTTAGTGTTGATAATGATTATCAATATCAAGTTTGGCTGTCAACCCGCGGCGCAGTGTGGTCAAAGGGGGCGGACAGATGGCCGACGCGGAACAGCTGGCCGTTTTGCGGCTGTGCCTGCGGCGGTTCACGCCATAAATCCAGCCGCACTAACCGCCACTTGGCGGGCTGCGTGCATCGCGAGCATAAGGATTCTCCGCAAAGACGTTGACCGGGAGAGCGTGACACGCCATCTTTATCAGTAAAATCGGTATTATTTTTATCGATGGTTCAGAAAATCAGGATGGTCAGCATGAGGCGAATAACGTTCGATCTCGAGGATTTGCGCAGCTTCGTCACCGGCGTCGAGCTGGGCAGCTTCGCCAAGGCGGCTGAACGGCTGGGGCGTTCGACGTCGGCGGTCAGCGCTCACCTGAAAAAGCTGGAACAGCAGGTCGGCGCGCCGATCCTGCGCAAGGTCGGGCGCGGCATGGTGATGACCGAGGCGGGGGAAACGCTGCTCGGTTACGCGCGCCGCCTGCTGGAGCTCAATGACGAAGCCGCCGCCGCGGTGCGCGGGTTGGATTTGCAGGGCACGGTGCGGCTGGGGCTGCAGGAGGATTTCGGCGAGACGTTTCTGCCGCAGGTGTTGGGCAGCTTCGCGCGCGCCAATCCAAAGGTGCGCATCGAGGCGCGCATCGCGCGCAATGCCGAGCTGATCGACTGGGTGCTGAAAGGTCAACTGGATCTGTCGCTGGCGTGGGATGGCGGTTTGAGCACGCCGTTTAATCTGGCGCTGGGGCAGCGGCAGCTGCACTGGATCGCCTCGCCCGGCTTCGCGCTGGCGCCCTGGCGAGAAGGGGATGAGCCGTTGCCGTTGGTGATGTTTGACGCGCCTTGCCTGATGCGCAGCGCGGCGACGCAGGCGCTGGATCGCGCCGGCATACCCTGGCGCATCGCCTTTACCAGCCGCAGCCTGAACGGCGTGTGGGCGGCGGTGAGCGCCGGATTGGGCGTCACGGTGCGCACGGCGGCGGGTTTGCCGCCCGGCCTGGCGCCGCTGGCCCCCGATCTGCTGCCCGCTCTCGGCCAGCTCGGCGTGGTGCTGCACCGCGCCGAGGATCAGCCTTCGGCCGCCGTGCAGCGGCTGGCGCAGATCGTGGTCGAGCGGATCGAAACTTAATCTTGGGCGATCGGCTGCTTGCCGCTCAGCTGGCCCCATTCGCTCCAGGCGCCGTCATACAGCTTGACCTGCGGCGCGCCGAGCGACAGCAGGCCGAACGCCAGCACCGCCGCCGTCACGCCGGAGCCGCAGCTGGTGATGATCGGGCCGTTGATATCCACCCCCTTGTCGTTGAATGTTTGGCGCAGCGCCTCCAGCGATTTGAAGCGGCCGTTTTCCAGCAGCTCGCCGTACGGAATGTTGATGCTGCCGGGAATATGGCCGCGGTGCAGGCCGGGGCGCGGCTCCGGCGCTTCGGCATAAAAGCGCGGCGCGGCGCGCGCGTCGAGAATTTGCACCGGCGTGCCTAACGCCTGCTCCACTTGCCGCATATCCACCACCGCGTCGGCGTTGAACCGGGCGTTGAACGTCTGCGGGGCAGGCTGCGCCGGGCCGGTTGCCAGCGCCTGGCCCTGCGCGGTCCAGCCGTTCAGCCCTTCGTCCAGCACGTAAACGCGCTCGGCGCCGAAATTGCGGAAAGTCCACCAGCCGCGCGGCGCGGAGAACTGGTTGCCTTCGTCGTAAATCACCAGGGTATCGCGTTCGCTGATGCCCAATTGGCCCGCCGCCGCGGCGAATTCCGACGCCGTCGGCAGCATATGCGGCAGTGCGGTGCTTTTGTCCGCCACCTCGTCGATATCGAAATAGACCGCGCCGGGGATATGGCCGCGTTCGAACTCGGCAAGCATATCTTTCTTCGGCGTCAGCCCCACCGGCGACATCCGGACGTCGATCACCACCAGATTTTCATCGTTGATATGTTGCGCAAGCCATTGAGGGGTCACCAGAAACGGAGAATTCATCGTATTGTTCGCCTGTTGTGAAAACGGATTTTCACTATACACCAGGCCGTGCCGGGATGGAGTATGATGTTCAGGCAACGGTATGGGCGGGAGACGGAAAACATGACGGATCGGGCGTTTGGCGGAGCCAAGATCGCGCTGCTGTGCGACGGCCGCCTGCTGGTTTACCAACGGGACGACAAGCCGGGCATTCCGTGGCCCGGGATGTGGGATCTGCCCGGCGGCGGGCGGGAAAACGGCGAGACGCCGCTGCAGTGCGTGCTGCGGGAAACGCAGGAAGAGTTCGGGGTGTTGCTCGCCGAACGCCAGGTTGTCTGGCAGCGGCGTTACGACGGTATTCAGCCCGGCTACCCGCCGACCTGGTTTATGGCCGGGGTGATCACCCCGGCGCAGATCGCCGCCATTCGCTTTGGCGATGAAGGGCAGCGCTGGCGAATGATGCCGGTAGAGCAGTTTATTCATCACCCGCAGGGCATCGGTCATCTGCGCCGCCGGGTGGCGGAGTATTGGCTTCAGTCCGCCTGAGGTTGCAGCACGCCGCTCGGCATCAGTGCCAGGATGGTGGCGCCGACCCGCTGCACCGCCTGTTCGATCTCCGCCGTCAGCTTCGGCGCATAGTTGATGCGCAGGCAGTTGCGGTATTTGCCGGCGGCGGAAAAGATACTGCCGACGGCGATCTGCACGCCCTGCTGCTCGAGATGGCGGTTCAGCCGCAGGGTGTCGAACGCCTCGTCCAGTTCGATCCACAGCATAAAGCCGCCGCGCGGCCGGCTGACGCGGGTGCCGGCCGGGAAGTGTTTCAGGATAAGGTCGGTCATGCGATCGCGGTTCTGCTGGTAGCGGGTGCGCATGCGCCGCAGGTGCTGCAGATAGTGCCCGCCGCGGATGAATTCGGCGATCGCCAGCTGCGGCTGGGTGGCGGTGGCGCCGGAGCCGATGAACTTCATGTGCAGCACCCGCTCCAGGTAGCGGCCGGGCGCGATCCAGCCCACCCGCAGCCCCGGCGCCAGCGTTTTGGAAAACGAGCTGCACAGCAGCACGCGGCCGTCTTCGTCGAACGACTTGATGGTGCGCGGCCGCGGGTAGTGATAGGCGATGTCGCCGTAGACGTCGTCCTCGATGATCGCCGCGTCGTGGCGCTGCGCCAGCGTCAGCAACCGCTGTTTGTGGGCGTCGGGCATGATGTAGCCCAGCGGATTGTTGCAGTTGGGCGTCAGCAGAATGGCTTTGATCGGCCACTGTTCCAGCGCCATCTCCAGCGCCGCCAGGCTGACGCCGGTGAGCGGATCGGTGGGGATTTCCAGCGCCTTGATGCCCAGGCCCTTCAGCGTCTGCATGGTGCCGTGGAAGCAGGGCGAATCGACCGCCACGATGTCGCCGGGTTGGCAAACGGCGCGCAGCCCGGCGGAGATCGCTTCCTGGCAGCCGGTGGTAATCAGCAACTGGTCGGGGCCGATTTGGCAGCCGGAATCCAGCAGCAGGCGGGCGACCTGCTCGCGCAGCGCGGCCACGCCCTGAATGCTGTCGTAATACAGGCTGCGCAGATCGCCGTGGCGGGCGGCGTTGCGCAGGGCGACGATCAGCGGTTTCATCGTCGGCTCGGCGATATCCGGCATGCCGCGCCCCAGCTGGATCAGGCCCTCGCGCGGCCGGCTGCGCACCAGCTCCAGCACCTGCTCCCATTGCGAAATGTCCACCGGCCGCTGCACCGGCGCCGTCATGGCGGGCAGCTCGGCCTGCGCGCGCCGCGTATGCACGAAGTAGCCCGACTTCGGCCGCGCCTCCACCAGGCGCTGTTCTTCCAGCAGCCGGTAGGCTTGCTGCACCGTGCTGATGCTGACGCCGTGCTCCTGGCTCAGCGCGCGCACCGAAGGCAGGCGATGGCCGGCGGGATACAGCCCTTGCTGAATGCGTTGGCTGAGAATGGCGGCCAGAGTGGCGTAGCGTGTCATACAGAGGCCTCTTATCGGGATGCAGGATTAAAAAACCGGTACAGATGCTTTCAAAGTAAACCATTCAGCGCTTTTTTTGGCGCAGCTGTATGAAAAAAATAGCGCCAGCGTGAATCTGTATTGTTTTTCTCCCGGCGAGCATGATGACTGCAACGCAAAAACAGCAGGGAGAATAACAACATGGCACTGTTTGATGGCATGACGACGTGGCGACGGGTAGGCTGGTCACGCTGGCGTTGGTATTTGTTGCGCCGCAGTACGCGCAGAGAGTTACTGCTGCTGAACGACAGGCAATTGGCGGATATCGGCCTGACGCGGGCGGATGCGCGGCGCGAAGGCGATAAACCGTTCTGGAGAGGGTAAGGAAAGCGAATGCTGAAATTATTGGGCAAAGCCTCATCGATCAACGTGCGCAAGGTATTGTGGACCTGCCAGGAGCTGGGGTTGCCGCTGGCGCGGGAGGACTGGGGCAGCGGCTTTCGCTCCACGCAGGAGCCGGCGTTTCTGGCGCTGAATCCCAACGGCCTGGTGCCGGTGCTGATCGACGGCGAGCGGGTGCTGTGGGAGTCGAACACCATCTGCCGCTACCTGGCCGGACGGGAAGGGCGCCGCGATCTGCTGCCGCAGGAACCCGGCGCGCGCGCGGCGGTGGAGATGTGGATGGACTGGCAGGCCACCGATCTGAACGGCGCCTGGCGCTATGTGTTCATGTCTCGGGTGCGCGGGCATGCGGATTATCAGGATGCCGCCAGCCTGGCCACCGCCGAGCGTGAGTGGAACCGGCTGATGGGGCTGCTGGACAGGCATTTGGCGCAGCACGGCCCTTATGCCGCCGGCGCGGCCTTCACGCTGGCGGACGTGGTGCTGGGGCTGTCGCTGAATCGCTGGCTGATGACGCCGTTCGAGCGGCCGAATTATGCGGCGCTGGCGGCCTATCAGCAGCGCCTGCTGCAACGCCCTGGCTACGTGCAGCATGGCGCCAACGGTTTACCTTGATATGAAATAAACGGTTCATTTTATCTCGTCCGGATACGGCAAGCCGTATCCGGGCTTTCCCGTTGCATCATCCCGTCAATGTTTCATGAACGGCATCACGAATGTGAACTTTATTTTCCTTTTTTCTTGTTGTTGAAATTTAAATTCCATATAAACCTGTTATCAGCCGGCGCGTTTCATTGAGCGGCGCCTGGTTCTACACAGGATTTCGATCACGGGAGAAAATGATGAAACAGGTACGCGTTGGGTTAATCGGCACCGGCTATATCGGGCGTTGTCACGCCATCGCCTATGCGCAGGCCGCCACGGTCTTTCCTCTGAAAGGGGAGCTGGTGCTGGAGATGCTGGCGGAAGTGACGCCCGAGCTGGCGGCGCAGCGCGCAACCGAGTTCGGCTTTGCGCGCTCGACCGGCGATTGGCGGCAGCTGGTGGCCGATCCGGCGATCGACGTGGTGGACATCTGCGCGCCCAACTTCTTGCACAAAGAGATGGCGCTGGAGGCGATCCGCCACGGCAAGCACGTGTATTCGGAAAAGCCGCTGGCGCTGGACGCCGCCGACGCGGCGGAGATGGTGCAGGCCGCCCGCGCCAAGGGCGTGAAAACGCTGGTCGGTTTCAACTACATGAAGAACCCGACCAGCCAGCTGGCGCGCGAGGTCATCGCCAACGGTGAAATCGGCGAGGTGGTGCATTTTTACGGCACCCACAATGAGGATTATCTGGCCGACCCGCGCACGCCGCTCGACTGGCACTGCCGCCGCGCCAGCGCCGGGCTGGGCGCGCTGGGGGATCTGGCGGCGCACATCGTCAACATGGCGCACTACCTGGTGGGCGACATCGTGGCGGTCTGTGGCGATATGCAAACGGTGATCAAACAGCGCCCGGACCCGCAAGACCCGGCGCGCCTGTTGCCGGTGGAAAACGAAGATCAGGCCGGCGCGCTGCTGCGCTTCGCCGGCGGGGCGATGGGCACTATCGAAACCTCGCGCATTGCCTGCGGGCGCAAGATGGGACTGACCTATGTGGTCACCGGCACCAAGGGCACGCTGAGCTATACCCAGGAGCGGATGGCGGAGCTGAAGCTGTATCGGCACGATGAGCCGGCGGAGCGGCAGGGGTTCAAGACGCTGCTGGTAGGGCCGAAGCACCCGGACTACGCGGCGTTCTGCATCAGCGCCGGGCACGGCATCGGCTTTAACGATCAGAAGACGGTGGAGATCCGCGATCTGGTCAACGGCATCGCCGCGGGCGATCGCATGTGGCCGGACTTTGAAGAAGGCTGGAAGGTGTCTTGCGTGCTGGATGCGATAGCCGCCTCCGCCGAGCAGCGGCGCTGGCTGGAGATTAACCGCGATTGAAAATGAAATGGCGCTCTCCCGTGGGCAGCGCCATTAATTTGTTGTGTTGATAGCTTAATATCTTATTAAGCTAGTTACATAATAAGTTGTTTGCCTGGCAACTTAGAACGAGAAGCACGAACAGCCGAACGCGCCCCAGAAGGCGTTTTCATCCGACACCGGGATGCTGGAGCGGCGCGCGATGTCATGCTGGTGCGCGTGTACGCCGCACGGGCCGCAGCATTGGTGCGCCTGGCTCAGCACGCCGACTTTGGCCGCCGCCGACGGCGGCGCGGAACGGTAGTGGCCCGGCACCTGGGTGACCGGCGACCACTCCGGCAGCACCGGCAGCGGCGGCGGCGCCAGCGGCGAGAAGCTGCCGGCGGCGTAGACCACCTTGCCGTCCACCACCGTCATTACCGACTCAATGCCTTTGATCTGCTCTTCCGGCACGCTGAAATAGTCCTGCGACAGCACCGCCACATCCGCCAGCTGGCCGACCTTGATCTGGCCTTTCTTGCCCTGCTCGGTGGAGAACCAGGCGCTGCCTTGCGTCCACAGCATCAGCGCCGTTTCGCGATCCAGCCGCGCGCTGTCGTCGTACATCGCCATGCCGCCGACGGTGCGGCCGGAGACCAGCCAGTACAGCGCTGTCCACGGGTTGTAGCTGGCGACGCGGGTGGCGTCGGTGCCCAGCCCGACCGGCAGCTCGGCCGCCAGCATTTTCGCCACCGGCGGCGTATGTTTGGTGGCTTCGATGCCGTAGCGCTCGGCGAAATATTCGCCCTGGAATGCCATGCGGTGCTGCACCGCAATGCCGCCGCCCAATGCCTTGACCCGTTCGATATTGCGTTCGGTAATGGTTTCGGCGTGGTCGAACAGCCAGTGCAGCCCGTTGAACGGAATGTCGCGGTTCACCTTCTCGAACACGTCCAGCATGCGGCTGATGGATTCGTCATAGGTGGCGTGCAGGCGGAACGGCCAGCGGTGCTCGACCAGATGGCGCACCACCCGCTCCAGCTCGTCCTCGGTGCCCGGCGGCAGATCCGGGCGCGGCTGCAGGAAGTCTTCGAAGTCGGCGGCGGAGAACACCAGCATCTCGCCGGCGCCGTTGTGGCGATAAAAGTCGGTGCCCTGGCCCGGCTTGAGCATGTCGGTCCACAGCTCGAAGTCTTCCAGCTCCTGCTTCGGCCGCTGGGTGAACAGGTTATAGGCGATGCGAATGGTCAGCTGCTTTTTCTCGTGCAGCTCGGCGATCACCTGATAATCCTCCGGGTAGTTCTGGAAGCCGCCGCCGGCGTCGATGGCGCTGGTGAGGCCCAGACGGTTCAGCTCGCGCATAAACTGGCGGGTGGAGTTGACCTGCTGCTCCAGCGGCAGCTTCGGCCCTTTCGCCAGCGTGGCGTACAGGATCATGGCGTTGGGCTTGGCGATCAGCATGCCGGTCGGGTTGCCGTTGGCGTCGCGCTGGATCTCGCCGCCCGGCGGGTTCGGCGTGTCTTTGGTGTAGCCGACCACCTTCAGCGCCGCGCGGTTGAGCAGCGCGCGATCGTAGAGGTGCAGAATGAACACCGGCGTGTCCGGCGCCGCCTGGTTGATTTCGTCGAGCGTCGGCATGCGGCGCTCGGCGAACTGGAATTCGGTCCAACCGCCGACCACCCGCACCCATTGCGGGCTCGGTGTGCGCAGCGCCTGTTCTTTCAACATGCGCAGCGCGTCGGCCAGCGAAGGCACGCCTTCCCAGCGCAGCTCCAGGTTATAGTTCAGGCCGCCGCGGATCAGGTGCAGGTGCGAGTCGTTCAGGCCCGGAATGGCGGTGTGGCCGTGCAGGTCGATCACCTGGGTTTCCGGCCCGGCGTGCTGCATGACTTCGCTTTCGCTGCCGACCGCCAGAAATTTGCCGTCGCGGATGGCGACCGCCTGTGCGGTGGGATTTTGGCGATCGACAGTGTGAAACTTGCCGTTGGTGATGATCAATGAAGCGTGGTGGTTCATAACATTCTCCCGGCGAACCGCCTAGCGGCGGGTCAGCCATTGATGAAAAACGCGGGTCACGATAGGCATCCACAGGTACACCACCAGGGCGACCACGGTGGCGTCATTGAGAAAATGGCCGAGCAGCGTGCCGTTCAGCTGCGGCAGCGCCAGCCCCCAAAACCAGGGCACCAGATTGGTGGAAGGGAAGATCACCAGCAGGGTGATGATGAACTGCTTCCACTGGGGCGGCTGGCGCACGCCGGGGCTGGGCGGGGTAAACCAGAACTCCGCGCCGGGGCGGATCTCGATATGGTCGCTCTCCAGCAACAGCGGGGTGACTTCTTCGATGTATTGCTTGCGCAGCGGCGAGTGGATCCAGCGGTACAGATTGTCGAGGTTGTCGAAGCGGACCAGCACCGTATAGGCCTGCTCGTCGCCGGAAGGGCGAATCACGTTGACGCCCAAATGGCCGGTGAAGCCCGCGGCGTCGGGCATGATGCGGTTCAGCCAGGCCTCATAGGCCTGCTCGTTCCCCGGCGCCAAACGGTGGGTGATCACCAGCGTGACATGCTGCGGATGGGCCATAAAACCGACTCCTGAAAATACCCCGGCGCGGAGCCGGGGCAAGGGGAATTATTTCAGCGTGCGGGCCGGTGCGTGGTGCACCATGGTGTAAGCGTAGTCGACGCCCATGCCGTACGCGCCGCTGTGTTCGCGCACCAGCGCCATCACCGCGTCGTAGGTGTCTTTGCGCGCCCAGTCGCGCTGGTACTCCAGCAGCACCTGCTGCCAGGTCACCGGCACGGCGCCGGCCTGCACCATGCGATCGATCGAACGCTCGTGCGCATCGACGGAGGTGCCGCCGGAGGTGTCGGTCACCACATACACTTCATAGCCGGCTTCCAGCGCCATCAGCGCCGGGAAGGTCAGGCACACTTCGGTCCACAGCGCGGAGATCACCAGCTTTTTGCGGCCGGTGGCTTCCACGGCTTTAACGAAGGCCGCGTCTTCCCAGGAGTTCATCGAGGTGCGTTCAATCGGGGTGATTTCCGGGTGTACCGCCAGCAGTTCCGGCCAGATATAGCCGCTGAAGCTTTCGGTTTCTACCGAGGTGAAAAGGGTTGGCACGTTGAAAATCTTGCCCGCCTTCGCCAAACCAACAACGTTGTTTTTCAGTTGCTGACGATCAATATTAGCCACGCCGAAGGCCATTTGCGGTTGATGGTCGATAAAAATCAGTGCGGAGTTGTCTTTATCAAGCAGTTGAAACTTGGACATAATTTACCTTCCCAGTGATATTTCGGTTGAACATCTGATGAGTGTAACGCCGATAAAACGCATGGTAGGCAGAGGGCGATTTCAAAGATACCGCAGAATTTTTGCCGACTTGTTGAGTTTTTTTATACACGGGAGAAAGCATGAGATTAAACCTGGAAGCGCTGCTGATTTTGGACGCGCTGGACCGGCACGGATCTTTCGCCGCCGCGGCCGCCGCACTGTTTAAAACCCCTTCGGCACTCAGCTATATGGTGCAAAAGCTGGAAAACGATCTCGACATCACCCTGCTGGACCGCTCCGGCCACCGGGCGAAGTTCACCGATACCGGCAAGCTGATGCTGGAAAAAGGGCGGGTGTTGCTGCGGGCGGCGCAGGATCTGGAGCAGCAGGCGCGCTACGTGGAGAACGGCTGGGAAAGCGAGATCACGCTCGGGATCGATGCCTCCTTCCCGTTTGCCCGCCTGTTGCCGCTGATCGACGAGTTCTATCGGCAGCATCATCATACCCGGCTGCGTTTCAGCCACGAGGTGCTGGCCGGCTCCTGGGAATCGCTGGTTTACGGCTGCGCCGACATTATCATCGGCGCCATCTGCGAGCCGCCGTCGCGGGTGGGTTATGCGTTCAGCCGGCTGGGGCAGTTGGATTACGTGTTCGCCGTCGCGCCACAGCATCCGCTGGCGGCGCTGCCGGAACCGTTGCCGAAAGATGAGATCCGTCAGCACCGGGCGGTGGTGGTGCGCGATACCTCGCGGGTCAACGCGCCGCAGAGCCTGAACCTGCTGGAAGAACAGGATACGCTGACGGTCTTCGGCTTCGACGCCAAGCTGCAGGCGCAGTTGGCCGGGCTGGGCTGCGGCTATCTACCGCGTTCTCTGGCGGAACCTTACCTGAACAGCGGCGAACTGGTGGCGAAACGCGTTGAATCTGAGCGCTGCAGCGACGTTGCCTATTTCGGCTGGCGGGAAAGCGCCAGCGGTCTGGCAGCCAAGTGGTGGCGCGAGCGGCTGCAGCGTTACGCGGATGACGGCGAGGCTTACCCGGCGGCGCAGTGATCGCCGTCATATAAGGATTAACAACCCAATAAGGATATAGGGAATGAAAAAGACACTAGGCCTGTTGGCGCTGTTGCTGTTAAGCGGCTGCGGCGCCGGGCGTCAGGCCGGCATCCCGTTGCCGGAGCCGCAGGCCGAGGCGCAGGCCACGGCGCCGCTCAGCTATCCGGTGCGGGTGCATAACGCGGTGAGCCGCGAGCAGCGTTTGCCTGAACGCGCGCGCGGCCAACGCTGCACCATCAGCATTCGGCTGCGACCGGACGGCAAGCTGGCGAGCAGCAAGATCGTAAGAGGCGACGCGCCACGGTGCGCAGCGGCGAGCGCGGCGGTGCAGCGCGCGCAGTTTCCGCCGATGGCCAACGCCACCGAGTATGCGCTGTTCAACGCCGTGGTGCTCGATTTCGTTCCCTGAAGATGTGACCGACGGGCCGCCTGCGCGGCCCGTTTTTTCGCTTTTACGCGTACGCAACCCGCTGAATTTTCACTTAGCTTTGCCATTTTCGTTATTTTGAATGCCGCTACGGCTCACGGATACTGGGAGAAAATCTCTTACCGCGAGCTGCAGCATGTCCCACGCCCACTATTTGCACCCCGAACAGCGCGAACGAATCAGGCAGCTTTATCGGCGCCGGCATTGGCGGCTGGAGCTGCCCACCTGGGGGATCATGGCGGCGGTGTACGGCGGCTGGTTCGGCGTGGCGCTGGGGTGGCAAACGCTGGGCCCGTGGCTTGGCGCGCCGCTGCTGATACTGCTGACCACCTGGTACATGTCGTTGCAGCACGAGCTGATCCACGGCCATCCGACGCGCTGGCCGCGCGTCAATCAGCTGTTCGGCCTGTTGCCGCTGGCGGTGTGGTATCCCTACGGGCTGTATCGCGATTCGCATCTGCGCCACCATCGCAACGACCACCTGACCGATCCGCACGAAGATCCCGAAAGCTATTACTTCAGCGCCGCGCAGTGGCGGCGCTATCCCCGGCTGCTGCCGCTGCTGGCCGCCGTGCGCAATACGCTGATCGGCCGGGTGCTCCTTGGCCCGGCGCTGGATATCGCCGCGACCCTGGTCGGGGCGGTGAAAGCGCTTGCCGCCGGGGAGTGGCGCGTCTGGGCGAGGTGGTTGGTGCACCTGTCGCTGTTGGCGATGCTGCTCGACTGGCTGCAGGCGCAGGGTATCGGCGCGGCGTTTTACCTGCTGGCCATCAGCTACCCGGCGCTGGCGCTGACCAAGGTAAGATCGTTTTTTGAGCATCGCGCCGTGGACGCACCGCAGGCACGTTCTATTATTAATGAGGCGGGTTGGCCGTGGCGGCTGCTGTTTCTCAATCTGAACTACCATTTAGTGCATCACGATCTGCCCGGCCTGCCCTGGTATGGTTTGCGCGAAGTCTATCTGGCGGAGCGCGAGGCGTACCAGCGCCGCAGCCAGGGATTTGTCGCGCAAGGCTACGGCGAGTGGCTGCGCGATTACGCCCTGACGCCGATCGACGTCGGCGTGCATCCGTTGCGCGCCGGTGAACCGCAGGGGGAGGGCGATGCCCTGCCGACGGAAAAATTTATTGCGCGCTGGAAGCGCGTTTCTCAGGATTTTCCAACCTAACCGGCCCATGAGCCGGAAAACGTATAACCAGAGGAAAAGTATGGCAATCACCTTATCACGCGGACGTTCCTTTGCCGTCGCGCTGGCCCTGCTGGCCACCGGCGGTCTGGCGCAGGCGGCCGACTCGGTGCGCGTCGGCTCCAAGATCGACACCGAAGGTTCGCTGCTCGGCAACATCATCGTGCAGGTGCTGGAAGCCAACGGCATCCAGACCACCAACAAGCTGCAGCTCGGCACCACCAAGGTGCTGCGCGGCGCCATCACCTCCGGCGAGATCGACATCTATCCGGAATACACCGGCAACGGCGCGTTTTTCTTCTCCGATGAGAAAGATCCGGCGTGGAAGAACGCCCAGGCCGGCTTCGAGAAGGTGAAACAGCTCGACTACGACAAAAACAAAATCGTCTGGTTGGACGCGGCGCCGGCCAACAACACCTGGACCATCGCCATTCGCCAGGACGTGGCGGAGGCCAATCACCTGAAGACGCTGTCGGATCTCGGCAAGTGGATCAACGGCGGCGGCAAGTTCAAGCTGGCGGCCTCGGCGGAATTTATCGAGCGGCCGGATGCGCTGCCGGCGTTCCAGAATGCCTACGGCTTCAAGCTGAATCAGGATCAGCTGCTGTCCCTGGCCGGCGGCGATACGGCGGTGACCATCAAGGCGGCGGCGGAGCAGACCTCCGGCGTCAACGCGGCGATGGCCTACGGCACCGATGGCCCGGTGGCGGCGCTGGGGCTGCAGACGCTGGCTGATCCGAAAGGCGTACAGCCGATCTACGCGCCGGCGCCGATCGTGCGCGAAGCGGCCCTGAAGGCGCACGCCAATCTGCCTGAGCTGCTGAAGCCGGTGTTCGCCTCGCTGGACGGGCCGACGCTGCAAAAACTCAACGCGCAGATCGCCGTGGAAGGCCAGGACGCCAAACAGGTGGCGGCCGCTTACCTGAAAGAGAAAGGGTTTGTTAAGGGATAATGCCGAGGTGCCCCCTCTGCCGTCGGGAGAGGGGGTAAACCGAGGGAACCGGAGCGTTTCTTTGACTATCGCCGTAAAACATCGCGTCTTGTTGACGCTGTTCATGCTGTTGCTGCTGGCCGCGTTCGGCCTGCCGTTCCTCAGTTATGCCCCCAATCGCCTGTTGTCGGGCAAAAGCCTCTCCTTGTTATCCCTGCTGCACGGCCCGGCGCTGTGGCTGCTGTTGCCGCTGGCGGCATTGGCGATCCTCAGCCTGTTGCCGCCGACGCGGGGGCGGGCGCTGCTGGCGGCGCTGGCCGCCTGCGGGGTGCTGACGCTGGCCTTCTGGATCAGCGGGCAGGCCGCCGGGCGTCTGGCGCAGGAGGGATCGCGCCTGGCGCGCACCTCCTGGGGCAGCGGGTGCTGGCTGACGATGGCGCTGAGCCTGCTGATCGCCGCCGACGCCATGGCGCGCATCACCGCGTCGCACCTGTGGCGCATGTTGGGCAACGCGCTGGTGCTGGTGCCGCCGGCGCTGCTGCTGTTCGGGCATCAGCTCGATCAGCTGTCGCTGCTGAAGGAGTACCACAATCGCCAGGAGGTGTTTGACGCCGCGCTGCTGCAGCACCTGACCATTCTGCTGGCGACGATGGCGCCGGCGCTGGCGATCGGCGTGCCGCTCGGGGTGCTGTGTTTTCGCTCCGAGCGCTGGCAGCGGCCGATTTTCTCCGCGCTGAACATTATCCAGACCGTGCCGTCCATTGCGCTGTTCGGCCTGCTGATCGCGCCGTTGGCGGGGCTGGCGACGGCGGTGCCCTGGCTGGCGGAACACGGCGTCAGCGGCATCGGCATGGCGCCGGCGATCGTGGCGCTGGTGCTGTACGCGCTGTTGCCGCTGGTGCGCAGCGTGGTGGCGGGGCTGCAAAGCGTGCCGGCGGGGGTGATCGAATCCGCCACCGGCATGGGGCTGACGCGCGGGCAGATCTTCCTGCGCGTGCAGCTGCCGTTGGCGCTGCCGCTGTTCCTGACCGGCGTGCGCATTTTGGCGGTGCAAACCGTCGGCATGGCGGTGGTGGCGGCGCTGATCGGCGCCGGCGGCTTTGGCGCCATCGTCTTTCAGGGGCTGCTCAGCAGCGCGCTGGATCTGGTTCTGCTGGGGGTGATCCCGGTGGTCATGATGGCGGTCATCGTCGATTCGCTGTTTAAATTTTGGGTTTCAATCCTGGACGTATCGCGCCGATGATTCACTTTGAGCAAGTCAGCAAAATTTTTCAGGGCAAGCCGGCGGTAGACGATCTCACGCTGCACATCGCCGAGGGCGAATTCACCGTGTTGATCGGCACCTCGGGTTCCGGCAAGTCCACGACGTTAAAAATGATCAATCGCCTGATCGAGCACGATCGGGGCAAGATTCTCTTTGCCGGCGAAGAGATCCAGTCGTTCAAACCGCAGGATCTGCGGCGGCGCATGGGCTATGCGATCCAATCGATCGGCCTGTTTCCGCACTGGACGGTGGAGGAAAACATCGCCACCGTGCCACAGCTGCTGAAATGGCCGCGCGCGCGCATTCGCGATCGGGTAACCGAACTGCTGGAGCTGTTGCATCTGGAGCCGGATCTGTTTCGCCGTCGCTATCCGCATCAGCTGTCCGGCGGGCAGCAGCAACGGGTAGGGGTGGCGCGCGCGCTGGCCGCCGATCCCGAGGTGTTGCTGATGGACGAACCGTTCGGCGCGCTGGATCCGGTCACCCGCGCGGCGTTGCAGGCGGAGATCGCGCGCATCCATCAGCTCTCCGGCCGCACTATCGTGTTGGTGACGCACGACATCGACGAGGCGCTGGGCTTGGCGGATCGCCTGGTGCTGCTCGATCAGGGGCGGGTGGTGCAACAGGGCACGCCGCTGGCGCTGCTGACCGCGCCGGCCAATGACTTCGTGCGGGACTTCTTCGGGCGCAGCGATCGCGGCATCAAGCTGCTGTCGCTGGGAACGGTGGCGGAGCGAGTGCGGCCCGGCGCCGCCGAGGGCGAACCGATCGCCGCCGCCATGAGCCTGCGCGAGGCGCTGTCGGTGTTTGTGGCGCGCGGCAGCGACTGCCTGCCGGTGGTGGATGAACGGGGCGAAGCGTTGGGGGTCTTGCACTTCAACGATCTGATCGCCGGGCAGGCGCTGTCATGAGCGGGCGCATCTGGCGCCTGCTGCGCGATCCGCTGCCCTGGACGCTGGCGCTGCTGTTGGCGCTGGTGTTCGGCATGGATCATCTGCGCGGCCTGTTTGCCGCCTGGTTCCCCGATCTGGAGCGGCCCATTTATCAGCAGGACAGCTTTATCGCGCTGGTGGGGGCGCATCTGTCGCTGGTGGCAATCTCCAGCCTGATCGCGGTGGCTCTCGGCGTAGCGGCCGGCGTGGCGGTAACCCGGCGCAGCGGCCGGGAGTTTCGTTCGCTGGTGGAAACGGTGGTGGCGGTGGGGCAGACCTTCCCGCCGGTAGCGGTGCTGGCGGTAGCGGTGCCGGTGATGGGCTTCAGCGAACAGCCGGCGATCATTGCGCTGGTGCTGTACGGCCTGCTGCCGATCTTGCAGGGCACGCTGGCGGGCATCGAATCGGTGCCGCCCGCCACGCGCGAGATTGCCCGCGGCGTGGGGATGAGCGCCTGGCAAATTCTGTGGCGGGTCGAATTGCCGCTGGCGGCGCCGGTGATCGTCGCCGGGATCCGCACGTCGGTGATCATCAACATTGGCACGGCGGCCATCGCTTCCACCGTCGGTACCAAGACGCTCGGCTCGCCGATCATCATCGGTCTGAGCGGCTTTAACACCGCCTATGTGATCCAGGGCGCGGCGGTGGTGGCATTGTTGGCTATTATCACCGATATGCTGTTCGAACGTTGGGTGCGTTATCTCACCGCCTGGCGTCAGCAGACGCTGGCGACCACTCCGGCGGGGTAAGGGGGAAATGATGCAGGTGTCTCTACCGATGTACGGCGTTGGCCGGGAGCAGGCCGAATCTTTCTGGCAGGTATTGCGCGACAAGCTGCTGCGCCTGGGGCTGCCGGCGGCGCCGGAGCGGCTCAGTTGGCCGGACGATTTGGCGCAGCACTGGCGGCGCGACGATCTGCTGCTCAGCCAAACCTGCGGTTATCCGTTGGTCGGCACTCTGCCGCAGGTGCAGCTGATCGGCACCTACCATTATCGGGTTGAGGGGTGCGACGGGCCGAATTACCGCAGCTGGCTGGTGGTGCGCGCGGGCGACCCCGGCGAACGGTTGGCGGATTTTCGCGGCCGGACGGCGGCCTATAACAGCACCGATTCCCAATCCGGCTACAACGGCCTGCGCGCGCTGATCGCGCCGCTGGCGCAGGACGGGAAATTCTTTGGTGCGGCGATTGCCTCCGGCGCGCATTATCAGTCGCTGAAGCTGATCCGCAGCGGGCAGGCGGATATCGCCGCCATCGATTCAATCAGCATGGAACTGCTGCGCCGGGCGCAGCCGCAGGCGCTGGAGGGGCTGAAAATCATCGGCCGCACGGCGGCGGTGCCCGGTCTGCCGCTGATCACCGCGGCGGGTACGCCGCCGGAACAGGTGGAAATCCTGCGCGCCGGCGCCCGGGCGATGCTGGATGAGGCGGTCAGCGACCGCCTGCTGATCGGCGATTTCAGCCTGGTGCCGCGTTCGGCCTACCAGATTATCACCGTGCTGGAACAGCAGGCCGCCGCGCAGGGCGTGACGGCGCTCTAGCCGCCGTTACAGCAGGGCGTCGCCGTCGATGTCGATCGCGCTGCCGGTGACGAAGCCGTTCTCCATCGCCAGCAGGTAACCCGCCGTGCGTCGGCCTGCATCAGGCGCAGCGCGTCGTTTTTCTCCCCGGCGTGGGGAAGGCGGCTATGGCGCGGTGAGGAACTGCTCGAAATGCCTGGTGCCCGCATCGCTCGCCGGTGTCGGAACGCGTCAGGCGGCTGCAGCACTTTTTACAGCTGCGCTGCCAGCGGCCAGCGCTGGCTGGACGATCACTTGGCCTGAAGGGTTTCGGTTTGCGCCGGCGTGGCGGCGGCATCCCCGGCAGGCGCGCTTTCTTCGTGCGGGGTGGTGGAACGGGTGTAGATGTTCAGCCCGGCGAGGAATACGCCGCCCAAAGAACCGAAGGCGCACAGGGCGATGACGATGACGAACGCTTTTTTCAGCATAGGAGTAATTTCGCAGGTTGCTTGGAACAGCGGGAATTATAGCCCCTTCGCCGGGTGAAACAAGAATCGTTTTTAACGGCGGCCCGCAGACCGCCCTTTGCGATCGCTACCGTTCGCTGTCGATGGCCTGCACGCGGGCCGGGCGGGCGAACAGGTATTTTCCCAGCGTCACCAGCACCACCGCCGCCACGATGATCACCAGCGCCAGCCACTCGCGCGGCGCCAGCGATTCGCCGGCAAAGCCGATGCCGAGCAGCACCGCCACCACCGGGTTGACGTAGGCGTAGCTGGTGGCGACCGCCGGGCGCACGTTCTTCAACAAGAACATATAGGCGCTGATCGCCAGCATCGAGCCGAAGACGATCAGATAGCCCAGCGCCAGAAAGCCGCCGGTGCTCGGCATCTGAGTCAGACGCTCGCCGCTCAGCTGACTGGCTGCCAATAACACCACGCCGGCGACCAGCATTTCCGCCGCGCCGGCCATCGGCCCGGCCGGCAGCGAGATGCGCGATCCCAGTACCGACCCGAAGGCCCAGCTGGCCGACGCCAGCAAAATCAGCAGCGCGCCGGTCGGGTTGCCCACCAGGTTGTTGCCGGTATTAAGCAGCACGATGCCCACCAGACCGAGCGCGATGCCGGCCCATTCCAGTTTGGTGTTGCGCATCCCCCACAGCAGGCTGAAGCAGAGGGTGAACAGCGGCACCGTCGCCACCATCACCGCGGCGATGCCGGACGGCACGTGTTGGTGCTCCGCCACCGTCACCAGGCCGTTGCCCACCGCCAGCAGCAGAATGCCGATGGCGCCGGCGGCCAGCCACTGCTTCGGCGTCGGCAGCGCGTGGCCGCGCCAGGCCAGGAAACTGAACAGCACGATGCCGGCAGCCAGAAAGCGAATGCCGGCCATCATCAGCGGCGGCCACTGCGCGACGCCGAGGCGAATGACGAAATAGGTGGAACCCCAAACGATATATAACGTGAACAACGCCCCGATCAACGGCAGGACGCTACGGCTTTGTTGGCTAAGCATAGGGATATGTTTTTGCAGGGGTGATTATTATTAGAACGCTCAGTAAACCCGATCGGGCAACCGATAAGCAATGGCTTTCGGCATTATTTTTCCCGGCCGCCGCCCGCCGTTCAGCTGTCCCGCCGCTTCCACTGCAGCCAGCTGACGGCAGGCAGGTAAATCGACCAGCCGACGGCCAGCAGCAGCAGCATGAACTCCGGCGGCACGCCGGGCAGCAAGGCGTCCAGCTTCCAGGACACGGCGTAGGCAAAGGGGCCGACGGCGGCGCCCAGCACCGCCAGCGGCCAGGGGGCCGCTCTGACCACGTCCAGCAGCCAATACCACCAGCAGCCGAAGCCGATCCACAGCGCGATGGTCCAGAGCGGCAGGCCGTGTTGCCCGCTGTAGTGCAGCACGCCGCTGTAGCTCCACAGCCCATCCATGCCAATACCGCCCAGGGCGGCCAGGGCCGCGCCTTTGCGGCGGGCGGCCGGGGTAAAGATCAGCGCCAGCGCCGCGCCGGCCAGCAGGATGCCGTTGAGCCGATCGCGAGTCAGCAGCGCCAGCAGCCAGCAGACGCCCAGTCCCAGCGTCGCCAGCCAGAATCCGGCATGCGGCTTCTTCATCGTTCAACTCCCGTGGGGTTACTCTGCCGCTGCGCGCCAGGCGCCGGCGGATTTCTCAGAGCGGGCGCGAGGCCCGCTGTTGGTCTGAATATGCGTTAATTCAACCTTAGAAGGGAAGGTGCGGGATGCACAAGCAGAATAATCTGTACCGGTTGAAAACGTGGGCAAAAACCGGTGTTACAGGAGCGAAATCCGGTAGGCGCAGCGGCGCGAGCCGGCCAGAATGTGTTCGGCGCGCTCCACCTGCGCCTGCAGCACTTCGGTGAAGATGCTCAGCTCCGCCCGGCAGAAGCCCTGGCAGACGGTGGCGGCGGCGCAGATCGGGCAGTGGTTTTCCACCAGCAGATAGGAACCGTCTTCCTCCTGACGCCATTCGGCCATATAGCCTTCGCGGCAGCGGATTTCGGTCAGGCGCGCCACGCGCTCCTGCAGATCGGCGGCGCCGATCATCGCCTGCTTGTAGTTGATGCGGTTTTCCTGCTCGCGGGTCTCGATCAGCACGTCGAGCGCCTGTTCGCCCAGCTTGTCGCGCACGGTGCGCAGCAGCTGCACCGTCAGATCCGCATGGGTGTCGGGAAAGCGCGCGTTGCCGGCCGAGGTCAAATGCCACAGCTGCACCGGGCGGCCCACGCCGCGCGTTTCCGCCACCGCTTCGACCAGCCCCTCTTTCGCCAGCTTGACGAACTGCTGGCGGGCCGCCTCACCGGTGGTGCCGAGCACCTTTCCTGCGTCAGAAGCTTGCTGTGGGCCGCGGGTTTTCAATAGCGTCAGCAAGCGGTCACTGACCGATTGTGCGGTGCTGCCGCTATTTTCCAAGTTTATTCTTGACATATTTCTCCGCCTCGCCCTAACTTATTCCAAGATAACTCTTGTTAAATTTAACGCAATCTTATGACCAACTCAATGCCATTCCTCTGAAAACAGGACGACAACCGTGATAACCCATGACGATAGCCGCTGGAGCGACCTTTTCTCCGGCAAAAATGCGGCCAGTGCGATCGCGCTTTCGCTCGGCGTGGCGCTGCATGCCATCAATATTCTGGTCGCCACCACCATTCTGCCCTCGGTGGTGCAGGATATCGGCGGTCTGGATCTCTACGCCTGGAACACCACGCTGTTCGTGGTGGCGTCGATCCTCGGTTCCGCGCTGTCGGCCCGGCTGCTCAGCGGCTACGGCGCGCGCAGCGCCTATCTGGTGGCTTCGCTGTTCTTCATCGCCGGGGCGGCGCTGTGCGCGCTGGCGCCGAGCATGCCGGTGATGCTGATCGGCCGTACGGTGCAGGGCTTCGGCGGCGGGCTGATCTTTGCGCTCTCCTACGCGATGATCAACCTGGTGTTCGAGCAGCGATTGTGGCCGCGCGCCATGGCGCTCATCTCGGCGATGTGGGGCATCGCCACCCTGGTGGGGCCGGCGGTGGGCGGCATTTTCGCCGAGCTGAACGCCTGGCGTTGGGCCTTCGGCATTCTGCTGCCGATCATGGCGCTGTACGCCGCATTTACCTTCCTGATCCTGCCCAAGGGCAAAGCGCAGCAGGCGGCCGCGCCGTTGCCGACCGCGCAGCTGCTGTTGCTGACCGTGGCGGTGCTGGCGGTGTCCGCCGGCAGCCTGGCGCACAGCGCCTGGATCAACCTGGCGGGCATCGCGCTCTCGCTGGTGCTGATGGCCTGGCTGCTGAAGCGCGAAGCGCACTCGCGCGCCCGCCTGTTGCCGCACGGCGCGCTGCGGCGCGGCTCATCGCTGGCGGCGCTCTACATCACGACCGCGTTGCTGGTGATCGGCATGACCAGCGAGATCTTCGTGCCCTATTTTCTGCAGCTGCTGCACGGCCAGTCGCCGCTGATCTCCGGCTATATTGCCGCCGCCATGGCCGCCGGCTGGACGCTGTCCGAGATCCTCAGCTCCGGTTGGCGCGGGGCGGGCATTCGCCGGGCGATCGTCAGCGGGCCGCTGTTTGTGCTGGTGGGGCTGCTGGCGCTGGCGATTCTGATGCCGGTGCCGTCCGGCGGCCACTGGCAGGCGCTGGCGCCGATCGTCATTGCGCTGTTGCTGGTGGGGTTCGGCATCGGCTTCGGCTGGCCGCACCTGCTGACGCGCATTTTGCAGGTGGCGCCCGAAGCGGACAAAGATATCGCCGGCGCTTCGATTACCACGGTGCAGCTGTTCGCCACCGCATTCGGTGCGGCGCTGGCCGGGATGATCGCCAATCTGGCGGGGCTGAACGATCCGGGCGGCGCGGCGGGCGCGGCGTCGGCGGCGCGCTGGCTGTTCCTGGCGTTCGCGCTGGCGCCGCTGCTGGCGGTATTCAGCGCCTGGCGCTGCGCGGCGATCGCGCCGCCGGGCGCCGAGACGGGCAATCTTGTACAAAACCCGCCCTCGCGCGAGTGCTAGAACGCTCCTCCTTCTTCGATAGTGTTTGCGGTGATAGTGGCGTTCTTGCTGCGCAGTATGCTGGCGGTGGTGTTGCTGAGCATGCTGATATTCATCGCGCTGCGCGGCATTTTTTAAAATCCGCTTGCCATATCTCTAATTTGAGATTATTTCTCTTATATGGGATTTTAAGGCGGAGTGTGAGCGATGGATAACGGTTTGGAGACTGCCGACCTGAGGTTGGCGCAGCGGCTGGCGGATTTGCGCCAGCAGCAGGGGTGGTCGCTGGAGGAGTTGGCGCAGCGCACCGGTCTCAGCCGGGCGACGCTCTCGCGGGTGGAGCGCGCCGAAACCAGCCCGACGGCGTCGCTGCTGAACCGGCTGTGCGCCGCCTACGGGTTGAACATGTCGCGCCTGTTGAGCGAAATCGAAGACGAACCGCCGGAGCTGTTGCGGCCGCCGCAACAGCCGGTATGGGTCGATCGCGCCAGCGGTTTTCACCGTCGTTCCGTTTCTCCTCCCGCCGCGCTGTATAAGGCCGAGTTTATCGAAGCCCGGCTCGATGCCGGCGCGCAGATTGATTACGACCTGCCGTCGATACCGGCGCTGGAGCATCACCTCTGGTTGCTGTCCGGGCAGCTGGAATTGACGCTGGAAGGGCGCGTTTTCCGGCTGTCGCCCGGCGACTGCCTGCGCTACCGCCTGTTCGGCGCGTCCCGTTTCCATGTCCCCGGCGATGAGCCGGCTCATTACACGCTCGTTATCTGCAGGCCATAGCCATGATTGAATTGCAACAGTGGGGCGCCGACGCGGCGCAAAGCGCCATGGCCGACTTGGCCGAGATGCTGCACGCCAGCGTGGCGCACGGCGCCAGCATCGGTTTTGTCATGCCATTTACAGTGGAGCAGGCGCGGGCATTTTGGCAAGGGCTGCTGCCGGCCCTGGCGCGGGGCGAGCGCGCGATGCTGGTGGCGCTCGCGAACGGGCGGCCGGTCGGCACCGTGCAACTGCTGTTGGCGATGCCGGACAATGGCCGCCACCGGGCGGAAGTGGTCAAGCTGATGGTGCACCCGCAGGCGCGGCGGCAGGGCGTCGCGCGGCTGTTGATGCAGGAAGTGCAGGCGCTGGCGGTGCGTCATCGCCGCAGCCTGTTGGTGCTGGATACCCTGAGCGGCAGCGCGGCGCAGGGGTTGTACCGCCAATTGGGGTTCGAAGCGGCAGGTGACATCCCGCAATACGCCCGCGCCAGCGACGGCGGGGCGTTGGAAGCCACCTGCTATATGTACAAACTGCTGTGACTCTTCGGATACTATTAAGTGAAGTTGATAGCCCAGACGCGCTGACACTGATGGCGGAATTGTCGGTGCAACTGGCTGAGATCACCGGTGATAGCGGTACATCCTCGTTTGATCCTGCTGCTATACAAGCGGATGGAGGTTGTTTTATGTTGGTACGCAATGCTGCCGATGAAGCCGTAGCTTGTGGGGCGCTGCGTCGATTAACTTCTGGCGTTGCGGAGTTAAAACGGATGTATGTACGTGAGCCTGGTAATGGTATTGGTCGTAAATTATTACATGCTCTGGAACAACAGGCTCGATGGTTGGGGTATCGCCAACTGTGGCTGGAAACTCGAAGAGTGAACCTGCGTGCCATCAAGTTTTATCTGGCTCAGGGGTATCGGATACGCGAAAATTATGGCCGTTATCGAGGTAACCCGCAGGCGGTCTGTTTCGAAAAAGTTCTGGAATGATGTTGTAAGTCCCCATAGCCATTTGATCTTGAAGATCCGTGCCTTGCTGCTTAGGTTACGGCCAGATTAAATCAAAGAGCGGATGCCGCTACGGTTTTCGGACGGTTAAAATCGAGAGGGTTAAGGGATGAACTACTCTGATATTGCTGAAAGGATAGTGAAAGTGCTTGCTTCACCGGGAAGCGGTGTGGGATTGGCTTCACAGGGCAGTGCCGATACCGATTTCTCACATTTCTTATACCCGCAATCAAAAATTTGAGCATACGCATTTCTTTATGTTCATGCCGCCGAGCCAATATCCCCATTGGTTCGGCGGCATGCTCCGTTAATCCCTTTTTGAAAAAATATTAGGTTATATGGTTTTTTTCTCCCTATTCCTGAATCAGCGCCCGCGCCAGGCTTTGATCGCCTGTTGGCGCACCTGCAGCTTCTGCTGCGGCGTCAGCTTGTTGTAGTCGCGGGCCAGCCCGCTTTCCCAATCGCCGTACAGCGGGTTGGGCAGCACGATGAATTCGGTGCCGAACTTGTTCTGGTTCTCGCTGACGAATGCCCGGCGCTGCGCGTTGTCCTGGTGGTAAGTCGCGGCGCCGAAGTCGTTCAGGTTGTCGCCCGCGTACACCACGATGTCGTAGCCGGCTTGTTTGATGGCGTCGAAGCGCGCCTGCTTATTGGAGGTATCGGTGCTGAGCAGCACGGTCTTTTCCGACATGCCGGTGAAACCGAGCTTCTGCATGTTGGCCACCGTGGCGGCGTATTCGCTCTGCTTGCGGTTCGACACGTAGAACATCGTGCCCTGATGGGCGTTGACGTAGCGGGCGAACGACACCGCGCCCGGCACCGCGCCGGCCTGTTCGGCCTGCGTCCATTTGGCCCAGGTGGCGCCGTCGTATGGCTGGCCCTGCTGCGCCTGCCAGCCGGAGTAGGCGCTGTTGTCCAGCATGGTTTCATCCAGATCGACCACCACCGCCTTTTTACGGCCCGGCGCGGCCCTGGCCTGATCGAAGGCGCGCTGCGCGCTGTTGAACGCCTGATGCGCCAGCGCGCGGTATTCGCCGGACTGTTGGAACCAGTTCACCGCCAGCACCGACTGATGCGCCAGCCGCTGCTGGGCCTGCGCGTCGGTGTGCGGCGGCTGCGCGCAACCGGCCAACGTCAGCAGCGCGACGCCAATCGACGCGCCGAGGGTGAGTGTCCTTGCCTGTTTTCCTGCCATTGTTATCTCTCTCGGTTTTATTCTTGTGGGCTGTCCAGCAGCATATCCATCTCGAACTGGCGCAGGGGATCCTGCCGCCAGCCAAGATGCGTAAAGAAGGGGGCGGCCACCTCGGGCACAACGACGTTGGCAGTCAGCGGCAAAGGGGCGAACCTTGTTTGCAGGGCGGCCAGCAAGGCGCGCGCATGCCCCTGGCCGCGGTGCTGCGGCGGCACGTAGATCAGGCGCAGCCAGCAGTGCTCGGCGCCGGGCATCACCACGGCGTAGGCCTGACGATTGAGCGTATAGGCTCGCGGTGTGCCCGGCAGCTTGAACAGCGATTCGGGGGCGATCAGCCAGGGCAGATCGGTGGCGCCTTCCGCCGTCAGGCGATGGCTGACGGTCAGCGGATCGACCGCCTGCAGTTCCGCCGTGCCTGGCGGAGCTTCCGCCGGCGCCTGATGGCCGGTCAGGGTGCGCACGATGCGCAGCCCGGCGCGGTGGTACAGCGCCAGCGCGGCGTCGTTGCCTTCGATCACTTCCAGCGACAGCCGCCGGTCGCCGCGGTGGCGGGCGTCTGCCACCAGCCGCTGCATCAGCGTCTTGCCCAGGCCCTGGCCGCGCATCTCCGGGCGCACGGAAAAGGCCGCGACCCGGCTGTGCCGGCCGCGGCGGGCGATCAGCGCCACCGCCACCGGTTCATGGCGGTGGGTGACGATCAGGCTGTCGTTCAGGCTGAGATCTTCGGCGCCGAAACGGGCGGCGAAGGTCGGCCCGTCGACAACAAAGCGCACGATGTAGTTTTCAAAGCAGTGGCTGAGGATATTCGCCAGTTCGTCGCTGCTGTAGCGCAGGGCGTTGTGGAAGTCGAAGCGTCCGTCGTTATGCATGGCTGATTTCGCTCGGGGAGAAAGCTATACATGTAGACCCGTTTTTTTTGCAAGGCAAGCGGGGGGATTGGACAGGGGGAAAATAAAAACAAAAAAGCCGGACGCAGCCGCCCGGCGAAATAAAACTCTGGGTATCAAGTGACGCTAAAGTTTGCAGTGGTGGTTATTCATTCATCACATCAGAACTGGTAGGTCAGGGCGACAACAACCACGTCGTCGTTTTTCAGACCCAGCTTGTTGTCGTCATCGAGCTGGTTGATTTTATATTCGACATAAGTGGACATGTTTTTGTTGAAGTAATAGGTTGCCGCCACGTCGAAATATTTCACCAGATCGACGTCGCCGATGCCTTCAATATCTTTGCCTTTCTGCTGAACGTAACCCAGCGATGGGCGCAGACCGAAGTCGAACTGATATTGTGCGACCAATTCAATCCCTTCCGCTTTATTGGCGAAGCCGCTAACGGAAGTGGCGTTGTTATTGATGGTGGCGGTGCCGGAAATAGGCGCGATATTGCGGCTCTGTGAATAAGTCGCGGCCAGGTAGACGTTGTTGTTGTCGTATTTCAGACCACCGGCCCAGATATCGGCCTTGTCGCCTTTACCGAAGGTGCCCGCTTTTTGCGTGGTGGTGCGGTTGGAAGAGGCATAGGCGGCGCCCACGCTCAGGCCGTCGATGATTTCATAGCTGGAGGAGAGGCCCCAGCCGTCGCCGTTCGCCTTGCTGGCGGAGCGGCCGTCGTTTTCGTTCTTGCCCTGGTACTGCACGGCAAATTTCAGGCCGTCGACCAGTCCGAAGAAGTTGTTATTGCGGTAGGTGGCGACGCCGTTGGTACGGCCGTTCATAAAGTTGTCGGTCTTGATGTAAGCATCGTCGCCGAATTCAGGGATCATATCCGTCCAGGCACCGACGTCGTAAATGATGCCGTAGTTGCGGCCGTAGTCGAAGGAACCGAGATCCTTATATTTCAGACCGGCGAAGCCCAGACGCGTTTTGGTGTCTTTAGTGCCGTCGGATTCCGTGTGGTTGGCGGCGATCTGATATTCCCACTGGCCGTAGCCGGTCAGCATATCGTTAATCTGAGTCGCGCCTTTAAAGCCGATACGCACGTAGGTTTTATCACCGTCGTTGCCGGCATCATCGGAGAAATAATGCAGGGCCTTTACACGACCGTAAAAATCGAGTTTGTTGCCGTCTTTATTGTAGATTTCTGCTGCCTGTGCCGCTTGCGCAAGTAAAAGTGCCGGAATAATAACGGCCAGAAGATTACGTTTCATGGGTTACCCTGCTTTATTCGATTGAAAGACGCTTATCATCAGTTGCATTGCTGTTTTACTGTGCCGCCTGATTGTTGGCGGCGGAGAATTTTTACCGTAGTAATGTGATCTATTTATGACAAAAAATTCATTTTCATGTCGAACGATTAAAAAAGTCGCGTAAAGAGTGAATTTTTTCTTCGGCCGACGGTCGGCGGCTGGTCTACAGTTATCGATACCTTGTTCCGCTGCGGGAGGAATCATGCACGATACTTATACTTTGTTCGGCACGCAGGGCTGCGGCTCGACGATCGTGGCCGCCGCGTTGGTGTTGACCGCTTTCCCCTGGGGCTATGAGGAGGTGGACTACACGCAGGACGGCCCGGAGCGCGATCGCCTGCTGGCGCTGAACCCGTTGGGCCAGGTGCCCACCTTAGTGTTGCCCAATGACGAAGTGATGACGGAGAGTGCGGCGATCATTCTGTTGCTGCACGATCGCGCGCCGCACGCCGAACTGGCGCCGCCCGGCGGCTCGCCGCTGTTGCCGCGTTTTCTGCGTTGGCTGCTGTTCATCAACGCGGAGATTTACCCCACCTTCACCTATGCCGACCATCCGCAGCGCTGGCAGCCGCAGGCGGCGGGGGCGGAACAGCTGAAAAACGCGGTAATGGCTTATCGCGAGCGCTTATTGCGGCAGCTGAACGCCGCCGCCGGCGCTGCGGGCCCGTGGTTTCTCGGCAAGAGCTTCAGCGCGTTGGATCTGTACGTGGCGGTGATGTGCCACTGGCGGCCGGGCCGCGCGTGGTTCCGGCAACACTGCCCGCGGCTGTACGCCATCGCAGAGCGGGTGGAACAGCGGCCGGAGCTGAATGCGTTGCTGAGCGCCCATTTCGACGGTGTTGCCCCGCTGGAATCGTGATGCCTCCCCGCCGCCCGGCGGGGAACCCTCCCGTTTTTCTGAACCGAGACTGCTGAAAATCCCGATTTTCACTCGCTGCGGCGGCGGGTAGCGTAAGGCTATCCGCAACTGACAGGAGAGTGTGATGCCATCAGAATCCCAGGCCGGGCAGCAGGCGTTCGGCGATATTGCCCCCAAGCTGGCGCAGCTCAGCGACAGCGTCTTGTTTGACGATATTTGGCAGCGGCCGGCGCTGAGCCCGCGCGAGCGCAGCCTGATTACCGTCGCCGCGCTGGTGGCGCTCAACCGCGTGGAACAGCTGCCGTTTCACCTGCAGCTGGCGCAGCGCAACGGCGTGACGCGCCAGCAGCTGGCCGAGCTCATCACCCATCTGGCGTTCTACGCCGGCTGGCCCGCGGCGGCGTCGGCCGTGGCGCGCCTGCGCGAACTGGAACAGGAGGGCAACCATGCCGTTTAGCCGCATCGCCCTGCATCAGGGCAAGTCCGCCGATTATCTGCAAACCTTGTCCGACAGCCTGCATCAGGCGCTGGTGGAGGCCTTTGAGGTGCCGCCGACGGATAAATTTCAGGTGATCGATCAATACCGCCCCGGTGAGCTTATCTACGATCGCGACTATCTCGGCGGGCCGCGCAGCGCGGATTTCGTGCTGTTTTACATTACCGCCGGGCGGCCGCGCGACACCGACACCAAGCGGCGCTTCTACGGGCGGCTGGCGGCGCTGCTGGCGGAAAACCTGCGGCTGCGCCCCGAGGATGTGATGGTGGTGATCACCACCACCCAGTTGGACGAGTGGTCGTTCAGCGCCGGGCGCGCCTCGATGATCGATCCGCAGGCGTAACTCGGGCTGACGCCGCGGGCGGTCTGTGGGACAATGGCGCCATCATTTCGTTTAGATAAGAGTTGAATGGCGCTCTCCTCCGCAGTTAAAGATCAGATTGGCCAGTGGTACAAAGCCCTGCAGCAGCAAATACCGGATTTCATTTCCCGTGCGCCCCAGCGCCAGATGATCGCCGAGGTGGCGAAGACGCTGGCCGGCGACTACCCGCGCCATCTGGCGATCGAGGCGCCGACCGGCGTCGGCAAAACGCTGTCTTACCTGATCCCGGGTATCGCCGTCGGGCGGGCGGAGAGTAAACCGCTGGTGGTCAGCACTGCCAACGTGGCGCTGCAGGACCAGATCTACAGCAAGGATTTGCCGCTGCTGAAAAAGATTATCCCCGATCTGAAATTTACCGGCGCCTTTGGCCGCGGGCGTTACGTGTGCCCGCGCAATCTGGCGGCGATGAGCACCGACGTCAGCCAACAGGGCGATCTGACGCTGTTCCTCGACGACGAGCTGGCGCCGTCCAGCGGCGAAGAGCAAGCGCTGTGCCAGAAGCTGACCAAGGCGCTGGCCCGCTTCGAGTGGGACGGGCTGCGCGATCACTATCAGCAGAGCATCGACGATCCGCTGTGGGCCAAGCTGAGCACCGACAAGGCCAACTGCCTGGGGCGCAACTGCCACTACATTCGCGAATGCCCGTTCTATATCGCCCGCAAAGAGATCGAGAGCGCCGACGTGGTGGTGGCCAACCACGCGCTGGTGATGGCGGCGCTGGAGACGGAATCGGTGTTGCCGAACCCGAAAGAGCTGCTGCTGGTGCTGGACGAAGGCCACCATTTGCCGGAGGTGGCGCGCGACGCGCTGGAGATCGACGGGGAAATCACCGCGCTGTCGACCAACCTGCAGTTGGACATGATCGTGCGCCAGGTCGAGCAGTGCATGACGCAGTACCGGCCGAAGAATCCGCCGGGGCTGGCCAACAGCGAGCGGCTGAAAAACCATTGCGAGGAGCTGCGCGAGCTGGTGCAGATCTTCGAGCATCAGGTCAGCGCCTATCTGCCCGGTGACAGCGTGGCGGCCGAGCACCGTTTTGAAATGGGCGAGCTGCCGGCGGAGATGGTGGAGAGCTGCGCGCGGTTGTTCAAACTGACCGACGCGCTGCGCGGGCTGGCGGAGTTCGTGCTTAACGATCTCACCGAGCAGACCGGCAAGCATGACATCGTGCGCCTGCACCGGTCGATCATTCAGATGAGCCGCACGCTGGGTTATCTGGAGGCGATGAGCAAGCTGTGGCGGCTGGCGGCGCTCGACAAATCGTCCAATGCGCCGATCTCCAAATGGGTCACGCGCGAGCTGCGCGATAACGTCACTCATCTTTACCTGCACTGCGTCGGCATCCGCGTCAGCGACCAGCTGGAGAAGCTGCTGTGGCGCAAGGTGCCGCACGTGGTGGTCACCTCGGCCACGCTGCGTTCGCTGAACAGCTTCGCGCGTTTGCAGGAGATGAGCGGGCTGAGCGAGAAGGCCGGCGATCGTTTCGAAACGCTCTCTTCGCCGTTCAATCACGTCGAACAGGGCAAGATTGTCATTCCGCAGATGCGCTACGAACCGGCGCTCGCCAACGAGGCGGAGCACCTCGAGGAGATGGCGCGATGTTTCCGCGCCGAGCAGGCGAGCGGCAAACACAAAGGCATGCTGATCCTGTTCAGCAGCCACCGGGCGATGCAGACTTTCCTCAGCTACGTGACCGATCTGCGGCTGATGCTGCTGGTGCAGGGCGACCAGCCGCGCTACCGGCTGGTGGAAGAGCACCGCAAGCGGGTGGAGAAGGGCGTCGCCAGCGTGCTGGTGGGGCTGCAATCGTTCGCCGAAGGGCTGGATCTGAAAGGCGAGCTGCTGACCCAGGTACACATTCACAAAATTGCGTTCCCGCCGATCGACAGCCCGGTGATCATTACCGAAGGCGAGTGGCTGAAATCGCTGAAGCGCTATCCGTTCGAAGTGCAGAGCCTGCCGAGCGCCTCGTTCAACCTGATCCAGCAGGTCGGCCGCCTGATCCGCAGCAACCAATGCTACGGCGAGATCGTGATCTACGATCGCCGGCTGTTGACCAAAAACTACGGTTCGCGGCTGTTGGCGTCGCTGCCGGTGTTCCCGATCGAACAGCGCGCGGTGCCGGAGGCCGACAAGGCGCATCTGGCGGCGTTGAAATCCGCCGCCGACGCGGCCAAAAAAGAGAAGAAGCGCGGCAACCCGTTCGCCCGCAAGCGGCGGCGTTAATCAGAGCAGCGGCGGCAGGCGGCGCTTGACCGGCGTGGTTTTCACGATCGAGGTGTTGCTCTGCGCCTGCTCGGCCAGCCGATCGAGGGTGTGGTCGAGCTGCGCCATCGAGTGCGCCACCAGCCGCACGATAAAGCAGTCTTCGCCGGTCACCTTGTCGCATTCGACCACTTCCGGAATCGCCTGAATCAGCTGTTCAACCTTCTTCAGCATGCCCGGCAGCGGCTTGATGCGCACCAGTGACTCGAAGGCGTAGCCCACCGCCTGTAGATTGACGTTCAGGGTATAGCCCTGGATCACGCCGCTTTCCTCCAGCCGCCGCAGCCTTTCCGACGTGCTCGGCGACGACAGCCCCACCTGCGCGCTCAGCGTCTTCAACGACGCGCGCGCGTCCTGCGCCAAAAGAGTCAGGATCTGGCGATCGATATCATCCATAACGCCTCCGTTAGGTGTTTTCTTTATTATAGCTACGAGAAAAAGGCAGTTAAGCACATCTGCCTTTTTTATGCTATGGAAAGCCGCCCGGCGAAGCCGCAAGCTATGCCTCTGGGCAAGTTTGGAGGAACGCAGAATGAATGCAGAGATAAAACGCGGCTCGCTGGAGATGACGGCGGCGATGCTGATTTCCGGCTCCATCGGCTGGTTTGTGCTGATGTCCGGCCAGCCGGTGGTCAACGTGGTGTTTTGGCGCTGCGCGGTGGGGGCGCTGGTGCTGCTGGCGGTGTGCGGCGCGCTGGGGCAGCTGCGGCGCGATATGCTGACGCGCGCCACGCTGCTGCTGGCGATCGCCGGTGGGGTGGCGCTGGTGATCAACTGGCTGCTGCTGTTTGCCGCCTATTCCTATGCCTCTATCTCCATCGCCACGGCGGTGTACAACACCCAGCCGTTTATGCTGGTGGGGCTGGGGGCGCTGTTTCTGGGTGAACGGCTGACCGCCCGCAAGCTGCTGTGGCTGGGGCTGGCGTTCGGCGGCATGATGCTGGTGGTGCTGGCGCAGCCGCGGCAGGCGGGGGAACAGAGTCATTATTTGGCGGGCATCGCGCTGGCGCTCGGGGCGGCGTTTTTCTACGCCCTGATGGCGCTGGCGGCCAAGCGGCTGAAGGGCACGCCGCCGCATCTTATTGCGCTGATCCAGGTGGCGGTAGGGGCGGTGATGCTGTTGCCGCTGGTGGATTTCCACGTTTCGGCCAGCGCTGGGCAGTGGGGCATGCTGGCGACGCTCGGCGTGCTGCACACCGGCCTGATGTACGTGCTGATGTACGGCGCGCTGCAGAAGCTGCCGACCAACCTGATCGGCTCGCTGTCGTTCATCTACCCGATCGCCGCCATGCTGGTGGATCGCCTGGCGTTTGGCCACCGGCTGTCGGCCTGGCAGCTGCTGGGCGCGGCGATCATCCTGCTGGCGGCGGCGGGCATGAACCTGCTGGGCGAGCGGCGAGCGCGGCTGCTGCCGGCCTCGGACGGCCGGCGCGTCGGCTGATGCTCAGTTCGCTTTTTTCAGCCGGCGCCATAAGGTGGTGCGGCTGATCCCGAGCAACCGGGCGGCGGCGGCGTGGTCTCCCCCGCACCGCGCCAGCGCTTCGTGGGCGGAGACGGGCGCTGGCGGCGTCTCGGGCGGCGTGGCCGCCGCCAGCTCCGGCAGCAGCCAGCGCAGCGTCTCGCCGCTCGGCGCGGTGCCGGTGCTCAGCATCAGCGCCACCCGCTCCATCATGTTGCGCAGTTCGCGCAGGTTGCCGGGCCAGGCGTAATGACTCAGCGTGGCGTAACAGCCGGCCAGGGCGGCGCGCAGCGGCTCCGTCAGCGGCACGTCGAGCGCCGCCAGCGACCGCTTCAGAAAGTGTTCCGCCAGCATCGCGATATCGTCGCCGCGCGCCCGCAATGGCGGCAGCTGCAGCCGCAGGGCGCTCAGGCGGTAGAACAGATCGGCGCGAAAGCCGCCCCGTTGAATCGCCTGCTCCAGGTGGTTGTGGGTGGCGCTGATGACGCGAAAGTCGACCGCCACCGGCTGCTGCCCGCCGACCCGGGTGACGGCCTTCTCTTCCAGCGCGCGCAGCAGCCGGGTTTGCAGGTGCAGCGGCATTTCGCCGATCTCATCCAGAAACAGGGTGCCGCCGTTGGCGGTTTCCAACAGCCCGCGCCGGCCGCCGCGCCGTGAGCCGGTAAAGGCGCCTTCCTCATAGCCGAACAGCTCCGCCTCCAGCAGCGATTCGGCGATGGCGCCGCAGTTGATGGCGACGAACGGCGGCGTCGCGCCTCTGGCCGGCGCGCCGCGCCGGGAAAAGTATTCCCGGTGGATCGCCTGCGCCGCCAGCTCCTTGCCGGTGCCGGTTTCTCCCTCAATTAATACCGCCGCCGGCGAGCGGGCGTACAGCATGATGGTGCGCCGCGTCTGCTCCATCTGCGGGGAGTCGCCTTGCAAATCGCTCAGCCCGTAGCGCGGCTGCAGGGTATTGCGCGCGGCGTAATCGCCGCCGCGTTTGCCGCCGCCCAGCATCAGGCGCGTCACGTCCAGCGCATCGCTGAAGGCGGCGCGCAGGGTGGCGGCGGAATAGAGAAAAATGGCGGTGAGCCCGGCCTCTTCCGCCAACTCGCTGATGAGGCCCGCTCCAACCACGGCCTGAATGCCGGCGGCTTTCAGCTCGGCGATCTGGCCGCGCGCGTCCTCTTCTGTGACGTAGCTGCGCTGCTCCAGCGGCAGATCGAAGGTCTGCTGGAACTCCAGCAGCGCGGGCAGAGGGGTTTTATAGGTGATGACGCCGATCCGATCGGCGGTTCTGCGCGCCTTGCTCAGCGCCTGCAGCAGGTCGAAGCCGCCGGGCTTGACCAGGATGACCGGCACCGACAGGCGGCTTTTCAGGTAGGCGCCGTTGGAGCCGGCGGCGATGATGGCGTCGCAAGGCTCGGTAGCCAGGCGGGCGCGGATGTGCTGCACCGCCTCCTCAAAGCCGAGGCGGATCGGGATGATGGTCGCCAGATGGTCGAACTCGAGGCTGATGTCTCGGAACAGATCGAACAGGCGGGTGATGGAGACGGTCCAGATCACCGGTTTGTCCGGCGTGACGTGATCGCTCATGGTGGGTTACCGAATGGAAGTGGCTGCATTAGGTGTAGCCCGGTTTCAGTTATGTTTCAAATTTTCTGCGTGAAACAGCGATTGAAACGTTGGCTGAAACGTTTTTTACCTCTTTGTCTGGTCAATGGCGCTGCAGATGTTGTAACTCGCTTATTTTTATCGATTTTAATTTTCCCCCTCACCGAAGTGCAACCTGGCCCGCCCCTTGCTCTGTCTGTTTCATCTAGCTAATCGGAGAAAACGTCATGACGCTGCGCTCACCCGGGCTCGCCTTTCGTCAGGCCCTGAGTAAAGAAAAACCCCTGCAAATCGCCGGCGCGATCAACGCCAACCATGCGCTGCTGGCCCAGCGGGCCGGATTCCAGGCCATCTACCTTTCCGGCGGCGGCGTGGCGGCCGGTTCGCTGGGGCTGCCGGATCTGGGCATTTCGACCTTGGACGATGTGCTGACCGACATTCGGCGCATCACCGACGTTTGCCCGCTGCCGCTGCTGGCGGATGTCGACAGCGGTTTCGGCACTTCGGCGTTCAACGTCGCCCGCACGGTGCGATCGGTGAGCAAGGCCGGGGCGGCGGCGCTGCATATCGAAGATCAGGTCGGCGCCAAGCGCTGCGGCCATCGTCCCAATAAGGCCATCGTTTCCACCGGAGAGATGGTAGATCGCATCAAGGCGGCGGTGGATGCGCGCAGCGATCCGGACTTCGTGATCATGGCGCGCACCGATGCGCTGGCGGTGGAGGGGCTGGAGGCGGCCATCGAACGCGCTCAGGCTTACGTGGCGGCCGGGGCCGACATGCTGTTTCCGGAAGCGATCACCGAGCTGGGCATGTACCGCCGCTTTGCTGAGGCGACGCAGGTGCCGATCCTGGCCAATATCACCGAATTCGGCGCGACGCCGCTGTTTACCACCGACGAGCTGCGCAGCGCCCAGGTGGATATGGCGCTGTATCCGCTGTCGGCCTTCCGGGCGATGAACCGCGCGGCGGAGCGGGTGTACCGCGCCCTGCGCGAGGAGGGCACGCAGAAAAGCGTCATCGACACCATGCAGACCCGCAACGAGCTGTATGAAAGCATCAACTATTATTTGTTCGAAGAGAAACTCGACGCCCTGTTCGCTCGCCAGCGCGACGAATAGGCGCCATTCACGCACAAGCCAAACGAGGACGGTATGAGCCAAGCGATCCCCCCGCAAAGCCCGACTGGCGTTAAGCCGAAAAAATCCGTGGCGTTATCCGGCGTGCCCGCCGGGAATACCGCGCTGTGCTCCGTAGGGCGCAGCGGCAACGATCTGCACTATCGCGGTTACGACATTCTCGATCTCGCGCGCCACTGCGAGTTTGAAGAGGTCGCCCACCTGCTGATCCACGGCAAGTTGCCCAACCGCGATGAGCTACAGGCCTACAAACACCGTCTCAAAGCCCTGCGCGGCCTGCCCGCCAGCGTGCGCACGGTGCTCGAGGCGTTGCCTGCGGCGTCTCACCCGATGGACGTGATGCGCACCGGCGTCTCGGCCCTTGGCTGCACGCTGCCGGAAAAAGAGCAGCACGGCGCGGCTGGCGCGCGCGACATCGCCGACCGGCTGCTGGCGTCGCTGGGATCGATGCTGCTGTATTGGTATCACTACAGCCACAACGGCGAGCGCATTCAGCCGGAGACCGACGACGACTCCATCGGCGGCCACTTCCTGCACCTGCTGCACGGCGAAGCGCCTTCCGCCAGTTGGGAGCAGGCGATGCACGCGTCATTGATCCTGTACGCCGAGCATGAGTTCAACGCCTCGACCTTCGCCGGCCGGGTGATCGCCGGCACCGGATCCGACGTCTATTCGGCGATCGTCGGCGCCATTGGCGCGCTGCGCGGGCCGAAACACGGCGGCGCCAACGAGGTGTCGCTGGAGATCCAGCAACGCTATGAAACGCCGGACGAAGCGGAAGCCGACATTCGCCGCCGCATCGACAACAAAGAGGTGGTGATCGGCTTCGGGCACCCGGTGTACACCGTCTCCGATCCGCGCCATCAGGTGATCAAAGAGATCGCGCTGCGCCTGTCGCGGGAGGCGGGGGCGATGAAGCTGTATGACATCGCCGATCGGCTGGAAAGCGTGATGCGCGACACCAAAAAGATGTTCCCCAACCTCGACTGGTTCTCGGCGGTGTCTTATCACCAGCTGGGGGTGCCCACCGAAATGTTCACGCCGCTGTTTGTCATGGCGCGGGTGAGCGGCTGGTCGGCGCACATCATCGAGCAACGGCAGGACAACAAAATCATTCGCCCGTCCGCCAACTATACCGGGCCGGAAGCGCGGGCGTTCGTACCGCTGGATCAGCGCTGAGCGCCGATCGTTATTCACTATGGAGTTTTCGGGAATCATGATGCTTGAGTCTGCCAACACCCGCCGTCCGCCGTTCGATCGCGAAATGGTCGATATCGTCGATTATGTGATGAAAGAGGCCGTCGATACCCCGGCGGCGTACCGCACCGCCCACTATTGCCTGCTCGATACCCTCGGCTGCGGGCTGGAGGCGCTGAGCTATCCGGCCTGCAAGAAACTGCTGGGGCCGGTGGTGCCGGGCGCCGAGGTGCTGAACGGCAGCCGGGTGCCGGGCACCCGCTTCCAGCTGGATCCGGTGCAGGCGGCGTTCAATATCGGCGCCATGATCCGCTGGCTCGACTTCAACGACACCTGGCTGGCGGCGGAGTGGGGGCACCCGTCGGACAACCTGGGCGGGATCCTGGCGGTGGCCGACTGGCTCTCGCGCCAGGCGGTGGCGGCGGGCAAAGCGCCGCTGACCATGCGGCAGGTGCTGATCGCCATGATCAAGGCGCATGAGATCCAGGGCTGCCTGGCGCTGGAAAATGCCTTTAACCGGGTGGGGTTGGATCACGTGCTGCTGGTGAAGGTGGCGTCCACCGCGGTGGTGGCGCAGATGCTCGGCCTGAGCCGGGCGGAGATCCTGAACGCGGTGTCGCTGGCGTGGGTGGACGGGCAGTCGCTGCGTACCTATCGCCACGCGCCGAACGCCGGCACCCGCAAATCCTGGGCGGCGGGGGATGCGACCGCCCGCGCGGTGCGGCTGGCGCTGATGGCTGCCACCGGCGAGATGGGCTATCCCTCGGCGCTGACGGCGCCGACCTGGGGGTTCTACGACGTCTCTTTCAACGGCAAACCTTTCCGCTTCCAGCGGCCGTACGGCGCGTATGTGATGGAGAACGTGCTGTTTAAAATTTCGTTCCCGGCGGAGTTCCATGCCCAGACCGCCGTGGAGGCGGCCATGACGCTGCATCGCCAGATGCAGGCCGCCGGCAAAACCGCCGCCGACATCGCCGCAGTGAGCATCCGCACTCATGAGGCCTGCTTGCGTATTATCGACAAGCAGGGGCCGCTGGATAACCCTGCGGATCGCGATCACTGCATTCAGTATATGGTGGCGATCCCGCTGCTGTTCGGCCGGCTGACGGCTGCGGACTACGAGGATCGGGTGGCCGAGGATCCGCGCATCGATGCGTTGCGCGGCAAGATCCGATGCCATGAAGATCCCGCCTTCACCCGCGATTATCACGATCCGGAAAAACGATCGATCGCCAATGCGCTGACGGTGGAGTTTACCGACGGCAGCCGTCTGGATGAGGTGGCGGTGGAGTATCCTATCGGCCATGCGCGGCGGCGCGAAGAGGGCATCCCGCTGCTGATCGAGAAGTTCAAAACCAACCTGGCGCGCCAGTTCCCGGCTCTGCAGCAGCAGCGCATTCTCGAGGTGTCGCTGGACCGGCAGCGGCTGGCGCAGATGCCGGTCAACGAGTATCTCGATCTGTGGGTGATCTGACGCGAGCGGCGCTGACAAGCCACGTCGGCGCCGCTATGATGGACGCTCCGTTCCCGTCCCTCTTCTTATCAGGTGATTCATGATTGATGCCGCAACGCTGTTGTTGTTTTCCGGTGCCTGCGTGGCGCTGGCGCTGACCCCCGGCCCGGATATGCTGCTGATCGCTTCGCGCAGCGTCAGCCAGGGGCGGCGCGCCGGTTTCGCTTCGCTGGCGGGCATTCAGCTCGGCACGTATTGTCACGCGCTGGCGGCGGCGCTGGGGTTGTCGCAACTGTTCGTCGCGGTGCCGCTGGCTTACGACGCGGTGAGAATGCTGGGCGCCGCCTATCTGCTCTATCTGGCGTGGAAAACGCTGCGATCCGGCAGCAGTTTGCAGGCTTCCGCCGGGTTGCAGGCGGTGCCGACGGCGCGCATCTTCCGCCAGGGGCTGTTCACCAATATCCTCAACCCGAAAATGGCGCTGTTCGTGCTGGCGCTGTTTCCGCAGTTTATCGATCCGCGTTCAGGCTCGGTGGTGGTGCAGATGCTGGCGCTGGCGACGGTGCTGAATCTGGTGGGCTTGCTGATTAACGGCGGGGTGATCCTGGCGGTCAGCGGCATGAAAAGCCGCTTTGCCGGCCGCCGCTTCAGCGCCCGCTGGCCGAACTACCTGCTGAGCGGGGTGTTCGCCGGGCTGGCCTGCAAGCTCATTTTCGACAGCCGCCGCTAACCCTCGCGCAGCAGCGCTTCAAACGCCGCGCTGGCCGGTTCGTCCGGCAGCGCGCTGTACATCACCAGCCGCAGGTGATTCTCTTCGTCGACGATGAAAGAGGCGTGGTCAAAGGTGACCGGGCCGATTTCCGGGATGGCGAAGCTGCGCCGTCCCTGGCAGCGCCCGTGAATGTCGTGCTGCCGCCAGAGCTGGCGGAACTGCGGCGACACCCGCTCCAGCGCCTGTACCCGTTGGCGCATCACCTCATCCTCCGGCGCGCGAGCGTAGTCGCGGCGGAAGCTGGCCAGGATTTGCGGCGCCTGCGCCCGCCACTCCAGCAGGCGCGCATTGAGCTGCGGATCGGCAAACAGCATCCACAACATGTTGCGCTCTGCCGGCGGGCGTTCGGCGATGGCGAACAGCCGCTGTGCCGCCGGGTTCCAGGCGATGATGTCCCAACTCAGGTTCATGACGTAGGCCGGCCGCAGCGCCAAATCGTCCAGCAGCCGCCGCACCAGCGGCGAGACCTGGCACCACTGATGGCCGACCGGCACCGGCGGGCGCTGATGCGCCAATAAAAACAGGTGGTAGCGGCCGGCGGCGTCGAGCTGCAGCACCCGCGCCAGGTTTTCCAAAAACGCCACCGACGCATTGATTTCCCTGCCTTGTTCCAGCCAGGTGTACCAGGTAAGGCCGACGCCGGCCAGCGCCGCGACCTCCTCGCGCCGCAATCCCGGCGTGCGGCGGCGGCTGCCGCTCGGCAAACCGACCGCCTGTGGCGACAGCTGTTCTCGCTTTTGACGCAGAAAATCCGCCAGTTCGTGGCGAGTGCGCTCGAGGGTGCGTGGGGGCATGGCGGCCGTCCTGTTGCTGTTAGTAATAGTATAAGTGGCTATATAGTAACAGTTTAAAACATGTTTCATACTGCGGCCATCATAATCTCTGGAGGTGGTATGGAACATTCATTATCTCGTGAACGGCGAGGGTTGGCCGGCCTGCCGGTGCTGCTGTTGGGCGGCTTCGTCACGGTGTTCGATCTGTTTGTGGTCAACGTGGCGGCGCCGGTGATCCAGCGAGAATTCGCCGCTGATTTTGCCGGCGTCGGGTTGATCGTCGCCGGTTATGAACTGGCGTTCGGGGTGCTGTTGATCGCCGGCGGGCGTCTGGGCGATCGCTTCGGACGTCGGCGTCTGTTCAGCCTCGGCATGCTGGGATTCACGCTGACTTCACTGCTGTGCGGGTTGGCGGGATCGCTCAGCCTGCTGATCGCCGCGCGTATTCTGCAGGGGGCGGCGGCGGCGCTGCTGTTTCCGCAAATTTACGCCTTGATGCGGGTGCTGTACGAGCCGCAACAGCGGCGGCGCGCCTTCGCCTGGCTGGGCATGACGCTGGGGCTGGCGGCAATCTTCGGCCAGATCCTCGGTGGTTTTATCATCGAGGCCAACCTGTTCGGCAGCGGCTGGCGCATGATCTTTCTGATTAATCTGCCGATCGGCGCGCTGGCGCTGTGGGCGGCGCGGCGCATTCCCGAATCGCGGGTGGCGCAGGCGCAGCGGCTGGATGGCGTTGGCCTGGGGCTGGCGGCGACCGGCCTGTCGCTGTTGCTGCTGCCGCTGCTGGAAGGGCCGGCGCGCGGCTGGCCGTGGTGGATCGCGCCGATGTTGGCGCTGGCAATGCTGACGCTGTGGGGCTTCCTGCGTTGGGAGCGCCGTCTGGCGCAGCGCGGCGACGATGCGGTGCTCGATCCGGCGCTGTTCCGCCAGGCGGGCTTCGCGCCGGGTATGGCGGTGGTGCTGGCGATTTATGCCACCGCTTCCTCGTTTTTCTTGTGTTTCGCGCTGCTGCTGCAGGCGGGGGCGGGGCTGACGCCTTTTCAGGCGGGCAGCCTGTTCGCCCCGGCCAGCGCGGCCTTTATGCTGGCGTCGATGTTGGCGCCCCGGCTGGCGCTGCGTTGGGGCAACCGTGCGTTGAGCGCGGGCGTGGCGATTTACGCCGCCGGGCTGGCGCTGCTGATGGCGCAGGCGCTGTGGGGCGCGGCGCTGGCGCATCCGCTGCGGCTGCTGCCGGGGTTGGTGGTGCTGGGATTCGGCCAGGCGCTGAGCATGACGCCGCTGCTGAATCTGGTGCTCGGTTTGGCGCACGAGCGGCAGGCGGGCATGGCGGCGGGGCTGGTTGCCACCGTGCAGCAGGTGGGGGGCGCGCTGGGCATCGTGGTCAGCGGCGTCGGTTTCGTGCCGCTGCTGGCGCACGGCGGCGCGGCGGAGCGCTATGCCGAGGCCTTTGCCGGCGCCATGGTATTTAATCTGTTGGCGATGGGCGTCGCCCTGATCTTGTTAAACCGGATCACGCGAAATAGTCAGAAAGCGGATCTTAAGTAGGCCGCCGGCGGGTGCTTTACTGTCGTCATGATGAGAGAGCGTAAGGAGCCACACTGATGTTTCAACCCGCCGCATTTCGCGAAGACGATCTGGATGCCCAACTGGCGCTGGTGCGCGCCCACCCGTTGGGGCTGCTGGTCAGCCACGGCGAGCAGGGATTGACGGCCGATCCGCTGCCGTTTCTGGCCGATGTCGAACAGGGGCAGATCCGGCTGCGGGCGCACCTGGCGCGCGCCAACGAGCACTGGCGGCGGCTGCAGCACGCGGCGGAATGCCTGGTGATTTTTCAGGGGTTGGAGGGCTATGTGTCGCCCGGCTGGTATCCGAGCAAGCGCCAGACCGGCAAAGTGGTGCCAACCTGGAATTACAGCGTGGTGCAGCTGTATGGCGTGCCGAAGGTGACGGACGACCCGGCCTGGCTGCGGCGCCAGCTGATCGATCTGACCGCGCAGCAGGAAGGAGGGCGCCCGGCGCCCTGGCGGCTCGACGACGCGCCGGCCAACTACATCGCCGCGCAGCTTAAAGGCATCGTCGGTATTGAGATCGCCGTCACCCGGCGCGAAGGCAAATGGAAGATGAGCCAAAACCGCAGCGCCGACGATGCCGATGGGGTGATCGCCGGGCTGCGCGACGGCGATGAAACGCAGCGGCGGCTGGCGGAGGAGGTTGAGCGGCGGCGCGGATAGGGTATGCTAACCGAAGAGTGAGCAAGGGGAACCTTCGGATGGATTACACCAAAATTATCAAAGAAATAGGCCGCGGCAAAAACCATGCGCGCGACCTGGACCGGCAGACCGCCTTTGAGCTGTATCAGGCGATGCTGGCCGGGGCGGTCCCCGAGCTGGAGCTGGGCGGCATTCTGATCGCGCTGCGCATCAAGGGTGAGGCCGAAGAGGAGATGCTGGGCTTCTACCAGGCGATGCAGCAGCAGGTGTTGCCGCTGCAAGCGCCGCAGGGGCGGCCGCTGCCGGTAGTGCTGCCGAGCTATAACGGCGCGCGCAAGCAGGCCAGCCTGACGCCGCTGCTGGCGTTGCTGCTCGCGAAAGTGGGCCTGCCGGTGGTGGTGCATGGCGTGCTGGACGACAGCACTCGCGTGACCAGCGCCGAGATTTTCCGCGCCCTGGGGCTGCCGTGGTCGGAACAGGCCGTTCACGCCCAGCAGCGTCTCGATAACGGCGAGGCGGTATTCATGCCGGTTTCCACGCTGTCGGCGCCGCTGGCGCGGCAGCTCGGGCTGCGTTGGCGCATGGGGGTGCGCAACAGCGCCCATACGCTGGCCAAGCTGGCGACGCCGTTCGGCGAACAGGATGCGCTGCGCCTCGCCAGCGTCTCACACCCGGAGTATGTCGGCCGGGTGGCGTCGTTTTTCCGCCAGATCGGCGCCCGCGGGCTGTTGATGCACGGCACCGAAGGCGAAGCCTACGCCAACCCGCTGCGCTGCCCGCAGATTCATTATATTGCCGGCGGCGAACAGCGCGTGTTGCTGGAGCGCACCTTGCAGGATGAAACGCCGACGTTGCCGGCGGCGAAAGACGCGGAAACCACCGCGCGCTGGACCGAGCGCTGCCTGGCGGGCGAGGTGGCGATCCCGCAGGCCATCCAGCGGCAGATCGCCTGTTGCCTGGTGGCCGCTGGCGAGAGCGAGACGCTGGAACAGGGGCTGCAGCGCCTGCATCAGGCCTGAGCGCGACTATACTGGGATATTTCCTCATCGGCTGAGAAGGACGGTTATGCAACAGGCTCTCGATTACTTCAATCAATTGAACCAGGATTACCTCGACGTACACCGCGCCAAAGAAGAGCTGTTCTGGCAAAACTACATGGGCACCGGCGGTGAAGAGGTGTCGGCGCGCTTTGCCGCCGCGGAAAGCGCCTATAAGCGCTTTATCGCCGAACCGCGCCGGCTGGCGGAGATCCGCAATCTGCTGGCCGGGCTGGAAGCGTTGCCGCAGACGGCGCAGCGCGATGCGCTGATCCACGGCCTGCAAGGTTGGCTGCGTTTCTTCGACTGCAACGCCATCGAAGATCCGCAGGCGCAGGCGCTGTTGGATCAGATCATCCACGCCGAATCCGATCTCTACGCGCGCCGCAAGGGCTATCAGGTTACGCACCTGAACGCCGAAGGCCGGCGGGTGGCGGCCTCGCTCGGCGAGCTGTTGACCAACCAGGCGACCAACCCGAACGAAGACTACCGCCGCAGCTCGCAGCAGGCGCTGCGCGATCTGGAGCAATGGCTGCTGCATAACGGCCTGCCGGAACTGATTGGCCTGCGCAACCGCTTTGCGCGCCAGATGGGCTATCGCAACTATTTCGACTACAAGGTGAACAAAACCGAGCGCATGACGCCGGAGCAGCTGTTCGCCATTCTGGATCGCTTCGAGCGGGAAACCCGCGAGGCCAACGCGCGCAGCCTGCAGCAGCTGGCGGCCGACAAGGGCAGCCAGGCGCTGGAGCCGTGGAACGTGCGCTTTGCCAGCGCCGGCGACGTCACCCGCCAACTGGATCCTTACTTCCCGTTTTCGCGTTCGCTGGAGCGCTGGGTCGACAGCTTCAAACGTCTGCACATCGGCTTTGGCGGCGCCGAGATGAACCTCGATCTGCTGGTGCGCAAAGGCAAGTATGAGAACGGCTTTATGCACGGCCCGGTGCCGCCGTTTGTGCGCCAGGGGGAATGGGTGCCGGCGCGCATCAACTTCACCAGCCTGGCGCAGCCGGGGCAGGTGGGCAGCGGCGCTTACGGGCTCAACACCCTGTTCCACGAGGGCGGCCACGCGGCGCATTTCGCCAACATTCGCCAGAATGCGCCGTGCTTCTCGCAGGAATTCCCACCGACCTCGATGGCCTATGCCGAAACCCAGTCGATGTTCTGCGACAGCCTGCTGGACGACGCCGACTGGTTGAAACGCTATGCGAAAAACGCCGCCGGCGAAGCGGTGCCCGATGCGCTAATCGAAGCCGGTATCGCGGCGCGCCAGCCGATGCGCGCGTTCAACGAACGCCATATCCTGCTGGTACCGTACTTCGAGTGGGCGCTGTATCAGTGGGATGACGAGCAGCGCACGCCGGAAGCCATCACCGCGCTGGCGCGCGAGGTCGAGCAGAAGATCCTCGGCATCAGCGGCAGCCCGCGCCCGACGCTGGCGATCCCGCACCTGCTGTCGCTGGAGTCCGCCTGCTCTTATCAGGGTTATCTGCTGGCGATGATGGCGGTGGAACAAACCCGCCAGTTCTTCCTGCAGCGCGACGGTTACCTGACGGACAACCCGGCCATCGGCCCGGATCTGGCGCAACACTACTGGTTGCCGGGCAACAGCGTCAGCCATGACGACACGCTGCGCAGCCTGACCGGCGAAGGGTTCAACCCGGACTCTCTGGCGCAGGCCTGTAACCAGACGGTGGCGCAGGCGTGGCGCGAGGCGCAGCAGACGATGGCCGCCGCCGCCGCGCGCCCGCAGCCGCCGGCGGATTTCGATTTGGAGGCGCATATTCGGGTGGTGGACGGCGAGACGGTATTGGCGGACAACGCCGATGGCGACGAACGGATGTGTCGCGATTTCGCCGCGGCGATAGAGGCGCGTTTGGTTTAAGGCTGACAATAAAAAAATCCACGCGGCAGCGTGGATTTTATTTAATGATAAAATCTGGGCGTTATTTTATTCGAAATAGACGTCGGGATTATCGGCCAGGGAAACGAAGCTCTTGGTGTTTCTATCCAGCGTACGAATTTCGCCGCTTTCGATGTCGTACACCCAGCCGTGCAGGCGCAGCCCGCTGTTGCGCAGACCCACCGCAACGGAAGGGTGGGTTTTGATATTATTTAGCTGGGCGATAACGTTCTCTTCCACCATAGCGTTAACTTTGTCTGTTTCGCTATTCCAGGTTTTCTTCTCGACCACCGCTTTGGCCGCATCCGCGTAGTGCAGCCAGTGGGCTACCGCAGGCATGGGATCGAGGCATTGGCAGGACGCGATAGCCTTCATGGCGCCACAGTTCGAGTGGCCACAAATCACGATATCAGTTACGCCCAGCGCCACTACCGCGTATTCGATAGTCGCAGAAACCCCACCCGGCTCCGGGCCAAAGGAAGGGACGATGTTACCGGCGTTGCGAATAACGAACAGTTGCCCAGGCTCTTGTTGCGTCACCAGCTCGGGCACCAGGCGGCTGTCAGAACAGGAAATAAACAGCGCTTTGGGATTTTGGCTGGAGGCCAGGCTGCGAAAGAGTTCCTTACGCTGCGGGAAAATCTCTTTCTGGAAACTGAGGAAACCTTCAATGATATGTTGCATACAACGCTCTCTGCATCTGTAGTCTGCGTAATATGATAATCATCCTCTTCCGTTAGTCCAGCAATGGCACGGTAAAAAAATGTGTGTACATATCCCCTGTAAACCACATTAAATACGGGGTTTAAACCCGTTTCCGGCAGAATTGTCCGGTTCGCTTACGCGTGGGTTGCTGATAAAGCGGGTAGCAAAAAACCGGCTGTCGTGCCCATGCAGCGCTGACGCAAGCGAAGATAAAAAAAGCCCGCCGGGGTGATATCCGGCGGGCTTTTTGGCGTCTGGTGCGGTGATTATTTGTAGATAACCGCGGTGGCGTGCATCAGGTTGTTACCGCTGGTCGAAGTGATGGTGAAGGCCTTGGCGCCTGCCGCATCGGCTTTGGCGGCCAGTTGAGACTTCAGGCTGCTCAGGTCGGTCGCGCCGCTGGCGACGATCACGCCGGCTTTTTCGAATTGGGCGGCATCCTGGGCGCTGACGTGTTCAGCGGCGAAAGTGGTGAAAGAAACGGTGGCCAGGGCGATAGCGGCAGCAAAAGTTTTGATGGTTTTCATGTTCGTCATTCCTGTCAAAGTGAATTAGGGAGAAAGGGGGTTGCCTTTCGATGGGAAGATTATTGCGCAGTGACAGGCGGGATGAAATCGGAGAGTGTTGATGGGTTTGTTCAGATTTTTTGATTGTTAATCCCCCCGTTTATCTTCTGCCTAAACGGGGGAGACGATCAGCGCGTCGGGCGCGCCAAATCGAAACGGTGCTGTTCGGAAATGCCGTAGTAGGCGGTCGGGCCGCCGGCGCGCAGAATAGGTTCGGCAGCGGCGGTCTGGTAGACGCCGTGTTCGTCCAGCAGCGCCGGATCGAGGTGCACCGCCACCACCTCGCCCAATACCAGCCAGGTTTCCACCTGTTCACCGGCGGCGGTTTGCAGCTGAATGCACTGGGTCAGCCGGCATTCGAAGTTAACCGGGCTTTCGGCCACGCGCTCGGCTTTGACCCGGCGCCCGGGCAGCGGCGTGACGCCGGCGAAGGCGAATTCATCCTCGCCGCGCGGCAGGGGGATGGAACTGTTGTTCATCGCTTCCGCCAGCGGGCGTGTCGCCAGGTTCCAGACGAATTCGCCGGTTTCCACGATATTCGCCACGCTGTCTTTCCAGCCGGTGCTGGCGAAACCGATGATGGGCGGACGGTAGTTGAAGCAGTTGAAAAAGCTGTAGGGCGCCAGATTGCGCAAGCCGGCGGCGCTGCGGGAAGAGATCCAGCCGATGGGGCGCGGGCCGACGATGGCGTTCAGCGGATCGTGCGGCAGGCCGTGGCCGGCGGCGGGTTCATAATAATAACGAGATTCACGGCTCATGGGGGATCCTGTGGCAATCGATGAGGTTTTCATTGTGCCGGGTTTCCCGCCGCTGCGCCATTGCGGGCGGGATGTGTTATCTTACGCGCCGGAAATACCTTCAAGAGAGCCCGTCACGGTGGAAAAAAAGAAAACCTTCCCGCAGCAGAAAAGCGGCCTGCATCCGCGCAACCGTCATCGTTCACGCTATGACTTCCCGGCGCTGATCGCCAGCTGCCCGGCGTTGGCGCCGTTCGTAAAACCGAACGCCTGGGGCGATGTGTCGGTGGACTTCGCCGATCCGGCGGCGGTGAAAATGCTCAACCGTGCGTTGCTGCAGCACTTTTACGGCATCGAACACTGGGATATTCCGGCGGACTACCTGTGCCCGCCGATCCCCGGCCGCGCCGATTATCTGCACCACCTGGCGGATCTGCTGGCGACCAGCAACGGCGGCGAGATCCCGCGCGGCAAGGGCGTGGCGATCCTCGACGTCGGCGTCGGCGCCAACTGCATTTACCCGATCGTCGGCCTGCGCGAATACGGCTGGCGTTTCACCGGGTCTGAAATCGATTCGGTGTCGCTCAACGCGGCCAAAATGATCGTCGAGATGAACCCGACGCTGCGCAACAGCGTGCGTCTACGGTTGCAAAAACAGCCTGAGCTGATTTTTAGCGGCATCATCGGCGCGGCCGAGAAATTTGACGCCACCCTGTGCAACCCGCCGTTCCACGCGTCCGAGCAGGAAGCGCGCGCCAGCACCCGCCGCAAGCTGCATAAATTGGGCAAAGGGGAAGTGGCCGACAAGCCGGTGCAAAACTTCGGCGGCAAGAACAACGAACTGTGGTGCGAAGGTGGCGAAGAAGCCTTCGTGCGCAAGATGGTGGAAGAGAGCGTCGGCAAGGCCAACAACTGCCTGTGGTTCACTTCGCTCATCTCGAAAAACACCACGCTGCCGGCCATTTACCATGCGCTGAAGGTGGCGGGCACGGCCGAGGTGCGCACCATCGAGATGGCGCAAGGGCAGAAGATCAGCCGCTTTGTCGCCTGGACCTTCCACGACGCCGAGCAACAGGCCGCCTGGGCAGCCGAACGCTGGCGCTAATCCTTCCGGTGCCTCGGTATGGGAGCAAAGTCCCATACCGAGGGCCGGTTTTCCCCGTTTTATTGACTTATCGCATCAGCATTTCTTAACTGTAGAAATACCAATAAAACCCATTCAGGCAGTGTGCAATGTCTCTTTTCACGATGCAGGAGACAGGCCGCGGTGCAGCCATGCCGCGAACGTAATCCATCACACTGACGGGATTTATTATGATTCCTTTAGCTACGCAACAAGAGGTCGGCGCCTTAATTATCGGCATTTTCGGGCGTTTGCCGACGGCGGCGGAAATCGATTACTACGACAGCGCATTTGATATCGGCAGCCAGCCGCCCGCCTATATGGCCAGTATTTTAATGAGCCAACCCGATGCCGCTTGGATGAACGGCCAAAGCGAATACGACATTCTCAGCCAGGTTTATTTCTCCGTTTACAATACCGCTCCCGATCCGGATTACATCAATGCCTTGCTGCAGCAGGGGCATTTCAACAGCGCTGTCGCCAGCGTTGTCATCGAACTCTTCAACTATCCGGGGGACGATCCGGTAATGCTGGCGCAGCGTGATGCGCTCGATCAGCGCATTGCAGAAGGTTTGTATCCCGGCACTGCAGCCGATGCCGCCGGCGGAAGCGGCGACGCGCAGGCGATGTTTTATCTGCTGCGAGCGCCCTGGCAGACCGATGAAATTGCCCATGACGGCAAGCTGCTCAATCAGGGGGGCAATCTGGCGGCGTTGGCGCAGAGCAAGATTGCCACCCTGCCAATCAACGATCTTTCCGATCATGACTTCATTTTGCATCTGTTCGCTCAGGGATTTGAACGGCCACCGACGGCTCCTGAACTTGCCACTTACCAGCAACGACTGGCGGAGGGCGCGACGCGTGGCGATCTGCTGGTGGATATGATCGCGCAGTTGCGCGGGGTGGTGGCGCCGGAAGATGCTGCGGCTCAACAGCATTTCAATGCGGCGGGCCAGGAATATTCGCCGGGCGAACTGCCGGCGACCGAGTATCTGGAGCAAATAGCGGCGCTGTTCCGTGCATTGCCCGAGCGGGCGGTGGACAGCGCTTCGCTGGACAATTGGAGCAAGACGCTGGCCTCCGGCACGTTGAGCTATACCGAATTGGTCACGGCCCTTCTGGCGACGCCGGAATTTCAGGCGCAGGTCGGTGGTTTGCAGGGCGACGACTTTATTCAGCACGTCTATCAGGCGGTGCATGGCCGGGCGGCGGATGAACAGCAGCTGGAACACTATCGGGCATTGGGCGGCGACAAGGCACTGGTCACGCAGGCGGTGATTGCCGATCTGATCAATGCGTCGCCGGCAGGTGACGTTCAGTATGAACAGTGGATGTTCGCGCGCGATGTCGGCGCCAGCCTGGCGTATAAAACGACCGCTTCTCTCGCCACCAGCGAGGGCGGCGGCAACGCGTCGGGTACGGTGAATACGCATGCTCACCATACGCTGAGCAATGCGGAAACCGCCGTGCTGTTCAGGGTATTCCTGCATGCTGACGCGGACGTCATGGTTGACCTGAGCTATGCCTCGCAGCTTTCTTATCTGATCGTCAATGGCGACGCTGCGGCGGATATCTGGCTGCATAATAACCCTGCCGCTCGGTATGGGGTGGACATGACGGTAAACAATGCCAATGTGATAATGCATGGCACCTATGGCGACGATCGGGTGCAGCTCACCTCGCAGGCCGACCTCGCCGCCGCCCAAGGGCACTTTTATCTGAACAACGGTAATGACAGTCTGCTGTGGGGAGGCAATGCCAATGGCGGCGCCAATCATGTGGGGTGGGTGTTCAGCGCCGATGGCGGTGACGGGCACGATATTTTGTCCGCCAACCTGATCGTCAAAATGACCTCGACGCTCGATCTTTTTGGCGCGCGCATCAGTACGGTGAGCAGCAACGCCGCCAATTTCAGTCATTTCGAACAGATAGATATGGCGGGTTATATCGGCCAGGCGGAAGCCACGTTGACGCAAATCGGTTGGAACGGTTACAGCACGAAAGCGCTGGCGACGAGTGCTCATGTGTTTGACTACGGGGTATTGAGTGGCAACGCCACCGTAGAGGGAACGGACGGCGGGACGATCGTACAGAGCTGGGCGGCGCAGGCGCTTGGCCGTGAGGGATTACTGTTGTCCGGCCGGGCGGATAACGTCAAGGTGATCAACGCCAATGCCGATGCGGCACGCCTTGAAATCAGCGGCATCGGCGATCATGCGGACAGCCGGCTTGAGATAGCCTTCCTTGAGAATGCCACCGCTCGTTTCGACCTGTTGTTATCCGGGCGCGGTAACGCCGGCTCATTGGCGCTTGACTCGCATGGCGATGAAAACCCATTGACGCTGATCGCCGTCACCACCGGCGCCTGGGGAAATGGCGCGCTGACGCTGACGGGGCAAAATGATCAGGTGCAAGACATTACGTTGTCCGGCGGCGCGAATTTCAACCTGACGCTGACCGAGGGGTATACTCAGGTCCGCCTGGTTGACGCTTCGGCCTTCGCCGGTAATGGGTTCACCCTGACGTCCTCTCATGGCGGCAGCGGTGACGGCACGATCATTCAAATGTTGGATTCGCTGCCGTTAAGTGGTGACGCGCAGGCCAAATTGGCGCCGCTGCTGGAAGATCTTGGGCTACAGGGCGAACAGCTGCTGGTCAAAGGCGGGGGAGGCAGCGATCAATTTAACGTGCTGGGAGACACGACGATCGTGGCCGGCGCAGGGAAAAGCCACGTGACGCTGCACAGCAGCACGGCGGCGTCAGGCGTGACGTTAAAAGACTTTTCGCTGACGCAGGGCAGCATCGACGATGTGCTCTCAGGCCTGCGGATCGTTCATGGTACCGGCGGCGGCGCGCTGGCAGATTATGGCGTCAGCGATGCGCAAGGCGTGGAGGCGAGAATCGGCGCCCTGACGGCCGAACAAGGAAGCAGTGCCAGCCAGCTGTTGGCCGCGTTGCTCGATCTCGGCCAGCCCGGCGCGTTGAGCGCCAAGGTCGGGGTCAGTAGCGTTCTCGGCGGGCAAAACAGCAGCTATCTCATTGTCGATAACAATGATGACCACCGTCTGGATGAAGCGGACAGCGTCATCCTGCTTTTGGGACAGGATCATCAAAGTTTGCTCAACGAACTGCGCTATATTCCGGAAATCATGCTCAACGGCACGGTGGTTGAGCCGGAGCCTCTGGTCGCGTAAGGGCAATGTTTTAGCTCAACGGCGCCGGTTATCCTGCCGGCGCCGACAAAAATCCGCATTTTACCTTTCAATTTTCATCACTTACGTTATTCTCAATACGGAATTAATAATAAAAATCTTAGGCTGTTGGTTTATTTAAATTCTAATAATTACTTTACTGAATAAATAAATTCAATCCGGTTAATAGCAATAACCAGAAGGAACGGCGCTGCCCGTTCCTTCCGCGATGGCACGTCTGCGTGTGGGCGCGGCACGTGGCCAGGCAAAAATAAGAAAAGCGCCATCATCTGCCACAAGGACTACACCTTATGCTGTTACGATTCAGTCAGTTAACTACCCACAAAGGCGCCGAACTGAGCGCGATAGAACACGCCGTTCCGATGATCGTATTCTCGCCCGATGGCACGGTATTGCGCGCCAACGATCTTTTCCTCAACACGCTGGGATTTCAACGCGATGACGTGATTGGCCGGCATCACCGTATTTTCTGCGATCCGAACTATGTTGCCAGCCCGCTATACCGCAAACATTGGGAGACGCTGAATAAGGGCCAACCCATTACGGACACCATAAAGCGCATCGCGAAAAACGGCGAGGCGGTGTGGCTGCAAGGCACCTATGCGCCGGTGCTGAATAAACAGGGTAAGGTGGTGGAGATCGTCAAGATTGCCAGCGAAGTGACCGAGCGAGTGACCCAGGCGCAGGAGCATCGCAGCCTGCTGGCGGCGCTGAATCGATCGATGGCGATGATCGCTTTCACGCCGCAGGGCACCATCGTCAGCGCTAACGACAATATGCTGGCGCTGATGGGCTATCGGCTGGAAGAGGCGTGCGGGCAGTCGCATGCGGTGCTGTGCCCGCCGGAGTTCGCCAATTCCGACGATTATCGGCGGCATTGGCAGCGCCTGGCGCGCGGCGAGTTCATCACCGGGCGTTTTGAGCGCCTCAACCGGCGCGGCGAACGGGTATGGCTGGAGGCCAGTTACAACCCGATCCTCGACAACGAAGGCCAGGTGGTGAAGGTGGTGAAGATTGCCCAGGACATCACCCGGCTGATGCAACAGCAGCAGCATGAAGAAGAGATGGTGCGCAACGCGCATCATCTGTCGCTCGATACCGATCGGCAGGCGGCGCAGGGCGCGATCATCGTGCAGCAGGCGGTGAAAGGCATGCAGCAGGTCGAAGCGGCGGCGCGCGAAACCTCGGACGTGGTCACCGAGCTGGGCAAGTGTTCTCAGCAGATCGGCACCATCGTCGAAGCCATTCGTAAAATCGCTTCCCAAACCAACCTGCTGGCGATTAACGCCTCGATCGAAGCCGCCCACGCCGGTGAGCACGGGCGCGGTTTTGCGGTGGTCGCCAACGAAGTGCGCACGCTGGCGGAACAGTCGCGTAAGGCGGCGACCGAGATTGAGCGCATGACCAAGTCTATCCAGCAAGGCGTGGCGGCGGCGATTGCCGGCATGGCAACCTGCGTAGAGCAGGCCGGCGGCGGCGTGGCGCTGACCCACGATGCCGGGGAAGTGATCAACCAGGTCAACATCGGCATGCACGACGTCGTGAAACTGATGCAGGCGTTTACGTCGGTGAAGCAGGGCGACGCGCTGCACTGAGTTTTCACCACGCCGCCCGCCGAAAACAGGGGCGGCGTTTTTATCTTCCCGCCGATTCACACGCCGTTGAGCCGTGGTTCAATTTTACCGGCCTATGCTATCCTTAAATGTGAACGAACGTTTGTTCATTGATGTTTATTCGATGGCGCCAGGCGCCCCCCTTCACCGTTTCGGGAGTTGCCGATGGGAAACCGAGAAAAGATTGTCGAGGCCGCGCTGCACAGCTTTACCCATAAGGGATTTCACCAGACCAGCATGCGGGATATCGCGCAGACGGCGGGCGTCAGCGTCGGCAACCTCTATAACCACTTTACCGGCAAGGAGGCGTTGATCGGCGAGATTGCGCTGCTGGAAAACGGCGTATTCACCGAGTTTGCCGCCGGATTGTGGGCCGACAGAAAGCGGCCGAAGCAGGCTCTGTCGGCCTTTTTTACCGCCTATCACGCTTTTGTCGCTGAGCCGGCCAATGTGCAGTTGTCGGCGGAGATCGTGGCGGAGGTGGCGCGCAACCCGGCGTTGGCCGAGCCGTTCGGCGCTAACCAGCGGCAGCTGATTGAGGCGCTGGCGACGGTTATCGCCGAGGCTCAGCAAACCGGTGAGATTGCACCGGCGATAGCGCCGTTACCGCTTGCGCAGCTGGTGTTGGACGTGATCGAAAGTCAGGCCTGGCGGCAGGCGATCTTTGCGTCGTCCGCGCCGGAGGAGACCACGCCGGTGCGGCTGTTGGAACAGCTGCTCTACCGGCATCCCTAGTCGAGGTGGATATGCTGCACATTGAGCCGTACCACGATGCTGACCGCCTGCAAACGGCGGCGCTGATCTACGCTGCGTTCTGCGACAAGTTCCAGCGCGCGCCGTCTGAGCCCCCGCCTTCAGTGGCGTCTGTTCTATCGGCTGTGGCGTTGGAAGCAAGGCGGCAGCCGGGAGCGCAGCTTCGTGGTGAAGCAGGATGAACAGGTGGTGGCGGCCTTTGCCCTCAATGCGGCCGCTGGCGAGAACAACGCCGGGCGGCGTCCGCATGCCTTGCCGATTTGGCGGCTGTGCCGCCGCTATGGTTGGCTGAACGTTTGGCGCATGTATCTGCAAATGGCGGTGTTGCGGCACACCCCGGCGGCCGATGAACTGTATCTCTCTTACTTGGCGGTAGCCGAGAGTCAGCACGGCAAAGGGGTGGGCAAGCGGCTGCTGCAATGGATGAACGACTACGCTGCCGGGCAAGGCGCGGGCCGGTGCCTGAGCCTGCACGTCAGCCGGCGCAACGTGGATGCGCTGCGCCTGTATCGGCGCTGCGGTTTTCAGGTGCGGCGAGAAGAGCATTACGCTGCGTTGGGATGGCTGTTCGGTCAGGCCGACTGGGTGTTGATGGAGAGACGCTGCGGGGAGGCGACGTGCGCAAAATAGGACTGTGCAGCGTGGTGCTGTTCCTGCTGGCGTTCGGCTGGGTCATTTTCGTCAACGACTTTCGCTTCGTCACTGAACCGGTCACGGTGACCGCCGGCGGCAACCGGCTGACCGGCACGCTGGTGTTGCCGCAGCATGCGCCGGTCAAGCCCGGCGTCGTGGTGTTCGTACACGGTGATGGGCCGGCTAACGCCAGCCGCGACGAAGGCTATTACGGCATTTGGGAGGCGATGGCGCAGCAGGGCTACGCGGTTTTATCCTTCGATAAGCCGGGCGTTGGCGGCTCCGGCGGCAACTGGCTGCATCAGACCATGGCGGATCGCGCGCGGGAAACCGCCGATATCATCGACTGGGCCCGGCGGGACGGGCGCTTCGATGCGCGCTGCGTGGGGCTGTGGGGCACCAGCCAGGCGGGGTGGGTGATGCCGGCGGTGGCGCGTTTGCGCCCCGACATCGCCTTCACGCTGGCGCTGGCGCCGGCGATCAACTGGCTGCGGCAAGGGCGTTATAACACCCGGGCGGCGATGGCGGCGGCAGGGGATGATGAAGCGCTGATCCAGGCGCGCGAGGCGCATTGGCGCCACATTCAGACGCTGCTCGAACAGCCGGACGGCTACGCGCAGTACCGCCGCGAGTATGGCGCCGCCGCTGCATTGAGCGCCGACCGCTGGCACTTTATCCGCGCTAACATGGCCAGCGACGCGACGGCGGAATTGCGGCATTTCACCACGCCGGTGCACCTGATCCTGGGCGGGCGCGACGTCAACGTGGACGCGGACGAAACCGAGCGCGTGTATCGGCAAACGATCCCGGCCTCACTGCTGACGGTGACGCGCATCGACGAGGCCGATCATGTGATGATCAAACCGCTGTTCGCCCGCCATCCGTGGCTGATCAACGTGGTTGGCCTGTTTGCGCCGCGCTCGGTGCAATACGACGCCTACCGACAGGACGTGGCGGCCTTTCTGGCCGCTCAGCCCTGCGGGCGCTAACCGCCGGGGACCGAGGGCGGCGCCTGTTCTTCGTGCGGCTGCGGCGCGCGGGAGATCTGCATCGCCTGCTGCGGCATGCCGATGCCGGCCCGATCGAAATGGATTTTCACCAGCCGATCGAGGGCGTATTGCACCACCCACTGTTTCAGCGCCTGCGTGCGCACCGTCACGCGGGTGGTGAACGAGCGGTCGCCCAACGCCACCACGCCGTTGAAGACCGGCTCGCCAATCAGGAAATGCTTCACCTGTTCATCCTGCTTCAGCGCAGCGACGGCCTGATGCAGCACCTTATTGACCCGATCGATGTCCTCGTCGCGGCTGACGGTGTAGTTGGCGCGATACACTCCGAACTCACGCGCATAGTTGGCCAGCGTGGTGATCGAGGAGTACGGCACGATGTGGTAGACGCCGTAGTCGTCGCGCAGGCCGATCGAGCGGATGGTCATGCGCTCCACGGTGCCGGTGATGCCGCTGACGGTGACATATTCGCCGGTGTTCATGCCGTTTTCGAACTGGATGAACACGCCGGTGATCACGTCTTTCACCAGCGTCTGGGCGCCGAAGCTGATGGCCAGCCCCAGCGCGCCGGCGCCCGCCAGCAGCGGCGCGATGTTCAGCCCCACCTGCGACAGCACGATCATCACGGTAATGGTGCTGATAACGATGGCCAGCACGTTGCGAAACAGCGTCAGCAGCGTGCGTTCGCGCGCGCTCGGCCGCACGCCGTTGCTCAGTTCCAACGCCAGGCGGTGCTCGATGATGCTGGCCATCAGCGTCCAACTGAAGACGGCGATCAGCAGGATCAGCAGGATATGCACCAGCCCGCCGAGCGTTCGCTGGCCATTTTCGCTGCCCGCCCACTGGTACAGGTTGATCAGGTGCCAGGCATCGAGCAGGAACAGCGTCACCGCCAGCACCACCATCACCCGCAGTATCTTCAGCCCGTTGGGGATGTAGGAGTTGATGCGCCGCTCGAGCATCGGATAGCGCAGATTAACGTCGGTCGGCAGCGAAATGCGGCGGAAAATCCAGCGGGTCAGCATGCCGGACAGCAGAGCGCCGACGCCGACCACCAGCAGGCTTTTCACCGTGGCGCTCATCATAAAGCGCAGGCTGTTGCCGATGTCGAACTGGGACAGCACGAACAACACCAGAAAATAGGCGATCGCCAGCAGATGCCAGATATGCCCCAGGCCGCGCAGGATCGCGCTGAAAAACGCCATCGACCGTTCGGCCAGCAGGTTGATCTGTTGCTGTATCGGCTTGCGGTTGTGCAGGATCAGCCAGATGGCGTACAGCGTCAGCGCCAGCATCACCACCAGATTGACGGCGGCGGCGGCCGGGTAGCTGATCTGCACCGCCACCACCGGCACCACCACCATCAGGCCGTAGCCGATCAGGCCGCTGAGCCAGGCGAGGCGCGTGTTCCAGTAGCGCGCGCTCTGGTCGCTGAAGGGGAAGGGGCGCAGGTAGTCGAAGTTGGGGGCGAAAATCAGCCGCAGCACCGCTTTGAAAAACTCAATCACCGCGAAGGCGCTGAGAAACAGGGTCTGCAGCCGCAGAATGGTGGCGCTGTCGGCGTGGACGTGGCGGGCGAACAGGTTGCCCGCCGCCAGCGCCAGCAGCAGCACCAGCAGATCGACGGCGAAAGCGCCGAGAATGGCGGCGGGGCGCTTATACCACGGGCCGCGCTGTAGCCGCGCGTTGTGCCCCCAGCTGCCCATGCGTTTGTACAACGGCGCGATCAGCCGCCGGATCAGGTGGAACAGCGCAAAGGTGACCGCCACCGTCAGCAGAAAGTAACCCAGCGCGCGGAAAAAGCCGGCGGGATTGAAAACGCGCTTCGGACCGGAGTCGATCAGCTTTTGCAGCGCGCCGAGCTTCTGGTTAAAGGTGCCGATGCCCTCCTGCGCCAGCGAGTTCAGGCTGTCGCTCAGCGTGGCCGGCGTTGATTCCTCCGGCGTTGTTGGGGCGGCGGCGGGGGCGTCGCCGGCGGCCTGTTTCAGGTGGTTGATGAGTGCCGCGCGCGCTTTGTCGTCTTGCAGCAGATCGGCCAGCGCGGCGTAGGCGGCCTTCTGCTGCTCGCTCTTGTCGGCGGGCGCGGGCGGCGCGTTTTGCGCCAGCGCCGGTGGCGCGAAGACGTTCAGGGTCAGCAACAGCAGCAGGAAAAGCAGGTGTTCTCGCAGATGAGAACCTCGTCGGGAGTCTGCGTTTGGCGGCATTGTTCCTCTCTTTGGCGTTCTGTGATCGGCGGATGTCAGAGCAATACGATGAAAAACAATGAATATAGTAGGAAAGGTGGCGCGATGTGGCGTGGGAACGCGTGCGGAATGAAAGCGGCGGGCGCGTGGCGCGCCCGCCGTGAAACCGCCAGGATCAGGATACGTGCTGCAGGAACTCCTGCAGACGCGGGCTTGGCGGATGGTTGATCAGGTCGTGCGGGTTGCCGTCTTCGGCAATCCGGCCCTTATCGATAAAGATCAGGCGCGACGCCACTTTTTCGGCAAAGCCGACTTCGTGGGTGACGATGACCATCGTCATGCCTTCCTCGGCCAGATCCTGCATCACCTTCAGCACTTCGTGGCGCAATTCCGGATCGAGCGCGGAGGTCGGCTCGTCGAACAGCATCATTTTCGGCTTCACCGCCAGCGCGCGCGCAATCGCCACGCGCTGCTGCTGCCCGCCCGACAGTTCGGACGGGTAGTGGTGGGCACGCTCCGCCAGACCGACCTTGGCCAGCAGCTCGCGCGCCAGCTTTTCCGCATCGGACTTCTTCGCGCCGCGCACGCGGATCGGGCCGAAGGCGACGTTTTCCAGCGCCGTCAGGTGTGGGAACAGGTAGAACTGCTGGAACACCATGCCGGCTTCCTGGCGGATCAACCGATCGTCCACTTTCGGATCGTTGGCTTTCAGGCCGTCGACGATCAGATCGCCGCTGGTGACCTCTTCCAGCTTGTTGATGCAGCGCAGCAGGGTGGATTTGCCGGAGCCGGACGGCCCGATGATCACCACCACTTCGCCTTTGTCGATCTTCAAATCGATGTTATGCAGCACCTGGGTTTGGCCAAAATGCTTGGAGACGTTTTTAAATTCAATCACAGGATTTTCATCCTTCTTTCCAGACGACGCAGCACGAAGCTCAGCACCAGGGTAATAATCAGATAGATAACCGCCACGGCGCTCCAGATTTCCAGCGCGCGGAAGTTACCGGCAATAATTTCCTGACCCTGACGGGTCAGCTCCGCCACGCCGATCACGATGAACAGCGAGGTGTCTTTGATGCTGATGATCCACTGGTTGCCCAGCGGCGGCAGCATGCGGCGCAGCGCCAGCGGCATAATGACGTAGCGGATGGTTTCGCGGCGCGACAGGCCGAGCGCCAGGCCGGCCTCGCGGAAACCGTTATGAATCGACAGCACCGCGCCGCGGGTGATTTCCGCAATGTAGGCGCCGGAGTTGATCATGATGGTCACCACCGCCGCGGTGAACGGATCGATGCGCAAATCGGTGAACGCCATCGGCAGGGCGAAGTAGATGAACATCACCTGCACCACGATCGGCGTGCCGCGGATCACTTCGATAAACACCAACGCGATGTGGTTGGCGATCCAACCGCCGTAGGTGCGGGCAAAGCCGGCGACGAGGCCGATGATCAGGCCGCCAATCAGACCGAGGACCGAAATCCACAGGGTCATTTTGGCGCCCTCTAACAAGATAGGAATGGCGGGCCAGATGGCGCTCCAGTCGAACTGCATGATATTTCTCCCGGTGATCCCGAACGTGGGTATCAGATACAACGAAGCGCAGGGGGGTAAGCGCCCCCTGTGCTTAAGTTAATAGCTTGCCAAATTCACAGCTTACTTAGGTTCGGTGCCGAACCACTTCTTGTAGATCTCGTTATAGGTGCCGTTCTCACGCAGGGTCTTCAGCGCGCCGTTCACCTTCTCGCGCAGCTCGTCGCTGCCTTTAGGGAAGGCGATGCCATACTGCTGTGCTTCCAGCGAATCGCCTACGGTTTTGAATTTGCCGGCGCCGGCCGTCTTGATGAAGTACAGGATGTTTGGCGTGTCGTGCAGCACCGCATCGGCGCGCTTGGTGCCCAGCTCCATGTAGGCGTTGTCGATGTTAGGGAACTGACGCAGATCCTTGGTTTTGATGTGCTGCTTGGCGTAATCCACCGAGCCGGTGCCGCTCTTCACCGCCACCACTTTGCCGTTCAGATCGTCGATGCTTTTCACGCTGTTGTTGTCGGCGTTGACCATCACCAGCAGGCCGCTCTTGTAGTAGCCGTCGGAGAAGTCGATGGCTTTCTTGCGCTCATCGGTGATGGTGATGCCGGCCAGCGCCAGATCGACGTTTTTGGTCTGCAGCGCCGGAATGATGCCGCCGAAGTCCATTGGCTTCAGGGTGTAGTCCAGCTTCAGCTCTTTGGCGACGGCGGCCCACAGGTCGATGTCGAAGCCGACGTATTTGTCGCCTTGTTTGAACTCAAAAGGAACGAAAGCGGTGTCGGTGGCGACCACCAGTTTGTCTGCTGCGTGGGAACTTACGGCAAAGGCCAGAGAGAGTGCGGCCAGGGAGACTTTAAAAATCGACTTCATGAGAGGAATTCCTGTACAGGTTGCGGATTACCCATTTTTTATATTGCAGTTGGTGCCATGAAAAAATCGTGCCATGTTTTCAACTACTATAAAAACAAAGAGTTATTGCGTGATGTTGTGCCGTAAAGGCGAATTGTTATGGTTATGCACCAAGGTGAGGCACCAAAATGGTGCGTAAGAATTATCTTGGTGCACGGGGCTATCATTAACCAAACTTTGGCTGTGAAACAACCGTTCTTTAACGTTTTTGCTTCAATATTGATAACTAACTCTAACTTTCATGATGCACTGACGGTGCAAGCGGAGCCGCGAGCGGCGAAAAGGGGGCAGATAATGCTAGCGCAACTGGCTGTCTTTGCTGCCGCGCCGGTTGTACAGGCTGGCGGCCGCGTGTTTTTTGTCTTGTTCGGTCTGGCAGGCGAGGCAAAAACGCACGCCGATTAACGCCTTGCGGCGCGCCTCGGGGATCGGTTCTCCGCATTCCTGGCAATAGCGCTCGCTCTCGCCGTGCCCGAGCGCTTCACGCGCGCGCTGCACCGCATCGTCGACGGTGGAATCAATCTGATCTTGTACGGCGCCGTCCGCCGCCCAGCCGCTGGCCATCGTTACCTCCTGACAAAGGAACCTTACCGTTTAATATGGGCCGTTTTTTGTACAATGCAACGGCCGCGCAAAAGAAAACAGGCCGGGCGAAGCCCAGCCTGTTCTGCCCGGAACGACGGGCGCTCTGCAACTTTTTAGCGTTATTCGATGTTGGATTCGATGAACCACAGGAACTTGTCCAGATCGCGCGAAGCGGCGGTGAACATGTCGGCGGTATCTTCGTCTTCCACTTCGGTAATGGCTTTACGGATATCATTCGCGACCGCGCCGTAGCGATCGGCCAGCGCTTTCAGGTGCTCTTGCACGCTGTGGATATTGGTCGGATAGCTTTTCAGCGGCGTCCGATCGTTAACCACCTGTACGGTGCCCAGTGCCACGCCGCCCAGTTGCACCACGCGTTCGGCGAAGGTGTCCTGATGCTCGATGATGGCGGTGCGGAAGCCGTCCAGCATTTCATGGACCGCGATGAAGTTTGCGCCGCGCATATTCCAGTGCGCCTGCTTGGTGATCAACGAAAGATCGATGAATTGCACGACCTGATGGTTCAGCGCCTTGATGGCGGCCAGTTTGACTTTTTCGTCCAGATCGTTACGGGTATACAGCAGATCAGAAGATTTCGTTTTCACCAGTTTAGCGGTACTCATATCAGATATCCTCTTGATTAGTCGTTGTCCTATTTCGTTACGGGATCAATTATAGCAGGGGTATTTATTTTTGCCGTACGAAAATGGCTATTGCACAAATAGGAATGGCCGAATGGCACTATTTTATTTGTTTTTTGTTTTTGTGTAACTTTATGAAAGTTATTGTTATTTCAATTTAAGTTATTATTTGTGTCAGTGAATATTTACCCCTGTTATTTTATTTTTTGCCGGCATGCGGGTTCGGCTAAATATCTGCTTTGTTATCGGGGTGTTAATTTCAAGCCTATTCAGATTGATAGCCGTAATTGATGCGGATAAAGTAAGGGAATTAACCCCGGACTTTATTGGCGAATGATGAAAATTAACGTCGTCGGCACCAGCGGCAGCGGTAAAAGCACCCTGGCGCGTCAACTGGCGGAACGTCTTGACGTTCCCTATATCGAGATGGACAGGCTCTATTGGCGGCCCGAGTGGCAGGGGACGCCCGATGACGCGTTCTTGGCGCGGCTTGAGCAGACGCTGGCCGAAGCGGGAGGAGGCTGGGTGCTGGACGGCAACTACAGCCGCACGCAGGCGATCAAGTGGCGCGAGGTCGATTATATCCTGTGGCTGGACTACGGCTTCTGCCGCACGCTGTGGCAGGCCGTGCGCCGCGCGTGCCGGCGCGCGGCCAGCAAACGCGAGCTGTGGCCGGGCACCGGCAATCGGGAAAGTTTCCGCCGTTCTTTCTTCAGCCGCGAGTCGATCGTGCTGTGGACGATCCGCACTTACTCGAAGAACCGGCGAAAATACCTGGCGGAGATGGCCCGTACCGATGCAGGGCGCCGTTTCAAGCGCTTGCGCTCTCCCCGCCAGGCCGCCGATTTTCTACGGACGCTGCCGCAGGTTCACAGCAGCAGGCGGTGATGGATCCTCACTACCGCTTTCTTGATGTGCTGCGGCCGCTGCCACAGGCAGCCGGTTTTGTGCGCTTCCATCTGGAAAAAGATCGCGAACATGCCGTGCGTCATGTGCAGCGTTTGCGGGTGGCGTTTGATGTCCAGCAGCAGAAGGTCGCTATTTTCCGCGTGGGGATGTTCGCGGTGCCAGTCGCCCGCCAGGCCGTATTCGATGCGTTCTTCGCCGCTGATCAGCAGATGCAGCGCGATGTACTCCTGATGCATTTCGGCGCGCTTTTCCGCCGCCGGCACGGTGGTCAGCGTCATCACGTCCATAAAGATGTTGTCGCCGTCGATCGGGTGATGGCCCAGCGCCAGTTCGGGCAGGTCGCATCGGCGTAACTCGGTCAGGGTTGAAACCAGCGCCGGCGCGAGTCCGCGGCCGAAGCGGGGGTTGAACAGGCTGTTGTGAATCACTGTTATTCTCCATGTGAGCGAAAGTCCAAAGAGCCTGCGATACAGGCTAAGGGGAAGTATGCCGATTTGTCACGAGGAAAACAGTTAACCCGCCTGCATTCCGACGTTGCGGTCGGCAGGCGAGTCAGGCGATCAGGAAAGGCTTTCGAGGCGCGGCTTGGGGCGAATGGTCAGGGCGGAGCCCATGGAGGCGGCGATAATCGCCGCCAGCGCCAGCCATTGCACGCCGCTCAGGTGTTCGCCGAGGAACAGCATGCCGGACAGCGCCGCCATCGCCGGTTCGAGGCTCATTAAGGTGCCGAAGGTGCGCGCCGGAATTTTGGGCAGCGCGATGATCTCCAGCGAATATGGCAGCGCGGTGGAGAGGATCGCCACCGCCAGCGCCACCGGCAGAATATCGAGGTTGAACAGTACGCTGCCGGTTTGCCAGGCGCCGATCGGGCAGAACACCAGCGCGGCGATCAAGGAGCCGAGCGCCACCGTACCGGGGCCGTGATCGCCGCCGGCCTTCTGGCCGAAGATGATATAGACCGCCCAGCAGGCGCCGGCGCCGAGCGCACAGGCGGCACCGAACGGATCGATCCCGCCCACGCCGTGGCCGAGCGGCAACAGGAACCATAACCCGGCGATCGCCAGCGCCACCCAAAGAAAGTCGATCGGCCGGCGCGACGAGAACATGGCCACCGCCAACGGGCCGGTAAACTCCAGCGCCACGGCGATGCCGAGCGGCACGGTGCGCAGCGACAGGTAGAACAGGTAGTTCATCGCGCCGAGCGACAGGCCGTAAATCAGCAGCGGCAAGCGGCTGCCGGCGACGATGCGCATACGCCACGGGCGGAAGATAATGAACAGAATCAGGGTGCCGATGAAAAGGCGCAGCGTCGTAATGCCTTCGGCGCCCACGATCGGGAACAGGCTTTTGGCCAACGAGGCGCCGCTCTGGATAGACACCATGGCGATGATCAACAGACAGATGGGCAGAAGCGCGGAGGGCGCTCTGCCGGAAGTAGATAACGACATCCTTAACGAGCCTTTTTTGCGCCGTTCCTCAGCCTTGAGAAAACGGTCGAAACGGGGATGCGAGCAGTGTAAATGAAATGGCGAAAATCTGTCTGAGAAAAGCGCGCATCGCGGTGAAATCCGCCGATCCTCGGATGAGATGTGGCGGATTTGGTCAAAAAGTGCGCTTTTTCTTAAGAATTATCTGGATATTAAATTGGTGATTTTTGTCACAGAAAGCCGTAGAATACGGCCGAAAATAGAGCGAAAAGAAGCAGATACACTGTTCTTGAAATCTTCTGTTACACGATATAAAGCTTTAGACACTCATTTCAAGGCAGAGTTTCACGCTAATTTTTGTTATATTTTCAAAGCATGAACAAATGGATGTACTTAATAATAAAACGCGTTTGAGGTGGTTATGAAAAAAATTGCATGTCTTTCCGCAGTAGCAGCTTGCGTATTAGCAGTTAGCGCAGGTACCGCATTCGCTGGTCAGAGCACCGTATCCGCTGGCTATGCGCAGGGTGATCTCCAAGGCGTTGCTAACAAGGCCGACGGTTTCAACCTGAAATACCGTTACGAGTTCGACAACAACCCACTGGGTGTGATCGGCTCCTTCACCCACCTGGAAAAAAATCGTTCTGAAAACGGTTTCTACAAGAAATCTCAGTACGATTCCATCACCGCAGGTCCAGCTTACCGCTTCAACGACTGGGCGAGCATCTACGGTGTGATCGGTGTTGGCTACGGCAAAAACATCGACAACGCCCAGGCTGGTGGTAACAAAGGTGGCAACAGCGACTACGGCTTCACCTACGGTGCCGGTCTGCAGTTCAACCCAATCGAAAACGTTGCCCTGGACGTTGGCTACGAGCAGAGCCGCATCCGCAGCGTGGACGTTGGCAGCTGGAACGTTGGCGTAGGCTACCGCTTCTAAGATTTCTTCATGCCTGCGGGCGTGAATGCGCGGCACAGGTTGCCGCGCGGATAAAAAATCCGCCTTCGGGCGGATTTTTTTTATCTGTCATTGGCCGCCGCGCCCCGTCGGCTGCGTCGAAAAGCGTGCGCTGCGGGCATCGCGCTCATAGCCTTGCGGTTCGGTCAGTAAACCGTACAGCTCGGGGCGGCGTCCGTAAATCCAGCGGCGGCCGGTGCTGAGCGGGATCAGCGTCAGATCGAGATCGGCGCTGACCATCCGGTCTTCCGCCGCCCAGGTCTCCGCCACGATGCGGCCGTAGGGATCGAGGATCATCGCATTGCCGGTGCGTACCTCATCGTCATCGCGGCCCACGCCGTTGCTGAACAGCAAAAACAGCCCGTTGTCGTGAGCGCGCGAGGGCAGCCAGCGCATCAGCCAGCCGCGGCCGTGTTCGCCGCGAAAGGCGGCTTCTATCGCCTGCGGATCTTCCGCCCGCCGCTGCCACAGCGCCTGTGGGATCGGCTTCATGCCGTGCGGGCTGCGCGAATGGGTGCCGCCGGTCTGGTGCGGGGCCATCAACACCTCCGCGCCCAGCAGCGCCGTTGCGCGCACATTCTCCACCAGATTATTGTCCCAGCAGATCAATACGCCCACGCGCACGCCCCAGGGGGTGTCGAATACGGTATAGCGATCGCCGCTGGCGATAGCCGGGTGTTCGAAGGCGTGCAGTTTACGGTGCACATGCAGCGCGCCGTCCGGCAGGCATACGGCGTAGGCGTTGTAGCAACGGCCGTCGTCGCCCAGCTCGATCAGCCCGACGCCGATCGCCATGTTGTATCGCTCCGCCAGCGGGCGAATGCGCGCCAGCGAAGGGCTGGCGGCGATCGGTTCCGCCAGCGCCCGCACTTCGACGTCGGACAGATGGCGCACGTGCCAATAGCCGGTGATGCACATTTCCGGGAAGGCCAGCAGCTGTACCTGCTGCTCGGCCGCCTGAGCGATAAAGCGCTCAATGATCGACAGGTTGTAATTCTTATCGTTGGCGCGATGCTGGAACTGCACCGTGGCGGCGCGCAATGAGATGGTCATGGTGTCTCTCCGGTTAGGGTCTGCGTTGATTACAGCAGGTGGATTGATTACTGTATAATCAATTAAATTCCCTATTTGATAACCTGATGGAATGGACATAAAACAACTGCGCGCCCTGGTGGCGCTGGCCGAGCAGGGCAACTATCGACAGGCGGCGAGCCGGCTGTGCATCAGCCAGCCGGCGCTGAGCAAGCAGATTCAGGCGCTGGAAACCCAGCTCGGCGTTCGATTGTTCGAGCGTGGCCGACAGGGCGCGGCGCTCACCGCCGGCGGGCAGCGGCTCTACCCGGAGGTGCAGGCGCTGGTGGAACAGTACCAGCAGTTTCAGCGGCGCGCCCGGCGGGTGGCGCTCGGGGAAGCGGGGCGGCTGGCGCTGGGATTTGGCCTCTCCAGCTTTCATCTGGCGCCGCAGCTGGTGGCGGCTTTTCGCCAACGGTTTCCCGAGGTGGCGATCGGCCTGGAGGACATCCCGTCGGAGCGGCAGTATCAGTTGCTGTTACAGGGGGAGTTGCAGGCGGGGTTCGTGCGTTTGCCGGTCAATACGCCGCTGTGCGGCGTGGCAATGCTGAGTGACCGGTTGGTGCTGGCCGCGCCGGGCGCGCTGGCGCTGCGCGCCGACGATCTGATGGCGCGTTTCAATCAGCTGCCGCTGTTGCAGTTGACTCCGAAGCGCGGGCGCGGGCTGAGCGATCAGTCGCTGCGGTTTATCGCCGCTCACCGCTTGACGCCGAACGTGGTGCAGCAGGCCGGCGATATTCAGACGCTGTTGGCGCTGGTCGCCGCCGGCGTCGGCGTTGCGCTGCTGCCGCACAGCATCACGCATATCGCGCCGGCCGGCATCGACATTTTACCGCTGAGCGGCGAGGAAACGGAGTGGCAGGTCGGTATCGCCTGGGACCCGCAGCGCGCCGACGCGCTGCGGGACAACTTTGTTCAGACGGCGTTGGCGATGCAACGCGGTTAGGTTTTAGAGCGGGCAATGCATCACGACGATCGGGCTCTGGTGATACTCGCTGCGGCGGCTTTCGCTAAAGCCGACTTTTTTCGCCAGCGCCAGCGAAGCCTGGTTTTCCGGCGAGATGATGCAGACGGTTTTCTCCCCCGGCAGGTGCGTTTTACCCCAGGCCAGCGCCGCCCGCAGTGCCTCGGTGGCGTAGCCTTTGCCGTGCGCAGAACTCACCAGCGTCCAGCCCATTTCCGGCGCGTCGAGCGCCGGGGTGATATCGCGCAGGCCGTCGAAGAAGCCGATGCTGCCGAGGTACTCGCCGCTCTGTTTGTCACGCACCGCCCAATTTCCATACCCCAACAGCGCCCAGTGGCCAGCGTAGCGCATCAGGCGCCCCCAGGAGTCTTCCCGGTCGCGCGGCGTGCCGCCGATATAGCGTACCACCAGCGGATCGGCCCACAATGCGGCCAGCGACTCGAAGTCGTCCAGCCTGTGCGCGTCCAGCCGCAGGCGTTCGGTGACAAGCGTTGGCGCGGTGTTGATTACGGTCATGTTGCTGCTCCTGCACAGGGTGAAAGGCGATGAAAAACAACGGCGTTCAGTATGCCAGAGAAATCACACCGCCAGCCACAACAGCCAGGTGAACAGAAAGCCGCTCAGGCCGAGCAGGGTGGTCAGCACCGTCCAGGTTTTCAGGCCGTCGGCCACTGACAGCCCCAGATAGCGCGTGACGATCCAAAAACCGGAGTCGTTGACGTGGGAAAGCCCCAGCCCGCCGAAACAGGTCGCCAGCGTCACCAGCACCAGCTGCAGCTGATTCAAGCCGCTGACCGCCTCCGACAACAGGCCGCCGGTGGTCAGGATCGCCACGGTGGCGGATCCCTGCGAAGCGCGCAGCGCCAGCGAAATGATAAAGGCGGCGGGCACCAGCGGCAGGCCGATGGCCGTCAGCACCTCCGCCAGCGCCTTGCCGACGCCGGATTCCACCAGCACCTTGCCGAACACGCCGCCCGCGCCGGTCACCAGGATCACCACCGCAGCGGTCGGCAGCGCAGCGCCCATCACATCGCTGGCGTGTTGCAGGCTCCAGCCGCGGCGCAGCGCCAGGAAGTAGAAGGCCAGCAGCAGGGCGATCATCAGCGCCACCGCCGGCGAGCCCAGCAGCGACAGCGTATCGCGCAGCGCCGAGCCGGCAGGCAACAGCGTGGCGGAGACGGTGCCGAGCATGATGATGGCGATCGGGATGACGATCAGCGCTGCCACCAGCCCGGCGCCGGGCGGGTTGATGCGATCGCTGAGCGGCGCTTGCCCTTCCGGACGCGGTTCCGGCGCCGCCAGCTGCAGCTGTTCCAGCACCTCTATCGATAACGGATAGGTTTTGCGGTTGAGGTAGTTGGCGGCGAAATAGCCGATCGCGCCGACCGGAATACAGATCGCGAGGCCGATGATGGTCAGCCAACCGATGTCGGCGTTGAGCAAACCGGCGGCGGCCACCGGGCCGGGGTGCGGCGGCAGCGCGACGTGGACCGTCAACATCACGCCGGCCATCGGCAGGCCGAACTTCAGCGGCGACACTTTGGCGACCTTGGCGAAGCCGTAGATAATCGGCGCCAGAATGATAAAGCCGACGTCGAAGAACACCGGAATGCCGAGGATAAACGCGGCGAGGGTCAGCGCGGCGACGGTGCGTTTCGGCCCCAGCCCTTGGCTGAAGCGCTGCGCCAGCGACTCGGCGCCGCCCGAGTGTTCGATCATGCGGCCAAGCATCGCCCCCAGGCCGATGATGATGGTCACCGAGCCGAGCACGCCGCCCATCCCGGCGGTCATCACTTTCATTACTTCACCGGTCGGAATGCCGCTGGCCAACGCCACCAGCAGACTGACCACCAACAGCGCGACAAAGGGTTGCACCTTCGCCTTGATGACCATCAATAACAGCAGCACCACGCCGAGAACGGCAATCAGCAACAGCAGAGAGGTAGACATGAAAAAAGCCTTTCGTTGGGTAAGCGTTGGGCACCGCGATCGCCGCGTGGCGATACGGGTGCGTTTCATTGTTATAAAATCGATTTCCTGGTGTCGGCGGCGGCGTTAGCGGTAAGGTTTCAGCCAGCCGAGCCCGGCGGCGGTGTCGCCGCGCGGCCGGTATTCGCAACCTACCCAGCCTTGATAACCGAGCGCATCCAACTTGTCGAACAGCCACGGGTAATTCAGTTCGCCGTCATCCGGCTCATGGCGATCCGGCACCGAGGCTATCTGGATATGCGCGTAGCGCCCGGCCAGCGTTTCCAGCAACCCGCTGATATTGCCATCCACTAACTGCGCGTGGAAAAAGTCGAACTGAATGAACACGTTCGGTCTCTCGATAGCCGCCACCGCCTCCGCCGCCTGATGTTGACTGGCGAACAGGTAGTCGGGTTTGACCGGTGGGCTGAGCGCTTCGATCAGCACCTTGACGCCGTGCGGGGCGAAGGCGTCGGCGGCATAGCGCGCATTGGCGATAAAGGTGTCGAGATAACGCTGCCGGTCCGCGCCCGCGGGTACCACGCCGGCCATCAGGTGCACGCAGGGGCAGGCGAGGGCGATGGCGTAGGCCAGCGCGCGATCGATATCGGCGCGAGCATCCTGCTCGCGGCCCGGCAGCGCCGCCAGCCCCCATTCGCCGGCGGCGACATCGCCGGGCGCGGTGTTGAACAGCACCTGTTGCAGGCCGTGTTTGCGCAGTTTTTCCGCCAACAGCTCGGCGGGATGCTCGTAAGGGAACAGGAACTCCACCGCGTTGAAGCCTTGTTTGGCAGCGGCGGCGAAGCGCTCGAGGAACGGCACTTCGTTAAACATCATCGATAAATTGGCGGCAAATTTAGGCATGGGTCAGCTCCGTAATTCGGCAATTTCATCATCGGTCAAATAGCGGATCGGACGATCGCCGAGGGTGAAGATCAGCCGCGCCGCATCTTCCATCTCTTCGGTATTGTCCGCCGCCGCTCGCAGGTCTTTACCCGTCACCACCGGCCCGTGGTTGGCCAGCAAAAAGGCGCGGTGGGTGGGCGCCAGGCGGGCCAGATCCTGCGCCAGCCTTTCGTCGCCGGGGCGATAGTAGGGCACCACCGGCACCTTGCCGACGCGCATCACCACATAGGGGGTGAACGGTTTGATGGCGTTGTCGACGTCCAGCCCCTGCAGGCAAGAGAGCGCCGTGAGGTAGGTGCAATGCAGGTGCACCACCGCTTTGCATTCCGGGTTGTTCAGATACAGCGCGCGGTGAAAGCTGATCTCTTTCGACGGCTTGTCGCCGGACAGCCAGTCGCCGTTCAGGCTCACTTTAGACAGGCGGTCGGCCTGCAGCTCGCCGAGACAGGAGCCGGTCGGCGTCGCCAGCAGCGCGCCGTCCGGCAGCAACAGCGAGAGGTTGCCGGCCGAGCCGGTGGCGTAACCGCGTTGGAAAAACGAGGCGCCCAGGCGCACCATCTCTTCTCGTGCCTGCTGTTCGATGGTCGTGGTCATACTGGAAACTCCGTTTGCGCGCGCGTGAAGAAGGCTTCATCGCCAAAATTGCCTGATTTCAATGCCAGGGAAATGGCCCGATCGCTGGCGCGCACCCAGGGAACGCCGGGGGAAATGCTAGGGCCGATATGGAAGCCGCGAATGCCCAGCGCCTGCGTGACCACGCCGGAGGTTTCGCCGCCGGCGACGATAAAGCGGCTGAATCCCAACTGGCGCAGTTGCACCACCAGCTCGGCGAACAACGCCTCCACCGCCTCGCTGGCGGCGCTACCGTACTGCCGTTGCGTTTGCTGCAGCGCTTCCGGCGCTGCGGTGGCGTAGATCAGCGGGGCAAGCGCCTCCCCGGCGTGACGCTGCGCCCAATGCGCCAGCTCGGCGGCGTAGGCGGCGCGCGCCTGCGGATCGAGACAGCGGCCGATATCGATGGCCTGCGCCGCCGCGCGTTCGCGGTAGTGCGCCACCTGCCGGTTAGTCATGACGGAGCAAGAACCGGACAGCACCGCCGCTTTCTCGCCCTGCGGCGCGCCGGCCGCCTCTGCCGAACGCTCGCCGTTCTGCGCCCACTGCCGCGCCAGGCCGATCGCCAGGCCCGAACCGCCGGTCACTAGCTTCATCGTTTTCAACGCTTCGCCCTGGCTGAGCAGATGCCGTTCGTTGAGCGTATCCAGCACCGCGTAGCGCACGCCTTCCTGCGCCAATTGCCGCAGTTTCTCGCTGATCGCCCCGGCGCCGCGATCCATTTCCGCCGCCGTCACCAGCCCGCAGCGCCCGGTGGCCTGGGATTCCATCAGGCGCAGCAGGTTGCTGTCGGTCATCGGCGTGACCGGGTGATGACGCATGCCGGATTCGGACAGCAGCTGTTCCCCGACGAACAGGTGGCCCTGATAGACCGTGCGGCCGTTTATCGGCAACGCCGGAGATACCACAGTGAAACTTTCCCCCAGCGCGGCGAGCAGGGCGTCGGTCACCGGGCCGATATTGCCCTGCGCGGTGCTGTCGAAAGTGGAGCAGTATTTGAAGTAGAACTGGCGGCAGCCCTGTTTTTGCAGCCAGGCCAGCGCCTGCAACGACAGTTCGACCGCCTGCTCTGCCGGGCAGGAGCGCGATTTCAGGCTGATGACCGCCGCCTGCGCGCTGACCGGCGTTTCGTCTTGCGGCACGCCGTTCAACTGCACCGTCGGCAGGCCGTTTTGCACCAGAAAACTGGCGATATCGGTCGCGCCGGTAAAATCATCCGCGATTACGCCGAGCAGCATCAGATTGCCTCCTTTTTCTGCGGCAAATCGATGCCGGCAAAGATTTTGATTACCGCACTGTCGTCTTCTTTACCGTAACCGGCGTTGCTGGCGGCGGTAAACATGGTGAAGGCGGTGGAGGCCAGCGGCAGCGGGAAGTGCAGCGCCTTGGCGGTATCGGCCACCAGCCCCAGATCCTTGACGAAGATATCCACCGCCGATTTGGGCGCATAGTCGCCGTCGACCACGTGGCGCATGCGATTTTCGAACATCCAGGAGTTGCCGGCGGCGTGGGTGACCACGTCGTACATCACGTCCAGCGGGATGCCGGCGCGGGCGGCCAGCGCCATGGCTTCCGCTCCGGCGGCGATGTGTACCCCGGCCAACAGCTGGTGGATGATTTTAACCGTCGCGCCCAGGCCGATCGCCTCGCCGATGCGGTAAACCTTGCCGGCGATGGCGTCCAGCACGGGTTGCAGGCGCTCGAAGGTGGCGTCGGCGCCGGCGGCCATCACCGTCATCTGGCCTTCCTCCGCCTTGGCCGCTCCGCCGGAAACCGGCGCATCCAGCATCGGCAGCCCGTAGTCCAGCAGCCGTTGCTCGATCTGTTTGGCGTCATCGGCGGAAATGGTCGAAGAGACCATCACCGCGGTGCCCGGCTTGAGCTTTGGCGCCAGGCCTTGTTCGCCGAACAGGATCTGCTTCACCTGGGCGGCGTTCACCACCAGCAGCAGCACGGCGTCCAGTTCGGCGGCGAAATCGCGCGCGCTGGTAGACGCGTGTTTTGCGCCGGCCTGTTGCAGCGCCGCCAGCGCCTGCGGATTCAGGTCCGCCCCGTAGGTGGTCAATCCGGCGCGGAGGCACGAGCGCGCCGCGCCCATGCCCATCGCGCCCAGCCCAATGACGCAGACGGCATAATTCCCTGGGTGTGTCATACTGCACTCCTGTTAATTTTAGTGATAATTTGTTTTGTTGTGTTAAATGTAAGCGCTTGACGGCCGTTTATCCGCGATCGATATCACAATAATTAACAATGTGTGAGACGAATTCTTCGTACGGTTTCTGGCCTGTATCAACATTATTGTTATGTTTTTAAATAAGTTTATGTTTTTCTGGCGTCACTGCGCGCGCCGTCACGCCGCGAAAAATTAGGGCTATCGGCGAACGAAAATTGACGTAAAATCACAATTATTATCACCGCAGCAACGAGAGGGAACCGTGATACCTGTAGAACGCCATCAACAAATTCTTGCGCTGGTATCCGAACGCGGCGTCGTCAGCATTGCCGAGCTGACCGAACGGCTGGGGGTGTCGCATATGACGATCCGCCGCGATTTGCAAAAGCTGGAGGAACAGGGCGCGGTGCAGTCGGTCTCGGGCGGCGTGCAGGCGCCCGAGCGGGTGGCGAGCGAACCTTCGCATCAGGCCAAAGAGGGGATGTTCAGCCGGCAGAAAATCGCCATCGGCCGGCTGGCGGCGCGGCAAATTCCCGCCAATAGCTGTATTTATCTGGATGCCGGCACCACCACGCTGGCGCTGGCGAAGCAGATCGGTGAACGTGACGATTTGACGGTGGTGACCAACGACTTTGTCATCGCCGGCTTCCTGATCGAACACAGCCAGTGCAGAATCATCCACACCGGCGGCACCGTGTGCCGGGAAAACCGCTCCTGCGTCGGCGAAGCGGCGGCGCAGGCGCTGCGCGGTCTGTTTATCGATCTGGCGTTTATCTCCGCCTCTTCGTGGAGCATGCGCGGCCTGTCGACGCCGAACGAAGACAAGGTGATGGTAAAGAAGGCCATCGTCGAGGCCAGCCGCCGCTGCATTCTGCTCAGCGACACCTCGAAATACGGCAAGATCGCGACCTACCTGGCTCTGCCGATCGCCGCCTTTGACGCCGTCATTACCGACGAGGGGCTGCCCGCCGCCGCGCGGGAGGCAATCGAGCAAGCGGGGCTTGCGTTGCTGACGGCAGGGGAAGAAGAGTAAGAACGAACCGGAGTCAGGATGAAAGTTCGGTATCGATGCCACATGCGGGCGGTTCACTTGCTTCAACGCCGCCGCGTTCACGCCATTCGCGGCGCCTTTGTTCCCACCACTCTTCGTGGAAGGCTTGCATCTCTTTCAGGCGTTGTTCCTTAACGTGCTGCTGGTAAGTATGGGGTGTTATGGGGGTTATGCGGGATTTCGATGACATAGAGGCCGTCCTTTATAAACTCTATTTTGTATGAATAATGCCCTTTTTCAGCGTGTTTTTTCAACAGGAAATCATAAATTTTAGCTAATGCTGGCCTTAACGGTGCACTGAAGATGATCCTGGCATGATACTGATAAGCAAACTTGAGAAGGGTTTCCCCGATGCCAACGACGAATAAACGTTCGCGTTGGAGAAGGGTGTAATGCATTGCGGTATAGGTATCGAAAGCTGAGCGCTGGTGCTTGCTTGCGTCGCTCAGCGCCTTAACATCATAAAACTCCAGAGAGAAAGCATTATCGAGGAGAGTAGTGTCCACATACACTGGGGCAAACCAATGGTGCATGTTTTGCCCAATTTTCTTGAAATCCAAATGATAGATGGCCGTTTTACCATCACTTTTTTCTTACAGTAATCTGATACCTGTATGTGTCTGCTATCCCTGTGTGTGACTCCCTCACATCAATCTCCATGATGAAATCCTTTTTACTATTATTTTTCCTATAGTTATCCCCTTTGTGACGAACCGATTATTAACTGCGGCGGAGAAGACCCTCCAGCCGCCGATGGAGCTTATGCGCAGCACCGCGCAAAACTAAATGCCGCTGAACCAGTTGTAGCCCTGATCTTCCCAATAGCCGCCCGGATTGACGTCGCTGACGAAGATGGCGGCGATATGTTTGGCGTTTTTGAACCCCAGCTTGGTGGGCACCCGCAGCCGCAGCGGGTAGCCATAGTCCGCCGGCAGCGCCTTGCCGCCGAAATCCAGCGCCAGAATGGTCTGCGGGTGCAGCGCGGTGGCCATGTCGAGGCTGGAGTAGTAGCGATCGGCGCATTTGAAGCCGACGTAACCGGCATTCAGATCCGCCCCGACGTGCTGCAGAAAGGTGCGCAGCGGCACGCCGCCCCATTGGCCGATGGCGCTCCAGCCCTCAATGCAGATCAGACGCGTGATCTGGCTTTGCTGCGGCAGCCGTTGCAGCTGTTCCAGCGTCCAGGGCGCTTTTTTCTCCACTTTCCCCGCGACCTCAAGCCGGTAGCCGGCCAGATCGATCTCGGGGACGTTGTATTCCGGGTAAAACGCGTTGAAGGGGAAAGGCTGGGTAATCTGATCGGGCCGGTAAGTTTGCGCCAGCCGCTGGCCGCTGAACAGCCAGGCCTGCACCCGGTCGTTCCAGCGCGACATGGCCCACAGCACCTTATCCACCCGATCGCCGTCTTGCAGGTTGCAACCGGTGAGCATGGCGATGCCGCCCAGCGTCAGGCCGGAGCGCAGCATCAGGCGGCGCTGCAGATTGACCAGCTGCTTTTTTTGGTCCGGTTCCAGTTTTGGCGCGGTTGCCCGCGGCTTTTTCTCATTCATGTTTGCCACCCGTTATCATCGCCCACAGCGTTTTGGGCACGACGATCACCATAAAGACGTGGATCGCCACGAACAGGCCGATGCCGACCATGGCGAAGAAATGCACGTAGCGCGCGAAATCGAAGCCGCCAAACAGGGCGACCAATCCCTGCAGCTGAACCGGCTTCCAAATCGCCAGGCCGGACAGCACCAGCAATAGGCCCAGCGCCAGCACGCCGAGATACATCAGCTTCTGAATGGCGTTGTAGTGGCCATGCCGGTGGCGCAGGCGCAGCGTCAACGCCAGCCAGATATCCTGCCGCAGCGCGCCGACGCGAAGCGGCAACAGATCGCGGCGAAAATGGCCGCTGAACAGGCTCCACAGCAGATAGCAGGTGGCGTTGAGCGCCAATAGCCACATCACCGCCAAATGCCAACCAATCGCGCCGCCCAGCCAACCGCCCAGCGTCATCTGCGGCGGAAAGCGGAAATCGAACAGCGGCGAGGCGTTATAGATCTCCCAGCCGCTCATAAACATGCACACCATGGCGAACAGGTTGATCCAATGAGTGATTCGAACCGGCCAGCGATGCACCGGCCGCGACGCGTTGGGTTTCATGGCTTTCTCCGGTTACATCGGCGGCACGGTGCCGTCTTTGCCGGCGGATATGCGGGTGGCGACGCGCTCGCCCTTATCGTTGGCGGCGGAGAACAGCACGATGTGCACGCCCGGTTTCAGCAGGCTCAAATCGCCCGGATCCAGCGTCACGATTGGCACGTCTTCCGGCACGACGACGGTTTTCTGCTGGTTGCCGTAGGTGACGGTCAGGGTGCGGCCGTTGGATTTCACCAGTTTGCCGACGGTGCCGTTGGTCATGGTGTCTACTTTGCCGTCGGCGGATTCCCAGGCCGAGTGCCCTTCGCCGGTGCCGCGCAGGCTGGCGGCGAACACGTGCACCTCCAGCGCTTTGAGCGTGCCGTCCGGCTGCGGCACGGCGGCGGTGCCGATAAAGCTGTCCGGTTTGATGTCGTCCAGCGTGGCCTTGGAAACGCTGAGCACTTTGGTCTGATCGTTCAGCTTGACGCTGAGCGTCTCACCCTTGCGATCGGTCAGCTGCAGATTGCCGTCGGCCACCTGGCTGATGGTGCCGCGCAGCGGCGCGATAACCTTGCCCGGCGTTTGAGCGGCGGCGGCCAGGCCGCTGGACAGCAGCAAGGTGGACAACAGTAAACCGGCTATACGATGACGGGTAATCATAACGTTCTCCTGAAATGAGTTTGCCGGGTAAGCATGGTTGAGCCATTGGGTCAGCGCCATGGCCGTTTGATGACATTAATGTCATCAAGTTTGTCCGCCGAAGCTGCTAGTATTTTTGCAGACGTAACGAGGTGGTGAGCATGCGAATACTGGTAGTTGAAGACGATATCGGCACAGGGGATTACCTGAAGAAAGGGCTGAGCGAGGCGGGGTACGGCGTCGATTTGGCGCGCACCGGCACCGACGGGTTGTTTCGCGCGTTGGAGCAAGACTACGATGCGATCGTGCTCGACGTGATGCTGCCGGGGCTGGACGGTTGGCAGATCATCGAGGTGCTGCGCAAGAAAAGCGACGTGCCGATTCTGTTTCTCACCGCTCGCGACGGCGTGCAGGATCGCATCCACGGTCTGGAGCTGGGCGCGGACGATTATCTGATTAAACCGTTTTCGTTCACCGAACTGGTGCTGCGTTTACGCACCTTGCTGCGCCGTGGGCCGGCGCGCGAAGCCGATCATTACGCCATCGCCGATCTGCAGCTGGACGTGCTGCGCCGCCGGGCGGTGCGTCAGGAACAGGTGATCCCGTTGACCAACAAGGAGTTCATGCTGCTGCACCTGCTGGTGCGGCGCGAGGGCGAAGTGCTGTCGCGCACGCAGATCGCCTCTCAGGTGTGGGACATGAATTTTGACAGCGACACCAATGTGGTTGACGTGGCGATCAAACGCCTGCGCGCCAAAATAGACCGGCCGTTCGACGTCAAGCTGATCCACAGCGTGCGCGGCATCGGCTATGTCTGCGAGCCACGCTCGTGAACGGGCGCACTTCACGTCGGCCGGTGTCGCTGACGCTGCGCACCGCCACGCTGTTCGCGCTGGTGGCCGCTTTGGTGGTGAGCGGGACGGGCGGGTATCTGTATAGCGCCATGCGCCAGGAAATGACGCTGCGCAGCGATCTGCAGGTGACCGGGCGCGTAGAGTATTTCCGCCATTTGCTGGGACAGCGCTTTCCTTTGGCGCGCCTGACCGCCAATAACGGCCTGTTTGAAAACATGCTGGGCAATGAACAGGACGTGCTGATTTTCCAAATTCCGGGGCAAAAACCGCTCATCAACGTGAACCCGGCCGGGGTGGCATTGCCGCCGATCGCGCCGACGCCGGCCGGCCAGGCGCAGACGTTGGCCGCCGTGCGCGGCGGGGAAACGGCGCAGGGGGTGCCGCTGCGCGCGGCGTCGGCGATGGTGCGCCTGGAAGACGGCAGCCTGTTGCAGATCTCCGCCGCGCATGTGATGGTCAACGAGCAGAAGATGCTGGCGCGTTACCTGTGGCGCATCGTCGCGGCGGTGGCGGTGGCTTTCCTGCTGATTGCGCTGCTGGGGTATGGGGTTATGCGCCGGGGATTGAAGCCGTTATGGCGCATGGCGGCGCAGGCGTCGCAGATTGCGCCCAATACGCTGTCGACGCGCCTCAGCGAGCAGGGAGCGCCGAAGGAATTGCAGCAGTTGACCCGTTCGTTCAATGCGATGCTCGATCGGTTGAATGAAGGCTATCAGCGCCTGACGCAGTTTTCCGCCGATCTGGCCCATGAGATCCGCACCCCGATAGGGGCGCTGATGGGCCAGTGCCAGGTGGCGCTTTACCAGCCCCGCAGCGTGGAGGAGTACGAAACCCTGCTGTCGAACAATATGGATGAGCTGGAGCGCATTTCCCGCATGGTGGAAAACATCCTGTTTCTGGCGCGCGCCGGGGAGGCGCAGTCTGCGCTGAACTACGGCCGTCTGGATGTGGCGCTGGAACTGCGGCGGGTGGCGGATTACTTCGAAGGGCTGGCGGAAGAACGCGGCATCGCGCTGAGCTGCGAAGGGGAAGGCGAGTTGAAGGCGGACGCGATGTTGTTCCAGCGGGCGCTGAGCAACCTGGTGGCCAACGCGGTGCGCTATGCCGATGAAAACAGCCTGATCGCGTTGCGGGCTGAATGGCGCGCCGATGCCTGGTGGGTGCAGGTTATCAATCAGGGGCCGCCGATCGCGCCGGCACAGCTGGAAAAATTGTTCGATCGTTTCTACCGCGCCGATCCCGCGCGCAGCGCCGGCAATCATGCCAGTGGGCTGGGGCTGTCTATCGTGCGCGCCATCATGACGCTGCACGGCGGTGAGGTGCGCGCGCAGTGTTCCGCTGGCCAGGATGCTGCTTGCTTGACCTTTAGCCTGATATTCCCTTCATCAGTTCAATGAACTGCGCGAATGTTTTCGCCTGTTGCGAATAATGCGACAGGCGTCATTCGTAAGCTTTTCCTTTCATTATTATTTCCCCAGCGCCTTGGCTGAACCTAAATTTTAACATTTGCGTCGCGGCAAGCGCGTTAATTCATCAGGCTAATGCGTATGCCGGCTATATGTGATTGCGCTCAACATTCACGTGTTATTATTTTTTTATTAAAATTTAGTTCTGCGGCTATTTTTTGAGATGATTTTCCTTAAAGTTGATAATTTGCGATATAAAAAACTAACTTTTTGGTTTTTATCGCGTCAATATATCAATGGGCGTGGTGATTGGTTAACCTTTGGTTATGGTTTGCAAGAAAAATCCTATATAACGGTGGTGAGGTGAAAAAGCGTATTTCGTGGCGTTGATTGCGTGGTTTTTCTTGCCTGCATTTGGGTGTTTTTGCGAATTAACCCGATTTAATATTTCATTAACATTTGACGCCAAACTATAAATTATCGCTATAGTGAAAACATGTGAATAAAATGAAATATAGATTTAATGACCATATTCTCTTTGACGCAGACACCAGAACCCTTAGCCCAACTGATTTTTCTGACGATCCCATATCCATATCCAGTCCTTCCAAGCGGTTGTTGCTGCTGCTGATTGCCCACCATGGCGAGGCCGTGGGGCGTGAATTGATATTCAAGAAGGTCTGGGACGATTACGGCATGGTTTCCAGCAATAATAATCTTAATCAGTGCGTCAGCAAATTACGCCGGGTGATTAAAAATCTGGGCGTCGAAGAAGAGGTTATTGTCACTGTCCCTAAAGTGGGTTTTATGCTGCGTGATGAGATTACCATCGAGTCTTATGAGGAAGCGGAAGATAGACACGATGCAGAACCCGCCGCCTCTTTGCCGGAGCCTGCGCCCGAAGCGGCGATAAACCCGCCATCCGCAACCGTCATCAACCGGGCCACCTCTTTTTTCGGTGATTCCCGCCGCGGCTGGCTGATGATCTGTGCATTGGTCCTGGGGGGCATCCTCATGGCCATTGCTGTCACCGCCTATTTCAGCGGCTCGGAGGCCCGGCAGGAGAGCTACCTGGGAAAGTCCGGCAATTGTAAGGTTTTCATGTCCTTGCCTGCCGCCTCGGCGTCGGTCAACGCCAGCCTGAATCGGGACATTCTGGCTTACGCCGCTCACCAAACGGGAGAATGCAGCGGCGATGAGTTTTTGCTGGTGGTGCGCAGCAATCAGGTCAGGGCTTACATTTCCGGCATTTCCCGCTTATTCCTGCTGCGCTGCAAGATTTTGCGTGAACATAAAATGGAGATCTGTTCCGGTTTGGAAAGCGACAATGCCGAGTTTATTAATTGACCATCGATAGCCGTCGGCCCAACGCGATTGAAAGGACGGTGGATATGACAAAAATATTACAGCATTGAAATTGAACGTTTGCTTTTCATTTGGCGGGGTGCCGTGTGGCGTCTATCGAGAGGTATTTCCCTTTCTCTACCGCTTTCTACCTCATTATGGTGATTATGTATGGTTAAAGCCGATTTCGGTGATGCGCTGCTATTTTTTGAACCCAGCTATTTAGTGAGAACAGGAATGGAAGCATTTCTCGTTACCCGATCAAGTGACAGGTATTTTATCGATGCCTTGAGCGAGCTGGAGGGAGCATTGAAAGGAGGGAAGCCGCGCGCGCTTATTATGGAGTTATATCATCAGAACGAATATTTGTATGATGTATTGCGGTTCGTTCTGACGGCAAAAAATGTCTGGCCGGAAATTCCCTTGGTGATTTTCACCGCGGTAGAACACCCCGGTATATTAGCGCTGTTAGCGACGGATGCGCGCATAGCTATAGTGGCAAAGGAGGAGCCTTTGCATTGCCTGCGTGATGCCATTGCGGCTGCGGGGGAGTTCTCCGGCTATCGTTCCCCGCATATTCGTGCCCGGTTGGCCCATTCGCCTGTCGCATTATCTGACGGTGAATGGCGAGTTTTGGCCATGATGGCTGCCGGCGCATCTCCACGAAGTATTGCCAACCTGACCCGGCGAAGTTACAAAACCATCAGCTCCCATAAACTGAATATTATGCGAAAACTGAGCCTCAATCAGGCCGGTTTTATGCGGCTTATTCTTACCCTGAGAACCCGCTATCCTTCCTGAAATGTGGCAAGAGTCACCTCTTCTCTGCAGCAGTCGATCTTCATTGGCTGCTGCTCTCCTGAGTTAATCCAATCAATCTTCTCTCCGCAACGAACGAATGACGCGGGCTGAAATTCTGTACGGACATGGCAAGGATAAACAGGGTTGCTTTGTGGTTAAACAACAACCGCTTTGATGGGGTTAAACCACAATATGATTGTGCTTTCATCAAAGGCTTAATCCGTGTTTTAACGTGATTGTCGGGGGCCGCAATCTTAATTGCGGCATTTAAATCTAAATATTTGAACTTTAATAGTTAATGATTCTTTTTTGAACGGCTGGGGATATTCTTGTGGCGTCAAGCAGACTGGCTAAACGCAGTGATGCAAACGGCTGGCTGAGAATGGACGAAAGAAAGAAAACATATTCAACATTGAAGGGAGTTATACCATGAAGAAAATGACACTGGCTCTGGCGATCGTTTCCGCCTTTGCAGCGGTCAGCACTGCTCAAGCCGCCGACGTTACCGCTCAGGCGTTGGCAACCTGGTCTGCGACCGCCAAGAAAGACACCACCAGCAAACTGGTTGTGACGCCGATTGGCAGCCTGACCTTCAACTATGCAGAAGGCATTAAGGGTTTCAACAGTCAGAAAGGCCTGTTTGACGTCACCGTGGAAGGCGATACCACGGCCACCGCTTTCAAACTGACCTCAAAACTGGTCTCCAATACGCTGACTCAGCTGGATACTTCCGGTTCTACGCTGGAAGTCGGGGTGAACTACAACGGTGCTGCGGTAGAGAAAACGGCTGAAACCACCATGATCGACACCACCGCCGGCATTTTGGGCGGCAATCTGAGCGCCCTGTCCAACGCCTATAACCAGGCCGGCCGCACCAGCGCGCAGGATCAATTCACCTTCAGCATCATCGGCGCGACGTCAAACGGCACCACCGCCGTTACGGATTTCAGCACGTTGCCGGAAGGTATCTGGAGCGGCGACGTCAGCGTCGAGTTCAACGCGACCTGGACTTCCTAATCCCCCGAACGATCTGCACCTGGCAGGGGGGAGACCTCCTGCTATTTATCGCTCATCAACGCCAGTGGAATACCGCAATGACACGCTTTTCTCTCGCCGTCACCCTGATGTTAATGCTGCTGCGGCCGGCTTTGGCTCTCGATGTGGGTGAGATCAGCTCCTTCATGCCTGGCGACAGCGCGCGCCTGAGCAAGGAAATCAAAAACACCACCGACAGCGGCCGGCTGGTGAACATCAAGATCGAACGCATTTCCAGCCCCCTGGCCTCCGGTACGGCGATCCCGATGAGCAGCCGGGATGAAATGCTGCTGTCGCCCGCCAGCCTGATCTTGCCGGCCAACGCCAGCGACGTGATCCGCTTTTACTACAAGGGACCGAACGATGCTCAGGAGCGCTACTACCGCATCGTTTGGTTCGATCAGGCGCTGAGCGAGGCGGGGCAAAACTCGGATCGGCGTAATGCCGTGGCCACCACGTCGGCGCGCATCGGCACCATTTTGGTGGTGGCGCCTCGGCAGGATCGCTTCGCCTATCAGTTCGCCAACGGACGGATCAAAAACACCGGCAACGCCACGTTCAAAGTGGTGGCCTACGGCAATTGTAGGAACAAGCAAGACGGCAGCGACTGCAAGGAGAACTATTTCGTGATGCCGGGCAAGGATCGCGCCTTCAGCAAGGTTGACGTCAACGACAAAAAAGGGCGCGTCGCGCTGTGGCACGGCGAACAGTTTATCCCGGTGAAGTAATGCGCGCGTTATCCACGATGGATGCAAAACAATCACGCAAGGAGTGGCATGTGAACGCTGTGCTGTTGAAAACGCTTTTGGCTGCCGGTGCGCTGGCGCTGCCGACGCTGTTGCCTGGCCGTATGGCGATGGCGGCCGGTTTGACGCAGATTAACGGCGTGCTGATCCCGCAAACCTTCAGCCTGGCGTTGCGCGAGGGGATGAGTATTCCGCTGTTGTTGCATTATGAAAAGAGCGATGGCGTCAAAGACGACAGCCGCATCGGCCATGCCTTTCTCTACCTGGATCAGGACAGGCTAACGATTCGTCGGGTGACGCTGGAGGATAACGACGACGGCGCCCGGCTGACGGCGGCGATAGCCGGCCAGCTGCAGGCTTTGCAGGATGCGCCATTCGATCGGCAGCAGCATATCCGGATCGCGGACGACGCTTGGCTGGCGCTGGATTTCCGGCAGCTCAACCTGCAGCTGGTGGTGAAGGAATCCGCGCTCGGAACGGTGCTGCGCGCCCGCTCCAGCGACATCGGCGCGTCCAGCGTGGATGCCGTAAGCAGCACGCTGGATTATAACCTCGGAGTCTACGATAACCGGGCCCGCGCCAGCGAAGGCAATACCTCCAGTTATTTATCGCTCAACAGCGTTACCGCATTGCGTGAACACCACGTGGAGTTGAACGGTTCCATCTACGGTATCGGCAGCGGCGATGAAAACGCCACGCTGTACAAAGCGATGTACGAGCGTGATTTCGCCGGCCGCCGTTTCGCCGCCGGCATGCTGGACAGCTGGAATCTGCAGTCGCTGGGGCCGGTCACCACCATCAACTCGAGCAAGATTTATGGTCTGTCCTACGGCAACCGCGCCAACTCGACGGTATTCGATAATTCCCAATCGCTGACGCCGATCGTGGTTTTTTTCCCCTCGGCCGGCGAGGTGCATTTGTCGCGCGATGGGCGGCTGCTCAGCGTGCAAAACTTCACGATGGGCAACCATGAAGTGGACACCGGCAGCCTGCCCTACGGCATTTATGACGTCGAGGTGGAGATCGTGGTCAACGGCAAAGTGGTGGATAAACGCATGCAGCGAGTGAATAAACTGTTCAGCCCCAATCGCGGCGCCAATGCGCCGCTGGCCTGGCAATTTTGGGGCGGGATGCTGCGCATGGACGACTGGCGCGGCGAGCGAGAGCGCCACCGCCCGGCAAAGGACTCTTATTTGCTTGGCGCTTCGGCTACCGGCAATCTGCACACGCTGAATTGGGCGCTGTCGGGGTATTCGTTTGACGGCAACGCCGTCGGCGAGAGCCGTGTCAGCCTGCCGGTGACCGAGTCGATTCAGATCAACCTGCAAAACATGGCGGCCTCCGATCGCTCCTGGAGCCTGGTCAATAGCGTCAGCGCCGCGTTGCCCGGCGGCTTCAGCAGCGTATGGATCAATCAGGAGAAAACGCAGATTGGCGATCGTCTGTTGCAAAATGACGCCTATAACCGCGCCGTTGGCGGCAGCCTTAATCTGGGGGCGCTGTGGTCTCCGCTGGGCACCCTGAGCGCCAGCTACAACGACGATAAGAAGAACGACAGTCACTATTACAACGCCGACTATTACCAGAACATCTTTACCGGCCGCTTCGGCACGCTGGGCGTGCGGGCGGGCGTGCAACGCTACAACAACGGCAGCAGCAGCGCCAATACCGGCAAGTACATCGCGCTCGATTTTTCGCTGCCGATGGGCAACTGGCTCAGCGCCGGCGTTTCCAACCAGAACGGCTACACCACCGCCAACCTGGCGGCGCGCAAGGACATCAAGGACGGGCCGATCCGCACCCTGGGCGCCAACCTGTCGCGGGCGATTTCCGGTGATACCCGCGGCGACAACCGTTTCAACGGTGGTGGCTATGCGCGCTTCGACACCAAGTATTCTGCCGGCACGCTCAACGTCAGCAGCTCCGCCGACGGCTATGTTAACAGCAGCCTGACCGCGAGCGGCAGCATGGGCTGGCAAGGGCGTGATATTGCCATCAGCGGCCGCAACGAAGGCAACGCCGGGATTATCTTCAATACCGGCATTGAAAACGACGGCCTGCTGACCGCACGGGTTGACGGCCGGATGGTGAAGCTGAGCGGCAATAAGAATTACCTGCCTTTGTCGCCTTACGGTCAGTACGACGTTGAGCTGATGAACAACAAAAACTCGGCGGAGAGCTTCGACATCGTCACCAAGCGCAAGAGCAGGCTCACCCTGTATCCGGGCAACGTGGCGGTGATCTCGCCGGAGATAAAACAGATGGTGACGGTGTTCGGCCGCATCAAGGCGGAGGACGGCACGCTGCTGGCCAACGCCTATATCAAGAATCATATCGGCCGCACCCGCACCGATGAGAAAGGCGAATTTATCATGGACGTCGACAAGAAATTCCCGGTTATCGATTTTACCCACAGCGGCAATCAGACATGCGAAGTGGATTTGGATCTCAGCAAGGCGCAAGGCGCGGTGTGGGTCGGCGACGTGATCTGCACCGGGCTGAAAACCTATGCGGGCAATCTGTCATCCGGGGAGTCTGACCATGAGAGCTAACGTTGCGCTGTTGTTGTTGGCGCTGGTCGCCCCCGCGCTGCAGGCGGCGGTCAGCCAGACCAACTGGCCGGATGCGGCGGTAATGAAATTTGTCTTCGTGGAGAACAACGCCGACGACAACTTTTTCGTTACGCCGGCCGGCGGGCTGGATCCGCGCATGACCGGCGCCAACAAGTGGACCGGGCTGAAATACGGCGGTTCCGGCACTATCTATCAGCAGAGCCTGGGGTACGTGGACAATGGTTACAACACGGGGCTGAATGCCAACTGGCGCTATGACATGTGGCTGGAAAATGCGCCGATAAAGAATCCGTTCCTCGGCTTGCGTTGCATCAACTGGTATGCCGGTTGCAATATGGATACCAGCTTGATTCTGCCGCAGACCACCGACGAAAAGGGATTTTACGGCGCCGTGGTCACGCCCGGCGGCGCAAAATGGATGCACGGCATGATGTCGCCGAGCTTCTATCAGTATCTGAAGCAGATGGCGGCGGGTGACGCTTTCAGCATGCAGATCAACGGTTGCCAAACGTCGGTGGCTTACGACGCCGCGGCCGGCGGCCGCTGCCAGGATCAGGCCAGCGGCAGCTGGTACAAGCGCACCGTCACGCACAGCAAGGCGGCGCACCTGCGCTTTATCAATACCAACGCCGTATCGGAGGTGTTCGTCAACAGCGATGGGGTGCCGATCATCGGCGAGGGCAATGCCGATTGCAAGAACCAGACTATCGGCGCCCGCTCGGGCATCATGTGCAAGATGGTCAGCTATGATTTGCAGACCGACGGCAGCGTCAGCAATACCTCGATTCATGTTTTCCCGGCGATTAACCATGCGGCGCTGTCATCCGCGGTGAACGCCGCCGACCTGCAGTTCAGTCTGAACGGCAACACCTGGAAAAACACGTCGGGCACCGGCAGCTACTATACCTTTAACGAACTGAAGAGCAGCAATGCCGTCTATGTGTTCTTCTCCAGTAACTTCTTCAAACAGATGGTTGCGCTGGGGATTTCCGACAGCGGCACCCGCGATCTGATCAATTTCCGTTTTCAGAACACCACCTCGCCGGAGTCGGGATGGTATGAGTTTTCCACCTCAAACCAGCTGATTATCAAGCCGCGCGATTTCAGCATCAGCATTATTTCCGATGATTACGACAACAGCCCTCATCGTGAAGGTTATGTCGGCCCGACGGAGCCGGCGCTGGAGTTCGGCTACCTGGTGACTACCAGCGGCAAAACCGCCGCCGATCAGGTGAGGGTGATGGCGACCGGGCCGACTCGGGCGATCAACGGGGTGAACTATTGCCTCTTTTCTTCCGCGGATAACAGTACCCAGGTGCCGTTTCCCGCCACCCTCGGCATCACCACCAGCACCAACGGCCAGCAGAGCTTCGCCGCCGGCTGCGATGGCCAGTGGCACGACATGACCAATGCGCTCTGGAGCAGCACCCCGTGGAATGATATTTCCGGCGAAGTGGGGGTGCTGAACAAGACCCGCGTGACCTTTAGTATTCCGATGAATAATCCGATCTCGCTGAGAACCGTCGACGGCAACGGTTGGTACGGCGACGTCAGCGCCGCCGGTGAAATTCATGTCGAAGCCACCTGGCGCAACATCAATTGAGGGCAGAGCGTGAAACTTATGCTGATAGGGTTGCTGTGTTTGTCCTTCCCCTTTACCGCCGCTGCAATCAATGTCGGCACCCTGACGTTTGCCATGGATCAGGATCGCTCATTCACCGCCAAGCGGGTGTTGAATAACAACCGCAGCGCGCGCCTGTATCAGGTGAGCATTCGCGCCATCGATCGGCCGGGAGAGCGCGAGGTGCGCAGCCGGCCGGCGGATGGCGAACTGCTGTTCGCGCCGCGCCAGCTGACTCTGCAGGCCGGGCAGGCGGAGTACTACAAGTTTTTCTACCGCGGGCCGCAGGATAATCGCGAGCGTTATTACCGGGTGTCATTTCGCGAAGTGCCGACCCGATTGTTCGAGCCGGGGCCGCGTCGGGGCGCCGGGGTCAACCTGGAGCCGATCGTGGTGATGGACACCATTCTGGTGGTGCGCCCGCGTCAGGTAAACTTTGCCTATCGGCTCGATACCCAGCGCGGTACGCTTACCAACACCGGCAACACCTACTTCAAGTTCCTGCTCAAGCCGGGCTGCAACAGCACGGATGAAGAGGGCGTCACCGAATACCTGCGCCCCGGCGATACGCTGACCCATGCCGGTATTCGGCTGAAGGGGCAGAAATTCATTATCTATAACGACAAATTTATCAGCGTCGATCGCAGCTGCCTCGATTAACGTGGCGGAATGGCAAACCGGAAACAGGCACCGCTTTGCGCTTGTTCGATCAGCTGAATATCGCTGTCGTGCAGCTGCAAAATGCGCCGCACGATCATCAACCCCAGCCCGCCGGAAGGGCGCCGGGCGCCGCTCAGGACAGACGGGCGCACGAACAGATCGGCGCGCAGCGTCTGCGGAATACCGGGGCCGCTGTCGCTGACCTGCACCATCACCCGATCGTCCTGCCGCCACAGCCGCACGCCGATGTCGCCGCCGGGCGGCGTATGGCGAATGGCGTTGTCCAACAGGTTGGTCAGCACCCGCTCAATCATGCTGAGATCGGCGAACACCGGCGGAATGCCGGGGGCGATGTCGGCGTGCAGCCGCTGGTTGCGCGCCTCCGCCGCCAGCTCGAACTTTTGGAACACGTCCTGCAACAGCTCGCTGAGGGAGAAGGGCTCTTTCTGCGGTTTCACCACGCCATACTCCAGCCGCGCCAGCTCGAACAGCTCCTGCGCCAGCTTGCCCACCTTGCGGCTCTGCGCCAGCGCGATCTCCAGGTAGCGCTGCCGATCGGCTTCGCTCAGGGTGGCGGCTTTGACCGACAGCGTCTCCAGATAGCCGTGCAGCGAGGTGAGCGGGGTGCGCAGATCGTGCGAGACGTTGGCGATGAACTCGCGCCGCAGCCGATCCTGCTGCGCCAGCGTTTGCCACTGTTCGGCAAGGCGCTGCGCCATGCGGTGGAAGGCCTGCTGCAGCTGGCTGACTTCGTCGCGCCCGGCCCTGACCGCCGGCAGCGATGCGTAGGCCTGCACCGCCTCGATGCCGCCGCTGTCCAGCGCGCTGACCTGCCGGGTCAGGCGACGGATAGGGCGCGTCACCCAATAAAACGCCAAACCGCCGGCCAGCAGGCTGAACAGCACCATCAGCCCGGAGGTCCACAGCGCCATCCTGACCGCCGAGTTGAACTGGGCGTTGCTGGCCAGCGCCGTGTACTCTTCGCCGAGCAGCACCACGTACAGATAGCCTTCGATCCGGCCATCAACCTTTAGCGGCGCGACGCTGAACACCTTGCGCCCGTCCGCGCTGCGCGGATCGTCGCCATACACCGGCATCGGCGCGCCACCGAGCAGCGCCTGCAGCGGCGGCAGCGCGACCCGCTGCCGCTTCAGATGCCCGGCCGGCGCGGCGTTGCCGATAATCGTGCCCTGTTTGTCGAGCAGGTAAACCTCAACGCTGGGATTCACCGCCATCAGCTGATCGAACAGGGTATGCACCGCCTGCGGATCCGGCCCGTTCACCCCCAGCAGCGGGTTGCTGTCGGCAATATGCTGCGCCAGGTTGCCGGACAGGCGCTGGATCACCGCCTGGCTGTACTGGGTGCTGCTGCGCACCTGCATCCAGCCGGAAAAGGCGCAGCCGATGACGATCAGCAGCGCGAAGATCAGCGTGAGGCGTTGCGCTAACGTAAGGTTTTTCATGGCTCACTCTTGCGGCGCGGCCGCGAATTTATAGCCCATGCCCCACACCGTGAGGATGCGCTCGGGTTCCGCCGGGTTGCGCTCTATCTTGATGCGCAGCCGGTTGATATGGGTGTTGACGGTGTGCTCATACCCCTCGTGCTGATAGCCCCAGACCTGATTCAACAGGCTCAGGCGCGAGAACACCTGGCCCGGGTGGCGGGCGAAAAAGTACAGCAGGTCGAATTCGCGCGGCGTCAGCTCGACCGGCTGCTGGTGCAGGTGCACTTCGCGGGCGATGGGATCGATGGTCAGATCGTTGAAACTGAGCACGCCGGCGTCCATGCGCAGGTTGCGGCTCATCGCTTCCTGGCGGCGGAACAGCGCCTTGACCCGTGCCACCAGCTCCAGCATGGAGAAGGGCTTGGCCAGATAGTCGTCGGCGCCCAGTTCCAGCCCCAGCACGCGGTGTACCTCGCTGGAGCGCGCGCTGATGATGATGATCGGCGTGTAGCGCGTCATGGTGCGCGCCCGGCGGCAAATTTCCAATCCGTCCACGCCCGGCAGCATCAGATCGAGGATGAGGGCGTCCCAGCCGCCCTGTTCCAGCATCGCCATGCCCCGGTTGCCGTCGGCGGCGTGGCTGATGGCGTAACCCTCGTCGCGCAGATGCAGCTGCAGCAGTTCGGCGATGTCGCCGTCGTCCTCGACGATCAAAATTCGTTTTGGCTTGTCCATTCTCATTACCGCTGATTGCCCGTTTCTGTCCGAAGTCTACACAACCCCCACCGGCGGAGTTATCACATTTTATTTAACTTTGTGTGAGGTCTTGGGGAACAAATCCGGGGAATACTCGGCTCATCGCCTCATTGGTCGCCAGGAGTTCGCATGAACCTCACTCTCACCCCGGAACAACGACAGACGGTGCATCCGCTGTGGCTGCGGTTGACGCACTGGCTGAATGCGCTGGCGATGCTGATCATGGTGACCAGCGGCTGGCGCATCTACAACGCCTCGCCGCTGTTCAACTTCAGCTTTCTCAATGAGCTGACGCTCGGCGGCTGGCTGGGCGGCGCGCTGCAGTGGCACTTCGCCGGCATGTGGCTGTTCGGCGTCAACGGGCTGTGCTACCTGCTGATCAACCTGGCCAGCGGGCGTTTCAAACGCAAATATTGGCCGCTCAGCCCACGGCAGTTTCTCGCCGATATAGGCGCCGCGCTGCGCGGCAGGCTGCAACACGCCGACCTGCGCCACTACAACATGGTGCAGCGCGTGGCCTATCTGTCGGTGATGATCCTCGGCGTGATGAGCGCGCTGTCCGGGCTGGTGCTGTGGAAATCGGTGCAGTTTCCGCTGCTGCGCACGCTGCTCGGCGGCTATGAGGCGGCGCGCTATATCCACTTTTTCGCCATGTCGGCGCTGGTGGCCTTCGTCGCGATTCACCTGGTGATGGTGGCGCTGGTGCCGCGCACGCTGCTGGCCATGCTGCGCGGACGCTAAGGAGTGAATAATGGAAAAGGATAAACAGATCATGACGATCGATGAAGGGCAGGCGATCGTCAAAGAAGCGCAGCGGCTGTTGAGCGCGTCATCCCGCCGCCGCTTTCTGCGCAATGGCCTGACGCTGGGCGGCATCGCCATGCTCACCGGCTGCGATCTCAGCGACAACGCCAACGTCGAACAGGCACTTAGCCGCATGTCGCGCTTCAACGATCGGGTGCAGGGCTGGCTGTTCGACGGCGAGCGCCTGGCGCCGGTCTACCCGGAATCGATGATCACCCGGCCGTTTCCGTTCAACGCTTTCTACGCCGAGGAGGACGCGCCGGACATCAACGGCGACGACTACCGGCTGGAGGTGGCGGGACTGGTGCAGGACAAACGCGCCTGGAGCCTGCCGCAGCTGCACCGGATGGCGCAGGTCAGCCAGGTGACGCGCCATATCTGTGTCGAGGGCTGGAGCGCCATCGGCAAGTGGGGCGGCGTGCCGTTCGCGACCTTTCTCAAGGTGATTGGCGCGGATCTGAGCGCCCGCTACGTCAGCTTCAAATGCGCCGACGACTACTACACCAGCATCGACATGGCCACCGCGCTGCATCCGCAGACGATTATCGCGCTGACTTATGACGGCCAGATCTTGCCGCGCAAGTACGGCTACCCGATGAAGCTGCGCATGCCGACCAAGCTGGGTTACAAGAACCCGAAACACATTCAGGTGATCGAGGTCACCAACCGCTTCCCGGGCGGTTACTGGGAAGACCAGGGCTACAACTGGTTTGGCGGCAGCTGAGGCGGCCGCCGGCCATTCTCCGGCACTCCGGTGCCTTTGACATGACGGAAGGAAATACCATGAAAAAGTTATTCGCAATGATGATGTGCAGCGCGCTGATGCTGGGCGTGGCCGGCGCCAACGCCGCTGATGGCATGAGCAAAGACGCGATGAAAAAGGACGGCATGAGCCAGATGTCGCACGACGGCATGGCGAAAGATGGGATGAAGAAAGAGTGCATGGGCAAGGACTGCATGAAGAAAGACAAGATGGGCAAAGACGCCATGAAAAAGGATGGCATGGCGAAAGACGGTATGGCCAAAGACGGCATGAAGAAAGACGAAATGAAGAAGGACGCGATGGGGCACTAAGCCGCCGCACTCCGCGGCCGCCAGCGGGCGATCCGCGGCGGCCGCGGGCAACATAAGGAGAGAGGATGATGCTGGCGACATGGCTGCGGCGCTTTCAGCGCTCGAACGGGGACGTTATCTTTATGCGCGCGGCGCTGGTGGTGATCTTCGCCGCCTTCGGCTACGCCAAATGGTTTGATTACGAGGCGCAGGGGCTGGTGCCGCTGATCGGCAACAGCCCGCTGCTGAGCTGGATGCATCAGGCGTTCGGCATCCGCGGCGCCAGCTATGCGCTGGGCGTCGCCGAGTGGAGCTTCGGTTTGCTGCTGCTGGCGGGATTCTGGTCGCGGCGGCTGGGGTTGCTGGGGGCGATCGGTTCGACGGTGACCTACCTGACCACGCTGACGCTGATATTTTCCACGCCGGGTGCCTGGGAGCCTTCCGCCGGCGGTTTTCCGGCCATGGCCGGCGCCACCAGCTTTTTGATCAAGGATCTGGTGTTGCTGGCCGGTTCCCTGGTGCTGCTGAAAGCCGATTTGCCGGCCGAGCAGGCATAAAAAAGGGCGTAGCCTGGCTACGCCCTCTGGTTATTGATCGACCGTCACATATCCGGGAAGGTCAGGGTGCCCCCCGGCGCTTCGCGATGAATGTGCAGGAAGTTCAGGTGCTTCTCGTACTGGTCGAGGATATCGCCAATCACCTGTTCCTTGCTGTAGTCCATCAGGTCGTTGCCCTGGGTGCCTTCCATCAGGAAGGTTTCCAGCCGGTAGTAGTGCGACTTGCCGGAGCGGGCGCGGTAGGTGAAGCCCGGCACCGAGTAGCGCATCGGCCAGATCTGATAGATGAAGTTCTGTTCCTCGCCCAGGTGCACCAGCAGCTCCAGGTGGTTCAGGCGCTCGTCTTCGGTCGGCGGCACTTCACTGAACTCCACTTTCGCGCCGCGCAGCTCCAGCTCGCGCGCCACGTCCTGCATTGCCGGGCGGCAGACTTTATCCAACATTTTCTGCGTGTACTGGGTGCCCGGGTAGTTCATCACCCGCGACAGGCGCTGTTTCCAGTTGAGCACGTCGTGGCTGGAGACCGGCACCGGCGCCAGGGTGCTGAGCGCGCTAGCCTTGCGGTAGTCTTCCACCCGCAGCGATTTATACAGCCCGGCCATCACGAAGAAGATCACGAAGCTGAACGGCAGGCCCATGATCACCGTGGTTTTCTGCAGCGCCGGCACGCCATCGGTCATCAGCATGCCGATGGTCAGCAGGCCGATGGCCACCGACCAGAAAATCCGCAGCCAGTTTGGCGCATCATTATTGATGTCGGCCAGGCGCGAGGTGAAGTTGCCCAGCACCAGCGAGCCGGAGTCCGCCGAGGTGACGTAGAACAACAGGCCGGTGATGGTGGCCACCGAGGCGCTGAAGGTGAAGCCGGGGTATTGCGCCAGCAGGCTGTAGAAGCCGCGCTCCGGGAACTGCATCACTTCCTGCGCAAACTCGGCGTTGCCGTGAATGATCTGGTACAGCGCGCTGTTGCCGAAGATTGACAGCCACAGCAGGGTGAACACGAACGGAATGATCAGCGTGCCGACCACGAACTGGCGAATGGTGCGCCCGCGCGAGATGCGCGCCAGGAACAGGCCGACGAACGGCGACCACGCCACCCACCAGGCCCAGAAGAACAGCGTCCAGTTGTTCATCCACTCCACCGGCCGATCGAAGGCGAAGCTGTTGAGCGTCATGCCCATAAAGCGGTTGATGTAATCGCCGACGTTGAGCACCAGCGCATTGAGCAGGAACTCGGTGTCGCCGAAGAACAGCACGAACAGGATCAGGCCCAGCGCCAGCAGCACGTTCAGCTCGGACAGGATGCGGATGCCCTTGTTGACGCCCGAGGTGACCGAGATGGTGGCCATGATCACCGACAGCAGGATCAGCGAGCCCTGCACCGTCAGGTTTTCCGGGATCTCGAACAGCACCTTGAGGCCGTAGTTGAGCTGCACCACGCCGATGCCCAGCGTGGTGGCGATGCCGAAGATGGTGCCGAGCACCGCGGCGATGTCCACGCTGTGGCCGATCGGGCCATTGATGCGCTTACCGAAGATCGGGTACAGCGCCGAGCGGATGGTCAGCGGCAGATTGTAGCGATAGCTGAAGTAGCCGAGGGCGATGCCCATCAGCGCATACATCGACCAGCCGGTCAGGCCGTAGTGGAACAGCGTCCAGACCATCGCCTGGCGCGCGGCCTCCAGCGTTTGCGCGTCGCCTTCCGGCGGCATCATGTACTGGGTCACCGGCTCGGCGACCGAGAAGAACATCAGGTCGATGCCGATGCCGGCGGCGAACAGCATCGCCGCCCAGCTCATCAGGCTGAACTCCGGCTTGGACTGTTCCGGCCCGAGCTTGATCGAACCGAAGCGCGAAGCGGCGATAAACACCACGAACACGATGTACAGCGTCGCCGCCAGCAGGTAGTACCAACCGAAGGTGGTCGACACCCAATTCAGCGTGCGGGTGATCCACTGCCCGGAGAAGTCGGTGAAAAAGATGGTCATCAGCGAGAAGGCCAGGATCAGCCCCGCCGAGGTGAAGAAAACCACAGGGTTGAGGCGGTCCTGCTGCGGTTTGGAGGAGGTTTCGCGTGTTGTCATCGTCATCCTCTGAACTGAGTAAAATCGTGCCGCTCCGCATTTCGGGGCGCGTTGGCGCCGCCGGAAAACGGGCGAATGAAGGCGGCGGCCACCCCATCAGGAGGGCCTGAGTAACGCCGCTTTCGCCTGTTAACGAAGCGCCGGCGCGCTTCGCGGCGGGAACCGCTTACAGCCACTGATTTTGGTCAGATTCGTTAATTACCTCACAAAAATCAGCCAGTTCCACAACCAGATAGTACAAATTTTTAACCAGGCGGCAATAAAATATATGCAATTTTTATTGAACGTTCAATCAAAAAAAAGTTTAATAGTCCCCATGATGACCTGAATCACGGGCGAAACGGCAGTGAAATTTGCCCGCTGAGATAAGGCCGAAGTCGGTTTTGTGAGAGTCGAAATATGCCAAAGGTAGGAATGCAGCCAATCAGAAGGCAGCAGTTGATTGATGCCACGCTCGCCGCGGTAAACGAAGTGGGAATGCATGACGCCACCATCGCGCAGATCGCGCGGCGGGCCGGCGTTTCCAACGGCATCATCAGCCATTATTTCAAGGACAAGAACGGCCTGCTGGAAGCCACGATGCGCTATCTGATCAGCCATCTGGGCGAGGCGGTGAAGCTGCGTTTGCAGGCGCTGACCGATAACAGCCCGGCGGCGCGGCTGCAGGCGATCGTCGCCGGCAACTTCGACGACAGCCAGATCAACAGCGCGGCGATGAAGACCTGGCTGGCCTTTTGGGCCAGCAGTCTGCACCAACCGCAGCTCAACCGGCTGCAGCAGGTGAACGGCCGCCGGCTCTATTCCAACCTGTGCGCCGAGTTTCGCCGCGTCATGCCGCAGCCGCAGGCGCGGTTGGCGGCCAAGGGGCTGGCGGCGCTGATCGACGGACTGTGGCTGCGCAGCGCGCTGCGCGGCTCGGCGTTCAATCAGGCGCAGGCGCTGGCGCTCACGACCGAATACATCACGTTCCAACTCCGGGGGCAGACGCCGCCCGGAGGATAACTCAAGGAGATCCTATGTCCCGTTTTGGCTTGCAGAAGCTCTATATTCATGGCGCCTATGTAGACAGCACCGCTGGAAAAACCTTCAACGCCATCAACCCGGCGAACGGCGAAGTTCTGGCGGAAGTCCAGGCCGCCGGCGCTGAAGACGTCGATCGTGCGGTGGCCAGCGCGGCCAGCGGGCAGAAGGTGTGGGCGGCGATGACGGCGATGGCGCGTTCGCGCATCCTGCGCCGCGCGGTGGATATTCTGCGCGAGCGCAACGATGAGCTGGCGGCGCTGGAAACGCTGGATACCGGCAAAGCGATGTCGGAAACCACCGCGGTGGACATCGTCACCGGCGCCGACGTGCTGGAGTATTACGCCGGCCTGATCCCGGCCATTGAAGGCGAACAGATCCCGCTGCGCGAAACCTCATTCGTCTACACCCGCCGCGAACCGCTGGGCGTGGTGGCCGGCATCGGCGCCTGGAACTACCCGATTCAAATCGCGCTGTGGAAGTCCGCGCCGGCGCTGGCGGCGGGCAATGCGATGATCTTCAAGCCGAGCGAAGTCACCTCGTTGACGGCGTTGAAGCTGGCGGAAATTTACACCGAAGCCGGCCTGCCGGACGGCGTCTTCAACGTGGTGACCGGCAGCGGCGCGGAAGTTGGGCAGTACCTGACTGACCATCCGGGCATCGCCAAAGTCTCTTTCACCGGCGGGGTGAAAACCGGCAAGAAGGTGATGGCCAACGCGTCGGGGTCGACGCTGAAAGAAGTCACCATGGAGCTGGGCGGCAAGTCGCCGCTGATTATCTTCGACGACGCCGATCTGGATCGCGCCGCCGATATCGCCATGATGGCCAACTTCTACAGCTCCGGCCAGGTGTGCACCAACGGCACCCGCGTCTTCGTGCCGGCGGCGCTGCAGGCGCAGTTTGAGGCGAAAATCCTCGAGCGCGTGAAGCGCATTCGCCTCGGCGATCCGACCGATCCGCAGACCAACTTCGGGCCGCTGGTCAGCTTCGCGCACATGGAATCGGTGCTGCGCTTTATCGAAAGCGGCAAGAACAGCGGCGCGCGCCTGCTGTGCGGCGGCGAACGCGTCACCCACGGCGAATTCGGCAAGGGCGCTTACGTGGCGCCGACGGTATTCAGCGACTGCCGCGACGACATGGAAATCGTGCGCGAGGAGATCTTCGGGCCGGTGATGAGCATTCTCAGCTACCAGAGCGAAGAGGAAGTGGTGCGCCGCGCCAACGATACCACCTTCGGCCTGGCCGCGGGCGTGGTGACCAACGATCTGGCGCGCGCGCACCGCGTGATCCACCAACTGGAAGCCGGCATTTGCTGGATCAACACCTGGGGCGAGTCGGCGGCGGAAATGCCGGTCGGCGGCTACAAGCAGTCCGGCGTTGGCCGTGAGAACGGCCTGACTACGCTGGAACACTACACCCAGATCAAATCGGTGCAGGTTGAGCTGGGCGAATACGCCTCGGTATTCTGATCTTCCCGCCGTCTTTCGAGCCGCAGCCGCGTTGGCTGCGGCCGACAATCTCTAGAGAGCCAAAATACACAGCCTGTTGCCGAGTCGCGCTTCGCGTCTTTGCCTGACCAGGCCTCTATAAAGTAAGGAGATAATGAATGGAATTTGACTACATCATTATCGGTGCCGGTTCCGCCGGCAACGTGTTAGCCACCCGATTGACCGAGGACGCCGACGTCAGCGTCCTGCTGCTGGAAGCCGGCGGCCCGGATTACCGGATGGATTTCCGTACCCAGATGCCGGCCGCGCTGGCGTTTCCGCTGCAGGGCCGCCGCTATAACTGGGCGTATGAGACCGATCCTGAGCCGCACATGAACAATCGCCGGATGGAATGCGGCCGCGGCAAAGGGCTGGGCGGTTCGTCCCTGATCAACGGCATGTGTTACATTCGCGGCAACGCGATGGACTTCGATAACTGGGCCAAAGCGCCGGGTCTGGAAGACTGGACCTATCTGGACTGCCTGCCGTATTTCCGCAAGGCGGAAACCCGCGATATCGGCCCGAACGACTATCACGGCGGCGAGGGTCCGGTGAGCGTCACCACGCCGAAAGCCGGTAACAACGAACTGTTCCACGCCATGGTGGAAGCCGGCGTGCAGGCGGGTTACCCGCGCACCGACGATCTGAACGGTTACCAACAAGAAGGCTTCGGCCCGATGGATCGCACCGTGACGCCGAAAGGGCGCCGCGCCAGCACCGCCCGCGGCTATCTGGATCAGGCGCGTTCGCGGCCGAACCTGAAGATCGTCACCCATGCGCTGACCGACCACATTGTGTTCGACGGCAAGCGTGCGGTGGGCGTCAACTATTTGCAGGGCGACAGCAATCAACTGACCCACGCCAAAGCGCGGCGCGAAGTGCTGCTGTGCGCCGGCGCCATCGCCTCGCCGCAGATCCTGCAGCGTTCGGGCGTCGGCCCGGCGGCGCTGCTGAACAGCCTGGATATCAAGGTGGTGCACGATCTGCCGGGCGTCGGGGAAAACCTGCAGGATCACCTGGAGATGTACCTGCAGTACGCCTGTAAGAAACCGGTGTCGCTGTACCCGGCGCTGCAATGGTTCAACCAGCCGAAGATCGGCGCGGAATGGCTGTTCAACGGTACCGGCGTTGGCGCCAGCAACCAGTTCGAGGCCGGCGGCTTCATCCGCAGCCGCGCAGAATTCGCCTGGCCGAACATTCAGTATCACTTCCTGCCGGTGGCGATTAACTACAACGGCAGCAACGCGGTTAAAGAGCACGGCTTCCAGGCGCATGTCGGCTCGATGCGTTCGCCGAGCCGCGGCCGGGTGCAGGTGAAGTCGAAAGATCCGCGCCAGCACCCGAGCATTCTGTTCAACTACATGTCGACCGAACAGGATTGGCAGGAGTTCCGCGACGCTATTCGCATCACGCGCGAGATCATGGCGCAGCCGGCTTTGGACGAATACCGTGGCCGCGAGATAAGCCCGGGGCCGGAAGTGCAGACAGACGAGCAGCTGGACGCCTTCGTGCGCGAGCACGCCGAAACCGCCTTCCACCCGTCCTGCTCGTGCAAGATGGGCGAGGATGAGATGGCGGTGGTCGATGGGCAGGGCCGGGTGCACGGCATGGAAGGATTGCGGGTGGTGGATGCGTCGATCATGCCGCTGATCATCACCGGCAACCTGAACGCCACCACCATCATGATCGCCGAGAAGTTAGCCGATCGCATTCGCCAGCGCGCGCCGCTGCCGCGCAGCACCGCCGACTATTACGTCGCCGGCGATGCGCCGGTGCGCAAACAGTAACCGACACGCCCTCTCGCCGTTGAGGGGGAGGGCCGCCGTAGCAAGCAACCCCTCTCCATATGCTCTTCCCCAAGGCGAGGGGGCAACTCTCTTTTTATTCCTTATCCCATCATGCCGCCGGCAGCGAGATCGCCTGATCGAAACTGGTGGGCGTCGCCATGCGCCACATGCGGGCGTAGAACTCGCTTTTGATCTCCGGTTGCAGCAGCGCGCCCGGCTCCAGGTAGTAATAGATATCGGCGTACACCTTGATCTCGGTCGGCGTGATGCGGCGCAGCATATGGTGCGAGGTCAGCTGCTCCGGGCGGCTGACGCCGGCCGCCGCCAACATGTCCGCCAGCGCTTTCACCGTATTTTGATGGAAGTGGTAGACGCGTTCCGCCTTGTTCGGCACCACCAGCGCCTTTTGCCGCAGCGGATCTTGCGTCGCTACGCCGGTCGGGCAGTGGTTGGTGTGGCAGCTCTGCGACTGGATGCAGCCGACGGCGAACATAAAGCCGCGCGCCGAGTTCACCCAATCGGCGCCGAGCACCAGCACGCTGGCGATGTCGAACGCGCTGATGATCTTGCCGCTGGCGCCTATCTTGATCTGGTCGCGCAGGCCGCAGCCTACCAGCGTGTTATGCACGAACAGCAGCCCTTCGCGCAGCGGCATGCCCATATAGTTGGAAAGCTCAAGCGGCGCGGCGCCGGTGCCGCCTTCCTTGCCGTCCACCACGATGAAATCCGGCAGGATGCGGGTGTGCAGCATCGCCTTGACGATGGCGACGAACTCCCACGGGTGGCCGATGCACAGCTTGAAACCGACCGGTTTGCCGCCTGACAGCTCGCGCAGCTGTTGTATGAAATGCATCATTTCCAGCGGAGTGGTGAAGGCGCTGTGCGAGGCCGGCGAGATGCAATCGACGCCTTCCGGCACGCCGCGGGTGGCGGCGATTTCCGCATCCACCTTCTTCGCCGGCAGAATGCCGCCGTGGCCGGGTTTGGCGCCCTGGCTGAGCTTGATTTCAATCATTTTCACCTGCGGGCTTTGCGCCTGTTCGGCAAAGCGCCGCGGATTGAAATGGCCGTCGGCGGTGCGGCAGCCGAAATAGCCGCTGCCCAGCTCCCACACCAGATCGCCGTTGTTTTCACGGTGATAGCGGCTGATGCTGCCCTCGCCGGTGTCGTGGTAGAAATTGCCCTTGGCCGCGCCGAGGTTGAGCGCGCGAATGGCGTTGGCGGAGAGCGCGCCGAAGCTCATGGCCGAAATGTTGAAGATCGACGCGGAGTAGGGCTGGCGGCAGTCGGCGCCGCCGATGGTGATGCGGAAACTGGTCGGGTCGGCGGCTTCCACCGGCCGCATGGAGTGGCCGATGCACTCATAGCCGGTTTGGTAGACGTCCAGCAGGGTGCCGAACGGTTTGTCGCCCATCTCGTTTTTCGCCCGGCGATACACCAGCGTGCGCTGGGTGCGCGAAAACGGGATCTCTTCATTATCCTGCTCGAGGAAATACTGGCGCAGTTCCGGGCGGATGAACTCGAAGAAGAAGCGCATGCGGCCGATGATCGGGTAGTTACGGCAGATGGCGTGGCGCTGCTGGGTGAGATCGTAGATACCCAACACCATCAGGCAACCGCAGGCCAGGGCCGGCAGCCAGAACCACGGATAGTTGTGCATCATGATCAAGAAAGCCAGGGTGAGCAAGATGCTCAGTACAAAGCAGGTATAGCGGCTGAATAAGGACGACTTCATAACATCTCCTGATGTTTATTTTAATCCACACGACATGACTCACGGATAATCCGTGTGCGAATCGTAGCCAACAGGAGGAGATGTTGTGTGTCTGTTGCTGCTTTGTCGCCAGTTGTTACATTAATTTAACGTGGCGGCAGGGGAGACGGGTTGCCGCGCGGCGTACCGCGCAACAAGCCAGGATGTTTATTTGCCGGCGACGAAGATGGTGCTCATGCTGCGCAGCCGCAGCTTTTTCATCGCGCTGTATTTCTGCGAAAAGATGGTTTTTGGGTGCGTGCCGCGCTTTTCCGCAATGTGCAGCAGGCTGTCGCCGCGCAGCAGATTGAAGATCACGTCGCTTTCCGCCGGGCTGAGCTCGCGGGTTTTCTGCACTCTGATGCCGCCCGGCTCCTTGCTTTCCAGCAGCCGCTGGATTTTTTCCTGCAGCGAATAAAGCGGAATGCGGGTGGAGACCAACTCAACGGAAATCCCCAGGATCGACAGCAGTTTCACCACGCGCTCGTCGTCGTAGAACACCAACAGGCGCGTTTTGCTGTTGTACTGCTGGTGCAGGGACACCAGGCTTTCGATCACGTTAACGCTCTGCTCCAGGTTTTGCGAGGTGAAAATCAGCGCGATATCGTGCTTGGTGATCTTCTCTGCTTTGGCGCCGCCGTGCATGAAATCGGAAAACAGGCGGATATCGTACGCGCCGTAGTGTTTCTTCAGCAGCACCGACAGGCCAACATAGCTGTACTTACACTCACTAATCACAAGAACGTTGTTTTTAGACATAGGGCAAACACCAATACCGAGTTAAAAGTATTCAGCTGTAAGAAGCGAGTTCAAATCCTTGATGCTGGATTCCTTCCACAGCTTTCCCTGCAGTGCGTAATATGGCATTTCATCCAGCCATTTCTTGTGTTCGGGAGTTTCAACTCCTTCGATAATTACCTTGTAATGATTAAGGTAAAAGAAGCGCAGTAATGCGCGCATCAAGCCCTCGCCGCCGGACTTTTTCATGAAGTCCCAGAGCAGAAAACGGTCGAGCTTAACGAAGCGGAACTGGCTGTTGTACAACGCGGAAAAACCCGCATAGCCAGAACCAAAATCATCGAGCCAAAATGAATAACTATTCAATGACGGATCGCCGTGCACGCGATCTTTCACCAGCCGGGTTGAATTCTCGCTGATCTCGAAATGAATACAGCGCATGGCATTAATTCTTTCGGCAAAGTGAGTATTCGCCAGCGATTGCAGAGAATAATCGTCAACATTCAAAGTGGCTATCACTTGGTTTTCATGAAACCAGTGTTTGTATTTATCGATCAGATTGATCTGATCCATCAAAATCTCAATCCGGGTGGCGCTATCGGCGTGGCGAAAGAACTGTTCAGGAGAAAAATGAGCGTATTCGCTATTAAACGTAAAGCGAGACAGACATTCGACGGCCAGCAATTGTCCCGATTTCGCGAACATTGGCTGAAAAACATAATTAATGCCGTTATTTTTCTCTCTGAAAGAACCGCTCATTTCCCAATCCTTGGATTGATATTTAAATTGTTGATTTTAAATGATTAAAAAGAAAGTTACTCCAGGTTTATTGGTAAATTTCTTATTTAAAGCGCCAGAATGGCCGAAGCGTGTCGACAGACCATTTAACGCGTAATTCGTGCCAAAGTCCAAATGTCGCAATATGTTACTAAATGTAAATATTCGGGATAATATGCTGATTTTCAGGCCTTAATGCAAAATCTTGAACTCTGCAGCTTTCCCAAACACAGATTATTCCTATTCATATGAATCGTCAACATCGATCGATAGGTATTCGCCGATAGTTTATTCCTATCAAGAGAGGCCTTATGAATGTTTTAAACGATTTAACATTAAGAATATGCTTAGTCTATATTTCGTCCGGCAATGAGTTCATCGAGGCAACGCTCCTTTTCAGCAAGGGAGTGCTATCGCTGAGTGTATGCTCAGTGGCGGCAATATATATAAGCCCGCCACTGAATCGATTATTTTATTGTTCTATGGAGCTGGAAATGAAAAAAGTATTATTGCCTTTGGCTGCCCTGGTATTGTCTGCAACTGCTTCCAACGCAATGGCAGCAAACGGCACTGTTAAATTCACCGGTGAAATCAAACAGTCTACCTGCCAGGTAACTAGCGATACTCAGAATAAAGAAGTTTACCTGGGTACTTACCCAACTTCTGCTTTCCCAACCGTGGGTTCTAAATCCGCTTCTAAAGCTTTCCAGATCTCTCTGGAAAAATGTGATGCCGGTGATTACAGCCTGCGTTTCGACGGTAACACCGTTGCCGGCAACCCAGACCTGCTGTCCGTAAGCAACGTTGGCGGCACTGGCGCTGCAGCTACCGGCGTGGGTATCGAAATCACCGATAACAACGGCAAGCCATTCGCTATCGGCGACGGTTCCAACATCAACGACGACGTAGCGAAAGTCACCATCGCTGCTGACGGTAAAGCGACCTTCAACCTGCAGGCTCGTTACCGTTCATTCGACAGCAACGTAACTGCAGGTCTGGCTAACGCCACCAGCCCGTTCACTATCGAATACAAATAATCGTCTTTCAGGACACACACGGCCAAGGATGGCCCGTAGAGGAAACCGATGAAAAAGTTCTTTGCTGCTCTGCTGATGCTGGGCACCTTTAACAGCTACGCCGGTATCCAGGTAGATGCCACTCGCGTGATCTATAAAGGCGACGACAAATCCGCCTCTCTGCCGATTCATAACGATGCTTCAGAAGCTTATATGGTGCAGACCTGGCTGGACACCGGTGACAGAAACCAAGTGCCGAAAAATCTGCCTGTCGTTGTCGTTCCACCGATTCTGAAATTGGACGCTGCCAAAACTGCAGTTCTGCGCTTTATCTATTCCGGTAATGGCTTACCTCAGGATAAAGAAACCCTGCTGTGGATTAACGTGCAGGAAATTCCGCCGGCGCCGAAGCAAGAAAACGTGCTGCAGGTTGCGGTGCGTACTCGAATCAAACTTTTTTACCGGCCGGTGGCGTTGAAAACGACGCTGGACGAGCAAGTACAAAACTTGCGTTGGCAGCGTGAAGGTTCACGTCTGCAAGTGATTAACGATGGCCCGCTGCATATTACCTTTGGGGCGCTGCATTTGAAAAACAGCGCGGGCAAGACCGTGGATGTGGACGCCAACATGGTGAGCCCGAAAGATCGCTTATCGATCAGCATCCCGGCGGGCGTCAGCGTCGGCAACAAGATTGCTTTCAGTTATATCAACGATTTTGGCGGTAGAACGGAAGTCAAGGACGTTCCAGTACAATAAGAGAGACAGGGAATGGCAAATCAACGAAAAGTAGCAGGCGGAACGACGCGGCTGACACAGCTGATCCGAATTGCAATCATTGCCGCCAGTGCGCCGATGTTCTGGAGTGAAGCGGCGCTGGCAGAGTTTAACATGTCGTTTATTCACGGCGATGAAAACCTGAGCAATGCGGAAGCGGTCGCTCAGGGCGATGCTTTGCAACCGGGCGTTTACCCATTCGACATCTACGTCAACCTGACTCAGGTCGATCATAAGGATGTTACTTTTCGTCAGGTTAAAGGCCAGACCGCGTCTCAACCCTGCCTGAAAGTTGAAGACCTGCGCAACTACGGCATCAAACTGCCGGAAACGCTGCAGGCCGGCAGCTGCGTTGATCTGCCTGCGTTGGTTAAAGACGCCACCGTCAGCTATGACGCGGCGGTGCAGCAGATCAACATTTCCGTGCCTCAGACCATGATGGATCTGAGCGCTATCGGCGCGATCCCGCCAAGCATGTACGATGAAGGCATCAACGCGCTGTTCGCCAACTATAACTTCAACTACAACAAGAACAGCTATCGCAAAGATGACGCTGACGACAGCGAGTACATGTTCCTCGCGCTGAACAGCGGCCTTAACCTGGGCAGATGGCGCCTGCGCAACAACTCCACCTGGGACAAACAGAGTGGCAGCAGCAGCAACTGGACCAACGTCTCTTCCTGGGCCGAGACCGACATCGTGCCATGGCGCAGCCGTTTGGTGATGGGGCAGGCGAGCACCAACAACAGCGTGTTCAACAGCTTCCAGTTCCGCGGGGTGCAACTCTCCAGCGTTGACGACATGCTGCCGGACAGCCTGCGCGGTTATGCGCCGGTGGTGCGCGGCGTGGCGGCGACCAACGCCCGCGTCGAGATTCGCCAGAACGGTTACGTCATTTACAGCACCAACGTTGCGCCGGGTCCTTTCGAGATCCACGACGTCTATCCGCATACCAACAACGGTGACCTGCAGGTGACCGTCAACGAGGCCGACGGTTCGCACAAAACGTTCAGCGTCGCCTACTCTTCCGTGGCCAACATGCTGCGCGAAGGCATTTGGAACTTCCAGCTGACCGCCGGTAAATACCATAACGGTAACGGTGGCTATCAGCCGAAGCTGATTCAGGGTACTGCGGCATACGGCATGAACTATGGCCTGACGCCGTTCGGCGGCGCCATCATTGCCGAGCACTACCGTTCCGCTGCCGTGGGTATCGGTAAGAGCCTGGGATCGTGGGGTGCCATCTCCGTGGACGGTTCGATCTCCGATACCGAGCTGGCGAACGGCGATCGCAAGCAGGGGCAGAGCTTCCGTTTCCTGTACTCCAAATCGCTCAACCAGATGGGCACCAACTTCCAGTTGGCGGGCTATCGCTATGCGACTTCCGGTTACTATGATCTCAGCGATGCGGTCCAGGAGCGCAACAGCTGGCGCAACGGCATTTATGCCAATGATTACTGGGATCCGAACGATCTGCAGCCGGGCCAGCCTTCCTGGAGCAACAACCAGAAACGCACCCGATACACCGCGCGCTACGGCAACAAGCGCGAACGCGTCGAGCTGTCGCTCAGCCAGCAGCTGTGGGCGGGGGCCAGCCTGTACGCCAACGTGAGCCATCAGAACTACTGGGGCGTATCCGGTAACGATCGTACGATTCAGCTGGGTTACAACGACGGCTTCAAGCGCATTTCCTACGGCGTTTATCTACAGGATACGCGCGGCCAGTACGGCTATTCCGATCGCAGCGTGAACTTCACGATGTCGATCCCGTTGGATTGGGGCCAGAGCAACAATTCGACCACTGCCAACTTCAGCGCGGCGCACAGCAAACAGAGCGGCGACAGCTACTCGACCGGCATCAGCGGCACCATGCTGGACGATCGTCGCATGAACTATTCGGTTTCCACCGGGCATACGCAGTCCTCCGGTCAGAGCAGCAACCTGAACCTGGGCTACAGCAGCAGCATCGGTAACATCGACGGTAGCTATGCCTACAGCTCGAAATACCGTCAGGAAGGGGTGGGCCTCTCCGGCGGCCTGCTGGTGCACTCCGGCGGCGCGACGCTGACGCAGCCGTTGCAGAACACTATCTTGCTGGTGGAAGCGAAAGACGCCAAAGGCGTGCGTCTGGAAAACCAGCCGGGCGTGACCATCGATCGCTTCGGTTATGCGGTTGTGCCGTCGGCCAACCCGTACCGCTACAACTATGTGGCGCTGCGCACCGAAGATTTCGGCCCGGGCCTGGATGTGCCTGTGGCCAGTAAGCAAGTGGTGCCGACCGAGAAATCGGTGGTGAAGGTGAGTTTCGATACCTTCAAGGGCGTCAGCCTGCTGATTCACGCTCGTCTGGGTGACAACGGTTATCCGGCCATCGGCGCCGGCGTGTTCAACGAGTCCGGCCGCAACAGCGGCACCGTGGGCCTGGAAGGCGCAACCTATGTTTCCGGCGTGAAAGCGGGTGAGAAACTGACGATCAAATGGGGGCCGAAAGCCGACCAGCAATGCGTACTGCCGATCCCGGCGGACGTGGGCGACAAACAAGCGGCCATGGGATATCAGGAACTGACCCTGCAATGCCAAAAACTGTAAGGTACACCATGAACTTGAGCAAATTAGCACGTAATACACTTCTGTCAGTGGTGGGGCTGGCGGGGTTGGCGATGGCGCAACAGGCGGCGGCGATGCAGTGCCGTTTCGGCAACTCGACCGGCAGTAGCAGGCCAACCGGCAGCGTGACGCAGGATATCGACGTCGGCCGCCCGATCGTGTTGGCTGCCAGCGACTTTGTTAAAGGCAACCTGATTTGGCGTTCGCAGAACTTTACCTCCACCTTTACCTGCTGGGATACCGACAACTACCCGCGTGGAGAGAACGCTTACATCTATTGGAACCCGCAGAACTCGTTCGGCGCACTGGATAAGTCGTTGGAGATTGGGGTGTCGATCAACGGGCGTGATTATGATGCGATCAACCTGAAGCAAAGTTCCAACCGGCCGACGGGCCCTGATTTGGGGCCGGGTACCAAACCGGGCAGTAATAGAAGGAAAGCCGATCCTCAGGCGGTGACCGCCACTTATTCGGTGTATATCAAAGCCACCGGGGTGAAACCGCCGGCGGGTAACTTCCCGCCGCTGGCGCGCGCTTCGCTGTTCCAGATCGATGGTGAGTTGGGCCTGAACGCCACCAAAGACAGCAACTTTAACGCCTATATCAAAGGTTTGGACAAGATCCGCGTGATCCAGTGCAATCCGCAGATCACCGTGTTGGCCAACAACGGCGCCAGCGTCGATTTCGGTGTGTTGACGACGTCCAGCGCCAAAACCGGCACTATCGCCAAGCAGGTGCCGTTCGATATCAAGGCGACCTTGAGCGGCGGCGAGTGTGCCGGCCAGTCTCTGCAGGCCAGTTTCAGCAGCACCAACGCCGATCCGTCAGATAACACGCAGATCCTGCCGACCACCAAACCGGGCGTGGCGATCTTCCTGACTCAGCAACGCGACACCAACAAAACGCCGATCCCACTGCAAACCAACGTGGATTTCGGCGGCGTGCTGCAGGATAAGCAGAACGAAGTGAAAGAGACCTTTATCGCGAACCTGAAGTGGTTGACCAATACGCCGAAGACCGGGGTGTTCAACGCCACCGCCAACGTTGACGTCACCTTCAAATAATCCGGTGTCGCTTCAATTAAAAAGGGTTCAGTTTACGAGAACTGAACCCTTTTTACGTGTTATGCCGCGTTTATCAGCGCAGCCCCATCCAGGTGGTGCAAACGCCTTCCGGCGGTTTGCCAGCGTACCAGCGAGGCAGCGTGGGGGCATCGTGGCGTGGCTCGGCCTCCACTTCCACCGGCTGCGCCGGCCATTCCGCCACGTCCCAGCGGGTGGTGCGGCGATACACCGCCGGGGTTTTGCCGAACTGTTTCTTGAAGGCGCGTGAGAACGAAGGCTGAGAATCGAAGTGGTATTGCAGGGCGATATCCAGGATCGGGCGCGGGGTGGAGCGCAGCGCCTGCGCCGCCTGCGACAGGCGCCGCTCGCGGATATAGCTGCCGAGCGCGTGGCCGGTGGTGCTGCGGAACATGCGCTGCAGGTGCCATTTGGAGTAGCCCGACTTGGCGGCGACGTTATCCAGCAGCAGCGGCTGGTCCAGATGAGTTTCAATCCAGTCTAGTAAATCGTGAATGATATTGACGCGATCCATGGTTTTAGTTCTCCCGCAAAAACGACATTCAGGTCACAGTGACTTAGCTTAATTATCCAAGAATATACTTTGATAATAGGCGCGAGTGCGCCGTTACGCAAGGGTAAACCGGGGGGAAAAAGGTGACCAAAAATGCTCTTTGAATCGCAGGGGGATAAAAGAAAGGCCGCATAAAGCGGCCTTTCCAGCAGGAAACGAGTGGAAAATCAGTTGGTTTCCGGTTTCACTTCAATGTAGTTCAGACCCAGCACGCTGCTGGTGTAGCCGCGGATCTTGTTGGTCATCTCGATATCGCCGTTCAGCTTGTGGCCGTAGGACGGGATGATCTCTTTCAGTTTGCTCTGCCATTCCGGCGTCGCCACTTTGTCTTTGAACACGGTTTCCATCAGGTGCAGCATGATTGGCGCAGCGGTGGAAGCGCCCGGTGACGCGCCCAGCAGAGCGGCGATGCTGCCGTCTTCAGAGCTCACGACTTCGGTGCCGAACTGCAGCACGCCGCCTTTATCCGCGTCTTTCTTGATGATCTGCACGCGCTGGCCTGCGGTCCACAGCTTCCAGTCTTCCTGCTTGGCGTCCGGGAAGTACTCTTTCAGCGCGGCGAAGCGATCGTCGTCGTTCATCATCAGCTGGCCGACCAGGTATTTCACCAGATCGAAGTTATCCAGACCGACGTGGGTCATCGGCATCAGGTTCGAGGTGCTCAGCGAGTGCAGCAGATCGAACAGCGAACCGTTCTTCAGGAACTTGCTGGAGAAGGTGGCGAATGGCCCGAACAGCAGTACGCGCTTGCCGTCCAGCATGCGGGTATCCAGGTGCGGCACGGACATCGGCGGCGAACCTACGCTGGCCAGGCCATACACTTTGGCCAGGTGCTGGTTGGCGATCGCCGGGTTGGTGGTGACCAGGAACTGGCCGCCGACCGGGAAGCCGCCGTAGCCGTCGGCTTCAGGGATGCCGGATTTCTGCAGCAGGGTCAGGGAGGCGCCGCCTGCGCCGATGAACACGAACTTGGCGTTAACGGTGGTTTCTTTACCGTCGCGGTTCAGATCGGCAACGGTCACGCTCCAGGTCTGATCGGCGTTGCGCTTGATGTCGCGCACTTCGTGGCTCAGGTTCAGCTTGAACTTGTCGCTGGTGCTCAGCGCGTCAACCAGCTGGTGGGTGATCACGCCGAAGTTGACGTCGGTACCCAGCGGCATGCGGGTCGCGGCGATTTTCTGCGCCGGATCGCGGCCGTTCATCACCAGCGGCGCCCACTGTTTGATTTGCGCAGGATCTTCGGAGTATTCCATGCCGCGGAACAGGGTGCTGTGCTGCAGCGCCGCGTAGCGTTTACGCAGGAAGTTGACGTTGTCGTCGCCCCACACGAAGCTCATGTGCGGCACGCTGTTAATGAAGGATTTCGGATCTTTCAGGACATTGTTTTTCACCTGATAAGACCAGAACTGGCGAGAGATTTCGAAAGACTCGTTGACCTTCACCGCCTTGCTGATGTCGATGGTGCCATCGGCTTTTTCCGGCGTGTAGTTCATTTCGCTGAAGGCGGAGTGGCCGGTGCCGGCGTTGTTCCAGCCGTTGGAGCTCTCTTCCGCCACGCCGTTCATGCGCTCGTACATGTCGATGGTCCAGGTCGGCTCCAGCTCATGCAGATAGGTGCCCAAGGTGGCGCTCATAATGCCGCCGCCGATCAACACCACGTCGACGGTTTTATTCTTCTCTTCAGCCGCCGCCTGCTGCGTAACGCTAAACAGGCTGAGACTGAAAATCAGGACGAGTAATTTTCTCATTGAATTAAATCTCTTGTGTGTAAATTCTACTCATTGCAGGTGAAAGAATTTAGCGGGAGTTACCCTGGAAAATAGTGAAGCCGACCGCCCGGCGTGTGCCGATAGGCAGCGATAATGCCTTTTTGTTAATAGGGTTTTTAACGAAAAGTGAACTATTGCAGGCCGTCCGGATGCAAATTGATCGGTTCACGTTACTGGCGGGGTATTATTGTTTGCGAGAATGTTAAAAACTACTTTTGTAACTAAAAAAAATGAATATAAGCAAAAATAGGCCGGTTGCTGTCGCAGGAATAAACAGAGAGGGGAGTAAGGCCATATAACCGCGTTATTTTCAGGGATTAATTGTCGCGTAATTAAACGTTATTTCGTTATCACACAATAATTGCGGTTAAATTGCAAATACGCATCGGTAACCAATAATAAACGGCCGCCGTTGCGGGCGGCCAGGATTCACAAGGCGGTTACTTGATGCCCATCGCATCGCGCATGGTGAAGAACAGATCGGTCTGATCGGTCAACCCCACCACGTTGGCGGCGTGCGGGCCGTAGGCCGCGACGCGCAGCTGGGTGCCGGTGTGCCCCTGCGATTCCTCTTCCGAGTTGCCGTAGCTGAGGGTCATCGGCGCGCCGTCTTTGGTGGTCAGTGTCTGGGTCAGGCCCGGCGCTTTGGCGTCGGCGGCGACGATCTGGCTGGAGTGCGCGTGGTCGGCGGTGACGATCACCAGCGTGTTGCCGTCGGCGCGGGCGAAGGCCAGCGCTTTTTGTACCGCTTCGTCCAGATCGACGGTCTCACCAATCTGCCCGCACGGGTTGGCGGCGTGATCCTGCTTATCGATCGACGCGCCCTCTACCTGCAGGAAGAAACCGTTCGGGTTGTCTTTCAGCAGCGCGATCGCTTTTTCGGTCATCGCCGCCAGCGTTGGCGTGGCCGCGGTGCGCGCCGGGTTGTTTTCGCAGGTCACCGCCGGTTTGTCGAGGTTGCCGTGATAGCTGGCTTTCGGCCCCAGCCAGCGCACCGGCATGTTGCCGTCGGCGAACAGGCCCAGCAGCGGTTTTTGCTGATTGGCCAGGGTAACGGCCTGCAGTTCATCCGCGTTGCTCACCCACTGATAACCTTGCGCCGCCGCTTGATCTTTCAGCGATTTTCCTTGCCATTCGCCGCTTTTCGCCAGTTGGTTGAAGGATTTCGCGCCGCCGCCCAGCGTGACGTCGGCACGGGTTTTCAGCAACTGCTCGGTGATGGAACCGCGGCCGCCGTTTTCCAGCGCGTTAGCGGCACATTTCTCGCTGGTTTCCTCCGGGCCGTAGCATTTGCGCGAGGTAACGTGCGACACCAGCGCCGCCGGTGTGGCGTCCTGCAGTTCGGCGGTGGAGACGTTGCCGGTGGCCTTGCCGGCCGCCTTGGCGATCTCCAGCAGCGTCGGCTGGTCTTTGCCGTTCACGTCCACGCCGAGCGCGCCGTTATAGGTTTTCACCCCGGTGGCCCAGGCGGTGGCGGAGGCGGCGGAGTCGGTCACGTAATCCGGTTTGTGGGTTTTCTTGTCCAGCGAGTAGTGGGTGTATTGCCCGGTCAGCGGCAGGGCGTCGATGCCCTTGAAGTAACCGCCTGCGCCTTCGGCGTAGTTACGCGCGGCGGTGATCTCGGAATCCCCCATGCCGTCGCCAATCAGCAGGATCACGTTTTTCACCGTTTTGTCCGACAGCGACGCCTTCAGCGCGGCGGTCTGATCGCCGGCCAGACGACGGGCGCCGCCCGGTTCGGTGAGGGTGCCGCGCGCGGCGCGCTCGGTCAGGCCATCGGCATTGGCCGAGGTTTCCGCCGCGATGGCGGAGGAACAGAGCAGGGCGGACAGCACGGCGCCGGCGATCAGGGATACAGCAGGTTGCATGGGGCAAGCTCCTTGTCGTAATACAACAATGTAAATAACATCAAATTGTTACGTAAGGAGAGTAGAGCAGAGGGATGACAATTTTATGACAGCGGAAGGCGGGACGGCCCGGCGGCCATCCCGTTTGACGATCAGGCCGCGCGCGCCGGTATAGTGAGCCCACGCTGCACCGCCGGCCGCGCCAGACCGCGCTCCAGCCACTGCGCGACGCGGGGGAAACTGTCGAACTCCACCAGCTCGCGCGCCTCATAGAAACCGATCAGGTTGCGCACCCAGCCCAGCAGCGAGATATCGGCGATGGTGTAGTCCGCGCCCATGATCCAGTCGCGGCCTTCCAGGCGCGTTTCCAGCACGCCGAGCAGGCGTTTCGATTCGTTTTTGTAGCGCTCCAGCGGCCGCTTGTCTTCATACTCGCGCCCGGCGAATTTGTGGAAGAAACCGAGCTGGCCGAACATCGGGCCGACGGCGGCCATCTGGAAGAACACCCACTGAATGGTTTCGTAACGCTGCGCCGGATCCTGCGGCAGGAAACGGCCGCTCTTTTCCGCCAGGTAGAGCAGAATGGCGCCGGATTCGAACAGCGGCAGCGGCCGGCCGCCGGGGCCGTCGGGATCGATGATCGACGGGATCTTGCCGTTCGGGTTCAGCGCCAGGAATTCCGGCGTCCAGGTTTCGTTGTTGCCGATTTCGATCAGGTGCGCTTCATAGGGCAGGCCGATCTCTTCCAGCATGATGGACACTTTGACGCCGTTCGGCGTCGGCAGGGAATAGAGCTGCAGCCTTTCAGGATGCTGAGCCGGCCAGCGTTTGACGATCGGGAATTGGGTGGAATCGAGCATGGAAACTCCTCGGGTTGGCGGGGTGGCTTAAGCGTACCCCGTGAGTATTGCAGTAAAACTACCCCGCCGCCGGGTTACACCGTGAGTTCAAAATGTGCTGCCAGCGCTTTTTTACCGGCAGGGGTCAGCTGCAACTCGCGGCTGTCGAGTCGGCGGACGATCCAGCCGCGGTGGATAAAGGCGGCCAACAGCGCGGCGCCCAGTGCGCCACCGAGGTGAGAGCGGCGTTCGCTCCAGTCCAGGCAGCCGCAGGCGAAGCGGCGGCGGGTGGGGGCGGGGGAGCAATCGACGCCCAGCCGCGCCAGCGCGGCCTGACCGGCGTCGCTTAAGCGGTAGTCTTCCTCACCGCTCAGCCAGTTCAGCGCATGCAGCCGATCGTGCAGTTTCACCGCCACCTCGCCCGCCATATGGTCGTAGCAGGTGCGGGCATATTGCAGCGTGGTGGGCGTGCTGCTTTTCACCGACGTGCGCGGCACGCCCGCAAGCGCCATCAGGCCTTCCAGCGCCTCGGCCACCGGCTGACCGGCCAGCCGAAAATAGCGGTAGCGCCCCTGTTTGACGCAGGCGATCAGCCGCTGCTCCAGCAGTTTCGCCAGATGTGTGCTGGCGGTGGACGGGGCGACCTCGACCGCCGCGCTGAGCTCGGTGGCGGTGTAGGCGCGCCCATCCATCAACAGGCACAGCATGCGCGCCCGGGTGCGGTCGGCGATGGCGGCGCTCAGCGCCGCCAAACGATCTTCTAGGTCGATGTTATGCATACTTCGAGGTTAGACGAAGTATGACTGCGCGTCCATTGTTAACCTGTGGCTGTCGCATTCTGGTGTTGTGCGTCTGTGTTCGCTGGATATTGATGAGCGGGCGTTGGAATCGGTGCGGTGGCGCCATTCCTACAATGCGCGCGTACCTGAGTTTTACCGTTGAGAGGAGACGATAATGATCGCCGTGATTTTTGAACTGCAGGCCGCCGACGGGCAGCGCGATACCTATCTGGCGCTGGCGGCGGAGCTGAAGCCGCTGCTGGCGCAGATCGACGGATTCATCTCCATCGAGCGCTTTCAAAGCCTGGCCGATCCTGCGCGCCTGCTGTCGCTCTCCTTCTGGCGCGACGAGGCGGCGGTGCAGCAGTGGCGCAATCTCGAGCAGCACCGGGCGGCGCAGGCGCGCGGACGTGGCGAGGTGCTGGCGCAGTATCGGCTGCGGGTGGCGGAGGTGGTGCGGGACTACGGGCTGGAGAGACGCGAACAGGCGCCGCAAGATAGCCGTTGTTATCACCGCACCTGAAGAAAGCCCGCCGCCGGCGGGCTTTCGTCCGTTATTTCGCTTCGCTGCCCACCTTCATTGCCCCGGCGTAGCTGGCGCCCATCCCCCAGGCGGCGCCGTGGTCGCGGGCGATCTGCAATACGCCTCCCGCCGTGGCTTTGCGGCTCCAGTCCTGCTGCCATTCCAGCATCAACGCCACCCAGTTGATGGGCGTGGCGCCCGCCTGTACCAGACGCTGCATGGCGTTGTTTTGGCTGTCTGGCGTAATGTCGCCGGTGACGTCCGACAGGATATAAACCTCATAACCCTCGCCCAGGGCGGACAGCGCCGGCAGCATCACGCAGCTGGCGGTCCACAGCCCGCCGATGATGATTTTCTTGCGGCCGGATTGTTTGATCAGATCCACCACGCGCCGATCCTGCCAGACGTTGATGGCGGTGCGATCGTACACCTGCAGGTCCGGGCGTGCCTGCGTCACCTGCTGGAATACCGGCCCGGCGAAGCTTTTGGCGTTGGCCGAGGCCAGAATGGTCGGCACGTTGAACACCTTGGCGGCCTTGGCGATGCCGGCGGCGTTATTGACCAGGTTGGTTTGATCGATAGAGGAAATGGTCATGCCGAACATGTCCTGCAGATCGACCAACAGCAACAGGCTGTTCTCGGCGGTCAGCGGTTGCACATAACCCGCCTGGCTGCTGTCGGCGGCGGGGGATTGCGCCAGCGCGGCGACGGGGGCGGCGGCGGCGCTCAGGCCGAGCATCAGGGCGAACAGGGTCTTTTTCATTATTAACTCCATGATTATCAGTAGATTAAATTCACCTCTCACTCAGGGAGGCGGTTGAATAAAGTCTACTGAGGTTGTTGAAGTTAATAATCTGTGTTTTATTGAATTTATAATTAACCATAAGGACATAATATGGACGTGCTACTGACGATGCGCGCCTTTCGTCGCGTGGTTGAGCGCAACAGTTTTTATAAGGCGGCGGAGGATCTGGCGATCACGCCGGCGGCATTGAGCAAGCAGATTAAGCAGTTGGAAAACCGGTTGGGGACGCTGTTGCTGGTGCGCACTACCCGCAGCATGAGCCTGACCGAAGCCGGGCAGCTCTATTACCAGGAAGCCTGTCGGTTGCTCGGCGAGTTCGACGCGCTGGAGCAGACGGTTGCCGCCAGCGCGCAGCAGGTCTCCGGCACGCTGCGGGTCAATGCGCCGCTTTCGTTCGGCCTGACGGTGTTGTCGCCACTGCTGCCGCCGTTTATGCAACGTTACCCGCAGCTGCAGATGGAGCTGACGTTGGACGACAGAGTATTGGACGTGGTGGCGGCCGGTTTCGATATTTCCTTGCGCATTCGCCGACGGCTGCCGGATTCTTCCCTCAGCGCCCGGGCGCTGGGTGAAGTGCACCAGCGAATTTGCGCCGCGCCCGGCTATTTGGCGCAGCACGGCGTGCCGCAAACGCCGAATGAATTGCAGCGACACAGCTGTCTGGCCTATTCCCTGGCGGAAAGGCCGGGGCAGTGGCAGTTCACCGCCGGTGAGGAGAGCCTGAGCGTGACGTTCACTCCCAGGTTGATCGCCAACAACAGCCTGATGCTGCGGGATATGCTGGTGGCGGGACTGGGTATCGGTTCGCTGCCGTCGTTCGTGGCGGACCCCGAGATCGCCGCCGGCAGGCTGGTGCGGCTGTTCCCTGAACAGATTGCCGACGTGCATCAGGTTTTCGCGGTTTACCCGACGCGCCGGCATGTGCAGCAGAAAGTGAGTTTATTCACCGAATTTGTGCGAGAACAGGGATTGATGACGGCGAATTGACAACGGCGCACGATTGTCATATTCATTAGCTATGAAAAAATCCTACCGCCCATTCGCGCAAATTATTATCACCCTTCTCCAAAGGGTGGGATAGCGCGTGTGTCGCCAATAAAAACCCGCCGGCAGGCGGGTTTTTTTATCCCCTTCCGGCAACGACCGGAGAACGTCATGAAAACCTACCCTGCAGTTTTACACCTGATGTGTGGCAAGGCCGGCGCAGGCAAATCGACGCTGGCGCAGCGTTTGGCGCAGCAACCGCAAACGCTGTTGCTGGTCGAAGATGCGTGGCTGGCGACGCTGTATGAGCAGGAGATGACCAGCCTGCAAGACTATGCGCGCTGTTCCGACCGGTTGCGGCGGGCGCTGGGCGGACACCTCGTTCAACTGCTGCGCGGCGGCTGGTCCGTAGCGCTCGATTTCCCGATGAATACGCCAGACAGGCGGCGCTGGGCCAAAGCGTTGGCGGAGGAGGCCGGCGTTGCGCACTGTCTGCATTTTCTCGACGTCAGCCATGCGCAATGCCTGAGCCGGATAACGCTGAGAAACGCGCGCGGCGAGCACCCGTTTACACTGAGCGAAGCGGAGTTTGAGCGCCTGGCGCAGTACTTTGTTCCCCCGGCGGAAGAGGAAGGGATGACAGTCTTGCGTTATGGCGAACAGGACTGAAAACCGGCGCCATGACGGCGCCGGCAATAGGGTTAGGCTTTGGCGTTAAACGCGTTGTAGAAGGCGACTTCCGCGCACGGCAGCGCGGCCTGGAAGGCGATGGCGCGGAAGTAGATTAGAAAGGCTTGGTCGGCAGGTATTTGCCGTCCAGGGTGATCACCGCGCGTTCGCCGCCTTCCGGATCGGCCACCTTCTTGATATCCAGCTTGAAGTTGATGGCGCTGATGATGCCGTCGCCGAACTGCTCGTGTACCAGCGCTTTCAGCGTGGAGCCGTAAACCTGCAGCATTTCATAGAAGCGATAAATGGTCGGATCGGTCGGCACGCCACCGGGAATGCTGCCGCGCAACGGGATGGTTTGCAGCAGCTGTACCGCCTCTTCGTCCAGCCCGAGCTTGGCTGCCACGGTGCGTGCCGCTTGTTCCGGCAGCGCATGCTGCCCCAGCAGCGCGGCGGTGACGAACGCCAGGCTGAGTCCGGTGCCCTCAGCCAGCGCGTCGAAAGTCAGGTTATGGCGGATCTTGGCGGCCATGATGGTGTCGGTGAGCGCTGCGCGCGGGGCGGCGTTGTGCAGAGAGTGTGTCATGTTAGCTCCTTTTGTTGACTTAAAAACGGGCGATCGCCGGGGTGGCGGTCACCTCGGGATGGGTGGCGAGCGGCACGAAGCGGCGGGTTTCGCCGTCCAGCGCGTCGATAGCGCCGCTGGCGATGTCATAGACCCAACCGTGCAGCGTCAGGCGTCCCTGATCCAGCGCCAGGGCGACGGAAGGGTGCGTTTTGATGTTGTTGAGCTGGGCGATGACGTTTTCGCGCACCATCGATGCGACCCGCGCCTCGTTGGAAGCGTGCGGATAAGCCTGATTGACCGCCTTCGCGGAATCGGCGTAACGCAGCCAGCCGGCGACCGTGGGCAGGTGATCCAGACACTGGCAGGTGGCGATGGCGGTCATTGCGCCGCAGTCGGAATGGCCGCAGATCACGATATCTTCCACGCCCAGCGCGGCGACGGCGTACTCGACCGAGGCGGTAATCCCGCCGGGTTCGGGGCCGAAAGAAGGCACGATGTTGCCGGCATTGCGGATCACGAACAGATCGCCCGGCTCGCGCTGGGTGACCAGCTCCGGCACCAGCCGGCTGTCGGAACATGAGATAAACAGGGTGCGCGGGTTTTGGCGGGTCGCCAACTGCTGAAACAGCGCCGTGCGTTCAACAAAGGCTTCGCGCTGGAACTTCAGGAAGCCTTCAATCACCTCTTTCATCCGTTTCTCCATTGGGTGTCGTTATGCGATGGCGGCATGATGAACGCTTCTGGCTATAGGGTCTAAGACCCATTTATAATGCCAGCTATAGGTTTTACTAATAGCTGGGGCGTTATGCTGCTGCGACACATCCGTTATTTTCTGGCCGTTGCCGAACAGGGCAACTTCACCCGCGCCGCCGAATCGCTGCACGTCTCGCAACCGACGCTGTCGCAACAGATCAAGCAGCTGGAAGACACATTGGGAGCGCCGCTGTTCGATCGCAGCGGCAGAGCCGTGCGCCTGACCGACGCCGGTGAGGCGTGGATGCGCTATGCGCGCTTGGCGCTGCAGGATCTGGATGCCGGCGCGCGGGCGATCCATGACGTGGCGACGCTGGCACGCGGCCATTTGCGGCTGGCGATGACCCCCACGTTCACCGCCTATCTGGTGGGGCCGGCGGTCGATGCCTTCTACCGCCGCTATCCGGGGATTACGCTGAGCATTGAAGAGATGGCGCAAGAGCGAATGGAGGCGCTGCTGGCGCAGGATAGGCTGGATCTGGGCATTGCCTTCGAGATGGCGCAGTCGGCGGAGGTGGAAGCGGCGCCGTTGTTCAATGAGTCGCTGGAGCTGATGGTCGGCACCGATCATCCCTTGGCATCTCATCGCCGGCCGCTGACGCTGGCGGAGTGGCAACATCTGCCGCTGGCCTTGCTGAGCGGCGACTTTGCCACGCGCCAGTTTATCGATCGCTACTGCACGCAGCTGGGTTTCCGGCCGCAGGTGGCGGTGGAGGCCAATGCGCTAGGCGCCATCGTCGAGATCGTGCGGCGCGGGCAGCTCGCCACGCTGCTGCCGGCCGCCATTGCGCGCGAGAACCGGCAGTTGAAAAAAGTGGCTTTGGCCAACGCCATGCCGGTGCGGCAGGCGGTATGGCTGCAGCGCAAAGGCGCTTACCGCAGCGCCGCCGCGCAGGCGTTTATTGCCCTCTTGCAGGAACAGGGCATTACGCCGGCGCCGGGCAGCCGATAGCCGCACGGCTCGGCAGCAGGCGCTATTCTTTATGACGCTCCCGGAACAGCAGAGTGGCGATCAGGCTGACGGTCAACATGCCGGTGACGTACCACGCCGGCGCCATCGGATTGCCGCTGACGTCCAGCAGCCAGGTGACGACCAACTGCGCCGATCCGCCGAACAGCGTCACGCCAAAGGCGTAGATCATCGAGGTGCCGGTGGCGCGCACGTGGCGCGGCAGCGCCGAGACGATCAGCATAGTGCTGGCCAGCATGTTGATGCCCAGCGCGCCGATCAGCAGGATGCGGAAAACGATCGCCAGCCACAGGGTTTGCGTGGCGCTGAGGAACCAGAAGGTCGGGTAAATCAGGATCAGTGCTGCAAAGATTGAGAACAGCAGCGGCCTTTTGTAGTTCTGCACCCGATCGACGTAACGGCCTGCGCAATAGACGGCGATGATCTGTACCACAGAGGCAATACAGCTGAACAGGTAGGCGGTCGGGCCGGCGATGTGATAGGTCTGCATCATGTAGGTCGGCATATACAGCAGCACCACGTAGACCATCACGGTGCCGGACATGATGATCAATACGCCCAGCAACAGATCTTTGGCATGATTGCTCACCAGATCCCATACCGGATTCAGCGGCGGCCGCGCGTGAGCCGGCGCCTCTCCAGTGTAGGTCTCTTCCAGATGTTTGCGAATATAGATGCCGACGGGAATGATCAACAAACCGATGATGAACGGCACGCGCCAGCCCCAGGCATACAGTGCCTGCTCCGGCAGAAAATAGGTGAGCGCCAGGCCTAAAGAGGCGCCAAGCAGGGCGCTGATGCCCTGGCTTATCGCCTGCCAGCTGACGAAGAAGCCGCGTTGGTTGGCCCCTGCCGACTCCAGCAGCAGCGTGGTGGCCGAGCCCACTTCACCGCCGGCGGCAAACCCCTGAATCAGGCGGCCAACCACGATCAGCACCGGCGCCAGAACGCCGATTTGCGCATGGGTGGGCGCGAAGGCGATCAGCGCGGTGCCGACGCCCATCAGCACGATGGTCATCAGCATGGCGGCCTTGCGGCCGACCCGATCGGCATAGGCACCCAGCACCATGCTGCCCAGCGGGCGCATGATAAAGCCGACGCCGAACACCGCCACCGACATCAACAAGGAGCCGTAGGCGCTGTCGCTGGGAAAATAGAGTTTGCCGATAATGGCGGCAAAGAAGCTGTAGACGGTGAAGTCGAAAATCTCCAGGCCGTTGCCCAGGCTGGCGCCGACAATGACTTTGTAATTTACCGCGCCCTTCCCCGCCGTTTGGCTTTTGGGCAATGCGTTTTCAGCAGTGTTCATCGTTGTCTCTCGCGATAGGTGGACGGTGTGTTGTTATTATTTTCTGGCCGGGGTGGTGTTATCCGGGGCGGCGATAACCGAGCCCCGAAACGCCAACAAAACGGCAACGTCACGTTTACATATACTTGTATGTACAATCATATGCAATATGAGAGTACTTAGCGGGATAACGGTGGTTTGATTTTCACATCTTTCTGTATTTAATTGTTTTTATTTGATTTTCTCTTCAGCTGGAACGAATGTGCCATGTCGATTTAGTGAGCTGTAACGCATTAATCCTCTAAAAAACCTTGGTAATTAAGAAGGCGGTCACAAAATGTCGCGTATAGCAGAATGTGTGGCGATAGTCGGAAAAAACTAGAATTAAATAGAGACGTGTTGGCTGTATTAATGATTTTCATAAGGTGAACAGATACGATTTATTCGTGCCTGGGGCGGTTCTGGGGAGAATAAATGTCATTTTTAAGTTTAATTAATATATTTGGCGAATTGGTTTCAAATATTGTACGGCTTGCTGCGTGAAATCTCGCCGTGAATTTTATCGGTATTATTCAACCCAGCTATGACTCATCCGTCGTCACCGCTCAAAATGTCACCAAAACTTCCCGCGATCTCTTAACCCCGTTGTGGCATAATGCGCGCCAAATCACATTCCCTATGTATAAAGAGCGAGCGCTGTGTTAAGCACCAACAACATCACCATGCAGTTCGGCAGCAAGCCGTTGTTTGAAAACATCTCTGTTAAATTCGGCGGCGGCAACCGTTATGGCCTGATCGGCGCCAACGGCTGCGGCAAGTCCACCTTTATGAAAATCCTCGGCGGCGATTTGGCGCCGACCGGCGGCAATGTGTTCCTCGATCCGAACGAGCGCCTGGGTAAACTGCGTCAGGATCAGTTCGCCTTCGAACAGTACAGCGTGCTGGACACCGTGATCATGGGCCACACCGAGCTGTGGGCGGTGAAGGAAGAGCGCGACCGCATCTACGCCATGGCGGAGATGAGCGAAGAAGACGGCTATAAAGTGGCCGATCTGGAAGTCGCCTACGGCGAGATGGACGGTTACACCGCCGAAGCGCGCGCCGGCGAACTGCTGCTTGGCGTCGGCATTCCGGTGGAACAGCACTATGGCCCGATGAGCGAAATCGCGCCGGGCTGGAAGCTGCGCGTGTTGCTGGCGCAGGCGCTGTTCTCCGATCCGGAAATCCTGCTGCTCGACGAACCGACCAACAACCTGGACATCGATACCATTCGCTGGCTGGAGCAGGTGCTGAACGAACGCAACAGCACCATGATCATCATCTCGCACGACCGTCACTTCCTGAACATGGTCTGCACCCACATGGCGGATCTGGACTACGGCGAACTGCGCGTTTATCCAGGCAACTACGACGAATACATGACCGCCGCCACCCAGGCGCGTGAACGTCTGCTGGCCGACAACGCCAAGAAGAAGGCGCAGATCAACGAGCTGCAATCGTTCGTCAGCCGCTTCAGCGCCAACGCCTCTAAATCCAAGCAGGCCACCTCGCGCGCCCGCCAGATCGACAAGATCCAGCTGGAAGAAGTGAAGGCCTCCAGCCGCCAGAACCCGTTCATCCGTTTCGATCAGGACAAGAAGCTGTTCCGTAACGCGCTGGAAGTGGAAGCGCTCACCAAGGGCTTCGACAACGGCCCGCTGTTCAGCAAGCTGAACCTGATGGTGGAAGTGGGTGAGAAGGTTGCGGTGCTGGGCGCCAACGGCATCGGTAAAACCACCCTGCTGAAAACGCTGGTGGGTGATGCGCAGCCGGACAGCGGCACCGTGAAGTGGTCGGAAAACGCCCGTATCGGTTACTACGCGCAGGATCACGAATACGAGTTCGACGATACTCTGACCGTGTTCGACTGGATGAGCCAGTGGAAGCAGGAAAAAGACGACGAGCAGGCGGTGCGCAGCGTGCTGGGCCGTTTGCTGTTCAGCCAGGACGACATCAAGAAGAAAGTGAAGGTGCTGTCCGGTGGTGAGAAGGGTCGCATGCTGTTCGGCAAGCTGATGATGCAGCGCCCGAATATTCTGGTGATGGACGAGCCGACCAACCACCTGGATATGGAATCCATCGAATCGCTGAACATGGCGCTGGAGATGTACGAAGGCACGCTGATCTTCGTCTCCCACGACCGTGAGTTCGTCAGCTCGCTGGCGACGCGCATTCTGGAAATCACCCCGAACAAGGTGATCGACTTTACCGGCAACTACGAAGACTATCTGCGCAGCCAAGGCATCGTGTAACCCTCGCGGCAACGCATCAGGGCGGGAATTATCCCGCCCTTTTTTTATCCGTCATTCCCCGCTGCACACCTCGCAGTGCGGATCCTTCGGCAGTTTCATCTCGCGGAACTGCATGCTCATCGCATCGAACATCAACAGCTTGCCGCGCAGCGGCTGACCATAGTCGGCCAGCAGCTTAATGGCTTCCATCGCCTGCAGGGTGCCGATAGTACCGACCAGCGGCGCCATCACGCCCGCTTCAACGCAGGTGAGGGCGCTGTCGCCGAACAGCCGGCTCAGGCAGCGGTAGCAGGGCTCGCCCGGCTGATAGGTGAACACGCTGAGCTGGCCTTCCATGCGGATCGCCGCGCCGGAAACCAGCGGCCTCTGCTGCGCGTGGCACAGGCGGTTCAGGGCATCGCGCGCCGCCACGTTGTCGGTGCAGTCCAGCACCAGATCGCAGGCGGCGATCTCTGCCGCGACCGCGTCATCTTCCAAACGGCCGTCGATCGCGTCGATGCGGATATGCGGGTTGATGGCGCTCAGTTCCTGCCTGGCGGAGGCGACCTTGCTCTGGCCGATGCGATCGTCGCGGTGCAGGATCTGGCGCTGCAGGTTGGAGAGCGAGACGGTGTCGAAATCCACCAGCACCAGATGGCCGACGCCGGCCGCTGCCAGATATGGCGCAGCGGCGCAGCCCAGCCCGCCCAGCCCGGCGATCAGCACGCGGGCGGCCTTCAGCTTCTCCTGGCCGTCGAAGTCAAAGCCGCGCAGCACGATCTGGCGGTTGTAGCGCAGCGCTTCGGCGTCGGTCAATTCCGGCAGCATGTTCAGCTCCTCAGCAGGGCATTGAATGGCTCGATCTCCACCGTTTCGCCTACCGCCACCGAACCGCGTTCGCGCTCCAGCACGATGAAACAGTTGCCCTGGCTGTAGGAGCTGAAGACGTGCGAGCCCTGGTGGCCGGTGGTGCTGACCTCCAGTTCGCCTGCGGCGTTGCTGCTGAACACGCCGCGCTGGAAATCGAGGCGGCCCGGCGATTTCTTCAGCGGCGTCAATGCGCGCGCCCGCAGGCGCGGCGGCAGGCGCCAGTCGCTGTGGCCGGCCAGCTTCGCCAGCAGCGGCTGCACCAGCTGGTAGAAGGTCAGGGCGGCGGAAACCGGGTTGCCCGGCAGGCCGCAGAACCAGGCGTGGCCCAGCTTGCCGAAGGCGAAGGGTTTGCCGGGTTTGATCGCCAGCTTCCAGAAGCTGACCTGGCCCAGCTCGTCGAGCATCTGTTTGGTGTAGTCGGCCTCACCGACCGAGACGCCGCCGCTGCTGATGACCACGTCGGCCTGGCTGTCCGCCCGTTCGAAAGCGGCGCGCAGTGCATCGCGATCGTCGCGGATAATGCCGAGATCGAGCACCTCGCAGCCCAGCTGTTCCAGCATCAGGCGCACCGCGAAACGGTTAGTGTCGTAGATTTGGCCCGCCTGCAGCGGCTGGCCGACCGGCTGCAGTTCGTCGCCGGTGGAGAACACCGCCACCTTCAGCTTACGCATCACCTGCACCTCGGCGACGCCAAGCGAAGCCAGCAGCGGCAGCTGCGCGGCGCCCAGCTTCACGCCCGCCGGCAACACGCTCGCGCCGCGGCGAATGTCTTCACCCGCCAGACGGATATTCTGTCCGGCTTCAACCGGCGCGGTAAAACGCACGCCCTGGTCGCTCACCTCGGCCTGCTCCTGCATCACTATCGCGTCCGCCCCGGCCGGGATCGGCGCGCCGGTCATGATGCGCACGCAGCTGTTGGCCGGCCATTGGCCGTCGAACGGCGCGCCGGCGAAGGCCTTACCGGCGACCGGCAGCGGCGCATTGGCCGCCAGATCGGCGAGGCGCACAGCATAGCCGTCCATCGCCGAGTTGGCGAACGGCGGCACGTCGAGCGGTGAGACCACCGGCGCGGCGGTGATGCGGCCGGTGGCGGCGGTCAGGGCGATGGATTCGGTCTGCTGCAGCGGGGCGATCTGCCCGAGCATTTTTTCCAGCGCTTGCTCCAGGGAAATGAGATCGGAAGTATGGCAATGATCCATAAAGGGAACTCCGTAATCAGGGTGCGCTAAAATAGCGACAAAGTGCGGGTATTATGGCAGAGAACGCCGGGGGGGAGAACGGGTTATGCCCGCCATCTTTCGCACTGCGGTGCTGGGGCGATCGGGTATAAACTGCGTAAAACAGAGGAGAATCATGATGCATAAACAGGTTATCGACTTCTGGTTCGACGAGATCGAACCGATCATGTGGTTCAAAAAGGACGACGATTTCGATCGTCTGCTGCACAGTCGTTTCGGCGAAATCTGGCGCGCGGCGGCGGCGGGGGAATTGGCGCACTGGCGCGACACCATCGAGGGGCGCCTGGCGGAGGTGATCGTGCTCGATCAGTTCAGCCGCAACCTGTTCCGCGGCACGCCGCAGTCGTTCGCCTGCGACGGCATGGCGCTGATCCTGGCGCAGGAGGCGATCCGCAGCGGCGAGTGCGAACGGCTGAGCCGCGAGCAGCGCGGTTTCCTTTATCTGCCGTTCATGCATTCGGAATCGCCGCTAATCCACCAGCAGGCGCTGGTGCTGTACACCGAGCTCAATAACGGCGACCAGCTGGAGTTCGAGCTTCGGCACAAGGCGATCATCGATCGTTTCGGCCGCTACCCGCATCGCAATGCGATATTGGGGCGCACCAGCACGCCGGAAGAAGAGGCTTTTTTACAGCAGCCCGGATCGGGTTTTTAATCTCGGATCATCTGCGCCCGGCCGGGGAAAAAACAGCAGGCCGGGCGCCGCAATAAGCGTTATTCAGCGCGAACGTTTATTTCCTTACGCCATGCCGCTATTTCCGCACGCGGAATTACCAATAATCTCGGCCGTACGATCGGCGGTTTACGGCTTTTTATAACCTGCTGTTTTTATTCCAATAAGCTATTTCAAGGTGCGAAACGGTCTAAGCGGACTACGCTAAAAGCGGGACGTGGACGTTATGCTGTACTTCCACTGTAGGACTAAATAGAGTCGAAAAAGACTGAATAATAATGATACCGCGCTCAGCTTATTCGCTGCGCAACGGCGGGATTAACACAGGGTGTCAGGCAAATGAGCAAACTAGTGATTGCCATTCATGGCGGCGCGGGCGCAATTACCCGGGCGGCGCTGAGTGCGGAAAAAGAACGGCAGTATATCCAGGCGCTGTCCGAGATCGTGACCGCCGGGCAGGCGATACTGGCCCAGGGCGGCAGCGCGCTGGACGCGGTGACCGAAGCGGTGCGGCTGCTCGAAGAGTGCCCGCTGTTCAACGCCGGCAAAGGCTCGGTGTTTACCCATCAGGGCACCCACGAGCTTGATGCCTGCGTGATGGACGGCCGCACCTGCGATGCCGGCGCCGTCGCCGGCGTCAGCCGCATCCGCAACCCGGTGCTGGCGGCGCGCGCGGTGCTGGAAAATAGCGAACACGTGCTGTTTGCCGCCGAAGGCGCCGAGAAGTTTGCCGCCGCCCACGGCCTGGAAATGGTCGCTCCCGATTTCTTCTTTACCCAGGAACGTTTCGATCAGCTGCACCGCGCCCAGGCGGAGCAGGGCCGGGTATTGCTCGATCACGACGGCGCGGCGCAGGCCGGCGATCCGCTCGATCCCGATCGCAAATTCGGCACCGTCGGCGCGGTGGCGCTGGATGCGCTGGGCAACCTCGCCGCCGCCACTTCGACCGGCGGCATGACCAACAAGCAGGCCGGGCGGGTAGGCGACACGCCGATTATCGGCGCCGGCTGCTATGCCAACAACGCCACCGTGGCGGTTTCCAGCACCGGCACCGGCGAAATCTTCATGCGCGGCGTGGCGGCCTATGACGTCTCCGCCCTGATCGAATACGGCGATCTGAGCCTGCAGGCGGCCAGCGATCGGGTGGTGATGGAGAAGCTGCCGGCCCTCGGTGGCAGCGGCGGCATGATCGCCGTCGATCGCCACGGCAATATCGCGCTGCCGTTCAACTGCGAGGGGATGTATCGCGGTTTTGGCTATGTCGGCGATGCGCCGTCCGTCGGGATTTACCGCTAAGCGTTCACCGGGAGGGTGCATGACCGACGTTTTACTTCGACCCGCCGCCAGCGGCGGGCCGTCATTGCCGCCGCAGCGGGTGCTGACGGTGCGCGATCTGAGCATCAGCTTTCCTCAACCGGACGGCGCCGTGGCAGCGGTGCGCAACCTGTCGTTCGATCTCGATCGCGGCGAGACGCTGGCGATCGTCGGTGAGTCCGGCTCCGGCAAATCGGTCACTTCGCTGGGGCTGATGCGGCTGGTGGAGCAGGGCGGCGGGCGCATCGCCAGCGGCGCCATGACGCTGCGCCGGCGCGACGGCGCGCTGCTCGATCTGGCGCAGGCCTCGCAGAGCACGCTGCGCACGGTGCGCGGCGCCGACATGGCGATGATCTTCCAGGAGCCGATGACCTCGCTCAACCCGGTATTTCCGGTCGGCGAGCAGATCGCCGAATCGCTGCGCCTGCATCAGGGCATGGATCGCCGCAGCGCGCGCCAGGAGGCGCTGCGCATGCTCGATCTGGTGCGTATTCCGGAGGCCAAAGAGGTGCTGGGGCGTTACCCGCACCAGCTTTCCGGCGGCATGCGCCAGCGGGTGATGATCGCCATGGCGCTCTCCTGCAAGACGGCGCTGCTGATCGCCGATGAACCCACCACCGCCCTCGACGTCACCATTCAGGCGCAGATCCTGCAGCTGATCCGCGTGCTGCAACGGGAGATGCAGATGGGGGTGATCTTCATTACTCACGACATGGGCGTGGTGGCAGAGATCGCCGATCGGGTGCTGGTGATGCGCCGCGGCGAGCAGGTGGAACAGAATCGGGTGCGCGAGCTGTTTGCCGCGCCGCAGCAGGCCTATACCCGGGCGCTGTTGGCGGCGGTGCCGAAGCTGGGGGCGATGGCCGATCGGCCGCTGCCGGCGAAGTTTCCGTTGCCGGGCGGCGAGGGGGATACGGCGCCGCAGGATACCGTGCCGCCCGGCGCCGCGCCGATCCTGCAGGTGGAGCATCTGGTTACGCGCTTTGATCTGCGCGGCGGGTTGTTCAATCGGGTTACTCGCCGGGTGCACGCGGTGGAAAACGTCAGTTTCGATCTTTACCCCGGCGAGACACTGGGGCTGGTGGGCGAGTCCGGCTGCGGCAAGTCCACCACCGGGCGCTCTTTGCTGAAGCTGGTGGACAGCCAGAGCGGCACCATCACCTTCGCCGGGCGGCGGATAGATCAGTTGAAGGGGCCGGCCCTGCAGCACCTGCGGCGCGATATTCAGTTCATTTTTCAGGATCCATACGCTTCGCTTGATCCGCGTCTGACGGTCGGTTTTTCCATCATGGAGCCGCTGCTGGTGCACAACGTGATGCGCGGCCGCGAGGCGGAGCAACGGGTGGCCTGGCTGCTGGAGCGCGTCGGCCTGCTGCCGGAGCATGCGCGCCGCTACCCGCACGAATTTTCCGGCGGCCAGCGCCAGCGCATCTGCATCGCGCGCGCGCTGGCGCTGAACCCGAAAGTGGTGATCGCCGACGAGGCGGTGTCGGCGCTGGACGTGTCGATTCAGGCGCAGATCGTCAATCTGCTGCTCGACCTGCAGCGCGAGTTCGGCGTCGCTTTTCTGTTTATTTCACACGACATGGCGGTGGTGGAGCGCATCAGCCACCGGGTGGCGGTGATGTACCTCGGGCAGATCGTCGAGATCGGCCCACGGCAGGCGGTGTTCGACAACCCGCAGCACCCTTACACCCGCAAACTGATGGCGGCGGTGCCGGTGGCCGATCCCGCCCACGCCCACAAACGGCAGCCGCTGCCGGCCGATGAGATCCCGAGCCCGGTGCGCGCGCTGGGCGATGAACCCGTTACCGCACCGCTGGTGCAGGTTGGCGCCGGGCACTTTGTCGCCCGCCACCCGATCGCCGGTGCTTTTTAAAGACCTCAGGAGAGACAAGCGACATGAAGCACACATTCAAACGCAATGCGCTGTTGGCCGCCGTACTGCTGGCGGCGGGAACCGGCCCGGTCTGGGCGGCGAAGGACGCGGTGATCGCCGTGGCCTCCAACTTCACCACCCTCGATCCTTACGACGCCAACGATACGCTGTCGCAGGCGGTGGCCAAGTCTTTCTATCAGGGGCTGTTCGGCTTCGACAAGGACATGAAGCTGGTGAACGTGCTGGCGGACAGCTATGAGGTCAGCAAAGACGGCCTGACCTACACCGTCAAACTGCACCAGGGGATTAAATTCCACGACGGTACCGCGTTCAACGCCGAGGCGGTGAAGGTAAACCTCGATCGCGCCAGCAACCCGGACAGCCACCTCAAGCGCTACAACCTGTTCAAGATGATCGACAAAACCGAAGCGGTGGACGCCAATACGGTGAAGATCGTGCTGAAAGCGCCGTTCTCGGCGTTCGTCAACAACCTGGCGCACCCGGCGGCGGCGATCATCTCGCCGGCGGCGCTGAAGCAATACGGCAAGGAGATCGGTTTCCACCCGGTCGGCACCGGGCCGTATCAGTTCGTCACCTGGAACCAGACCGATTTCGTCAAGGTGAAGAAGTTCGACGGCTACTGGCAGCCGGGGCTGCCGAAGCTCGACAGCATCACCTGGCGCCCGGTGGTGGATAACAACACCCGCGCGGCGATGCTGCAAACCGGCGAGGCGACCTTCGCCTTCCCGATCCCTTACGAGCAGGCCAAGGTGCTGGAGGGCAATGCCAAGCTGGACGTGGTGGCCGCGCCGTCGATCCTGCAGCGTTACATCAGCATGAACGTCACTCAGAAGCCGTTCGACAACCCGAAGGTACGCCAGGCGCTGAACTATGCCATCAACAAGGACGCGCTGATCAAAGTGGCGTTCGCCGGGTACGCGGTGCCGGCGGAAGGGCCGGTGCCGCCGGCCATTGACTTCGCTGCCCGCTATAAGCCGTGGCCGTACGATCCGGCCAAGGCGCGCGAGCTGCTGAAAGAGGCCGGCTACCCGAACGGCTTCACCACCACGCTGTGGTCTTCCCACAACCACAGCACCGCGCAGAAGGTGCTGCAGTTCACCCAGCAGCAGCTGGCGCAGGTGGGGGTAAAAGTGACGGTGACGGCGATGGATGCCGGGCAGCGTGCGGCGCAGGTGGAGAGCGTCGGGGTGAAGGACACCGGCGTGCGTCTGTTCTACACCGGCTGGTCGGCCTCGACCGGGGAAGCGGACTGGGCGCTGTCGCCGCTGTTCTCCACCCAGGCGGCGCCGCCGAAGCAGTTCAACACCGCGTTCTACAGCAACCCGCAGGTGGATAAGGATCTGACCGACGCGCTGGCGACCACCGATCGCGCCGAGAAGCAGAAGCTGTATCAGGACGCGCAGGATCGCATTTGGGCCGATGCGCCCTGGATCTTCCTGGCGACCGAACGTCTGTTGTCGGCCAACAGCAAACAGCTGAGCGGTTTCTACGTGATGCCGGATACCTCGTTCAACTTTGATAACGCCGATCTGAAATAAGGCGCCCATCCCCGCCTGCGGCCAAGCGTCGGCGGGCGGGGGAAGGAATGAGATGCTCAATTATTTTCTGAAACGACTGCTGGGCCTGATCCCGACGCTGCTGATCGTGGCGGTGCTGGTGTTCCTGTTCGTCCACCTGCTGCCGGGCGATCCGGCGCGGCTGGCGGCGGGGCCGGAGGCCGACGAGGCGGTGGTGCAGCTGGTGCGCAAGGATTTGGGGCTGGATCAGCCGCTGCCGCAGCAGTTCGCACACTTCTTCGTCAACGCGCTGCGGGGCGACTTCGGCATCTCGATGGTGTCCAAGCGCCCGGTGAGCGAAGAGATCGCCTCGCGCTTTATGCCGACCTTTTGGCTGACCGTCACCAGCATGCTGTGGGCGGTGGTGTTCGGCCTGGCGATCGGCGTGGTGTCGGCGGTGTGGCGCAACCGCTGGCCGGATCGCCTCGGCATGACGCTGGCGGTGTCGGGGATCTCGTTCCCGGCCTTTGCGCTCGGTATGCTGCTGATGCAGGTGTTCTCGGTCGAACTGGGGTGGCTGCCGACGGTGGGCGCCGACAGCTGGCGACACTACATTCTGCCTTCGGTCACCCTGGGGGCGGCGGTGGCGGCGGTGATGGCGCGTTTCACCCGCGCTTCGTTCGTCGAGGTGCTGCAGGAAGACTACATGCGCACCGCGCGCGCCAAGGGCGTGCGGGAAAGCGTGGTGGTGATGAAACACGGCCTGCGCAACGCGATGATCCCGGTGGTGACCATGATGGGGCTGCAGTTCGGCTTCCTGCTCGGCGGTTCGATCGTGGTGGAGAAGGTGTTCAACTGGCCGGGGTTGGGGCGGTTGCTGGTGGACTCGGTGGAGATGCGCGATTACCCGGTGATCCAGGCCGAGGTGCTGCTGTTCTCGCTGGAATTCATCCTGATCAACCTGCTGGTGGATATGCTGTACGCGGCGATCAACCCGGCGATTCGTTATCAATGAGGACGCGGCATGATTAAGCATTGGCGGCGCAACGCCGCACTGAAGGCGATGCCGCTTATCGATCCCAATGCGGTACGCACGCCGTGGAGCGAGTTTTGGCGGCGTTTTCGCCGCCAGCGGGCGGCGCTGGTCGCCGGTCTGTTGGTGCTGCTGCTGATTGCGGCGGCGCTGCTGGCGCCTTATCTGGCACCGTTCGATGCGGAAAACTATTTCGATTACGATCGGCTGAACGAGGGGCCTTCGCTGATGCACTGGCTGGGCGTGGATTCTCTCGGGCGCGATATCTTCAGCCGCATCCTGATGGGCACGCGCATTTCGCTGGCGGCCGGGGTGTTCTCGGTGCTGGCGGGCGGGGCGATCGGCACCCTGCTGGGGCTGCTGGCCGGCTACTATGAGGGCTGGTGGGATCGCCTCACCATGCGCGTCTGCGATGTGCTGTTCGCGTTTCCCGGTATTCTGCTGGCGATCGGCGTGGTGGCGATCATGGGCAGCGGCATGGCCAACGTGATCGTCGCGGTGGCGATCTTCAGCATTCCGGCCTTCGCCCGCCTGGTGCGCGGCAATACGCTGGTGCTGAAGCACCTGACCTATATCGAATCGGCGCGCAGCATCGGCGCCTCGGACTGGACCATCATCCTGCGGCACATTCTGCCGGGCACTCTGTCTTCGATCGTGGTCTATTTTACCCTGCGCATCGGCACCTCGATCATCACCGCCGCCAGCCTGTCGTTTCTGGGCCTGGGCGCCCAGCCGCCGACGCCGGAGTGGGGGGCGATGCTCAACGAGGCGCGCGCCGATATGGTGATCGCGCCGCACGTGGCGATCTTCCCCAGTCTGGCGATATTCATCACCGTGCTGGCGTTCAACCTGTTGGGCGACGGACTGCGCGACGCGCTCGATCCTAAGCTGAAGGGATGATGCTTTAACGTATGGCGCATATTTGAACGGGCTCAAATGACGTCTCAATGCTACTATCGTTCAATAAACCGTGTTGTTTGCACGAAAATGAGTGAGAGAGGTGCCGATGCCAGTAAAACAACGAACGACGCAAAGTGTGACCATGACGGTGGAACGCAGTTTGTTGAGCCGTGCGCGTGAGGCGGGGATTAATCTCAGCGCGACGCTAACTGCTGCTTTAGATGCTGAGTTACGTCAGCATGAGAGGATAAAATGGCAGGAAGAAAACCGAGAGGCGCTTGAAGCGCTTAACCGATTTAATGATGAGCATGGTTGCTTTAGCGACGAATACAGGACGTTTTAGCGATGCAATTTACGGTGTATGCGAATAGGGGGAACAGCGCGGTTTATCCCCTGCTGCTTGATGTGACGAGCGATATCATTGGGCAATTAAATCGTCGAGTTGTGATCCCTTTGTTGCCCGTTGAAAAATACCCGGGGAGTACGCGACCGGAACGCTTGATCCCGTTGATCAGATTGATTGATGACAACGAGTACGCCGTGATGACATATGAAATGGCCAGCATCCCGGTTCGGGCTTTGGGGGCCGAGTTTTGTGATGTTTCCCAGTATCGGACCAGGATAAAAGCCGCCATCGACTTTCTTCTTGACGGTATTTGAAGAAATCCGGGCGCTTTAATAACCGCCCGGATTTTTTTATCAGCGGAACAGGTGCTCGGCGTGGAAGCGCAGGTGATCTTCCACGAAGGTGGCGATGGTGAAGTAGCTGTGATCGTACCCCGGCTGAATGCGCAGCGTCAGCGGCCAGTCGCGCTGGCGCGCCAGCTCCGCTAACCGCGCCGGCTGCAGCTGGTCGGCCAGGAACTGGTCGTCGTCGCCCTGATCGATAAGGACCGGCATTTTCTCCGCGCCGCTGGCCAGCAGATGGCAACTGTCGTACTGCAGCCACTGGCTTTCGTCGCTGCCCAGATAGGCGGTGAACGCCTTGCGGCCCCACGGCACCTGGCACGGGTTAACGATCGGCGCGAACGCCGATACCGAGCGGAAGCGCTGCGGATTGCGAAACGCCATCATCAGCGCGCCGTGGCCGCCCATCGAGTGGCCGAAGATCGACTGACGATCGCTGACGCTGAAGTGCTGTTCGATCAGCGCCGGCAGTTCGGCGCTGATGTAGTCGTACATGCGGAAATGGCGATCCCACGGTGCCTGGGTGGCGTTCAGGTAGAACCCGGCGCCCTGGCCCAGATCGTAGCCTTCGTCGTTCGGCACTTCGTCGCCGCGCGGGCTGGTGTCCGGCATTACCAGCACCAGGCCCAGCTCGGCGGCGATGCGCTGCGCGCCGGCTTTCAACGTGAAGTTCTCGTCGTTGCAGGTCAGCCCCGACAGCCAGTACAGCACCGGCGGCGGGTTGTCATCGCGCGGCGGCGGCAGGTAGATGCTGAATGTCATGTTGCAATTCAGGCTCTGCGCCGCGTGGCGATAGCGCTGCTGCCAGCCGCCGAACATGCGGTGCTCTTCGAGAAGTTCCAATGACAACGTCATCTCTGCCTCCTGGCTTATTGGTCGAAGTGGATGACGGAACGGATCGATTTGCCTTCGTGCATCAAATCGAACGCTTCGTTGATCTGCTCCAGCCCCATGGTATGGGTGATAAAGTCGTTCAGCGCGAATTCACCGTCCAGATAGCGTTCGACGATGCCCGGCAGCTGCGAACGGCCCTTGACGCCGCCGAACGCCGAACCGCGCCAGACGCGGCCGGTGACCAGTTGGAACGGACGGGTCGAGATCTCTTCGCCCGCGCCTGCGACGCCGATGATCACCGATTCACCCCAGCCCTTGTGGCAGCACTCCAGCGCGGAACGCATCACGTTGACGTTGCCGATGCACTCGAAGGAGAAATCGACGCCGCCGTCGGTCAGCTCGACGATCACGTCCTGAATCGGCTTGTCATAGTCTTTCGGGTTGATCAGATCGGTAGCGCCCAGCTTGCGTGCCAGATCGAACTTGCTGGTGTTGATGTCGATGCCGATGATGCGGCCCGCGCCGGCCATCTGCGCGCCGATGATCGCCGACAGGCCGATGCCGCCCAGGCCGAAGATCGCCACGGTGTCGCCCGGTTGCACTTTGGCGGTGTTCATCACCGCGCCCATGCCGGTGGTCACGCCGCAGCCCAGCAGGCACACTTCTTCCAGCGGCGCTTCCTTGTTGATTTTCGCCAGTGAGATTTCCGGCACCACGGTGTACTCGGAGAAGGTGGAGGTGCCCATGTAGTGGAAGATCGGCTTGCCATCCTTGAAGAAGCGGGTGGTGCCGTCCGGCATCAGCCCTTTGCCCTGGGTGGCGCGGATCGCCTGGCACAGGTTGGTCTTGCCGGATTTACAGAATTTGCACTCGCCGCACTCCGGGGTGTAGAGCGGGATCACGTGATCGCCGACTGCCACGCTGGTGACGCCTTCACCGACCGCTTCCACCACGCCGCCGCCCTCGTGGCCGAGGATCGCCGGGAACACGCCTTCCGGATCTTTGCCGGACAGGGTGTAGGCGTCGGTGTGACAAACGCCGGTGGCGACGATCCGCACCAGCACTTCGCCTTTTTGCGGTGGCATCAGCTCGACTTCTTCGATCTTCAGCGGCTGGTTCGGGCCCCAGGCAACGGCGGCGCGGGTTTTGATCATCTCCATCATAGTCTCCTCAGTGGTTTTCTTTTTAAATCAGGCGATATCGACAACGTCTGATAAATCGTTGGGGGTGCTTTCATCAACAGCGGCGGTTTCCGTCTGTTCAATAATCAACTCTTTCAGCGCGCGCACGTTCGGGCCGAACGCGTCGCGGCGCCACAGCAGCCAGGTGGCGGTGTCGGCCACGTCCGGCGGCAGGGGGTGAACCCGGACCCGCTCATGACCCGGCAGCAGGCTCAGCACCGAATGCGGGATCATCGCCAGCCCGGCGCCGCTGGCGACGCAGGCCAGCATGGCGTGATAGGACTGGATCTCCATAATTTGCCCCGGCCGTGCGCCTTCGCGCTTGAACCAGGCCTCCAGCCGCAGGCGGTAGGAGCAGCTGGCGCGAAAGGCGAACAGCGTCTCGCCATTGGCGTCTTTGGCGCTGTGGATCGGCGCGTGATCGAGACAGGAGATCACCACCATATGTTCAGGATAGGCGATGCAGCCGTTCAGCTCGTCATAGGGTACCGGGCCGTCGACCAGCGCCGCGGCCAGCGTGCCGGCGCGCACCCGATCGGCGATTTCGCCGGAGGTGCCGGTGGTCAGCGACAGCGAAACCTGCGAGAAGCGCTGGTGGTAAGCCGCCAGCAGCGAGGGCAGGCGGGTAGCGGCGGTGCTCTCCATCGAGCCGAGGGCGAAGTTGCCCGCCGGTTCGCCGGCGTGGGTGATGCTCATCGCCTCGTCGCTCAGCGCCAGGATGCGGTTGGCGTAGCACAGAAAGTTATGGCCCATCGGCGACAGGCGCAGGCGCTGTTTTTCGCGGATAAACAGATCGGCGCCCAGCTCCTGTTCGAGCTGGCGCAGTCGGGTGGTCAGATTCGACGGCACGCGGTGCAACTGCTCGGCGGCGCGGGCGACCGAGCCGGTTTCCGCTACGCAGCAGAACATGCGAAGCTGGGTCAGATCCATAATATTCTCGTTTCGTGATGAACTTGATTAGTATTATTCAGTTTTTGTGAGTTTAATACTGCGGCATGATACTGGCAACTTTCTTTTAACCTTTTGGATGCCGATATGGCTTTACGTATTGCCTTGAGCGGTTTTGCCGCGCTGATCGTTGCGATGGGCATTGGCCGCTTCGCTTTCACCCCCCAGGTGCCGCTGATGATCGCGGAACACCAGTTCACACTGACCGGCGCCGGGCTGGTGGCGGCGATCAACTATTTGGGCTACCTGTGCGGCGCCTACGACGCGATGCGCGCCACGCGCCACGTCGAGCGGCGCCTGTGGCTTGGCGTGTGGGGCGCGGTGGCGCTGACGCTGCTGTCGGCGCTGGCGCAGGATGAATGGACGCACGGCGCGCTGCGCTTCGTCATCGGCTGGGCCAGCGGCTGGGCGATGGTGCTGGTGGCGGCCTGGACCAATGAGCGGTTGGCGCACTACGGCCGGCCGGCGCTGAGCGCGGCGGTGTTCGCCGGGCCGGGCGCCGGTATCTTCCTCAGCGGCATGCTGGCGGTGGGCATCAACACGCTGGGGCTGACGGCGGCGCAGGCCTGGCTGGTGTATGGCGTGCCGGCGCTGGCGTTGGTGGGGGCGATTAGCGCCTTTCTGCCGCGCAGCGGCGAGCTGCATCGCCCGGACGTGGCCCCGGAACCGCTGCTGCTGACGCCGGCGCTCAAACGCCTGGTGTGGAGCTACAGCCTGGCCGGGTTCGGCTACATCCTGCCGGCGACGTTCTTGTCGCAGATGGCGGCGGCGCGTTTTCCCGGCAGCCTGTTCGCGCAGTTCGTCTGGCCGGTGTTCGGCGGCGCGGCGGTGCTGGGGATCGTTATCGGCATTTTGACCCGCCATCGGCTGACTACCCAGACCCGGTTGGCGATCACGCTGTGGATACAGGCGCTGGGCGTGCTGAGCGCCGAAGTGGTGCCGGGCGTGGCCGGCCTGGCGCTCGGGGCGTTGCTGACCGGCGGCGGCTTCCTCTGCGTGGTGCAGCTCGCCCTTCAGCACGGCCGTGAACTGGCGCCGCGCCATGCGCGTTACATGGCCGGGTTGCTGACCACCGGTTATGCGATCGGCCAACTGGTCGGGCCGATGCTGTCGGCGCTGTCGACCGCCTTGACCCATCGACTGGAGCCGGCGCTGTACGTAGCGGTGGCGGCGCTGTTGGTGGCCGGTGCGCTGGTGGTGAATACCCCGGCGCGGCGGTTGGCGCAAAAAACGGCGATGCGGTGATTGAAATCCATACAAAAGGCGTGGAATCCCGCAGCCGGCCTGATTGTGCTAAATGCGAATATTTCACCTGCGGATGAAGCACAATCACTGGATAATCGCCGCGCTCTCATCTACAGTGGGGGCAAAATCTTGACCGGGTTCACGTTATCCACCACGAAAACTCTGCCGTCACGAGAGCAAGCAATTCGCCGGCCGCACGCCCTACCAGGCCGCCGGCGGGTTCCGTCCGCAGGAGAACAAATACATGACATCATTAAGTAAAGAAGCCGCGCTGGTGCATGCGGCGCTGGAAGAGCGTGGTCTGGAGACGCCGCTGCGCGGGGAAGTGCTGGATCGCGAAACGCGCAAGCGCCGCATCAAAGAGCACATGACCGAAATCATGCAGCTGCTGAACCTCGATCTGTCCGATGACAGCCTGGCGGAGACGCCGCATCGCATCGCCAAAATGTATGTCGACGAGATCTTCTCCGGGCTGGACTACGCCAACTTCCCGAAAATCACCGTTATCGAGAACAAGATGAAGGTGGATGAGATGGTGACGGTGCGCGATATCACGCTGACCAGCACCTGCGAACACCACTTCGTGACCATCGACGGCAAGGCCACCGTGGCCTATATCCCGAAAGACTCGGTGATCGGCCTGTCGAAGATCAACCGCATCGTGCAGTTCTTCTCCCAGCGTCCGCAGGTGCAAGAGCGCCTGACCCAGCAGATCCTGGTGGCGCTGCAGACCCTGCTCGGCACCAATAACGTGGCGGTATCGATCGATGCGGTCCATTATTGTGTCAAGGCGCGCGGCATCCGCGACGCGACCAGCGCCACCACCACCACTTCGTTGGGGGGGCTGTTCAAGTCCAGCCAGAATACCCGCCAGGAGTTCCTGCGCGCGGTGCGTCATCACCAGGGGTGATGGCGTTGCGGGGCGACCCGCACGACGACAACAGGCGCCTGCGGGCGCCTTTTTCATGAGCGGAAGACAGCGATAAAAAATGAACAGTCACCCTCTGCCGCGCATCGCCACGCTGGACTGCGTGCGCGGCATCGCCATCCTCGGCATTTTATTGCTGAACATCAGCGCCTTCGGCTTGCCGAAGGCCGCCTACCTCAACCCGGCCTATTTGGGCATGCCGTCATCGCGCGACGCCTGGACCTGGGCGCTGCTCGATCTGTTCGCCCAGGCCAAGTTCCTGGCGATGTTCGCGCTGCTGTTCGGCGCCGGGCTGCAAATGCTGCTGCGGCGCGGCAAAAGCTGGATCCGCGCGCGGCTGTCGTGGCTGCTGTTGTTCGGTCTTGCGCATGCCATCTTCCTGTGGGACGGCGACATTCTGCTGGCCTACGGGCTGATTGGCCTGGTGTGCTGGCGCATGATCCGCGAGGCCAGGGAAACCTTCCAGCTGCTGAAAACCGGCGTGGTGCTGTATTTGATCGGCGTGGCGGTGCTGCTGTTGCTCGGTTTTATCTCGCACGGTGAGCCGGGCAGCTTCTGGCAGCCGGGCGCGGCGGAGCTGCAGTACGAGAAGTTCTGGAAGCTGCAGGGCGGTTTCGAAGCCTGGCGCAGCCGCGCCGATCTGCTCTCGTCCAGCCTGCTGGCCATCGGCGCGCAGTATGGCTGGGAGCTGGCGGGGCTGATGCTGTTCGGCGCCGGGTTGATGCGCAGCGGCTGGCTGCGCGGCAGTTATTCCTCCGGTTATTATTTGCGGCAGGCGGCGTGGCTGCTGCCGCTTTCGGTGCTGATCCAGCTGCCGGCGGTGGCGCTGCAATGGCAGGTGCATTGGGACTATCGCTGGAGCGGTTTCCTGCTGCAGGTGCCGCGCGAGCTGGGCGCCCCGCTGCAGGCGATGGGCTATCTGGCGCTGTGTTACGGTTTCTGGCCCGCGCTGTCGCGCATGCGCATCGCCCACTGGCTGACCCTGGTGGGGCGCATGGCGTTGAGCAACTACCTGCTGCAAACGCTGATCTGCACCACGCTGTTTTATCGCTTTGGCCTCTATGAGCAGTTCGACCGGCTGCAGCTGTTGGCGTTCGTGCCGCTGGTCTGGCTGGCCAACCTGGCGTTTTCCGCACTGTGGCTGCGTTACTTCGAACAGGGGCCGATGGAGTGGCTGTGGCGCAAGCTGACGCAGCTGGCCGCCGGCGAAGCGGAACCCAAAACGCTGAAGTGAGCGCCTGCCGGCAGGTTAAAAAAATGTATGTAAACGTTTTCTTTCCTGTGACGTAATTCACGCAGAGCAGCGGGCCAATCGGGGTAGGATAGCGCCACCGGCCACTACCCAGATTTCAGGATCCCGCATGCCTCCAGTTCATCCGATCACCATCCGCGACGTGGCGAAACGTGCCGGGGTCTCCGTGGCGACCGTCTCCCGCGTGCTGAACCACAGCGCGCTGACCAGCAAGGAGACGCGCGAGCAGGTGCTGCAGGCGGTGGCGGAGCTGGGCTATCGCCCCAACGCCAACGCGCAGGCGCTGGCGACCCAAAGCAGCGATACCCTGGGCGTGGTGGTGATGGACGTCTCCGATCCGTTCTTCGGCGCGCTGGTGAAAGCGGTAGACACGGTGGCGCAGAAACACCACAAATACCTGCTGATCGGCAACAGCTATCATCAGGCGGACAAAGAGCGCCACGCGATCGAAGTGCTGATTCGCCAGCGCTGTAACGCCCTGATTGTTCACGCCAAAGCCCTGAGCGACGCCGAGCTGATCGGCTTTCTGGAGCAGGTGCCGGGCATGGTGCTGATCAACCGGATTATTCCCGGCTATGAGCCGCGCTGCGTCGGGCTGGATAACGTCTGCGGCGCGGAAATGGCGATGCGTCTTTTGCTGTCGCAGGGCCATCGGCGCATCGGCTATCTGGGCTCCAATCACCCGATCGAAGACGGGCCGCTGCGCCAGCAGGGCTATGCGCAGGCGATGGCCGCCGCCGGGCTGGCCACGCCCGACAACTGGCGCGCCTACGGTTCGCCGGATCTGCAGGGCGGCGAGGCGGCGATGGTGGAGCTGCTGGGGCGTAACTTACAGCTGAGCGCGGTGTTCGCCTACAACGACGCCATGGCCGCCGGCGCCATGGCGGTGCTGAAAGAAAACGGTATCACGGTGCCGCAGCATTTCTCGCTGATCGGCTTCGACGACATCCCCATCGCACGTTACACCAGCCCCAAGCTTACCACGGTGCGCTACCCGATCGTCTCGATGGCCACGCTGGCCACCGAGCTGGCGTTGCAGGGCGCGGCAGGCCTGACGGAGCCGCAGGCCGCTCATCTGTTCATGCCGACGCTGGTGCGGCGCCATTCTGTCGCCCCCTGGCAAAGTGAGGCGACGGTCACTCTCTGACGATTTAATCTTGTGTAACCGTTTTCAATCTGTGAGAAAATTCACAGAATATTAACATCACGCCGTCTATGCTCTAGGCGTTTTCCGGCGCAAAGGCCCTTGCCGCTGCAACCTTTATCTCGCGCTGACACAGCATTTCTCGGAAATAACAAAATCCACGGACGGCAGGTGTTGAGTGGAAATCGCCTGGCCTGGGGTGTGCGCACTGCCGGTGACCATTGGCTCAAAGACGAGTAATACCCTACACAGAACCGGAGACTGACAATGAATAAGAAGGTTTTCACCCTGGCCGCCATGGCCGCAGCCATGATGTTTGGCGCCGCAGCCCATGCTGACACCCGTATTGGCGTCACGATTTACAAGTACGACGACAACTTCATGTCGGTGGTGCGCAAGGCGATAGAGAAGGACGCCAAGGCTTCACCGGACGTCACCCTGCTGATGAATGACTCGCAGAACGACCAGTCCAAGCAGAACGATCAGATCGACGTGCTGCTGGCCAAGGGCGTGAAAGCGCTGGCGATCAACCTGGTCGACCCGGCCGCGGCGCCGGTGGTTATCGATAAGGCGCGCGCAAACGATATCCCGGTGGTGTTCTACAACAAAGAGCCTTCCCGCAAGGCGTTGGACAGCTATGAGAAGGCGTATTACGTCGGCACCGACTCCAAAGAATCCGGCGTGATCCAGGGCGAGCTGATCGCCAAACACTGGCAAGCCAACCCGGCCTGGGATCTGAACAAAGACGGCCAGATCCAGTTCGTGCTGCTGAAAGGCGAGCCGGGCCACCCGGATGCCGAAGCGCGCACCACCTACGTGGTGAAAACGCTGAACGAGAAAGGCATCAAGACCCAGCAGCTACAGATGGATACCGCGATGTGGGATACCGCGCAGGCGAAAGACAAGATGGACGCCTGGCTCTCCGGCCCGAACGCCAACAAGATTGAAGTGGTGATCGCCAACAACGACGCCATGGCGATGGGCGCGGTGGAAGCGCTGAAGGCGCATAACAAGACCACTATCCCGGTATTTGGCGTCGATGCGTTGCCTGAGGCGCTGGCGCTGGTGAAATCCGGCGCGATGGCGGGCACGGTGCTGAACGACGCCGACAACCAGGCGAAAGCCACCTTCGAGCTGGCGAAGAACCTGGCGGCGGGCAAACCGGCCACCGAAGGCACCCAATATAAAATCGAAAATAAAGTCGTGCGTATTCCTTACGTCGGCGTAGATAAAGACAACCTGTCTCAGTTTGTTAAATAAGAATTGAGATCCCGCTAAGACCCCGCCTGCGGCGCCAACACCAGGAATACCGCCGGCGGGGATGTTTACGACTGCAAGACAGTTAAGCCAGGTGTATTTATGGCCGATAGCTCACGCGAATTTTTGCTGGAAATGACGGATATCTGTAAGTCATTTCCCGGCGTCAAAGCCTTGGACAATGTCAATTTACGCGTCCGCCCGCATTCGATTCACGCCCTGATGGGGGAGAACGGCGCGGGTAAATCGACGTTGCTGAAATGCCTGTTCGGCATTTACAAAAAAGACAGCGGCAGCATTGTGTTTCAGGGCCGGGAGATCGATTTCAAGAGTTCGAAAGAAGCGCTGGAGCACGGCGTTTCCATGGTGCACCAGGAGCTGAACCTGGTGCTGCAGCGCACCGTGATGGACAACATGTGGCTGGGGCGCTATCCGACCAAAGGCCTGTTCGTCGATCAGGAAAAAATGCTCAAAGACACCCAGGCGATCTTCGACGAGCTGGATATCGACATCAACCCGCGCGAAAAGGTGGGCAACCTGTCGGTGTCGCAGATGCAGATGATCGAGATCGCCAAGGCATTTTCCTACGACGCCAAAATCGTCATCATGGATGAGCCGACCTCCTCGCTGACGGAGAAAGAGGTCAATCACCTGTTCACCATTATCCGCAAGCTGAAAGAGCGCGGCTGCGGCATCGTTTATATCTCGCACAAGATGGAAGAGATCTTCCAGCTGTGCGACGAGATAACGGTGCTGCGCGACGGCCAGTGGATAGCCACCCAACCGCTGGAAGGGCTGGATATGGACAAGATCATCGCCATGATGGTCGGCCGTTCGCTCAGCCAGCGCTTCCCCGACAGGCAGAACACGCCGGGTGAGGTGATCCTCGAGGTGAAAAACCTGACGTCGCTGCGCCAGCCCTCGATCCGTGATGTGTCCTTCGATCTGCACCAAGGCGAGATCCTCGGCATCGCCGGGCTGGTGGGCGCCAAGCGCACCGATATCGTCGAGACGCTGTTCGGCATTCGCGAAAAGGTGGCGGGCACCATCAAGCTGCACGGCAAAGCGATCGATAACCACAGCGCCAACGAAGCGATCAACCACGGTTTTGCGCTGGTGACCGAAGAGCGCCGATCCACCGGGATTTACGCTTACCTCGACGTGGGCTTCAACTCGCTGATCTCCAATATCCGCAATTATAAAAACAAGCTCGGCCTGCTGGATAACGCGCGGATGAAGAGCGACACCCAGTGGGTGATCGACGCCATGCGGGTGAAAACGCCGGGGCATCACACCCATATCGGCTCGCTGTCCGGCGGCAATCAGCAGAAGGTGATCATCGGCCGCTGGCTGCTGACGCAGCCGGAGATCCTGATGCTGGATGAACCGACGCGCGGCATCGACGTGGGCGCCAAGTTCGAGATTTATCAGCTGATGACCGAACTGGCGAAGAAGGGCAAGGGGATCATTATCGTCTCGTCCGAAATGCCGGAGCTTTTGGGGATCACCGACCGTATTTTGGTGATGAGCAATGGTCAGGTTGCGGGCATCGTTAACACCAAACAGACCTCGCAAAATGAAATCTTACGTCTCGCCTCCCTGCACCTTTAAGGATCGGAATTATGAACGCGCTAAATAAAAAAACCTTATTTACCTATTTCAAGGAAGGCGGCATTTACGTGGTGTTGCTGGTGCTGTTGGCCATCATCATCATTCAGGATCCTACCTTCCTCAGCCTGATGAACCTGAGCAACATCCTGACGCAGTCTTCGGTGCGCATCATCATCGCGCTGGGCGTGGCGGGGCTGATCGTGACCCAGGGCACCGACCTGTCCGCCGGGCGGCAGGTGGGGCTGGCGGCGGTGGTGGCGGCCACGCTGCTGCAGTCGATGGATAACGTCAACAAGGTGTTCCCGCACATGGAAACCTGGTCGATTCCCCTGGTTATCCTGCTGGTGTGTGCGGTCGGCGCGGTGATCGGCCTGGTTAACGGCCTGATTATCGCCTATCTCAACGTGACGCCGTTCATCACCACCCTGGGCACCATGATCATCGTCTACGGCATCAACTCGCTGTATTACGACTCGGTCGGCGCTTCGCCGGTGGCGGGCTTCGATCCGAAGTTCTCCACCTTTGCCCAGGGCTTCTTGCGCTTCGGCGACTTTAAGCTGTCGTACATTACCTTCTATGCGCTGATCGCCATCATATTCGTCTGGATCCTGTGGACCAAGACCCGCTTCGGCAAGAACATTTTCGCCATCGGCGGCAACCCGGAAGCGGCCAAGGTGTCCGGGGTCAACGTGCCGCTGAACCTGATCATGATCTATGCGCTGTCCGGCGTGTTCTACGCCTTCGGCGGCCTGCTGGAAGCGGGGCGCATCGGCAGCGCCACCAATAACCTCGGCTTTATGTATGAGCTGGACGCCATCGCCGCCTGCGTGGTGGGGGGCGTCTCCTTCGCCGGCGGGGTGGGTACGGTGTGGGGCGTGGTGACCGGGGTGATCATCTTTACCGTCATCAACTACGGCCTGACCTATATCGGCATCAACCCGTACTGGCAGTACATCATCAAGGGCAGCATCATCATCTTCGCCGTGGCGCTGGACTCGTTGAAATACGCCAAGAAGAAGTAGATTTACCGCAGTACAGACGACAAGGCCGGCAAAATATGCCGGCCTTTCTGTTGGGCGTTTGCCGCGTCAGGGCTGTTTGGCTTTCTGCTTCTCTTCTTTCAGCTTGTGCTCCAGCTCGACCAGCTGTTCCGGCGAAACGGCGGGATAGCCCTGGGCGTCTTCCGGTACGGTGTGCATGGCGGAAATCGGGATCAGCGGGCCGAGGAAGCGCGGTTCGCGCTTGAGGATATAGAGATCGGTCAGTGCGCCCAGGCGGGCGAAGATCTCGCGGGCGCGCACCGTCATCATGTCTTTCGGCGACGGCACCGCGTAGCACTGCGCCTGAATGCCCATGTGCAGGGCGATGAACAGCGCGCGCTCGCAGTGGAAGCGCTGGGTGATGATGATGAAATCGTTGGTGTCGAACACCTTGCGGGTGCGCACGATGGAATCCAGGGTGCGGAAGCCGGCGTAGTCCAGCACGATATCGCTCGGCGCCACGCCGGCGGCGATCAGATCGCGGCGCATGGTCATCGGCTCATTATAGCTTTGCTGGGCGTTGTCGCCGCTCAGCAGCAGGTATTTCACCTTGCCGCTGTTATAGGCGTTGATCGCCCCCTGAATGCGGTAACGGTAGTACTGGTTGATCACCCCGGTGCGGTAATACTTGGCGGTGCCGAGCACCACGCCGACCTGGCGGTGCGGCAATGCCTGCAGTTCGTCGTAGACGTAAGGCGCGGTTTTCCAGCTGATCCAGCGATCGAGCGCAATAGCCGAACCCATCAACACCGCAATGAAGATGAACAGGCTGATGATCAGGCGTTTCCACATGTTGTTGCCTTACGCGCGCCGGGCTGAAAAAGATGGATCAAGGCTACTTTACCTGACCGACCTACGCAAGACGCGAACCGCCTGAAGCACGCGCGCCGCCGCATTTTTCGGCGTTTTTGCCGCACAAAAAAGCCCGGCGGAGCCGGGCTGGGTCATTTCAGCGCGCCATTCAGAACGAGGTGCGCTTGTAGCTGCGGTACTGCGGCCGCCAGAAGTTGTGTTCGATGGCTTTCGACAGCGCGTCTTCGGAGGTGACGATCGCCACGCCCTGCAGCTGCGCGGCTTTACCCACTTCCATGGCGATGCACTTCGACACGCCCTGAATATCGTCGATATTTGGCAGCAGCGCGCCGTGGCCGTCGGTGGCCAGCGGCGAGCAGTCCGCCAGCGCGCGGCTGGCGGCCATCAGCATGGCGTCGGTGACGCGGGTGGCGCCGGAGGCCAGCACGCCGAGGCCGATCCCGGGGAAGATATAGGAGTTGTTGCACTGGGCGATCGGGTACAGCTGATCTTTATAGCTCACCGGCGCGAACGGGCTGCCGGTCGCCACCAGGGCGGCGCCGTCGGTCCAGTTGATGATGTCTTCCGGACGGGCTTCCACGCGCGAGGTCGGGTTGGACAGCGGCATCACGATAGGGCGTTCACAGTGCTTGTGCATCTCGCGGATCAGCTCTTCGGTAAACAGCCCCGGCTGGCCGGACACGCCGATCAGAATGGTCGGCTTGGCGTTGCGCACCACGTCCAGCAGCGAGATGGCGTCGCTGGCGGTTTCCCAGCCGGCCAGGTTGTCGCTCTTCTGCACCAGCTTGCTCTGGAAGTCGAGCAGGTTCGGCAGTTTGTCGGTCAGCAGGCCGAAGCGGTCGACCATGAACACGCGGGCGCGCGCTTCGTCTTCGCTCAACCCTTCGGATTTCATCTGCGCGATGATCTGCTCGGCGATGCCGCAGCCGGCGGAACCGGCGCCGAGGAAGGTGACGGTCTGATCGCGCAACTGGCTGCCGGCGGCGCGGCTGGCGGCGATCAGGCTGCCGAGGGTGACCGCGGCGGTGCCCTGGATGTCATCGTTGAAGCAGCAGATCTCGTCGCGATAGCGGTTCAGCAGCGGGGTGGCGTTGTTCTGCGCGAAGTCTTCGAACTGCAGCAGCACGTTCGGCCAGCGGCGTTTGACCGCCTGAATAAACTCTTCGACGAAGGCGTGGTACTCCTCGCCGGAGATGCGCGGATGGCGCCAGCCCATGTACAGCGGATCGTTGAGGCGCTGCGGGTTGTTGGTGCCGACGTCCAGCACCACCGGCAGGGTATAGGCCGGGCTGATGCCGCCGCAGGCGGTATACAGCGACAGCTTGCCGATTGGAATGCCCATGCCGCCGATGCCCTGGTCGCCCAGGCCGAGAATGCGTTCGCCGTCGGTGACCACGATCACCTTGACGTTCTGCTTGGTGGCGTTTTGCAGCATGTCATCGATGCGATCGCGGTTCGGGTAGGAGATGAACAGCCCGCGCGCGCGGCGATAGATATCGGAGAAGTGCTCGCAGGCCTCGCCGACGGTCGGGGTGTAGATGATCGGCATCATCTCGCTCAGGTGCGAGTCCAGCAGGCGGTAGAACAGGGTTTCGTTGGTGTCCTGGATGTTGCGCAGGTAGATGTGCTTGTCGTTATCGTTCTTGAAATCCTGATACTGACGGTAGGCGCGTTCCACCTGTTCTTCGATGGTTTCCACCGCTTCCGGCAGCAGGCCGTGCAGGTTGAAGTGGCTACGTTCTTCCTCGGTGAAAGCGCTGCCTTTGTTCAGCAGCGGAAATTCCAGCAGAATCGGGCCGGCGTAAGGGATGTAGAGCGGGCGTTTGCTTTCGTATTCTAGTTCCATCAGTTTTACTCTTCACGTATCAGATAACTTTATTGCCGACGATCCTAAAAGATAAAGAGCAGATGTACAGCATTTGTTGCCAGATGATGAACCAGGTTGGCGTAATTATCGACAATCAAATGATTTTTTAACTAAAGAAAGTGTCTCTGGCGGCGTCGGGGCATTGTATTTGGCGGGCGGGGCTGTTAGCGGCGGAACCGGATGGCTCCGCCGTAGTGCGCTTAGAACGCGGCGCGGCTGACGTTCTGGCAGCCCAGCGCCGCCAGGGTGACGCGGGTGGCGTCCCACTGACTGATGATCGCCTCCTGCGGTTCGGCCAGCACGGCGCGGCGGATGTTCAGGCAGTCACCGCCGGAGAGGTTCAGCAGGATCAGCGCGGCCTGCAGCGGCGGCAGGCTCGGGTTGAAGGCGGCGTTTTCCGCATAGCGGCCGGCGTAGATGATGCCGTCCGCCGTTTCCAGCGCCACGCCGCTGTGGGCGTTGCTGTACGGCGCGTGGCTTCGGTTGGCCGCCGCCAGCGCCGCTTGTGCCAGCGCATCGTTCAGCGCCAGCTGATGGCCATGATCGACCTCGTCCATCAGCAGCGAGGCGACATCCAGATCTTTCGGGCCGAAGGCGTCCGGCAGATAGTCCGCCAGCGTGGCCGGCGCGCGGCCCGGCAGACGGATCTGCAGCTCGCCGCCGCTGTTCAGTTCATTCATAAACTGGCGGCAATGGCCGCACGGCGTGTAGTTGACGGTGACCGAGGCTAGCGCTTTTTCGCCGCGCAGCCAGGCGTGCGTTACCGCACTCTGTTCCGCATGCACGGATTGCTGCAGCGGCGCGCCGCTGAATTCCATATTGGCGCCGAAATAGAGGTTGCCGCTTTGCCCGCGCGCGATGGCGCCGACGTGGAAGTGCGATATCGGGGTTAACGAGCAGGCCGCCGCCAGCGGCAGCAGCGCGAATGCCAGCGCATCATCGTCCAGCCCGCAGCCTGTGCGGATCGCCTCCGCTTGCTCGGCCGTGAACATCGCCGGAAAGTCAGGCGCGTCCAGATAGGGCTGCAGGGCGGATTGCAGTGTCGCGGGCAGTGCGCTGAACGCGGTGTGAAAACGCGGATGCATAGAAAGTCTCTCTACAGGTTAACGGGATAACATTCTAGGCAGGCCAGAGACATTAAAGTGTGATTAATGTCTCTTAATTGATGAAATTAGTGCAATGAGATACATAAATGCGAGATGTATCGCAAGTTTCACCCTGTTCAACTGAACAGGTGCAGCAGCACCGGGAACAGGAACGGTGCCAGCAGCGAGGTGATGATGCCGCAGATCACCAGCGCCAGCGAGCCGAAAGCGCCTTCCTGGTAGTCCATCTCCGCGCAGCGTGCGGTGCCCAGCGCGTGGGACGCGGTGCCCATCGCCAGGCCGCGCGCCGAGTGGGTGGTGATTTTCAACAGGTTGAACAGCGTATGGCCGAACACGGCGCCGAGGATACCGACGAAAATGACGCAGACCGCGCTGATCGCCGGAATGCCGCCGAGCGAGTCCGCGACGGCCATGGCGATCGGCGTAGTGACCGATTTCGGCAGGATAGAGGCGGCGATTTCCGGCGTGGCACCCAGCCACAGGGCGATGGCGCCGCCGCTGATCATGGCGGTCAGGCTGCCGATGAAGCACACCGCGATAATCGATTTCCAGCGCGCGCGGATCTGGTGCAACTGCTCATACAGCGGGAAGGCCAGCGCGACGACCGCCGGCTGCAGCAGATCGTTGAGGATTTTGCTGCCCAGGAAGTAACGCTCATAGGGGATGCCGGTGAGCAGCAGCAGCGGGATGATCACCGCCATGGAAACCAGCAGCGGGTTGAGCAGCGGCATATTCAGCTTGCGCGCCAGCCAGCGCGCGGCGAAATAGACCGCCAGCGTCAGCGGCAGCGACCACCAGATTTCATGGATCATGAGTTACCCTCCGTGTCGTCGGGTTTGCCGGCGATGCGGCGCTCGCGATGAAAATAATGTGAGGTATAGCCGACCACCACCAGCACCATCAGCGTACTGATCAGGCAAGAGATAACCAGCGGGCCCAGATGCGCGACGATCTGGTCGTAGTATTTCATCACCCCGACGCCGATCGGCACGAACAGCAGCACCATGTAGCGGATCAGCAGATGGCAGCCGGGTTTAACCCATTTGGCCGGCATAATCTGGGTAGAGAGCAGGGCGAACAGCAGCAGCATGCCGAGAATGCTGCCGGGAATGGCGAACGGCAGCAGCGCCGCCAGCGCGTTGCCGACGAACAGACAAAGGTAGATGAGGAGCAGAGCCCTCAGGTATTTCCAGCATAGTGTGAGCACGTTGGCCATTGTCTTTTCCCGTTTAACCGATGCATTCATCATACAATTAAACTGTGAGCCATGCCACAGATCGCGCCATGAATTCTCGCTATGGGCGCCATGCCCGATCGGCGGGTTGACAGCCCGGAATGGCCGCTACGCGCGGATTCAGCGCGCGTCTTCGGCGGTTGCCGCAGCCTGTTCTGCCAGCCGATGGCCAAGGAAGAAAAACAGCAGGCTAAGCAGCGCGCAAACGATCAACATCACGAACATCAACGGCGGCGCGGCATAGCTGAGCAGCATACCGCTCAGAACCGGATTGATGGCGCCGCCCAGCGCGCTGAGGTTTTGCACGCCATAGTAGCTGCCTTTCAGATGCGGCGGCGCGATAAAGTCGATGAACATGTATTCCACCGGAATGACGATGATTTCGCCGAGGGTAAACACCGCCATCGCCACCATCCACAGCCAGACCGCCTGGCCGGCCATCATGAAACCGAGCAGCCCGACGATGAAAAACAGCGTGCCCAGCACCAGCCAGCGCAGCATGTTTTCCTGGCGCATGCCGCGGCTGAGCAAGTATTGCAGGGCGATAACGATGCCGGCGTTGACGATCATCACCAGCCCGATGATCTTGTAGGCGAACTCGGCGCTGGAGACGGTGATCAGGTACTGCGACAGATAGCCGGTGAACTGACCGAACACCACGGCGCCCAGGGTGCTGCCGAGAGTGAAGTAGATAAGCCGCCGATCGCTGCGCAGGATAGTTACCGTCTGGCGGAAGTTGGGGAGCGCCGCCGGTGCGGCGGCGGTTGGCGCCGGGCGCTGTTCCCGGCCGCGCAAGCGCAGGCTCAGCGCCGCCACCGTCGCCAGCGCCAACCCGCCCGACAGATAAAACGGCAGCAGCGGGCTAAGCCCGGCCACCAGCACGCCGAGCGCAGAGCCGATCGCCCAGCCGACGTTGACCAACGTATAGTTGATAGAGAAAGCCTTGATGCGCTGCTCGACCGGCAGCCAGTCGGCGAAGCAGGCCTTGATGGTGATGCTCAGCACCGAATAGCAGGTATGCAGGATCGCCAGCACCACGATGACGCCGCCGGGGCGCGGGATCCAGGGAATGGCGAAGAAGCTCAGCGCAAACAAGACAATCGACAGCAGGATCAGGCGGTTTTTGCTGAATTTGTCCACCAGATAGCCGCCGTACAGGCTGGCAAGGATGCCGAGGGTCAGGCTGACGCCCAGGATCACGCCCACGCTCTTCGGCAGCAGATGGAAATGCTCGGTGAGGTAGATGGTGATGAACGGCAGCGTCACGCCGCGGCCGATGGTCAACACCAGTGAACTGGCCAGCAGTACGTTGATCAGCGAGGGGAATCCCTTCATTCGAAGCCTGTTTATGCATACAGTTATGGGCGATGCAGATAACATAGCGTATTTTGGCGAGGACGGAAGGGGAAAGCCGATAATTAGGTTAAAAACAGAGGCTGCGTCGCCAGCCTCGTCAAAAACAGCACTATTTACCGTGTTCGGCCTGCAGCGTGGCGAACCACGGCTGGACGAAATCGCTGCTGCTGCCCCAGCCGGGGATGATCTTCGCCAGCCCGGCGACGTTGACCGGCCCCGGCTGCGCCAGCAGCAGCGCTTGCGGAATGACCGTCGCTTTGAACTGATAGCTGTCCGGCGTGCTTTCCCCGGCGATCTTGTTGGCCACCAGGCGCAGGTTGATCGCGCCGATAAGTTTCGGATCCACCGCCACGCTGACCTGCCACGGGCTGCCGGCTTCGCGCATCAGCTGCAAGTCCTGGTTGGAGATATCGATGCTGTACAGCTTGATTTCGGTGCGGCCGTTCTCTTTCAGCGCCTTGTAAGCGCCCTGGGTAAAGGCATCCCAGGTGCCCCAGATGGCGTCAATCTTGCCTTTCGGGTATTTCGCCAGCACCGCGCCCACCTTGTTGGCGGTATCGCCCTGCACGTCGGAGGAGACCGCGCCGATCGATTCCAGCTCGTGAATGCCCGGATGCTGTTTCAGCAGCTGCTGATAGGCGGCCTGGCGGCGTTCCATCGGCGGGAAGCCGGCCACCCAGAGTTTGATGATGTTGGCCTGGCCGTTGAAATCCTTCACCAACTGGCCGAAGGAGGCGTTGGCCAGTGAAGCGTCGTCCTGCTGTGAGACGGTGACGCCGGGAACGCTGCCGCTGACGTCGGTATCGAAAGCCGCGACGGCGATGCCGGCCGCCGCGATGCGTTTGACCAGCTCGGTGGAATAGGGGGCCCGCCCCTGCGAGAGAATGATGCCGTCATATTTCTGGCTGATAGCCTGGTTGACGAAGTCCTGGAAGCGCGCGTCGTCGCCGTTGCTGAGGAAGGTGTCCACCTTGAAGCCAAGCTTGCGCCCTTCCTGAATGGCGCCCGCCAAGAATTGCGTGGTGTTGTCGTCGGAGCCGAGATTGCGGATCACCGCGATGCGCACCGGCCCCTGATGCTGAGCGATGGCGGCCGGCACGGCGGCGGTTTCCGCCGCCTGCAGCGGCAGGGCGGCCAGCAGGCTGAGGGCGAGCAGCGAAGTCTTGAGGTTTTTCATTATTATAGGCTCCAAAAAAGCGGGTTAACGATCCCGGTGAAGGTCTGTTATAGCAGTCTTTCTGTCTGGACGTCTATTTGTTGTTACTGAGCATCATAGCGGGATACGGCGAGCGAGGGAATCGGAGCGGTTATGACGTTTTCTTACTGTTTATAACCTTGGGTTTGAGGCATTAAAAAAGGGCCGAGCAAGCTCGACCCTTGATGTAACGCGCCGGCGCGGTTACTTGACCTGCATGCCGGGCTGCGCGCCGCTGTCCGGGCTCAGCAGGAAGATCTCTTTCCCGCCGGGGCCCGCCGCCATCACCATGCCTTCCGAAACGCCGAAACGCATTTTGCGCGGCGCCAGGTTGGCGACCATGATGGTCAGGCGGCCTTCCAGCGCTTTCGGATCCGGGTAAGCGGAGCGAATGCCGGAGAAGATCTGGCGCGATTCGCCGCCCAGATCCAGCTGCAGTTTCAGCAGTTTGTCAGAGCCTTCGACAAAGTCGGCGCTCTTGATCAGGGCGATGCGCATGTCCACCTTGGCGAAGTCGTCGAAGGTGATGGTTTCCTGAATAGGATCATCGGCCAATGGACCGGTCAACGGTTTGGCGGCGGCCATGTCTTCCTTCGAGGCGTTGACCATTTCGCTGACCTTGTCCAGATCGATGCGGTTGAACAGCGCTTTGAACGCGTTCACCTGATGACCCAGCAGCGGTTGCGGGATCGCGTCCCAGCTCAGCTCGGCGTTGAGGAACGCTTCGGCGCGTTCGGTCAGCGAAGGCAGCACCGGCTTCAGATAAGTCATCAGCACGCGGAACAGGTTGATGCCCATCGAGCAGATGGCCTGCAGATCGGCGTCGCGGCCTTCTTCCTTCGCCACCACCCAAGGTGCCTGCTCATCTACGTAACGGTTGGCCAGATCGGCCAGCGCCATGATTTCGCGGATCGCGCGGCTGAACTCGCGGCCGGCGTAAGCTTCGGCAATGCTCTGCGCCGCGTCAACGAAGGTCTGGTACAGTGCCGGATCGGCCAGGCTGTCGGCCAGCTTGCCGCCGAAGCGCTTGTTGATAAAGCCGGCGTTGCGCGACGCCAGGTTCACCACCTTGTTGACGATATCGGCGTTTACGCGCTGCACGAAGTCTTCCAGATTGAGATCGATGTCATCAATGCGCGAAGAGAGCTTGGCGGCGTAGTAATAGCGCAGGCAGTCGGCGTCCAGATGCTGCAGGTAGGTGCCGGCCTTGATGAAGGTGCCGCGCGACTTGGACATTTTGGCGCCGTTCACCGTCACGTAGCCGTGCACGAACAGGTTGGTCGGTTTGCGGAAGTTGCTGCCTTCCAGCATTGCCGGCCAGAACAGGCTGTGGAAGTAGACGATGTCCTTGCCGATAAAGTGATACAGCTCGGTGGTGGAGTCTTTGCGCCAGAACTCGTCGAAGTCCAGATCGCCGCGCTTGTCGCACAGGTTCTTGAAGGAGCCCATGTAGCCGATCGGCGCGTCCAGCCAGACGTAGAAGTATTTGCCCGGCGCATCCGGGATCTCGAAGCCGAAGTAAGGCGCATCGCGGGAGATGTCCCACTGCTGCAGGCCGGATTCGAACCACTCCTGCATTTTGTTCGCCACCTGCTCTTGCAGCGCGCCGGAGCGCGTCCACGCCTGCAGCATTTCGCTGAAGGCCGGCAGGTCGAAGAAGAAGTGCTCGGAGTCGCGCATCACCGGCGTCGCGCCGGAAACCACGGACTTCGGATCGATCAGCTCCGTCGGGCTGTAGGTGGCGCCGCACACTTCACAGTTGTCGCCGTACTGATCCGGCGATTTGCATTTCGGGCAGGTGCCTTTCACGAAACGGTCCGGCAGGAACATGCCTTTCTCCGGATCGTACAGCTGAGAAATGGTGCGGTTCTTGATAAAACCGTTTTCTTTCAGGCGGCTGTAAATCAGGGTGGACAGCTCGCGGTTTTCATCGCTATGGGTCGAATGGTAGTTGTCATAGCTGATGCCAAAGCCGGCGAAATCCTGTTGGTGCTCCTGGCTCATCTCCGCGATCATTTCTTCCGGTTTCACGCCCAGCTGCTGCGCTTTCAGCATGATCGGCGTGCCGTGCGCGTCGTCCGCGCAGATGAAATGCACTTCGTGGCCGCGCATTCGTTGGTAACGCACCCAGATATCCGCCTGGATGTGCTCGAGCATGTGGCCGAGATGGATGGAACCATTTGCGTACGGTAGCGCGCACGTCACCAATAATTTTTTCGCGACTTGAGCCATAGTGAGAACTTGCTTTCTGTAATGAATAAAAGGGCCTTCGATGTTAACCGATCGCGCCCTTCGCTGCTAGGGCGGTTTCTTGCAGGTTATATGCGTCAGCGGCAGCGCAGTTCTGATATGCTTAGCCGGAAGCTACCCATTCAAAATCAAGGAGCCGGGATGAACGCAAAATCCCCTGAGCAGACCAACCCCGAAGTTCTGCGCGCCCTGGTGACCGGTGTACTGGCCGCCTTTGAACACCCGACGTTGAAAAACAACCTGACCGCATTGAAGGCCATTCATCACTGCGCGTTGCTGGACGATGTGCTGCATATCGAACTGACGATGCCGTTTGCCTGGCAGAGCGGTTTTGAGGCGCTGCAGGCGAGCGTCGGCCCCGAATTGCTGCGCGTGACCGGCGCTTCCGCCATCGACTGGAAGCTGAAACACGACATCACGACGCTGAAACGCGCCAACGGCCAGGCCGGCATCAAAGGCGTGCGCAACATCGTCGCCGTCAGCTCCGGCAAAGGCGGGGTGGGCAAATCCAGCACCGCCGTCAACCTGGCGCTGGCGCTGGCCGCCGAGGGTGCCAAGGTCGGCATTCTGGACGCCGACATTTACGGCCCGTCGATCCCCAACATGCTGGGCACCGAACATGAGCGGCCGACTTCGCCGGACGGTCAGCACATGGCGCCAATCATGGCGCACGGCCTGGCGACCAACTCCATCGGCTATCTGGTGACCGACGACAACGCCATGGTGTGGCGCGGCCCGATGGCCAGCAAGGCGCTGATGCAGCTGCTGCAGGATACGCTGTGGCCGGATCTGGATTATCTGGTGCTGGATATGCCGCCGGGCACCGGCGACATCCAGCTGACGCTGTCGCAGAATATTCCGGTAACCGGCGCGCTGGTGGTCACCACGCCGCAGGATATCGCCTTGCTGGATGCCGCCAAGGGCATCGTGATGTTCGAGAAAGTGCATGTGCCGGTGCTGGGCATCGTGGAGAACATGAGCGTGCATATCTGCAGCAACTGCGGCCACCATGAGCCGATCTTCGGCACCGGCGGCGCCGAGAAGCTGGTGCAGAAATACCACAGCCGTCTGCTGGGGCAGATGCCGCTGCATATTTCGCTGCGCGAAGACCTGGATCGCGGTACGCCGACGGTGATCAGCCGCCCGGACAGCGAATTCGCCGAGATGTATCGTCAACTGGCCGGCCGCGTGGCCGCGCAGATGTATTGGCAGGGCGAGGCGATCCCGACGGAGATCGCGTTCCGCGCGCTGTAATCTGCCTATCGCAATGCAAGAACCCGGCTCAAGCGCCGGGTTTTTTTATGGGATGCGGGTGGGGTTGTGCAAATCTGCCCGGGTATAAGGGCGTTCGATCTGCGCCAGCGTTTTGGCGATATGCTCCAGCAATCCCTGGGTGGGGGCCGGCTGCCGCTGCCCCATCAGCGCCAAGGGCAAGGCCAGCGCGATGGCGAAGTGCGGCCAGGAGAGATGCGGGCGCGCTTTGTTCCGCTGCAACCGCAGGAACAGTGCGCTGGCCAGGTAGCCTAAAATCAGCCCGCTGATCACCTCTGATACCGAATGCACGCGAATTTCCAGCCGCGACACGCCGATGGCGAAAGGCAATATCCATCCGGTCAGCAAAGCGATGCTGCGTATCGGGTGGGAAAAGCGGCCGGTCAACGTCCAGAGCAGTGGCGGCCAGATGCTGGCCGCGAGAGCTGAATGGCCGCTGAATCCGGTGAAATCATAGCGCTCGCTGCCGATGCCCCAGCCCATAAAGGCCAGTTTGGACAGGCAGACCACCCCGCCGGTGAATCCGAAGATCAGCGCCCACTGCCAACCCGCCGCGCGGGTGGCGGGAGATATGAGCAGCAATAAAAACAGAATCAGCGCGCAGGGCAGCAACAACATGCTGTCGCCGAAAAAAGTCAGAAAATACCAATCCAGCACATCAATCTCCGATGAAAGGGGGCGGGGAGCAAAAGTCAGCGCCGGGGAGTGTAACCCGTTACGGCGCGTTGCCCTAGCCGCGAGATTCTTAAAATGCCGCGTGCCCGTGGCGTGGCAGCCCGAATTCGCCCGCCGCCGCGCAATATACAGTGGCGCAATCCCCGGCGACTCCCTATAATTGTCGCGTTTTAGTTCCCCCCCTTCACAATACGAAATCAGGTCTTTAATTTTATGACTGACAATCCGCATCAGTGCGTCATTATTGGTATAGCTGGCGCATCTGCCTCCGGAAAAAGCCTTATTGCCAGCACGTTGTACCGCGAACTCCGCGAGCAGGTCGGCGATGAGCACATCGGCGTTATTCCAGAAGACAGTTACTATAAAGACCAGACTCACCTGACCATGGAAGAACGGGTCAAAACCAACTATGACCACCCGAGCGCCATGGATCACAACCTGCTGTTCCAGCATCTGCAAATGCTGAAGGCCGGCAAGGCGATCGAACTGCCGCTGTACAGCTACACCGAACACACGCGCAAGAAAGAAACCGTCCATCTCGAACCTAAAAAAGTGATTATTCTGGAAGGGATCTTGCTGCTGACGGATATCCGCCTGCGCCAGGAGATGAACTTCTCGATCTTTGTCGACACGCCGCTCGATATCTGCCTGATGCGTCGCATGAAGCGCGACGTCAATGAGCGCGGCCGCTCGATGGATTCGGTGATGGCGCAATACCAGAAAACCGTGCGCCCGATGTTCCTGCAGTTTATCGAACCTTCCAAACAATACGCCGATATCATCGTCCCGCGCGGCGGCAAAAACCGCATCGCGATCGATATTCTGAAAGCCAAAATCAGCCAATTCTTTGAATAATGCCGCTTACATGGCCGGAAATGCGCATTTCCGGCCGGCGGCCAACTATTTGCACCCCGGCGTAGACCTTTCGCCCGTTGTGTGGCAATTTTTGTTTAGTTACGCGTTTTGATGGAGAAGAAAGACATGAGACTGTGCGACCGCGATATAGAAGCTTGGCTGGATAGCGAGAAACTGGTGATTTCCCCGCGCCCGCCGCTCGAACGCATCAACGGGGCCACAGTAGATGTCCGTTTGGGCAATCAGTTCCGCGTGTTCCGCGGCCATACCGCGCCTTTTATCGATCTTAGCGGGCCGAAAGACGAAGTCAGCGCCGCGCTGGATCGCGTGATGAGCGACGAGATTGTCCTGCCGGAAGGCGAGGCGTTCTTCCTTCATCCCGGCGAACTGGCCCTGGCGGTGACGTTCGAATCCGTGACGCTGCCGAACGATCTCGTGGGCTGGCTCGACGGCCGTTCTTCTCTGGCGCGTCTGGGGCTGATGGTGCACGTGACCGCGCACCGTATCGATCCGGGCTGGCACGGGCGCATCGTGCTGGAGTTTTACAACTCCGGCAAGCTGCCGCTGGCGCTGCGGCCGGGGATGCTGATTGGCGCCTTGAGCTTTGAGCCGTTGTCCGGCCCGGCGGCCCGGCCATACAACAGCCGGCAGGACGCAAAATATCGCGATCAGCAGGGCGCAGTAGCCAGTCGAATCGACAAGGACTAACGGCGCGGGATGCACCGTCGGTGTGGCGCTGACAAGAGGGTGGCATGAGAAGATTACTGACGACATTGGCGATTTTACTGGTGGTCGTGGTGGCGGGGATGTCCGCGCTGGTACTGCTGGTCAATCCGAATGATTTTCGCGGTTACATGGTCAAAAAGGTCGAGCAGAAGAGCGGCTACCAGCTGACGCTCGAAGGCGACCTGCGTTGGCATATCTGGCCGCAGCTCAGCATTTTGGCCGGGCGCATGACGCTGACCGCGCCGGGCGCCAAGGCGCCGGTGGTGAGCGCGGAAAACATGCGCCTTGACGTCAAACTGTTGCCGCTGCTGTCGCATCAGCTGTTTGTGAAACAGGTGATGTTGAAAAACGCCGTCATTCGCCTCACCCCCGACAGTGAAGAGCAGTCGCAAGTGGACGCCCCGATTGCGCCGGCCGGCAGTGGCGCTGATGCGGCAGACGCGGCCTGGAAATTCGATATCGATAACCTGCGCGTCGTGGACAGCCTGTTGATTTGGCAGCGTGCCGACAACGAGCAAATCAATGTCCGGGACATCAATCTTACCCTGCAGCAAACGGAGAAACGGCAGGCGCGGCTGGACATCTCCAGCCGGGTCAACCGCGATCAGCGCGACCTGGCCTTCAGCATGGCGGCCGATATCGACCTGCAGCAGTTCCCGCACCAGATCGGCGCCAAGGTGACCCAGTTCAATTACCAATTGGCGGGGGCAGATATTCCGAACGGCGGTATTCAAGGCGAGGGCAATGCTCAGGTGGTCTATCAGCAGACGCCGGCGCAGATTGCCGTCAGCCAGCTGAACGTCAGTGCCAATAACAGCCAGTTGACCGGCGATATCAGCGCCAGCCTGGGGGCGGTGCCCGGCTATGTGGTGAACCTGAATTCGGCTAATCTCGATCTCGACGCGCTTTCCGGTTGGCAATCCAGCACCAATACCGCCGAGCAGCCTGCCGTGACCGCCGCGCCGGTGATCGCCAGCCAGGTTGACGATCGGCAGCAGAACCTGGAAGCGCTGCGCGATTTCAATGCACAGCTGAATCTGCAGGCGGCGCAGTTGACCTACCGCGGTATGAACGTTACCCAGTTAGCCGTCGCGGCGGATAATCAACGCGGCCTGCTGACGCTGCATAAACTTGCCGGGCGATTGGCCGGCGGCGATTTCTCCTTGCCGGGATCGCTCGATGCTCGCGGCAATAAACCGGTGATAAACGTGCAGCCGACCCTGAACCAGGTTGAGCTCGGCACGGTGCTCAAAGCCTTCGACATGCCGCAGATGCTGACCGGCAAATTCAGCATGAAAGGAGATTTGACCGGCGATCGCCTTTCTTCACAGTCATTTGAGCACCGTTGGCGCGGTACGGCGCAGTTGGCAATGCAGGATGCGCAGTTGCACGGCCTGAACATTCAGCAATTGATCCAACAGGCGGTGGCGCGCAACGATAACAGCGTGCGCGGGCAAGACAGCTATCAGCGCTATACCGAAGTCAAAAGCGTCTCGGCGCGGGCCAGCCTGAGCCAGGGCACTGTCAAGCTCAGCAGCCTGACGGCGGATTCGCCTTTGCTGGCGCTGACCGGCGCCGGCAGTATCGATATGCCGGGAAAACAGTGTGATATGGCGCTTAACGTGCGCGTTACAGGCGGCTGGCAAGGGCGCGGCGAACTGATCGAGCAACTGCAAAAAACGCCGATCCCGCTGCGGGTTTACGGGCCGTGGCAACGGCTGAATTACCAACTGCAGGTCGATCAGGTGCTGCGCAAAACGCTGCAGGATCGGGCTAAAGATGCGCTGAACAAATGGGCTGAAAAGAACAAGGATTCGCGTGAAGGCCAGGATCTGAAGAAGCTGCTCGACAAGCTGTAATCCCTCCTGACGCGGGCCGTTTTACGGCTCGCGTCAATATCGGCGTTTCCCGCGATAATTTCCCTCCGTTACCTTGATGAAGGTCATGAAGACTCACGCTCGATTTGTGCAGAGTAAGAGCATATTTTGCTATGACTATGCGCCTGAGCGCGAAAACATAACGAGTTGAGGAAACATGATAGAGCTTCTTATTGGCGCGGCGGTGGCGGCGGGCGTGGGCCGTTACATCATCAAAGGATATTCCGCCACCGGTGTCTTGATGGTGGGCGGGTTACTGCTGCTTGGCATCAGCGCCCTGATGGGGAAAACGCTGTTGCCGTCCGGCGCCGCGTCTACCGGCTGGCGCGCGACCGATATTATCGAATACGTCAAGATCTTGCTGATGAGCCGCGGCGGCGATCTGGGCATGATGATCATGATGCTGTGCGGTTTCGCCGCCTACATGACGCATATCGGCGCCAACGACGTGGTCGTCAAGCTGGCCTCGCGCCCGTTGCAGATGATCAACTCGCCTTATCTGCTGATGGTGGCGGCCTATTTTGTCGCTTGCCTGATGTCATTGGCGGTCTCTTCCGCCACTGGTCTCGGCGTATTGCTGATGGCGACGCTGTTCCCATTGATGGTGAACGTTGGCATCAGCCGCGGGGCGGCGGCGGCCATTTGCGCTTCGCCGGCGGCGATTATCCTGGCGCCGACCTCCGGCGACGTGGTGCTGGCGGCCAAGGCGGCGGAGATGCCGCTGGTGGACTTCGCGTTCAAAACCACGCTGCCTATCTCGATTGCCGCCATCGTCTGCATGGCCGTGGCGCACTTTTTCTGGCAGCGTTATCTCGACAGGAAGAGTGATGAACAGCATCACATCGTGGACGTCAGCGAAATCAAAACGCATGCACCGGGGTTCTACGCGATACTGCCGTTTACGCCGATCCTCGGCGTGCTGATCTTCGACGGCAAATGGGGGCCGGAGCTGCACATCATTACCGTGCTGGTAGGGTGCATACTGTTGGCGGCCGCGATCGAGTTCGTGCGCAGCTTCAGCGCCAAACAGGTATTCAGCGGCCTGGAAGTGGCGTATCGCGGCATGGCGGACGCATTCGCCAGCGTAGTGATGCTGTTGGTGGCCGCGGGCGTCTTCGCGCAGGGGTTGAGCACCGTCGGCTTTATCAGCGGATTGATCGGGTTGGCGCAGTCGTTCGGCACCGGCGGTTTGATCATGATGCTGGTGTTGGTGGTGATTACCATGCTGGCGGCCATGACCACCGGCTCCGGCAATGCGCCGTTCTATGCGTTTGTCGAACTGATCCCGAAACTGGCGGCGCAGATGGGCGTGAATCCGGCCTACCTGGTGATCCCGATGCTGCAGGCGTCTAATCTCGGCCGTACGCTGTCGCCGGTCTCCGGTGTGGTGGTGGCGGTCTCCGGGATGGCGAAAATCTCGCCGTTCGACGTGGTGAAGCGCACTTCGGTGCCGGTGATTGTCGGGCTGGTGGTGGTGATCGTGGCGACGGAGCTGCTGGTTCCCCAGTAACACAAAGGCCGGGCAATGCCCGGCCTCAATGTTAAACCTCGTAGTCCTCCGCTGGGAGAGGCGGGGTGATCTTCACTTTAAGGATGCGGTGGCTGTTGACCTCCAACGGCTCGAACAGGTAGTCACCGATCCTGATTTGTTCGCCTTCTTGCGGCACGCGCTGGCTGTGTTCCATCAATAGCCCCGCCAGCGTGTGGTATTCGCGCTTTTCTTCCAGCGGCATCGGCAAGTACAACACCAGATCTTCCAGCGGCATATAGCCGTTGGCGATCCAGCTGCCGTCCTCGTTTTGCTGAATGTCGTGGCGTGCGTCCACCTCTTCGCCGGCCTCCGGCAGGTTGCCGGCGATGGTTTCCATCACGTCCGTCAGGGTGACGACGCCTTCGACGGAGCCGAACTCATCGACCACAAAGGCAAAGTGCGTCTGCGCCTGGCGGAATTGTTCCAGGGCGCTTAACAGCGTGAGCTGTTCCGGGAAGATCAACGGTTGGCGTATCAGCGCACGCAGATCCAGCGGCGCCTGCGCCAGCTGCTGTTTGAGGACGTCGATGGTGTGGATCACGCCCAGCGGCTCATCGCTGGCGCTGCTTTCCACCACCACGATGCGCGTGTGCTGATTACGCTCCAGCAACTGCGTCAGCTTTTCCTGCGGATCGTTCAGCTCAAGGTATTCGACGTCGTGACGCGAGGTCATGATGCTGCTGACGGTGCGCTGCGCCATGCCCAGCACGCGTTCGATCATGCGCCGCTCTTGCTGGTTGAAGATCTCGCCGTTTTCGCTGTCGCTGTCCGCCAGTAGGTTGGCGGAATGGCTGTCGACCTCCGCTTCTTCATGTTTGCCGCTCAGCATGCGCAGCACAGCCTCGGCGGTACGTTCGCGCAGTGGCCGCACCTTTGACAGGAAACGACGGCGGTTGAACTGCGCCAGTTGGTTCAATGCCTCGATCATTACCGAGAAGCCGATCGCCGCGTAGAGATAGCCTTTCGGAATGTGGTAGCCGAAGCCCTCCGCCACCAGGCTGAAACCGATCATCAGCAGGAAGCTCAGGCACAGGATAACAATAGTCGGGTGAGCGTTGACGAAACGCGTTAGCGGCTTGCTGGCCAGCAGCATCAGGCCGATGGCGATACAGACCGCGATCATCATCACCGCCAGGTGATCGACCATCCCAACGGCGGTGATCACCGAGTCGAGCGAGAAAACGGCGTCCAGCACCACGATCTGCGCCACCACGGGCCAGAAACGCGCGCCTTTGCGTGCGCCGTGCTGCTCTTCATCCTTACCTTCAAGCCGCTCGTTCAGCTCCATGGTGGCCTTGAACAGCAGGAATATCCCGCCGACCAGCATGATCAGATCGCGGCCGCTGAAGGGGTGCTCCGCAACGATGAACATCGGTTTGGTCAGCGTCGCCAGCCACGAGATGGAGGCGAGCAGCGCCAGACGCATGACCAGCGCCAGCAACAGACCGACGACACGGGCCTTATCTCTTTGTTGTTTTGGTAGTTTGTCCGCCAGAATGGCGATGAAGACAAGGTTGTCTATACCCAGCACGATTTCCAGCACGACCAACGTGGCCAGGCCGGCCCAAATTGTTGGATCAGCGATCCATTCCATACGCCCAATTTCACCTGTAAGTTCTACGGCTTATGCCGCTCGGGAATGATGGGCGTTGAGGCGGCAAAATTCAACTTTAATCGGGAGGACGTGGATCAGAATAGGAGGATTGCCGCAAACATCGATCGGCGCCGAGTGGCCAAAGGAGCCAGGGGCCGGAGGGCGCAAATATCTACCGGGATGTATGCGCTCAGAAAAGAAACGCCTTATTAAATTTATTTAAATCAAAACATTAAAACAATTTTCCTTGACTATGATTCTTATCGGTATAAGGCATGAGTAGTCTTATTCTGAAAACGGCTGGCTGGGGGGATCTAAGGCTTGTATCACTTAGACATTAGTATAAGAATCTTAGTCATATAACGGCAGTAACTAGCATTGTTTGGTTATAAAGGCACCGGTTTTTTTACTTTTTTGTGAACGGCATGGCAGTTCAAACGAAGAATGAGAGCCGTTTTGCATAAAAATTGTTTGGCTCATGCAATGACGTGGTGGATACGTCATAACAGTACTTTGGTAGCTGCAAGCCAAGGGCGGTAGCGTGCCCGATTGAATCCCTTTGTTCACGCTGCGCAGGTGAATGCAGCGCTACGATGAATTGGAATGAAAATGCAAACAAGACTCAAGGCAGTGATCCCCGTTGCGGGGTTGGGAACCCGTATGTTGCCGGCGACCAAGGCGATTCCTAAAGAAATGTTGCCCGTGGTCGATAAGCCCTTAATCCAGTACATTGTTGCTGAATGCGTGGCGGCGGGGATTAAAGATATCGTATTGGTTACGCACTCATCGAAAAACGCGATTGAAAACCATTTTGACACTTCGTTTGAGTTGGAGGCCATGCTCGAAGCGCGTGTGAAACGCCAGCTCCTGAGTGAAGTGCAAAGTATTTGCCCGCCGGACGTTACCGTGATGCAGGTGCGTCAGGGACAGGCGAAAGGGTTGGGGCATGCGGTGCTGTGCGCCAAGCCAATGGTGGGTGATTCTCCTTTCGTTGTGCTGTTGCCCGATGTTTTATTGGATGATTCTACGGCGGATTTGCGTAAGGAAAATCTGGCTAAAATGATCCAGCGTTTTGGTGATACGGGTTACAGCCAAATCATGGTTGAACCGGTGCCGGAACAAGATGTGTCCAAATACGGTGTGGTAGATTGCGCTGGCGCGACGATCGCGGCAGGAGAAAGCGCGCCGATGACTGCGGTGGTTGAGAAGCCGGCCCGCGAGGATGCGCCTTCCAATCTGGCCGTCGTCGGCCGATATGTGCTTGCCGCCGATATTTGGCCGTTACTTGAGAAAACCCCTCCCGGCGCGGGCGATGAGATTCAACTGACCGATGCGATTGCGATGTTGATGGATGAGCAAACGGTGGAAGCATTCCATATGAGCGGCAAGTCCCACGATTGCGGCGACAAGTTTGGCTATATGAAGGCGTTTGTGCAGTATGGTCTGCGTCACGGTACGGAAGGTGAGAATTTCAGCCGCTGGTTGAAGCAGACGTTAGGAAAGTAACAGGTTGTCGCCACCGCGGCTGAAAGCGATCACGAGATTGAATGAGGTCTACCATGACGAAGTTGAAAGCGGTTATTCCCGTTGCCGGATTGGGCATGCGTATGCTGCCGGCGACCAAAGCGATTCCGAAAGAGATGTTGCCAATCGTTGATAAGCCGTTGATTCAATACATTGTCAACGAATGCGTCGCGGCGGGGATTAAAGAGATCATCCTGGTGACGCATTCTTCCAAGAACGCCATTGAAAACCATTTCGATACCTCATTCGAGCTGGAGGCGATGTTGGAGGCGCGCGTGAAACGGCAATTGCTGGATGAGGTGCAGTCGATAACGCCAAAAGGCGTGACGCTGATGCACATTCGCCAAGGGCAGCCTAAAGGACTGGGGCATGCCGTTCTCTGCGCTAAGCCGTTGGTCGGTGATTCTCCTTTTGTCGTGCTGTTGCCGGACATCTTGCTGGATGACGCGAAAGCCGATTTGAAGAAAGACAACCTGCCACACATGATTGCGCGCTTTGAGCAGACCGGTCTGAGCCAGGTTTTGGTGCAAAAGGCAGACGAACACGTACTGCACGATTATTCCGTGGTGGAGTGTGAGGCCAGCAGCCTGGCTCCTGGCGAAAGTGCTCGTATCACATCAATTATCGAAAAACCGGCGCCGGAAACCAAGTTGGAATCCAACTACTCGGCGGTGGGGCGCTATGTCTTGTCTGCAGATATTTGGCCGCTGCTGGAGACCACGGAACCGGGAGCCTGGGGGCGCATTCAACTGACCGATGCGATAGCAGAATTGTTGAAACGCAAACCGGTAGAGGCGACAGAGCTGGTGGGGGAATCGTTCAACTGCGGCGAAAAACTGGGTTACCTGCGCGCTTTTGTCACTTATGGCTTGCGTCACCCGACCCAAGGCAAAGCGTTCCGCGAGTGGGCTGAACGGCTGTCGCTTTGAGTAAAACTTATCGCTTCTCTCGATGAGGGCCGTTGCCATCATGGCGGGAGTAGCTAGAATAGTTGTTGAATTTTGGGGAATTTCACTGTTCCAATTTTTATTTTAGTATACATTCTACTGCGAGTAGCCAAGTTGCTATGGCGAGAGAATTTTATGCGTATGGCCGTCTGATTCTGACAAGTCGCTGTTATTTTTAAAAAATTAAAGCTTTAAACTTGCCTCCGCACTGATTTTTACCGGTGCCGGGCATTTCAGTTTATTTACCTCGCTCATAATAGCTTTGCTCTTATCAACGGCAGATAAACGTTCTTGATAATTGCAAACAGAGCTCATGTTTTGAGACGGCACAGCAAGCGACAGACAGTTTGATAAGGTTACAGAGACGCTGCCACGGTTGGCGCGCATAGTAGCTTTGCAGATACATTTACCTGAAAGTGATGATAATTTGATGGCAAAACGACAATTGAAAGTGATATCGCTATTGATATCGATCAGCGTAATCAGTGGATGCACCGTGTTTCCTGGAACCCATTTATCGACCAGCGGAAAAGAAGTCGTAAAACAAGAAGATGCTGACTTCGATATCGATAAGATGGTTAACATTTACCCGATGACACCGAAGTTGTTGGACTCGATGCGTCCGACAAAGGTGGTTGCTCAGCCGAATGCGCAGTTGGACGCATCGCTACGCACGTATGAATACCGGATCGGGGTAGGTGACGTCCTTAATGTCACCGTTTGGGACCATCCAGAATTGACCACGCCTGCGGGCCAATACCGCAGCGCCAGCGACACAGGCAACTGGGTACACTCCGACGGCACGATTTTCTATCCTTATATCGGTAAGGTTAACGTGGTGGGTAAAACCGTTACCCAAATTCGCGATCAGATCGCCTCCCGTTTGGCTCAGTACATCGAAAGCCCGCAGGTTGACGTTAATATCGCCGCTTTCCGCTCGCAAAAAGCTTACGTGACGGGCGAAGTTACCAAATCCGGGCAGCAGCCTATCACCAACGTACCTTTGACGGTGATGGATGCGATCAACGCCGCCGGCGGGCTGACGGAGAATGCCGACTGGCGCAACATCATCCTGACCCACAACGGCAAAGAACAGCGTCTTTCATTGCAGCAATTGATGCAGAATGGGGATTTGACTCAGAACCATCTGCTCTATCCTGGGGATATTCTGTATATTCCGCGCAACGACGATCTTAAAGTGTTCGTCATGGGTGAAGTTAAAACCCCATCGACGCTAAAAATGGATCGCAGCGGCATGACGCTGACGGAAGCGCTGGGCAATTCTCAGGGGATAAGCCAAGCTGCGGCAGATGCGACCGGTGTCTTCGTTATCCGCCCACTGCACGGAACACAGGGCGACAAACTGGCTAATATTTATCAGCTCAACATGTCTGATGCGACAGCATTGGTGATGGGGGCTGAATTCCATCTGCAACCGTATGACATTGTTTACGTGACGGCAGCGCCTATCGCGCGTTGGAACCGCCTGATCGTTCAGCTGGCACCAACCATCGATAGCTTCAACAATCTCACGGAAGGCTCACTGCGTATCCGTAATTGGCCGTAGTAGGGAGGCTAGCCATGTTTGATTCTATCTTGGTTGTCTGCGTAGGTAATATTTGCCGCTCCCCTACGGGGGAGCGTCTCTTGAAGCAGCATCTGCCGGACAAAGAGATCGCTTCCGCAGGCATCGGTGCCTTGGTTGGCAAAACCGCGGATAAGAGCGCTATTTCCATTGCGGAAAAACATCAGCTGTCGTTAGAAGGGCATGAAGCCAGGCAGTTGACGAAAGAAATGTGCCGGGAATATTCATTAATTCTGGTTATGGAGAAAGGGCATATTGATGCTGTTTGCCGCTTGGCGCCGGAGGTCAGAGGCAAAACCATGCTTTTCGCCCATTGGTTGGGGCAGAAAGAAATTCCCGATCCTTACAGAAAGAGCGCCGAAGCGTTTGAGTTTGTTTACCGCCTTCTTGATGATGCAGCCCAAAAATGGGCCCAGGCATTAAATCGTTAACCAGAGATTACAATGACTGATAATACGAAACCAGGCTTATCAACAGCCAATAATCATGATGAGATTGATCTAAGTCGCTTGCTGGGAACTTTAATTGATCACCGCTGGCTCATCATCGGGATTACAGCGTTATTCTCTGTTGCCGGTATCATTTATTCCCTGTTCGCCACGCCTATATATCAAGCTGACGCCATGGTTCAGGTTGAGCAAAACGTCGGGAACTCGTTGGTCAACGACCTATCTCAAATGCTGCCTAACAGTCAGCCGGGTTCTTCCACGGAGATTGAACTGATCAAGTCACGCATGGTGACGGGTAAGACTGTCGATGATCTGAATCTTGAAACGGTGGTGCAGCAGAAGTACTTCCCGATTTTTGGCCGTGGCTGGGCTCGTTTGACGGGTAGCGAACCTGCCAAAATTGCGCTGTCCCGTCTCAATGTGCCTGCCAACTCTGACGATGTTGAGCTGGAATTGACCGTGATTGATGCCCAGCAATATGTGCTGAGCAACAACGGCACCGAGATTATCAAGGGGAAAGTTGGCGCGCTGGAGAGTGGCCATGGGATTTCTTTGCTGGTTAGCGAAATTTCGGCGGAGCCAGGCACTGTCTTTGAAATCGCCAAGTTGCCGCGTTTGGTGGCGACCAACAATCTGCTGGATGCTTTGACGGTTGAAGACAAAGGTAAAGACACCGGCGTGCTGGCGTTGAGTCTGGTCGGGGATGATCCTGTCTTGGTGCGAAACATTCTTGACAGCATCAGCAAAAACTACCTGTTGCAGAACGTCGAACGTAAATCGGAAGAGGCGGCTAAAAGTCTGGACTTCCTGAAAGATCAGTTGCCTGAAGTTCGTAGTTCTTTGGATAGTGCCGAAGATAAACTCAACCGTTTCCGTCAGGCGAATGATTCTGTCGATTTGTCCCTTGAAGCGAAGTCTGTTTTGGACACGATTGTGGGGGTTGAGGCTCAACTGAACGAGCTGACGTTCAAAGAGGCGGAAATTTCCAAGCTTTATACCAAAGAGCACCCGGCTTATCGTGCGTTGATGGAAAAACGCGCCACGTTGCAACAAGAAAAAGATAAGCTGAACAAGCGCGTTAGCGTTATGCCGAAGACCCAGCAGGAAATCTTGCGTTTGACCCGTGATGTACAGGCAGGGCAAGAGATCTACATGCAGTTACTGAATAAACAGCAAGAACTGGGCATCACCAAGGCAAGCACAGTCGGTAACGTACGTATCGTGGATCCTGCCGTTACGCAGCCTCGTCCGGTTAAACCGCAAAAAACCATTATCGTTTTGATAGTCACGTTGTTAGGCGGTCTATTCTCCACCGGTTTCGTTTTGCTTAAAACCATGCTGCATCGCGGCATCGAAAGTCCGGAACAGTTGGAACAGCAGGGGATCAACGTTTACGCGAGTATTCCGCTGTCCGAATGGCAGCAAAAGAGCGACCGCGAGACCATGCTGTCCGGCAAGCGCAGCAGTAACAGGAGTTACACCCTACTTGCCGTGGGCAACCCGGCGGACTTGGCGATTGAAGCCGTCAGAAGCTTGCGTACCAGTCTGCATTTTGCCTCGCTGGAAGCCAAAAATAACGTTCTGATGATTTCCGGTGCCAGCCCAAGCATCGGTAAAACGTTTGTCAGCATTAACCTGGCGGCGGTGATCGCCCAGGCGGGTCAGCGCATTTTGGTCGTTGACGCCGATATGCGCAAAGGTTATGCCCACTCGTTGTTGAACTGTGAATTGGGATTGGGGTTGTCTGACGTGTTGTCCGGCCAGGCGTCGGCGCAGCAAGCGATCAAGCAAACATCGATCGAGAATCTCAGCTTTATCTCGCGCGGCAAGATTCCTCCGAACCCATCGGAGTTGTTGATGCACAACCGCCTGACAGAGTTCCTGGAATGGGCGGGCAAAGAGTATGACATCGTGTTGGTCGATACCCCACCGATCCTGGCGGTAACGGATGCCGCTATTGTGGCGCGCAATGTCGGCACGACGCTGTTGGTTGCACGTTACGGCGTGAACTCGCTGAAAGAGATTGAGGTGAGTATTCGTCGCTTCGAACAAAACGGCATGGAAATTAAAGGTATTATCCTTAACGCCGTTGAAAATAAATCGGGTAGCGCCTACGGCTACTACGCTTACGAATATAAATAAACTCCCTTCTATGTAAAAGCTCCTCATTATGAGGAGCTTTCTGATTCATTCAAAAGTAATGCATAAAATCCAATTTCGGAGAGAATAAATGAGTAATCTTGCAATTATTCCGGCAAGGGGTGGGTCGAAAGGTATTCCCAAAAAAAATATTAAAGAAATTGCAGGTAAGCCATTAATCGCTTGGAGCATAGAGCAGGCATTAAATTCTTCGAGTATTGATCGTGTTATTGTTTCTACAGATTGTGAAGATATCGCTGCCGTAGCCAGAGAATATGGCGCGGAAGTCCCGTTCATGCGTCCGGCCCATCTGGCGAACGATACCGCTGCGACTGAGCCCGCGCTTTTGCATACGCTGGAGTGGTTGGCTGAACATGAGAGTTACCACCCTGAGTATACCGTCCTGTTGCAGGCTACTTCTCCTGTTCGCAAAGATGATGCGATTGATTCTGCAATCAGAAAGATTATTGAAAAGAAAGCCGATTCACTGCTGAGCGTATGTGAGTTTTGGCATTTCTTGTGGGAAAATGAAGATAATCCGAAAGCCTATTACGACTACTTAAACCGTCCGCGTCGGCAAGATATTAAGCCTGAAAATATCAAACTTAAAGAAAATGGTTCAATTTACGTTACGAAAAGCGAAATTCTCCTCAGTACCGGTAATCGTCTTGGTGGCAAAGTTGTAGCGCATAAGATGTCGGAAGAGGAAAGCTTTGAAATTGACACCATGCTGGACTGGGCGGTTGTTGAAGTAATTTTGAAAAATTGGAGTGGGAGATAATTTATGTTAATTCAGAAAAAAATATCTGACTTTTTAGTGTTTGAAACCGAATCAATCATTAAAGCCTTAGAAAAAATCAACTCGAATAAAAAACGCATTATTTTTGTTGTCACCGAAGACGGCAAGCTGTGCGGTTCTTTCTCAGACGGTGATTTCCGTCGTTGGATCACTAACGGCGACTTCGATCTGAGCCGCGAAATGTCGGAAGTGATGAATCAGAACGTCCGCTATAAAAAAGTGGATGCGCCACGCAATGAGATTGAATCGCTGTTTTCGAATGGCGTTGACGTTCTGCCGCTGGTTGATGATTATCGTCGTTTGGTCGCCGTTGCGCTGCAAAGCGAAAAAGGCCTGACGATTGGCAAACACACTATCACGGAAACCTCGCCGACTTACATTATTGCTGAAATTGGCAACAACCATAATGGCGATATTAAGCTGGCTAAGCATCTGGTTGACCTGGCGGTTGACGCGGGCGCCGATTGCGTCAAGTTCCAAATGCGCGATCTGAGCTCTTTGTATAAGGGCGGCAACGATAAAGACAAATCCGCCGATCTTGGCGCACAGTACACGCTGGATCTGCTGAGAAAATTCCAGCTCAGCAATGAAGAACTGATTGAAGTGTTCGATTATTGCAAGGAGAAGGGGCTGACCCCGCTGTGTACTCCTTGGGATCTGAAGAGCCTGGAAGTGTTGGAAAACTACGGCATGGAAGGTTATAAGGTCGCTTCCGCTGACTTCACTAACCACGAAATGTTGGCCGCGTTGGCCGCTACGGGCAAACCGCTGATTTGTTCTACCGGTATGTGCAGCGAAGCAGAAATCAAAAGCTCGGTAGACTTCTTGAAATCGAAAGGTGCCGAGTTTGTGATCCTGCATTGCAACTCTACGTATCCGACGCCGTTCAAAGACGTCAACCTGGCCTATATCAAACGTCTGCAGCAGGTGACGGGCTGCTTGGTCGGCTATTCTGGCCATGAGCGTGGTATTTCAGTGCCGATCGCCGTGACCGCGCTGGGCGCAAGAGTAATCGAAAAACACTTCACCATCGACAAATCCATGGAAGGCAACGACCACAAGGTGTCGTTGTTACCCCCTGAGTTCAAAGAGATGGTCGTACGTATCCGCGAAGTTGAAGAGTCCATGGGCAACGCCGGCGAACGTACTATCACCCAAGGGGAAATGATCAACCGCGAAACTCTGGCAAAAAGTTTGATTATCAATCGCGATCTGAAAAAAGGTGAAATCATCACTCGCGAGATGGTTGAAGTGAAGAGTCCGGGGCAGGGTCTGCAGCCTCTTTATCTGGAGCAATTGGTCGGTAAGAAAGCCAATCGTGACCACGAAAAAGGCGGGTATTTCTATGAGTCGGATCTAAATGATGTGGCGATAGAAGCCAAGGACTATGATTTCAATCGTCCGTTCGGCATTCCAGTGCGCTACCACGATTACGGCAAGTTGAAGAATAAATCCAATCTGGACTTCGTCGAGTTCCATCTGAGCTATCAGGATATGGAACTCGATTTGACAGAATTCTTCTCCGGCGCTGAAAATATCGGTTTTGCGGTACATAGCCCCGAGCTGTTCGCCAACGATCATATTTTGGATCTGGCGACGGATGATCCCGTTTATCTTGCTCATTCGATCAAACAGCTGCAGCGTGTCTGCGATGTGACTCGCGCGTTGAAGCAATATTTCCCGAAAACTGAGCGTCCGGTCATCGTGGTGAATGCAGGCGGTTTCAATACCACCGGTTTCTTGCCAAAAGAATCACGTCAGGCGATGTACGAACGCATTGGCGCCGCTCTGGGTGAAATCAATCAAGAAGGCGTTGAAATCATCATCCAGACGATGCCTCCGTTCCCATGGCACTTTGGTGGTCAAAGCTACCATAACCTGTTTGTCGATCCGGACGAGATTAAAGCGTTCTGTGAGAAATACGGCTACCGCATCTGTTATGACACGTCGCATTCCATGATGGCTTGTAATTACTACCAATGGGATCTTCATGAGTTTACCCAGAAGGTCGGCCCTTACACCGCACATATGCATATTGTTGATGCTTTGGGAGTGGATGGTGAAGGGGTACAGATCGGTAAAGGCGATGTGAACTTTGACGAGCTGGCTGATGATCTGCGGCGTCATGCGCCGGGAGCGCAGTTTATTCCTGAAGTGTGGCAGGGGCACAAAAACCAAGGGGAAGGGTTCTGGCATGCGCTTAACTTCCTGGAAAAGTATCTGTAAATGAGTAAAGCCATTATGGGGGCTGCGGCCTTGTCGGTAGGGGATATTCTCGGCAAGGTCATCGGCTTCATCATATTGCCTTATTTGACAGCACACCTAGGCGCGTCGGGGTACGGCGCGCTGACTCTTTATTTGTCCGTTATTCAGATCTTGATCATTTTCATTTCGTTCAGTGGTCAAGGTCTGTTGCCGGTCAAATACATGCAGGAGGGGGAAGGGAGCTCCCTGGTGTTCCGCAGAGATAACATCGCCTTGGCTTTCGCGTCGAGCGCGCTACTGGTGGCTATATTCTACATTGTCACACTGGTCACCAAGATCTCTGTTTCTTTCAGCGACGGTTTTCTGGTTGTTTTGGCATCTCTGGCGCAGGCGCTGAACTTTATCAATTTATCGCATTTGCGCATTAGTCAGACCTATAAAGTTGCCGCTATCGGCCAATTTTTGCTTTCCGCATTCAACGTTTTATTCACTATCGCTCTTTTTGAAATGATAGCGTCGACGCCAGGACAACGTTTGATAGCGATCGCGGCATCATTTTTCAGCATTCAACTGGCCTACGAGTTCTTTGTTTACAGAAAAATAGCGGTTGAACGCAGCGTGCTCCAACCGCTACGTAAGCGTTATAAGGAAATCATTAGCTACGGGGTATCCCTATTGCCACATCATGGCAGTTATTGGATTAAATCCTCGGTGGATAGATTCTTCATAGCGCATTACATGAGTACGGCGGTAGTCGGGGTTTATGGCTTGGCGTTTCAGCTAACCTCTATCGTTATGCTCTTTTTCGGCGTAATCAACCAGGCGTTCCAACCTTTCATTTATCGCAAGCTTAAAGCGAACGATTTTAGAGGGGTCGAGCTCATTCAATATGGTTACACAGCTCTGGTTATCGTTTCGTGCATTATTTACTTCTTTATTTTGCCATTTGCTTTCCCGTATCTGTTTAATGCTGAGTTCAATCGCGCCATTTATTACTTCAACATTCTTTTGCCTGGAACTGCATTTTTATCGATTTATTATATTTTTACGCACTCACTGTTTTACTATCGTAAAAATAAATTAATCTCAATTATTACCATGGGTTCGATGATAACGCATTTGATTGGTATATTTGTCATCACCATGACAGAAATCAAAGTTGAGTATTTCTGCCTGGTTTATGCAATTTCTAGTTTTTATGCGTGTGCAGTGACTTTTTATTGTGGCAAGCGACAGATCAGTATTGAGAGGAAAAGATGATAGCAAGTCTTAAACGATGGTTGCGAAACTTACGTAAGCAGCGTTATCGTTCAAAAGTTATCAGAATGGCTGAAAGATGTGGTCAAGATCCGAAAATTAACTTTTTAACTATCGTTAATAATAAAACCCGACTTGGTGATAACTTTAACTCCAATGGTTTGACGGTGGTTGGAAAGGGCGGTGTTACTATCGGTGATAATTTCCACTGTGGTTTTGGTTGTGTATTGATCACAGAAAATCACAATCATCATGGGAATGCGATTCCCTACGATAACACTTATGTGATTAAGGATACGCATATCGGGGATAATGTTTGGCTTGGGATCAATGTGATTGTTCTGCCCGGGGTTTCCATTGGGGAAGGGGCCATTATCCAAGCCGGCAGCGTGGTGGTTAAAGATATAGAGCCCTACGCTATAGCCGGCGGCCATCCAGCGAAACCCTTTTCGCAACGCGATGTTGCTCACTATCTGCAGCTTAAGGCTGAAGGCAAATTTCATTGAACGGCAGTTATACATTCATGCCCGTAGCTTAATCGGATATTAGAAATATGAGTAAATACATTGCGTATATTGAGTCACCGCTTCAGGCTTTTAATCTCATTGAGTATCTTGATGCGAAGAACATTGTGCTCGATCTGCTGATTGTCAATAAGCGTTCGGCCAATTCTGCGTTGAATCACGGGCAGATTGTTTATCTGTTGAACATGATTAAGCATCGCTCCCTGGAAACCATTGATGTTGAAGGGAAACTGGGTAATGCTTTTGATATTAAACGGCAATTGAAGAGTGTAACATCGGTGGTGAGTGCGAAGGAAACTGTCACTTTGATTGCCGGTGAGTATCGCGCGAGGGTTTTTTGGATTTTAGCGCATAAATATTCGAGAAGAAATGTGGTCCTGCTGGATGATGGTACGGCAACGCTCAGAATTAAACGCTACAATAATCTCACTGCTCGGGGCGTCGTGAAGTCGGTTTTCCTCAAGTCACTTGGTATGACCAATAATGAGAGAGAAAAAATAACCTTTTTCTCTGTTTATGACATCGAAGGTAATGTTTCAAAAAGAGATGTGGTCGTTAAGCACAGTTACCAAAATTTTAAGGCTAAACTGGCCAGTCTTCCTGATGGAAAGAACAGGGTCTTCATTATAGGTACGCCGCTTTATGAGGCAGGGGTAACGTCTGTTGATGATATTGACTTGACGCTAAGAATGATAAATGACTTAAAGTCAAATCAGATGGGTGCCGAGCTTGTTTATATTCCTCACCGCCGCGAGCGTGAAGAGAAAATAGATGAAATCAGAAAGTCTGTAGAGGTCCGTCGGTTGGATTTTCCCTTTGAGGTTTATCCCATTGTGGCTGGTGAGAACGTCAGTTGCATAGCCGGATTTTATTCATCATTGTATGACAATCTCGTAAAAATATATGATGAAAAAATTAAGATAATCGCTTACGTTCTTGATGAGAAAGTTTTATCGCCAGAGTGGAGTGGATTTGTTAACGCGATTTATAAAAACTATGAGAGTTATGAAAACGCGGATATTACGCTGATTAAAAACAAATTTTAATTTTATAAATTTACCGTGGTGATGGAAAATGAAGATTGCTTTAATTAACACACTTTATGCTCCTTATAAAATCGGTGGTGCTGAAGTATCAGTTCAGTTGTTGGCTGAAAGCCTGCAACGAGCCGGGCATGAAGTTGGTGTGTTTTGTCTTCATGAATTTGATGAGATAAAATATGACACTCTTAATGGCGTTCATATTGCTTATTTACCTCTCAAAAATATGTACTGGCCATTTCAGGCTTCTTCGGCAAGCAAATTAAAGAAAGCGGTGTGGCATCTGCTTGATTCTTATAATCCATTTATGGCTCGTGCCATACGTAAGGAGCTGCGCAAATTTTCTCCGGATGTGGTGCATACCAACAACCTCAGCGGTTTTTCCGTCGCAGCGTGGCGAGTGGCCAAGAAGCTGGGGGCGCGCGTGGTACACACGACTCGCGATTATTATCTATTCCATCCGAACGGCACGTTGTTTAAACATGGCCAAAATATGGACGTACAGTCGTCTGCAGTGCACATCGCATCTTTTCTGAAGAAAAAAGCCAGTCAGCGCGTAGACGTTTTTGTTGGCATAAGTAAATATATTTCCGCCTTGCATCGGGAAAATGGATTTGCGCGCAACGCGGTACATACGCATATCTACAACCCTGTCGCCGCGATAGAGTATGTACCGACCGTCAACGAAAAGGTCAGGATCGGTTTTGTCGGTCGCCTCACCGAAGACAAAGGTTTTGATGAGTTTTGTGCTCTGGCAAAACAGGCCAGCGGCGATCCGCAGGTTGCATTCTACGCCGCCGGCAGATTCAATGGTGACGCAGCTGGCGAGAAGTTGAAGGTGTTAGCGTTGGAGGCAGGTATTCATTTGCTTGGCTTTATCAAGATTGAAGAGTTTATGACGCAGATTGACGCCGTTGTTCTACCAACGCGATGGAATGAGCCCTTTGGGCGAACCGTTGCGGAATCGGCCATCTCTGGTAAGGTTGTGTATACGCCTTTCAATGGCGGAGTGGCAGAAATCGCAGTTTTTTATGATAATATTTTCGAGCTAAAAGATTTTTCTGTCGCCAGTGTGGTTAGCGTCGTGAGAGAAAATAACAACAAACCGCGTCGTTCGTTTTTTGAACTAGAAAAAATAACCGATGCTTATGAGAGCGTGTATAGAGGGTCATAATGAGGGTATCGACAAAGTCGTTGGTTGTTTTTCTTTTGCTGATGTACATGACATTGCTCTCATTGAATGGCGTTGTGACCGTCGCTGCGTATATGTCGACCAGGGCACTTTTATTATATAAAGACTTTTTTGCCATGGCAGTGCCGGTTTTCGTCCTAATCTTGCTTTTTGCGCGTAACCCTAACGTGTCAAAACAGTGTAGAAGCGTAATGATCTTTTTCCTGTCGATGGTGATCTTCTCGTTAGTTTATGTACTTTTAAGTATGATCACCGGCAGGTTTGATTTCTTCCGCTCTATCGTTCAGTTTCGCTTAGAGTTACTGACATTCGGTTCTTTTTTCTTTGCCGCCGTTTTACTTCTTTTTGAATATAATGAGCGTGTCGAGATTGTTAATAAAATCATTAAGTACTATATTTTCTTTGCCGTATTGAATGCGCTCTTTGCGGTTGCCGAATCCAGTTTGGCAGGCCTGCTTTATGCGCTAATCGGTTTTGACCCTGGCCCACAGTTGACACAGTTTGGTAAAGAATATGGTCTTCTGTTACGCACTATTCAGGGGCAATTACGTGCTTTTGGTCTGCTCACCGGGCCATTCAGCCTCAGTGAATATCTGTTTTTTGCATTGGTATTATCGCCTTATGTAAGCGAAAAAAACCGCAAGAAATATATTCTTCTCATTATGGTTGGGATCGCATTTTCAACATCGAAAACGGCGATTATCATGGCACTGCTTTATATCATGTTCCTGATGCTGAGACGCTTTTTCTCTCAACGTTTTAGCCTGAATTCAGTCACTATGGTAACGATGGTCTTGTCACTGTTCTTTTATATTACGACGACCAATTACAGTATTTATGAGATGATATTCCCGAAGGAGAATGCTTACGCGGAGAACAGCATTTTACTTCGTACGGTCAATATAGAAGCCGTGCGAGCTGACAGTGAGTATTCGCCATTTATCGGTGCTGGGTACGCTGTGAATGGCAACGCGGTGGTTGGTGATGACAATACGAACTCAATCCCGCTTGATAGTATGTATATCTACATGTTGTCGAATTACGGTAATGTCGGCATTATCCTTCTGGTTATTGTCGCTACGTTAATTCTTGGCATTCTTTATCAGCGTACTCGTCTTGGCCTTAATCCCAGTGTTTACCTATACTGGATGATCTCGCTTTCGATGAATTTCGTTTATAATAACCCGTTGACAAACTATCCAGGCTATATATTCGCAATCATAATATCGATTTTGTTATTATCAATTAGAACGCCGGAGACGGGTTCCGTGAGTCGCTCAAGAAAGAATGTAGGTTATGTGCAATCGCTACATTGACACGGTATTATTTAAAATTGCGAGGTAATTAATGATTTATGTCAATGCGCGATTCTTAACGCAGGATTTGACAGGGGTTCAGCGGTTCGCTCAGGAAGTATGCCTTGCGCTGAGTAAGATTAGGCATGATATCGTTTTTGTCTCGCCACCTAACATTATTCACTACGATATCGCGTCGCAATTGAATGTTCAGGTGGTGGGCAAGAAAAGCGGTCACTTTTGGGAGCAGGTAGAGCTTCCTGCTTTTTTAAAGAAAAATAAAAGCCCGCTTCTAATAAATCTTTGCAATACGGCTCCGATCTTTTATCGTAATAAAATTGTTACTCATCACGATGTTATATATAAACGCTATCCGCAAAGTTACTCTGCAAAGTTTCGTTTCGTTTATAATAACTTTGTTCCCCTGATGTTGCGTCACAGTAAGGCGTTGATTACAGTTAGCGAATTTTCTAAAAAAGAAATTAGCCAGGCATTTGACTACCCATTAAATAATATTTACGTAATCTATAATGCGGTGTCCGAGCAGTTTAAACCCATAGCGTCGGCATCCAATACAGAGCGCCCTTATTTATTGGCCGTTTCGTCTCCAAATTATCATAAGAACTTTCATGGTCTGATTGCCGCTTTCTCTCAAATGGCAAACGGCCAGGAAGTGACGCTGAAAATCATTGGGGCCGCCAACAAGAACTTCGCGGATGTTGGGTTTTCGACGGAAGGAACTGTAACGAACGATAACATACAGTTTTTGGGGCGTGTGAGCGATCAACAGCTTGTAGAACTCTATTCTCATGCTCGCGCCTTTGTGTTCCCCTCTTTATATGAAGGGTTCGGCATTCCTCCGTTAGAAGCGCAGGCTTGTGGTTGTGCGGTAGTAGCGTCCAATCGGGCTTCTATGCCCGAGGTATTGTCGAAGAGTGCATTGTACTTTGATCCGGAAAACATCCTGGAAATGAAACAGGCACTGGAGCGGATTATGCAGGATGAAGCGTTGCGCCAAATTTTAATCGCTGAGGGATTTACGAATGTCAAACGTTTCGATTGGATGCGTTCGGCAACAGCGTTGAGCGAGATAATGACGAGATCTATGCAATGAAAAAAAAAGTGCTGCATGTCGCCGAGACAGTGAAGGGTGGCGTCGCTACGGTAATTAGACAACTTGTACAGCAAAATGATGAATTTGATTTTTACTGTGTGTTGCCCGATAGTCAATATCGTGAGATTGGCGCTTTCCCCGCAGAAAAAATGAAGGTATTTACGCGGACAGGGAGAAATATTTCTTCGTTTATCTCTTTGGCTATTAACTATATCCAGATGGTACGTAAAGAAAAACCGGATGTCATTCACGTCCACAGTACTTTTGCGGGGGTTGTTTGCCGGCTGTTAACGCCATTGGTAAGAATGACATGCAAGCCTAAAATTATTTATTGTCCGCATGCTTTTTCTTTCCTAATGGACACATCAGAAAAGAAAAAGAAGGTTTATGCCAAGATAGAGAAAATTCTGCAAAAGAATACCGATGTTATCATCTGTACCAGCGAATATGAGAAACGAACGGCACTGATGGCCGGATTGAGTCCTGATAATTTGACTGTGGTGTATAATGGCGTTGAACCCCCTGTAACGCTGTCGGATGATACCAATCCTTATCGCCAAGATAAAATAAATATATTGTTTGTCGGCCGTTTTGATTATCAAAAAGGATTTGATTTGGTTCAGCGGATTGCCGACGAATTGGATGACAGATTTCTAATCACGATCGTCGGTGGCAATGTGCACGCAAAAGAGCAACCGGCATCACATGCCCGGATGGATTTTAAAGGTTGGTTGACCTCGGCAGAGATGGCGCCTTATTTCACCTACGCCGACGTGTTGTTGATGCCAAGCCGATGGGAGTCGTTCGGTCTGGTCGCCGTTGAAGCTGAAAGCTATGGGTTGCCCGTTGTCGCCAGCCGCTGCAGTTCATTGCCGGAGGTGGTGAGCGAAGGCGTTACGGGGTATCTGTTTACGACCAATCAGGCCGATGAGGCCGTTGAGATATTGAATGTTCGCGACCAACGCGATTGGAGTGCAATGAAAGTTGACTGTGTCGATTTCTACAATGCTAATTTTACTTCAGAAAAAATGATATCCAATACTTATCGTCATTACAGATAATCGATACATCCGTTTTTTGGAATGAAAATAATTTTTTTACTATTTATATTTAATCGGTGAGAGTAAAAATGAGTAACCTTTATCCTGTTATTATGGCTGGGGGAACAGGGAGTCGCCTGTGGCCGCTTTCTCGTGAATTATTCCCCAAACAGTTCTTAGCGCTGTGCAATGAATTTTCCATGTTGCAAACGACAGTCATGCGGCTTAAAGGGTTAGAGATTATTAATCCTCTTGTTATATGTAACGAAGAACATCGTTTTATCGTGGCCGAACAACTGCGCCAAATCACGCGTTTATCGCATAATATTATTCTGGAGCCGGTAGGGCGTAATACGGCGCCGGCGATTGCGCTTGCCGCTTTGCAGGCGGTTTCCAGCGGTGACGATCCGCTCATGTTGGTATTGGCCGCGGATCACGTCATTCAGGACGAAGCGATTTTCCGCGATGCGGTCAATCAGGCAATTCCCTATGCTGAAGCGGGAAAACTGGCTACTTTCGGCATCGTTCCGACGGGCCCGGAAACGGGCTATGGGTATATTCAAAAAGGTGCCAGCGTCGACGGTTCCAGTATCTGCGGCGTTTCGCGCTTTGTCGAAAAGCCTAATCTTGAAACGGCGCAGCAGTATCTGGCCAGCGGCGACTATCTCTGGAATAGCGGTATGTTTTTGTTCAAAGCCAGCCGTTACCTGGAGGAATTAGGCCGTTTCCGCCCAGATATTCTGGACGCGTGCAAGCAGTCGCTTGCGCATTTGACCCCCGATATGGACTTTATCCGCGTTGACCGAGATGCATTCATTGCCTGCCCGGATGAGTCTGTCGATTATGCCGTGATGGAACAGACTGCCGATGCTGTCGTCGTACCCCTGGATGCGGGATGGAATGACGTGGGATCATGGTCTGCGTTGTGGGAAATCAGTGAAAAAGACACAAAAGGGAACTCTACTTTCGGTGATGTTCTTGAGCATAACTGTTCAAATAACTATATTCGCGCGGAGCATAAATTGGTGGCCGCTGTCGGGGTGACCAATTTGGTTGTGGTTGAAACCAAAGATGCCGTGTTGATTGCCGATAAAGATAACGTCCAAGACGTAAAAGAAATCGTCAACCAACTGAAGCGACAAAAGCGTTCCGAAAGCAAACAGCACCGTGAAGTTTATCGTCCGTGGGGCAAACATGATGCGATTGCGCAGGGCGATCGCTTCCAGGTGCGCCGCATTACTGTAAAGCCAGGCGAGAAATTGTCCTTGCAGATGCACCATCATCGTTCGGAACACTGGGTAGTGGTGTCAGGCACTGCCAAAGTGCATACCAATGGTAAAATGCAACTGATCAGTGAAAACGAATCCGTTTATATCCCTCTTGGGGTCGAACATTCTCTCGAAAACCCGGGAAAAATCCCGCTGGATTTGATTGAGATTCAGTCGGGTGCCTATTTGGGAGAAGACGATATCGTGCGAATCGGCGACTCCGCTCAGCATAATTAATCATTTTGGTGCGGTGGATATTTGAGCCGCATCACTGTATTTACGTTTGGTAAGGATCTCAACATGTCTCAATCATTGACTTGTTTCAAAGCATACGACATTCGCGGGCAGCTGGGTGAAGAGCTGAACAACGATATTGCCTATCGTGTCGGCCGTGCATATGGGGAGTTTTTGCAACCTAAAAGCGTTGTCGTCGGGGGAGACATCCGTTTGACCAGCGAGGAACTGAAACTCGCGTTGGCGGAAGGGCTGCGCGATGCCGGGGTTAATGTTCTGGATATTGGCGTCAGTGGGACGGAAGAAATTTATTTTGCCACTTTCCACTTAGGTCTCGATGGCGGCATAGAAGTGACGGCCAGTCATAATCCTATGGATTACAACGGAATGAAGCTGGTGCGTAGCCAGGCTAAACCGATCAGCGGCGATACCGGTTTGCGTGATATTCAGCGTTTGGCAGAAGATAATAACTTCGCTGCGGTGGATCCGACCCGACGCGGCAGCTACGAAACAATATCGATTGAAAAAGAATATGTGGATCATCTGTTGAGCTATGTGAATACGGCTAACTTCAAACCGTTGAAGCTGGTCGTCAACTCCGGCAACGGCGCTGCAGGTCACGTTATCGATGCTGTCGAATCGCGTTTCAAGCAGCTTCAGGTGCCGGTTGAATTTATCAAGGTTCACCACCAGCCTGACGGCAATTTCCCCAACGGTATCCCTAACCCGCTGCTGCCGGAGTGTCGGGAAGATACGGCGCAAGCAGTGCGTGCGCACAAGGCGGATATGGGAATCGCGTTTGACGGTGATTTTGATCGCTGCTTCTTGTTCGATGAACACGGCGGATTCATTGAAGGTTACTATATCGTTGGCTTGTTGGCGGAGGCGTTCCTGGAGAAAGACGCTGGGGCGAAGATCATTCATGACCCGCGCTTGAGCTGGAACACCATCGACGTGGTCAAGCAGGCAGGCGGGGTGCCGGTGATGTCGAAAACGGGCCATGCATTCATTAAAGAGCGTATGCGCCTGGAAGATGCCGTTTACGGTGGTGAGATGAGCGCCCACCATTACTTCCGCGACTTTTCATATTGCGACAGCGGCATGATCCCATGGTTGTTGGTTGCTGAGTTGCTGTGCATTAAAAACAAGACGCTCGGGGAGTTGGTCGGGGATCGAATGATCGCTTATCCAGCATCGGGTGAAATTAACAGCAAACTGCAAGATCCAAAAGCTGCAATTGAAAGAGTACTCAATCGCTATCAGCCTTCGGCACTGGAATTTGACACGACCGATGGCATTAGTCTGGAATTTGCAGACTGGCGATTTAATTTACGTAGCTCAAATACTGAGCCGGTGGTGCGTTTGAATGTCGAATCACGAGCCAATCCTGCACTGATGCAGCAAAAAACAGAGGAAATACTGGCCTTGCTTCGACGCTGATCTCTGGTTTTAAAGCTATATTTTAATGCTGGGCGAGCGGTATATGCCCAGCGTTGTGAAGCGATATAGGTACCAGAGAAAACTAACAAAAGGCATCTATACTATGATAGTTAATAGGCAGTTATCTATGAACGGTTTCCGTCGGGGCGTGTTGCATACTAATGCGTCTCTTACTTCAATGCTTCAGCGCTTCTCTGATATTTTCGTTATCTTTAGCGGGCTGTACTTGTCTTGCCTAATCTCCGGTGCCGCATTTAGCGTGCAACACTGGATTATGGTATTAATATCGATCGTTATCTTCCAAATGATTGGTGGGATTACTGACTTTTATCGTTCGTGGCGTGGTGTGCGTGCAGGGCTGGAGATCCAGCTCATTTTGCAAAACTGGTCGCTGAGCCTGCTGTTGACCTCAGGAACGGTGGCGTTGATAAATGTCTTCAATAACGAGTATTCCGTCTATATCCAATGGTATCTGCTGGTCTGCTGCGGTTTGGTCATTACGCGCAGCGTGATCCGGCTGCTCTTGGGATACATGCGCAATATTGGCTTCAATACCCGTAATGTGGCCATCATGGGCGCGATGCCCGTCGGTATTCGTCTGGCAGAATCTTTACGTGACGCGCACTGGATGGGATTTAAAGTGTTGGGCATTTACGACAACGATAATTCTCCGTTGAACAGCAAAATCGAACGCTGCGGCGACTTGTCTCAGCTCGTGAGCGACGCGAAAAGTGGCCGTATCGATAGGGTCTATATCGCAATGTCGATGGAGCAGGAAAAATTGATCAAAGATACGATCGCGGATCTTTCTGATACGACCTGCTCAGTGATGCTGATCCCGGATATCTTTACGTTCAACATATTACAGTCGCGATCGGAAGAGATTAATGGCGTTCCCGTCGTTTCGTTATTCGATACGCCAATGAGCGGGATTAATCAGTTAATTAAGCGTATTGAAGACATCATTCTGTCAATATTTATTTTGCTGTTCATTTCTCCGGTTCTGTTGCTGATCGCCTGCATGGTCAAATTTACTTCTTCCGGGCCCATCATTTTCAAACAAAGGCGTTATGGCATGGATGGCAAGGCCATCGAGGTATGGAAATTCCGCTCGATGACCGTGATGGAAGATGGCGATAAAGTCGTTCAAGCGAAAAAAGGGGACGCGCGCCTGACGCCGGTCGGCTCCTTCTTGCGTCGTACCTCTCTGGATGAATTGCCGCAATTTGTCAATGTACTGAAAGGCGACATGTCGATTGTAGGCCCAAGGCCGCATGCCGTGGCACATAATGAACAGTATAGAAAGTTGATCAACGGCTATATGCTGCGCCATAAAATGAAGCCGGGTATCACGGGGTGGGCGCAGATCAACGGTTGGCGTGGCGAGACGGATACGTTGGAAAAAATGCAAAAGCGCGTTGAGTTCGATCTCGACTACATTCGTAACTGGAGCGTTTGGTTGGACATTAAAATCGTCTTCCTGACCATTTTCAAGGGATTCATTAATAAAGCGGCGTATTAGATTTTCTTTAAGGATGTCGCGCCTGGGAAATGTGAATTTCCTGATCTCTGGGGATGTTGAGACAGTTCATTTTTCTTTTAAAACTGGAGGTCGGTCAGATGTTGACTAAAACAAACCGTAAACTGAGGTACTGGAAGGGGGCGGCTTCATCGCTGGCCCTCGCATTGCCGCTGATGTTTATCAGTGCGAACGCGTTGGCTTTCGAAGTCGGGGTTCATGCGCATTTTCGCTGGTACCCCAACGATCCGGATAAATATTTGGATCTGATTAAGCGTTACGGTTTCACGTCGTATCGAGCGGATTTTCCCTGGAGCGGATTGGAACAGCAAAAAGGGCAGTATGTCATAACCGGCAATATGCAAAAGGCCGACCAAGCGTTTAACGATGCCCAGGCAAAATTTGGTCTGAATGGGTTATTAGTATTGGCGTACGGTAACAAACTCTACGATCCATCGGGTTATCCAACGACGCCTGAAGCCATTCAGGCTTTTGCCAACTACGCGTATTGGACGGCCTCCAAATATAAAGGCAAGATCAAGTATTACGAGATCTGGAACGAATGGACGAATGCCACTGCGATTAAGCCGAAGCCGCGCACGCCACCGCCGCCGGAGATTTTCGTCGCGTTGGTGAAAGCTACGGCTGCTGCGGTTCGAAAGGCCGATCCCAACGCAATTGTCATTACTGGAACGGCCAACCCAACAGGAACCCGCGATCCTTCCTGGGTTGATAACATCGTTAAACTCGGCGTGTTGAATTACGTCGATGGTTTCTCCATCCACCCTTACTCCTATGGCAACGATAATTACGCTATACGGGCCCCTGAGGGGAACCTCGGCGTTGTGGATAAATTCGAGGCCCGGCTTGCAAAGGCAGCAGGTAAGACGGTGCCGATTTATATCACTGAAATCGGCGTGCCAACCTATGACGGTAAAGGCGGGTTATCAAAAGATGTGGCTGCGCAATATGTGGTGAAATATACTTTCCTGGCCAAATCGCGGCCCTTTATCAAAGGGATATGGTGGTACGATTTGCTCGATGATGGAGACAACCCGAAAATCAATGAACATCGATTTGGGCTGCTGACGAGAAACGGTCAACCGAAGCCGTCGATGCTGGCTTTAAGTAAGGTCGCAGATGTTGCGCGATCGTATTCCGTTGAGAAATACCAAGTGCTGCCGGGCGGTAAAATTTCCATCGCATTGAAAGGGAATAATCAACATGCGATGCTATTCTGGCAGGAAAAACCGGTGGCTAAGCCTGCCAGCGGTATTTCTTCAGGCTTGCGCAGTTTTATGGCGAGTGAGGCGCCGCAAAACCAAAGTGCTACGCCGCTCAAAGAGGTTCAGGGGAATTCGGCTGCGCCCGATGGCGATGTACCGGTAATGATGCGCTCTAGTGCTCCGATTGCCTCGCCCTGGTAGGCAGGCTGTGAGTAAAAAACCGCAAGCTTATTAAGCTTGCGGTTTTTTTTTGTCCAGCGTCATAAGCGGCTTGCTGCTTCGTCATTCGCCTGCATTTGCCGCCTATAAAAAAGCCAGCCGGCATAGCCGGCTGGCATCAGTATATAACTGCCGTTCTCCATGCGGCCCTGAATAAATAATCAGGGCGCTTGGTGAAGGCGTTACGCTTACGCGTAGTGCAGCGTATCCACCAATTGCTGGTGGTTTTGCCCAGTCAGGTATACCACGGTATCGTTGAGGTCCAGCGAGTGGTTATCGTTGTTGTCGATAATCACGTAAGAGCTGGCAGTGTTACCGCCACCGCTGAATACAACGGATGCCACACCCACTTTCGACGTCAGCGAGTTGCTGCTATCCAGGCCAAGAATACCGCCCAGCAGGCCGATAACGCCATTGGTCAAACCGCCCACCAGTGTCCCCAACAATGCATCCAACGTGTCGGCAGAACGCGTACCGTAGTTCGCTACCGCGGTGCCGCTGGCGTCATCGGAGATAGTCAGGCCGCCATGGTTCACGTCGACAATCGAGTCCTTGAGGCTATTAAAGTCCTTGATGGTCACACCCGCCTGCGTGTTACTGGCCTTGATGTCGTAGGTGTTGGCACCTGCGCCGCCGGTCAGCGTGGTGTTGCCAATCACGCCCAGAGTATCGGCCGCACTGGAACCTTCTACGGTCATTTGGTAACCGTTCAGGCCCAACGCCGTCAACACCGGTGCCAACAGGTTGGTGGTGACAACGCTCAGCGGCAGAATGTTCAGCAACTGAATGATGATACCGTCACCGGTACCGCCATGGCTGGAGTCGAGATTCAGCCCCGCGGTATTGGTGGACGCATTGATATCACGCACGTTGCTGAAACCGCTGCCCACCGTCAGATCTAGCGCGTGATCACCGGTCACGTTGATGGTCTGAACCTGCGCATTGGTGCCGGCCAATGACAGAATATTGTCAAAGCTGCCGGTACCGCCCGAGGCTACGTTAACTGTACTCAATGCAGTACCGCCAATCAGGCTGCTGCTGCTGTTGAGGGTGATGGCACCGGCGTTCACATTGGCGGAACTCACCGCATCGAAGTTGATGTCGAAGTGATTGGTGGCATTCTGGACGAAGGTAAAGTTCAGCGTGCTGGCAGCGGTCGCGTCCCCTTTCACTGCCAACTGTGCGGCGTTGCCGCCGGCGGCGTTGATGACGTTGACGTTAGCCAGACCGGAGACCACAAACCCCTGAGTGCCCAGATTGGTGGCCGCCGCGTTCTGCGTAACCGTGCCGCCCGTAGTGCCTTCGACCGTGGACGTGCCGTTGGTCAGGCCAAAGTCAAAGGTGTTGTTTGGCGTTGTCACGCTGGTGGTAGTCGGTGAACCGATCAGCGGCGTCGTAATCAGCGTACCGACGGACTTGCCGATATAGCCGGTCAGGTCGATCTGCTCGAAGTTCGAGAAGTTGTTGGCGTTGCTGGTCACGGTGCTGGTACGAACGCCCAGGGCGTTTTGGTTGGTCACCACGGTTTTGGTGATGAAGTTGGCGGAGATGGAGTCCGTACCCGCGCCGCCATTAGCGGAGATGCCGGCGCCGACGGTGTTGGCTGCGCCGGTTGCCGCATTCCCCGCCCATTTCAGCGAGTCGTTGCCGTTGCCAAGGTTAAAGTCGCCGGTGCCTGTGGCGATGTTGGCCGTCGACGTCACGATGACATCATCATTTCCGGAACTGGCGTTCAGAATCACGTTGCCATTGTTAACGGTAATATCGACACCAGGGTTAACCCCGTTGTCAGACAGGTTGACCGTTGCTGCACTGGTGCCGTTGATGGTCAGATTCGCCAGGTGGTCGGCGAACTTCAGGTTCACGATGCTGGCGGCATTGGCGTTCAGTTGCACATCCGTCAACACTGCCGTTTCGGCATTGCTAATTTGGTGAGATGCGCCGGTGTTGACGGTGCCCGTCGCGTTGCCGCCGGCGGCCGTTGCCGTCAGAGACGCCGCGGTTTTGTACAGCAGGCTGGTACCGATATCGTATTCGAAGCCATGCTGCTGAGTGACGGTGGCACTGTCAGTGGCGACGGAGCTGCGCAGGTCGTTGATAATGGCCTGCGTGATGGCCGTTTTGCTCCCCAGCGCACCATAGCTGGCTAATTGCGCAGCGGTGGCGGCAGTGCCATGCACCAGGGTAAAGATATGCTGAACAAAATCATCGCCAGTCAATTGAGCGCCTTTCTTTTGCGACTCTGCTGAATTGATCAGGGTAGTGATGACCTGTGCATAAGTTTTACCGGCAAACAGTTCTTTGCTCCAGGTGTCCAGCCCGCGGGCATCGACGCCACGGCCAGGAATTGCCAGGAAGGCTGCTGCGACTTGTTCCTGATAGTTCAGAGCCGGCAGTTCACCCGGTTGCCACACGTGCGTCGCCGCCTGGAAGTGCTGTTGGGCCGTGGTATCGCCGGCGGCAACGGTGCCCTTCAGTGCTGCGATCACTTGAGCTACGACGTCGCCACGAGTCGAGCCGCCACTCAGCAAGGCGAGATAGCTGCTGCTTTCGGCCGAAGTTGGTGCGCGTTCATAGCTGTTTTGGAAGATGGCGTTGATGAAATCGCTATCGCTTAACGTTTTCAGCGGGCTGTTGTTCACGAAGGTTTGTGCGACCGCCGCCAGCGTTTTGCTGCCCTGCGCCAATACGGTTCCCCAGTAGGTAATGCCGTCCTGAGTTTGCGTTAAGCCCACGACATGGAAAACACCCTGTACGTCAGCTGCGCCGGCCGACGATGCGGCTGTCGCGACAGGGAACAGGGTTTTTTCGACTTGAGCTTCGAAATTGCTCTGTGCTGTCAGCAGCGTTGAATCAAAACCGCTGTAGCTAAGTACGTCGTTAATCACCTTGGCAACAACGGATGCCGTGGTGGGGTTGCCCGCTAAAAGATCGGCAAGCACGCTGCTGCTGGGGGCACTACCGTTCACTGCGGTGTAGACCTTGGTTACGATTTGAGAAGCCGTCAGACCGTTCAGGCTTGAGGTGCCGGTAATGAATTTTTGCGCAACTTGCTCCAGAGAAAGTGCAGAAGTTTCAATTTTCTGCGAGTAGTAATCTAACGCCGCGGTATCAATATTCTTTCCAGAGATTGCAAGGAAAAAAGCAGCCGCTTTTTGCTGTGCTACTAATGTGGCCATACGTTACCCCTTTGGATGTACCCATTTTCTACGGACATAAGAAAGATGTGACCGGCCCCCCATAGCCGTGCCAGGAAGAGGTTTGGTCAGATTTTTTAGTATTAAAGCTTGTGAAAACAACGGCATATAAAAATGACATACTAATGCCAATTGTTGCTTTCACGTTTTAATCAAAGGAGCTGATGAGATTTTTGTCAAGGCTATAGGATTTTTTTTATTTCTATTGTTTTGGTTTTTCTATAACTAATTGTGTTGTCAATTAATCCTGCGTTTTTGTCGCAGTTGATTAATATTTTTTATGAGTGCAATGATTTTGGTTGTTTTTTTAACGGTGGGGATTATTAGATTTCTAATTATTTCCAGTGGTGGCGGTTTGACTTTGCCGGGGCGTGGGAAAGGGGGGCGGTGTCCTGTCATTCAGGTTTGGATAACTTTTTGCTTTATATTGGTTTTTTTTTGAATTTTTGAGGAATGTTTTTTTCGTCTGCCGCCTTGCTGGAATTCCAAATGTGTATCTATAGTTAATGAAAAAGCAGCTGCAGTCTTGAGCATGTTTGGGGGCTTTTTTTGTGAGGTTAATCTCATAAAAATCAATGCGGATTTTGACTGACAGTGCACATGATGTAAGGGCAGAAAGTGAACCAATTTATACCGCGCAATGAAATTGCGGATGTTATACGGACTCGCAGCAAGGTTTTCTGGACCGTTGGCATATTTACCGCATTTATTAATTTATTAATGCTAGTTCCTTCTATCTATATGCTCCAGGTTTATGACCGGGTGCTTCCTTCTCGCAATGAAATCACGCTGTTGATGCTGACGCTGATCATGCTGGGCATGTTCGGGATGATGTCGCTGTTGGAATACGTGCGCAGCATGGTGGTGATCCGTATCGGCAGCCAGCTGGATATGCGGCTCAACACGCGAGTCTATACCGCGGCCTACGAGGCGAATCTGAAAAACGGCTCGTCTGATGCCGGCCAGATGCTGAGCGATTTGACCAATCTGCGCCAATTCCTCACCGGCAGCGCGCTGTTCGCCTTCTTTGATGCGCCGTGGTTTCCAATCTATCTGTTGGTGATATTCCTCTTTAACCCTTGGTTGGGGCTTTTCGCTCTGGTCGGTGCGCTGTTGCTGATCGCATTGGCGGTGATCAACGAAATGGTGTCGAAAAAGCCGCTGGCGGAAGCCAGCAAGCTGTCGATTATGTCCGGGACGCTGGCCAGCACCAATCTGCGCAATGCCGAAGTGATCGAAGCTTTGGGGATGTTGCCTAACCTGAAACGCCGGTGGTTCGGTCTGCACCAGCGGTTCTTGAACAGTCAGCGCATCGCCAGCGAACGCGCATCGCGGGTCACGTCGATCACCAAGTTTGTGCGCATGTCGCTGCAATCATTGGTGCTGGGGCTGGGGGGCTGGCTGGCGATCGATGGGCACATCACGCCCGGTATGATGATCGCCGGTTCCATTCTGATGGGGCGAACCCTGGCGCCGATTGAGCAGGTTATTAACGTCTGGAAGAGCTACAGCGCGGCGAAGCTTTCTTATGGCCGGTTGGTCAAGCTGCTGGAAACGCATCCGCAACGGGGTACCGGCATGTCCTTGCCGCGCCCGGAAGGGGTGCTGGCCGTAGAAGGCGTCACCGCCACGCCGCCGGGATCCCAAGGCGATGCGGTATTGCATAACGTGAGTTTTGCCATCCAGCCCGGTGACGTGCTGGGGATCATTGGCCCGAGCGCGTCGGGGAAATCGACGCTGGCGCGTTTGCTGGTCGGCATTTGGCCGGTCAGCGAAGGGATTGTTCGGTTGGATAATGCCGACATCTATCAGTGGAACAAGGATGAGTTGGGGCCGTATATCGGCTATCTGCCACAGGACATTGAGCTGTTTGCCGGGACTATCGCCGAGAATATCGCCCGCTTTAACGATATTGACTCAGAGAAAGTCATTGAAGCCGCCAAGCTGGCCGGCGTGCACGAACTGATCCTGCGTTTCCCTAACGGCTACGATTCGGTGCTCGGCAACGGTGGCGCTGGGCTTTCCGGTGGACAGAAACAGCGTATCGGCCTGGCGCGCGCATTGTATGGCGACCCTTCGCTGGTGGTATTGGATGAGCCTAACTCCAACCTGGATGATGCGGGCGAGAAAGCGTTGAACCAGGCCATTATGTTCCTCAAGCAACGTAATAAAACGGTGGTTCTGATTACCCATCGCACCAATTTGCTGTCGATGACCAGCAAGCTGTTGCTCCTGGTAAATGGCAACGTCAACGCATTCGGCCCGACTCAACAAGTGCTTCAGGCGTTAGCCAATGCGCAAAAAGCGCAGGCGCAACCGCCTCAGCAAGCGGTGAGGGCGGTAAATTCCGAGCCGGATGAAGGCAATATCCCGAAAACGCAAATTAATTAAGCCGTGAATTGCCTGGCGGCTATATTGCCGTCCGCAGTTTAAAGGAGTTGGTATGTCGACGCACATTGGCGAGCCGCAAGACTCGTATATTGAAGAGATCCCGCAGGATGAACGGCGGTTTACCCGGATGGGCTGGCTGGTCGTGGGAATTGGTCTGTTCGGATTTTTGGCCTGGGCAGCGTTCGCGCCTCTGGATAAAGGGGTGGCATCGCCGGGATCGGTAACCGTTTCCGGCAACCGCAAAACGGTGCAGGCCCCGGCCAGCGGCATCATCAAGAATATCGCGGTGAAAGACGGCGACAAGGTGAAAGCCGGAGAAGTCCTGGTGCAGTTGAGCCAGGTGCAGGCACAGGCGCAGGTCGATTCCCTGCGCGACCAGTACTACACCACGCTGGCCACCGAAGGGCGTTTACTCGCCGAGCGCGACGGTCTGAGCAACGTCACTTTTTCCCCTATTTTTGCCCAGATCAAAACTCAGCCGCGCGTGGCTGAAATCATCGCGTTGCAAACGCAGCTGTTCGCCTCCCGCCGCCAGGGGCTGCAAAGTGAAATTGACGGTTATAAGCAGTCGATGGACGGGATTCGTTTCCAATTGAAAGGCCTGCAGGATTCGCGCGCCAACAAGCAGATTCAACTTTCCAGCCTGCGTGAGCAGATGAACAGCATGAAGCAACTGGCGGCGGACGGCTACCTGCCGCGCAACCGCTACCTGGAAGTGCAGCGTCAGTTTGCCGAGGTGAACAGCAGCATCGATGAAACCGTCGGGCGGATTGGCCAGCTGCAAAAGCAGCTGCAGGAATCTCAGCAGCGTATCGACCAGCGTTTCGCCGACTATCAGCGCGAGGTCAGAACGCAACTGGCGCAAACCCAAATGGACGCCAGCGAGTTTCGCAATAAGCTGCAAATGGCCGATTTCGATCTGGGCAACACTGCCATCACCTCACCGGTGGACGGCACCGTGGTCGGATTGAATATCTTCACTCAGGGGGGCGTCGTGGGAGCGGGTGACCACCTGATGGACGTTGTACCCAGCCAGGCGACATTGGTGGTGGATTCTCGCCTCAAAGTCGACCTGATCGATAAGGTGTACAACGGGTTGCCGGTGGATCTGATGTTTACCGCCTTCAACCAAAACAAAACCCCGAAAATTCCTGGAACGGTCACGTTGGTTTCCGCCGATCGCCTGGTCGACAAAGCCAACGGCGAGCCTTACTACCAGATGCAGGTCACGGTCTCGCCGGAGGGCATGAAGATGCTCAGTGGCGAGGACATCAAGCCGGGGATGCCGGTGGAGGTGTTCGTGAAAACGGGGTCGCGCTCGCTGCTGAGCTATCTGTTTAAACCTATTTTGGATCGCGCTCATACTTCATTAACCGAGGAATAATTTTGATTCAATCAAAACGACAGGCTGCCGGTCTGGTTATCGGCACCCTTTTGTTTGCGATATCTGCGCCGGTTTATTCGATAGGGATTTTAGACGCATATTCGCTGGCATTAGAAAAGGACCCGACTTTCCGGGCGGCTATAAAAGAGAAAGAAGCGGGAGATGAGAACGAAAACATCGGCAGGGCGGGGCTGCTGCCGAAAGTGTCGCTGAACTATCAGAATTCGCCGCGCAACTGGCAGACGCAAAAATATCCGCAGAGCGACTTTTTCGGCAATGTTTCGGAGGTCACCCGGCGGCAGCAATATCGCAGTTATTCCAGTTCGATCACGCTGACGCAGCCGCTGTTCGATTATGAAGCGTACGCGCGCTACAAAGCCGGCGTCGCGCAGACGATGATGTCGGACGAACGCTATCGCGGTAAGTTGCTGGATCTTGCGGTTAGGGTGATTAACGCCTATGTCGAAGTGGCCTATTCCAAGGATCAAATCGCGTTGGCCGAAGCGCAAAAGGCGGCTTACAAGGAACAGCTGACCTTGAACGATCGCCTGATGAGCGCCGGTGAAGGCACCATTACCGACGTATCGGAAACCCAGGCACGCTACAGCCTGGCCGAAGCGCAGGTCATCGAAGCGCACGATGCGCTGGATGCCGCGCAGCGCGAATTGGAAGTGATTATCGGCATGCCGCTGAACCAGCTGGATGAGTTGCAGGTGTTGCGGCCGGGCAAGTTCAAGGTGGCGCCGCTGATCCCGTCCAAGTTTGAAGAGTGGCAAAAGATCGCGCTGGAGAATAACCCGGTGCTGGCCGCCTCGCGTCATGGCGTGGATGCCGCCAAGTATGACGTTGAAAGGAATCGGGCGGGCTTTATGCCGCAGGTTCAGCTGTATGCTTCGCATTCGGAAAACGACTCCAGCAGCGATAACACGGTTAACCAGAAATACCGCACCGACAGCATCGGCGTGCAGGTCAGCATGCCTATTTATTCCGGCGGCGGCGTTTCGGCGTCGACCCGGCAGGCGGCGGCGCGCTATGGCCAGGCGATGTATGAGATGGATGCGCAGACGGGCACCACGCTCAACGATCTGCGCAAGCAGTACAATCTGTGCATCAGCAGCCGCGCCAAGGTGGCGGCCTATGAGTTGGCGGTACAATCGGCCACCACACAGGTGACGGCGACCCGGCAAAGCGTGCTGGCCGGGCAACGTGTCAACGTTGACGTGCTCAACGCCGAACAGCAGCTCTATAGCGCCCAGCGCGATCTGGCCTCCGCCAAGTACGCCTACATCAAGTCGTGGATTACCTTGCTGAGCGACTCCGGTACGTTGGATGAAAAAGATGTTATGCGGGTAGCGCAGTATTTTGCCCGCAGTCGCTAGCAACATATTCACTATGAGCATTAATCTGAAAGAGCAGCGTTGAGCTGCTCTTTTTGTTATCAATCCTAAACCACCCCTTATGGAGGTGGTGATCGTTCATGTGGGACTATGCCCGTAGGGGGCACATGCTAAATACTGCCTCGGTTTGTTATCAGCAAATCAAGGGGTAAGTAGCATGAACAGATATGAATCCGCTTCCCATGTATTCTATCGCTGTCAGTATCATCTCGTATGGACACCGAAGTTCGGATACAAAATCCTCAAGGGTAATCTCGGTAAAGAGCATCAGCACATTGTGCACAAAAGAGAATACACTGGTGCTGCCTACGACAACTCTTTTCGTTTGCATACTTGTAAAGCCAATCGAATCAAAGGAACTCTATGAACATAGGGATGGTCAATTATGATAGAAAAGACGTGCGTTAGTGCGAATTTCATTTAAAATCAATTGATTGCTTAAATAAGGCAGTTCATCTTGAGCGCCAGGAGCGCGAGTAAGGAGTTTTTATGGCGGTTTTAATCACCGGAGGAGCCGGTTATATCGGTTCTCACACTGTTCTGGCTTTGTTAGAACATGGCGAAGATGTTGTAGTATTAGATAATTTATCAAACTCTTCCGATGAGTCTCTGCGTCGCGTTGAGAAACTCGCGGGTAGAAGTGCTCAGTTCTACCAAGGCGATATCTTGGATGCTGAGTGTCTGCATCGCATTTTCGAGGCTCACGACATCTCGGCTGTGATCCATTTTGCTGGGCTAAAGGCTGTCGGAGAGTCGACGCGTAAGCCGCTCGAGTACTATCAGAACAATGTCACCGGCACGTTGGTTTTGTTGGAGGAAATGCGTCGTGCGGGTGTGCATAAGTTTATCTTTAGTTCTTCTGCCACGGTGTACGGCACCCCAGAGCAAGTTCCTTTGACCGAGACGTCTCGCGTTGGCGGTACGACAAATCCTTACGGCACGTCGAAGCTGATGGTAGAACAAATTTTGCAAGATTTCGCTAAAGCAGAACCGCAATTCTCCATTACCGCCTTACGTTACTTCAACCCGGTTGGTGCGCACGAATCCGGCATGATTGGTGAAGATCCAAATGGTATTCCCAACAATCTGATGCCTTATATTGCTCAGGTGGCAATCGGAAAACTGGAGAAACTGTCTATTTTCGGTGACGACTATCCGACTAAGGATGGTACGGGGGTCAGAGATTATATTCATGTCATGGATTTGGCTGAAGGGCACCTCAAGGCGATTGAACACATCGATGAGCACAGAGGCTTTACAGTCTATAATCTGGGGACAGGGGTAGGATATTCGGTGTTGGAGATGCTCCATGCTTTTGAAAAGGCTTCAGGTCGCAACGTAGCTTACCAAATTGTACCACGCCGAGACGGTGACATTGCCGAATGCTGGTCCGCTCCAGGGTTGGCGTTCAAAGAATTGGGATGGAAGGCTACCCGTGATTTGGATGCCATGATGCGTGATGCGTGGAATTGGCAGAAGAACAACCCTCTGGGTTATCGCTAAAATAACACTGAATAGGCGTGATTTTTTATTACGCCTGTTTTATTTTCCTTATATGGCAACTTGTTTTTTACATTATATTTCAGTCAGACGTCTGTATTAACAATCTCATTATCACCATCAGAGTTATCCTATGTTAAATATCCCCAAATAAGTGATATCTTTAAAAAATATTAAAAAAAATCATTTTATATCAATGAGATTAATTCTCGATGAGAGTAGCTATGCATGGTTTTTTCACGTTGTTAACGCACATACTTCATCATTAGCCTGCTATCATTGATGTGTCCCAACCAGGCCCTATGACACTTAACGATTTGATATGTTAGAGTAATGTTATGACTAGCAGGGCCTCTAGGTAGAGGCTGTGTTCATGCTGGAGGATGCTTTAAAGGAATGAAGAAACTGTGCTATCCTGCAATGTCTTCAGTAGCGAACTATCTTAAGTTGATTTAGAGGGCGTTTAGACCCACTCAAATATAGTTCAATGTGAGGTGTTCTCGGCTTATTCAAAATGGCAGCAGCGCTAGGGAGACACTGGTTGGGTAGGAAATTCCGAGTGAGTGAGTAGTCAAATGAAAGTAATTGATACAAAGATTGCCGGCGTCAAAGTGATTGAACCTAAGATTTTCGGTGATCAGCGTGGCTTCTTTTTCGAAACGTTCCAAAAGCAACGTTACCAAGAACTACTTGATATTGAACATGATTTTGTTCAAGACAACTATTCTCGTTCGACACGTGGCGTGCTGCGAGGTTTGCACTTTCAGACCTCTCGTCCCCAGGGGAAGCTGGTCTATACCCTAAGAGGGGAGGTCTATGATGTTGTGGTGGACATCCGTCCAAATTCACCTTCTTTCAAACAATGGTTAGGGATCAATCTATCTGAGGGTAACAAGAAGCAACTGTGGATCCCACCTGGCCTTGCACATGGTTTCTTGGTGTTGAGTGATGAAGTCGACTTTGCTTATAAATGCACCGATTACTATGATCCGAAGAACGAGCACTGCTTGAGTTGGAACGATCCTGAACTGGCGATTGAATGGCCTATAGAGCATCCCCAGCTTTCTGAGAAGGATCTTAAAGGCAAATTATTCAGCGAGCTTTTTTAAATGCGTATACTGGTAACTGGCGGCAATGGTCAACTAGGCCATTGCTTGGCGGATACATTGCCTGGCAATTGGCAGATCGTTAGCCTGGACCGCAGACAACTTGACATTGCTGATTGGCCTGCAGTGCAGCAAACTGTTGCGGAGTTGAATGTAGATTTCATTGTAAATGCAGCAGCTTATACGCTAGTGGATAAAGCTGAAGAAGAAATCATCGTTGCGGAGGCTGCAAATGTTATCGGTCCAGCTAATCTGGCTATGATTGCAGAGAGCCTAAGCATTCCACTGATTCATATTTCGACAGACTATGTTTTTAGCGGTGCAGAAGAGGGCGTTTCTTTGTGTGAAGATTCACCAACGGGGCCGCTAAATGTCTATGGTCAAACCAAACTGCTTGGCGAAAAAGCCGTACTAACCACGTGCTCACGCGCCGTGGTGATCCGCACATCCTGGTTATTCAGTGAGCATGGCACCTCTTTTGTGCATACCATGCTTAAATTAGGAAAGACACGTAAATCGCTTGCTATTATTAACGATCAGTTTGGTCGACCTACCTATGCTGGTGATTTAGCTAAATGTATTCTCACTATTATTAGCCAAGGGGTTAATGAACCCATGCTATATCATTTCTGCGGGGACAAGATTGTCTCGTGGTTTGAGTTTGCTGCGGAGATTTTTTCTTTAGCTAAGGTATTTGACGATAGTTATAGATTTATGGCTTTGTCTTCTATTAACAGTGAACAATATAAATGCGCAGCCAAAAGACCTAAGCATGCGATACTTAACTGCGAAAAAATATATCGTGAACGCGGGATCTGCAATAGCAACTGGCGAGTGAGCCTGGAAAAAGTAGTTCCAAAAATTATTGATCAGATGAATAATTAATATGAAGACATTGTTGAAAAATACAGGTTTGATTTTTAATCTTACCAAGCGGGATGTTGAAAGTCGCTATCGTGGGACTAGTCTTGGTATCGTATGGTCACTGCTAAACCCTGTGATTATGCTTTCTATCTATAGCTTTATTTTTGGCTTTGTTTTTAAAGCCAAGTGGGGGCTGACAACGACAGAAAATTACACTTTGATTATGTTTGCCGGTCTGCTGACACATGGTTTTATTGCCGAATGCCTTGGCAAGGCGACAACAATATATGTATATAATGTCAGCTATGTTAAAAAAGTTTTATTTCCTCTTGAATCCTTGTGCTGGGTGTCTGTTTTTGGCGCATTATTCCAATTCTTTATGGGATGCATTGTTTTTGCCATTTTTTGTATTTTACTAAAGCAACCTGTTAGTCTAATGGCATTATTAGTTCCTATTGTTATTCTTCCATTGATTTTATTATCATATAGCATTTCATTATTTTTGTCATCGCTAGGTGTTTATATTCGTGATATGGGGCAGGTTGTTTCAGTTATCATTGCCTTAATGTTATTTATGTCGCCTATATTTTATCCTATTACTGCTGTTCCAGAACAATATCGTATGCTGATTTATATTAATCCGTTAACGTTTATTGTCGAAGCTTTACGTGATGTCGTCCTGTACGGAAAATTATTCAGTCTTGAAGGCTATGCACTCTATTGGGGTATCAGTATTGTGCTGTACGTATTAGCTATAACTTGGTTCAAAAAGGTAAAGAGAGGCTTTGCTGATGTCCTCTAATATTGTTATCTCTGCGCAAAATCTGCGTAAAGTTTATCAGATTTATTCCAGCCCGATGCAGCGCCTGGGAGCCTTACTGGGGTATCGGGGGGCTAAGGGTAGGGAGTTTGTCGCTCTGGATTCCGTTAATTTCGAGATTAGAAAAGGTGAAACAGTCGGTATTATTGGTGTCAATGGTTCCGGTAAATCAACTCTGTTGCAAATGATCTGTGGAACTTTGGCGCCTACAAGCGGCAGCGTATTTACTAAAGGGCGTATTGCACCGTTGTTAGAGCTTGGCGCTGGGTTTAATCCAGAGTTCACAGGGCGTGAAAACGTTTACCTGAATGCATCTCTTCTGGGCTTAACGCGTAAAGAAATTACGGAGCGTTTCGATAAAATAGCTAGCTTTGCCGATATCGGTGAATTTCTCGAGCGGCCGGTTAAGACTTTTTCGAGTGGTATGTTTGCACGTTTAGCCTTTGCCACTGCCATTCATGTCGATCCTGAAATATTAATCGTAGATGAAATTCTTGCTGTTGGAGATTCACGCTTTCAGCGAAAATGTGTAAAGAAGTTTAATGAAATCAGAAATGATGGATGTACAATCCTGTTCGTTTCGCACGATGATTATCAGGTTCGAAATATCTGTAATAGTGCACTATACCTTGAAAAAGGTGTACAGCGTTATTTTGGAAATGCAGATGTTGCTGTTCAGCATTACCTTTCTGATATGCAGAAGAGTGTGATGGAGACTCAAGATGCCGAAAATAAAGCTATTGAAAATGAAATAAGTAGCAGATTGATAAAAATAGCTAATGTATCTCTTCTCGATCGGACTGGGAATTCAGTAACCGAGCTGGCTAGCGGTGACAATGTTAAACTGTCTTTCGATTACAAATATGAAGGAAGTGACGGGGAATTCGATGGGCTGACCTTTGTCTTTAATCTTTACCGTAAAGATGGGGTATATATCTGTGGGACGACTACAGCAATGCGTGGCTTAGAACCATTTTCCCTAAGTCGGGAAGGACGAGTGACTATTGATTTTCCCGCATTGAAGTTGTTGTCAGGTATTTATAACTGGCGAGTCGCTGTCAATGATCAAGATGGTATACAGATAATTAACGAAGCTGTACCGGTCTGTGAGTTTTCTGTAGCCGATAACTTCAGTGCCGTTGGAATTTATGATATTGAACATAGCTGGTCTGTGGTGGCCAAGGGGTAAGTATGGAACGGATTGAGAACGATCTTCTTAAGTTGCAGTTTTTAAGAGAAGAACATCACCAGCGTTATCAGTACGTTGCCAGTTTTGCCAAGGGAGTTGTGGTTGACTGTGCATGCGGTATCGGATATTCGGCACCTATCATCTTGTCTAACCCTGCTGTAGTCAGTTACACAGGGTTGGATGTTGATCGAGAGGCAATCGCCTATGCACAAGAGCACAATACGACGGATTCTCGTTTTGAGTATGGTTCGATTTTAGCCTTGCCGTTCGATGATTGTAGCGTCGATACATTTATTTCCTTAGAAACGTTGGAGCATCTTGAGCAACCTGAATTAGCGATTGCAGAAGTCAAACGCGTGCTGAAACCAAATGGGATATTTATTTGCTCTGTGCCAACTAAAGATTACGAGAATTTTTGTGTCAGTTTGTATGGGCCTAACCCTTACCATATTCAAGCCTTCTCTTTAGAAGCTTTGAAAACATTGTTGCAAGCCCAATTTTCGCATGTTGATATTGCTGTTATCGCTCAAGAACTCGTCTCTATAGTGCATACATTTCAAGATCAAAAGATGCCGCCTGCGGTATTTAATGCAAAAAACAAGAACGTAATGAACGGTTCTTTCATTGCGATTTCATCTAATGTTGACGCTATTTATAATAAGAATACGCTATTTACAGGTATGAGTCGCATAGAATATGACCAAGAATTGGTCTCTCCATTGCGTCAAAGTTTGGAGTTTGCAGAACGCTTGGCTGAACAACGTTGGCAGTTGTTGCTTGAGGCTGAAAAAAGAATCAATGAAGTAACATATTATAAAGAACAGGCAGAGCGCATCTCTGAAGAAAGAATGCAAGCATTCAGGGACACGGAAGAGATGGTCCGTTCCCGAGATCAAGCTTTGTCTGAGGCAGAGCGGATTATTCAGATGCTTAAGGAACAGCTGGAAAGCGTTTCAAAGCAAAATTCGAACCAATAACTCTGTGAATGGATTATATCTACAATGATTGTCACGATTGCCGATAATATCGAAACCATTCTGGTCGATTTTTTTGATACTGTAGTCGAGCGTAGTTGCCACCCTGAAGTCGTGAAACGTAAATGGGCTGCCGCTCTCGTGGATTCATATCGTATTTGTCTATCCGTAGAGGATCTATATGCTCTACGTTTAAGAATCGAAGCGGGATTGTGCGCCAGTAGTCAAATGCAAGGCGATGACGCTGAATTCCGTTATGATGATATGTCGCTTGCCTTGTATTATGAACTTCAACGTGCGCAGATTGCGGCTCGATTGCCAGAAAGTGACACCTTCCTTGCTTTTTGCCGCGATCTAGAGTTGGCTATTGAGCTATCTGTGCAAAAACCAATAGTAGCAACGTTGGACATGCTGAGAGCTGAAAAAGCGAAAGGTAGACGTATTTATTTGGTTTCTGATTTTTATTTAGATCAACAATCAATTGTTTATTTTGCCAAATGTCATGGGTTTGATGATATTTTTGATGGATTCTTCGTTTCCAGCGAAAATAAGCGAACGAAGAAAGAAGGGCGAGCTTATGATGTGGTTATTGCAAGATTAGGTTTGAATGTTAAAAAGACGATTATGTTGGGCGACAATGCACACAGTGATGTTGCTATGTCGACAGCCAGGGGGCTGTTTGCGCATCATTTGCCTGTGGATCAACACCGATATGATGAGAGCCTACTGGCGGATCGTGAGCGCCTTGCGGTGGAGAACAAAGTTAATCGGGTGATCGCTGAAGATAATTTCAGCTTTAACTGGGTAAGTAGTGCAATTTATTTATTCACGCGTCGGCTCTATTGGTCTTTGGTGATAAACCAAGCTAAAAACGTTTATTTTTTTGCAAGGGAAGGCGAGTTTCTTCAAAAGGCGTTTGACAAATTTCAAGCTAGTTTGCCGAAAAATTTTTCGCGTATTACTAGTCATTATATGTATGTGTCGCGTCGAGCAACCTACTTGCCTTCATTGGGGCCTCTGAGTGGCAGCACATTCAACAAGTTATTATATCAGTATGGTTCATGTAGCCTGACTGCCTTTTTGAAAAGCATTAATCTCGATGATTATGTATCTGAGCTTAAAGTGCGTTTTCCTCAGGTGGATTTTGAAGAGCAGCATTTGAATATTGCTGGATTGCCGGCGTTTTCTGCGTTAATAGATGATGAATTCTTTAAGGCTATCTATGAACGCGAGCGCAAAGAACAGAATATCTATCTCAATGACTACTGTGACTCGTTGATGGCAGAAAAACATGATGAATGGGTTCATGTTGTTGATGTCGGCTGGAAGGGTAGTATTCAAGATAATTTGGTAAAAGCGACCCAGCGCAATATGTCTGGTTACTATTTCGGTATATTGGATGGGGCTGAAACCCATAAGAACAATATTAAAGAGGGGCTGCTGTTTGATCATCAGTGGGGGCAGCGCCTTGGTGATGATATGTTTAACGAGTTCCGTGCCGGTTTTGAAGTTTTTATGGGGGCCTCGCATGGCAGCCTAAAGAGATATGGTGTTGACATCGATAATTTTGTTTTCGACCATAACGACTCAGAGCTCGCTTTCTTCTATGAGCAAATAGCGCCATTCCAAGAGCGTGCATTGCATCAATTCAATGGTTTTTCAAAAATAGAGCGTGTTTATTCGCTATCTGATCATGAGATCAGCAAAGCGGTTAAAAAGTTTTACTTTCGTGGCGTGATGTTGCCGAGTCGGGTTGAACGTGAAAAATTTTCGTTGATCAAACACTATGAGAATTTTGGCGTATTCAACTTTAGCTCCTTTGGGCAGAGTAAACGTTCCCCCCTGTCTTATTTTAAGCGCTTGGTGAGAAATCCTCGACACACCATTGGTTCTGCTTGGTGGAAACCTCTGGATTTCCATGCAAATGGCGTATGGTATTTGAAATATCCTTATTTTTTGGTGAAAAAAATAAAGTTTAAAGGGGCTAAATAATGAGTAAAATTGCTTTTTTACTATGGAGTCCGGATATCAGTGGCGGCACTAATGTCATTTTTGAACATGCTACGCGTATGCGAAAGAATGGTGACGATATCACGATTATCACTGAGGATAAACCAAACAATAAGCGGTTAGAGTGGTTTCCAGGTGCAGAAAAACTGACTTGGATGGATTATGCTGAAGCTGCTGAAAAAAAGTTTGATCTGGTTATTGCGACTTGGTGGCGTACTGTATTTTATCTCAACAAAATCAATGCCAAGAAATATGCATTTTTTGTTCAATCCATCGAGTCGCGTTTCTATCCGGAAGATGAAGTGACTTTACGCACGCTTGTCGATCTGACTTATAGCTTGCATGTTAATTTTATCACTGAAGCGACATGGATTAAAGAATACCTTAAAGAACATTTTGACCAAGATGCGTTATTGGTCAGAAATGGAATTAGCAAGGCTTATTTTAATGATGAGATTAAACCAAAGGTGCCTCGAGCGTCTGAAAAGCTACGTGTATTAGTGGAAGGTCCGTTAAACGTCAGCTTTAAAAATACGGAACTTGCAGTTGAGTTGTGCCGGCAGTCTCGTGCTGATGAAGTCTGGTTTGTCACATCGACTGAAATTGGTGCTTACCCGAACGTTGATCGTCTGTTTAGCCGTGTGCCAATTTCTGAGATCGGTAGTATTTACGCCTCTTGCGATGTTTTGGTTAAACTTTCCACCGTTGAAGGAATGTTTGGCCCCCCGTTGGAGATTTATCATACTGGTGGCACCTCCATCAGTTATGATGTGACTGGTTACGACGAATATATTGAGCATAATGTCAATGGACTGGTGTCTTTCAGCCGCCAAAACCAGGAAATCATCGAGTTTATAAACCGCCTTAAGGATAACCCTGATGAGCTGGCTCAATTGAAAGCAAATGCTTTGGCTACCGCTGAAAAGTGGCCGGATTGGGAAAGCAGTTCCAAAGAGTTTTCAGCAGCGTGCGAGCAGCTTATTGCATCGGGAGTTATTACCTCGGTTACCTTACTTAAGGCGCAGACAGAGCGCTTTTGGCTCTTCTATGAGGAGTCATTGCGCCAGGCGCAGCAGGGGGGACAGGCGGGCATTCCCTCTCTAAATCGGTATGCACATTTTCGTCAGCGTGTTATCAATAAATTGCATCGCGACTACCCTACGATTTTTTCCTTGCTTCGGAAACTCAAATGGACGGTAAAATCTTATCTGCCGGGAGCTCGATGAGTGTTTGATTACGAAGTTGTGGTGTGTACTTACAACGGTGAACGCTACATTGTCGAGCAGCTTGCCTCAATTGTCGGCCAGACAATCTCTCCGCGGAGGATCATTGTCAGTGACGATGGTTCTACGGATAATACGCTGAAATTGATTGCTAATTTCGCTGCAACGACGTCAGTTCCGTTCGATGTGCAGCAGCGTGTTGCGGGCCCAAAAGGGCCCGCGCATAATTTCCTGCATGCGCTTTCTTTGACGACGGCAACGAACGTCTTTTTGAGCGATCAGGATGACGTTTGGGTAACTGATAAAATTGAATATTATCAGCGAGCGGTCAGCCAAATCGGCGATGAGTCCGTGCCGTTATTAATCTTTTCAGATGCTGAATTAGTTGACAGCGAACTTCGCTTCTTGAGCGCTTCTTTTTTACAGAATGAGCGACTTAATCCTGATCACCAGTTGGTGTTTCCTCGCTTGCTTTTCCAAAACTGTATCCAGGGTGCAACTGTGATGGTGAATCGATCACTGCTTAAGCATCTTCGCCCTAGCCAGCATATGTTGATGCATGATTGGTGGCTGGGTTTGCTGGCTACCACTTTTGGAAGGTTGGTGTTCCTTCCTGAACGATTGATAAAGTATCGGCAACATGCGAATAACGTGGTTGGCAGCAGTGGCTATGGATTGAAACGTATTCTGGCAAAATTTATGCGGCTGCCCTCAGTTGCACATCAGAATCGGTTAGTGATTGAGCAGGCGATAAGTTTCTATGAGATATACGGTGGGGAACTCAAAAAAGAGGATAAGAAATTTTTGGAGAGGATGTTAAGATCCCGACGTTTTGTGCTTTGGCAGCTTTTCTTGCTAAAATGTGGGGTTGCAAGAACAACCATTACGAGAACTATTTCCTTGTATTTCTTATATTAGAGTTTTTATGCCTGAATCTTTAGTTGAGCCATGTCGGTGCTTCATTTCAGTTATATCTCACGGTCATGGCAACATGATCATTGATGAGGGATGTCTAAAACTGCTGGCCTCAAACAACTACATTGTCGTTTTGAAAGATAACAAGCCACAGCGTGAACTTCAGGAATATTGTCAGGAGTCTGGCATTCATTATCTTGTTGATCAGCCTATGGGGTTTGGCGCAAACAATAACTATATTTTCACTTGGTGCCAGCAAGAGTTAGGAATGCGTGATGGGGATCGCTTTTTGGTGCTTAACCCTGATGTTTTTATCGAACCATCTGTGCTGGCAGCACTGCTGTTGCACGCGGAACAAAACACATACTCGCTAGTTGCGATCAATCTCTTCAACGATAAAAATTTTACTATTTATGACAAAGGGATAAGGCATTTCCCAACCATTAGCAGCTTTGCGGTTTCATTCTTGCTGCAGAAAAATAAGTCTATCTACGATAAAGACAAAATTACTCAGGATACGGAAGTTGAATGGGCAGCAGGCTCGTTTTTACTGTTTACTGCCAAATGCTATCGAGAGCTGGGCGGATTTGATACGCGCTACTACATGTACTGTGAAGATCTTGACATTTGCTGGCGAGCGAGGCGGGAGTTAGGGATAAACGTTGTTTATTTGCCTCAATTTAAAGCATTGCATCTTGCTCAAATGCGTAGTCGCTCACTTTTTTCTAAACATTTTATCTGGCACGTTACCAGCGCTTTGCGTTTTTGCTTGAAACAAGCGTTGAATAGATAAAATTGTCTTATCAACCCTCAGAGAGTGTCGACCTATCGCACCAATCACTACCCACCCGGCTCAATCCTGAGTTAACATGTGTGCCACATCACAAAACCTGCTGGCCGACGTTGCCGGCAGGGTCATCCTCAGACAGGAGTTCCTAAATGTCCAAGCAACAAATCGGCGTTGTCGGCATGGCGGTAATGGGCCGCAACCTCGCGCTGAACATCGAGAGCCGTGGTTACACCGTTTCCATTTTCAACCGTTCTGGCGACAAAACTGACGAAGTGATCGCTGAGAACCCGGGCAAGAATCTGGCGCCGTATTATACCGTTGAAGAGTTTGTCGAATCGCTGGAAAAACCGCGCCGCATCCTGCTGATGGTGAAAGCGGGCGAAGCAACGGATAAAACCATTGCCTCGCTGACTCCGCACCTGGACAAGGGCGATATCCTGATCGACGGCGGCAACACCTACTATCAGGACACCATCCGTCGTAACCGCGAACTGTCCGACCAGGGCTTCAACTTCATCGGTACCGGCGTTTCCGGCGGTGAAGAGGGCGCGCTGAAAGGGCCTTCCATCATGCCTGGCGGCCAGAAAGAAGCTTACGAGCTGGTGGCGCCGATCCTGGAGAAAATCGCTGCGGTTGCGGAAGGCGAGCCTTGCGTGACCTACATCGGCGCAGACGGTGCCGGCCACTATGTGAAGATGGTGCACAACGGCATCGAATACGGCGACATGCAGCTGATTGCCGAAGCCTATTCCCTGCTGAAGCAGGCGCTGAACCTGAGCAACGAGCAGCTGGCCGAAACCTTCGCCGAGTGGAACAAGGGCGAACTGAACAGCTACCTGATCGACATCACCAAAGACATCTTCACCAAGAAAGACGAAGACGGCAAATACCTGGTCGATGTGATCCTGGACGAAGCCGCCAACAAAGGCACCGGCAAGTGGACCAGCCAGAGCTCGCTGGATCTGGGCGAACCGCTGTCGCTGATCACCGAGTCGGTGTTTGCGCGCTACCTGTCCTCGCTGAAAGACCAGCGCGTTGCCGCGTCTAAAGTGCTGACCGGCCCGAAAGTGGCACCGTTCACCGGCGACAAAGCCGAATTCATCGAGAAAGTGCGTCGCGCGCTGTATCTGGGCAAGATCGTATCCTACGCGCAGGGCTTCTCTCAGCTGAAAGCCGCGTCTAAAGAAAACAACTGGGATCTGCACTACGGCGAAATCGCCAAGATCTTCCGCGCCGGCTGCATCATCCGCGCCCAGTTCCTGCAGAAGATCACCGACGCTTACGCGGCGGATGCCGATATCGCCAACCTGCTGCTGGCGCCATACTTCAAGCAAATCGCCGACGAGTACCAGCAGGCGCTGCGTGACGTGGTGGCCTATGCCGTGCAGAACGGTATTCCTACGCCGACCTTCTCCGCTGCGATCGCCTACTACGACAGCTACCGCTCCGCGGTGCTGCCGGCGAACCTGATCCAGGCTCAGCGCGACTACTTCGGTGCGCACACCTATAAACGCATCGACAAAGAAGGCGTGTTCCATACCGAATGGATGGAATAAGCCCGCCCGTTGAGCGATAAAAAAAGCCGCCGAGGTTAACGCCCGGCGGCTTTTTTATTGGGCGCGAGTTAACGTCACGCTTTTTTCTGATGCCGCTCGCGCAGCCGGCCGATCACCGCGCTCAGGTCCAGATCCTGGTCCTGCAGCAGCACCAGCAGGTGATAGATCAGATCCGAGGCCTCGTTGGTCAGCTCTTCGCGATCGTTGACCGTGGCGGCCAGCGCGGTTTCCACGCCTTCCTCCCCGACCTTCTGCGCAATGCGCTTGGTGCCGCTGGCATACAGGCTGGCGGTGTACGAGCTGTTCGGGCTGGCGTGCTTGCGCTCCGCCAACAGCTGCTCCAGCTGATAGAGGAACGTCCAGTCGCTGGCGGCCGGGTGGAAGCAGCTGCTGTTGCCGAGGTGGCAGGTCGGGCCGATCGGGTTGGCCAATACCAGCAGCGTGTCGTTATCGCAGTCCGGCGTGATGCTGACCACCTTGAGGAAGTGGCCGGAGCTTTCACCCTTAGTCCACAGGCGCTGCTTGGTGCGCGAGAAGAAGGTGACGTTGCCGCTCTGCTCGGTGGCCGCCAGCGCTTCCGGCGTCATGTAACCCAGCATCAGCACTTCGCCGGAAACGGCGTGCTGCACGATGGCCGGCATCAGGCCGTCGGTTTTTTCCCAGTCCAGCTGGTTGTTCTGTTGTTCTGTCAGCACACGCGAATCTCCACGCCTTGTTCAACCAGGAACCTTTTCAGCTCGCCGATATTGATGATTTGTTTGTGGAACACCGACGCCGCCAGCGCGCCGTCGACGTCCGCATCGCGGAACGCTTCCAGGAAGTGCTCCATGGTGCCCGCGCCGCCCGAGGCGATCAGCGGCACCTTGCAGGCCTCGCGCACCCGGCGCAGCTGCTGCAGATCGTAACCGTTGCGCACGCCGTCCTGGTTCATCATGTTCAGCACGATCTCACCGGCGCCGCGGCGCTGCACTTCCTGTACCCAGTCGAGGGTTTCCCACTGGGTGATGCGGGTGCGGCTCTCGTCGCCGGTATATTGGTTGACGTGATACTTGCCGGTTTCACTGTCGAACCAGGTGTCGATGCCTACGACGATGCACTGCACGCCGAAGCGTTCCGCCAGGCGGCTAATCAGCTCGGGATCGGCCAGCGCCGGCGAGTTGATCGAAATCTTGTCGGCGCCGAAAGACAGGATTTGGCTGGCGTCCTCGGCGCTTTTAATGCCGCCGGCGACACAGAACGGAATATCAATCACCTCCGCCACGCGCGATACCCAGCTTTTGTCCACCACCCGGCCGTCGCTTGAGGCGGTGATATCGTAAAACACCAGCTCGTCCGCACCTTCTTGCGCATAGCGCTGCGCCAGCGGCACGATGTCGCCGATGATTTCGTGGTTGCGGAACTGCACGCCTTTCACCACTTGCCCGTCTTTAACATCCAGGCACGGGATTATCCGTTTTGCCAGCATGCGATCGCCTCCTCAACGCTAAATTTACCTTCCAGCAGGGCGCGCCCCACGATCACGCCGGCAACGCCGCTGCCGCGCAGCTGGGCGATGTCGTCCAGATTGCCGATGCCGCCCGAGGCCTGGAAGGCCACCTGCGGATAGCGGCGGCTGATCGCCTGATACAGCGCCACGTTGGAACCGGCCAGCGTGCCGTCGCGCGAAATGTCGGTGCACAGCACGTGCTTCAGCCCGTAGGGCAGGAACTGCTCCACCACCTGTTCCAGCGTGGCGTCGGAATCCTCCTGCCAGCCGCTGATGGCCACGCGTTTCACGCCCTGCGCGTCGATGCGCACGTCCAGCGCCAGCACCAGCGCGTCGGCGCCGTAGCGCTCGAACCAGCTCTGCACCAGTTGCGGCTGTTTCACCGCGGTGGAGCCGATCACCACGCGCGTGGCGCCGGCCTCCAGCAGGGCGCTGACGTCTTGCTCGTTGCGGATGCCGCCGCCGACCTGCACCGGCACGTTAACCCCCGCCAGCAGTTTGCGCAGCAGCGGGATCTGGCGCGCCGCCGGATCCTTGGCGCCGGTCAGATCGACCAGGTGCAGCACCTGCGCGCCCTGTTGTTGATAGTCCTGCAGGCGTAACAGCGGATCGTTGCCGTAGTCGCGCTGTTGGCCGTAATCGCCCTGATGCAAACGCACCACCTTGCCGTCGATCAAATCCAAAGCCGGAATAATCATGCTGCCTACATCTCCAGAAAGTTTTTCAACAGTTGTGCGCCGGCCGCTCCAGAACGTTCTGGATGAAACTGCACGCCGAAGAAGTTGTCTTTTTGCACGGCGGCGGTGAAGGGCTCGCCGTAGTTCGCCTGGGCGATGGTGCTGGGGCATATCGGCATCGCATAGCTGTGAACGAAATAGAAGTAGGCGCCGTCATCGATGCCGCGGAACAGATGGTGGCCCGCCTGCGCGGACACCTGATTCCAGCCCATGTGCGGCAGCGGCAGGCCAAAGTCGGTCATCTGCTTCACCGGCGTATCGATAAGGCCGAGTGTCGTCACGCCGCCGTTCTCTTCGCTGCTGGCCGCAAGCAGCTGCATGCCGAGGCAGATGCCCAGCACCGGCTGCGTGCAGGCCTTGATCAGCTCGACCAGATCCCGTTCGCGCAGTTGATCCATCGCCGCCTGCGCGGTGCCGACGCCCGGCAGGAACAGCTTGTCGGCGCGCAGCACGATCTCCGGATCGCGGCTCACCTCCGGCTGGTAACCCAGGCGCCGCACCGCGTAGGTGACGGAGGCCAGGTTGGCGCAGCCGGTATCCAAAATCACCACGTTCATCACAGCACTCCTTTCGAACTCGGCAGGGTATTGCCCTCGACGCGGATCGCCTGGCGCAGCGTGCGGCCAAACACTTTGAACAGGCTCTCGACCCGGTGGTGGTCGTTTTTGCCCTTGGTCTTCAGGTGCAGCGTGCAGCCCATGGTGTAAGAGAGCGAACGGAAGAAGTGCTCGACCATTTCGGTGCTGAGATCGCCGACGCGCTGATAGTTGAACTCGGCCTTGTACTCCAGGTGCGGGCGGCCGGAAATATCCAGCGCGCAGCGCGCCAGGCACTCGTCCATCGGCAGCACGAAGCCGAAGCGAGCGATGCCGCGCTTGTCGCCAAGCGCCTTGTTCAGCGCTTCACCCAGCGCCAGACCGGTGTCTTCCACCGTGTGGTGATCGTCGATATACAGATCGCCTTTGACGTCGATCTCCATGCGGAAGCCGCCGTGGGTGGCGATCTGATCCAGCATGTGATCGAAGAAGCCGACGCCGGTTTTGATCTTGCTGCCGCCTTCGCGATCCAGCCAGACGTTGACGTCGATCTGCGTCTCTTTGGTCACGCGGTTAACCCGCGCGTGGCGGTCGCGCAGGGTCAGCTGGCGCACGATCTCTTTCCAGCCCAGCACGCCGCGCTGGTAGCGCAGCCCCTGGATGCCCATGTTTTCCGCCAGCTGCACGTCGGTCGGCCGATCGCCGATCACGTAGCTGTGGGCGGCATTCAGCACGCCGGGTTCGAGGTAGCCCTTCACCAGCGCGGTTTTCGGTTTGCGGCAGTCGCAGTTGTCCGCCGGCAGGTGCGGGCAGATCAGCACATCGGCGAACTGAATGCCCTGCGAGCTGAGGATCTGCATCATCAGGTTGTGCGGCGGATCGAAGGTTTCCTGCGGGAAACTGGCGGTGCCGAGCCCATCCTGATTGGTGATCATCACCAGCTGATACCCCGCCTGTTGCAGCGCCAGCAGGGAAGGGATCACGTCCGGCTCGAGCGCCAGCTTGTCCAGGCGGTCAACCTGGAAATCTTCCGGTGGCTCGGCGATCAGCGTGCCGTCACGATCGATAAAGAGGATTTTTTGGCTCACATTGGCTCCTGGCGAGTCTGGTTGGCGCCGGGCAGGGCGGACAAGGCGTCCACCACGCGTTGACATTCGTCGCGGGTGCCTATGGTGATGCGCAGGCAGCCGGACAGCCCGGGCTGTTTGTTTTGGTCTCGTAAGATAATGCCCTGATCCCACAAGCTTTTAAACACATTACTTGAGGCGGTGAAGCGGGCCAGCAGGTAATTGCTGTCGCTGGCGAAAACCTGCTCGACGCAGGCGCATTTTTCCAGCTGTTGCTGCAGCCAGCTGCGGGTGGCGGCGATGTCGGTGACGCGCTGACGCATGGTGCGGATACCTTCTTCGCTCAGCGCCTGCGCGGCGATATCCGCCACCGGCGTCGAAAGCGGGTAAGGCGCGATCACCTTCAGTAGCAGGGCGATCAGATCTTCGTTGGCGAGCGTAAAGCCGCAGCGCAGGCCGGCCAGCGCAAAGGCCTTCGACAGCGTGCGCAGGATAGCCAGATGCGGATAGTCGCTCAGCCACCCGGCCACCGAGGCCTGCGGGCAAAACTCGATATAGGCTTCGTCCACCGCGACGATCGCCTTGCCTTTGGCCAGCTCCAGCAGGTTGCGCAGCGAGTCCGGGTCGATCAGGTTGCCGGTCGGGTTGTTCGGGCTGCAGACGTAGATCAGCTTCACGTTGTCCATGCTGTCTGCGATGGCCGGCAGATCCAACTGCCAGTCCTCTTTGGCGGCCACGGTGCGGCGCTCCACGCCGAAAGTTTCGGCGCTGACGGCGTACATGCCGTAGGTCGGCGGGCAGAACAGAATGGCGTCTTTGCCCGGCTCGCAGAAGGCGCGGATCAGCAGTTCGATGCCTTCATCGGCGCCGCGGCTGACCAGCACCTGCTCTTTCTTCACCCCGGCGTAGGCGGCGTAGCGTTCGATCACCAACGCCGGCTGGCACTCCGGATAGCGGTTGAAGGTTTGCGCGGTCAGCTGGAACTCGGGCGCGATCGGGTATTCGTTGGCGTTCAGCCACACGTCGCCCTTACCGCCGAGGCGGCGCGCCGATTGATAAGGGGTCAGCTCGCGAACGTTGGCGCGCGCCAGTTTTTCGATGCTCATGCTTGCTCCTTCAGGGCGGCGACGCGCAGGGTCACGGCGTTCTTGTGGGCGATCAGCTGCTCGGCGGCGGCCAGCGTCTCGATGGTGGCGGCCAGGTTGCTGAAGCCCTGCGGCGTCAGCTCCTGCACCGTCATGCGTTTTTGAAAATCGGCCAGCCCCAGGCTGGAGCAGGTGGCGGTGTAACCGTAGGTCGGCAGCACGTGGTTGGTGCCGGAGGCGTAATCGCCGGCGGACTCCGGCGACCAGTCGCCGAGGAACACTGAGCCGGCGCTGGTGATGCCGTCCACCAGCTCGCGCGCATTGCGGGTCTGAATGATCAGGTGCTCCGGGCCGTAGCGGTTGCTGATGGCCACGCACTCAGGCAGATCGCGCGCCACGATCAGGCGGCTGCTCGCCAGCGCCTGGCGGGCGGTCTCGGCGCGCGGCAGCTCGGCCAGCTGGCTTTCCACCGCTTCGGCCACCGCCTGCGCCATCGCCGCGTCCGGCGTCAGCAGGATCACCTGCGAATCCGGGCCGTGTTCGGCCTGCGACAGCAGATCGGAAGCGACGAATGCCGGGGTGGCGCCGGCATCGGCGATCACCAGCACCTCCGAAGGGCCGGCCGGCATGTCGATAGCCGCGCCGTCGAGACGCTGGCTGACCTGCCGCTTGGCTTCGGTCACGAAGGCGTTGCCCGGCCCGAAGATCTTCGCCACGCGCGGCACGCTTTCGGTGCCGAACGCCAGGGCGGCGATCGCCTGCGCGCCCCCGACCTGAAACACTTCCTGCACGCCGCACAGCTGTGCCGCATACAGGATCTCATCGGCGATCGGCGGCGGTGAGCACAGCACCACCCGGCGGCAACCGGCGATGCGCGCCGGCGTCGCCAGCATCAGCACGGTGGAGAACAGCGGCGCCGACCCGCCGGGAATATACAGGCCCACCGAGTCGATTGGGCGGGTCACCTGCTGGCAGCGCACGCCCGGCTGCGTTTCGACGTCCACCGGCGGCAGTCGCTGCGCGTTGTGGAAGGTGTCCACGTTGGCGACGGCCACCGCCATCGCCTGTTTGATGTCATCGCCCAGTCGCGCGCAGGCGGCGGCGATCTGCTCGGCGCTGACGCGCAGCGCGGCGACTTCCGCCTTGTCGAAGCGGGCGCTATAGTCGCGCAGCGCCCGATCGCCGTTGGCCTTCACGTTGTCGAGGATCTCGCTCACCGTGCGGGTGATGCTGTCGGAAGCGGCGATTGCCGGGCGCATCAGCAGCTCGGCCTGGCGTTCGGCGCTGCACGTTGCCCAGTCGATCGGCGTGTTGAAGGTCGACATGGCGTTACTCCATCATCTTTTCAATCGGCAGCACCAGAATCGAGCTGGCGCCGAGCGCTTTCAGTTTTTCCATGGTTTCCCAGAACAGGGTTTCGCTGCTGACCATGTGCATCGCCACGCGGTTCTGCGCGCCGGCCAGCGGCAGAATGGTCGGGCGTTCGGCGCCCGGCAGCAGCGCGACGATCTCGTCCAGCTTCTCGCTCGGCGCGTGCAGCATGATGTATTTGGATTCACGCGCCTGGATCACGCCCTGAATGCGGGTCATCAGGCGGTCGATCAGCTGTTGTTTGGCTTCCGGCATTTCGCCGTCGCGCTGGATCAGGCAGGCTTTGGAGCGGTAGATCACCTCCACCTCGCGCAGGCCGTTGGCCTCCAGCGTGGCGCCGGTAGAGACCAGATCGCAGATGGCGTCGGCCAGGCCGGCGCGCGGCGCCACTTCCACCGAACCGTTCAGCAGGCAAGATTTAAAGCGCACGCCCTGCTTGTCGAGGTATTGCTTCAGCAGGTGCGGGTAAGACGTGGCGATGCGGGCGTCCTGCAGGCTTTGCGGGCCGGTGTATTCGGCGTCGAGCGGGGTGGCCAGCGACAGGCGGCAGCCGCCGAAATCGAGGCGGCGCAGGGTGAAGTAACGCGGGTCTTCGCCCTGAGCGCGGCGGCTGAGCAGCTCTTCTTCCAGCACGTTTTCGCCGATGATGCCCAGATCGACCACGCCGTCCATCACCAGGCCCGGAATGTCGTCATCGCGCACGCGCAGGATATCGATCGGCATGTTTTCCGCGAAGGCGATCAGACGCTGCTGCTGCAGGTTGATCTTGATGCCGCAGCGCGCCAGCAGTTCCTGGGATTCCTCGCTCAGGCGGCCCGACTTCTGCATTGCGATCCGTAAACGTGTCTTGTCCAGCATGGTAACCTCTGTTTAATCTGTAATTTTATGAATTTGTTGTAAAAATATTCTGTCTGTCTGTCCGAAGCCAAAAAAAAACCCTCGGAAGAAATCTTCCGAGGGCTCTCTCTTGCGTTCTGCGCGCCACTGGAAGATTAACAAACCGTCTTCCAGCACTCATCGCCTGAAAGACTAGTCAGGGTGATGGTGATGATGGTGGTTGAACTGAACGCGTGTCATGGTGTTTTTCTCTAATCAAAAGCCGGTAAAAACCGTATGCCAATTAAGCTAAACTATCCGCTGTCCACCGCGCAACCCTTTTTTAACGTCATAAATTTAATTTATTGAAACAGGTTAGGTTATTAGCCACACACGGCTTTACCTAACCTTAAGCCGGGCAGATTGTATCGCCGTGCACAGTGGCGTAGCCTTAGGGGTAGGGCGCTGCGATCTTCAGGAGAGGAAGAGGATGAAAAAGGTAGCCATTATTGGTTTGGGTTGGCTGGGCATGCCGTTGGCGCTGTCGCTGATGGGCCGCGGGTATGACGTGGTCGGCAGCAAAACCACGCCGGACGGCGTCGAGGCCGCGCGGATGAGCGGCATCGAATGCTATCAACTGGAGCTGACGCCGGAGCTGGAGTGCGATCCGGACGATCTGGAATCGCTGCTGCGCGTGGATGCGCTGGTGGTGACGCTGCCCGCGCGCCGCACCGTCGAAGGCAGCGAGAACTATTTCAATGCGGTGCGCATGCTGGTGGACAGCGCGATGGCCTTCGGCGTGCCGCGCGTGATCTTCACCAGTTCCACCTCGGTGTACGGCGAAACCGCCGGCACGCTGCGCGAAGAGTCGCCGCTGCGGCCGGTCTCGCCGTCGGGCCGGGTGCTGGCCGAGCTGGAGCGCTGGCTGCATGAATTGCCGAATACCTCGGTGGACATTCTGCGGCTGGCGGGACTGGTGGGCGCCGATCGCCACCCCGGCCGCTTCCTGGCGGGCAAACTCGACGTGAAGGGCGGTTCGCAGGGGGTGAATCTGGTGCACCAGGACGACGTCATCGCCGCCATCCAACTGCTGCTGAAGCTGCCGAAGGGCGGCCACGTGTACAACCTGTGCGCGCCGCGTCATCCGGCCAAACGCGAATTTTATCCGGCGCTGGCCGAGCAGCTGCACCTGGAGCCGCCGCAGTTCGCCGACGAAGCGGAGCAGGATGAGCGGCTGGTGGACGGCAACCGCATCTGCAATGAGCTGGGTTTTGAGTATCAGTATCCCGATCCGGCGCGCATGCCGGTCAGCTAACGTCCGTCAGGCCCCGCGCATGCGGGGCTTTTTTTTCGCCGGCGCGCGCCAAATCCTCCAGCAGCGCGTTCAACGCCTCGTCGGGCTGGACGGGGCGGCTGACCAGGCTGAGCGTGGCGCGGTATGAGAGCGCCGCGCCGCCCAGCTGCCGCAGCAGCCCCTGTTCCACCCAGCGCGCCGCGTAGTGGGTGGGCAGATAGCCGAGACAGGTGCCGCTCAGCACCAGATGGGCGACGCTTTCCATATGGTGGGCCACCGCCGCCAGGTGAGGCGGCGCGATCGGGCACAGCTGCTGCGCCAGCAGGTAGCCGCGCTTGACCCAGCGCGCGTTTTCAATCTGCTCGCGCTCCGGTTCTTCCACCGCGAACAGCGGGTGATCCGCGCTGCAGTAGATCGCCTGCGTCTCCTCCAGCCACGGCTGATAACGCAACGCCTCCAACTGCTGGCCAAAGTAGCCGATGCCCAGATCGAGCTGCCGGTGCAGCAGCCCTTGCTCAATCTCGTTCGGCGAACAGATGCGGCACTGCAATTGCACGTCCTGGTGGCGGCGCTGGAAGTGTTTGATGGCCTGGCTGAACGGATTGCCCGGCAGCGAAACCAGATTATCCACCAGACCGATCTGCAGATCGCCGGTCAGCAGGCCGTTCAGCGACTGGCTGACTCGGGTGAAGTCGCGGGCGGCGTTGAACAGCGAGCGGCAGGCGATCAGCATGCGTTCGCCCTTGGGCGTCAGCCGGAAGCCGGAGCGTCCGCGCTGGCACAGGCGAAAACCCAGCCGGGTTTCCAGCGAGGCCAGGTGAGTGCTGATGGTGGACTGGTTCATCAGCAGCGCTTCCTGCGCGGCGCTGACGCCCTGAGCTTCCGCCACCGCGACGAATACCCGCAGCAGTTTCAGATCGATATCGCTTAGGTTGGTGAGCATCGTCCCCTCCGCAGAACGTCGGCCGGTTAACCCATTTTTAACATCGAGAAAATAGGTGCGGCGCTGAAGATATGGCCTCCCTTATGGCATGAAGTTGAAATAAAAATCAATACTTCAATAGGTTAGTTACATCGCGTTTTTCGATGTTTACATGCAAAAGCGGGAATGGTAGCCGGGGTGGCCAGCGGGGTAGTCTGCGAATGTTGCTCAAATGTTTCAATTCATCGCAGATCAAGACAAGGAAACGCCATGCTGAACCAACCCCAAAGCGGTAACGATATGCCGCGCTTTGCCGGTATCCCCACCATGATGCGCCTGCCCGCCGCCGAACAGGCGCGCGGTCTGGACGCCGCCTTTGTCGGCATTCCGCTGGATATCGGCACCTCCAACCGCAGCGGCACCCGCTATGGCCCGCGCCAGATCCGCCAGGAATCGGTGATGATCCGCCCCTACAACATGGGCACCGGCTCCGCCCCGTTCGAACGGCTGCAGGTGGCCGATCTGGGGGATGTCGCCATCAACCCTTACAGCCTGGCGGATAGCGTGCAGCGCATCGAGGCGGCTTACCACGAGATCCTGGCGCACGGCTGCATGCCGTTGACGCTCGGCGGCGACCACACGCTGACGCTGCCGGTGCTGCGCGCCGTCGCCCGTCGGCATGGCCCGGTCGGGCTGATCCACGTCGATGCGCATTCCGACACCAACGAAGAGATGTTCGGTGAACAGCTGGCGCACGGCACCACCTTCCGCCGCGCGTTCGAGGAAGGGTTGCTGGCGCCGGAAAAGGTGGTGCAGATCGGCCTGCGCGGCAGCGGCTATGCGGCGGACGACTTCGACTGGTCGCGCCGTCAGGGCTTTCGCGTGGTGCCGGCCGAGGCCTGCTGGCACCGATCGCTGACGCCGCTGATGGCGGAGATCCGCGAACAGATGGGCGATGCGCCGGTTTACCTCAGCTTCGATATCGACGGGCTGGATCCGGCCTTCGCGCCGGGTACCGGCACGCCGGAGGTCGGCGGGCTGTCGGTTTGGCAGGGGCTGGAGATCGTGCGCGGCTGCCGCGGGCTGAACCTGGTGGGCGGCGATGTAGTGGAAGTGTCGCCGCCTTACGATCGCTCCGGCAACACGGCGCTGCTGGCGGCCAACCTGCTGTTTGAAATGTTGTGCGTGCTGCCGGCCCGCTGAGGCGGCGCACTGACCCTACCGGCGGAGCGGTTGCGTCGGGGCCCCTGATAACAATAACAACGGAGTGGAGGTACCCATGAATCTCGATCTGCTGGTCGTGGTGTTTTACTTTCTGGTGATAGGCGCGGTGGGGTGGATGGGCATTCGCCGCGCCAATTCCAAAGAGGCGTATCTGGTCGCCGGGCGCAACCTGGGGCCGGGGCTGTATCTGGGCACGCTGTCGGCGGTGGTGCTCGGCGGCGCGTCGACCATCGGCAGCGTCAAGCTCGGCTACACCTACGGCATCTCCGGCGTCTGGCTGTGCGGCGCGCTGGGGCTGGGCATCGTGGTGTTGAGCCTGGTGCTGGCCAAGCCGCTGCTCAAGCTGAAGCTGTATACCGTCAGCCAGGTGTTGTCGCGGCGCTATCATCCGGCGGCGCGGGTTACCAGCGGCGCGATCATGCTGGCGTATGATCTGATGGTGGCGGTGACTTCGATCATCGCCATCGGCAGCGTGATGCAGGTGATGTTCGGCCTGTCGTTCAGCGCGTCTATCCTGCTCGGCGGCGGGCTGGTGGTGCTGTATTCGACGCTGGGGGGCATGTGGTCGCTGACGCTGACCGACATCATTCAGTTCATCATCATGACCGTCGGCATGATGCTGGTGCTGATGCCGATGAGCATCGTCAAGGCCGGCGGCTGGGAGGCGTTCACCAGCCTGCTGCCCGCCGGTTACTACCAGCTGTCGTCGATCGGGCTGGACACCATTCTGGTATTTTTCCTGATCTATTTCTTCGGCATTCTGATCGGCCAGGACATCTGGCAGCGGGTATTTACCGCCCGCAGCGCCAACGTGGCGCGCTTCGCCGGGCTGGGGGCGGGCGTCTACTGCGTGCTGTACGGCGTGACCGGCGCGCTGATCGGCATGGCCGGCAAGATCGTGCTGCCGTCGCTCAGCAACACCGACGGCGCCTTCGCCGCTATCGCGCAGGCGGTGTTGCCGGTCGGCGTCAGCGGGCTGGTGGCCGCCGCGGCGTTGGCGGCGCTGATGTCCACCGCCAGCGCCTGCCTGCTGGCCTCTTCCACCATCGCGCTGGAGGACGTATTGCCGGCCATCCGGCGCAAACCTTCCGGCGGGTTGGCCGCCGGGCGCTTCACCACGCTCCTCATGGGCGCGGTCATGCTGGGGCTGGCATTCGTGGTGCGCGACGTGCTGGCGGCGCTGACCCTGGCTTACAACCTGCTGGTGGGCGGCATGCTGATCCCGCTGGTGGGGGCGATCTTCTGGCCGCGCGCCACCAGCGCCGGCGCCATCGCCAGCATGCTGACCGGCAGCCTGTGCGTGGTGGGGCTGATGGTCTGGCACGGCATCGACGCCAACAGCCCAATCTACGGCGGCCTGCTGGGCGGCGGCGTCGCCTTCGTGTTGGGCAGCCTGTTGAGCCGCCCGGCAGCGCAGCTGCAGACCCAAACCGAGCGCTGAAACGCACTGAGCTTTTATCGCGGCGCCTTTGCTGCTTTACTGGAGGGCGGGGCGCACGGCTCCCGAATGGGTTTAACGGCGGTCGTAAGGAGATTGGGAGTGAAGGAAAAAATCAAAGTCGCATGCTGCCAGTTAGCGTTGCGGGTCGGGGAAGCGGAACATAATCGGGCGCTGTCCGCCCAGGCTATCCGCCGGGCGGCGCAGCGCGGTGCCAACGTTATCGTGCTGCCGGAGCTGGTGAACAGCGGCTACGTGCTGCGCGATAAGGCGGAGGCGAGGGCGTTGGCCGAGGCTGAAGACGGGCCGAGCCTCAGCCTGTGGGGAGCCCTGGCGCGCGAGTTGGATGTGGCGATCGTCGCCGGTTTCTGCGAGCGCCTGCCCGATGGCGAGGTGGCCAACAGCGCGGCATTGATCGATGCGCAGGGGGTGAGGGCGATTTATCGCAAAGCGCACCTGTGGCACGAAGAGAGCACCATCTTTACCGCCGGCGATCGGCCGCCGCCGGTCATCGAGACCCGCTTCGGCCGGTTGGCGATGATGATCTGTTACGATCTCGAATTCCCTGAGTGGGTACGGCTACCGGCGCTGGCCGGCGCTCAGCTGCTGTGCGCGCCGGTCAACTGGCCACTGGCGCCGCGCCCGCAGGGCGAACGGCCGGCGGAGATGGTGAAGGCGCAGGCCAACGCCGCCGTCAATCGGCTGTTCATCGCGGTGTGCGACCGTTGCGAAACGGAGCGCGGCGTTGCGTGGATCGGCGGCTCGGTGATCGTCGACGCCGACGGCTATCCATTGACGCAGAGCCTGGCAGGCGAAGGCATGGTGCTGGCATCGATGGATATCGGCTCGGCCGATGACAAGCACATCGGCCGCCACAATCACGTGCATCGCGATCGGCGGCCGATGCTGTATTGAAGCGGCGTGGCGGGCCGCTCCGCAGATCGTTTCTCCGGCGGGAAAACCCGCCGTTTTGGCGCTTACAGCCAGCCCGATTTCTTCAGCTTCTGATACAGGAAAATGCAGCCGACGGCGGTCACCCCCAGCGTGGCGTGATAGGCCCACGGGAACTTCAGCTCCGGCATGTCGGCAAAGTTCATGCCGTACAGGCTGAAGATCACCGTCGGGATGGCCAAAATCGCCCCCCAGCCCGCCAGGCGTTTCACCACTTCGTTCTGTTTGACCGTCACCAGCGCCAGGTTGACGTGCATGGCGTTGGTCAGCATTTCGCGCATGTCGTCGATATTGCTGACCACCTGATGCGCGTGATCCTGCACATCACGTACATAGGCGCGCAGCTCTTTCGGGATCACCTCTTCGTGCAGGCGGATCAGCTGGTTGCAGATTTCATCCATCGGCAGCGCGGCGTTGCGCAGCGCCAACAGGTGGCGGCGCAGGGTATAGACGTTCTCGATCGCCGCCTGATCGAACTCCGACTGAAACATGTTGGCTTCGATATTCTCGATGGTGCTCTCGAAGCGCGTCACCACGCTGCGGTAGTTGTCCACCACGAAGTCCAACACCGAATAGAGGGCGAAGCCCGGCCCGCGGCACATCTGCTTGCGGTTCTCCTCCGCCTTGGCGCGGATCGGCGCGTAGCTGGGCGAGGCGCCGTGGCGCACCGTCACCAGAAAGTTTTTGCCGACGAAGAAATGGGTTTCGCCGTATTCGATTTCGTCGTTCTCGCCCCACTGCGCGGTTTTCACCACGATGAACAGCGAGTCGCCGTAGGTTTCCAGCTTCGGCCGCTGGTGCGCGCACAGCGCGTCTTCGATCGCCAGATCGTGCAGGCCGAACTCCTCCTGCACCTTGCGCATAAACGCCGGCTCCGGCTGCCGCAGCCCCAGCCAGATGAAGGTATCCGGCTGTTTGACCACCTCGCTGATATCGTTGATGGTCACTTCGCCCAGCCGTTGGCCGGCTTTGTACGCCACACAGTTCACCACCATGCTTTTGCTGTCCATCCGTCCATCCATTAATCAGTCAGGGTTTTGGTAAGAAAATAACACTCATGTTCCACCGGATAATCTTTCAGCGTCATTTGCAGCTGATAGCCGAGTTTTTCGTAGAACGGCCGCGCCTGGAAGCTGAAGGTATCCAGGCGAGCGTAGCGGCAGCCGCGCGCCTGCGCCTCGCGTTCGGCGGCGCGCATCAACCGGCCGCCGAGGCCGCTGCCGCGCTGGGAATCCGCCACCCACAGCCATTCGACGCTCAGCCAGTTGCCCCAGGTTTCGGCGGTCAGCCCGCCGATCACCGTGCCGGCCTCGTCGCGCGCATAGACGCTGAGCGGCTTGCGGTGACGGGCATCGATATGCGGCAGGTTGTAAGCGCGCAGGCCTTGCCTGATCGCATCGAGAGTGTGTTCGTCAATCGCGTCGGTAACGGTAATGTCCATGATTCCTCCTGGGTGATGGGTTAACTTAAGCACACTGCGGCTAAAAGGCAACCTGTTGAAATGTAATGCAAACGACCGCGCCCGCTGAGTGGGCTACACTAAACGGGTCATTTCACCCCCAGGAGGATGCCATGCCCCGATTGACTTTGCTGGCCGGTTTGCTGCTGTGCAGCGGCCTGCTGCACGCCGCGCCGACGGTCAGCCAACTGCAGGACGGCCTGGAACACCCGTGGTCGCTGGCCTTTTTGCCGGCGGAACAAGGCCTGCTTATCACCGAGCGGCCCGGCCGGCTGCGGTTGTGGCAGCAGGGCAAAGGCCTGTCGCCGCCGATCGCCGGCGTGCCGCAGGTTTACGCCGAGGGGCAGGGCGGCCTGCTGGAGGTGTTGCCGGCCCCCGACTTCGCCGCCAGCCGCCGGGTGTACCTCAGCTTCGCCGAACCAGGCGAGGGCGGCAAAGCCGGCACGGCGGTCGGCTACGGCCGTTTGAGCGACGACGGCGCGCGGCTGGAAAACTTCAAGGTGATCTTCCGCCAGCTGCCCAAGCTGTCGGTCGGCAATCACTTCGGCGGCAAGCTGGCGTTCGACAGGCAGGGCTACCTGTTTATCGCGCTGGGCGAAAACAACCAGCGGCCGACGGCGCAGGAGACCGACAAGCTGCAGGGCAAGCTGGTGCGACTGACCGCCGAAGGCGCGGTGCCGCCGGACAACCCCTGGGTCGGCCAGGCCGGCAAACGGCCGGAGGTTTGGTCCTACGGCCACCGCAATCCGCAAGGGCTGGCGCTGAACCCGTGGAGCGGCGCTATCTGGGAACATGAGCACGGCCCGCGCGGCGGCGATGAGCTCAACCTCCCGCTGCCGGGTAAAAACTACGGCTGGCCGCTGGCCACCTACGGCATCAACTATTCCGGCCAGCCGATCCCCGAGGCCAAAGGGGAACGGGTGCCCGGCACCGAACAGCCGCTGCACTATTGGCGGGTATCGCCCGGCCTCAGCGGCATGGCGTTTTATGACGGGCAGCGCTTCCCCGCCTGGCGGCACTCGCTGTTCATCGGCGCGCTGGCGCAAAAGGAACTGATTCGCCTGACGCTGGAAGGCGACAAGGTGGTGGCGGAAGAGCGGTTACTGGGCGATCGCGGCGAGCGCATTCGCGAGGTACGCAGCGGGCCGGATGGCTATCTGTATCTGCTGACGGACGAGCGGGACGGCAAGCTGCTGAAGGTCGGGGCGTCGTAACGCCCCGCAGCGATCAGGTGAGTTCGCTCATCACGCCGCGCTGATAGGCCGGGCGGGCGCGCAGCTGCTGATACCAGCGCTCCATGTTCGGCCGCGGGCGGCGGGCGATCGGCATTTCGAACCAGGCGTAGGCGAAGCTGCCGAGCGGAATATCGCCAAAGCCGAATGCATCGCCGGAGAGGTAAGGCTGGCGTGCCAGCGTCTGTTCGATGACGTCGAAGTGCTTTTCCAGCGTGGCGATCGCCGCTTCGATTTTCGCCATGTCGCGCAATTCCGGCGCGGTGCGGATCAGGCCCCAAAAGACGATGGTGAAGGCCGGGACGATGGTTGAGGTGGTCCAGTCCATCCACTTCTCGGCGGCGGCGCGCGCCTGCAGATCTTGCGGATAGAACGTCGCGTCGCCGAATTTCGCCGCCAGATAGCGCACGATGGTGTTGGATTCCCACAGCACGAAGTCATCGTCCTGCAGCAGCGGCACCAGGCCGTTCGGGTTCAGCGCGCGGTAGCTCTCTTCGTTCACCTTGCCGAACGCGCCGCCGGCGTTGATGTGGGTGTAGCTCAGCCCCAGTTCGGCGGCGCACCACAGCACCTTCCTGACGTTGTTCGAATTCTCACGGCCCCAAATGGTCAGCATGGGATAACTCCGTTAGTGGATTAAGGACCCTCTATACCTACGCCACAAAACGCTATTTGTCACACCGCAGGGCACTTTTTGCCTGCCGCTCAGCGTTCCCAGCGGCACACTTCCCAGCCGTGCTCCGCCGCCAGCGCGCTCAGTTCGCTGTCGGGGTTGATCACCGTGGCGCTGTCGACGAATTGCAGCATCGCCTTATCGTTGAGGGAGTCGCTGTAGCCGTGGCTGTGCTCGAACTTCAGGTGCGGATGCTGCGCCAGCCAGTGCTGCAGGCGGATCACCTTGCCCTGTTGGTAGGTCATGGTGCCGTAGGTGTTGCCGGTGAAGCGGCCGTCGCTGATTTCCACGCCGATCGCCAGCGCATCGTCGGCGCCGAGCTGTTCGGCGATCGGCGCCACCAGGTGCTCGCCGGTGGCGGAGATCACCAGGATGCAGTCGCCGCGCTCGCGGTGCCACTGCAGGCGTTCACGGGCGGCGGGATAGACGCGCGGCAGGATATCGCGCCGGATGTAACGCTGTACCCAGCCGGCCACGGTTTGCACGCTCAGGCCGGCCAGCGGCGCCAGCGTGGCCTGCATGTAATCCTCCATCGACAGCTTGCCCTGATAATAAAGCTGCATCAGCTGCTGCTCCTGCAGCTCCAGCTCCGCCGGCGCGAAGCCCTGGCCGACCAGCCAGCGGATCCACAGGCTGGCGCTGTCATCGTCAATCAGGGTTTCATCCAGGTCGAATAAGGCTAAATCCATCAGTATTTCTCCGGCAGGCAGGGTATGAGGTCGTTTACAGGATAGCGGATAGCGCCCGTCGCCAGCCAGCGGCGTCGGCGAAATTGCGCAGAGCATAAGAAACATTGATGACGGTTTTGCGACAGTTTGTTGAACGTTTGCATAACTTAGAACGCAACAATATTGGCCGCCCCGGCGAGCGCGGTGATAACTATGGAGCAAATGCAGCTACCCGGTAGGGAGTGACAATGTTGATTATTCGCCTGTATGGCAGCCCGATCGTGATTGGGGAAGAAGAGGAACCGCATGATGACGCATCTGACGACGCTGAAGACGCTGCCGCTGCTGGATCTTTCGCAGCTTGACGGCGATGCGCGTCAGCGGCGCGCCTTTCTCGACGATCTGCGCGCGGCGGCCCGCGACGTCGGTTTTTTCTATCTGCGCGGGCACGGCGTGGACGGCGCGCTGAATGCGCGGCTGCAGCAGGGCGCGCGGCAATTTTTCGCGCTGCCGAAAGCCGACAAGCTGGCGGTGCAGATGGTGCATTCGCCGCACTTTCGCGGTTACAACCGGGCGGCGGCGGAGCTCACGCGCGGCCAGCCGGACTGGCGCGAGCAGTTCGATATCGGCGCCGAACGCCCGGCGCTGACGCTGTCTGACGACACCCCGCGCTGGGCGCGCCTGCAGGGGCCAAACCAGTGGCCGGCGGCGCTGCCGACGCTGAAACCGCTGCTGCTGCAGTGGCAACAGGCGATGACCGCCATGTCGCTGCGGCTGCTGCGCGCTTTCGCTTTGGCGCTGTCGTTGCCGGAGCAGGCTTTCGATCGCTTGTATGGCGATAAGCCCAACGAGCACATCAAACTGATTCGCTATCCGGGGCGGGACGCTACCGCCAGCGCACAGGGCGTCGGCGCGCACAAGGACTCCGGGTTTCTCAGCTTCCTGCTGCAGGACGAGCAAAAAGGGCTGCAGGTGGAGGTGAGCGAAGGGCAGTGGCTCGATGCCCAGCCGCGTGAAGACACCTTCGTGGTGAACATCGGCGAGCTGCTGGAACTGGCGACCAACGGCTATCTGCGCGCCACGGTGCACCGGGTGGAAACGCCGCCGGCGGGGCGCGATAGGCTGTCGATCGCTTTTTTCCTCGGCGCGCGCTTGGACGCGGTGGTGCCGTTGTATCAACTGCCGCCGCCGCTGGCGGCGCAGGCGCGCGGCCCGGCCAGCGATCCGCTCAACCCGCTGCTGCGCGACGTGGGGTATAACTACCTGAAAGGCCGCATCCGTTCCCACCCCGATGTGGCGCAGCGCTTTTATCGGGACGTCATCGGCGTCTGAATAGCGGGCACAAAAAAGCCCGGCGCGCCGGCCGGGCTGATGGCGCTTGATGCGGGCGATTATTCCGCCAGCGCCTGCTGCAGATCGGCGATCAGATCTTCCACATCCTCAATCCCCACCGACAGGCGCACCAGCTGCGGCGTGATGCCGGTTGCCAGGCGCTGTTCCAGCGGAATGGAGGCGTGCGTCATGCTGAACGGCTGGCTGATCAGGCTTTCCACGCCGCCCAGGCTTTCCGCCAGGGTGAACAGGCGCGAACGCTTGATGACCCGGCGCGCATAGGCGTCGTCGCCTTTCAGCCGCACCGAGATCATGCCGCCGAAGCGCGTCATCTGGCGCGCCGCCAGCGCGTGCTGCGGATGGCTAGGCAGGCCGGGATAGTAGACGTTTTCCACCTGCGGCTGGCTCTCCAGCCACTGGGCGATGCGCAGCGCGCTGTCGCTGTGGCGCTGCATGCGCAGTGCCAGGGTGCGAATGCCGCGCAGCGTCAGGAAGCTGCTGAACGGATCGAGAATGCCGCCGACCGCGTTTTGCAGGAAACCGAGCTGTTCCGCCAGCGCCGGGTTATCCCCCACCGCCGCGACGCCGGCCACCACGTCGGAGTGGCCGTTGAGGTATTTGGTGGCGGAGTGCACCACCACGTCAAAGCCCAGATCCAGCGGGCGCTGCAGATACGGCGAAGCGAAAGTATTGTCCGCCACGCTGATAAGCTGATGCTTTTTAGCGATCGCGGCGATGGCGCTCAGATCCGCCAGCTTCAGCAGCGGGTTGGTCGGGGTCTCTACCCAGATCATTTTGGTATCCGGCTCGATAGCCTGTTCCAGCCCGGCGAGATCCGCCGGTGACACGTAGGTGACGCGCAGGCCGGCGGTGCGGCTGCGCACTTTTTCCAGCAGGCGATAGGTGCCGCCGTACAGATCGTCTACCGCTACCAGGTGGCTGTCCTTATCGAGCAGCTCCAGCACCGTGGAGCAGGCCGCCAGGCCGGAGGCGAAGGCGTAGCCGCGGCTACCGCCTTCCAGTTCGGCGATGGCACTTTCCAGCGCGGTGCGCGTCGGGTTGGCGCTGCGGGAGTATTCGTAGCCGGTATGCTCGCCCGGCGCCGGTTGGGCGTAGGTGGAGGTGGCGTAAATCGCCGGCATCACGGCGCCGGTGGCGTCCGGGGTGTAACCGGCGTGAACGGTCAACGTATCAAACTTGGCCATAATGGGTCCTTATTAACGTAATTTTTGGCGCCAGGCGTTAAGCACGTCTGTGCGGGTAATCAGGCCGAGGAAGCGCTCGCCGTCGAGCACCACCGCGACGTGGCCATGGTTGAAGGTGGCCTGCAATTCTTCGTAGCCGGCTTCTTTTTGCAGCGTATGGACCCGCTTGGTCATTGCGCTGCCGGCCGACAGGCTGAAGTGGGCGGCGTCGGCCTGGACGGCGTTCAGCAGATCCCACTCATCGATCAGGCCGACCACCCGATCGCCTTCCAGCACCGGCAGCTGCGAGATGTCGTACAGCCGCATGCGGGCGTGCACAATCGCCAACGTGTCGTCCGGCGCGGCAGAAACGGCCGCGCCTTCGTCGTGGCGGTAGGCGATCAGATCGCGCAGATCGCCGTGCTGCGGTTTGCTCAACAGGCCCTGTTCCAGCATCCAGTGGTCGTTATACATTTTAGACAGGTATTTGTTGCCGCTGTCGCAGACAAAGGTCACTACCCGCTTGGGTTCGGTCTGTGCGCGGCAGTAACGCAGCGCGGCGGCCAGCAGGGTGCCGGTGGACGATCCCGCCAGCACGCCTTCCTTGCGCAGCAGATCGCGCGCGGTGGTGAAGGCTTCTGCGTCGCCGATGCGGTAAGCGTTGCGAACCTGGTCAAAGTCGCTGAGCGGCGGGACGAAGTCTTCGCCGATGCCTTCCACCAGCCAACTGCCCGCTTCGCCGATGTGACCGTTGTCGAGATAGTCCGCCAGTATTGAACCCGCAGGGTCGGCCAGCACGAATTCCGTCTGCGGCGAAACCTCGGCGAAATAGCGGCTCAGCCCGCCCAGCGTGCCGCCGGAGCCGACGCCAACCACGATAGCGTCCACGTCCTGCTCCATCTGCCGCCACAGCTCGGGGGCGGTGGTGGTGGTATGGGCCGCCGGGTTGGCCGGGTTGTTGAACTGATCGATATAAAAGGCGCCGGGGATCTCCCCGGCCAGGCGTTTGGCGTAATCCTGATAGTAAGCCGGATGCCCCTTGCCGACGTCCGAACGGGTCAGCTGCACTTCCACGCCCAGCGCGCGCAGGTGGAAGATCTTCTCGCGGCTCATCTTGTCCGGCACCACCAGCAGCAGCTTATAGCCTTTCAGCGCCGCCACCAGCGCCAATCCCAGGCCGGTATTGCCGGCGGTGGCTTCGATGATGGTGCCGCCCGGCTGCAGCTTGCCGTCGCGCTCGGCCTGTTCGATCATCGACAGCGCTACGCGGTCTTTGATCGAACCGCCGGGGTTTTGATTCTCCAGCTTGACGAACAGCCGGCACGGGCCGGTATCGAACCGGGTCAGTTCCAGCATCGGGGTATTGCCAATCATCTCGATGACGGAATGGGGGATCGCCATGACTCATCTCCAGGATTATTCGGTATAAAAGTCGTTATATGGATGATAGCGCTGAGGATAAGCGCTTTAAAAAGAACAAATAACGGTTCTATATGCCATTATGGAATATATTAATCTTTTTTAGACGTATAGATGCGCAGATGTTTAGCGGTGCAGATGCTTGGCCGTGTAGCCGTGGGTGGGTGCAAAAATGTGCGTCGCGATGCTTTTTTGAACGATAAGCGGGGGCCTGCGTACAGTTATGTAAAAATGCTGAAAATTCACGCTAAACCCTGCAAAAATAAGATAAATCACATAAACTCACAGCAAGGGCATTTTCGGTGCGTTGCGTTACCCGCTATGGGCGCCGCAGGGGGTTGCGGCCGGCACGCGCGCACCGGGCCACTCTCGCTGGTTGGCTTAAAACGTGAACATGTTTGAAAGTTAACGCTATTTCAATGATTTGAATGGACACTCTGGCGACGTCATGATGAAAAAAAACTTATCCACTTCCCTGAAAAAACTGACCTTCAGCGTAGGCATCCTGTTGCTGGCCGCCCCGGCCGTGCATGCGGCCGAGCCGCCGGCGCCGCCGCAGGTAGACGCCAAGGCCTTCATTCTGATGGATTACAACAGCGGCAAGGTGTTGACCGAAGGCAATGCCGACACCCGCCTCGATCCCGCCAGCCTGACCAAGATCATGTCCAGCTACGTGATTGGGCAGGCGATCAAGGCCGGCAAGATCAAGCCGGAAGACATGGTCACCGTCGGCAAAGACGCCTGGGCGCCCGGCAACCCGGCGCTGCGCGGTTCTTCGCTGATGTTCATCAAGCCGGGCGATCAGGTGCCGGTGCTGGAGCTGAATAAAGGCATCGTGATCCAGTCGGGCAACGACGCCAGCATCGCGCTGGCGGACTACGTGGCGGGCAGCCAGGATTCGTTCGTCGGCCTGATGAACAATTACGCCAAATCTCTGGGGCTGCAGAACACCCACTTCCTGACGGTGCACGGCCTGGATGCGGAAGGGCAGTACAGCACCGCGCGCGACATGGCGCTGCTGAGCCAGGCGCTGATCCGCGACGTGCCGGACGAATACGCGCTGCATAAAGAGAAAGAATTCACCTTTAATAAGATCCGCCAGATTAACCGTAACCGCCTGCTGTGGAGCAGCAACCTGAACGTCGACGGCATCAAGACCGGTTACACCAGCGGCGCCGGCCACAACCTGGTGGCGTCGGCCACCGACGGCCCGATGCGCCTGATCTCGGTGGTGCTGGGCGCGCCGAGCGATCGCGTGCGCTTTAGCGAAAGCGAAAAGCTGCTGACCTGGGGCTTCCGCTTCTATGAAACCGCGACGCCGATCAAGGCCGATAAGCCGTTCGTCACCCAGAAAGTGTGGTTCGGCGACGTCAGCGAAGTGCCGCTCGGCGTGGCGAAAGACGCCTCGGTCACCATTCCGAAAGGGCAGATGAAAAACCTGAAGGCCAGCTACAAGCTGACCCAGCCGACGCTGGAAGCGCCGCTGGCGAAAAACCAGGTGGTCGGCACCATCGATTTCCAGCTGGACGGCAAGACCATCGAACAGCACCCGCTGGTGGTGATGCAAGAGGTGAAAGAGGGCAACTTCTTCAGCCGCATCTGGGATATGGTGATGATGAAGCTGAGCCAGTGGTTCGGCGGGATCTTCGGCTGAATACCCTGATGTGAGGAGCGCGCCCCGGGCGCACGATCCTCGACCTGGCCGCAACTGAGAGGTTGCGGCTTTTTTTTCGCGATTTTTTGGGGGCGGTGATTAAAAGTAGTCCACCAGCATGGTGGCGCCGCTGGTGAAATCGCCTTCCGCCAGGGTGACGGCGCTGTTTTTCACCGGCACCGCATCAAGCGTCGGCGGATTGGCGTAGTCGATGTTCAGCGGCGTATTGATGGCGAAGGCCTTACCGTTGGCCAACAGTTTGATGCCCAATCCATTGACGCTGCTGGTTAACACGCTGCCGTCGAAGGCCGCCGCGCTGCCCATGATCTTCATTTTCAGCTGGCGGCTGTTATCCAGAAACTCGCATTTGATGCTGTAATCGATGCGTTGCATATAGCGATTGCCGTCGATGCGTTTGATGCCGACCTTGCCGAAGTCGATATCGATGGTGCGCCCGTCGTTGATCACGCAAGGCGGAGGCGCCACCACGGTGGCGGTGATGTTGACCTTGGTGCCCTGGTCGGCGGCCTGAGCCGCGGCGCTAATCAGGCTCAGCGCCCACAGCAAAGCGCAGCGCGTTTTACTCGTCATGTTCATTCTGGCTCCCGTCTCAAGGTGCGCTGAAGATCAGCGTGGCCGAACCCGACAGCGGGCCGGTGGCGATGCTGGTGTAAGGGACATTGTTCTTTACCGGTACAAAGGTCACGGTATCGTTGCCCTGGCCGTTGACGATGCGCGTTCTGAAGGCGTTGTTCGGCTTCACCACCGCGCCGTTGTACATCATCGCCACGCCGACGTTAGGATTGGTGGTCTTGATAAAGTCGCTGGAGAAGCCGCTGGCATCGCTGACCATGCGGATCAGAATATCCTGCGTCGCGCTCTGGTCGTCGCATTGGTAGCTGAGCGCTTTGTCCTGTTTTATCTGGGCATCATTGGCGCTCTGGGTCAGAAAGTCCTGACGGATCTGGCCGAAGTCGACGTTAATCTGCTGGCCGTTGTTGATGGTGCAACTGGTGGTGACGAAGTAGGCGTCGTTGTCGGCGATCAGGCGCCAGCGATAAACGCCGCACTGTGGGCAACCCGGCTGATCGTTGGTCTGAATAAAGTTGATTTGGCCGATGACGTCGCCCTTGTTCACCTTGATGTCCGGCGTTGGGAAACGGTTCAACACGATATAGACCCGGATGGCGACCGACTGGGTTTGCAGGCCGGTAAGGCTGAGTACGCTGATGCCTGATGGCACCGGGGAGTTGTAATCGCTGCCGTTGATGGTGGTGCCGCTGCCGATGGCGCCAAAAATCGCACTGTTCATCGACAGCGCCGGGCTGTCGGTTTTGAGATAGTCATACCAGCTCGCGACGTCGTTTTTACAGGTGACCTGGCTGACGTTGACGATTTCGTTTTTGCCATAAGAAAGCTGTGGCCCGATGCGTACCCGGACGTCAACCGGCGTGGTCGAGCCCCCGGGTGGAATCAGTCCGCCATCGGACGTGCGGCAGGTAAACGCGTTGGCGTTGCCAATCAGCATGAAGAAAGATAATGCCAGGCAGCAACGTAAAAATAGCAGGGCTGTTTTTCTCACGATAATATCCCAATATATATAAATAGTGTGCGGCGTTACTCCGCAATGAAATATTGCCAATCAGGCCGGCTGGCCATATTTATTCCGTTAAAGGGGAGTGAGGGGCATCGCTGTTGGAGATGCCGTCGTTATCACCGTTCAGCAACGCGGTGGGATACCACCTCAATGAGTTGTTGATAGAGCCGTCCGTCACAATCACTTTTTTCCGGGAGACAAGATCCAGCAAAAGCCGCCGCGCCCGGTAAACACCGACGTTGACGGCATTGGCCAGTTGCCGCGTCGATAGCCATTGCTGCTGTGGCGGCAACCCGCCGATAGGGCACTTACGGGGCGACTGCGCGAATAATGTTTGCAGCAGATCGTGCTGCAATTGCCGTATTTCCTTTTGTTTCGGAGATAACGCTTCCATAGCACTTCCTCTGTATTCCGATTGCCGTATTCCTAAGAAAAAACAAACTTTCGCTGCCTACCAACAACGAGGTAAAACGCGAACAAAGAAAATTCCTATCTATTTATCAGGATTGAAAAAAAAGGCGTTGCCCGCCCCGTTTTTACCTGTGCTTAGGCAGGGGTGGCGTCACGCTGAAACCTAAAATTTTGGTTTATTATATTCACAAAGCGCCACTTTGCGATCTGATTACTTGGGAATCCAAGAAAAACAGGATATTGCTCTATAAAAGCATCTTTTACGATCTATGAGGCTAAAAATAACAGTAAATTAACTTCAATTAGGAAATAAATTGCGAATGTTCGCCTTGATCAAAAAAAGACTTTTTTTGCCGAGAGGCATTTGCCAGAATATTCATCGCCGGACAAGAAGGACGGATTAGAAAGTATTGGCCTCTGCTTGTTGTGATTTCGTTTATTTTTATATGACGGATTAATTAATGGGTGGGCCGCTGCAGACTTGCCGTTATCGACGTATTTATTGTCGATGCCTTTGGGTTTTGGCAGTTAACCAACCAGCAAGATGCTAAAGAATCAGGGCTGCGCACATATAAGCGCGAGCAGGTTTCCTGTTGCTCTTTTTCTTGATTGGAATATGCATTTTTTCTTATAAGGAATATAGGTTCTATGAAACTTAACAAAATCATGATGGCTGCAGTGATTGCATTTGGCGCAAGTTCTTTTGCACAGGCAGCCGATCAGGGACACGGTAAGGTCACCTTCACGGGCTCTATTATTGATGCGCCATGCTCTATTGCGCCCGAGTCGATCGATCAGACCGTAGATCTGGGCCAGGTTTCCAACGTGGCGTTGAAAAACGGCGGCAAATCCAACCCGCGTCCGTTTGAGATCAAACTGGAGCAGTGCGACATCACCACGCTGAAAACCGTTAAAACCACCTTCAGCGGCGTCGCATCGTCCACCGACAAGGATCTGTTGGGTATCGCGGGCACCGCCAGCGGCGCCGGCGTAGCCATCTCTTACAATGGCCAGCCGATCAAACTGGGTGAAGCGACTACCGCGCAGACCCTGAATACCGGCAACAACACCCTGCATTTCGCCGCCTACCTGCAGGGCGAAGGCGCTTCCGCCGCCATCGTTCCGGGTGATTTCACTGCCGTAGCCGATTTCACCCTGGCTTATCAGTAAGTGAGCCCGAAGGCTTAATCAACCAGGCATGGGGTTCGCCGCATGCCTGGTGAATCTCCCTGTCAAAGGAATGTCGCGATGTTTTTACCAAGGAATCGAGCGGGTGCCGTTCTTTTGGCGTCGTTGGCGTTTGCGCCCGGCCATGCAACTTCCGCCGCGCAGGGGTGGGGCAAAGTCAACATGCACGGCGCCATTATCGACACCGCCTGCGCCATTGCCGCCGGCAGCCGCGATCAGACGATCGATATGGACACTATTCCTCTCGGGCAGATCATTCGTGACGGCCAGGGGATGACCAAACCTTTCAGTATCGAATTGGTCAATTGCGTTTTGGAACGGCCGGAAAACAAGCCTGACTGGAAATTCTTTCAGGTCACGTTTGATGGTTATGCGGAAGGCGCTCTGTTTGGCGTACAGGGCGATGCGCGCGGCGTTGCATTGGAGATAAAAGACAGCAGCGGCACGGCGGTTATTCCAGGGAAACCTTTGCCGATGGAGGGAATAATACCGGGGAACCGAGTGCTGAATTATTCCATGACGTTGATGCCGAATCACCAGCCGTTGAAGGTGGGAGCGTATTTTTCCACAGTGCGTTTTAAGCTGGATTATTTTTGATTTTTTCTCGTACTGACGGTTAATTCGTTATTGAAAGGACTTTATTATGCTTTCACCGGCAGGGAAGTTATTTCGTCTTCAGGCCTTGGGGCTTTGCGTTGCCCTTTCTCTCGGAAATCCAATCGCGTTGGTCTATGCCGCCGACGTGATTCAATTCAATACCGACGTATTGGACATCAACGATCGCAAAAATATCGATCTGAGCCAATTCACGCGCAGCGGCTACATCATGCCGGGCGTTTATACCATGGTGGTGCACGTCAATAAGAACGATCTGCCGGAACAGCCGGTGACGTTTATGGCGCCCGAGAACGATCCTAAAGGCAGCGAAGCCTGTCTTTCGCCGGAGTTGGTCAACCAACTGGGGCTGAAAGAAAAACTGTTAAGCACGCTGAACTGGACGCACGGCGGCCGTTGCCTTGACGCCTCCAGCCTGGCGGGGATGGAAGCCCGCGGCGATCTTGCCAGCTCTTCGCTGTATCTCAACATTCCTCAGGCCTATCTGGAATACAGCTCGGAAAACTGGGACCCGCCTTCGCGCTGGGATGATGGTATTCCTGGGCTGCTGTTTGACTATAACGTCAACGCCCAAACGCAAAAACATCAGAAGGGCGGCAGCAGTTACAGCCTGAGCGGCAACGGCACCGGCGGCGCCAACCTGGGTGCCTGGCGTCTGCGCGCCGACTGGCAGGCCAACCTCAACCATCAGACCGGCTCTTCTCAGCCGACCGATAAACAGTTCGACTGGAGCCGCTATTACGCCTACCGGGCGATCCCGGCGCTGCGTTCGCGGCTGACAATGGGTGAGGATTACCTGAACTCCGACATTTTCGACAGCCTGCGCTTTACCGGTGTCAGTCTGCGATCCGACGACAGCATGTTGCCGCCCAACCTGCGCGGCTATGCGCCGGAAGTGACCGGCGTGGCGAAAACCAACGCCAAGGTGGTGGTCAGCCAGCAGGGGCGCGTGCTGTATGAAACGCAGGTGGCGGCGGGGCCGTTCCGCATTCAGGACATCAACGATGCGGTTTCCGGCGAGCTGGACGTGCGCGTCGAAGAGCAGGACGGCAGCGTGCAGGAGTTCAAGATGAACACCGCCAACATCCCTTATCTGACGCGGCCGGGTACGGTGCGTTACAAGCTGGCGACGGGCAAGCCGTCGGAGTGGGGGCGCCATCTGCGCGGGCCGATGTTCGGCACCGGCGAGTTCTCCTGGGGGATCAGCAACGGCTGGTCGCTGTACGGCGGGGGCATCGCCGGCGGCGATTACAACGCGCTGTCGCTGGGGATCGGGCGCGATCTGATGGCGCTGGGGGCGCTGTCGTTCGATGCCACGCAGTCGCGTGCGCGTTTGCCGCAGGATGGCACGCTGACCGGCGGTTCGTACCGGCTGAGCTATTCGAAGAACTTCGATGAATACGACAGCCAGGTCACCTTCGCCGGTTACCGCTTCTCTCAGGAAGACTTCATGAGCATGGGGGACTACCTGGATGCGCGTTACGAAGGGGGGCGCAGCGGCAAGAGCAAGGAGATGTACACCATCACCTTCAACAAACAGTTCCGCGATCTGGGGCTGAGCACTTATCTCAACTACAGCCACCAAACCTACTGGGATCGGGCGCCGAACGATCGTTACAACCTGATGGTGTCGCGCTACTTCGACATCGGCGATTTCAAAAGCGTCAGCGTGTCGCTGTCGGCCTATCGCAACCGTTACAACGAGCGCAACGACGACGGGATGTATCTGTCGCTGTCGCTGCCCTGGGGCAGCGCGGGCACGCTCAGTTACAACATGACGCTCGATCGCGAAGAGAACGCCCACCGGGTCGGGTACTACAACCGGGTCGATGAACACAACAACTATCAGATCAGCGCCGGCGCCGCACGCAGCGGAGCGACGGCCAGCGGTTATTACAGCCATCAGGGCGACATGGCGCAGATCAACGCCAACGCCAGCTACCAGGCCGGCCGCTACAGCGCCGTCGGCATCGGCGCACAGGGCGGCCTGACAATGGCGGCTGAAGGAGCGGTGCTGCACCGCGTCAATACGCCGGGCGGCACGCGTTTGCTGCTCGATACCGAAGGCGTCGCCGGTGTGCCGGTGCGTGGCTACGGCAGTACGGTGCTGACCAACCGTTACGGCAAGGCGGTGGTGGCGGATGTAAACAGTTACTACCGCAACAAGGCCAGTATCGATCTCAACAGCCTGAGCGACAACGTCGAGGCGACGCGTTCGGTGGTGCAGGCCACGTTGACCGAGGGGGCCATCGGCTACCGCAAGTTTGAGGTGATTGCCGGCGAGAAGGCGATGGCGATCGTCAAGCTGGCGGACGGCAGCGAGCCGCCGTTCGGCGCCACGGTGCTGAATGCCCGCAAACAGGAGACCGGCATCATCAATGACGGCGGAAGCGTTTACCTGTCCGGCCTCAATCCCGGCGAGCGCATGAGCGTGCACTGGAACGGCGCGGCGCAGTGTGAAATCCAGCTGCCGGCGCCGCTGCCGGCCGAAATGTTGATGAACACGTTGCTGCTGCCTTGCCGTCCTCTTGCCGGCGACAAGCCGGCGGCCGACGCCAACTGACATACACCCGGCGGAGTGCGCTCCGCCGCTAAACCGCCGGGGCGGGCTCGTCCGCTTCCGGCCGACTGGAACCGTGAAGACATGATGAATCTGACTATGACCAGAAAGACCGTTTTCCTTGTGGGCCCGCTCGCCGCCGCGTTGACGATCGGCGCGGTCAGCCTGCCCGCTCATGCGGCCATCGCGCTGGATCGCACGCGCGTGATTTTCGACGGCGACCTGAAAACGGTCAGTCTCAACATCAGTAACCAGAACAAACAGTTGCCGTATCTGGCGCAGGGATGGATCGAAGACGATCGCGGCAACAAGATCCAAAGCCCTTTCACCGTGCTGCCGCCGGTGCAACGGGTGGAACCGGGCAAACCGAGCCAGGTGAAGATCCAGTCGCTGCCGGCGGCGCGTCAGCTGCCGCAGGACAGGGAGACGCTGTATTACTTCAACCTGCGCGAGATCCCGCCGCGCAGCAATAAGCCGAACACGCTGCAGATAGCGCTGCAGACGCGCATCAAAATGTTTTATCGCCCGGCGGCGCTCGCCCCGAAAAAGAATGCCGCACCGTGGCAGGAGCAGCTGACGCTGACCCGGCAGGGCGACAAGTACGTAGTGAACAACCCGACCCCGTATTACGTGACGATCGTTGAGGCGAGCGCCGGCAAGGGCGGGAAAGGGGCGGCGGGCTTTGAACCGCTGATGGTGGCGCCGAAGGCCAGCGCCCCGCTGAACGTCTCCGCCGCGAGCCTCGGCAACGGGCCGTCGCTGGCGTACATCAACGATTACGGTGGGCGGCCGCAGTTGAACTTCCGCTGCGCCGGCAATGCCTGCCAGGTCGTGCCGGTCGCCAAATGACGAGCCGCGCCAGCAGGGAAGACAGAGTGAACACAGCGGAGTGAACGAATCATGCAACGAAAGATCCCCATGTTGTTGGGAAAAGCCTATGAACGTCATCAGCGACGCACTATCGGCCTGACGGTGTTGGCCGCGCTGATGGTGCCGCTGACGGCGGGCACGATGCTGATGCTGATGCCGCCGGCCCGCGCGGTGGACAACTGGGAGGTGGAGGGCGCGAACGGCACGCTCCACGTCTACGGCGCGTTGACGGAAAGCGCCTGCAGTCTGGAAATGACCACCGCTCGTCAGGAAGTGTGGCTGGGGGAGACGGGAACGGCGCATTTTCAGCGCCCGGGCGATCGCGGCACGCCGGTGGCGTTCGAGCTGACGCTGAAAGACTGCCTGCGGGCGCCGGCGAGCAACCGCGACGCCTGGACCGGGGTGCTGGCCTGGAGCGGCAGCCAGCCTGCGGTGTCCGTGGCGTTTGCCGCGCCGACGGATGACGACGCGCCGAGCCTGGTCAGGGTCGCCGGCGTCACCGGCTTGGGGTTGCAGTTGGCGGATGCCAGCGGCCTGCCGGTGCGCCTCGGCGCGCGTAACAAACCGATCTTGCTGACGCCGGGGCAAAACACCCTGACGTATACGGTGACGCCGGTGCGCACCCCGGCGACGCTGAGCGCCGGCGCCTACCGTGCGGCGATCGATTTCCGCCTTTATTACGACTAATACGCCGCTTGCGCCGAGCCGGCGCAAGCCTAACCAAAGGGAGTGGCGTCATGCGCGCGACAGAGACGAACCGGCGCCGGAGCGCGCTGTTGGGGGCAGGCATGGTCATGGTGGCCGGCATGATGGCGCAGCCGGCGGACGCGGCGGAAAACATGCGCTTTCACGGGACGCTGGTGGCCGAGCCGTGCGTCATTCAGCCGGGAGATGAGGATATCCAACTGGATTTCGGCACCATCGTCGACAAATACCTGTATCTGAACACCCGCACCCATAGCCAAACCTTCGCGTTGCACCTGACCGAGTGCGATCTCAGCCTGGGCAATACGGTGGCCATTACGTTTACCGGCACCGAGAACGCCAAACTGCCCGGCCTGCTGGCGCTGGATGCCGGCAGCATGGCTTCGGGGATCGGCATCGGGTTGGAGGACAGCAGCGGCAAGGCGCTGCCGCTCAATCGCGCCAGCGATAAATTCCGCCTGAATGCCGGCAACACCACGCTCACGCTGCAGGCCTATGTGCAGGGGGAACCGGAGGCTATCCAAACGAAGACCATCGGCCGCGGCACCTTCAGCGCGGTGGCCACTTTTACGCTGGAATACGAATAAGCGTCTACAAGGACAAAAAACGCAATGATGATAAAGCCCCTCAATCGCACCCTGCGCATGGGCCTGCTGTGCCTGTTGGCGTTGAGCGCCGCCGCCTGTCAAAACCAAAAATCGGGCAAACCCGCTGTGAACACCCAAAATCAGGCTGTGCAAGCGCCGTCAGAAGAGGCTTTGCGCAAGCAGCGTGAGGCCGAGCAGCTGCAGCAGTGCCAGCAGCAACTGGGCGCATTGCGCACCATCAACGAGAAACAATATCAGCGCTATAAACAGGCCTTCGACAGCCTGATGAGCGGCGCTTCGCAGTACGCCAATCTGCGCGCCCGGGTAAACGGCGACACGCAGGAGACGGTGGATGCGCTGTATCGCTACAAGGTCAACTATCTGTGTGCCGGGGTGAATCAGGCGGTGTTGACCGGGCTGGCGGATCGCGGAGAGCAGGTTAAATGAGGATGCGTCTGCTCGGCTGTGTCGCTCTGCTGTTCACCGGCGTTGCGCAGGCGGACGACGGCGTGCCGGCGCTGCTGCAGTTTGCCGAGCAGTATCAACGGCAGAGCACCGGGCCGAAGAGCGAAAACGCGGCGCCCGCCGACCGCGCGTCGGGGCAAAAAAAGCGTGAGCCGGCGAAGCGCCCGTCGGACACCCAACAGCCGGCTTCACCGGCCAAAGCTTTTACGCTGAGCCAGGCATTATTGGCGCGTGACCAACAGCTGGCGCGCCAGCGAATGGAACTGACGATGTTGCGCCAGGAACTTGCCGCGCTGCGGGCGGAGAAAGCGGCGCCACCCGTCGCGACGTTGCCGGACTCGTCAACGCTGCAACAGTGGATCGCCGGGCTGGGCGCCGCCTGGCGCGGTTCGCCCGATGCCCAGCGCGCCGAGGCGCTGCTGCGTCAGGCGACGCAGGAAACCGCCAAAACCAAAGCGGCGGCGATGCAGGCCGAACGGCGCGCCAGCGAGCTGGAGTCCGCCGCACAGGCATCGGCACAGACGCTTGCACAACGCCAGCGTGAGCACCAGGAGGCGCTGCACGCTCTGCGCGCCGCGTTGGAAGCGAGTGAGCAGAAGCGAGCCGCTGAGCAGAAGGCGACCCAGCAGGCGCGCGAGGCGCTGTTGGCGCTGCATCAGCGGCTGCAATGGGAGATGACGCCGGAGCAGTTGAAGGATGAACGCAAGCGTTTGTCCTACGCGGCGGGCAGTGCGCTGGGGCGCGACATTCAGGGGGTAGTGGCGGAGCGTCAAAGCTGGGGCGTACCGGTGGATCGCGACAGCCTGTTGGCGGGCGTCATCGATAGCGTGTCGGGGCGTTTGCAGCTGTCGCCGGATGAACTGAATGCGCTGACGGCGCAGGCGGATGCCGCCGCCGTGGCCGCGCGTGAGAAACGCGTTAACGAACAGCGGCGGCGTGACGAAGATTACCTGGCGCAGTTCCGTCAACAAAAGGGCGTTAAGCCGTCGGCGATGGGCTTCTGGTATCGGGTGGATTACGCCGGGGAGGGGGCGTTGGCGCCAACGGCGGTGGTCGATGTGGTGGTGAAGGAGAAACTGACCGACGGCACGGTGATCCAGGATATGGAACTGAGCGGCAAGGTGCTGTCGCAACCGCTGTCCGAATATCCGCCGCTGTTTCGGGAGGCGATAAGCCATCTGCATAACCACGGTTCGCTGACGATGGTCGTGCCGCCGGCGCTGGCCTACGGCGAAACCGGCTATCCGCCGAAGGTGCCGCCCAACGCCACCATGGTTTATGAATTACGCATCGACAACAGCCAGGCACCGGCAAAGGGTGCCAAGGCGGTTAAACGGGAAGCCGACACGGCGGGAGGGCAGGGATGAACACCATGATAAAAATCGCGCTATTTGATGAAAACCGTTACTTCAGCGCTGGTTGGCAGGAGGCCCTGGCGCTGCACTTCAGCACTTACGGCAAGCGCACGCTGTTACTGGATGCGCAGCAGGTTCACGAAGCCGATCTGGTGTTCTGCTATTTTCCTCCCGGCGTGCAAAGCTGTTTTTGTCACTTCTTTGAGGCGCAGGCTGCGGGGCGCCAAACGCTGTATTTCTCGTTGCGAACGCCGGAGGGGCGGCATAAACGCACCGCCGGCACTCGCTGCGCGCTGGAGGCCGGCGTCATCTACCACGATACGCCGCTGGTATCGGCGCTGTATCAGGTGAACGCTGAGTTGGAGCGGCGCAGCAAATGGCCGGGCAGGCCGAGTTGTGGCATGAACTGCGTATGCCAGCACCGAGGCCTGACGCTGCGCGAACAGGAGATCATGCGCTGCATGACGCGGGAGATGGGAGTGACGCAAATCGCACGGATGCTGGACATCAGCGTGAAAACCGTCAGCAATCACAAGATGAGCGTTATGCGCAAGATGGGGTTCCGGCGTAATGCCGAACTTTACGGCTGGCTGCGGCACAGCGCCCGTCCCGGCGCCGTGGGGGCGCGAGCCGGCATTCAGCCTGGCATTGCGGTAGGGAAGGCGCAGCACTGAGACGGCGCCGGCCCAATCGGAGCGGCCGGCGCCTTAAGTGCCTCGCCGTGGCGGTCAGTTGCAGGCCACGACCTTGATCGCCAGCCCGCCCTGTGAGGTTTCGCGGTATTTGGCGTTCATGTCTTTGCCGGTTTCGTACATGGTTTCGATCACCTTATCCAGACAAACTCGCGGTTCGCTGGTGCGGCGCATCGCCATGCGTGCGGCGTTGACCGCCTTGACGGCGGAAATGGCGTTACGCTCGATGCAGGGCACCTGAACCTGGCCGGCGAGCGGATCGCAGGTCAGCCCCAAATGGTGCTCCATGGCAATCTCCGCCGCGATGCACACCTGCGCCGGGCTGCCGCCCAGCAGCTCGGTCAACCCGGCCGCCGCCATCGAACAGGCCACGCCCACTTCCCCCTGGCAGCCCACTTCGGCGCCGGAGATCGAGGCGTTCATCTTGTACAGCGCGCCAATCACGCCGGATGCCAGGAAGTAACGGGTGTAGGAGTTGGCGTTTACCGGACGGATGAACTTGTCGTAGTAAGCCAGCACCGCAGGAATGATGCCGCAGGCGCCGTTGGTCGGCGCGGTGACCACGCGGCCACCGGCGGCGTTTTCTTCGTTGACCGCCAGCGCGAACATGTTGATCCAATCGACCACGTTCATCGGGTCGATATTGTTCTTGTCTCCGGTCACCAGAATGCGGCGCAGCGCGGCGGCGCGGCGCGGCACCTTCATCGGGCCGGGCAGCAAGCCTTCGGTGTTGATGCCGCGCTCGATACCGGCGCTCATCACCTGCCAGACGTCGGCGAAGTGCGCGTCGATATCGGCCTTGCTGCGCAGCGCCAGCTCGTTCTGCATCACCAGGCCGGACAGCGACAGCCCGGTGTCTTTGCAATGCTGCTGCAGATCGTGCGCCGATTTGAACGGGTAGGGCACCGGCGTGGCGCCCTCGGCAGACTGGCCGAAGTGCTCTTCGTCGACGATGAAACCGCCGCCGATCGAGTAATAGGTTTTGCTGTGCAGCAGGCGCTCACCGGCGAAGGCGCGGATGCGCATGCCGTTTTCGTGCAGCGGCAGGTTATCGCTGTGGAAATTCATGCCGCCGTGATGCGGGAAATCCACCTCGTGATGGCCGTTGGCCAGCGGCAGGCGGCCGCGCTGTTCGACGTCGCGAATAAAGCCGGGAATGCTGTCGATGTCCACGTCGTGCGGCAGGTTGCCGGCCAGGCCCATGATGATGGCGATATCGGTGTGGTGGCCTTTACCGGTCAACGACAGCGAACCGTACACGTCGACCACCACGCGGGTGGTGTCCTGCAACTGCTGGTGGGCGATCAGATCGTCGACGAACTGTTTGCCGGCTTTCATCGGGCCAACGGTGTGGGAACTGGATGGGCCGATGCCAATTTTGAAAATATCGAAAACGCTGACCATGGTCTCGCCTCCTTCTTCAGGTTTCAGGCGGTGAATACGAATGGGGGAGTGCGGGAGGGCCGGCGCGCAGCGGCGCCGGCCGGACGTGATTAGCCGAGCAGGCTGAACACGATAGCAGAGATGGCGATCAGACCCATCACAACCACGAACACGTTGCTGATGTGGCCGCTGTACTTGCGCATGGCAGGCACTTTACGGATGGCATACATCGGCATCAGGAACAGCAGCATGGCGATGATTGGGCCGCCCAGGGTTTCGATCATGCCCAGGATGCTTGGGTTCAGGGTGGCGACGATCCAGGTGGTCACCAGCATGAAGATAGCGGTCATGCGGTTCAGCTTGGCGGTGCTGACGGTTTTACCGCGGCTCTTCATCGACTTGGCAACCAGGCCGTTGAAGCCTTCACGCGCGCCCAGGTAGTGGCCCAGGAACGATTTGGTGATGGCGACGAAGGCGATAACCGGCGCGATGTACTCGATCATCGGGTTGTTAAAGTGGTTAGCCAGGTAAGACAGAATCGAGATGTTCTGCGCCTTGGCTTCCGCCAGGTTTTCCGGCGTCAGGCTCAGCACGCAGCTGAACACGAAGAACATCACGGTCAGCACCATCATGATGTGTGCGTAGGCCAGAATGCGGGAGCATTTCTTCTCGGCGTCTGCGCCGTACTCTTCGCGTTTGGCGACGGCGAAGGCGGAGATGATCGGCGAGTGGTTGAAGGAGAACACCATTACCGGGATCGCCAGCCACAGGGTCATGATCAGGCCGTGGCCCATGCCGGTACCGCTGCCGGACAGCGACACGTTTTCGAAGATGGCGCCGGTCCAGTTAGGGATCAGATACACCGCCAGCAGCATCAGCACCGCGACGAACGGGAAGACCAGGATGCTCATGGTTTTCACGATGGCCTGCTCACCGAAGCGCACGATGGTCATCAGGCCGACGATCAGGATCAGCGACAGGATGGCGCGCGGTGGCGACGTCATACCCAACTGGTGGGTGATGAAGCTGTCGACGGTGTTGGTGATCGCCACGCTGTAAACCAGCAGAATCGGGTAGATGGCGAAGAAGTACAGCAGGGTGATCAGTTTACCGGCGGTGATGCCGAAGTGCTCTTCTACCACGGCGGTGATGTCTTCACCGGGATTCTTGCCGGACAGAACGAAACGGCACAGGCCGCGGTGGGCAAAGAAGGTCATCGGAAAAGCGATGATGGCCATGATGATCAGAGGAATCAAACCGCCGATGCCGGCGTTGATTGGCAAGAACAGGACGCCTGCGCCGATGGCGGTGCCGTACAGGCCCAACATCCACATGGTATCCGTTTTACGCCAGGTACTGCTGGAGCCCGAGGCCGCAGAGGCAATTGTGCCGGTCTGTGTAGTGTCCATAAATATCTCCGAAGTGAACACGAATTTAAAATTAAAAGGCAAAACTTAAGGTTAAACCGTCAAACGTCCTATTCAGGCAACGCTTGCGGTAAGAATCAGGTGTTGCTTGCGGGGATGTTTTGGCGTCCCCCTGGTTGTTTATTGTGTTCATTACCAAGGCACAGCGCCGGGTAATTCACTAAAGACTTTTCACCGTCACGGGCGATAAAAGTCGTTACCGCTGCCGACAGGTCTTTGCCTGTCGATTTTTGTTGGCGGCAAGATAACGATTTACAGTAGAAACAACCGTGATCCTGCTCTCAAATGCGCAATATGTGCAGTTATCTGCTTTTTTATCGATTTTTCGCGCATTTGTTGCACATTTGTGTAAGATTTTGTGCTGAGAACGCTCTCATAATAATTTCTGCGATTATGCGGTTTGTACAATAATTAGCCGGATAAAGCGCTGTGCTCAGCAGCAAGCCGAGCAATATATTTTATGCGTGGTTTTGGATCTAGCGAAAAACCCGGATTAAGCAGTTTTAGTGATGTGGATCACATTGTATTTTTAAGTAAAATTTCATTCATCGATTTGTTTTTAAATGGTTTTTAATGAAAATCGCCGTTAATAACGAAGGGAAATTACTTACGTGGTTAGCGGATAGAAATGCGTAACCATTCATCATATAAATAACAGATGCCTAACAGGTATTGGCGATATTTGCTGCAACCGCTTAAACCGCCGTTTATTTAAACATCGCGGCCTTTGGCGCGATTTATCATATAAAAGCCATAAATAGTCGTTAATTTACCCAGCCGGCAGCGGGTTTAGCCTGCGAGAAAATAATCACCCGGGTGACCTGTTGCATTTTATTAACCTGATGTTGCGTGCGGATAAGCGAAAAACGCGAATCGATTGCGCATTATTTGTTCATTTTCGGGCGGGGAAAGAAGGGGATTGCAGCGGTGCGCCGTCGGTTTCGACGGCGCAGAAGGCGAATTAATAGCGGGTAGCGATGGCGTTGTCGTTGAAGAACGCCATGAAGTCGGCGTCCGGTTGGCGGTCGCTGATCACCCGATCGAACTGCGTCAGCGGGCCGATGCAGGCCGGTTTGGTTTTGCCGAACTTGCTGTGATCCGCCACCAGGATCTTTTGCTGCGCCATCGCCATGGCGCGATGCTTCATCTCCAGCTCGTCGAAGTTGAAGCAGGTGGCGCCATGCTGCAGGCTGAGGCCGGCGGCGGAGATAAAGGCGATGTTCGGGCAGATGTGATCGAGCTCGTTGCGGCCGCCGACGCTGGAAAAGATGTAGTTGTTCGGCTTGAACTCACCGCCGCACAGGACCACTTTGCAGTTCGGTTTGTCCTGCAGCGCCAGGAAGGTGTTCAGCGAATGACACACGGCGGTGAAGATCAGCTCGTCGGCGATGGCGTCGATGATCGCCGGGGTGGTGGTGCCGCAGTCGAAAAACACCGTGTCGTTTTCATTGATCAACGGCGCCGCCAGCAGGCCGATGCGCCGTTTCTCCGTCACCTGCTTGGCTTTTTGATCGGAAACGAAGTAGTTGGTGACGCCGTTGCTGCGCGGATCGGTCACCACGTAGCCGCCGAGCAGCACCACCGCCGCCGGTTCGGCGCTCAGATCGCGGCGAATGGTCATCTCCGAGACCCCCAGCAGCACGGCGGCTTCTTTCAGGTGGATCTTGTCAGCGCGTTTTAACGCCTGAACTAACCGGTTGATACGTTCTTCGCGCCGCGTTTCCATAGATCCGTCTTCCCACAGGTAGTAGAGGTAAAGGGCGTGCCGGCGTTTCCGGCGTTAAACACAACGATGCGGGGCAATATCGGGCCGCATTGGCCGCCCGTATTGTCCCGCATCGTTGTGTATTGGCTATGCCCGTCAGGGCATGCCGACGATCAGTAGCTGCCCGCCGCCGGCTGGGCGCCGGATACGATGGCGACGCCGGAGCTGGTGCCGATACGCGTGGCGCCGGCGTTGATCATCTTCTCGGCGGTGGCGCGATCGCGCACGGCGCCGGAAGCTTTCACGCCCATTTCGCTGCCCACGGTCTCGCGCATCAGTTTGACGTGCTCTTCCCGAGCGCCGCCGGTGCTGAAGCCGGTAGAGGTTTTCACGAAGGCGACATCGAGTTCGCGACACATTTCACAAACCTGGACGATCTGCGCATCGCTGAGCAGGCAGGTTTCCAATATTACCTTCAACGGGATCGCCGCGCAAACCTCGCGCACGGCGGCGATGTCGGCTTTCACTTCGTCCAGCAGGCCGCTTTTCAGCCAGCCGACGTTGATCACCATATCGATCTCTTGCGCGCCGGCGGCGATTGCCGCTTTGGCTTCAAAGGCTTTGGCGACGGTCAGGCCGGCGCCCAGCGGGAAACCGATCACCGAGCAGACTTTCACAGTGCTTTCCTGCAGCAGCTGGGCCGCCAGCGGCACGTAGCCGGAGTTGACGCATACCGCATAGAAGTTGTGCTGCTGCGCTTCTTCGCACAGTTTGGCGATCTGCAGTTCGGTGGCGTCCATCGCCAGCAGGGTGTGGTCAACGTAGCTGGCGTAATCGATGTTTTCGGTGGTCATCGCGATTCCTTAGTGAAGTTAAGACAGTAAGCCGGATGGATAATGTGAAAATAATAACATTCAGATGCCGATAAACCTAGCGATGTTTAAAAAATGTCGACGAGATCGTCGCGAACAGGCCGTTATACGTATAACTTAAAGGCGGGGTTTTGTTATTTAAATAACATTTAACGGCTCGCGGCCTGCGCGGGCGCAACGTCGAGGGAAAAAAGATGAAGATCAACATCGAACTGGATCCTGAAGCTTTCGGGGCGCATCGGCAGGAACTGTTCCGCAATGCGGATTTCGCGGTGAGCGCGCATCGCTGCGCAGAACGCGGGCCGATGCTGACGCTGGCGAACTGCCGCGGCGCGCTGACGGTCTTGCCGTATGAGGGTCTGGCGATTTGGGACGCCGAGTTTGACGGTTATTCATTGAAATCGGGCCGCCGCAGCGCCCGCGGTCTCGGGAGAAAGCGCGCTGACGACGCGGCGTTCTGCCCCGCCTGGCCGAGCCACGACGGCGCGCCGCTGCAGATGCAGCGCGTGTGGCTGCAGCTGACGGGCGATGAGCTGACGTTGCATGGCGAAGGCGAGCGGTTGGGCGGGCGTTGGCGCATCGGCCCGGCGCTGCGTTTGGCAGCCCAGAGCGCGCAGTTCGCCATAGAGATGAAGGTCACTAACCTGGCCGAGCGGCCGCAGCCGCTGCGCTATGTGTGTCGCCTCAACTATGATTGCATTCCCGACGCGGTATTCCGCCAGAATCTGCCGACGCCGGCTTTGTTAGGGGATGCGATCGGGCAAGAACTGCTGTGCTCCGACGATCTGACGCGCTATGTGGATCAGGCCGAGTTCTTTATGCTGACGCCGCAAGGCCGGCGCTATGTGACGCGTTTCGCCACCGGGCAGTTCAACTATGGCCTCCGGCGCATCGCCGTTCAGGGCAACCGGCGGCTGCTGGCCTTTGTTCAGCCGGCGAACTGCCGCCCGAATGCGCCAGAGGGTGAGGCGGGGGTGATGCTGGGAGCGGGAAAAACGCGTGCGTTCTGCGTGACCACCGGCGCGGTGTGAAATCACGGGGCGGTAATGCCCCGGTCATGTTGTACGGTTACTCTTTCACCCAGCCGCGGCGAATGGCGAAGGCGAACAGGAAACGATACAGGCGCGACAGCTTGTCGGCGAGGGGATCGCCGAACAGATTCCACACCAGCTGGGCGAACAGGCAGCCGACCAGGCCGAGCAGGAAACCGCCGACCATATCCAGCGGCCAGTGTACGCCGAGGTAAACGCGTGACCAGGCGATGCCGATGGCGACAATCATCAGCAGCGCACCGGACCAGACCCGGTGCCAGAACAGGAACGCCAGCGCAAAGGTAAAGATGGCGGTGCCGTGATCGCTCGGGAACGAGCTGTCCGGCGCGTGCGCCAGGAAGGTATACCCCACGCCGGCGACGAATGGGCGCTCATGCGGCAGCAGCGCGCCGATAGCGGAGGCGGCAAGCATGGCGAACAGCAGCGCGATCGTGGTTTTCGCCACCACTTCGCGCTGTGAAACCAGCTGGCTTTGCGGCCCCCACAGCCACAGGCCGACGATCAGCAGCGGCACGATAATGATCAGATCGCGCGCCAAAAAGGTGGCGAAATCAATCATCCACTCGGGAGACGCCGGGGTCGCATTGATCCAGGCGAAAAGAACATGGTTTAACTGCTCCATAACCGTTACCTCATCTTGCGGCACCAATAGCCGCTAACCATCCAATAAATAACCAACTGGCTTAACCAAACCCACCAACCCGCCCACAGGTTATGGGTAAGAAAATGTGCGCCGCGCATGATCTGACCAAAGCCCATCAGCATGCCGAGCGCAATGCCGCCGCACCAGCACCACCAGGCCAGGCGCGGGCGCTGCGGATAAAACAGGAAAAACAACGCCATGACCGCGAAACCGCTCGAGGCGTGCCCGCCGGGGAAACAGCGGCCGGGGCCCGGCAGCGCCGGCACCGCACCGAACAACGGGAAGGACATCGCCTTGCCGCCGTACTCGATCAGATCCCACGGACAGGAGTGCGCGCTGGTGGCCTTGAGAATGCCCACCACCAGCGGGCCGATGCCGAGAAGCAACATGCTGACGATCAGGCGCGCGCTGCGGCGATAGATGCCCCAAAACAGCGCCAGTACCGCCCCGACGATCACTATTTGCTTCAGCAGGCGGTGGTTGATCAGATCCAGCCAATCATTGTTTTGCCACGGGAAATGCCCGCTGGCGGCATCGTACCAAAAGTTGCTGATCGCCCAGTCCAGCTGTTCGTTGCGGGAGAGCCACAGGAACAGCAGGCCGCTGATCAGCAGGCCAAAAACCTGCCAACGGTAAAAGGATGCCGGCAGGGAGTAAAGGGCGGTTGTCTTAATTTGCGGTGCCGTTGAGGATTGATTTAATGACGATTCTGGATTCACGCGCAGGCTCGGTGGCAGGATTGAATAGCGCCACTGTAATCATTCCGTCTTAAGAAAACCTTAGTCCGCCGGTAAGAAAACCCTATCCGACGTTACCGCCTTCGGCTAAGGTAATCGTTTGCTTTTTTTGGGATGAGAGTGTGGTGATGAAGAATAAAGCGCGTGTCTTACTGTTGGCGGCCGCCGGTGCGGCCTTTTCTCCGTTGAGTTTTGGCCAACCTGCGGCCGCCGGGCCGATCGTGGTGCAGGGCGCCATGCCGGTAGAGGCGGAACGTTTCGCCCTGCGGTTGGAAAACCCGCGCGAGGAGCAGATCGGCGGCTGGCGCTTTTGGCACGGCACCGTAGACGGCTACCCGGTGGTGGTGTCGGAGACGCTGAAGGGCATGTCCAACGCCGCGGCGGCCACGGCGATCGCCGCCACGCAGTTCCGCCCGGTGGCGATCATCAACCAGGGCACCGCCGGCGGCCACGATCCTGCGCTCAAGGTGTATGACATCGTGCTGGGCAAATATTCGGTCAATCTCGGGGCGTTCAAAACGCCGGCCAAGGCGTTGGGGGCAGGCAGCGACTCGCGGCAGTGGCAGCCGATGGATCTGTTGGCTTCCAAAGGCAGCGCCGGCGAGGACAAAAAGGCGCACAGCCTGCGTCAGTTTCCCGCCGACCCCAACCTGCTGGCGATTGCGCAAAGCGTTAAGGGCGATTACCGACAGGGCAAGGTCGTGGAAGGGGTAATCGGCTCGGCCGACGTGTGGAACAGCGAGCTGGACCGCATTCGCTATTTCCACGACCGCTATCAGACTTCGGTCGAAGAGATGGAGACCGCCTCCGCCGCGCAGATCGCCGCCGAATTCAAGGTGCCGTTCGTCGGCATTCGCGTGTTGTCCAACAACATCACCAATCAGGGCAACTACGATCCGCAAACCGGGCTGGCATGCCAGGATTATGTCTATCAGGTGGTGAAGGCCTATGTTGCCAACCTGAAGAAACGCTGAGTCATTGCTCCGGTTAATCGACGATATCAGGCGATTGTCACTATTTAACGCCTATTGTAAAGAAGATTAAACCTGTGGCGGGCTTAGCTGTAGTGTATTAGTTTATAGGCGGATTATTTGACAACGTGTAGGGATAAAACATGAATAAGGCATCCGTTGTATTTTCCGGCCTGCTGATGGCCGTTTCCGCCGGCGCTATGGCGGCTACCTCTGGCGATGACGCGGATATCAGCAAACAGCCACTGGAAAAGGTCGCGCCTTACCCGAAAGCCGAGAAGGGCATGAACCGCCAGGTGATCTACCTGCCGAAGCAAGAACACGAAGAGAACTACAAAGTGGAGCTGCTGATCGGCAAGACGCTGGAAGTGGACTGCAACCGCCACATGATCGGCGGCACGCTGGAAACCAAAACCCTCTCCGGCTGGGGCTACGATTATCTGGTGCTGGAGAAGCTCTCTGAACCGGCCTCGACCATGATGGGCTGCCCGGACAACACTAAGACCAAGCAATTCATCGCCGCTAACCTGGGCGACGCCGCGATGCAGCGCTACAACAGCCGCCTGCCGATCGTGGTGTATGCGCCGAAAGACGCGGAAGTGAAATACCGCATCTGGAAAGCCGAAGATACCGTAAGCCAGGCCGAGCAGAAGTAATCGCCGCCTGACGCCGCTCCGCTTGCCTGCGTGGCAGGCGGAGACTTTTCCCCGTTACGCTTTCTTTCCGCCCGCCAATACCGCCCGTTCGGTTTCTTCCCCCATGGCGATCAGCCAATCCAACACCGTTGAGAAGATCGCATCCTCCTGGCCGTCGGCCTGGGTCATCAGCACGTAATCCGTCCCGTCAGGCGCAAAGCCATATGGCGCCACCAGCGCGCCGTTGACGATGTCATCCGCCACCAGCGCCAACGGGCCGATGCCGATACCGGCGCCGGCGACCGCCGCCTGCAGGCTGAGATAGAAATGTTCGAAACGCAGCTCGTTGCCCGGCTGGATCTCGAAGCCGCTGTGGGCGCACCAGTCGCGCCAGGCGAACGGTCGCGTCTCGGTGTGGAGCAGGGTGCCGCGCAGTTCACGCCCCGCCGCGGCATGCTCCCGGCGGCATACCGGGCCGACCCGTTCTTTGAGGAACGGGCGGGCGACCACGTCGTCGGCGATCGGGAAATCGTTGCGGCGAATCGCCAGATCGATGCCTTCGCGCGAGAAGGCGACGGCGCCGCCGGCGGAGACCAGCTGCAGATCGCGCTCTTTCCCCACCGCCTGCTGCAAACCGGCCAGGCGCGGGATCAGCCAGCGGATCAGAAAGGTCGGCTCGCAGGAGATCACCAACGGGCGATTCTGATGATGCCGACAGGCGCGGTCGATCGCCGACTGCAGGTTGTCCAGCCCCCGGCCGATCTCGCTCGCCAGCTCTTGCGCCTGCGGCGTCGGATGCACCATGCGGCTGGTGCGCTGAAACAGCGCGAATCCCAAGGTTTGTTCGAATTCGCGCACCGCACGGCTGACGGCGCCGTCGGTGACGTTGAGAGATTTGGCGGCTTTCGACACGCTGCCGTACCGCACCGTAGCTTCGAAAGCCCGTAATACCGCCAGGTTAGGCAACCTTCGTTGACGCACTGCGCCCCCTTTTTGATTGAGTTTTTGTCAATCATCGATACTACGCAAATCGTTTTTTATTGTCAGCCAAATCCGCCAAAGTGTGCATCACTTTCCACTTACGGGTAACTGCGATGATTGCCATTCTCGCCGATGATCTTACCAGCGCGCTCGACGGCGCGGCTCCGTTCGCCGCACGCGGATTGAACGCCTGCGTCATGCTGCGCCTGCCCGATGCCGCGTTGCAGGGCGCTGAGATCGTCGCTTTCGATTTAGATTCCCGCTTCGTTTCGCCGGAGCAGGCGGAGCGGCGTTTTCGCCATGCCGCCGCCTGCGTGAAACCGGCGCGCCTCATCTACAAAACGGTGGATTCCACGCTGCGCGGCAATCTGGGGCCGGAAACGCGCGGGGCGCTGACGGGCAGCGGGCGCCGTCTCGCCATCGTTGCGCCGGCCTTTCCGGATGCCGGCCGCACCACGGTGGGCGGCCGGCAATACGTCGACGGCGTCGCGCTGGAGCAGACCGCCTTTGCGCGCGATCCGAAGAACCCGATCGTCACCGGCTATGTCATGGAGCGCATGGCGGGGCTGGAGCCGACGCGTTTTCAGGTATTCGACGCCGCAGACAACGGCGAGTTGGATGGGGTCGTGAGGCGGATCGGCATTGCCGAACCGGTGGTGTGGGTGGGATCGCCGGGCCTGGCGGCGGCGCTGTCGCGTGCGTTGTCCTCGGAGGAGAACGCGCCGCCCACTCAACCGCCGCTGAGAGCCCGCAAGGTGCTGGTGGCGATTGGCAGCCTGCATCCGGCGAATGACGCCCAGCTGGCAAGCCTGCGGCAGGCGGGCGCGGTGCTGGTCACGCTGCCTGAAGCGGCCGATCCCGAGGCGGTAGCGCAAGAGGTGCGAGCAGCGTTTGCGCGTGCCGATGTGGTTTGCCTGATGTCGCCCCGGTCGCGAGCGGCCACGGCGGATCATGCCGCTGCGCTGGGCGCGGTCGTCAGCCGTTGCACGCCAGCCTTCGACGGGCTGGTGGCGACCGGCGGCGATACCGCGCGGCGCATCGTCGACGCTATGGCGGCCGGCTCATTGACGCTGTTCGGCGAGGTGGAACCCGGCGTGCCTTTCGGGTTGTTAAATCTGCCGGGCCGCAGGCTGCCGTTCGCCACCAAGGCGGGCGGTTTTGGCCGGGCCGGTACGTTGTTGAACTGCGTAACCCGGTTGCGCGCTGACCGAGAAGGAGAAGAACAATGACCCTTTCCACCTTGCCGCTGGCGATAACGATGGGCGATCCCGCCGGCATCGGGCCGGAGATCATTGCCAAACTGGCGGCCACAGAGCGGTTGAGCACGCCTTATGTGGTGATTGGCGATGCCGGCGCACTGGCGCGCGCGGCGGCCAGTCTGGGGCTGACGCTGCCTATCCGCGAACTGCCCGCCTCGCTGGCGGGATGGGACGAAGCCTGGCTGCGAGGGGAGACCGCCGTCTATTCCGCCGGCGTTGCGCTGCCGGCGGACTTGCCCCTCGGCAGGCTCGATAAGCGCGCGGGGGCGGCGTCTTATGCCTGGGTGGTTGCCGCCATCGATCTGGCGCTGGCGGGGCGCATCGCCGGCATCGTCACTGCGCCGCTGAACAAGGAAGCGATGCGCCTGGCGGGGATCGATTATCCGGGGCACACCGAGATCCTGGCGGCGCGATCGGGCACCCAGGACTTCGCCATGATGCTGGCCAATGACGAGCTGCGGGTGATCCTGGTTTCCATTCACGTTTCGCTGCGGGACGCCATCGACGCGGCGACCGTGGAAAACGAGCTGCGCGCGTTTCATCTGGCGCAAACGGCCTGCCGGGCGTTGGGCATAGCGAAACCGCGCATTGCGGTGGCCGGCCTGAATCCGCACGCCGGGGAGAACGGCCTGTTCGGCCGCGAAGATCTTGACGTCATCGTGCCCGCCATCACCCTGGCGCGGGAACAGGGGTTGGACGTCAGCGGCCCCTGGCCCGGCGATACCGTTTTCATGCGCGCCCGGCGCGGGGAGTTCGACATTGTGGTCGCCCAATATCACGACCAGGGCCTGATCCCGGTGAAATATCTCGGGGTGGATCACGGCGTTAACGTCACCGTCGGCCTGCCGTTTATCCGCACCTCGGTCGACCACGGTACGGCGTTCGATATTGCGGGCAGCGGACGGGCGGAACACGCCAGCCTGCTGTACGCCTTCCGGCAGGCGGAAAAAATGCTGCGCGCCCAATAACTCATATCACCTGAAGACAATAAGGAAACACCATGCACACACCCGAGTTTATTTTCATGCTGACGCGCAACGACAGCACGGTGCCCGATGCGCAAGCGCGGCTGCCAGAAGTGCTGGCTGCCGGCGTGAAGCATATCGGCTTTAAGGATATCGGCCTGCCGCTGGATCAACTCAAACAGTTGGCGCAGGCGATCCACGCCGGCGGCGCCACCGCTTATCTGGAAGTGGTCAGCCTGGATGAAGAAAGCGAGATGAATTCGGCGCGCGCGGCGCTGGAATTGGGCGTTGATGTATTGATGGGGGGAACGCGCCCGGAAAGCGTGCTGCCGATCATTCGTCAGTCTGACCTGCGCTACTATCCGTTCGCCGGCCGCATCAGCGGCCACCCCAGCGTGCTGGAAGGTGACATTGACGATATTGTCGCCAGCGCCCGCCAGCGCGCTGCTTTACCGGGCGTGACAGGGCTGGATCTGCTGGCCTACCGCTTTGCCGGCGACGTGCCGACGTTGATTCGGCGGGTGTGCGATGCGGTCGACAAACCGATTTATATCGCCGGGTCTATCGACCGGGAAGATCGCATCGCCGCCGTGGTGACGGGCAATGCGGTTGGTTTCACCGTCGGTACCGCGGCGCTGGACGGCGTGTTTCCCGCCGATAAGCCGGGGCTGACGGCGCAAATCAACGCGGTGAAATGCCTGATTGGCAATGTGATCCGCAAACTGTAACGCGTCTCCATTCGGTTCTTTCCAGGGCGATGGGGCAGTTATCTCATTCGTTGAATCATTAATTTGCATGGCTTCTCTTTTTTAATGCTCTTGCGAGCAGGCACGCCCTTGGGCGCTCACCGACGTTTACCCGGCAAAACAGCGTAATTGCCGCCAGGTTCAATATATAGAGGGAGTGAAAAATGAATAAAGGGTTAGGGAGTGCCGTTGTGGCGGTGAGCCTGTTGTTAACCGGCTGCGATACTTTCAGCCTGCTGCGCGATCAAAAGATCGCCGACGCTTTTCACGTCGGCGCCGACAAGCGCTCGGTCAGCCGGGATTTCGGCGCGCCGATCGCCACCCTGCCGACGCTGAACGGCCAGGGCGTGTGCCACGACTATAACCACCGCTTGCCGAACGGTACCGTGACGCCGTTCTACGTTGGCTTCAGAAACAGCGACGGCAAAGTGGTGGCCTTCGGCCCAACCACCTGCGGGGAAGCGCAGGCCAACGGCAATCTGAACAGTGATGAACCTATCAAACAGCGGTTCTAAACGGGCGTTGCTGCGCCGGCCTGGGGTTTAAAGAACGTCACTTTAGGGAAACCGAACGCTTCGTGAGTGTTGTGCAGGCGTTAATCATTAACTGGCTCAAATTCTTTCTTGTGACGTTAATTAAATTTGTCTTGTCGGCCGACAAACGGCCGAGGCGGCTGAGTCAGGCGTGGTGGACCTTTTTTTGCGGTGTTATTCGCCTTGTTCGGGGTGACGAGAGGGAAAATTATTCGCTGTTGCGGCTGCGGCCTCGGTCACCGATTTTCTGGCGAGTTTGGCTATAAACTGGCTTCGCACAAAGCGATAACGGGCAACAGACGGCTTTTTCAAGGCAACAAAAAACCCGATAATCTTGAACCTAAAAGGCGGGATTATCGGGCTCCACAAAATGGGGACATCAAAGAAAAGCAGTGGCACTAATTCAGACTGCGGCCCCCAACGAAAGTTCTGGCCGGCGACAAAAAAATCAAAATATTTTTATCGCCGATTCATCTCTCCCGCTAATCGATCAGCCGAGTATCCCTGGCCATAGCACCACGATGAGTGAACCCGCCAGCGTTAACAGCACGTTAGCGATGGCGTAGGTGCCGGCATAGCCCAGCGCCGGGATATTGCTGCGCGCGGTGTCGCTGATGATCTCCATCGCCGGCGCACAGGTGCGGGCGCCCATGATGGCGCCGAACAGCAGGGCGCGGTTCATGCGCAGCACGTAGGCGCCGAACAGGAAGCAGATAATCACCGGCACCAGGCTGACGATCAGCCCGGCGATCAGCATCTGGCCGCCGACCGCGCCCAGGCTGTGGCCGATGCCGGCGCCGGCACTCAGGCCCACGCCTGCCATAAACACCATCAGGCCGAATTCTTTCACCATGTTCAGCGCGCCCTGCGGAATGTAGCCGAAGGTCGGGTGGTTGGCGCGCAGGAAGCCGAGCATGATGCCGGACATCAGCAGGCCGGCGGCGTTGCCGATGCCGAACGAGAAGTTACTGAACTGAATGGTGATCTGGCCGATCAGCAGGCCGATGATGAAGAAGGCGCAGAACGCCAGCAGGTCGGTCACCTGGCTGTGGATCGAAATAAAGCCAATCTTCTCCGCCACGCTCTTCACCCGGCGCGCGTCGCCGCTCACCTGCAGCACGTCGCCTTTGTTAAGCACGATGCTGTCGTCGATCGGCATTTCGATCTGGCTGCGGATCACGCGGTTGAGGAAGCAGCCGTGGTCGGTCAGCTTCAGCTGGCTCAGGCGCTTGTTCACCGCGTTGCTGTTCTTCACCACGATCTCTTCGGTGACGATGCGCATGTCGAGCAGATCGCGATCGAACACTTCCTTGCCGTTGCGGAAGCTCGGATCCAGCCGCGCGTGGGCGTCCGGGTAGCCGACCAGCGAGATTTCGTCGCCCACCTGCAGCACCGCGTCACCGTCCGGGTTGGCCAGAATGCCGTTGCGGCGGATGCGTTCGATGTAACAGCCGGTCTGGCGGTAGATGCCCAGTTCGCGCAGGTTCTTGCCGTCGGCCCAAGCCACCAGTTCGGGGCCGACGCGGTAGGCGCGGATCACCGGCAGGTAGACCTTGCGCTGGCTGTCGGTGTCCAGGCCGCGTTCGCGGGCGATCTGCTGGGCAGAGGTGGATAGGTCCTGGTGCTGCAGCTTCGGCAGGTAGCGCGCGCCGAAGATCAGGCTGACCAGACCGATCAGGTAGGTGAGGGCGTAGCCGAGGCTCAGATGATCCTGCGCCGCCAGCAGCGCCGGGCCGTTGACGATGGTGTTGCGCAGCGTATCGCCGGCGCCCACCAGCACCGGCGTCGAGGTCATCGAGCCGGCCAGCATGCCGGCGGTCAGGCCGATGTCCCAGTGGAACAGTTTGCCGAGACCGATGGCGATCACCATCGCCGAGCCGACCATCACCAGCGCCAGCATCAGGTAGTTTTTGCCGTCGCGGAAGAAAATCGAGAAAAAGTTGGGCCCGGCTTCCACGCCCACGCAGAAAATAAACAGCATAAAGCCGAGATTCAGCGCCTCGGTGTTAATGGCGAAGTGTTGCTGGCCGAGCAGCAGCGAAACCACCAAAACGCCAATGGAATTACCGAGTTGGACGGAGCCCAGACGGAGTTTACCGAGGCACAGCCCCAGTGCGAGTACCACGAACAGTAACAGAATGTAGTTACCGTTTAACAAACTAGCGACGTTTATGTTCACGGAGGATAACTTATTGTTTACCAGTAAGTGCTTGATATAGATAACTATAAGAGATAGATTCAGCCTTAAAACGACGTTATAAATCACCACCAGCGGAAGGCAAAGCGAACCATCGTTCGGCGGCGTTCATTCTAGACGCTATGACCGATGACAGCCAGCACAGAAAGCTGATTTCCTGCGCCGCCGTGCGCATTTAACTCTCTTTTGACCAAGGAAAAAATTCGGTTCAGCGTCACCGCGCGGGTGAGCGGTCCGATTTCTATTGATGCGGTAATTGGGCGGGGGAGAATTCGCATGACGAGTTATAGATATTGGCTGGGCATTCTCAGCTGTTTTCTGTTGTTCAGCCTGGTGTTTCTCGGCCAGCAAACCGGCCTGTTCGGCAGCACGGATCATGAGCACCACGGCGAAACCGGTCTGCTGCTGTTTGTGATCCCCGGTGCGATCGCCAGCTATCTGTCGAGCCGCAAGCGGCTGCTTTGCCCGCTGCTCGGCGCGCTGTATGCGCTGCCGCTGTGTCTGCTGATCCGCCATTTCTGGCTGACGCCGTCCTCTTCGTTCTGGCAGGAGCTGGCGTACGCCACCAGCGCGGTGTTCTGGTGCGTGTTCGGCGCGATGCTGATGCTGTTCGCCCTCGGCCTGTTGCAGACGCTGCAGCAGCTGCACCGGCGGCAGCGGCAATAAAAAAAGGCGCGTTAAGCGCCTTTTTTGTCTTTGTCGTTCAAAAACTTACTGGAACAGGTTCAGGTGTTCTTTGGCGTAAGCTTCGAAATCGGTGCAACCGCCGATGTGCTTCTCATCCAGGAAGATCTGCGGCACGGTTTCAACCGGTTTGCCGACGGTTTTTTCCAGATCGGCCTTGGTGATACCTTCCGCGTGGATGTCAACGTAACGGAAGTTGAAATCGTCGCGTTCTTCAGTCAGTTTTTCCGCCAGTTCTTTAGCGCGGACACAATAAGGACAGCCAGGACGCCCGAAGATTACTGCAAACATGCAACGCTCCTTAATTGGATTTTCAATAAATTGTTCGCTACCGCAACGACATCCCGTCACCGAAAAAGTCATTACCTGCGTCAGATGGCGCCTACTATGCCCGTTGAGCCGGCGAAAAAAAAGCAGGAATTACCTGTTAGTTTGATTCATGTAACCAATTAGTCTGCCGGGACTGTCGCCGCCGACGGGAATTCACTACACTGGAGTCAGACCTTCTGGAGAAGAAAAATATGCGTTCATTCGGTGACTTACCGCGCCCGGTGCTGGTGTTGGAAGGGCTGGGCATCGTGATGCTGGTGCTGGCCTACCTCAGCATTCACGGGCACCTGCAGCTGCCGGGCTGGCTGGCTTCGCAGCAGGCGGCGGTCGGCATGATTTTCCTCGGCGTGGCGCTGATGGTGCCGGCGGCGGCGTTTCTGGTGTGGCGCGTGGTGCAGGGCTTTGGGCCGCTGATGCGCGGCGGGTTGCCGCCGGAAAACGATCGCCGCAAACCGCAATCGAAAGATAATCAGGACAGCGATCCGCGCGCCTGAGCGCCGCGGCCGCTAACCCGCCTGCCGGGCAGGCGTTGGCCTTTGGGGTGACGAGTGAAAATTGCCATTCTTTCTCGCGACGGAACGCTCTACTCATGCAAGCGGCTGCGTGAAGCGGCGGAAGATCGCGGGCACAGCATCGATATCATCGATCCGCTCTCCTGCTACATGAACATCAATCCGGCGGCGCCGACCATTCATTATCGCGGCCGCCAACTGGAGCGTTACGATGCGGTGATCCCGCGCATCGGCTCCGCCATCACCTTTTACGGCACGGCGGTGCTGCGCCAGTTCGAGCTGCTCGGCAGCTACCCGCTAAACGAATCCGTGGCCATTACCCGCGCCCGCGACAAGCTGCGTTCGCTGCAGCTGCTGGCGCGGCAGGGCATCGATCTGCCGATTACCGGCTTTGCCCATTCGCCGGACGATACCGGCGATCTGATCGAGCTGGTCGGCGGCGCGCCGTTGGTGGTCAAGCTGGTGGAAGGCACGCAGGGCATCGGCGTGGTGCTGGCGGAAACCCGCCAGGCGGCGGAAAGCGTGATCGACGCCTTTCGCGGGCTGAACGCCCATATCCTGGTGCAGGAGTACGTGCGTGAAGCGCAGGGGCGCGACGTGCGCTGTTTGGTGGTCGGCGGCCGGGTGGTGGCCGCCATCGAACGGCAGGCCAAGCCCGGCGAGTTTCGCTCCAACCTGCACCGCGGCGGCACCGCCCGCAAGGTGACCATCTCCGCCAGGGAGCGGGCGATCGCGGTGAAAGCGGCCAGTACGCTGGGGCTGGACGTCGCCGGGGTGGATATCCTGCGCGCCGAGCGCGGCCCGCTGGTGATGGAAGTCAACGCGTCGCCGGGGCTCGAAGGCGTGGAAACCACCACCGGGCTGGACATCGCCGGCATGATGATCGAATACATCGAGCAGCGCGGCCGGCCGGGCTTTCGCCTGAAATCCGGCGGTTGACGGGGCGGGGGCGCGCTTTTCCCGCCGTGCAATATCTGAATTAGTGAATTAAGCCGTATTGATCGTGGCGTATCGGGTGAATATTCCGTAAGCTATGCGCCTTTTCGCGTATTGAATATTGTGAGGCTGGTTATTATGGATTCACTCATTGTCCCCGATTTGGCGCTGTTGCGGCGCTGGCTGGATCAGTCGGGCATCTCTTTCTTTGAGTGCGATTCCTGCCAGGCGCTGCACCTGCCGCACATGCAGAACTTCGACGGCGTGTTCGACGCCAAGATAGATCTGGTGGACAACGTCATTCTGTTTTCCGCGCTGGCCGAGGTGAAGCCGACCGCGCTGATCCCGTTGGTGGCGGACCTGAGCCAGATCAACGCCAGTTCGCTGACCATCAAGGCGTTCGTCGACATTCAGGACGACAACCTGCCGAAGCTGATCGTCTGCCAGTCGTTGAGCGTGGCGGTCGGCATCACCTACGAGCAGTTTACCCACTTCATGCAGCAGGGCGAAGAGCAGGTCTCGATGGTGATCCTCGAGGCGCGGGCGAACGATCTGCTGTTTATGGGTGATGAAGAAGAGATCCCCGCTGGCGCCGTGCGTCAGCCGATGCTGCACTGATCCTCGCCGTACCTTAAGCATGCCGTCGCTCCGGCGGCATGCTGCCGTTATTCCCCTCCGCAATAAAATATTCTGCACTTTGGCCTTTGCCGCCCGATCTTTCTCGCCTTTTGTGCCGTTAATGGCGTATCACATAGAGAAAAACTGCATAAAAAATCGATAAAAGGCGTTTTTTACCCTGGGGGCTGGCGGGTTGCGATGGCAGCGGCTATGCTGCTGATTCTGCAAAGGGCTTGCGATTTCCCTTGTGGCCACGCGAGCAGGGCAGTGAAAAAAGGCGCATGCAATCATATGCATAGCCATTCAGTTCGCGGTTGCAACGATTGCGCTCGATCAGGAAAGGTTTTGTATCGCTGCAGATACAAGTTCAATTCTATGATTCACCCTGTTTTGGAGGAAGTTACGGATGGTCACCCAACGTAAAAAGTGGTTATCGGGTGTGGTTGCCGGCCTGTTGATGGCCGCGTCCGTCACGGCGTCAGCCGAAGAGAAAACGCTGCACGTGTATAACTGGTCCGACTATATCGCGCCGGATACCCTGGCCAAATTCCAGAAAGAAACCGGCATCAAGGTGGTGTACGACGTCTTTGACTCCAACGAAGTGTTGGAAGGCAAATTGATGGCGGGCAGCACCGGTTATGATCTGGTGGTTCCTTCATCCAACTTCCTCGAGCGCCAGTCGCAGGCCGGCATCTTCGAGCCGCTCGACAAGAGCAAAATGCCCAACTACAAGAATCTCGATCCCGAGATGCTGAAGCTGGTGGCGCACAATGACAAGGACAACAAATACGGCATCCCTTACCTGATGGTGACCACCGGCATCGGCTACAATGTCGACAAGGTGAAGGCGGCATTGGGCAAAGACGCGCCGGTCGACAGCTGGGATCTGATCCTCAAGCCGGAAAACCTCGAGAAGCTGAAAAGCTGCGGCGTCTCCTTCCTCGATGCGCCGAGCGAGGTCTACGCCACCGTGCTGCACTATCTGGGCAAAGATCCCAACAGCACCAACGCGGCGGACTATACCGGCGCGGCTAACGATCTGCTGCTGAAGCTGCGGCCGAACATCCGTTACTTCCACTCGTCTCAATACATCAACGATCTGGCGAACGGTGATATCTGCGTGGCGATCGGCTGGTCGGGCGACGTGATGCAGGCGGCCAATCGCGCCAAAGAGGCGAAGAACGGCGTGAACGTGGCCTACGCGATCCCGAAAGAAGGGGCGCTGACCTACTTTGACATGTTCGCCATGCCGGCGGACGCCAAGAACAAAGACGCCGCCTACCAGTTCCTGAACTTCCTGATGAAACCTGACGTGATGGCGGGCATCAGCAACTATGTCTATTACGCCAATGCGGTGAAGGACTCCACGCCGCTGGTGAACGCTGAGGTGCGCAATAACCCGAACGTCTATCCGCCGGCCGATCTGCGCGCCAAGCTGTTCACGCTTAACGTACAGTCGCCGAAGCTGGACCGTGTCATTACCCGCGCATGGACTAAAGTTAAAAGCGGGAAGTGATGATGGGGGGATATCCCCCGATCGTCGGTAAACCGGCAGGCGGGCGCTCCCCGCCTGCATTGCCGTTTTGGGCCACGGCGCTCGCCGTGGTTTTGTGCCGCTTTACGCCGGAGAGCACCCCGATTGAACGACGCCATCCCTCGTCCTCAAGCCAAGTCGCAGAAGGTTTTCACCCCTCTGCTGGAAATCCGTAACCTCACCAAAACCTTCGACGGGCAGAACGCGGTCGAAGACGTCAGCCTTACCATCTACAAGGGCGAGATCTTTGCGCTGCTCGGCCCGTCCGGCTGCGGTAAGTCCACCTTGCTGCGCATGCTGGCCGGTTTCGAGCAGCCCTCGGAAGGGCAGATCGTGCTCGATGGGCAGGATATGTCGCACGTGCCGCCGTACCAGCGGCCGATCAACATGATGTTTCAGTCCTACGCGCTGTTCCCGCACATGACGGTGGAGCAGAACATCGCCTTCGGCCTGAAACAGGACAAAATGCCACGGGCGGCGATCGCCGAACGGGTGGCGGAAATGCTGGCGCTGGTGCACATGCAAGAGTACGCCAAACGCAAGCCGCACCAGCTTTCCGGCGGCCAGCGGCAGCGGGTGGCGCTGGCGCGCAGCCTGGCCAAGCGGCCCAAGCTGCTGCTGCTGGATGAGCCGATGGGCGCGCTGGACAAGAAACTGCGCGATCGCATGCAGTTGGAAGTGACCGACATTCTCGAGCGCGTCGGCGTCACCTGCGTGATGGTGACGCACGATCAGGAAGAGGCGATGACCATGGCGGGGCGCATCGCCATCATGAACCGCGGCAAGTTCGTGCAGATCGGCGAGCCGGAAGAGATCTACGAGCATCCGAACAGCCGCTTCAGCGCCGAATTTATCGGCTCGGTCAACGTCTTCGACTGCGTATTGCAAGAGCGCCACGACGATGCGCTGATCCTGCAAAGCCCAGGGTTGCGCCATGCGATCAAAGTCGATCCGGACGCCTCGGTGGTGGACGGCGTGCCGATCCAGGTGGCGCTGCGACCGGAAAAGATCCTGCTGTGCGAACAGGTGCCGGAAGACGGCTGCAACTTCGCGGTGGGAGAAGTGGCGCATATTTCCTACCTGGGCGATCTGTCCATTTATCACGTGAAGCTGCACAGCGGGCAGATTATCAGCGCCCAGCTGCAAAACGGCCACCGTTTCCGCAAGGGGATGCCGACCTGGGGCGATGAAGTGCGTCTGTGCTGGGAAACCGACAGCTGCGTAGTGTTGACGGTGTAGTGGAGCCGGTGAGGAGTAACCCGTATGACCCTGCTTTCTGAACGCACGCCGGAACCGCCGGCCAAAACGCCCGGCACCCTCAAGGCGCTGTTCCACCGCCTGCTGATGGCTCACGGCCGCAAGCTGGTGATCGCGCTGCCGTATTTATGGCTGACGCTGCTGTTCATGCTGCCGTTCCTGATCGTGTTCAAGATCAGCCTGGCGGAGCTGGCGCTGGCGGTGCCGCCTTACACCGAGCTGATGAGCTGGGTGGACGGCAAGCTGAACATCGCGCTCAACTTTGCCAACTACCTGCAGCTGACCGACGATCCGCTGTATATCGACGCCTACCTGCAGTCGCTGCGCGTGGCGGCGGTCTCGACGCTGTGCTGCCTGATCATCGGTTATCCGCTGGCCTGGGCGGTGGCTCACAGCAAGGCGTCAACCCGCAACATTCTGCTGCTGCTGGTGATCCTGCCTTCCTGGACCTCGTTCCTGATCCGCGTCTATGCCTGGATGGGCATTCTGAAAAACAATGGCATTCTTAATAACTTCCTGATGTGGCTGGGTGTCATCGATCAGCCGCTGGTGATCCTGCACACCAACCTGGCGGTGTATATCGGCATCGTTTATTCCTATCTGCCGTTTATGGTGCTGCCGATCTACACGGCGCTGATCCGGCTGGATTACTCGCTGGTGGAGGCGTCGCTGGATCTGGGCGCCCGGCCGCTGAAAACCTTCTTCAGCGTGATCGTGCCGCTGACGCGCGGCGGCATCATCGCCGGTTCGATGCTGGTGTTCATTCCGGCGGTGGGGGAGTTCGTGATCCCGGAACTGCTCGGTGGGCCGGACAGCATTATGATCGGCCGCGTGCTGTGGCAGGAGTTCTTCAATAACCGCGACTGGCCGGTAGCTTCGGCGGTCGCCACCATCATGCTGCTGTTGCTGATCGTGCCAATTTTGTGGTTCCACAAACACCAGAACAAGGAAATGGGGGGGCAGGCATGAACAACTTGCCGGTAGTGCGTTCACCGTGGCGCATCGCCATCCTGACGATCGGCTTTACCTTCCTGTATGCGCCGATGCTGATGCTGGTGATCTACTCCTTCAACAGCTCCAAGCTGGTGACGGTGTGGGCCGGCTGGTCCACGCGCTGGTATACCGAACTGTTCCACGACTCGGCGATGATCAGCGCGGTGGGGCTCAGCCTGACCATCGCCGCCGCTTCCGCCACCGCCGCGGTGGTACTGGGGGCCATCGCCGCCGTGGTGATGGTGCGCTTCGGCCGCTTTCGCGGTTCGACCGGCTTCGCGTTTATGCTGACTGCGCCGCTGGTGATGCCGGACGTGATCACCGGCCTATCGCTGCTGTTGCTGTTCGTGGCGATGGGGCACGCCTTCGGCTGGCCGTCGGAGCGCGGCATGTTCACCATCTGGCTGGCGCATGTCACCTTCTGTACCGCTTACGTGGCGGTGGTGATCAGCTCGCGCCTGCGCGAGGTGGATCGCTCAATTGAAGAGGCGGCGATGGACTTGGGGGCACCGCCGCTGAAGGTGTTCTTCGTCATCACCTTGCCGATGATCGCGCCGGCGCTGATCTCCGGCTGGATGCTGGCGTTCACCCTGTCGCTGGACGACCTGGTGATCGCCAGCTTCGTCTCCGGCCCGGGCGCTACCACGCTGCCGATGCTGGTGTTCTCCAGTGTGCGCATGGGGGTGAATCCGGAAATTAACGCGTTGGCCAGCCTGATCCTGCTGGTGGTGGGCATTCTCGGCCTGATCGCCTGGTGGTTTATGGCGCGCTCGGAAAAACAACGATCGCGCGAATTGCAGCGGGCGGCCCGTAGCTGAATCGTAACAAACCTGCTATTTTTGCAATCAATAAGTATTGCAACTAACTACCTGACTTTACATGCGCCACCTGTATAGGTGGCGCGTCGTAGCGGAATACGGATATGTCAGACATGCTGAAAAGCGGGCAGGGAATGGGATCGACTTCGGATGCGCCGGTGCCGGTGATGGTGGCGGGTACCGCCATGGTCGCGATCAAGTGTATCAGCGTGGTGCTGCTGCTGGGCGAGCTGGGCGTCGACGGCGCGCAGGAGTTCGTCAACACCAGCGCGCAGGCGTGGGATTCTACCTTTATCTTTCTGGCCGGCCTGCTGCTGCTGTGCCTGCAAATCAGCTGCGGCTTTGCCGTGATGCGCGGCCGCAACTGGGGGCGCTGGGGCTATGTGGTCTGCCAGTGCATCGTAGTGCTTTACCTGCTGTTGGCCACCATCGGCAGCGTCTTCCCCGAGGTGTTCACCGTGGAAGGCGAAACCAGCGGCCAAATCCTGCACGTTCTGATCCTGCAAAAGATCCCCGACGCGGTGATCCTGGCGTTGCTGTTTGTTCCCACCGCCAGCCGCCGCTTCTTCGCCGCGCGCAAGTGAGATTTTAGGCGCGCGGAGTGGTAAACTCTGCGCCCTTGATTCGTCATCCTGAACTTCACGGTAATCTTCATGCATTGCGCTTTGTATACGGCGGGCACCTGCCGTTCCTGTCAGTGGCTGGATAAGCCCTATCCGCAGCAACTGGCCGACAAACAGCATCACCTGCACTCGCTGCTGGCCGGGCGCGACGTCGCGCAGTGGCTGCAGCCGGTGGCGGGGGAACTGAGCGCATTTCGCAATAAAGCCAAGATGGTGGTCAGCGGCAGCGTGGAGCGCCCGCTGCTCGGAATGCTGCACCGCGACGGCACACCGGCCGATCTGAGCGACTGCCCGCTGTACCCTGCCGGTTTTGCGCCGATGTTCGCGGTGCTGAAAAGCTTTATCGCCCGCGCGGGCCTGACGCCGTACAACGTGGCACGCAAACGCGGCGAGCTGAAGTACCTGCTGCTGACCGAAAGCACGCTCGACGGCGGCGTGATGCTGCGCTTCGTGCTGCGCTCGGAAACCAAGCTGGCGCAGCTGCGCGCCGCGCTGCCGTGGCTGCAGCAGCAGCTGCCGCAGCTCAAGGTGATCTCCGCCAATATTCAGCCGGTGCACATGGCGATCATGGAAGGGGAGCGCGAGATTGCGCTGACCGAACAGCAGGCGTTGGAGGAGCGGTTCAATCAGGTGCCGCTGTTTATCCGCCCGCAAAGCTTCTTCCAGACCAACCCGCAGGTGGCCGCCGATCTGTATGCCACCGCCCGCGACTGGGTGCGCGCGCTGGGTATCGACAGCATGTGGGATCTGTTCTGCGGCGTCGGCGGTTTCGGCCTGCACTGCGCGCAGCCGCAAACGCGGCTGACCGGCATCGAAATCAGCGCGGAAGCGATCGCCTGCGCGCGCCAGTCGGCGCAGCGGTTAGGGTTGTTGCACGTAGATTTTCAGGCGCTCGATTCCACCCGTTTCGCCACCGCCGAAGGCCAGGTGCCGCAGCTGGTGCTGGTCAACCCGCCGCGGCGCGGCATCGGCCAGGCGCTGTGCGACTATTTGAGCCGGATGGCGCCGGACTATATTCTCTATTCGAGCTGCAACGCCGAGAGCATGGCGAAAGATATCGAGATGTTGCCGGGGTACCGCATCGAACGGGTGCAGCTGTTCGACATGTTCCCGCATACTGCGCACTACGAAGTGCTGACGCTGTTGGTGCGGCGTTAAAGGCGCTTTTTGGCAGCCGTGTAAGCCGCTGAACGTTCGCGTTTGCCCACAGACAGGACCAGAACCACGATCTCCGTTTCCATGACGCGATACACCAAACGAAAGCCGGATGCTCTGAGTTTGATTTTGTAGCAATCGGGCAAACCGGCGAGTTTGTTGGCAGGGACGTGGGGATTAACCAATACCGATACCAGCTTTTTTTTGAACTGTTCCCGGATCACCGGGGACAGTTTTTTAAATTCCTTCAGCGCATGTTCTTCGAATTCAAGCTTATAAGTCATCCAAATTGACCTTAATGCGTTTGCCGTTCATCCGTGAACGAACGATTTCAGCGAGTTCGATATCTTCCAGGTACTCCGCGATAGCCTCCCAGGTTTCCGGTGAGACGTAATATCCCGAAATCTTACCGTTGGTCAGGACGGCGACCGGCTGCCCTTGTGCCTCTTTAAGGGCGGCGTTGGGCGATTTCTTAAAATCGCTGATGCTGACTGCGGAATCGGCAAGAATGGGTTGAACCGTCATGATGTTATCCTTGATGCTAAATTCAGTATCAAATTTAGCACTAAATGGATGGGGTAGCAATCGGATGGAGCCGCCAAAGGATGGCGGCTCCACATGCGGACTTACTGCGGGAACCACTTGTCGTTGATGGCCTTGTAGGTGCCGTCGGCCTTGATGGCGTCCAGCGCGGCGTTCAGCTTGGCCAGCAGCGCCTGGTTGTCCGGGCGCACCGCGATGCCGAGACCTGTGCCGAAGTATTGCGCGTCGGTAACGTGTTCACCGACCGGCGCCAGCTGCGGGTTGGTTTTCAGCCACTCGTTCACCACGGCGGTGTCGCCGAACACGCCATCAATACGGCCGTTTTTCAGCTCCAGAATGGCGTTTTGGTAGCTGTCGTAAGAGACGGTGGTAATCTCCGGATGCTTGTCCTGCATGTATTTCTGGTGGGTGGTGCCGTTTTCCATGCCGAGTTTTTTGCCTTTCAGATCCGCCAGCGAGCTGAACTTGCCTTTTTGCGCAATCACGATCGCCGAGTTGGCGTAGTAAGGCTGGGTGAAGGCGACCTGTTTGCTGCGCTCCGGCGTGATATCCATACCGGAAATCACCGCATCGTATTTCTTGAATTTCAGCGCGGCGATCAGGCTGTCGAACGCCTGGTTGGTGAAGGTGCACTGCGCCTGCATCTGCTTGCACAGCGCGTTGGCCAGATCGATATCGAAGCCGACGATCTGGTTATTGGCGTCGAGCGATTCGAACGGCGGGTAGGTGGCGGAAGCGGCGAAGCGGATGGTCTCGGCCGCGGTGGCGTTAAAGGTGATTCCGGCCAACATCGTCGCGGCAAGCAGCAGTTTTTTCATGCGTAGAGCTCCTGTCTGGATCCTGAAAGTGATTTTTCGCTATCGTTTGTTTTTACTGGTAATCGCCAGAGGTTTTTGCGAGGACACCTGCTGATAACCCTGCCATCGAGTGAATTAAAATGCAATGAAAATGATTAAATATTGCCTCGAGAATAAAAAAAGCCCCGCACTACGGCGGGGCTTGAGGGGAGGCGGCCTCAGTTGCGGCGCTCAAACGCCAGCGCGCGGCGCTCCACCAGCCGCATCAGCAGCGTCAGCAGGCCGTTAACGCACAGGTACACCAGGCCTGCGGCGCCAAACACCATGACGTCGTAAGTGCGGCCGTACATCAGCTGGCTGTAGCCCATCACTTCCATCAGCGTGATGGTGTAAGCCAGCGAGGTGCTTTTGAACACCAGCACCACTTCGTTGGAGTAAGACGACAGCGCGCGCTTGAAGGCGAACGGCAGCAGGATGCGCAGCGTCTGCCGGCGCGACATGCCCAGCGCTTCGCACGACTGCCATTGCCCGGCTGGAATGGCGCGCACCGCGCCGTAGAACAGTTGCGTGGTGTAGGCCGCGCTGTTCAGCGCCAGCGCTATCATCGCGCACAGCCAAGGCTGCGACAGCAGATTCCACAGCCACGGGTAGTCGCGGATCGCCGGGAACTGGCCGGGGCCGTAGTAGATCAGGAAGATCTGCACCAGCAACGGCGTGCCGGTGAACAGCGTCACGTAGATCTTGACCAGCGGCGTCAGGATTGGCGTTTTCAGCGTCAGGATCACCGTCAGCAGCAGCGACAGCACCAGCGCGACGATCAGCGCGGCGACGGTCAGCGTCAGGCTGGTGTGCAACCCTTTGAGGATTTCCGGCAAATACTCAATCATCAGACCGGCCCCCGCTCAAAGCGCGTGGCGCGCAGCTCAATGCGTTTGATGACGTATTGGCTGAACAGCGTCACCAGCAGGTAGATGGCCGCCGCGATCACATACCAGGTAAAGGGTTCTTGTGTGCGGGTGGCGATGCTCTTGGTTTGCAGCATCAGATCGTTCACGCTGATCAGCGACACCAGCGCGGTGTCTTTCAGCAGCACCAGCCACTGGTTGCCGAGGCCGGGCAGGGCGTGGCGCCACATCTGCGGCATGATCAGGCGAAAGAAGATCGCCGCCTTGCCGAGCCCCAGCGCCTGGCCGGACTCCCACTGCCCCTGCGGTACCGCTTTGAGCGCGCCGCGCAGCGTCTGCGAGGCGTAGGCGGAATAGAGCAGGGCCAGAGCGATCACCCCGCACAGGAACGGGCTGACTTCGAAATTGTCGATCGCCAGCTGAATCGGCAGCTGGAACAGACCGAGGTTGAGGGTAAAGCCGTCGGAGAGCATCAGCAGCAGCTGCGACGAACCGAAATAGATAAACAGCACCACCAGGATTTCCGGCAGGCCGCGCAGCACGGTCACCCAGGCGGTGCCGAGCCAGCTGACCGCTTTCCAGCGGGACGATTCCCATACGGCGAACAGCATCGCCAGAATCAGCCCGAGGATCAGGGCGCAAACGGCAAGGCCGACGGTCATGCCGGCGGCGCTTGCTAAAGGTTGAAATTCATTCATCGGGGCGTATTACTGCTGGAACCATTTTTTGTAGATGGTTTCATAGGTCCCATCCTGCTTGATCTTGTCCAGAGCGGCGTTGAACTTGCCCTGCAGCTCGGTGTTCTTCTGGCGTACCGCGATGCCGAGGCCGGTGCCGAAGTAGTCTTTATCCGTGACTTTGGCGCCCACTGCCGCCAGCGCGTCATTCTGCTTCAGCCACTCGTTAACCACCGCGGTATCGCCGAACACCGCATCAACGCGGCCGTTCTTCAGATCCAAAATGGCGTTCTGGTAGCTGTCGTAAGGCACGGTGGTGATTTCCGGGTGCTTGTCGGTCAGGTATTTCTGGTGAGTGGTGCCGTTTTGCACGCCCACTTTCTTGCCTTTCAGCGCCGCCACGTCGGCGATTTTGCCTTTCTGCGCGATGAACAGCGCCGAATTATCGTAGTACGGCTTGGTGAACAGCACCTGCTTTTCACGTTCCGGCGTAATGTCCATGCCGGCCATCACCGCATCGAAACGCTTGAATTTAAGGCTTGGGATCAGGCTGTCGAACGCCTGGTTGGTGAAGGTGCACTCGGCCTGCATCTCTTTGCACAGCGCGTTGGCCAGATCGACATCAAAACCCTGAATCTTGTTGCCGGCGTCAATAAATTCAAATGGAGGATAGGAGGCTTCGGTAGCGAAACGGATGGTTTCGGCTGCGGAGGCGGAAACGCTGATGCCGGCCAGAACGGCGGCGATTATTAGTTTTTTCATCGCAAACTCCCCAAATTACAGCAAGTTAATTGTTAGTGTGATAAGTAGTTGGCAAACTCGGTGGTCCGCGGTTGCGTGAAGTGGCTGCTGTCGCCTTGCTCCACCACGTGGCCGTTTTCCATGTACACCACGCGGCTGGCGGTCTTGCGCGCCACTTCCACTTCGTGGGTGACGATCACCTGCGTGATGCCGGTGCCGGCCAGTTCGCGAATGATGCTGACGATCTGAGCGGTGATTTCCGGATCCAGCGCCGCGGTCGGTTCATCGAACAGCAGCACCTGCGGTTCCATCATCAGGGCGCGGGCGATCGCCACGCGCTGCTGCTGGCCGCCGGAAAGGTGCAGCGGGAAGCGATCGGCGAAGTCGGTCAGGCGCAGACGCTTGAGCAGCTTGTCGGCGCGCTCCATCGCCTGAGCCTTGGTCAGACCCAGCACGCGGCAAGGCGCTTCGATCAGGTTCTGAACCACGGTGAGGTGAGGCCACAGGTTGTATTGCTGGAACACCATGCCGACATTTTGACGCAGTTCGCGAATGGCTTTCTCGCCAGGCGCCTGCTTGAAGTCGAATTGGTTGCCGGCGATCTGCAGTTGGCCCGAACGCGGCATTTCCAGCAGGTTCAGCACCCGCAGCAATGAACTTTTCCCGGCGCCGCTTGGGCCAAGCAGCACCAGGGTTTCCCCGGCTGGACAATCCAGCGTGATGTCAAACAGCGCCTGGTGAGCGCCGTAATAGCAATTGATACCGTTAAGTTGAATACTCATGCGCCAGAATTGAATAGACATTGATGCCGCAAATGTTAACTTCCACAGAATACTTATGCAATCTTTGTGCGTTAAAATTTATGAGTGTGCGGCGGGACAGTAAAAGATTAGCACAAGATACCGCGACTCAAGCCGAGGGAGGGGATTTGTGGCGCAGGCTGTGAGATCGGTAGCGAAATTTTTTCTATTGGACGAAATCTGAGCGGCAGGCGGGAGGCGGGAGGCGGGGATGGCCGACGCGGCAAACCCGCGTCGGCCTGGGGATCGCGGGTTACTGGTTTTCCAACACCTGGCGCACGCTGCCGTTGGTGGCATGCGCTGGAACATTCAGGTAGCGAATATCATCAACCACCCAGCAGGTGCCTTCGCGCACCATCAGCACTTCGTCCTGCCAGTTCACGGTGCTGTTGGCGTCTTTTTGGTAGCTCAAGTCGACGCGCAGCGGGATGTTTTTCGCATCGGTGTTAGGAATGGTCGAGGCGCTGGCGACGGACGCGCTGCCTGGCCCCTGCGCATTGCCGGAGAACAAGTCGCCGGTGATCCGATGCTTGCCCGGGTTCTGGGCGGCGCTGACCAGATCCTGATACAGCACTTTGCTCAGGTAAGGCTGCAGCTGCGCCAGGCGGTTACTGTCCGGCAGGCCAGCGCCCTGCTGGATGCGCAGGTCATAGAACTTTTGCGCGACCGTATCCGGGCCGCCTTCCACACAGCTGCCGCTGCGGGTGCCGATATCCTTGTATGCCGGCTCCACCGTGGTACAGGCACTCAGCAACAGCGCTAAGGGTAAAACAGCCGCAATCGTTTTTGTTTTCATCTTATTACCTTATGTGAAAGTCTCTACCATGAAGACCGATAGCTTACAGTATAAATGCGTTTTTTGGCCTTGCATTCGTACTGCGTGCCATTGATTAAGCGAACATAACGCTAATCTTCTGGTCATAGATACGTTGAATTAATCAAACAAGGAATTCTGATGCAGCTTTCAACTACCCCGACCCTGGAAGGGTTCACCATCACCGAATACTGCGGCGTGGTCACCGGCGAAGCGATCCTCGGCGCCAACATCTTTCGTGATTTCTTCGCCGGCGTGCGCGATATCGTCGGCGGCCGCTCGGGCGCTTATGAGAAAGAGCTGCGCAAGGCGCGCTTGATCGCGTTCGAAGAGCTGGAAGATCAGGCGAAAGAGCTGGGCGCCAACGCGGTGGTCGGCATCGATATCGATTATGAAACCGTTGGCAAAGACGGCAGCATGCTGATGGTGACCGTCAGCGGCACCGCGGTGAAAGCCAGCCGCTAATCCCACTCCTCAACGCCCTGGCGCGTCCGGGGCGTTTTACTTTGTCCGACGGTGGCTTCCGTGGCGATTATTGATTAACGTTAACGCTATATCAGGTCATCACATCACAGGGAGGATAAGTGAAAATTTGGCCAGGGATCATCGCCGCCGCGCTGCTGGCGGGATGCCAAAACCCGCAGCAGGACACGCTCGTCGATCGCGGCGCTTACCAGCTCGAAACCCTGCATCAGGCGCAGGGCGCGGATCAACGCATCCGCTTTCTGGTGATGCACTACACGGCGGAAGACTTCCACTCATCGCTGAAAACGCTGACCGACGAACACGTCAGCGCGCATTATCTGCTGCCGGCGCATCCGCAGCGCGAACACGGTAAACCGACGGTGTTCCGCCTGGTGCCGGAAGCGATGCGCGCCTGGCATGCCGGCGCCAGCGCCTGGCGCGGCCGCAGCAACCTCAATGACACCTCGATCGGCATCGAAATCGTCAACAAGGGCTTCACCCGCAGCATGCTGTTCACCCACTGGCAGCCCTATACGGCGGAGCAGATCGCCGTGCTGATCCCGCTGAGCCGCGACATTATCCAACGCTATGGCATCCAGCCGCAGGACGTGGTGGGGCACAGCGACATCGCGCCGCAGCGTAAACAGGATCCCGGCCCGCTGTTCCCATGGCGGCAGCTGGCCCAGGCCGGCATCGGCGCCTGGCCGGACGAACGCGACGTGCAGCGTTTGCTGGCGGGGCGCGATCGCCATGCGCCGGTAGCGATGGCGCCGCTGATCGAAAAGCTGGCGCGTTACGGCTACGCGATCGACCCGTCGTGGAATGCGCGGCAGCAGCGCAATGTGCTGGCGGCGTTTCAGATGCACTTCCGGCCCGACGATGTGCGCGGCGAACCGGATGCGGAGAGTGAAGCGATTGTCGATGCGCTGCTGGTGAAGTACGGCGCGGCGCGTTGATTACAGGCCGTGCAGCTTGCCGTGATCTTTCAGCCAGCGGGCGGTGCGCGCGATGCCTTCTTCCAGCGAGACGATCGGCTGATAGCCCAGCTCTTGCTGCGCGCGGGTGGTATCGAGCGTGAGGTCGAAATTGAGTTTGGCGACGCCGTAGTGGGTCAGCACCGGCTCCTTCTCGCTTTTGCTGCCGAGGCGCTCCATGCCGCGCGCCATCATGTCGAGCATCGGATAGGGGACGGAGCGGATATGGCACTTCATGCCCAAATCGTCGATCAGCTGCTGCACCACGGTGCGAAGCGGGCGCGGCTGCTGGTTGGTGATGTTGTAGGCGCGGCCGGACGGCGTATCTTCTTTTAGCGTCGCCAGCCACATGGCGTGCACCGCATTCTCCAGGTAGGTCATGTCCACCATCGCCGCGCCGCCGCGCGGCAGCAGCAGGTTGCCGTAGCGTTTGATCATCTGCAGCAGCCGCGGCAGCATCACCTTGTCGTGCGGCCCGAACAATCCCTGCGGGCGCAGAATGGTGAAATGGGTCTGCGGATTGGACAGCGCCAGCTGCTGGATCACCTGCTCGCCGGCGGCCTTGCTGCGCGCGAACTCGTTGGCGTAGCGCTGCGGGCGAAAGTCTTCGGCCACGTTGCGGTGATGGTGGTAATCGAAATAGATCGCCGGGGAAGAGATGTGAATGAACTGCGCCACGCCGTAGGCCGCCGCCCATTCGCCGAGGCGGCGGGTGGCGCGGACGTTGGCCAGTTCGAAGGCCTCTTCGGTGCCCCAGGGCGAGGTGAAGCTGGAGCAGTGCCACAGCACGTCGACGTCCGTCAGCATCGCCTTGGCCTGCGAAGAGATCAGATTGGTGAGATCGGCATGAATGAATTCCGCGCCCATTTTTTCCAGCAGGCCGCCCATCGCCTGGTTGCGGCCGGTGGCGCGCACTTTGATGCCCTGACGGCGCAGATATTCGACGGCGTTACGGCCTAACCCACTGGTGGCACCGGTGACCAATACCTTCATAACGGACTCTATTCTCACCCAAAATCGGAATACCGGCGGGCGCTTGCGGCGCTCCCAGCAAATAAGATGCCATTCTTCCGTGATTTCGTGCGCTATGCAATCGGAAAGCCCCGAAGCACAGCGGCAAACTGTGCGGTTGATCGACAAATGAACGGCGTTCAGCGCTGTTGGCGGTCCAGACCCTCGGCAAGTTCGGCGATGCGCTTCGCCATGCCGCGGAAAATGAACAGATGCGCGGGCATCATGGCGAACCAATACAGCAGCCCGCTGAAGCCGGCCGGATGCCACCAGGCGCGCACGTCCAGCGTGCGGCGATCGCCGTGATCGGTAATGGTGAAGCTCAGCCGCCCCAGCCCCGGCGCCTTCATGCCGAACAGCAGCGCCAGTTGCCGCAGCGGTTTCAGCGTGATGACTTTCCAGCCGTCGATCTCGTCGCCCAGCGCCAGGCTCGCGCGCGCCGGGCGGCCATAGACCACGCCGTTGCCGATCATGTCGTCCATGCGGGCGCGGATCCGCCACAGAATATTGGCGTAGAAATAGCCTTCTTCGCCCCCCAACTGCTGCACCGTTTGCCATAGGGCCTCGCGGGTGGCGGCGGTGTCCAGCGAACAGCCGGCCTGTTTCGGATAGTAACCGTAGCCGGGGCGCCAGCGGGCCCGCGCCGCCGGATCGTAGCCCCAGTCGGCGGAATCGACCACCTCCTGTTCGCGCTGCAGCGTGGTGGCGACCGCCTGATCGAAGGTGTGCAGCCGCTGCGGGATCAGCGCCTGCAGCGGCCGGCCGTCGGCGGGCAGATCGTGCTTCAGCCCCTGGATCAGCGCGCGGGCGATCGGCGTCGGCACCGAGGTGATCAGGCTGATGAACCACACCGAAATCAGCCGCGTCGGCAAGGGGATCGGGATCAGCCAGCGCCGTTTGCCGCTGATGGCGATAAAGCGTTGGAACATATCCTGATAGCTGAGGTACTCCGGCCCGGCAACGTCGAAGATGCGGTGCTCCTGCGCCGGGTGCGCCAGCAGATCGGCCAGATAAACCAGCAGGTTCTCCAGCGCCACCGGCGACGACTTGGAGCGCACCCAGCGCGGCGGCGTCAGCACCGGCAGGTTATAGACCATGTCGCGCATCACTTCGAACGCCGCCGAGCCGGGGCCGACGATGATGCCGGCGCGCAGTTCGGTCACCGGCACGCCGCTCTGGCGCAAAATTTCGCCGGTCAGGCGGCGGGCCGCCAGGTGCGGTGAGCTGTCGTCGTTCGGCTGCAGCGCGCCGAGAAAGATCACCTGTTTGACGCCGGCATTGCGCAGCGCGTCGCGCAGGTTTTCCGCTGCCTGGCGCTCCTTCTCGATAAAATCGTCGCCGTCGCCCATTGCGTGCACCAGATAGTAAAGCGTATCTGTCTCCCACAGCGCCGCGCTCAGGGTCTCCGGGCGGTACAGATCGGCATACAGGCAGTTGACCTGCGGCCAGTTCCGCTCCTGCAGCCACTCGATGCGCCGCGCGGCGGCGGTAATCTGGTGCCCCTGTTCGATCAGGTGCGGGATCAGGTTCTGGCCTATATAGCCGCTGGCTCCAAGAACCAGTACGCGTTGGGGTGTCATCGGGCCGCCTTGTGCGGTAGAGGATTGGCAGAACGACAGGATGCCAAATTCGGGGTTTAAATGCACTTTTTGTATGGGTATAAGCCGGTTGCATCCATCGTGGCGCAGGTTCACACTACGCGCCCTTTATCGAACGAAAAACCGGATGCCATGAAGCTCAATGTGATTTGTTACGCCCTGCTGGGCCTGGCGCTGGTCGCCAGCCTGTTCTCGCTGCATCCGGTGTGGATGTGGTTGCTGCTGGCCAACCTGCTGACGTTTCTGATCTACGGCGGCGATAAGCTGGCGGCGCGCAAGGGGTGGCGGCGGGTGCCGGAGGCGACGCTGTTGCTGTTCGGCGCGCTGGGCGGGTGGTTGGGCGCACTGGCGGCACAGCAGCTGTTTCGCCACAAAACCCAGAAGCAGCCGTTTAAAACCTGGTTCATCCTCAGCGTGGCGCTCAACCTGGTGGCGGTGCTGGGGTTGTGGTACTGGGTTTATGGCCGCTGGATCTTCTGATTACAGCAGCAGCGGCAGGGTGGCGCTGGCGGTGGCCTGCATCGCCTGAGCGTAGGCGGGATCGCGCCGAGCCAGTTCGGCGATCATCAACTCCACCAGCAGCATGGCGCCGACCTTGGCCGGCAGGGCGCCGGCGGTCAGCGGCCCTTCCGGTTTGGCCGCCACCAGCAGCGTATCCGCCAGCTTGGCCAGCGGGCTGCGTTGGGTGTTGCTGACGGCGATCACGCGTGCGCCGCGCCCTTTGGCCAATGCCACCGCATGCAGCACGTCCTTGGTGGAGCCGGAGCTGGAGATGACGATCAGCAGATCCCGCTCACTCAGCGAGGCGGCGTTCATCGCCGCCCGGTGCATGTCGCTGAACAGCTGCGCCGGTTTGCCGAGGCGCAGCAGCTTGTAGTGCAGGAAATCGCCGATGATGGCGCTGGCGGCGACGCCGTAAATCTGCACCGAAGCGCAACGCTGCAGGCTGTCCGCCGCCTGTTGCAGCGCCTGCGGATCCAACAGTGCGCCGGTATCCCGCAGCGCCTGAACGCTCTCTTCCAGCAAATTTTCCGCCGCGCTTTGCCGCGTCGCCGCCTCCGGCTGGCTTTGTTGCAGGCTGAGGGCCAGCGCCATTTTAAATTCGGTATAGCCTTTGCAGCCCAGATGGCGGCACAGCCGCGTGACGCTGGCTTCGCTGGTGGCGCTTTCACGCGCCAGTTCGGTGATGGTCAGGTAAACGGCGCGGGAGGGCTGCGCAAGAAGATAGTTGCCGAGCTTTTGCAACGTGGGGCTGTACCCCGCCAAATCCTGCCGCAGCCGCAATAACAAGTTGCCTGTATTCATCACGTTACCTTTCTGAGTATTCCCGTTTCTATTGTGGCGGAAAGACGCCGCCGCTCGCCAGCGAAATCGACGGATTGTGAAGCCGATCATCGTTATGAATAAAATTTTCATAAAATTAATTTTAATGTGGTAAAAATTTTTATCATAAAAATGATGGCGGGGAAAAATTTATGTCAACACCAGAATTGTCGCGCTCCGGCGGCTGGTTCGAAAAAGCCCAGCTGTTCGGCAAATCGTTCATGCTGCCGATCGCCGTGCTGCCGGCGGCCGGCCTGCTGTTGGGGATCGGCGGTGCGCTGTCCAATCCCAATACCGTCGAGGCTTATCCCTTCCTCGACGTTGGCTGGCTGCAAAGCGTATTTACCGTGATGGCCAGCGCCGGCGCCATCGTGTTCGCCAACCTGGCGGTCCTGTTCGCGGTCGGCGTGGCGGTGGGGTTGGCCAAAAGCGACAAGGGCACGGCGGGGCTGGCCTCGCTGATCGCCTACCTGGTGATGAACGCCACCATCAATGCGCTGTTGAAAATCAACGGCACGCTGGTCGCGCAGAACGCCGGCGCGGTGGGGCAGGGAACGATTCTCGGGATCCAGACGCTGGAGACCGGGGTGTTCGGCGGGGTGGTCATCGGTCTGGTGACTTGGTATCTGCACGGCCGCTACAACAAGATAGCGCTGCCGCCGTTCCTGGGTTTTTTCGGCGGCTCGCGCTTTGTGCCGATCGTCAGCTCGCTGGCGGCGATGGCGGTCGGCGCCCTGATGACCGTGGTGTGGCCGCCTTTCCAACGGCTGATCTTCGGCATGGGCGGGCTGGTGGACGCCAGCGGCTATCTCGGCACCTTTATCTACGGCTTCGTATTGCGCATGCTCGGGCCGTTCGGCCTGCATCACATCTTCTACCTGCCGTTTTGGACCACCGCGCTCGGCGGCAGCGAAGTGATCAACGGACAGCTGGTGGAAGGCACGCAGCGCATTTTCTTCGCCCAGTTGGCCGACCCGAATACGCAGCAGTTCTACATCGGCACGGCGCGCTTCATGTCCGGCCGCTTTATCACCATGATGTTCGGCCTGGTCGGCGCCTGCCTGGCGATGTACCAAAGCGCGCGCCCGGAGAACCGCAAACGCGTCGGCGGGCTGCTGCTGTCGGCGGCGCTGACCTCTTTCCTGACCGGCATCACCGAACCTATCGAATTCTCGTTCCTGTTCATCGCGCCGGCGCTGTACGTGGTGCACGCGCTGTTCGACGGCCTGGCGTTCGCGATCGCGCACATTCTGCATATCACCATCGGCCAGACGTTCTCCGGCGGTTTTATCGATTTCATGCTGTTCGGCGTGCTGCAGGGCGAAGCGAAAACCCACTGGATGTATGTGCCGCTGGTCGGGGTGCCCTGGTTCTTCCTGTACTACTTCACGTTCCGTTTCCTGATCCTGCGCTTCAATTTCAAAACGCCGGGGCGCGAGGTGGAAACCGCGCCGGAAGCGGTGACGACCGGCACCGAACGCTCGCAGCAGGTGCTGGCGGCGCTGGGCGGCAAAGAGAATATCGTCGAACTGGATTGTTGCGCCACGCGGCTGCGCGTGACGGTAAAACAGAGCCGGTTGCTGGACGAAAGCGGGCTGAAGGCCAGCGGCGCGCGGGCGGTGATCGTTCGCGGCAACGGCGTTCAGGTGATCTATGGCCCGCACGTGACCATTATTAAAAACGAAGTCGAGGAGTTGTTGGATTTATGACGCTTTCCATTTTGCAGCAGATTAAGGGCCGGCTGGTGGTGTCTTGCCAGGCGCTGGACGACGAGCCGCTGCACAGCGATTTTATCATGGCGCGCATGGCGCTGGCGGCCGAGCAAGGCGGTGCGGCGGCGATCCGCGCCAACGGCGTCGAAGACGTTAAAGCCATCCTGCGCACGGTGGCGCTGCCGGTGATCGGCATTATCAAGCGCGATTATGCCGGTAGCGATGTCTATATCACGCCGACCCTGCGTGAAATCGATGAGCTGATGACTGCGGCGCCGCAGATGATTGCATTGGACGCTACCGGCCACCGGCGGCCAGGGGAGCTGCAGCTGGCGGCGCTGGTTGCCGCGATCCGCGCCAGGTATCCCCGGCTGCTGCTGATGGCGGACATCGCCACCGTGGAAGAAGCGCAAGAGGCTGCCAGGTTGGGGTTCGACTGCGTGGGCACCACGCTGCACGGCTATACCGCCGAAAGCCGGGGCGCCCGACTGGCGGAGGACGATTTCGGCTTTCTGCGTGCGGTGCTGGCGGCGGTGCCGGTGCCGGTCATCGCCGAGGGCAATGTCGAAACGCCGGCGATGGCCGCGCGCTGCCTGGCGCTGGGGGCGCATGCGGTGGTGGTGGGCGGCGCCATTACGCGCCCGCAGCAGATCACCCGCCGCTTTGTCGAGGCCATCGGCGGGCGGTGAAGGGCTCCCCGGCGCGCCGGGGAGGGGAAATCAGGCGTGCTGCTGGAGGAACTCCCGCCACAGCTCGACCACCCGCTGCAGATCCTGACGGCTGACGTCGAGGTGGGTCAGAATGCGCGTCAGCGGGCCGCTGCTGATCAGCACGTCGCGTTCGCGCATCCACGGGCCGAATTTGGCCGCCAGCGCCGGCGGTTGGCGCAGGTACAGCACGTTGGTCTGTGCGCCGGGTTCGACGACCTCCACGCCGATCTGCCGCAGCTGTTGCTCCAGCCAGACCGCGTTGTCATGGTCTTCGCGCAGCCGCGCGACGTTATGTTCCAGCGCGTAGAGGCCGGCCGCCGCCAGGATGCCGGCCTGACGCAGCCCGCCGCCGGTCATCTTGCGCCAGCGCAGCGCGCGCTGAATGAAGGCCTCGCTGCCGCACAGCAGCGATCCGACCGGCGCGCCCAGCCCTTTCGACAGGCAAATGGTGAAGGTGTCGCAGTATTGCACGATCTCTTTCAGCGGCAGGTTCAGCGCCACGGCGGCGTTGAAGATGCGCGCGCCGTCGATATGCAGCGCCAGCTGCCGCTCGCGGGTAAACCGCCACGCCTGCTGCAGGTAGGCCTGCGGCAGGACTCGGCCGCCGATGGTGTTTTCCAGGCTCAGCAGCCGGGTGCGGGCGAAGTGGATATCGTCGGGTTTGATGGCGGCGGCGAGCTTGTCCAGCGGCAGCGTGCCGTCCGCGTCGGCCTCGATCGGCTGCGGCTGGATGCTGCCCAGCACCGCTGCGCCGCCGGCCTCGTATTTATAGTTGTGCGCCTGTTGGCCGACCAGATACTCGTCGCCGCGTTGGCAGTGGCTCAGCAGCGCCACCAGGTTGGCCTGGGTGCCGCTGGGCAAAAACAGCGCCGCCTCTTTGCCCGACAGGCGCACCGCCTCGGCCTCCAGCGCGTTGACCGTCGGGTCATCGCCGTAGACGTCGTCGCCGACCTCTGCCTGAGCCATCGCCTGGCGCATGGCGGCGCTGGGGCGGGTGACGGTGTCGCTGCGTAGATCGATAAGCATAGGGTTCCTGGAATGTAAGGGAGAGGAAAAGGGTACATGGCATCATATACCCTTATTTCACCGGGGGGCAGCTTGCTTAGCGCAGCCAGTTGGTTTTCGCCAGCTCGACCACTTCGTCGCCGCGGCCGTTGATGATGGCGCGCAGCATGTACAGGCTGAAGCCTTTCGCCTGTTCGAACTTGATCTGCGGCGGCATCGCCAGCTCTTGCTTGGCGGTGACCACGTCCAGCAGCGCCGGGCCGGGGTGCGCCAACATCTCCTGCAGCGCGCCGTCCAGATCCGAGGCTTTTTCCACGCGGATGCCCTTGATGCCGGCGGCGTTGGCGATCGCCGCGAAGTCCGGGTTATGCAGGTCGGTGCCGTCGGTCAGGTAGCCGCCGGCCTTCATCTCCATCGCCACGAACCCCAACACGCTGTTGTTGAACACCACGATTTTCACCGGCAGCTTGAGCTGCGCCAGCGACAGGAAATCCCCCATCAGCATGGTGAAGCCGCCGTCGCCGCACATGGCGATCACCTGTTTATCCGGCGCGGTGGCCTGGGCGCCGATCGCCTGCGGCATGGCGTTGGCCATCGAACCGTGGTTGAACGAACCGAGCAGGCGGCGCTTGCCGTTCATTTTCACGTAGCGGGCGGCCCACACCGTCGGCGTGCCGACGTCGCAGGTGAAGATGGCGTCGTCGCTGGCGTACCGGCTGAGCTGCTGCGCCAGATACTGCGGGTGGATCGGCTGGTCGTCATTGGCGGTCGCCAGCCCGTCGAGATCCTTGCGCGCGTTGCGGTAATGCTCCAGCGCCTTGTCGAGGAACGCCCGGTCGCGCTTGGGCTCCAGCTGCGGCAGCAGGGCGGTGAGGGTGGTGTGGATATCGCCCACCAGCGCCATATTGACCGGGCAGTGTGCGCCGATGCTGCCGGGGTTGATGTCGATCTGAATGATGTTGGCGTTGGTGGGGTAGAACGCGCGGTAGGGGAACTGGGTGCCGAGCAGCACCAGCGTGTCGGCGTTCATCATCGCGTGGTAGCCGGAGGAGAAGCCGATCAGCCCGGTCATGCCGACGCTGTAAGGGTTATCCCATTCGATATGCTCTTTGCCGCGCAGCGCATGCACCACCGGCGCCTGCAGCAGCTCGGCCAGCTTGACCACCTCATCGTGCGCGCCGGCGCAGCCGCTGCCGCACATCAGGGTGATGTTCTTCGCCTTGTTCAGCGTCTCCGCCAGCTTGTTCAGCTCGCTCATCGGCGGCTGCACCAGCGGCAGCGCCGGGGTATGCCAGGTCAGGGGCGCGTCTTCCGGTGCCATGCGCAGCGCCACGTCGCCCGGCAAGACCACCACCGAGACGCCGCGGTTGAGGATCGCCTTGCGCATGGCGATCTCCAGCACGCGCGGCAGCTGTTCCGGGTTGGAAACCAGCTCGCAATAGTGGCTGCATTCGCGAAACAGCTCCTGCGGATGCGTTTCCTGGAAGTAGCCGCTGCCGATTTCGCTGGAAGGAATGTGTGCGGCGATCGCCAGCACCGGCACATGGTTGCGGTGGCAGTCGAACAGGCCGTTGATCAGGTGCAGGTTGCCGGGGCCGCAGGAACCGGCGCACACCGCCAGCTGGCCGGTGAGCTGGGCTTCGGCGCCGGCGGCGAAGGCGGCCACCTCTTCATGGCGGGTGCCCAGCCATTCGATGGTGCCCATGCGGTGCAGGCTGTCGCTAAGGCCGTTGAGCGAATCGCCGGTCACGCCCCAAATGCGTTTTACGCCGGCTTGATCCAGCGTTTTGGCGATCAGTGTGGCTACGGTTTGCTTCATGGTTCCCCCAAACATGGTTTAAAAAACGATGTGAACTCGATCCGGTGAGCGGCAGCAGAACAACTGCAAGCATAGCTTACCGGCGGTGGACGAGATGCGGTCAGGAAGGGTAAAGAGCGTAGGACGGGGGAAAGTGTAACCGGGCGGGGAGGGGGGAACTTGCCGATAAATGCCCCATCGCAGAGATGGGGCCAAGGGGTCACGCCAGCGTGACGTCGCCCCGCAGCTGGCAACTGCAGGCCAGCACGTAGCCTTGCGCTATTTCTTCCGCGCTCAGCGTCATGGTGCTGGTGGTGATGTAGTCGCCCTCGAGGATGCGGGTTTTGCACGAGCCGCACACCCCGGCACGGCAGGCGGCGTTGACCGGCAGGGCATTGGTCTCCATCGCCGCCAGCAGCGTGCTGCCGACCGGCACGCGGAATTCGCGCAGCGGGCGGGCGGCGCGTAGCGTCAGCCCTTCAGTGGCATCGGCCTGCGTTGTCGGCGTGTGGAACTGCTCTTTATGGAAACGCTCGGCCGGCACGCCGAGCCGGCGGCACAGCTGCTCCACCTGTTCCATATAGGGCGCAGGGCCGCAGGTCATCACCGTGCGTTCGGCGATATCCGGCGCCGCCTGCCGCAGCGTCTGCTCATCGATGCGGCCGCTGAGGTAGCCGGGTTGCAGATCCCGCTCGGCCATCAGCGTCAGGCGCAGCTGCGGATGGGCGGCGCACAGCGCACGCCACTGATCGGCGAAAATCGTGTCGGCGGGGGTGCGCACGTTAAAGATCACGGCGATATCGCAGGCCGGACGGTTGGCGGTCAGCCAGCGGCACATCGAGACGATCGGCGTCACGCCGCAGCCGGCGGCCAGCATCAGATAACGATCGGCCGGGTGGCGCTCGCAGCTGAACTCGCCCTGCGCGTCGGACAGCCACAGCGTGTTGCCGGGCTTGACCTCTTGCGTCAGCCAGCGCGATCCGATGCCGTCCGGCAGGCAGCGCACGCTGATGCTGAGAAAGCGGCTCTGGCCGGGCGAGGAGGAGAGCGTATAGGCGCGCAGCGTCTCCTCGCTGTTGCGGATGCTGACCAGCGCAAACTGGCCCGCCTGATAAGGGTAGAAAACGTCGCAGATCAGGTTTAGCGTCCAGACGTCGGCGGTTTCGCGCTGGATGGAATGTACCTGCATGCGGTTCGGGCAAAGCGGAGTGGGTTGAGTCATCGGGGCACCTCAAAAAGCAAAGGGGCCGGCGCAGGCGGCCCCATAACGTAATGGCATCAGGCGAGCAGCGCGTTGATATCCTGCTCGACGGTGGTGATCGGACGCAGGCCGAATTTCTCGTTGAGGATCGCCATCAGGTTGTCGGTCAGGAAGCCCGGCGCGGTCGGGCCGGTGACGATGTTTTTCACCCCCAGCGACAACAGCGTCAGCAGAATGACGATCGCCTTCTGTTCAAACCACGACAGCACCAGGCTGAGCGGCAGCTCGTTGACGCTGCAGCCGAGCGTGTCCGCCAGCTTGACCGCCAGCATAATGGCGGAATAGGCGTCGTTGCACTGGCCGACGTCCAGCAGGCGCGGCAGCCCTTCCAGGGTGCCGAAGTCCAGCTTGTTGAAACGGTACTTGCCGCAGGCCAGCGTCATGATCAGGCAGTCTTGCGGCACGCTGCGGGCGAAGTCGGTGAAGTAGCTGCGCTCGTCGCGGCTGCCGTCGCAGCCGCCGACCAGGAAGACGTGGCGCAGTTTTTTCTGCGACACCAGATCGATCACCGTGTCGGCGGCGTTCAGCAGCGTCTGGCGGCCGAAGCCGACGGTGATCAGGTGCTCGATCTCGGTGTAAGGGAAGCCGTTCATGCCCTGCGCCTGGCGGATCACGGCGCCGAAGTCGTCGCCCTCCAGATGGTTGACGCCCGGCCAGCCGACGATGCTGCGGGTCCAGATGCGATCGCCGTAGTTGCCGACGTTCGGATCGATGATGCAGTTGGAGGTCATCACGATCGGGCCGGGGAATTTGGCGAACTCCGTCTGCTGGTTCTGCCAGCCGCTGCCGTAGTTGCCCACCAGATGCTTGAATTTTTTCAGTTCCGGATAGCCGTGCGCCGGCAGCATTTCACCGTGAGTGTAGACGTTGACGTTTTGCCCTTCGGTTTGTTCGAGCAGCATGCGCAGATCTTTCAGATCGTGGCCGGAGATCAGAATGGCTTTCCCGGCCACCGGGCGCACGTTGACCGCGCTGGGCTGTGGATCGCCGTAGGCCTGGGTTTCGCCGCGATCGAGGATCGCCATCACGTTGAAGTTCATCTTGCCGATGCCCATGGCGTTGTTCAGCAGGGTGTCGACGTCGCGCGGTCGGGTGCCGAGCCAGGCCATAAAGGCGTGGTAGTCGGCATAGAGCTGCTCGTCGAACTGGCCGAGCACGTGCGCGTGTTCCATATAGGCCGCGGCGCCTTTCAGGCCGTACAGGCACAGCATGCGCAAACCGTGGACGTCGTCGCCGACCTCGGCCTTGTCGCCGTTGAGGGCAAACTGCGCCGCCTGTTGCAGCAGCGCAGGCATATCGTCACCGGCCAGCTGCAGCGCCGCCATCGGGTGATCGACGCGCACGCCGGCATCCAGCAGCCGGCAACGGGCAGCCAGCGAATCGCGCAGCAGCAGGGTTTCGCGCGCGTAGCCGATGATGCGCTGGGAGTCGAAGTTGACGTTGGTCAGGGTGGAGAAGAAGGCGCGCGGGGCGAAGCTGTCGATCTCGTGATCGACGATGCCCAGCGAACGCGCCTGCAGCGCCCAGGCGGAGAGGCCCTGCAGCGCCGCCACCAGCAGATCCTGCAGATCGGAGGTTTCCGCCGTCTTGCCGCACATGCCCTGAGCATACGCGCAGCCGTTGCCTGCCGGGGTACGGATGGTTTGTTCACATTGCACACAGAACATAGTCGCTTCCTTTTATTTTTAAAGTTGCATTTGTAATGCTTGTTTAAAAGCATAGATCGGCGATCGGGGTTGCAAAAGGCTTTTGTGCGACTACTGCGGGCAAGTTTGATTTAGCGCAATTTTGCCGTGCGGATGGGAATTATTACGCTTTGGGGGCCGGGCGGCCCCCAGGGGAGAGGATCAGGAGAACAGGGCGATCAGCACCGGCGCCAGCAGGCTCAGCAGGAAGCCGTGCACGATGGCGGGGGGCACCATGTCCAGCCCGCCGCTGCGCTGCAGCACCGGCAGGGTGAAGTCCATCGAGGTGGCGCCGCACAGGCCGAGGGCGGTGGAGCGGCTGCGGCGCACCAGCGTCGGGATCAGCATGATTGCCACCAGCTCGCGCGCCAGATCGTTGAAGAACGCGGCGCTGCCCATCACCGGGCCGTAGGCGTCGGTGATCAGAATGCCCGACAGCGAATACCAGCCGAAGCCGGAGGCCATCGCCAGCCCGGCCTTGACCGGCAGCCCCAGCAGCTGCGCCGCCAGCGCGCCGCCGGCCAGCGACGCGACGGTCACCACCAACGCCACCAGCGTGCCGCGGCGGTTGAGCACGATCTGGCGCAGCGTCATGCCGCTGTTGCGCAGCTGAATGCCGACCAACAGCAGCAGGAAGATCAGCGCATATTCGCTGCCTTTATGGGCGAACTGCAGCCATTGCCACTGCGTCAGGCCGAGCAGGAAGCCGCCGAGCACCACGCCGCACAGCTTGAGCGACTCCAGCGCCATGTGCACGCGCGAAGGCAGCTTTTCCTGTTTATGGCTGCTGCGCCACGGCATGCGCCGCTCCAGCAGCGCCAGCAACAGCAGATTGGCGCAGAGAATGCAGAAGAAGAACACCGCGCTGTATTGGAAGATCAGCACCAGGTTGCTGCTGAGATCTTCCATGAACGCCAGGCTGATACCCATGAAAAACAGGATCACGTACACCATCCAGCTCAGCAGCCGGTTGATCAGCACCAGCAGCGGGCGATGGCGTAAGGGAATGAGGTAACCGACAATCAGCGGTAACAGAATAATCAACAGTCCTGAGTACATGGTGCAGCTTGTGTCCTTGAGTTTTGGCGCGCGCCGAACGGCGTCGAGGAGCACACGCTAACCAAAAGCCCGGCCGGAGTAAAGCGGCAGATTTGACGTTGGCCGCTTGACCTGCAAGGGGTTTTTTGACCATGCTCTGTGAAGGTTGCCTCATTGACGAGGCGACGGCGCGCACGGGAGGCGGCGGATGTTCTTGGAGCGTATCGAAATTGTAGGTTTTCGCGGCATTAACCGGCTGTCCCTGATGCTGGACGACAACACGCTGTTGCTCGGCGAAAACGCCTGGGGTAAATCCAGCCTGCTGGATGCGCTGACGCTGCTGCTGGCGCCGGAGCAGAAGCTGTATCGGTTTGAGGCGCACGACTTCCATTTCCCGCCCGGAGAAGAGGCGGCCAAAGAGCGCCACCTGCAGGTGGTGTTCACCTTCTGCGAAAAAGACATCGGCCATGCGCACCTGCCGCGCTATCGCCACCTGACGCCGCTGTGGGTCAAGGGCGAAGATGGTCTGAGCCGCATTCATTACCGCTGCGAAGGCGAGCTGGCCGACGACGGCACGGTGTGCACCTGGCGCGGTTTTCTCGACGCCGACGGCAACGCCTTTCAACTGCACCATATCGAACAGCTGGCCCACGCCATCATCCGCATTCATCCGGTATTGCGCCTGCGCGACGCGCGCTTTATCCGTCGCCTGCGCCCCAGCAGCCTCGGCGATGAACGCAAACCCGATACCCAGGCGCTGGCGCAGCAGTTGGATCAGCTGACGCGCGAGCTGGTGCGCAATCCGCAGAAGCTGACCAACGGCGAACTGCGTCAGGGGCTGGCGGCCATGCAGCAACTGCTGGAGCACTACTTCGCCGAGCAAAGTTCGCAGGTGACGCGGCCGCGCCGCCGCGGCGGCGAACCGGAGCAGGATGCCTGGCGTGCGCTGGACGGCATCAACCGCATGGTGGCCGAGCCGAACAGCCGCAGCATGCGCCTGATCCTGCTGGGGATGTTTTCCACCCTGCTGCAGGCCAAGGGCGACGTTAAGCTGGATGCGCATGCACGGCCGCTGCTGCTGGTGGAAGACCCGGAAACTCGCCTGCACCCGATTATGCTGTCGGTGGCCTGGGGGCTGCTCAATCAGCTGCCGCTGCAGCGCATCACCACCACCAACTCCAGCGAACTGGTGTCGCTGGTGCCGGTGGAGCACGTCTGCCGGCTGGTGCGCGAGTCGGGGCGGGTCGCGACCTACCGTCTCGGGCCGCGCGGGCTGAGCGCCGAAGACGGGCGGCGCATCGCGTTTCACATCCGTTTCAACCGGCCGTCGTCGCTGTTCGCCCGCTGCTGGCTGCTGGTGGAAGGCGAGACCGAAGTGTGGCTGCTGAACGAGCTGGCGCGCCAGTGCGGCTACCATTTCGAGGCGGAAGGGGTGCGGGTCATCGAGTTCGCCCAGTGCGGCCTGAAGCCGCTGCTGCGCTTCGCCCGCCGCATGGGCATCGAGTGGCATGCGCTGGTGGACGGCGACGAGGCGGGCAAAAAGTACGCCAATACCGTGCGCAGCCTGCTGGACAATCATGAAGACAACGAACGCGATCGGCTGACCGCGCTGCCGGCGCCGGACATGGAACACTTCATGTTCCGCGAAGGGTTCGGCCCGGTCTATCACCGGATGGCGTCGGTGCCGATCAACGCGCAAATGCCGGTGCGCAAGGTGATCCTGAAAGCGGTCCACCACTCGTCGAAGCCGGATCTGGCGATCGAGGTCGCGATGCAGGCCGGCGAATGGGGCACGGACTCGGTGCCGCCGCTGCTGAAGAAAATGTTCTCACGGGTGATCTGGCTGGCACGCGGCCGGGCGGACTGACGACGGCCCACCGGGCGTTATCGGGCGCAGAAATGCGCCGCCAATCCCTGTTCCAGCTCGTCCAGCAGCTGATAGCGGCGGCGATACTCGGCGCGCTTCTTGCTGGCAACCTCTTCGAGCGGCTTGCGGGCGATGCGCGCGGGCAGCAGGAAATAGCCGCTGTCGAGCGGTTTGGCGCCCATCGACAGCCAGAACTGATCGTAATCGGCGTGCAGTTGGTCCTTCTTCTTACTCTGGTAACGCCAGTTTTGATAGATATGGGTGGCGTTGCCGACCGCCACGATCTGGCGGATGCCGAGGTGCCGCGCCAGCGTGCAGATGCCTTCCAGCACCAGCCGTTTGGGGAACAGGCCGTGGCACTCTTTGGTGGTGTGCTGGATCTCGGCGTGCGGCACCTCATGGTTTGCGCCCTGCAGGCCGCCGATGAACAGCGTCGGCTGCTGCTGATAATGCATCAGCGCAAAGGTGATCTCCGCCAGCATCACGCCGTTGGCGTTGCGCAGCAGCAGCGTGGCTTCCCCTTCCTTATTCAGCTTGTCGATCGCCGCCAGTTCCAGCGCGATCGGCGCTTCGTTTTTGCCCATCGCGCGGGCCAGCACGAAAGGCTGCGGGCCGAGGTGGCCGAGGCGCATCTTCAGCGGCATGCGCTGCGCGATGAGATCGTAATGATCGCGCAGGGCGAACAGGCATTCGATCTTGCTCATGTTGGCCGCCAGATAGGGGCGATGCAGTTTGCACGGCAGGTTCGGCTGCGCGCTCAGGATCTCCTCCCGCAGCGGGTTGCTGGCCAGGGTGCTGAGCAGGCCGCTGGTGGTGCGCCAGTTGAGCAGCGAACGGCCGAGAAACTTCAGGCGAAACGCGGGCTTTTTCCAGGCGTTGCTTGGCGCCTTTTCGCCATTGATCAGCGCCGTCATCAGTTGCCAGCCGTTAAGCGGCCGGGCGGAGGCGAGTGGGTAGCTGAGCTGTGACATGATGAAATCCTTGGCTGTATTGAATGGCGCTATTTCATCAAGGCTTCACTAAACGGGAGTTCAATGCTGAACTGTAACCAGGCGTGTCTCCACATTGTGTTGAGCTAAGGTTTAGTTATTCCCTACGGTGCGTGCTAATTTAGCTCCGCCGCCGCAATGGGCGGTTGATATTCACAAGCACAGGCAGGTCAATTTTGACAGGGTTTACAGGACATAAACGCCGCTGGATACTCGTTCTGGCGGTCATTGCGGCGCTTGCCGCGGCGGCCGTTTGGCACTTTCGCCATCCGGCGCCAACCGATTTCAGAACGGTGAAAGCCAGCAAACGCGATCTGCAGCAGAACGTGTTGGCGACCGGCCAGCTGGACGCGGTGCGCAAGGTTGACGTCGGCGCGCAGGTCAGCGGGCAGTTGGAAAAGCTGTATGTCGAGATCGGCGACAAGGTGAAGAAAGGCCAGTTGCTGGGCGTTATCGATCCGCAACAGGCGCAGAACAGCATCCGCGAAGGCGAGGCGACGCTGCGTGAACTGCATGCGCAACTGCTGCAGGCGCAGGCCGAACAGCAGTTGGCGGCGGTCACGCTGCAGCGCAACCAGGCGCTGGCCAAGCTGCAGGCGGTGTCGCGCCAGGATCTGGATCAGGCGGCGACGCAGCTGGCGGTGAAGAAAGCGCAGGTGGGCACCATCAATGCGCAGATCGCGCGGAACCAGGCCAGCCTGGATACCGCCAAGATCAACCTGGCCTATACCCGCATCGAGGCGCCGATGGATGGCGACGTGGTGCAGATCACCACGCTGCAGGGCCAGACGGTGATCGCGGCGCAGCAGGCGCCGAACATTCTGACGCTGGCGGATCTTGGCACCATGCTGGTGAAGGCGCAGGTGTCGGAGGCCGACGTCATCAACCTCAAGCCGGGTCAGAAGGCCTGGTTCACGGTGCTGGGCGATCCGACCCGGCGCTTCGACGGCGTGCTGAAAGACATTCAGCCGACGCCGGAAAAGGTCAACAACGCCATCTTCTATTATGCGCGTTTCGAAGTGCCCAACCCGGAAAGGCTGCTGCGCTTGCAAATGACGGCGCAGGTGCATATTCAGTTGGCCGGCGTCGAGCAGGCGCTGGTGATCCCGCTGGCGGCGCTGGGCGATCAGATCGCCGACAATCGCTACCACGTCTCGGTGCTGAAGCAGGGCAAGGAAGAGAAGCGCGAGGTGGCCATCGGCCTGCGCAACAATATCGACGTGCAGATCCTCAGCGGCCTCGAGGCGGGCGACGAGGTGATCGTCAGCCGCGGCGGCGTGGAGGCCGGCTGATGGCGGCGCTGTTGCAGCTGAGCGGCATTCGCCGCAGCTACCGTTCCGGCGAGCAGACGGTGGAGGTGCTGAAGGGGATCAGCCTGAGCATCGACGCCGGTGAAATGGTGGCGATCATGGGGGCCTCCGGCTCCGGCAAATCGACGCTGATGAACATTCTCGGCTGTCTGGACAAGCCGAGCGCCGGCGTGTATCGGGTGGCCGGGCAGGATGTGGCGACGCTGAGCGACGATGCGCTGGCGCAGCTGCGGCGCGAGCATTTCGGCTTTATCTTTCAGCGCTATCATCTGCTGCCGCACCTGAGCGCGGCGCACAACGTCGAAGTGCCGGCGGTGTACGCGGGGCTGGGCAAAGCGGCGCGGCGCGAGCGGGCGGAGGCGCTGTTGCGGCGTCTGGGGCTGGGGGAGCGCGTCAACTACCGGCCGAGCCAGCTTTCCGGCGGCCAGCAGCAGCGCGTCAGCATCGCCCGCGCGCTGATGAACGGCGGGCAGGTGATCCTGGCGGATGAACCGACCGGCGCGCTCGACAGCCACTCCGGCGAAGAGGTGATGGCGATCCTCAAACAGCTGTGCGCCCAGGGCCACACGGTGATCCTGGTGACCCACGATCCGGCGGTAGCGCGCCAGGCGGAGCGGATCATCGAGATCCGCGATGGCGAGATCATCGCCGATTCGCGCCCGGCACCGCAGGAGAATGCGCAGGCCAAGCCGCTGGCGCTGGCCGCGGCACCTTCCTGGCGGCAGATGGGCGGCCGTTTCCGCGAGGCGCTGGTGATGGCCTGGCGCGCGATGGCGGCCAACAAGATGCGCACCGCGCTGACCATGCTCGGCATCATTATCGGCATCGCCTCGGTGGTGTCGATCCTGGTGATCGGCGACGCCGCCAAGCAGATGGTGCTGGCGGACATTAAATCCATCGGCACCAACACCGTCGATATCTATCCCGGCAAGGACTTCGGCGACGACGATCCGACCTACCGGCAATCGTTGAAATACGGCGATCTCGATGCGCTGCGCGAACAGCCGTACATCAGCGCGCTGTCGCCGAGCATCAGCAGCAGCATGCGGCTGCGCTTGGGCAACGTCGACGCGGCGGCCAACGTCAACGGCGTCAGCGAGCAGTTCTTCCGCGTGTACGGCATGAGCTTTACCCAGGGCGTCGGCATCGACTCGATGCAGGTGCAGTCGCAGGCGCAGACGGTGGTGATCGACGCCAATACCCAGCGGCGGCTGTTCCCGCACCAGAAGAACGTGGTGGGCGAGGTGATCCTGGTAGGCAACATGCCGGCGACGGTGGTCGGCGTGGCCAGGGAGAAGCAGTCGATGTTCGGCAGCAGCAAGACGCTGAACGTGTGGGTGCCTTACAGCACCATGGCCAACCGATTGATGGGCAACAATTATTTTGACTCGATCACCGTGCGCATCCGCGACGGCTACGATAGCAAGGAAGCGGAACAGCAGCTGTCGCGCCTGTTGACGCTGCGCCACGGCAAGAAGGACTTCTTCACCTATAACATGGACAGCCTGGTGCAAACCGCCGAGAAAACCACCCGCACGCTGCAGCTGTTCCTGACGCTGGTGGCGGTGATTTCGCTGGTGGTCGGCGGCATCGGCGTGATGAATATCATGCTGGTGTCGGTGACCGAACGCACGCGCGAGATCGGCATCCGCATGGCGGTGGGCGCCCGTTCCGGCGACGTGTTGCAGCAGTTCCTGATCGAAGCGGTTCTGGTCTGCCTGGTGGGGGGCGCGCTGGGGATTACGCTGTCGTTCGCCATCGGCCTGGCGGTGCAGCTGGTATTGCCGGGCTGGCAGATCAGCTTCCCGCCGGCGGCGTTGCTGAGTGCGTTCCTCTGTTCCACCGGCATCGGCGTGGTGTTCGGCTATCTGCCGGCGCGCAATGCCGCGCGGCTGAATCCGATCGATGCGCTGGCGCGCGAGTAGGTAACAGGCATAAAAAATGCCAGTCACACGGCGGCTGGCATTTTTATCGCAGTCACGCTCAGTGCAGCGCGACTTTGCCGGAAGCGTTTAGGACAGCGCCTCGCTTTCCACCGGCACAATAAGACTGGCATGGTTCCCTTTCGGCCCTTGATGCACGTCGAAGCTGACCTGCTGGCCCGCCTTCAACGTTCTGTAACCATCCATCTTGATGGTGGAATAATGCGCGAAAATATCTTCGCCGCCGCCGGCTGGGCAGATGAAGCCAAAACCTTTGGCGTTGTTAAACCATTTAACAGTACCCGTCTCCATGCTTTTACATCCCTCGCAACGCTATTTTAAGTGAGATGAATAACTGATTTCGCACCCGCCGTGGGCGGGTAGCAGGGTGGACAAGGGGTGGTTAAAAGACCACCAGCCACGAATTTACACTCTAGAGCAAATGATCGGGGCGTCAAGGGATCGGCTTTTGTCGGCGGGGAGCAGTTCACCAAAGTTTGAAGCAGGTAACGCTATTGCCACGATTCAGTCACAATTGGCCCGTTTTTTTGCGCACGTTACAGTGCGGCGGGACGAAGCCGAAGATGATAAAATAGTAACTATCCCCACTTTGAATAACCGAAACCTGCCCCCATATCTGAGGGCAGAGCAGAGAAGATGAGCAGCGATGGGCAATAACAACGACTGGCTAAACTTTGAACACTTGGCCGAAGAAAAACAAATCGATGCGGTAAAACCGCCGTCTATGTATAAAGTTATACTTAACAACGACGATTACACACCGATGGAATTTGTGATTGACGTTCTGCAAAAGTTCTTTTCTTATGATATTGAACGCGCAACGCAACTGATGCTCACGGTCCACTATCAAGGCAAGGCGATCTGTGGTGTTTTTACCGCCGAGGTGGCGGAAACCAAAGTCGTCCATGTGAACCGGTACGCAAGGGAGAACGAGCATCCGTTGCTTTGTACGCTGGAAAAAGCCTGAATAAGGCAATCTATTGGGGAGGTGCTTATGCTCAATCAAGAACTGGAACTCAGTCTCAACATGGCTTTCGCCAGGGCGCGTGAGCACAGACACGAGTTTATGACCGTGGAGCACCTGTTGCTGGCGTTGCTGAGCAACCCTGCCGCGCGAGAAGCGCTTGAGGCATGTACGGTGGATCTGGCCGCGTTGCGCCAGGAGCTGGAAGCCTTCATCGAACAAACCACACCGACGCTGCCCGCCGGCGAAGAAGAGCGCGACACTCAGCCGACGCTCAGCTTCCAGCGCGTGCTGCAGCGCGCGGTCTTCCATGTGCAATCTTCCGGCCGCAGCGAAGTGTCCGGCGCCAACGTGTTGGTGGCCATCTTCAGCGAGCAGGAGTCGCAGGCGGCCTATCTGCTGCGCAAACACGACGTCAGCCGTCTCGACGTGGTGAACTTCATTTCACATGGCACGCGTAAAGACGAGCCGGGCCAAGCGCCGAATGCGGAAAACCCGGTGAACGAAGAGCAGTCCGGAGGGGAAGACCGTATGGAAAACTTCACCACCAACCTCAATCAGTTGGCCCGTGTGGGCGGCATCGATCCGTTGATCGGCCGCGATCGTGAGCTGGAGCGCGCGATTCAGGTGCTGTGCCGCCGTCGTAAAAACAACCCGCTGCTGGTCGGCGAATCCGGCGTCGGCAAGACCGCCATCGCCGAAGGGCTGGCCTGGCGTATCGTGCAGGGCGACGTGCCGGAAGTGATGGCGGACTGCACGCTGTATTCGCTGGACATCGGTTCACTGCTGGCCGGCACCAAATACCGCGGCGACTTCGAGAAGCGCTTCAAGGCGCTGCTCAAGCAGCTGGAGCAGGATCAGAACAGCATTCTGTTCATCGATGAAATTCACACCATCATCGGCGCCGGCGCGGCTTCCGGTGGGCAGGTGGATGCCGCCAACCTGATCAAACCGCTGCTGTCGAGCGGCAAGATCCGGGTGATCGGCTCGACCACCTACCAGGAGTTCAGCAACATCTTCGAAAAGGATCGCGCCCTGGCGCGCCGTTTCCAGAAGATCGACATCACCGAGCCGACGGCGGAAGAGACCGTTCAGATCATCAACGGCCTGAAGACCAAGTATGAAGCGCACCACGACGTGCGTTATACCGCCAAGGCGATCCGCGCCGCGGTGGAGCTGTCGGTGAAATACATCAACGATCGTCATCTGCCGGACAAGGCGATCGACGTGATCGACGAGGCGGGCGCCCGCAGCCGGTTGATGCCGGCCAGCAAGCGCAAGAAAACCGTCAACGTGGCCGATATCGAATCCGTGGTGGCGCGCATCGCTCGTATCCCGGAGAAAACCGTGTCGGCCAGCGATCGCGACGTGCTGAGAAACCTGGGCGATCGCCTGAAGATGCTGGTGTTCGGCCAGGATCAGGCGATCGAAGCGCTGACCGAAGCGATCAAGATGAGCCGCGCCGGCCTGGGCCACGAGCGCAAGCCGGTCGGTTCCTTCCTGTTCGCCGGGCCGACCGGGGTCGGGAAAACCGAGGTCACCGTACAGTTGGCCAAGGCGATGGATATCGAGCTGCTGCGTTTCGACATGTCCGAGTACATGGAGCGGCATACCGTCAGCCGTCTGATTGGCGCGCCTCCGGGCTATGTCGGTTACGATCAGGGCGGGCTGCTGACCGATGCGGTGATCAAGCATCCGCATGCGGTGGTGCTGCTCGATGAGATCGAGAAGGCGCACCCGGACGTGTTCAACCTGCTGCTGCAGGTGATGGACAACGGCACGCTGACCGACAACAACGGCCGCAAGGCGGACTTCCGCAACGTGATCCTGGTGATGACCACCAATGCCGGGGTGCGGGAAACCGAACGCAAATCGATCGGCCTGGTGCAGCAGGACAACAGCACCGACGCGATGGAAGAGATCAAGAAGGTGTTTACGCCGGAGTTCCGCAACCGTCTGGACAACATCATCTGGTTCAACCATCTGTCTACCGAGGTGATCCAGCAGGTGGTCGACAAGTTTATCGTCGAACTGCAGGCGCAGCTGGATGCGAAGGGCGTCTCGCTGGAAGTGAGCGACGAAGCGCGCGACTGGCTGTCGGTGAAGGGCTACGACCGCGCGATGGGCGCTCGTCCGATGGCGCGCGTCATGCAGGAAAATCTGAAGAAACCGTTGGCCAACGAACTGCTGTTCGGCTCGCTGGTGGACGGCGGCTCCGTGAAGGTCGAGCTGGACAAGGACAAGAAACAGCTGACCTACCACTTCCTCAGCGCCGCCAAGCGCAAGGCGGACGAGGGCGCGGTGCACTAAGGCCGCCTTCAGGCAAAGAAAAAGCGATGCTTCGGCATCGCTTTTTTTATGGGTGAGATTCACCGTACAACAGAAACGAGTGAGCCCTCTCAGTTTACCTGCGCACCTGCAACCCGTTGTGTAACGTCGCTGCGGGGGTAAACGGAAAGGGCTCCCGAGGGATTACATCCTCGATGCCGCCAACGTGTGGCGCGCGGTGAGCCGATTAACGGCTACGGAAGACAATGCGGCCTTTGCTCAGGTCGTACGGGGTCAGCTCTACAGTGACTTTGTCGCCCGTCAGGATGCGGATATAGTTTTTACGCATTTTACCGGAGATGTGTGCGGTTACCACGTGCCCGTTTTCCAATTCAACGCGGAACATGGTGTTCGGCAGCGTATCAAGAACGGTGCCCTGCATTTCAATATTGTCTTCTTTGGCCATCGAATCCTCTAGGTCTAACTACCTTAGTTTTTAACCGGCAAGATAATGCCGAAAAACCCCCATTATGTAAAGATGTGTCGGTGAACATTGCACCGTTTCCACCAATTAGTTTACTGGAGAGGGCGGTTCAGCCGGCTGTGGGGATATGACTTGCGGCTCCCAGCACGCCGGCGCCAAAGGCCGCCGTTGGAGGGTGCTGAGCTGCTGCAAAAATTGACGGCGCGGAATTTCACGCGCGCCAAGGCGGGCAGTGTGAGCGTTCAGCACCTGGCAGTCAATCAATTCCCCGCCATAAGCGGCAAAATGGCGGCAAAAGGCCATCAATGCGCATTTTGAGGCGTTGGTGACGCGGCTGAACATCGATTCGCCGCAGAACAACGCGCCCTGCGCCACACCATACATGCCGCCGACCAGTTGATTATCCTGCCATACCTCCACCGAGTGCGCGTAGCCGAGGCGGTGCAGATGCTGATAGGCGCGCTGCACCTCTGGGCCGATCCAGGTGCCTTCATCCGGCCGGTGGGCGCAGGCGGCGATCACCGCGGCGAAGTCGTGATTGAGCGTGATGCGAAACGGATCGTGGCGCAAAAAGCGTTTCAGGCTGCGGTTGAGATGAAACTCTGTCGGGAACAGCACCGCACGCGGATCGGGCGACCACCACAGGATGGCTTCCCCCGGCGAATACCAGGGGAAGATGCCGCGCTCGTAGGCCGCCAGCAGCCGCGGCGCCGTCAGGTCGCCGCCGATAGCCAGCAGGCCGTTAGGGTCGCGCAGGGCGCTTTCAGGCGAGGGGAACGTCAGCGACTGTGGGGAAAGCTTCACGATGCGCATACGGGGTCTCTGCGTCCTCTACGGGCCGATTACGGCGCCAGGTTGCTGATACGGTTGCGAAAGCGGGCATAGCGGCCCTGCCGGCGCATCAGGGTGGCGTGATCGCCCTGTTCGACAATCCGGCCGTCGTCCATTACGCAAATGCGGTCGAGATGCTCCAGGCCGTACAGACGGTGCGTCACCAGGATCAGCGTCTTACCCTGACAGTGCCGGCGCAGCAGCGCCAGGATCTGCTGCTCGGTTTCGGCGTCCAGCCCTTCGGTCGGTTCGTCGAGCAGCAGCAGCGGGGCCGGGTGCAGCAGCGCGCGGGCGATGCCCAGGCGGCGCTGTTCGCCGCCGGACAGCTGCCGGCCGCCTTCGCCCAGCCAGGCGTTCAGCCCGCCGTCGCTGTCCAGCAATTTATCCAGACCCACCTGCCGCAGCACCTCGCTCAGGCGAGCGTCGTCGGCATCCGGCGCGGCCAGCCGCAGGTTTTCCCGCAGCGTATCGCTGAAGATATGCACCCGCTGGCTGACGACCGTGGTCATCCGACGCAGCGTGGCTTCATCATAATCCTCCAGCGGTTCGCCGTTGAGCAGAATTTTTCCGCCGTCGGTGCGCCAGGCGCGGGTCAGCAACTGCAGCAGGGTGGACTTGCCGCAGCCGGTGCGGCCGAGCAAAGCGATGTGTTCGCCGGCCGCGACCTCGAGCGTGACGTCGCGCAGCACCGGCTGCGGTTGGTCGGGGTAGGTGAAGCTCAGCTGCTGCAGGCTAAGCTGAGCCCGATCGGCGGCTGCCGGGCCGGCGGCCGGGAAGGCGACCTCCGGCTGACGATCGATGATCTGCTTGACCCGCGTGGCGGAGGCAATGACCTGGCCGAGGTGCTGGAAGGCGCCAGCGACCGGCATCAGCGCTTCGAACGACGCCAGCGCGGCGAAGACAAACAGCGCGATCAGCGCGCCGGGCTGGGTATCGCCGCCGATGCCGGCGGCGGTCAGCCACAGCAGCAGCGTTACCGTCAGCCCGCTGGCGAGGATCATCAGCGCCTGCGCCATGCCGCTCAGCGAGGCCTGCTGCCACTGGCGGCGTTGCCACCGCTGTTCGGTGGCGTTCAGCGTCTGGCGGAAGTCGTTGACGGCGCCGAACACCACCAATTCCGCCTGCCCCTGCAGCCAGGCGGTCAGGTCGGTGCGGTATTGGCCGCGCAGCGCGGTAAGCTGGCCGCCGATCGGCTTGCCGGCGCGATAAAACACCGGCGGCACCAGCAGCAACAGCAGCAACAGGATGCCGCCCAGCGTCAGGGCGAGTGCAGGATCCAGCCAGCTCAGGCCGTAGGTGACCACCAGGATCACCACCGCTGCGCTGATCAGCGGCGAGATCACCCGCAGATAAAGATGATCCAGCGTGTCCACGTCCGCCACCAGGCGGTTGAGCAGCTCGGCCTGACGGAAACGGGCGATGCCGCCCGGCGTCAGCGGCAGGATCTTGCTGAAGGTGAACACCCGCAGATGCGACAGCACGCGGAAGGTGGCGTCGTGGCTGACGACTCGCTCAGCGTAGCGCCCGGCGGTGCGGAAGATCGCCGCGCCGCGCACGCCGGCGGCCGGCAGCATGTAGTTAAAGGTCAGCAGGCCCGCCAATCCGGCCAGCGACGAGGCGGCCAGGAACCAGCCGGAGAGCGCCAGCAGGCCGATGCTGGCCAGCAGAGTGACGATCGCCAAGAGGATGCCGAGGCTAATCAGCAGGCTATGGCGGCGGTACAACGCCAAAAACGGCAGCAAAACGCGCATGATTAAAGCTCCCCGCGGCGATGGGCGATCAGAGTGGCGAACAGGCCCGGCTGGGCGCTGAGGGTGGCGTAATCGCCCTGTTGCACGATGCGCCCGTTATCCATCACCCAAATCTGATCGTAGTCTTCGGTGTCTTCCAACTGGTGCGTCACCAGCAGGGTGGTTTGCTGATGCGAAGCGGCGTTCAACGCCTGCATCACCCGTTGTTCGCTGTGGGCATCGAGGCTGGCGGCCGGTTCATCCAGCAGCAGCAGGCGGCGCGGGCCGATCAGCGCCCGGGCGACCGCCACGCGCTGCGCCTGGCCGACCGACAGGCGGGCGGCGTTGTCGCCCACTTCGGTGTCGAGCCCCTGCGGCAGATAAGGGAGCAGTTCGCTGACGTAGGCGAGTTCCACCGCCTGCTGCAGCTGCGCTTCGTCGGCCTGCGGGCAGCCCAGCAGGATATTGGCGCGCAGGGTTTGCGCCGGCAGGTGCGGGTTCTGACCGACCCAGCTCAGCTGTTGGCGCCAGGTTTCGGCGGACAGTTCACGCAGCTCGACGCCGTTGATGGTCAGCGATCCGCGATAGGGCAGGAAGCCGAGCAACAGATTGAGCAGTGAACTTTTGCCGGCGCCGCTCAGCCCGACCAGCGCCACGCGCTGCTGCGGTTGCAGGGTGAAGCTCAGCGGCCCGGCCAGCAGCACGCCGTTCGGCGACAGGATTTCCAACGCGTTCGCCTGCAGCGTCAGCGGTTGATCGGCGGGCAGTTGCCGCGTGCCGTTGCCCATCTGCTCGCCTTCGGCGCTGAGGAAGGTTTCCAGCGCTTCCGCCGCGCCGACCGCCTGCGCCTTGGCGTGGTAGAAGGTGCCGAGATCGCGCAGCGGTTGGAAAAACTCCGGCGCCAGAATCAACACCAGAAAACCGGAAAACAGCGTTACCCCGAGGCCGTAGCTGCCGAAGTTGAGTTCGCCGAGGTAAGAAAAGCCGAAGTACACCGCCACCACGGCGATGGAGATCGAAGCGAAAAACTCAAGCACGCCGGAAGAGAGGAAGGCCATGCGCAGCACTTCCATGGTGCGGCTGCGGAAATCTTCGGAAGATTTGGCGATTTGCGCGGTTTCGGCCTGCGCGCGGTCGAACAGCCGCAGGGTGTCCAGGCCGCGCAGGCGGTCGAGGAAGTTGCCGCTCAATCGCGCCAGCGCCACGAAGTTGCGGCGGTTGGCGTCGGCGGCCCCCATGCCGACCAGCGCCATGAACAGCGGGATCAGCGGCGCGGTCGCCAGCAGAATGATGCCTGCGGCCCAATTGATCGGGAAGACGGCGATCAGGATCAGCAGCGGGATGAAGACCGCCAGATACATCTGCGGCAGATAGCGCGAGTAATAGTCCTGCATATCCTCGATCTGCTCGACGATGATGCTGGCCCAACTGCCCGCCGGTTTGCCCTGGATCCAGGCCGGCCCGAGCTGCTGCAGCTTATCCAGCACCTGTTGGCGCATGCGCTGGCGGATCACCTGGCCACACCGGAAACCGACCCGTTCCCGCAGCCAGCTCAACAGCGCCCGCAGCGCGAACGCGGCGGCCAGCCAGATAAACGAAGGGATCAGCTGTTCGCGCGGGGTATGCTCGATGATCAGGGCGTGCAGCAGGCTGGCCAACAGCCACGCTTGCGCCACGATCAGCAGGCCGCTGAACAGCCCCAACAGCATGGAAAGGCGCAGCCAACGCTGCGCTAACGAACTCTGGGTTTTAAGCCAACGGGTTAACTGTTGCTGTCTGGTTTTTTTCATCAGATATGCGTCTGCGTCGCCGGCGCCCGTTTGTTACGGGCTGGGTTAACGTACTGTTAAATAATAGTGTTTGGCGCAATCGGCGACAAACAAGCGAGGCCCCATGTTACCTCGTCACCCGGCAGACTGAAAATAATAAAGCGGCCAAATGTGGCTATAACAGACGCGAGAAGGGGAGTGCGGAGGGGGGAAACAAAAAAAGCGGCTCGAGAGCCGCTTTTTGCTGATGAAGAGAACGTTTTAGCAGACTTCTGCGCCGGCGATGCCGTCCAGGTAACGCTCCGCGTCCAGCGCCGCCATACAGCCGGTGCCGGCGGAGGTGATCGCCTGGCGATAGATGTGATCCATCACGTCGCCCGCGGCGAACACGCCGGGGATGGTGGTTTGGGTCGCATTGCCGTGAATGCCGGACTGCACCTTGATGTAGCCGTTTTCCAGCTCCAGCTGGCCGCCGAAGATGCCGGTGTTCGGGCTGTGGCCGATGGCGATGAACACGCCGGCCAGTTCCAGTTCACGGGTTTCGTTTTCCGCTTTGGTGCTGCGGATACGCACGCCGGTCACGCCCATTTCATCTCCCAGCACTTCGTCCAGCGTATGGTCGGTGTGCAGCACGATGTTGCCGCTTTTCACTTTTTCCATCAGCCGGTCGATCAGGATCTTCTCCGAGCGGAAGCTGTCGCGGCGGTGGATCAGGTGAACCTCGGCGGCGATGTTGGACAGGTACAGCGCTTCTTCAACGGCGGTGTTGCCGCCGCCGACCACTGCGACTTTCTGGTTGCGGTAGAAGAAGCCGTCGCAGGTCGCACAGGCGGAAACGCCTTTGCCCTTGAAGGCCTCTTCGGAAGGCAGGCCAAGATAGCGGGCGGAGGCGCCGGTCGCGATGATCAGCGCGTCGCAGCTGTATTCGCCGCTGTCGCCGAACAGGCGGAACGGACGCTGCTGCAGATCGACGCTGTTGATGTGATCGAAGACGATTTCGGTCTGGAACTTCTCCGCATGCTCGCGCATGCGCTCCATCAGCGCCGGACCGGTCAGGCCTTCGGCGTCGCCCGGCCAGTTTTCCACTTCGGTGGTGGTGGTCAGCTGGCCGCCTTGTTCCATACCGGTGATCAGCACCGGGCTCAGGTTGGCGCGCGCCGCGTAAACGGCGGCGGTGTAACCGGCCGGGCCGGAGCCCAGAATCAGTAATTTGCTATGTTTAGCCGTGCCCATGAATAACCTCTTTATTCCACAATGGCGGACAATGAAGCCGATTGTAGGGAAAATGACGCAGTAAAAAAAGCGCCGGGCGACGTTGTTAACGATTTGTATGATAGTTGTCGCCTATTAATGCACCCGCTGTCGGCAAATCGTACGCCGAACGCAGAAATTTACCTTATCAAAGTCGCATTAGGCTGCCGAATCGCCAAGCGCGCAAAAACGGCGCATTCTGCGACTTAGGCCGCTCCCTGCCGGGGTTTATCTGCCAGCGATTCATAACCAAAAATGGGATGCAGACTTTTCGTGACGGTACGTTGTTCTGATTTTGCTTCTTTTACTTTGACAATCCGCTGCGCATTTGCGAAAACATCATAGGAAGAAGAAATTATCCCCGTAACACCAGCAAATCGTACGTATTTGCGCCGCGAGGCGGCAATGCGCGGTGGATGTGCGGAGCAGGGCGCGCAAGCGTTTGCTGATTTTTTCTCGACCTTAACGTCGTTACCGGCGCCGCGTGGGGTTGGACAGACAGGCTGCGCGGCGTGGAATGATGGTAGTGAAGAAGCATATGACAGGCATCGGGTCTTCGCTTGGAACGAACCCTTACACATTGACGTTGGCTAGGGTGTGGCAAGTGCACGGAAGAAAATAAGAGAGACAATAATAATGGCAGACAACAAGAAACGCCCGGGTAAAGATCTTGACCGTATCGACCGCAACATCCTGAATGAGCTGCAGAAGGATGGGCGTATTTCGAACGTCGAGCTTTCGAAGCGCGTGGGGTTATCCCCGACACCATGTTTGGAACGCGTGCGCCGTCTCGAGCGCCAGGGTTTCATTCATGGCTATACCGCATTGCTTAACCCGCATTATCTGGATGCGTCACTGCTGGTTTTCGTGGAGATCACGCTGAACCGCGGCGCGCCAGATGTGTTTGAGCAATTCAACTCGGCAGTGCAGAAGCTTGAAGAGATTCAGGAGTGTCATCTGGTTTCCGGTGATTTCGACTACCTGTTGAAAACCCGCGTACCGGACATGTCGGCTTACCGTAAACTGCTGGGCGAAACCTTGCTGCGTTTGCCGGGGGTCAACGACACCCGTACCTACGTAGTGATGGAAGAAGTGAAACAGAGTAACCGTCTGGTTATCAAAACACGGTAAGGTGCAGGTGCAAAACCTGATTAAATTGGTTACACTCCTGTTTATTCATACAGTTTCGGCGCCGGGGAAGCTTCTCGGCGCTGTTGCTATGTCAGCTAACAGGAACCTGGAGAGCCTTTCTTGAGCCAGGAATATACAGAAGATAAAGAAGTTACCCTGAAAAGACTCAGCAGTGGCCGGCGTTTGCTGGAGGCTGTGCTTATCGTGGTAGCGATTTTTGCCGTTTACCTCATGGCTGCGCTGGTCAGTTTCAACCCGTCTGACCCAAGCTGGTCGCAGACCGCGTGGCATGAGCCGATTCACAACTTGGGCGGCGGTGTTGGGGCCTGGTTGGCCGACACGCTGTTCTTCACCTTCGGGGTGCTCGCCTACGCGATACCACCGATCATGCTGGTCCTGTGCTGGGCGGCCTATCGCCAACGGGCCAACAGAGACTACGTCGACTATTTCGCGCTCTCCCTGCGCCTGATCGGCACCCTGGCGTTAGTGCTTACCTCCTGTGGGCTGGCGGCGCTGAACGTTGACGATCTCTATTACTTCGCTTCCGGCGGCGTGATCGGCAGCCTGCTGAGCAACGCCATGTTGCCATGGTTCAACGGCATCGGCGCCACGCTGGCGCTGCTGTGCGTGTGGGCGGCGGGGCTGACGCTGTTTACCGGCTGGTCCTGGCTGGTGATCGCCGAGAAGATCGGCGGGGCGGTGCTGGGCGTCGCGACCTTCATGACCAACCGTTCGCGTCGCGAAGCGCGTTATTTCGAGGATGACGAGCGTTACGTTGACGACGAGCCTGAGCAGGCAGGGAAGGGCGCCGCCGCAGCGGTTGCCGCGACCGCCGCCGGAGCCGCGGCCGCCGATGACGACGTGTTGTTCTCTGCGCCTTCGGTCACCGAAAGCGCCAAAGAGGCGGCGGAAGACGCCGCCGATCCGTTGCTCAGCGGCCTGCGAGCCGACGATGGTGAGGTTGAAGCCGCCGCCGCGCCAATCGCGCCGGCGGCTTCGCCTGCACCGGCGGTGAAGGCAGCGATCCACGAGCCCGTTGCAGCGCCGATCGCCGCTCAGGCGCCGTCGGTAACGGTGGCGCCGGCTGCGCCGGCCTCGGTCAATCAGCACCCGGTGAGTGCGCCGGCGCAAGACGCCACGCCGCCGCTGTACTCCTTCGAAATTCCGGAAGAAACGCCTGCACCGAAGGCGACGCGTCCTGTCGATCCTTATCAGGATGACGATGAGCCGCGTCTCGGTAATTGGCAAGAGCCGGCTGCGCCGCAGCCGCCGGCGCGTTCTCCCTTTGATTTTACCGCCGCGCAGCGCGACAGCGCCGACGTCAGCGGAGCGGGTGGTTTCAGCGCTACCGGTGCCAAGCCACAGCTGGATACGGCAGCCGCTGCCGCTGCGGGCGCCGCAGCGGCGACCTTTATGCCGGCCTTCACGGCCACCAGCGACGGCAATCCGCAGGTTAAGCAGGGCATCGGCCCTGAGCTGCCGCGGCCGAACCCGGTGCGCATCCCGACCCGTCGCGAGCTGGCTTCTTACGGCATCAAGCTGCCTTCGCAGCGTGCGGCCGAGCAGGAACAGCGCCAGGCGGATCCTCAGCAGCCGACGACGGTGAGCCCGCAGGAAGAAGAGGCGCTGCAGGAAGCCGCGCTGCGTCAGGCGTTTGCCGAGCAGCAAAGCCAACGCTACGGCGAAAGCTACGCGCCGGAGCAACAAGATGACGAGAGCGCCCTGCAGGAAGCCGAGCTGAGCAAGGCGTTTGCCGAGCAGCAGAACCAACGCTACGGCGAAGGCTATCAACAGGACGACGAAGAGGCGCTGCAAGAGGCCGCGCTGCGCCAGGCGTTCGCCGAGCAGCAGCAGGAGCGCTACGGCCAGCAAGCGCCTGCTCCGCAAGCGCCGGCCGCCAGCCCGGTGGATACCCGCAATGCTTTCAGCTTCTCGCCGATGGCGGATCTGGTGGATGATGGCCCGAGCGAGCCGATGTTCACGCTGTCTCCGCAGCTTGAAGAGCGCATTGAACAGCAAAGCGAGCAACAGGACGACGTGCCGTTCGGCCAGTTTGAGCCTGCGGCGCCGGTTGCCCAACCTCAGCAACCGCACTCGCAGCCTCAGCAATACCAGCAGCCGCAGCAACAACAGTATCAACAGCCGTCGCAGCCATATCAGCAGCCACAGCAACCGGTGCAGCAGCAGCCTCAGCAAACTCAGGCCGAGCAGCATCCGGCGATGGACAGCTTGATTCACCCGTTCCTGATGCGCAACGATCAGCCGCTGCAGAAGCCGACCACGCCGCTGCCGACGCTGGATCTGCTGACCGAGGCCCCGAAAGAGGTAGAACCGGTCGACTCCTTCGCGCTGGAACAGAAGGCGCGTCTGGTGGAGGCCAGCCTGGCCGATTACCGCGTGAAAGCCGACGTGGTAGACATCCTGCCGGGGCCGGTCATCACCCGCTTCGAGCTGGATCTGGCGCCGGGCGTTAAAGCGGCGCGCATTTCCAACCTGTCGCGCGATCTGGCGCGCTCGCTGTCGACGTCGGCGGTGCGCGTGGTAGAAGTGATCCCCGGCAAGCCTTACGTCGGTCTGGAGCTGCCGAACGCCAAGCGGCAAACGGTGTACCTGCGCGAAGTGCTGGATTGCCCGGCCTTCCGTGACAACCCGTCGCCGCTGTCCATCGTATTGGGTAAGGACATCTCCGGCGAACCGGTGGTGGCCGATCTGGGCAAAATGCCGCACTTGCTGGTCGCCGGTACCACCGGTTCCGGTAAGTCGGTCGGGGTCAACGCCATGATCCTGAGCATCCTGTATAAAGCCACGCCGAAAGAAGTGCGCTTTATCATGATCGACCCGAAAATGCTGGAGCTGTCGGTTTACGAAGGCATTCCTCACCTGTTGACCGATGTGGTCACCGACATGAAAGATGCCGCCAACGCGCTGCGCTGGTGCGTGGGGGAAATGGAACGCCGCTACAAGCTGATGTCTGCCCTGGGCGTGCGTAACCTGGCCGGCTACAACGAGCGCGTCGATCAGGCCGAAGCGATGGGGCGTCCGATCCCGGATCCGTTCTGGAAGCCGACCGACAGCATGGACATCACGCCGCCGGTGTTGGAGAAAGAGCCGTACATCGTGGTGATGGTCGACGAATTCGCCGATCTAATCATGACGGTCGGCAAGAAGGTCGAAGAGTTGATCGCTCGCCTGGCGCAGAAAGCGCGTGCGGCGGGTATCCATCTGGTGCTGGCGACCCAGCGTCCGTCGGTGGATGTGATCACGGGTCTTATCAAGGCCAACATCCCGACGCGTATCGCCTTTACCGTGTCGAGCAAGATCGACTCCCGCACCATCCTCGATCAGGGGGGCGCCGAGTCCTTGCTGGGTATGGGCGACATGCTCTATCTGGCGCCGAACTCCTCGATTCCGGTGCGCGTGCATGGCGCATTCGTGCGCGATCAGGAAGTGCACGCGGTGGTCAAGGATTGGAAAGCGCGCGAGCGGCCCCAATATAAAGAGGGCATTCTCAGCGGCGGCGAAGACGGCGAGGGCGGTGCCGGCGGTGGTATGGACGGCGACGAAGAGCTGGATCCGCTGTTTGACCAGGCTGTGGATTTCGTGGTGGATAAACGCCGCGCCTCCATCTCCGGCGTACAGCGCCAGTTCCGTATCGGCTATAACCGCGCGGCGCGCATCATCGAACAGATGGAAGCGCAGGGCATCGTCAGCGAGCAGGGGCACAACGGCAACCGCGAGGTGCTGGCGCCGCCGCGGCACGATTGATGGTCGTTTAGCCATTGCAATTCAATAAGAAAGGGCCGCTTAAGCGGCCCTTGTGCAAAGAAGCGTAAACCCGTTTCTTCTCGGAACATTGGCCTACCGGCCGATCGCCGGCTTCGGGTAAAGTAACGGGGTAAAGGGTTGATTTGACCCGCACGGCGTCGCCCTGCGGTTAACGCATTTCATAAGGTATCTGGAATAATGAAAAAACTGTTAGTTGCCTGCTGTCTGCTTTCGGGATTCGCTTCTACTTCCGTGCTGGCCGACGCCGCACAGGATCTGCAAAGTCGCCTGGCGAAGGTGAACAGTTTCCACGCCAGCTTCTCACAAACCGTGACCAGCGCCGACGGCGCCGCGGTGCAACAGGGGGAAGGCGAGCTGTGGGTGAAGCGGCCAAACCTGTTCAACTGGCATATGACCTCGCCCGATGAGAGCGTGCTGGTCTCCGATGGCCAGACCCTGTGGTTCTATAACCCATTCGTCGAGCAGGTGACGGCAACCTGGCTGAAGAACGCCACCGGCAATACGCCGTTTATGCTGATCACCCGCAATAATGCCAGCGACTGGAAACAGTACAACGTGAAGCAAAAGGGCGATGATTTCGAGCTGACGCCGAAGTCCGCCAGCGGCAACCTGAAGCAGTTCGCCATCAGCGTGACCAACAGCGGCACCATCCGCAGCTTCGCCGCGGTGGAGCAGGACGGCCAGCGCAGTTCCTACACGCTGAAAAGCCAGCAGAACGTCGCCGCCGATCCGGCCAAATTCAAATTTACCCCGCCGAAGGGGGTGACGCTGGACGACCAGCGCCAGTGAGGTGCAAGTGAGTAATAATCTGTCGCTCGATTTTTCCCAGAACGAGTTCCAGCCGTTGGCCGCGCGTATGCGGCCGACCACGCTGGCGCAGTATATCGGCCAGCAGCACCTGCTGGCCGCCGGCAAGCCGCTGCCGCGTGCCATTGAGGCCGGGCAACTGCACTCGATGATTTTATGGGGGCCGCCGGGCACCGGGAAGACGACGCTGGCAGAACTGATCGGCCGTTATGGCCAGGCGGATGTCGAACGGATCTCTGCCGTGACCTCCGGCATCAAGGAGATCCGCGAGGCGATTGAGCGGGCGCGGCAAAACCGCGACGCCGGCCGCCGCACCATCCTGTTCGTCGACGAAGTGCACCGCTTTAACAAAAGCCAGCAGGACGCTTTCCTGCCGCATATCGAAGACGGCACCATCACCTTTATCGGCGCCACCACCGAAAACCCGTCGTTCGAACTGAACTCGGCGCTGTTGTCCCGCGCCCGCGTTTACCTGCTGAAGGCGCTGACCGCCGAAGATATCGGCCAGGTGCTGGATCAGGCGATGAGCGACAAGGCGCGCGGCTTTGGCAATCAGAACGTCGAGCTGCCGGCGGAAACGCGCCGCCTGCTGTCGGAGCTGGTGGGCGGCGACGCACGCCGGGCGCTGAACAGCCTGGAAATGATGGCCGACATGGCGGAGTTGGACGCCAAAGGCGTGCGGGTGCTGACGCCGGAGCTGCTGAAAGAGGTGTCGGGCGAGCGCAGCGCGCGCTTCGACAATAAGGGCGACCGTTATTACGATCTGATTTCCGCGCTGCATAAATCGGTGCGCGGCTCGGCGCCGGACGCCGCGCTGTATTGGTATGCGCGCATCATTACCGCCGGCGGCGATCCGCTTTACGTGGCGCGCCGTCTGTTGGCGATTGCCTCTGAAGACGTGGGCAACGCCGATCCGCGCGGCATGCAGGTGGCGATCGCCGCCTGGGATTGCTTCACCCGCGTGGGGCCAGCGGAGGGCGAACGCGCCATCGCGCAGGCGATCGTCTACCTGGCCTGCGCGCCGAAGAGCAATGCGGTCTACACCGCGTTCAAGGCCGCCATGCGCGACGCCAAAGAGCAGGCCGATTATGACGTGCCGGAGCACCTGCGCAACGCGCCGACCAAGCTGATGAAGGAAATGGGGCTGGGGGCGGAGTACCGCTACGCCCACGACGAGCCCAACGCCTACGCCGCCGGTGAGAACTATTTCCCGCCCGAAATGGCCCATACGCGCTACTATCAACCGACCTCTCGCGGGCTGGAAGGGAAAATCGGCGAAAAGTTGGCATGGCTGGCTGAGCAGGATCAAAATAGCCCGACAAAACGCTACCGCTAGCGAGGCCGTTGCGGTAAGGTTAGCGGGTATCACTCTTCTTTATGCGGCTATAAATCAGCCGCATAGAACAACAACACTTCTTTCAATAACAACAAGCACAGGATTAGCATGCTCGATCCCAATCTGCTGCGTAATGAGCTAGACGCAGTCGCCGTCAAACTGGCTCGCCGAGGCTTTAAACTCGATCTGGATCTGCTGCGTTCGCAGGAAGAACGTCGCAAAGTTCTGCAGGTAGAAACTGAAACGCTGCAAGCGGAACGCAACTCCCGATCGAAATCCATCGGCGCGGCCAAAGCGCGTGGGGAAGACATCGAGCCGCTGCGTCGCGAAGTGAACGAGCTGGGTGACAAGCTGGATGCTGCCAAGGCGGCGCTGGATGCGTTGCAGAGCGAGATCCGCGATTACGCCCTGACGCTGCCTAACCTGCCGGACGACGCCGTGCCGGATGGTAAAGACGACAGCGAAAACCTGGAAGTTGCCCGCTGGGGCGAACCGCGCCAGTACGACTTCGCGGTGCGCGATCACGTCGATCTGGGCGAAATGGCCGGCGGGCTGGATTTTGCCGCCGCGGTTAAGCTGACCGGTTCGCGCTTCGTGGTGATGAAAGGGCAAATCGCCCGCATGCACCGCGCGCTGTCCCAGTTCATGCTGGATCTGCACACCGAGCAGCACGGCTACCTGGAGGCCTACGTGCCTTACCTGGTTAACCACGCCACGCTGTACGGTACCGGCCAGCTGCCGAAGTTCGGCGAAGACCTGTTCCATACCCGTCCGCTGGAAGAAGAAGCCGACAGCAGCAACTACGCGCTGATCCCAACGGCGGAAGTGCCGCTGACCAACCTGGTGCGCGACGAGATCGTGGAAGAGGAAACTCTGCCGCTGAAAATGACCGCACACACGCCATGCTTCCGCGCGGAAGCCGGTTCTTACGGCCGCGACACCCGCGGTTTGATCCGCATGCACCAGTTCGACAAGGTCGAGATGGTGCAGATCGTTCGTCCGGAAGATTCGATGGATGCCCTGGAAGAGCTGACCGGCCACGCGGAAAAAGTGCTGCAGCTGCTGAACCTGCCTTACCGCAAGGTGCTGCTGTGCACCGGCGACATGGGCTTCGGCGCGTGCAAAACTTACGATCTGGAAGTGTGGCTGCCGGCGCAGGATACCTACCGCGAGATCTCGTCCTGCTCCAACATGTGGGACTTCCAGGCGCGTCGCATGCAGGCGCGCTGCCGCAGCAAAGCCGACAAGAAACCGCGTCTGGTTCACACCCTGAACGGCTCCGGCCTGGCGGTTGGCCGTACGCTGGTGGCGGTGCTGGAAAACTACCAGCAGGCCGACGGCCGCATTCAGGTGCCTGAAGTGCTGCGTCCTTATATGGGCGGCCTGGAATATATCGGCTAAACGGCAAACCACGAAAAAAGCGCCTGCGGGCGCTTTTTTTATGTCGAGAATTCAGTCTGGCGCCAGCGTATAAGCCTGTTGAAGGTAGTCCGCCAGATGTTTGCTTTTCACCTCGGCGGGCGAGTGGAGTTTGATGTGTCGCCGATACTGGCCGCTGCCTTCGAGCTGGTTATGGCTGTCTGCCAGCCGGTAGCCGTGGCCGAATTCCACCGTGACGTGGTGGCGGTAGGCGAAAACGCCGCAGAAAAATTGGCTATGCGAGAACATGATGCCGCCGTATTTGACCGATTCAGTGACGCCGTTGCCGCTCGCCGCAGCGATTCGCCGCACCTGCTGCACAATGGCCAGCAGGTCACCTTGCGTGCTGCCGATGTCCGCCAGCAGGGCCTCTACCGCCGCATCATTTGCCTGACTCATCTTGCCTCTTTGTCGTTAAATTCGCTCTGCGCTGAGCATAGCGCTTTTTCAGCCGGTTAGCCGGAAACAAATCGTGCGGTGGAACGATAAGAGGCGATTGACTTTTTTATCGCCAGTGGCATCATGCGCGCACTCTCATTGCGCGTTCGGTCACAATTTCACTATGTCCGCATACTCCCGCCCAGTGCTCTTATTGCTCTGCGGCCTCTTGCTGCTCACGGTATCCATTGCCGTTTTGAATACGTTAGTGCCCCTTTGGTTAACCCATGCTCAGCTGTCGACCTGGCAGGTGGGAATGGTCAGCTCCTCTTATTTCAGCGGCAACCTGTTGGGCACGCTGGTGGCGGGCAAACTGATCCAGCGCGTCGGCTTCACCCGCAGCTATCATCTTTCTTGTCTGGTGTTCGCCGCCGCGACTGCCGGCATGGTGCTGTCGATCGATTTTTGGAGCTGGCTGGGCTGGCGCTTCTTCGCCGGCGTCGGTTGCGCCTGGATCTGGGTGATCGTGGAGAGCGCGCTGTTGCGCAGCGGCAACCTGAGCAACCGCGGCCAGCTGCTGGCGGCCTATATGATCGTTTATTACCTTGGTACGGTGACCGGCCAATTGCTGTTGAGCATGACCTCGACCGAGTTGCTGCACGTGGTGCCGTGGGTGACCGCCATTGTGATCAGCGCCATGCTGCCGATGCTGTTCGCGCGGGTCAACCGCCATGAAGACGAGCCGCAGCAGGCGGCGGTGTGGACCATGCTGAGACGCCGCAGCGCGCGCCTCGGCATCAACGGTTGCATCATTTCCGGCATTGTGCTCGGTTCGCTATACGGCCTGATGCCGTTGTACCTCTCCCATCAGGGCATGAGCGACGCCAACGTCGGTTACTGGATGGCGCTGCTGGTCAGCTCCGGCATCGTCGGCCAATGGCCGGTCGGGCGCCTGGCCGATCGTTACGGGCGCCTGCTGGTGCTGCGCATTCAGGTGTTCGTGGTGATCCTCGCCAGCGTGGCGATGCTCGGCAACTACGCCATGGCGCCTTCGCTGTTCATCCTCGGCTGCGCCGGCTTTACCCTGTATCCGGTGGCGATGTCCTGGGCCTGCGAGAAGGCGCTGCCGCACGAGTTGGTGGCGATGAACCAGGCGCTGTTGATGAGTTACACCATCGGCAGCCTGCTGGGGCCGTCGATGACGGCGTTGCTGATGCAAAACTATTCCGACCGCGTGCTGTTCGTGATGATCGCCGCCGTGGCGCTGGTTTACCTGCTGATGCTGCTGAAGAAACAGAAGCCGGATCACCATCACACGCCGTTCGCCGCCGCCTGAGCATGAAAAAACCGGCCATGAGCCGGTTTTTTCTTTTGGCGTGCGCCAATCAGTAAATCACTTTGTGGCCGTAGCTTTCCAGGATGCCTTTGACGCGATCCATGGTCTCGGCTTTCGGCGGGTGCACGCCGTCCAGCTTGTACTCTTCCCCCATCGCTATCCATTTGTGCTTGCCCAGCTCGTGGTAGGGCAGCAGCTCGATTTTCTCGATGTTGGTCATGTCTTTGGTGAACTCGCCCAGCAGGTGCGCCGACTTATCGTCGTCTGACCAGCCCGGCACCACCACGTAGCGGATCCAGGTGCGCTGGTTGCGTTTCGCCAGGTAGCGGGCGAATTCCAGCGTGCGGTGATTGGAGACGCCGACCAGGTTCTGGTGGATCTCGTCGTTCATCTGTTTCAGATCCAGCATCACCAGATCGGTGGTGTCCAGCAGCTCGTCGATCACCGGATCGTAGCGGCGCACAAAGCCATTGGTGTCCAGGCAGGTATTGATGCCTTCGGCGTGGCAGGCGCGGAACCAGTCGCGCACGAATTCAGCCTGCAGGATCGCCTCGCCGCCGGACGCGGTCACGCCGCCGCCGGAGGCGTTCATGAAGTGGCGGTAGGCCACCGCGTCTTTCATCAGCTCTTCGACGGTCACTTCCTTGCCGCCGTGGGTGTCCCAGGTGTCGCGGTTATGGCAATAGAGGCAGCGCATCAGGCAGCCCTGGAAGAAGACGATAAAGCGGATCCCTGGCCCATCGACGGTGCCGCAGGATTCGAAGGAGTGGATGCGACCAATTGCTGACATTGCGGGGTTTTCTCCAATATTGACTGTCAAACGCAGTCTAAAAATAGGCGCGTGGCCGCCGGCCAGGTATCTGCGATGCAGCAGCGGGTGGAACCGCCACCGGGGTAATGATGCCTGTCGGCCGGTCAGTTGCCGGATAACTGTTTTGCCGGCTATCCATTCAGTATAGATGTCCGGCAAAACAGACTCGTACAGAGTCAGGGGAGAGCGGTGGGAGAAAAGGGCCGGCAAAACCGGCCCCTGCGTTGGTGCCGAGCAGTTTCCCGCCCGGCCGGCGTATTACATCGTTTGAGTGAAGGTACGAGTAATCACGTCCTGCTGCTGCTCTTTGGTCAGCGAGTTGAAGCGCACGGCGTAACCGGAAACGCGGATGGTCAGCTGAGGGTATTTCTCAGGGTTTTCCATCGCGTCCAGCAGCATTTCGCGGTTCATCACGTTGACGTTCAGGTGCTGGCCGCCTTCGATGGAGGCTTCATGGTGGAAGTAACCATCCATCAGGCCCGCCAGGTTGGCTTTACGCACGTCGTCGTCTTTACCCAGCGCGTTAGGCACGATGGAGAAGGTGTAGGAGATCCCGTCTTTCGCGTAGGCAAACGGCAGTTTGGCTACCGAGGTCAGGGAGGCTACTGCGCCTTTCTGGTCGCGGCCGTGCATCGGGTTGGCACCTGGGCCGAACGGTGCGCCTGCGCGGCGGCCATCCGGGGTGTTACCGGTTTTCTTACCGTACACCACGTTGGAGGTGATGGTCAGTACGGACTGGGTCGGTACCGCATTGCGGTAGGTGCGCAGTTTCTGAATTTTCTTCATGAAACGTTCCACCAGGTCGCAGGCGATGTCATCGACGCGGGCGTCGTTGTTACCGAACTGCGGATACTCGCCTTCCACTTTGAAGTCGATGGCCAGGCCGTCTTCGTCGCGAATGGTGGTGACTTTCGCGTACTTGATGGCAGACAGGGAGTCGGCCGCCACGGACAGGCCGGCGATGCCGCAAGCCATGGTGCGATAAACGTCACGGTCATGCAGTGCCATCAGCGCAGCTTCGTAGCTGTACTTGTCGTGCATGTAGTGAATGATGTTCAGCGCGGTCACGTACTGCTTGGCCAGCCAATCCATAAAGTGGTCCATGCGCGCCATGACTTTGTCATAGTCCAGCACTTCGTCCATCATCGGCGCTTCTTTAGGGCCGACCTGCATTTTCAGTTTTTCGTCAACGCCGCCGTTGATGGCGTACAGCATGGTTTTCGCCAGGTTGGCGCGGGCACCGAAGAACTGCATTTGTTTGCCGACGATCATCGGGCTGACGCAGCAAGCGATGGCGTAGTCATCGTTGTTGAAGTCAGGGCGCATCAGGTCGTCGTTTTCGTACTGAACGGAAGAGGTGTCGATGGACACTTTCGCCGCGAATTTCTTGAAGTTCAGCGGCAGCTTCTCAGACCACAGGATGGTCATGTTCGGCTCCGGAGACGGCCCCATGGTGTACAGGGTGTTCAGGAAGCGGAAGCTGTTTTTGGTGACCAGGGTGCGGCCGTCAACGCCCATACCGGCCAGGGATTCCGTTGCCCAGATTGGGTCGCCGGAGAACAGCTCATCGTACTCAGGGGTACGCAGGAAGCGCACCATACGCAGTTTCATCACCAGGTGGTCGATCAGTTCCTGCGCTTGTTCTTCGGTCAGTTTGCCCGCCTTGATGTCGCGCTCGATGAACACGTCGAGGAAGGTGGACACGCGGCCGAAGGACATGGCGGCGCCGTTCTGGGATTTCACCGCGGCCAGGTAGCCGAAGTAGGTCCACTGCACCGCTTCTTGCGCGCTGGTGGCCGGGCCGGAGATGTCGTAGCCGTATTTGGCGGCCATCTCTTTGATCTGAGCCAGAGCGCGGTGCTGTTCAGCGATCTCTTCGCGCAGCTGAATGGTCATTTCCAGATCTTCGCCGTTTTCCAGTTTTTCCTGCAGCGATTTGAACTGGTTCAGCTTGTCGGCCATCAGGAAGTCGATACCGTACAGCGCCACGCGGCGGTAGTCGCCGATGATGCGGCCGCGGCCGTAGGCGTCCGGCAGGCCGGTCAGCACGCCGGATTTACGGCAGTTCAGGATGTCTTTGGTGTAAACGTCGAATACGCCCTGGTTGTGGGTTTTACGGTATTCGGTGAACACTTTTTTCAGCTGCGGATCCAGCTCGCGGCCGTACACTTTGCACGAACCTTCGACCATTTTGATGCCGCCGAACGGGATCAGCGCGCGTTTCAGAGGGGCGTCGGTCTGCAGACCTACGATGGTTTCCAGCTCTTTGGCGATGTAACCCGCGTCGTGAGAAACGATAGTTGAAGCAACGTTGGTGTCGAAATCAACCGGCGCGTGAGTGCGGTTTTCCAGTTTGATCCCTTCCATAACCTTGTCCCACAAGGTGGTGGTGGCCTGAGTTGCCCCAGCCAGGAAGGACTCGTCACCTTCATAAGGCGTGTAGTTTTTCTGGATGAAGTCACGAACGTTGACTTCATTCTGCCAGTCACCCTTGCTGAAACCTTCCCAAGCGTTGGCTAATTTCTCGTTAAGTTCGGTCATTGTACACCTACCTTTGATTGTGGATTTCTAACTCTGCGCGCGGTAACTCACAGCTTAGTGCTGTTCGCGACCCCCGCGCAGATAAATTACCCAGTAAGTCAACCCAACCAGCAGACCGCCACCGATGATGTTGCCGATGGTGACCGGAATCAGGTTGTCGATGATGAAGTTGCTTACTGTCAGATGAGCGAATTGCTCAGGTACCGCCCCTACGGCTTGCCAGAATTCCGGCGTGGCGAAGTGTTTGACCACGATGCCCATAGGGATCATAAACATGTTGGCGATGCTGTGCTCGAAGCCGCTGGCGACAAACATCCCGACCGGCAGCACCATGGCGAGCATCTTGTCGGTCAGGGTGCGGCCGGAGTAGCTCATCCAGACCGCCAGGCAGACCATCAGGTTAGCCAGAATGCCGAGGCACACGGCTTCGATAAAGGTGTGATGCAACTTGTGGTCTGCGGTTTGCAGGACATTCAGCCCCCACTGGCCGTTGGCGACCATATACTCGCCGGAGAACCAGATCAGCGCCACGAAGAACAGCGCGCCGACCAGATTGCCGAGATAAACGTTCAGCCAGTTGGCGCCCAGCTGGCCCCAGCTGATGCGGCCGCTGGCCTTGGCGATGACGATGAGCACGGTAGAGGTGAACAGGTCGGCGCCCGACACCACCACCAGCATTAACCCGAGAGAGAAGCAGATGCCGCCGACCAGTTTCGCCAGCCCGAAAGGCACGCCGGCGGTGCCGGTGGTCGCCGTGATGTAGAAGACGAAGGCGATGGAAATGAAGACACCGGCGGTGATCGCCAAATAAAACGTTTTCAGCGGATGTTTGGTGGCTTTATACACGCCGGCATCTTCAGCGATTTTCGCCGTTGCCGCAGGTAAAATCAGATCGAAGGGGCTGTCAGTTTTCAAACTAACTCTCGCTCTTAAGGGTTAAAACAACGCAATGAGATACTAGCAAAGCAGTATAGGGGAAAATTTGATTTGGATCATAAGGCGGGGAAGTAGAGCGGCAAAATGACGTGTTTTTTGTGTGGTTTTTGTGGTTAATTTATTGATTTCTAAGATAAAACAATTTTTTAATGTTTGCAAATTTTTTTGAATGTGCAGGGTGGGCCGCAGGCGCTAAAGTTAAATTTTTAGGCGTTTTGTCGCCGCGCAGCGCTGAAAGTTTAATTATCGGTTAATTATTATTTCACCGTCCGGCAACAATTGACGGTTTATTTATTTTTATGGTCGTTTAACCGCCTATTTTCCGGCGAAAAAATAAAACCGCATGCGTTGAAATAAACCGCAAAAATGAAAACGCCGCAACGGCGTGCGGCGTTTGGCAACAGGGGTACTCCCAAAGTGGCAGTGCCCCTGATGACGCTTAGGCTTTGGCCCAGTGGCGGCGTTTGGCCGCCTGCAGCTTCTCGTAGGCCGCCAGCAGCGCCTGATGGGCCGGCAGCGCCTTCAGATCGGCATCGACGGCGAACAGCCCGTTGAAGCGTTCTTCACCGCTGATGGCGGCGGAGGCGGCGTCGACCGCTTCCTGGCCATACATCTTCACGAACGCGGTATAGTATTGCGCCGCTTCGCGTTCAGGCTCCTGCGCCAGCAGCAGCAGCGTTTGCAGGCAGCGGTAGTAGTTGCTGCGCGTCGGGCTCAGCACCGAGGCGTTGAAATCCTGCGTCCATTCGGTCCAGATCAGCGCCTGATCCAGATCGCCGCCCGCCAGCGCCAGCATCGCCTTCAGCTCGCCCACGCGCAGGGTATGCCAGGCGTTGTCTTTGCCGCTGGCAATGCCCAACAGTTCGCGTACGCGGGTGAAATCGTCCAGCCCTTCGTCGTCCAACTGCTCGATCAGCGCCAGGTATTCTTCCGGCTCCCACTCGCTGCCCGGCAACGCCAGCAGCGTGTCGCGCAGGTGCGCGCCCATGCTGTTGTTGGCCAGCAGCAGGTCTTCCGCCGGATAAATGTCGGACATGCCCGGCACGATGATGCGGCAAGCGTAGACGCCCAGGTGCTCGTAGTCGGCGATGTACACTTCCGCGTCTTCCTTGTCGAAGATGCTCATCAGGGTGGCGAACTCTTCCTGCGTGCTGCCGCTGAAGTTCCAGTCAACGAACGGGTAATCCGCGTCCTGTTTGAACAGATCCCAGGAGATCAGGCCGCTGGAGTCGATGAAGTGCGTTTCCAGGTTGGTGTGTTCCGCCACTTCTTCGTCATCGAAGGTCGGCGCGGTGAACACGTCGAGATCTTTCAGGCTGCGGCCCTGCAGCAGTTCGGTCACCGTGCGTTCCAGCGCCACGCCGAAGTCCGGGTGCGCGCCGAACGAGGCGAAGCAGGTGCCGTTGGTCGGGTTGAACAGCACCACGCAGATCACCGGGTAGTTGCCGCCCAGCGAGGCGTCATAGGAGAGGATCGGGAAACCTTCCTCTTCCAGTTTGGCGATGGCTTCCACCACGCCCGGGTAGCGGTTCAGCACTTCGTCCGGGATCGCCGGCAGGCTGATGGATTCGGCGATGATGCGGTTTTTCACATAGCGCTCGAACACTTCCGACAGGCCCTGCACGCGCGCTTCGTTGGCGGTGTTGCCGGCGGACATGCCGTTGGAAACATACAGGTTGCCGATGATGTTCATCGGGATGTACACGGTTTGCTGATCGGACTGGCGGGTAAACGGCAGCGCGCACACGCCGCGATCGGCGTTGCCGGACTGCAGATCGACAAGATCGCTGGCGCTCAGCTCTTGCTGCGGATCGTAGAAGGCGTGCAGGCGTTCGTCGAGGATGCCGGCCGGCAGCGCGTCGTCTTCAGGGATCGGGAACCATTTCTCATTCGGGTAGTGCACGAAGTCGCCTTCGGCGATCTGCCGGCCCAGATAGAAATCGGCGAAGAAGTAGTTGGTGGACAGGCGCTCGAAATATTCACCCAGCGCGGAGGCCAGCGCGGCTTTTTTGCTGGCGCCTTTGCCGTTGGTGAAGCACAGCGGGCAATCGCGATCGCGAATGTGCACCGACCACACGTGCGGCACCGGGTTCAGCCAGGAGGCTTCTTCGATGTTGAAACCGAGATCGCTCAGTTTCTGCTGGAAACGGGCGATGGAGTCTTCCAGGGCGGCATCTTTACCGGGGATAAAAGTTTGCGTCATTGTCTTCATTTCATGTTTTCATGTTGACAGGTGTTTTTGTTTTACCTTTAATTTTCAAAATGTTGATTGAAAATTAGGCTGTATATTGTTCCGGTGTTTTTTGACGTTTTCTCATTCTTGCAGCAAAACGCGGGGTACGTGGTGGGGCCGAACTGAACACCAAAACAGCCTGCCATGAAGATGGCGTTACCCTGAGGGTTACCTCAACCTTGAGGGATATCTTCTCACACGTGAGAGAAAAAAGGGTAGGTTCAGTCGGTTCAGTCGGTTCAATATTTATATATAAATGATTTATATGGCTATCCTTCTGTTTTTTGAACCGACCTCACAGCAACGAGATGCAGAAACATCAAGCGAGAGGCTGCGCATCGTCTTGGTGGCGTGACACCATGAATCCATAGGTTAAAAGCTCTTGACATTCACCGGAAAAACGAGAATGATAATCAAACTCATTTGCCTAGGTTGTAAAACTGCCGCTCCCTCAGAACCATAAATATAGCTTTAGTCATGGGCGAATGGGAAATACAGATTAAATGATTTGCATTTTTAGTTTTCTCATTAATTATCATGGTTAGGGGAGATGACAGTTATAGAGGTATAAAATGAAATTTTCATTAGATAGTGCTTTTTATAAACGATGGTTAAGAAATTCGTTATATATTTTTTCAATATTCAGTGTTGTAAATTATATTAGTGAAGGTGTTCATGATGGAAGTTATTTCTTTATCGTGATTTTTGGCATTTGTTTTATTGTGGGCTTTGTTTTTTCATTGTTTAACTTAAATTTACAGGAACGTAAAGATGAAAGAACTTAATTTGAGTGAAATTAATCGAGTTACAGGTGCGGGCGGTGAACAAATAGCTCAACTGGCCGGCACTGTCGCCGGTACTTGGCTCGGTGGCGGTAATCCCTATGCTGGGGCCCTCGGCGGGTATGCGGCCGGAGAAATTTACAATGGAATTCAGAACGGCTATCAAACGGCTCCAAATATAGATGTAGGTATCGGATCTTACAATGCTAACTTTAATTCTGACTTAGGCGCTAGCGGTAGTTTTTCTGTTGCAGATGTGCAAGCCATGGGATGGTGTAATTTTAATATGACTTATTTCTCTAGCTCTAGCGGTTGTTAAATGTCAATCGTTAAGCAGGCATTTTTCAATGCCTGCAATTCGATTTTTCGATTGATAATATTTTTGTGTGTTCTGGTTGACTAACGTATAGCAATTAAATCAATCCACTCTACAATTTCTCATTCAGCGATTGAGGGTATAACTCAGTGTATACCTGCCAAAGCAGATTCAAGTTGCGATGGCCGGTGGCCTGGGCGACACCTTCTCAATGCTAAACCCCACCTCAAATAGCCTGCTGCCCGCATCACGGCGCAGATACGGGGTTTTGCGTCATTCCTAAAGCGGCGGCAAAGTCACAGTTTTTTTAAGGATAGGGGCCATAATTCAGCGAGTTATCTGTCACGGAGAAATCTAATGAAATCAGTGAAACTCAGCGCGTTAACCCTCTTGTTGACCGGCTTCAGCGCCTCGGCGCTGGCGCTGCCCAACATCACCCTGCTGGCGACCGGCGGCACTATCGCCGGCGGCGGTGAGTCGGCGACGAAATCCAACTATACCGCGGGCAAGCTGGGCGTCGAGGCGCTGGTCGATGCGGTGCCGGAGCTGAAAAACGTCGCCAACGTGCAGGGGGAGCAGGTGGTGAACATCGGCTCGCAGGACATGAACGATCAGGTCTGGCTGACGCTGGCGAAGAAAATTGACGCCGACTGCGGCAAGACCGACGGCTTCGTCATCACCCACGGCACCGATACGCTGGAGGAGACGGCCTATTTCCTCGATTTGACGGTGAAATGCGACAAGCCGGTGGTGCTGGTGGGGGCGATGCGGCCGGCGACGGCGATGAGCGCCGACGGCCCGTTCAATTTGTACAACGCGGTGGTGACGGCGGCGGATCCGCAATCGGCCAACCGCGGGGTGCTGGTGGCGATGAACGACACCGTGCTGGATGCGCGCGACGTCACCAAGACCAACACCACCGCCGTGCAGACCTTCCAGTCGCCGAACTACGGCCCGCTGGGCTATATCCACAACGGCAAGATCGATTACCAGCGCTCGCCGCAGCGTAAGCATACCCGGGATACGCCGTTCGACGTCAGCAAGCTGAACGAATTGCCGAAGGTCGGCATCATCTACAACTATGCCAACGCCTCCGATGCGCCGGCCAAGGCGCTGATCGCCGAAGGCTACCAGGGCATCGTCAGCGCCGGGGTCGGCAACGGCAACCTGTATAAAACCGTGTTCGACACCCTGGCGACGGCGGCGCACAATGGTGTGGCGGTGGTGCGCTCATCGCGCGTGCCGACCGGCGCCACCACCGAAGATGCGGAAGTGGACGACGCCAAGTACGGCTTTGTGGCCGCCGGCACGCTGAATCCGCAAAAAGCGCGCATACTGCTGCAGCTGGCGCTGACGCAAACCAAAGACGCGAAGCAGATCCAGCAGATGTTCAATCAGTACTGATCGTTTTCTCTCCTGCGGGGGCCGGCCGGGCTCTCGCAGCCATCTTGGCTGAATACAGCATAAAACACCGCGTTAACCCGCTGAATTTCCCCATGTCACAGGGTTTTATCGTCCAAACAATCGCGACGGCCGCAGAGCCTGTCATCACCCGGCGCGGCCGTTTGCCGCCGACGGGCGAATAAGCGTTGCAGCCATGGGGCGTGAGTGATAAAACCGATGGGTTGGTTAACGCGAGCGTTAACTTCGGGCGTCTTTTCGACAGGTCGCTTTTCTGCGGCGAACAGTGAATGTGGTGAGGGGAAATGACTCAGGTTTATAATTTTAGCTCTGGCCCGGCGATGCTGCCGGTGGAAGTGTTGCGTCGTGCGGAACAGGAACTGTGCAACTGGCACGGGCTGGGCACGTCAGTGATGGAGATCAGTCACCGCAGCAAAGAATTCATCGCCGTTGCCGAGCAGGCGGAACAAGATCTGCGCGATCTGCTGAAAGTCCCCTCCAACTATAAAGTGCTGTTTTGCCACGGCGGCGCCCGCGCGCAGTTCGCCGCGCTGCCGCTGAACCTGTTGGGCGACAAGGCCACCGCCGACTATATCGACGGCGGCTATTGGGCGCACAGCGCCATCAAGGAAGCGGAAAAGTATTGCGCCCCGAACGTCATCGACGTGAAAACCCGTATCGACGGCCTGAGCGGCATCAAGCCGATGAAAGCGTGGCAGCTCAGCGACGACGCGGCTTATGTCCACTATTGCCCGAATGAGACCATCGACGGCGTGGCCATCGATGAAACGCCGGACTTCGGCGACAAGGTGGTAATCGGCGATTACTCCTCGACCATCCTGTCCCGCCCGCTCGACGTCAGCCGCTTCGGCGTGATTTACGCCGGCGCGCAGAAAAATATCGGCCCGGCCGGCCTGACGCTGGTGATCGTGCGCGACGATCTTTTGGGCAAGGCGCGCAAAGAAGTGCCGTCGATCCTCGATTACACCGTGCTGGCCGAGAACGACTCGATGTTCAACACCCCGCCGACCTTCGCCTGGTACCTGTCCGGGCTGGTGTTCAAATGGCTGAAAGAGCAGGGCGGCCTGGTGGAGATGCAAAAACGCAATCAGGCCAAGGCCGAGCTGCTGTACGCGACCATCGATAAATCCGACTTCTACCGCAGCCAGGTAGCGATCGCCAACCGTTCCTGGATGAACGTGCCGTTCCAACTGGCCGATGCGGCGCTGGACAAGGTGTTCCTCAGCGAAGCCGAGGCCATCGGCCTGCAGGCGCTGAAAGGCCACCGGGTAGTTGGCGGCATGCGCGCTTCTATTTACAATGCCATGCCGCTGGCCGGCGTGCAGGCGCTGACCGATTTCATGGCCGACTTCGAACGTCGTCACGGTTGATTCCGTCAGCCCGCCAGGCGCGGGCTGCCTCAGGCTGTTGTCCTTTTGCATTAAAGCGGCTCCGGCATTATTCCGGAGCCGTTTCGTTTATCAGAATTGGAGAGTTTTGTTCACATGGTGGATTCCCTGACGTTACAACCGGTCGCCCTGGTCAATGGCACCGTCAACTTACCCGGCTCCAAGAGCGTTTCTAACCGCGCTCTGCTGCTGGCGGCGCTGGCGAAAGGCACGACCCGGCTGACCAACCTGCTGGACAGCGACGACGTGCGTCATATGCTGAACGCGCTGCAGGCGTTGGGCGTGAACTACCAGCTTTCCGCCGATCGCACCCTGTGCGAAGTGACCGGCGTGGCCGGGCCGCTGGTGGCCGAACGGCCGCTGGAACTGTTCCTCGGCAATGCAGGGACGGCGATGCGCCCATTGGCGGCGGCGCTGTGCCTCGGCGAAGGCGACGTGGTGCTGACCGGCGAACCGCGCATGAAAGAGCGCCCGATCGGCCATCTGGTGGACGCGCTGCGCCAGGGCGGGGCGCAGATTGATTACCTCGAGCAGACCGATTACCCGCCGATCCGCCTGCGTGGCGGCTTCCAGGGCGGCGACGTCACCGTTGACGGCAGCGTCTCCAGCCAGTTCCTGACCGCGTTGCTGATGACTGCGCCGCTGGCGCCGCAGGATACGCAGATCCACATCAAGGGCGAGCTGGTTTCCAAGCCGTACATCGACATCACGCTGCATCTGATGCGCACTTTCGGCGTATCGGTGAGCCACGACAACTATCGGGTGTTCCATATCCAGGGGCGCCAGACGTATATCGCGCCGGGCAATTACCTGGTTGAGGGCGACGCGTCTTCCGCTTCTTACTTCCTGGCGGCGGCGGCTATCAAGGGCGGGACCGTGCGCGTGACCGGCATCGGCCGCAAAAGCGTGCAGGGCGACACCAGGTTTGCCGACGTGCTGGAGAAAATGGGCGCGCGTATTACCTGGGGCGACGATTTCATCGAGTGCAGCCGCGGTGAACTGCGCGGCATCGACATGGACATGAACCACATTCCGGACGCGGCGATGACCATCGCCACCGCGGCGCTGTTCGCCGAGGGGCCGACCACCATCCGCAATATCTACAACTGGCGGGTGAAGGAGACCGACCGTTTGGCGGCGATGGCCACCGAGCTGCGTAAAGTGGGGGCGGAAGTGGACGAAGGGGAAGACTACATTCACGTCGTGCCGCCGGCCAAACTGCAGTTTGCCGAGATTGGCACCTACAACGATCACCGCATGGCGATGTGTTTCTCGCTGGTGGCGCTGTCGGATACGCCGGTTACCATTCTCGATCCGAAATGCACCGCGAAAACCTTCCCGGACTATTTCGAACAGCTGGCCCGCATCAGCCAGCCGGCGTAACCCGTCAAATCGTTTATTTTAAGGCCCCTTTGTGGGCCTTTATCGTTTTTAACCTTTGGCGGCCGGCATTTCTTCTATACTTTTTCGCGGTTGTGCGCTTATTTTCAACAACCGGACAGTTCCAGGGTAACAGATCGCCGTAGGGCAGCGTATAATACGCCACCGTATTTGCCCCTGATTGGGCAGGTGACAGAGCGCACGGGCTTCGAGTCGAAGCACGCCGTGCCTCTGTGAGGTTTTCTACCTGAAGGAGAGAGAAATGACGGCTACAGCCCCGGTGATAACCGTTGATGGACCAAGTGGCGCAGGCAAAGGCACGCTGTGTAAAGCGTTGGCCGAGTCTCTGGGTTGGCGTTTGCTGGACTCCGGCGCGATCTATCGCGTGCTGGCGCTGGCAGCGTTGCATCATCAGGTGGATATCACTTCTGAGGAAGCGCTGGTTCCGCTGGCCGCACATCTCGATGTTCGCTTCGTTGCCCAGGACGGCAAGCTGCAGGTGATTTTGGAAGGTGAGGACGTCAGCAATGAGATCCGCACCGAAACCGTCGGCAACACCGCGTCGCAAGCGGCGGCGTTTCCGCGCGTGCGCGAGGCGCTGCTGCGCCGCCAGCGCGCATTCCGCGAGGCGCCCGGCCTGATTGCCGATGGCCGCGACATGGGCACGGTGGTGTTCCCGGACGCGCCGGTCAAGATTTTCCTCGACGCCAGCTCGGAGGAGCGCGCGCACCGCCGCATGCTGCAGTTGCAGGAGAAGGGCTTTAATGTTAACTTTGAACGTCTTTTAGCCGAGATAAAGGAACGGGACGACCGTGACCGTAATCGGCCTATCGCGCCTCTGGTGCCTGCTTCTGACGCCCTCGTGCTGGATTCTACCAGCATGTCGATCGAAGAAGTGATCCGGCAGGCGTTGACGTATGCACAGAAAGTGTTGGCGTTGCCGCAGCAATAAGCGCGGCGGCGCTATTGGCTTTTTGTCATATTTGTCATAGCGGTATCGCAATATATCGGGTAAAATTTTACCCCTGTAACCTTAAACCCTGTCGGCATGGAGCCAATGGCGGGGTATGTGAAACAACCCCATTCGGCGGGACGCTAAATGGACGTTAAACTAAAGAACCCTGAAGATTAACAACATGACTGAATCTTTCGCTCAACTCTTTGAAGAATCCTTAAAAGAAATCGAAACCCGCCCGGGTTCCATCGTTCGTGGCGTCGTTGTTGCTATCGACAAAGATATCGTGCTGGTTGACGCCGGTCTGAAATCTGAGTCTGCCATCCCGGCTGAGCAATTCAAAAACGCCCAGGGCGAGCTGGAAATCCAGGTTGGTGACGAAGTTGACGTTGCTCTGGATGCAGTAGAAGACGGCTTCGGTGAAACTCTGCTGTCCCGTGAGAAAGCTAAACGTCACGAAGCCTGGATCACGCTGGAAAAAGCTTACGAAGATGCTGAAACTGTTACCGGTGTTATCAACGGCAAAGTTAAGGGCGGCTTCACTGTTGAGCTGAACGGTATTCGTGCGTTCCTGCCAGGTTCTCTGGTAGACGTTCGTCCGGTGCGTGACACTCTGCACCTGGAAGGCAAAGAGCTTGAATTCAAAGTAATCAAGCTGGATCAGAAGCGCAACAACGTTGTTGTTTCTCGTCGTGCCGTTATCGAATCCGAAAACAGCGCAGAGCGCGATCAGCTGCTGGAAAACCTGCAGGAAGGCATGGAAGTTAAAGGTATCGTTAAGAACCTCACTGACTACGGTGCATTCGTTGATCTGGGCGGCGTAGACGGCCTGCTGCACATCACTGACATGGCCTGGAAACGCGTTAAGCATCCGAGCGAAATCGTCAACGTGGGCGACGAAATCACTGTTAAAGTGCTGAAGTTCGACCGCGAACGTACCCGTGTATCCCTGGGCCTGAAACAGCTGGGCGAAGATCCGTGGGTAGCTATCGCTAAACGTTATCCGGAAGGTACCAAACTGACTGGTCGCGTGACCAACCTGACCGACTACGGCTGCTTCGTTGAAATCGAAGAAGGCGTTGAAGGCCTGGTACACGTTTCCGAAATGGATTGGACCAACAAAAACATCCACCCGTCCAAAGTTGTTAACGTTGGCGATGTAGTGGAAGTTATGGTTCTGGATATCGACGAAGAACGTCGTCGTATCTCCCTGGGTCTGAAACAGTGCAAAGCTAACCCGTGGCAGCAGTTCGCGGAAACCCACAACAAGGGCGACCGTGTTGAAGGTAAAATCAAGTCTATCACTGACTTCGGTATCTTCATCGGCCTGGACGGCGGCATCGACGGCCTGGTTCACCTGTCTGACATCTCCTGGAACGTTGCAGGCGAAGAAGCAGTTCGTGAATACAAGAAAGGCGACGAAATCGCAGCGGTTGTTCTGCAAGTTGACGCAGAGCGCGAGCGTATCTCCCTGGGCGTGAAGCAGCTGGCTGAAGACCCGTTCAATAACTACCTGTCTATGAACAAGAAAGGTGCTATTGTTACTGGTAAAGTCACTGCAGTTGACGCCAAAGGTGCTACAGTTGAATTGGCAGGCGGCGTAGAAGGTTACCTGCGTGCATCTGAAGCCTCTCGCGACCGCATTGAAGATGCAACTCTGGTTCTGAACGTAGGTGACGAAGTTGAAGCCAAATTCACCGGCGTTGACCGTAAGAACCGCGTTGTAAGCCTGTCCGTACGTGCTAAGGACGAAGCTGACGAGAAAGACGCCATCGCAACTGTTAACAACAAACAGGAAGAAGGCAACTTCTCTAACGCAATGGCTGAAGCTTTCAAAGCGGCTAAAGGCGAGTAATGACGGGGGGCGGTCTCTGACCGCCCCGATACGGTAGTTTAGCTGCAAAGCTTGGAGGTACTATGACCAAGTCTGAACTTATTGAAAGACTTGCTGGCCAGCAATCTCATATTCCGGCGAAGGCCGTTGAGGATGCAGTGAAAGAGATGCTTGAGCACATGGCCGCAACGCTGGCCGAGGGCGAACGCATTGAGATCCGCGGATTCGGCAGTTTTTCTCTTCACTACCGTGCCCCGCGTGTAGGCCGCAACCCGAAAACCGGCGACAAAGTCGAGCTGGACGGCAAGTACGTTCCTCACTTCAAACCAGGCAAAGAGTTGCGTGACCGCGCCAATATCTATGGCTAGTCGCTGACTGCCCATAGCGTTGTTGCTTGTAAAGAATATAAAACGGTGCCTTTAAGGCGCCGTTTTTTTTCGCCTGCAATTCCCCGAGCTCTGCTTGTGAATTGCGTACCGCGCCGCATTTGCGGTGTGGCTGCTGCATATGCCTCTCTTATCCTGCCGTGCTCGCCGCATCCTCACTAAAGCCCGCTGGCGGCGACATGTCGCTTGAATAATCCTGCTTGCTCTTCGTGACGCGTTTTTGCTCATGGTGAAGCCGATGGGAGAAGAGCGATCAAAATTTCGCTGGATCTGGCGATATTCGCCGTTATCTGCGGCATCCTGCCGCTGCTGCTTTTACCGCAGTTGCCAGAGCAATGGTTGCTGTGGCCGATGCTGCTGGTCGCCGGTTTACTGCTGCGCACCCGTTGGCCGTTCTGCCGTTATTTGGCCTGCCTGGGATTGGGATTCATATGGGCAGTTTTCAACGCCGGAAGCCTGCTCGGGCAAATGGATCGCTTAAGCCGCGCGCCGGAAGTGACGGCGGTGGTGCAGATAAGCAGCGTCGCACTGGAGCCTGCCGTCAGTAAGCAGACCCTGATGCGCATCGAGCGGGTCGACGGCCATTGGCTGGCGCCTGCGCTGGCGTTTACCACGACATGGGCTCCGAAAGAGCAACGGCTGTGTGCCGGGCAGCGTTGGCAATTGAAACTGCGCATGCGGCCGGTGCATGGCAAGCTCAATGAAGGAGGCTTCGACAGCCAACGTTGGGCGATCGCACAGCGCCAGCCGTTGACCGCTCAGGTCAGGCAGGCGCGCTTGCTGGCGGGGAACTGCGGCCTGCGCCAGCGCATTATCAGCCATGCTGAAGCCAACATTGGTGAATTGCGTTACAAGGCGGTGTTGCTGGCGTTGGCGTTTGGGGAAAGAACCGCGCTCGAACAGGCTTTGCGCACGCTGATGTTGAAAACCGGTATCGCTCATCTGATGGCCATATCGGGGTTACATGTTGCGATGGTCGCCATTTTGTTCTGGGCAGTGCTGCGCGCGCTGCAGTTTTTCCTCCCCGCCCATCTGATTGGTTATCGTTTTCCGTTGATCGCGGGCTGGGTGGCGACGCTGATCTATGTTTGGTTGGTGGGCGCCCAGCCGCCGGCGGTGCGTACCGCGTTGGCGATGACGCTGTGGATGCTGCTGCGTTTGCGCGGCGTGCATTGCTCTTCATGGCAAGTGTGGCTGTGGTGCATCGGGCTTATTTTGCTCTGCGATCCGTTGGCGGTCTTGTCAGACAGTTTCTGGTTGTCGGTACTGGCGGTGGGGTGCCTGATTTTTTGGTTCGAGTGGGCACCGCTCGGCGAGCGATTTCGTTCGGCGTGGTATTGGGCTCCGGTGCGCTGGCTGCATATTCAGCTAGGCATGACGTTGCTGCTGGTGCCGATGCAGGCCGCGCTGTTTCTGGGCCTGACGTTGACCTCGCTGCCGGCCAATCTCTGGGCGGTGCCCATCGTCTCATTGGTGACGGTGCCGTTGATTTTGCTGGCGTTGATTTGCGGCATCTTCCCCTCGCTAAGTTACGGGCTTTGGTGGTTGGCGGATTTCACGTTGGGATGGGTGTTTGTGCCGTTAAATTATCTGCAGCGCGGCTGGGTGGATTTGGGGGCCGCCTCTTTGCTTGCCAGCGCGTCGGGATGGCTTCTCGTTATCTGTTGGCGCTTTCATTGGTGGTGGCGCTATGCGCCTGGACTGGCAGCGATAGCCATATGCTGCGTGTTATGGCGAGGTAAAGCACCGGATTACCATTGGCGCGTCGACATGCTCGATGTCGGGCACGGCCTGGCGGTGGTGATCGAGCAAAACGGCAAGGGGATACTGTACGACACCGGCGATCGTTGGGCGACAGGCAGTGCCGCAGAACGGCATATATTGCCGATGCTGAACTGGCGGGGCATTGAGCTGGAGCAGATCATTATCAGCCATATTCATCTCGATCATATCGGCGGGCTCCCGACGATGCGGCGAGCGTTCCCGCAAGCTACCGTGCGCAGCCCGATACGCGGGGAAGGGCATTTACCCTGCATCGCCGGCGAGCGTTGGCGCTGGCAGTCGTTGCAATTCGAGGTGCTGTGGCCGCCGAAAATGCTCAAAAGGCCGGTTAATGACGACTCTTGCGTGATCCGTATCGACGACGGGAAATACAGTCTGCTGCTCACCGGCGATGCGGAAAAGAGGGCGGAGGCGCAGCTGCTCCGATTGCGGCGCGACCGCTTAATGGCCACGGTATTGCAGGTGGGGCACCATGGCAGCAAAACTTCCTCAACACCGCCTTTTTTGCGCGCGGTTAATCCCGAAGCTGCGCTGGCGTCCGCATCTCGTTACGGTAAATGGCGTTTGCCGGCGCGTAAAGTGGTCGCCCGATATCGGGCAAATGGCATTACATGGCACGATACGACGCGCTCCGGCCAGTTGTCGGTGCTTTTTTTCGACAACGATTGGCAAATTAAAGGCTTTCGCGAACAATTAATGCCCCGTTGGTACCATCAGCGGTTTGGCGTAGAGGGCGATAATGAGTAAAATAGGCCGCTATTTCTTCCGATGCTGGTATTTGCATGATGAATGATAAAGATCTCTCGACCTGGCAGACGTTCCGTCGACTCTGGCCGATGATCACTCCTTTTAAGACCGGGCTGATTGTGGCCGCCATTGCGTTGATTATGAACGCAGCGGGGGACACGCTGATGCTGTCTCTGCTTAAACCGTTATTGGACGATGGGTTTGGAAAAACCGACAGCAGCGTGCTGGTGTGGATGCCGCTGGCGGTGATTGCGCTGATGCTGATGCGCGGCGTGACCAGCTTTGTTTCAAGCTACTGCATTTCCTGGGTTTCCGGCATGGTGGTGATGCAGATGCGCCGCCGCCTGTTTGGCCACATGATGAGAATGCCGGTGGCCTTCTTCGATCAGCAATCCACCGGGACGTTGCTGTCGCGCATTACCTATGATTCCGAGCAGGTGGCGTCTTCTTCTTCCAGCGCGCTGGTGACCGTGGTGCGCGAAGGGGCCTCGATCATTGGCCTGTTCATCATGATGTTCTACTACAGCTGGCAGCTGTCGGTGATCCTGATCGTGCTGGCGCCGATCGTCTCCATCGCCATTCGCCTGGTGTCCAAGCGTTTTCGCAACATCAGCAAGAACATGCAGAACACCATGGGGCAGGTGACCACCAGCGCCGAACAGATGCTGAAAGGCCATAAAGAAGTGCTGATCTTCGGTGGCCAGCAGGTGGAAACCGAGCGCTTTAACTCGGTGAGCAACCGCATGCGTCAACAGGGCATGAAACTGGTCTCTGCGTCTTCCATTTCCGATCCGATCATTCAGCTGATCGCTTCGCTGGCCCTGGCGTTCGTGCTGTTTGCCGCCAGCTTCCCAAGCGTGATGGAAACCCTGACCGCTGGCACCATTACCGTGGTGTTCTCGTCAATGATCGCGCTGATGCGTCCGCTGAAGTCGCTGACCAACGTCAATGCCCAGTTCCAGCGTGGGATGGCGGCCTGCCAGACGCTGTTCTCCATCTTGGATATGGAACAGGAAAAAGACACCGGCACCCGCGAAGTGAAGCGCGCGAAAGGCGACATCGAATTCCGCAACGTCACCTTCTACTATCCGGCTAAAGAAACGCCGGCGCTGCGTGATATCAACCTGAAAATCGCCGAAGGCAAGACTGTGGCGTTGGTGGGCCGCTCGGGTTCGGGTAAATCCACCATCGCCAACCTGCTGACGCGCTTCTACGATATTCAGGAAGGCGAAATCCTGATGGATGGCCACGATCTGCGTGAATATACCCTGGCCTCACTGCGTAATCAGGTGGCGCTGGTCTCGCAAAACGTGCATCTGTTCAACGACACCATCGCCAATAACATCGCCTATGCGCGCGAGAGCGAATACAGCCGCGAGCAGATTGAGAAAGCGGCCGAAATGGCGTACGCGATGGACTTCATCAACAAGATGGAAAACGGCCTGGATACGGTGATCGGTGAAAACGGCGTGATGCTGTCCGGCGGCCAACGTCAGCGCATCGCCATCGCGCGTGCTTTGCTGCGCGATTGCCCGATCCTGATCCTGGATGAGGCGACTTCTGCGCTGGATACCGAATCCGAGCGTGCCATTCAGGCCGCACTGGACGAGCTGCAGAAAGACCGTACTTCGCTGGTGATCGCACACCGTCTGTCGACGATTGAGAAGGCGGACGAGATCCTGGTGGTGGAGGACGGTCGCATCGTCGAACGCGGCGAGCACGCCGAGTTGCTTGAACGGCAGGGCGCCTATGCGCAACTGCACCGCATGCAGTTTGGTCAATAATGATTGAGCGCATTTGGTCCGGCGGTTCGCTGCTTTATCTGGCGCTGTTGCCGCTCTCCTGGCTGTATGGCCTGTTCAGCTGGCTGATCCGCCTCAGCTACCGCTGTGGCCTGCGCAAAAGCTGGCGCGCGCCGGTGCCGGTGGTGGTGGTGGGCAACCTCACCGCCGGCGGCAACGGCAAAACGCCGATGGTGATCTGGCTGGTGGAACACCTGCAGCAGCGGGGCTATCGCGTTGGCGTGGTTTCGCGTGGTTACGGCGGTAAGTCGGCGGTCTATCCCCTGGTGCTCAATCAGAATACCTCGACCCGCGAGGCGGGCGATGAGCCGGTGCTGATTTATCAGCGGACCGGTGCGCCCGTGGCGATTGCGCCCAGGCGAGCAGAGGCGGTGCAGGCCTTGCTGCAACAACAGCCGCTGGATGCGATCGTCACCGACGATGGCTTGCAGCACTATGCTTTACAGCGTGACTTCGAGCTGGTGGTCATCGACGGCGTGCGTCGCTTCGGCAACGGCTGGTGGTTGCCGGCCGGGCCGATGCGCGAGCGTGCTGCGCGGCTTGGCAGTGTCAATGCGCGCGTCGCCAATGGCGGCGTGGCGCAGGCCGGGGAAATTGCCATGCGCCTGCAGGCGCGTGATGCGGTGAACCTGCTGAGCGGTGAACGTCGCCCGGTGGCCGAGCTGCCGCGCGTGGTAGCGATGGCGGGCATCGGCCATCCGCCGCGTTTCTTCGCGACGTTGGAAAAACTGAACGTCGAGGTGGTGCAGGAAGTGGCGTTTGCCGATCATCAGGAATATCAGCAGGCGCAGCTGGCGGCGCTGGTTGCTGCCGATCAAACGCTGTTGATGACGGAGAAGGACGCGGTGAAATGTCGCGCCTTTGCCCAGCCCAATTGGTGGTATTTGCCGGTTGATGCGGTGCTACCGTCCGCTCAGGCTGAGCAACTGCTGCAGGATATCGAATCTCTGCTGACCAAGTAACCTCAGGATGTCAGCGTGGCAAGCCCCAGGGCTTGCGCGCAGGCTTCCAGCGAACGCTGCTGGGTTTGCTGATATAGCGCCAGCTCGTCGATCACCTCACTGCCCAACGCTTGTTCAAACGCTGCCCGGCTGGAAGCGGCGTTGTACTGCGCGTGGCGGCTGTCCCCCAGATTCGACTGGAAAATCCCCGCGGCGCTGACCGGCAGAAAATCTTCATACACCAGCGGCTGGAAGCGAACGTGTTCTTTCTCGATCAGTTGCTCCAGAGTGCTGTGCTTATCCAGCGACTCTTTGGCCGCCAGGCCGCATTCGGTCGGGAAATAGCGGAACCAGGCCAGCTGTTGCTCGCGCAGCGTGGCGTAATCATCCGGAAACGCCCGGAAGTTTTCCTCCAGCAGTTGATAGTAGCGCTCGGCATTCTTCTCGCTCGGCGGCGCTTGCAGCGCATCGTTGGTGGCCTGCAGCAGACGGTCGTAGAGTTCTCTTCCTTTCGTCGTCAGCGCCACACCGCGCTGTTCGATCTCGCCGAAGCGCGCGGTATGGTGGCCGGCGACGGCACGGCCGTCATGCTCAACGAAATCGACGCGTTCTTCCAACGCCTTGAAGCTTGTTTGGCGCAGCAGGATCGCGCGACGACGGCGCGGCGGGCCCTCGATGACCGCCTTGGGCGTAATGCCGCGGCCGGGCATCGCCTGCTGAACGCGATCGATATCCAGCGTGCGCGGTGTCAGATGGTTGATATGCGGCCCTTTAAACGCCACCACGTCGGCGATCAGGCGATGCTGATCGTGCAGCTGCCGGTATTCTTCGGCGCTGACCGTCGCCTGGTTGTGCCAGCGGAAGGTTTCCAGCGCTTGTTCGACAAATTCTTGCGCCTGCACTTCATTCAGCCCGCCTTGCGCTTCCTGCAGCGCGATCAGCTCCAGCGCGCGATCGGTAAAGATGCGGCGGCGCGCCAGCAAGCGCTCGGCCAGCGCACGCAGCGCGGGATCTTCTATCAGTTCCAGGCGCAGCAGGGAGGTGAACACGCGGAAAGGGCTGATCTGCAGCGCGTCTTCGTGTACGGCGCGAAAAGCGGTGGAGTGCACCGGAACGCCCGCCACCGACAGGTCATAGTAACCGACCGGCGCCATGCCCATCACCCGGAACAGGCGGCGCAGGGTGGCCAGCTCGTCCGCGGTGCCGACCCGGATGGCGCCGTGGCGCTCCATCGCCAGGCGTTCTATCTCGCCGGTAATTTGCAGTTGATGAGCCAGTGCGGCATCTTCGCGCAGAACCTGTCGGTTGGTTTCCGCCACCAGCTCCAGCAGATCGCCGTACAGCGGCACCTCCTTTTGATACATGTCCGACATCGCGTGAGAGAATCTGGCGCGGATTTCATTAGGTGAAACGAACTGCTGGGCGGTCATGCGCATAGCTCCTTGATTCAGCATAATCTGAAAAATCGTGTTTTTAGCGGCAAAAGTGCTGGCGAAAAAGCCGTCTGCCTTGTTTTCCCCTCAAGTTTAGCTATCTGGTTTGGGATTTGTTATAGACGTGGCAAGCATATTAGAGTTTTATGCGTCAGCTCTCATTTGCAGCGCACAGACGGGCAAAAGATGCCCTGGCGAGCGGAGAGACGCGGTGGTTCGGCCGCGGCGACCATTAAATTAAGTCATGCATATTCAGGGAGATAAAAATAAATTCGGCTTATTTATGAATTTAAGGCAATAAACCTCTTGTGCATTCACCAGTTTTATGAGTAAATGCAAGTCGGCCTGTAATCCAGACCTATTTATGTTCGAGTTTAGAGTTAAGCAGTTCCTCCAAAAACGTTATCATCCGATTCCGCTTCAAAGACGAACCTTCTAAGTACCTCCCATAAGTAATGTTTCTGAAACGGCCCCAATTGCCTCTTATGGCAGGTTTTGTAAATATATTTAAAGGTAAATGTAATGTCTAAGAAGACTGGTCAGGTTAAGTGGTTCAACGAAAGCAAAGGTTTTGGTTTCATTGAGCAGAACGACGGCGGCAAAGATGTATTCGTACACTTCTCCGCAATCATGACCGACGGTTTCAAGACCCTGGCTGAAGGCCAGCGCGTCGAGTACACCATCCAGGACAGCCCGCGCGGGCCGGCTGCCGCCAACGTAGTTGCTCTGTAAGAATACAGGGAACGCGTATAAGAGATCTTAATACAACCATGGTGATGCGTCAGCGCTGAGTCATGCGGAAGATATTAAGTTCAACAAGCCCGCCTTAGTGCGGGTTTTTTTATTTTTTGCTCACGAGAGGTTTGTTACGAAAAACTTTAGGATGGGCTGGTAGCGTCCAGACAATATAAAAAATGACGTTGTCAAGGATGCTCAAGTAAAAGGATATAAGTTATGTTTAAAAATACTGTGTTAAAAATGGGTCGCGTGAAATGGTTTAATCAGGCCGAAGGCTATGGTTTTATTTCACCGGTAGATGGCAGCGACGAAATCTATGTCAATCGCAACGCTATCGCCAACACCAAAAATAAGTCGTTGAACGAAGGTCAGAACGTCGAGTTCTCGATCTATCGCAGCTCACATGGGCTGTCCGCGGCAGACGTTATCGCGTTCTGATCGCATCCACCTTCCTCGCCAGTGCCGGTGTCGCCACCCGCATGCACTGGCGAAGATAAATCCCTCGATATCCACTATTATCAGGCCATTGCCTACTTGTCACGGATATCAGGATGACCACCCCGATAATTTCCCTTACCGCCGCTCGCGCGCTGCACCTTGCCGCCCAGGGGCTGCTTTCTCCGCTTAAACGCCAGGCTCGGCCCGACGACGTCGTAAACGCGATCCAGCGCATGGGGCTGTTACAAATCGATACCATTAGCGTCGTCGCCCGCAGCCCGTATCTGGTGCTGTTCAGCCGTTTGGGGGCCTATCAACCGGAATGGCTGGAGCAGGCGCTCGCCGGCCGCAAGCTGTTCGAGTATTGGGCGCACGAAGCCTGTTTCCTGCCGATCGAGGATTTTGGTCTGCTGCGGCATCGCATGCTGGCGCCGCATGATATGGGCTGGAAATATTCCGCCGACTGGGTGCAGCAGCACCAGGCGGCGATGGACAACCTGCTGCGGCACATCGAACAGCAGGGGCCGGTGCGCTCCGCCGATTTCAGCGCCGAGAAGAAAGGCAACAGCGGATGGTGGGACTGGAAACCGGAGAAACGGCATCTGGAGATCCTGTTTACCGCCGGCAAGCTGATGGTGGCCGAGCGTCGCAACTTCCACCGGGTTTACGATCTGACCGAAAGGCTGCTGCCGGCCTGGGACGATGCGCGTCATGCGCTGCCTGCGGAGCGGGCGCGCCGGCAAATGTTGCATCGCACCTGCCGCTATCTGGGCATTTTCCGCGCCGAATGGTTGGCGGATTACTATCGGCTGAAACGCGTGGCGCCAAAAACTTTGCTGGCAGAGCTGCAGGATCAGGGGGAGATTTCGCCGGTGCGGGTAGAGGGGCTGGAAGGGCAGTTCTATGTGCATGGCTCACTGACGGAACTGCTGCCGCTGGCGGAACAGGGCAAGCTGAAATCGACGGTCACCAGCCTGCTGTCGCCGTTTGATCCGGTGGTTTGGGATCGCCGCCGGGCGCTCGAGCTGTTCAACTTTGACTATCGGCTGGAGTGCTATACGCCGAAAGAAAAACGCCGCTATGGCTACTTCACCTTGCCGGTGCTGCATCGGGGTGAACTGGTGGGGCGCATTGACGCCAAGGCGCACCGCCGCCAGGGGGTGTTCGAGATCATCAGCTTTCATGTGGAGCCGCGGGTGCGCTTCGGCAAACGGCGGGCCCAAGATATTCGGCAGGCCATCGCGCGTATGGCCAAATGGCACGGCGCGCAACGCGTCGCGCTGGGCGACATTCCGGCGGCGTTGGCCGCTGAATGGGGTGCCGGCTGGGAAGTGGGATAACGAGCGACGCCGTCGGTGGGGTAAAACGAAGTTCAGCGCCGCTCGTTACAAAGGGGCTCAGTGGCTGAAGTTAGCGAACAGAGCGATGATTTTATGCAGACGTTTGATCACGTATCACGGCCTTTTTGTGATTTGTATCACAAAATTCTACGCCGGGATGCGCCGCAGTTCAAGCTGTTGCGCCGGCGCGCTGAGGAAATATCGGTGGGTTGGCGCCGCCGGTGATTAACCTGAGGCCGGGCGTTATGCTATCCTCACTGCCTTTCCCAGATGACCAATCCCCTAGCGGAGGATGCATGGACCACCGTTTACTCGAAATCGTTGCCTGCCCGGTATGCAACGGCAAACTCTATTTCAATAAAGAAAACCAGGAACTGGTGTGCAAAGCGGACGGGTTGGCTTACCCGCTGCGCGACGGCATTCCGGTGCTGTTGGAAAATGAAGCGCGTGCGCTGTCGCTGGATGAGAAGCACGCATGAGTTTTATCGCTATTATTCCCGCCCGCTACGCCTCAACCCGTTTGCCGGGCAAACCGCTGGCCGATATTCACGGCAAGCCGATGGTGGTGCACGTGATGGAGCGCGCCCGCGAGTCCGGCGCCAGCCGCGTCATCGTGGCGACCGATCACCCTGAAGTCGCCAAAGCGGTGGAAGCCGCCGGCGGCGAAGTGTGCATGACCAGCCCGGATCACCATTCCGGCACCGAGCGTCTGGCGGAAGTGATCGCGCACTACGGCTTTGCCGACGATCAGATCATCGTTAACGTGCAGGGCGACGAACCGCTGATCCCGCCGGTGATCGTGCGTCAGGTGGCTGATAATCTGGCAGGCAGCCAGGCCGGCATGGCGACGCTGGCAGTGCCGATCGAGAGCGCCGAAGAGGCTTTCAACCCCAACGCGGTGAAGGTCGTGATGGACGCGCAGGGCTACGCGCTCTATTTCTCTCGCGCCACCATTCCGTGGGATCGCGAGCGTTTCGCCGCGTCGAAAGAGAGCATCGGCGACAGCCTGCTGCGTCATATCGGCATCTACGCCTATCGCGCCGGCTTCGTGCGCCGCTACGTCAGCTGGGCGCCGAGCCAACTGGAGCAGATCGAGCTGTTGGAACAGCTGCGGGTGCTGTGGTACGGTGAAAAAATCCACGTGGCGGTCGCGAAAGCGATCCCGAGCGTGGGGGTCGATACGCCGGAAGATCTCCAGCGCGTGCGCGACAGCATTCAACCTTGAGCCTGAGTTCGTCGGCGCGGCGCGCAACGCGCCGACGATGTAATACCCTCCATTATTGATCCCCGTTTTGTTGATCTGCGTTGAAGAATTTTTCCGCTCACCGTTCGATGATGTTACGCATCCCCCCTATTAGCCTGAGGTGAATGCCTTATGGAGCAGTTACGCGCCGAACTGAGCATTGTGCTGGGTGAGTCCATCAGCCGGCTGGAGCGGGTGAGCGAGCAGCCTTATGCGCATATGTATTCGCTGTACGATCGGCAGGGCAACGCGATCCCGCTGATGGCGAAAAGCTTTATCTGTCAGGGTATCGCCCAGCAGGAGGCGTACAAGCTGTCAATGCTGGCGCGCGACGGGGATATTCGCCTGCCTACGGTGTACGGCGTGGTGTGTACCCACCAGGCGCCGTACAAGGAAATCCTGCTGATCGAGCGCCTGCGCGGCGTGTCGGCTGAAGCGCCGACGCGTTCGCCGGATCGCTGGAATATGCTGATGGAGCAGATCGTTGACGGGATATTGGCCTGGCACCGCATCGACAGCCACGGCAGCGTCGGCAGCGTTGACAGCACGCAGGAGAACGACTGGTTTTGCTGGTATCAACAGCGGGTCGAAGTGCTGTGGGCGACGGTGGTCAATCTCACCACCCCGCAGCTGACCATGGCGGATCGCCGTTTGCTGTACCGCACGCGCGAAGCGCTGACCCATTTTTTCGTCGGCTTCGACGATCCTTGCGTTCTGGTGCACGGCAACCTGTCGCTGCGCAGCATGCTGAAAGATCCCAAAAGCGATCAACTGCTGGCGATGCTCAATCCCGGCGTGGTGCTGTGGGCGCCACGCGAATACGATCTTTTCCGCCTGTGCGAGGCGGGTATGCCCAGCCAACTGCTGTTCAGCTATCTGCGGCGCGCGCCGGTCGCCGACGCTTTTCTGGCGCGGCGCTGGCTGTACGTGGTGTGGGAAGCGGTGGGGCGTTTGATCCATACCGGCAAGCTGGAGCGGCGGCCGTTCGACTATGCGTCGCAACAGCTGCTGCCCTGGCTGGCCGGTTGAACGGGCCTTACTCGGCGCCGGCGCGGTCCGCGCCTTTCAGCCATTGCCACAGGCTGCCCAGCGTTTCATACCAGGCGCGCTCGGTATGGCCGAGGAACATTGACGACGGCGTGGCGCGATCCCAGATATTCAGCGGCGAGTCGATCGCCAACTGGTTGGCCGGCGCCGGGATCGGGTGCAGGCCCTTGGCCTTGAAGAAACGCATGGCGCGCGGCAGATGGTTGGCGGAGGTGACCAGAATGAAGGGTTGCTCGCCGACCAACTTGGCGACCTGAGCGGCCTCTTGCTCGGTATCGCGCGGTTCCCCCAGGATCACCATATCACTGCGCGGCACGCCCAGGCTTTCGGCCACCAGCGCCGCCGTGGCGGCGTTGCTTTGCATGCGTCCGGCGGACGCGCCGGTAAATACCATCCTGGCGCCGGGATGCGCAAGATAAAGCCGCACGCCTTCCGTCACGCGCGGCAGACTGTTGCCGAGCAAATTCGAGCTGGGCGCCCAATCGGGATTGTAGGTATAGCCCCCACCCAATACCACGATGTAGCTGACCGGATCGTTGCCGCGATAAGTCTGGTATTCGGCTTCGATCGGCCGCAGCAGCCGGTCGGCCACCGGTTGCAGGCTGAAAAGCAGTAAAAACAGCCAGCTCAGCGTGAAAATCGTCTTACCGCTTTTTTGCCAGCGGGTGAACCACAGCAGCAGTAGCGCCAGCCCCATCAGCAGCATCAACAGCGGCAGCGGCATCAGCATGGCGCCAAAGAACTTTTTCAGGTTGAACAGCATCGAAAATCAGATCCTTTTGGGTGAAAAAGCGGCATCCAGGCATAAACGGGCCGCAAGAAGATACATTCTAAGCCAGTCTGTGCCAAAATAGCAGGTTTGAATGGGCGTGCTCTTTGCCGCCGACAAGAATGAGATCAGCGGAGCCGTTGTCCATGCAGGATCGCAATTTTGACGATATTGCTGAAAAATTTGCGCGTAATATTTACGGCACCACGAAAGGAAAAATCCGCCAGGCGGTGGTTTGGCAGGATCTGACCGGGCTGCTGGCGCAGTTGCCGCAGCGGCCGCTGCGCATCCTCGACGCCGGGGGCGGTGAAGGCCATATGGCCTGCCAACTGGCAGAATTAGGACATCAGGTGTTGTTGTGCGATCTTTCTGGTGAGATGATCCAGCGCGCCGCGCAGCTGGCGGAGCAGAAAGGTGTGAGCCAGAACATGCAATTCGTACAAAGTTCTGCGCAGGATATCGCTCAACATTTGGAACAGCCGGTTGATCTGATATTGTTTCATGCAGTGCTTGAATGGATCGCCGAGCCCGAAGCGGCGCTGCGGGCGTTGTATGACTGCCTGACGCCGGGCGGCGCGCTGTCGCTGATGTTTTTCAACGCCAACGGCCTCTTGATGCGCAACGTGGTGTTGGGTAATTTCCAACTGGTGGATCCCGAGGTCAGGCGGCGCCGCAAGCGTTCGCTGTCGCCGCAATATCCGCACGATCCGCTATTGGTCTACGGTTGGCTGGAACAGCTGGGCATGCGCATCAGCGGCAAAACCGGGGTGCGGGTGTTCCACGACTATCTGCAGAGCAGACAGCTGCAAACACAAAAATTTGAAGAGTTACTGGCGCTTGAACAGCACTATTGCCGGCAGGAGCCGTACGTGAGTTTGGGGCGCTATATTCACGTCATGGCGCATAAACCAAACCTGAAGGACGAACTATGAGTGAATTTTCCCAGACAGTACCCGAACTGGTCGCCTGGGCACGGAAAAATGATTTCTCTATTTCGCTCCCTACTGAGCGTCTCGCATTTTTGCTCGCCATCGCCACCCTGAACGGCGAACGGCTGGACGGCGAGATGAGCGAAGGTGAGCTGGTTGATGCATTTCGCCATGTCAGCAAGGGTTTTGAACAGACGCATGAAACGGTGGCGATGCGCGCCAACAATGCGATCAACGACATGGTGCGCCAGCGCCTGTTGAACCGCTTTACCAGCGAACTGGCGGACGGTAACGCGATTTACCGCCTCACGCCGCTGGGCATCGGCATTACCGATTACTATATTCGCCAACGCGAATTCTCCACGCTGCGTCTGTCGATGCAGCTGTCGATCGTGGCGCAGGAGCTCAAGCGCGCCGCCGACGCCGCCGACGAGGGCGGCGACGATTTCCATTGGCACCGCAACGTGTTCGCGCCGTTGAAATATTCGGTGGCGGAAATCTTCGACAGCATCGACATGACCCAACGCGTGATGGACGAGCAGCAGCAGAGCGTGAAAAATGACATCGCGGCGCTGCTGAGCAAAGACTGGCGGGCGGCGATCTCCAGCTGTGAAATGCTGCTGTCTGAAACCTCGGGCACCCTGCGCGAGCTGCAGGATACGCTGGATGCGGCGGGCGACAAGCTGCAGGCCAACCTGCTGCGCATCCAGGACGCCACCCTCGGCAACGTGGAGCTGGGCTTCGTCGACAAGCTGGTGTTCGATCTGCAAAGCAAGCTGGATCGCATCATCAGCTGGGGCCAGCAGGCGATTGACCTGTGGATCGGCTACGATCGCCACGTGCATAAATTTATCCGTACCGCTATCGATATGGATAAAAACCGCGTGTTCGCCCAACGCCTGCGCCAGTCGGTGCAAACCTATTTCGACCACCCGTGGGCGCTGACCCATGCCAATGCCGATCGTCTGCTGGATATGCGCGACGAAGAACTGGCGTTGCGCAGCGAGGAAGTGACCGGGGAACTGCCGCCGGATCTGGAGTTCGAAGAGTTCAGCGAAATTCGCGAACAGCTGGCGGCGATGATCGAAGAGGCGCTGAAGGTGTATCAGGAACAGCAGATGCCGCTCAACCTTGCAGCGGTGATGCGCGATTATCTGGCGCAATATCCGCGTGCGCGTCATTTCGACGTGGCACGTTTAGTGGTCGACCAGGCAGTGCGCCTCGGTGTGGCTGAAGCAGATTTCTCAGGGTTGCCGGCGGAATGGCAGGCAATCAATGATTACGGAGCCAAGGTCCAGGCCCATGTCATCGACAAATATTGAACAAGTAATGCCAGTCAAGCTGGCCAAGGCACTGTCCAACTCGCTGTTCCCGGCGCTGGACAGCCAACTGCGCGCGGGTCGTCACATCGGTATCGATGAGCTGGACAACCATGCCTTTTTAATGGATTTCCAGGATGAGCTGGAAGAATTTTACACCCGTTACAGCGTCGAGCTGATTCGGGCGCCGGAAGGTTTCTTCTATTTGCGCCCGCGCTCTACCACGCTGATCCCGCGCTCGGTGCTGTCCGAGCTGGATATGATGGTGGGTAAGATCTTGTGCTACCTGTACCTCAGCCCCGAGCGCCTGGCGCACGAAGGCATTTTCAGCCATCAGGAGCTGTACGACGAGCTGCTGAGCCTGGCCGATGAGAACAAGCTGCTGAAGTTCGTTAATCAGCGCTCCACCGGTTCGGATCTCGATCGGCAGAAGCTGCACGAAAAGGTGCGCACCTCGCTGAACCGCCTGCGCCGCCTTGGCATGGTCTACTTCATGGGCAATGACAGCAGCAAGTTCCGCATTACCGAGGCGGTGTTCCGCTTCGGCGCCGACGTGCGCAGCGGCGACGATCCGCGTGAAGCGCAGCTGCGCATGATTCGCGACGGCGAGGCGATGCCGGTTGAAACCAGCCTGTCGCTGAACGATGAGAATGAGGCTGAGGATCAGCAGGTTGATAACGCTCCTGACGGTGCAGAGGATGAACAGGAATGATTGAACGCGGTAAATTTCGCTCGCTGACGCTGGTTAACTGGAACGGCTTCTTTGCCCGCACCTTTGATCTGGATGAGCTGGTGACCACGCTGTCCGGCGGTAACGGGGCAGGGAAATCCACCACCATGGCGGCTTTCGTCACCGCACTGATCCCCGATCTGACGCTGCTGCACTTCCGTAACACCACCGAAGCGGGCGCCACCAGCGGTTCGCGCGATAAAGGCCTGCACGGCAAGCTGCGTGCCGGCGTGTGCTACTCCACCCTCGACGTCGTCAACTCGCGCCACCAGCGCGTGGTGGTCGGCGTGCGTCTGCAGCAGGTGGCGGGGCGCGATCGCAAGGTCGACATCAAACCGTTCACCATCCAGGGCCTGCCGACCGCGGTACAGCCGACCGAGCTACTGACCCAGACCGTGGGTGAGCGCCAGGCGCGCGTGCTGTCGCTGCAGGAACTGAAGGATCGCGTGGAAGAGATGGAGGGCGTGCAGTTCAAGCAGTTTAACTCCATCACCGATTACCACTCGCTGATGTTCGATCTGGGCGTGATCCCGAAACGCCTGCGTTCGTCCGCCGATCGCAGCAAATTCTACCGTCTGATTGAAGCGTCGCTGTACGGCGGTATCTCAAGCGCTATCACCCGCTCGCTGCGCGACTACCTGCTGCCGGAAAACAGCGGCGTGCGCAAGGCGTTCCAGGATATGGAAGCGGCGCTGCGCGAAAACCGCATGACGCTGGAAGCGATCCGTGTCACCCAGTCGGATCGCGACCTGTTCAAGCATTTGATCTCCGAGGCCACTTCCTATGTGGCGGCGGACTATATGCGCCACGCCAACGAACGCCGCATCCATCTGGACGGCGCGCTGGCGCTGCGCAGCGATCTGTTGGGCAGCCGCAAGCAGCTGGCCGCCGAACAGTATCGCCATGTGGAAATGGCGCGCGAGCTGAGCGAACAGAGCGGTGCCGAATCCGATCTGGAAACCGATTACCAGGCCGCCAGCGACCACCTGAATCTGGTGCAGACGGCGATGCGTCAGCAGGAGAAGATCGAGCGCTATGAAGCCGATCTGGAAGAGCTGACCTACCGTCTGGAAGAGCAAAACGAAGTGGTGGCCGAGGCGAGCGAGCAACAGGCCGAAAATGAAGCGCGCGCCGAAGCGGCCGAGCTGGAAGTGGATGAGCTGAAGAGCCAGCTGGCCGACTACCAGCAGGCGCTCGACGTGCAGCAGACCCGCGCCATTCAGTATCAGCAGGCGCTGCAGGCGCTGGAGCGCGCACGCGCGCTGTGCCAACTGCCGGATCTGACCGCCGATAACGCCGAACAGTGGCTGGATACCTTCCAGGCCCGCGAGCAGGAGGCGACCGAAGCGCTGCTGATGCTGGAACAGAAGCTGAGCGTGGCCGACGCCGCGCACGGCCAGTTCGAACAGGCCTATCAGTTGGTGGGTAAAATCGCCGGCCAGGTCAGCCGCAGCGAAGCCTGGCAGTGCGCGCGCGAATTGCTGCGCGACTGGCCTTCGCAGCAGCACCTCGCCGAGCGCGTTCAGCCGCTGCGCCTGCGCCTAAGCGAACTGGAACAGCGCCTGCGCTCGCAGCAGGACGCCGAGCGCCTGCTGCAAGAGTTTTGCAAACGCCATGGCCAAGAGTACCAGCCGGACGATCTTGACATGCTGCAGCAGGAGCTGGAAGAGCGCCTGGAAGCGCTGTCGCAGAACGTCAGCGAAGCTGGCGAGCGCCGCATGGAGATGCGCCAGGAGCTGGAGCAGATCCAGCAGCGCATCCGTGAGCTGACGGCGCGCGCGCCGGTGTGGCTGGCGGCGCAGGACGCTCTGAGCCAGCTCAGCGATCAGAGCGGAGAGCCGCTGGAAAACAGCCAGCAGGTGACCGAATACATGCAGCAGCTGCTGGAGCGCGAGCGTGAAACCACCGTCGAGCGCGACGAAGTGGCGGCCCGCAAACGTGAAGTGGAAGCGCAGATCGAACGTCTCAGCCAGCCGGGCGGCGCGGAAGATCAACGCCTGGTCACGCTGGCCGAACGTTTCGGCGGCGTGCTGCTGTCGGAAATCTACGATGACGTCACCATCGACGACGCGCCTTACTTCTCGGCGCTGTACGGCCCTTCGCGCCACGCTATCGTGGTGCCGGATCTGTCGCTGGTGCGCGAGATGCTGGAAGGGCTGGAAGATTGCCCGGAAGATCTTTACCTCATCGAAGGGGATCCGCAGTCGTTCGATGACAGCGTATTCGCCGTCGAAGAGCAGGAAAAAGCGGTGGTGGTGAAAATCGCCGATCGCCAGTGGCGTTATTCCCGCTACCCGGAAGTGCCGTTGTTCGGCCGCGCGGCGCGCGAAAACCGCCTGGAAGTGCTGCATGCCGAGCGTGAAACGCTGGCGGAGCGCTATGCCACGCTGTCGTTCGACGTGCAGAAAACCCAGCGCTCGCACCAGGCTTTCAGCCGCTTTATCGGCACCCATCTGGCGGTGGCGTTCGACGCTGACCCGGAAGCGGAGATCCGCGGCCTGAACGCCCGCCGTGGCGAAATCGAACGCGCGCTGAACAATCACGAAGCGCAGAACCAGCAGCAGCGTCAGCAGTACGATCAGGCCAAAGAGGGCATTTCCGCGCTCAACCGCCTGATGCCGCTGGTGTCGTTGCTGAACGATGAAACGTTGCAGGACCGCGTCGACGAGATGCGCGAAGAGCTGGAAGAAGCGCAGGACGCCGCGCGTCATATTCAGCAGCACGGCGTGTCGCTGGCCAAGCTGGAGCCGCTGCTGTCGGTGCTGCAGAGCGATCCGCAGCAGCATGAACAGCTGCAGCAGGATTACGCGCAGGCGCAAAGCGTGCAGCGTCAGGCGAAACAGCAGGCTTTCGCGCTCACTGAAGTGGTGCAGCGTCGCGCGCACTTCAGCTACACCGATTCTGCCGGCATGCAGAACGCCAACAACGATCTCAACGACAAGCTGCGCCAGCGTCTGGAGCAGGCGGAAGCCGAACGCGCCCGCGCCCGTGAGCAGCTGCGTCAGTATCAAACCCAGTTCACCCAGTACAGTCAGGTGCTGGCTTCGCTGAAAAGCTCGTACGACGCCAAGCGCGACATGCTGAAAGAGCTGAGCCAGGAGCTGGTGGACATCGGCGTGCAGGCCGACGCCAATGCCGAAGCGCGCGCCCGCGCGCGTCGCGACGAACTGCATGCGGCGCTGAGCAACAACCGCGCTCGCCGCAATCAGCTGGAGAAACAGCTGACCTTCTGCGAAGCCGAAATGGACGGCCTGCAGAAGAAACTGCGCAAGCTGGAACGCGATTATCATCAGCTGCGCGAGCAGGTGGTGACCGCCAAGGCGGGCTGGTGCGCGGTGATGCGCCTGGTGAAAGACAACGGCGTGGAACGCCGCCTGCACCGCCGCGAGCTGGCGTATATGGATGGCGACGAGCTGCGCTCGATGTCGGATAAGGCGCTCGGCGCGCTGCGTCTGGCGGTGGCGGATAACGAACACCTGCGCGACGTGCTGCGCCTGTCGGAAGATCCGAAGCGGCCGGAGCGTAAGATTCAGTTCTATATCGCGGTGTACCAGCACCTGCGCGAGCGCATCCGTCAGGACATCATCCGCACCGACGATCCGGTCGAGGCCATCGAACAGATGGAAATCGAGCTGGGCCGTCTGACCGAAGAGCTGACCGCGCGCGAGCAGAAGCTGGCGATCAGTTCGAAAAGCGTGGCCAACATCATTCGCAAAACCATTCAGCGCGAACAGAACCGCATTCGCATGCTGAACCAGGGGCTGCAGGCCGTTTCCTTCGGCCAGGTGAAAAGCGTGCGGCTGAACGTCAATGTGCGCGAAGCGCACGCCACTCTGCTGGACGTGCTCTCCGAGCAGCAGGAACAGCATCAGGATCTGTTCAACAGCAACCGCCTGACCTTCTCCGAAGCGTTGGCCAAACTGTATCAACGCCTGAATCCGCAGATCGACATGGGGCAGCGCACGCCGCAGACCATCGGCGAGGAGTTGCTGGACTACCGCAACTACCTGGAGATGGAAGTGGAGGTATACCGTGGCTCCGACGGCTGGCTGCGTGCGGAAAGCGGCGCGTTGTCTACCGGTGAAGCCATCGGTACCGGGATGTCAATCCTGGTGATGGTGGTGCAGAGCTGGGAAGAAGAATCCCGTCGCCTGCGCGGCAAAGACATCTCGCCGTGCCGCCTGCTGTTCCTCGATGAAGCGGCGCGTCTGGATGCCAAGTCGATCGCTACGCTGTTTGAGCTGTGCGACCGTCTGGAGATGCAGCTGATCATCGCGGCGCCGGAAAACATCAGCCCGGAGAAGGGCACCACCTATAAACTGGTGCGTAAGGTGTTCCAGAACCACGAGCATGTGCACGTGGTGGGGCTACGCGGTTTCGCCGGCGAGCCACCGGCGCTGGGCACTGCGCCGGTTGAAACGCCGTAAGGCAGAAAAACGCCCTAAAAATCCGAAAATAGCCGCCGCAGGGTGGCTATTTTTTTGTGCGCGTGGATGATAGTCCTGCTTTTTTATCCGTTGAAAAGCGGTTAGTTTAATCACATAAACAGTTATTCGGCGCCCGCAGGGCGAAACGGCCTTTCTGTTTGTATACTGAAACTATATGCAGTTTTTGACGTTTTTTTTGTGAGCATACAGGGGGCAAGGGATGTTGCTTAAAAAGGGAAACTCTCTACGACGTTTGGCGCTGAGTGGCGCTATCGCCTGTAGTCTTGTGTCGTCGTTTTCCGCATCGGCCACCGTCCCGGCGTTGCCGGTGGCATCAGCAGGCATGTCCGTTGCGCAGAGCCGTTCTGAACTGCTGGCCGCGTTGCCGCGCGGCATGGATTTGCACTACCTGTCCACGCTGGCGCCGCTGTATGCGGCGAATCACATGCAGCCGATGTGGCAGGATCGCGAAACCGTTCAGCAATTTCAGCAGCAGCTGGCCGAGCTGGCGATGTCCGGCGTGCAGCCGCAGTTCACCCAATGGGTGAAGATGTTGACCGATCCGGCGCTCAGTGAAGCGGGCCGCGATGCGGTGCTGTCCGATGCGATGCTGGGCTATTTGCAGTTCGTCTCCGCCATCGGTGCCAACGGCAACAACTGGCTGTACAGCAATATTCCCTACAAGCTTGGCTTGCCGCCCACCGCGGTGATCAACCAATGGCAGCTGGCGGTGCGCCAGGCGCGTACTCTGAGCTACGTGAATTCGCTCGCGCCGCAGCATCCGCAATACGCCAAGATGCATCAGGCGCTGCGCGACATGCTGGCGGATAATCGTCCCTGGCCGCAGGTGGGCAGCGGCCCGAGCCTGCGTCCAGGCCAAATGAGCAATGATATTCCGGCGCTGCGTGAGATCCTGACGCGCACCGGTATGCTCGCCGCCGCGGCGCCGGAAGCGGAGCCGGAACCGGCGGTGGTTTCGGCGAAGATCAATGAGCCCGACGACGGCGGGCTGACGGTAGACGAAGAGAAAAGCCGCGTGACGGTCAGCCCATCGGCAGCGCCGGTGACGGAGCTGACCGCGGAACAGACGCCGCCGCAGATTGGCAGCGTGGTGAGCGATAACCTCTATACCGACGAACTGGTGGAGGGCGTCAAGCGCTTCCAGAAATGGCAAGGGCTGACGGCGGATGGCGTGATCGGCGTGCGCACCCGCGAGTGGCTCAACGTGTCACCGAAAACCCGCGCCGCGCTGCTGGCGCTGAATATCCAGCGCCTGCGGATCCTGCCGGGGCATGTCGGCACCGGCATCATGGTGAACATTCCCAACTATTCGCTGACCTACTACCAGAACGGCAATGAGGTGCTGTCTTCCCGCGTTATCGTCGGGCGGCCGAGCCGCAAGACGCCGCTGATGAGCAGCGCGTTGAACAACGTGGTGGTCAACCCGCCGTGGAACGTGCCGACTACCCTGGTGCGTGAGGACATCGTGCCGAAGGCGATGCGTGACGGTAACTACTTCCAGAAACACGGCTATACCGTGCTGTCGGGCTGGAGCAACGATGCGGAAGTGATCAACCCGGCGATGATCGACTGGAGCATGGTCTCTGCGCGCAACTTCCCGTATCGCGTGCGTCAGGCGCCGGGCGCGACCAACTCGCTGGGGCGCTTCAAGTTCAATATGCCGAGCTCGGACGCTATCTACCTGCACGATACCCCGAACCACAGCCTGTTCCAGAAAGACATCCGCGCGCTCAGCTCCGGCTGCGTGCGGGTGAACAAGGCTTCCGATTTGGCGAATATGCTGCTGCAGGACGCCGGCTGGAACAACAGCCGCGTGTCTTCCACGCTGAAAGAAGGGAATACCACTTATGTGAATATTCGCCAGCGTATTCCCGTAAAACTGTATTATCTGACCGCCTGGGTTTCGGATGACGGCCAACCGCAATTCCGTACAGATATTTACAATTATGATAATACGGTGCGATCGGGCGCACAAATTTTGGCTCAGGCCAAAAAATTAATGCAGTAAATGCAGTAATTATAAATAAATAACGGTCAGAATGTTTGGCTATACCGCAGGCCCTCGTAGCCGGGGGCCTGTAAACCTAGGCGTATCGCGGGTTGACTCAGCATACGCAGGCGGTTATGGTTCGGACAGTGCGCTGCTTTGTGCATTTATTTTGACATTCTTGCCGGGTTTAACAGAGTCATGGACAAAATTGATCATCACCGCCGTAAATGGCTGGCGCTAGGTGGCGCCGCTATGGGCATAGCGCTGCTTCCAGGGCAAGCGTTTGCCAGTATTTCCACCGCTCGACCGCGTATTTTAGTGTTGAATAACCTGAATACCGGTGAATCTATTAAAGCCGAGTTCTTTGACGGCAAAGGTTACAATAAAGAAGAGTTGGTGCGGCTAAATCATCTGTTCCGCGATTATCGCGCCAACAAGGTTAAATCGATCGATCCCCGCTTGTTTGATCACCTCTATCGTCTGCAGGGGCTGCTGGGCACCAGCAAGCCGGTGCAGCTGATCTCCGGATACCGTTCCGTAGACACCAACAACGAACTGCGTGCGCATAGCCGCGGCGTGGCCAAGCACAGCTACCACACCAAAGGCCAGGCGATGGATTTCCACATCGAAGGTATCCAATTGAGCAATATCCGCAAAGCGGCGTTAAAAATGCGCGCCGGTGGTGTAGGATATTACCCACGTAGCAACTTCGTACACATCGATACCGGCCCGGTTCGGACCTGGTAATCGCTGTGCCGTCAGTGAATAACGCCGCCCCTTGCGGAAGCGGCGTTATTGTCGTTGGAGCCTTATGAAATACCATCTTATTCCCGTTACCGCCTTTAGCCAGAACTGCAGTCTGATTTGGTGTGAAAACACGCAGCAGGCGGCGTTGGTCGATCCCGGCGGTGAAGCGGAAAAAATCAAAGCGGAAGTCGCGCGTCAGGGGGTGACGGTCACCCAGATTTTGCTGACGCACGGCCATTTGGATCATGTCGGCGCGGCGGCGGAGCTGGCGGACCATTATCAGGTGCCAATCTATGGCCCGGATAAAGAAGACGCGTTTTGGCTGGACGGTTTGCCGGCGCAGAGCCGGATGTTTGGGCTGGAAGAGTGCGCGCCGCTGACGCCGACCCGCTGGCTGTCGGAAGGCGATGAGATGCAGGTGGGCGAGATGACGCTCAAGGTGTTGCATTGCCCTGGGCACACGCCGGGCCACATCGTCTTTATCAATGAGCAGGCGCGTTTGGCGCTGGTGGGCGACGTGCTGTTTAACGGCGGCGTGGGGCGCAGCGACTTCCCGCGCGGTGACCATCAGGCGCTGATCGCCTCTATTCGCACCAAACTGCTGCCGTTGGGCGACGACATGCGCTTTATTCCCGGCCACGGCCCGATGTCGACCTTCGGCCACGAGCGCCAGACCAACCCGTTCCTGCGCGAAGAGCCGGCGGTGTGGTAACGATTATTTCCCGGTAGAAATAATCAAGGGCGCATAGAGCGCCCTTTTTTACGATTTATGACCTGCGTCGATGCCTTTAGAGCACGGCGACGATGGCTTCACACAGCGGCGCCATGTTGTCCGGCGTCATGCCGGCCACGTTTACCCGGCCCGAGTTCACGGCGTAGACGCCGAACTCTTCGCGCAGACGCAGCACCTGTTCTTTGGTCAGGCCGCTGAACGAGAACATGCCGTTCTGTTGGATGATGAAGCTGAAGTCCTGCTGCGCGCCTTTCTCCTGCAGGGTGTTCACGAACAGCTGACGCATGCGGTGAATACGCTGGCGCATGTCGGTCAGCTCCTGCTCCCACATCGCGCGCAGCGCATCGTTGCCCAGAATGGTGGCGACAACCGCCGCGCCGTGTGACGGCGGGTTGGAGTAGTTGGCGCGAATGGCCGCTTTCACCTGGCTGAAGGCGCGATCGGCGGTTTCGGCATCGGCAGCCACAATGGTGCAAGCGCCGACGCGCTCATTGTACAGGCCGAAGTTTTTCGAGTAGGAGCTGGCAACGATCAGCTCTTGATGTTTGGCGGCGAAAATACGCAGGCCCTGCGCATCTTCTTCCAGACCGTTGGCGAAGCCCTGGTAGGCGAAATCGAACAGCGGCAGCCAGCCATTGGCGACGGAAAGCTCAGCCAGCTGTGCCCACTGTTCCGCCGTTGGATCGATACCTGTCGGGTTATGGCAGCAGCCGTGGAACAGCACCACATCACCGGCCTGTGCCTGTTTCAGGCTGTTCAGCAGGCCGTCAAAGTCCAACGCGTGGTTGGCGGCGTCGTAGTAGGCGTACTCCAGCACTTCCAGGCCTACGGCGCTAAAGACGTTCTTGTGGTTTGGCCAGCTTGGGTTGCTGATCCAGATGCGCTTGGCGCTGGTCTGGTTGGCGATAAAGTCTGCCGCCACGCGCAGGCCGCCGGTGCCGCCGGGCGTCTGTGCGGTACGCGCGCGCCGCGCGGTAACGATCGGGCTCTCTTTGCCGAACAGCAGCTCTTGCGTGCAGCTGGCGAACGCCGGGATGCCTTCAATGCCGAGATAGTTTTTGGTGGTCTCGTTTTCCAGCAGATACTGTTCAGCTTTTTTTACGCTGGTCAGCACCGGCGTTTTGCCGGTTTCGTCTTTATAAACGCCAATCCCTAAATTGATTTTATTCGGGCGGGCGTCGGCGCGGAAAATGTCGGTCAGGCCCAGGATCGGGTCGGCGGGTGCGGCGGTGATTTTTTCAAACATGTCAGGTGCTTCCAAATCTCGGAGTTAAGCAGACAGAAGCATCAGGGTAGCGCCAGTTATCGGCTTTGCCAACCGTTTGCGATAAAAACACCGCGATCTTGTGAACGGGAAGGATTCGACAGAAAAAATGATGGGGAAGGGGAAATCTGCAGGATAAAACGTTACCGGGAGACACAAATAAAAACAGGGCCGAAGCCCTGTTTTTTAACTTAGCCGACGGTAAACCGCCGTTAAGCGAGACAACTTAGAACTGGTACACCAGACCAACGGCTACGATATCGTCGGTAGCGGTGCCGGTTGCTTTGGTGAACTCGTTGTCATCCAGCAGGTTGATTTTGTAATCAACGTAGGTGGACATGTTTTTGTTGAAGTAGTAAGTGGTACCAACAGAAACATATTTAACCAGATCCTGGTCAGAGCTTACGCCTGGGACGTTCAGGTTCTTGCCTTTAGACTGCAGGTAAGACACTTCTGGACGCAGACCGAAGTCGAACTGGTACTGAGCAGTGACTTCGAAGTTCTGAGTTTTGCTCGCGAAGCCACCGCACTTGTCATCGGTAGCTGCACAGCCTGCACCGAAGTTACCGCCGCCGAACGGAGTCATGTTACGGGTTTCTGCGTACATCGCCGCCAGGTAAACGTTGTTGGCATCGTATTTCGCGCCCACGGTCCATGCGTCAGCCTTGTCGCCACGCTCGTTGGAACGCAGTTTCTGGTCGTCGGTACGGTTGGAAGAAGCGTATGCAGCGCCGAAGCTTACGCCTTCGCCGATGTCATAAGTAGAGGAGATACCCCAGCCGTCGCCGTTTTGTTTCTTAACGTTACGACCGTCGTTCTGGTTTTTGCCCTGGTATTGCAGAGCGAAGTTCAGACCGTCAACCAGACCGAAGAAGTTGTTGTTACGATAGGTCGCAACGCCGTTGGTACGGCCGGTCATGAAGTTGTCGGAGTAGGTGTAAGTATCGCCACCGAACTCTGGCAGCATATCGGTCCAGCCTTCCACGTCGTACAGTACGCCGTAGTTACGGCCGTAGTCGAAGGAGCCGTAGTCAGCGAATTTCAGACCGGCGAAGCCCAGACGGGTTTTGGTGCCTTCGGTGCCCTGAGATTCGGCGTGGTTGGACTGAACGTTGTATTCCCACTGGCCGTAACCGGTCAGTTGGTCAGTAATCTGGGTTTCACCTTTGAAGCCGAAACGAACATAGGTCTGATCGCCGTCATTGCCTTTGTCGTCGGAGAAGTAGTGCAGACCGTCAACTTTGCCGTACAGATCCAGCTTGTTGCCGTCTTTGTTGTAGATTTCAGCTGCGTTTGCTGCACCAGCAGCCAACAGAGCCGGGATAACCACTGCAAGAATGTTGCGCTTCATCATTATTACCCTCATTGGTGTTATTCGGACACCTTTGCCACTGCCGACAATAATTCTTTGGGAACTATTGTTGATAGATTGGTGTCGTCCTGTGTCTGAACGCAGTGTTCCATTCACAGGCGGGTTAATCTAGGACGAAAATGATACCAATGTCCCAATCAGGTTGCAAAAAGAAAGTATGTGTAACCAAATGTAATTTTTCGGGAACTTTGTGATGTGCGTCAATATTAAAAAATGCGAAAGGCCAGCGAGGCTGGCCTTTGTTTTGTAACGAAATCGTTTAAAAAACGTTTGATCGTATGAATTAGAAGCTTGCGTTACGTGGTGTGCGTGGGAACGGGATCACATCGCGCACGTTTTGCACGCCGGTGACATAGGCGATTAAACGTTCAAAGCCCAGGCCGAAACCGGAATGCGGCACGGTGCCGTAGCGGCGCAGATCGCGATACCACCAGTAGTCTTCTTTATTCAGGCCCATCTCTTCCAGACGTTGATCGAGCATGTCGAGGCGTTCTTCACGCTGCGAACCGCCGATGATTTCACCGATGCCCGGTGCCAGCACGTCCATGGCCGCGACGGTTTTACCGTCTTCGTTCATGCGCATATAGAACGCTTTGATGTCTTTCGGGTAGTTCTTCACCACCACCGGCGCCTGGAAGTGTTTCTCCGCCAGATAACGCTCATGTTCGGAAGAGAGATCGATGCCCCAGGAAACCGGGTTTTCGAAGGTTTGGCCAGAGGCCAGCAGGATCTCAATGGCGTCGGTGTAGTCCACCTGGGCGAAATCGGAAGAGACGAAGCGCTCCAGACGAGAGATTGCGTCTTTATCCACGCGTTCGGCGAAGAATTTCAGATCGTCTGCACGTTCATCCAGCACCGCCTGGAACACATACTTCAGCATGCTTTCGGCCAGGCCGGCGACATCGTCCAGCGTCGCGAAGGCCACTTCCGGCTCGATCATCCAGAACTCCGCCAGGTGGCGGCTGGTGTTGGAGTTTTCGGCACGGAAGGTTGGGCCGAAGGTGTATACCTTGGACAGCGCACAGGCGTAAGTTTCGCCGTTCAGCTGGCCGGAAACGGTGAGGAAGGCTTCCTTACCGAAGAAGTCCTGGCTGAAATCGACGGCGCCCTTGTCGGTGCGCGGCAGGTTTTCCAGATCCAGCGTGGACACGCGGAACATTTCGCCGGCGCCTTCGGTGTCGGAGGCGGTGATCAGCGGAGTGGACACCCAGAAATAACCATTTTCATGGAAGAAGCGGTGGATCGCCTGCGCCAGGGTATGACGCACGCGCGCCACGGCGCCGATCAGATTGGTGCGCGGGCGCAGGTGGGCCACTTCGCGCAGGTATTCGATGCTGTGGCGTTTGGCCGCCATTGGGTAAGTATCCGGATCGTCGACCCAGCCGACCACGTTGATCGCGGTGGTCTGCAGCTCGAAGCTCTGGCCTTCGCCCGGTGAGGCGACGACCTTGCCGGTAACTTCAACTGAGCAACCGGTGGTCAGGTGCAGCACTTCATCCTGATAATTCGGCAGAGAATTATTAACGACGGCCTGTAACGGATCAAAGCAGGAACCGTCATAGACGGCCAGGAAGGAGATACCAGCTTTTGAATCTCTCCGGGTACGTACCCAGCCGCGTACGGTGACTTCACTGTCAACCGCAGCACGACCTTGCAGTACGTCGACTACAGGCACTACGCTCATAGATTTCTCTCTTTAATAATTTGGTTTAGAAATAGCTTACAACCCAAGAATATGGGGGTAATGGCTATGTTACTTGCCGCGGTGCAGAGCACAAGCAGAAATCATCGGATTGGCGCAACATTTATCGTGGCTGGCTGAAAAGAGGGCGGTCGGGATAAAAACAAAAAAGCCGGCGCCTGAACCGGGCCGGCTTTCTCTCTATATATAGAAGGCTCAGCTGGCTTTCTTCACCAGCGGCAGATCGAAGGCCTTGCGCAGGGCCCTGACGAACGCCTGATCCTGACAAATGGTTTTGCCGGGGCTGTCGGAGAGCTTGGCCACCGGCTTGCCTTTGCACTCGACCAGCTTGATCACGATATTCAGCGGTTTGACGCCGGGAATATCGCAGGTCAGGCGCGTGCCGATGCCGAAGCCGAGATTGATGCGCTGGTAGAAATGGCGATAGAGCGCCAGCGCTTTTTCCAGATCCAGGTTGTCCGAGAACACCAGCGTTTTGCTCATCGGATCGATGCCCAGCTTTTGATAATGGGCAATGGCCTTTTCACCCCACTCGACGGGATCGCCCGAATCATGGCGCAGCCCCTGATAACGTTCGGCGAACTGCGGGCCGAAGTCGCGCAGGAAGGCATCCATGGTGATACAGTCGGTGAGCGCGATGCCAAGCTGATCCGGGTATTCATCCAACCAGGCTTGCAAGGCGGCGCGCTGGCTGTTGGCCAGCACCGGGCTTATTTGCTGATGCGCCTGGAACCACTCATGCGCCTGAGTGCCGACCGGCGCCAGGCCGAGCTGATGCGCCAGATCGTAATTGCTGGTGCCCGACAGGTACGGGAATTCGGTCTGCAAGGTGCTGACGATGGCCTGTTGCACGCCTTGAGAGAAACGGCGACGGGTGCCGAAGTCCATCAGCTTGAAGCGCGAAAGATCCAGATCGCCCGCCAGCGTCTTGAACTGAGCCAGCTTGGTTTGCAGATGCGCCACCGCCTGTTCCGGCGTCGCCAACGGAGAGCGCCGACGGTGCACCACTTCGCTGATCACCGCCAGCAACGGCACTTCCCACATGATCACTTCACGCCAGGGGCCGGCGATGCGGATTTGCAGCTTGCCGTCGCGGTTGTCTATGGTGACCTGCTGCGGATCGTAGCGGAACGTTCGCAGCCAGCTCAGGTAATCCTGACGGAAGAAGGGCAGACCCGAAAGATAAGCGAATTCGGCGTCGGTCAGCGCCAGCCGGCTCATCAACGCCACCTGCGCGCGGATCTCGTCGGCATATTCGCCCAGCAGTTCGTCGCCGCGGCAGCGGAATTCCGCCGCCACGCTGATCGCGGGATAGCGATGGAACACTGCTTGCTGCATATGAAGCTTATAAGCATCGGTATCAAGCAGTGATGTCAAAATCGGGGAAGCGTATTGAGTCATAGCGCGTTACAGCATCCTCGTCAGGCGCGTGTCCAAATCCGGATAATCATAAAAGTGGGGGTGGAGTATACCCGGATTATCCTGTTATTGAAGCTGCATCACACCATAAATCACCAAAGCGGGTCGAGGATTAAACGTGCCTTTATGGCGGCCTGATAGCGGCGGGGAGGAAAAAAAGCCAGATATGCCTGTAAGGTGAATGACTTAGCCTAATTAGTCATAAAAATTATAATGTTAATTATTTTAAACAGCGAATCAGATATAGCCGGCCTGGGTATGCACGTTGACCCGATCCTTGCCGTTCTTTTTGCAAAAATAGAGCGCTTCGTCCGCCTGTTTGATCGCCGCCTGCAGCGCGGTGAATGCGTTGACCGGCGCAATGCCGCAGCTGGTGGTAAAACGCACTTGCCGTCCATCGGCCAGATTTAGCGTCAGGCGATGAGTGCGGGCGCGCAATTGCTCCATGATGTCCCGCGCGTTGTCCAACGAACAGTTGCCCAGCAGCACCGCGAACTCTTCGCCGCCGTAGCGGCAGAAGATGTCGCTGGCGCGGAACGCGCGTTGCAGCAGGTGGCCGAATGCCACCAGCGCCCGGTCGCCCACGTCGTGGCCATAGCTGTCGTTGAGCTGTTTGAAGTTGTCGATGTCGATCAGGCAAAAGGCCTGCGGGTAGCTGCCGTCGCCCAGCAGCTGACATTCAAGGAAGAATTTACGGCGGTTGTAAATATTGGTAAGCGGATCGAGGAAAGAAGAGGCCTCGAGCTCTTTAATCAGCAGTTGTTTCTCGCTTTCCAGCGAGACCTTGTCCAACTGGTATTGCCTGAGCTGCTGAATGGCGTCGCTGATGGCGATCAATTCCTGGCTGTAGAAGGCGTCGTTGCGATCGATATTTATCTCGCCGCGCGACAGCCGCACGATATTGTTGTGGGTCTTGGTCAGCCAGCGGTTGATGCTGGTGCAGAACACCAGCGCCGGCAAAATGAACAGCAACACCACCAGCCCGGCGAGTGCAATCATGCCGTAAATGGTCGTCTGGCTGTCGTAAATCTTGTGGCGCGACGCGAGGGTTTCCAGTTCGAAGCTGCGTTGATACAGCGCCTGCGACAGCCCGCTCACATCGTCGACATAGCGCGAAATAAGCGCGGTGGGGTAGGGCTGATGGGTATCGATAGCGGTGTACAGCCCATGGGTAATCTGTTGGAGGCGCTCAGCGGAAACCTGGGCGAGCAATGCATTGACGATGTTGGTGATTTGTCCATCGTCGTAGTTGATCTTCATGAAGATCAATCGGGTGCTCAGCGCGTTCAGCACGCCGGTCAGCTGAATGGACTTCAGGTAGGCGTCTTTGCGAACGAGCGGTCTGACGTTGACGTCGATAATCTGATCGCTCAATTCCGTCAGTGACATATTCAGCCGGTTATTAAGGCGGATGGCCTCGAGAAACATAAAAGAGTCGGTATCCACCATCCGGGTATCGTAGGTGTAGCGGTAATAGCTCTTACTGGTTTGCGAGATGTAATAGGCGCTGTTGATGTTGAACAGATTGGCGTTGGTGTTATTGACCTGCGAAAGCTGCAGGTTGTCATTATCCAGCAGCTGTTCCATCAGGCTGATCATCGACAGCGCGGCGATTTTTTGCCGAACCCCGAGCTGTCTGGCGACCTCATCGTCCAGATGTTCGCGGATGCGGGTAATTCTTTCGCGCGCCGCCCAATCGGCGGCCAAACATTGCGCTCGGGTGATTTGCGGATCGATCAGGCTCAAGCGTTTGAGGCGGTGCGCCTGCAAGGCAGCCTGAAAGGCTTCGGAGATTTCTTTGGCGCGATCAATTTTGTACAGATTGAGTTGGTTATCGCGGTAGTCGGTATGGGCTTCGAGCAGCTCATCGACGATGAACAGAGAGAAGGAAGTCATCAGGCACAGGGTAAAAAAATAGATTGCGTATTTAATTTTCATAGTGCGAGTCATCCTGAGCCTGATGCCGCAATTATACCACCATGCCGCCTGCGTCGCCTCAACTATGCCGGCGCCCTCCGGTGGCGGTTTTTTAGCATTAAATGCTGATTTTTATTTAGCGATTGGTCACCTGCGCTATCGCCTGGCGGGCGATTTATGATTTGCCTCTGATTTCTCTCTCGTGGTCGCCCGGCGACTCTGGGCTTTTCGGCCAGCTGTGATACAGTTTATTCACAATTCAGGCCCACCGCGCGCCGCAGGGGAACACTCCGGCTGCGGTACGAAGCAGAAGAGCGGCCTGGCACCTATAACTCACCGAGACGTTTAAGGGTTTTTATGACACAACAGCCACAGGCAAAATACCGCCACGATTATCGCGCGCCCGATTACACCACGACCGATATCGATTTGGACTTCAGTCTGGACGCGGAAACTACGCGCGTGACCGCCGTCAGTAAAATCAAACGTCAGGGCGCGGCCGGCGCACCGCTGGTGCTGGATGGCGAAGATCTGACGCTGGTGAGCATTCAGGTGGACGGCCAACCGTGGAGCGCCTACCGCCAGCAGGATAACCAGCTGATCATCGAAGCGTTGCCGGCACAATTCACTCTTACCATCGTCAACGACATTCACCCGGCGAAAAACACCGCGCTGGAAGGGCTGTACCTGTCCGGCGATGCGCTGTGCACGCAATGCGAAGCCGAAGGTTTCCACCACATTACCTATTATCAGGATCGCCCGGACGTGCTGGCGCGCTTTACCACCCGCATCGAGGCCGACAAGGCGCGCTATCCGTTCCTGCTGTCGAACGGCAACCGCATCGGCCAGGGCGAATTGGCCGATGGCCGCCACTGGGTGCAATGGCAGGATCCGTTCCCGAAACCTTGCTACCTGTTCGCGCTGGTGGCGGGAGACTTCGACGTGCTGCGCGACAGCTTCACCACCCGTTCCGGCCGTAAGGTCGCGCTGGAGCTGTTCGTCGATCGCGGCAACCTGGATCGCGCCGACTGGGCGATGACGTCGCTGAAGAACTCGATGAAGTGGGACGAGACCCGCTTCGGCCTGGAATACGATCTCGACATTTATATGATTGTGGCGGTCGATTTCTTCAATATGGGCGCGATGGAGAACAAAGGGTTAAACATCTTTAACTCCAAATACGTGCTGGCGAAGGCGGAAACCGCCACCGACAAGGATTACCTGAACATTGAAGCGGTGATCGGCCACGAATACTTCCACAACTGGACCGGTAACCGCGTAACCTGCCGCGACTGGTTCCAGCTCAGCCTGAAAGAGGGGCTGACGGTGTTCCGCGACCAGGAGTTCAGTTCCGATCTGGGATCGCGTTCGGTCAACCGCATCGACAACGTGCGCGTGATGCGCGGCGCGCAGTTCGCCGAAGACGCCAGCCCGATGGCACACGCCATCCGCCCGGACAAAGTGATCGAGATGAACAACTTCTACACCCTGACGGTGTATGAAAAGGGTTCCGAAGTGATCCGCATGATGCACACCTTGCTGGGGGAGGAGAACTTCCAGAAAGGGATGCAGCTCTATTTCGAACGCCACGACGGCAGCGCCGCCACCTGCGACGATTTCGTGCAGGCGATGGAGGACGCGTCCAACGTCGATCTGTCGCGCTTCCGCCGTTGGTATAGCCAGTCCGGCACGCCGCTGTTGACGGTTCGCGACGATTACGACGCGGAAACCCAGCAGTATCGTCTGCATGTCAGCCAGCAAACCGCGCCGACCGCCGATCAGCCGGAGAAATTGCCGCTGCATATCCCGCTGGATATCGAACTGTACGACAGCGAAGGCAACGTCATTCCATTGCAAAAGGGCGGCCTGCCGGTCAATAACGTGCTGAACGTCACCGAAGCGGAGCAAACCTTCGTGTTCGACGGCGTGGCGCATAAGCCGGTGCCGTCGCTGCTGCGCGAATTCTCCGCGCCGGTGAAGCTGGACTATCCGTACAGCGATCAGCAGCTGACCTTCCTGATGCAGCACGCGCGCAATGAATTTGCGCGTTGGGATGCGGCGCAGAGCCTGCTGGCGACCTATATCAAGCTGAACGTGGCGCGGCACCAGCAGAAGCAGCCGCTGTCGCTGCCGCTGCACGTGGCCGATGCGTTCCGCGCAGTGCTGTTGGACGAAAAACTGGATCCGGCGCTGGCGGCGCAGATCCTGACGTTGCCGTCGGAGAACGAAATCGCCGAGCTGTTCGCCACCATCGATCCGGAAGCGATCGCCGCGGTGCATGAAGCGATCGTTCGCTGCCTGGCGCGGGAGCTGGCCGATGAGTGGCTGGCGGTATATCACGCCAACAAGACCGACGGCTACCGCGTGGAGCACGCCGAGATCGCCAAGCGCGCCTTGCGTAATGTGTGCCTGGGCTATCTGGCGTTCGGCGAAGATGTGGCGCTGGCGGATCAGCTGGTGAGCGAACAGTATCGCCAGGCGGACAACATGACCGACTCGCTGGCGGCGCTGTCTGCTGCGGTCGCGGCCCAGCTGCCGTGCCGCGATGCGCTGCTGGCGGCGTTCGACGAACGCTGGCATCAGGATGGCCTGGTGATGGATAAATGGTTCGTGCTGCAGGGCAGCAGCCCGGCGGCAGACGTGCTGAGCAAGGTGCGCGCGCTGCTGCAACACCGTTCGTTCAGCCTGAGCAACCCGAACCGCACCCGTTCGCTGATCGGCGGCTTCGCTTCCGGCAACCCGGCGGCGTTCCATGCCGCGGACGGCAGCGGCTATCAGTTCCTGGCGGAGATCCTCAGCGATCTCAACCAGCGCAACCCGCAGATCGCCGCGCGCCTGATTGAACCGCTGATTCGCCTGAAGCGTTACGACGCGGGCCGCCAGGCGCTGATGCGCAAGGCGCTGGAACAGCTGAAAGGATTGGAAAACCTGTCCGGCGATCTGTACGAGAAGATCAGCAAGGCGCTCGACGCCTGATCTTTTCGCGCTGGATAGATCAAGGGACGGCCTGCGCCGTCCCTTTTTTCATCCCTTCAATTCGCCGCCCGACGGCCGCTGGCCGCTGTGGCCGGCGGTGATAACACCCGCTCCAGCACTTCGGCCTCCAGTTCCGCTAGCCGGGCCGAGCCTTTGCGGCGCGGCCGCGGCAGATCGAGAGTCAGATCCAGCCCGATGCGGCCCTCTTCAATCAGGATCACCCGATCCGCCAGCGCGATGGCTTCGCTGACGTCGTGCGTGACCAGCAGTATGGTAAAACCGTGCTGTTGCCACAGCGTTTCTATCAGCCCCTGCATCTCGATGCGCGTCAGGGCATCCAACGCCCCGAGCGGTTCGTCCAGCAGCAGCAGGCGAGGGCGGTGGATCAGCGCGCGCGCCAGGGCGACCCGCTGCTTTTGCCCGCCGGACAGCGCCGCCGGCCAGTCGCGGGCGCGATCCGCCAAGCCGACCGCGTCCAGCGCCTGCAGCGCCGCATCGCGCCACTGGCCGCGCAGCCCCAGGCCCACGTTGTCGATCACCGTTTTCCACGGCAGCAGGCGCGCATCCTGAAACATCAGCCGGGTATCCTCTTTAGCGGCGGCAAGCGGCGCGTTGCCGCTGAGCAGCGCGCCGCTGCTGGGTTGTTCCAGGCCGGCCAACAGGCGAAGCAGGGTGCTCTTGCCGCAGCCGCTGCGGCCGACCACCGCCACGAACTGCCCGGCGGAAATGCGCAGCTGAATATTGTCCAGCACGGTGCGGTTGCCGTAACCTTTGCCGATGGACTCCAGCGTCACCGGCGTGCCTTGCGCAAGGCGAGCGGGAAGGGTCATAGCGCTTCTCCCTGTTTCAGTTGATAGGCCGGATGCCAGCGCAACCAGACGCGCTCCAGCAGCTGTGCGCCCACGTCCGCCAGCTTGCCGAGCAGGGCGTACAGCACGATCGCCACCACCACCACGTCGGTTTGCAGGAATTCACGCGCGTTCATCGCCAGGTAGCCGATGCCCGAATTGGCCGAAATGGTTTCGGCGACGATCAGCGTCAGCCACATGAAGCCGAGAGCGAAACGCACGCCGACCATAATCGACGGCAGCGCGCCCGGCAGCACCACCTGCGTAAACAGGCGGAAACCGCTCAGGCCGTAGCTGCGGGCCATCTCCAACAGGCCGCGATCGATGTTCTTGATGCCGTGATAGGTATTGAGATAAATCGGGAATAGCGTACCGAGCGCCACCAGAAAGATCTTGGCGGATTCATCGATGCCGAACCACAGGATCACCAGCGGGATCAGCGCCAGGTGCGGCACGTTGCGGATCATTTGCACCGAGCTGTCCAGCAGGCGTTCGCCCCAGCGCGACAGCCCGGTAATAAAGCCGAGGATCAGCCCGATGCTGCCGCCGATGGCAAAGCCGATCAGCGCGCGCTGGCTGCTGATGCTCAGGTGCTGCCACAGTTCGCCGCTTTGGCTCAGGCTCCAGAAGGCGGCCAGCACCGCGCTCGGCGCCGGCAAAATGCGGTTGGACAGCCAGCCGGTTTCTACGGCGATCTGCCAGAGGATCACCAGCGCCAGCGGCAGCGCCCAGGGGGCCAGCCGATACAGGATGCGTTGCGCGTTCTTTGCCATCGGGGCGCTCCTCAGCTCTGCGACACTTTTTGCGGAACATAAATGTTGGCCACCACTTCGCCCTGCGGGCGCACCGGCTGAAGGCGCACGGGCGTTTCCTCCTGCGCCAGATCGAGGTGCGGGAACAGCAGTTCGCCGACGCGGTAGGCCTCTTCCAGATGCGGATAGCCGGAGAGAATAAAGGTGTCGATGCCCAGATCGGCATATTCCTGCATGCGCGCCGCGACCGTCGGGCCATCGCCCACCAGCGCGGTGCCGGCGCCGCCGCGCACCAGGCCGATGCCGGCCCACAGGTTCGGGCTGATCTCCAGGTTGTCCTTCTTGCCGCCGTGCAGCGCCGCCATGCGCCGTTGGCCGACGGAATCGAAGCGCGCAAAGGCCTGCTGCGCGTCGGCGATGGTTTCCTCATCGAGGTGAGCGATCAGCCGATCGGCGGCGCGCCAGGCCTCTTCGGTGGTTTCCCGCACGATGACATGCAGGCGGATACCGAAGCGTACCTGGCGGCCTTTCGCCGCCGCTTTGGCGCGCACCTCTTCGATTTTCTCTTTAACCTGCGCCGGCGGCTCTCCCCAGGTGAGATACATTTCTACCTGTTCGGCGGCCAGATCCTGCGCGGCGGCGGAGGATCCGCCGAAATAGAGCGGCGGGCGCGGCTGCTGCACCGGCGGGAACAGCAGTTTGGCGCCTTTCACCTGAATGTGCTTGCCGTCGAAATCGACGGTTTCGCCTTCCAGCACCCGGCGCCAGATGTGGGTGAACTCGGTTGAGGCTTCGTAGCGCTCTTCATGATTGAGATGCAACCCCTCCGCCGCCAGCTCTTCCGGATCGCCGCCGGTGACCAGATTGAACAGCGCGCGCCCGTTGGACAGGCGATCCAGCGTCGCCGCCTGGCGCGCCGCCAGCGTAGGGGAGATGATGCCCGGCCGCAGCGCGACCAAAAACTTCAGCCGCTGGGTGACCGGGATCAGCGAGGCGGCCACCAGCCAGGAGTCTTCGCACGAGCGGCCGGTGGGGATCAATACGCCGCCGAATCCCAGCCGATCCGCCGCCTGGGCGATCTGCTGCAAGTAACCGTGATCGACGCTGCGCGCCCCCTGTGCGCTGCCGAGATAGTGGCCATCGCCGTGGGTGGGTAAAAACCAGAAAACGTTCAGGCTCATCGTCAGTGTTCTCCCATTGTTTATTGCGCGCTTGGGCGCCAGATGCGTTGTGAGATGTCGACCTTCACCGGCACCAGCCGGTTGGCGTAAAACAGGTCGGCGGTTTGCTGCTGCGCGGCGATCGTCTGCGCATCGAGCGGTGTGATGGCGGTCGGCGGGCGGTGATCCAGATAGCTGGCGATCACCGGCTCCGGCAGCCCCATGGCGTTGGCCAGCAGGGTCACGCTTTGCGCCCGGTCGCTGCGGGTGAGCGCATCGGCCTGGGTCAGCACGGTCAGAACCTGGCTGATAAAGCTGCCGTTGGCTTCGGCGTAGGGGCGCGCCGCCAGATAGAAGGAACCGGTCTGGTTCAGATCGGTGCCGTCGCCGAGCACCCGTACGCCGCCCTGCAGCAGCGCGGCGGAATAATAAGGATCCCAGATGGCCCAGGCATCGACGTTGCCCTGCTGGAAGGCGGCGCGCGCATCGGCGGGGGTCAGATAGGCGGGCTGGATATCCGTAAATTTCAGGCCGGCCTTTTGCAGCGATCGCAGCAGCAGGTTGTGCGAGCTGGATCCTTTCTGGAAAGCGACCTTATGGCCTTTCAGATCGGCGACGGTTTTGATCGGGCTATTTTCCGGCACCAGGATCACCTCCGCCTTCGGTTTGGGCGGCTCAACGCCGACATACAGCAGGTCCGCGCCGGCGGCCTGCGCGAAGATCGGCGGAATATCGCCGGTGCTGCCCAGATCGATGCTGCCGACGTTCAAGGCCTCGAGCATTTGCGGGCCGGCGGGAAACTCGATCCAGCTGATGCGGGTAGCGGGGAAACGTTCCTCCAGCAGCCGGTGGCTCTTCGCCAGCACCAGGCTGACCGATCCTTTTTGGTAGCCGATGCGGAACTGCGCCGGATCCTGCGCGGCGGCGGCAGTGGCCCAAACCAACGACAGCAGGCCGGTGAGGGTAGCGGCGCTCAGCCAGCGCCGTAAAACGATGTGTTTTTTCATTCAGGCTCTCCTTTTCCAGGCCTTTCAGGCAGTCTGTCGCGCCGCCAGCGGCGAGGCGACGCGCAGCGCGGGCGGTTTGCGGCGGCCAAGCGCCAGATAGAAACTGGCCAGCGCCTCTTCCAGCCGGGCGGCGACGGCGTCGGTGAGCGTGGCGCCTTCGCCGGCCAGTTGGATCTGGCTGTCGTCGGCGAACACGCCGTGCAGCACCTCTTGCGCTTTCAGCGCCGCCAGCACCGGTTTCAGCGCGTAGTCCACCGCCAGCATGTGGCCGATCGAACCGCCGGTCGCCAGCGGCAGCACCACCTTATGATCCAGCGCGCGTTCCGGCAGCAGATCCAGCAGGGTTTTCAGCGCGCCGGAGAACGACGCTTTATAAACCGGCGTGGAAATCAGCAGGCCGTCGGCCTGCGCCAGCTGCTCGGCAAACGCCTTGATCGCCGGGCTGTTGAAGTTGGCGTACAGCAGGTCTTCGGCATCGAAGTCGTGCAGGGTATAAGCCGTCACTTCCACCCCTTGCTGCCGCAGCCAGTTCTGACTCAGCGCGAGCAGCGCGGCGGAACGTGATGGGATGCGTGGGCTGCCGGCCAGTGATATAACGCGCATTGCCACTCCTTATAACTAAAAGTTAGGTTTAATTAGAAAATCAAAAAGAAGTGTTTTAAACCTACCAGCAACCGGGCGCGTTTTTTAAATCTCATTTTTTGATTTCGATATGCGCAAAAGCGGATTGGCGCCGATTTGGCGGTGAAGAGAGAAAACGATTGCGTAAAAACGGCTTTTTTTGCCTTTAATCAATTCCAATTGGGCGGGGGATACCGGATAATACGCCCCCGGTTTGCAACCGGGAAATCAGGAGAGTCCATGTACTACCCCCTCATCAGGAAAGCGTTGTTCCAGCTCGATCCCGAGCGCGCGCACGAAGTGACCTTTCGTCAGCTCAGCCGTATTGCCGGCACCCCATTAGCGTTTCTTGTCCGTCAGTCCGTGCCGACCAAACCGGTCAGCTGCATGGGGCTGTCGTTCAAAAACCCGCTGGGATTGGCCGCCGGTCTGGATAAAAACGGCGAATGCATCGATGCGTTCGGCGCGATGGGCTTCGGCCATGTGGAAGTCGGCACCGTGACGCCACGCCCGCAACCGGGCAACGACAAGCCGCGCTTGTTCCGCGTGGTTGAGGCGGAAGGCCTGATCAACCGCATGGGGTTCAATAACCATGGCGTGGACAATCTGGTTGAAAACGTTAAGAAATCCCATTTCGGCGGCATCCTTGGGATCAATATCGGCAAGAATAAAGATACCCCGGTCGAACAGGGTAAAGACGATTATTTGATCTGCATGGATAAAGTTTATCCGTATGCCGGTTATATCGCGATTAACATCTCTTCGCCGAATACGCCGGGGTTACGATCCTTACAGTATGGCGAAGCGCTGGACGATCTTTTGGCTGCGATTAAAAATAAGCAGCAGGAATTACATGCGCGCCATCACAAATATGTGCCGGTGGCGGTAAAGATCGCGCCGGATCTTTCAGAAGAAGAATTGATCCAAATTGCCGATAGCTTGGTGCGGCATAATATCGATGGCGTGATCGCCACCAATACCACTTTGGATCGAAAATTGATCCAGGGGTTAAATTACTGCGAACAAGCGGGCGGGTTAAGTGGGCGTCCGTTGCAATCACGCAGCACGGAAGTGATCCGTCGTCTTTCCACCGAACTGCAAGGGCGCCTGCCGATTATCGGCGTGGGCGGCATCGATTCGCTGACGGCGGCGCGCGAAAAAATGGAGGCCGGCGCGAGCCTGCTGCAAATTTATTCCGGATTTATCTATCACGGCCCGCGTTTGATTAAAGATATCGTTACCCATATCTAATATTTTTCCTCTCATTTTATTCCGGGGGTTTATTTCTGCCCCCGGCTCGTCTATATTTTGTTCGTTAGCATAAATATCGTTCGCGGAATTATCCGATGTTTAAGCTATTTTATCGGTGATAAAATCGCCTTTTAGGGTGAGTGCGGCGTTGGCATAGGCAGCGAGAAGGATACGAAATGAAGATAAAACCTGACGATAATTGGCGTTGGTATTTTGATGCCGAACACGATCGGCTAATGCTGGATTTAGCTAATGGTATGATCTTCCGTTCACGTTTCCCGGCCAAAATGTTAACGCCGGATGCCTTCGATGAATGCGCTTTTTGCGTGGATGACGCCGCCCTTTATTTCACCTATGAAGAACAGTGCAAGCAGATCAAACTCAGCCATGAGCAGCGCGCCGAGCTGGTGTTGAATGCGCTGGTCGCCTACCGCTTCCTGAAACCGCTGATGCCGAAGAGCTGGCATTTCTCGCAGCAGCATTACCCGCTGCAGCCGAAAAACGGCGAGCTGGCGGCGGTGAAGGTGATGGAAAGCGGCGTGGAAGCGCGCTTGCTGGTGGTAGAGGCCGGGGATAACGCCAGCCTGTGCCTGCTGGCGCAAAATCAACTGACTGTCGCCGGCCGCACCATGGTATTGGGCGACGCCATCAAGGTGATGCACGATCGGCTGAAACCCTGCGCGCAGGATGAAAGCGCCGCCCCGGCTTACGACAGGGCGGTATAGGGCGGATTACGCCAGGGTCAAATCACTTTTCGGGATACAGCTGCAGCACAGGATGGTGCCGTTGTCGCCCAGCGCGCTTTTCTTCAGCGGCGCGACTTCACCGCTCAACAACGTAATGCGGCAGCTGCCGCAAATCCCGGCGCGGCAGGAGTAAGGCACGCGAATGCCTTGCTGTTCCAGCTGTTCGAGCAGGATCTGCTGGTTGTTGCCGGTAAACACCTTTCCTTCGTATTCGATAGTGACGCTGTGCTCGCTGTCTTGCGGCGCTTGCACGCTCTCCACCACTTTGCCGGCGCCATAAGGGCGCGGCGGCTTGGTCGACAGCACTTCCACCGTATCGCCCACGCGGATGATGCCGCTGCTGCGCGCGATCATGTTCTGGCCGAAATCGATATCGCCGTTGTCGGCGGAGCGGAATTTTTGCAGCGTACTCAGCGGTTCGCCGCTCGGGTGCTTGCGGCCGCGCTCGGTGCTGACGGTGGTGAGCACGCAGCGGCTGCAGGGTTTCACCAGATCGAACATCACATCGCCGACGCGGATAACCTGCCAACCGTCCTCGGCCCAGGCGGCTGCGCCGCTCACCACCAGATTGGGGCGGAACTGCTCCAGCTTGATGCTGCCGGGGCAACGCCGCTGCAGATCGTTGAACGAAGCCTGGTTAATCAGCAGATAAGGATAGCCATCGGCAAAGGTCAGCGGGATTTCGGGGTGCTTCTTCACCCGGCGGGTCAACTCCGGCCCCAGCCAGCGCAGCTGAACGTCGCGCTGGAAATAGCCGCTCAGCCAGCGGTTGATCTCATCCGGCGCGATCAGTGCGGTGAAATGGTTGCCCCACACCTCGGTCGGCTGCGGCGCGGCGGTGAAGTCGCTGAAGCGAATGGCGGCGCTTTCGCCGTCCGGCGCGCTCAGGAACAGCCCGTCCGGCAGCAGCGCCGGCGTGAACAGCACCATCTGCGGGTATTGGCGCGCGGTAATAAAGGTGCCATCCGGCTCGGTGATCATAAAGTTGCGGTCGAAGGCCAGACCGCTGCTGCCGACCTGGGCGTAAGAAAGCTGCAGACCGCGCAGTGATTTAACCGGATGGACGTAGAGTCTGGAAAGCGTGATCACCCTCATCTCCGTGCGATTATTAAATAGAAGGGAGCAACTTTATGACAAGCGGTGCGGATTAGCTATAATGCGCAACAATTTTCTTTTTGGTGATAAGCACGATATGAACTCTCTGTTTGCCAGCACGGCGCGTGGATTGGAAGAACTGTTAAAAAGCGAGCTGGAAGCGCTTGGCGCTCACGACTGCAAAGTGGTGCAGGGTGGGGTACATTTTCAGGGTGACGATCGTCTTCTGTACCAAAGCCTGCTGTGGAGCCGCCTGGCTTCGCGCATTCTGTTGCCGCTGAACGAATTCCGCGTGCACAGCGATCTGGATCTGTACCTCGGGGTACAAGCGATCGACTGGCCGAGCATTTTTGGCGTGGATAAAACCTTTGCCGTGCATTTCAGCGGCGTGAACGAAGAGATCCGCAACAGCCAGTATGGCGCGCTGAAGGTGAAAGACGCCATCGTCGACAGCTTCACCCGCAAACTCGACCAACGCCCGACGGTTGCCAAGCAGCAGCCGGATATTCGCGTTAACGTCTTCCTGCAGCGCGATATGGCCAGCGTGGCCCTCGATCTGAGCGGTGAAGGCCTGCATCAGCGCGGCTACCGCGATCTCACCGGCCAGGCGCCGCTGAAGGAAAACCTGGCGGCCGCCATCGTGCTGCGTTCCGGCTGGCAGCCGGGCACGCCGATGCTCGATCCGATGTGCGGCTCCGGCACGCTGTTGATCGAAGCGGCGATGATCGCCGCCGATCGCGCGCCTGGCCTGCACCGCCAGCACTGGGGCTTCAGCGCCTGGAATGGCCACAACGCCGAACTGTGGCGTGAAGTCACCGCCGAAGCGCAGGTGCGCGCGCGCCGGGGCCTGCAGGAAACCGCCTCTCGCTTCTTCGGTTCCGATATCGATCGCCGGGTGATTGAGATGGCGCGCGGCAACGCCCGCCGCGCCGGCGTCGCCGAGCTGATCACCTTCAACGTCGGCGACGTGGCGCGGTTGACCAATCCGCTGCCGGAAGGCCCGCTCGGCACCGTGATCAGCAATCCGCCGTACGGTGAGCGTCTGGAAAGCGAACCGGCGCTGATCGCGCTGCACAACATGCTGGGCCGCGTGATGAAAAGCGCCTTCGGCGGCTGGCAGCTTTCGCTGTTCAGCGCCTCGCCGGAGCTGTTGAGCTGCCTGCAGCTGCGCGCCGAGCGCCAGTTCAAGGCGAAGAACGGCCCGCTGGAGTGCGTGCAGAAAAACTATCAGCTGGCGGCGAACCCGGCCGGCGCCACTACCGGCGGCGTGCAGGTGGCGGAAGACTTCGCCAACCGTCTGCGCAAAAACTTGAAGAAGCTCGACAAGTGGGCGAAACAGCAGGGCATTGAATGCTACCGCCTGTACGATGCCGATCTGCCAGAATACAACGTCGCGGTGGATCGTTACGGCAGCAAGGTGGTGGTGCAGGAGTATGCGCCGCCGAAAACCGTCGATGCGCAGAAAGCGCGTCAACGCCTGTTCGATGTGATCAACGCGACGCTGGCGGTGCTGGAATTGCCATCGAATCAGCTGATCCTGAAAACTCGCGAGCGGCAGAAGGGCAAGAATCAGTACGAGAAGCTGGCGCAGAAGGGCGAGTTCCTGCTGGTGGAAGAGTATAACGCCAAGCTGTGGGTTAACCTGACCGACTATCTCGATACCGGCCTGTTCCTCGATCACCGTATTGCGCGCCGCATGCTGGGCGAGATGAGCGGCGGCAAGGACTTCCTCAACCTGTTTGCCTATACCGGCACCGCCAGCGTGCACGCCGGGCTGGGCGGCGCGCGCAGCACCACCACGGTGGACATGTCGCGCACCTACCTGGAATGGGCGGAGAAGAACCTGCGCGCCAACGGCCTGACCGGCCGTCAGCATCGGCTGATCCAGGCCGACTGCCTGTCGTGGCTGAGCAACGCCAACGAACAGTTCGACGTGATCTTCATCGATCCGCCGACGTTCTCCAACTCCAAGCGGATGGAGAACACTTTTGACGTGCAGCGCGATCATCTGGCGCTGATGAAAGATTTGAAACGGTTGCTGCGCCGCAACGGAACCATCATGTTCTCGAACAACAAGCGCGGTTTCCAAATGGATATGGCAGGGCTGAGCGCGCTGGGCCTGGAGGCGAAAGAGATCACCGCCAAGACGCTGTCGCAGGACTTTGCCCGTAACCGTCAGATCCACAACTGCTGGCTGGTGACTCACGCCGGCGAAGGAAAATAATTACTATGTCGTTAATCAGCATGTCCGGCGCCTGGCTCTCTTTCAGCGATGCGCCGCTTTTAGACAACACCGAAATTCATATCGAAGACAACGAGCGCGTGTGTCTGGTCGGGCGCAACGGCGCCGGCAAATCCACGCTGCTGAAGATCCTCGGCAAAGAGATCCCGCTGGACGACGGCCGGGTGATCTACGAGCAGGATCTGATCGTGGCGCGCCTGCAACAGGATCCGCCGCGCAATATCGGCGGCAGCGTGTTCGACTTCGTGGCCGAAGGCGTCGCGGAGCAGGCGGAACACCTGAAGGCGTACCATGCGATTTCCCATCTGGTGGAGAGCGACCCTAGCGAGAAAAATCTGGCGCGCATGGCGCAAATCATGGAGATCCTCGATCACCAGGGGCTGTGGCAGCTCGACAGCCGCATCAGCGAAGTGCTGCTGCAGCTGGGGCTGAACGGCGACGCCGAGCTTTCCTCGCTGTCGGGCGGCTGGCTGCGTAAAGCGGCTCTGGGCCGCGCGCTGGTGAGCTCGCCGCGCGTGCTGTTGCTCGACGAACCGACCAACCACCTGGATATCGAAACCATCGACTGGCTGGAAGGCTTCCTGAAAGAGTTCGACGGCAGCATCGTCTTCATCTCGCACGACCGTTCGTTTATCCGCAACATGGCGACGCGCATCGTCGATCTGGATCGCGGCAAGCTGGTTTCCTGGCCGGGCAATTACGATCTGTATCTGCAGAGCAAAGAAGAAGCGCTGCGGGTGGAAGAGCTGCAAAACGCCGAGTTCGATCGCAAGCTGGCGCAGGAAGAGGTCTGGATCCGTCAGGGCATCAAGGCGCGCCGTACCCGTAACGAAGGCCGCGTGCGTGCGCTGAAGGCGCTGCGCGTCGAGCGTTCGCAGCGCCGCGAAGTGATGGGCACCGCCAAGATGCAGGTGGAAGAGGCGACCCGCTCCGGCAAAATCGTGTTCGAGCTGGAAAACGTCAATTATCAGGTGGGCGAAAAAGTGCTGGTGCGCGATTTTTCCGCCCAGGTACAGCGCGGCGACAAGATTGCGCTGGTGGGGCCGAACGGCTGCGGCAAAACCACGCTGCTGAAACTGATGCTCGGTCAGCTGAAAGCCGACAGCGGCCGCGTGCACTGCGGCACCAAGCTGGAAGTGGCCTATTTCGATCAGCACCGCGCGGATCTCGATCCGGAGCGCACGGTGATGGACAACCTGGCGGAAGGCAAACAGGAAGTGATGGTCAACGGTCGTCCTCGTCACGTCTTGGGCTACCTGCAGGACTTCCTGTTCCACCCGAAACGCGCGATGACGCCGGTGAAGGCGCTGTCGGGCGGTGAGCGTAACCGCCTGCTGTTGGCTAAGCTGTTTCTGAAACCGAGCAATCTGCTGATCCTCGATGAACCAACCAACGATCTCGACGTCGAAACGCTGGAGCTGCTGGAAGAGCTGATCGACGGCTATCAGGGCACCGTGCTGCTGGTTAGCCACGATCGTCAGTTCGTCGACAACTCGGTGACCGAGTGTTGGATCTTCGAAGGCAACGGCGTGATCAACGCTTTCGTCGGCGGTTACTACGATGCGCATCATCAGCGCGCTACGGCGAAACCGATTCGTCAGGCGGCGCCGAGCACGAGCAAACCGGCGGCGGAGAAAAAGGCCGAGCAGCCGAAGAAAGCGGCGGCCAAGCTGAGTTACAACCTGCTGCGCGAACTGGAACAGTTGCCGCAGCGGCTCGAACAGCTGGAGGCGGAGATCGAAGCGCTGCAGGCGCAGATGAGCGACGCCGACTTCTTCACGCGGCCGCACAGCGAAACGCAACAAGTGCTGACGGCGCTGGCTAACGCCGAGCAGGCGCTCGAGCAGGCCTTCGCCCGCTGGGAAGAGCTGGAAGCGATGAAAAACGGCTGACCGTTGCGATACCGCCCGCGCGCTGCTGCGGGCGGTATCGACGTGCCGGTGAGCAACGTTATTTAGGAGGAATATGGTGTGTTCCCACAACAATCATCAGCAGCATAGTCATTCCGCACCTTCGGCGGAGCACCAGGATAACCTGATGCTGTGCCCGCAGTGCGACATGCTGGTGGCGCTGCCGCCGCTGGCCTATGGCAGCAAAGCGGTCTGCCCGCGCTGCAAAACCACGCTCAGCGCCCGCTGGGACGAGCCGCGCAAGCGGCCGATCGGTTACGCCCTCAGCGCCCTGTTCATGCTGGTGCTGGCCAACATTTTCCCGTTTATCAACATGCGCGTCGCCGGCATCGGCAATGAAATCCGGCTGATTCAAATTCCGGAAGTCATGGTGGCGGAAGACTACGCCAGCATGGCCACGCTGTTTATGGTGTTCGTGCAGCTGATCCCGGCGTTTTGCATGGTGGCGATCATTCTGCTGTGTGCCAAAGTGCGTTTGCCGCTGGGGCTGAAAGAGTGGATGGCCCGGGTGCTGTTCCAGTTCAAGACCTGGTGCATGGTGGAAATTTTCCTCGCCGGGGTGCTGGTCAGCTTCGTCAAGCTGATGGCCTACGGCGATATCGGCATCGGCAGCAGCTTCGTGCCTTATTGCCTGTTCTGCCTGCTGCAGGTGCGCGCCTTCCAGTGCGTGGATCGGCGCTGGCTGTGGCAGGACATCGAACCGGCGCCGCGCCTCGATCGCCCGCTGACGGTGGGGCGCACCGGCATGCGGCAGGGCGTGCGCTCTTGCGCCTGCTGCACGGCGATCCTGCCGGCCAATCAGGTGCGCTGCCCGCGCTGCCACACCAACGGCTACGTGCGTCGCCGCCACAGCCTGCAGTGGACGCTGGCGCTGCTGGTGACCTCCGTCATGCTGTACATTCCGGCCAACCTTATGCCGATCATGGTGACCGAGGCGCTGGGCAACAAAATGAACTCCACCATCATGGCGGGGGTGATCCTGCTGTGGGGCGACGGCTCTTATCCGGTGGCGCTGGTGATTTTCATCGCCAGTATCATGGTGCCGTCGCTGAAAATGCTGGCGATCGGCTGGCTGTGCTGGGATGCCAACGGCAGGAAGAAACCGCGCGCCGACAGCGAGCGCATGCATCTGATTTATGAAGTGGTCGAATTCGTTGGCCGCTGGTCAATGATCGACGTGTTTGTGATCGCCGTATTGTCGGCGCTGGTGCGAATGGGGCAGTTGATGAGCATTTACCCCGCGACGGGCGCCGTGCTGTTCGCGCTGGTGGTGATCCTCACCATGTTCGCCGCCATGACATTTGATCCCCGGCTGACCTGGGATCGCGCAAGTGAAACAATCAACAAGGAGCCGCAAGGTGACGGAAAATAATCATAGCGTCGCGGACGTCGAGAAGATCAAGCGCTGGTCGCCGGTGTGGATCATTCCCATCGTGACCGCGCTGATCGGCGCCTGGATCCTGTTTTACCACTTCAGCCATCAGGGGCCGGTAGTGACGCTGGTCACCACGACGGCGGAAGGGCTGGAAGCGGGTAAAACCAAAATCAAAAGCCGCAGCGTGGACGTCGGCGTGGTGGAAACTGTCACGCTGAGCGAGGATCTGAGCAAGGTGATGGTGCAGGCGCGCCTTAATTCCGGCATGGAGAAATTGCTGCGCCAGGACTCCGCCTTCTGGGTGGTGAAGCCGCAGATCGGCCGTGAAGGCGTCTCCGGGCTGGGCACGCTGCTCTCCGGCGCCTATATCGAACTGCAGCCGGGCAACAAGGGCAAAGACGGCAAAGACAACTATCAGCTGCTCGACGCGCCGCCGCTGGCCTCTCCGGATGCCAAAGGGCTGCGCATCGTGCTGGACAGCGAAAGATCGGGCCAGCTCAACGCCGGCGATCCGGTGCTGTTCCGCGGCTACCGCGTCGGCTCGGTGGAAACCAGCTATTTCGATCCTAAAACGCGCGCCATGCGCTATCAGCTGTTCATTACCGCGCCTTACGATCAGCTGGTTACCACCAACGTGCGCTTCTGGAAAGACAGCGGCGTGGCGTTCGACATGTCGGCGCAGGGCATGCGGGTGGAGATGGGGTCGCTGACCACCCTGTTCAGCGGCGGCGTCAGTTTTGACGTGCCGGAGGGCTGGGATCGCGGCGAACAGGCGAAAGAGAAGGCGGAGTACCAGCTGTTCGACAACCAGCGCAGCACGCAGGATTCGCTGTATACCGTGCATAAGGACTACCTGCTGTTCTTCTCCGACTCGGTGCGCGGCCTGCAGCCGGGCGCCCCGGTCGAGTTCCGCGGCATTCGTCTGGGCACGGTGGCGCAGGTGCCGTTCTACAAAGAGGGGATGGCGCAGCGCCTGGACAACGATTACCGCATTCCGGTGTTGATCCGCATCGAGCCGGATCGCTTCCAGAAAGAGCTGGGCGGCAATTTCGATATCGAAGGGCATTTGAAAGACGCCGAGTCCCGCGGCATGCGCGCCTCGATGAAGTCCGCCAACCTGCTGACCGGTTCGCTGTACATCGATCTCGACTTCTATCCGCAGGAGAAACCGTGGAAAGGGCCGCGCGAGCTGTTCGGTTATCCGCTGATGCCGACCACCAGCGGCGGTCTGGCGCAGATCCAGCAGAAACTGATGCAGACGTTGGATAAGATTAATTCGATGCCGATCAATCCGATGATCAACGAAGCGACCAAAACGCTGGCGGAAAGTCAGAAAACCATGAAATCGACGCAGCAGACCATGAAGTCGCTGAACGACATCATCGCCAGCAAAGAGATGCAGGCGCTGCCGCAGGACATGCAGAAAACCCTGCTGGAGCTGAACCGCAGCATGAAAGGGTTCCAGCCTGGTTCGCCGGCTTACAACAAGATGGTGGGCGATATGCAGCGCCTCGACCAGGTGTTGCGTGAGCTGCAACCGGTGCTGCGCACCCTGAATGAGAAGAGCAACGCGCTGGTGTTTGAAGCCGCCGGCAGCACTGACCCTCAGCCGAAGAAGGCCACGAAATGATGAAATGGATCCCGGTAGCCCTGGCGCTGTTGCTCAGCGCCTGCAGCAGTTCGCCACAGAAGACCTACTATCAGTTGCCGGCGCTGGGTGCGCCGGCCGCGGCCAGCAGCAGCGGCGCCTCCACGCGCCAGCTGTGGCTGGAGCACGTGAGCGTGGCGGATTATCTGGCGCAGAGCGGCGTGGTGTATCAGACCAACGACGTGCAGTATGTGATAGCGCAGAACAATCTGTGGGCCAGCCCGCTCGACCAGCAGCTGCAGCAAACGCTGGTCACCAACCTGAGCAGTGCGCTGCCGGGCTGGGTGGTCTCTTCGCAGCCGATGAGCAGCGATCAGGATGTGCTCAACGTCACCGTCAGCGGCTTCCACGGCCGTTTTGACGGCAAGGCGATCGTTCGCGGCGAGTGGGTGCTGAACCGCCAGGGGCGCTTGATCAAACGGCCTTTCAGCCTGGAATTGAAACAGGGCGAGGACGGCTATGATGCCCTGGTGCGCACCCTGGCGCAGGGCTGGCAGCAGGAAGCTCAGGCTATCGCAGCACAGATGGGCGGCATTTAGTCATAATTTGGTCTAAAATCGTCTAATCCCTGTCAGCGTGAAAATTCGGTTTTTTTCGCTGGCAGGGATTTCTATTTAATTTCAAACGGTTAAACCCTTCCCCGGCAGATCAGCCACTTAGCACTTTCCTCGGGCGTAGCTCACAAATATGACATTGGCGTGAATTTTGCGCATTGATCTTCTCTTCTTTTAGCGCTATTGATTACTCGTGGCTGCGCAAAAAGCAGCCATTGTTTTCTTTCCACCAGACCAAAATGAGGGAAACGAGGCATGAAGAGACAGAAACGCGATCGTCTGGAAAGGGCGCATTCGAGAGGGTATCAGGCAGGTATTTTAGGGCGTTCCAGGGAACATTGTCCCTACCAATCATCGGTGGACGCCCGGTCTCAATGGCTGGGAGGTTGGCGAGAAGCCATGGAAGACAGGGCTGTGACCGCTTAAGCGGCTCCCTGTCAAATAAAAGGAATAACCTCCGCCCTTGGCGGAGGTTTTTGTTTGTGCCGTTTATTCGTCCTGCCAGCGTTTCAGTAAAATACTCGCATTCACGCCGCCAAAGCCGAAGCCGTTTGATAAGGCGTAGGTCATGTCCATCGATTCAGCCCGTTTCGCGACCAGATGCAAGCCTGCCGCCGCCGGATCGGGATTGTCCAGATTCAGCGTTGCAGGAGCTATCTGATCGCGCAGAGCCAGGGCGGTAAAGATGGTTTCCAGCCCGCCGGCGGCGCCGAGCAGGTGCCCGGTCGCTGATTTCGTCGAGGTCACGGCGACAGTCCCGGCAGTGCCAAACAGGTGCTTGATGGCATTGATTTCGCCTAAATCGCCTACGGGTGTCGAAGTCGCGTGCGCGTTTAAATGCTGAACCTCTTCCGGGGCGATATTCGCCTGCTTCAACGCGATTTTCATCGCCCGATAGGCGCCGTTGCCGTCTTCAGCGCCGGAGGTCATGTGGTAGGCGTCGGCGCTGGTGCCATAGCCGACGATTTCCGCGAGCGGCGTAGCGCCGCGCGCCCGCGCATGCTCCAGCGTTTCAATCACCAGCATGCCGGCGCCTTCCCCCATGACAAAACCGTCCCGGGCGCTGTCGAAAGGCCGGGAGGCCTGTCGCGCCAACTCGGCCGGTGCGGTGGACATGGCGCGCGCGGCGGCGAATCCGCCCAGGCTAACGGTGTCGATAGCGGCTTCGGTACCGCCGCACAGGGCGATATCGGCCTCATCATTGCGGATCATACGCACCGCGTCGCCAATGGCCTGCACGCCGGCCGCACAGGCGGTGACCGGTGCGCCAATCGGGCCTTTGAAGTGATGCTTGATGGAAACGTGACCGGCCGCCAGATTGACCAGGAAAGAGGGGATGGTGAATGGCGACAGGCGCTTGGCGCCGCGGCTGTCCGTAGTGCGCACTGCCTGGGCAATGGCCGGGAAGCCGCCAATGCCCGAGGCGATGACGGTGGCGGTTCGCTCTTGTTTTTCCTCCGTATCGGCTATCCAGCCGGCCTGACGAACGGCTTCATCCGCCGCCGCCATGGCAAACAGAATAAAGCGATCCATTTTCTTTTGGTCCTTGGGGGCGACGGACGCGTCTGGGTTGAATCCCGCCTCGGCATCTTGCGCCAGTTCGGGGACTTGCCCCCCGACCTTGACCGGCAAATCTGCAACGATCTCGTCAGGCAAAGCCCGAATGCCGGACTCTCCTTTTAATAAACGTTGCCAGATGGTCTCCACGCCGCACCCTAACGGTGAAACGGCGCCCATGCCGGTAATAACGATACGACGATTGCTCATGACTGCTCCTTGGTGAGTTCGGATAAATCGGCGAGGCGCCGCTGCCGCATCAGTTCGGCGCGTTGACGTATGCCGTCATTTGCCGCAGGCCCCGGTGCCAACGTAATAAACTGCGGCGGCACCTGCTGTTGGGTCTCGACGTTGATCAACTGGACCTGGATCGGCCGATCGGTGCGGCCGTCGACTAACAAGGCGCTAATGTCACCGTCGATCAAATGGCGATTGCCCCATTGTGAGAGAGCGGCCAGTACGGGAAGAAAATCGTTGCCGCGTTCGGTGAGCAGATATTGATAGCGAACCGGCCGCGTTTGATAACGTTGCTTATGCAGAATGCCGTGGGCCACTAAATCCTTCAGGCGTCGGGCCAGGAGAGTGGGTGAAATCCCCAGACTTTGTTGGAATTCGTCGAACTTGGACAATCCCTGAAAGGCATCACGCAGGATCAGGATGCTCCACCATTCTCCGACGCGATCTAACGAACGTGCGACGGGGCAAGGTGTATCGCTAAAGCGGGTTTTTTGCATATCGCCTCTTTGTGGATACATTTATTGTAGTTACATGATAGCTATACTAGGCGATTTTGAGGGGCAAGAAAATGACCGGATGGAAAAAACCGCTATCGCGTCGGTGCGGGCTGCGGGGAGAGGCCTCGCTCAACTGGCCTGCGTTCGGGTAGGAATAGGGTGGAGACAGGGGGAAAAACGTTTCGGCAGCGGGCAATTAAAGGAGGTGAGTAGTCTTTAAACGAGAAGTGAAAGAAATGCCATCACGCTGGGCGTGATGGCATGCGAAGAGGAAGACGATGGCCGCCTTCTCCTCAGCGTGATCAGAACGCTGTGGTGTCCTTGAACAGGCCCACTTTCAGATCGGTGGCGGTATAGATCACTTCGCCGTCAACCAGCACTTCGCCATCGGCGACGCCCATGATCAGCTTGCGGGTGATGACGCGTTTGAAGTTAATGCGGTAGGTCACTTTCTTCGCGGTTGGCAGCACCTGGCCGGTAAACTTGACTTCACCGACGCCCAGCGCGCGGCCTTTGCCTTCGCCACCCAGCCAACCGAGGTAGAAACCGACCAGCTGCCACATCGCATCCAGGCCCAGGCAGCCTGGCATGACCGGATCGCCGATAAAGTGGCAACCGAAGAACCATAGGTCCGGATTAATATCCAGCTCCGCTTCCACATAACCTTTGTTGTGAGTTCCGCCGTCTTCGGTCATCTTGACCACGCGGTCCATCATCAACATGTTACCTGCCGGCAACGGTGGGCCACCGGCGCCGAACAGCTCGCCACGGCCGGATGCTTCGAGGTCTTCTTTCGTATAGGAATCGCGTTTATCTACCATGTTCTCAGTAAGCCTTATTTTAATGAAGGACGCAGGTTAGCTAACACGTGTACGCTGAACAAGTCCGATCAGCCGTGGTTGAACCAGTTGAGCCAGCGCAGCGGCCACGGACGACGGCGTTCCTGCAGGCTCACCTGCGCAATCCGTTCCTGAATGGCCGCCAACAAGTTCGGCTGTTGTTCGTCAGAGTAGAGGCAACCTGTGAGCAAAGGCAAGGCTTCCGCCGCGCTCTCTACCGCCCACAGATGGAATTGCCCTTCGCGTACCGCGTCGACGACATCCTGGCGCAGGCACAGGTGGCGCACGTTGGTCGCGGGCAATACGACGCCCTGTTTGCCCGTCAGGCCGCGGCGCAAACAAACCTCGAAGAAACCTTCGATCTTTTCGTTAACGCCACCTATCGGCTGTACGTTGCCGAATTGGTCGACGGAGCCGGTGACGGCGATCTGCTGGGTGATCGGTTGCTGTGACAGGGCGCTGATCAACGCGCACAGTTCAGCCAGCGAGGCGCTGTCGCCGTCTACTTCACCGTAAGATTGCTCAAAGACGATGGAAGCGGAGAAGGGTAACTGCTGATCCAGATCCAGCTCGGCGATCAAAAACGCCTGCATGATCATCATGCCTTTAGCGTGCAGGTTGCCACCCAGTTCGGCTTTGCGCTCGACGTCGGTGAACTCGCCGTCGCCGAGGTGCACAACGCAACTGATGCGCGACGGTTCGCCAAAACTGCGTGGATGGCCGGGATAATCCAGGACTGACAGGCCGTTGATTTGCCCGATCACTTCACCCTCGGTCTCAATCAGAATCTGGCCCAGCTCGATTTCATCCTGCATACGTTCGGCCAGATAGCTTTCACGCCATTCGCGGGCATTTAACGCCGCTTCGAACGCTTTGGCCGTAATGCGATCTTCTTCGGCATACAGTGCGGCTTCGGACAGCTGCTGGCCAAGCCAAACCGGCGAGAGTGGCAGGATGCCTTGGTCGCCACTGTAACGCACGGCCTGAACGATCAGCGGCGCCCAGGCGTCGCTCGCCAGCATCGGCAACTGCTGGTCGGCAATCACGCCATTGACGTAGCCGCACCACTGCGCCATATCATCAACTTCAGTCAGCTGCAGATCGTCTTCGAATTCACCGTAGACCGTTTGTTCACTCAGTTCCGGCTCTATATCGTGAAAATCGGCCAGGCCGTGGCGATCGCCGACCACAATCAGCCGCAGCTCCAGCGGCATTGGCGGAATGGCTACCGGCAGCGGGCGGGTTTCGTCTGGCGAAACCCAATGGAACTGACGTTGGCCGATCATTTGCTTCAGCCGCAGCCATAGCAACGGCTGAGCCAACAGGGCGCGGGCCGACAAAATCAGAATGCCGCCGTTGGCCTGGTGCACCAGACCCGGCTGCAGGGTGATGTCGCCATTGTGGATCCGTACGCAGCCAAACAGTTGCTCCGGCTCAACCCACTCCTGGAACAGGCAAGCGCCGCCGGCGGCAAAAGGTTCATCGCCACGGCTGGCCGGCTCTACGCTGACTTTGCCATCCTGAATGACATAGTGGCTGCCGCGGCATGCCGTGTTTTTCGGCAGCAGTGGCGTGACGGCGTGAGCGATCAGTTCCAGATACTCTCGTGTTTCTTGCGCCTTCAACAGCATGAAACGCGGTGGCGATTGGGGGTGGCAAAATAGCGTCAGGGCATTTTCCAGCCGAGGCTGAATGGCGGAAAAGGGCACGGGTGCCAACTGAGCGGCGGTATCAAATATCGCCTGATAAGGCGTTACGTCCGGCAATAAAGATTGCCATTCAAGTCGGTTATTGGTCAAAGTGTTAGATGCAATCGTTAAAAAGGGAAAGGGCGATTATACAAGAATAACGGCGGCTTGATACATGCGGAGTGCCAGTTGGCATCAGGGAGTTTGACATCGCGCGGTGACTGTGCAAAAAACAGTCTAAAAGACGGCTTAATTGCCGGGGAAATTTGGCGCAAAGCTGTTATGCTTATTTGAAGTTACGCGGTCACTGAAGAGCTCAAGATGAAATATCAGCAACTGGAAAATCTGGAGAGCGGTTGGAAATGGAAGTACCTGGTGAAGAAACATCGGGAAGGGGAACTCATTACCCGCTACATTGAAAACAGCGCTGCTCAGGAGGCGGTTAACGAGCTGCTGAAGCTGGAAAATGAGCCGGTAAAGGTACTTGCATGGATTGCCGCTCACATGAATCCGGAACTGGATAACCGGATGAAACAAACGATCCGCGCCCGCCGTAAACGTCATTTTAACGCAGAACATCAGCATACGCGTAAAAAATCTATCGATCTGGAGTTTTTGGTTTGGCAACGATTGGCTGCCCTAGCGCGCCGACGTGGCGTTACGCTGTCGGAAACCGTCGTGCAGCTTATCGAAGACGCTGAACGCAAAGAAAAGTATGCGAACCAGATGTCGTCGTTGAAAGAAGACTTGAAGGCGATTCTTGGCAAAGATCCCAAGTAAGTGCGTGAGCGCGCCTTTGTTGCGCTTGGTTTCAACAATAGGACGAAAAAAAACCCCGCTATGCGGGGTTTTTATTAGGCGAGTAAACTTAGCCCTGAGGCTGAGTTACAACGTCTTTGATACCTTTAACTTCGATCTCTACGCGACGATCTGGTGCCAGGCAAGCGATCTGAGCTTTGGTAGCGCGGCCAGATTTGTAGCCACAGGTGTTGCCAGTAACTGCATCTGCTTCACCCATACCACGTGCAGAGATTTTGTCTGACGGGATGCCTTTGGAGACCAGGTAGTCAACAACGCTCTGTGCACGTTGTTCGGACAGTTTCTGGTTGTACTGGTCAGAACCAACGGCGTCGGTGTAACCCAGAACAACTACGGAACCGTCTTTAGGATCCATGGAGCTCAGCTGGCTGTACAGCTGATCCAGAGCCTGTTGGCCTTCTGCTTTCAGAGTAGACTTGTTGAAGTTGAACAGCACGTCAGACTTCAGAGTGAAACGCTTGGTTTCAACAACTGGAGCTGGAGCCGGAGCTGGTGCTGGAGCAACTACGTCATCCTGACCGAAGCGGTAAGAAACGCCCAGGCTCAGCATGGTGTTGTCTGGACGTGCGCCAACGGTACCTGCGTCACCGATGTTGCTTACGAACTGGTAATCCAGGCGAGTAGCCCAGTTTTTGGTCAGTGCGTATTCAACACCAACAGCAGCCAGCGGAGAAACGCCGGTGTCGTGGTCGCTCAGACGCTGACCAGTACGGCCGTAGTTAGCTTTGGAATCTGCACGCCATACCATACCACCCAGACGAGTGTAGATGTCCAGATCGTCAGCAATTGGGTAGCTCAGTTTAGCGGCCAGTTGAACGCCCTGCGCTTTGAAAGCACCGTTGTTCACGCTGCCTTTGTAAGGCATGCGGCCGAGCCAGTCATAGCCCAGTTCGAAGCCCAGGTATTGGTTTGCCTGGTAGCCCAGGAACGCGCCGGCACCCAGCTGATCTTTGTGGGTAGGACCGTTGCCGATACCGTTCTGGTAACCGTTGCCGTAGAAGCCAACGTCATGGTACTGGGACCAGCCCAGTTTAGCACCGGTGTACCAAGTGTTATCTTTTGGAGCGGCTTGCGCTACGGTAGCGAAACCTGCCAGTGCCACTGCTAATGCGATAGCTGTCTTTTTCATTTTGCGCCTCGTTATCATCCAAATAGGCAATGAGCTTTAAAGCTGTTTTAAGCCCTTGGTTAAATTCCTTCGCCAAGGTTTAAGCCCTCGTTTGTTACTCGCCAGTTTTTCTGACGTTATAGAGCAACCTTGGCGATGTAAAGTCTACAACGTGGCGCGAAAGTTACAAGTGTGATGTGATAAGGCTCTAAAAAAAAACGCGGAATCGTACATATTTGCTAACATTCTCAGCCTAAAAAAACGGCGATTCCTTGGGCGTTTTTACTTGCCAAACCGCAGCCGGACTAGCTTTGTGCCTTCCACCGCAAAGGTTCCGCTTATGGGGTGCGAAAATGATGGGAAAAATCCTAAATTTACTTAATGATACAAAGAAGAGTGAATTTTTAGGGTGGAACAGTGTCCGTGAGTCGGGTTAATGTCACGTTGAGGGCGCATGATAAACCCATAGGCATTACCCAATTCTGCCGCACGTCTTAATTTTAGACGATCCTCCTCCGTTAGCTCGGGCAACCAGCCAAGAACCACGCTGTAATTTCCCGTTTGCAGCGCTTTTTCCATAGCCTCGACCGTATTCACCGGGCTGATTTGGCTCAATTGCACCATCTTATCTACAGGCAGGCCGGATTGCTGCAGCCATTGCTTGCTTAATTTTTGCTGCGGTGTCAGCCACAGAAGCCAGCGAGACTGCTTGCCCAGTTGCAGCAGCAGGGGCAACAGCAATTGAGCCACTGCGGGCTGGCGCTCGTTGTAAACAAGTTCACTGATCAAGCCATTCTCTTTGCCGACATCCGTGTTCTTCTCAGCATTGCGCGCTGTAAAAGAGCCTTGGCTGAAATGAGGTTGGTAGAGTGATTGAGTACGCATAAAGTTCCCGCCCGTCGTGTTACTGTATGTTTATACAGTATCCCTGATTTGGGATAAGATCAACCCAAATTTTCGTAGCGGCTCGCATAATTGCGATCATTTTTTGTACCGGTGTTTTTTGTGATTGGCATGCGGGTGGATAGTGCGTATTTTCCTAATTAGTTGTTCACGTTACTCTTTTCATTGATAAGAGAAATAATACGACCGGAACCTAAAAAGGAGAAACGCTATGAAAAGGATGTCGATACGAAGGATCGCACAGGCTAAAAATTGCTTCGCGGCGCTGGGCGCCATCACCACGCGGTCACAGTTTGGCGGCTACGGCCTGCTGGCCGAGGGGGTAATGTTTGCAGTGATAGCGGAAGGAGAGTTGTACCTGCGGGCTACGGCGAGCATGGAACCGGCTTTTCGCGCCAGAGGGATGGTCAATATGGTCTATTCCAAGCGTGGAGTGCCCATCACTTTGCGTTATTACTGGGTTGACGAGTCGCTGTGGCGGGAACGCAACGAGCTGGTGGGGCTGGCCTGGCAGGCCGTCAGGGAAGCGCGTCGAGAGCAGCGGCTTAAGGCCGGCGATCACGGTCGATTGAAGGCGTTGCCGAATATCGATGTCAACATGGAGCGCTTGCTATGGCGAGCGGGTATCCGCAACGCCTATGACCTGCGGCTGCAAGGCGCTAAACGCAGCTATCTCCGCCTGCTGCAACAGCAGACCAATCTGGGGCTGCGTGTGCTGCTGTCGCTGGGCGGCGCGATAGCCGGTTATCATCAGGCGGCGTTGCCGGCCGAATTGCGCAACGAACTGGTGCGCTGGTTCGATCATACGATGGCGATGCGCCGCCATGGGCATGAGCCAGTGGTTCAGGGCCCATCGAGCGAGCCCTGAATAATTAGATTGCCTTATTGATTTGGGCGTGGAGTGCGGTGAGCTCCGGCAGCAGTTCGAGCATCAACCCCACCTGTTGCAACACCAACTGCTCTTTGCTTTCAGGTTCCGGAACGGCTCTGCGAATGCGCTCCGCCAGCTGTTCCAGCGCTTGCACAATGCGCTGGCTGTTCCGTTCTTCCTGATGCAAGGCGCCGTCCACGTAACACACGGCATCATTGAGCAGATCGAGGGTGACAGGGGTATTCAGCCGCTCGCGGTGTGCCCCCAACGCCGAGATATAACTCAGGAGAGTGTGGTTGAGGCAAAGCAGGCGGAAGGCGGCTTCCTGCAATTCCTTGTCGGCCTTGGGATCGGCGGACATGTTGGAGATGACCGAAGCCAGTTCGGCATCGCTGTTGTGGGCATCTCGCCGCGCAATGCGGTAGGCGAGGCCGTTATCCTTACCCTGGTGGTATTGCACCAGAATGGCGTCCAGATAACGGCAGTTGGCATTCAGGGTTTTATCCACCACCGCCGGCAGTTGGCGGAATTTCCAGTCCGGCCAGATAAAGCTGACCGCCGCCCAGGCGATGGCGCAGCCCAACAAGGTGTCGTAAACGCGCGGGGCGGCTACTTCGAATCCTTCACCCAACAGGTTAAAGCATAACAAGACCAGTAGCGTGATGAACATGGTGGCGTGGGCATACTGGACGGTGCGGAAAGCGAAAAATAGAACGCCGGTGATGACGATCAACACCAGCTGTCCTTCCAGTGAAGGCACGAAATAGAGGATCGGCAGGCCGATCAGGATACCGGCCAGGGTGCCGATGATGCGCAGCGCCAGGCGTCGGCGGGTAGCGTTGTAGTTCGGTTGACAGACGAACAGGCTGGTCAACAGGATCCAGTAACCGTGCTGCATGCCGGTGAACTGGATGAAAGCGTAACCCACGCACAGCACCACCGACATGCGGATCGCGTGGCGGAACAGGGCCGATTGCGGCGTCAAATGGCGGCTGATGCGCAGGCGGATGTCGCTCCAGCCGGTTAAGCGATCGTCGGCCAGGCTGTTCTCTTCCGCTTGCCCGCTTGCCAGCGTCTGCTCTGACTCAATATTGGCCAGCTGCGCATCGATCGCATGCAGGTTTTTCAGCAGGTGCGCCAGCGCCTTGGTTTGTTCTGAATTGCCCTGGGTTTCGGCGATGCGCGCCAAGGCCTCCTGAATGCGGCTGAAGGCCGGCTCAAAACGCGGGTTGTGCTGGTATTTTTGCCGCAGCAGGATCGATTGTGCCAGTTGGCGGCAGGCGCGCGCCTGCATGCTCAGCAAACGCTGGAAGCGGAATAAAATATCGCTGTGGCGGAATTGCCGGCTGAGCGCGTGATACTGAACGTGGGAAGAGCTGGCGCGTTCGTGGATATCCTGCGCGACAAAATAGTAGTGCAAGGTACGGCGGGTGCCGCGCTGGCCGCGATCGCCTTTCAGGCGCGTCAGCAGCGAGGCTTTGGTCTGGTTAAGCAACGCGACCAACGCGCTGTTGGCCATCGCAACATCCATCCATGGCAGGTCGGCGTCGCGTTCGGCGTCGGGATCGAACAGGTTGGCTTTGGCATCCAGATAGTTGGCCAGTTGATCGTAGCAGCGCGCCAGGTTCTCTTGCAGTGGCCGGATAGGGAACAGCAGGTGGCCCGCCAGCGTCAGCAGGTTGTACCACAGCGCACCGATCACCAGCAGCAGCGGTTGCTGATACCAGGCATCGTACATGGCGGTGCCGAGCATGGTGTAAACCGCGATCAGCAGTGCGCCGAAGGCGATGGTGGCGTAACGTTGCCCCAAGGCGCCCAGAAGGATAAAACCGCAGGTCGACGTGGTTAAGCCAAGGGCGAACAACCAGGGATAGGGGAACAGCAGCTCGATTGAAGCTGAGGCGACAAAGAAGCACACCAGCGTGATCAGCAGGTTGCGTAACCTGCCGGCCAGGCGGTCATCCAAGTCGGTCAGGGCCGCTGCCACCACGCCCAGCGTCAGCGGGATGGTCAGCTTGGGAATGCCCAGCCACCAGGGAACGGCGGTGGTGCCGATCAGCGCAATAAGGATGCGCAGGTGATACAGCAGATTGCTGTTATAGGTGTAACGACGTACTGCGGGTGCAAAAGAGCGCACGAAAAACTCCTCAAACGGAGAAAAAATTAACGCTGATGATAGTGGCGGCGAGCATTCTCAATACGCGCTTGCTGAGCCATTTCTACCGAGACGACGCGGCGCCCCACCGGCCACAGCGCGATGGCGGCAATTTTGAAATTGGCGATGCCGACCGGAATGCCGATGATCGAAACGCACTGCACGATACCGGCGGCGATGTGTGACAGGCACAGCCACCAGCCGAACAGCACCAGCCAGATAACGTTGAGCAGTGAGCCGCCGGCGGAGAGCAGCGCATTGCTTTTTTCCGGGTAGAGCTCATCGACGTGGATTGCCTCATTGCCGAACGGCACCAGCGACAGCTTGGTGATTTCCCAGCAGGAGCGGGTGAGCGGCAGCGTGATGACCAGCAGCACGCTGAACACCGTGGCGATGAGCCAACCCAGCGTGGTGAAGAAACCGCCCAACACAAAATTAAGAATATTCAGTACAGTACGCATAGACGTCATTCTGCTCTAATGTTGGCCAAACCGCGATGCGGGCGTATTCACGATAAAAACGCAAAATCTATTCTACCCTTTTTTTAGCGCTAGAGTGCCACTGCTTATCGCAGGTAAACTGGCAGATATCCGTTATTTAATCTCAACATAGTCATGGCGCGACGATATGGAACTTAAAGCGACATCGCTGGGGAAACACCTGGCTCAGCACCCTTATAACCGCGTGCGGTTGCTGCACGCCGGCGTTGAGGTGAGCGGGGAAAAACATGAATACCTGATCCCCTTCAATCAACTGATTCAGGTCAGGTGCAAGCGCGGCATCGTCTGGGGCGAGCTGGAATTTGAATTGCCGGACGAAAAAGTGGTGCGACTGCACGGCACCGAGTGGCAGGAAACGCAGCGTTTTTATCACTATCTGCAGCAGGCGTGGCAGCAGTGGAGCGCCGAAATGAGTGAGGTCAGTGCCGGCGTGTTGCAACAGCAGGTGGCACAGATTCAGCGCATTGAGCAGCAAGATAAATGGTTCAAAAAGTCTGAGCTGGGCAAGCTGCAGCAGCAAATCCGTGAAGCCTTCTCCGCGCTGCCAATGCCGGTGGCGCGCCTGGAGGAATTCGATAACTGCCGGGCCGATTACCATCTGTGTCTGCAATGGCTGCAGCAGGGGCAACGCAGTGTCGACCAACGCAACCGGCAGTGGACCGATCGCATGCTGGAGCAACATCACGACTTCTTCCAGACCGTCGAGAGCTCACCGCTCAATGACTCTCAGAGCCGTGCGGTGGTTAACGGCGAGGATTCCGTCCTGGTATTGGCGGGGGCCGGCAGCGGCAAGACGTCGGTGCTGGTGGCGCGCGCCGGCTGGCTGCTGCGCCGTCAGGAGGCGGAGCCGGGCCAAATCTTGCTGTTGGCGTTCGGCCGTCAGGCTGCGAGTGAGATGAATGATCGCATCAAAGAACGTTTGGGCGATGTCGGTATTCAGGCCAAAACATTCCATGCATTGGCGCTGCAGATCATTCAACAAGGCAGCCGCAAAGCCCCGGCCATCAGCCGGTTGGAAACCGATGCCAGCGCGCGCAAAGCGTTGCTGATTGCCCATTGGCGCGAGCAATGTGCAGAGAAAAAAGCCCAGGCGAAGGGGTGGCGTCAATGGTTGACCGAGGAGCTGGAATGGGACGTGCCGGAAGGCGACTTCTGGCAGGATAAACGGCTGGCGGACCGGCTGGCGGGCCGGTTGGAACGCTGGCTGGGACTGATGCGCATGCACGGCGGCAGCCAGGCGGAAATGATTGAGCAGGCGGATGAAGAAATCCGCGATCTGTTTTCGAAACGCATTCGGCTGATGGCGCCACTATTGAAAGCCTGGAAAAGCGCCTTAAAAGAGGAAGGAGCGGTGGACTTCTCCGGCCTTATTCATCAGGCGGTCAACATTCTCGACAAGGGGCGCTTCGTCAGCCCGTGGAAACATATTCTGGTCGATGAGTTTCAGGATATTTCGCCGCAGCGTGCGCTGTTGCTGGCGGCGCTGCGTCGGCAGAACAAGCAGACCTGCCTGTTTGCGGTGGGGGATGACTGGCAGGCGATTTATCGCTTCAGCGGCGCAGAGTTGACGTTAACCACGGCTTTTGCCACCCACTTCGGCGAAGGGGCGCAGTGCGCGCTGGACACCACTTATCGCTTCAACGAACGTATCGGCGAGGTGGCCAACCGGTTCGTGCAGCAGAACCCGCACCAGCTGAAAAAACCGCTCAACAGCCTGAGCAAGGGCAATAAAAAATCGGTGGCGATCCTGCCGCACGAGCAGCTGGAGCCCTTGCTGGATAAATTGAGCGGCTACGCCAAGCCGGATGAGCGCATCCTGGTGCTGGCGCGCTACCATCATCTGAAACCGGAAGCGCTGGCGAAGGCGGCCACCCGCTGGCCCAAGCTGGATCTGGAATTTATGACCATCCACGCCAGCAAGGGGCAGCAGGCGGAATACGTCATCATCGCCGGTTTGCATGATGGGCGTGACGGCTTCCCCGCCGTGGCGCGCGAGTCGGTGTTGGAAGAGGTGCTGCTGCCGCAGCCGGAGGATTTCCCGGATGCCGAAGAGCGCCGTCTGCTGTATGTCGCGTTGACGCGCGCTAAACATCAGGTATGGCTGTTGCAGGATCGTGAACGTCCTTCGGTGTTCGTTGAACACCTGCAAGATCTTGGCGTACCGGTGCAGAAAAAACCGTAAGCCTGGGCCTGGCGGCTGCCAGGCCGCGAGGACTATTTCAGGCGGTCTTGCAGGTAGCGCTGATAGTCGGGGATGGCGATCTCCACCTCGCTTTTGAACAGCGGAGAGTCGATCAGAAAGTCGGCGGTCGAGCGGTTGGTGGCCACCGGAATATTCCATACGGTCGCCAGCCGCAGCAGCGCCTTCACGTCCGGATCGTGCGGCACCGCGTTCAGCGGATCCCAGAAGAAGATCAGCATGTCTATCTTGCCTTCCGCAATCAGTGCGCCAACCTGCTGATCGCCGCCCATCGGGCCACTCAGCATGCTGGTGACGGGAATGCCGCTGGCGCGCTGGATCAGATTACCGGTAGTGCCGGTGGCGTACAGCTGGTGCTGCGCCAGAATGGTCTTGTGGCTTTCTACCCACTCCAGCAGGGCCTGTTTGCGGTGATCGTGCGCCACCAGCGCAATGTGTTTGCGCGCGGCGATAGTGCGGGTGGTCAATTCCATCTCGGTGTCCTTCGCTAATCGGGGAATGTGCGACAGATTACTGAAACTGTTTTTCACTGCCTAGCGTTTGCGCTTGAAAATGCGAAGAAAAGACGCCTTTACGGGGAAAGGCGCCGGGAGGGATCAGCGAATCGGTTGTTTATTGGCCCAGCGCAGAAAACGCTTCTGTGTTTCCTTGTCGGCCTGTTGAAACCAGTATTGCAGCATTTGTTCCGACACGTTTTCACCTTTCAACGTCACCGTCGGGGCGTTTATCGGCGCGCCGGCCAACGCGAGGGTTGAGGCATTGCCCGCGTTCGCCTGAACAAAGCTCGGAACGGAGGCCGGGCGGTTCTGGCGGTTGTAATCGGTCATCACCTTTTCCAAATCGGTATTGAAGGTGACGCTGTCGGGATGCAGCACATCATGCCGGAACGGCAGGGTGTTGCCGTCCTTATCGACCACCAGATAATTCAACGTTCTGTCAAAGCGTTGCGCATCACGATCGTTCTCGATGCGTGGCAGTTCGATCGCCACCTGGCTGATCTTTTGCGTATTGAAGGTGGCAACCAGCGGCAAGGAAGCATAGGCCTGCGTATGCTGGCCGGAACGTACGGTTTTGGTCACTTTAAACAGCAACTGGTGCTGCCCGCCATCCAGTTCAAGGCTGTCGGCGCCTTTTAACAACGAACCTGTCATTTTCTTGCCGTCGACCACCAGCAGGTCGATGTCCGGGGAGAGTTTCAGGGTCGTAGCCGCGGCAGGCATGCTGATGCTGAGCAACGCCGCAACCACCAGACCAAATTTCATCATTATCTCCTTATAAAGTGGCGTAACGCTAAGTGTTGAACACGGCATAGGTTGTGTCAAAATTTTTCAATCGGGTATTTTGTTTACATTTTCACATATTTTATCGCGATTAGACATGACCATGCGCAGCTGAACCGCGACAGCCTCTGACCATAAGATTGCGGTGAAGTTTCCCTTGCGTTGCGTTTAACCGAACGAATGCCGATCGGTTACACTCGAAATGGAAAGTGACGCAGTGATAAACGGGAGTTGAAGATGCAAGATCAAGAGATTGTTGAGCTGTTGCAACAGGTGAAAACTATCGCGCTGGTCGGTGCCAGCGATAACCCATCACGGCCCAGCTATGGGGTGATGGCGTATCTGTTGGCGCAAGGGTATCAGGTGATCCCGGTCAGCCCAAAACTGGCGGGGCAGACGCTGCTGGGGCAGCAGGTTTACCCTACGCTGGCCGCTATCCCGCAGCCGGTGGATATGGTTGACGTGTTTCGCAATTCAGAAGCGGCTTACGGCGTGGCGCAAGAGGCGATAGCGATCGGCGCCAGGGCGCTCTGGCTGCAGATAGGGGTGATTAACGAGCAGGCGGCAGCGCTGGCGCAACAGGCTGGGTTGCGTGTGGTGATGGATCGCTGTCCGAAAATCGAAATCCCGCGCTTAGGGTTGGAGCGCTAAATAAAAAGGGCCAGGCGCGATGCCGGGCCCTCTCGGGTTTCTCAGGTCTTGGCGCGGTCAATTGCGCAAGCGTGGCGCCTGTAGCTGGTGACGGATGGATTCCGCCAGTTCATCCAGCGATGGTTGCTCGGGGTGTGCCTCCTGGGCTTCGCTATCCAGCTGCGCTTCCGCCAGATAGGTGTGTACCGGTTGGCCTTCCTCGTCTTCCATCACCACGTGGTACCAAGGGGCTGAACGCAGTTCATCGTTCGCCGCTATTTCGTCAGCTTTGGGTTGTTCCAAAGAGTATTCCGGGTCGATATCGATCACGACACCTAAATACCCCAGCAGTTTATGCCTAACCTGTTGTCCGATACCGAATTTGCTGGCAATCATGATGACCTCCTGAGAAACAATGCCTTGCTCATATATGGGGGCAGGGCAGCGCATTTCAAGTTACATCACCCGACAAGCGAATCCTTTCAGATACAGCCCCTCAGGGTATGTGGCGATCACCGGGTGATCGGCAGCCTGTCGGAACTGCTCTATAAATTGTACATCACGTCCGGCATCTACAGCGGCGTCGGCCAAAATTTTCTGGAACAGGTCGGTCGGCATCAGGCCGGAGCAGGAGAAGCTGAGCAGAATGCCGCCCGGATTCAGCAGCTGCAGCGCCAGCATGTTGATGTCTTTGTAGCCGCGGCAGGCGCTGGCCAACTGATTCTTGTTCTCGACGAATTTCGGCGGATCCATGATGATCAGATCGAATTTTTCGCCTTGAGTGCGGTAGTTGCGCAGCAGCTGGAACACGTCATCGCGAACGAACTCCGCTTTGTTCAGATCCAGCTTATTGAGCTCGACGTTCTGTTTGGCGATATCCAGCGCCGCCTGCGAGGTATCCACGCTGATCACCTGCGCGCAACCGCCCATCAAAGCGGAAACGGCGAAGGCGCCGGTGTAGGAGAAGCAGTTCAGCACCCGACGGCCGGCGGAGTAATTGCGCGCCGCCAGGCGGCTGTCGCGCTGGTCGAGGTAGAAACCAGTTTTGTGCCCCTGCTGAATGTCCACCAGCAGCTTCATGCCGTGTTCGGTGATCGGCAGCAGTTCCGGCGGCAGATCGCCAAATACCGAGCCCTGCGCCAGCGGCAGGCCTTCTTTTTTACGTACCGCAACGTCGGAGCGATCGTAGATCGAACATTCCGGGTAGCAATGCTGCAGGGCGGAAAGCAGGGCCGGGCGCTGGTATTCGGCACCGGCGGACAGCAGCTGCAGCACCAGGAAATTCTGGAAGCGATCGATAGTGATGCCCGGCAGGCCGTCGGACTCGCCGGCGATCAGGCGGTATCCGTCCAGACCGTCGCGCTGTGCGACCCAATCGCGCCAGCTTTGCGCTTGCTGCAGGCGGCGAATGAAGAAATCGGTGTTAATCTCTTCATCTTGCTGGAAGGTCCAGACGCGTGCGCGGATCTGCGACTCGGGCGAATAGGCGCCGCGTGCCAGCCACTTACCCTGGCTGTCGAGGATATCAATGGTTTCACCGGAGTGGGCTTTGCCCTCAACGCGTTGAACGGCGCCGGAGAACACCCAAGGGTGGCGACGGAGTAAGGACTTTTCACGTCCTTTGGCGAGATGTAAGCGCATGGTTAAACTACTTTTTATTCAATGGGTTAATTGGCTGGATTAAGCGTTTGCCAAAATAAGTTCGTCATCATAGCTGAATCTGACAGCGTTCACTACCGCGTTGGCTCGGATTGTATCGCGTTATCTCTGCGGGCGTCGCACCGAAGAGAGAGAAAGTGCAGCCTTCAAACTGAAGAAATGGCAGCTTAAAAAGGTGTATTATAGCAAGCCAGAGATGAAAGCATGTTGATCAGTGCGTGAAGGCGCTTTGTTACCTGCAGGATTGGATGTTTGACAGGGGATTATGCTTTATAGGGCATAAGGCGACAGAGTTATGTATTTATTCTCGTTAAAAGTGTTTTTGGCTGTTTTGTAATATAAAGTGAAGGGAGTGCACCAGTGAGATTTTTTTTGTTTTTCATTTTTTTTATGACGACTCACACAGTATTGGCTAACGAGTGGGTTTTTAGTGATGACGAAAACGCTATAAGTGATGGGGTATTAAAGATTTCGGTTCAGGCTGGGCATTATAAAATTTCATTTCCACCTACTGCGAACCCAAACTCAGGTGCTGTGTCGATTAACGGCGAGCGGTTTTACGGTAACCGTTCTTTTGGATTCGACGGCGAGCAAGCGGACATAATGATTGATAGGTTATTAAAGGTAAAGAGTGCTCAGGTTGAATATGATGCTCGTTTTAAAACGAAAGTCGTTCGCAAGTTGGTTGATTTTTCTGACATTACATCATCCCTCGATAGCTTGAAAAATAAAAGTCATTGACACCTCTCACATCATCGACGATAGAGCAGATGGCTTTACTCGAAATAGGAATAGCGCTGTCGCTTGGTTGCCCGGCGGTATGTTTAGCCACGACGGCTGGCCGACGGTACGCTTTCTTGTGAGCAAGCAGAGCCCATCATTCAAGAGTGTGGATTGAAGATTACCGTTTTGTTTTTAACTAATTGATTATTATTATCTTTTGTGAAATTTCATAGTGATTAACTTCAGGCTGAGGTTCGCCTCACGGAAGAAAGCCTATCTCCGGGCAGATGGGGATGTAAGCTTTTTGTAAGTTTTTTGTGAGTTTTAGGTTTTTTCGCATTGACAAAAATCTTAACTTAATCTGTTATTGAGCACCTGATGTTTATTATGCAGATATTAGGATTTTTCTTAAATGTCTAAAGAAAGAAGCTTGTCGTTTGATTTTTTGAAAGGGTTGCTTATCTTGCTCGTCATCGTGGGACATTTATTGCCAGGCAGCGCTGATGTCGGTTTGCGTGGGGCAATATATTATTTCCATATGCCGCTTTTTCTAGGGGTGACGGGCTACTTTGTTCGGCGTTATTTTCTTGATGGCGGCGTGATTAGCGTGCTGAAAAAGTATCAGTGGCGCATGATAATTCCTTATATGTTGGCGTTCGTTGTTTACAGCGTTTATTCTCTTTACTCCTCAGAAGAAGTCGGTTTAAAGCAGTTCATCGGTCTATTTCTTTACCCCTACTATCATCTTTGGTATATCCCAGCAGTGATCATATTCGTGCTATATACTATGGTCATTTACAAGAGTAATTTCTTAATTGGTTTCTTTCTGTTCACTTCCGCGGTGTTATCTATTGTCTGGTACTGTTACGCCGACACGCTGGAAAACCAATATGCCTGGCTGAAATTCATTGGTGATAAGCGTTTCTATTATTACTACTCCTTCTTTTTATTAGGTTTCCTGGTCGGGGATAAGAATTTTTACGGTAACCCGCTGGCGTTGTTCGCTATCGCGTTGGTCGTAGGCATATTAGGGTACTATGAACCGAACGGGGCACTGCTGGATGCCGCCTCATGGTTTGCCTTTAATGCTGCGTTGTTGCTGTTGATGGTGAGTTTGTGTAAACGCCTGAAGCTGAGAATTGAGGGCTTTGTGGTCAAAATGGGGCAGGTATCTCTACCTATTTATCTTTGGCATGTGTTACCCATTTTGCTTGTCGGAGCAATGGTCGATAAGGATACGCTAGGTTTTTATCTCAGCGTAACGGCCATTATTTTCGCTCTGGTCATCATATTTATCCGCTTGCGTGGCAAAAGCAGATTTATCGACTCTTTCTTTTACGGGGAAAGGGCCAACTGGCTACCTGCCGAAAAATAGCAAGTCTGTCCCGGCCGAGGGAGCTCGGCCGTCTACTTTTTACGTAAGCCTCTATTATACAAATTGTTGTCCTCTGGCTCCTTGCCTCTTTATCTTTTGATTGAGTTTCTATACTCAATACATACTTATTCTTTAGACAAGATAACAGGGGGCGATTATGACACAAGTTTGCATTGCTGCGTATGTATATGGCGTGGTGCAGGGGGTTGGGTTTCGCTATTCCACCCAGCGGCAGGCCGAGGCGTTGGGGGTGACAGGCTATGCGCGCAATCTCGATGACGGCAGTGTTCAGGTGGTGGCCTGCGGCACACAGGCGCAGGTGGACAAGCTGCTGGAGTGGTTGAAACAGGGCGGCCCGCGCAGCGCGCGCGTCGAACGTGTGCTGGTGGAGCCGCAGGGCCTGGCTGATTACAGCGGGTTTGGCATTCGTTATTAAACGCTCGCCTGCAGCGGCGCTGCGGGCAGAGCGGTCAAATGCATTTTACCGGTTTCGGCAATCCGGCGATTTTGGTGGCTTGTTTGGCCGGCCCTTTCGGGAACAGGCGATACAGATAGCGGCTGTTGCCTTTTTCTTCGCCGTATTTCTGCGCCATCGCTTTGACCAGCATGCGGATAGCCGGTGAGGTATTAAATTCCTGATAGAAGTCGCGCACGAAGCGCACCACTTCCCAGTGTGCTTCGGTGAGCACGATCTCTTCCTGCGCGGCCAGCAGCGGCGCCAGCCCTTCATGCCAGTCGGCGCTGTTTTTCAGATACCCCTGCGCGTCAGTGTCGATAACCTGACCTTCAAACTGCAACATACTGCCTCGATAACGGATAATTCGGAACGGCCGCCAGTTTAGCAAATTTTTTCAGCCGCAAAAAACAAAGCCCCGCCGGAGCGGGGCCTGGAAAGCTGGTGTAACGTGCGATCAGTTGCTGCGGGCGAAGCCCAGAATGCTCAACAGGCTGATGAACATGTTGTAGAGCGACACGTACAGGCTAACGGTGGCGCGAATGTAGTTGGTCTCGCCGCCGTGAATGATGTTGCTGGTTTCCCAGAGGATCGCGCCGGCGGAGAACAGGATGAACAGCGCGCTGATGGCCAGGTGCAGGGCAGGGATCTGCAGGAACAGGTTGGCGATCACCGCCACCAGCAGTACCACAAAACCTGCCATCATCATGCCGGACAGGAATGACATGTCTTTACGGGTGGTCAGCACATACGCCGAGCAGCAGAAGAACACCGCTGCGGTGCCGCCCAGCGCCAGCATGATCAGATCGCCCGCGCCGGCGTTCAGGAACGAGCTGAGAATGGGGCCGAGGGCATACCCCATGAAACCGGTCAGCGCAAACGCCGCCAGAATGCCTGCCGGGCTGTTGGCCAGTTTATGGGTCAGGAACATCAGGCCGTAGAAACCAACCAGCATCAGCAGCAAGCCCGGCGCCGGCAGCCCCAGCATCGTGCTGGCGGTCGCGGTCAGCGCCGAGAAAGCCAGCGTCAGGGATAACAGGAAATAGGTGTTGCGCAGGACTTTATGCGTGCTGAGCAGCGAGTCGCGCGAAGAAGATGAGACGACAATGCGGTCCATAATGCTCTCTCTTATCAAGCCATCACAAAATAATCCCGATGATAGGCAGCGCAAGCGCTTGATTAAAGTTTGTTTACCAATCTTTACCCTTAGTTATCATTGTTGCAACAGCAGGGAGGAGCGGACGCGCGTTTGTTCGCCGTTTGCTGCGTCTTCGCCGATTTTTCGCGCGGTTGAACGCGCCCGGGCTTTACAAGCGAATGAGGTCTGTTTATAGTGCGCGTCGTTGCGGAGGGGTGGCCGAGTGGCTGAAGGCAACGGTCTTGAAAACCGTCGACGGGAAACCGTTCCAGAGTTCGAATCTCTGCTCCTCCGCCATACATTCTGACCCCGTGCTCTCTGAGCACGGGGTTTTTGTTTTTGCGTGCGCAGAAACCGAGGCGCTTTTGCAGGAAACGCGATCGGCTATTGATAAGGGCCACGCATCGGTGAGATTATGCGGTCATCAAGGTTGGCTGCTCGGATGCCTGCTGCTGTCAGGCACCGCCAGGGTGATAAACAACGCCGCCTTATCGATTTCGCTTAATGCTCTTATGGAGACAGAGATGAACTGGTATCAAGTCGCCCTATGGACCATGATCTTTCTGAAGTCCGGCGCTTTCCTGGTATTCGTGTGGTGGTGGATGTTCAAACGCGCAACCAAACCTTATGTGCGCCCGCAAGACGTCGTGGTGGACGATACGCCGTATGATGAGAACCTCACCATGGAAGAGGTGATGAAAAACCATGGCATCGTCCGTACGGATATGTCGGTAAAATAGCCCTTCCTCCCCAATCGGTATCTGGGGCGCGTTTGCCATAAGCGCGCCCCGTTGCGATCCTTCGCTGTCTCTCTATGGCATTCTGTTATCAGGTTAACGGCATAGCGTTACCGGGAAAAGCACGCCATGAACGATGTACGCATCCTGCCGAGCTTTACGCATCGAAAAAACGCCGTTCTTAATGCCGAGAGAGATCATGGGGATTTCCTGGGTCAGCTCATCCGGCGCGTTGTCGTCGGGCGTTTTGCTGATTTCTCGGTGGGTGGTCATGTAAAACCCGTCATCTAACCTCTTTATATCAAAGTTTATTTTCCTATCCAGGCTGTAGGTTTTGCCTCTCACGGTGATGTCCCCACGCTGCACGATCATGGCATGATGTTCGTCATAGATGAATAAACTGCCCGTCACTTTTAATTCCAGGTCATCGCCTGAAGCTAATCGTTTTTTAGTGATCGTATCGGCCTGGCAATTCATATGCACAGGCGCGGCGGGGGTTAAAACGCGAAACAGCACAATGAAGAGAATCACTGCCAAAAATCCGATAGTCAGCATTTTGGGGTTGAGCAATGCGGCCATTTATTTTCCGTTGAGAATTTTGTAGGTAACACACTGGGTATATCGATCTTGTGAGCCGAGATAACACACACCGAGGAAGGTGTTATAAGTCAACGTGTGTTTTACGGAGGAAAAATAGATGTCCGCTTTACTGGCTATACAATCCACACCGCTCTCTTCTAGCGCCTGGTTGACCATGCGCTTTTCCAGTTCGTCATCAATATGCTTGTCCGCATCCAGAGAATACAAGGTGCAGCGGTCTTTTTTCCCTAACGAGATTAAATTTTCTCTGGGTTGATCAGGTGGTTCAACAGGATAGAACGCCACGACGAACAACAGCGGAATAAATGCGCCGCAGATAGCGGCAATAGCGCGAATATTTACCTGTTTCTGCGGCGGCGTGTTATGTGATTCGGCAACCGACGGGAAAGACGAAAGCGGCACTGAGGCGGAAGAAGGGGGCGTTTCGTTAACGGTTGCCTGCGGTGATGGGTAAATATCAATCATGGCGGTAAAGCAAAAACCGACTTTCGCCAGGGTCTTTATCGGCGAGGTTTCTCTCCCCAGCAGTTTGAACGCTTTCCTTATTTCACTGACGGCTACATTGAGGCTGATCGATGAGCCTGAAAAACCATACTCTTCCCATACCTTTTTTATCAATACCTCACGTTTCAATGGGATATTCGGATGAGTCAGCATTTCAATTAACAGGCGCGAGGCCGGATTGGATATCCGTATCGATGACTCATCGTTATCAATGAGTTGGAGACGACACGCGTTTGCGTCATAGATCACGCAGAGGTCGATAATATATTTCATGTATTCAGGTTTTTATAATGGTATAGGCTTCCAGGTCGCGGCTAGTATTTAGTGAAACGTCGGTCAGGTCAAGGTTCTGGGTGGGAAACATAAATAATTCAGGGGGATTTTTATTTCTTCGACGAACAGAATGCATGGTGCATTGCTCGTTTTGTTGCGCTAAATGGTATTAAATTCTGAAAATATCTAATTTATTAGATTATAATAATTAAAATTTTCGTTAATAAAAATAATGTTCCTGTTGTTAATGATTTGATGCAGAATTATCTTAGTGTTTTACGGCGCCTGCTTATGTGCCGGGCGCTTATTGATGGCTCCCAAACGGCAATGCGATTTTTCCAAGAAAACGGCAGGTATTTAGTGCAAGGCATCGCCGTTGTCTTTAGCCATGGATGGAGGAAGTATGCTCAGTATCGGTATCGTATCTGAAAACATCTTTTTCAGAGAGGCGATAAAAAGGATATTGGCGCCAAGGGTTTTTCATAAGGATCACGTTATTGCTTACTACAACGATCTGCCTTTGGTCATGGGGCGAAATTGCCACGATATTCTGATCGTCGATGATGCGATCAAAAGCCTGTTGCGTTTCAGCATGGCGGCAGCGTTATTGTCTGCTATTCATGGCGTGAAAATTTTTTTGACGACAGAAGAGAAGCGTCGTCTGTTATTTCGTTCTGTCACGCGTGATGTGGTGGTGCTCGATAAAAGAGTGCGAGTTCCCGACATGAATAAGGAAATGTCTTTGCTGCTGGCTAATATTGCGCAGCATTCTGCATTAAATGGAAACGTTGAGGGTGGGGTGGCCCGCAATACGAAAATTTGCCTGACTGAAAGTGAAGTGGAAACGCTTCATTTGCTTTCTTTCGGCTATACGGTGACCCAGGTATCCCGAATGCTTGATAAAAGCGTAAAAACGGTCAGCACGCAGAAATGCAGTGCATTACGCAAAATGGGATTGAAGAATCGGGTGCACAATTTATTGGGAATTTCATCCGGTTTCTCAGCGGTTATCTAGGAGTTCGTTATTTTGTCACTTTAATTATCGGCTGATGAATAACGCTATGGCTTGATTTTATAAAAACAGGAATGTGTTCACCCTTTTGCCTCTGTATTACGGGGAGGGATTGTTTCATCCCGCCAGCAGCGGCTGCTTTTTATTTATTCTCTCAAACCAAACTGTTATGGAGTTTTATCTCATGATGAAGAAGATGCTTTCTGTTGCAATCATGGCGGCCGCGGTCGCTGCGCCGGTGGCTTTTGCTGAAGACAATTCCGCCGGTGGCGTGATTAACTTTACCGGCGCCATTACCGACACCACCTGTACGATTAACGGCGGCAAGAGCGCGGATTTCACCGTAGCACTGAGCCCGATCTCGGTGACCGACGCGGGTAACACCGTCGGGCCAATCACCAAGAACAAGAAGTCCTTCTCGTTGACCTTCTCCGGCTGTTCGCCGGCGGCCGGTACCGCAGGCACCCCGCTGAAAATCTACTTCTCCTCCGCGGATAACATCTCCACCGACGGCAAATATTTGCTGAACAACTCGGTCAACGAGAACGACGCTTCCGTCGCGAAGAACGTAGGCTTCTCTCTGGCGGAAACCGGTTCTTCCACCCCGATCCAGCTGAACGTGCCTTATGTCACCGACATCATGGGCGACAAAGAGGCGCCGGATTCAGAAACCCTGACGCTGGACGCGTACTACTACAAAACCAACGCCGAAGCGGCAAAAGTGGGCGCTCTGAGCTCCAACGTGACTTACACCATTTCTTACCTGTAATCGCGCTGACAGCCAGGCCCTTGATAGGGCCTGGCCACCGGGGGAACGATGAAAAAATACATGATGATAGCGGCGCTGTTGCTGGGTTCCGTTGGCGCGCAGGCCAATGTGGTGGTTAACGGCACGCGGGTGATCTACCCGGCAAACAACAAGGACGTGATTATCCAATTGCTGAATAACGGTACCGATCCCTCGCTGGTTCAGGCCTGGATCGACGACGGCGATATCAATTCCACCCCGGAAACCGCCAATGTGCCGTTTTTGCTGTCGCCGCCGGTGGTGAAAGTGAACGGCAACAGCGGGCAGCAGCTGCGTATTCAGAAAGTCGGCGCCGCGTTGGCGGCGGATCGTGAATCGGTGTTCTACCTCAACGTGCTGGATATCCCGCCGACGCAGGAAAACCTGCAGGGCACCAATACGCTGCAGCTGGCGATCAAGTCGCGCATCAAACTGTTCTACCGCCCGCAGGCGTTAACCCGCGGCGTGGAAAATGCGTTGGAAGAACTGACGCTGCAAGCCAATGGTAAAGGCTTCAACGTCATCAATAAAAGCCCGTATTTCATTACGGTAGCGAATATAGGCCAGGGTGCGGACAAGCATCTGCTGGTTGATTCGCTTATGGTCGCGCCGTTTTCCACCCAGTTTGCCGCCAGCAAACGAGCGGTCAGCAAAAACGCCCGTTATGACCTGATGTATATCGACGATCTGGGGGCTTACAAGTCTAAAGCCATCACCGCACACTAACCTGAAAGAACAACAATGAAGCTGAATAAAAAAGTCCTCTCGCTGCTGACCGCCTCTTCATTCTTGTTGCCGGATACGGCCTGGGCGGTGACGTTCGATACGTCGCTGTTGGCCGGCGAATCGCGCGATTCCGATCTCTCGCGTTTTTACCTCAATAATGACATGCCTGCCGGCCGGCAGGAGATTGATGTGTATGTCAACCATGACTGGAAAGGGCGCTATGCGCTGCTGTTTGGCACCCAACGCGACGATATTCAAATCGACTACAAGGATGCGCAGCGGCTGGGCATCGATCTGAGTCAGTTGCCGACGCCTCAGGCGCCCCAGACGACGCTGTCGATCGCCACGCTGGTGCAGGGCGGCCGGTTCGATATGGACGTCAGCGCGCTGAGCCTGCGGCTGACGGTGCCGCAGGCGCGGGTCAACCGATCGGAGGCGGGATACGTGGATCCGGCCTTCTGGAATCGCGGCATCTCCGCATTGACGCTGGCCTACAACGCGACGTACTACCACGCCGAGGCGCGCGGCGACGGCAATCGCAGCAACAACGACGATTTTTATACCGGGCTGGAATCCGGGATCAATCTGGCCGGTTGGCAATTTCGCGACAGCAGCAGCTTTCGCCACGGCAGCGGGCGGGGGAGCCACTGGCAGAACAACACGCGCTATCTGCAGCGCGGCTTCGCCGACATCAAATCCAACCTGACCGCCGGCGATTTTTATTCGCCGGGGGATCTGTTCGACTCGGTGCGCATCCGCGGGGTGGCGCTGGCGTCGGACATCAGCATGCGCCCCAACTCGCAGCAGGGCTTTTCACCGATCGTGCGGGGCGTGGCGCAAACCAACGCCCTGGTGAAAGTGGTGCAGAACGGCAACGTGATCTACCAGGAAAACGTGCCGCCGGGCGCCTTTACCCTCGACAGCATTCAGCCGACCGGCTCGGCGGGCGATCTGTGGGTAACGGTCAAAGAGGCGGATGGGCGTGAACAGTCGTTCAGCGTGCCGTTTTCCGCCGTACCCAACATGTTGAAACAGGGCGTCAGCCAATACAGCGTGCTGGCCGGCAAGGTGAACGAAAGCAATACCGATTACGATCCCGGCTTTGTGCAGGGCACCCTGCAGTACGGTTTCAACAACCTGGTAACCGGCTATGCCGGCAGCATTTTGAGCGACGACTATCAGGCCTGGCTGCTCGGCAGCGGCTGGAACCTGCCGATAGGGGCGGTGTCCATCGACCTGACGCATGCCGATACCCGTCTGAAAAACCGCCGTGAAAGCGGGCAGAGCTTCCGTATCGCCTACAGTAAATTTCTCGATGCCACCGCGACCAACTTCACGCTGGCGGCCTACCGTTACTCCACCCGCGGTTACTACAGCTTTACCGACGCCATTTACTCTAATGACGGTTACCGCCAGCTGGAACGGCAGTTTGACCGCTGGCGCGACGAGGAGGGTTTGTCCGAACTGGATATGAACACCTGGGATGCGCTGCGGTCCGCCCGGCCGAAAAATACCTTTACGCTTAACCTGAACCAGCGTCTTAACGAAGGGTGGGGCACGCTGTTCTTCTCCGGCTCCCAGCGCGATTACTGGACGGCCAACGCGAAAAGCCGCGAATACCAGTTGGGATACTCCAACAATCTGGGGCGCGTCAGCTACTCCGTTTCCGCCAGCCGGGTGCGCAACAGCCAGCGTGAGGAAGAGACGCGTTATTACCTGTCGTTCAGCCTGCCGCTGTCGGTGTTCGACAACAACGCCTACCTCAGCACCGGCCTGTCGGCGACGGACTCTCACTATCAGCAAAGCACGGTCAGCCTGAGCGGCAACGCGCTGGAGTCCAACCGTCTGAGCTACTCGCTGAACGGCAGCAATCGCAGCGGCGGCGACAACATGGCCGGCGTCAATGCGGCCTACCGTACCCGTGTCTCGACGCTTGGCGTCTCCTACAGCGAAGGCAACGATTATCGCCAGAGCGGCCTCAGCGCGCGCGGCAGCCTGGTGGCGATCCCCTGGCATGTGCTGGCGTCGAACGAAATCGGCAACACCATGACGGTGGTCGAGGCGCCGCAGGCCGAAGGGCTGATGGTCAACGGCGACGAAAGCATCGTGACCAACGCCCAGGGCCTGGCGCTGGTGCCCTATGCCACGCCATACCGGCAAAACTCGGTCACGCTGTCGGATACCGGCCACAGCAGCGGGGCGGAAATCAGCGGCAACGTCGCCAACCACGTGCCTTACTACGGCGCGGTCAGCTACCTGAAATTCGAAACCGATCAACGTCAGCCATTCCAGCTGCGGGCGCAGCGCGCCGATGGCGCACCGCTGCCGTTCGGCGCCGAAGTTCTGGATGAAAACGGCCGGTCGATAGGCTTTGTCGGCCAGGCCAGCGTGCTGTACCTGCGCGTCGAACAGCCGCCAACGGCGTTGACGGTGCAACTGCGCGACGGCCGTTGCCGCATCGCCAAACCGACTCTGGCGCTCGACGCGTCGCCCGGCGTTTGCCGCTAATACAGGATAACTGAACCTATGATCAGGCTGATTTTTTTGCTGCTGCTGTCCGGGTTGTTCAGCGGCTATAGTTATGCCACCTGTTTTGGCAAAGGGATCTCATTTGCACCGGCTTTGAATGTCGATCTCTCCGATAAGCTGAATGCCAACACCCCGGTGTGGGAGGAGCAATACAGCACCCAATATGTCGGCACTTTTGACTGCAGTTCTTCAAAGAGCAAATTTACCTATACGCTCAAGCTGTCGCCCGATAATAAGAATGCGGCTATTTTTGGTTTTAACAACGGCACGCAGTGGATACGCGCGCAAATCGTCAATAAGATTGGCGATCGTGAACTGTCAAAGCGCGGCGAACATTCCGCCGCCGAGTTAAATACGCCGATGACCGTGCGCTACTCATTAGAATCGAAGCCCAAAAATGGCCGTGTGGTGCCGGGGGATACGTTGATGCTGGATGACGCGCTGATGGTCTCGGACATTACCGGCATAAAGATATGGGAATTGCCGATTTGGCTGTTGCAGCAAGTCGGGAAAATACTCAGTTGGCTCCTGACCGGCAACTGGCCTTATGACGAACGCGATATGTACGGCCAGCCGATGAACATCAAATACGCGCCCAAAACCACCACCTGCCGTTTCGACAACGCCGGCCTGACGGTCAGATTGCCGAAAATGGGCGTGGCGCAGGTGCTGAATAACAACCAACCCGGCTACACGCCGTTCTCGCTGAACATCAGCTGCCAGAACATGCAGCAGGAAGGCATCGCCGATCGCGCCGTCGAGATGTTCTTGTCCAGCAACAACCTGCTGGCCTCCGACGCCAGCGTGCTGACCAATGCCAACGCGGGCGGCGCGCAAGGGGTGGGGCTGCGCCTGGTCAAACGCGATATGCCGAGCTCGCCGGTGGTACTGTCGCCCTCCAATGTCGATCGCGGCAGCGCCACCTCATTGTTTCACGTCGCCGCCGGCGGCAGCCTGAACAGTCACTTTATCATCGGCATGGGCGCTTATTATCACCCTTATCAGCGCGATGGCGTGACGCAGGGTGAAATCAACACCTCGGCCACGCTGAACATTATTTATCCCTGATGAATGGGCGGGTGCAAAAAAACCGGCAGCCGCCGCTGCCGGGGTTGGTTATTGATAAGTCATCGCGCTGGCGTGCAGCTTGTTATTGCCTACGATCGCGATGATTTTGTAGTAACGGGCGCCAGCCTTGGCGGTTTTGTCCGCCAACATCTTTTCCGCATCGCTCAGATTCGCGGCACCGCTAACGGTAATCACCTGGCGCGGCGTCAGGGCGTCCGCCTGTTGACTATTGATTTGCGTTGCCGCGACTGTTGCGCCTGAAAAGACAAAAGCCCCTAGCAGCATCGTTTTCAACATGACGTTCTTCATGATGTTCTCCCCAAGCGCAATACGCTTGTTCTTTGCTATGGTTGAATCTTTTTGTTTCGTTATGCTAAAGGATAAGCAGCGAGGTGCCGGCGCGGTAGTGCCTGAAAGCGTAATGCATCGTTTCCAAACTGGAAACGATAAGGAGGGGGCATGCAGGATTTGAACGATCTTCAACTGTTTGCTTTGGTGGTGCGACATGGTGGTTTCGCCGCAGCCGAGCGGGCGAGCGGCGAAGCCAAATCAAAACTCAGCAAACGGGTGGCTCGTCTGGAGGCGAGTTACGGTGCGCGGTTAATCGAACGTTCGACGCGCAGTTTCCGCGTCACGGATATTGGCCGCGATGTGTATCGTCAGTGTGAGGCGATTATCGAGCGGTTGGAGGCGACCGATGCCATTGTCGCCCGTGCGCGCGACGAAGTGAGCGGCTGCCTGCGCATCAGTTCGCCGCCCGGTTTGATGCAGTATTATAATTCCCATCTGCTGTTGGGGTTTATGGCGCGTTACCCGGACGTGCGCGTACAACTGTTGATCCATGAGCGCCATGTGGATCTGATCAACGAAAAGATCGACGTGGCGTTTCGCATTACGAGTCATTTCGACCAGGATCAATCATTGATTAAACGCGATCTTGGCGTACGGCAACGCATTTTGGTCGCCGGCGCGCAGCTGGTGGAGAAAGCCGGCGGCTTGCCGCAGTCGTTCGAACAGCTGGCCAGCTTGCCGACGTTGTCGATGGGGGAGTGGCTGGATCGCGATCGATGGGAATTCGAGGATAATGCAGGCAATCAACGTACTTTCGTACACGTCCCCCGGCTGTGTTGCGGGGATTACAGCACGTTGCATAGTGCGGCGATTGCCGGGATGGGCGTCGCGTTTTTGCCGATCCATTTGTGTGCCAACGAATTGCGAACGGGTCAACTGCTGCGTCTGCTGCCGCAGTGGCGTGCGCCGAGCAGCATTGTTCATCTGGTGTTCACCAGCGGCAAAGGCCTGTTGCCGCCGGTGCGGGCGTTTATCGATCACAGCGTCGCGGTATTCGCCGAAGCCAATCGCCGCCTCTCGATGATGCCGGTTGCCTAGCCGCCTGTCACTGCCCATCCGGGTGTTCGAAAATATGCGCGCCGGCCCCTTGCCGGCCCAATATATCGTTCGGGTTGCGCAGCGGGCAGTCGGCGAGCGACAGGCAGCCGCAGCCGATGCAGCTATCGAGATGGTCGCGCAGCACCGTCAGCCGTTGAATACGCTCATCCAGCGTTTTGCGCCAGGCGGAGGACAGCACTCCCCATTGTTCTGAGGTCAGCTTGCTGCCGATGGGGAAACGGCTCAGCGCGGCGCGGATCTCTTCCAGCGGAATGCCCGCGCGCTGTGCGATCTTGATCACCGCGATATAGCGCAATACCACCGACGGATAACGCCGCTGATTGCCGGCGTTGCGCGTCGCCTGAATCAGCCCTTTACTCTCGTAGAAGTGCAGCGCGGATATCGCCACGCCGCTGCGTTTCGCCACTTCCCCGACGGTCAATAGCCGATTGGCGTCAATCGGTTCATTTCTTGCCATTTTATTTTCCTCAACTTGACCTCAAGTTAACCTGAGGTTTTATAGTTCAGCCTGCCGGGCTTGGCAACCGGCATCTCTCGAGACCTGCCCCCGTCTTATTGGGGAGAAGGATGGCTTTGGCTGTAAAATCAGGAAGAAACCGTTATGCAACGCTTTATCAACACCGCTCTGGACAGTTATTGGCTTTGGCTGCTCGCACGTCTGTGCTTGATGGTGATTTTTATCTCGTCGGGGCTCGCCAAGCTGTTCGCCATCGAAGGGAGCCTGGCGGAGATGCGCGCCGCCGGTTTGCATCCGGCCTGGCTGTTCAACCTGGCGTCGGCGGCGGTGCTGCTGACAGGTTCGGTATTGATCCTGCTGAACCGGTGGGTGTGGCTGGGCGCCGGCATGCTGTCGGTGTTTCTGATCCTGACTATCGCGATCGTCCACACCTTCTGGAATATGTCCGCTCCCAATATGCAGATTTCTCTCTACTTCGCGCTGGAACACATCACGGTGATCGGCGGGCTGTGGGTGACTGCCATCGCCAGCCGTTTGCGTCAACGTCTGGCCAACACGCGTGAGGCTGCATGATGAAACGATATCTCATTATCGCGGCGCTGCTGGCGGTACTCGTCGTCGCTGCTGTAGCGATGCGTTCCACCGCGCGGCAAAGCGAAGGCGCACCGGCCTATCCGCCGGTGAAAGTGGCGCTGGCGCCCGCACTGCGTGAACAGGCGGCGCGCAGCTACGCCGGCGTGGGCGAGCTGGAGGCGGCCAGCCAGGTGGAGGTGGCGGCGGAAACCAGCGGCCGCATCACGCGTATCCTGTTCGAATCCGGCCAAACGGTGCGGCAGGGGCAGTTGCTGGTGCAGCTCAACGATGCGGTCGAACAGGCTGAGCTGGTGCGTCTGCAGGCGCAATTGCGCAACGCCGATCTGCTGCTGGGGCGCATGCGAAAACTGATGAACCTCAACGCCACTGCGCGGCAACAGTTGGACGATGCGCTGGCCGAGCGGGATATGGCGCTTGGCGCGGTGCGGGAAACTCAGGCCAAAATTGCGCAGAAGGCGATCCGCGCGCCGTTTTCCGGCGTCATCGGCATTCGCCGCGTGCATGAAGGGCAATATCTTAACGCCGCCGAGGCGGTGGCGAACCTGGTGGACGCCGATACGCTGCGCGTCAACTTTTCGCTGGACGAACAAAGCAGCGCCGGGTTGGCGCCAGGCCAGGCGGTGTCGGTGCAGGTTGGGGCGTATCCCGATCGCGCTTTCCCCGCCGTCATTACCGCTATCGACCCGATGATCGGCAAATCCCGCACCGTGCAGGTGCAGGCGACGTTGACCAACCGTGAGGGATTGCTGAAGGCCGGCATGTACGCCGGCATTCGCGTCACGCAGCAGCAGCGCGTGGCGGTGCTGACGGTGCCGGAAACGGCGCTGACTTATACCGCGTACGGCGATACCGTGTTTCTGGCCCAGCAGGGTGAAAAGGGCATGACGGTCAAGCGCGTTTCGGTCACCGTGGGTGAGCGCAACGACGGGCGCGTCGAGATCGTCAATGGCCTGCAGGAAGGCGATCGGGTGGTGACTTCGGGCCAGCTCAAGCTGAGCGACGGCATGGCGGCCGAGCCGGTGGCGCAGGATACCCTGAACGCCGCCCAGGCCGGTTCCTGAGGAGAGACCGATGACATTTACCGATCTGTTCGTGCGCCGGCCGGTGCTGGCGCTGGTGGTCAGCACCCTGATCCTGCTGTTCGGCGCGCTGGCGCTCAGCAAGTTGCCGATCCGCCAATACCCCCTGCTGGAAAACTCGACCATCACCATCAGCACTGAATATCCCGGCGCGTCGTCCGAGCTGATGCAGGGCTTTGTCACGCAGCCGATCGCCCAGGCGGTGTCCTCCGTCGAGGGCGTTGACTACCTTTCTTCCTCTTCGGTGCAGGGGCGCAGCGTGGTGACGGTGCGCATGGCGCTGAACCGCGACTCCACCCAGGCGCTGACCGAAGTGATGGCCAAGGTCAATCAGGTGCGCTACAAGCTGCCGGAGCAGGCTTACGATCCGGTGATTGAACGTTCCGCCGGTGAGGCCACCGCCGTGGCCTATGTCGGCTTTTCCAGTAAAACGCTGTCCGCGCCGGCGCTGAGCGAATACCTGACGCGGGTGGTGGAGCCGATGTTCACCACCATCGACGGCGTCGCCAAGGTGGAAGTGTTCGGCGGGCAAAAAATGGCGATGCGCCTGTGGCTGGACAGCGATCGGCTGGCCGGCCGCGGCCTGACCGCCGCCGACGTGGCCGACGCGGTGCGGCGCAACAACTACCAGGCGGCGCCGGGCAAGGTGAAAGGGCAGTATGTGGTTGCCAACGTGCGGGTGAATACCGATCTCACCAGCGTTGAGGAATTTCGCAATCTGGTGGTGCGCAACGACGGCAATGGCCTGGTGCGTTTAAAAGACGTCGGCACCGTGGAGCTGGGCGCCGCGGCCACGGAAACCAGCGCCCTGATGGATGGCGAACCGGCGGTGTTCCTCGGCGTCTTCCCTACGCCGACCGGCAACCCGCTGGTGATCGTCGACGGCATTCGCCACCTGATGCCGGCGATCGACAAGATGCAGCCGCCGGGCGTGAAGATGGCGCTGGCGTTCGAAACCGCGCGCTTTATTCAGGCCTCGATCGATGAAGTGGTGCATACCCTGCTCGAAGCGCTGGTGATCGTGGTGGCGGTGATCTACCTGTGTCTGGGGTCGCTGCGCACCGTGTTGATCCCGGTGGTGACCATTCCGCTGTCGATCCTTGGCGCTGCCGGGCTGATGTTGGCCTTCGGCTTCAGCGTCAATTTGCTGACGTTGTTGGCGATGGTCCTGGCGATCGGCCTGGTGGTGGACGACGCCATAGTGGTGGTGGAGAACGTGCATCGTCATATCGAAGAGGGGAAAACGCCGCTGGCGGCGGCGATGATCGGCGCGCGCGAGGTGGCGGGGCCGGTGATCGCCATGACCCTGACGCTGGCGGCGGTCTATGCGCCGATCGGCCTGATGGGCGGGCTGACCGGCGCGCTGTTTCGCGAGTTTGCGTTGACGCTGGCCGGGGCGGTAGTGGTGTCCGGCGTGGTGGCGCTGACGCTGTCGCCGGTGATGAGCTCGCTCCTGCTGCCGGCCAAACAGAGCGAAGGGCGCGTGGCGCACGCCGCCGAGTGGTTCTTCGGCGGTCTGACGCGGCGCTATGCGCGCGCGCTGGATTTTTCGCTGCACCACCGTTGGTTGACCGGCGCGCTGGCGTTGCTGGTGATGATCAGCCTGCCTCTATTGTACCTGATGCCGCAGCGCGAGCTGGCGCCGACCGAGGATCAGGCCATCGTACTGACCGCCATCAAGGCACCGCAGCACGCCAATCTGAACTATGTCGAACGCTTTGCCTACAAGCTGGACGAGGTTTACAACCGCATGCCGGAAACCGAAAGCCGCTGGATCATCAACGGCAGCGACGGCACGGCGTCCGGCATCGGCGGCATCAACCTGACGCTGTGGCAGGCGCGCCAGCGCTCGGCGTCGGCGGTGCAGGCCGATCTGCAGCGGGCGGTGAATGACGTCGAAGGCACCAGCATTTTCGCCTTCCAACTGCCCGCCTTGCCGGGCTCCACCGGCGGGCTGCCGGTGCAGATGGTGCTGCGCACGCCGCAGGACTACCCGCAGCTGTATCGCACCCTGGAAGAGGTGAAGCAGAACGCCAGAAACAGCGGCCTGTTTATGGTGGTGGACAGCGATCTGGACTACAACAACCCGCTGGCGGAGGTGCATATCGATCGCGCCAAGGCCAACAGTCTGGGGATCCGCATGAGCGACATCGGCGAATCGCTGGCGGTGCTGGTGGGGGAAAACTACCTCAACCGCTTCGGCATGGACGGCCGCGCCTATGACGTGATCCCGCAGAGCCTGCGCGAACAGCGGCTGACGCCGCAGGCTCTGGCGAGACAGTACGTCCGCACGCAGGACAATACGCTGGTGCCGCTCTCCACCGTGGTGTCGGTGGCCGTTAAGGTCGAGCCGAACAAGCTGACCCAGTTCAACCAGCAGAACGCCGCCACCCTGCAGGCCATTCCCGCGCCCGGTGTTTCGATGGGCGAAGCGGTGGCCTTCCTCGAACGGCAGGCCAATGCGCTGCCGGCCGAGTTTAGCCACGACTGGCAGGGGGATTCGCGCCAATATACCCAGGAAGGCAGCGCGCTGGCATTCGCGTTCCTGGCGGCGTTGGTGATCATCTATCTGGTGCTGGCGGCGCAGTACGAGAGCCTGAAAGATCCGCTGATCATCCTCATCACCGTGCCGCTGTCGATCTGCGGCGCCTTGCTGCCGCTGGCGCTGGGCTACGCCACGATGAACATCTATACCCAGGTCGGGCTGGTGACCCTGATCGGGCTGATCAGCAAGCACGGCATTTTGATGGTGGAGTTCGCCAACGAGTTGCAGATGCATCAGGGGCTGACGCGCCGCGCCGCGATTTTGCAGGCGGCGCAAATTCGCCTGCGGCCGGTGTTGATGACCACCGGGGCGATGGTGTTCGGCTTGATTCCGCTGCTGTTCGCCAGCGGCGCCGGCGCCGCCAGCCGCTTCGGCCTGGGGCTGGTGATCGTATCCGGCATGCTGGTGGGCACGCTGTTCACCCTGTTTGTGTTGCCGACGGTGTATACGCTGCTGGCGCGCGATCACGCGGTGGCGTCGCCCCGGCAGCGTGAACTGGCCGCGGCGCAAAAAGCGCTGGCGGAATAAACCGCCGGCGCCCGGATGAAAAATAAACCCGCCGCGGCGGGTTTTTTCGTCAGTTTTTGCAGCCCATCAATTCCGGCAGGACGCCGGGCTTGCTCTTCAGCGAGGCCTGCACGTCGTCCGGCAGACCGGCCCAGATGATCAGACCGGTGCGTTTCTCGATCTCGTCCACCGTCACGCGGAATTGGCAAAAATCGGCGCCCTTCGGCGTGTTCTGATCGAACAGGAAAGCGGCATAGTGGTTCACCGCCGGGCTGTTGTTGATGAAAATCACTTTCCAGTAGGCGCTGGGGATGGTGTGCGCTTTCTGGGTGCCCGGCAGTTTGCCCATATCGCGCTCATACAGCGGCCCGGTCACGGTATAGACCGAGGAGATATCGGCGCGATCGATCAGCTTGCGTTCCTGATCTTCCAGCCGCGCCCAGGCGCCCTGGTTCAGATCGGACTTTTGCGGCGTGATGTTGGACAGGTAGTTCAGCGACTCCCAGTCGGAAACGCCCGCCAGCGAGGCCAGCGGCGCCTGATGACCGCGATCGACCTTCAACGCCGCATTGGCGCCGGTGTAATCGGCGGGCGCCAAAGTGTCCGCCGGATTGAGCGCCGGATCGGTTTTCCAGTTGCGCGTCTTGCCGCTGGCCGGCGTGTCTTTGGTGATGTGATAGGCCACCCAGCTGGCGAACTTGGTGGTGCTGTTGTTGTTCAACGTATAAGCGTGACGCACGATCGATACGTTGCTGCTGCCGCCGGTCGGGCAGCCGACCGCGCAGTTGTCGATGGATTCGAGCGTGTCGGCCGACGCCTGCGCGGCGAACAGCAGGGCGGCCAGGGCCAACATCTTGTTGTTAAAACGCATATTCATATCCTCAATAAGTTAAAAGATACTGTATATATTTACAGTGAATTAAACTTATCGCAGTGAAACGAATACAACAATGCAACACATTCATGTTGTGAATGTGTCGGCGTTGGCAGAGCGGAACGGCGCCCTGTACGCCGCTCGGACTATCAAAAACGCCAAAACGCGCGTGAACAGAGGATCAACATCGGATAGATCTCGAGGCGGCCGAGCAGCATGGCGGCGCACATCAGCCATTTCGCCGCGTCGTTCAGCGTGCCGAAACCGGCGGCGGTTTCTCCGTACCCCAGCCCCATATTATTGATGCAGGCGGCGACGGTGGCGAAAGCGGTGACCAGATCATAGCCCATCAAGTTCAGCAGCCAGATAAACAGACAGGTGAACAGCACGTAAAGAAAGAAGAAGCTCCAGACGGAGCGCAGCGTCCGATCCTGGATCGGCGCATTGCCGACCTTGATGGTGTACATGGCGTTGGGATGCACCAGCTGGTTGATCTCGAGCCGGCTTTGTTTGTACATGATCAGAAAGCGCAGCGCTTTAATGCCGCCGCAGGTGGAGCCGACGCAGCCGCCGAAGAAACTCGCCGCCAGCAGCAGCATGATGGTGTGGGACGGGATCCGGGTGTAATCGGCGATGGCCAGACCGTTGTCGGTCATCATCGAACTGGTGAGGAAAAAGCCATGCACGAAGGCGTCTTTGACGCCGTACATGCCCGAGCGGTACAGCTCGATACACACGATCGCCACGACGATGGCCAGAATCAACAGGAAAAAGCGCAGCTCGGGGCTGCGGTACAGCGGTTTCAGGCTGCGACGGCCGACGGCAAGGAAATAGAGCGTGAAGTTCACCGCCGCCAGAATAGAGAAAATGCCGCCGACCATTTCCACCGCCGAACTGTCGTAGTACCCCAGGCTTTCGTTGCGGGTGGAAAATCCGCCGAGCGACACGGTGGAAATGCCGTGGCACAGCGCATCGAACCACGGCATGCCCGCCAGACGAAAGGCGACGGTACAGGCCAACCCCAGCCCAAGGTAGATCAACCACAGGTTTTTCGAGGTATCGGCCAGGCGTGGCGTCAGGCGTTCCTCCTTGAACGGGCCGGGCATTTCCGACTGGTAAAGTTTGGCGCCGCCGATGCCCAGCAGCGGCAGCACGGCCACGGCCAACACGATAACCCCGAGGCCGCCGATAAAATTGAGCTGGGAACGGTAATAGAGGAACGATTTGGGTACGTTCGAGACGTCATTCAGCACCGAGGCGCCGGTGGTGGTGATGCCGGAAACCCCCTCAAACATCGCGTCGACCAGCCGGACGTTCAGCGTGTCATCCAGCCACAGCGGCAGGGCGCTGATCGCGGAAAACAGCAGCCAAAACATCACGATGATCAGAAAACCGTCCTGGGTGCGCAGCTGCACTTTCGACTGCCGGGTGCTGAACCAGCCCAATCCGCCGAGCGTGGCGGCCACCACCAGGGTATAGAAAAATGAGAAGGCGCTTTTTTCTTTATACAACAGCCCCATCAGCAGGGGCGGGATCATTGAAAGGCTGTAAAGAAGGACCAAAAAGCTGCAAAGATGAATAACGACCAGGATCTGTTTGGTTCTGACCATACTGTTGCTCGGAATGCCTGCCGACAATGCGTCAATTTATTGAAGTGTATCAAGCATAAAGCAGGCGATATAAAAATAACGTAAAAATTCATATCGCCTAATAAGTATGGCGGGGCGTTATTCCAGCAGGTTGTTGACCGTACGGCGCACATAGTGCGTCATCTGCGCCAGATCGTCCGGTGACACCGGGCCGCCGCCGGCGCGCACCACCTGCTGTTCGATCTGGGTAATCTCCTGCTCGACCTTGTTGGCGATCTGCACTTTGACTATTTTGTCCACCGAAGACAGCAGCACCTTCAAGACCACTTTCAGCGCGATGTTCTCGCAGAACGAGTCGTAGTGATGAACCGGCGGCGGCGGGGCCGGAGCCGGCTCGGGCGCGCGCGGAGCCAGAGCCTTGAAGCTGTCTACATTTTCAATAATAAGATCCATGTCTCTTATTAGTTCATCAAAATCTTTAGACACTGACTTATTCCCTTCGCTGTGCGCAAAAAACAGAACGCCCGTCCTCGGGCTGAAAGCGGATGAGCGACGGGCAGAACGAATTCGGGCCTGGCCTTCAGACGCTGAATGGCCGGGGGAGGGGCATTCTAACCTTGCGGCGGGTCGGCAACAAGATGGGGCCGTGCGAATGCGCGGCCCTTTGAATCACAGGCGCAGGAGGGGGCTTAACTTTTCAGCTTGGCGGTGATTTTTGCCACGTGCTCGCCCTGATAGCGGGCAATAGTCAGCTCTTCGTTGCTCGGCTGCCGCGAGCCGTCGGCGCCGGCGATGGTGGTGGCGCCATACGGGGTGCCGCCGCGCACCTGCGAAACGTCAAACAGCTCCGGCGTCGCATAGCCGATCGGCACGATGATGAAACCGTGGTGCGCCAGCGTGGTCCAGGTGGAACTGATGGTGTGTTCCTGGCCGCCGCCGGTGCCGGTGGAGGAGAAGACGCTGCCTACCTTGCCGTACAGCGCGCCGGAAGCCCACAGACCGCCGGTCTGATCGAGGAAGGTGCGCATCTGCCCGGCCATATTGCCGAAGCGGGTCGGCGTGCCGAAGATAATGCCGTCATAGTCCGCCAGCTCTTGCGGGGTGGCGACCGGCGCCTGTTGATGTTGTTTGCCCCCGGCTTTGGCGAAGGCCTCCGGCGTCATGGTTTCCGGAACGCGTTTAATCGTCACGTCCACGCCGTTAACCCGATTCGCACCTTCGGCCACCGCCTGCGCCAGGCTTTCGATATGGCCGTACATTGAGTAATAAAGCACCAACACTTTCGTCATGTTCCGTACTCCCGCTCAGATGATTAACAAAAACCCTTGATAAGCATAGAAGCGAATGACGAACTTGGTTTTGTCGGATGGCGGATTCAGGGCAAGCGCCGCAGCTTGTGCGCCAGCCGCTGTTCCTGCCAGCGTGCCGGCGGGCGGTCAGAAGGCGACGTTGCGGATAAAGCGCAGGGGCAGGTCGCCGTGGTTGGCGTAAGCGTAGCGTTGATCGCTGTTGAAGGTTTGCGCGTCGCCGGCGGTGAGCGTCAGCGTGCCTTGTTCCAGCTCCAGCGTCAGGGTACCGGCAATCACGTAGATCATTTCACTCCAGCCTTCGGCGTCCGGGGCAGAGTCATAGCGCTCGCCCGGCATCAGCGTCCATTCCCACAGCTCGGCCCGTTGCCGCGCCGGCACGCTGGCGGCGAACAGCGCCTGGCTGCCCGGCTGCGCGCCTTGCCAGGCCAACTCGCCCACCAGATGGCTGCCGCGCGCCTCCGGCGCCTGGATCAGATCGGTGAAAGAAATCGCCAGGGCGGCGGCGATCTTGTCGAGCACCGCCAGGCTGACGTTGCGATCGCCGGCCTCGATGCCCGCCAGCATGCGGCGGCTGACGCCGGAAAGCTCGGCCAGCGCCATCTGGCTCAGGCCCGCCCGTTGGCGGTAGCCGCGCAGATTGCTGCTCAGGTATTGCAGCACCTTGGGGGGATCGGTTTTTGCGTTATGCGCCGTATTGCTCATCGCCGGACTTTATCTCATACTGGCAGGATCTGTGCATTATATTGCACTCAGCAGGAAGGGCAAGCCGGTGTCAGCAGCAAAAAAATCCTTTATTTCCGCCGTGGTTCCGCAAATCAGGTTGCCGGAAGCGGTGTTGATTTTCATCACCATGATCTGGGGCGGCACTTTTTTGGCGGTGCATCACGCGATGCAGGTCAGCGGGCCGTTCTTTTTCGTCGGCCTGCGTTTCGCCACCGCCACGCTGGCGCTGACGCTGTTTTCGCTGCGCGTGCTGCGCGGCCTGACCCGGTATGAACTGAAGGCGGGCGTGCTGATCGGGCTGGCGATCATGTTCGGTTACAGCATGCAAACCGTCGGCCTGCAGACCATCACCAGCAGCCAATCGGCGTTTATCACCGCCATGTACGTGCCGATCGTGCCTCTGTTGCAATGGCTGGTGCTGGGGCGCTTCCCCGGCATCATGTCGTGGATCGGCATTCTGCTGGCCTTCACCGGCCTGATGCTGCTGGCGGCGCCGAGCAGCACCGACATGACGCTGAGCCTCGGTGAAATTCTGACGCTGGCCGGCACCCTGGGCATGGCGGCAGAGATCATCCTGATCGGCGCCTTCGCCGGCAAGGTCAATATCCGCCGAGTGACCATCGTGCAGCTGGCGACCGCCTCGCTGGCCTCCTTTTTGATGATGGCGCCGACCGGCGAGTCGCCGCCGCCGTATTCGGATTACCTGCTGTACAGCGCCATTGGGCTGGGGCTGGCCAGCGCCTTGATTCAGCTGACCATGAACTGGGCGCAGCGCAGCGTTTCGCCGACGCGCGCCACGGTGATTTACGCCGGCGAACCGGTCTGGGCGGGTATCGTCGGGCGGTTGGCCGGCGAGCGTTTACCGGGCGTGGCGTTATTGGGGGGCGCGTTGATTGTAATCGGGGTGGTGGTCAGCGAGCTGCGCGTGAGGCGCAAGGATAAAGCGGCGGTGGCGACGGAAGCGGATTAGCGCAGAGACATAGAAAGCAGGAAGGGGCGGAGATATCCGCCCCTTTTGCATCACGCGGTTTTCTTCTTGCGCAGGAACACGTAAGACAGGCCGAGCACGATGAACCACAGCGGGGTGACGATCAGCGCCTGGCGGGTATCTTCGCGCAGCGACAGCAGCACCAGCACGAACACGAAGAACGCCATGCACACCCAGCACATCAGCTTGCCGGCCGGCATCTTGTAGATCGATTTCTGGTGCAGCGCCGGGCGCTGTTTACGGTAGACCAGGTACGAGCACAGGATGATGGTCCAGACGAACATGAACAGAATCGCCGATACGGTGGTCACCAGGGTGAAGACCGTCATCACGTTTGGGATCAGGTAAATCAGCACCACGCCGCCCAGCAGGCAGATGCAGGAGAAGGTGAGGCCGTTGGCCGGCACCGCGCGCTTGGACAGGTTGGCGAACGATTTCGGCGCGTCGCCTTCCTGCGCCAGCCCGAACAGCATGCGGCTGGTGGAGAATACGCCGCTGTTGGCGGAAGAGGCGGCTGAGGTCAGCACCACAAAGTTGATCACGCTGGCCGCGGCCGGCAGGCCGATCAGCACGAACAGCTCAACGAACGGGCTCTTGTCCGGCACCACGGAGCTCCACGGCGTCACCGACATGATGACGATCAGGGCGAACACGTAGAACATGATGATGCGGATCGGAATCGAGTTGATGGCGCGCGGCAGCGATTTCTCCGGATCCTTGGTTTCCGCGGCGGTGGTGCCCACCAGCTCAATGCCGACGAAGGCGAATACCGCAATCTGGAAGCCGGCGAAGAAGCCGCTGATGCCTTTCGGGAACATGCCGCCGTCATTCCACAAATGGGTGAATGAGGCCACGGTGCCGGTCGGCGATTGGAACTGCATGGCGATCATCACCAGCCCGGCGACGATCAGCCCGACGATGGCGACAATTTTGATCATCGCAAACCAGAACTCCATTTCACCGAACATTTTCACCGTCGCCAGGTTAAGGCCGAGCAGCAACAGCACGCACAGCAGCGAAGCGATCCACTGCGACAGCTCGGGGAACCAGAACTGGGCGTAGGCGGTGATCGCCACGACGTCGGCGATGCCGGTGACCACCCAGCAGAACCAGTAGGTCCAGCCGGTGAAGAAACCGGCCCACGGGCCGAGCAGATCCGCGGCGAAATCGCTGAACGATTTGTATTCCAGGTTGGACAGCAGCAGCTCGCCCATGGCGCGCATCACGAAGAACAGCATAAAGCCGATGATCATGTACACGAAGATGATCGAAGGGCCGGCCAGACTGATGGTTTTACCGGAGCCCATAAACAGACCGGTGCCGATGGCGCCGCCGATGGCGATCAGTTGAATATGTCGGTTAGTGAGGTTTCGCCGTAGATGATCTTCTGAAGCGGGCGTCGCGTCAGTCGCTATTTTAGAGTGATCTACCATCTGATGATGTCCTGTTTTACCTGTCATTAGTGAAGTCGCGAGCTCTGAAGTGGCTCTTTTTTATACATTTATCCGGTTGGCCCGGCTTTAGTAAGGTAGTGCAATAACGCCACCTTTGTGCAGCATGTTTACAACATTTATACGCGGGATAAAAGTCGATCAATCTTTACACGGAGGAGGCAAATCGGACGTTCAGGGAGCGGAAGATTACTCTTCAAAAGGTGGGATTAATAGACCTTATGCGGCTTATCTCGTTGATTAAACAAAGGGTTGTAAAATTCGCATGAGAAAAAGTAATGAGTGTAAGCGTTTGACAGCGGCATTGGCGAGGAGGACAATTTATCTCGTTGGGTCGTTAGCTCAGTCGGTAGAGCAGTTGACTCTTAATCAATGGGTCACAGGTTCGAACCCTGTACGACCCACCAACCAAATCAGCGTGTTACGCCCAGGCTTTTCTCCGTTTCTTCCCGCATTGCGCCGTTTTAAGCGCGCATTCTGCAAAAAAATTCGCATTTTTCGACTGATGTTCAGAAAGGTGATCTGGCGCAAACTGCGGTGTTGCACGGCAGTTTATACGGCAAGAGAGGCTGTGCGCTGGCGCAACGTCGGCGCATGGGGCGGTCATTTGCCCAAGAATCTTTCAGGTCAAGATGCGGGGAATAAATGCGCAGCCGACATCAAGATCAGCGCCCAGGCGGCGGCCGAGAGTGCGGCGGTGGCATAGACGCGCCCCAGCGGCAGCTTCAGCATGCCGGCCATCAGCGGTACGGTATAGCGCATTACCGCCAGAAAACGCGAGGCGAACAGCAATGGCAACCCGCGCTTTTGCAGGGCGCGCTGGGCTTTGTGCAGCGGAGCATGAAAACGCGCCGGTAGCCGGCTGCCAAGATCGCGGCGGCATAGCAGCGCGCCGCAGTGGAACGACAAGATCGATCCCAGCGCGGCCCCGAGGGTGATGGCCGCCCAAACGGTGCCGACAGGCAGCGCGTGCTTGCCCGCAACGATGCCCATCAGCAGCGTGACCGAGGCGGGCGGCAGGACGGAGGAAACGAAGATCACGGATTTACCCAGCGCAAACAGGAAAATCAGCAGCAGCAACATCTCCGGCTCCGGGCTGTATTTGGCGATAATGTGCGTCAATTCATCCATTTAACACCTGTGGGCGAGGAGGCTGAATGCCAGTGTCCCATCCGCAGGTTCAATAATGGCTAAATAACGCGCCGCTATCCGGCAATCTTTGCGTCTTGCTTGCTCACGTCGGCGCGCCGGTTTTTGAGCGCCCACAACAGCGCGGCGCACAGCAGTGCAAAGGCGGCCAGCACCAGCGGCCCGGCATGCGGGCTGTGAAAACGCTGTTCCGCCTCGGTGCGGATAAGCGGGGCTAAAAAGCTGAACGCCGCGCCGAGCGTGGTGCAAAAGCCGATGCCGGCCGCCAGCGCCGGGCCGGTGAGCACCTGAGCGGGAAACGTCCAGAAAATCGGCTGTACCGCCAGGAAACTGACTGCACAACAGCTCAGGGCGGCGATAGCGAGCAAAGGACCGGCATAGGAAGAGACCACCAGCCCTAACGCCGCCGCGACCATGCAGGCGACGGCGATCGGTAGTCTTCTGGCGGTGTTTCTGTCGGCAAAGCGCGGCAGGAAATAGACGCCCAGCGCAGAGAACGCCCAGGGAATGGCGGCCACCAGCGAGGCCTTGAAGCCGAGATGGGTGCCCATCAGCGAGGCGACCTGCGAAGGCAGGAAAAACATCAGGCCGTACACGCCGATCTGCAGGGTGCCGTAGATCAACGCCAGATGCCAAACTTTGCCGCTTCTCATCGCTGCTTTGACGCTGCTGGTTTCGGTCTGCTGCTGTTCGGCGGCCAACTGTGCGACCAGCGCCGTGCGTTCTTCCTCAGTCAGAAAGCGGGCCTGCTGCGGGCTATCGTCGAGATAGAAAAAGGCGAAGACGCCGAGGGCGACGGCCGGCAACCCTTCCAGCACGAACATCCAGAACCAGCCGGGCTTACCCAGCACGCCGTGCATCTCCAGCAATGCCCCCGACAGCGGGGAGCCGAGCGTCAGGGCCGCCGGCACGCCGAGCACGAAAATGCCAATGACCGAGGCGCGCACCTTATTGGGAAAATAGATCGACGCGAGCAGCAGGATGCCGGGGTAAAACCCGGCCTCGGCGATCCCCAGTAGAAACCGCAGGACGATAAACTGTTGTTCGTTGGTCACCAGCCCGGTGCAGGCCGACAGCGCCCCCCACAGCGCAGTGGTGGCGCTGAGCCAGCGTTTGGCGCCCCAGCGGTTCATCAGCAGGTTGGCCGGGATGCCGAACAGCGCATAGGCGGCAAAAAATATCCCGGCACCCAATGCGAAGGCGGATTGCGACAGCGCGATATCGATGGCCATCGCGTCCTTGGCAAAGCCGACGTTAACCCTGTCGATAAAGGCGATAAAGTACATGGCGAACATCAATGGCACCAGCCTGCGCCAGGTTTTACGAATGGCGACGTTGAGCGCAGGAGCGGCATAGGTGGCGTGATTCACTGGCGTTAACCTCTCTTCTGAGAATGACAAGCGTCGGTCACAGGACCGTCCTGATGCCGTTGCCCTCAACACGACGGTAACCACGGTTTCTTTTCGCGATCCTTAAAGGTCTAAAGGACTAATGGTCAGGCCTTTGAGGGCGAAAAAAACGCCGCGCATCGGGTCGGCAGGGTGGTGCAGACATCACCATGGTAAATGGTGTGTTGCTTTTTTGTTAACCGGAAGTTCACACAGGGCCAGGGTAGGTTCAAGCGCTTTGATCGAGATCTGTGTGCGCTATCACCGAATTGGCAACCCGGCGGTAGGCCTGGAGTAGGGTGCTTTCATCTCGGGAGTGAGGACGATAAGGTGAGGCACGGCAAAACAGAATGCAGGAGCGCAACATGCTGAAGGTCATCGCTGAAGATTTTATCCAGCCGGAACACATTGAAACCGTTATGCCATGGTATCGCGAGCTGGTGGAGAAAACCCGTCAAGAACCGCTGTGCATCAGTTATGAACTGTGCATCGACCAGCAGGACCCCGGGCATTTTATTTTTATCGAAAGCTGGCCGGATCGCGCCGCCCTGGATGTGCATTGCCAGACTGAGCATTTCACCCGGCTGGTACCGCAGATCAACCACTATCAGCGCAAGCCTTGCACCTTCCTGTTTATGCAGGTATTTCCTGAAACAGGTGATAAATAGGCGAAAAAATCCCCGCAGGGGGCGGGGTCAATGGCTTCTCACTACTATCTTGTTGTGATTAAAAAATAGGCTGATAATGATTTTCATTCTCTAAGAATGCTCTTAAATAAATCAGCCTGGTGAATGATTCACCGCCGGCTTTTCGCTGACTGTTTTAATGGCGCGCAACATACGGCGGCGTATCAGCCCGCTGACCAGGCGAATCGCATACCAATAGGGGGTAAACCGCCGCCGGCTGGCGTCGTCGGGGCAGAAGATGCGCGTTTCCGTCACCAGGCGGCAGCGGCCGTCCGGCAGAGGGCTCACGACATAACCCAGCGCCAGTTTGGCGACGCCGGGCTTAACGAAGGCCAGAAAGCCCGCCCCGTCAGCGACCTGCTCCAGACCGTATTCAGCCTGCCAAAAGCGGCCGATCAGGCCATAGACCAACGCGCTGTCATCCTGCTCAAGCAGGCAAAAGTTATGCAGGCCAAACGGCGGCGGGCTGGGTTTATTGCGTGGCATCAGCCGCGCGGGCAATTCGCGCAGCGCTATCATGCTGCGGAAAAAACGGTCGTGCTTGGGATCGTAAGCGGCCACGGCCGCCAGGATCCGCGCCTGTGGCGCGGCGATGGCGATCGCATGCCGCTCCGAGAACTGGTATTGCCCAAGGTATTTATTCAGCAGCGTCATGCTTTGCATTCTCCCGCCATTCGCTTTGCAGCAGAGCGAAACCGAATTCGTCGCCCCACGCGCCTTTGAAAAACACGTTTTGCCGCCAATGGGCCTCGCGCCGAAAACCCAGTTTGCCAAACAGCGTGGCGGCGGCAAGATTACGCGCGTCCACCACCGCAGTAATACGGTGCTTCGCCAGCGGCCCGAACAGCAGGGCGATGACGGCGTTCAGCGCCTCGCGCGCCAGCCCTTGACGCTGGTGGCTGGGCGCGAAGGTCACGCCCAGTTCAGCCTGGCGCCCCTCATCGAAGAAATGCACCGCGATATCGCCGAGCAACGCGCCGTCCTCGCGGCGCTCGACCGCCAGTTGAAACCAGCTGTCGTCACGGTTGAATTCGAGCCGCCGTTGCTGTGCGAAAAAGGCCTGCGCATCGGCGGCGCTGTAGTCGCTCCAGCTTTGGTAGCGCGCCACGTCCGGGTGGCTGCGGTAGGCGGTAAAGTGGGGCAGATCGTCGGCGGTGAACGGGCGCAGGCGAAGTCTGGGGGTCTGCAGAGGCAAAAGGCGCATTGTTTTTCCTTATCAGCGCATTAGGGCTAACGGCAGTGTAGCCCAGCGCCAAGAGGCGGGCTGCGTAAAATGAGCGGTGGCGGAAAAGCGGGAAATGTCGGTTCAGGCGAACCGGCGGGAGAATTATCGGCGGGCGGCAGCCTGGCGCAGGCGCTCGACCGGGCCTTGTTGAAAAGCGAATGAGGGGGCTTCTTGCCGTGCCAGCCCCTGGCGCACGATGGCCTTCACCGTTTGGCTGGCTGCAAGATCTTTTGCGGCGATCTGTTCGGCGATGCGCAGCGCCTCTTCCCGGGCCGCCCCCTCGCTGATACGGGAAATGGCGCCGTGCGACAGCGCCTCCCGTGCGCCGACGGTTCTGCCGGTTAGCAGCCAGTCGAGTGCGACATAGGGGGAAATGCGCGTCGGCAAGCGCGCGCATCCACCTTGTGCGGCGACTAACCCGAGCCCGGTTTCGGGGAAACTGAAGCGCGCGTTCTGGCCGGCGACGATCAGATCGCACGCCAGCGCCAGCTCAAAGCCGCCTCCGTACGCGATGCCGTCAACGGCGGCGATGATCACCTTGGCGATCTGCGCATGGATCAGCCCGCCAAACCCCTCCGGCGTGACGATGGGCAGTTCGCCCTGACGGAAGGCGTCGACATCCATGCCGGCGGAAAATACCGCCGGTTGACCGGCCAGAACGATCGCGCGCACCGAGTCATCGTTATCCGCCTGCCGCAGGTAAGTGCGGATCAGCTCGGCCATCTGCAGGTTGATGGCGTTCTTTTTTTCCGGCCGATTGAGGGTGATGACCGCAACCTGCTCGCCATGGCGCTCATAAAGCACCGGAAGGGCTTTACTCATTGCCGGTCTCTCCCCGGAAAAACAGCAGTGTCAGCAGCAGGGCGATGGCGCCGAGCGGCAGCGAAAACAGCGGCAGGTAATAGGCCGGCAGCGCGTAGAGCGTCAGGCCGCCCAGCATGCCGCCCGCCGCGATGCCGGCGTACAGCACCGAGCTGTTGAGCGACACGGTCAGCGCGCCAAAGCGTTTCGACAGCGACAACAGGTGATGCTGGATCGGCACCAGGTACATCCAGCCGGTGATGCCCCAGACCAGGAAGATGGCCAGCACCCACCAGGGGGAAGTGACATAAAAGGCCAGCAGAAACAGGGACAGCGTCTGGATCGCCACGGAAAACAGCAGCACGAACTTGCTGCCGAGGGCATCGGTTAACGCGCCGGAGGCAAAGTTGCCGATCACCGCGCCAATGCCGAACACCAGCAGCGCGAGGGGCAGGATCGCCTGCGGGCCGAACTGGGTGTTTTTCAGCAATACGCTGACGTAGCTATAGACGATGTGTTCCGAGCAAACGGCGAAAAAGGTGATCAGCAGCGTGGTCAGCACCGCCTTTTGCCGCAGCGGGGCGAGCCGCTCTTTCAGCGAATGCTTGCCTGGCGGCGCGATGGCGCGCAGCGCCAGCGACAGGCCCAGCAGCGCAATCGCCCCCAGCAGGGCGATGAACAGGAAGATTTCACGCCAGCCGATCAGTTTGGCGAGAAAAGTACCGAACGGAATGCCGAGCGCAATAGCCAACGTCATGCCGCCATAGACGATGGAAATGGCCAGGCCGCGGCGTTTTTCCGCCACCAGCCCCACCGCGGCGGCGGCGGCCTGCGGCGTGTAACAGGCTGCTCCCAATGCGGCCAGCACTCTGCCGAGCGAGATCTGCAGGTAGCTGGTGGCCCAGGCGCAGGCCAGGTTGCCGGCGATGAACAGCACCAGCGCCAGCTGCAGGATATGCTTGCGGTTGACGTTGCCCAGCAGCCAGGCGGTCAGCGGCGCGAACAGCATATAAGCCAGTGCGAATACCGATATCAACTGCCCCGCTTGCGCAGGGCTGACGGCAAAGGTGTCGGAAATGTCGCTGAGCACGCCGGCGACGATAAAGGCGTCGGTGCCGATGGCGAACGTGCCGGTCGCCATCAGACAGAGCGTGACCAGATGGCCGTTATAATCCGCTAACGTCATCCCGCCCTCCGCAGATCGTTCGCCGCCCAGACCCGCCCCAGCGCGGCCAGGAACGTCTCCACGTCGGCATGGGAGTGCGCCGAGGTCGGCGTCACCCGCAGCCGCTCGCTGCCTGCGGGCACCGTCGGCGCATTGACCGGTTGCACGTAAATATCATGCTCATCGAGCAGCACTTTGCTGATGTGTTTGTTGCGGTGCGGATCGCCGACCCTCAGCGGCAGGATATGGCTGTCGGCCGACACCAGCGGGATGCCGGCGGAGCGCAGGCCGGTTTTCAGGTGATCGACGATCGCCAGCAGGTGCTTGCGCTGGGTGTCATGCTCGAGGTTGTATTTAAAACTGGCCAGCGCGGCGGCCACCACCGGCGCCGGCGACGAGGTGCTGAAGACGAATGCCGGAGCCCAGCTGCGCACCGCCTCCACCACCGAGCGGGGCGCGGCGATATAACCGCCCGCCGCGCCGTAAGATTTGCCGAACCCGCCCTGAATAATGGTGATTTTATCCAGCAGGCCCAGCTGTTCGGCGTAGCCCAGCCCCCGTTCGCCATAGACGCCGGCGGAGTGGATCTCGTCGAGATAGGTCAGCGCCTGATATTGCTCCGCCAGCGCCACGATCTGCGCCAGCGGGGCGAAGTCACCGTCCATGGAATACAGCGACTCGAAGGCGATCAGCTTTGGCCGCGCCGGATCGGCGGCCTGCAGCAGTTCGGCAAGGTGTGCCACGTCGTTGTGGCGGAAGATCTTTTTCTCCGCTTTGCTGTAGCGGATACCGTAAATCATCGAGGCGTGATTCAGCTCGTCGGAGAACACGATCAGATCGGGAATGGCGTCGCACAGGGTGGACAAGGTGGCGTCGTTGGCGCCGAAACCGGTGGTGAACAGCAGCGCCGACTCTTTGCCGTAGGCGCTGGCCAACAGCGTTTCCAGCTCACTGTGGTAGACCGAGGTGCCGGAAATGCTGCGGGCGCCGCAGGTGCCCAGCCCGACCCGGTTAACCGCTTCGGTGGTGGCTAGCAGCACTTTGGGGTGGTGGCTCATCGCCAGATAGTCGTTCGAGCACCAGACGTTGAGGCGGCGCTCACCGTGGTGCCCGTGGCTGGTGGCCCAGGGTTTGTCCTGCACGCCGCGTTCAAGGTTGAGGAACTCGCGAAAACGCCCCTGTTTTTTGGTTTCCGCCAGCTTTTCTTCAAGAATGTTCAGTACGCTCATCGTATGTTCCTTGTGTTAAACGGCTTTAAGGTTTAATGACAGCCCCTGACCGACGCCGACGCACATCGTCACCAATGCGTTGCCGGCCTGCCGATCGCGTAGTTCCAGCGCCGCCGACAGCACCAGGCGCGCGCCGGACATCCCCAGCGGGTGACCGAGCGCGATGGCGCCGCCGTTCGGGTTGACCCGCGCGTCGTGGGCGTCGATGCGCCAGTGTTTCAGCGCCGCCAGAACCTGTGAGGCGAAGGCTTCGTTAATCTCGATGATGTCGAAGTCGTTCAAGGTGAACCCGCCGCGCTGCAGCAAGCGCTCGGTGGAGGCGATCGGCCCCAGCCCCATCAACGCCGGTTCAACGCCGGCGGCCGCGCTGTCGCCGATCTCCGCCAGCGGTTGCCACCCTTGGCGTTTCACGTAGCGCCCGGAAGCCAGCAGCAGCGCGGCGGCGCCGTCGTTGATGCCGGAAGCGTTGCCCGCGGTGACCGAACCGCCGGCGGAGAACGCCGGTTTCAGCGCCTGCAGCTGCTGCAGCGTGCTGAGGCGCGGGAACTCATCCTGCGCGAATGTACGCGTGGTCTTGCGATCCGCCGGCACGTCCACGGGCGTGATTTCCCGCGCCAGCCGGCCGCTGTCGATCGCCCGGCGGGCCTTTTGCTGCGAGGCCAGCGCGAACAGATCCTGCTCCTCGCGCGAGATGTGCTGCCGTTGGGCCACGTTTTCCGCCGTGATGCCGAGCGGATCGCTGCCGTAGCGCTCCGCCAGCCGCGGGTTAACAAAGCGCCATCCCAGCGTGGTGTCGTACAGCTTCACCCCCTTGTCGAACGGCGTGTCGCCCTTGCTCAGCACATAGGGCGCGCGGCTCATGCTTTCCACGCCGCCGGCCAGAATCAGTTCGCTAAGGCCGCTGCGGATTTTCGCCGCGGCGTAGATCACCGCATCCAACCCAGAGGCGCAAAGGCGGTTGAGGGTGATGGCCGGCACCGACGGATCCAGCCCGGAAAGCAGCGCCGCCATGCGGGCGACGTTGCGGTTGTCCTCGCCGGCCTGGTTGGCGCAGCCCAGCACCACTTCGTCCAGCTTCGCTTCCGCCGCCGGATTGCGCTGCAGCAGACTGCGAATGATCGTTGCCGCCATGTCGTCGGGGCGGGTATGCGCCAGGCTGCCGCCATAGGCGCCAATCGCCGTGCGCGTGCCGTCGATCAGATAAACGCCGTCATCGTTAATGCTCATCATGGATCCTTAAGGCGTGGTCGTCAGCGCCGGTTGCGCGGCGTGTAGAAGGGTGTAATGCGGCGCATAGCGTGCCGCGTGCAGCAGCTGCGCCAGGTTGCTCAGCGTCGTCCTGACGTTTTTCTCCCCCAGGCTATCGAGCAAGCCGAAAATGCCGTCGGCGTAGTTAACGCCGGCGACGGCGGCGACATCGATGTCTTCCCGGCTGCAGACGCCGCTTTCCACCATGATCACCGACTCGTTGATCAGGCTGCTGAGGACGCGGGCGACGATCAGCGCCGGGGAGTCCTTGATAAATTCAACCTGCGGGATTGCCGTGTGCAGCAGGCGTAAAAACAGCGCCTTATTGGCCGCAGAGGCGTGGCGGTTGTGCGCTGCCACCAGATACGCCGTGTCGGCGTAGTTCAGGGCGACATCGACCACAAAGGCATCCGCCGCCGTCAGCTCCGCCAACTGGCTCGCCGTGCGGCCATCGGTGACGCTGACGGTGAAAGCCTCATTGATCTGGACGGCCGGCCCCAGGCCCGGTAAGGCCGGCCGTTGCTCCACGCGCAGCCGTGGCCACTGAAGCGCGGCCCGCTGTTGCAACAGGGTAAAAAAAGGGTGTTCGCCGTAAACGCGCAGCGTCTCGACGTCTGCATCGATGGCGGCCGTTACCGGTAAGGCGTTTTCTTCGGCGGCAAAATAGGAGCGGCCGTTCTTTTTCCCCAACAGACCGGCATCGACCAGCGAACGCTGCAGATGGCCGGGGGTATAGCGCGGATCGTATTGCATGTCCTGCCAGATTTGCCGGCTGACCTGATAGTTGATGTCCTGGCCGATAAAATCGGTCAGCTCGAGCGGCCCCATGCGAAAGTGCCCGCCGGCCTTGAGGGCGCGGTCGATCTGCGGCGCGCGCGCCACGTGTTCTTCCAACAGGCGGAACCCTTCCAGGTAGTAGGGGCGGGCCATGCGGTTGACGATAAACCCCGGCGTGGCCTGGCAGACGACATCGCGTTTCCCCAACGCGGCCACCAGCTGACGGCAACGTTCGGTGGTGGCGCGTGCGGTAAAGTAGGCCGGGATGATTTCAATCAGTTTCATCAGCGGCGCGGGATTGAAAAAGTGCAAACCGATAAACCGCTCGCTGTGCGTCACCGCGGTTGCCAGCTTGTTAAGCGACAGTGAGGAGGTATTGGTGGCGATCAGCGTGTCGGGCTTGACCGCCGCGGCGATGGCCGCCAGCACCTCAAGTTTGGTTTGCTCTTGCTCGGCGATGGTTTCTATCACCAGATCGCTGTCGGCGATAGTCTCAAACACCGAGGTGAACACCAGATTGGCCAGCACTGCGCCTTTATCCTGCAGCGCGATCTTGCCCTGTTCGACTTTCTTGTTCAGGTCTTGCGCGATATATTCGCGAGCCTGATTGAGGGTATTGCCGTTGCGATTATAAAGCACCGTGCGAATGCCTTTTTGCGCGAAAAGATAAGCGATGCCTCTGCCCATCGTTCCCGCGCCGATAATCGCAGCCGATTGAATTGCCGCATTACTTTCTGCCATAGAAAATCCCCGTCACTGTATGCCATGCGAAATTCGCAAATGCTTATTATCTCTTTGGATTTACGGCGGCACCGGGTGCCTGTCTGGAAAGTAATTGGCGGTGCCTTGGCTGTCTAACGGTAGAAATGACAGGTTTACGCGCCGAGGATATTATGCTATTCGCGTAGTTTTCCTGTGCGGCGCAATAAAAAGGCTTATTTTAAGGGGAATAGCTGTTTTCGTTATAGCGTTGGTATTTTTTATTATATGAAACGGCTACTGACGCCGGACGGCGATATTCTATAGTGAGTCTGACCTATCGATAAATCGGCATCGCTATCTGGAGAACCTGCGTTATGGATACCCGCACTCAACGGCTCATGGCGGAGGTGATTGGCAGCCTGGCCGATCGCGAACGTTTTCTGACGCAGCTGGGGCCCTGCGCTGAGGCGTTGGGGTTTGATTATTTCTCCTACATCGTGTTTTCCTGTTATCCGGCCAGCCGCCCCAAGATGCTGATCGAAGGGAATTTTTCAGCGAACTATCTCGAAGATTATCGGCGGCAGCGGGTGTATTTGCAGGATCCGGTTATTGAGCGCGCTCACCATTCCACGCTGCAGTTTCAGTGGGACGAAAGCTTTTATCACGAGCGGCCGCTGCTTTGGCGGCATATGGCGCAGTTCGGCCTGTGCGCCGGTTGGTCGCAGTCGGTCAAGGATTGCTATGGCCGGCTGGGGATCCTGACGTTTGCCGGCAAAGCGCTACCCGAGCAAACGCCGCAAGCGCGGGCGGCAAATGAAACCTTCTTCCTTTGGCTGGCGCAAACCGCCCATAAAACGCTGCGTGAAGCCTTGATCTCGGTGAACGACGACGCGATAAAAGATGTGCTGACGCTGCGCGAAAAAGACATCCTACGCTGGTGCAGCGAAGGGAAAACGGCGGAAGAGATCGCGCTGTTGATGGGGGTGAGCGAGCGCACGGTCAATTTCCATATCGGCAACTCGATTAAAAAACTTTCTGTCGCTAATAAAACCGCCGCCACCGCCAAAGCGGTTTATTTGCAGCTGATTTAATCTTGAGTAATAAATAATTAAGTCCCTATCCGTTATCGGCGTGATGTTTATATTTTGTTAAATTAAGAGCTGTCCTTATTCAGTATTTACCCCCCGATCACAAAAGCGTGATAAAGCGATTCACCGCCGCCGTGCGCGGCAGTATTCTGTAGGCACCCGGTTTACATAGAAAGGACGTGATATGTACAAGACTATTTTAGTGCCGATCGATATTGAAGAGGATCTGTTGACTGAGCATGCGCTGAAGCATGTGGAATATTTGGCGAAGCTGTCCGGCGCTAAAGTGCATTTCTTCCATGCGCTACCGGATGCCTCGGCTTTTGTTACTGCCTATTCGTTCGGTCTCAAGGAGTTTGAGAATCAGGCGGAAGTGAAGGCGGTGGATAAACTGAAGAAAATCATGTCGGAAATCGATCTGCCGTTGGATCGCCTCAATTACACCGTCAGCTTCGGCTCTGCACGCGATCAGGTGTTGGAACTGGCGGAAGAGATCGACGCCGATCTGATCATCATCGGTTCGCGTCGCCCGAGCGTGAAAACCTATCTGCTGGGATCTAACGCCGCCGCTATCGTTCGCCATGCCAATATTTCGGTAATGGTGGTCAGATAATCCGTCTTAAGCCCACCGTTTTCGGGCGCGTTCTGCGGTTGCCGGCCGGCAGCAGAGCGTGCCTGGCGCTTTATTGCCATCTCAGCCTGAGCTGCTACGATTTTAGCTGACGTTTTTACGCCAACCGGGTCACCGGCTTTGCGCATATTCTTCATTTCAGCCAGAAGAGGGGCAGCTATGCCATTAGAAGTCGATGGGATTATCAGAGGCGATCGGGGCAGTGAACCGAGCCGTTGGCAACATGCGTCAACCAAGCCGCTTATTACGCTGACCTGGCATCACACCATTCCCTGGAACTGTTTGCGTAATGTCTGGAATGGTCTGGTGGCGGGGCAGCATTGGGACGCGCTGGACGAGTTTATGAACCTGATCGGTGTGCCAAACCGCGCCGAGGTGCTCAAACAGATCAAAAATAAAAATCTGCAGGATCGCGATGGATTACACACTCTGGTGACCTGGCAAGGATGGAATATCGTCGAGGGGCCAGGTAACGAATATCGCGCGCAGGGGGACGATCCCGGCGAAAACTTCGACGGTTGGTCGGGTAAGGGAATGAGCACTAATCAGCAAGCGACGCTGCAGCAGGTCAACGTGTTGTATCAGGTGATGGCGCCGTTGGGAAGCCGGGCGCTGGATGCCGCCAGACAGGCGCCGCCCATTACCGCTGAGGAAGCGGGCGTCTTGCAACGGACGATTAAACAGACCCGCCCAACGTTGCGAGGAAAGGAACCGATCCGGTGGCAAGAAGATATGTGGCATCAGGTGCAGCCGGGTAAAGAGGCGAAACACTTTGCCCGCTGGGATACCAAACCGGTGTGGCGCAAGCGCCTGCACAGCGATCTGGCTCAGGCAGGATAAGCCTTTCCCCGCGCCGGGTTGCCGGCGCGGGGCATTAACCCGGCGCTAATCGCACAGCGCCACGATTTCGTCGTACAACGTCCTGGGGATTTCCACGCCGTATTGCTCGCTCTGGCGCCGCTGCCGATAACGGCGTTCGCCGGGAATGCGTGCGCCTTGCGCCTGCATATCGGCAAACATCGCCTCTGCTCCGGCGAAATATTTCGCCTTATCCGCACCGAGAAAACGCTCAGGATCCAACGCGATGATCAGCTCACCGCCGTAAGGCGACGAACCGGTGCCGTCGTCATAGGCCAGCGATTCCTTGCTGGTCATATCGCCGATCAGCGGCCCGGCCAACAATTCCACCATCGCTGCCAGCGCCGAGCCCTTATGCCCGCCGAAGGTCAGCATTGCACCCTCCAGCACGCTGGCGGCATCGGTGGACGGATTGCCCGCCTTATCAATGCCCCAGCCTTCAGGCAGCGGGGTGCCGGCGCGGCGATGCAGTTCGATTTCGCCGCGCGCCGCCGCGCTGGTGGCCATGTCGAACAAAAACGGCGGCCGATCCGCACGCGGCCAGCCGAAGGCGATGGGGTTGGTGCCGAACAGCGGTCGCGAACCGCCGGCTGGCGTCACCCACGCGTGGCTGGGCGTGCAGGCCAAGGCCACCAACCCCTGTTCGATCAGCGGTTCGATGTCGGCCCACAGCGCGGAGAAATGCACGCAGCGGTTGATCGCCAGCGCGGCGATGCCATTGGCGCGCACCTTCTCGATAAAGACCGGCAGAGCGTTGCGGTAGGCCAGCAGGGAAAACGCGCCGCCGGCGTCGGCGCGCAAGATGGCCGGTGCCTGGTCGAACAACCTGGGCATCGCATCGGCAGAGACCTTGCCTGCCCGCAGCGATCGCACGCAGCCCAACAGCCGGTATAGCCCGTGAGAAGCGCAGCCGTCGCGTTCACCCTGGGTGACATTTTGCGCCACCGCCTCGGCATGAGCCGGATTGAAACCGTTGCTGCGCAGCGTACGCAACGCCAGTTGATAAGCCTGTTCCAGCGACAGCACGTGCATGGATGTCATTTCGATGTCCTCCCCGAGTTCATTCTTCTTCATCGCCGATAAAATTGGCCTGGGGTAAACAGGTATAGGCGCCCCAGTAGTAAATCGCCAGCGCAATCACCGCCATGGTGAGGGTGTCCCACGGGTGGGCAATAGCGCCGATGCCGCCAAAGCTGCTGAGATAGGAAAGCCCGATCACCAGCGCATAGAAGACGATCAGCCACAGCGAGGACCAAATTTGCTGCCGGAGGCTAACGGCATGGGTCGGCACCTGATTCTTGAACAGGATGTAGATGAAGAACATCAGGATCTGCAAGCCGAGCAGCCAGGAGACGGTGTCCCAGCCGGACCAGAAGACGATCAGCGCCGAAATGATAAACGACAGCGGGCCGAGCACGCAGAAACCGCGCACCCGGAACGGACGCGGCATATCGGGCGCATTGCGCCGCAGCCCGGCGGCGGTGACCGGGGCGATGGCGTAGCTCAGCACCAGGGCGGCGGACACCACGCCGATCAGCTTTTCCCACGACGGGAACGGCAGCGTCCAGAATACCGAGAGAGCGAAGGTCAACCACAGCGCCGGGCGGGGGATGCCGGAGTCGCCATCCACCCGGGTGAACAGTTTGAAGAAGGTACCGGCGCGTGCCCAACCGTAGATCACGCGAGGCGTGGCGTTCATATAGATGTTGCCGGTGCCGCTCGGCGAAACGATCGCGTCGCTGACCACCAGAAACGCCAGCCATCCCATGCCGAGCGTGATGGCGATGTCGCGGAACGGCAGGGAGAACTGTTGGCTGATGCCGGCCCAGCCGCCGCTCAGCATCTCGCTGGGGATACTGCCGAGAAACGCTATCTGCAGCAGCACATAGATGATGGTGGACAGCACCACCGACAGGATCAGCGCGATGGGAATGGTGCGCTGCGGCCGTTGCACCTCGCTGGCGACCGAAATGATCGGCGTCAGGCCGAGGTAGGCAAAGATGATGCCGCCGGCGGAAATGGCGGCCTCAACGCCGGCGGAACCGAAGGGGGCAAAGCCCTGGCTGTGCAGGTTTTCCGGTTTGAAAAAGCTGAACAACACCACGATCACCAGCAGCGGCACCAGAAACTTCAGCACGCTAATCAGGTTATTGGATTTGGCGAAGGTTTTTACGCTGTAATAGTTGAGCGCGAAGAAAAAGCACAGCAGCGCCAACTGCACCAGCCAGCCGACCGGGGTCGGGTCGCCGGAACCCGGCTGGCTGAGGAACGGGAACCAGGCGGCGGCGTACTGCCGGGCGGCGACGACTTCGATGGCGATCAGGCTGGAGAAGGCGATCAGCGTGATAAATCCCAGCAGATAACCCATCAGTTCGCCGTGTGAGAAGACCGGATAGCGAATGATGCCGCCGGCGCGCGGCAGGGCGGCGCCCAGCTCGCAGTAGACGATGCCGAGCAGCAGCACCGCCAGGCCGCCGATCAGCCAGGAATAGATGCCGGCCGGGCCGGCGATGGAGGAGACATGGCTGGCGGCGAACAGCCAACCGGAGCCGAAGATGGCGCCCAGACCGATGAACGTCAGATCGGTGAGCGTAAGCTGCTTCTTGAATTTGCCTTGGGTTGTCATGGTATTACCCTTTTGTTATTGAGTGGCAGGCAGATGCGGCCGGGCTAATTTTGGGCAGGTGAAACCAGGGGATCTCGGGTGTAAACGCCGTTCACCAGCCGTAGCAGGTTGAGCGGGTTGGCGTCCTGCAGCGCCGGCGGCAACAGCGCTGCGGGGGTGTTTTGCAAACAGACCGGCCGCAGGAAACGCTCGATGGCCAGCGTGCCTACCGAGGTGCCGCGCGCGTCGCTGGTGGCCGGATAAGGGCCGCCGTGCACCATGGCGTCGCACACCTCCACCCCGGTCGGATACCCGTTGAACAGCACCCGACCGGCTTTGCGCGCCAACAGGGACGTCAGCCCGGCGGCCATCGCGAGATCGTCGTCGTCCGCCAGCAGCGTGGCGGTCAACTGGCCTTGCAATGCCGCCAGCGCCGCATGCAGCTGCGCTTCGTCATCCATCGCCACCAGGATGCTGACCGGGCCGAAGACCTCTTGTTGCAGCAGCGGGTCGGCCTGCAGCAGCAGCGCCCCCTCCGCCTGATAAAGCTGCGCTGCCGCGCGAAGAGCGGGCGTTTCGCTGCGGCCTGCCAGATGCCGCATACCCGGGTGGGCATCGAGGGCCGCCAGCCCGTGACGGTAGTGCTCCAGCGTGCCGGCATTCAGCATCGGCTGCGGCTCGGCGGCGTTGACTAGGGCGCTCATCGTTTCGGCCAGCCGATCGAAGGCGGCGCCGCGCAGCGCGACTATCACGCCGGGCTTGGTGCAGAACTGACCGCAGCCGAGCGTGAAGGAAGAGACCAGTTCCTGCGCGATGCGCTGCTCGCGCCGCGCCAGCGCCTTGGGCAGGATCACTACCGGGTTGATGCTCGACATTTCGGCGAAGACCGGGATAGGTTGAGGGCGTTGCGTCGCCAGATCGAAGAGCGCCCGGCCACCTTGCAGCGAGCCGGTGAATCCCACCGCCTGAATCGCCGGATGTTGTACCAAATCGGCCCCCACGCGGTTGCCGAAGATCATGTTGAAGACGCCGGCGGGCATCCCGGTGCGTTCCCGTGCGCGCTCGATCGCCTGAGCGGTCAGCTCCGCGGTGATCATATGGCCGCTGTGCGCCTTGAACACGATCGGGCAGCCGGCGGCGAGCGCGGCGGCGGTGTCGCCGCCCGCGGTGGAAAACGCCAGCGGGAAGTTGCTGGCGCCGAAGACCGCCACCGGGCCGAGCGCCGTGCGGTATTGACGCAGATCGGGGCGCGGCAGGGGGGAACGCTGCGGCAGCGCGCAGTCGATGCGCACGCCCTCGACGTCGCCGCGCCGCAGCAGCGTGGCGAACAGCCGCATCTGGCCGCTGGTTCTGGCACGTTCGCCGCTCAACCGCGCCTGGGGCAAGGCCGTTTCCTGCATGGCGAAGGCGAAGAAAACATCATCCAACGCGTCTATCTCCTCGGCGATGGCGTCGAGAAAGTTAGCGCGTAGTTCCGCGCTGAGCTGCGAATAGGGCGCAAAAGCCGCGGCGGCGGCTTCGGCGGCGGCGGCGGTTTCTGCCGCCGTGGCCTGGTGGAAGCGGTAGCCGGTCGGCTGACCGTCGTCGGCGCGCAGGCTGAGCAGCGCCGCTTCCCCTTCGGCGCGGCGCTGGCCGCCGATAAATTGTTGGCCGCTGATGGCGGCATAGCGAGCGTTGGGCATCGGTTCCCCCGGTAGAGAAAGCATGACGCCCGGCATGGCCGGGCGGTGAAGGCGTTACAGGCCGACGTTCGGCAGCGCCGGGCGAGTGGCCAGCGCTTTATCGATCATGGCGTTGATCTCGCTGAGCGTTTCCCCCTGCAGCGCCAGGCGCGGCGGACGAGTGACGGCGCTGCCGCGGCCGACTCGCTGCTCGCAAAGCTTGATGCACTGCACCAGGTCAGGGCGGGCATCGAGGTGCAGCAGCGGCATGAACCAGCGGTACAGCGCCAATGCTTCCTCATAGCGTTTTTCCTTCGCCAGCCGGAACAGGGTTTCCCCTTCGCGCGGGAAGGCATTGGACATGCCGGAGATCCAGCCTTGCGCGCCGACGGCGATGCTTTCCAGCACCACATCGTCCAACCCGGCGAACAGCACGAAGCGATCGCCGACTTCGTTGCGCAGATCGATAAAGCGGCGGGTGTCGCCCGACGAGTCTTTGAAGCACACGATGTTCTCGCAGTCGACCAGCGAGGTCAGGATGTCGGGCGTGACGTCATTTTTGTAAATGGGAGGGTTGTTGTAGACCATGATCGGCAGATCGGTCGCGCCGGCGACGCTGCGGAAATGCGCGGCGGTTTCGTGCGGCTTGGCGGAGTAGACCAGCGCCGGCATCACCATAATCCCGTCGACGCCGGCCTTTTGCGCTTCACGCGCCATATTCTGCGCGAAGGCGGTTGTGAACTCGGCGATGCCGGCGATCACCGGCACTTTACCGTCGGCGGCGTCTCTCGCCACTTCGATCACCGCCAGCTTTTCCTGCACCGTCATTGAGGTATTTTCACCGACGGTGCCGCACACCACCAGGCCGGAGACACCGTCGCGCACCAGGTTTTTGATCACCGTATGAGTGGCGTCGAGATCCAGAGAGAAATCGTTGCGGAACTGGGTCGTCACCGCCGGGAATACGCCGCTCCAGCTTATGGCTTTATGGCTCATCGTGTTTGTCCTGTCGTCCGTAAGTGTTAATGAAAAGTGAATCTTTGGTAAGGCTCACCGACAGATTGACCGGTATTGCGCAGGGAGGCTTGACGCTTTTCGCCGATTGCCGCGACGAAATTGGCACAATGCCGGCGGAACGCGGGCGTGAAAAATCCGGGCGCCGGCGCACCGTGAAAAGAGGGGGGTAACCAGATAAATCAGCGCGTTAAGCGGAAAGCGTCAGGCGGAAATCGCGCGGCGTGGAGCCGGTCATCGCTTTGAACTGACGGCTGAAGGCGCTGTGATCGGTGTAGCCGCACTGCAGCGCGATGTCGGTGATCGGCAGATCGCCGGCCAGCAGTTCAGTGGCCTTTTCCAGCCGCACTTTATGGATCATCTGGCGCGGGGTGAGGTGGAAGATACGTTTGCAGTAGCGTTCGATCTGCGCCACCGACAACCCGGTCAGTGCCGTCAGCTCCTCAAGCGCGATCGGCCGGGCATAGTGGCGGCGGATGTGCACGTCGATCGCCGCCAGCCGTTGGTAGGCCGGGTGATTGGCCCTGGCCTCCTGCAGATCGTGAGAAATACCCGCCATACCGATGATTTTTCCCTGTGCATCATACAGCGCCAGCTTTTGCGTCAGGCACCAGCCGGTTTCTCGGCCGTTGTACAGGTGCATTTCCAGCTGATCCTGGATCAGCACGCCGTGGCGCAATACCCGCAGATCCTGCTCGGTATAGTCGGATCCGAGCTGAGCGGGAAAAACGTCGGCGGAGGTTTTGCCCAGCAGCGGCGTGACGGTTTTGAAACCGCAGCGCCTGGCCAGCGTGAGGTTGGCCAGCAGGTAGCGGGCCTGGGCGTCTTTGATAAAGAACACCACGTTGGGGATCGCGTTCAGCAACGGCGCGATCAGCGCCAGCGTATTCAGCAGATCGCGCAGGTTGTTCGGGCGCTGCTGCGCCAGCCCGTCGCACAGGCGTGACAGATGTTCGACGGCAAAAACGTCCTCCTGTTCCGGCAGCCCCACGAGTGAAGGCGGCGAGAGAGAAACCGGAGGCTGATAGTCTGAAGTGGATCTCATAGCAGTCCCTTTTCGGTCGTTAGCCGGGAAAACAGGCGGGTCAGGTTGATGTCTTCGCATCAATATTAACTTTTCTGTAACGAATCAAGCGCTATTTCCGGCCACCTGCCAAATATGCGGATTGCCGCATACTTTTGCCGGACGGCGCGTGGCGGTTGCTTGAAAACTGCGGCGTTTCTCGTCATGCGGAGATTTAGCATGAAAGTAACGTCATGATAAATAAGTTATTGTTATGGCATTCGTTAATATCATGCCCGCAACGCGTCAGGCCTGACTTTTGTCACTATGCTGATTTCTTCATTCGCCGCGCCGAAACGCATCAAGCCGTTAAGCCCACATTCGTTCAGGCTAACGCTATTGGTAACATCTCATTAACTCAGGAGACGCCGATGGCACTTTCTGCGCATATCACCGCTTTGCGGGCGATCGATTCTCATACCGGCGGAGAGCCGACCCGCCTGATCGTGGAAGGTTTTCCCGATCTCGGCGCGGGCAGCATGGCGGAACGGCGGGCGCGCTTCGCGCAACATTATGATGATTGGCGCTGCGCGGTGATGCTCGAACCGCGCGGCAATGACGTGCTGGTGGGGGCGTTGCTGTGCCGCCCTTGCTCGCCACAGGCCACCGCCGGGGTGATCTTCTTTAACAACAGCGGCTATCTGGGCATGTGCGGGCACGGCACTATCGGGCTGATCGCTTCGCTGGCGCACCTGGGGCGCATCCACGCCGGGCGCCATCTGATAGAAACCCCGGTCGGCCCGGTAAACGCCACGCTGCACGAGGACGGCAGCGTCACGGTAGAGAACGTGGCGGCTTATCGTTACCGCCGCCAGGTGCGGCTTGAGGTGGCGGGTTACGGGCCGGTGACCGGTGACATCGCCTGGGGCGGCAACTGGTTCTTCCTGATCGGCGAGTCGCCGTTGTCCATCGATAAACAAAATCTGGAGGCGTTGACCGCGTTCACCTGGGCGGTGCGGCAGACGTTGGAACAGGCGGGCATTCACGGTGAAGACGGCGGAGCGATAGACCATATCGAACTGTTCGGTGACGATCCGCAGGCCGACAGCCGCAGCTTTGTGCTGTGCCCCGGTAAAGCCTATGATCGTTCCCCGTGCGGCACCGGCACCAGCGCCAAACTGGCGTGTCTGGCGGCGGACGGCAAACTGGCGCCGGACACGCAGTGGCGGCAGGCCAGCGTGATCGGCAGCGAATTCCAGGCCTATTATCGTTGGAACGGCGATCGCATCGCCCCCTTTATTCGCGGGCAGGCCTACGTGTGCGCCGATAGCCAGCTGCTGCTCGACGAACGCGATCCCTTCGTCTGGGGAATACGCTGATGGGCGCCGAGCGGGGAGCCGATGTCATCGTGGTCGGCGCCGGCATCATCGGCGCCGCCTGCGCCTGGCGGTTGGCGCGGGAAGGCTATCGCGTCTCGGTGGTGGACGATCGCCGCGCCGGCGCCACCGCCGCCGGCATGGGGCATCTGGTGTGCATGGACGATAATCCGGCCGAGCTGGCGTTGAGCGCTTATTCGCTGCGGTTATGGCGTGAAGTGACGGGGCGCATGCCGCAAGCGTGTGCCTGGCGCGGCTGCGGAACGCTATGGCTGGCGGATAAAGCGGATGAAATGGCCATCGCCGAGCAAAAGCGGGTGCGGCTGGCGGAGCAGGGCGTGGCCGCGGAATTGCTGACGGCGGAACAGATCGCCGCCATGGAGCCGATGCTGCGGCACGGCCTGGCCGGCGGACTGCGGGTGCCGGGCGACGGCATTCTGTATGCGCCGCTCGCGGCTCGCTGGCTGTTGGCCGACGGTGGTGCGGCAATCGACGTGGTGCACGGCGAAGCGGCAGCGCTGGAAGAGGGAGCCGTGCGGCTGGCGGACGGCAGACGCCTGGCCGCGCCGGTGGTGCTCCTGGCGTGCGGCCTTGGGGCCAATGGCCTATTGCCGCAGACTTTGCTGTACGCCAAAAAGGGCCATCTGGCGATCACCGATCGCTACCCGCTGCGGGTGCGGCATCAACTGGTGGAGTTGGGGTATGGGGCCAGCGCGCATGCCAGCGACGGCACGTCGGTGGCATTCAATGTGCAGGCACGGCCCACCGGGCAATGGCTGATCGGTTCTTCTCGCCAGTTCGGCGCCGTCGATTCGGTGTTGGACATGCCGCTGTTGGCGGCGATGCTTGCGCGTGCGCAGCATTTCTTGCCCGCACTGGCGCAGATGAACATCATTCGCTGCTGGACCGGGCTGCGCGCCGCCTCCGCCGACGGGCTGCCGCTGTTGGGCGCGCATCCACGGTATTCCTGGCTGTGGCTGGCACTGGGGCACGAGGGATTGGGCGTCACGACCGCCCTCGGCAGCGCTGCGCTGATCGCTGCGCAGATCGGCCGGCAAACGCCGGAGATTGACGATTCCCCGTATTTGGCGGCGCGGGCGTTTGCCGCCGAGGAGCTGCCTGTATGAATGAAAGACAAAACACGATCGCGTTGAGCATCGATGGCGAGCACCGGCGGGTGCCGGTTGGCCTCAGCGTTGCTGCGGCGCTCAGCCTGTGCGGCGACGATCGTTGTCGGTTGTCTGTTTCACATCAACCGCGCGCTCCCTTTTGCGGCATGGGCGTTTGTCAGGAGTGCCGGGTGAACATTAACGGTCTGCGTCGCCTGGCGTGCCAAACGCTGTGCCAAGCCGGCATGCGCATTGAGAGGAGCGATGATGAGTAACTTAGACTGTGAGGTGCTGATCGTCGGTGCCGGGCCGGCCGGCATGGCGGCGGCGCTGGCCGCGGCGGAAAGCGGTGGCCAGGTGCGAATGATTGATGATAATCCGCATCCCGGCGGGCAAATTTGGCGCGATGGGCCACAGGTGGTTTTGCCTGAAACGGCGAACCGCTATCGGCAGGCGGTGGCGACGAAGGAAAATATTGCGCTGCAGCCCGGTTGCAAGCTGGTGGCGCAGTGTGGCGCTAACCGATTGGCGTATGAAGACGCCGATGGCTGCGGCGTGATTCGCTATCAAAAGCTGATTCTATGCAATGGCGCGCGTGAACTTCTGCTGCCGTTCCCCGGCTGGACGCTGCCGGGGGTGACCGGCGCCGGTGGTCTACAGGCGCAAATCAAGCAAGGGCTGGCTATCCGCGGCGAACGAGTGGCGATAGCCGGCAGCGGGCCGCTGCTGTTGGCGGTGGCGAACAGCGTGAAACAGGCCGGAGGCGAGGTGGTGCTGGTGGCTGAGCAGGCGCCGCTTTGGCGGTTGGCGGCGTTCGCCGGCGGCCTGTGGCGTTGGCCAGGCAAGCTGCGTCAGGCGTTTTCTCTGATGCCGCATCGTTACCGTGCCGGTAGCCGGGTGCAGGCGGCGTTGGGGCAAGAACGTTTAACCGCGGTGCGCGTCAATAACGGCGGGCGGGAAAGAACGATCGCCTGCGACAGGTTGGCCTGCGGTTTTGGTCTGGTGGCGAACATTGAGTTGGCGATGCTGCTGGGGTGTCGGATAGAACACGACGCCGTAGCGGTGGATCATTGGCAGCAAACCAGCCAGGTGCAAATTTTTGCTGCCGGGGAATGTACCGGCATCGGCGGCAGTGAATTGGCGCTCACCGAAGGCGCCATCGCCGGTTATGCTGCCACCGGGCAGCGGGAAAAGGCGGATCGCCTGGCGGCGCAGCGGCGGCGATGGCGGCGTTTTGCCACGGCGGCGGCCAGAGCCTTCGCTCTCGATGAGCGCTTGGATTCGCTGGCCAAACCACAAACGCTGCTGTGCCGCTGTGAAGACGTCATGCTGGAACAGGTGCGTCATCAGCCGGATTGGCACACGGCCAAGCTGGGCAGCCGCTGTGGCATGGGGGCATGTCAGGGTAAAGTCTGTGCGACGGCGGCGAGGCAGCTTTTTGGCTGGCCTTTGCCGCCGCCGCGTGTGCCTTTAACGCCGGTCAGAGCGGAAACGTTGGTTGCGCTGGGGCTGCTTGGCGATGACGACGACGGCTGAATGGCTTAGCGGGCATTCCGCACCCGGCAAACGCCGCTATATCACCATTGCGGCCAATAGTAGGTTTTCTCTCGCCAGCCTTTGCCGTACATGCAGGCTTCGATGGTGGCGTCTCGTGCGGACTGATTGCGATCGGTTTGCACTGTTTTAATCGACGGTTCCTTGTCATAGCGGTATCCCGATGGACAGTCTTTCTTATTTTTCTCGCAAGGAATGTATTTGTTTTCGTAGCTGAACTCCACGTCCCGCACCATGTCCGGCGGAAAACGTTCGTAGCCGCGACTGCGGCATTCGGCATATTCGGCATTTCGGGTACTCTCAACCGCGCCGGGCCTTTCCCATTGGGTGCAGGCGGTCAACATCAATAACGGCAAGGCAATCAAACAACGGCAATTCTTCATGGTGTCCCTAACTCTTTCTCTATCCTGAGGCTCGCTGACTAGGAATGTTCCTAACCGGTGAGGTAGGGAAGTGTAATAAACTGGCGCAATAATTGGAAATGATAATGGTTATTGTTTAGGTATGATTGAGGAAGTGCCGCGTTGAGAGAGGATGTGGCGCATTGAGTGAAGTCTGTAGGAAGCGGCGACCTCATGGCGAGGGCAGGTCGATGTGGCGCTGGTTTTTTCATTTTCTTTTTGCCGCAAGGATCCGAGCATCATTGCATCGTTATGAGTAGAGAAATAATATGCAGGCTAAGTATGTTCTTAGCTGGTTTGAATATTATCTTTATTTAGGATATTTACCCATGCCAAGAATTTAATTCTCGGTATTAATACCCTATTTTTTTTATTTCTGTTTTTTTAATGGGGTTTTATTTTCGGATTTTATCCAGAAGAGAATTTTTAGTTACAGGGAATTCATTTGCATTTTAATTTTGGATTTTTTAAATTCAGTTCAGAGGAAGGATAACCGTTCGCGACAGCTACAAAAAAGGAGTTTATTTTGTCAGGGATAAAGAAAACGCCTGAAAGTCATGACGGTTTACCTGCACCATCAGAGGATTATGATACTTTTAAGCACCTCTCCGATGTTGGCTCCGTGTTGGGATATGGGCGAACTCGCTTTTATCAGTGGTGCCGTAGCCGCGGATTTCTAACTCCGATGAACGTTCCGTCTCATGAAATGATCGCCCTGGGATATATGGTGGCGGTGTTATCAGAGACCGGCCATACCCGGGTTTACGTCACGCAGGATGGTTTCAGTTACGTCAGTGGCGCTTTTGCTGCAGATATCCAACGTGGCATGATCAAGTTTTAAATCTGCAAGAATCGCCTTTATTTCAATGGCTTTAATGCAGAATCTTCTTATCGCTGCAGGTTCGTGGGAGGAGTGGGAAGTTATCCGATTTTTTCGTTTCTGCGGCATGAATGCTACTGGAGACAGCTATTCTCTTGTTACGATAAGCATTATTTTCTTCAGGAGCCAAGGATGAAGCATTACGCCGCGTTGTTATTTGCCTCTGCACTGTTGACGGGATGTGCGACCCAAGCCGTGCCGCCGCAACAGGCTGAGTTGCCCCCCCCAAGCCGTCTGATGCTCTATCAGAATATCCCGGATACGCCTTACGCCACGGTGGTGGTGGTGCGCGACAGCGGAATGCTGGCGGGCAGCTGCCGCACCGGCGTCTATGTGAATGGGGAGTTTGCCGCTTCGCTGGAGGCGAAAGAAAAAGCAGAGTTTCGCGTGCCGCCAGGCAATGTTTCGGTCAGTATCGGGCAAGATATGATCGAGAATCACCTGTGTATTTGGCGTGAGACCGGCGGCAGTATACCGATGACGCTGCGCGCCGGTGAACGCCGCTATCTGCGTATCGCCGGCGATCGGCAGCGTGGCTTTGTTTTGCAGGCGGGGCGACCGTAATCTGCCCTGGCAAGGGCGTTAACGCCCTTGCCACCATCCCCATAGCGTAATTAATAGCCACGCAGCCGCAATCCAGCACAGTACCGCCGCCCCCAGAGCCAACGACAGCCGCAAACTGTTGATCAGGAAATACAGCGAGATCAAATACACCAGGTAGGGCAGCACCGCCCACATGCCAAAAATCAGCGTGGTTTTCAGCGCCGCAATGGAACGCTCGTTGCCAACAATGTAATGCGCAATCAGGGCGAAAGTGGGAAAGAGCGGGACTAAACCGGCGATATAATAGTTGCGCGTTTTGGCCAACAGGCCGATCAGAACCACGACCAGCGCGCCGATCAGCGCTTTGACAAGGATAGCCATAACGGTCTCGGGTGTGGGGGAAAGTCAACACACTGCCCGAAAGCACGTGCAAGATCAATGGGGTGTGGCGTAGCGCGGTGAAAAGCAGACCCACAAGAAGTGCGGGTCTGGGATGCAACGCTTACTGACGGTAAGCGTGCTTGATTTGCTGAATGCTGTTCTTAAAGATTTCCGCCTGGGTAGGATCTTCAATCTGGGCGATGAAACGTTCCATGTTGATGATGACTTTCCCGGCGTCGGCCTGGCCGATCGACTTCAAGATCAGCGTCAGCGTAGCTTTGAGGCAGGCAACCTCGGTCGCCAAGATTTCCGGGTTTGCAGACGTAGTGAAATCAACGTTGCTCATTTTCTCTCCTGATTTTTTGAGGCCGTAGCCTGATACAAGCTGCTTTGGCGCACCGCGCGCGGGCTAAACGTTGCCCCGCGCGCAGCGGCGAATTTAACTGGGCGCGGAGTATAGCATAGCATGCGTCCGTCATCTGCACCGGGCTTGTTCCGGTCATGCGGGTGGGCAACGTTCGCTCATTGCCATGCTGAATCATCCGCTGTCGGCCAGTTATTTCGAGGTGGTTAACAAGTATTTGTCCGGCACGTTATTGTTGAACAATGGGGGGATTATAATTATTTGGGCAGGGAACACCGATTTTACCGGCGTTTGCCGGGAATAATAGTTTCGAACGCGGGTTGCCAAACCCACGTTGGCGGCGGATTTTGTTACGCCTTTAAATATCAAATGATTACAAAAAGCCAGCGGCCGTGTTAATATTATGCATGTCGCGATTGCTTACACAGATTTCTCACGCGCAACGTGATTGTCGCGCTATCCTGTGTTTGGTGCAGCGCCGCGCAATTATTTTCGTCGTCCGATCTTTTCCAACGTGACGATTTATCGGCGGCATAGACGGCTAAAATTGAAAAATCAGCTCTGCTCCGCAAAGTTATTCGAAAGTATGTATTAATCTGTGTTCATTCTTGTCTGAAAAACAAGTAATATCTCTGGCGAAAACAGAGGCCGATTGCGTTACTCCCTTTTTTTGGAGATTTTTCCTTGATTAGCGTTCTTCTTGTTGATGACCACGAACTGGTGCGCGCAGGGATACGACGCATTCTTGAAGATATCAAAGGTATAAAAGTTGTCGGTGAGGCTCAGTGCGGTGAAGACGCCGTAAAATGGTGCCGTGGCAACGCTGTCGATATCGTGCTGATGGACATGAATATGCCGGGCATTGGCGGGCTGGAAGCCACGCGCAAGATTGTGCGTTATGCACCCGACGTCAAAGTCATCATGTTGACCATCCATACTGAAAATCCTTTGCCCGCGAAGGTGATGCAGGCGGGTGCCGCCGGTTACCTGAGCAAGGGCGCCGCGCCGCAGGAAGTGATTAACGCCTTGCGTTCCGTGCATGCGGGGCAGCGCTATATCGCGTCTGATATCGCCCAGCAGATGGCCCTGAGTCAGCTGGAGCCGCAGGCTGAAACGCCGTTCAGCTGCCTGTCTGAACGCGAGTTACAGATCATGTTGATGATCACCAAAGGCAAAAAGGTGAATGAGATCTCGGAGCAACTGAGTCTCAGCCCGAAAACGGTGAACAGCTACCGTTACCGCATGTTCAGCAAACTGAATATCAGCGGCGACGTCGAATTGACTCACCTGGCCATCCGACATGGATTGTTCAATGCGGAGACGTTGTTAAGCAGTGAATGACCGTTTTGATGCCAAAGCCTTCCTGAGTACCGTCACCAGCCAGCCCGGCGTCTACCGTATGTACGACGCCACGGGTACGGTGATCTACGTCGGTAAAGCCAAAGACCTGAAAAAGCGTCTCGCCAGCTATTTTCGGCAGCAGGTCAGCAGCCGTAAAACCGAGACGCTGGTTAAAAATATCGCGCAAATAGACGTAACGGTTACCCATACTGAAACAGAAGCGCTGCTGTTGGAACATAACTACATTAAATTGTACCAACCGCGATATAATGTTCTTTTGCGAGACGATAAATCTTACCCGCTGATTTTTCTCAGTGCGGATACCCATCCCCGTTTGGCGATGCATCGCGGCGCCAAACACGCCAAGGGCGAATATTTCGGGCCTTTTCCCAACTCTTACGCCGTACGCGAAACGCTGGCGCTGCTGCAGAAGCTGTTCCCGATCCGCCAGTGCGAAAACAGCGTATATCGCAACCGGTCGCGCCCGTGCCTGCAGTATCAGATCGGCCGCTGTCTGGGGCCTTGTGTTGCCGGCCTGGTGAGCGAAGAAGAATACCGGCAGCAGGTGGACTATGTACGGCTGTTTCTTTCGGGCAAAGATCAGCAGGTATTGCACCAGCTGATTGCGCGTATGGAAGAAGCCAGCAAACTGCTTAATTTCGAAGAGGCGGCGCGCATTCGCGATCAAATTCAGGCCGTGCGCCGCGTCACCGAGCGGCAGTTCGTGTCGGGCGACAGCGACGATCTGGACGTGATCGGCGTGGCGTTCGATGCCGGTATGGCGTGCCTGCACGTGCTGTTCATCCGTCAGGGCAAGGTGCTGGGCAGCCGCAGCTATTTCCCTAAAGTGCCGGGCGGCACGGATATGGGCGAAGTGGTGCAGACCTTTGTCGGTCAGTTCTATCTGCAGGGCAGCCAGGCGCGCACGCTGCCCGGTGAGATCCTGCTGGATTTCAGCCTGCCGGAAAAAGACCTGCTTGCGGAGTCGCTCTCCGAGTTGGCGGGGCGCAAGATCCAAATTCAAAGCAAACCGCGCGGCGACCGCGCCCGTTATCTGAAGCTGGCGCGTACCAACGCGGCAACGGCGTTGACCACCAAGCTTTCGCAACAGTCGACTATTCATCAGCGGCTGGCGGAATTGGCCAAGGTGCTGAACCTGACTGAAATCAACCGCATGGAGTGCTTCGATATCAGCCACACTATGGGCGAACAGACCGTGGCTTCGTGCGTGGTGTTCGACGGTAACGGCCCGGTGCGAGCGGAGTATCGGCGCTACAATATCAGCGGCATCACTCCCGGCGATGACTACGCGGCGATGACGCAGGTGCTGAAGCGCCGTTACGGCAAGGCGCTGGAAGAGAAAAAGATCCCGGATGTCATCTTTATCGACGGCGGTAAAGGGCAGCTCGGCATGGCGATCGACGTCTTCAAATCGCTGAACGTCACCTGGGACAAGAATAAGCCGCTGCTGATTGGCATCGCCAAAGGCGCCGATCGCAAGGCCGGATTGGAAACGTTGTTCTTCGTGCCGGAAGGCGAGGGGATTTCGCTGCCGCCGGATTCGCCGGCGCTGCATGTGATCCAACACATCCGCGACGATTCGCACAATCATGCGATTACCGGCCACCGGCAGAGAAGGGCGAAAGTCAGAAATACCAGCGCATTGGAGCTGATTGAAGGCGTAGGGCCGAAACGGCGCCAGGTGCTGTTGAAGTATATGGGCGGACTGCAACCTTTGTTGAACGCCAGCGTGGAGGAAATTGCAAAAGTGCCGGGTATTTCACAAGCATTGGCAGAAAAGATCTACAATGCATTGAAACACTGAGGGCAATGTAGCAACATACTCTTAATTTCCACTCTAGCCAGATAGTTACCGTAGCATTATGCAATTGAATATACCGACTTGGCTTACCCTGTTTCGCGTAGTTCTGATCCCATTCTTTGTGCTGGCGTTTTATCTGCCGTTCAACTGGGCTCCGATGGTTTGCGCCGTTATCTTTGTGTTCGCCGCCGTCACCGACTGGTTTGACGGCTTTCTGGCACGCCGCTGGAAACAAACGACGCGCTTCGGGGCGTTTTTGGATCCGGTCGCGGACAAAGTGATGGTGGCGGTGGCACTGGTGCTGGTGGCGGAGCACTACCACAGCTGGTGGATCACGCTGCCGGCGGCCACCATGATCGCCCGTGAAATCATCATTTCGTCGCTGCGCGAGTGGATGGCGGAAATTGGCAAGCGCAGCAGCGTGGCGGTATCCTGGATCGGCAAAGTGAAAACCATGGCGCAGATGATGTCGCTGGTGGGTTTGCTGTGGCGGCCGGATCGCTCCGTAGAGTATGTGGCGATTGGCTTGCTGTATATCGCGGCGGTGCTGACTTTCTGGTCGATGTTCCAATATTTGAAAGCGGCGCGCAACGATCTGCTGGAACCGTGATCGATACGCTGCAAAAATCGGCAAACGATCGTGATGAGCCAACAATTTTATTGACTCATCACGTCAGGCAAGTAGAATGCATCGCATCAGACGACAACGATGAATTGCCGAAAGATAGCAAATAAATCAGTCAGTTCTGGTAATGCGGGAATAGCTCAGTTGGTAGAGCGCAACCTTGCCAAGGTTGAGGTCGCGAGTTCGAGCCTCGTTTCCCGCTCCAAACATTAGCCTGTTGAATCCCCGTGATTCAGCAGGTAAGCGAAAAGGGGCTTCGGCCCCTTTTTCGTTTTCTATTCCTTTGCCGTCCGGTGAAACCCTTCTTCATCCTGCTAGCTCGATTATTGCCACTATATCTGCTGTCGTTTTCATACCCCAGGATGCATCCGTTGCATGGTGCAATCAGGCACATTTGATTGGGCGCCGTACGGTGTACAATCTGACGTCAGTCTCCAGCCTTGCAGTTGCGTTGGCCGTTCGGGGCAGCGGCACCGGAGATTCATGATAATGTTATGCCTGATATCCCATCACCATAAGCAAGTGAAAAGCTGCAGAGGGCGCGGGTAAGCGATTCCTGCTGAGAAAAAAGATCCGATTTGCCCGTGAATCCCTGAACCGATGCATATAAAATCAACATTTCGCTTGCCTTTGCGTTGGCATTGTGAACAGTGCGCCCACAAAATAAGCAGTTGAAAGCGTTAGAGAACTTTTTGCTATTTCGGGGGGTTGCCAAGGTGGGGGGTTTAGTCCATAATGCAGTCCATCGATTCGGCGGTAACGAAATAAATTACTTAAGAATCAGATGATTAAGATAAGCGATTTCAACATCGCCGATCAAAAGAACAAAACGAAGTGGGTGAATCACCGGCTTTGGCCTGAAAAGGCAAACAGAATAAAGGCGCGTTAACAAAGCGGTTATGTAGCGGATTGCAAATCCGTCCAGTCCGGTTCGACTCCGGAACGCGCCTCCAACTTTCCCGAGCCCGGGTGGTGAAATCGGTAGACACAAGGGATTTAAAATCCCTCGGCTTATGGCTGTGCGGGTTCAAGTCCCGCCCCGGGTACCAGGGAACAAAAATACCGAATAATCAAAGCAATAAGTAGTAATGTCGTAGACCGCCGAGAGGCGGTTTTTTTGTGCCTGAAATTCGCGTTACACCTGTATTCTTCCTTTTTTGTCATACCCCATGCCCATGGATTGTCATCCTGCTTGCAGGGAGCCCCGCAGGGCTCCGCAGTACCAATTATAAGAAACCGAACGCCGCAGCGAGGATCCAGCCGAAGACGCAGGAGACGCTAACGCCGATCAGGCCGGGCAGAATAAAGCTGTGGTTGATCACGAAGCGGCCGATGCGGGTGGTGCCGGAGCGGTCGAACTGGATCGCTGCCAGATCGCTGGGATAGGTTGGCAGAATGTAATAGCCGTAGCAGGCCGGCGCCGAAGCGACGATATAGGCCGGGTTGACGCCGATCGCCAGCGCCACCGGCACCAGTGCCGCCAGCGCGGCGGCCTGCGAGTTGACGAATTTCGACACCAGCAGCAGGATCAGCGCATAGGCCCAGGGGTACTCTTTCACCAGCACGCCCAGGGTGGCTTCGATCTGCGCCAGGTGCGCGCCGAACATGGTTTCCGCCATCCAGGCGACGCCATACACCGCCACGATGGCGATCATGCCGGAGCGGAACACTTCGTTTTTAGAAATAGACGCCGGGTTGGTGCGGGTGATGATGACGATCAGCGCCCCGGCCATCAACATGCACATCTGGATCACCAGGACCATGGAGAGCGGCTTGCCGCCGAAGCTGGGCCGCAGCTCGGAAAATGCCCCCAGCACCGCCACCAGGGCGATGGTAGCGAGGAAAATCCACATGGCGATCCAGTTGCTGCGCGGCAGCACCCGGTCCAGCAAGGTGGCGGCATCGCCATAGACGTAGCGATGGTTTTCCGGCACCGAGATGAATTTCTGGAACTCCGGATCTTTGTCCAGGTCTTTGCCGCGGAACCAGCTGAAGATGCCGATCGCCAGAATGCCGCACAGGGTGGAAGGAATGGTGATCGACAGCAGGTCGAGGAATTCCAGATGGCGGCCATTGAAGGTATAGCTGCTGAGCATCGCCACCAATGAAACGACCGCTACCGAAATCGGGCTGGCGATAATGCCCATCTGCGCGCCGATCGAGCTGGCCGCCATCGGCCGTTCCGGGCGGATGTTATTTTTGATCGCCACGTCATAAATGATCGGCAAGATGGTGTACACCACGTGCCCGGTGCCGCACAGAATAGTGAGAATGCAGGTCACGAACGGTGCGATGATCGAGACGTAGCGCGGGTTGCGCCGCAGCATCCGTTCGGCGATTTGCAGCATCACGTCCAGCCCGCCCGAGGCCTGCAGGGTGGCGGAGGCCGCCACCACCGCGATGATCACCAGCATCACGTCTACCGGCGGTTTGCCGGGCTGCAGGTGAAAGCCGAACACCAGGATCATCAACCCGATACCGCCCAGTAACCCCAGCGCAATGCCGCCCTTGCGCGCCCCATACAGCAGGCATGCCAATATAACCGCTAATTGCAGAAAGAAATCCATGATAGATACGCCTTAATAATGTTGAACTTAACTGCGTTCAGTTTCCGGCGGCGGTTACAACAGAAAGTTGTTTTAAATCTAAAGGCGCTAAAAAACTGTGGTTATTGACGCTAAAGAGTGATGGTGCTCACACTCAGTGAATCAAGGGGGAAGAAGCCACCAGCACGAAAAAGCAAACCAACAGGTCAGACCTCTACTATATGAAAGGTTTACTGATCCGAGGAGAAAACCATGGACCCGACAAAAATGACCGGGCTGGCGCTGTTACAGGCTGCAATGGCCGGCAAGATCCCAGCGGCCTCGATCGCTGAAACCGTGCCCATGAAGCCGGTTGCGGTGGAAGAAGGGTATATCCGCATCGTGGCGCGGGCAGACGGGCGCCATCTGAATCCGCTGGGTGGCGTACATGGCGGCTTTGCCGCCACGGTATTGGACTCGGTGACCGGTTGCGCGGTGCACAGTACGCTGGGCGCAGGCGTAGGTTACGGCACCGTCGATCTGCAGGTAAAAATGCTGCGCCCTGTGCCGAAGGAGAGTGACCTGATCGCCGAGGGGCGTCTGGTCTATGCGGCGAAGAACGTCGCTTTCGCTGAAGGCACGCTCAAAACGGCAGGAGGGAAGCTGCTGGCTTCGGCAACCGCCACTTGTTTTATCATTCGCCCCACCGAACAAGCACCGCAATAACTCGCTCGTTATCGGGCTTCGGGCTATCAACCCGGGGCCCGATGCATTTCTCTTCGGCTGCATACATTGCTACGCTACGATGACAGGCGCGATACGCCATTGTGGTCTAGTATTCTTGGGTAAAAATTTATCGGAGTGATTATGCAGCCGTATAAAGAGGTTGAGTTTGATCATGAGCTTTGTCTGGCGATCGGCAAAGCCGTATTAGACGTGGTGGCGCAGGGGGAAGAAACCAGCGCTCCGGCGGTGATGAACGCGATTGAGCGGTCGGTGGAACAGGGGTTGAATGACGACGAAACGGCCATCGCCGACGACGCCCTGGATTTGATGGCTCGTCTCGTCCACGGCTTCAGCTTCATAAATCTAGCGGATGAAGAGGATACTTCCCATGCATTGGTTGAATTTCAAACGCTACAAGAGTGACGTTGCCAAACAGGCCGTGCCGCCGCATTTGAATGCGGCTGAATTTGCGCGGCATTACGCCGACAAGCCGCAAGCCGATACGGAAGAGTATCTTTCGCTGAGCGGGGAGATGTGCTGGGATGCGGTGGTGCTGTGCGCCCACCGTTCAGGCGCGCTTAGCAAGGCGAAATACAAGCAGCTGTGGCAGACGGTATTCGATAAGCAATACAAACATTTCGTCAGCCCTGACGATACCGAGATCCGCACCATGGCCGATATGTTGCGCGCGCCGCAGGGATGTTTTATCGGCATATTTTCCCTGCGTGACGCGACGGCGCCCCGTTTGCTGCATGCCATGATCGGCACCGGTGCAGGCTTTGCCGCCGGCAATAAAAATCTTTGCATCGGCGTGGGGGGCGCGGTCGGCTGGGAAAATCTCAATCTGGCGCGCGATCTGCGCTGGCAGCCGGAAGGCGGTTTTTTACGCCAGGGCGACAACGAAGTGCTGCGCATTTTTTACCGGCCTTTCCCCGCCTGAGCCGGTTCGCCCGCTTTTAGAGTAAAAAAAACCGCCGTCTGGCGGTTTTTTGTTGGCGGGTATCCCCCTTATTTGAACCCGCCGTTGCGAATGAATTCGAGACCGGCGGCAGTGATCCGCGTTTGATGTGGGTCGATATCATAGTTGTTCTCGTCGATGTCGCTCATCACATAGGCCTGTATCAGGCCCTTGGTTTTGAGATAGGCGAAGGGATCGGCGAAGGCGTGCGGGCTGGTGGCGTCTTGTTTCCACAGTTCATAGGTTTTTTCATCCAGCGTGCCGGGGTGATTGGCGGCCAGCCGGGTCAGGATCTGATTGTAGAACGCATAGTCGGTCATGATGCGGTCCTCTTTATCGCGAGCGACAGTCTCGGAAAATGGCGGTAAGGCCTTTCAATCATAGCCGATGTTTTCCGCCGTCGGCATGGGGTTAGCCGCGTTGGCTTTCAATCCAGTGGAACAGACGTGAAATGCTCAAGGTGATATCACCGATGTTGAAGAGTGCGCCAAGCCACAGGGCGAGCATAACCAGGATGCCGATGATGATGGAAAGGTCCATCGTGCTCATGATTATGTTCTTCATTAATAAAGGTGTGCGGCAAAGCGTGCCACCAATCCCGCTTGCCATAAAATGCGCTGCGCATTATTCCTTTTGAAATCAAAGTAAAAAAGCCACCCAAACGGGTGGCTTTTGTGTTTTCGCGCCGATCAATCCAGCTTGGGATGCTGGTCGATCAGGATCTGCTTTTTCTTTTCCAATTCGGCGATCTGCGCGTTGATGTCCTCGACTTTCTGTTCGATGTTGTCGTAGGTCTCCTGCAGCAGCTCTTTCGCTTCTGAGCGGTCCGAAGCGGCCGGCGTCGCGCCGCGCAGCGGCTTGTTGGCGGTTTCTTTCATGTACAGACCTGTGATAAGACCGATCACCGCCACAACCATCAGGTAGTAGGCCGGCATGTACAGGTTGCCGGTCGCTTCGACCAGCCAGGCGGCGGCGGTCGGCGTCGCACCGGCGATCAGCACCGAAATGTTGAACGAAATCGCCAGCGCGCTGTAACGGATGTGCGTCGGGAACATCGCCGGCAAAATCGAGGCCATCACCCCGGTGAAGGAGTTGAGCAGCACCGCCAGCACCAGCAGACCGACGAAGATCAGGCCAATCACGTTGCTGTTGATCAGAATGAAGCACGGGATCGCCAGCGCCAACAGGCCGATGCTGCCGCCGATAATGAACGGCTTACGGCCGATGCGGTCGCTGGTCAGGCCGATTACCGGCTGTACGAACAGCATGCCGATCATGATGGCGATGATGATCAGAACGCCGTGATCTTCCGAGTAGTGCAGGTTATGCGACAGGTAGCTCGGCATGTAGGTCAGCAGCATGTAATAGGTCACGTTGGTGGAGATGACGATACCGACGCACACCAGCAAACTTTTCCAGTGTTTGGCCGCGATCTCTTTGAACGAGGTTTTCGGCGGATTTTCGATGGCGTTGCGGTCATCTTTTTCCATCTTGTCCACGTGCTGCTGGAACGCCGGGGTTTCTTCCAGCGCATGGCGCAGATAGAGACCGATCAGGCCCAGCGGTGCGGCGATGAAGAACGGGATACGCCAGCCCCAGTCGAGGAAGTTGGCTTCGCCGACGATGCTGGAGATCAGCACCACCACGCCTGCGCCCATCACAAAGCCGGCGATGGAGCCGAAGTCCAGCCAGCTGCCCATAAAGCCGCGTTTGCGGTCCGGCGAGTATTCGGCGACGAAGATCGCCGCACCGGAATATTCACCGCCGACGGAGAAGCCCTGCGCCAGCTTGGCCAGCAGCAGCAGGATCGGTGCCCAGATACCGATCGACGCATAGGACGGGATCAGGCCGATACAGAAGGTGCTGACCGCCATGATGATAATGGTCACCGAGAGCACCTTTTGGCGACCGAACTTGTCGCCCATGGCGCCGAAGAACAGGCCGCCGAGCGGACGCACCAGGAAGGGCACGGAGAAGGTCGCCAGCGCGGCGATCATTTGCACGCCGGGAGAGGCGCCGGGGAAGAAGACCTGGCCAAGCGCATAGGCGACAAAGCCGTATACGCCGAAGTCGAACCACTCCATCGCGTTGCCCAGGGCCGCCGCGGTGATCGCCTTCTTGAGTTTGCTGTCATCGATGATGGTGATGTCGTTAATGTGCATCGGTTTATGTCGTTTTTTTCTTAACTTCATATAATCATCCCTTAATGAATTATTCGTTGTTCGTGAAAGCGTAATCTCCGTTCACTGTTGTTTTCGAGTTATCAAATCGGCTAATCGAATCGCGGTTCAAGACGATTCATTATCCACATTTAAGTTGGGATGTGGATCACAAAATATCGTCGTTTATGCCAAGGTTATGTCATTTAGGTGACTAATTATTTTGCATCTATAGCTTAACGTTATATCTTGCGCCGATCAAATCCAGCAGTTTAACTTAAGTGTTTGCACCGATTTGGTGCGAGAATGGTCTAATAATTGTGCGATTTGACGGTTTTTCGTCTGATTAGGTATGTTTGAAGTATAGAGAGTACGGGAGATAAAACAGGAAAAATTGATGTGTTCACCGCTAAAAAATCACCTGGCCGGAGGATGGCCAGGCTGTTTGGTTTAGGGTACCGACGAACCGCCGAATTCCAGATAGATTTTCGCCAGGTTCTGGTACTGCGCGAAGCGGTTCTCGTCCACCGCCAGTTCCGCTTGACGGCGCTGCTCCTGAGCATTTAGCCAGTCGGTAATGGTGACGGCGCCCTGCCGGTAACGCACCTCGTTCAGCCGCTCCGATTTGCGCGCCAATGCCAGCGAGGCCTGCAGCTGCGTCTCTTGCGCCCGCAGCTGTGCGCGCAGCGACAGGGCGTTATTCACATCACCCATCGCCTTGTACAGCGCCTGCCTGAAGGCCAGCACCTGCTGTTCGTAGTCGTTACGGGCGATCTTGATATCCACCCCCATTTGCTGCCATTGCAGGAATGGCAACGTCAGGCCGGCGCCGAGGCTGCCCGTCGGGTTGCGCAGGAACTCCAGCAGCGCGCTGCTGCTGGCGCCCAGCGAGCCGGTCAGGCTGAACGCGGGATAGTACTGCAGACGTTTCTCGTCGACGTTGGCCAGGGCGGCGCGCAACCGCAGCTCTTTGGCGCTGAGATCCGGGCGCCGGCTCAAGACGCTGGCGGGGATGCCGGTGTTGATCTGCGGCATCGCCGTCGTCGGCAGACGCGCGGGCGCGATGGTGGCCTGGCCTGAAGGCGCGCCCAACAGCACCGTCTGTTCATTCAGCGCCTGTTGACGATCGTGTTGCAACGCCAGCAGCCGGTTTTCCTGCGTCAGCACGTTTTGTTCCGCGTTCACCACGTCCAGCGCCGAGATGCTGCCGGCCCGGTAGCGGGCGTTGGCCAGCCGCAGCGTCTGTTTGGCGTAGGCGATGCTTGCCTGGCTGACGCCGATCTGCTGATTGAGGAAGCCGATGCGCCAGTAATTCGTGGCGGCGTTGGCCAGCAACGTCAGGCGCGCCGTCTGCAGATCCTGCTCGGAAGCCTGGCTGGCCCACTCGGCGGCATCGCGCTGGCGCGCCAGTTTGCCCCAAAGGTCGACTTCATAGCTCGTAGAGAGCGTCGCGCCGCTGGTTTTATTCCAGGCGGAGGACTCCGACAGCGGGCGATTGATGCTGCTGTTCAACGAGGCGTTGACGTCGGGGGCGGTGCTGATGCCGACGCGTTCCGCCTCGAGCCGCGCACGGTAGACGCGCAGCACGGCGACGGCCAGATCGTTGTTGCTGGCCATCACCTGTTGCAGCCAGCGATCGAGCTCGGGATCGTGGAAATCGCGCCAGTCGAACGGCGTCGGCGCGGCGTTGTCGGCGGCGTGCTGCCAGCTCGTCGGATAGTTGACCTGCGGCGCCCGGTAGTCGCTTTTCAGGGCATTGCCGCAGCCGGCGGTGAGCAGGGCGGCGAGGCTTAACGCCAGGGGAGATAAAATTTTCATGGGTTACTCGCTGGCCAATGAAACGACCGGATCCATCCTTGCCGCTTTGCGGGCGGGGAGATAACCGAAGATCATGCCGATTAAGGTTGAACAGAAAAACGCCGTCGCGGCGGCTTGCCAGGAATAGATGGCGGTGAACATGCCGCCCGCCAGCGAGGTGAACAGCGACCCGGCGGCGAACGACAGCGCGATGCCCAATGCGCCGCCGATCAAACAGACCAGCACCGCCTCGATCATGAACTGTTGCATGATATCGCCGCGCCTTGCGCCGACCGCCATGCGCACGCCGATCTCATGGGTGCGCTCGGTCACCGAGACCAGCATGATGTTCATCACGCCCAGGCTGCCGATCACCAGCGAGATCGAGGCCACCATCAGGATCAGCAAACTGAGCGTCATCGAGGTGCGCTCGATCGATTTACGGAACTGATCGCGGTTGAACGTCATGAAATCCTTGACGCCATGGCGCTGGGTCAGCAACTGCGTAATGGCGCTGACGGCGGCTTCGCTGGCGACGTCATCCTTCAGCCGCACGGTAATGCCGCTGAGCGTGGTTTTGCCGACCATACGGTACATCACCGTGCTGTAAGGCATCCAGACGCTGATGCGGTTGGGCGCATAGTTGCGTTCGCTTTTGGCGACGCCGACCACCCGCGCCGGCACTGAGCCGAGAAACACGATCTGGCCGAGCGGCTCGACGCCGAAATCGCCGAACAGCGCCTGGCGCGCGTTGTCGTCGATGATCACTTCCTGCAGCGCGTTGCGATCGTCGCGGAAGGTGGCGCCTTGCACCAGCGTGATGCCGTTGACGCGGAAATAATCGCGGCCGACGCCGGTGATTGACGCGGTGGCGGATTTGCTGCGAAAGCGAATGCTGTCGGACGCGCTGACTTCCGGGCTGACGCTGTCGACGAAGCTTTGCTGCGCCAGCGCGTCGGCATCGGCCGGCACCAGGGTGCGGATGCTGTCGATGGCGTCGTCGAAGAAGTCACGCCCCGGATAGATGCTCACCACGTTGGTGCCGAGCCCCTTGATATTCTCCAGCGTGCGCTGTTTGGCGCCTTCGCCCAGCGCCACCACCGTGACCACGGCGGCGATGCCGAAGATAATGCCGGTCATGGTCAACGCGGTGCGCAGGCGGTGGGCGTTCATCGCCTTCAGCGCCATGTGCAGCGACTCGCGGGTGCGGTCGATAAGACTTTGCCAGCCGCTTTGCCGGCTGCGGTTCGGCGGCGGTAGCGCGACGGCGGGTGCCGATTGGCGGCCGCTGTCAGCGATGATTTTGCCGTCTTGCAGTTCGATGACGCGCTGCGCATGTTGCGCCACTTTCATATCGTGGGTGACGATCACCACGGTGTGGCCGCGTTGGTTCAGCTCGCTGAGGATCGCCAGCACTTCCTGGCCGGATTGGGTGTCCAGCGCGCCGGTCGGTTCGTCCGCCAGGATAATTTCGCCGCCGTTGATCAGCGAGCGCGCGATGCTGACGCGCTGCTGCTGGCCGCCGGAAAGCTGGCCGGGCTTGTGGTCTTCGCGCCCCTCCAGGCCCAACCGCGCCAGCAGTTGCGCCGCTCGCTGCCGCCGCTGATCGCGCCGGGCGTTGGCGTAGATGGCCGGAATTTCAACGTTGCCCAGCGCGCTGAGATCGGGCATCAGGTGGTAACGCTGGAAGATAAAGCCGATATGCTCGCGGCGCAGGCGGGCCAGTTCGTCCGGCGACAGGTGGGCGGCGTTCTGGCCGCTGATGTAGTAGTCGCCGCGATCCGGCACATCGAGGCAGCCCATGATGTTCATTAGCGTCGATTTGCCGGAACCGGAGGCGCCGATGATCGCCACCAGTTCGCCGGCGGCGATGGTCAAATCGATGTCTTTCAACACCGTCAGCGCCTGGCCGCCGTTGGTGTAGGTTCGGCTGATGCCTTTTAGCTCGATGATCGCGTTCACAGGAAGATGCCATCCTCAGCCGGCTTGGCGGCGGGCTGCGACAGCACCACGGTTTCACCGGCTTTCAGGCCGCTGAGGATCTGAATGTCGACGTTGTTGGTGATGCCGGTGGTCACTTTGCGCGTTTCCAGCCGCTGGTCTTGGGTCAGCACCTGCACCTGCTGCTCTTTGCCATCGATTTTATGCACTGCCTGGATCGGCACCAGCAGGGTGTGCTTCGCTTCGCCGAGCAGCAAGGACACCTGCGCGGTCATGGCGATGCGCAGGCGGTTTTCCGGGTTGGGCACGTCCAGCAGCGCGTTGTAATAGACCGACGCGTTCGAGGTGCCGGAACCGGAGGCGGAGCTGGTGCCGGCGAGCGAGTCGTCTTTCATTACCGATTCCGGTGCCAGTTCGATGGTGCGCAGCGTGGCGTCGTAGCGTTTATCCGGATCGGAGAAAATGGTGAAGTACGCCTTTTGCCCCGGTGAAATGCGGGTGATGTCGGCTTCGGAGATCTGCGCCTTGATGGTCATCATATCCAGCCGCGCCAGCTTGACGATGGTCGGCGCGCTTTGGCTGGAGTTGACCGTTTGCCCCTGCTGCGTAACCACGGCGATGACGATGCCGTCCATCGGCGCGACCACGCGGGTATAGCCCAGATCGATTTTTTTCTTGTCGACTTCAATCTGCGCCTGCACCAGGCGGGCATTGAGCGAAAGCTGCTCGGCGCGGGTGGTGGCGAGCGTGGCTTCGGCGGTTTCGAAGTCCTCCCGCGAGCTGGCTTCGTCGTTCAGCATGCGGCGCTGGCGTTTGAAACGCGACTCGGCCTGTTTCAGCTGCGCCTGTTTGGCCTGCAGTTCGGCCTTGATGACGTTCAGCGCCGCCTCGGCGTTGCGCAGATCGTTGCGCTGTTGCAGATCGTCGATGTCGGCGATCGGTTGCCCTTTGGTGACGCGATCGCCCAGTTTGACCTTCAGCGATTTCACTTCACCGGAGACCCGCGCCCCGACGTTAACGCGTTCGACGGCATCCAGTCGCCCGGTGGCCAGCACGGCGTTCTCGATATCGCCCAGGCGGGCCGTTGCGGTAACGTAATCCTGCTGCGGCGGGCGTTGCCAATAGAGGGCCAGCGCGATGGCGACGCAGATGAAAATGATGACGGCGATCAGCGTCAGACGACGGGGTGTGAGTTTCAGTGAAGTCATGCCCAGGTTTTCCATAACGATAAAAGCGGCGGTTCCAGTCTGCCATCATGGCAGCGCCAGCTTGAACTGGCGCTAAACGTGAGGCGCTTTCCCGCTGGAAAGGGGATAGTAAAGGCTTTCCCGCTAAAGATCACGAGATCACGGCGAGTTATTATCCTTCGGGGTGCAACCGGCTGTGTGGCGCGTTATACTGGGTAAAAAACCAGTATTCATTCATCAGCAGGATAACGCCGCCGCCATGATGCCAAACCGCCTCGAGCCGGAACTCGACATTTACCAATACCCGGAGCACCTGCGCGCCTGTCTGGCGCCGTTGCCCAAGGGGCCGGGCGTCTATCTGTTCCACGGCGAGAGCGAAAGCCTGCCGCTTTACATCGGTAAAAGCGTCAACGTACGCAGCCGGGTGATGGCGCATTTTCGCGCGCAGGACGAGGCGAAAATGCTGCGCCAAACCCGGCGCATCAGCTTTATCGAGACCGCCGGCGAGTTGGGCGCATTGCTGCTGGAGGCGCAGTTGATCAAGCAGCAACAACCGTTGTTCAACAAACGCCTGCGGCGCTCGAAACAGCTGTGTGCGCTGCGTCTGCAGGCGGACACGGTGACGATTGCCCACGCCAAAGAGATCGATTTCGCCGTCACGCCCCACCTCTACGGGCTGTTTGCCAATCGCCATGCCGCGCTGGAAAAACTGCGCGCCATCGCCGACGAGCATCGTTTATGTTATGGCAAGCTGGGGATCGACAAGCTGCCCGCGGGGCGAGCCTGCTTCCGCTACAGCCTGCGCAAGTGCGCCGGCGCCTGCTGCGGCGTGGAGTCGGCGCAGGAACATGCGCGGCGGCTCAGCGCGGCGCTTGAACAGCTGCGCATCGCCTGTTGGCCATTCGCCGGGCGCGTGGCGTTGGAAGAACAGGGCGAGACGCTGCGTCAGTACCATGTGATTCACAATTGGTTTTATCTGGGCTCGGTCAGCAGCCTGGCGCAGGCGCAGCGGCTGCAGAGTGCGGCCAGCCATTTTGACAGCGATGGCTACAAGATTTTGTGCAAGCCGCTCATGGCCGGCGATTATCGGATTATTGAGCTGCCGTAATGCCATAACGCTGTCGATAGCCTAAGACTTATCTGTAAATTCAGCGCATTATGCTAAAAAAGCTTGAGTCCATAATGTTGTTATGGATAATGGCGCCCCGAAGCGAAGGAACGCGCTATTAACTCAGTTGGCAGAGTGATTGGTTTTATAATGGCTTGTTTTGGCTTGAAAATTGATAGACGCGGGTTCGAGTCCTGCATAGCGCGCCAGCTTTCTTCCCTTCATCTCACCGCGCTTACCGTAAAGCGCACCCGGGTTGATTTGCACTATCGGCTCCTCGTTGGGATTTTCGGGTGTGCTTTACCGTAACCGCTGGCTTTCCTTCCTCTTTCTCTTTCGATCCTTTGCTAAACTGTAATCAGGCAGGCTTGCTGCCCGGCAACAGGAGGTCGATATGTCTCACTCCGAGCAACTGCAGGAACTCTTGCAACGCGTCGCCGCCCTCGAGGCGAGAGAGAAAGCGCTGAGCGCCGCGTCCAACGCTTATCAGGCGATTATCACCACCATGTTGGGCAATATGGAAAAGACCGAACGCGATCGGATCATCGCGATGATCGATCAGGCCCATGAAATCGCCTACGCCCGCGCCATTCAACGCAGCAACGAACCGCAAAAGCAGAAAATCAAACAGGCCGATGATGTGGCCCAGCGCATGTTCATGTTTGCGCAAGGCAAGGCCGCCCAACCGCGCTGAAGCCGAACTATAACAGTTGCAGCCATTAAGTTGGCTAACTGATCTACCTGGCGAAACTGTACTTGTGTTACTTTTAGCGGTGAGATTTGATGGCAATGCTGTTTCCAGCATAAGGTTGTAACGATGGACGCGATTAAAAGCATCTTGGTTAAAGAGATTGAACAGATCAATCGGCGCGAAGGGCGTGACGGCAAGCCGCGCTTCAACAGCGAATTCGCTCGCACTCACCGCTATCTGTGCCTTGCCATGTTCGCCGGTTATTTCGCGGTGATCGCCGTGATGTACCAGGTGCCGTACATGGGGATATATGCTTTCCTGGGCTTCACCGCTTTTGTGCTGTTCATGTTCGCCATGCTGCTGATCGAGATCCGGCCGGTATACCGCTTCGAGGACATCGGGGTGCTGGATCTGCGGGTTTGCTACAACGGCGAGTGGTACTTTACCCGCGCGCTGTCGCCCTATGCGGTGCAGCAACTGCTGGAGGAGCCGTCCATCGGCGCCGCGCTGAAACAGAAGATGCGCGTGATCATCGGCAACAAGGGCGAAATCGACTTCTACGACGTGTACGACATGGCCTACGGAAAAAAGCCGCAGGATGAGCAGCCGCAGCTGGCGGCGGCAAACTGAAAGGTTTCCGGCCGGCGGCTTGTCGATTATACTCAGCGTTTGAACGAGAAGCAGATTGAGGATCAAGCGATGAGTGATGATATTTTCGATTTTGATATCGATGCCGAACTGGCGAAAGCCGAAGAAAAAGCGGCGCAGAAGGTAAAAGAGGTTCCTGAGTTCCTCGAAGACGAAGCGGACTGCGAAGGTTGCAAGATCTGATCGCCTGCCCCATAAAAAAAACCGCCGCGGCGGTTTTTTTTATGTCTGAGCGTCGTGGGGCGTCAATCCAGCACGAATCCCCAGATCAGCAACGTCGCCACCAGAATCAGGCAAAGCGCGGACACCGTCACCAGTATTTTCCCCAGAATGTCTTTTTCTTGTTCCTGCTGCGTCACGTTGAAATTATCCAATTAAAAGTCTATGGACCAAACCGGCGATGCTGAGATCGAGCGCCGCTACGCCCAGCGCCATAAGCATCATTACCGAAAGAAATCGAGTCTTGCCGTTCACGTCCTTAATCCCTGTGGACGCCGCTGTTAAGTTTTTATATCAAAGGGATATAATTCAGCGACGCCCTATTTCATGCATCATGATAGTGATTAAGAACGTTCTTAAGGCCAGAAGTTCCCTCGTCTGATAGTGCAGCCGGTGCGGCAGCGTCAGTCGGTTACGATCCGCACGCCTATCTTGCTGACTTGATTGCCGTCCATTTCGGCGATGGTCCAGGTCAGGCCGTCCCATTCCACCTGGTCGCCGATCACCGGTTCGCCGCCGATCAGCTGAATGACGAACTGGCCCAGCGTCTGCTGCTCGTCCACGTCGTCTTGCAGATTGAGGCCATAAAGCTGCGAGATGTCGCTTAAACGGGCATCGGACTGCAGGATAAAGTCGCCGAAGAAGCGCTCGTCGAGCGTCACGGCCGGCGCCTGGCTGAACAGTTTGCCGAGGATGGGCAGGTCGTGCTCATGGCCGATAACGCACAGAATATCGTTCTCCCGCAGGCGGGTACTGCCGCTTGGGTGCAGCAGTTCTTTGCCGCGGAACAGGGCGGCGATGCGGGTATTGGGTGGCATCTTCAGCTCTCGCAGCGCCGCGCCGACGCACCAGTTTTCCGCCGAAAGCTGATACACGAACTGTTCCCACTGGTTTTCCGGATGTACGTCCAGCCCAACGCGGGAGATCGGCGTCAGCGCCGGCGGCACGATCACCTTGGCTTTTTTGGCGGCAAACGACAGCGTGGTGCCTTGCAGCAGCAGGGAGACCAGCACCACGAAGAACGCCACGTTGAAAAACAGCTGGGCGTTGGGCAGCCCGGCCATCATCGGGAACACCGCCAGGATCACCGGCACCGCACCGCGCAGGCCGACCCAGGAAATAAAGCCGCGCTCGCGCAGGGTAAAGCTGCGAAACGGCAGCAGGCCGATAAACACCGACAGCGGACGGGCGAACAGGATCATCCACAGCGACAGCAGCAGGGCAGGGATGGCGATCGGCAGCAGCTCGTGCGGGTTGAGCAGCAGGCCAAGCACCAGGAACATGCCGATCTGGCTGAGCCACGCCAGGCCGTCGAAGGTTTGTACGATGCCGTGCCGGTTGCGGATCGGCCGGTTGCCCAGCAGCAGGCCGCACAGATACACCGCCAGAATGCCGCTGCCGTCCAGCGCGGTGGTCAGCGCAAAAATAAGAATGCCGCCGCTCACCGCCAGCAGCGGATAGAGGCCGTCCGCCAGTTTGATGTGGTTGATCAGCGTCAGCAGCAGCCAGCCGCCGCCCAGACCGAAGACGATGCCCATACCGAACTGCTGCATCAGATGCAGCGGGAAGGCCCAGCTCAGCGCGGTTTCCCCGGCGGCGATCATCGCAATCAGCGTGATGGTGAGAAACACCGCCATCGGATCGTTGCTGCCGGATTCGATCTCCAGCGTGGCGCTGACGCGTTCGTTCAAACCTTTGCCCCCCAAGAGGGAGAATACCGCGGCGGCGTCGGTGGAACCGATAATGGCGCCGATCAGCAGCCCCTGCAGCAGATCGAGATTGAACAGCCAGGCGGCGGCCATGCCGGTCAGACCGGCGGTGATCACCACGCCGATGGTGGCGAGAGACAGCGCCGGCCACAGGGCGACGCGGAAAGAGCTGACCCGGGTACGCATGCCGCCGTCGAGCAGGATCACCGCCAACGCGAGGTTGCTGACCAGATAAGCGACGGGGTAATTGCTGAAGACGATGCCGCCGGGGCCATCGACGCCGGCCAACATGCCGATCGCCAGAAAGATCACCAGGATCGGAATGCCGAGCCGGGAAGAAAATGAGCTGAGCAGAATGCTTGCCCCCACCAGCACGGCACCGATGACGAACAAACTGTTAATGGTGCTGGCATCCAAAATATCGCTCTCCTGAGGCTGGGGGATAGGGGGCACTGCGAGTGTGTCGATGATAACGTGTTTAGTGGGTAAAACGCCAAGGCTGATTGCGAAAACAACCGATCAATTATTGCCCTTTGGTGTGATTAAACGAAGAAAGTGAGGAGAAGAGGGAGATTCCTGCCTTTTATCCAACATTATCAGGCTGCTGTATTTCTGATTCGGCAATAATGTTCGATCGTGGCTGAGGGAAAAACCATTAAGCCCGCGCAGGCAGGCTTAATGGTTTGCAGGCGCGGTAGGATTAATGATCGAGCGATTCCAGCGCCCGTTTGATCAGCTCGGAGGCCAGCTTGCTTTCCGCTTCGGAAATGCCGTCGAGATTGAAGTTGGAGAGCTCAGCGACCAGAATGCTGCGTTCTTTGCCGCTGATCGAAGCGTCCAGCGCGGACAGCAACCTGCCGAGGATCTTCAGCAGGGTGGCGTTTTCCGCTATGGCTTCCTGAGCCGGAGTGTTCTTGTCGGTCATTCAAAATCCTCTCTGTCGTGACGGAAGGGAGATGCAGCTAACGCCATCGAATGAATTAAACGATCGCGCAGCCCTTCGGGGGTGTTGAGCCCAATCACTACCGTAAGGCAGGGATCCGGATTTCTACTTATGCATTGCAGTTATAACGGCTAGGTTATCTATGCAGCCGTATCACTTTGCCCTAACGGGCGACGTCAGGCTGAGCAATGTGTGCTCTGCATGGCAAGAGAGATGGCGCAACCGCGAGGTTGCGCCATCAAGTATAGCGTCGGGAGGAAAATGTGAAGGCGGCGGAACCGCCCTCAGGAGATTTTTTCTTTTCGCAGACGGTTATTGAAGCGAGGACGATCCAAGAGAAAAGTAAGGTGCAGACGCTGTATCAGCGCATAGGCGATAACAGGGGCGATCAGCCCGAATAGCGTGCCGGCGATCGCTTGTGTTGGCCAATGGCTGATATGCATAAATTTGGTCAGTATGATGCGTAAGCCGCTGGCCGCGAGGATATGCATCAAATAGATGACCATGCTCAATTCGCCGAGTCGTCTCAGCCAGGAAAGATTCGTCTTGGCCAGCAGAACCGACAGGCTGACGATCAAGAAGATGGCTTCAACCGCCAGTAACAGGGAGAAACTGCCGGTATCGGTATACAGCAAGCCAGAATAGCCGTGGAATCCCCACTGCAGCGCGATGAACGCGATCAAGGAGGCCAGCAGCGAACCGAAACCCAGATTGGCGATGAGGGAAGCGTAGCGAATGGCAAAAGCGCCAAGCAGGAAGAAGATCAAGAATCGGGTAATGTAATCAAAATGGAAGGCTTTGGTTAGGCTGTCTTGGTAGAGATACAGCCCCGCGCTGATAACGATCAATACCGGCAGGAGATAACGGTATTTTTCTTTGCTGTACAGCAAGGTGGCCAAAACAAAGACCATGAACAAGGCGTACAGGAACCAAAACTGCGCGCGTGGATGCGTAAACAGCGACAGGACATCGCCCAGGCTGGAAGGGTTATTGGTATAGCGCGACAACAGTACTTCCACCATGCCTTGCAGTAGCGACCAGACAACATAGGGATAAACGATGGTGTCTATCTTGCTGATCAAAAAGCTGGTTTTTCCCTTTTTATCCAAGGATTGCGTAAAAAATAGACCGGAAAGGAAGAAAAACAGCGGCATATGAAAACTGTAGATAATGCTGTCCGTCAGTAGATAGGATGAACCGGAAAGCTGAATGCCCGCGCTGTATAGACCCCGATTAACGTGGCCAAAAACCACGAGAATGATGCCGATTCCCTTGGCATAATCGACCCATGCTTCTCTCATATGTGTACCTAGCCCAGAAGTAACGCAACTGATTTATAAGTATGAATATGAGCGTAACAGGCAGTTGCCGTTTTGCAATGTATCCCGGGGATTAGGAATAATATTAGGAAAATGCTCAGGGCAGCTACCGCCGCGCCGAGGTAGTGAGGCGTATTATCATTGATGAGGTTAATTTCTGGATGAAAAATCATCACCCAGAAATGGGGTGGGAAGCCTAACGCGGCTTGCCGGAGAACAGGAAGCGCAGCAGCGGAACGCGTTTGTGCAGTTCATATAACGCGAAGGCCAGCGAGAACACAAACAGCAGGCCCAGCAAGAATCCCAACAGGTTGTTGCCGATATAAGGCGTCACGAAAGCGCCATATATCAGGGTCAACGGATGGTGCACCAGATATATAAACAGCGAAGCGTTGACCAGATAGGTGATGCGCGGCGAGTGATAATTCAGCAGGTTATGCCCGAAAGAGAACGCCACGTTGGTCATCAGGATCCCCATTAGGGTTTTGATCACCACTTCCAGCTCGAACATATAGCTGCTGTGCGCCAGCAGCTTTTGGTTCAGCATATATGCGATAAACAGCAGCAGCGAACCGAGCAGCGCCAGCGGTGAGCGGCGCAGAAAAATCTCCTTAAGCCACACATACTTAAACGCATAAGCGCCGAGGATGAAGAACGGCAGGTAGAACATCGTCTCCATCACCACGAAATTGAACAGGCCGTTGGATAATAGCTGCGGTACAAAAATTAAAATAATGCGGTGCGCGGCCGAATAGCATATCGCATAAATAAAGAAATACAGTGAGATGTTTCCTAATCCACGCATTCTGTTTATTAATGCAGGAATATGTTCACGGGGTTGACGCTTGATGTTGCGGAACAGATAAAAGCAGGCGCAGGTTAACAATGACAGGGTCAATAAGAACCAAAGATGAGACACCAATTCCCAAACTGTTACATTTATTTTCTGATAGAGAGAAAACTCATCCCAGCCGTTTAATTTATCGGTGAAATATTTCAGCATGAAAAACTGCGGCACCGTGATTAGCGGGATGGAACTCAACAGCGGGATCGCCACCCGCTCCAGCCTGACCTTCAGCCACTGGTGGCGCTCGTAGCGCTCGTAAAGCATGTAGGAGAAGTAGCCGGAGATCACGAAGAACACCTGCATGCGGAAGGCGTGGATGAAGTCGTTCAGCACCGTGAGCGAGAAAGAGGGCGACGGGCTGTTCACCGCCCAGGCGTGGCTGGAATAGATCAGTGAGAGGTGAAACGGGATGCCGAGCAACATCAAATAGGCTCTGATGGAGTCGAGAAAAAACTCGCGCTGTTTGCTGCCTTTAGTCATAGATTACCGCTGGTGATTTAATCGAGAGTTCATTAACACGCTTAACACGCTTAATAAGTCGTCAAACGTTAAATTGTTATCCGGAACCCTACTATAGCCCCCCGCATTTTTCCATAGCGTCTTGTTGCGCGGCTTGCTACGCTGGTGTTCCATCAGCTGCTTAAACAATGAGCCGTAAACATGAACCATCCATTTATCATGTTGTCGGAAAGCTGAGTAATCCATTAATATGGATTTAAATGATTTGAGCACACGAATAGGGGGGGATGTGCTAGTTAATATATTATCCGGACAACCACGCGCCGCGAGCGTTCGTTGGTTAGGTGCTACCGTATTGTTCACGCTGTTCAGTTCGCCGGCATGGGCCTTTTCTATTGATGATGTGGCCAAGCAGGCGCAGGACCTGGCGGCGAAAGGTTTCGAAGCCCCGAAGAGCAACCTTCCTTCTCAGTTCCGCGAGATGAAGTTCGCAGACTATCAGCAGATTCAGTTCAATCACGATAAAGCCTATTGGAGCAAGCTGAAAACCCCTTTCAAGCTTGAGTTTTATCATCAGGGGATGTACTTCGACACGCCGGTGAAAATCAATGAAGTCACCTCCACCAGCGTAAAACAGATCAAGTACAGCCCGGATTACTTCAACTTCGGTTCGGTCAAACACGACCCTGAATCGGTGAAAAATCTCGGTTTTGCCGGCTTTAAGGTGCTCTACCCGGTCAACAGCGCCGACAAAAACGATGAGATCATGAGCCTGCTTGGCGCGAGCTATTTCCGCGTGGTGGGTAAAGGGCAGGTTTACGGGCTTTCCGCTCGCGGCCTGGCCATCGATACCGCTTTGCCGTCCGGCGAAGAGTTCCCGCGTTTCCGCGAATTCTGGGTTGAGCGTCCGAAGCAGGGCGACAAGCACCTGGTGATCTATGCGCTGCTGGATTCCCCGCGCGCCACCGGCGCTTACCGTTTCACGGTGATCCCGGGCCGCGACACCACCGTGGACGTCGAGTCCAAAGTGTTCCTGCGCGACAAGGTGGGCAAACTGGGCCTGGCGCCGCTGACCAGCATGTTCCTGTTCGGGCCGAACCAGCCGTCGCCGACGTTGAACTACCGTCCGGCGTTGCACGACTCCAACGGCCTGTCTATCCATGCCGGCAACGGCGAGTGGATCTGGCGCCCGCTGAACAATCCTAAACACCTGTCCGTCAGCACCTATACCGTCGAGAATCCGAAAGGCTTCGGTCTGCTGCAGCGCGGCCGCAACTTCAAAGAATATGAAGATCTGGACGATCGTTACGATCTGCGCCCGAGCGCCTGGATTGAACCGAAGGGCGACTGGGGCAAAGGCAAGGTTGAGCTGGTGGAGATCCCGACGGCGGATGAAACCAACGACAACATCGTCGCGTTCTGGACGCCGGATACGCTGCCGGAAGCCAAAAAGCCGCTGACGCTGAGCTACCGGCTGAACTTCACCCGCGATGAAGACAAACTGCATTCGCAGGACATCGCCTATGTGGCCCGCACCATGCGTTCGACCGGTGACGTGAAGCAGTCCAACCTGATTCGCGAGCCAGACGGCAGCGTGGCCTTCCTGGTCGACTTCGTCGGCCCGGTGCTGAAAGGGCTGGACGCCAATACCCCGGTCGCCTCTCAGATCAGCATCGGCGACAACGGTGAAATGGTAGAAAACAACGTCCGCTATAACCCAGTGACCAAAGGCTGGCGCCTGACGGTGCGTCTGAAAGTGAAAGACGACAAGAAGCCGGTAGAAATGCGCGCGGCGCTGGTCAATGGCGATAAGACTCTGTCGGAAACCTGGAGCTATCAGCTACCTGCCAATGAATAAGCCTACTCAACCCGCCCAGGATTATCTTGCGGCGCTGCCTCTGACCGCCGAGCGGTCGGAGGCGCTCAACCCTCAAACGGCGGATGACGCTCAGGCACTGGAGGCGCTCCATCGGCAGATGGGCGCCGCCGACGCCAACGTCAATAGCCTGTCGGCGGATGACGTGGCGCTGGCCTCGGTCAAACCGCGTATCGAAAACGCCTGGCCGGATGCGGTCAGCGATGACGACTTCGATACCGACGCCGAAGGGCGCGCCATTCTGAAGGCGACGCCGCCGATCAAACGAACCACCATGTTCCCGGAAGCCTGGCGCACCAACCCGGTGGCGCGCTTCTGGGATTCTCTGCTGGGGCGTTCGCCGCACAACCGGCACGCCACCAAAGAGGAGGCCGAGGCCGAGAACCGCTGGCGTACCGTCGGCTCCATGCGCCGTTATGTGCTGCTGGTGCTGATGCTGGTGCAAACCGGCATCGCCACCTGGTACATGAAAACCATCTTGCCTTATCAGGGCTGGGCGCTGATCGATCCTATCGCCATGCTGGATCAGGATCTGATGCAGTCGGTGCTGCAGCTGCTGCCATATGTGCTGCAAACCGGCATTCTGATCCTGTTCGCCGTACTGTTCTGCTGGGTCTCGGCCGGTTTCTGGACCGCGCTGATGGGCTTCCTGCAGCTGCTGATCGGCAAGGACAAATACAGCATTTCCTCCACCATCAAGGGCGATGAGCCGATCAATCCGGCGCACCGCACCGCGCTGATCATGCCGATCTGCAACGAAGACGTCGAACGCGTTTTCGCCGGCCTGCGTGCGACCTATGAGTCCGTCGCCGCGACCGGTCAGCTGGAACACTTCGATATCTACGTCTTGAGCGACAGCTACGATCCGGACATCTGCGTGGCGGAGCAAAAGGCGTGGATGGAGCTGTGCCGCGATGTCGACGGCCACGGCCGCATCTTCTATCGCCGTCGCCGCCGCCGCGTCAAACGCAAGAGCGGCAACATCGACGACTTCTGCCGTCGTTGGGGCGGTGAGTACAGCTACATGGTGATCCTGGATGCCGACAGCGTGATGAGCGGCGAATGCCTCACCGGGCTGGTGCGTCTGATGGAAGCCAACCCGAACGCCGGCATCATCCAGTCCGCGCCGAAGGCGTCCGGCATGGATACCCTGTATGCGCGCGTGCAGCAGTTCGCTACCCGCGTTTACGGGCCGCTGTTTACCGCCGGCCTGCATTTCTGGCAGTTGGGCGAGTCGCACTACTGGGGCCATAACGCCATCATCCGCGTGAAGCCGTTTATCGAGCACTGTGCGCTGGCGCCGCTGCCGGGCGAGGGCTCCTTCGCCGGTTCAATCTTGTCGCATGACTTCGTTGAAGCGGCACTGATGCGCCGCGCTGGCTGGGGCGTGTGGATCGCTTACGATCTGCCGGGCAGTTACGAAGAGCTGCCGCCAAACCTGCTGGACGAGCTGAAACGCGACCGTCGCTGGTGCCACGGCAACCTGATGAACTTCCGCCTGTTCCTGGTGAAGGGCATGCACCCGGTGCACCGCGCGGTGTTCCTCACCGGCGTGATGTCCTACCTGTCGGCGCCGCTGTGGTTCATGTTCCTGGCGCTCTCCACCGCGTTGCAGGTGGTGCACACCCTGATGGAACCGCAATACTTCCTGCAGCCGCGGCAGTTGTTCCCGGTCTGGCCGCAGTGGCGGCCCGAGCTGGCGATAGCGCTGTTCTCCACCACGCTGGTGCTGTTGTTCCTGCCGAAGCTGCTCAGCATCGTGCTGATCTGGGCCAAGGGCGCGAAAGAGTACGGCGGGGCGTTCCGGCTGTTCATTTCGATGCTGATGGAAATGCTGTTCTCGGTGCTGCTGGCACCGGTGCGCATGCTGTTCCATACCGTGTTCGTGGTGAGCGCCTTCCTCGGTTGGGAAGTGGTGTGGAATTCGCCGCAGCGTGACGACGACGATACGCCGTGGGGCGAAGCCTTCCGCCGCCATGGCTCGCAGATGTTGCTGGGCCTGGTGTGGGCCGGCGGCATGGCGTGGTTGGATCTGCGCTTCCTGTGGTGGTTGGCGCCGATCGTGTTCTCGCTGATCCTGTCGCCGTTCGTGTCGGTGCTTTCGAGCCGCGCGACGCTGGGCATGAAGAGCAAACACGCCAAGCTGTTCCTGATCCCGGAAGAGTACAACCCGCCGCGTGAGCTGTTGGCGACGGAAGAATACCTGCATCTCAACCGCAATCGCGCGCTGACCAACGGCTTTATGCATGCGGTGGTCAACCCGTCCTTCAACGCGCTGGCGACGGCGTTGGCGACGGCGCGTCACCATCTGCGCGCGACGCTCGATCGCAACCGCGAGGAGCGGGTGAACGAAGCGCTGCAGCTGGGGCCGGAGAAGCTGGCGAAGGGCAAACGTCTGGAGCTACTGAGCGATCCGGTCACGCTGGCTCGTTTGCACCAGCGCGTCTGGCTGTTGCCGGAAGGCGCCGCCTGGCGTGAGCACTATCAGCAGTTGCCGCACAACCCGCTGGCGCACCCAACGGGCCGGCGTTAATCGCTGAACGGCAACGCCCAGACGGGGAATGCGCATGGCGCATTCCCCGTTTTTTTTACCTTTTGCTTACGTGCGTCGGTGCCGGCGGAGAAAGGGAACTGTGGTAGACTGCGGCCGATGCGTTGTTCACTCGCGAAACAACCCCCTTGCTCAGAGTCAATGTCGTGAATCTCTCTTCCTACCTTCGGCTGGCCTGCGTGGCGGCCGGCGTGATGGCCCTGACCGGCTGCGGCAGCATTATCAGCCGCACCGTGCCCGGCGCGGGGCATGGCCACCAGTACTATCCCGGCGTGCAGTGGGATCTGCGCGATACGCCCTGGCGCTACGTCACGGTGATAGACGTGCCGCTGTCGATGGTGGTGGACACCTTTATGCTGCCGTTCGATGCGCAGCACGGCCCCTATGAATAAACCCGCTCAGCGGGTGGCGAACACCACCAGCTGATAGCCTTTCTGCCCGCAATGGAAAGGCGCCAGCGCCGTCATGCCCAGCCCTTGCACGTGAGCGGCCAACGAATGCGGATTGTCGTCGTCGATAAACAGCGCGCCCACGTCGTAGTCATGGCTGGTATGCGCTTTGACCGCAGCGTAAAGGCGCTTCAGCACGCCTTTGCCGCGCCAGGCGGCGGCGAGGCAGACCGGGCCGTAGAGAAACACCCGCAGTTCATTCAGCGCGCGTCCGGCGAAGGATTGCGTGGCGAGCGTCGCCAGCATCGCGTCCACCACCGGCGGGCGCGGTTGCACGTCGGCGGGCATCAGGCAAACAAAGCCTGCCAGTTGGTTTTCCTGTTCAGCCACTAGTATGCCGATGCCGCGGTTGATCGCCGCCAGCTGCGCCTCATTCATGCGCGATACGATAAATCCCTGCCGTTTTTGGCGCTCGTCGAGCGCTTCCGGCACGTTTTCCCCCTGCAGCTGCAAAATGGCGGGGTAGTCGGTGGGGCGAGCCCGGCGAATATTCATGCTGCCTCCTTGGCGATGAGTGCGTAGTGCGGGTTAACGTTCATCCCACTCATCGGCCGCGGCCTGGCCTTCTTCGGTATCCAGCGGCGGCTCGAGCTGGAAGTCGCCTTCTTCCCATTCGTACAGGGTATTTTCATCTATCCACTCGGCGGTGATCTCCACCTCGTCGTAGTCACCGTCGAAGATTGCCTGCGCCGCCGCACCGCTGCGCAGCGGCAGGCACTCCACCGCTTCGCCTTCTTCCTCGAAGAACTCGGCCTGCCACATCGTGTCGCCATCCTGCATCACGTACTTTTGCAGATTGAACTGCTGCGGCACCGGCGGTTCGTCATCGCCGCCGCCTTCGGCGGTGTCGATAAACTCTTCGCGTGCGGCCTCGATGGCTTCTTCCAGGGTTGCATACAGGCTCATGTTCGCCTCCGTTGACAATGAGAGTAGAGCGCCCGGCGGCACTGCCGGTGCGGTGGGGGAAACGTCAAACCTAATTGTTGTCTCACTGGCGCAGGATGCAAATTTTTTTGTTGTCCGCATTGCGACGATGGTTGTCCGCAAAGCGGGAGAAGAGGCGGCGAGGGCGGGAAATAATGGCGTTATCGTTCATTCAGGCGTCAGGAGAAGCCCATGTTAATCGACCCTTCAAGCAAATATCGACCCTTCCCGCCGGTGGCGTTGCCGGACCGCCAATGGCCTGCGCGTACGCTGCGGCAGGCGCCGCGCTGGTGCTCCAGCGATCTGCGCGACGGCAACCAGGCGCTGGCGGAACCGATGGATAACGCGCGCAAGCGCGAGTTCTATCAATTGCTGTTGCAGTGTGGTTTCAAAGAGATTGAAGTGGCTTTCCCTTCGGCGTCGCAAACGGATTTCGATTTTGTGCGCACGCTGATTGACGAGCAGCTGATCCCGGACGACGTCACGATTCAGGTGCTGACGCAGTCGCGCGACGATCTGATCGACCGCACCTTCGAGGCGCTGCAGGGGGCGCCACGGGCTATCGTGCATCTGTACAACGCCACGGCGCCGATGTTTCGCGACATCGTGTTCCGCCAGGATAAGGCCGCCACCGTGGCGCTGGCGGTGAACGGCGCGCGGCGCATTCGCCGGCAGTGCGAGGCTCAGCCCGATACCGCCTGGTGCTTCGAGTATTCGCCGGAAACCTTCTGTTTTACTGAATTGGCGTTCGCGCTGGAGATCTGCGAAGCGGTGGCGGCGGTGTGGCAACCGGGGCCGCAGCGGCCGATGATCATCAATCTGCCGGCGACGGTGGAAGTGAGCACGCCCAATGTGTATGCCGATCAGATTGAATGGTTCTGTCGCCACTTCAGCCGCCGCGCCGATGTAACGATCAGCGTGCATCCGCATAACGATCGCGGCACCGGCGTGGCCTGCGCGGAGCTGGCGCTGTTGGCCGGCGCCGATCGGGTCGAAGGCTGCCTGTTCGGCAACGGGGAGCGCACCGGCAACGTCGATCTGGTTACGCTGGCGTTGAATCTCTATACCCAGGGCGTGGCGCCGGGCCTGGACTTCAGCCGCCTGAAGCAGGTGGTGGAGGTGGTGGAGCTGTGCAATCAGCTGCCGGTGCACCCTCGCCATCCTTATGCCGGCGAGTTGGTGTTTACCGCCTTCTCCGGTTCGCATCAGGATGCGATTAAAAAAGGCTTCGCCGCCCAGCGCCAGCGCCAGGATGGCTGGTGGCAGGTGCCTTACCTGCCGCTCGATCCCGCCGATGTCGGCTGCAGCTATGAGGCGGTGATCCGGGTCAACAGCCAGTCCGGCAAAAGCGGAGCCGCCTGGCTGTTGGAACAAAATCACGGGCTGGCGTTGCCGCGCGGTTTGCAGATTGATTTCAGCCAGGTGGTGCAGCGCGCGACCGACGGCAGCGGCAAGGAAATGAGCGGCGCGCAGCTGTGGCGCTTATTCCGCGACACCTATGGGCTGGTGGAGCAACCGCGCTTGCAGCTGCTGAGCTACCAGACGGAAAGCCACGGCGTAGAGGCCTACAGCTTCAATGCGCGGGTTGCCTGTGAGGGAGAGCCGCTGCGGCTGCAGGGCGCCGGCAATGGCCTGCTTTCCAGCGCGGTGGATGCGCTGCGCCAGCGCTTCGGCTTGCCGCTGGCGATCGAGGATTACCACGAGCATACGCTGGGGCACCAGAGCGACAGCCGGGCGGTGGCCTATATTCGCTGCTCGTTGCCGCAGGGTGAGGCGACCTACGGCGTTGGCATCGACGTCGACTCCGCCAGCGCCTCGCTGCAGGCGCTGCTCAACGTCGCCGGGCGCTATCTGGCGTCAACGTCGGCGCGGCCGGGCTGAAATAGTCGCTGGGCGCGACCCCCAGCACCCGACGAAACATGGCGCTGAACGCGCTGGGGCTGTCATAGCCGAGATCAAGCGCCACTTCCAACACCGAGCGGCCGGTCGCCAGCGCGTTCAGCGCCGCCAGCAAACGGGCGCGTCGCACCCAATCGCTAAAATGCAGCCCGGTTTCGCGCTGGAAGCGCCGCGACAGGGTGCGTCCGCTGACGCTGAAATGAGCGGCCGCCTGTTCCAGCGTCCAGGGCTGCGCCAGCGTAGCCTGGATATGGCGGCACAGGGCGAGCAGCGATGCCTCACGCGGTTCAGGCAGGTGCAGCGGCAGGATCGGCAGCATCCGCAACTCATCCAGAATCAGTTCCATGACGCGCTCATCGCGTCCGCCGCTCGGGTAATCGGGCGCAATCTCCATCGCACAGATAATCAACTCGCGCAGCAGCGGAGAAACCTGCACCACTTGGCATTGGGCCGGCAGATCGGCGCGCGCCAGCGGATCGACGAACAGCGTCCTGGCCGCCACCTGGCCGGTAATGCGCAGACTATGCACCACCTTAGCCGGCACCCAGACGCCGCGGCCGGGCGGCACCACCCAACTGCCGAGCCGGGTCGTGACCTGCACCACGCCGCTCAGGCTGTGAATCAGCTGCGCGCAGTGATGGTAGTGATCCGGCTCGCTGTCGCCGTGGCGATAATCCTTGGCCAACGGCCGGACAGGCTGGTCGGGCGGCAGAACGTCGTGAAACAACAGCATCGTAAGCAGGCTCCGCGCGGCAAAAGGGGGAAGACAGCATGCCATGCGGCGCTGTTTCACACCAGTCTGTGGCGCGGTACGGCGAAATGGTTTATAAAATAATATTATATGATTTTATAAATTGATGGAGGGGCAATGGATATTGACGCGATGCGCAAGGCGGCGGCGCAGGCTGGCGCGATGCTGCGCACCTTGGGCAACGAAGATCGGCTGCTGCTGCTGTGCCGGCTCAGCCAGGGCGAGATGGCGGTGAGCGAGCTGGCGCAGGCGCTGGATATCCGCCAGCCGACGCTGTCCCAGCAGCTTGGCGTGCTGCGCGAGGAGGGATTGGTCTCCACCCGACGCGCCGGTAAGCAGATTTACTATGCGGTGGCCGATGCCAAAGCGCTGGCGCTGCTCCATACCCTGTATCAACTCTATTGCCCACAGCCGGAGAACCGCGATGACCATTGACTGGCAACACTTCACGCCGTATTCCGCGCTGGCGGGCGGAGCCATTATCGGCGCAGCGGTGGCGCTGCTGCTGCTGTTCAACGGCCGGATCGCCGGCATCAGCGGCATTACCGGCGGTTTATTGAGCGCGGGTGGCCGCGAGCGGGGCTGGCGCGCCGCATTTCTTGGCGGGTTGCTGATTTCCCCCTGGCTGTATGCTGCCGCAGCGGCTTTGCCGTCTGCTGAGATCGCGGCCGGCAGCGGCGGGCTGGCGGTAGCAGGGCTGTTGGTGGGGGTGGGGACTCGATTGGGCAGCGGTTGCACCAGCGGGCACGGCGTGTGCGGCGTCGCGCGGCTGGCGCCGCGTTCGCTGGCCGCCACGGCGGTGTTTATGCTGCTGGGTTTTATGACCGTGTGGCTGATGCACCACTTGCTGGGAGGGTGAGATGTTTAAATCCCTGTTGGCGCTGCTGAGCGGCGTGATTTTCGGTCTGGGGCTGATCGTCGCCGGCATGGCCAATCCGGCCAAAGTGTTGGCGTTTCTCGACGTTACCGGCCAGTGGGATCCTTCGCTGGCGCTGGTGATGGTTGGGGCGATCGCGGTGGCGGCGCCGGCCTTCTTGTGGGCGCGGCGACGCGAGCGGAGCCTGTTGGGCGAACCGCTGCAGATCCCGGCCACCGGGCGTGTGGATCGCCGTTTGCTGGCGGGCAGCGCGCTGTTCGGCGTCGGTTGGGGCATCGCGGGCATTTGCCCTGGCCCCGCCTGGGTGTTGGCGGGGGCGGAGATACAGCGGGTATGGCCGTTCCTGCTGGCGATGCTGGCGGGCATGGCGCTGTATGAGATTATCATGAGGCGGAGGCGTACATGTCGATAGCCAAGGCGGTGTTGCGCATCGCGCGCCCGACCGATCGGTTGCAAGAGATTGCCGCGCTGTATTGTCGTGGGCTGGGGTTCGAAAAGCTGGGCGAGTTTGTCGATCATCAGGGCTTTGACGGCATAATGATCGGCCATCCGCAGCATGCCTACCATCTGGAGTTCACGCAGCATCGCGGGGTGCGGGTCGGGCAGGCGCCGACGCAGGATCATCTGCTGGTGTTTTATCTGCCGGATGAGAACGCATGGCGAGCCGCGTGCGAGCGGATGCGGGCGGCAGGATTCCTGGCTGTCACCGCCTATAACCCCTATTGGGATAGGGCGGGGCAAACCTTTGAAGATCCTGACGGCTACCGGGTGGTTCTGCAACATCAGGCCTGGCAAGGATAAAAAAAACCGGCGCCTTGAGCGCCGGTTTGCGAGATAAAAAAGGGGTATCCGTCAGGCGCTGGTCGCCGGTTTCTGCGCGCTCTTGGTCTGGGTATTTTCCAGCATGCGGCGAATCGGCACGATCAGCACGATAAGCACGGCGGCGCAGATCAGCAGCGCGACTGAGCAGCGAGCGAACAGATCCGGCAGCATATCCAGTTGGTCGGCCTTGACGTGACCGCCGATCAGACCGGCCGCCAGGTTGCCCAGCGCGCTGGCGCAGAACCACAGCCCCATCATTTGCCCGCGCATTCTCTCCGGCGCCAGCAGCGTCATGGTGGCCAGGCCGATCGGGCTCAGGCACAGCTCACCCAGCGTCAGCATCAGGATACTGCCCACCAGCCACATCGGCGATACGCCGGCGCCGCCGTTGCTCAGCACATTCTGCGCGGCCAGCATCATCAGGCCGAAACCGCCGGCGGCGCACAGGATACCGATCACGAACTTGGTAATGCTGCTCGGGCGCACGTTATTGCGCGCCAGTGCAGGCCAGGCCCAGCTGAACACCGGCGCCAGCAGGATGATGAACAGGGCGTTGATCGACTGGAACCACACCGCCGGGATCTCGAAGCCGCCGACCATGCGATTGGTGTAATCGTTGGCGAACAGGTTGAACGAGGTCGGTTTCTGTTCAAACGCCGACCAGAAGAACGCGGCGGAGATCAGCAGGATAAAGCACACCAGCAGGCGAGCGCGCTCTTTGCGGCTCAGGCCGGCAAAGGCGAACAGATAGATGAAATACAGGGTGACCGACGCGGCGATCACGTACACCAGCACGCTGGCTACTTCGACCGGGTTGATGACGATGGTGCCCTGAGCGATCAGCACGATGACCGCAGCCAGGCCTACCGCCAATGCCAGCAGCCAGGCGCCGACGCCTTTTTTCTTCGCGACCGGGCTGTTCCAGGTGGAATCCAGGCCCACTTCGCGGTCATAGCGTTTCATCGCCGGGACGGCGAACACGCGGAAGATCACCAGCGCCACCAGCATCCCGATACCGCCGATGCCGAAGCCCCAGTGCCAGCCGTGTGACTTGATCAGCCAGCCGGAGATCAACGGGGCGATGAACGAACCGATGTTGATGCCCATGTAGAACAGCGAGAAACCGCCGTCGCGGCGCGCATCGCCTTTCTTGTACAGCGTGCCGACCATCACCGAGATACAGGTCTTGAACAGGCCGGAACCGAGCACGATGAACATCAGGCCGATGAAGAACAGGTTGGTGCCCATCACCGCGGACAGGGCGATCGACAGGTGGCCGAGGGCGATCAGAATCGAACCGTACCAAACGGCCTTGCGTTGGCCGAGCCAGTTGTCCGCCAGCCAGCCGCCCGGCAGCGCCGCCAGGTACATGCTGCCGGCGAAGATGCCGACGATCGCCGACGCGTTCTCGCGCGCCAGACCCAGACCGCCGTCGTATACGGTGGCGGCCATAAACAGGATCAGCAGCGGACGGATGCCGTAGAACGAAAAGCGCTCCCACATTTCGGTGAAGAACAGAGAACCCAGCGGATAGGGATGGCCGAAGAAGGTCCGGCTTTCTGACTTATTGACAGAGGATTGCATAACGATTTCCCAATAAAAAGGCGCTGCATGGCTGCAGCCCGTACTGTGGTTGTATGTGTATTTAATGAAGGCGATCCGCCCAATGCGGATTACCTGACAAAACCGCGGCTGCAACGCTGATAAACCGTGGAAAGCGTGCTGACCTTTTCTTCACTTGGCCGATGGTTCACATCTGGCGTGATATTATTTAACCATTTGATAACTGGTCGTTGGTTTTGTCTAGTACCTGTATCCCATTTTTTAGACGAAAAGTCGACAAGCATCTCCTTTTCTGGTTTTTCTGTTGGTTGTGGCAGGAATATGATTGACAGCGGGTTTTATGCGCTGAAGGTTAATTAATTGTTGATAAACAAGATGTTGAAGTAAGAATGTTCCGAGTGGGGCGAAAATTCGCCGGCCCGCAGGAAGCATTATTAAAAGTAGGGGAAACGCGAGGTTGATCCGGCCAATCGCGGAAATTGGCGATAAATGCAGCTATTGCTCTTCCTGCAGGGTGTCTTCCCGCATGTAGCCCGGCCGCCGCCGCAGACACCACCAGGAATAACCGGCGTTGAACAGCACCACCAAAGCGGTGACGGCGAAGACCGCGCGAAAACCGTAGCCGGCGGAGACCGCGGCGCCGAGCAGCGGGCCGCTGACGTTGCCGACGTCGCGGAACGACTGGTTGTAGCTGAAAATTCGGCCGGCGACCTGATTGGTGCAGTTATAAATCAACAGCGTCTGTACCGCCGGCAGCAGCGCGCCGTCGGCTGCCCCCAGCAGAAAGCGCAGTACGCCGAGCTGCCACGGCGTTTGCACGAACGCCATCGGGATCAGCAGCAGCACCGAGACGATCAGCATAAAGACCAGAATGCGTTCCGGGCCGATGCGATCGCCCAGTTTGCCCAGCCGTGGGGCGCTCATCAATGCCGCGACGCCGGGCACCGAGGCGATCAGCCCGCTGATAAACGCCAGATTATGGGTCGCGCCGGCCAGATCGCGCACATACAGCGTCAGGATCGGGGCAATTGAGCCGGTGGCGATCTGGATGATCATGGTGGTGACGAACAGGCTGAGCACCAGCTTCGGGTTCTTCAGCGAGGCGAACACCTGTTTTGCGTGCAACATGTCGCGCTTTTGCACCGGGGTAAATTGCTCTTTGACATACAGCAGCGTCAGCACGAAGCAGACGAACAGCACCGCGGCGGTGATATAAAACACCGGGCGCAGGCCGTACAGATCGGCCAGCAGGCCGCCGATCAGCGGGCCGATCAGCGCGCCGCCGACGCCGCCGGTTGACAGGGTGCCGAGCGCCCAGCCGCTGCGGTTGCGCGGCACCTGGGTGGCGATCAGCGCGTTGGCGTTGGGTATGAACCCGCCAAGCAACCCCAGCACCGCCCGCAGCGCGAGAAACTGCCAGACCGTTTGCGCCATGCCCATCAGCACCATGACGATCGCCATGCCCAACGCCGAGCGCAGCAACATCAGTTTACGGCCGCGTCGGTCGGCCAGGGCGCCCCAGAACGGCGCGGCGATAGCGGAAAACAGGAAGGTAATGCTGAACAGCAGACCGGACCACATGTTGAGCGCCTGATGGCCGGTTACGCCCAGCGTCTCGACGTACAGCGGCAGAAACGGCATCACCAGGCTGAAGGCGGCGCCGGTGAGAAAGCACCCTACCCAGGCGACGAAAAGGTTGCGTTTCCAGTTAACGGGTTCTGCTGCCGAAGCCATAAATGTCCATTGCCGAAAGGTGACGCGTTTTGCCGGCGGCAAAAAGATGGAGGGCAAAACGTGAAAGTTAGCCTGATAAGTATGCGCCGCCGGCGCGGCTACGGCAAACCAGAGGACAGGAATAGGGCGAAAAATGAAATAAAGTTTTAAAAATGACGCTTAAACCTTATTCCGCGCTTGGCGCGCGGAATTTTCAGCGTTTTATAGGCCGGCCAGCGCCTCGAAACCGGCGGCGGTGGTGGTGGCGCTAAAGTCAGTGACCTCGTAGTGGGCCACGGCGTTAAACGGATCTTCGGCCAGGATGGCGTCCAGCCGCGCACGCTCAATGCCCTTGGCCAGGATCACGCCGCCGGTGCGGGGATTCTTGCGGCCGGAGGCGATGAAGGTGCCGTCCTGAAAATATTTCTTAAGCCAGGCGATGTGCCCGTCAAGGTGGCTGTCGACGTCGGCGATCGGGCGATGGTAGGTCAGGCTGACAATGTACATGGCGGCTCCGGGGTTGGCGGCAAAGGCTTTACCATCCCACCCTCGCCGTCGATTCTCAAGAGGCGCGCAATAAAAAACCCGCCGGCGGCGGGTTTGCTTTATCAGTAGAGCGAAGGCTCGCCTTCCGGGCGGGTCTTGAAGCGGCGATGCAGCCACATATATTGATCCGGCGCCATCAGGATCTCTTTTTCCACCACTTTATTCATAAAGGCGGCGGCATCGAGTTCGTTATCCAGCGGGAAGTTTTCCACCGCCGGCTGCATGATCAGCTCATAGCCTTTGCCGTCCGGCAGGCGGCGCGGGGTGAACGGAATGATCGCCGGTTTGCCCATCCGCACCAGCACGTAACTACCGGTGGTGGTGGCGGCTTTGTCTACCGCGAACAGCGGCACGAATACGCTGCTGCGCGGGCCGTAGTCGTGATCCGGCGCATACCAGATGATATCGCCCTGTTTCAGGGCGCGGATCATGCCTTTGATGTCTTTGCGATCCAGCATCGATTTGTTGGAACGCATGCGGCCCCAGGTTTGCAGCCAGTCCATCAGCTTGTTGTCGTGCGGGCGGTAAACGCCGATGCCCGGGTTGTGAATGCCGAAGATGCGCGCGCCCAGCTCCAGCGTCAAAAAGTGCAGGCCAATCAGCAACACGCCCTGCTGGTTGTCACGCGCCTTTTGGATGTGCTCCAGGCCGCTGACCTTGAACCAGCGCTCGATGCGCCAGTTGGGCCAGAACCACGCCATGCCGGTTTCAAACAGCCCCATGCCGACCGATTCGAAATTCTTTACCACCAGCGCATCGCGTTCGGCCTGCGGCATGTCGGGAAAACAGAGCTCGAGGTTACGCTGGGCGATAGCGACGCGTCGCTTGAGAAAGCGCATGGAAAATCGCCCAATCGAGGTGCCGAGCCAGTAGATGACGGGATAAGGCAGCAACACCAGCAGATACAGCAAGCCGATGCCGACCCAGGTCAGCCAGTAGCGCGGGTGCAATAAGGAACGATTGAAAGTAGGAACTTGAGTCATGGGTTCTCTGTTTGAATACGGTTGTTTAAGTGTAATGACAGAGTCATAGCATGGTCTGGCAGCCGGGTGAGCTCGGCGGCAAGGTTCGTTTCTGCCGTTTGTTTGCGACTATTGTGGCATTTTTCTGGCGATCCGGGAAAACACAACGCATTAAAATCCCTTTTTGGGCGTTAAATATGCATCGAATGCCGAATTTTTCCACAATCTTTCCTGCCAAAGATAATGGCGATATTATTGCTGGTAATTATTCAGAGGGTAAATATGTTGGCACCATGGATCAGTGCGGGGCTGCTGGTTTTGGGCGCGGCGGTCGGCAGCGTCGGCGCGCATCTGCAGGTGAACGCGATATTGGCGCTCGCCGGCGTGATGATGGCGCTCGGTATGCTGGCTTCCGCGTTTACCGAAGGCGGCGGACGCTGAACGGGGCGTTTGCGTCAGGGCTGCGCGGCGGCGGTTTTTCGGGTATGATGTGCGCCGCGCGCGGGCCGGCAGGCTGCGCGCGATAATCAGTCACCTCCCGAAAGACAGGAAAGTACACCATGCCAGTGTTACATAACCGAATTTCTAATGAGGAACTGAAGGCGCGCATGCTGGCGGAAACCGAGCCGCGCACCACAGTTTCTTTTTACAAATATTTCTCCATCGACGATCCCAAAGCGTTTCGCGACAGCCTGTACGTTCAGTTCGAAAAATTGAAGGTGTTCGGCCGCATCTACGTGGCGAAAGAGGGCATCAACGCGCAGATCAGCGTGCCGCAGCATAACTTCGACGCGTTCAAAGCCGCGCTGTTCGCCTCGCACCCGGCGCTGGATCAGGTTCGCCTGAATATCGCGCTCGAAGACGACGGAAAATCCTTCTGGGTGCTGCGCCTCAAGGTGCGCGAGCGCATCGTGGCCGACGGCATCGATGACGAGAGCTTTGACCCAAGCAACGTCGGCGAATATCTGCAGGCCGATCGCGTCAATCAGATGATCGACGATCCGAATACGGTGTTCGTCGACATGCGCAACCACTATGAGTACGAAGTCGGTCACTTCGAAAACGCCATCGAGGTGCCGTCGGATACCTTCCGCGATCAGCTGCCGATGGCGGTGGAGATGCTGCAGGACAGCAAAGACAAAAACATCGTCATGTACTGCACCGGCGGCATTCGCTGTGAAAAAGCCAGCGCCTATATGCTGCACAACGGCTTTAAAAACATCTACCACGTGGAAGGCGGGATCATCGAGTACGCCCGCAAAGCGAAAGAGCAGGGGTTGCCGCTGAAGTTTATCGGCAAAAACTTCGTGTTCGATGAGCGCATGGGCGAGCGCATTTCCGACGATGTGATCGCCAACTGCCACCAGTGCGGGGCGCCGTGCGACACCCATACCAACTGCAAAAACGACGGCTGCCACCTGCTGTTCATTCAGTGCCCGAGCTGCGCCGCCAAGTTTGAAGGGTGCTGCAGTGAAATTTGCCGCGAAGAGCTGAAGCTGCCGCGCGAAGAGCAGCGCGCGCGCCGTGCCGGCCGTGAAAACGGCGTCAAGATCTTCAATAAGTCGAAAGGCCTGTTGCAGACTACGATGCACATTCCGGCACCGGAAGAAGAAGGCCCAGCCCGCTGAGCCTGAGGAAATGAGAAGCCCGGCCGCCAAGCCGGGCTTTTTTACTTATTTCTCGCGCACGCCTTCTACGGAGATGATCAGCTCAACGTCTTGCGACGCCGGGCCCAGATCGGTGGTGATGCCGAAATCTTTCAGCTTGATCTTGCCGTTGGCTTCAAAGCCGGCGCGGTAGCCGCCCCACGGATCGTTGCCCTGGCCAATCAGTTTGGCGTCCAGCGTAACCGGTTTGGTCACGCCGTTCAGCGTCAGGTTACCGACCACCGCATAACCGTCGCCGCTTTTCTTCACTTCGGTGGATTCAAACTTGGCCTGCTTGTTCTTCTCCACGTTGAGGAACTCGGCGCTGCGCAGGTGCTTGTCGCGCTCGGCGTGGTTGGTGTCGACGCTGGCGGTATTGATGGTCACGTTGACTTTGTCCTTGGACGGATCTTTTTCGTCGAAGGTGAAGCCGCCGTCGAAGTCTTTAAAGCTGCCGTACAGCCAGCTGTAACCCAGGTGCTGGATGCGGAACTCGATAAAGGCGTGCTGGCCCTGTTTGTCGATCTTGTAGTCCGCCGCCAGTGCGGAACCGGCGCTCAGCAGCAGGGCGCCTGCGGTCAGGCCCAATACGGTCTTTTTCAACATAGCAATCTCCATAAATCCAAAGGTTAATCGGCGCTGCTACCCAGCATCCGTTTCAAAGTGACATCACGATCGATAAAGTGATGTTTAAGCGCGGCCAGCCCGTGCAGTACCGAGAGCACTACCACGGCCCAGGCCAGGTAAAGGTGTATGGCGCCGGCGGTGTCGGCCTGTTCCGCCATGCCGGTCACGGTGGCGGGTACGTCGAACCAGCCGAATACGCTGATCGGTTGGCCGTCGGCGGTCGAGATCAGATAGCCGCTGATCAGAATGCCGAACAGCACGGCGTACAGCGCCAGATGCGCGAGAATGGCGCTGACGCGAGTGAGGCGGCCATAGCTGGCCAGAGGCTTGGGCGGCGGCGAGACAAAGCGCCAGATCACGCGGATCACCATCACGATGAACAGCAGCGTGCCGATGCTTTTGTGGATCTCCGGCGCCTGGTGGTACCAGACGTCGTAATAGCCCAGCGTGACCATCCACAGGCCGAGGGCGAACATGCCGTACACCGTCAGCGCCACCAGCCAGTGGATCAACACTGACACATGGCCGAAACGATCGGCGGTATTTTTCCAGAGCATCCTGTTTCCTTCGATTACCGATTGGCTGGCTGCAATAATTAAACTTTAGGAAACATAAAATCAATAATAAATTTAACTATGTTACTTCTTAGAAATATTAGTCAGTGAATTTGTTTGAGATGTTCGGAGTTCATCAGATAAATCGTTGAAGATGATATGATTTCTTTCACGTGGCGATTATGCTAGTTGTTGAAAATTAGGCTTATTATCTATTAATGTCAGCTTTTGTCATTTTACGTAAACCGTTTATGGATTGCTGGGCGGGATTATTGGTTGGCAAAGGTTATGCCTATTTCTTGCGGCGAAGAGCAGGGCGGAAAGATTAAATTATTCGAACGGTTACGCTAAATCCTCTGCGGCGTGACGGCCGACTTTGCTACCATTAGCGCCAAGAGTCGGCTCTTTGTGGCCGGTTAACCCAGTGAAATAACAAGGAAACGTCATGGGCCGAACCCGAGTAACCGACAGCAGCCTGCGTTTGGCCGTCCTGTTGGCGATGTTGGTGATCATTTTGGCCGGGGTGAAAGCCGCCGCCGACATCGTGGTGCCGTTTCTACTGGCGGTATTCCTCGCCATGGTGCTGAACCCGCTGGTGACGATGCTGGAACGCCGCCGGGTGCCGCGCATCCTTGGGGTGACGCTGCTGGTGACGGCGGTGATCGTGGTCGTGATGCTGTTTATCGGCATGCTGGGCGCTTCGCTGAACGAGTTCGCCCGCTCGCTGCCGCAGTACCGCGGCATGATGATCGAGAAACTGCGCGAGCTGCAGCATTACGCCGATCGCTTCAATATCAGCCTCTCCAGCGAGGCGATGCTGCAGTATGTCGATCCCAGCGCGGCAATGAATCTGGTTACCCGCATGCTGGGGCACCTGTCTGGCGCCATGACCAACGTCTTCCTGCTGCTGATGACCGTGGTGTTTATGTTGTTTGAAGTGCAGCTGCTGCCTTATAAGCTGCAGCAGGCGTTGGATAAGCCGAACGAAGGCCTCGCCGCGATGCGGCGGGCGCTGGACGGCGTGACGCGCTATCTGGTGATTAAAACCATCATCAGCCTGGCCACCGGCGTGATCGTCTGGATCTTCCTGGCGGCGGTCGGGGTGCGCTTCGCCTTTATCTGGGGGCTGCTGGCGTTTCTGCTCAACTATATCCCCAATATCGGCTCGGTATTGGCCGCCATTCCACCGTTGATTCAGGCGCTGCTGTTCAACGGATTGGGCGATGCGCTGGTGGTGGCGGGCGGCTTTATCGCTGTCAACATGGTGATCGGCAATATCCTCGAACCGCGGGTGATGGGGCGCGGGCTGGGGTTGTCGACGCTGGTGGTGTTCCTGTCGCTGATCTTTTGGGGTTGGCTGCTCGGCCCGGTGGGCATGTTGCTGTCGGTGCCGCTGACGATCGTGGCGCGCATCGCGCTGGAGACCACCGAGGGCGGCTATCGGCTGGCGGTTATCCTGGGGGACGGCCGCCCGCCGCGCCAGCCTCCGGCGGCGCCGGAGTGAGGAAGATTTTTCCGCTGACGCCGGGCTGCGCGGCGTGCTGCAGCGCCGCTACGTACTGACGCAAAGGATAAATCGCGGCGGGTGGGCGCAAAGCCAGCTGGCCGCGTCGTAGCAGCTGGAATAGCTGATAAAACGCCGTCTGCCATTGCGCCGGCGCCGCCTGTGCGTTCCATTTGCGCAAGTGGAACAGCGAAGCGCGCAGCTTTAGCTCATCCACCACACGCCGCCAATCTACCTGGCGGCCGCTCAGCAGGCCCAGCGCCACAAAATCGCCGCCGGAGCGAACCGCTCGCGCCAGCTGCAATCCGTCTTCTCCGCCGATGCAGTCGATGGCCGCACGGGCGCCAAAATGTGTCATTTCCATCAGCTGTGGCGCTTCGATAACGCGCCAGGCGCCGGCGGCCAGCAGCGCCTGGCGATGGGCGGCGTTGCGCACCACCACCGCCAGACGAATACCGCGCAGCGCCGTCAGCTGCGCCAACAGCAGGCTAACGGCGGAGCCGCCGCCGTTGAGCAGCAGCACGTCGCCGGCGTTGAGCGGCAGCCATTGCGTCAGCAACACCCAGCAGGTGAGCGGGTTGATGTAAATCTGCGCCGCGTCGTTGTCGTCGATGTCGTCCGGCACCCACACCACCCGATCCTCAGGCAGCGTGACGAAGGTTTGCCAGCTGCCGTCACCCGCTACCGCCAGCGCGCGTCGGCCGGTCGAGCGCCCGCTCTGCGGATCGACGATGACGCCTGCGCCTTCATAGCCCGGCACCTGCGGCAGGGCGATACGGTGCGCGTATTGGCCGTGAATCGGGATCAGGTCGGAAGGATTGATCGGGGCATAGCGCATCTGCAGCAGCAGCCGGCCGGGACGCAGCGGCGGCCTGTTCACCTGCTGCAGCGTCAGCACCTGGGTGGGATCGCCGAAGCGGTTGAAGCTCAATCGGGGAAATAACGGCGGCATGGGTTACAGCACGAAGAAAAAGTAGACATCCAGCGCCAGCAGCACCAGCCACAGGCAAAGATACAGCACCAGGTGCTCACGCACGTTGTTGACGATAGCCGCCAGTATTCGGTTTAACATTTCAGCCGCCAGAAGAAAGAGACCTTTGATTATAGTCCTTTTCTCGGCGTCTTTTATAGCGCGCCGCGCATGAGTGCTGGAAGAATGGCGATAAAAAAGCCTGCGTTATCGCAGGCTTGATGTCATACCGCCAGCAGCGCCAACGGCGTCGAGTTCGTTGGCGTGTTCGGCGGGTAGAAATAACGCAGCACGTTATACAACGAGTAGAACTCCAGCCGGTTGCGCGCGTTGATCTTCTCCGTGATGTGGCGCTTGTGCACGTACACCGTATGCGAGCTAATTTGCAGTTTTTTCGCGATGCGGTAGTTGGGCATCTCCGCCATCCAATATTTCATCACCGTCAGTTCCTGCGGGCTGAACAGGGAACGCTCTTCGCCGTCATCGGCCAGCGCCAGCGGATTTTCGCGCAGCGTGCGCAAGGTGAGCGGCAGAATGCTTTTATTGAACAGAAACGCGTTATCGGCGATGCGCATTGGCGTTTCGCTGTAAGGATAAGGCGTATCGAGATAGATAAACAGCAGGGCAGACTGGCTGGCTTCCATAAACGCCAGCAGCTGTGCGTCCGCTTCGTTATAGCGGCACTGGTTGCTGAGGTTCACCAGAATGTGGCTCGGCTGAAAGCTGGCCAACAGCGGCGTAGCGTACTCAATGCTGTGGCAGCACTTGATCGTCGTAATTCCACTATCAGCAAAGTAGCTGGCTATACCGACCCGGGTGAAGCAGCATTCGTCCACGACAAGTAGTTTCATGGTGACGTCCTTGTTGAAAGCCGATGGAGCATATCTTCTGTAAAATAGGACTTACACTGCAAGTGTTCAATTCGGAAATTCAACTGCTGAATGCAAGAAATTTCCGTTATAAGAATTTTTACTTGGTATTTAAAAGAGTTAGCAGGTTAATAAATTGTAACCGTCAGATTTCGCTGCCCAGGGCTCGACGGGAACCAGGACAGCGACAGCCTTTGCTTAGCTAAATCGTTTCAGACCAAAGCTGGAGACGTCGACCGGCGGCGCTTTGTCCTGCGCGAACAGCGCGGCAATCTCGCCCAGTGCGCTGGCGAACTTGAAGCCGTGGCCGCTCAATCCGCTGATGACCATCAGACGATCGCACTCCGGCAGGGTGTCGATGATAAAGTCTTCGTCGGGGCTCATGTCATAACTGCAGGCTTCGCCGTGTAAACATACGCCTACACCCGGTAAAAACTGCCGCAGGAAGGTGAAGACTTCGGTGCCGTCGCTGGCGTGGCTGCCGAAAGGTTTACGCTGCTCGGGGGCATCCATCGGCTGGCCACCGTCGTGTTTGCCCACTTTCAGGCCGTCGTTATCCGCCGGGAAGCCGTAATAGTGCGTGCCGTCTTGCGCTTCAACGGTAAAGGCCGGGAAGCGATTGTTCACGCTGTAGCGGCCATCCGCCTGATGCCAGGAGAATACCTTGCGCAATGGCGCAACCGGCAACTGCGGCAACAGCGCTTTCACCCAGGTGCCGGCGGTGACCACCGCTTTTCGCGCCGTGAAACGCCCTTCGCCGGTGACGACTTCAACGCCGCCATCGATAGGCTCCACCGCGCTGACCGGGCAGTTGAACAACTGGCTGCAGCCGGCCTCTTTCGCCAGCTTGATCAGGCTGGCCACCGCCAGTTCGGAACGCAGGAAGCCGGCGTCCGGCTCGAAAACGCCGACGTAACCTTCAGGCGTGCGGAATTCCGGCCAGCGTTGAGCAATCTGTTCGGCGCTGAGGGTTTGTGCATTCAGGCGGAATTTTTGCGCGCTCTGCTGAGCATTGCGAATGAATTCGGAGTGCTGCGGCCCCAGGTTGAGTACGCCGCACGACTGGAACAGTTCCTCGCCGGAATGTTGAATCAGCGCATTCCACAACGCCTGCGCGCGCAGCACCAGCGGCACGTACTTTTCACCTTCGCCGTAAGCGTGACGGATGATGCGGGTATCGCCGTGATGGCTGCCGTTGCGGTGCGGGGGAATGGCGCTGTCGATCATCAGCACTTTCAAGCCGGCGCGGGTTGCGTAATACCCTGCCGCTGCGCCGACTGAACCGCTGCCCACCACAATCAAATCATATTCCACGTGCCCACCCTCTCTGATAGCGATTTCTTATCGCCCCATGATAAAAGGTTGGCGGGCGCAATGCACTGATTGAACGGCGAAAGGCAAAGAAAAAGGCGCCGGGAATGGGGCGCGGCGCCTTAGGGGTTAGGGGACGATGAATCAATGTTTTCTGCGATCAAGATCCTGATAATCCGTAGCTTCAATCTTGGCGATGCCGGCCTCTAAGATATTGATTAATTGACGGGCGACATCTGTGGTCAGCCAAAGAGTTCTGTCTACTTGGGCTTCTTCGGGCGTTTGGTCTAGTGAAGACAGGTAATGAAGGCGTATCATCATGGCGTCGTAAACGTCGACAGTACTGATATCCCAACCGACAAGCGGGTGCGTCTGAATTACTTCATCATTTCTGTCCATAAAGACCCCTTATTGAGTAGTAACTACCGTGAGTGACTAACGAGGATCAATGCGGCTCATCATCATGAGAGCAATTACAGTATACGCATCCGCTTTCATCGGTGGAGGGGGTTGTCACCAAAATTTGCAAAATAAATATTTATTTGAGCAATTATTCTACAAATTTGTATGTGCTGCAGTGGGTGAGTACAGCGCGGCGCGTTATTCCGCGTCGGCAGGTGGCGATGCGCCATGCAGACATTTTTCCAGCTCTTCGGCCAAATGGGCGAAATGCTTTTGCGTTTCGGCGTCGCGATTCTGGCTGTGCGATTCCAGCTTCAGGCTGTGGATCAGCCGCTGGTTGGCTTTGTCATCCAGGCTGAAGGCCAGATAAGAGAAAGCCACTTCCAGTACGTTCAAGCGCCTTTTCTGATCGGCAATCAACGCCAGCAGTTCGCCAAACGTCATTGCGTCTTCGGATTTCACCTTGTCCGGGGCCATGCTTACTCCTTTGCGTTAAATACAGCGCTGAGGCGGATTTTGTTCCAGAGTAAGGGTAAGCGATGAATGGGCTGGGCGCCAGAAACAAAAAAGCCGGAGAGCGACCCCCGGCAAAAACAGCATTGCAGTGTTATTCTGCGCTGAACCACTCGTCCGCGCTTTCCCAGGTTTCCTGAAGGATTTCCTCGATCAGATCCCGGTCGGTTTTGGCGCCCCCCAGCACGGAGAGCCCGTTGGCGCCGGCATAACGTACGTGCACGACGGCGTCTGGAAACTGGCGATTGACCCGTTTGCCCAGTTCACCGGTCAGCGCCTCAATGGCGCCCGACGGCAGCGGCCGGGTTTTATCTATAGTGACTTCAACACGCATAATTGCCCCCGAAGCGATTTACTGTTTATTTATACAGTTAGCCGAGTGCGGGGGCAAGAGGGCGAAGAAAAAATATCAGTCTTTCAGCGACCAGTTCAGGGTTTCACCGGCCAGGAAGGGGATCACGGATTCATTGCCCAGGGCGATCTCTTCCGGCTGGGTGGTCGACACGCGCTGCAGCTCGATGAAGTCTTCGTTGAGCGGCAGGCCATAGAAACGCGGGCCGTTGAGCGAGCAGAAGGCCTCAAAGTGCGCCAGCGCGCCGAGCTGTTCGAACACCGCGGCGTAAGCTGGGATGGCATTCGGCGCGTTGAAACAGCCGGCGCAGCCGCAGCTGGACTCTTTGCGATGCTTGAGGTGCGGCGCGGAGTCGGTACCGAGGAAGAAACGATCCGAGCCGCTGGCGACCGCCTGACGCAGCGCTTCCTGATGGACATTGCGCTTGAGGATCGGCAGGCAGAACAGGTGTGGGCGAATGCCTCCGACCAGCATGTGGTTGCGGTTGAACATCAGGTGCTGTGGTGTGATGGTGGCGCCGAGGAAACGATTGCCTGCCTGCACATATTGCGCCGCTTCTTTGGTGGTGATGTGCTCGAAGACGATCTTCAGCTCCGGGAACTGCTGGCGGATCGGTTCCATCACCTGCTCGATAAAGCGCGCCTCGCGGTCGAAGATATCGACGGCAGGGTCGGTCACTTCGCCGTGGATCAGCAAAGGCATGCCGATTTTTTGCATCTGTTCGAACAGCGGGTAGATGCCGGTCACGTCGCTGACGCCGTGGCTGGAGTTGGTGGTGGCGTTGGCCGGATACAGCTTGGCGGCAGTAAACACCCCTTGCTCAAAGCCGTTGACCAGTTCACTGGCCGCCAGAGAGTTGGTCAGATAGCAGGTCATCAGCGGAGTGAAGTTGTGACCCTGCGGGACCGCCGCCAGAATGCGATCGCGGTAGGCGCGCGCGGCGGCCACGGTCGTTACGGGCGGAACCAGGTTCGGCATCACGATCGCCCGGCCAAATACCTGGCTGGTATAGGGCACCACCGTTTTCAGCATCTCGTCGTCACGCAGGTGGATATGCCAGTCGTCTGGGCGGCGGATTTTCAGAACTTGAGGTTGTGCGGTCATCTAGCTAGGCTCCGGCGGTCAAATACGTCTAATGAAAAGCGAATAATGGGTTTATTCACGCCGGGGTGTAAGGATAAGCGGAAAGCGCCTGAGATGCATCTGTTTGTTGGCGACAAGTTGAAATCAATAGCGCGGCGGGCGCATAGTAACAGGGATTTCAACGATGCCGACGCCAATACCGTCGACCTTCATCAAGTGGAAAGGGAGAAAGCAATGGAAGTACGCGTTATCGCCACCCTGCAAGCGAAAGCGGGATTTGAAGACGCCGTCAGCGAAGCGGTGCACGACATTCTCGAGCCGAGCCGCCAGGAGTTGGGCAACCTGCAATATGATTTGCATCGCGATCTGGAAAAGCCGGGCGTTTTCGTGTTCTTTGAGCGTTGGGCCAGCAGCGAAGCGCTGGATAAGCATAATGAGACGGCGCATTTTCAGCAGTTCGTCAGCCGGCTTGACGGCAAGTTGGATGTTTTAGACATCAAAAAACTGAAAAAGATAGCCTGAGCCTTTTTGCAGGCAAGAAAAAACCCGCCGATGGCGGGTTTTTTTAGAGCTGCAGATTAACTTATTCGTTAACCGGCTGCGGCTTGGTGGCCGGCGCGGTGGCCTGGCTCACCGCCGAATGGCCGCCTGCCGAGCCTTTGCCTTCAAAGTTGAAGGAAGGGCGCTGCCAGTCGCTGTGCTTGCGTTCTTCCGGCACGTAGGCCGGCGCAGGCGCTTTGGTCATCGGCGCAGTGGCGATGTGTTTGTACAGTACGTCCTGCACGGCTTTCACCGGTGCCGGCTGCTGAGCAACCACTGGCGCAGGTTCTGCGGCGATTGGCGCCGGGGCTTTTTCGACCGGAGCGGCTTCCACGGCGGCTGGCGCAGGCGCTGCTTCTGCCACTGGCGTTTCTTCCGCTTGCGCAGCTTCTGCCGGCGCAGCGTCGACCACAGGCTCGTCTTCCACCGGCTTGGCTTCAACCACAGGTTCTGCCGCAACGGTTTCAGCTACCGGCTCGGCTTCCACTGCCGGGGCAGTCTCTTCCGCTTTCGGTTCTTCAACTGCGACAGGTGCCGGCGCGGCTTCCACCGGCGCCGGGGTTTCCTCGGCCGGGGTGGCAACGACAGGCGCTACGGCTGCAGCTTCTTCCGTTACGGTAACGGCCGCAGTTTCAACGGCGGCTTCTGGTGCCGGCTCGTTGACGCTGGCCGCAGCCTGAGTTTCTTCCACGGCAACGCTGTGCTGTTCAACCGCTGCGGCAACAACCGGTGCCGCTGCCTGTTCTACTTCTACGGCTTCGGCCTGCACTTCGGCTTCTTCAACCTGAGCAACCGGGTAGCTTACCCAGACTTTGCCCGATGCCATTTCCGGCGAAGCGAACGCGCCCGCCAGCGGCATTGGGGACTGCAGCGGGTAACGCTCATCGCGGTAACGACGACGACGCTGGCCGCTGACGCGCAGGTGGCGCGGTGAACGACGGGAACGGCGCGGCATGCCTTCGCCGTTGCCACGGTTTTCGCCCTGGGCATCGTCTTCCGGCTGAGCGGCAACGGTTTCCGGCAGCAGCTTGACGCTGTCGTCGGCGGTCGGCTGCGCGACTTCGGCTTTCGCTACCGGCGCTTTCGGCGCCAGCAGCTCTTCCGCTGCACGCTGCAGTTCTTCTTCCGCGGACAGGATGCGCACCTTCTGCGACAGAGGGCGGCGCTGGCGGCGCTGCATGTTCTGCTGCTGGCGTTCTTCCTGCTCTTCGTCGGTGCTCTCGACCGCTTCAACGCTTTCCAGCGCTTTCACTTCCTGCTGAGCCTGACGTTTTTCTTCCTGACGACGACGCTGGCGCTCAGCGCGCTGCTCACGGCGTTGCTGCTGATCTTCGCGCGGCGCTTTAGCGCTGTCTTCCGAGGCGGTTTCCTCCGCTACCGGCGCGTTCTGCTGCTGGTTGCGGCGGTTACGGCGCTGTTCATCGCGGGATTCACGCGATTCACGGCCTTCGCGGTTCTCACGCGGCTCACGGTTGTCGCGCTCGCGATTGTCACGGCCTTCACCGCGCTCTTTACGCTCGCCGCGTTCCGGACGGTCACCACGCTCACCGCGCTCTTTACGGCCGGTGCCTTGGCGACGCTGACCGCGACGATCCTGACGACGGTTTTCACCGTTGCTTTCCGCCTTCGGCGTTTCGGCCGGTTTGGTTTCTTCGACGGCAGGTTGTTCCTCACCGGCGAACAGGCTCTTCAGACCACCGAACAGGCGGCCCAGGAAGCCCGGCTTGGCGGCGGCCGGCGCTGCGGCTTTAGCTTTGGCGGCGGCAGCGGCAGGCTTGGCCACGGCGACAGGTTCTTCAGCCGGCGGTGGCGCATCGGCGGACAGGGAGAAGGAAGCCAGGGCCGGTTGCTCCGGACGCTTGCGTTCCATCGGCGCGTCTTCCAGCGGGCGCTCCATGTCTTCTTCGTGCAGCTTCGGCAGCAGGTAGCTGAGGGTAGAGGTTTCCTCGCCCTTGCGCACGCGCAGCACCGAGTAGTGCGGGGTTTGCATTTCATCGTTAGGCACGATGACGGCTTTCACGCCACCCTGACGTTTTTCGATCGCGCTGACGGATTCGCGCTTTTCGTTCAGCAGGTACGAAGCAACCTGAACCGGCACGATAGCGTGAACTTCTTTGGTGTTTTCCTTCAGCGCTTCTTCTTCGATCAGGCGCAGGATGGACAGCGCCAGCGATTCGTTGTCGCGAATGGTGCCGGTGCCGTTACAGCGTGGGCACACGTGGTGGCTGGATTCGCCCAGCGACGGGCTGAGGCGCTGACGGGACATTTCCAGCAGGCCGAAACGGGAAATGCGGCCGATCTGGATGCGCGCGCGGTCTTGGCGCACGGCATCGCGCAGGCGGTTTTCCACTTCGCGCTGGTGGCGAACCGGCGTCATGTCGATGAAGTCGATGACGATCAGGCCGCCAAGGTCACGCAGGCGCAGCTGGCGAGCGATCTCGTCCGCCGCTTCCAGGTTGGTGTTGAACGCCGTCTCTTCGATGTCGCCGCCGCGGGTGGCGCGGGCGGAGTTGATGTCGATGGCGGTCAGCGCTTCGGTGCTGTCGATGACGATCGAGCCGCCGGACGGCAGGCGCACTTCACGCTGGAAGGCGGATTCGATCTGCGATTCGATCTGGTAGTGGCTGAACAGAGGGATTTCACCGCTGTACAGTTTGATTTTGCTGCTGAAATCCGGGCGGCCCAGCGCAGCGATGTGCTCTTTGGCCAGATCGAGAATTTTCGGGTTGTCGATCAGGATTTCGCCGATGTCCGGGCGCAGGTAATCGCGGAAGGCGCGCACGATAACGTTGCTTTCCTGGTGGATCAGGAACGGCGCGGGGCGGCCTTCGGCGGCTTTTTTAATCGCTTCCCAGTGCTTCAGGCGGAAGGAGAGATCCCACTGCAGTGCGTCGGCGGATTTGCCTACGCCCGCGGTGCGAACGATCAGGCCCATGCCGTCCGGCAGTTGCAGCGAGGAGAGCGCTTCTTTCAGCTCGGTGCGATCGTCACCCTCGATGCGGCGGGAAATACCGCCGGCGCGCGGGTTGTTCGGCATCAGCACCAGATAACTGCCCGCGAGACTGATGAAGGTGGTCAAGGCGGCGCCTTTGTTGCCACGTTCTTCTTTGTCTACCTGAACGATGACTTCCTGGCCTTCGCGCAGCACATCTTTGATGTTCGGGCGGCCATGGGAAGAGTAATTGCTAGGGAAGTATTCGCGGGCGATTTCTTTAAGAGGGAGGAAACCATGTCGTTCTGCGCCGTAGTCCACGAACGCTGCTTCAAGACTTGGTTCAATGCGGGTGATTTTGCCTTTGTAAATATTCGCTTTTTTCTGCTCATGACCCGGACTTTCGATATCCAAATCATACAGCCGCTGTCCATCTACGAGGGCAACACGCAACTCTTCCTGCTGAGTTGCGTTAATCAACATTCTTTTCATCTTAACTTACTCGTTATTTTTACATTATCGACAAAGCTGCGGGCAAAATAACCTCATGGCCGGAGTTAAACCGAAAGCCCCGTGTCTTCTCGCAAAGCCGTCAACCTCACGGTTGTCGCCTGCATAGGGGCGCATTATCTCGGTAAGCCTGCTTTTCTTTGTGAAAGACAGCACTTTTACTAGGGGAATAGCCTCTGATTTACGTCGACAGATCTGATTCCATTTGCCGGCCAAGCTGCAACCCGCAGCCCGCTAATTGTTTGATTTCGCATTACGTCTTACGCCATTGCTGCGTTTTTGCGCGATCAGACAAATTTTATAATTCCACCGTTTTCCCTGTTTAACGAGAATCAACGCGGAAAGTGACTGCATTATTCCACTGCTGATGCCGTTATAGCAAGGTGACTTTTCCTTAACTGCGGAAGAAATCGCAAACGTTCAAACCGGCTTGCTGCCTTATTGTCCGCTGGGGTTTCGCCCGCCGTCAGAGAGACAGTTAAGCACAGAAAAAGATGTGGCGCTATTCACGCGCTCTATTTAGAATCCCGCACCATGAAAACGAACAATCCAGCAGTACAATTCATCACGATTTCCGACGACGAAGCCGGTCAGAGAATCGACAACTTTCTGCTCGCTCGCCTGAAAGGCGTGCCGAAGAGCATGATTTACCGCATCGTGCGCAAAGGCGAGGTGCGGGTCAATAAAGGGCGCATCAAGGTCGAATACAAATTGGCGGCCGGCGACGTGGTGCGCGTGCCGCCGGTGCGGGTGGCCGAGCGCGAAGAGACGCCGGTGTCGGCCAAGCTGGATAAGGTAGCCGCACTGGCAGACTGCATCCTTTATGAAGACGACCACCTGCTGATCCTCAACAAGCCTTCCGGCACCGCGGTGCACGGCGGCAGCGGCCTGAGCTTCGGCGTGATCGAAGGGCTGCGCGCGCTGCGCCCGGAAGCCCGCTTCCTCGAGCTGGTGCACCGTCTGGATCGCGATACCTCCGGCGTGCTGCTGGTGGCCAAGAAGCGTTCCGCGCTGCGCTCGCTGCACGAGCAGCTGCGGCTGAAGGGCATGCAGAAGGATTATCTGGCGCTGGTGCGCGGCCAGTGGCAATCCCACTGCAAGGCCGTACAGGCGCCGCTGCTGAAAAACATCCTGCAAAGCGGCGAACGCATCGTGCGCGTCAGCAGCGAAGGCAAGCCTTCGGAAACCCGCTTCAAGGTGGAAGAGCGTTACGAATTCGCCACGCTGGTGAAGGCCAGCCCGATCACTGGGCGCACTCACCAGATCCGCGTGCACACGCTGCATGCCGGGCATCCGATCGCCTTTGACGATCGCTATGGCGACCGCGAGTTCGATCGCCAGCTGGCGGGTACCGGCCTGAAGCGGTTGTTCCTGCACGCCGCGGCGCTGCGCTTCGAGCATCCGGCCACCGGCGAAACGATGCGCATCGAAGCGCCGATGGACCAAGAGCTGCGCCACTGCCTGCAGGTGCTGCGCCGGCAGGTGGCCAAGTAATCCGCGTCAGACCAGCGGGTTGATGCCTTCAGCCCGCAACATGTCCAACAGCGCGATCAACGGCAGGCCGATCAGGGCGTTCGGGTCCCGGCCTTCCAACCTGTCGAACAACGCGATCCCCAATCCCTCGCTCTTGAAACTGCCCGCGCAGTTCAGCGGTTGCTCCAGACGTACATAGGCGGCGATCTCCGCTTCGCTCAACGCGCGAAAATGCACGTGGAACGGCTCGCACAGGGCCTGCAGCTGCTTGCTGCGGCCGTTGTACAGCGCCAGGCCGGTATAGAAGGTTACGGCCTGGGCGCTGGCCTGGCGCAGCTGCGCCCGGGCGTTTTCCTCGGTATGGGGCTTGCCGGTGATGTTGCCATCGATCACGCAGACCTGATCGGAGCCGATGATCAGATGCTCGGGATAGGCGAGGGCCAGCGCCTGAGCCTTCGCCGCCGCCAGGCGCAGCACCAGCGCTTCGGCGCTTTCGCCCGGCAGTGGGGTTTCATCCACCTCGGGTGCGGCGCAGTCGAAGGGCAGCCGTAACTTCTCCAGCAGCATTTTTCGATAGGGTGAGGTGGAGGCTAAAAGCAATCTCTGCATAATTTTTTTCGCAAACCGTAGCGTAAATGGGTATGGCATTTTAAACTGTCGGCCGCTGTGGAAGCGAATATTGGTGAAAGGAGCCGTTTTACGGCCTTTTTCTTTGACTCTATGTCGTTACAAAGTTAATATGCGCGCCCTATGCAAAAGGTAAAATTACCCTTGACCATTGATGCGGTACGTACCGCTCAGAAACGCCTGGACTATGCTGGTGTCTATGCGCCTGAGCAGGTTACTCGTGTTGCCGACTCCGTGGTCAGTGTGGACAGTGATGTCGAGGTGTCGTTGTCGTTCAATATCGACAATCAACGCCTCGCGGTGATAACAGGGCATGCGGACGTCACGGTAACGTTGATGTGCCAACGCTGTGGAGTCCCGTTCGAACATCAGGTTCACACAACATATTGTTTTAGCCCGGTCGTCAATGATGAGCAGGCTGAGGCATTACCGGAAGCGTACGAACCGATCGAAGTTGACGAGTTTGGCGAAGTCGATCTGTTGGCGATGATTGAAGACGAAATTATTCTTTCACTGCCTGTCGTTCCGGTACATGAATCTGAACACTGTGAAGTGTCCGAAGCGGACATGGTATTTGGCCAACTGCCTCCCGAGGCGGAGAAACCGAATCCGTTTGCCGTATTAGCCAGTTTAAAGCGTAAGTAATTGAGGAGTAAGGTCCATGGCCGTACAACAGAATAAACCAACCCGTTCCAAGCGTGGCATGCGTCGTTCTCACGATGCTCTGACCACGACTACTCTGTCTGTAGACAAAGTATCCGGTGAAACTCACCGTCGTCACCACATCACTGCCGACGGTTTCTACCGCGGTCGCAAGGTTATCGGCTAAGTAGCGATACCTTGACTCGTCTAACCCTGGCGTTAGATGCAATGGGCGGGGACTTCGGTCCCTGCGTCACAGTGCCTGCTTCGTTGCAGGCACTGGCCTCTAATTTACAGCTTCATCTCCTGCTGGTCGGCAATCCCGACGTCATCTCCCCTTTGCTTGCCCACGCCGATCCGGTTCTTCTGGAGCGTCTGCAAGTCGTGCCCGCCGAGTCCGTGATCGCCGGCGACGCCAAACCTTCACAAGCGATACGCGCCAGCCGCGGCACGTCGATGCGCATTGCGCTCGAGCAGCTCAGCAGCGGTAAAGCGCAGGGCTGCGTCAGCGCCGGCAATACCGGTGCGCTGATGGGATTGGCGAAGCTGTTGGTCAAGCCGCTGGAAGGCATCGAGCGCCCGGCGCTGATGACGGCGATCCCGAATCAGCAACGCAGTAAAACCGTGGTGCTGGATTTGGGCGCCAACGTCGAGTGCGACAGCACCATGCTGGTGCAGTTTGCCGTGATGGGCGCGGTGATGGCGGAAGAGGTGATCGGCATTGCGCAACCGCGGGTGGCGCTGCTGAATATTGGCGAAGAAGAGACCAAAGGCCTGGATAATATCCGCGAAGCGGCCGCTGTGCTAAAAAATACTCCGGCAATCAACTATATTGGTTACCTGGAAGGAAACGAGCTGCTCACCGGCAAGACCGACGTGTTGGTGTGCGATGGCTTCGTGGGCAACGTCACCCTGAAAACCATGGAAGGGGTGGTCAGGGTGTTCTTATCGCTGCTGAAATCGTCCGGCGACGGCAACAAGCGAGCGTGGTGGCTGAAATTGTTGGGCCGTTGGTTGCAAAAACGGGTGGTTAAGCGGTTCGGCCACCTGAACCCCGACCAGTATAATGGCGCATGTCTGTTAGGATTGCGCAGCACCGTAGTCAAAAGCCACGGCGCTGCGAACCCTCACGCGTTTGCAGTCGCAATCGAACAGGCTGTGCAGGCGGTGCAGCGGCAAGTCCCGGAAAGGATTGCTGCGCGCCTTGAGGCTGTATTACCTAAGAGTGACTGATCGTACATGTATACAAAGATTCTCGGTACGGGGAGTTATTTGCCCGTACAAGTGCGCACCAATGCTGATTTGGAAAAAATGGTGGATACCTCTGACGAGTGGATCGTCACGCGTACCGGTATCTGCGAACGTCGCATCGCCGCTGCGGATGAAACCGTCGCGACGATGAGCTTCCAGGCCGCTGAGAAAGCGCTGGAAATGGCAGGTGTGGCTAAAGAAGATATTGGGCTGATCGTCGTGGCGACCACCACGACCACTCACGCGTTCCCGAGCGCGGCGTGCCTGGTGCAGCAAATGCTGGGCATCAAAGACTGCGCGGCGTTCGATCTGGCTGCGGCCTGCGCCGGCTTTACTTATGCGCTCAGCGTGGCCGATCAGTACGTGAAGAACGGCGCGGTCAAACATGCGCTGGTTATCGGCGCGGACGTCTTGTCGCGCACGCTGGATCCTGAAGATCGCGGCACCATCATTCTGTTTGGCGATGGCGCAGGGGCGGTGGTGCTGGGGGCTTCTGAAGCGCCGGGCATTCTGTCTACCCATCTGCATGCCGACGGCAGCTACGGCAACCTGCTGACGCTGCCGTACAAGGATCGCCAGAATCAAGACAAGCCGGCCTATGTCACCATGGCGGGCAACGAAGTCTTCAAGGTTGCGGTTACCGAGCTGGCGCGCATCGTCGACGAGACGCTGCAGGCCAACAACATGGACCGCAGCGAGCTGGATTGGCTGGTGCCGCACCAGGCCAACCTGCGCATCATCAGCGCAACGGCGAAAAAACTGGGCATGGGGATGGACAAAGTGGTGGTGACGCTCGATCGTCACGGCAACACCTCTGCCGCCTCGGTGCCTTCCGCACTGGACGAAGCGGTGCGCGACGGGCGAATTCAGCGTGGCCAACTGGTGCTGCTGGAGGCCTTCGGCGGCGGCTTTACCTGGGGCTCGGCGCTGGTTCGTTTCTGATTTGGACAGGAAGAAAAAATGACGCAATTTGCTTTTGTTTTCCCGGGCCAGGGGTCGCAGACCGTTGGCATGCTGGCCGAGTTGGCCGCACAGTTCCCGATCGTCGAAGAAACCTTCGGCGAAGCCTCTTCCGCACTGGGGTACGACCTGTGGCAGCTGGTGCAGCAAGGCCCGGCGGAAGAGCTGAACAAAACCTGGCAGACCCAACCGGCTCTGCTGGCCGCCTCGGTGGCGATTTTCCGCGTTTGGCAACAGCAGGGCGGTAAAGCGCCGGCGCTGATGGCGGGCCACAGCCTGGGCGAATACTCGGCGCTGGTCTGCGCCGGCGTGCTGGACTTCAAGGCGGCGATCCGTCTGGTTGAGCTGCGCGGCAAGCTGATGCAGGAAGCGGTGCCGGAAGGCACCGGCGCGATGTACGCCATCATCGGTCTGGACAACGACGCGATCGCCAAGGCGTGTGAAGAGTCTGCGCAGGGGCAGGTGGTTTCTCCGGTCAACTTCAACTCGCCGGGCCAGGTGGTCATCGCCGGCAACAAAGAAGCGGTTGAGCGCGCAGGCGTCGCCTGCAAAGCCGCAGGCGCCAAGCGCGCGCTGCCGCTGCCGGTGAGCGTGCCTTCGCACTGCGCGCTGATGAAACCGGCCGCCGACAAGCTGGCCGTGGCGCTGCAGGACATCACCTTCAACGCGCCGCAGGTGCCGGTGGTGAACAACGTCGACGTGCGCACCGAAAACGATCCGGAAGCGATCCGCAGCGCGCTGGTGCGTCAGCTGTACAGCCCGGTGCGTTGGACCGAGAGCGTAGAATTTATCGCAGCACAGGGAGTGACGTCGCTGCTGGAAGTGGGGCCGGGCAAAGTGCTGACCGGTCTGACTAAACGTATTGTTGACACCCTGACGGCTGCGGCGGTGAACGACACCGCCAGCCTGTCGGCGGCGCTTGAACAATAAAGAGGAAAATGATGAGCTTCGAAGGTAAAATCGTTCTGGTCACCGGCGCGAGCCGCGGTATTGGCCGAGCTATTGCAGAAACGTTTGTGGCACGCGGCGCCAAAGTGATCGGCACCGCGACCAGCGAGAGCGGCGCTGAAGCGATCAGCAGCTACCTGGGCGCAAACGGCAAAGGGTTTATGTTGAACGTTGTTGATGCGCAATCTATCGACAGCGTGCTGGCATCGATTCGCGCCGAATTTGGCGAAATCGACATTTTAGTGAATAATGCCGGCATCACGCGTGATAACCTGCTGATGCGTATGAAGGATGATGAGTGGGAGGATATCCTCGACACCAACCTGACTTCCGTATTCCGCCTGTCAAAAGCGGTAATGCGCGCTATGATGAAAAAGCGGTTTGGCCGTATCATCACCATCGGTTCCGTTGTCGGCACCATGGGGAACGCAGGGCAGGCGAACTACGCGGCGGCTAAAGCCGGTCTGATTGGTTTTAGCAAATCTTTGGCACGTGAAGTTGCTTCGCGTGGCATTACGGTCAACGTCGTGGCACCTGGCTTTATTGAGACGGACATGACACGGGCGTTGACAGATGATCAACGCGCAGGCATTTTGTCATCAGTTCCAGCCAACCGGCTGGGCGATGCTAAAGAAATCGCCAGCGCTGTTGCATTTTTGGCCTCTGATGAGGCCGGCTATATCACCGGTGAAACGCTACATGTCAATGGCGGCATGTACATGATTTAAAAAATGTGAAAACCATTTGCGTTATTTGAGGCAAAAACCGCAAAATAGCGTAAAATCGTGGTTTGACCAGCCGGGATTTAGTTGCATCTTTTTCAGCATTTTATACACTACGAAAACCATCGCGAAAGCGAGTTTTGATAGGAAATTTAAGAGTATGAGCACTATCGAAGAACGCGTTAAGAAAATCATTGTTGAGCAACTGGGTGTTAAACAGGAAGAAGTTTTGAACAACGCTTCTTTCGTTGAAGATCTGGGCGCTGATTCTCTTGACACCGTTGAGCTGGTAATGGCACTGGAAGAAGAATTCGACACCGAGATTCCAGACGAAGAAGCTGAGAAGATCACTACTGTTCAGGCAGCTATTGATTTCATCAACGCTAGCCAGCAGTAAGAGAACATATCTAGGCGGTCGCTCGACCGCCTAAGTTTTTTCTATCCCTAGTGTCATATTTTTCCCTCCCTGGAGGACAAACGTGTCTAAGCGTCGAGTAGTTGTGACCGGACTGGGCATGTTGTCTCCTGTCGGCAATACGGTAGAGTCCACGTGGAACGCTCTTCTTGCCGGTCAGAGTGGCATCAGCCTGATCGACCATTTCGATACCACTGCCTATGCGACCAAGTTTGCTGGCCTGGTAAAGAATTTTAATTCCGAGGATTTCATCTCGCGCAAAGATGCGCGCAAGATGGACGCCTTTATCCAGTACGGTATCGCTGCCGGCATGCAAGCCATGCAGGATGCAGGCCTGGACATCACCGAGGCTAACGCCAGCCGCATTGGAGCCGCGATCGGTTCCGGCATCGGCGGCCTGGGTTTGATCGAAGAAAACCACAGTTCACTGGTTAACGGTGGCCCACGGAAAATCAGTCCGTTCTTTGTGCCATCCACCATCGTGAATATGATTGCCGGTCACCTGACAATCATGTACGGCATGCGTGGCCCAAGCATTTCCATCGCCACCGCCTGTACTTCAGGTGTGCACAACATCGGCCATGCGGCGCGTATCATTGCCTACAATGATGCGGACGTGATGCTGGCCGGTGGGGCAGAGAAAGCCAGCACCCCATTGGGCGTCGGCGGCTTTGGCGCAGCGCGCGCCCTGTCCACCCGTAATGACAACCCGCAGGCGGCGAGCCGTCCGTGGGATAAAGACCGCGACGGCTTTGTGCTGGGCGACGGCGCCGGCATGATGGTGCTGGAAGAGTACGAGCACGCGAAAAAGCGCGGCGCGAAAATCTACGCCGAAGTGGTGGGCTTTGGGATGAGCAGCGATGCTTATCACATGACGTCGCCACCGGAAAACGGCGCAGGCGCTGCGCTGGCGATGGAAAATGCCCTGCTTGACGCCGGTGTGACCCCGTCACAAATCGGCTACATCAACGCGCACGGCACCTCTACGCCGGCGGGCGACCAGGCGGAAGCGCAGGCGGTGAAATCCGTCTTCGGCGCCGATGCAGAGCGCGTGCTGGTGAGCTCGACCAAATCGATGACTGGCCACCTGTTGGGTGCGGCAGGCGCGATCGAGTCTATCTTCACCGTGCTGGCGCTGCGCGATCAGGCGGTACCGCCAACCATCAACCTGGATAACCCGGATGAAGGTTGCGATCTGGACTTCGTGCCTCACGAAGCGCGCCAGGTCAGCGATATGGAGTTCAGCCTGTGTAACTCCTTCGGCTTCGGCGGCACCAATGGCTCGCTGATCTTCCGCCGAGTGTAACTCGCGCTGTGGATAGCTGATGAAAGCCCGGTTTTTTAACCGGGCTTTTTTACGCCTATCGTCTGGACACCAACAGGGCTGCGTATCGCCTCGTCGCCTGCTATTCTGCGAGCGTAATGAAATCACCCGGCAACAGGAGGAAGCATGTACTGGATTAACGGACAACGCCACGATGCGCTGGCGCCGAGCGATCGCGGCCTGCAGTTCGGCGATGGCTGCTTTACTACCGCCCGGGTTATCGATGGTAAAATCGAGCTGCTGCCCTGGCATCTGGAGCGGCTGCAGCAAGCGGCGCAGCGGCTGATGCTGCCCGCCACCGATTGGCTGGCTTTCGAGCGGGAGATGGCGCTGGCGGCCGAATCAATTCCGCTCGGCGTGGTCAAAGCGATACTGACGCGCGGCAGCGGCGGGCGAGGTTACAGCCCGACGGGGTGCGAAAACCCGACGCGCATCGTGGCCCGCAGCAGCTACCCTGCGCACTATTTGCAGTGGCGCGAGCAGGGCATCACGCTTGCGCTCAGCCCGGTGGCGCTGGCGCGCAATCCGTTGCTGGCGGGGTTGAAGCATTTGAACCGCCTGGAGCAGGTGCTGATCCGCGCGCATCTTGACCAGACGGCCGCCGACGAGGCGCTGGTGCTTGACACTGCCGGTATGCTGGTGGAATGCTGTGCGGCTAATTTGTTCTGGCGTAAGGGAAAAGCGGTATTTACCCCGGATCTGAGCCAGGCAGGCGTCGCGGGCCTGATGCGGCGGCGGGTGATCGCGCTGCTGGCGGGCTCGGAATACCGTCTGCACTGCGTCAGTGAACCGCTGGAGACGCTGGCCGATGCCGACGAAGTCCTGGTGAGCAATGCGCTGATGCCGCTGCTGCCGGTAAACGCTGCGCAATCATGGCGCTATGCTTCGCGCCAGCTGTATGATTTTTTGCGTCCACACTGTTAACCATGGCTGATTGATGAAGAAAAGAAAGCTGAAGGTCCTGTCTATTATTGTTGTTCTGGTATTGGCGCTGCTGTTTTGGGGCTACCAGAAGATCGAACGCTTTGCCGATACGCCACTGGCTATCCAACAAGAAACCATCTTCAAACTGCCGGCCGGCACCGGTCGGGTAGCGCTGGAAGGGCTATTGGTGCGCGATAAGCTGGTGCGCAACGGCCGCTGGTTCCAGTGGCTGCTGAAGCTGGAGCCGGAGCTGGCGGAGTTTAAAGCCGGCACCTACCGGTTCACGCCGGGCATGACGGTGCGCCAGATGCTGAAACTGTTGGCCAGCGGCAAAGAGGCGCAGTTCACCGCACGCTTTATCGAAGGCTCACGCCTGCGTGACTGGCAGCAGGTGCTGCAGCAGTCCAAATACCTGAAACACACCCTGGCGGGCAAGAGCGAAGCGGAGATTGCCGCAGCGCTCGGCATTCCTGCGGGAGAAACGCCGGAAGGGCATTTGTACCCGGATACCTATCAGTATACCGCCGGCATGAGCGACATCGCGCTGCTCAAACGCGCACACGTGCGCATGAACAAAGCGCTTCAGGCCGCCTGGGCCGGCCGCGACACCAGCCTGCCGTATAAAACGCCGGAAGAGCTGCTGACCATGGCCTCGATCGTCGAGAAAGAGACCGCGGTGCCGGAAGAGCGCAGCAAGGTGGCGTCGGTGTTTGTCAACCGCTTGCGCATCGGCATGCGCCTGCAGACCGATCCGACGGTGATCTACGGCATGGGCGAAAGCTATAATGGCAACATCACGCGCAAGGATCTGGAGACGCCGACGCCGTACAACACCTATGTGATCGCCGGCCTGCCGCCAACGCCGATCGCCATGCCGGGTGAGGCCTCGCTGCAGGCGGCCGCCAATCCGGCCAAAACGCCTTATCTCTATTTTGTCGCCGACGGCAAGGGTGGGCATACCTTCACCACCAATCTGGCGAGCCATAACCAGGCGGTGCGCGTGTACCGTCAGGCGTTAAAGGAAAAGAATGAAAAGTAAATTCGTTGTTATCGAAGGGCTGGAAGGCGCGGGTAAAACCACCGCGCGCGATACGGTGGTCAATGTGCTGCGCGAACACGGCGTCAGCGACATCGTCTTCACCCGCGAGCCGGGCGGCACGCCGCTGGCGGAGAAGCTGCGCGATCTGTTCAAGCGCGGCATCGACGGCGAATTGCCGACCATCAAGGCCGAAGTATTGATGCTGTACGCCGCGCGCGTGCAACTGGTGGAAACCGTGATCAAACCGGCCCTGGCGCGCGGCGCCTGGGTGGTGGGCGATCGCCACGATCTCTCTTCACAGGCTTACCAGGGCGGCGGCCGCGGTGTGGATCCGCAGCTGATGAGCTCGCTGCGCGACACCGTGCTGGGGGATTTTCGCCCGGACTTGACGGTGTATCTCGATCTGCCGCCGCTGGTCGGCCTGCAACGCGCACAGGCGCGCGGTCAGCTGGATCGCATCGAACAGGAGGCGCTGCCGTTCTTCGAACGCACCCGCGCTCGCTATCTCGAGCTGGCGGCGCAGGATAAAACCATCGTCACCGTCGACGCCGCCCAGCCGCTGGAGCAGGTGACCGCGGCGATCCGCGACTGCGTCGGCCACTGGCTGCGGCAGCAGGAAGGCGCATAATGAACTGGTACCCGTGGCTGAACGGCCCTTATCGCCAGCTGATCGGGCAGTACGCCGACGGCCGAGGCCATCATGCGCTGCTGCTGCACGCGGCGGCGGGCAACGGTGACGATGCGCTGGCCTACGGCCTGAGCCGCTGGTTGATCTGCCAGCAGCGCAACGGTGAAAAAAGCTGCGGCGAGTGCCACAGCTGCCGGCTGATGCTGGCGGGAAACCACCCGGATTATCACGTGCTGGCGCCGGAAAAGGGCAAGAGCAGCCTGGGCATCGAGCCGATCCGCCAGGTGATTGAAACGCTGTACGCCCACGCGCAGCAGGGCGGCGCTAAAGTGATTTGGCTGCCGCAGGCGGAACAGCTGACCGAAGCGGCGGCCAACGCGCTGCTTAAAACGCTGGAAGAGCCGCCGGAGAAAACCTATTTTCTGCTGGGCTGCCGTGAGCCGTCGCGGCTGATGGCGACGCTGCGCAGCCGTTGCCTGTATTGGCATTTGGCCAGCCCGGATGAGCAGCTCAGCCTGCAGTGGTTGGGCCGGCAGGCGGCCGGCTCTCAGACGGACCGCCTCACGGCGCTGCGCCTGCACGACGGCGCGCCGCTGGCCGCTGAACAGCTGTTGCAGCCGCAGCAGTGGCAACAGCGCAGCGCCCTGTGCGCCGCGTTGAGCGCCGCGCTGCCGCAGCGCGATATGCTGTCGCTGCTGCCGGTGCTGAACCATGAAGACGTCGCCGAGCGCCTGCACTGGCTGTGCGCGCTGCTGGTGGACGCGATGAAGTGGCAGCAGGGCGCGCATCACTATGTATTGAATCAGGATCAGCAGCCGCTGGTGCATCAGCTGGCCAGCCTGCTGAGCAGCGCCTCGCTGCAGCAGATCGTGCAGCAGTGGCTGAACTGCCGCCATCAGCTGCTCAGCGTGGTGGGCGTCAATCGTGAGCTGCTGCTGACCGAACAGTTACTTCGCTGGGAACAGATGCTCGGCGCCGCCGGCTATTCCCACCCTCATTCGCTGTAAAGTAAAAGAGTTAAAAATTATGTTGTTAGTCGATTCTCATTGCCACCTTGACAGTCTGGATTATCAAACGCTGCACCAGAATGTGGACGATGCGCTGGCCAAAGCCAAGGCGCGCGACGTCGGCTATGTGCTGGCGGTCGCCACCACGCTGCCGGGTTACCGTTCCATGACCGAGCTGATCGGCGAGCGCAACGACGTGGCCTTCTCCTGCGGGGTGCATCCGCTCAATCTGGAAGAGGGGTATGATTACGCCGAACTGCGTCGCCTGGCGGCAGCGGAGCAGGTGGTGGCGCTGGGGGAGACCGGGCTCGATTACTTCTACCAGAAAGACAACCTTGAGCTGCAGCAGGACTCTTTCCGCGAACATATCCGCATCGGCCGGGATCTGAACAAGCCGGTGATCGTCCACACTCGCGATGCGCGCGCGGACACGCTGGCGATCCTGCGTGAAGAGAACGCACAAGACTGCGGCGGCGTACTCCACTGCTTCACTGAAGATCTGGCCACGGCCGAAGCTCTGCTGGATCTGGGCTTCTACATCTCCTTCTCGGGCATCGTCACCTTCCGCAACGCCGAACAGCTGCGCGAGGTGGCGCGCTATGTGCCGCTGGATCGCATTCTGGTGGAAACCGACTCGCCTTATCTGGCACCGGTGCCGCATCGCGGCAAAGAAAACCAACCCGCCTATGTGCGCGATGTGGCTGAATACATGGCGGTATTGAAGGGCGTCAGCCTGGAACAACTGGCCGAAGCCACCACCGCCAACTTTTCACGTTTATTTCACCTCGATCTGTGATCTTTGACCTAGGCTATAGCTGTAGGTCATTGTCTGCGTAATTTTTTTTAAGCTCGTAATTAATCACTGAAACGGGTAATGTTCCCTCCCGTTTCAAGGTGATTGATGCGTGTTTTTTGGTCTGTTTCGCCAAAAAACAGCCGGTTTATGCAAAGTTACCGCGGCTCGATCATCGAAACGTGATTGTCATCAAACATTGCGCAGGCTATTTATTTTACTCTGCGTAATAAATTCAAGGGGTGCTCAGACACCCTGAATTGCAGGGGTTTTTCTCCCCCCCTTGCAGCGCGAATCATCGCGACAAGAAGTAGCAAAGCATTATTACTCAGGAGCACACTCAACTATGTTCAAGAACGCATTTGCAAACCTGCAAAAAGTAGGTAAATCGCTCATGCTGCCGGTGTCCGTGTTGCCTATCGCAGGTATCCTGCTGGGCGTCGGCTCCGCCAACTTTAGCTGGCTACCTGCGGTAGTCTCCCACGTGATGGCGGAAGCGGGCGGTTCGGTCTTCGCCAACATGCCGCTGATTTTCGCCATCGGCGTCGCTTTGGGCTTCACCAACAACGACGGCGTTTCCGCGCTGGCGGCGGTGGTGGCCTACGGCATCATGGTGAAAACCATGGCGGTGGTTGCGCCGCTGGTGCTGCACCTGCCGGCTGAAGAGATTGCGGCCAAACACCTGGCGGATACCGGTGTGCTCGGGGGGATTATCTCCGGCGCCATCGCGGCCTATATGTTCAACCGCTTCTTCCGCATTCAACTGCCGGAATACCTGGGCTTCTTTGCCGGTAAGCGTTTCGTGCCGATCATTTCCGGTCTGGCGGCGATCGTTCTGGGCGTAGTGCTGTCCTTCATCTGGCCGCCGATCGGTACGGCTATCCAGACCTTCTCGCAGTGGGCGGCTTATCAGAACCCGGTCGTGGCCTTCGGCATTTACGGCGTGGTTGAGCGTGCTCTGGTGCCATTCGGTCTGCACCACATCTGGAACGTACCGTTCCAAATGCAAATCGGTGAATTCACCAACGCGGCGGGCCAGGTATTCCACGGCGACATCCCTCGCTACATGGCGGGCGACCCTACCGCGGGCAAACTGTCCGGCGGCTTCCTGTTCAAAATGTACGGTCTGCCTGCTGCGGCCATCGCCATCTGGCACTCGGCCAAGCCGGAAAACCGCGCGAAAGTCGGCGGCATCATGATCTCCGCCGCGTTGACCTCGTTCCTGACCGGTATCACCGAGCCGATCGAATTCTCCTTCATGTTCGTCGCGCCGATCCTGTACGTGATCCACGCTATCCTGGCCGGCCTGGCGTTCCCAATCTGCATCCTGTTGGGCATGCGCGATGGCACCAGCTTCTCGCACGGCCTGATCGACTTTATCGTACTGAGCGGCAACAGCAGCAAAATCTGGCTGTTCCCAATCGTCGGCATCGTCTACGGTCTGGTGTACTACACCATCTTCCGCGTGCTGATCGCCAAGCTGGATCTGAAAACCCCGGGCCGTGAAGACACCGCTGCCGAGCAGACTGCGCAGGGCGGTTCCGAAATGTCCGCGGCGCTGGTTCAGGCCTTCGGCGGTAAAGAAAACATCACTAACCTGGATGCTTGTATCACCCGTCTGCGCGTCAGCGTGGCCGACGTGTCCAAAGTTGACCAGGCGGGCCTGAAGAAACTGGGCGCAGCCGGCGTAGTCGTCGCGGGCTCCGGCGTGCAGGCCATCTTCGGCACCAAGTCCGACAACCTGAAAACCGATATGGACGAATACATCCGTAATCACTGATTCAGGCAGGGGAGTTACCAAGGGAGGCGAAAGCCTCCCTTTTTTATTGCCTGCCGTCAGGCGCCCAGGCGCTGTTCGAGTTCGGCGAGAGAAGGGAGGAACCAGACCTGTTCGCCGCGGTTGGCTTCACGCACGAAATCTTGCAGCGCGTTGCTTTGCGCCAGCCAGGGGGAGATATCGCCCAGCAGCGCAACGCGCAGGCTGTAGTTGATAAATTTCTGCAATACGGCGCCGGCAATGCCGCTTCTGAGCTGGAAAAAGGCGGCGTCGAGGCGGTTGACGGGGAGGGCAATCATCCCGGCATCGTGTTCAAAGGCGGGCGCGATAAACAGGCTGACGTCGTTTTCGTCTTTCAATGGTGGCCCGGCTTCGGCGAACACCACCAGGCGCAGATCGTGGATTTGCTGCACGGCGTAGCTCATCGGCGCTCCGGGAGTCAGGGCTTGGCGTGCTTTTGCAGGTAATGCTCGAACACCGCCAGCGTTTCGTCCGAGATATGGTGCTCAATCCCTTCGCTGTCCAGCTCGGCGGTTTCGCTCGGCACCCCGACGCACATCAGCAGATCGACCACGATGCGGTGACGGCGGCGCACCTTCTGCGCCAGCAGCTCGCCTTCCTCGGTTAAAAACACCCCGCGATAAGGGCGCGATTCCACCAGCCCGGCGCTTTTCAGCCGCGCGATATTTTTGATCGCCGTCGGGTGAGACACGCCGAAGCGGCGCGCGATATCGGTGGTTCTGGCTTCGCGGGTGCTTTGCAGCAAATCGGCGATCAGCTCAACGTAATCTTCGATCAGCGCATTGGACTGCGCTTCGCGGGCGCGGCTAAAACGCAGGGCGTGCTCGGCCTCGTCCGGCATGTCGGTCTGGGCGTGGCGATCGGCGTTATCTGGCGCGCGGGTAACCATAGCGTGGGGCGTCCTGTAAGCATAAAAATGGCGTCTCCCGGCAATGCGGGGAGGGTTGCCCTAAGTTAGTCCAAATAGCACACATTATCAATTCGATGCCACGCATTGTGGTAGTTAGAAATATCTCTACACAAAGCCAATGAATTTCGCCTGTTGCATAAAGTGTAGCCGATGCTACATTGTCGGCATGGTAGGTGGAAAAATAACCAGTGAAAGATTGAGGGTAATTCATGCGTGACGCGGCAACCACTCCATCGTTAACCGAACGGACCAACATCGCGATTGGCGCCGCCCTTGCCGGACGCAAGCGCGGCGCCTTTACGCCGTTGCTGTTCGCCGGCCCGGCGGTGATTGCCTCTATTGCCTATATGGATCCCGGCAACTTCGCCACCAATATTCAGGCCGGGGCGAAATACGGCTACAGCCTGCTGTGGGTGGTGGTGATGGCCAACCTGATCGCCATGCTGTTCCAGGCGCTGTCGGCCAAGCTCGGCATCGTCACCAATCGCAATCTGGCGGAGATGTGCCGCGACCAGTTTTCACGGCCGGTAGTGATCGGCATGTGGCTGCTCAGCGAAGTGGCGGCGATGGCCACCGATCTGGCGGAGTTTCTCGGCGGGGCGATCGCGCTGGCGCTGCTGTTCCATATGCCGCTGCTGGCGGGGATGGGGGTGACGGCGGTGATCACCTATGCGCTGTTGATGGTGGAAAAGAAAGGTTTCCGCCCGGTCGAGCTGATGATCGGCGGCCTGGTGGGCATCATCGCGCTGTGCTATCTGGTGGAGATGTTCATCGTACCGGTGGACTGGCAAGCGGCCGGCCTCGGCATGGTGACGCCGCAGTTGCCGGACGCGCAGGCGCTGACCATCGCCGTCGGCATTATCGGCGCCACCGTGATGCCGCACGCCATTTTCCTGCACTCGGGGCTGACCCAGCACCGTAGCCCGGCCAGCGACAACGGCGAGCGGCGCAAGCTGCTGCGTTTTTCCAATATTGAAGTGGTGATCGCGCTGGCGCTTGCCGGGCTGGTGAATATTGCGATGGTGATCATGGCCTCGAGCGCCTTCCACGCCGGTAACAGCGACGTGGCCGAAATTGGCACCGCCTACCATACGTTGACGCCGCTGTTCGGCGCGGCGGCCGCCGGCATCTTCCTCGCTTCGTTGATCGCCTCCGGCATTTCCAGCTCGGTGGTGGGCACCATGGCCGGGCAAATGATCATGCAGGGCTTCGTTGGCTTCCGCATCCCGGTGTGGGTGCGCCGCCTGGTCACCATGGTGCCGGCGTTTATCGTGGTGGCGATGGGCGTCAACGCCACCGACGCGCTGGTCTATAGCCAGGTGGTACTGAGCCTGGCGCTGCCGGCGCCGATGATTGCGCTGGTGATGTTCACCCGCCGCCGCGACATCATGGGCGAGTTCGCCAACGGCCGCTGGACCAGTCTGGCGGCGGTGGTCGGCACGGTGGTGATCGTGCTGCTCAACGTGGTGCTGCTGTTGCAGACCTTCGGCGTCGATATTCCCGGTTTGGGGTGATCTTGCGAGCCGCGCGGGGCGCGGCCGCGTCGCTAAATTATAAATTTCCCACACCACCGTCCATCTGCAGCTCGGCGCCGACCATAAAGGCCGACTCGTCCGCCGCCAGAAACACCGCCGCTTTGGCCAGCTCCAGCGTGCTGCCCATGCGGCCGATCGGTACCAGCGCGCGGATATCGTCGCGTAATGCCTGTTCATCTGCTTCCGCCAACCCCAGCTTACCCAACGCCGGGGTTTCGGTCGGGCCGGGGCTGAGGCCGTTAAGGCGAATGCCGCGCGCGTGCAGCTCGCCGGACAGCGTTCTGGCCAGCGACAGCAAGCCGGCTTTGCTGGCGGCGTAGGCGCTGCTCTGCGGCAGGCCGATATGGGCGCTGACCGAACCGCACAGGATCACCGAAGAAGGGTTGGCCAGCAGCGGCAGCAGCGCCTGGATCAGAAAAAACGGCCCCTTCAGGTTGATGTCCATCAGCCGCTGATAGCTCTGCTCATCCCACTCCTGCAGCGGGCGATGCGTAACGTCGCCGGCGTTGATGTACAGCACGTCCAGCCGCGGCCACCGTTGCCCCAGCCGCTGCGCCAGTTCGCGCTGCTGCGGAATATCGCCGGCGTCGCTCAGCAGCAACAGCGCCTTGCCACCCAATGCCTGGCCCGCCGCGTCCAGGGCGCTTTGGCTGCGCCCGGTGATCGCCACCGTTGCGCCCTCGGCGATGAACTGGCGGGCGGTTTCCAACCCGATGCCGCTGGTGCCGCCGGTAATTAATGCGTATTTGCCTTGCAGTCGTGCCATAACCGATTCCTCTTTAGCGTCAGTTGCGGCATTATTTGCGCTATAGTTACTTTTGCATAGTAGGCACCTTTTGGATACTAAAGGGCGAGGTGGAATGAAATGACGGCACAAGCGCCATTAGCGGCGGAAAATAATTTGGCGGCGTTGCCGCCGGCGGGCGAACCCTGCCCGATGGTGGACTTCGTCAATCTGGTGTCGGGCAAGTGGGCGATACCGATCCTGTACCGGCTGATAATGATCGACGGCCCGGTGCGATTCAGCGAGCTGCAGCGGGCGGTGGCGCCCATTGCGCAAAAAGAGCTGACGCGTCAGCTGCGGCTGTTCGAGCAGCGTGGCCTGGTGACGCGGCAGGTGTTTCCCGAAGTGCCGCCGCGGGTGGAGTATCAGGTCACCGCGCTCGGTAAATCGCTGCGGCCGACGCTGGATTCGCTGGCCGAGTGGATGCGTCGGCACGCGCCGCAGCTGATCGGCGGCTAGTCGCCGATGCCCGGCGGATTGATGGCGGAGCGCTCGACCTTTTCGTCGCCTTCGCCCCAGCGCTCCAGCACCTGCGCGTATTCGCCGCTGACGATGACGCCGTTGATGGCGGCGTTGACGGCGTTCACCAAACCGTTGCCTTTTTTGGTGGTGACCGCGACGTAGGCCACGTTGGGGCCGATGCCGACCATTTTGGTCTTGCCGGTCAGCGCCGCCTTGTAGGCGCCGGTGGAGTGGGGGCCGAAGAACGCATCGGCGCGCCCGGACTGAATGCTCAGGTTGGTGGCGGCGTCGTCGGTCACGTAGATCGGCTGCACGGGCGGCAACCCGGCGGCGCGGTTTTGCTTATCCCATCCCAACAGTATGTTTTCCTGATTGGTGCCGGATCCGACGATGATCCGCAGCCCGGCGACGTCCTGCGGCCGGTTGATCGAGGTGATGTGGCTGGTGGATTTGACGTAAAAGCCCAGCGTGTCCACCCGATAAGTGGCGAAGTCGAATTTGGTCTTGCGCAGTTTGGTGACGGCGATGTTGAAGATCGCCGCGTCGTATTTGCCGGCGCTGATGCCCAGCGGCCAATCTTCCCACGAGGTAGGCACCAGATTCAGCGCCAGCCCAAGGCTGTCGGCCACCAGGCGGGCGATGTCCGGATCGCTGCCGATCAGCGTTTTATTGTCCTCGGCGAACAGCGCCAGCGGCGGAGAGTTCTCGAAAGCCACCGCCACCGTCAGCTTGCCGGGCACCGCGAAGTGAAAGTTTGCCGGAATCAGTGCGATAGCGGCCGGGTTTTTCTCCGCGCGTATCGGCTCTCGGTTAGCCTGCAGATCGATACCGCCCGCCGTGGCCGCCTGCACGGCGGCGCTCAGCAACAGCGCGCACAGCGCCGAAATCCTCAGTGGCATAGCACCCTCTATCCTTTGTTAATCATGGGGTTACTATTGGCGGCGGCGCGGGGCAAGTAAAGCAACAATAGTGAATAACCAAAGTGAAAAGATGCACAAGCGCGGCGCCGGGCTGCGCGAATCTGCAGCACTCGACGTGGAAAGTGCGCAATCAGGTTGAAAGCAGTAGAATTTGTCACTCATACTGCGTACAGCTAATCGTGTAAAACAAGGAACGCCAGATGGCCGAAGAAACGATTTTCAGTAAAATTATCCGCCGCGAAATCCCTGCTGATGTGGTTTATCAGGACGAACTGGTCACCGCTTTCCGTGACATCTCTCCCCAGGCACCCACCCATGTGCTGATCGTTCCCAACGTGCTGATCCCAACCGTCAACGACGTGACCGTGGAGCATGAAGCCGCGCTGGGCCGCATGATCACCGCCGCGGCGAAGATCGCCGAACAGGAAGGCATCGCTGAGGACGGCTACCGCCTGATCGTCAACTGCAACCGCCACGCCGGTCAGGAGGTCTATCATATTCACATGCACCTGGTCGGTGGCCGCTCGCTGGGGCCGCTGCTGTCACGTTAAGCGAGGAAATCATGCGCGGTAAAAAAACTCTCCGTGGTCTGATGGCGTTGGCGCTGCCCGCCGCGTTGCTGATGGGATGCAGTTCATCGCCCGGCATCGCGGTCAACCAAGGGCAGACGGTGGTGATGGATCCTTCGGTGCTGACCGCCGGCATTTTGGCCGATACGCCCTCGATTTCGAACGCCTCCGGGCGGGTGATGGCGACCTCGGTGCTCAACAACAGCCAAATGACGCCGGTCACCGTACATTACCGCTTCTATTGGTACGACGCGCAGGGGCTGGATATTCGCCCCTTCGAGAAACCGCGCGAGATCGTGGTGGCGCCCGACTCGGACGCCAAAATTTACTCGATTAACGGCAATCTGGACGCTAAAAGCGCGCGTCTGTATCTGTACCTGTAAGCGCTTGCCAGGTTTGGAGAAAAAGCATGAAAAAGTACGTCTTAGTGGCGCTGGCCGCATTAACCCTCAGCGGCTGTCTGTCGCGCCCGCCTGAGCCGGAACAACCGTTGCCGCCGGTCACTGTCGAACCGGAACAGCCGACGCCGCCGGTCGAGCAGCCACAGCCGCCAACCACCGAGCCGGTGCCGCAGCCGCCGAAAATCCAGCAGCTTGACTGGCTGGGCAGCGTTCAGCCGCTGGTGGGGCAGATGCTGAAGGCCGATGGCGTCACGGCCGGCAGCGTACTGCTGCTGGACAGCGTCAAGAACAACACCAACGGTTCGCTGCAGATGGGCAAAGCTACCGCGGCGCTGTACAAGGCGCTGGCGTCGAACTCCACCTTCAGCGTGGTGCCGGAAGCGAAGCTGACCAGCGCCAGACAAACGCTGGGCCTGTCGGCGGATGACAGCTTCGGTTCGCGCAGCAAGGCGATTGGCCTGGCGCGCATCGTCGGCGCGCAGTACGTGCTGTACAGCGACGTCAGCGGCGACGTGAAGTCGCCGGCGTTGGATATGCAGCTGATGCTGGTGCAAACCGGCGAGATCGTCTGGTCGGGCAATGGCGCCGTTAAACGCTGAGGCCGCGCTGCGACGATTGATGGAAACCAGACTGCCGGCGGTGAATACCGCCGGTTGTCATTTCAGCCCGGTGCAGGGGCTGACCGGCGAGAGCTGGCGCATCGACGGCGCGGGCATCACGCTGTTGGCGCGCCAGCACAGTGCGGAAAAACGCGTGCTGGGCGTGAGCCGACGGCGGGAAGCGCGGGTCTTGCGCCGCTGCGCGCCGGGGCTGGGGCCGCGGGTTTTCGCGCAGAATAATCAGTGGCTTATCCTCGAATGGCTCGAAGGTGACGTCGTCACAGATGCCGAGTTTGCGGCGCTGAATGAGCGCGGCGAGCTGGCGGCGATGGCGGCGGAACTGCACCGGCGGCCGCTCAGCGGTTACCGGCTGGATCTGCGGCGGCAGTTCCTCCGCTACTGGCCGCAGCTGGATACGCGGCGTGTAACCCCCGCCTGGCTGCGCCTGCAGCGCCATTTTTTGCTAAGTGTGCCGCCACGGCCGCTGCGCCTGGCGCCGCTGCACATGGACATCCACCCGGGCAATTTGCTCGCCACCGGTGAGGGGCTGCGATTGATCGACTGGGAGTATGCCGCCGACGGCGACGTGGCGCTGGATATCGCCGCGCTGTTTCGCGGCAATGGTTGGTCGGCCGGGCAGCAGCAGCGCTTTTTGCAGCACTACGCGCGCCAGGGCTATCACGACGCCGCCCGGCTGCAGGCCCAGGTGCGGGGCTGGCTGCCGTGGGTGGATTATCTGATGCTGCTGTGGTTTGAAGTGCGCTGGCAACAGAGCGGCGACGCCGAATTTTTACGCTGGGGCGCTGCAGTGCGCCGGCGACTTTGTTTATCATCATCCGAATTCTGAACGAACAATAATGAAGTGAGGTGCCCGTGGGCCCAGTAATGCTAGATGTCGCCGGCTACGAGCTGGATGCAGAAGAACGCGAGATTCTGAAACACCCGCTGGTTGGCGGATTGATCCTGTTTACCCGCAACTTCCACGATGCGGAGCAGCTGCGTGAGCTGGTGCGCCAGATCCGCGCCGCCTCGCACGATCGGCTGGTAGTGGCGGTAGACCAGGAGGGCGGGCGCGTGCAGCGCTTCCGCGAGGGCTTCACCCGCCTGCCGGCGGCGCAGTCGTTCGCCGCGTTGCACGATGCGCAGGAAGGCGGCCGGCTGGCGCAGGAGGCCGGCTGGCTGATGGCGGCGGAGATGATCGCGCAGGATATCGACATCAGCTTCGCGCCGGTGCTGGACATCGGCCACGGCAGCGCGGCGATCGGCGAGCGTTCGTTCCACAGCGATCCGCAGCAGGCGCTGGCGATGGCCGAACGCTTTATCCTCGGCATGCACAGCGCTGGCATGAAAACCACCGGCAAACACTTCCCTGGGCACGGCGCCGTCAGCGCCGATTCGCACAAGGAAACCCCGCGCGATCCGCGGCCGCTGGCGCAGATCCGCGAGCATGACATGGCGATCTTCCGCGAGCTGATCAACCGCCAACTGCTGGACGCCGTCATGCCGGCCCACGTCATCTATACTGAAGCGGACCCGCGCCCGGCCAGCGGCTCGCCTTACTGGCTGCAGCAGATCCTGCGTCAGGAGCTGGGCTTCGACGGCGTGATTTTCTCCGACGATCTGTCGATGGAAGGCGCCGCCATCATGGGCAGCTACGCCGAGCGCGGCCAGGCGGCGCTGGATGCCGGGTGCGACATGATTCTGGTGTGCAACCACCGCGAAGGCGCGGTCAGCGTGCTGGATAACCTGTCCCCGGTCAAAGCAGAGAAGGTGAAGCGGTTATATCATCGCGGTCAGTTCACCCGTCAGGAACTGCGCGACTCCGAGCGCTGGCAGCAGGCGCACAAGGCGCTTAGCGCGCTGAGCGAACGCTGGGAGGAGCACAAGCAGCGTTCGCAGGGGTGAATCCAGGCGCCGCATCGCGGCGCAGAGCGGAAATGATGAGGGCCGCGCCCGCGGCCCTTGGCTTGTTGCGAGGATCCACATGATTATCTATTTGCACGGCTTCGATTCCACCAGTCCCGGCAATCATGAAAAGGTGTTACAGCTGCAGTTTATCGATCCGGACGTGCGCTTCATCAGCTACAGCACGCTGCATCCGCGTCACGACATGCAGCATCTGTTGAAAGAGGTGGACAAGGCGGTGCAGCAGGGCGGCGACGCGCACCCGTTGATCTGCGGGGTCGGCCTCGGCGGTTTCTGGGCGGAGCGCATCGGCTTCCTGTGCGGCATTCGCCAGGCGATGTTCAACCCGAACCTGTATCCAGAAGAGCACATGCACGGCAAGATAGACCGGCCGGAAGAGTATCGCGATATCGCCACCAAGTGCGTGGAGGATTTCCGCGAGAAAAATCGCGACCGCTGTCTGGTGGTGCTGTCGCGGCACGACGAGGTGCTGGATAACCGGCGCAGCGCCGAATTGCTGCATCACTACTACGAGATCGTGTGGGATGAACAGCAGACGCACAAGTTCAAAAACATCTCCCCCCATCTGCAGCGGCTCAAGGCGTTCAAGGCGCTGGGTTAACAGTTTCATAACGCTGCCGTGAGCCGCACTTCCCGTTTTTCACCGGCGGAAAGTGCGGCTTTTTTGTGCGCCCAGGCAAGATCTTGCGTGGCAATCGGCAAAATTTAAAACTGTGACTCAGCGCTAACTATTTGAATCACAATCGCCAAAAAATCCCCTCGTCCAGCCTTTAACCAAAAAAAATTGATGTACGTCAATTTTGGTATGACCAAATAACCTCACATGCTATTCTGGCTGCAGAGAGCCGATTTATTTTAAGCGAACCCTATGTATTCTAAGGATATTATTTATTTACCCTGGAATAACAAATGGTTCACATTTAGGGGGTTATTTTGACAACGCCAAAGAAGAAAATCGTTATTGTTGGCGGCGGCGCCGGTGGCTTGGAGCTGGCGACCAGCCTGGGCCATAAACTTGGCCGCAAGAACAAAGCGGAGATCACGCTGGTGGATCGCAACCACAGCCATTTGTGGAAACCGCTGTTGCACGAAGTGGCGACCGGTTCCCTCGATGACGGCGTGGATGCGCTCAGCTACCTGGCGCACGCGCGCAACCACCATTTCAGCTTCCAACTGGGGTCGTTGACCAACATCAACCGCGAAACGCAAACGCTGCAACTGGCGCAGATCTGCGACGAGCAGGGCGGCGAGCTGGTGCCAGCGCGCGAATTGCCGTACGACATCCTGGTGATGGCGCTGGGCAGCACCTCGAACGATTTCGGTACGCCGGGCGTGAAAGAGCACTGCATCTTCCTGGATAACCCGCATCAGGCGCGTCGTTTCCACAACGAAATGCTCAACCTGTTCCTGAAGTTCTCGGCGCAGCCGGGACAAAAAGAGCGGGTCAACATCGCCATCGTCGGCGGCGGCGCCACCGGCGTCGAGCTGTCCGCCGAGCTGCACAACGCGGTGAAGCAACTGCACAGCTACGGTTTCGAAGGCCTGGACAACAGCGCGCTCAACGTGACGCTGGTGGAGGCCGGCGAGCGCATTCTGCCGGCGCTGCCGCCGCGCATTTCCGCTGCGGCGCACCAGGAGCTGATCAAACTGGGCGTGCGCGTGCTGACCAACACCATGGTGACCAGCGCCGATGCCAAAGGCCTGAACACCAAGGGCGGCGAGTTCATCGACGCCGATCTGATGGTGTGGGCGGCCGGCATCAAGGCGCCGGACTTCATGAAGGATATCGGCGGCCTGGAAACCAACCGCATCAACCAGCTGGTGGTGGAGCCGACGCTGCAGACCACGCGCGATCCGAACATCTTCGCCATCGGCGACTGCGCCTCCTGCCCGAAAGAGGGCGGCGGTTTCGTGCCGCCGCGCGCCCAGTCGGCGCACCAGATGGCCTCGCGCTGCGCCACCAATATCCTGGCGCTGATGAACGGCCAGACGCTGAAGCCATACGTGTATAAAGACCACGGCTCGCTGGTGTCGCTGTCGCGCTTCAGCACCGTCGGCAGCCTGATGGGCAACCTGATGCGCGGCTCGATGATGGTGGAAGGGCGCATCGCGCGCTTCGTCTACATCTCGCTGTACCGCATGCACCAGGTGGCGTTGCACGGTTACATCAAAACCGGCCTGATGATGCTGGTGGGCGGCATCAACCGGGTGATCCGCCCACGTCTGAAAATGCACTGATACCGCCTTTGTCGACCAACCCGCGCCGGTTCGCCCGCGCGGGTTTTTTATGGCGGCGCGAGGCGATCGGCGGCGGTTGCTTGATTCTTCTGCATAAGCTGTCGTCGGTATGGGTAAAATTCTTAAGATTCCTCCTAAACAGCGGAAAAGCGGCTGTTTTCCCGCATTTTTGGTCCCCTTGTCTTATTGCGGGGCTTCAGATCATTGTGCAGACTTTACCTCGTTTACAGACGGCGCGTCGCGCACGCCGTAAACCGGGATACCGCAAGCCGCCCACGCGCAAAGTAATAAGCGCGGTGCCATGCCGGTAACAGACCCCGGAAAAAATGCGTGGTAACACTTTCAGGAGGTTTCCTGTGAACAAGTCAATGTTAGCCGGTGTTGGGATTGGTATCGCTGCCGCTCTGGGGATTGCCGCGGTAGCCAGCCTGGACGTCTTTTCTGCCGGTCCGCAATATGCGCAGGTGCTCGCCGCAACGCCGATTAAAGAAACCATCAAAACGCCGCGTCAGGAATGCCGCAACGTCACCGTTACGCACCGTGCGCCGGTGCAGGATGAAAACCGCATCGCCGGTTCTGTGCTGGGAGCAGTGGCGGGCGGCGTGATCGGCCACCAGTTCGGCGGCGGCCGCGGGCGCGACGTGGCGACCGTGGTCGGCGCGCTGGGCGGCGGCTATGCCGGTAACCAGGTGCAAGGGGCGATGCAGAATAATGACGTCACCACCAGCGTGCAGCAGCGTTGCAAAACGGTCTATGACAAGTCTCAGAAAATGCTGGGCTATGACGTGACCTACAAGATCGGCAATCAGCAGGGCAAGATCCGCATGGATCACGATCCGGGCACGCAAATCCCGTTGGATAAAAACGGCCAGCTGGTGCTGAACAGAGCCTGATCGCCACATTCGAATTAAGCCCGCGGGCAGTGTTAGTTCTGATCGTTTAACCCGGTTAAGCGAGCGGCGTTAACATTGACGCGGGTTTCTGTTTTCTGCCCGCCCAACAATTTGCGATCGTTCTAATGTCTGCGTGCGATATCACTGGGCAAAACTTCAAAAAAGCCCCCGCGTTTGTTATATTATTGTGCAATTAAGCGGTGTTATCGGCGCCAATCGCCACACCGGCCAAACCCGAGTATTTCGTCTCGCAGAGATAACGACATGTTAGATTTTCGCTTTCCGACAGCGTTGCAAATGGTCCTTAGCGTCGCCGTAGCTGAGAAGCAGGGCATGCGTTCGACAAGCGCCACCCTTGCCGCCGCTCTGGAAGCCAACCCCAGCTTTATCCGCAAACTGATGGTGCCGCTGACCAAAGACGGCATCATCGTTTCCACCCTGGGCCGCAACGGCTCTATCCACCTCGGCCGCCCGGCGGAAGAGATCACCCTGCGGGACATCTATCTGGCGGTGATCGACGACAAGCGCATCTGGGCTTCCCGCCCTGAAGTGCCGGCCCGTTGCCTGGTGAGCGCCAACGCCTGCTGGTATTTCAAATCGGTGGTGAACGAAGCCGAACAGGCTTCACTTGCGGTGCTGGCGCGCCATACCGTGGCCGATTCGCTGGCCGAACTGGAGCGGGGCGACAAGCGCGCCTGCGCGGAGTACGCCGCCGCGCAAGAGGCTGAAACCGCAGACAAATAATCGCGGTTCGCATGCATAAAAAAAGGTCGGGCAATGCCCGACCTTTTTGCATTTTAACGCCGCGTTCAGACAGTCTGCGGCTGCGCTTTGCGCGCCACCAGGCGCCGCAGCGTGACGTAGAACACCGGCGTCAGGAACAGCCCGAACAGGGTGACCCCCAACATGCCGGAGAACACCGTGATGCCGGTGACGCCGCGCACCTCGGCGCCGGCGCCGTGCCCGAGGATCAGCGGGATGGTGCCGGCGATGAAGGCGATGGAGGTCATCACGATCGGCCGCAACCGCAGGCGACAGGCCTCCAGCGCCGCCTCGACGATGCCTTTGCCCTGCATTTCCAGCTCGCGGGCGAACTCGACGATCAGAATGGCGTTCTTGCAGGCCAGCCCCATCAGAACGACCAACCCGACCTGCACGAACACATTGTTGTCGCCGCCGGTCAGCCACACCCCGAACAGCGCCGACAGCATGGTCATCGGCACGATCAGGATCACCGCCAGCGGCAGCGTCCAGCTTTCGTACAGCGCCGCCAGCGCGAGGAACGCCAGCAGCACCGCCACCGGGAACACCACCAGCGCGGCGTTGCCCTGGGTCGATTGTTGGTAGCTCAGATCGGTCCACTGAATGTTCATGCCGTTCGGCAGCAGCTTGCCGGCCATCTGCGTCAGCGCGCCCATCGCCTGGGTAGAGGAAAGCACGCGCGGATCGGCGTCGCCGATCAGATCCGCCGCCGGGAAGCCGTTATAGCGGATCACCGGATCCGGGCCGTAGGTAGTGCCGATGTTGACCATGCTGCCGATCGGCACCATTTCACCCTTGTCGTTGCGGGTGCGCAGGTTGGCGATGTCCTCTACGCTGTCGCGGAACTGGCCGTCGGCCTGCGCCATCACCTTCCAGGTGCGGCCATAGCGGTTGAAGTCGTTGATATAAGACGAACCGAGGTAGGTCTGCAGCGTGCTGAACAGCGCATTGAGCGGCACCCCCTGCGCCTTGGCCTTGTCGCGATCGATTTTGGCGTCCAGCTGTGGCACGTTGGCCTGATATGAGGAGATCGGGAACCCCATGCCCGGCGTTTGCATAATGGCGCCGGACATGGTGTTGATCGCCGTTTGCAGCGCGCCGTAGCCCAGCCCGGCACGATCCTGCACGTACAGCGAATAGCCGGAGCCCTGGCCGATGCCGAGGATCGGCGGCGGCATGATTGAGAAGGCGAAGCCTTCCTGGATCTGTGAAATGCGCGCGTTGATCTCGGCGTTGATCTGCGCCGCGGTGCGGGTACGGGTGCTCAACGACTCCAGCGCGAAGAACACCGTGCCGGTATTCGGCGTATTGGTGAACTGCAGCGCGTTCAGGCCGGGGAAGGCCACCGCATCGGTGACGCCGTCCACGCTCAGGCCGATGGCGCTCATCTTGCGGATCACCGCATCGGTGCGTTCCAGCGAGGCGCCTTCCGGCATTTTCACGCCGCCGATCAGGTACAGCTTGTCCTGCGTCGGGATAAAGCCGCCGGGCACGGTCTTGAACATCACCCCGGCGGCGGCCAGCAGCAGCAGGTAGACGACAAACACCGAGCCGCGCCGGCCCAGCACGCGGGAGACGCCGCGCTGGTAGCGTTGCGAACTGCTGGCGAAGAAGCGGTTGAACGGCCGGAACAGCCAGCCGAACAGCCGGTCGATCAGGCGCGACGGCAGATCTTTCGGCGCGCCGTGCGGTTTGAGCAAGCGTGCCGCCAGCGCCGGCGACAGGGTCAGCGAGTTGATGGCGGAGATCACCGTCGAGATGGCGATGGTGACGGCGAACTGCTTATAGAACTGCCCGGTAACGCCGGAGAGGAACGCCATCGGTACGAACACCGCACACAGCACCACGGCGATGGCGATGATCGGGCCGGAGACCTCGCGCATCGCCTGGTGCGCCGCCGCCAGCGGCGACAGCCCCTCTTCGATATTACGCTCGACGTTTTCCACCACCACGATGGCGTCATCCACCACGATGCCGATCGCCAGCACCAGCCCGAACAGGCTGAGGGTATTGAGCGAGAAGCCCAGCAGATACAGCGCGGCGAAGGTGCCGACCACGGAGATCGGGACCGCCAACAGCGGAATGATCGAGGCGCGCCAGGTCTGCAGGAACAGAATGACCACCAGCACCACCAGGATCACCGCTTCCAGCAGGGTATCCACCACCGCGCGGATCGAATCGCGCACGAACACAGTCGGATCGTAAGGCGATTTCCAACTCATGCCGTCCGGGAAGCGGGTCGCCAGCTCGGCCATCTTGCCGCGCACCGCGTCTGACAGCTCGATGGCGTTGGCGCCCGGCGACTGGAAGATACCGATACCGACCGCATCCTTGTTATTGAGCTGGGCGCGCAGCGCGTAGCTGCCGGAGCCCATTTCGATGCGCGCCACGTCGTGCAGCCGCACGATCTCGCCGTTGTCGCCGCTCTTGAGGATGATGTTGCCGAACTCTTCTTCGGTTTGCAGGCGGCCCTGGGCATTGATCGACAGCAGATAGTCGCTGCGCGTCGGCATCGGCTCCGCGCCGAGCTGGCCGGCGGAGACCTGCACGTTTTGCTCCTGCATGGCGCTCACCACGTCGGAGGCGGTCAGCCCACGCGCGGCGACCTTGTTAGGATCGAGCCAGATGCGCATCGCATACTCACCGGCGCCGAAGATCTGCACCTGGCCGACGCCCGGCAGGCGGGCCAGCTCATCCTTGACCTTCAGGGTGGCGTAGTTGCGCAGGTACAGCGAATCGTACTTGCCGGAAGGCGAGACCAGATGCACCACCAGCGTCAGCGCCGGGGACTGTTTCTGAGTGGTGATGCCCTGGCGGCGCACGTCTTCCGGCAGGCGCGCTTCGGCCTGCGCCACGCGGTTTTGCACCTGCACCTGGGCCTGATCGGGATCGGTGCCCGGGCGGAAGGTGACGGTGGTCACCAGCACGCCGTCGGAACCGGCGACCGATTTCATGTACATCATGTTTTCGACGCCGTTGATCGCTTCTTCCAGCGGCGTTGCCACCGTTTCAGCGATCTCTTTCGGGTTGGCGCCCGGGTATTCTGCGCGCACCTGCACGCTGGGCGGCACCACGTCCGGGTACTCGCTGATCGGCAGCAGCGGGATGGCTATCACCCCGGCGACAAAAATCAGTATCGACAGCACCGCGGCAAAGATCGGTCGGTCGATGAAAAAGCGGGAAAAGTCCATGGGTCAGAAGTCTCTGCTGGGAGCTTAGTTAAGTGCGGAGGCGATAGGGTTCATGGCGACGGTTTTCGCGTCAACCGGCATGCCCGGCATAAACACTTTCTGCATGCCGTCGACGATCACCCGATCGCCGTTTGCCAACCCTTTCTGCACGATGCGCAATCCTTCGGCCATGCGGCCCACGTCGATATCGCGGCGCTGCGCCTTGCCGTCTTTATCGACGATGTAAACGAACTTGCGGTTCTGGTCGGTCATCACCGCTTTATCGTCGATCAGCATGGCGTTGAACTCGGCGCTGCCGGGCATCTGTACCCGGGCGAACAGCCCCGGCGTGAAGCGGCGCTCGCGGTTGTCGAGCAGGGCGCGCATGCGGATGGTGCCGGTCCCGGCGTTCAGCTGGTTATCGGTGAAATCAACCAGCCCCTGATGCGGGGTGCCGTCTTCGCCCACCAGGCCGACCTTCACCGGCAGGCGCGCGTCGTGCCGGCCCTGCTGCTGATAGCGCAGGAAGGTGGCTTCATCCACGTCGAAATAGACGTAGACCTTGTCGAGCGACACCAGCGTCGTCAGCACGCTGGCGCTGTCGCCGGCGGTGACCAGGTTGCCGGCGGTGATCATTGCGCGGCTGGCGCGCCCGTCAATCGGCGCGGTAACGCGGGTAAAGTCGAGATTCAGCTGCGCCATGTCGAGCTGGGCCTGCGCTGCCAGCACGTTGCTTTGCGCCTGCGCGGCGGACGACCGGCGCTGTTCCCAGACTTCCTGAGAGATGGCCTGAGTGCCGATCAGTTTCTCGGTGCGCGAGGATTCGCTGCGCGCCAGGGCGGCCTGGTTGCGAGCCCGCACCAGCTCGGCCTGCGCCTGTTCGCGTGCGGCGCGGTAGGTACGATCGTCGATGGTGAACAGCACCTGGCCTTTTTTCACCTCGTCGCCTTCGGTGTAGTTGACCCGTTCGATGTAGCCGGAGACCCGTGGGCGCAGCTGCACGCTCTGCACCGCTTCGACCCGGCCGTTGAAGGCATCCCACTGGCTGATCGGTTTGACCACCACGCTGGCGGCGCTGACCACCGGCGGCGGTGGCGGGGCGTTATGCGCGACGCTGTTGTCGCACCCGGCGAGCAGGGCGGCCAGCAGCGCCACCCCGGAGAGCCGCTGGCCCAGAGCGACGGCGCGCGTGCGGCCGCCGGCGTTGAACGATGAGTTTGGTTGATTTGCCATTATTTTTATTCCGATAAGTAAGCGCGGTCAGGCCCCATACCCGGCCCTGTTCTCCGGGATTCGCCCCGCGCCGGCGTGCGGTGAGGGGGCGGCTGCGCCATGCAGCGGCGCAACGTTAGGTTTTGAAACACATTGGTGTCACATTAATGTATCAATATCGGTTACATTAATTGGGTGGAGTATAGTGGCGGCTTTCTGGTAAATGCAATAATAAAAATTGCATTTAAAGCGAAACTGTTGCAACGTATGTGCATCGGGCAGAGGGTGACCCTGCCGAATGATGGGAGCATCAGCATGAACACTACGGGCTTTATTACCGATTTGAAGGCGTGGATTGACAACAATCTGGAAGAGAAACTGGATATCAACACCGTGGCGGACCGCGCGGGCTATTCCAAATGGCATCTGCAGCGCATGTTCAAACGCCAGACCGGCTACGCGCTGGGGGAGTATATCCGCATGCAAAAACTGAAAGTGTCGGCGGAGCGCCTGGCCAACAGCGGCGAGCCTATCGTCAGCGTGGCGATTTCGCTCGGCTTCGACTCACAGCAGTCATTCAACCGCAGCTTCAAACGCCAGTTTGGCCAAACGCCGGGCGACTGGCGCCGCGCGTTGGCGCAGCCGGCGTCTATGGGGCGCACGCACCACTGAGCGGTTGGGCAGTGGGGATAAAAAAGCCTGAATTTGCGTTCGGGCTTTTTTGTCAGTGACAGGATTCTACCTGTTACAGCTATTCAATAGTTCTATTGAGCTTTTCTATTCTCTGTTTTATTTACAATGCTTCTATTTATCTATTTTAGAGGCTATATATAATATTAAGTACGCGTGCTTTTATTACTTCTATCCCAGACAATACGAAAGGTTTTAAATGCTGGCCTTGTCATCTTTACGACAACACTCTTGTTTGTACTGCTATATGAAGAAGTAATATCTTGATATGTTAGCTTAGATTTACAGCCGATATAAATCTCTTTAAGCACGATGTCAGTATCAAACTTTTTAAATCTCATGCCGTTACTATCCTCAGGGAAATCACAATTATTAATTATTAATCTTCTTTCTTTCTCGTAATTCCAGTGGCTAAATTTAGTAGTGAGTATCTTTTTATTACAATCTGATTCTTCTATTGTTTTTTTCAATAGGCGTTCCGAAACATACTTGACTTTTTTGAGGAGTTCTTCTTGAATTTCGAATCCAAGACAAACACCTTTGTGATTATCGCCGTAATGGGCCCACTGAACTGGGTTATATTTATCTTCACTAAAGCATATTAGCCCATATTCTTCGGATATTTTATTTTTCTCAAAATTCGCAGCATCCCGTACTTTTTTATCACCTAACTCGACACCTAGTAGCTCAAATGGGTCATTGACATTTAAAAAGTTTGATATCTTTAATCGTTTGTGCTTAAGATTATCAATTCCATACTTTGCTGATGTGAAGTAATAAAAAATCATATTTTTATTTATAACCTTATACCGTATTTTGCAGAAATTTTGAATGGTTGCAGCTAGTTCTCGTCGCTATTTATGGCGGTAATTTATACTAGTTGCGCATGACTCTGCTTGAACACCAATTTTCTACCTGGCGATTAGTATACAATCATAAACAAAAAAGTCTGAACTTTCACTCAGGCTTTCTCGTTAGAATATGGCGGTGAGGGGGATTGATTCGCTGCGCTCACCCTGCGGGCCGCCGTTGGCGGTCCAAAACGCGGGCGTTTTGTCGAACCCTGTCGAGGATTCTCATCCTCCCGCTCGGTGCGCGATGCATACAAAAAAGCCTGAACTTTCGCTCAGGCTTTCTCGTTAGAATATGGCGGTGAGGGAGGGATAGATTCGCTGCGCTCACCCTGCGGGCCGCCGTTGGCGGTCCAAAACGCAGGCGTTTTGTCGAACCCTGTCGAGGGTTCTTACCCTCCCGGTCGGTGCGTTATGCAAACAAAAAAGCCTGAACTTTCGCTCAGGCTTTCTCGTTAGAATATGGCGGTGAGGGAGGGATAGATTCGCTGCGCTCACCCTGCGGGCCGCCGTTGGCGGTCCAAAACGCAGGCGTTTTGTCGAACCCTGTCGAGGGTTCTTACCCTCCCGGTCGGTGCGTTATGCAAACAAAAAAGCCTGAACTTTCGCTCAGGCTTTCTCGTTAGAATATGGCGGTGAGGGAGGGATTCGAACCCTCGATACACTTTCGCGTATACACACTTTCCAGGCGTGCTCCTTCAGCCACTCGGACACCTCACCATATTTTTTTGTTGCGAAATCATCGCTGCAACGGGGCGCTACTATAGGGAGTGGGGCCGATCCGGTCAAGAATAATTTCTGTGTTTTTGTTCGTCCGCTCAAGCCGTGCGCACTTTGCTGAAAACTGCGGCGAACGGCAGGGCAGATGTCATGAATAGGCGAGAAAATCAGCGGTAAGGTTCGTGGATAACCGGCGGAAATGGGGAGCGCGGTCGCAGAGGGTGGGGAGATGCGCTGCGCGCACCCCTCTCGGCGGTGCACCGTGCAAAAAAAAAGCTTGGACGCGAATCCAGGCTTTCTCTTTGAATTTGGCGGTGAGAGAGGGCTTGATTCGCTGCGCTCACCCTGCGGGCCGCCGTTGGCGGTCCAAAACGCAGGCGTTTTGTCGAACCCTGTCGAGGGTTCTTACCCTCCCGGTCGGTGCGTTATGCAAACAAAAAAGCCTGAACTTTCGCTCAGGCTTTCTCGTTAGAATATGGCGGTGAGGGAGGGATTCGAACCCTCGATACACTTTCGCGTATACACACTTTCCAGGCGTGCTCCTTCAGCCACTCAGACACCTCACCGTTTTGTTGTCGAAAACGCTTTGCGCTGTCGACGGGCGCTAATGTAGGAGAATCTGATCTCAGCGTCAACCCTCTTATTTCATTCTCATGACTGTTTAGCCAAACTTGCAGCAATTTGCTGATTTACCGAACGATATTCCCACTCGCGGCCGCCAGCGGGCAGGGCAGGCAGCGGTAAGAATCCATGAAAGACGATCGCTTGACCTTTTTCTGCACAGATAGCTCAATATATCGCCATTGAGGTTGGGTTGTTTGCTGTTATATGCATTAATACTGGATTATTAGTCAGATGTGTCGCTAAATGGAATCATGTCGGCGCGGCGTTTTTGGCAAGGAACATCACGTCGCCGCGCAGATTGCCGGGTGACAGGCCGGCGATATCGCAGACAGGGACAGACTCATTACATAATAATGCAGTAGAGGTTCGTTGTGACTCCTTCAGATGCCATACCGGCGCCGCAAGCGCGCCATGCCATTCCCCCCGGTGCGGGGGCGCTGTTCTTCATCCAGATCTTCGCCACGCTGGGCTTCGCCGTGCTCTACTCCACGCTGGTGCTGTACGCCACCAAGCGATTGGGCTTCAACGAAAGCAGCGCCAACGCCATGATGGGCGTGTTCGGCGCCTTCAACTATGGCCTGCACATGTTCGGCGGTTACCTCGGCGGCCGATTCCTCAGCAACCGCAATCTGTTCGTGCTCGGCATGGTGCTGCAGGTGATCGGCTGTGCGCTGATCGCCGTCGCGGGCGTGTGGGGGTTGTACTGGGGGCTGGCGATGTTCCTGACCGGCAGCGGTCTCAACGTCACCTGCATCAATATGATGCTCACCCAGCGTTTCAAGCCGGACGATGATCGGCGTGAATCGGCGTTTCTGTGGAACTACGCCGGTATGAACCTCGGGTTCTTCGTCGGCTTTACCGTCGCCGGGTATTTCCAACTGACGGAAAACTACCGCGCGCTGTTCCTGTTCGCCACGCTGGGCAACGCGGCGGCGATCATCGTCGCCGTCTGCCGCTGGCGCATTCTGGCGGATCTCAATACCCCGCTGCACGACGCCACCCGCAGCCAATACCGTTGGCGCATGCTGGTCGGGCTGGCGGTGCTGGTGGCGCTGGTGCCGATCATCCGTGTGATGCTGACTCACGCCGAGTTCAGCGGCCACTTCGTGATCGTGCTCGGCGCGCTGATCTTCCTGATGCTGTGCGTGGTGACGCTGCGCCACCATCCGCGCGATGAGCGTCGCAGAATGGCGGCCTATCTGATCCTGGCGCTGGGCTCGCTGGTGTTTTGGGCGCTGTATCAGCTGGCGCCGATGGGGCTGATGCTGTTCTCCGAGCACAACATCAACCTGAACGTTTACGGCATTCAGGTGGCGCCGCAGTGGATCCAGAACATCAACACGCTGGTGATCGTAGTAGGCGGCCCGCTGCTGGCCTGGTGGTTCAACCGCCTGCGCGCTCGCGGTTGCAACATCGACATTCCGCTGCAGTTCTCCGGATCGCTGTTCTGCATCGGCTTGGGCATGCTGGTGCTGCCGCTGGGTATCAGCATGGCGGGCGGCGACGGGCTGGTGGCGTTTAAATGGATCGTTATCAGCTATGTGCTGCAAAGCGTCGGTGAATTGATGATCTCGCCGATCGGTTACGCCATGATCGGCAAGTTGGCGCCGCCGCGCTATCAGGGCGTGATGATGGGCTGCTGGATGATGGTGACCGGCGTCGCCTCGGTGCTGGCGGGCTACGTCTCCGGCCTGATGCCGGAAAACAGCGGCAGCACGCCGCTGCAGACCAACCCCGGCTACAGCGAAATCTTCAGCGCGCTGGGCTGGGGGGCGACGGGCGTCGGCGTGGCGATGCTGATTCTCATTCCGCTGCTGCGGCGCCTTATCCGGCGCGACGGCCCGTCTGCCGCCTGATTGGCTAACATGCACAACAGCCCCACTGGTCGGGGCTGTTTTTATTTTGGGCTTTAACGCTTGCATCCGGCGGCGAATCGCGGAAGGCTGGAGGTAAACCAATAAAAACAAACGGGAGCCCGCAGTATGAACATCATTTATTACCACCCCTTGTTTAACGCCCAGGAATGGCTGGCCGGCATCAAGCAACGCCTGCCGCAGGCCGAGATCCGCGAATGGCAGCGCGGCGACGAGCGGCCGGCCGATTACGCGCTGGTGTGGCGCCCGCCGCACGAGATGCTGGCCAACCGCCGCGATCTGAAAGCGGTGTTCGCCCTCGGCGCCGGCGTTGACGCGATCCTCGATCAGGAGCGCAAACACCCCGGCACGCTGCCTGCCGGCGTGCCGCTGCTGCGGCTGGAGGATACCGGCATGGCGCAGCAGATGCAGGAATACGCGCTGAGCTATGTGCTGCGCTATTTCCGCCGTTTCGACGAGTATCAGGCGCTGCAGCAGCGGCAGGAGTGGCAGCCGCTCGATCCGCACTCGCTGGATGATTTCACCATCGGCATCCTCGGCGCCGGCGTGCTGGGGCAGAGCGTGGCGCGCAAGCTGACCGAGTTTGGCTTCAGCGTACGCTGCTGGAGCCGCAGCGCCAAGCAGATCGATGGCGTGCAAAGCTTCGCCGGGGAGGCGCAGCGCGCTGCCTTCCTCGACGGCGTCAAATTGCTGATCAACCTGCTGCCCAATACACCGGAGACCGTCGGCATTCTCAACCGCGAGCTGTTCGCGCAGCTGAGTTCGGGTGCCTATCTCATCAACATCGCGCGCGGCGCGCACCTGGTGGAAGCCGATCTGCTGGCGGCGCTGGAGCAGGGGCAGCTGGCCGCCGCCACGCTGGACGTGTTCGCCCGCGAGCCGCTGCCGCAGGATCACCCGTTCTGGCGTCATCCGCGTGTCACCATTACCCCGCATATTGCTGCCATCACGTTGCCGCAGCAGGCGATGGATCAGATCGCCGCCAACATCCGCGCGCTGGAGGCGGGGCATGCCCCGGCCGGCGTGGTCGACAGGCAACGGGGGTACTGATCCTTCTGCCGCCGTTCGGTAGCTGATAAGCTGTTATCGTCATCGCGCCTGCCCGTGCCTTTGCGGGCGGCCCTCTGGAAGGAGAAACAATGTACCCCGTTGATTTGCATATGCACACCGTCGCCAGCACCCACGCTTACAGCACGCTGCACGATTACATCGCCGAAGCTCAGCAGAAGGGCATCAAGCTGTTCGCCATCACCGATCACGGCCCGGACATGGCCGATGCGCCGCACTACTGGCACTTTATGAACATGCACGTGTGGCCGCGCCTGGTGAACGGCGTGGGCATCTTGCGCGGCATCGAAGCCAACATCAAAAACCTGCAGGGCGACATCGACTGCACCGGCCCGATGTTGACCGCCACCGACGTGATCATCGCCGGTTTCCATGAGCCGGTGTTTGCGCCGCAGGATAAAGCGTCCAATACTGAAGCGATGATCGCCGCGATGGCGCAGGGGGACGTGCATATCATCAGCCACCCCGGCAACCCGCGTTACCCGATCGACATTCCCGCCGTCGCGGCGGCGGCGGCCAAATACGAGGTGGCGCTGGAGCTGAATAACTCGTCGTTCACCCACTCCCGCAAGGGCAGCGAGGCCAACTGCCGGGCGATCGCCGCCGCGGTGCGCGATGCCGGCGGCTGGCTGGCGCTGGGCTCGGATTCGCACGTCGCCTTTTCGCTGGGTAACTTTGAGCACTGTGAGCGCATTATCGAAGAGGTGGGCTTCCCGCAGGCGCGTATTCTCAACGTCAGCCCGCGCCGGTTGCTGGACTTTCTCGAGCGGCGCGGCAAGCCGGCGATTGCGGAATTGGCCGATTTGTGACATCGTCCCGGCAAAATTTTCCGTATTGTATAAGGCATTATCATGAATGAGTTTTCCATTGTCTGCCGCGTGCTGGGTACGCTGTTCTACCGCCAACCGCAGGATCCGCTGTTGGTGCCGCTGTTCGCGCTGATCAAAGAGGGCAAGCTGCAGCAGCACTGGCCGCTGGAGCAGGATGACCTGCTGAAGCGCCTGCAGCAGGGCTGCGACGTCAACCAGCTGGCGACCGACTTCAACGCGATGTTCGTCGGCAGCGAGTGCAGCGTGTCGCCGTTCCGCTCCGACTACGTCGAAGGCGCCAGCGAAGCGGACGTGCGCACCTTCCTGCAGCAGCGCGGCATGCCGCTGGCGGAGGCACCGGCCGATCATTTCGGCCAGCTGCTGCTGGCAGCGTCCTGGCTGGAAGATCAATCGCAGGAAGATGAAGCGCAGGCGCAGATCGCCCTGTTCGACGAGTTCCTGCTGCCGTGGTGCGGCCGCTTCCTCGGCAAAGTGGAAGCCCACGCCACCACCGGTTTTTACCGCACGCTGGCGCTGATGACCCGCGACGCCATCCAGGCGATGCGCGACGAGCTGGCGGAGTACGAGCAGGACGACGAAGCGGGCGACGAAGAAGCGTAACGCCGCAGCTTACCCAGGCGGGCCGCCCGGCCCGCTAAACACAGGTTTGCATCCCCCAGACGTAAATTGACAAAAGATCCCTTAATCTGGCGGTTTACCGTCGGCTCGGCCGCGCCTGCGCGCCGCGCTTTTTCACGCAAGGGGCAGATGATGAAAAGTAACTGGATGCAGCAGATTCAAACGTTGATCGGGCAGAAGGCCGGCGCGATGGGCGGGGCGGAAGGCATCGGCAAGCTGCTGGCACCCACGGCGCTGGGCGGCTTGGTCGGCGTGCTGTTGGCCAACAAGTCCTCGCGCAAGCTGGTGGGCAAGTTCGGCAAGAATGCGCTGATCATCGGCGGCAGCGCGGCGGTGGGCGCAGTGCTGTGGAACAAGTATAAGCAGCGGGTGAAAGAGACCCATCAGGACGAACCGCAGTTCGGCCTGCAAACCACGCCGGTGGATCTGCGCGCCAAACGCCTGGTGCAGGCGCTGGTGTTCGCCGCCAAGAGCGACGGCCATATCGATGCCGACGAGCAGCGCGCCATCGATCACAGCCTGGCGCAGCTGCAGGTGGGGGAAGAGGCGCAGGGCTGGGTGCAGGAAGCGATCGAGCAGCCGCTTAACCCGGAATTGATCGCCCGCAGCGTGCAAAACGAAGACGAGGCGCTGGAGGTTTACTATCTGAGCTGCCTGGTGATCGACGTCGATCACTTTATGGAGCGCGGCTACCTCGACGCGCTGGCGCAGGCGCTGAAGATCCCGGCGGACGTCAAGCAGGGCATCGAGAGCGACGTCAACGAGAAAAAGCGCGAGCTGGCGTAGCGCCGCTTGGCAAGCCGGGGGGAATCGTGTCACTCTTGCCGCAATCTATGTAAGCGGATGATTTAGCAATGATGACCCCACCGAAAGCGGAAAAACGCCCTTATCCCATCACCATCCACGGCGACACGCGCGTGGATGACTACTACTGGCTGCGCGACGACGAGCGCGCAGACCGCCAGGTGCTGGACTACCTGCAGGCGGAGAACGCCTACACCGATGCGATGCTGAAGCCGCAGCAGGCGCTGCGCGAAACCCTGTACGAAGAGATGGTGGCGCGCATTCCGCAGCAGGAACATTCGGTGCCTTACGTGCGCCACGGCTATCGCTATCAGACGCGCTATGAGCCGGGCAATGAATACGCGATTTCCGTGCGCCAACCGCAGGCCGAGAGCGAGCGCTGGGAGGTGCTTATCGACGGCAACCAGCGCGCCGCGAATCACGAGTTTTACACCCTGGGCGGGCTGGACGTCAGCCCCGACAACCAGCGGCTGGGGGTGGCGGAGGATTTCCTGTCGCGCCGCCAGTATGACATTCGCTTCAAGAACCTGGCCGACGGCAGTTGGGCGGACGAAGTGCTGGAGAACACCTCCGGCAGCTTCGAATGGGCCAACGACTCCTCGACGGTGTACTACGTGCGCAAGCACGCCAAGACGCTGTTGCCGTATCAGGTTTATCGCCACGTGGTGGGCAGCGATCCGCAGCAGGACGAGCTGATTTACGAAGAGCTGGACGATACCTTCTACGTCGGGCTGGAGAAGACCACCTCTGAGCGCTTTATCCTGATCCACCTGAGCAGCACCACCACCTCGGAGATCCTGCTGCTGGACGCCGACCGTGCGGACGCCAAGCCGCAACTGTTCGTGCCGCGCCGCAAGGATCACGAATACGCCATCGATCACTATCACCAGCATTTCTACATCCGCTCCAACAAGGACGGCAAGAACTTCGGCCTGTACCAGAGCGAGCAGGCGGACGAAGCGCAGTGGCAGACGCTGATCGCCCCGCGCGCCGATGTGATGCTGGAAGGCTTCAGCCTGTTCCGCGACTGGCTGGTGGTGGAGGAGCGCAGCGCCGGCCTGACGCTGCTGCGCCAGATCCACTGGCAGACTGGCGAAGAGAAGCGCATCGCCTTCGACGATCCGACTTACACCACCTGGCTGGCGTACAACCCGGATCCGGAAACCGCGCTGCTGCGCTACGGCTATTCGTCGATGACCACCCCGACCACGCTGTACGAGCTGAATATGGACAGCGGCGAGCGGACGATGCTCAAACAGCAGGAAGTGAAGAACTTCACGCCGGAAAACTACCGCAGCGAGCGAGTCTGGGTGAAGGCGCGCGACGGCGTCGAGGTGCCGGTCTCGCTGGTGTATCGCCAGGACAGCTTCCAGCGCGGCGCCAACTCGCTGATGGTATACGGCTACGGCTCCTACGGCAGCAGCATGGATCCGGCGTTCAGCGCCAGCCGCCTGAGCCTGCTCGATCGCGGTTTCGTGTTCGCGCTGGCGCACATTCGCGGCGGCGGCGAGCTGGGGCAGCTGTGGTATGAAGACGGCAAGCTGTTCAACAAGCAGAACACCTTCAACGATTTTATCGACGTGACCGAAACGCTGGTTGCCCAGGGGTACGGCGACGGCAAGCGGGTGTTCGCCATGGGCGGCAGCGCCGGCGGCCTGCTGATGGGCGCGGTGATCAACCAGGCGCCGCAGCTGTTCCACGGCGTGGTGGCGCAGGTGCCGTTCGTCGACGTGGTGACCACCATGCTGGATGAGTCGATCCCGCTGACCACCGGCGAATACGACGAGTGGGGCAACCCGAACGAGCAGGCCTATTACGACTACATCAAGCAGTACAGCCCGTACGATCAGGTGAAGGCGCAGGAATACCCGCATCTGCTGGTGACCACCGGCCTGCACGATTCGCAGGTGCAGTATTGGGAGCCGGCCAAGTGGGTGGCCAAGCTGCGCGAGCTGAAAACCGACGATCGGCAACTGCTGCTGTATACCGACATGGATGCAGGCCACGGCGGCAAGTCCGGGCGCTTCAAGGCCTATGAGGATATTGCGCTGGAGTACGCCTTCATTCTGGCGCTGGCGGAGTAACGGCATTCGGCGGGCGGCCTGCGCCGCCCGCCGTGTTAGCCAATCAGATAGTATTTCAGCGTGTGTTTCATGTCCGGGCTCAGATCGTCGATGGATTTCAGCATCCAGCGCAGATAGCCGGGATCTTCCTGGGCGATGCGATCGATCTCCTGCCCGCGATACTTGCCGAATTTGAACTTCTTCAGCAGCACCGGTTGTTCGGTGATCTGCACCATTTGCTCCGGCGTCCAGCCCGAATCCTTGATGATGCGTTGCAGCAGCGCGGCGGTGACGTAGCAGTCGTACAGCGCGCGGTGCGGGTACAGCGTGGCGTCTGCCGGCAGCTGCACGTCCAGGTTCAGCGCGTAGCGCAGATATTGGTTGCCGTACTTGATGTCCGGATACAGCGTGCGCGCCAGCTTGAGCGTGCAGATCCAGGCGCCGTTCATCTCCGGCAGCACGCCGCGATCGAAAGCGGCGTTGTGCGCCACATAGTAGGGGCTGCCCTGATAGCGGCCGATTGCCACCGCAATGCGCGGTTTGCCTTCCACCATTTGCTCGGTGATGTGATGAATCGCCATCGCGTCGAGGCTGATGGGGCGATCCGGGCTGACCAGATCGCTCATCGGGTTGGTCAATTGGCCGTCGAGCAGATCGAGGGAGGCCACTTCCACCACGCCGCCGTCCAGCCCACAGGTCTCGGTATCTATTACGCGTAACGTCATGCTTTCCTCCGCGTTGCCGTCAGGCCTCAGCTTAACTGGCACAAGCGGCCGTGCCAACCGTCGGAAGTCTTGTCGGCGATGATCAGACTTGAGGCGTCATCCGGCGCGGCAACCAGGAGCTCTCCCGTGTTATCCCAGATGGCGCTGCGGCCTGCCGGGATCCAGCCACCGGTCGGTGCCGCATGGTTGGCCATCAACGTGACCATACCGTAACGCCGGGCATAGTCTGCCAGCGCGGCGCTGTCTTTCGCGTAACCGGCTTCAGATACCAGCACGCCGGCGGCATAAATGTGCGCACCCGCCCGTGCGGCGGAGCTCGCGTGGCCGGGCTCCGAAGTATCGGCACAGATAGCCATCGCGATGTTGTGGTGATGGAGTTCCAGCAACGAGCCGCCCTCACCGGGCGAGAAGTATTGCTGTTCCGCGCCGTGCAGATGCTGTTTGGTATAGGTAGTCAATGCGCCGTTGGGGTGAAAGATCAAGGCGGCGATATGCAATGCCGGGCCACTGCGCAAAGGCGCGCCGACGATGATTGTCATCTGTCGCGATTGCGCCGCCGCAGTGAGTGGTTGCAGGCGAGGATCGTCCAGCGTCAGCGCCAACTCGGGGGCGTAGGCGAGCTCATAGCCGCTCAGCGACAGTTCGGGAAACACCAGCAGCTGCACCTGCTGATCTGCTGCCTGCGCAACAAATTCAAGGTGACGTTCAAGGTTGCAGGCGATATTGGCCGCCGCAGCGGGGTATTGGGCGGCGGCAAGGGTGGGACAGGACATCGGCCATCTCTCCAGTGAGACAATAAAAAACCCGCCTTGGCGGGTTTAATGACGGATGGAAGGGCGCTTACTCACCAGACGGATGCGCTTTTTTGGCGCGTTTCTCCGCACGTTTCTCAGCTGGGGTTTTCAACGGCTTCTTCTTCGCATTCTTTTTGCTATCCATTCCCTTACTCATGATGGCCTCTCGTTACCTATGATTGGGTGGCTTGCCCAGCCATTAACCGCCTAAAGCCGGCAGGATGCAAGCGGCAAAGTGCAGGTTTAGGTTAACCGGCTGTTTGTGCATGAAATTTTGTTTTTGGATGACCGGGTGCTAAAAATAAATATTATGTTATAATGTTACACTTTTGGTGTTGGGAGAGCGCAATGACAGTCATGACGTTACCGGATGCGCAGCAACTGCTGGCCATGCCGGATTCTGATTATATGAACTCGGTTCAACGGGCGTTTTTCCGCCAGCTGCTGCAAGATGAGCGGCAAAAGCTGCTGCTGCACATCGATGAGCTGAAAAAAGAGATCGACGGCGGCGAAGCGACGGGCGATGAAGCCGACAAGGCGGCGCGCGAAGAGGATCTGCGCCTGCTGTTCCGCCAGTTGGATCGCGAAAGCCGCCTGCTGCCGAAAATCGATGCGGCGCTGGCAAGGTTGCAGAACGGCGAGTACGGCTACTGCCGGGAAACCGGCGAACCTATCGGGCTGGCGCGCCTGCTGCTGCGCCCGACGGCGGAACTGAGCATCGAGGCGAAAACCGCGCAGGAGATGCGCGAGCCGCATATGCGCAAAGGTGGCTAACTGAGTTCCCGGGGGGCGAATGCGCCCCTCAACCGATAGGGCCTGTGGGCATTTTGCAGGCAGGTCGTTGTGATTTTGAGCAAACGCGCGCCGAGTTCTCGGCGCGCGTTCTAGTTTTCGGGTTTTACCGTTGACCTGCCGGGCGGCTTCCGCTTTGATGAAAGCATGACTCACAGAGAGACGGAAAGCGCCATGGAACAATTACGAGGTTTGTACCCGCCGTTAGCGGCATACGACAGCGGTTGGCTGGACACTGGGGATGGCCACCGGATCTACTGGGAGCTGAGCGGCAACCCGAACGGTAAGCCGGCGGTCTTCATTCACGGCGGGCCGGGCGGCGGCATTTCTCCGCATCATCGCCAGTTGTTCGATCCCGAACGCTACAAGGTGCTGCTGTTCGATCAGCGCGGCTGTGGCCGCTCCCGTCCGCACGCCAGCCTGGACAACAACACCACCTGGCATTTGGTGGCCGATATCGAGCGGCTGCGCGAAATGGCCGGCGTCGATCAATGGCTGGTGTTTGGCGGTTCCTGGGGGTCGACGCTGGCGCTCGCCTATGCGCAGACCCACCCGGAGCGCGTCAGTGAAATGGTGCTGCGCGGCATCTTCACCCTGCGCAAGCAGGAGCTGCATTGGTATTACCAGGACGGCGCGTCACGCTTCTTCCCGGACAAATGGGAGCGCGTGCTGTCCATTCTGTCGGATGAAGAGCGTAAAGACGTGATCGCCGCCTACCGGCAGCGGCTGACCTCGGCCGATCCGCAGGTGCAACTTGAAGCGGCCAAGTTGTGGAGCGTGTGGGAAGGGGAGACGGTCACGCTGTTGCCGAGCCGCGAATCCGCTTCGTTCGGCGAGGATGATTTCGCGCTGGCGTTCGCCCGGATTGAAAACCACTATTTCACCCATCTGGGCTTCCTGGAGAGCGATGACCAGCTGCTGCGCAACGTGCCGCTGATCCGCCATATCCCGGCGGTGATCGTCCACGGCCGCTATGATATGGCCTGCCAGGTGCAGAACGCCTGGGATCTGGCCAAGGCCTGGCCGGAAGCGGAATTGCATATCGTGGAAGGGGCGGGGCATTCGTATGACGAGCCGGGCATCTTGCACCAGCTGATGATCGCCACCGACCGGTTCGCCGGCAAGTGACGCAAAAAACCCGCCGTAACGGCGGGTTTTGTTATTTGGCCTTCGGCTCGTACGGCAGGCGCGAAAACTTGTGGGATTCCGCGCGGTAGTGCGCCAAGCGCTCGCGAAAATAGTCGCGCAGCGGTTCCGGCTGTTCGCGCTCCACCACTTCCGGGATCACCGGCATGTTGTAGCGCTCTTTGTACGCCACGCCAGAGGCGGCGAGATCCACGTTCACCCTGTCCATCTCTTCTTTGGACAGCTCGGCCAGATTGTAACCCACGCTATGCTCCTTACTTACTTTGCCGTATTGAACCTGCGCAGAAGGTAATGCACCCGGCGACGCTTGGCAAGCCCGTAGCGCCGCCGCGGCGGACGATATTTTCCAAAGAGTAATGCAATCTATTTATTCTTTTAAATAAGAATGATTCGCTTTTTGATTAAAATAAAAGATGGGAATAATTATCATAATAATTAGCGTGAATCTCTATGTGTTTTTATATGATTGATTTTAATAAAATAAATAATTAATATTGATCGGGTGTAAATAAGGTGTTTTTATTTTTACGGCAGCAGGGCATAATGCGCGGAAATTAAATTCATGACCTGCAAAATAAAAGGAATCATTATGCTGACGCAAGAAATGACTCAAAAGCTGAATGAGCAACTGAATCTGGAGTTCTACTCCGCCAACCTGTACCTACAAATGAGCGCATGGTGCAGCGATAAAGGCTTTGAAGGCGCCGCCGCATTTCTTAAAGAGCACTCTCAGGAAGAGATGCAGCATATGCAACGTCTGTTCGACTACCTGAGCGACACCGGCTCTTTGCCGCTGCTGGGCAGCATCGCCGCGCCGCCGGTGGCGTTCGAATCGCTGGCGGACGTGTTCCAGCAGACCTACGAACACGAACAGCTGATCACCCGTCAGATCAACGAACTGGCGCACGCCGCCATGACCGCACACGATTATTCCACCTTCAACTTCCTGCAGTGGTACGTGGCGGAGCAGCACGAAGAAGAGAAACTGTTCAAATCCGTGCTGGATAAGCTGGCGCTGGTGGGCACCAGCGGCAAAGGCCTGTTCTTCATCGACAAAGATCTGAAGAAAATGGGCGCGATGGGCCAGGGCGGCAACGGCCAGGCTTAATTCGCACCAGAATATCGAAAAACCGCGCGCGGGCGAGCCTGACGCGCGGTTTTTTTTACCCTGCGTTTATCGCGGTTATGCGGCGATACGTGCTGCCGGATCGCAAAATACCAGTGATGCGCTCGACTTGCCGCAGCGCGGTCGTTATGATTTACCGCGATACGCTACAGGGATGGTAGAGTCAAAACAGCGGGTTAGCCGATACAACCCGTTTTTCTGTTTACCCGTGGCGCAATCATTTGCGGTGGGTTGGGGCCGCTGATACATCGCCTTGGCTGTGGCCTTAACCCTTATGACCCTCTTTTACTGTTAAGGGATACCACTGTGATCGGTAAAATTCGTTCCTCTTGTCGCCTGCTTTCCACCGTTTTCGTCCTGTTCGTCGGCCTGTCTTCGCAGCAAGCGCTGGCGCACGCCCACCTGAAAGTGGAAACGCCGAAGGCCGACGCCAGCGTCAGCCCGGCGCCGAAGGCGCTGACCCTCAGCTTCTCCGAAGGTATCGAACCGAACTTCAGCGGCGTGAAAATCACCGGCCCGGACAACGCCGTGGTGAAAACCGGCAAGCTGCAGCTCGATCCGAACAACAACACCCAGGTCAATGTGCCGATCGAAGGCGAGCTGAGCGCGGGCAAATACAACGTCAGCTGGCATGTGGTGTCGGTCGACGGGCATAAAACCAAAGGCCAGTACAGCTTCACCGTAAACTGATCGTGAATCTGGCGACCCTGTTCGTTCTGTGTCGCTTGGTGCACTTTGCGGCGGTGATGCTGATGTTCGGCATCAGTCTGTTCACCGCCTTACTGTCACCGCAGCGCCTCTCCCCGATCCTCTCCCGCGATGTGCGCCCGTTGCTGCTTGCCGGCACCTGGATTGCCGGGCTTTCCGCCGTGGCGCTGCTGGCCATTCAGGCCGGGCAAATGGGCGACGGTTGGGAAGACGCCTGGCGGCTGGAGGTCTGGTGGGCGGTGCTCGGCACCACCTTCGGCGAAGTGTGGCGCTGGCATCTGGGCCTGTCGCTGCTGGCGATCCTGAGCCTGCTGCTGCCGGAACGGCCGCGTGCGCAGGCGTTGGCGCTGTGCTCGGTACTGCTGCTGGTGAGCCTGGCGTTTATCGGCCACGCGGCGATGCACGAAGGCACGCTGGGTGTGCTGCACCGCGCCAACCATGCGGTACACCTGCTGGCCGCCGGCTACTGGTTCGGCTGCCTGGCGCCGCTGCTGGTTTGCCTGCGCTATCTGCAGCCGCCGCAGTGGCGAAGCGACGCCATCACCACGCTGATCCGTTTCTCACGCTGGGGGCACCTGGCGGTGGCGGCGGTGATCGTCACCGGTATCGTCAACAGCCTGATCATTCTCGGCGGTTGGCCGCTCAACCTCAGCTCGCCTTATCAGCGCCTGCTGCTGATTAAAACCGCGCTGGTGGCGCTGATGGTGATGGTGGCGCTGGCCAATCGCTACGCCATCGTGCCGGCAATGAGCCGCGTGCCGGCGCTGGCGCAGCGCGGCGTGGTGCTGGCCTGCTGGCTCGAAGTCGGGCTGGGGGTGGCGGTGCTGCTGCTGGTCAGTTTATTTGCAACCTATGCGCCGGTATGACATTTCAGCTTGCCGCAGGCCGGCAAGCTGCGGGAAAATCGACGTGAATAGCAACCTTAAGGCCATCACATGAAATCGGTATTACTCGGCATTACGCTGCTGGCAACCGCGACCGGCGCGCTGGCGGCAGATAAACTGGTGAACATCACCAAACTGGAATACGGCAAACAGTGGGCGTTCACCAAGGAAGAAGTGACGCTGCAGTGCCGCAGCGGCGGCGCGCTGTTCGTGCTGAATAACAGCACCCTGATGCAATACCCGCTCAACGACGCAGCGGAGCAGCAGGTGAAGAAGGGCCATCAGCGTGCGCAGCCGCTGGAGGTGCTCCTGCTGGACGACCCTGCCGAACCGGGGAAAAAAATGAGCCTGGCGCCGTTTATCGAACGCGCCGAGAAGCTGTGCGCTGACTAACCGCTTGTTTGCCAACGCCTTGCCCAGCGCGCGCGGATTGATGCGCATTTGCCGCATAGTTATTTCGTCACGAAACTATCACGCGGCCGCCGGGCGGCTGGCAAAACTGGCGCGGTAGGCTACTCTTAAAGTGCACGGCTGAACAAGCCCTGCATTAAATGCCAACTTTTAGCGCACGGCTCTCTCCCAAGAGCCATTTCCCTAGACCGAATATAGGAATCGTATTCGGTCTTTTTTTGTGTGATTGATTTATAAGGAAATTCTATTTAAGGCACCACCAACAATCCCCGCTCCTCTTTTCGAGTCATAGCCACCAACCCGATCTCCATCCTTATTCCCCATCCGCACATATCGCTAATTTCGCCGCACCAAAAGTCATTACGTCATTTATGGCGCTGATAAGCTCCGGTCATTGCTCCCATCACCGGTTAAATGAGAGTGGCATTATGGGGAATATCAAGGCATTGGGCGTTATAAAAGGAAACCTGTGTTGAACGATCGGCTAAGCCAGTTGAAGAGGGCGCTGCCCGGTTATCTCAATGCGTGGCGTGAGGGGGCTTTACCCTCTGACTGGGGGCAGGTGGCTAATCCTGAAGTGGTTGCCGCCCTGTTGGCGGAGTGGGAGGCGCTAAGCGAATTGGCGTCGCTGTTAGAAACCGCGACTGAAACCCCAACCGATCCCGCCGCGTTTTGGCAGGCGCGCGCCGAGCTGATGGCACAGCGCAATCGTGAACTCCGTGCCCACCTGGCGACGCCAATCCGTTTGCCCGGCGCACGGGTAGCCTTCTTTGGCTATGTGAAAACGGCGGTGATGGACGCCAGGCAGGTGAAGGCGGCAATTCGCGATGCCGGTTTTACCATTGCGGGCGACAGTCAAAATGAGAACACGGCTTAACGCGGTTTCTTCTCAAATTTCTCGGCAAAAAAGAACCGCAGCAATTTATGGGTCCACAGCAGCATTGCGCCGACCACCACCAGCGAGACGACGAAATGCGACAGGTTTTTCGGCGCGGCGTAGCCGTGAGTAAAAGAAACCCCGGCGCCGCTGAGCAGCAGGGTGGCGATCCAAAAGCCGAGTAGCAGGCACAAGGTACGGAACAGTTTAAACATTGTTATCACCGAAATGCTGAAAGCGCCGACTGAACGGAAAGACTCAGCCGGAGCTCTGATTAGTTAAAACAGCTGAGCGTGAGCAGGTATTGCCGCCTTTATTGCTGTGCTGCTGCTGTTGTTCTTGTTGGCACCGTTGTTGTTGACGCGTCCATTGCTGCCGCGGTTGTTGGCAAAGTTACCTGCGCCGGCGATCAGGTGAAAATATTTAGCCTCGATCTCTTGCATAAAACTCCCTCTTTATCGATTCGGTTAAATGGCGTATAGCTTGCGCAAGCCAACTGTTTTTAACAGAAAAAACAGCGGGGATAATTACCGGTTCGGATAAGAACAGAGAATTTATTTAAGAGTATTTTCCAGGCTTATGAGAGTGATGGTGAATGATATTCTCGACGAGGGAGTAGGCGAGTCACCTCGGGCCTTTGCAACGAATGGTCTATCTGCGGCGCGCAGCAAGGTTCAATTCATCCAGTCAATTTGTTAGGATCGCCCGACCTACATGACTATTGGTGCAGTACATTGAAAATTAAAGCGTTGTTATTTGTTGCGTTGGCCGCACTGGCCGGCTGCAGCCAGGAGGGAACCTCGATGAATCAGCCCGCAAACGAGAAAGGCGGCCAAACGGAAGTGTTGCTGGTGAACAGTGCGCTGGTGGATTGCGTGGGCGTCGCCCCGATGAAGTGCATGCAGGTGCGCCGCTCCGCGCAGCAGCCGTGGGAGTTGTTCTATACCGGCATCGAAGGTTTCACCTTCGAACCGGGCTATCAGTATCGGCTGAAAGTGCGCGTTACTCCGGTAGAGAACGTGCCGGCCGATGCCTCATCGCTGCGTTACACGCTGATTGAGCAGTTGGAAAAGAACAAGGCGTGACCCTCGACAGGCCGGGTAATCGCAATCCGGCCTGCCATGATTATCCCTTTACCATCATGACATGCCTCGGCGGTGGGCTTGCCGACTGGTCTGTTCACTGCGCTTGTTTTCGCACTTTCTTAAGTATATTGAGAAAATCAGGTATATTGTCCTTCGGTTTTTAGCTACCAAGAAAAAATTACTATGATTATCAAACCTAAAATTCGTGGTTTTATCTGCACCACCGCTCACCCGGCAGGCTGTGAAGCCAACGTCCGTGAGCAAATCGCCTACGTTAAGTCGCGCGGCGAACTGAAAAACGGGCCTAAAAAGGTGCTGGTCATTGGTGCATCCACCGGTTACGGTCTGGCCTCGCGCATCAATGCCGCTTTCGGCAGCGGTGCGGCCACCATCGGCGTATTTTTCGAGAAGCCTGGCAGCGAAGGCAAAACCGGTTCCGCCGGTTGGTACAACTCCGCCGGTTTCGACAAGGCAGCTAAAGAAGAAGGCCTGTACGCGAAAAGCATCAACGGCGACGCATTCTCCAACGAGTGCCGTCAGACCGTGATCGATCTGATCAAAAAAGACCTGGGTCAGGTTGACCTGGTGGTTTACTCGCTGGCTTCGCCGGTGCGTAAGATGCCGGAAACCGGCGAAGTGGTGCGTTCCGCACTGAAGCCGATCGGCGAGCCGTACAAATCCGTCGCGCTGGACACCAACAAAGACGTGCTGGTTGAAGCCGTGGTCGAGCCGGCCAACGAGCAAGAAATCGCCGACACCGTGAAGGTGATGGGCGGCCAGGACTGGCAACTGTGGATGGACGCGCTGGACGAAGCGGGCGTGCTGGCGGATAACGCGCAGTCTGTCGCTTACTCCTACATCGGCACCGATCTGACCTGGCCAATCTACTGGCACGGCACGCTGGGCAAGGCGAAAGAAGATCTGGATCGCGCGGCGCACGCCATCAACCAGAAGCTGCAGGCCAAAGGCGGCGCGGCTTACGTTGCGGTGCTCAAGTCGGTGGTGACTCAGGCTTCCTCTGCCATTCCGGTGATGCCGCTGTATATCTCCATCGTGTTCAAAATCATGAAGGAGCAGGGCATTCACGAAGGCTGCATCGAGCAGATCCAGCGTCTGTTCGCCACCAAGCTGTACAGCGGCGCGGCGCCGGACACCGACGAGAAACACCGCCTGCGTCTGGATGACTGGGAACTGCGCGACGAAGTGCAGGAAACCTGCCGTGCCATCTGGCAGCAGCTGAACGACAACAACATCAACGAACTGACTGATTACCAGGGCTACAAGGCGGAATTCCTGCGCCTGTTCGGCTTTGGCCTGCAGGGCGTTGACTACGACGCCGATCTGAGCGGCGAAGCCAACTTCGACGTGATCGAGCTGGTCTAAGCGCGTCGAGCGGTCAAACAAGGTCGGGTTAGCCCGGCCTTTTTTATTGCCTGCGAATTATCGGGTGGCTAAGCGAAAATGTTTATTTTGGGTTAACAGACGAACCGGGTGATTGACATCGGCAGTCGGATGGTGAAATAACGGCGGTTATTAAACTAAAGAAAGTCATTTTTTTATTTACCCTTGCCGCCGGCTGCGGGTATTTTATTTCCTTTAAGGAGGAAATTATGACATGGCGTTATTGTGCCACGGTATCGTTGTTTTTGTTGAGCGGCTGCAGCGCGATTCAGCCGACGTCGACGTCCCCAGACTGGTCTCAGCCGCAGCCTGCCACGCGGGAGCAGCGGCAACGCATCATGGCGGGTGAGTCCGCCTCCTCGGTATTACATGAAGGAAACGTCGGCATTGGCGGCACCTTTGATGGGGCGAAAATATTCGATCGTTAATCCGCTAAATATATTCAGCCAAATTAATGCGCGCATTCTGCCGATATTGTCGGAGGGTTTACCTTTCCTGCGTTATTCTGCCGTGGCCCAACCATTCATTGCGTTAACAGACAATTCGTTTTCCTTATAGGGAACCGCCGGTTTATTTCGGCGTAATCAAAGGAGTTGCCCATGGCGAAGGAGATGGCCGCGATCTTTCTCTTGCTGTTATTGCCGCTAAGCCAAAGCGCCGGCGCGGCGCGTTACGACAGGCCGTGCGAAGGCGTGTCGCCGGTGCTGTTTCAAAAGCGCCTGAAAGCGTTGGCGCAGGATCTGCGGCAGGAAATGAGTGAGGAAGCGACGCCGACAGAGCGCGATGCGGAGGAGCTGGCGCGCTTGGCGGAGTGCGGTATCGAGCCCGGCAAAGCGCCCGTCACCGGCGGGCCGCGAGCGCCGCATTCCGAGGAAAAACCGCCGGCATCGCCAAACGGGTGTTGAGCCGGCGTGCGCGCAGAGTCAAGCGATGTAAAAGGAGTCATTGATGAAAAGGATTGTGTTGGCCGGCGTGGCCTTGTGTAGCTGCTGCTTCGCGCAGGCGCGGGTGGATTTGGAATACCATGCGGCGCCGCCGAAGGACAGTAAGGTCACCGAGGAGTACCAGAAAAAGCGCGACGCATTGCGCCACAAGGTGTGGAATGTCGATAACCTGACGCTGGCCAACGAGCAGGCGATTGCGCGCGAACAGCAGCGCGAGGCGGCAGAGACCGCCGAGCGGCAGCAGCGGAACCTGGAGCAGCAGCAGAAAAAGCAGCGCTGCCTGCGGAGACACTCGAAAGATCCTCACCGCGAGGCGAAGTGTTACACGCACAGCTTCTAACATTAATCGTCCGGGCGCCATCAGCGCCCTGCGTCGTTTAGGCCGGGCGGCAATGCTCCTTCAGCATGGCGATCGCGTCCGGTTTCAGCTGATACAGATAGACCGGGCGGCCGGTGGCGCCGTACAGAATACGGGTGCCGAGAATGCCGCTCTCCGCCAGATAGATGAGGTACTTGCGGCAGGAGACCCGCGAAATGCCGATGGCGTTGGCCAGATTGTCGGTGGAAAACTCGTTATCGTGCTGCTGTTCGATCCACTCGCACACCGTGCTCAGGGTGATGCTGGTCAGCCCCTTCGGCAGCTTTTTGCTCTCCTGGCCGCCGGGCTGGCGGCGCAGCAGGCTGTCGACGTCGGCCTGCGAAAACTCGCGCTGCGCCAACAGCTGCGACTGCTGCCGGTAGTGGCTCAGCGCCTCCTTGAAGCGGCTGAACTGGAACGGTTTGATCAGATAATCCACCACCCCGTAGTGCAGCGCTTTTTGCACCGTGTTCACGTCGCTGGCGGAGGAGATGATGATCACGTCGGTCTTCTCGCCGAGCTCGCGCAGGCCGGGCAGCAGATCCAGCCCGTTCTCCTGCTGCATGTAGATATCCAACAGCACCAAATCGATGCTGACGCCGGCATCGGCCAGCAGCGCGCGCGCCTGGTTCAGAGTGGCGACCGTCGCCTGGCAGTGAAAACCGCCGACCTGGCTCAGGTAGTATTTGTTCAGCTCCGCCACCATCGGGTCGTCGTCGACAATCAGTACGTTAATCATGAGTTCTGCTCTTGGCCTGATAGGGAAGGTGCACGAAAAATTGGGTCAGCTCGCCCGGTTCGGACTCGAAATCGATGCTGCCGCCCAGTTTCTCCAGATGGCTGCGGATCAGCGCCAGGCCGATGCCGCGTCCCGTTCCCTTGGTGGAAAATCCGTGTTCGAAGATGCGCGCGCCGATCGCCGGATCGATGCCGGGGCCATCGTCGCTGACGATACAGTGTAATTGATCGTCGTGATGATGGAAGCTCAGGCCGATCTCGTGGCCCTCAACGCCGTCGATGGCGTCGATGGCGTTTTCGATCAGGTTGCCGAGCACGCTGATCAGCACGTGGGTGGTTTCCGCGTCGTCGGTTTCCGGCAGCAGGCTGGTTTCTTCGATGGTCAGTTCAATGCCGGCTTCGTGGGCGCGGCTGATCTTGCCGATGAAGAAGCCCGCCACTTCCGGCGAGTGGATCTTGCGCAGCAGTGCGCCGATCTCTTCCTGATAGTTGCTGGCGGTGTTGATGATGTAGTTTTCCAACTGCTGATAGGCCTTCATGTGCAGCATGCCGAGTATCACATGCAGCTTGTTCATAAATTCGTGCGACTGCACCCGCAGCGCATCGGCGTAGTGCGCCATGCCGCTCAGCCGCTGCAGCAGGCGGCTGACCTCGGTCTTGTCGCGGAAGGTGGCGATGGCGCCGGTCACCTGGCCGTTGACGATCACCGGCACGGTATTGGTCAGCAGTTCGCTGCCGTTGAAGCCGATCTGCCGATCGCGCAGCGGTTGGCCGCTGGCCAGCACCTCCGCCAGATGCAGCTGCGCCGGCCAATGCTTGCTGGCGGCTTCCAGCAGCAGGTTTTCCACCGGGCCGCTCTGGCGCAGCAGGCGCTTGGCTTCGTCGTTGACGATGGTGATGCGGGATTCGTTATCGACCGCGATCACGCCTTCTTTAATCGACTGCAGCATGGCGTTGCGCTGTTCGAACAGGTTGGAGATTTCGTAAGGCTCGAAACCCAGCATGATGCGTTTGAGCGCAGAGACCAGGAAGAAGGTGCCCAGGCTGCCGACCAGGGCGGCGAAGGCGATGGTCCAATAGATGATCCAGCGGCTCTCCGCCACCACCCGCTGCACGGTGTCCAGCGCGATGCCGAGCGCCACCACGCCGATTTGTTGTTTCTGCGCGTCATACACCGGCACGAACACCCGCAGCGCCGGGGCCAGCGTGCCGCGGTTGATGGCACTGTTGACGTTGCCTTGCAGCGCGGGCGCCAGATCGTCGCCGATAAAATGCTTGCCGATCAGCCAGGGTTTGGGGTGCGAATAGCGGATACCCTGCATATCTACCACCACCACGAACAGCAGCTCGTTTTGATGGCGCACCTGCTCGGCGAAGCGCTGAATGGCGCCGCTTTGCTCGCGCCGCTGCAGGCCGTCAACCACGGTGCTGGAGAGCGCCAGCGTATTGGCGACGGCGATGGCTTTTTGCTGCAGCTGATCTTGCCCCTCGCGGCTCATCTGCACGAAAAACAGCGCGAACACCACCAGCAGCACCGAAGCGATGATGGCGGACACCATCAGCGTGATGGAGGTGCTCAGCTTGAGCGGCACCCGTTGTTTTGGCATGGCGGTTCTCCGAATGGCGATATCACGGCGTATTCTAGCGAGGAATGAGGCAAGCTGCAGTTACCGGCAGCAGGTTATAGCATGCTGCCGGGGGGCGGGGGGCTTATTTTAGTTACAAAAGCGGGTCACTGCTGGTGGTAGATCTCCAGCGCCTGTTGGCCGCTGGCGCCCTGATGGATGATTGCCATCAACGCGCGCACCACCTGCGACGGATTGCTGTGTTGATAGACGTTGCGGCCGTAAACCATGCCGGAGGCGCCCTGGGCCATCAGCGCGGCGGATTTCTCCAGCACCGGCCCCAGCTCCCCCTTGCCACCGCCGCGCACCAGCGTCGGGCAGCGCGCCGCTTCCACCACGCGGTGGAAGTCTTCCACCCGATCGGTCGGGTCGGCCTTGATGATGTCGGCGCCCAGCTCGCGCGCCAGCCGCACCAGCGGCACGATCTTCTCCACGTCGCCGAGCGAGCCGTAGGCGGCGCCCTGGCCGGCCGGCGCCATCACCAGCGGTTCGATCATCAGCGGCATGGCGTAGCGATCGCAGGCGTGGCGCAGGCGGCCGATGTTCTCCACGCACTGGCGGAAAATGCCGGGCTCATCCGGGATCATATACAGATTGACCACCACCGCGGCGGCGTCCATTTGCAGCGCCGCCAGGATTGGCGCCTCCGGATTGTGCAGCACTGCCCACATCTCGCGGTGGCGGGCGGCGTTATAGGCGTTGCCGACGTCGGTGCGCATCACCAGCGCCGGTTTTTCGCGCTGCGGCGCGCGCTGCAGCAGATCCGCCTGGCCGTAGTTGACCTGAATGGCGTCGGGGCGCGCGGCGATCAGGTTGCCCATCACCCGTTCGATATCTTCCAGGCCGATCAGGAAATCCGGTTCGTTGGCGATGCCGTGATCGATCGCCACGTCCAGGCACTTGCCGTTGTTGAACAGGCGGTTCATCCGCACCTTGCTGCTGAGCTGCATGTCAGGTCCTCCTGAGATAGGGATATGTCCATTATTGCCGAGTAAGGATGGTCGGGAAACGCGGAAACCGCAAACTGCTCGGCCGCTCGCAGTTTTTGCCGGCGCACGAAAGGAGCACGCTCGCCGGCGGCTTGCACTTCATTTGTTAGATCCGTGTCATGTTTTTGTTAATAAGCCATTCCAAAATGCATGTTTCGCTTGTTTGGGTTAAAAAGTTTCAATAACCTAAATTATGAAATAAACATTTAATAAAACGGTAAAGACGCCGTTTGTTGTGCCAGGGGTTTATTTCAATTGGTTGTTTTTAATCTGTTTTGAGACATCGATCACCATTTTTACAACGGCCTTGATACGGCGATAACGCGGTAAATTCGCCGTATCAAAGGGATAACACCGACCGTATTGTTGTTTGAATGTAAAAAATATTTTTCATTAGCTGTCAACCAACAGACCTCTTCATTCTAACGATTAAAGGGTAACGAACATGAAGCTGAAGAAACTGATCGCCGCCTCGGTACTGATGTGCATGCTGCCGGCCAGCGTGCTGGCGAAAGACATCAAGATCGGCGTTTCCATGGCTTACTTCGATGACAACTTCCTCACCATTCTGCGCCAGTCGATGCAAAACAAAATGAAGGCCGACGGCAACGTCAGCGGCCAGTTCGAAGACGCCAAGGGCGATATCGCGCAGCAAATTCAACAAATCGAAAACTTCGTCAGCCAGGGCGTCGACGCCATCATCCTCAACCCGGTGGATACCCAGGGCGTCAAGCCGATGATCAAGCTGGCCGAGAAGGCCAAGATCCCGCTGGTGTTCGTCAACCGCAAGCCGGAAGTGGCGCTGCCGGCCAGCATGGCCTACGTCGGCTCCGACTCCAAGCTGGCCGGCAAGCTGCAGATGGAGGAACTGGCCAAGCTGATGAACGGCAAGGGCAACGTGATGATCCTGATGGGCGAGCTGTCGAGCGAAGCCACGCGCGACCGCACCCGCGGGGTGGAAGAAGTGGCGGCCAACTACCCTGGCATCAAGATTATCGATAAGCAAACCGCCAAATTCTTCCGCAAAGAGGCGGTAGACGTCACCACCGACTGGATTTTGTCCGGCCAGCAGATCGACGCCATCGCCTCCAACAACGACGAAATGGCCATCGGCGCTATTTTGGCGCTGAAGCAAGCCAAGAAATCCGGCGTGCTGGTGGCCGGCGTTGACGGTACGCCGGACGCGCTGGAGTTCATCAAGAAGGGCGATCTGGCGCTGAGCGTGTTCCAGGACGCCAAAGGCCAGGGCGAAGGCGCGGTGCAGACCGCCGTTCAACTGGTGAAAGGCGAGAAAGTGGAGAGCAACGTGCTGATCCCTTACCAGCTGATCACCCAGGCCAATTACCAGCAATTCGCCGATAAAAACAAGAAATAAACCTTGAAGCCCGCCGCGGGCGCCGGTGTGGGGCGCGCGCGGCGGAAAACGTGGGTCAGTGCGGAGGTAAGCGGTATGTACCCTTATGTTCTTGAGGCCGAAGGCATCAGCAAGCAGTTCCCCGGCGTCAAAGCGCTGGATAAGGTCTCGATTAAAATCAAACCCGGCAGCGTGCACGCGCTGATGGGGGAAAACGGCGCGGGCAAATCGACGCTGATGAAATGCCTGATCGGCATCTACCACCCGGACGAAGGCTCGATCAAAATCAAAGGCCGGCCGGTCACCTTCAGCGACACGCTGCAGGCGCTGCATTCGGGCATTTCCATGATCCACCAGGAGCTGAACCTGGTGCCCTACATGACGGTGGCGGAAAACATCTGGCTGGGGCGCGAGCCGGCGCGGCTGGGGTTCGTCAACCACGAACAGCTGAACGAACAGACCCGCGAACTGCTGGCGCGGCTGAACATCAAACTGCAGCCGGACACGCTGGTGGGCGAGCTGAGCATCGCCAATCAGCAGATGGTGGAGATCGCCAAGGCGGTGTCCTACAACGCCGACGTGCTGATCATGGACGAACCGACCTCGGCGCTGACCGAAGGCGAAGTGGTGCACCTGTTCGCCATCATTCGCGAACTGCGCGAGCAGGGCAAAGGCATCATCTATATCAGCCACAAGATGGACGAGATCTTCGCCATCACCGACGAAGTGAGCATTTTCCGCGACGGTACCTTCATCGCCTGCGACAAAACCGAAAACCTGACCAAACAGTCGCTGATCACCATGATGGTGGGGCGCGAACTGACGCAGATGTTCCCTAAATTCAACAACAATATCGGCGAGGAAGTGCTGCGGGTGGCGGGGCTGCGCCGCAGCGGCTGGTTCCATGACGTGTCGTTCAGCGTCAAGCGCGGCGAGATCCTCGGCGTCGCCGGGCTGGTGGGCGCCGGGCGCAGCGAAGTGATGGAAAGCCTGTTCGGCATGCACCCGGCGGACGGCGGCGAGATCTTTATCGAAGGCCAGGCGGTGAAGGTGGATTCCCCGGCGAAGGCGATCGAGAGCGGGTTGGCGTTCCTCACCGAAGACCGCAAGAAATCCGGCCTGTTTCTGGTGCTGTCGGTGGTCGAGAACATGAGCATCGTCAACCTGTCGGAATACATCGGCAAGAACGGTTTCGTCAGCCATGTGCAGATGGCCAAAGACTGCATGGAGCAGATTAAAAAGCTCAACATCAAAACGCCGACCATGGATCAGATCATCAATAACCTCAGCGGCGGCAACCAGCAGAAGGTCTTGATCGCGCGCTGGCTGCTGGCGCAGCCGAAAATCCTGATCCTCGACGAACCGACGCGCGGCATCGACGTGGGGGCGAAAGCGGAAATCTACCGCCTGATCAGCGAGCTGGCCAACCGCGGCGTCGCCATCATTCTGGTCTCCTCCGAGCTGCCGGAGATCCTCGGCATGAGCGACCGGGTAATGGTGATGCACGGCGGCCGCATCACCGGCATTTTGGACAAAGACGACGCGGACCAGGAGAAGATCCTGGCGCTGGCCTCAGAATAACGAAGGGTGAACATCATGAGTAACGTAAAGATTGAGAAGCCGCTCTCCGCCGATTCAACGGGCAAGGGAACGCTGTTCTCCGGGCTGAGCGGCAAAATGCCGAAGGATACCGGCATCTTCATCGTGATGATCGGCATCGCGCTGATCTTCGAAATCCTCGGCTGGTACATGCGCGATCAGTCGTTCCTGCTGAATCCGAACCGCCTGCTGCTGATCGTGCTGCAGGTGGCGATCATCGGCATCATCGCGGTGGGCGTCACCCAGGTGATCATCACCACCGGCATCGATCTCTCCTCCGGCTCGCTGATTGCGCTGACCGCGGTGGTGGCGGCCAGCCTGGCGCAGACCTCGGACAGCATCTCGCCGATGTATCCGGGGCTGCTCGATCTGCCGGCGGCGATCCCGATCGGCGCGGGGATCGGGGTGGGCATCGTCTGCGGCTTTATCAACGGCTTCCTGATCACCCGCACCGGCATTCCGCCGTTCATCGCCACGCTGGGGATGATGGTGTCGGCGCGGGGCCTGGCGCAGTACTACACCAAGGGTAACCCGGTCAGCTTCCTGTCGGACGGCTTCACGTCAATCGGCCAGGGGGCGATGCCGGTGATCATCTTCCTGGTGATTGCGGTGATCTTCCATATCGCGCTCAAGCACACCCGCTACGGCAAATACATCTACGCCATCGGCGGCAACATGACCTCGGCGCGGGTCTCCGGCATCAACGTCAACAAGTACCTGGTGACGGTTTACACCATCGCCGGCGGCCTGGCGGGGTTGGCGGGCGTGGTGCTGGCGGCGCGCGTCAGCAGCGGCCAGTCGAGCATGGGGATGTCGTATGAGCTGGACGCCATCGCCGCGGCGGTGATCGGCGGCAGCAGCCTGATGGGCGGCGTCGGGCGCATCACCGGCACGCTGATCGGCGCGGTGATACTCGGCCTTATCAAAAGCGGCTTCACCTTTATCGGCGTCGACTCTTACATTCAGGACATCATCAAGGGCGTGATTATCGTCGCCGCCGTGTCGATCGACATGCGGCGCAACCGTAAAAAACACTGATTGCCGTGAATTGCCGCCGGCGTCAGGGTTGGCCGGCGGCTTTTTTTTACCTGGGGGGCACATCATGAACTACCTGAAAGGGCTGTGGCTGGCGGTGGCGCTGTGCGCGTCTACCCCGGCATGGGCGCAAACCATCGGCGTGTCGATGGCCTATTTCGACCAGAACTTCCTCACCATCATCCGCCAGGCGATCGACAAGGAGGCCAAGGCACGCGGCATCACCGTGCAGTTCGAGGACGCGCGCGGCGACGTCGGCCGCCAGACCGATCAGGTGCAGAGCTTTATCAGCGCCGGGGTGGACGCGATTATCGTCGATCCGGTCAACTCGGCCAGCACGCCGGTGATGACCAAAATGGTGCAGGCCGCCGGCGTGCCGCTGGTGTACGTGAACCGCACGCCGGGCGATGCCAAACTGCCGCAGGGCGTGGTGTTCGTCGGCTCCGACGAGCGGGAATCCGGCACGCTGCAGATGGAAGAGCTGGCGCGGCTGGCCGGCTATCAGGGCAACGTGGCGGTGATGATCGGCAACCTGACCGACGCCGGCGCGCTGCAGCGCACCAAAGACGTGGAGCAGGTGGTGAGCAAGTACCCGAAAATGAAGGTGGTGCAGAAGCAGAGCGCCAACTATTCACGCAGTGAAGGCATGGATCTGATGATGAACTGGCTGACCAACGGTGAAGCGATCGACATCGTCGCCGCCAACAACGACGAGATGGCGATCGGCGCAATCATGGCGCTGCAGCAGGCGGGCAAGGCGGACAGGAAAGTGCTGTTCGGCGGCATTGACGCCACGCCGGACGGCCTCAAGGCGCTGGCTTCCGGCAAGATGCAGGTCACGGTGTTCCAGGACGCGGTCGGCCAGGGCAAAGCCTCGGTCGATGTGGCGCAGCGCATGATCAACGGGGAAAAACTTGAACCGTATTACTGGATCCCGTTCGAGCTGGTGACGCCGGCCACGATGCAGAAGTATGCGGCCAGGCCGTGAGTTAACCGTCAGATTCGCGTTGCCGGGGCGCTGCTTGCAGCGCCTTTTTTATTGGCGTCAGTTACATGTCCGCTTGCGGCCAGCGCGGCGCCGGATCTTGCTTCACACTGAGGATCTTTAAACCGTGTGAGGATGAGCGATGAATGCATTAAACGGCAAGGTGGCGGTGATCGGCGGCGCCAGTTCGGGGATCGGCAAAGCGGCGGCGCTGCTGTTCGCCCGCCAGGGCGCAGCGCTGGTGTTGGGCGCGCGGCGCGAGCCGCTGTTGGCGGAGCTGGTGGAGGACATTCGGCGCGAGGGCGGCCGGGCGCTTGCGGTGGCGGGCGACGTGCGTGACGAAGCCTTCGCCGAACGGCTGACGGCGACGGCGGTCGACGAATTCGGCGGGCTGGATATCGCCTTCAACAACGCCGGCACCTTGGGGCCGCTGGGGCCGTCGCTGGCGTTGAGTGCCTCAGAGTGGCGCGAGGTGCTGGAAACCAACCTGTCCAGCGCCTACTACGGCGCCAAATATCAAATCCCCGCCATGCTGGCGCGCGGCGCGGGCTCGGTGATTTTCACCTCCACCTTCGTCGGCCACACCGCGGCGTTTCCCGGCACGGCGGCCTATGCGGCAGGCAAGTCGGGGCTGATCGGCCTGACGCAGGCGCTGGCGGTGGAATTCGGCGGGCGCGGCATTCGGGTGAACGCGCTGCTGCCGGGCGGCACCGATACGGCAATGGGGCGGCAGATGAGCCATACCCCGGAGGCATTGGCGCAGGTGGCCGAACTGCACGCGCTGAAGCGGTTGGCGGTGCCGGAGGAGATCGCGCAGGCGGCGCTGTATCTGGCGTCTGACGCTTCTTCATTTGTCACCGGCACCGCGATGCTGGTGGATGGCGGGGTGTCCATCCAGCGCGGCTGAGGCCACGGGCGCCGTGGCCTCAACGGGCGTCAGAAAGCGGACAGGTGGCGGCGCACGATCTCGCGGCCGATCTCCAGCGAGGCAGTCGCCGCCGGAGAAGGGGCATTGCATACGTGCAGCGAGCGTTTACCCTGCACGAAATGGAAGTCGTCCACCAGCTTGCCGTCGGCGGTCAGCGCCTGGGCGCGCACGCCGGCCGGGCCGGGGCGAATATCCTGCTCCTGCAGCGCCGGGATCAGCCGACGGGCGTTCTCGGCAAAGCGGCGGCGCGACAGCGAACGGCGCATTTCCGCCAGCCCTTCGCCGAGGTAGTTGCCGGCGATTTTCCAAAAGCCGCGATAGCCGAGCACCTCACTCAGATCGCGCAGGCTGAAGTCGCATTTGCGGTAGCCTTCGCGTTTGAAGGCCAGCACCGCATTGGGGCCGACGTCGCGCTTGCCGTTATACATACGGGTAAAATGCACGCCGAGGAAAGGGAAGTCCGGGTTGGGAACCGGGTAGATCAGATGGTTGACCAGGTGGTTTTTCGCGTCGTCCAGCACATAGTATTCACCGCGGAACGGCACGATCTTCATGCCGGTTTCGTAACCGGCCAGTTTGGCGATGCGATCGCTGAACAGCCCCGCGCAGTTGATCAGCAGTTTTCCCTCGAAGGTGTCGCCGGCGGCGGTGACGGTGACGCCGCCGGCGTGTTCGCGGATGGCCTCAACCTGATGGCCGTAGGCGATCTCGCCGCCGCGCCGCACGATGATCTCCGCCAGCTTGGCGGCCACCTCCGCGTAGTTGACGATACCGGCGTCGGGCACCAGCAGCGCTTCAAGGCCATTGACGTGCGGTTCGCGCTCCCGCAGTTGCGCCTGCGACAGCCGGGTGACCTGCAGGCCGTTTTGCAGGCCGCGCTGATAGATGTTCTCCAGCCGATCCAGTTCGTTTAGCTGGGTGGCGACAATCACCTTGCCGCATTGGTCGTGATACAGGTCGTGTTCGCGGCAGAAGGCGAACATGCTGCGGTTGCCCTGTTTTGCCAACTGCGCTTTCAGGCTGCCGGGCGCGTAGTAGATGCCGGAATGCACCACGTTACTGTTGTGGCCGCTTTGGTGCGCCGCCGGGCCGCGCTCTTTTTCCAGGATCAGAATGCGCCGCTGCGGATCCGCTTCCTGCAGCGCATTCACCACGCCGAGCCCCACCAGGCCGGCACCGATAACGATCGCGTCGTACATCACGGCTCTTGCTCCTCGTTTTCCAGGCGGCGTAATTTGCCGCGTACGTTGTTCAGATGGCTTTGCATGGCGGCGGTGGCCGCCGCCGCATCGCCGTCGCGAATGGCGATAAATACCCGCTCATGTTCGTCGATCACCCGCTGGCGCTCGGCCTGCCGCCCTAGGTTTTTGCTGAGCGAGTACACCAGCACCCCCAGATACAGCTCGTGCATGTTATCGAGGATCTGCACGAAAAACGGGTTATGCGAAGCCTGCATGATGGCGCGGTGGAACAGGTAGTCCTGCCGATAGCCGATCTGGCCGTCGTTGAGCGTACAGTCACGAAAGGCGAGGTGCGCCTGTTCGATCGCCTGCAACTCCTGTTCGGTGCGGCGCTCGGCGGCCATGCGCGCCGCCTGCTGTTCCATGACTTCGCGCATTTCCAGCAGCGCTTCCACCTCGCAGCGGTCGGCTACCTCCATCACCAGCGGTTCGTATTTGCTCAGCAGCGAATGCTGTTCCACCCGGTGGCCGCCGCCCTGGCGTGAGGAGATGATGCCGCTGACCTCCAGCACGCCGAGCGCCTCGCGCACCGGCACCCGGCTGACGCCGAACGCGTCCGCCAACACGTTTTCCGACGGCAGCTTCTCGCCGACCGGAAAGGTGCCGTCGTTGATGCCGGCTTTCAGCTGCGCCAGCACCTGATGAGAGGCTTTCTGGCGCGTGACCTTGCGGATCATGACGCGCCTCCCGGCAGCGCGGCGCGCTGTTTATAGCGCAGCAGGTGCATGGCGGCGGCGGCGGCGATCAGGGCCGCGCCGCCCAGATCGGTCATCAGGCCCGGTTTGATCAGTAAAATCGCCGCCGCGGTAAACAGCACCCGCTCCAGCCAGTGGGTCTTCATCAGCCAGAAATTGGCGCTGGCGATCGACAGGGCGTAGATCCCCACCAGCGCGCTGATCACCATATGCAGCACCGACAGCGGGTTGAGATCGTCGCCCTGCATCAACAGCATCGGGTTGTAGACCAGAATGAACGGGATGATAAAGCCCGGCAGCGCCAGGCGCACCGCGTCCCACGAGGTTTGCATCGGATCGGCTCGGGCGATGCTGGCGGCGGTGTAGCTGGCCAGCGCCACCGGCGGCGTGATGTTGGACAACGCGCCGAACCAGAACACGAAGAAATGCGCCGCCAGCGGCAGCACGCCGGCTTTGATCAGGATCGGCGACACGGTCACCGCCACCACGATGTAGAGCGCGGTCGAGGGTAGCCCCATGCTGAGCACGATGCACACCAGCATCACCACCAGCAGGATCATCCACAGGGTGTTGTCGGTCATGGCGACGATGTTGAACGCCAGCGTGGAGCCGATGCCGGTCATGGTCACCACGCAGATGATCACGCCGATGGCGGCGCAGGCGATGGTGACCTGGATCGAGCCGCGCGCCGCGTCGTTCAAGGCCAGCGCGATTTTTTTCGGCGTCATGCGCACCGAACTGTCGGGGGTGAGCCAGCTGGCGACGATGATGGCAATGATGCCGAGGAAGCCGGCATAGATCGGCGTTTTACCCAGCAGCAGCGTGCCGATGACGATGACGAGCGGCAGCAGCAACAGCCCGCGCGCCTTCAGCACCGCGCGCACCTGAGGGATGTTCTCCTTGTTGATGCCCTTCAGGCCCTGTTTCTTGGCCTCCAGGTCGATAGCCATGATCAGCGCGGCGTAATAGAGCAGCGCCGGCACGATGGCGGCGATGACGATGGTGGTGTACGAGATGCCGAGGAAGCCGGCCATGATAAACGCCGCCGCGCCCATGATGGGGGGCATGATCATGCCGCCGGTGGAGGCGGTGGCTTCCACGGCGCCGGCGAAGCGGGACGACAGCCCGATGCTTTTCATCAGTGGAATGGTGAAGGTGCCGGTGGTGGCGACGTTGGCCACCGCGCTGCCGCTCAATGAGCCGGTCAGTGCCGACGAGATCACCGCCACCTGGGCCGGGCCGCCGCGGCGGCGTCCGGCGGCGGCCAGCGCCAGATCGTTGAACAGCGCGGTTGCGCCGCTGACGCTGAGAAAGGCGCCGAACAGAATAAACACCACGATGGCGGTGGAGGCGGTGGACAGGGTGATGCCGAAAATCCCCTCGCTGGTCATGAACAGCCGATACAGCAGGCGTTCCACCGAGAAGCCCCCGTGGCCGAAAATGCCCATGAAGTACTGCCCGAACAGCGCATAGAGGATGGCGAAAGTCGCCAGGCCGGGGATGAAATAGCCGGTGGTGCGCCGCGCGGCTTCGAACAGCACGCCGATACCGATCGCCGCCATCACATAATCGGTGGCGTTGGGGATGCTCTTGCGCACCACGTGCAGATCGACGTAGTTAACGTAGAAATAGCCGTAGCTGACCAGCGTCAGGATGATGAACAGATAGTCCCAGCGGTTGAAACTGCGGGTGGCGTGCCGGGCCGAGAAGGGGAACAGGATAAAGCCCAGGATCAGAATGCCGCTCAGGAACGTGGTGTTGCGGTAGAACTCCTGCGTGTTGGACAGCGCGTTGGCGTAGATGGCATAGGCGGAAATGGCGATCGCCAGGACGGTTGCCAGCTGCAAATAGATGCCGCTCAGCGGCCGGTTGCCGGCGCCGGCTTCCTTGTCCAGATCGACGGCGGGCTGCGGTGAAGAAGGGTGAGTGCTCATACGTCCTCCTGGGTTAGGGGTTGGCGGCCAGCGCGGCGGCTTCCGGCGGGATCAGATAATCGGGTATCTCGACGCCGGCTTCGCGGTAGTAGCGATAGGCGCCGAGGTGCAGCGGCACGGAAACGCCTTTCAGCGCATTCTCCAGCGAGATGTATTTGGCCGAGCTGTGCACCTGGTGCACTTCCGGCAGGTTCTCGAACATCGTTTTGGTCAGGTCGTACACCAGCTTTTCATCGAGCCGGCTGAGGGCCACCAGAATATTGGGCTGCGCGATGGTGGCGACCGCTTTGGGCTGGCGGGGGTAGGTCTCCGCCTTGATGTCGAAGCGGAACCAGGAGTTGGCGATGGCGTTGATGCTGGCCAGCTGTTCGTCGGTGACTTCCAGGATGCGTGCCGGCACGCCGCTGGCATACATGTCGGTGACGGCGGCGGCCGGCACCCCGGCGGGCAGGGCGCCGCCGTCCAGGCGCCCGTCGCGCATCGCGGAAACCGTGTCGCCGTAGCCGAGGTATTCCGCCGACAGCGACTTCTTGGTCAGGTTGACGCCCTGTAGGATGATCATCGTCGACTGTTCGGTGCCGCTGGCCTGCGGCCCGACGGAAAAGCGCGTGCCGGCGATATCGTTCAGCGTGCCGTCTTTGACCCGGCTTTCCAGCATCACGAAGTGTTCGACGTTGGGCCACAGCATGGAGATGGAGCGCAGATCGCCGTAGGCGCGGCCGTCGAAGTTGCGCACGCCCTGATAGGCTTCGACGGCGATCAGGCTCTGCAAAATCGCCAGCTGCGCCTCGTCTTTTTGCAGCAGATCGATATTCTCGATCGAACCGGCGGAGGATTGGCCGGTGACCTGTATCCCCTGGCGTTTCAGCCGGTTGCTCCAGACGTTGGCCAACCCGACGCCCATCGGGTAGTAGGTGCCGCCGGTGGAGGCGGTGGCGACGGAGAGGAAGGTTTTATCGGCGTTTTCCGCTTTACCGATGATGGCCAGCAACGCGGCGCCGACCACGGCGCAGGTAACAAGCAACGCTTTGATTTTTCTATTTTTCATTATTTTCCCCAGCGGTTTTTTGAAACAAATAGAAAACATTTACGCAAACTTGTATACAACATGGCAGCTTTATTCACCTAAAGCGCCATGCTTGATTTGTGATCTGAGTGGGCGAAAATTGAACGGCGCGGCGGAGGGCGGAAATGAAAAACCCGTGGCGGGCGCCACGGGCATGCGGGGGAGGGTTACCAGCCTTTGACGGCGTCGCCCTTGTAGATGTCGGCGGCGCTGGCCGCCACTTCGTCGGTCTGATAGGCCTTGACCAGATCCTTCACTTTCTCGCTGTCTTTGTTGTCGATGCGGCTGGCGAAGATGTTGACGTACGGCGAGTTTTTGTCTTCGACAAACAGCCCGTCCTTGGCCGGCGACAGGCCGATCTGGCTGGAATAGTTGGTGTTGATGATCGCCAGCGTCACTTTCTGATCGTCCAGCGCGCGCGGCAGCTGCGGCGCTTCAATCTCGACGATCTTCAGCTTTTTCGGGTTGCCGACGATGTCCAGCGCGGTCGGCAGCAGACCGACGCCGTCTTTCAGAGTGATCAGCCCCTGTTTTTGCAACAGCAGCAGCGAGCGGCCCAGGTTGGTCGGATCGTTCGGCACCGCCACCTGCGCGCCGTCCGGCAGCTGGCTGAGTGCGGTTATCTTCTTCGAATAGCCGGCGATCGGGTAGACGAAGGTGTTGCCTACAGCCGCCAGCTTGTAGCCGCGTTCCTGCATCTGCTTGTCGAGATACGGCTTGTGCTGGAAGGCGTTGACGTCCAGATCGCCGTTGTTCAGCGCTTCGTTTGGCAGCACGTAGTCGTTGAAGGTCACCACCTCCACGTCCAGATCGTATTTCTGCTTGGCGACCTTTTGCACCACCGCCCACAGCGACTGATCGATGCCGGCGCTGATGCCGACCTTGATGTGGTGATCGTCCTGTGCCGTCGGGCCACAGGCGGTCAGCAGCAGCGTGCCGGCGGCGGCCAGCGCCAGGGTGAGGTTTTTCAGCGTAAATGTCATTTTCCCAGGGTCCTTGTCAACATTGCCTGCTAATTTTGGTTGGCAGAATAGTGGCAGTGACTGTAGGTGAGCGTCGGGATAAAACAAAATACTGATTCACTATGACTCATAGCGATTAGCTATGAGCGGCCGCCGCCTGGCGCGGTGCGGATTGTTTTGACGGCGAATCGGCGGGCTTATTATGATAGCCGTTGGCCCGCGAGGGCAGACTGGGTACTGAAACGAAGGAAAAAACAATGCGATTGAACACTTGGAGCAAGGCGCTGCTGCCGCTGGTGGTGTTGGCCTGCGTCTCGGCGACTCAGGTTCGGGCGGCGGAGAGCGATACCGGGCCGATCCCCAAACAGCTGCTGGGCAACTGGCGCGTCAGTAAAATTGTGCCGACTCAGACCACCGGCTGCTGGGATCAACAGCAGGCGCAGAGCCTGATCGGCGGTAAAATCAGCTATAAGGCGGATGCATTCAGCTGGAACGGCACGGCGCTGAAAAGCGAAGGCGCCACCGTCAGCACCGTAGAAGCGCAGGAGTTCGTCGAGGACAATTCCGGCAGCAGTTCCTACATCGATTTCCCGATGCTGGGCATCAGCACGCCGTCGGTCGAGCGCGTGGCCATTCAGCACGCGGATACCGTCATCAAAGGCATTACCGATCAGGGCACCGATGGGGTGCCCGGCGATAACGTGCTGGTGAAAGACGCCAACACGCTGATCCTGTCGCTGTGCAACGTCTGGTTTGAGGCGCAGCGCGAAAAGTAATCTCTCCCTTCCGCCCCGGAAACGGGGCTTTCCCGCCGTTATCTCTCCCGCCGCGCGCGCCGTTTCTGAACTAAAATTAACCATAACGATATGACTCTGACGTGATATCGGAGCCTCGGCTCTACCGAGTCCATGACAGGAGGCGCTATGTGTTACCACCATATTGTCATCGCCACCGATCTGAGCGATGACGGCAAACGATTGGTCGAAAAGGGGGCGCTGTTAGCGGAGGCGCTGAAGGCCAAACTCTCGCTGATCTATGTGGACGTCCACTACGACACTTACCATGCGGCAATCGGCTTTTCGGAGCACAGCTATGAGGGCGCGTCGTTCGAAGAGAAGATCCGCAAAGAGCTGGAACCCACCACGCAAAACGTCAATTATCCGATCACGGAAGTGATTATCGGGCGCGGCGGCTTTGTTGACGAACTGCGCACGGCAGTGGTGGACAAGAATATCGATCTGCTGGTGTTCGGCCACCACCACGATTTGTGGAGCAACCTGTTTTCTTCCACCCGCAACGCCATCAACCAGCTGAATATCGACGTGCTGGTGATCCCGATCCGCTCATAAACGCGGGCCACCGCCGGGCAACGATGGCGGTGGCCGCTGCGGCTTATTGCGTGAAGAAGTCGTTATACAGCATGTACAGGTGCGCCGCGCTCCAGGAGAAGTTCGGCGCGCCCTGTTGCTTGCCGGTGAGCGGGTTGTAGTTCTCGCGGATCGGCCCGTCGGCGACCAGGCCGTCGGCGTGGCGGAAGAAAGCCTGCGCCATCGCCACCGCATCGTCGCGATAGCCGTAGCGTTCCATGCCCTTGAGGCCGAAATACAACTGATCGACCCACACGCGGCCGCGCCAGTAGATGTCCGCGCCGAACGCCGGATTGGTCAGCGCCGCGGTACCGAGCGGCACGTAGGTATTGAACTCGCGCGGATCTTTCATCACCCTGACCACCGCATCGGCGTGCGGCTGGCTGGCGGCGCCGTTGAACAGCGGCGACCAGCCTTCCGGCCCTTTGCCGCGTTCGACGATCGGTTTGCCGGCGCAGCCGTTGGCCAGTGGCCGCTTTTCGATGCGGATGTCATAGAAGAAACCGCTGTGCTTGTCGAACATGCAGGTGTTGATGTAGGCCGCCAGCCGGTCGGCTTTGGCGCGGAAGGCGGCGGCCTCGGCGCCGTGGCCGAGAATATCGGCCATCTCCGCCAGATAGCGGTTGTCGCTGTACATGTAGCTGGCCTGATCCACCGACTCCTGCAGCAGCGAATAGCCGAGCAACGTGCCGTCCGGCGCTCGGTTTTCGGCGAATTTCACCTGCCAGTCTTCGCGTTTGCCGCCCTGCGCCAGGTAGCGCGCCAATTGATCCGGATCGATAAAGCCGAATACCGCCGCGTCGTCGCGGCCCGACTCCCAGGAGGCGGCGGTCTGCGCCGGGATCTCGATGCTGTCGTACTGCCCCTCGCGCACGATGCGATCGTAATTGTCGAGGCCGGCCAGCGTTTGCTCGCGCTGCCCGCGTTTGACGGTGAACAACATGCGTCCGTCGGGGGTATTGTGCGCTTTGTCGCGGGTTGCGCCGTACTCCGGCACGCCGTTGCCGTTGTGGTCACGGTTGCGCAGCCACCAGTCATGGTAGGCCACCAGCTTCGGGTACATCTCCGCCAGCCAGCCCTTATCGCCGGTGACGCGATACACCTCCATCACCGCCCAGGCCGCCAGGCTCGGCTTGGTGTTGCGCTCGTTCCAGTTACCGCCGTCGCCGCCGCGCTCCGGGCTGGGGTTGTAGGCGATAAGGTCGGGCAGGAAACCGGCGTCCCACGGGCGCAGGGCATCGCCCGGCCGGATCTGGAAGGCGAACACCGCGCGGATGTTGTCCTTGGCCACGTCCGGGTTGAAGTGCGCCATGGCGTAGGCCTGTTTCCAGGTGTCCCACGGCCAGGTCTGGTTGCCGGAGAACCAGCGTCCGGTCACCGAGGGGGTGACCGAGTCGAACTTCATCGCCCCGGCGGCGCCGCGCCAGTTGCCGTTGAGCGTTTCCATCGCTTTGACCGCCACGCGGGTTTGTTCCGCCGTGGCGTGCGGGTTGCTGAGCCCTGTGGCGAGATAGCGTTCCCAACGCTGGGCCGACGCGGCCATATAGCGCTGCGGGTGAGCGAGGATGTCGGCGATGGCGCGTTGTTCGCGCCGCGCTTCTTCGGCGGTAAGCAGGTGCGAGTAGGTGGTGTACAGGGTGGTGGAGCTGGCGATGCGCGCCGTGGCGCGGAAGCGATGGCCGTCGACCGTGGTGCGCTGCGGCAGCGATTTGTGGATCTGATACTCGGACTGGCCGGAGGTCATCAGCTGCGACGGCGCGCGCACTTTGCCGAAGGTGACGCGCAGGCCGTCAGCCGTTGGCACAATGCGGCGCGTGTAGTCAGGAAATGCCTGCTCGAGGGTCGCCGGCGGCTGCGGTTTTTGCTCTTTGGCCGCGTAGCGCTCCAGCAATTCACCGTCCCACACCAGCTCCAGCGGCGTGTCGGTCAGGATTTGGGTTTCCAGCAGCGAGGTGCGCGCGCCAGCGAAGCGCAGCGTCAGGTTGACGGCCACGCCCGGCGCGCTGAGCCGCTGCACCAGGGCACCGGGCAGGCTGTAGGCCGTCATGGTGAAATGCACCGGTTTACCGTTTCGATAGACGCTGAGCCGATCGAAATTGTTGGCCATAAAGTTGATGTACTCTTCCGTCAGCAGCGCCGGGCCGGGGAAACCGCCCATGCCTTCCGGCCCGCTCGGCAACAGGTGGCCGTGCCAGGCGCCGAGATCGAAGAACGGATTGAAGCGCTGGTGATCGTCGAAATCATAATCGAGCATAAAGTGCGGCGCGCCGCGGCGGTCGATGACGTTTTTATAGCGCTCGGCCAACGGGGCGTCGGCGTCGGGCGTTTTCGGCGCGCAGCCCGTCAGCGTCAGCGCGAGGGTGAGGGCAGTGGCCAGCGGGGTCAGGGGAGTCATGTTCATCGTAGGAGCCTCAACGGTTACCAATAGAAATATTGCATCAGGAACACCGAGTTGCTGGCGCCGGTGCTGTCGTTGCGCATGAAGAATTTGCTGTCCAGCGCGGTGGCCAGCTTGCCGCCGGCGTATTCATACCAGACGCCGCACTGGGCGTATGAGGTGGCAGTATCCGCCGCATTATCAAACCGGTGGCGGGCGTAGCTGTAGGCGGTGGAGAGATACAGCCCTTTGGCAGTTTCCGTCATCGCGCTGAGCATCAGGCCCGACTCGCTGCCGGAATGGCCGCCGCTGTCGCCTTTGCCGGTGTGATGCCAGACGCGGCCGGCCAGGTGTTGGCCGCGCAGCCCCAGCAAAAACAGCTGCCCCAGGCCGTCGGTCACTTCCAGGCCGTTCAGCAGCGTCAGATTGTCCTGCAGGTCGTACTGGGTGTAGCCGTTGATCATCGCCCGATAGGTGTACTTGTCGGAATAGCGATCGTATTTGCCGAAGTGCAGCAGCGCCTTGCTCTCGTCGATGCGGCTTTCCGGCGCCGCCGTCACGCTGTAGCGAAAGCGCCCGGTCAGGTTTTGCAGCTTGGCGGCGTAGCTGAGATCGCGGGTGTTGGGGATCACGTAGCCGTATTCCGGCGTGAAGTCGCCCCACCATTGCAGGTCGTCGAGCGACGAGTCGTTGCGCACGCTGAGCATCATCTCGGTGCCGTCGTCGGTGCGGTAACCGCCGTAAAAGCGGTTCAACCCGCCCTCGAAGCCGCCCCAACCGTGGCCCGGCGTCCAGGCGTGGCCCTGGCTGTCCGCCTGCACGGTCCAGCCTTCGCCGTAAATCAGGCCGAACCAGTGGCCCCGTTTGATCTCCAGGCCGCCTTCGATATAGGTGCCGTCGCTGTATTGATGCTGATGTTCGCCGTTCAAATAGACGCTGCCGCCGATGCCGAGCTCGCCGTAAAAACGCAGGGCGGTCGCGGCGCTATCGGGTAGCGGCGGCGGCGGGAGCTGATTGCGCTCCGCCGGGGTCACCGGTTCCTGCGCCGCCCAGGCGGGCGCGTTAACGAGCAGCAACAAGGGCAACAGGGCGTGATGGCTTAGTGATTTCATGGGGCATAGGCCTGGTGTTGGGTGGATCGGAACGTCAGCCGAGCGGCGGCTCACGCGAGGTCGCTCCCGGCTCCCTGGGAGAAAAAACCGCCCCGGCGGGACGGTAAACGGCAGGTATATTAGTAAAATATTTAGTAAAAAATATGCTTTAATCAGTAAATCGTTAACTTGATCACAGCGGGTGAAATGGGTATCTTTCGCTGCAGGCGCCCGGCAACGGCTGGCATGAGCGTGTTCTGGCCTGGTCTGGGAAGGAGAGGAGGCGGGCGACGCTGTACGCCGCGGCGCTATCCGATTAAGCTACCGTTTTTCGTCTGTGCATTGGGACTCTATGGCCACACTGAAGGAAATTGCTGAAGCCGCTAATGTGTCCGTCGCCACCGTTTCGCGCGTGTTGAATGACGACCCCACCCTGAGCGTGAAGGCGCAAACCCGCCAGAAGATCCTGGAAGCGGCGGAACGCCTCGAATACAAGATCGCACCTTCCAAACGGCAAAGCGGGCAACGCCTGCATTTCGCCGCGCTGTTCACCTATACGCAGGGCGTGGAGATCAACGATCCCTATTACCTGGCGATGCGCTACGGCATCGAGACGCAGTGCGAAAAGCTGGGCGTGGCGCTGAGCGCCGGTTACGACTGCAACGGCGACAAGGCGCTGCCGGCGGCCGACGGCCTGCTGGTGATCGGCCGGCCACAGCCCGCGCTGTATGAGCAGCTCAGGCAGCAGGAAACGCCGGTGGTGTTCATCGACGGCGTGGTGGAGGATGAGCGGTTTGACTGCGTCAATGTCGACCTGTACAAGATCAGCCGCAAGGTGATCGACTACTTCATCGGCCGCGGCTATCAGCGCATCGGCTTTATCGGCGGGCGCGACCATCCGGCCGGCATCGACCAGCGCGAGCAGGCATTCGTCGAGTATGGCCGGCAGCAAAATGTGGTGCGAGCGCAGGACATTTACCACGGCGATTTCAGCAGCCAGTCGGGCTACCAGTGCGCGAAAGCGATGTTGCAGAGCCAGAATGGCTATCCGCCGGCGCTGCTGGTGGCGACCGATTCGATCGCCATCGGCGTGCTGCGCGCGCTGCACGAACACGGCATTCAGGTGCCGGGGCAGATCGCGCTGATCAGCGTCAACGATATTCCCACCGCCCGCTTTATTTTCCCCGCCTTGTCCACGGTGCGCATCCCTTCGGAAACCATGGGCGCACAGGCCGTCAACCTGCTGGCGGAGCGGCTGCGCGATGAGCGCGCCGTCCCGCTGTCGATCTTCGTTCCCAGCTCGCTGCAGCTGCGCGACACCACCGTCGCCTGACCGGCCCCCGCCTCGGCGGGGGCGTTGGCGCTCAAAATTAACGTCATGATAAAAAAAGGCCTTTGAGATTTATTGTGATCCTGTCGTCATTTGGTAAATATCAACTGTAGTTTTTACTAAATATTTACTATCGTTTCCGCATTGCACAGGTGTCGGGAGACGTGACGTGAATAATTGGGAAAACATTGAAAAACAGTCGGAGCACCGGTTGGCGCCGCGCGCGAGCTTCTTCAGCTACGCGGACGCCGGGCAGGCGCTGAGCTTCGATCGCAACGCCAGCCGGCGTTTCCAACTGCTGAGCGGCCGCTGGCGCTTTCGCTTCTTCGAGCACCCGGCGCAGGTGCCGGCGGCGTTTTACCGGGAGCCGATGAACGACTGGGGCGATATGGCGGTGCCGGGCATGTGGCAGCTGGAAGGGCACGGCCACCTGCAGTACACCGATGAGGGCTTCCCGTTCCCGATCGACGTGCCTTACGTGCCGACCAATAACCCCACCGGCGCCTATCAACGCCACTTTACGCTCGACGCCGGCTGGCAGGATCAGCAAGTGCTGATCAAATTCGACGGCGTGGAAACCTACTTCGAGGTGTACGTCAACGGCGACTATGTCGGCTTCAGCAAGGGCAGCCGACTGTGCGCCGAGTTCGACATCAGCCCCTATGTGCGGCAGGGCGAGAATCTGCTGTCGGTGCGGGTGATGCAGTGGGCCGACTCCACCTACATCGAAGATCAGGACATGTGGTGGATGGCCGGCATTTTCCGCGACGTCTATCTGATCGGCCAGAGCGCTACCCACCTTCACGATCTGACGCTGGTCACCACCTTCGATGAGCGCTATTGCGACGCGCAGTTGGCGATCGATGCCGAGCTGCGCCATCTCGGTGTGCAGGCCGCCGAGGGCTGTCGCCTGCAGGCGCAGCTGTTCGACGGCGAACGCTGCGTGGCGGAGCAGTGGCGCGACGATCTGCGCATCGAGCGGGCGCTGAACTGCCGTTTCGAACTGCCGGTCAGCTGCCCGCAGCAGTGGAATGCGGAAAATCCCTATCTGTATCAGCTGTTGCTCAGCCTGTATGACGGCGCCGGCAACCTGCTGGGCGTGGTGCCGCAGCGGGTGGGGTTCCGCGAGATTGCGGTGCGCGACGGGCTGATGTACGTCAACGGCCGCTACCTCAAGCTGCACGGCGTCAACCGGCACGATCACGATCACCGCAAAGGGCGCGCCGTCGATATGGCGCGGGTGGAGCGCGATATCGTGCTGATGAAGCAGCACAACATTAACTCGGTGCGCACCGCCCATTACCCCAACGATCCGCGCTTTTACGAGCTGTGCGATCTCTATGGCCTGTTCGTGATGGCGGAGACCGATTTGGAGAGCCACGGCTTCGCCAACGTCGGCGATCTGAGCCGCATTACCGACGATCCGCGCTGGGAGCAGGCCTACGTCGAACGCATCGAGCGCCACGTGGCGGCGCAGAAAAACCACCCGTCGATCATCATCTGGTCGCTGGGCAACGAGTCCGGCTACGGCTGCAACATTCGCGCCATGGCCCGGCGCTGCAAGGCGCTCGATCCGACCCGTCTGATCCACTATGAAGAAGATCGCGACGCCGAAGTGACCGACGTGATCAGCACCATGTATTCCCGCGTGGCGATGATGAACGCCTTCGGCGAATACCCGCACCCCAAACCGCGCATCCTGTGCGAATACGCCCACGCGATGGGCAACGGCCCCGGCGGGCTGTTCGAATACCAGTCGGTGTTCAACCGCCACGCCAGTTTGCAGGGACACTACATCTGGGAGTGGTGCGATCACGGGCTGCTGAGCCACGACGAACAGGGGCGCGAGCGCTACCAGTACGGCGGCGATTACGGCGACTACCCGAACAACTACAACTTCTGCATGGACGGCCTGATCTACCCGGACCAGCGCCCCGGCCCCGGCCTGCGTGAATACCAGCAGGTGCTGTGCCCGGTGGAGGTGACGGCGGAGGAAGGCGCAGGCGACGTGCTGCGGGTGAAAAACCGCTATTGGTTCAGCTCGCTGGCGGACATCACGCTGAAGGTCAGCGTCAAGACCGACGGCCGCCAGGTGGCGAGTTACGAATTCAAGCTGCCGCACCTGCAGCCGGGCGAGAGCGAAGACATGCACCTGCCGGTGTTGGCGCTGGGGCAGGGGGAAACGCTGATCGACGTGGCGGTGCATAAGGATAGCGCCACCCGCTACAGCGAGAGCGGCCAGCGGCTGGGACATTATCAGCATCTGCGCCGGGCGGCGACGCGGCGACCGGCTCCACCACCGGCCGATGCGCCGGCGCTGCAATGCCGCGAGGAAAATCATCGGCTGATCGTCAGCGGCGGCCGGTTCCAGCTGGCGTTCTCGCTGCTGAGCGGCGAACTGCTGTCGTGGCGGGTAGACGATGAAGAAGTGGTGGGGCGCGCGCCGCGCATCACCTTCTTCAAACCGGTGATCGATAACCATAAACAGGAATATGAGGGGATTTGGCTGCCGCATCACTTCCCCATCATGCAGCAGCACTTCCGCCGCCTCACTCGGCAATGGCAGGGCGAGGATCTGCTGATCGAGGTACATAGCCTGATCGCGCCGCCGGTGTTCGACTTTGGCATGCGCTGCACCTACCGCTGGCGCATCTCCCCGCAGGGCTACGTCAGCCTGGATCTGGCCGGTGAGCCTTACGGCGATTTCCGCCAGATTATCCCGAAAATCGGCCTCGATTTCGGCATCAGCCGCCGTTTCGAACAGGTGGAATACTACGGCCGCGGGCCGGGCGAGAACTACCGCGACAGCTGCCGGGCCAACCTGATCGGCCACTACCGGCAGCGCGCCGACGCGCTGTTCGAACACTATCCGTTCCCGCAGGACAACGGCAATCGGCAGGACGTGCGCTGGCTGAGTTTGCAGGACGCGGCGGGCAAGGGGATCTTCATCCAGCCGCGGCGGCCGATCAATTTCAGCCTGTGGCCCTACAGCGCCGAGATGCTGCACCAGGCCCAGCACATCAACGAGCTGGCACCGAGCGACTGCCTGACGCTGAACCTGGACGACCAGATCCTCGGCCTCGGCTCCAACTCCTGGGGCTCCGAAGTGCTGGATACCCACCGGGTCTATCTGGCGCCGTTCAGCTACGGTTTCACGCTGGTGCCGTTCGACGGGCGGCAAACGCAGGGCGCCGCGCTCGCCGGTTATGACTTCGCGCCCGCTCACCACCACCCGCAGTCTGCGGAGGAAAACGCATGATCATTCTCGAATCCCTGGCGGAGTTCCAGCGCATCTATCACAGCGGCAAGAAGTGGCTGCGCTGCATGGAGGCGATCGCCAATATCGATCGCATCAGCCCGAACGTGTGCCATTCGATCGGCGACTCGCTGACGTATCGGCTGAGCGTCGGCGCCGGCCGCCAGCACGGTTGGCTGGAGGGCAACCGCCGCTACTTCGACGTGCACTATTACCTCGAGGGGGAAGAGACCGTCGAGGTTGCCGACAAACGGGCGCTGACGACGGTGGCGCCCTATCAGGACGAAACCGACCGCGAGTTTTTCAGCGGCGAAGGCGAGAGGCGCCGGGTCGGCAAAGGCAACGTGGCGATCTTCGAAAACCACCAGGCTCACCGCTTCACAGAAAGCGGCAAGGTAAAAAAAGTCATTTTAAAAGTGACGGTGGAAGACAGCTATTTTGTTAACAAATAGCGCACTCGCCGATCGATAACAACAAACCGAAGTCCCCTACACCATTCGGAGAATCTCTATGGCTGCGTCGAACAGAAACACCATCGGCAAGTTTGGCCTGCTGTCGATGACGTTTGCGGCAGTGTTCAGTTTCAACAACGTGATTAACAACAATATTCAGCTCGGGGTCGCCTCGTCGCCGGTGTTCCTGGTGGCGACCATCATTTACTTCATTCCCTTTTGCCTGATCATCGCCGAGTTCGTCTCGCTCAACCGCAACTCCGAGGCCGGCGTTTATGCCTGGGTGAAAAGCGCGCTCGGCGGGCGCTGGGCGTTTATCACCGCCTACACCTATTGGTTCGTGAACCTGTTCTTCTTCACCGCGCTGCTGCCGCGCGTCATCGCCTACGCTTCTTACGCGTTCCTGGGCTATGACTACGTGTTTACCCCGCTGACCACGGCGATCATCAGCATCTTCCTGTTCGCCTTCTCGACCTACATCTCCAACAGCGGCGCAAAACTGCTGGGGCCGATGACCTCGGTGACCTCGTCGCTGATGCTGCTGCTGACGTTTTCCTACATCGTTCTGGCGGGCGCGGCGGTGCTGGGCGGCATCGAACCGGCCGACCCGATCAACGTGCAGGCGATGACGCCGAACTTCAACTGGGCGTTCCTCGGCATTACCGCCTGGATCTTCCAGGCGGCGGGCGGGGCGGAGTCTGTGGCGGTGTACGTGAACGATGTGAAAGGCGGCAGCCGCGCCTTCGTGAAGGTGATCATCGTTTCCGGGCTGTTCATCGGCGTGCTGTATTCGGTGTCTTCGCTGCTGATCAACGTGTTCGTCCACCGCGCTGACCTGCATTTCACCGGCGGCACGGTGCAGGTGTTCGAAGGCCTGTCGGCGCACTTCGGCCTGCCGACTGTGCTGATGAACCGCTTTGTCGGCATCGTCTCCTTCACCGCCATGTTCGGCTCGCTGCTGATGTGGACGGCGGCGCCGGTGAAGATTTTCTTCACCGAGATCCCGAAGGGCATTTTCGGCGAGAAAACCATTCGTCTGAATCGGCACGGCGTGCCGACGCGCGCCGCCTGGATCCAGTTCTTCATCGTCATCCCGCTGATGCTGATCCCGACGTTGGGTTCCAGCAGTGTGCAGGATTTGATGAACACGCTGATCAACATGACCGCCGCGGCCTCGATGCTGCCGCCGCTGTTCATCATGCTGGCCTATCTGAATCTGCGCCTGAAGTACGACCGGGTGGCGCGCGATTTCAAAATGGGCTCGCGCCTGCAGGGCATCGCCATCGTCAGCGTGCTGATCGCCATCTTCACCGTCGGCTTCTTCGCCTCGACGTTCCCGACCGGCGCCAGCATCATGACCATCGTGTTCTATAACGTCGGCGGGCTGGTGGTGTTCCTCGGCTACGCCTGGTGGAAGTACAACCGCTACGCGAAAAGCCTGAGCGCCGAGGCGCGCTACCACGAAGACATGCCGTTGGCGCGCCTCGTGCTCGAAGCGCAGGAAGGGGCGCAGGCCGGGCAATCCGCGCTGACCACGCCCGTTTGCAATAAACCGCTGTAATTTCTCCTCTATCGGCTCCGTGCTCCGGCGCGGAGTCTCGCTTTGCGCAAAAATCCTGCCCTGGCGCTTGCATAATACATAAGTGAATACTAATGTATTTGTATGAACGAAAATGACATCTTCAAGGCGCTGGCCGATCCGACTCGCCGCACCATCTTCGACAAGCTCGCCGTCGGCAGCATGAACGCCAGCGCGCTGCGCGAAGGGCTGCCCATCAGCCAGTCCGCGATGTCGCAACACCTGGCGGTGCTGCGCAATGCCGGGCTGGTGCGCGAGACGAAGCAGGGGCGCTTCGTCAATTACCAGGTCGACCCGGAAGGGCTGGCGCAGATCGCCGATTGGCTGGCGAAGTACCGCGCCTGGTGGCCGGCGCGCATCGACGCGTTGCAAACCTTGCTGAAGGATATGGATCAATGAACAAACAGGCTGAGCAGCCGCCGCGCGATCGGCTGATATTGGAGTATTCGCTCGATGCGCCGCCGGAAAAAGTGTGGCGAGCGCTCAGCATTCCCGAGCTGCGCGAGCAGTGGCTGCCTCCGGGGGATTTGGCGCAGGCCGAACCGCTGGCCGCCACGCCGGGCGAAGCGGTGAGCTACCGTCTGCGTGACGACCGGCCGCCGTTCCTTGAAAGCGTGGTGACGCTGCAGATAGTGCCGGACGCCGCTGGCGGCAGCCTGCTGCGGATTATCCACCAGCTCGACGCCGCCAATGACGGTTCGGTGACGATGATGCTCGCCGCCTGACGCGTTAAATTCATTTCCCTTTTGCCAACCCAGGAGTTCACCGATGCGTGAGAAGATGATGCTCGTCCCGATGGTGGTGGAACAGACCAGCCGGGGAGAACGTTCCTTTGATATTTATTCGCGCCTGCTGCGCGACCGGATCGTTTTCCTCAATGGCGAAGTCAACGACGACGTGGCCGAAATGCTGTGCGCCCAACTGCTGTTTCTGGAAGCGGAAAACCCGGAGAAACCGATCCACCTGTACATCAACTCGCCGGGCGGGGTGATCACCAGCGGGCTGGCGATTTACGACACCATGCAGTATATCCGCGCGCCGGTGCATACGCTGTGCATGGGCACCGCGCGCTCGATGGGCTCGTTCCTGCTGATGGCCGGAGAGCCGGGCCACCGCATGGCGCTGCCCAACGCCAGCCTGCACGTGCACCAGCCGCTGGGCGGCTTTCAGGGGCAGGCCTCCGACATCTTGATTCATGCCGAAGAGATGAAACGCACCAAAGACACGGTGATCCGGCTGTACGCCAAACATTGCGGCCTCAGCTACGAAGAGGTGGAACGGGTGTTGGATCGCGATCGCTTTATGACCGCCGACGAAGCGGCGGCCTGGGGGTTGATCGATCGGGTGCTGCGGGAGCGGTAAACGGCTCAGCGGGGCTCGGCGGCCTGCGGCGTGTGCCAAACCCGCTCAAGCCCGAATTCGACCATCGCGAAATAGAGGCTGAAATAGCGCTCCGCCATGATAAAGAACGAACTGTTGAGTTCGATCACCACGTTATTGGTGGTGGTCAGCAGGCCGGATTTTTCCGCCGCCTGCAGAATGCGATTCACGTGCGCGCGTGAGACGGAGCACGACTTGGCGATTTTCGCCGAGGAGAGCAGCAGAAAGGGGGAATCCTGCCGGATGCTTTCGATATGCAGCATCAGCAGCACCATGTGGCCGGCGTCCTTGCTGATAAACAGCCCGGATTGCGGCACCAGATCGATCAGGTAAATCTCCTTGAGCATCAGCTGCCCGTAGGCGGCGAAAAAGGTGGGCAGAAAGTCGGGCGCCGCCAGCAGCGGCGCGATGGGCATCTGTGGCGCCAGCGCCTGATAGGGCAATGCCATGGAGGCGATCAGCGCCTGGGTTTCCGCCAGCGCGTGCGGCGTAGGCTTATAGCGCAGTTGGCGCTTGTCATGTTCACAGGGTTTGACCTCCAGCCGGCGGCCGACCCGCAAAAAGAACAGAAATGAGTCCAGGGAGTTCTCGCTGATGATGTTCTTCCCTTTAAAAAAGGCTTTGATGTCTTTCAGCCCGGCGGCGGGCTGGTGGTAGTAAATGGACAGGATAGTGGAACAAATGATGAACCGGCTGTTCCTGAAGATGATTTTGTAAAACAGCGGATGCTTCTTGTAGGTCTCCTTCAATAATTCCCCGTGTTTGACGATGGCGGTATGAAATGCCGGTGACTGCCTGATGTTGTTGGCCTGTTTCTCCAGGTGAAACTGTAGCTGGAATCTGCTTAGACTCATTTTTCCCTATTTCCTGTACTTAAAAAATGTACTGCTTTTTATCGTTATGGGGTTGCTGTGTATGACTTGACGATCTGCTGGCCCTGGTCGTTGATGAAGGTGGCCTGAACGGTGATCTGAGAAGGGAGCGTCGGCGCCGCAACGCCGTCGAGGTGATAATCCCGCATGCCGAACGGTGCGGTCATCATGTCGCTTTCTTGCCGCACCGGGTAATCGCGCCTGCCGGTTTGCACGGCGATGCGGGCGAAGGAGAGATAAAACGCCGACCGGTTGTGACAGCGCAGCAGATAGCCGCCCGGCGATTTTTGCAGCGAGAACGAGACGGTCTCGGCCGCGTTTTCGGCGTTTCCCTTTAGCGCTTTGGGGCGGTAGAAGATTTTCATCTGCGTGTTCATCGCCAGCGTCACGCGCGACGTCAGCGGCGGCCTGGTCGGCTGGCTGGGCGGGATCTCATACAGATTAAGCCAGAACACCGACTCCCGGTCGGTGGGCAGGTTCGCGCCGGCAAACAGGATCCGCAGCCCTTTCAGCGCCGAAGGCGGCAGGGCGAATACGCTGGGCAGGGTGACAAACGGCGCGCGCGACAGTTCGGGGGCGGCGTTGACGTCGCCGTTATCGACCCAGGTTTGCGCCACGATCGGATAGCCGTTGGTGTTGAGCAACATCAGGGTTTTTTCCGTGTCGCCCTCGCGGAAAATCACCCGAGTGGCGGAGGCGATGATGCCCGCCTGCGCGCCCATGGCCGCCAGCGCCAGCAGCAGGGCGCATCCCATCGTCAGATATTTCTTTCTCATCATTGCACCTTAACCCAGACGTAGGCCCTGGCGTCCACTTTGCCGGCGGTGACCGTTTGCCCGGGCAGCCGGGCGAGCGTGGCGGTGAGCTGGGTGGTGTAGTGGGTGAACCCCGCCGCGGTGCTGCCGCCGCCGCTGGCGCCGTTGAGCACCGGATACCAGCCGGCGTCGTTGCCCTGCGGGCATTGCCCGGCGCTGCAGCGCGCCCAGCCGACGAAGTTCATCGGCGCGCCGTTGCCGGCGTTGGCGAGCGCGATGCCCACGCCGGTGGCGACGCTGCTGTCGGTGCCGTAGCCGCTGGAGAGCAGGTAGCTCACGCCGCCGTTGGCGCTGACTAGCCCCAGCTGCTGCGCCGCAACGTAGCTTTCATACGGCACCTGCAGGCCGAGGGCGGTATTGTTGCTGCTGACGCCGGACACGGCGGCATTGTCGCATTCGATATTGATGGTGAACTGCGCCTGTGAGGTTTGCCCGGCGGTCAACTGGCTGACGGATATGGTCGGCAGGATCACCAGCGGCGTGACGTTGCGCGCCACGCAGGTGGCGGTATAGGTCAATGAGGAGATTGGTGCGGTGCCCATGCCCATCGCGTTCCAGCGCCCGGTGCCCCAGGTGGCGTAGTTGGTGGCGGAGTCGCTGCCGATAGGATCCGAGGCGATGCCGGGCCCCTGAAAGGTGACATAGCCGTTTGGCTGCGTGCAGGTATAGTTCGAATTGCCGGTGGTCGAGGCCATGCCCACCAGCGGGTTGCTGGCGCTGTAGCCGCAGTAGTTGCTGGCGCCCGCGCCCGGCAGCGAGCTGATGCGGATCAGATCGGCGCGGATGGCGCTGAAGTCTTTCACCCGGATCTGAATTTTGCTGCCGACGGTGGCGTAGCGGGTAATCGGCGCCGACTGCCAGTAGCGGGTAAAAACCTTGCCGGAATCCAGATGGGTCAGGCGGATGCCGACGTAGGGGAAGTAGGTGGCGTAGTAGTTGGGGTTACCGTCCTGGGCACCCAGATCGTAATAGCCGCCGACGCGATCGTCGCCGTTGGTGGCGAAGACTTCATAGATTTGCCCCGCATCGCCAGCGTCGCACTCATACAACACTTTGTTGGGATCGGGATAGCGCGTGCCGGAGGTGAGATCGAACACGCTGGTGCCCAGCGGCGTGCCGACGGGCTGCAGGTAAGTGCTGGTCAGGTTAACCCGGCCCAGCGCCGTGCCCACCCCGCAGGGATCGCAACCGGAATCGATCCAGGGGGCGACCCGGGTGCATTGCGCCAGCGCGGCGGGCGCGCCGTACAGCGACAGGGCGAGCAGAGCAAGGGCGGCGATCGGGTAAGAAATGCGTTTCATCGTCTCTCCTGAGAATCAGTGTGAACGGGCTAGCGGCACGGGGCGCTGAGCCGTTGAATCGGGCCGTCTTCCCCGGCGGGCAGGCGGTAATGCAGCGTGCATTGTTGGCCGGGCGCGTCGCCCCAGTTCAGCGTCAGCGCGCCGGCACTCCGGTCGCTGCGCAGATACACCTGATTGGCTTGGCCGACCATGCCCACGCTGTTGCCCGCTGCGTCGAGGACGTTGGCGCCCATCGGGATCGGCGCGTTATCGGGCCGCTGCGCGGTGATCAATAGCGCCTGGCCGCGCACGGTGTTGAAGCGCAGGCGCACCGTGGCGCCGGCGTACGGGGCGACGCGCCGCTGGCCGTCTTCCAGCTCCGCTTTGTCGTTCATGCCCTCGGGGTTCAGCGCGACGGTGTTGTAGTGATAGGGCACTAGCGACGGCGCCAGCGCGTAGCCAAAGCGATCGACGCGCGCCCCCTGGCCGTCCATCACCCGTGCGCCGCTGGCGCCGGGCGCCTCGATCAGGGCGAAGGTATCGCCGACATACGGCCCTAATGTCACGCCGCCGCGGTGCGCCACCACCGCCCCCTGCAGTGACAGGGAACCTTGTCGATACTGGCGCGCGGTGGAGAACGAGCCGGTGACGTTGGCGTAAGGCAGACGGGTTTGCAGGTTGCCGCCCCAGATGCTTTGTTGGCGATCGTCGTCGGTGGTGAAGTTCAGGCCGTAGCTGACCGGCTGTTCGTCGCCGACGCTGCCCGACAGCGCGGCCTGATAGTTGCCGCCCTGGCCCTGGCTGTGGTTGGCCAACAGCGAGACGCTGGGGGCGGATGATGAACGCCCGAGCGGGAAGCTCAGCGACAGGGCGGTGACGGTCTGCGCGCTCTGCGCCAGCGGCGCGCTGTAGACGTTATCCAGCGGCCCGTAGCCGCGGTAGTCGCCGTTGCTGTAGCCCAGGCTGCGGGTGCGGGTGACGGAGAGGTTAAGCGCCACGCCGTTGCCGAAGGTTTTTCCCCAGCCCAGCTGGAGCTGATTGTCGCGGCCGCGCTGATCGCGGTAGTCCTGAGTCGAGCCGGACATCGTCAGGCTGCCGAACGCGCCCATTCCCTGATTGACGGCGACCTCGAAACGCGACCGCTGGCGGTAAGAGTCGGACTGCCAGCTTTGGCCGGTGGCGGCGGCGCGCCGCACGCCGAGCACGTCGCTGAGATCGCGAAAGCCTTCGGTGGAGTAGCGGTAGCCGGCGATGGACAAGGTGGTGTCCGTCGGGCTGAAGGTTCGGCTGTAAGAGAGGTGCAGCATCCAGCCGGCGGCGCCGCCGTCCGGCAGGCTGGCGTGGGAATAGGTGGTATCCATGCCGAAGGCGCCCAGCCAGCTGCTGTACACGCCGCCCAGCATCATCGCCTGATAGCCGTCCGCCAGCTGGTTGCCGAGGTTGAAGGTCAGGGCGTTGGTCAGGCCGTGCTGCCAGGTCACCTCGCTGAACAGATCGTTGTCGCCGACGTAGCGGGAACGGCCGACGATCGCCGAGTAGCGCGACTGGCCGGGGCGGATGGATTCCGGCACCGCGGCGAATGGCACGGTGAAGGTGCTGACGCTGCCGTCGGCTTCCGTCACCACCACGGTGAGATCGCCGGCGTAGTTGGTGGCGTACAGATCGTTGATGGCGAACGGCCCCGGCGCGACGGTGGTTTCATACAGCGTGCTTTTGCCCTGCAGCACCGTCACGCGCGCGTTGCTTTTCGCCACGCTGCGTACCACCGGCGCATAGCCGCGCTGCGAATCCGGCAGCATGCGGTCGTCCGAACTGAGCTGAATGCCGCGAAAGCCCAGGCCGGAGAAGAAGTGCCCGTCGGTAAAGCCTTCGCCCAACAGCATTTCGCTGCGCCAGGGCAAGATCGCGCGCTGCACGTAGCGGCGGCTGGTGTCCAGATGGCCGCCGAACTCCCGATCGTAGCGGTAGCTGGACTGCTGGCGGTAGCGCCATAGCCCGAGGTTGAAGCCGCCGTTCAGGTTGGCGTAGGTCGAGTCGAGATCGCGGGTTTGCCCCTGTCGGTAACTGACGTGGTACTGGTTGAGGTTGTAATTGACGAAGGCCATCGATTCGCCGCTGTCCAGGCTGGCGGGATTGACGCTGCCGCGCGGCCGGCCGTTCAACAGCGCCTGCGGAATGCTCAGATCCAGCCGCAGCCGCGAGATATCGGCGTTCACCGTGATGTCCTTCAGATCCCGGCCGGGCAACAGGCATTCCGCTTCGGCGGCCGCCGGCGGATTTTTCAGCCCGAAGCGCGTCAGCTGCGGCCGATCGAAACAGGGCAGCACCTGTTTGCCTGCGCGTACGAAGCGAATTTGATCGCGTTCGAGAAACTGGCCATTGAGGTACAGATCGATCTGATAGCTGCCCGGAGCGACGGCGTCCTGTTGGTTGAACTGGCTCAGGGCGCTGTTGCTCAGCACGCTGCCGCGCAGCAGCGCGGGATCGAAGGTATAGCCGTCGGCGGCGGCGCAGCCCAGCGGCAGCGCCAGCAGCGCGCAACACCAGCGTGCGGGCAGCGGCGCCGCCTTGCGAGCATCGAACATGAATACCTCCCTGTCTGGTTTCAGCGCGCGACGTCCAGGGTGCGTGAGATTTCCACCCCATAGTCATTGATGACGCGCAGTGCGACCTGCCGCACCTCCCCATTCACCGGCCAACTGGCCTGTGAAAACGGCGGGATCAGATCCGCCTGCGGGATGGCGATGCGCTTCGCGCCGCTCAGGATCGCGGCCTGGCTGACGTTGGCGTAGTAGCCGGTCGGGTTGTCGACGCGCAGCGCGTTGCCGGCCTGGCGCAGGCTGAGCCGATCGATGACGTGGTTGGCGTCGCCGGCCAGCCCGGCGGGGCGATAGAACACCTTCAGCCGATTGGTGACCACCAGCAGCAATTTGTTCTTGTCGCTGTCCGTCTGGCGCACGGCGGGCACCTGCAGGAAGTTGAGATAGAACAGCGATTCGCGATCGCGCGGCAGCGGCTGGCCGACGAACGACAGCCGCACCATCTGCCCGCTGTGCGGATTCATGCGGAAGATCTGCGGCGAGGCGACAAAGGGCGCATCGGCGTTTTCCGGCGTGGATTTGGGGTTATTGATGTCGAGCCAGATCTGCATCAGCGCCGGGGTGCCGTCGTCGTTGGTGAACTGCAGCGTTTTTTCCCGCGCCTCGGCGGGGTAGATTACGCGGTTGCCGAGCAGCGTCACGCTGGCCGAGGCGTGGGTAGCGGCAAAACTCATCAGGCAAAGCGACAGGGCGGCCCATCGGCGGGCGAAGCGGGTTATCTGCGGCATAAACGTGAACCGATAAAGGGAGCGAGTCATTCAGCGCCGCCCGGCGAGAGGCGGCGCTGGTATCAACAGGTATGGCGCCTGACGCCGGCTTATTTGTAGCTAATGGCGAACTGTGCGGTGGCGATCACCGAACCGGCCGCCACGCCGGTGTCTTCCGCGTAGTAGCGGGCCACCAGGTTCTGCGAGGTGGAGGTGGCGTCTTTGGCCAGCGTCATCGCCGACGTGGTGACGGTCGAACCGCTGGCGAACGACAGCGGCGTAGTGGCGTCGCTGTCCAGCAGTTGAATGGACACCTTGGCCGCATCGCCCGCGTTGCCCAGGTTGCCGTTGGTGGTCGGGTTGTTGCCCGCCAGCACGGTTTTGATCGCCGTATCGCTGGTTGCCGCCGCACAGCCGGTCACGTTGACGGTGAAGGTGGTATCGCCGGCGGTGGCGCCTTTGGTGGCGAGTTTGCTGGCGGCGACGGTCGGCAGCAGAACGACCGGGTTGGATTGGTTACCGTTAATATTCACCGAGCAGGTTTGCGTGCTGACTTCGCCTTTAAATTGCACCGTATTGGACGAAGCGGCCGCACAGGCGCCGGAGAGAGCCAGCATGGATAATGCGACTAATTTAACATTCATGTGAAATGCCCTTTAATTTACTTTAGATAAAAGCTTTCCTGACAGTAATAAATTACTGACGTGCGGTTGTTGATTAATCATGTTGCGCAATTGTTTTTTAAACGCGTCGGCAAACATGGATTTTCATCCTAACAAACTAAGAATTTTCCCTATAGATGTTTTGAATAAGGCAATAAGGTTATGGTGCCCGTTGTTACATTTTTTTTCATTTCCGCTTATATCATACAAAATAGAAAATAGATCTATATCATTGCGTTGCGTTTTTATTGGATCGCCAGTTTTTTCTGTGGAAATAATTTGAAACATTCATGCCTTTTTTGCGTATTAATCAACATGCTGACGGTTGCGTGATTATTTGAAAAACATGTTATCAAGATGTTTTATATCGGTGTGCTTTGCAGGCGAATTACCCCAAAAAAGAGCAGCGACAAGCCGCCTGAGGTGTGGAAGCATGCTTTCATGCTGATAAGGAGAATTAAAGTGAGAGTGATTTATATCGACGGTTCACCGCTGTGCCGGCTGGGTATGAAAACATTGCTGGGCGGCGGCGTGATAACCTTATCCTCACCCAATATGAATATTATTAAAAATATAATTCCGGCGCCTGATTTAATTATTATGGAGTTTCCTCAGGAGATTTACCGGTTCGAGACGTATTTAAATTTCATTAAATATTCACGTGGTGAATATAAAGACGTCCGGTTACTATTCTTCATCGATAAGACTTCACCGCTGATCCTGGCGTTTATCGCCACGGCGCAGCCGGATGCGATTTTGCACAAACGGGAAACGCTGCAGGTGGTGCGAGAGACCTGCGCAACGCTGGCCCGCCAGGAGACGAGCGAACGGCACGTGGGGAACCGGCATCGGGCGGCGGCAATCACGCCTGGCGAGGCGGCGGTGCTGTGTGAAACCGCGCGCACGGAAGATATTCGCCTGACCGCGCGGCGGTTGAACCTGCACCCGAAAACCGTTTATTCGCACCTCAATAACGCCGGCAAAAAGTTCGGCATCCGCAATCGGGTCGAACTGCTGAAGATGATTGCGCTGCTGTAGCGCGCCGTTAGCGGGCCTGGCCTACGGCCAGCCGCCATCGCGTGATCTCATCGGCGCCGGGCCCGGCGGCCAGCGCCAGGCTTTGCGGCGGCAGAGATTCGCCGGTCACGCCATCCACTACGCGCAGGGTGGCGGGGTGGCCGGTCACGCGGTCAACCACGCGCAGCGGCGGCCCGGCCAGCTCGGACAGGTTCCATTTGTCGCCAATCTGGATCATCGCCATCACCAGCAGCCCGAGATCTTTTCCCTTTTCCGTCGGCAGATACTCGTAGCGGTCAGGGCGGGTCTGGTATTGCCGCTTTTCGATAAGGCCGCTGCCTTCCAGCGCCTTGAGCCGATCGGCCAACGTGTTGTTGGTAATGCCGGTCGACTGGCGCAAATCGTCATAGCGCGAGAGCCCCAGCAACAGATCGCGCATGAGAATCGTGCCCCAGCGATCGCCCAATGCCGACAGCACGTGGGCCACCGAGCACGTCATGCCTTCAAACCCTTTTGCTTTCACGTTGCGTTACCTCTGCTTTCCGTCTGATTGCCGATAATTTTATCGCCTCGGCTTGATCACTTCAATGATTGGAGTTATTGCTCTTATTATTAGAGTTTTGTTTGACACCACCTGCCGGCCAGAACGATTGTCGATACCCCGCAGCTTTACCGAGGAGAGAACGCGATGCCACTGTGGCAGATTTACCACCCTGAACCGGCCTTCAGCGCCGCCGATAAACGCGCGCTTGCGCAGAAGGTCACCGCCCTGTACCAAGACTTTTTGCCGCGCTTCTACGTCAACGTCTTCTTCCACGCGCTGCCGCCCGGCGCGGCGTATCTCGGCGGCGAACCGGCCGATGACTTCGTGCGGGTGACCATCGACCATATTGCGCGCGCCATGGACAACGATGCGGAGCAGCAGCAATTCCTGGCGGCCTGCACCCGCATCCTGCAACCCTACCTTGCCGCGCGCGGGTTGCGCTGGGAGCTGCACGTGGACGAAACGCCGTTCTCGCTGTGGACGATTGACGGATTAAAACCGCCGGCGGCGGGGGAGCGGTGGCGCAAGGAGAACCGGCCTTCGGCGTGGGAGGGGGAAATAGGGTGAGTCTGGGGATATCAGGACAAAAAAAATCCACGCCGAAGCGTGGATTTTTCCGTTTCCGGCAGCGGAGAAAAGCGCTGCGGGGAAGGGCTTAGACGTTGATCTGTGATTAACAAGCTAATTATATGTTATTTAATGATTTAATTCTTATTTGATGTTTTTATACTCATAAAAGTATTCATTTATATTGATGTTGATATCTGGGGCTAGTTACATCAACTCCGAACAATTTTTATTCATTAGGAGTGCTTGCACTATTTTCTGTTTGTCAATGGTGATATGTCAATTGCAGGAGAACAGGCCAAATTCACTTTTCTTTAGCAGAATATTGTTACGAACTAAGATAATTAGAATTTGAACTATTTTGAGATTATTCTAATTGCCATCTTGATTTTATTTATTTTTGCATCAAAATTCACAGTTTCACCTTCTGTTCCCCATCAAAAACGACCGTAAAGGGATTACTGTGAACACGATATACATACCATTAGACAGCGGAGAGTCTGCGGTCCTCAAGGATCCAGATACCTTACTTCCTCGTAAAATTTACGAACAGCTTGCCCAGTTCATTGAAAAGGCTGTTAAGGATGTTGATGAAGTACCGAAAAATTCAGAATCGTTTAACGAAACGCGCAGTCATAAGGCAATATCGATTGACGGTGAAAGAGGAACGGGTAAAACATCGGTACTAGTGAATTTAAGAGATTACCTGGAAAGTAATCATAAAGAGTTTGCGGGAGATATTCATATTCTCGATCCCATCGACCCGACTCTGCTTGAAGATGGTGAATCGCTGTTTTTACATATCATTGTTGCTGCAGTACTTCAGGATAAAAAAATTAAAGAGGCGCAAAGTAAAGACCTTGATAAATCGAGACTCTTTATCCAGAAACTTGAAAATTTAGCCAATGGCCTTGAATCCATTGACCTGCAACACAGTCAGCGAGGGATGGATAAAATCCGTTCCCTCTATGGCAGCAAGCATCTGGCAAATTGCGTTGAAGCATTTTTAAAATCCACCCTGGATTTAATTGGGAGAAAATTATTAATACTGCCGATTGATGATGTGGACACTTCGCTTAACCGGGCGTTTGAAAATCTTGAAATATTGCGTCGTTATCTTACATCTCCGTACGTATTGCCGATTGTGAGTGGCGATCGTCGCCTGTATGACGAAGTATGCTGGCGAGATTTTCATGGACGGTTGAATAAAGACTCATCTTATGAACGTAAGAAGTCTTATGATATAGCCAAGGAATTGGCAATTGAGTACCAACGTAAAATATTACCACTGCCGCGTAGATTAAGTATGCCCGCCGTGAGTGATTACTGGCAGCAAGACGGTATGGATGTTACCTTGGACAAAGACGGTATCCCGTTGCGCAACTTTATGGCTTGGCTGAAGATATTTATCACCGGCCCGGTGAACGGTCTTGAGGGTAGCGATTTACCGCTACCGATTCCATCGATTCGTGCCCTAACGCAGTTTATAAATCACTGTGGTGATTTAATAATAGAACTTCCACCAGAACTTAAAAGTATGGATACTCCTCTTACTGTTCGCCGTTGGTGGCAGATGCCTGATGTTCCACGCCCAGTACTTGAAGCTTTTGCGTTGAAACACCGGGAGCTCAGTAAAGAAGCTAAGCGGGAGTATGCTGATGCCTATCAAGTCTTCAATGAAAAATATCTAGCATGGAATTATCAACATTCTCCAGTAGGAATGAAAAATAACGAAAACGGTAAATTAGTTGATGATATGTGTTGGATCAACAAGTTGCTGAGTTATTTTCAGTTCGAACCAAAAGCTGGAGCAGTCTATTTAACCCTTAAGGCTCAGCTAAATTGGGCTGAATGGAAAAATAGTAAGAATCGTAACAATTCGATATTTGATACCGTACTTTTCCAGCCCTTGCTTCAGGATCGCCCTGAATACGTCATTTTTAATGCAGGAGAAAGCTTGACCGATTGGGAGTCGCAATTATCTAAAAGCTTACCAGAAGGCTGGCTTTCGGTAATCAAGGGAAAAATGACAATTTTGCCTTATCCTATTGCAGAAACAGGTATTAACTCGGGGTTGAGATGGAAGTATTGGGAGGACGTTGAGAGCAATAACGCTAGTGAAGAATTGAATGATAAGGCAATTTTTCTTATTAGTGCTTTAACACAAAGGAATTTTTATACAAATGCAAAGCAGTCGATTGTTCTTAATATTGGTCGAATTTTTGAAATTATCATTGCCAGCTTGATCTCAGATCTGGATTTATCAGATCTGCAACGAATCTTACAACGCTCACCATTTTATTCTGCCAGCGCTCTTGCGCCAACTAAAAAATTAAAAATTAATGAGGCTGAGGGTGAAGATTCTGGAGGGAATGTGGATGATCTCGAAAAAGAAGAATCCTATGATCGTGAAGATAGATTAGAAAATTCATTGGAGTATTTGTATGAAGATATTAAACTATGGCGAAAAGAAAATAATGTTGATAGATTAAAAATATCGCCTTGGATGGTATATAAGGTTTTTAACAAAGTATACAGTCAGGTCGCAAGTAATGCTATTGACCAAAAGGGTATGCAGGATATTACTAAGGCAATTAATATTGTAGGCCGAGTATTTTATTCAACTTGGTCGGCATTTGGTAGTTTTGAAAAAGGCGAGTTGTTCGGGTTACCAGACGTGGTAGTAACGACTAATATTAACTCCTCAAAAAATTTCTATCAACATGCTAATTTCCGTACCAACCTCGGACCATTTACCCCTGAACAGAATCTACAGCAAGGACCGTCAAGTCGGAGTGCTATGAATCGACAAGCTTTTGGTCAGATGAGTAGAACAGTCAGTTATGTTCTGAGTTCACATCCTCTCAAAAGATGGATCGATGAAGTATTATTAGCAGATTTAAAACAGCCATCAAAAAATCAGGATGATACGAGAAAAATAATAAATCAGAGAAAACTGACGAAAGCTCGGCGATTCATTATTGACAGATTAGGCATCGATGAGAATGAAAAGTTAACAAAAAAAATCATTAAAGAGCGGCTAACGGCATTGTACAAATCTCTAAAAGAAGTCGATCAATTTATCAATTCTGTAATCAGTGAGTTCTCTCATAGCGATCCAGCAGTGAGAATTCTGTTAGAGGCATACAATGAAATTAACCTAAGTGGTGACAAATAATGTTAACCCGGTCGTTGAGTGAACATGCAACAGGGTGTTTCTTCACCGACGAGCGTCTGTCAAAGCGCTTTTGGGCGATCCTGCTATCGCCGCCGGATGATTTTACGACGTGGTCGTCATTGCAGGAGGAGTGCTACCAACTGCTCGTTGAGAGTATTGATAACCGTTATCCGCGCACTTATCGGTTGACCGACGTGCGCCAGCTAATGGGGAATATCTGTGATAATGGCTTGTTGACCAGCCCGGCACTGCCTTGGCTGGATGTCATTGCAGAACAGCTGCTGCTACGTAATGGTGATTTGCTCTACTACCGCGAGAATAAGGTACAAGACTATGTGCGGATAGCGGCAGAACTGGACCCGGCTCTGCTTGCGGGCTGGCGTCTTGGTGACTGGCTACAGCAAAGTCCTCTTCCGCGATTGTCAGACATCACCCGGGTGGTGATGGCGCAGAATCCGTTCTTCGCACCGCCTGCCAGCGCGGGCAAACCTTTTGCGGAGGGGCACGTCCATCTGGGCGGGGTGACAGCGGGAGATACCATCCTGAATGGTTATCTTTTTGAAGATCTTGAACTGCCAAAAAGCAACAAAGCATCGCTGTGGGCACTTGAAGAGCGCGATGATTTAACGCCGCTGTTGGTTCGGGCAAAGTCACTGCTTTCCTTATTACTCTCCGATCGGTTTGAAACGGTTTTAAAGAAGTATGCAACCTTGAGTAACCCGATGACGAAAAGCCTGAGTCTCCCGGACTGGCTAATCCTCGCTAAAAAGAACCGAGGAACAGAAAACGTCAGTCCCGGCTGGCTGTTAGGCCAGCTGGCGCATGCCTCTGACCGAAAGCATCCTTCACGCTGGCTGTGGCTTCAGCTTTATCTTTGCCACACTTACCAACTGAAAGACACCCATCCGCTTGAGCGCACGGCCATACTCTGCTTTTGGCTTACGGTTAATGCGCTTCGACGTCGCATTATTATGGACGGGCAGGGGCTTACGCGTTTTACCGAACGCTATTTCGGCGGTGCGCTGCGCTCGGGCAAGAAAACTGACAGCAGCAATATGCGTTATCTGTTTGCCGGCAAAGACGATATGGCCGAAGTGAAGGCATCCCCGACTGCTTTTGGCCATGAAATGGTGGCAGGTTTTTCCTCGTCGCTGCTCAAGACCCTTGGTGTACCGCTCGTTTCTCCACCGTATATCTTTGGTGAACATGAGATTAAGCCAGACGAACGCGCGCTGCGCTACATTGAAGTGCTTGAGCGCTGGCAGTTTTGTGGGCATTTTTCACGCTCTAAAACGGCAGGCCGCGGTAAGCGACCAAAGGCTGATTTGCAGGCCAACTGGAAGGAGGCAGAGCGATTGCTGCAGAAGCTCTACAGCCACAATGGCTGGAATCATCCGATATTTTTAGGAGGGAAACGCAACCCGCACTTTCATTTTCAGCCGTCGAACTGGTTTCGGGGTCTGGATATTGCAGGGGATGAAAATGCCCTGAAAATTGCGGGTTTTGCACCGATGCTACGATGGCTGCGCAGCGGGCTTTATCCGGTGCCCGATGGGCTTCGCGCCAGTACGGGCTTTCATTTCAGCATCCATGCCGGGGAGGATTATGCGCATCCAGCGTCGGGGTTGCGTCATATCGATGAAACGGTGCGCTTTTGTGAGATGCGAGAGGGGGACCGATTGGGCCATGCGCTCGCGTTGGGAATTGAACCTGCGCTCTGGGCGAAGCGACATGGAGAGATGATACTTCCGCTGGATGAGCATTTAGATAATCTTGTCTGGCAGTGGCATTATGCCACGGTTTTGTCGGGTTCATTGCCACTTGCACAGGCGGTATTACCGCTGCTTGAGCGGCGCATTGCACGTTTTGTCGCGCGTTGTGATTGGTGCAAGGAGAGACTACCTCAAATAGATTGTAGCGTGGCGGATAAACGAGCTAACGGTGATGAACCATCTCTAAAAAATATCACGCCTGATACACTCTACCGGGCTTGGCTTCTGCGGCGTAATTGCTCGTATCGTCTCCGAAAACTCCACGGTGGAGCGCCGTTAACCTCGCAGGAGAAATGCGCACTACCAGACTGGTCAACGTTAAGTGATAAAGACAGTGTGGCGGCGCAGCTTTATCAGCAACGACACTCCAGACTGCTTGACGATCTCCCTCCACAACTGGTGGTTGTGCGGGTCGCGGATGAATGGAGTACACAGGAGTTGATTGGATTGGGAACCCCCGAAAAACTGCGTCAGCAGGTAAGCGGTGGTCAGGATATCCTCCAGGATATTGATACGCCAGTAGAGCTGGAATTTGTGTATGCGTTGCAGGATTATTTGCTCGATCGTTACGATCGTAAAGGGTTAATTATCGAAACCAACCCGACGTCAAACGTCTATATCGCGCGGTTAAAAAAACATGTAGAACATCCAATTTTTCGCTGGAATCCACCGGATGAAGAACTCTTAAAACCAGGCGCTGAATTTAATCGCCATGGTTTACGTAGAGGGCCTGTAAGGGTTCTGGTCAATACTGACGATCCTGGGATTATGCCAACGACATTACGGACGGAATTTTTACTGCTACGAGAGGCTGCGATTGAGCGTGGCATTAGCCGAACGATGGCTGAATATTGGCTGGAAAGGCTGCGCCTGTACGGGCTAGAGCAGTTTCAGCGCAATCATTTAAATGTATTTGAAGTTTTTGACTAGAGGATCTGACGTTGGAACGTAGATTAGCAGTGTTGTGCTATGCATCTGAGGATAGTTTAAAATCTAAACTCGAAAAAGAGTTGGAATTTGTGCGGAAAAAAGAATATTTGTCGTACTGGCCACGTTTTCTGATCCGTAGAATTTCACTTTATGCTATACCACCTCTGATTTTTTTTACTTTTTTCTTTTGTTTGAGTTTGACTAAGAAAGTGGGTATAGAAAAAGTAAACATTATACTCGGAACTCAAAACGTACCAGCTAGAGGTTATCTACTCCTGGCAGTAGGTTTTTTGACTGCTGTGTTGCTTGCTCAATGGTGGCTTTTTAACAGAGAATATACTTTGCCGACTGCGAATAAAATGGTTAAGATTCCTAAAGAAACTTATAAGTTCATTGCTCATATTGTACTTTTTATCTATTCCATTCTTTTGTTTTTGTATATTTATAACACTGAATATAAGGTTTTTTATGGTGTTCTCACATTTCTCGTTCTAACACTTTATCCATTACTTATTGATCGCACATTAGGATTAACGCGGCAAAATGAACGTTTGAAACTCTATACCAGAAGATTAGAGCGTCTTGATGAATTGAATACTTTTCGGGGAAAAATGAATATTAAATTCGAAGAATGTCATTTGATCGAGTATATGAAGCTTGTTGATGAAGCTGATCGCAGTAAGAACCAAGATACGGTTAGCGATACATCTTATTTTATGGCGTTGGTTGAAAATAAGCTAAAAGCGTAACCTTTTTAAATTCATTCTATAAAAAAATCCACGCAACTGCGTGGATTTTTGTCAGACCATCAGGGCAATGCCGTCCTAAAGCAGGGCTTAGACGTTGAACAGGAAGTTCATCACGTCGCCGTCTTTGACGATGTAGTCTTTACCTTCGGAGCGCATTTTGCCGGCTTCTTTGGCGCCTTGCTCACCCTTGTAGGTGATGAAGTCATCATAAGAGATGGTTTGCGCGCGGATAAAGCCTTTCTCGAAGTCGGTGTGGATCTTGCCGGCCGCCTGCGGAGCGGTGGCGCCGACCGGGATGGTCCAGGCGCGTACTTCTTTCACGCCGGCGGTGAAGTAGGTCTGCAGGTTCAGCAGTTCATAACCGGCGCGGATCACGCGGTTCAGGCCCGGTTCTTCCAGGCCCAGCTCGGCCATGAACTCGTCGCGCTCTTCGTCTTCCAGCTCGGCGATGTCGGATTCCACTGCGGCGCACACGGCAACCACCACGGAGCCTTCGGCGTCGGCGATTTTACGCACGGTGTCCAGGTACGGGTTGTTCTCGAAGCCGTCTTCGTTGACGTTGGCGATGTACATGGTCGGCTTCAGGGTCAGGAAGCTCAGGTATTTGATCGCCGCTTTGTCTTCGTCGCTCAGATCCAGCGCGCGCAGCATGCCGGCGTTTTCCAGGTGCGGCAGGCATTTCTCCAGCGCTGCCAGCTCGGCCTTGGCGTCTTTGTCGCCGCCTTTGGCTTTCTTCTGCACGCGGTGGATGGCGCGCTCGCAGGTGTCCAGGTCAGACAGCGCCAGCTCGGTGTTGATGACGTCGATGTCTTCGGCCGGATCGACCTTGTTGTTGACGTGGATGATGTTGTCGTTCTCGAAGCAGCGCACCACGTGGCCGATGGCTTCGGTTTCGCGGATGTTGGTCAGGAACTGGTTGCCCAGGCCTTCACCCTTGGACGCGCCTTTCACCAGGCCGGCGATGTCGACGAATTCCATGGTGGTCGGCAGAATGCGCTGCGGCTTGACGATCTCGGCCAGCTTATCCAGACGCGGATCGGGCATCGGCACCACACCGGTGTTCGGTTCAATGGTGCAGAACGGGAAGTTGGCTGCTTCAATGCCCGCTTTGGTCAACGCGTTGAACAGGGTGGATTTGCCTACGTTAGGCAGGCCGACGATACCGCATTTGAATCCCATGTTGTAATCACCTTAAATATCTTAACTATCAGCCGGTTAGGTTTAATCGACTGCATAAAGGGCAAAATAATGCCGCCATTATACACGTAATGGGCGTTTATCTCGATCAGACTTGTTTGGCCGGGGCGAGCGCAGCGCCCGCGGCCGGTTTTTGATTGAGATTTGGATCACATTTACCCATACTGGCCGTTCCGATTAACCGACAGGAAACGCGCCGGATGTATTTCTTGCCTACGCCACCCTGAGCTGTGCCCGCCTGCAGTCTGCCGCACCTTGCGGTACCCCATACCCGCTACGCGGGGAGATGATGTCATCTGTCATAAGTGAATAATGCATGTTTAATCTGAGTAACGTCAGGATCGCGGACGTTAAAAATGAAGTCCTGGCGGGCTTTGTGGTGGCGGTTTCGATGATCCCCGAGGCGGTCGGCTTTTCGCTGGTCGCCGGTCTTTCGCCGATCGTCGGTTTGCACACCGCGTTTATTATCGGCCTGGTCACGGCGCTGTTCGGCGGCAAGCCGGGCATGGTTTCCGGCGCCGCCGGCTCTATTGTGGTGGTGCTGATGAGCCTGGCGGCGCAGTACGGCATGGGCTACGTGCTGTGGGCCACGCTGTTTGCCGGGGGGATTCAAATCCTGATCGGCGCCTTCCGGCTGGGCAAGTTCATTCGTCTGGTGCCGCTGCCGGCGATCCACGGCTTCGTCAACGGTCTGGCGATCGTCATCATGCTGGCGCAGCTGAAGATGATCGCCGGGCAGGGGCCGCTGATGTACGGCCTGGTGGCGCTGGCGATTGCGGTGGTGGTGCTGTTCCCGCGCCTGACCAAAGCCATTCCGTCTTCGCTGGCGGCGCTGCTGGTGGTTTCGGCGTTGGCGATCGGCCTCAATCTGCACACGCTGCGGGTGGGCGATCTGGCGGACATTTCCGGCGCGCTGCCGCACTTCAGCCTGCCGACGGCGCCGTTCACCCTGGAAATGGTGCGGGTGGTGCTGCCCTATGCGGTGGTGATTGCCCTGGTCGGTTTGATTGAATCGCTGCTGACCATGACGGTGCTGGATGAAATGGGCGGCAAGAAGGGCAACGGCAACCGCGAAAGCATCGCGCAGGGCGCCGGTAACGCGGTATGCGGCCTGTTCGGCTGCTTCGCCGGCTGTGCGATGATCGGCCAGTCGATCATCAACTTCACCTCGGGCGGGCGCGGGCGCCTCTCCGGCACGGTGGGCGCCATCCTGCTGATACTGTTCGTGGTCAGCCTGTCGCGCTATATCGGCCTGCTGCCGGTGGCGGCGCTGGCCGGGGTGATGCTGGTGGTGTGTTACAACACCTTCGAGTGGAGCTCGCTGCGCCGTTTGCGCCGCATGCCGAAGGCGGACGCGCTGGTGATGCTCGCCGTCACGCTGATCACCATCTTTACCGATCTGGCGGTGGCGGTGATCAGCGGGGTGATTATCTCGGCGCTGGTGTTCGCCTGGCAGCAGGCGCGCATCCGCGTGCGCCAGCGGCAGGTGACGGGCGACGTGGCGGTGTATCAACTGGATGGCCCGCTGTTCTTCGGCTCCGCTGCCGCTTTCGCCGAACTGTTTGACCCGCAGAGCGATCCGCAGAACGTGGTGCTGGATTTTGCCGGCACCCGGGTGATGGATTCCAGCGGCGTAGAGGCGATCGATAAGCTGACGGCGCGTTATCTGTCGGCGGGAAAAAGCATTCGGCTGCGCCACCTGAGCGGCGACTGTGTGCGTTTACTTAAACGCGCCGGGCCGTTCTGCAGCCATGAGCTGGACGATCCGCAATATTACGTGGCGGAAGAGGGCTTCACCGCCGATGACCGCCGCGTGAGCGAGGAGACCTTCAACCCGCGCGGCTAGATGCCGGCAGCGGGCAGGGCGCCCGCTGCGGCAAGGTTCAGGCCTGCGCCTTGAAGCTGTGCAGGCGCTGAACGGTTTTTTCCAGCCCGTCCTTCATCAGCATCTCGGTGCAGCGCAGCGACTCGTCGATCGCTTCGTCGATCATCTTCTGCTCGCTGGCCGGCGGTTTGCCGAGCACGAAGCCCACCACCTTGTTCTTGTCGCCCGGATGGCCGATGCCGATGCGCAGGCGGTAGAAGTTCGGGTTGTTGCCGAACTTGTTCTGGATGTCTTTCAGGCCGTTGTGGCCGCCGTTGCCGCCGCCGAGCTTGATTTTGGCGACGCCGGGCGGCAGATCCAGCTCGTCGTGCGCCACCAGGATCTCGTTCGGTTCGATGCGGTAGAAGTTGGCCATCGCCAGCACCGCTTTGCCGCTCAGGTTCATGAAGGTGGTCGGCACCAGCAGGCGCACGTCGTTGCCCGCCAGGTTCAAACGAGCAGTGTAGCCGAAGAACTTGCTCTCTTCTTTCAACTGCTGATTGTGGCGCTGGGCCAGCAGATCGACGTACCAGGCGCCGGCGTTGTGGCGCGTTTGGGCATATTCCGCGCCCGGGTTGGCCAGGCCAACTATCAATTTAATACTGCTCACTGGGAGATTCACTATGATCAGGGTAATGGAAAGGGCCTTAGTCTACCTGCCGGGGCGGCGAATGACAAAATCCGATCCCCATCGTCGCCTTAGGTAAGAAAGACGAATGATTCATTAGCTGAATAATTCAATTTGTCCGCTAATTTTCAGCGGCGCGTTAAGAAGTGTCAATAATTCTTTACCATTTGTGATCGCCTCCGCAATCCCCTTGCCGTAACAAGGACTATACTTAACTTATCAAAGTGGGTTAACAAGTTGCAGCGTTATCCCGGTTGGCACATGGCAATCATGGAGGTGGCATATGAAACGTAGAAGCGCGGACAGAATGGGCAACTTTTTTATGGGGCTGGGGCTGGTCGTGATGATCGGTGGCGTCGGATACTCCATTATTGCTGAAGTATCCCAGTTCAATTTACCGCAATTTTTCGCCCACGGCGCCATCATGAGTATCTTCGTCGGCGCGCTGTTGTGGCTGGTGGGCGCGCGTATCGGCGGCCGCGAGCAGGTGGCGGATCGTTACTGGTGGGTAAAACACTTTGATAAACGGTGCCGCAACGACCAACATCGTTCGTCGCATTGATTAAAAAATCAGAAGGGAAGCGAGAGCAGGGCAAGGGAAAATCTGCCGTGCATTAAGGTTTGAGGTCATGTTGGACTACGAGTAGAAAACCCGTTGTTGCTCACGCACCAACGGGTTTTTCTTTTTCTGCTGTCGGGCTCGCTATCTTTCCGGCGCGGTGGGCGCCGCACCGGAAAGACGACGCATCAATGCTCGAACATTGCAGAGATCGACTCTTCGTTGCTGATGCGGCGGATAGCTTCAGCCAGCATGCCGGACAGGGTCAGAGTGCGAACGTTTTTCAGTGCCTTGATTTCCGGCGACAGCGGAATGGTGTCGCAGACGATCACTTCATCAATCACCGAGTTCTTGATGTTGTCCACGGCGTTGCCGGAGAAGATCGGGTGCGTCGCGTAGGCGAATACGCGCTTGGCACCGCGTTCTTTCAACGCTTCAGCCGCTTTACACAAGGTACCGCCGGTGTCGATCATGTCGTCGACCAGCACGCAGTCGCGGCCTGCCACGTCACCGATGATGTGCATCACCTGAGAAACGTTCGCGCGCGGGCGGCGTTTGTCGATGATGGCCATGTCGGTGTCGTTCAGCAGTTTGGCGATGGCGCGGGCACGGACTACGCCGCCGATGTCCGGGGAAACCACGATCGGGTTTTCCAGGTTCTGCTGCAGCATGTCTTCCAGCAGGATCGGGCTGCCGAACACGTTGTCTACCGGTACGTCGAAGAAGCCTTGAATCTGCTCAGCATGCAGATCCACCGTCAGAACGCGGTCAACCCCTACGCTGGAGAGGAAATCGGCAACCACCTTGGCGGTGATTGGCACACGCGCGGAACGCACGCGGCGATCCTGGCGGGCATAGCCGAAGTAAGGGATAACGGCGGTAATACGACCTGCGGAGGCGCGACGCAGGGCGTCGACCATCACAACCAGTTCCATCAGGTTGTCGTTGGTCGGGGCACAGGTGGACTGGATGATGAAAATATCACCGCCGCGTACATTTTCGTTGATTTGCACGCTCACTTCGCCGTCGCTAAAACGACCTACAGCGGCGTCACCAAGGCTGGTGTACAAACGGTTGGCAATACGTTGTGCTAGTTCCGGGGTGGCGTTACCAGCAAAAAGCTTCATATCAGGCACGAGAAGAACCTCAGGCTTGCGTCCAGAGAAGATATTGTCATACGACATCGCCAAGGGGCAGTCGGCGACGCCGGCGCAATATACATACGGGTATGTAAAACTAAAATTGAGACCGCAGGCAGCGCAGGGATAACAGGGCCAGGTGTGCATGACCCTGCGCAGCGAAACGTTGAGCTACGACTCAAACCGCCCGGAACGAATGCGATGTAGTGGGGAGACGTTAATGCCGCGCGCTACAAAACCACACAACCACTCCGGGGCTTGATTTAACACCTGACGGGCGGCGATTTCTGTGTCGAATTCAGCAAACACACAAGCACCTGTGCCAGTCAGGCGTGACGGGGCGTATTCTAACAGCCATGAAAGAAGCTGTTCAACCTCGCGAAAACGTTTTCTTGCGATCGGTTCGCAATCATTTGCGTACGGTGCCTGCAACAGCTCACTTAAGGAGCGAATCGGGGTGTCTCTTTTCAATTCGGGGTCGCCGAAGATAACCGGCGTCGGGATGCCGACGCCGGGATGCGCCACCAGATACCACTTTTCCTGCGGCTCGGCCGGCTGCAGGCGCTCGCCGATGCCTTCGGCGAAGGCGGCGTGGCCGCGCACGAACACCGGCACGTCGGCGCCGAGGCTGAGCCCCAGCTCGGCCAATTGGTCGTCGCCAAGACCGCAGCGCCACAGTTCGTTCAGCGCCACCAGCACGGTGGCGGCGTTGGAGGAGCCGCCGCCCAAACCGCCGCCCATCGGCAGGCGCTTGTCGATGCTGATGTCGGCGCCGCGCGGTGCGGTCTGCAGGCCGCGTTCATCGCAATAGCGCTGCAGCAAGCGGGCGGCGCGCACGATCAGGTTCTGCTCGTCCGGCACGCCGTCGACCGGCGTCAGCAGATGAATGCGATCGTCCTGGCGCGGGTCAATGGTCAGGGTGTCGCCGTAGTCCAAAAACTGGAACAGCGTCTGCAGCAGGTGATAGCCGTCTTCACGACGGCCGGTGATGTACAGAAACAGGTTGAGTTTCGCGGGGGAGGGCCACTGGCGGATCATTTGAGCGTCCAGTTGTCCATTTTCAGCTTGATGCGCTGGTCGCCCTGCTGCAGCTCCAGGCGGTTAGGCAGCGTCGGCTGCACCTCGTTGCTGTAGCCCTGGTAATCCACTTTCCAGGTCTGTCCGCCTTGCTGGTAGGTCAGCTTGCTCAGGCGATATTGGTCATCCAGGGCAAAATCGCCGGCTTCGCCCGGCAGGCCGAGCATCCACTGGCGCAGGTTGTTCAGCGGGATCGCCATGCCGGTCAGCTTGCGGATCATCTCTTCCGGATTGTCGCTGACGTAGCGTTTGCCCTGGTTGTCGGTCAGCTGCACCACGTTTTTCTGCACGTTGAGATCCATTTCCGTGCTGCCGAGCGGGTTGGTCAGCAGCAGGCGGTAGCGCTCCGGCGAGAACTGCTGCCAGAAGAAGCGGGCGTAGACTTTTTTCTGATCAGACAAGTAGGCGAAGGAGCCGCGGGTCTGATAGGTGCTGAGCTGCTGCACCGCCTGCTCATGGGCGCGCCACTGCGGTGAGGTCGGGCTGGTGGCCGGGCCGGTCGGCTTGGTGGTGGTACAGGCGGCCAGCACCAGGCTGGCCAGCGGAATCAGACGGAGCAAACTAACTTTGCGTATTGGCATAACTTTCTCTTGTCCTTTTGTCCTTGCGGGCATGCGCGACGAAACCCGGATTCAGCGCTCACGCTAACGGGGCGGCGGCGGCGCGTCAATTTTTTGCTGCATCGCGTTGAATCTTGCCGCTTTTACCGGCGCAATGCCAACCCGGCACGCGCGTCGGGGTCGCCATTAAGCGTAACACAATCACCTGAAGGCGGGGGAGGTGCGCCCGATAAGCGGTGCCTTCGTTGCGCAAACGCCGCCGTTGTGTACGCCGAATAGCGTGCGCGTTATCGCAAACTGCGCTAAAATTTAAGCAATCGACCTACCTCATGACTATTTATCCTGCTGTATTTATTGCTTATTCATTAATTGATGTCATCTATGACAGCGATTGAACGGAAGATGCGGTTGTTACTTTTATTGATCCCGCGCATCAAGTAGAATGCCGTTCAACGAGAACCCGTACCAAGATAAGTATTACTCGAAGCAATGACCCTGCTGGCGTTAGGTATAAATCACAAAACCGCTCCGGTTTCTCTGCGTGAAAGGGTGACCTTCTCGCCAGAGTCCATCGATGAGGCGCTGACCAGCTTGCTCCAACAACCGTTGGTGCAGGGCGGCGTCGTGTTGTCCACCTGCAACCGCACCGAGCTGTACCTCAGCGTAGAGCAGCAGGAACACATGCACGAGCAACTGGTCGCCTGGCTGTGCGCCTATCACAACCTGCGTCCGGAAGAGGTGAAGAAAAGCCTGTACTGGCATCAGGGCAACGACGCGGTCAGCCATCTGATGCGGGTGGCCAGCGGGTTGGACTCATTGGTACTGGGCGAACCGCAGATCCTCGGCCAGGTGAAAAAGGCCTTCGCCGAGTCGCAACGCGGCCAGTCGCTCTCCGGCGAGCTGGAGCGTCTGTTCCAGAAATCCTTCTCTGTCGCCAAGCGCGTGCGCACCGAAACCGACATCGGCGCCAGCGCGGTTTCCGTGGCGTTCGCCGCCTGTACGCTGGCGCGGCAGATCTTCGAATCGCTGGCCGATCTCAACGTATTGCTGGTGGGCGCCGGCGAAACCATCGAGCTGGTGGCGCGCCACCTGCGCGAGCATAAAGTGCGGCACATGATCATCGCCAACCGCACCCGCGAGCGCGCGCAGCTGCTGGCGGACGAGGTCGGCGCGGAAGTGATCACCCTGCCTGAGATCGACGAACGTCTGGCGGACGCCGACATCATCATCAGTTCCACCGCCAGCCCGCTGCCGATCATCGGCAAGGGCATGGTGGAGCGCGCGCTGAAGGCGCGCCGCAACCAGCCGATGCTGCTGGTGGATATCGCCGTACCGCGCGACATCGAACCGGAGGTCGGCAAATTGGCCAACGCCTATCTGTACAGCGTGGACGATCTGCACGCCATCATTCAAAGCAACCTGGCGCAGCGCAAAGCGGCGGCGGTGCAGGCGGAATCGATCGTGCAGCAGGAAAGCACCAACTTCATGGCCTGGCTGCGCTCGCAGGGCGCGGTGGAAACCATCCGCGACTACCGTTCGCAGGCCGACCAAATTCGCGCAGAGATGGAAGCCAAAGCGCTGGCCGCCATCGCGCAGGGCGCCAACGTGGAGCAGGTGATACACGAGCTGGCCCATAAACTGACCAACCGTCTTATTCATGCCCCCACCAAATCCCTCCAGCAGGCCGCCGGCGACGGCGACGTGGAGCGGTTGCAGTTATTACGCGACAGCCTCGGGCTGGATCAGCATTAGTTTTCTCTATTAACAGGGTTTATTACCACGCATGAAGCCTTCTATTGTTGCCAAACTGGAAGCGTTACAAGAGCGCCATGAAGAAGTGCAGGCGCTGCTCGGCGATGCCGGCGTTATCGCCGACCAAGACCGGTTCCGCGCGCTGTCGCGAGAATACGCGCAGCTGACCGACGTCAGCCGCTGCTTCCTGGAATGGCGTCAGGTGCAGGAGGATCTGGAGACGGCGGAAATGATGCTGGACGATCCGGAGATGCGCGAAATGGCGCAGGAAGAGCTGAAACAGGCGCGGGCGGCCAGCGAAGAGCTGGAGCAGCAGCTGCAGGTCTTGCTGTTGCCGAAAGATCCGGACGATGAGCGCAGCTGCTTCCTCGAAGTGCGCGCCGGCACCGGCGGCGATGAGGCGGCGATCTTCGCCGGCGATCTGTTCCGCATGTACAGTCGTTACGCCGAAGGCCGCCGCTGGCGCGTCGAGGTGATGAGCGCCAACGAAGGCGAGCACGGCGGCTTCAAGGAAGTGATCGCCAAAGTCTCCGGCGATGGCGTGTACGGCCAGCTGAAGTTTGAATCCGGCGGCCACCGCGTGCAGCGCGTGCCGGAAACCGAATCCCAGGGGCGCATCCACACCTCCGCCTGCACTGTGGCGGTGATGCCGGAAGTGCCGGAAGCCGAGCTGCCGGACATCAACCCGGGCGATCTGAAAATCGACACTTTCCGCTCCTCCGGCGCCGGCGGCCAGCACGTTAACACCACCGACTCGGCGATCCGCATCACCCACCTGCCGACCGGCATCGTGGTGGAGTGCCAGGACGAACGTTCACAGCACAAAAACAAAGCCAAGGCGATGTCGGTGCTGGGCGCGCGCATTCGCGCCGCCGAGATGGCCAAGCGCCAGCAGGCCGAAGCGTCCACTCGCCGCAACCTGCTGGGCAGCGGCGATCGTTCCGACCGCAATCGCACCTACAACTTCCCGCAGGGGCGGGTGACCGACCACCGCATCAACCTGACGCTCTACCGTCTGGACGAGGTGATGGAAGGCAAACTGGACATGCTGATCCAGCCGATCGTGCAGGAGTATCAGGCCGACCAGCTGGCTGCGCTGTCCGCCGAGCAAGAGTGATGGACTATCAACACTGGCTGAAAGCCGCCGCCGCGCGTTTGACCCACAGCGACAGCGCCCGGCGCGACGCGGAAATCCTGTTGGGTTTCGTGACCGGCAAGGCCAGGACCTTCCTGATGGCGTTCGGTGAAACCCTGCTGACGCCGCCGCAGCAACAGCAGCTGGAGACGCTGCTGGCGCGCCGCGAGCGCGGTGAGCCGGTGGCCTATCTGGTGGGCGAGCGCGAGTTTTGGTCGCTGCCGCTGTCGGTTTCGCCCGCAACGCTGATCCCACGCCCGGATACCGAATGCCTGGTGGAATTGGCGCTGGCGCGTCTGCCGCCGCAACCCTGCCACTTCCTCGATCTCGGCACCGGCACCGGCGCCATCGCGCTGGCGCTGGCCAGCGAGCGCCCGGATTGTTCGGCAATCGGCGTCGATGTGCAGCCGGAGGCGGTCGCGCTGGCGCAGCATAATGCGCGCAAGCTGAAGATCGACAACGTCCGGTTTCTACAGGGCAGCTGGTTTGCGCCGGTGGCGGGGCAACGCTTCGCGCTGATCGCCAGCAATCCGCCCTATATCGATGCCGCCGATCCGCATTTGTCGCAGGGCGATGTGCGCTTCGAGCCCGGCAGCGCGCTGGTCGCCGCCGATCATGGGTTGGCGGATCTGGCCGCCATCGTGGGCCAGGCGCCGCACCATTTGCAGCCGCAGGGTTGGCTGCTGTTGGAACATGGCTGGCAGCAGGGCGAGAGCGTGCGCGCGCTGCTGCAGGCCGCCGGATTTTCCGCTGTCGCCACCCACCGCGATTACGGCGACAACGACCGCGTGACGCTCGGCCAATGGCCGGGATAAGCGCCACTGATAATAACGACGCCCGCGCCATTTAAGGGAGCATCATGACTGCATACACCGCGTTGAAACATTTCCATTTGCTGACGGTTGCCATCAGTATTACCTTGTTTGTGCTGCGTTTCTTTTGGCAGTGGCGCCGCTCGCCGATCATGGGCCGCCGCTGGGTCAAGGTAGCGCCGCACCTGAACGACACGCTGCTGTTCGTCAGCGGTATCGCGCTGGTGGTGACGTTCGGGTTTTATCCGCTGCTGGGTATGGACTCATGGCTGACCGAGAAGCTGTTTGGCGTTATTATCTATATCCTGCTTGGCTACGTCGCATTGGGCAAGAAGACCAAAAGTCAGCGGCTGCGAACCGTGGCGTTCGTGCTGGCGTTGGGCTGCCTGTACCTGATAATTAAACTTGCCACGACGAAAATACCGTTTCTGATGGGATACCTATGAGTAGCATTGCTGATTTTGAATTTAACGCCTCGCCGCTGAGCGAAGGGGTGATCCTGGTGTCGCAGTCGGTGCGGCGCGATTTCCCGGCTGCCGACGTGGAGCGCAAGCTGCAACAGCTGGTGGACGAAGCGCGCGCGGCGGTGCCGGCCGATATCACTCAGGAGCAGCAACTGGATGCGCTCATCGAGCTGTTTTACAAGACCTGGGGCTTCGGCGGCGCCAGCGGCGTGTACCGCCTGTCGGACGCCATCTGGCTGGACAAAGTGCTGGAAGGGCGGCAGGGCACGCCGGTCTCGCTGGGCACCATTTTCCTGCACATCGCCAACGCGCTGGATCTGCCGCTGCTGCCGGTGATTTTCCCCACTCAGCTGATCCTGCGCGCCGACTGGCTGGACGAAGAGCTGTGGCTGATCAACCCGCTTAACGGCGAAACCCTTAGCGAACACCAGCTGGAAGTGTGGATCAAGGGCAACTTGGGGCTGGGTGCCGAGCTGGAAGACGACGACCTCGACGAGTCGGAGAACATCATGGTGGTGCGCAAGATGCTCGATACGCTGAAGGCCGCTCTGATGGAAGAAAAACAGCTGGAAATGGCGCTGCGCACCAGCGAAACGGTGCTGTGCTTCGATCCGGAAGATCCGTACGAGATCCGCGACCGCGGGCTGATTTACGCCCAGCTGGAGTGCAACCATATCGCGATTTCCGATCTCAACTATTTTGTCGAGCAGTGTCCTGAAGACCCGGTCAGCGAAGTGATCAAAGTGCAGATCCATTCGATTGAGCCGAAACAGGTGACGCTGCATTAATTCAATGACTCCGCGCAGTGTGCAAGGCGACGGTTACAACCTTAACAAAGGCGAAAGCATGAAACAGAAAGTGGTTAGCATTGGCGATATCGACGTAGCAAACGATCTGCCGTTTGTGCTGTTTGGCGGTATGAACGTGCTGGAATCGCGCGATCTGGCGATGAGCATCTGCGAACACTACGTCACCGTGACGCAAAAACTGGGCATTCCTTACGTATTCAAGGCCTCTTTCGACAAGGCCAACCGCTCTTCCATCCACTCGTACCGCGGTCCGGGCCTGGAAGAAGGGATGAAGATCTTCGAAGAGCTGAAAAAAACCTTCGGCGTGAAAATCATCACCGACGTGCATGAAGCGGCGCAGGCGCAGCCGGTTTCCGAAGTGGTTGACGTGATCCAGCTGCCGGCCTTCCTGGCGCGCCAGACCGATCTGGTGGAAGCGATGGCGAAAACCGGCGCGGTGATCAACGTCAAGAAGCCGCAGTTCGTCAGCCCGGGGCAGATGGGCAATATCGTCGACAAGTTCAAAGAGGGCGGCAACGACCAGGTGATCCTGTGCGATCGCGGCAGCAACTTTGGCTATGACAACCTGGTGGTCGACATGCTGGGCATCAACGTGATGAAAAACGTGACCGGCGGCCATCCGGTGATCTTCGACGTGACCCACGCGCTGCAGACCCGCGATCCGTTCGGCGCCGCGTCCGGTGGCCGTCGCGCTCAGGTGGCTGAGCTGGCGCGCGCCGGCATGGCGGTCGGCCTGGCCGGTCTGTTCCTCGAAGCGCACCCGGATCCGAACAACGCCAAGTGCGACGGCCCGTCCGCGCTGCCGCTGGACAAGCTGGAGCCGTTCCTGGCGCAGATGAAAGCCATCGACGACCTGGTGAAGAGCTTCCCGGAGCTGGATACCAGCAACTAAGCGCTCGTCGCCATAAAAAAAAGCCCGACTCGTCGGGCTTTTTTACGTTTAGGCACCGGTGGCCGCCAGCGCTTCCGGCAGCGTCGGGTAGAACTGCAGGCGGCCCTCTATCGGTTGCACCCGCGCGCGCGCCAGGGTTTTCAGCGGCTGGAACGGCACGTCGGTGATCACCAGCTTTTTGTCCGCCGGCAACTCGTCGATAAAGCGCCGCAGGGCGCTCAGGCCGCCGGCGTCGAGCACCGGCACCGCATCCCACTGCAGCACGATCGTGCGGTAGCCTTCGCTGCGCGCCAGCAGTTCGGTAAAGATGCGCTCGGCGGCGGCGAAGAACAGCGGGCCATTCACCCGCAGCACCAGGCGGCCGTGGTCGGCGCTCAGCTCACTCAGCTTTGTCATACGGGCGATACGGCGCATAAACAGCAGCGACGCCAGCACGATGCCCACGGTAATGGCGATCACCATGTCGAACAGCACCGTCAGCGACATGCACAGCAGCAGCACCAGAATGTCGTCCTTCGGCGCCCGGCGCAGCAGGTAAACCACCTTGTGCGCCTCGCTCATGTTCCAAGCGACCATCAGCAGCAGCGCCGCCATCGCCGCCAGCGGCAGGTAAGAGAGCCACGGCGCCAATACCAGCAGCGCCAGCAGCACCAGCAGCGCGTGGATGATGGCGGACACCGGCGAGGTGGCGCCGGCGCGCACGTTGGCCGCCGAACGGGCAATCGCGGCGGTGGCGGTAATGCCGCCGAAGAACGGCGCGATGATGTTGCCCGCGCCCTGGCCGATCAGTTCGCTGTTCGAGTTGTGCTTCTTGCCGGTCATGCCGTCGAGCACCACCGCGCACAGCAGCGATTCGATCGCGCCGAGCATCGCCATCGAAAACGCCGCCGGCAATAGGGCGGAAACGGTTTGCCAGCTCAGGGTGAACGGCTGCCCGCCGCCGCCCGGCAGATCCCAGGGCAGCAGCAACTGCGGCAGGATCGGCGGGATACCCTGTCCGCTGCTGCCGTCGGCCAGCAGGTAGCTGAAGCGCGAGCCGATGGTCGCCACCGGGTGATCAAACAGCGCCAGCAGCCCCATCAGCGCAGTGCCCGCCAGCAGCGCCGGCAGGTGGCCAGGCACCCGCAGGCCGAGCTTGGGCCAGAAGATCAGGATCAAGAGCGTCACCGCGCCGATCAGGGTATCGCCGAAATCCAGCGTCGGCAGCGCCTGCAGCAGGGCGTGCAGTTTGCCGACGTAATTTTCCGGCGTGTGCGCCAGCTGTAGGCCGAAGAAGTCCTTGATCTGCATGGTGGCGATGGTGATGGCGATGCCGGAGGTAAAGCCGAGCGTCACCGGCAGCGGAATGTACTCGATCAGCCGGCCCAGGCGCGCCAGCCCCATCAGCAGCAGAAATACTCCGGAGATCAGCGTGGCGACCAGCAGGCCGGCCAGGCCGAACTGCTGCGAAACCGGATACAGGATCACCACGAAGGCGGCGGTGGGGCCGGAGACGCTGTAGCGCGAACCGCCGCTGACGGCGATGACGATGCCGGCGATGGCGGCGGTATACAGGCCGTACTGCGGCGGCACGCCGCTGGCGATAGCCAGCGCCATCGCCAGCGGGATGGCGATAATGCCGACCGTCACCCCGGCGATAGCGTCTTTCAGCAACCGCGCCAGGCTATAAGGTTCCCGCCAGCAGGCGTCTATCAGCGCGCTGAAGGGGCGAATTTTGTTTATTTCATGCGTTTTCATCTACGGTGCGTACCAAATCTTCAAAAGTGAAAGGAATGGCGGGCCCGATGAGGTCCGTCTTGTCACGTGACAGATACCATACGCCTTTTGCTCAGCGGATTACCAGATCTGTGTCAATTTGGCGCAGGAAATCGGAGAGTCGCCCTTTTGTTTGGGGCTAAATGCCGATAACAGATAAGTCAGCCGCAGATTCTGCGGCTGAAAAGGAAAGGAATAATCAAGGTTTTAACGGCTAGTGGAGCGCGGGAAGGGATAAGCCGAGAAAGTGGGCTAAAGTGCTTACCAGCAGCTGGTGATCTTCCTTCTGCGGCGCGCCGGAAATGCTGATGCTGCCGACGCAGCCGAGGCCGGTCAGGGTGAGCGGGAAGGCGCCGCCGTGCACCGAATAGTCGCGCACGCTCAGCCCGTAGCGTTCCTCCAGCGACGTTTGCCGCTGCTGCAGGCGCAGGCCGATGGCGTAAGAGCTTTTGTGAAAATGATTCACCAGATTGCGCTTGCGCCGCACCCAGTCGGCGATGTCCGGCGTGGCGCCCGGCATGGCGTAATAAAACAGCGTTTGCCCGGCCAGTTGGATCTCGATGGCGATGCTCAGGCCGCGCCGCTCGGCGGCGGTTTTCAGCGCCGCGCCCAGTTCCCAGGCGGTGGCGGCATCAAAATGGGTAAAGGCCAGCGTCGCTTCCTGTTCGCTGAGCGCCTGCAGTTCATCGTCGATATTCATGCGGTTCTCCCCCAATAACACAGGGCACAGAGTAGCCTGAAGCGTCTGGGGAGGGATAGAAGGCTTGGCGATAAGATAGAACCGCCCGGCCGCAGCCGGGGATGGGAGCGTGCGCCCCGGCGAGCGGGGCGCGTGGCTTCAGGCCGCCAGCGTGTGTTCGCGGAAGGCGTCCAGCAGCTCTTCGGTGAACGTCAGGCGTTTTTGGCGATCGGCCAGATCGAGCGTGAACTTCAGCTTGCTCGGGCCGTCCAGGCGGTAAACCTGCGGATTGCCCTGCAACAGGCCGATCAGATAACCGGGATCGACGCGGTTGTTGTCGCCGAACTCGATAAAGCCGCCGCGCTCGTTGCTCTCGATGCGTTTGATGCCCAGCTTCTGCGCATGCAGGCGCAGCGCCGCGCACTGCAACAGGTTGCGCGCCGCGTCCGGCAACTGACCGAAGCGGTCGATCAGCTCGACTTTCAGCTCATCCAGCTCGCCGTCGCTCTTCGCGCTGGCGATGCGCTTGTACAGCGACAGGCGGGTATTGACGTCGGGAATGAAATCTTCCGGCAGCAGCGTCGGCATGCGCAGTTCCACCTCGGTCTGGCTGCTGGTGAGATCTTCCAGTGACGGTTCGCGGCCGTTTTTCAACGCATCGACGGCGCTTTCCAGCAGCTCCATGTAGAGCGAGAAGCCGACGGTGGTCATCTGGCCGCTCTGGTCTTCGCCCAGCAGCTCGCCGGCGCCGCGGATCTCCAGATCGTGGGTCGCCAGCGCGAAACCGGCGCCGAGATCTTCCAGCGACGCGATGGCCTCGAGCCGTTTATGGGCGTCGGTGCCCATGGCTTTCGGGTTTGGCGTCAGCAGATAGGCGTAAGCCTGGTGGTGCGAGCGCCCGACGCGGCCGCGCAGCTGGTGCAGCTGCGCCAAGCCGAAGCGATCGGCGCGCTCGATGATGATGGTGTTGGCGCTGGGAATATCGATGCCGGTTTCGATGATGGTGGTGCACACCAGCACGTTGAAGCGCTGGTGGTGGAAATCGTTCATCACCCGTTCCAGATCGCGCTCGCGCATCTGGCCGTGGCCGATGGCGATGCGCGCTTCCGGCACCAGCTCCGCCAGGCGCTGCGCCGCTTTCTCGATGTTTTCGACGTCGTTGTAGAGGTAGTAAACCTGGCCGCCGCGCAGCACTTCGCGCAGGATCGCCTCGCGCACCACCAGGCTGTCGTATTCGCGCACGAAGGTCTTCACCGCCAACCGGCGCGCCGGCGGGGTGGCGATGATCGACAGATCGCGCATGCCGCTCATCGCCATGTTCAGGGTGCGCGGGATCGGCGTGGCGGTCAGCGTCAGGATATCGACGTCGGCGCGCATCGCCTTGATACGTTCTTTATGGCGCACGCCGAAGCGGTGTTCTTCATCGACGATCAGCAGCCCCAGGTCTTTCCAGCGCAGATCGCTCTGCAACAGCTTGTGGGTGCCGATGATGATGTCCACCTTGCCTTCTGCCGCGTCGTCCAGCACCTGCTGCTGCTCTTTGGCGCTGCGGAAGCGCGACATCATCTCGATGCGGATCGGCCAGGTGGCGAAGCGATCGCGGAAGTTGTCGAAGTGCTGCTGCGCCAGCAGGGTAGTCGGCACCAGCACCGCCACCTGCTTGCCGTTTTCCACCGCCAGGAAGGCGGCGCGCATCGCCACTTCGGTTTTGCCGAAGCCGACGTCGCCGCACACCAGGCGATCCATCGCCAGCGGCTGACACATGTCGCTCAATACTGCATTGATCGCCTGTTCCTGATCCGGCGTGGTTTCGAACGGGAAGCTCTGGCAGAACAGCTGATACTGTTCGCGGTTGTGTTTGAAGGCGAAACCGGCCTTGGCGGCGCGCTGGGCGTAGATATCCAGCAGCTCCGCCGCCACGTCGCGCACCCGCTCGGCCGCTTTCTGCCGCGCGCGCGTCCAAGCGTCGCCGCCCAGTTTGTGCAGCGGCGCGTTTTCGTCCGCGCCGCCGGCGTAGCGGCTGATCAGATGCAGCGAAGAAACCGGCACGTACAGCTTGTCCTCACCGGCGTAGGAGAGGATCAGGTATTCGGCCTTGATGCCGCCGGCCTCCAGCGTGGTCAGGCCGACGTAGCGGCCAACGCCGTGCTCCAGGTGCACCACCGGCTGGCCGGGATGCAGCTCCGCCAGGTTGCGGATCAGGGTATCGGTGTTGATGGTGCGCCGGTTGTCCTGCCGGCGGCGGCTGACGCGCTCGCCGAGCAGATCGCTTTCGCAGATCAGCGCCCGCCGGCGCAGGCCGTCGAGGAAGCCGTGTTCCGCGGCGCCGACCATCATGTAACGGCCCGCCGTTTCCGTCTGATCGAGGCGTTGAATCAGCGCCGGCGCCAGCTTGATGCGGCCGAGCAGATCCTGCAGCGTTTCACGCCGCCCCTCGCTCTCGACGGAGAAAATTACGCTGCCGTCGAAGCCTTCGATAAAGCGCCGCAGGTTATCCAGCGGGGATTTATGCTGCGCCTGCACCGCCAGATCGGGCAGGGCATGGTAGTCCAGATTGGTATTGCCGGCCTTGGCCGGCAGCTCATCGGTTTTCAGCGCGATGCGCGGCCAGGCCTTCAGCTCGCCGAACAGCGCGTCGACGCGCAGCCACAGCGTATCCGGCGCCAGCAGCGGGCGCATCGGATCGACGCGGCGGCTTTCGTAACGCTGGTTGACGTCTTGCCAGAAGCGCTCGGCGGCACCCTCCAGATCGCCGGTATTGACGATCAGCGTGTTGGTCGGCAGGTAGCTGAACAGCGACGGCAGCGGCTGGCTGAAGAACAGCGGCTGCCAGTATTCGATGCCGGCCGGCCAGGCGCTTTTGCTGACCTGCTGATAGATGTGTTCGGCGTCGCGGCGCACCTCAAACTGCTCGCGCCACTGGCTGCGGAACAGCTCGATGGCGTTCTTGTCGGTGGGGAACTCGTGGGCCGGCAACAGATTGATGGCCTCGACTTCGCTCAGCGTGCGCTGGGTATCGACGTCGAAGATGCGCAGGCTGTCGATTTCGTCATCGAAAAAGTCGATGCGGTAAGGCTCATCGCTGCCCATCGGGTAAAGATCGAGCAGCGCGCCGCGGGTGGCGAATTCGCCGTGTTCCATCACCTGATCGACGCTGCGATAGCCGGCCTGTTCCAGCTGCGCGCGCAGCTTGTCGCGCGACAGGCGCTGGCCTTTCTTCATCACCAGCGCGTGGCCGTGCAGGAACTCGTGCGGGCAGACGCGCTGCATCAGGGTATTGACCGGCAAAATGATCACGCCGCGCGCCATGGTCGGCAGATGATACAGGCTCGACAAACGATCCGAGATGATTTCCTGATGCGGCGAGAAGCTGTCATACGGCAGGGTTTCCCAGTCGGACAGCGTGGTCACCATCTGGTCGGTGAACTGCTGGATCTCGTCGCGCAGCCGCAGGGCGTTTTGCATGTCCGGCGCGATCAGCATCACCGGGCCAGGGTGGCGTTCGACGATCTCGGCGCACTCCACGGCGCAGGCCGCGCCGGTCAGTTGCCCCAGCTGGCGCAGATCGCCTGCGCGATCGGGCAGAGAATAACGAGGGGATGAGGAACGGTTACGGCTATCGGAAGTGCTCATTCAGGTATCTTTAATCAATGTGTTAGAGGGCGTTCCGGCACGGATAACCCAGCGCCTTTATGCTGTTTATAGTAGCCCAGCGGCCGGCAAACTGACACAGCAAAAAGCGCTGCTCATCGCTTTTTTGCCGATTATTTAACCGGTTGACGCCGTCGACTTTTTGCGGCGACGGGGCAATATTGCGCTCATCTGCCGCCGCCGCGCTTCTCTGCGCCACGCAATAAAAGGTCGTCGGGTGTTCCCTAAACGAGGGAGAGCCTTTATCATCCATGATCACTTTGCTTAAGCCACGGCTATCAAACGGATTTCATGTATCAACCTGTCGCGTTATTCATTGGCCTGCGCTACATGCGCGGGCGAGCCTCAGACCGCTTCGGGCGGTTTGTTTCCTGGCTTTCCACCATCGGCATTACGCTGGGGGTGATGGCGTTGGTCACCGTGCTGTCGGTGATGAACGGATTCGAAAAGGATCTGGAGAACAACATCCTCGGCCTGATGCCGCAGGCGTTGATCACCAGCCCGCAAGGATCGGTCAACCCGCAGCAGCTGCCGGCCTCCGAGGTGCAGAAGCTGCAGGGCGTCACGCGCGTTGCGCCGCTGACCACCGGTGACGTGGTGCTGCAAAGCGCCCGCAGCGTGGCGGTCGGGGTGATGCTCGGCGTCAATCCCGACGAGGCCGATCCGCTGACCCCGTATCTGGTCAACGTCAAGCAGCAGCAGCTGCAGCCGGGCCAATACAACATCATCATCGGCGAACAGCTGGCGGGGCAACTCGGCGTCAAACGCGGCGATTCGCTGCGCGTGATGGTGCCGAGCGCCAGCCAGTTCACGCCGATGGGCCGCATTCCCAGCCAGCGTCTGTTCACCCTCATCGGCACCTTCCACGCCAACAGCGAGGTGGACGGCTATCAGCTGCTGGTCAACCAACAGGACGCTTCGCGCCTGATGCGCTACCCGGCCGGCAACATCACCGGCTGGCGCCTGTTCCTGCAGCAGCCGCTGGCGGTCGATACCCTCAGCCAACAGCCGTTGCCGGCGGGCACGGTCTGGAAAGACTGGCGTGATCGCAAGGGCGAGCTGTTCCAGGCGGTGCGCATGGAGAAGAATATGATGGGGCTGTTGCTCAGCCTGATCGTGGCGGTGGCGGCGTTTAACATCATTACCTCGCTCGGCCTGCTGGTGATGGAGAAGCAGGGCGAGGTCGCCATTCTGCAGACCCAGGGGCTGACCCGCCGCCAGATCATGTCGGTGTTTATGGTGCAGGGCGCCAGCGCCGGCATCATCGGCTCGTTGCTCGGCACGCTGCTCGGCGTGTTGCTGGCCACCAACCTGAATAACCTGATGCCGATCCTCGGCGCCCTGATCGACGGCGCTTCGCTGCCGGTGGCGGTCGATCCGCTGCAGGTGACGATCATCGCCGTGGTGGCGATGGCGGTTTCCCTGTTGTCCACGCTTTATCCTTCATGGCGCGCTGCCGCCGTACAACCCGCTGAGGCTTTACGTTATGAGTAACCATCTTTTGCTGCAGTGTGACAACCTGTGCAAGACCTATCAGGAAGGCAATCTGCACACCGACGTGCTGCGCAACGTCAGCTTTGCCATGCAGCAGGGCGAGATGATGGCGATCGTCGGCAGCTCGGGTTCCGGCAAGAGCACCCTGTTGCACCTGCTGGGCGGGCTGGACTCGCCGACCTCCGGCGAGGTGATCTTCAAGGGCGCATCGCTGAACGCCATGTCTTCGGCGGCCAAGGCCGAGCTGCGCAACCGCCAGCTCGGCTTCATCTATCAGTTTCACCATCTGCTGCCGGACTTCACCGCGCTGGAAAACGCCGCCATGCCGCTGCTGATCGGCGGCGCCAAGCCGGCGCAGGCGCAGGAGAAGGCGCGGGAGATGCTGGGGGCGGTCGGGCTGGAAAAACGCAGCAAACACCGCCCGTCCGAGCTTTCCGGCGGCGAGCGTCAGCGCGTGGCGATCGCGCGCGCGCTGGTCAATAATCCGGCGCTGGTGCTGGCGGACGAACCGACCGGCAACCTGGACAAACGCACCGCGGACAGCATCTTCGATCTGCTGGGCGAGCTGAACGTGCGTCAGGGCACCGCTTTTCTGGTGGTGACGCACGATCTGCAACTGGCCAAGCGCCTGAGCCGCCAGCTGGAAATGGCCGACGGCCACCTGCAGGCGCAGCTGACCCTGATGGGGGCCGAGTAATGGCGGGAGCCTCACTGTCCTTCCTGACGGCCCTGCGTTTCAGCCGCGGCCGTAAACGCGGCGGCATGGTGTCGCTGATTTCGGTCATCTCCACCATCGGCATCGCGCTGGGGGTAGCGGTGTTGATCGTCGGCCTGAGCGCGATGAACGGCTTTGAGCGCGAGCTGAAAAACCGCATTCTGGCGGTGGTGCCGCACGGCGAGCTCGAGCCGGTCAATCAGCCGTTCAGCGGCTGGCCGTCGATTCTGCAGCGGGTGGAGAAGGTGCCGGGCATTGTGGCCGCCGCGCCGTACATCAACTTTACCGGCCTGATGGAGAACGGCGCGCAGCTGCGCGCGGTGGAAGTCAAAGGCGTGGATCCGCAGCAGGAGAGCCGGCTGAGCGCGCTGCCGCAGTATGTGCAGGGTGATGCCTGGGCCAACTTCAAGGCCGGCGAACAGCAGGTGATCCTCGGCAAGGGCGTGGCCGACGCGCTGGGCGTGAAGCAAGGCGCCTATGTGACGGTGATGATCCCCAATAGCGACCCGGAAATGAAGCTGCTGCAGCCGAAGCGCATTCGCCTGCACGTGACCGGCATTTTGCAGCTCAGCGGCCAGCTCGATCACAGTCTGGCGCTGGTGCCGCTGGCCGACGCGCAGCAGTATCTCGATATGGGTGACAGCGTCACGGGTATCGCCCTCAAGATGAACGATGTGTTCGCCGCCAACAAACTGGTGCGCGACGCCGGCGAAGTGACCAACGCCTACATTTACATCAAGAGCTGGATCGGCAAGTACGGCTACATGTACCGCGATATCCAGATGATCCGCGCCATCATGTACCTGGCGATGGTGCTGGTGATCGGCGTGGCCTGCTTCAACATCGTTTCCACGCTGGTGATGGCGGTGAAAGACAAAAGCGCCGACATCGCGGTGCTGCGCACCCTGGGCGCCAAAGACGGCTTTATCCGCGCCATCTTCATCTGGTACGGGCTGCTGGCCGGGCTGCTGGGCAGCCTGAGCGGCGTGGTGATCGGGGTGATCGCCTCGCTGCAGCTGACCAACATTATCCGGGGCATCGAGAAACTGGTCGGCCACTCCTTCCTGTCGGGCGATATCTACTTCATCGACTTCCTGCCTTCCGAGCTGCACTGGCTGGACGTGCTGATCGTGCTGGCGACCGCCATCGTGCTGAGCCTGTTGGCCAGTTGGTATCCGGCGAGGCGCGCCAGCCGCATCGATCCGGCGCGGGTGCTCAGCGGACAATAAAACCCACGGGGAGGCAGCGATGCCGCCCCGTTTTTTTAGCCTGGGGATGGGTTATGTACTACGGTTTCGATATGGGCGGCACCAAGATTGAGCTGGGGGTATTCGACGACAACCTGCAGCGCATTTGGCAAAAGCGGGTGCCGACGCCGCGTGAAGACTACCGGCAGCTGCTGGCCACGCTGGGCGATCTGACCCTCGAGGCGGATGCGTTTTGCGGCCGGCGCGGCAGCGTCGGCATCGGCATTCCGGGCCTGCCCAACGACGATGACGGCACGCTGTTTACCGCCAACGTGCCGGCGGCGATGGGGCGGCCGTTGCCGCGCGATCTGGCGGCGCTGATCGGGCGCGAGGTGCGCGTCGACAACGACGCCAACTGCTTTGCGCTGTCGGAGGCCTGGGACGACGAGTTTCGCCGCTACCCGACGGTGCTGGGCGTCATCCTCGGCACCGGCGTTGGCGGCGGCCTGATCGTCGACGGCAAGACGGTGCCTGGGCGCAACTATATCGCCGGCGAGTTCGGCCATTTGCGCCTGCCGGTGGATGCGCTCGAGGTGCTGGGGCGTGATGTGCCTCGCGTCGCCTGCGGGTGCGGCCACCAGGGTTGCATTGAAAATTACATATCGGGCCGCGGTTTCGAATGGATGTACGCCCATTTCTATGGCCGGCACTTGCCCGCCACCGAGATCATTGCGCATTATCAGGCGGGTGAGCCGCAGGCGGTGGCTCACGTCGACCGCTTTATGGACGTGCTGGCGATCTGCCTGGGCAACCTGCTGACGGTGCTGGATCCGCACCTGGTGGTGATCGGCGGCGGGCTGTCGAACTTCGACGCCATTTACCAGGCGTTGCCGCAGCGGTTGCCGGCGCACCTGCTGCGGGTGGCCCGGCTGCCGCGCATCGAGAAGGCGCGCTATGGCGACGCCGGCGGCGTGCGCGGCGCAGCGTTCCTCAATTTGGTAAACAGGGAAAAGTAAGGAGAGAGTTAATGCACACTCGCCATCGGCTGTGTCAGTTTCGCAAGAGTAAGCATGTGCTGCATCAGCGCTTTCGTTCACGCATTTTTCACCGTGACACCATGGCGGCGGCCGAGCTGAAAAAGCCGTTTGTGGTGGTGTTGACCGGGGCCGGCATTTCGGCCGAGTCGGGCATTCGCACCTTCCGCGCCGCGGATGGGCTATGGGAAGAGCACCGGGTGGAGGACGTCGCCACGCCGGAAGGTTTTCAGCGCGATCCGGCGCTGGTGCAGGCGTTTTACAACGAACGCCGCCGCCAGCTGCAGACGGAGGAGATCGCCCCGAACGCCGCGCACCGCGCGCTGGCGGATCTGGAAGAGTGGCTGGGGGAAAACTTCCTGCTGGTCACGCAAAATATCGATAACCTGCATGAGCGCGCCGGCAGCAAGCGGGTGCTGCACATGCACGGCGAACTGCTGAAGGTGCGCTGCACCCAGTCGGGGCAGGTGTTCGAATGGCCCGGCGATCTCAGCGTTGACGACCGTTGCCACTGCTGCCAGTTCCCGGCGCCGCTGCGGCCGCACGTGGTATGGTTCGGCGAGATGCCGCTGGGCATGGACGACATTTACCAGGCGCTGAGCAAGGCCGATTTCTTCGTCGCCATCGGCACCTCCGGCCACGTCTACCCGGCGGCCGGCTTCGTGCATGAGGCGCGGCTGGGCGGCGCCTACGCGATGGAGCTGAACCTGGAGCCAAGCCAGGTGGAGAGCCAGTTCGACGAGAAGCACTATGGTCTTGCCAGCGAAGTGGTGCCGCGCTTTGTGCACAAGTTCCTGGTGGGCAAGGTGGCGCGGGCCGATAGGCCCTGATAAAGGCATCAGGGCGCACTGCGCGCCCTGATGGGATGGCGGGGCGTATTAGCGCCCGGCTTTCAGCTTTTGGAAGTAGCTTTCATACAGCGTGCTGGCGTCGCCGACGTCGTTTTGCCACTCGCCGTGCTCAATCACCGCCTTGTCCGGGTAGAGTGACTTGTCGTTGGCGATCTCCGGCGACAGCAGTTTCTTCGCCGCCAGGTTCGGCGTCGGGTAACCGATGGTTTCCGCCACCTGCACCGCGATTTCCGGCCGCAGCAGGAAGTCTATCAGCTTCAGCGCCCCCTCGACGTTGCGCGCGTTGGCCGGAATGGCCAGGCTGTCCATCCAGAAGATCCCGCCTTCCTTCGGCCAGACGATCTCAAGCGGCGTGCCGGCCTGGCGCGCCACGAAGGCCGAACCGTTCCACACCATACCGACGTTGACTTCCCCTTCCATAAACGGGTTGCCCGGGTTGTCGGAGTTGAAGGCCAGCACGTTCGGCATCAATTTCTGCAGTTCGTGATAGGCGGCTTCGATCTCTTTCGGGTCGGTGGTGTTGCCGGAATAGCCCAGCTTGAGCAGCGCCATCTGGAACACTTCGCGCGCGTCGTCGGTCAGCAGCAGGCGGCCCTTGTACTGCGGCTGCCACAGATCGGCCCAGGCGGTAACGGTAGAGGGATCCTGCTCGTCGCTGTTGACGCCGATGGCGGTAGCGCCCCAGATGTAAGGAATGGAATAGTCGTTGTTAGGATCGAACGGCTTGTTCAGCAGGGTAGGATCGAGATCCTTGAAGTGGCTGAGCTTGCTCTTGTCGATTTTTTGCAGCATGCCTTCCTTGCTCATCTTGGCGATGAAGTACGTGGAAGGCACCACCAGATCGTACGCGCCGTCTTTATAGGTCTTCAGCTTGGCGTACATGCTTTCGTTGGATTCATAGGTGGAATAAATCACCTTGATGCCGGTTTCCTTGGTGAACTGCTCCAGCAGCCCCGGCGGGACGTATTCAGTCCAGTTATAGAAGTACAGTGTTTTGCCGTCAGAGGCGTTTGCAGAGCAGATACTCAGCGCCATCATCCCGGCTGCGAGCAGATGTGACCACTTTTTCATGCAGCGTATCCTTCAGCAGTAGTGAGCCGAACCCGTATGAGCCGCCGTTTTCGGCCGCGCCATACCCCAGAAAGGGGCCATTATAGGGGGCGGGGCGGGGTGGGTAAAGGCGGTTATCCCGCAGGCAAATCAAGGGGTTTGGCGGCTTAAAGCGCATCACAATTTGATTGTCTCGCGCTGGACAGGCGGTGAAGCGCGTGCGAAACAATAATTTTGGCGAATAAACGAGGGCGGCGATGAATTTCAAACAGGTCTTCAGCCAGGCGGAGCTCAGCAAGACGGATCTGACGATTTTGCACTGCATTCTCGATAATCCGGACGCCTGCATCGACGACGGCATCCGCGCGGTGTCCGCACGCTGCTACAGTTCCCCCTCGACGCTGGTGCGGCTGGCCAAAAAGCTGGGCTTTCGCGGCTATCTCGAACTGGTCTATTTCATCAAATTCAACCTGACGATGGCGCCGGCCTATCAGGCGGAGCGCGCTACGCCGGCGGCACCGCCGGCGCAGTTTCTCGATCTGCTCGACAGCGGCAAGATCCTGATCCACGGCAGCGGTTTTTCGCAATTGGTGGCGCAGTATATGTACAACAAGTTTATGACGCTGGGCGTAGACAGTTACCTGTCGCTGTGGCCGGATTTCGACATTCTTGACCGTGAGACGCGCTTTCGCTTCGATATGGTGATCGTGATTTCAAAGTCGGGCAACAGCGGCTCGGCGCTGAGCTGGAGCGAGGCGGTGAAGCGTAACCGCATCCTGTTGGCGGCCTTCTGCGGCGATGGCGACAGCCCGCTGGCGCAGCAGGCCGACATGACCTTTCTGTTTGAGGACCGGCAAAAATACGATCACGATATCTACTATCCCAATCCGTTTTTCGGCCACTGTCTGTTGGGATTCGAGAATGTGATCACCGCCTGGTTTGAACGACGCGGCCGCTGACGGCCGCGCCGCGCCGTTTAGCGCCAGTGCCCGGCATACTGACGGTGAGCCTGCAGGTACTCCTCCACCAGCGTTTTCGCCAGCGAGTAGGAGTTGACCAGCGGGTGCACCATCAGCGCCTTGATGGCCAGCTGGCGGTTGCCGGTCAGGATCGCCGCCACCGCCAGCCGTTCGTACTCTTTCACCTGCGAAATCAGGTTCTTCTGGGTGTCGGGAATATCGCGCATTTTGACCGGCTGAATGCCGGCGCTGCTCAATTCGCAGCTGATTTCGATCACGTCTTCCGGGTGCAGAAAATCGAGCGTGTCGCAGTTTTGCATCGATACCACCACGCGTTTTTGCCGGCCGCTGTTGACCGCCTCCAGAATATCGATCGCCACCCCGGCATAGCCGCCGCTGTCAGGCTGTTCGATAAACTGTTGCAGCGTCAGCATCTCACGCGTTTTCACCTTGCCCTGGCTGGACTCGCGCTGCATATAGGAATTTTCGCGCTGCAGGTAATGGCTGAAGTAGACAGAGAAGGCGTGCTCCAACTGACGGGGGATGTCCAGCTCGCCCAACTCCGACAGCATTTGGCGGTTGATCGCCGCGATTTGTTCGCCGCGGGTCTCGCCGCCCTCGACGATGGCGGCGATCGCCTGCTCACGGTAGTAGTAATAGTAGAGATACTCGTTGAGCATCAGGTTGTCCGACAGCGCCACCAGCTCCGGCGAGAAGTATTTCATGCAGGTTTCGCGATACAGGCGCGGATCCGCCAGCAGCCGTTCCGTGACCGGCTCGCCGTTGACGCGCGCATTGCGGAACCAGGAAAGGTGATTGAGGCCGAAGCAGTCGACGCTCAGCTGGTCTTCGCGGCAGTCCAGCAGCTCGGCCAGTTCGCGGATGAACTCGCTGGGGGCGTCGCAGATGCCGTAGACCCGGCGCTGGAAGCCGGATTTGATGATCGCCTCGGTCACCATGCCGGAAGGATTGGTGAAGTTGAACAACACCGCGTCCGGCGAGGAAAGCTGCTCGATCAGGCGGCAATAGTCGAGGATCGCCGGAATCGAACGCATCGCCATGGCGAAGCCGCCGGCGCCGGTGGTTTCTTGCCCAAGCAACTGGTGATTGAGCGCGATGCGCTCGTCATGGATGCGGCCTTCCTCGCCGCCGATGCGCAGGGTGGTGATGATGTAGTCGGCGCCTTGCAGCGCCTGGCGCGCATCGCTGCTGAGGCTGAAAGCAATGTCGCCGCGAATGCGCTGGAATACGCCCTGCGCCAGGGCGCCGTAGATCGCCAGATGGCGCTCATCGGTATCCATAAACACCACTTCGGTAATGCCGATGCGATGGGCGTTATAGGCGATGGATTTGGCGAGGAACGGGGAACGCACGCCGCCGCCGCCGAGAACGGTTAATTTCATTCGATATCTCCCATTAATAAAGCGTTAGAGTGCCGCTAAATATTTCTCTACCTGATTTTTGACCTTGCCGACCGTGACGCCGTAAATCACCTGCACTTCACGGCGATTCTTCACCACGCCTTTGGCGCCGGTGCTTTTCAACGCGGCCTCATCCACCCGCGCCATATCCTTTAATTCCACCCGCAGCCGGGTGAAGCAGTTGTCGACGGAAATAATGTTTTCCTTGCCGCCCAGCGCGCGAATAATGATGCCGCTCAGTTCGTCCGGGTTATTTTTGCGGTTCCGGTAATCCTGTTTGGAATAGAGTTTGACGTCCTGATCATCTTCGCGGCCCGGCGTCTTCAGATTGAGCTTCAGCACCAGCGTTTTGAACACCAGGTAATACACCGCAAACTGCACCAGGCCGATGACCACATACAGCGGCCAACGGGTGAGGGAGACCGGCAGCGGCAGGTTGTAGGCCAGGAACTCGACCAGCCCGCTGGCGCCCCAGGGGCGCACCTGGAACAGGTTGCAGGCCACCTGCGACAGCGCGGTCAACACGGCGTGGATCACCCACAGCAGCGGAGAGATAAACAGGAAGGTGAACTCTATCGGCTCGGTGATGCCGACCAGGATCGAGGTGGTGATGGCCGGGATCAGAATTGCCTTGGCCAGCATTTTCTTTTCCGGTTTGGCGGTGTGATAGAAAGCCAATGCCGCGCCCGACAGGCCGAAGATGGTCACCATCCCTTGCTGCGAGAAGCGCAGCGCTTCGTTCATCAGCGGCGAGATGCTCGGGTCGCGCATATAGGCCAGGAAAATTGCCTGCGAGCCGGAGACGGTCTGGCCGTCCTGCACGATTGAACCGCCGATGCTGGTGAGCTGGAACGGCGACCAGATAAAGTGGTGCAGCCCGGTGGGGATGAGGAATTTTTCGAAGAAGCCGTAGACAAAAACCCCGAGCGAGCCGGAGCTTTTCATAAAGCCGGTCAGCGCGATCAGGCCCTGTGAGATGGCCGGCCACAGATAGCTGAAGGCGACGGCGTACAGCATGATGATCGGCGTCATGGCGATCAGCACCAGTTTGGCGCCGCCGTAGACCGAGAACACGCCGTTGAGCTCGACGTTGCACAGGCGGTTGTGCACCCAGGCGATGGTGACGCCGAGGATAAGACCGAGAAAAATGCCCATATCCACCACGGTAAAGCCCAGCAGTTCAGTCTGCCCGGTGCCGTAATATTCGCCGTTGATCTTGGCCGCGACGTGGCCGCTGAGTTGCAGATAAGACGAATTGGCGCCGAGGAACATGATAAAGCACATCACCGCAACCAGCGCCGCTTCGCTTTTTTTGTCTTTGGCCAGGCCGTAGGTAATGCCGATGCAGAAAATCAGCCCGAGATTGCCGAATAACGGCCAGAAGGTATCGCCGATCATTTTACCGATAGAGAACACGGCGGAATGTTCATTGATAAGTGTGGCATTGGTGAGAATAGAACTGAGCGCCAGAATCAGACCGATCACCGGCAGGAAAAATATCGGCCCCATCATGGCTTTGGAGAAAAGCTGCAGCTTGCTTAAGATATTATCGATAATACCTTTCATGGCAGTTCCTTTTTATATTTTAATGGATGACGACGTTGCTGAATAAACTCCCTGGAAGCGAGAAAAAAATAAGGCACCTTGCCTGGATTCAGTTATAGGGGGAAGTTTTCGCCGCTGCAATCGGCGGGGCGGAAATAGGCACCGATGGTCAGGGAGTGACAACCGGTGCCGATTGTGAAGGGGATCACAACCGGGCGCCGCAGCGCCCGGCGGGGAGGATTATTCGGCCTTGGGCGCGCGATCGCGCATCACCCACTGGCTGGCGATCACCAGCACCAGCGACAGCAGCAGCAAAATGGTGGCCAGCGCGTTGACCTCCGGCGAGACGCCGACTTTCACCATCGAATAGATCTTCAGCGGCAAGATCTCGTAGCTCGGGCCGGTAACGAAGGAGGAGACGACCACGTCGTCCATCGACAGGGTGAAGCTCAGCAGCCAGCCGGCCGCCACCGCCGGCATCGCCAGCGGCAGGATGATCTTGCGCAGAATGGTTAACTCGCTTGCGCCGAGATCGCGCGCGGCCTCCAGCATTTTCACGTCGAAGCCTTTCAGGCGCGCGTAGACGGTCACCACCACGAACGGCAGGCAGAAGGTGATGTGCGAGAACAGCAGCGACCAGAAGCCGAGCGAAATGCCCAGCAGCATGAACAGCACCAGCAACGAGATGGCCATCACGATGTCCGGCGACATCATCACCACGAACAGCATGCCGCCGACGAACGGCTTGCCGCGGAAGCGGTAGCGGTACAGCGCCACCGCGGTCAGCGAGCCGATCAGCGTGGCGAAGGTAGCGGAGAGCACTGCCATAGTCAGCGAATGGCCGGCGGCCTGCAGCAGGCTGTCGTTGTTGAGCAGCGTGCTGTACCACTGGGTGGTGGCTCCTTGCCAACTGATGCCGAAGCGCGAGGCGTTGAAGGAGTTGACGATCAGGATGACGATCGGGATATACAGATAGGCGTACACCAGCGCCATAAAGCCGCCGCGTAGCAGACGTCCGATCATGCCAGATCCTCCTTCTTGTTCAGCAGGCGGGCGGCCCGGTAATAGACCAGCAGCAACAGCCCCATCACCAGCGTCAGGCAGATGCTGGTGGCCGCGCCGAACGGCCAGTCGCGGATATTGAGGAACTGGCTTTTAATCACGTTGCCGATCAGCAGATTCTTGGCGCCGCCCATCAGATCGGCGACGAAGAACAGCCCCATCGCCGGCAGCACCACCAGCAGGCAGCCGGCGATAATGCCCGGCATGGTCAGCGGCACGATGATGCGGATAAAGGTCTGCAGCTTGCCGGCGCCGAGATCGCGCGCCGCCTCCAGGCAGGACTTATCGAGCTTTTCGATGCTGGAGTAGAGCGGCATCACCATAAACGGCAGCAGGATATACACCAGGCCGAGGATCACCGCTTCCGAGGTGTACATGATGCGCAGCGGCTTGTCGATGACGCCGATCCACAGCAGCGCGTCGTTGAGATAGCCGCGGGTGCTGAGAAACAGCTTCAGGCCGTAGATGCGGATCAGCGAATTGGTCCAGAAGGGCACGATCAGCAGAAACAGCAGCAGCGGCCGCACCTTCTGCGGCAACCGCGCCAGGATAAAGGCGAACGGGTAGCCGATCGCCAGGCAGCACAGGGTGGCGATCAGCGCCATGTTCAGCGAGTGCAGCAGCACCTGGGCATACAACGGATCGAACAAGCGCCGGTAGTTGTCCAGCGTGAACACCATCTGCACCAGATTGGCGTCGTCGCGGGTCAGGAAGCTGGTGGCGATGATCATCAGGTTCGGCATGAACACGAACAGCAGCAGCCAGGCGACGACGCCGACGATCACCACATTCTGGAAGACTTTACGCGATTTCTTCATCGGCCAGCACCACCTCCCAGCTTTCAACCCAGGTCACCGCCATCTTCTGATTGAGCGAGTGATCGACGTCCGGATCGTCTTCGTTGAAGAACTCGCTGACCATCACCGTTTTACCGCTCTCCAGCTCGACCACCGATTCCAGCGTCATGCCTTTGTAGTTGCGCTCGCGCACGTAGCCGATCAGCCCGTCGTGCTGCGCGCTGTCGTTCACTTCTTCCACCCGCAGGTCTTCCGGGCGCAGCAGCACCTTCAGCTTTTGGCCCGGCTCCACCGGCAGATCGGCGTAGATGTCGCACTCGCGGCCTTCGACGTTGGCGCGCACCCGCCGCGGATCGAGGCGCTGCAGAACCACCGCGTCGAAGATGTTGATCTCGCCGATAAAGCTGGCGACGAACAGGTTCTTCGGCTCTTCGTAGATCTCGCGCGGCGTGCCGTCCTGCTCGATGCGGCCTTCGCGCATCACCACGATGCGATCCGACATGGTCAGCGCTTCCTCCTGATCGTGGGTGACGAACACGAAGGTGATGCCCAGCTTGCGCTGCAGCGCCTTCAGCTCGTTCTGCATCTGTTTGCGCAGCTTATAGTCCAGTGCCGACAGCGATTCGTCCAGCAGCAGCACCTTCGGCTTGTTGACCACCGCGCGGGCGATGGCCACGCGCTGCTGTTGGCCGCCGGAGAGCTGGCCCGGCCGCCGCTGGGCGAAGGCATCCAGCTGCACCATGCGCAGCGCCTCTTCGACGCGCGGCGTCAGTTCCGCCGCCGGCACCTTTTGCATGCGCAGGCCGAAGGCGACGTTGTCGAACACCGACATGTGCGGAAACAGCGCATAGCTCTGAAACACGGTGTTGACGTGGCGATGCTCGGCCGGAATGGCGGTGATGTCCTGGCCGTCGAGCACGATGCGGCCCAAATCGGCGTCTTCCAGACCGGCGATCAGGCGCAGCACCGTGGTTTTGCCACAGCCGGAGGGGCCGAGAATGGTGAGGAATTCGCCGTGGTTAATCGTCAGTTCGAGATCGGCAATGATGGTTTTGCCATCGAACGCTTTGCTCAGGGCATGCAGTTCAACAAGGGGTGCTCGAGAGGATGTCTCAGTCATTTATCGTATTACTCTATCCCGTGGGCTAATGCAGATAGAACCGCAACTGGAAAAGACTGCCGGAGCTTGCGGGATGCCCGCTGATCAAATGAAGCTCAAACCAGTTGCGCCAATGGAAATTTTTCGAGCGCGCATGATAGACGCTGAATGCCGGAATTGAAAGCCGATCCGGCCCAGATGCCGCGTTTTTCATCATGATAGCGACAAATGACCCTGTGATGACAGTGTTATTTCCCTCAGAAATCATCACAAAGATTAATGATATTGGCGAATTCTGGTTAAAAATGACCTGACGCAATATTTGATCCTGATCGGTTCCGCATAATGAAACGCGATATTCTGAGGGGCCGCTACCATGGACAAATTACTTGACCGCTTTTTCAACTACGTCTCTTTCGACACCCAGTCCAAAGCGAACGTAAAGCATGTGCCGAGCACCGACGGGCAGTTGAAGCTGGCGCGTGCGTTGCAGCAGGAAATGATCGCGCTCGGCTTCGAGCGGGTGTCGCTCAGCGAACACGGTTGCGTGATGGGCACCTGGCCGGGCAACGTCGCCTGGCCGGTGCCGGCGGTCGGTTTTATCGCCCATCTGGATACCTCGCCGGATTTCAGCGGCAAACACGTCAATCCGCAGATCGTCGAGAACTATCGCGGCGGCGACATCGCGCTCGGCATCGGCGATGAAGTGCTGTCGCCGGTGATGTTCCCGATCCTGCACCAGATGCTGGGGCAAACCCTGATCACCACCGACGGCAAAACGCTGCTGGGCGCCGACGACAAGGCCGGCATCGCCGAGATCCTCACCGCCATGGTGCGCCTGCGCGCGCGCAAAATCCCGCATGGCGACATCCGCGTAGCCTTCACCCCGGACGAGGAGGTAGGCAAGGGGGCGCAGCTGTTCGACGTGGCGGCCTTCAATGCCGAATGGGCTTATACCGTGGACGGCGGCGGCGTCGGCGAGCTGGAGTGCGAGAACTTCAACGCCGCCTCGGTGACGATCAAAATCCTCGGCAACAGCGTGCACCCCGGCAGCGCCAAGGGCGTGATGGTCAACGCGCTGTCGCTGGCCACCCGCATTCATCAGGCGCTGCCGGCGGACGAAGCGCCGGAGACCACCGAAGGCTACCAGGGCTTTTATCACCTCAGCAGCATCAAGGGCAGCGTGGAGCGCGCCGAAATGCACTATATCCTGCGCGACTTCGAGCGCGAAGGATTCGAGGCGCGCAAGCGCAAGATGGTGGACATCGCCCGTGAGGTCGGCAAAGGCCTGCCGCGCGATTGCTATATCGAAGTGAGCATCGAAGACAGCTATTACAACATGCGCGAACAGGTGGCGGAGCACCCGCACGTGATTGCGCTGGCGCAGCAGGCGATGCGCGACTGCGACATCGAACCGGTGATGAAGCCGATCCGCGGCGGCACCGACGGCGCGCAGCTGTCGTTCCGCGGCCTGCCGTGCCCGAACCTGTTCACCGGCGGCTACAACTACCACGGCAAGCACGAGTTCGTGACGCTGGAAGGCATGGAGCAAGCGGTGGCGGTGATCATGCGCATCGCGGCGCTGGCCGCCGAGCGGGCGCGGTAAACACCTTCGTTCCCCGGCCGGCTTGCGCCGGCCCGCATTCCCTTTTCTGATACGCCCGGCGGGCACAGCGCGCCCGCCGTTCTCTTATCGTTCCCTGCCTCATTGTTGTCCCCTTCACCATACAACCCGTGGTGAGGGAATCCCGTTATCCTCAGAGATAGAGTGCTGGTTATGCATACAGGATTGCTGTGTGCTTAACCGGTTTTACAGCTTCGGTGCGGTGAGCCCAGTGGCCAGGGAATGCTGGGGGAATGAGCGCTGTTAACCGCCATCAAACAGGACGTAAGAGGGTAATAATCATGGCAGAAGAAAAGAAAAATGCTCAGGTGATTAACGGCGTTAACGACGATATTGCCGAACTAAAATCGCTGTCTACGCTGCGCCAGCGCGTGGTCAGCGACGGTGAAATCGTCTCCAAATCGGCCAACGGTTTTCGGCTGGCAAATGGCAATACCGGTGTGATGCTGCGTAATGATGGCGAGGCTTTCTACTTACTGACAACTCAGGCTGGGCAAGCTCAAAACGGACAATGGAACACCTCGCGTCCTTTCGCTTTCAGCCTGGCTTCCGGCAGGGTTGCACTCGGCAACGGCGTTGATATTTCCGGTGGTGCGATGGTATCGCATGACGCGGGTATAGGGGCTGTGACTACTGGACCCACTCCCCTGATAAATGGGCAGGCATACAACGCACCGTATATTCATACGCGCTTCGTCACCAGCGGAGTCAGTTCTTCTATGATGATGGGCGCGCGGATTATCCCCGGGAAAGAAGATACGGGATTACTGGCTTATAGCGACCTTGCGGGACGCTGGAATGAAATTCAAGTAAAGGCGAACAGCGAGCTCTCTGCCGGGCAACTGACAAAACGTAACGGCAATGGCTGGATTGTCGCTGCCGGCAATATTGACGTTTCAGGTAAAGCAGAACGTATTACCAATGGGGTGCGTCTTCAGGGAAATGGGGATCTGAGCGCAGATATTTATCATATTGAACACATTAGCCAATACCATGCCATGGCATTCCATGTGGCCAACGGCGGGGCGCAAGGATGGTATGAGTTCCGGAATAACGGTCATGCCTACACCAACGGCGCCTGGAACAGCAGCTCCGATGCCCGCATGAAAACGGACATCACCCAAATCGAAGGCGCATTGGACAAACTAGCCCGCATCGGCGGCTACACCTACCTCAAACAGGGCGTGCCGGAGGCCGGGGTGATCGCTCAGGAAGTGGAGAGCGTATTGCCGCAGTCGGTAACCCAAACCGAATTGAAGCTCAACGACGGCAGCGTACTGAAGGATGCGCGGGGCATCAATATCAACGGCGTGGTGGCGTTGCTGGTTGAGGCGCTTAAGGAAGAGCGAGCGGCCCGAGAAGGGTTGGAATCGCGGTTGGCGGCGTTGGAAGCCAGGATTTCAACATCTCAAAATGTTTGAGCTGCGGCCAATTGACGATGTTTTCAACGGAGTAATTATTGCGGCTGAATAATGCAGTATTTGCTCCGCCTGCCTTGAGCAAGGAGAAAGATATGGGCGGATTTAACTATGGTGGTGGAAAAGGGGATGGGACTGACTGGAGTTCTGAAAAAGGAGATACTCCCGAACCCGGTGGCGGCTCCAATGGCAATGGCGGTCGAGACAGTGGCAACGACAACTCTCAGGCGGGTGCTTTCCAACGCCAGATGACCGCAGTGCTGAATGATCCAGCGATTAAAAGCATGCTGGCGGATTTGCAAAAGCGGGCTCTGCGCATTAGTCCATCGGCGAAAGTTGAGTTAGTCAGTGTAGATGCCCGCGGTCTGCTGAGTATAAGCCTTTCGGGTATGCGTCGAGAGCAGTCTCTCGCCGTAGAGATGGCTTTCTAGTCAGTGCGACCGCGAATCAAAGGGGATTTAATATCTTCATTTACCACCAGCGAGGGCACAGTAAATGAAAATACGCATTATTTAGGAAAGGTTGAAACCGGCTACCGACTCGGTGATTACGAGCGTGGGCCCAGCGGTAACAATGGTGATGCCAATACGGTGGCGGAAAACAACGTTACGTTTAGTGCCTATTCCTCTGTTTTTCAAGGGAAGATACCATCGGGCTATTGGCTGAATAACAATAAAGTCATGACTGAGTTTGTGATTGAGTATGAGATTAACGGTGGGGGGAAAGGAGACAGTCGGACGGGGTACCGAAAAACCACAGTAGAAGTTCCTTCGCTTACCCGTGCTTACCAACAGTGGCAACAGATGCTTAAGGATGTCGCTGAGGAACAGCGGAAAGCAGAAGAAGCCCGCAAGGCCGAAGAAGCTCGTAAGGCCGAAGAGGCCGGCAAAGCCGAAGAAGCTCGTAAGGCTGAAGAGGCCCGCAAAGCTGAAGAAGCTCGCAAGGCTGAAGAGGCTCGCAAAGCAGAAGAAGCCCGCAAGGCTGAAGAGGCCCGCAAGGTGGAAGCCGCAAGAAAAGCGTTGTTCGCCAAAGCGGGGATTCTGGATGCACCGGCATACTCCCCGGAAAAGCTAAAAGCGGCCAATGCGGCACTGGCTGCCGCAGGCGCCATGGTGCTTAACCGCGCGCCCGCGATGCTGCAGACGTCGATGGTCGGGCAAGGTGTGATGACGACCACGAGCGAACTGGCTGGCTGGGCAGCGAGCGCGTCGTGGCGGGCGGCCTACGAAGTTGGCAGTATACGCGCCGGCACCGCAGTCGCCGCCGGATCGGTGCTGGGGGCTTTTGCCCTCGGCTTCTACCCGACGGAGGTCGGTGCAGGGAGCGATCGGGTGCCAGGGCGGGATGTCAATCTGTTTGCCCTCCAGGCGAGCCTGGCGGCGGCGGGCAGGGCGACCATCCAGCCCGGCATGACCTCGGTCGATTTGCCGGTGCGCGGATTTATCACCACTGACGATGACGGGAGACAAAGCGTCAACTTCGTCAGAACGGGCGTCGGCGGCGTATCGCCGAGCGTGCCGGTATTCAGACCCGTTCGCGATGAGCTGACGGGGCTGGACAAAATCACGCTGCCCGCAATGGCGGGGGTGCCGGCGAGGACGATACTGATTAACCCGGTGCCGACCGGGCCGGCAGCGCCGGCGCATACCGGTAACGGCTCACCGGGGCCCAAATCGCCAGTGCATACCGGTACCGGCATCAGGCAGGCGGACAGCATCGTGGTAACCACCTTCCCGGCGGATGTGGTGCAGGATCTGCAAGACTTTATCCTGTGGCAGCCGGATGCGACGGAGATTGGTGTAGAGGCCATCTATGTGATGGTGAGCAAGCCCTATGGTGAAACCAACGCCAGGGGCAAATACAGCGGTCGTGAATACAACACCAATAAAGCTGGAGGCCCCATCCAGAATCTGGATTGGAAAGGGGCCAGCATCGACCGTGCTGGCGTGGATAAGGTGAAGTTGCATACTGGGCGTTTTACAGAGTCGGACGCTAACAAAGTGATGATCGGCCGCCTGGAAAAGATCTTGAAGGGAGAACTGCCCCCCACCGATACTGACAGGCGATTTTATACACATGAGATCAGGGAATTGGAGCGTTATCGCAATTTGGGTATTAGAGATGGCTCTGTGCCAGATAATCAAGGGGAAGTGTGGAATAATACGCATACTGCGACGTTGGAAGATTATCAATTAGGCAACAGCGAGGCTTTGCTCTATACGCAGGAGGCTTTAGACGCTGCTGAACAACAAGAGTTGAGGATGCTAAAATGATTGATTTAGAACGCTTGGCAAAAGAAGAAAAAATTTCTGACGTCATTGCCTTTTTGGTGAGAAATGAGGATGGGTTTGGTTATCCCCAAATGGATCGATTCTTTAGTCGCCATAATTTCGCAGTAATTGGGAATGGTGAATTCAGGCGGGTGTTCGAACAGTTACGTCAGAATGGTGTTATTGAATGGGGCGACAAAATGCTTGTTAAAAAAGGCCCCAACTGGAAAGAGCCGAAATTCGTAACCGAGAAAAAATACGGTATCGAATAGCCGTGGTTATGGTCTGATTCGTGCATTTTTAACCCCCAGCAAACGAAATTTTGTTGGGGGTTTCCTTTTTTGGAAGGTGGGGGGCACCATAACGCGAGTCTTGTGCCGGGTGGCAAAAGTAGCGGTCCTCGCTCTTTTTGTCGCCTGGGCTAACGTGCGGATACTGTAGTTAAAACGGGACGCTTGCGATTATCATAATCGCTTGCCGCAACAAGGCGTTGCTCATAGTGTGGAAGCACATTCCCCACGCATAAGGACCGCATGATGAGCACCGAATACCGTATCGCCAGCCCGCATTTGGCGCAGTTCGTTCAGGCGATTTGGCGCCAGGCCGGCAGTACGGCGCGCGAAGCCGAGCTGGTGGCCGATCATCTGGTGCAGGCCAATCTGGCCGGGCACGACTCGCACGGCGTCGGCATGATCCCCAGCTACATGGCGTCGTTGGCGCAGGGGCAATTGCAGCTCAATCAGCACGCCGAAGTGGTGCGCGACGCCGGCGCGGTGCTGACGCTCGACGGTGCGCGCGGTTTCGGTCAGGTGGTGGCCAGCGAAGCAATGGCGCTGGGCATTGAACGCGCCGGCAAGCTGGGCCTGGCGGCGGTGGCGCTGCACAACGCGCACCATATCGGCCGCATCGGCCATTGGGCGGAGCAGTGCGCCCGCGCCGGTTTTATCTCGATTCACTTCGTCAACGTGGTGGGCGATCCGATGGTGGCGCCGTTCGGCGGCAGCGATCGCCGCTTCGGCACCAACCCGTTCTGCGCCATTTTCCCGCGGCCGGGCCGCACGCCGCTGCTGTTGGATTTCGCCACCAGCGGCATCGCCTTCGGCAAGACTCGGGTGGCCTATAACAAAGGGTTGTCGGTGGTGCCGGGCTATCTGATCGACGAACACGGGCGGCCGACTGCCGAACCGAAGGTGATGCACGAAGCGCCGTTCGGTTCGCTGCTGCCGTTCGGCTTGCACAAAGGCTACGCGCTGGCGGCGATGTGCGAAATCCTCGGCGGCGCGCTCTCCGGCGGCCGCACCACCCACGCCGCCACGCTGAAAGCCGACAGCGACGCCATCTTCAACTGCATGACCACCCTGATCCTCGATCCTCAGGCCTTCGACGCCCCGCAAATGCAGGCCGAGGCCGAAGCGTTTATCGGTTGGGTGAAGGCTTCGCCGCCGAGCGGCGAACAGCCGATCGCCGTCCCGGGAGAGTGGGAAGAGGCCAACCGCGCGGCGCGGCTGGAGCAGGGCATCCCGATCGATGCCAATACCTGGCGGCAGATTTGCGCGGCGGCGGAACAGGCGGGCATGACGGCGGGGGAACTGGCGGATTACCGCGCGCAGGCGCGCCAGGGATAAAAAAAAAAGCCACCCGGCAGGGTGGCTTGTTCGCGTGACGGCAATCAGTCGTTAAAGTACCAATAGCCGCTGTTGACCAGCGCGGTCAGCAGCGCCAGGAACGACGGATCGTCCACCGCGTCGCCGAGCAGGGCGGCGTCGACGCTGAAGTTCTGGCAAAGGGCGTCTGCGGCCTGCAGCTGGTCGGTGTCGATCAGCTCGCCGTTGACGAAGCAGCGATCGCCGACGCGGAGCACGCGCAACCCGCCCAGGCGCTGCAGCGCTTCACCCTGCTGCAGCAGCTCGTAGATTTCCCCGGCCTGATACGGCGGCTCCGGCGGCGCCAGATCCAGCTCGTGGCGCGACTGGGAGATAAACTCGCCGAACCAGTGCTGGAAGTGTTCCGGCTGTTGCACCAGATCCAGCATCATCTGCCGTAAGGCGTCCACTTCCTGCGGCAGGATCTCCGCCGGGTGTTCGCGCAGTTTAACGTCCGGATCGCCGTAGCGTTTGCTGCCCAGTTCGCGCGCCAGCACGTAGTCGGCGAAGCCGCTCACCAGCTCGCGGCCGTTCGGCGCGCGGAAGCCCACCGAATAGTTGAGCGCGTTTTCCAGCGCGTAGCCTTCATGCGGGAAGCCCGGCGGAATGTAGAGAATGTCGCCCGGCTCCATCTCTTCGTCGATGATGGCGTCGAACGGCTCCACCTGCAGCAGATCCGGGTGCGGGCAGTGCTGTTTCAGCGGCGTTTTTTCCCCGACGCGCCAGCGGCGGCGGCCGGTGCCCTGAATGATGAACACGTCGTACTGATCGAGGTGCGGGCCGACGCCGCCGCCCGGTACCGAGAAGGAGATCATCAGGTCATCCATCCGCCAGTCCGGCAGCTGGCGGAACGGGCGCATCAGCGCCGCGGAAGGCTCATGCCAGTGGTCCACCGCCTGCACCAGCAGCGACCAGTTGTTTTCGCTCAGGTGATCGAAGCTCTCGAAGGGGCCGTGCGCGACCTGCCAACGGCCGTCCTGGTGGCTGACCAGGCGGCTGTCCACTTCGTTTTCCATCGCCAGCCCGGCCAGCTCATCCGGGGAGATCGGATCGATAAAGTTTTTGAAGCCGCGCTTCAGAATCACCGGACGCTTTTGCCAATAACGTTGCAAAAAATCGTTCCAGTCCAGGTCTAATTGATAATCCATGTTCTATTCCAGGAGAGAGGAGTGAGCCTGTGTGCGATTATAACGGAAGTTTGGCCCCGTGGATCGGGGCCGCAGCGGCATAATTTACTCGTTGTGGTGGGTGTCGTGCTGGCGGGCGAAGGTGACCTGCATGCGCGCGCCGCCGAGCGGGCTGTCGCTGATGACGATTTCGCCGTCGTACTGCTCGATGATCTCCGCCGCCACCGACAAACCCAGACCCTGGCCGGGGCGCAGGGTATCCACCCGCTGGCCGCGCTGGAAGATCAGCTGGCGCTTGCTTTCCGGGATCCCCGGGCCGTCGTCGTCGATAACGATGGTGAGGTTTTTCTCGGAGTGCAGCGAGGTGATCTCCACGAACTCCAGGCAGTATTTGCAGGCGTTTTCCAACACGTTGCCCATCACTTCCATAAAGTCGTTTTTCTCGCCCATAAAGGTCACTTCCGGCGAGATGTCCAGCGTGATCACCACCCCTTTGCGCTGATAAACCTTATTCAGCGCCACCACCAGGCTGTCGAGCAGCGCCGGCACCGAATGGATCTCGCGCGTCAACACCGTCTGGCCGGAGTTGATGCTGGCTCGGTGCAGGTAGTAACCGATTTGCTGCGAGATGCGCCCGATCTGATCCAGCATGATCGGCTCGGCTTCTTCGATGGTGGTCTGCTTGCCGCTGCGCAGCGAGCGCAGGGTGCTTTGCAGCACCGCCAGCGGCGTTTTCAGGCTGTGGGTCAGATCCGACAGGGTAGTGCGGTACTTGGTGTAGCGCTGGCGTTCGTTGCGCACCAGAATGTTCAGATTGCGCACCAGCCCGCGCAGCTCGCTGGGCGGGTTCTCATCCAGCTGATCGCGCTCGCCGTTCTCCAGCTCGCCCACCTGATTGACCAGCGCCTTGATCGGCCGCAGGCTCCAGTAGGCCGCCAGCCACAGCAGTGGCACCACCAGCAGCAGGTTGGCCAGCAGCACGTAGCTGAACCACTCCCACACCACGTCGGATCGCTGCAGCTCCTGCGGAATGCTGTCGACCACCACGATGGTCAGCGCCGGCAGGCGAGGCGTGGCGGCATAGGTGTTGACAGCCACCGAGTGGGTCAGCGCGTTCTGATCGGTATCGTCGTAATTCTTCAGCTGATCCTGCGCTTTGGGGTTGTCCCCCAGCACTTCGCTACTGACGCGGGTGTCGGTGTCGATTTCGTAAAAGCCGGACTCCTCCAGCCATTCCTTGTTGATCAGCTTCTCCAGCTCCGGCACCTTGCGCTGGCTCCACAGCAGGTTGCCTTTATCGTCGTAGATAAATACCAGCGTCGGGAAGTTGAGATCGATATCGGGGGGAATGGCGATGGTGAGCTTGTTGTCTTTCCACTGCGCCAGGCTGAAGAACAGGTTGCTCTCGCCGCGCAGCAAGCGGAAGGCGGTTTTGTCGAAGCTGACGATATAGCCGACGACCGCCACCAAACCGTAAGAGAGCGACAGCGCCAGGATCACCCCGGCGGTCGCCATCAGGAAGCGGGCACGCAGCGAAAACGGTTTTTTATTCTTGTTGAACATTATGTTCACTTCGCGTCAAAACGATAGCCCTGGCCACGTACCGTGGTGATCACTTCATGCGGGTATTCCGCCTGCACTTTTTTACGCAAGCGGCCCATCAGCACGTCGATGGTGTGGCTTTCGCGCAGCTCGGCGTCCGGGTAGAGCTGCAGCATCAACGAATCCTTGCTCACCACCTTGCCGGCGTTGCGGATCAGGGTTTCGATGATGGTGTATTCAAAGGCGGTCAGCTTGATTTGCCGATCGTTGACGCTCAGTTCGCGGCGCGACAGATCGATCTGGAACGGCGGCAGCACGATCACCTGCGAAGCCAGGCCGCTGTTGCGGCGCATCAGCGCCTGCATGCGGGCGATCACTTCTTCCAGGTGGAACGGCTTGGTGACATAGTCGTCGGCGCCGGCTTCCAGCACCGCCACTTTGTCCTGCCAGCTTTCGCGGGCGGTCAGCACCAGGATCGGCAGCTTGGCCTGGTGCGCGCGCCAGCGGCGGATCAGGCTCAGACCGTCTTCACCCGGCAGGCCGAGATCGACGATGGCGATATCCGGCGCGTGCTCCTGCAGGAAGTAATCGGCTTCCTTGGCGTCTTCGGCCGCGTCGACCTGATGGCCCATCTCGCGCATCTGAACGGAAAGGTGGTGGCGCAGCAGACCATTATCTTCAACAACCAGTACTCGCATGGCGAACTCCTGTGACTATGCGGGTGAACGTCCTGTCACCCACGCGATAAAAAGGGAACACGCTCTGCGGCGTGTCAGGGGATAACGCGGCCACCTGAACCATGTTGACAAAAAGTGCTGAGGCTATGGTAGGTATAACCCGCCCGGCTCGCAAGAGAGCCGAAGCAATGTATTAAAATAAGCGTTATCAATTTGTTCGCCGACATTATCGACAAGTTCTGATAAACGTCGGATAAACAGCGGCGGGGCGACGTTAAACGCAACTTAAACGCGCCGGGCATTGCCCGCGGAAAGAACGTGTGAGCCGGGGCGCTTGATAAGCTTTAAAGGTACTAATAAGGTATTATTGAGGCATCGGCACATTTTCTCAGGAGCGACGGATGAAGCAGTTAACCCAGGCGGAACGCATAGCGGGCGCACTTTACGGACAGATGCTGGGCGACGCGCTCGGCATGCCTTCCGAGCTGTGGCCGCGCGAGCGGGTTAAGCGCCACTTCGGCTGGATAGACGGCTTTCTCGACGGGCCGGCGGAGAACACCGCCGCCTGTTATTTCAAGGCCGGGCAATATACCGACGATACCGCGATGGCATTGGCGTTGGCCGATGCGCTGGTGGAGGCGCAAGGCGAGGTGGTGCCGGAGCTGATCGCCCGCAACGTGATCCGCTGGGTGGACGGTTTTGACGCTTTCAACAAGAACATTCTCGGCCCCAGTTCCAAACTGGCGCTGAGCGAGCAAAAAGCGGGCACGCCGATCGCCGAGTTGGAAAACAACGGCATCACCAACGGTGCGGCGATGCGCATTTCGCCTTTGGGCTGCGTGCTGCCTTCCGCGCCGCTGGAGGATTTCTGCCGGCAGGTGTGGCTGGCCTGCAGCCCGACGCACAAATCCGACATCGCCGTCGCCGGTGCGGTGGCGATCGCCTGGGCCGTGGCGCGGGCGGTGGAAGGGGCTGACTGGGCCTCCATTCGCCTGGCGTTGCCGGGGGTGGCGGAGTATGCCCAGCGCCGGCAGGAGACGACGTTCAGCCCTTCGCTGGCGGCGCGCATCGAACTGGCGTTTCAGGTGGTGGATGAAGCCATCGGCACCGAGCAGGCCTCCGAGCGGGTGTATCAGCTGATCGGGGCCGGGGTGAGCACTATCGAGTCGGTGCCCGCAGCACTGGCGATGGTGCAGCTGGCGCAAACCGACCCTACCCGGTGCGCCGTGCTGTGCGCCAACCTGGGCGGCGATACCGACACCATCGGCGCGATGGCCACCGCGATTTGCGGCGCGCTGCACGGCGCCGAGGCGATTGAGCCGGGGCTGCTGGCGGAGTTAAAACGGGTGAATCCGCTGGATATCGGGGCTTATGTTCAGGCGTTCGCGCGTTTTCGCCGCCGCCGGCAGGGCGAGTCGTAAGCCGCCGCGTGACGCAACGGGTCAGCTTTCGCTGGTAAATTCGTACATGTCGCTGCGGCAGAAGCTTTCACTGTATTCGATCGGCTTTTTTTGGTGGTCGAACAGCGTCTGGCGCACGATCAGCAGCGGCATCGGCTCCGAGAGCCGCAGCGCCTGACGGATATCGTCGTCGGCCATCGCGGCGCTGACCTGGCTGCGCAGCGATCCCATCTCCACCTTATTGCGCCGGAAGTAATCGTACAGCGAGATGCCGATCTCGTCGACGTTGGCAATCGCCGCCGCCACCACGTAGGACACCGCCACCGACATTGGCCGCCGATCGATCAGGTGAATGCGTTTGAGTTGGTAGATCGGCGTTCCGGCCGCCAGCTGGAGCTTTTCAGCCAGCTCAGCGCCGGCGGGTATCCGTTCGCGGCTGATCCACTGTGTATCCGGCCGGCGCCCTTGCTGTATCACCTCGCGCGAGAATCCTTTGACGTCCGCCAATGAATAGAACAGCTTCGGCTCGGGCCGCTGCGGTTGGATAAAGGTGCCGTAGCCGCGCGAACGGCCGATGATGCCGTCCTGCTCGAGGCAGGCCAGCGCCTTGCGCACCGTGATGCGCGAGATGCCGAGCCGTTCGGTGAACAGGCGCTCGCTGGGCAAAAAATCCCCCGCATTCAGCAACCCCTGCTCGATGGCCTGGCGCACCGAGGCGTTGAAGCGCAAATACAGCGGCATCGCGCCCGCGCTGGCCAGATCCTGCTGCAGTTTGTCCAGCAGACGCTGGTTGGTCTCCTTGCTCATAGCCGACGGAAGTCCTGTAGCCGCAATGCGATGGCTTATTTAAGGGGATTTCGCCGGGCAGCGCAACTGCCGCCGCCGCTGGGAGGAAATGAGGTAGAGTAGTGCGTCGGCCCCTGAGCCTGGAGAAACAAATACCCCATGAGTGATACCCCACGACACGCGGACGACGCGGCGATCCTGGCCGCCTTCGCGCAGCAGCGGCGGCAAGGTCTGACCCGGCGTTCGGCGCTGCATCAGGCCCTGCTACAACTAATCGCCGCCGGAGAACTGCCCTGGCGGACGCAGCTGCCGCCGAGCCGTGCGTTGGCGGCCCGGCTGACGGTGGCGCGCGACACGGTGGAACAGACCTACGCGCGGCTGGAAGCGGAGGGGTTCATCAGCCGAACGGTGGGGCGCGGCAGCTTTGTGCGTTATCGCTGCGACACGCTGCTCGGCCGTGAACTGCTGGCGACGGCGGCGGGGCAAGAGGCGCGGCTGGCGGAGCGCGAGCTGAGCGATCGCGGCCGGGCGCTGCTGGCGGTCAGCCATACGCCGCACACCAGCCGCCAGGCTTCGCTGACGCCTTCGCTGGCGGACCTGCGGGCGTTTCCCATCGAGCAATGGCTGCAGCAGGAAAAGCAGGCGCTAAGGCGGCACGGCGAGCGGCTGTTGGGGTATGCCGATCCGCAAGGGTTGCCGGAGCTGCGCGCGGAGATCGCGCGCTATCTGCAGCGGGAGCGGGGCGTGAAGGCGACGGCGGAACAGGTGATCGTGGTGACCAGCTCTCAGCAGGCGTTGGCGCTGTGTACCCAGGTGCTGTTCGATCCCGGCGATGCGGTGTTCGTCGAAGAGCCGGGTTACCAAGGGGCGAAAAAGCTGGTGCAGTCGGCGGGGCTGCAGGCGCGGCCGATCGGTATCGACGAGCAGGGGCTGGACGTCGGGCAGTTGATGCAGGCCTCGGGCGGCGGACGGGGTGTTTACATCACGCCGTCCCATCACTACCCGCTGGGGTATTCGCTGAGCCTCGAGCGGCGGCTGGCGCTGCTGCAGTGGGCGCAGCGGCAGCGGGCCTGGATCATCGAAGACGACTACGACGCCGAGTTCAACTATGACCGGCAAACCAAGGCGGCATTGCAGGGGCTGGACAGCGGCGGGCGCACGCTGTACATCGGCACCTTCAGCAAGACGCTGTTTCCGGGGCTGCGCATCGGTTTCATGATTGCGCCGCCGCAGCTGGTGCGGCCATTGGTCGCCGCCAGGCAGTTTCAGGACGGCTACACGTCGGCGCTGGCGCAGATGACGCTGTTCCACTTCCTGCACGAGGGCGGCTACGCCGAGCATCTGCGCAATATGCGCACGTTGTACAAGGCGCGGTTGAACGTGCTGTACGACGTGGTGCATCGTCACCTGGCGGCCTGGACGCGCCCGGCGTTGCCGCAGGGCGGGCTGCAGTTGGTGTGCCCGTTGGCGGATGCGGCGACGGAGCGGCGGCTGGTGGCGGCGGCCGCCGAACGGGGGATTCGGCTGTACGGCCTGGCGGACTTCTACACCGGCACGCCGCAGCGCGGGGCGCTGGTGCTCGGCTTCTCGGCCTATACGCCGGATGAGATAGTGCGCTTTATCGCGACGCTGGCGCAGGTGTTCAACGCGCTGCCGGTGGCAAGCGACGGCTAAAATTGGTCTGCTCTGCGTTTCGTATTGGTCCGTATTGTACCGTCGCCGCGCGGTGTATTCTGCCGCTATCCGGTTATTTCCCCAATGGAAATAACATCTTACTCCGTGAGGCGCTATGAACCCATACAACCCTGAAGTGACTATCCGCAGAATCAATGGCGACGACAAAGCGCAATGGCTGGCGCTGTGGCAGGGCTATCTCGATTTTTACCGCGCCGATGTGGCGTCGCAGGTGACCGATCGCACCTTCGAACGCCTGGGGCAGGATGAACAGGTGTACGGGCTGGTGGCGCAGGATGCCGACGGCCGGCTGCTGGGGCTGATGAACCTGGTGTTCCACCCGTCCACCTGGAGCGCGGTCGGCTATTGTTATATCGAGGATCTCTATGTGTCGCCGCAGGCGCGCGGCCACAAGGTGTCGGAAAAGCTGTTCGAACAGGCGTATCGCTTGGCAGAGATGCGCGGCAGCGATCGGGTCTACTGGATGACCCAGGAGTACAACGCGCCGGCGCGTTCGCTGTACGACAAAATCGGCAGAAGAAGCTCGTTTATCGTTTATACCCGTTAACCGCAGGAGGCGTGTATGGCAATGAATCGTTATGGTCAGCCGGTCGGAGAACCGATGCCGGATTGGCAGCCGGCTCGCCGCCCCGGCGGCGCGACGCTCGGCGGGCGTTTCTGCTCGCTGGCGCCGCTCGAGCCGCAGCGGGATTACGCCGCGCTGTTCGAGGCGTTTCAACTGGCGCCGGACGGCCGCGACTGGACCTATCTGTCCATCGAACGGCCCGATACGCCGGCGGCGATGTTGCAGCATCTGGAGACGCTGCAGGCCAACCCGGCGCTGGTTAATCTGACGGTGTTCGACGCCGCCAGCGATGCGCCGATGGGCACGGTGGCGCTGATGCGCATCGACGAAGCCAACGGGGTGCTGGAGATCGGCCACGTCAGCTGGTCGCCGTTGATGAAACAGCGCTCCAGCGCCACCGAAGCCATCGCGCTGCTGCTGCGCTATGCCTTCGACACGCTGGGCTACCGCCGCTGCGAGTGGAAGTGCGACAGTCATAACGCGCCGTCCCGCCAGGCCGCGCTGCGCTTTGGCTTTCGCTACGAGGGCAACTTCCGCTTCGCGGTGATCGTCAAGGGGCGCAGCCGGGATACCGACTGGTTCGCCATCACCGCCGACCGCTGGCCGACGGTGCGGCAGGCGCTGGCGCGCTGGCTGAGTGCGGACAACTTCGATGCGCAGGGGCGGCAGATAGCCCGGCTGCAGGTGCTGCGCGGCGAATAGCAAAGAAAAAGGCGGCCCGCAGGCCGCCTTGTCGTTGTCAGGCTAAAGCGCTTATTTCAGCTCGTCGACCATGGTGGTGGCGCGGCCGATGTAGTTGGCCGGGGTCATCGCCTTCAGACGGGTTTTCTCTTCTTCCGGCAGCGCCAGGCCATCGATGAACGCCTGCATGCCGGCGGCATCCACGCGCTTGCCGCGGGTCAGCTCTTTCAGCTTCTCGTAAGGTTTCTCGATGCCGTAGCGGCGCATCACGGTCTGGATCGGCTCGGCCAGCACTTCCCAGTTGTGATCCAGTTCGTCCAGCAGGTGCGCCTGGTTCACTTCCAGCTTGCTGATGCCTTTGAGGGTGGCCTGATAGGCGATCAGCGCGTAGCCCAGGCCTACGCCCAGATTACGCAGCACGGTGGAGTCGGTCAGGTCGCGCTGCCAGCGGGACACCGGCAGTTTGCCCGCCAGGTGGCCCAGCACGGCGTTAGCCAGGCCCAGGTTGCCTTCGGAGTTTTCGAAGTCGATCGGGTTGACCTTGTGCGGCATGGTGGAAGAGCCGATTTCGCCGGCGATGGTCTTCTGCTTGAAGTGGTTCAGGGCGATGTAGCCCCAGATGTCGCGGTCGAAGTCGATCAGGATGGTGTTGAAACGCGCTACGCAGTCGAACAGTTCGGCGATGTAGTCATGCGGCTCGATCTGGGTGGTGTACGGGTTCCAGGTGATGCCGAGCGAGGTCACGAACGCTTCGCTGAACTGATGCCAGTCCACTTCCGGGTAAGCGACGATGTGGGCGTTGTAGTTGCCGACCGCGCCGTTGATTTTACCCATGATCTCCACGCGCTCCAGCTGGCGGTACTGGCGCTCCATGCGGTAAGCCACGTTGGCGAACTCTTTGCCGACGGTCGACGGGGTCGCCGGCTGGCCGTGGGTGCGCGACAGCAGCGGAATATCGCGGTATTCCAGCGCCAGCCCTTTCAGCGCGTCGATGATCTTGCGCCAGTAAGGCAGCACCACGTCCTGACGCGCGCTTTGCAGCATCAGCGCGTGCGACAGGTTGTTGATGTCTTCGGAGGTGCAGGCGAAGTGGATGAACTCGGACACCGCGTGCAGCGCAGGCACCGCCGCCACTTTTTCCTTCAGGAAATACTCGACCGCTTTCACGTCGTGGTTGGTGGTGCGCTCGATGGTTTTGATGCGCTGAGCGTCTTCTTCATTGAATTCCGCGACGATTTTGTCGAGGAAAGCGTTTGCGTCGGCGTCAAAAGCGGGAACTTCCTTGATTTCTGCGCAGGCCGCCAGTTTTTGCAGCCAACGTACTTCAACCTGTACGCGGAATTTCAGCAGACCGTATTCGCTGAAAATGGGGCGCAGTGCGCTGACTTTATCACCGTAGCGTCCATCAACGGGGGAAACGGCGGTCAGTGAGGATAATTCCATCGGTAGCAACTCCTGGGATCGATTAACAATGAGCAACGATATTTTGCGCCTGCTTGAACAGACGATTACGGGAAAACATTAACTGCAGGCGGCTGCCGCCGACCTGTTGCCACAGCACGGCGGCGCGAATGCCGGCCAGCAGCGTGGCACGAACCTTGGCCTGCACCTGCGGGTTCTGCAAGATAGCCGGCGAGCCGGTCACCTGGATGCGCGGCCCGAGCGGGCTGACCACGTCGACGTAAATGCCGGCCAGCGCGCTGATGATGGTGTCCGACTCAAGATCGAAGTGCGCCAGCTGGCGTTCGAGCTGGCTGAGGCGTTCACCGAGCGTGTTCATCGCCTGTTTGTTGGCGTTGAGTTTGCGCTCCAGCACCATCAGGCTGATGGTGTAGCGGGTCAGTTCCGCGCCCGGCCCTTTGTTGTTGGCGTTAAGCACGCCCATCAGGGTTTCGAGGCCGACCATCAAATTGCGTTCTTCACCGCCGAACACCGCCAGCGTGGAGGGCGGGTCCATCTGCAGCAGGCTTTTCAGCGAGGTCTGAAAGGCTTCGCGGTTGCATTGCCCTTCATGGGCCAACTGCTGAACCAAACGCGCCGACTGGCTGATACCCGCCATGGCCAGCGTGATGTCATAATAATTCTTCGCCACGATTACTCCTGTAAACGCTGTGAACGGTACATGGCTTACTGCATAAGGTTGTGTGTATCGCAGGGGTAACGGCGGCGGCCGCGAACGGTAACGAACGGGCGTGGCTGTAACAACGATGACAACGAATGCCGCGGATCATGCCACAAAATCGAGGCTAAACCCAGCGTCTAATACGCCCGAGACGAGGCGGAGGCGCCGTACGGCGCAGAACTGCGCAGACAGGCGGCGAAAATCGCCGGCGCGGCGGCGCGAACTTATTGTTGCGGCGGCAAATAAAGTGCGGCGGCTGCATCTATACTGCCAACGTGAGCCCTCAAATAAAGATCTTCATATGCACGTAAAAAACAAGCAGCCGCTGCCGGCGGTAACGCTGGCGGCCATCGGCGTGGTGTACGGCGATATCGGCACCAGCCCGCTGTATACCCTGCGCGAATGCCTGACGGCGGAGGAGGGCATCACCATGACGCCGGCCTCGATCTACGGCTTTTTGTCGCTGATTTTCTGGCTGCTGACGCTGGTAGTGTCCATTAAATACATTTGTTTCGTGATGCGCGCCGACAACGACGGCGAGGGCGGGATCCTGACGCTGATGTCGCTGGCGATCCGCAGGCTGGATGCGCGCTGGGTGCCGGCGGCGGTGCTGATCGGGCTGGTGGGCGGCAGCTTCTTTTACGGCGACGGGGTGATCACCCCGGCCATTTCGGTGCTTTCGGCCATCGAGGGGCTGCAGATTATCGCCCCCGAACTGGACAGCTTTATCGTGCCGCTGTCGCTGCTGGTGCTGACCGCGTTGTTCGCGATACAAAAGCGCGGCACCGGCAGCGTCGGCAAACTGTTCGCCCCGGCGATGGTTATCTGGTTCCTGACGCTCGCGCTGCTGGGCATCGGCGGCATTCTGCAGCACCCTGGCGTGCTGCGGGCGCTGAACCCTTACTGGGCGGTGAATTTCTTCCTCGAATACAAGACGGTGTCGTTCTTTGCGCTGGGCATGGTGGTGCTGTCGGTCACCGGCGCCGAAGCGCTGTACGCCGATATGGGCCACTTCGGTAAAAAGCCGATCCGTCTGGCGTGGTTTACGCTGGTGGCGCCGGCGCTGGTGCTGAACTACTTCGGCCAGGGGGCGCTGCTGCTGACCAATCCGGCGGCGATCAACAACCCGTTCTTCCTGCTGGCGCCGACCTGGGCGCTGATCCCGCTGCTGGTGATCGCCACGCTGGCGACGGTGATCGCCTCGCAGGCGGTAATCTCCGGCGTGTTCTCGCTGACGCGGCAGGCGGTGCGGCTAGGCTACCTGCCGCCGATGCGCATCATCTATACCTCCGATCAGGAGTCCGGGCAGATCTACATTCCGGTGGTGAACTGGCTGCTGTTCGCAGCGGTGCTGATCGTGATTATCAGTTTCAAACACTCCAGCAACCTGGCCTCGGCTTACGGCATCGTGGTGACCGGCACCATGCTGCTGTCGTCGATTTTACTGAGCATCGTGGCGGTGAAAAACTGGGGCTGGCCGCGCGCGCTGGGCGGGCTGATGCTGCTGATCATGCTGTGCATCGACGTACCGCTGTTCGGCGCCAACCTGATCAAGCTGGCGACCGGCGGCTGGCTGCCGGTGGTGCTTGGGCTGATGATTCTGCTGATCATGCTGACCTGGAAGACCGAGCGCTCGCGCCTGATCCGCCGGCTGCGCGACAACCAGGAGGGGCTGAGCGCGCTGATCGAGTCGCTGGAGGAGGCGCCGCCGAAGCGGGTGCCGGGTACCGCGGTGTTTATGGAGCGCACGCCGCACGCGGTGCCGCTGGTGCTGTTGCATAACCTGAAGCACAACAAGGTGCTGCATGAGCGCGTGGTGCTGCTGACCATCGTCACCACCGACATGCCGTACGTGCATAACGTGCAGCGGGTGGCGATCGAACAGCTGTCGGCGAGTTTCTGGCGGGTGGTGGCGAGCTACGGTTGGCGCGAGACGCCCAACGTCACGGACATCCTTTACCGCTGCGGGCTGGAGGGGATGAGCTTCACCATGAACGAGACCTCGTTCTTTATGTCGCGCGATACGCTGGTGCTGGGCAAGCGGCCCTGGTATTTGCGCGTGCGCGGCAAGGTGTTCCAGCTGTTGCAGCGCAATGCGCTGCGCGCGCCGGATCTGTTCGAAATCCCGCCGAATCGGGTGATCGAACTGGGGGCGCAGGTGGAATTTTGATTAAAAAAAACGCTGCGATAAACGCAGCGTTTTTCTTGGACGGCAGGCGAATTACGCCAGGCGCTGTTCGATGATGCCGCCGCCGAGGCAGATTTCGCCCTGGTAGAACACCGCCGACTGGCCGGGGGTGACGGCGGAGACCGGCTCGTCGAAACGCACTTCGATGCGTTCGCTGTCGAGCGGGGTCACGGTGCAAGGGATATCCTGCTGGCGATAGCGGGTCTTCACCGTGCAGCGGAACGGGCCGCTCAGCGGCAGGCGATCCACCCAGTGCAGCTGCTGCGCGATAAGGCCGGTAGACATCAGGCGCGGGTGATCGTGCCCCTGGGCGACCACCAGCACGTTGTTGGCCACGTCTTTATCCACCACGTACCACGGATCTTCGCTGCTGTCTTTCAGGCCGCCGATGCCCAGCCCTTTGCGCTGGCCCAGGGTGTGATACATCAGGCCCTGGTGTTCGCCGACGGTCTGGCCGTCAACGCTGACGATCGGGCCCGGCTGCGCCGGCAGGTAGCGGCCGAGGAAGTCGCGGAACTTGCGCTCGCCGATAAAGCAGATGCCGGTAGAATCTTTCTTCTTGGCGGTGACCAGCTCCAGCTGCTCGGCGATGCGGCGCACCTCCGGCTTCTCCAGCTCGCCGACCGGGAACAGGCTTTGCGCCACCTGCTCGTGGCTCAGGGTGTAGAGGAAGTAGCTCTGATCCTTGTTGCCGTCGACGCCGCGCAGCAGGCGGCTCTTGCCGCCCACGTCCTGGCGGCGCACGTAGTGGCCGGTGGCGATGAAATCGGCCCCCAGATCTTCGGCGGCGAACTCTAGGAAGGCTTTGAATTTGATCTCTTTATTGCACAGGATGTCCGGGTTCGGCGTGCGGCCGGCCTTGTACTCTTCCAGGAACAGCTCAAACACGTTGTCCCAGTATTCCGCCGCAAAGTTCACCGTGTGCAGTTCGATGCCCAGCTTGTCGCAGACCGCTTGCGCGTCGGCCAGATCGGTCGCGGCGGAGCAGTACTCTTCGTCGTCGTCTTCTTCCCAGTTCTTCATGAACAGCCCAGCGACCTGATAGCCCTGTTGCTGTAACAGATAGGCGGTAACGGAAGAGTCGACGCCGCCGGACATACCGACGATTACTTTTTTCTGGCTGTTGTCTGACATGGGGATCTCACGAACTTGAACACGAACCGTGCTGATAAAAACAAGCGCAGGATTTTACCACGTTGGCCGCGCCGGCGCACTGTTCATCTTGTGCTGCCCCGCGCCCTTAAAACGGCCAGGCGAAGCTGCCGACCAGCGACAGCGGGTAGCGCTCCGGCTGCTGGTAGCTGCGAATGCTCTCCGCCACCAGCGCGGAACGCAGGTTGGGCGCCTGCAAGATCTCGTCGGCGCTCAGCCACAGGCAGCGATCGATGTCGCTGTCGTGCGGCTCGGTCGGCAGCGGCTGTTCCAGCTCGATAACGAAGCAAAAACGCAGGAACGGCGTGCGATCCGGCGCGATCCACTGGTGCAGGCGCAGGAACGCCTGCGGCGTGGCGCGGATGCCGGTCTCTTCCCACAGCTCGCGCTCGGCGGCCTGCACCAGCGTCTCGTCGGCCTCTAGGTGGCCGGCCGGCTGGTTCCACAGCGCTTTGCCGTTGATGGTCTCTTCGACAATTAAAAATTTGCCGGCGGCGTGCACCACGCAGGCCACGGTGACATGCGGTTTGAACATGCGCTCTCCTTACAGCGGTTTGTCGATGCGCCGGTAGATGTCGTCCAGCTCGGCGATGCGGGTGCGATAGCTTTGCAGCAGGCAGGCGGTATCGCCGCCGCACCGCTGGCGTTTTGTCAGCCAGTCCTGCTGGCTGTCCTGCATCGCGCCGCGCGCGCCCATGGCGAACAGGCCGCGCAGGAATTGGTACTTGGTGGCCATTTGCACGTCCAGATCGTTCAGCGTGCGGTTGGCGCAGATGGCGCGCTCATCGCGGCTTGCCGCCTTGGCGCAGTCGAAGCTGGCGGCCTGGGCGGCGAGCGGGGCCGCCAGTGCGGCGAGCAGCAGCGCTATCAGTGTGTTCCTCATGGCGTCTCCATCAGTTATCGGTCTACAGGGAATCGATAGTTTTCCATTCACCAGGTTGCAGTGAACCCAGCGAAAGATTACCCATACTGTAGCGAATCAGGCGCAGGGTAGGGAACCCGATATGCGCCGTCATGCGACGCACCTGGCGGTTTCGCCCTTCATACAGGGTGATTTTCAGCCAGCAAGTGGGGATGGATTTACGTTCGCGGATCGGCGGGTTGCGTGGCCACAGCCACTGCGGCTCGGCCACCAACTCCACCCCGGCGGGCAGCGTGGGGCCGTCTTTCAGCGTGACGCCGCTGCGCAGCGGCGCCAGATCGCTCTCCTGCGGCGCGCCCTCGACCTGCACATAATAGATTTTGCCGGTGCGCTTGCCCGGCTGGGTGAGCTGCGCCTGCAGCTGGCCGTCGTTGGTCAGCACCAGCAGCCCTTCGCTGTCGCGATCCAGACGCCCGGCGGCGTAAACGTCGGGGAAGGGGATGTACTCTTTCAGCGTGGCGCGGCCGGCTTCGTCGGTGAACTGCGGCAGCACGTCGAAGGGCTTGTTGAATAACACAATTCGGCGCGGCCCTTTCGGCGCGGCGGGTTTGGCGGCATTCGGCTTGCTGAATCGTTTAACTTTGTGATTTCTAACAGAGAATTTTTTCATAACGGTTGAGATTACGGATGATAAGCGCATTATAACCGAATCCGTTTCGGATTGGCGCGGACCGAATATTCAAGTAGTATCTACACGCATCTTACAAAGCATTAACAAAATTGCGCTTGAAGGAGAGGTTGATGGAAAGCAAAGTAGTTGTTCCGGCAGAAGGTAAAAAAATCACGGTTGACGCCCAGGGTAAACTGGTTGTTCCTCATAACCCGATCATCCCGTTCATCGAAGGCGACGGCATCGGCGTTGACGTGACTCCTGCCATGATCCACGTGGTTGATGCGGCCGTTAAAAAGGCTTACCACGGCGAACGTAAAATCTCCTGGATGGAAATCTACACCGGCGAAAAATCTACCCACGTTTACGGTAAAGACGTGTGGCTGCCGGACGAAACTCTGGACCTGATCCGCGACTACCGCGTCGCCATCAAAGGCCCCCTGACCACCCCGGTCGGCGGCGGCATCCGTTCTCTGAACGTGGCCCTGCGCCAGCAGCTGGATCTGTACGTGTGCCTGCGCCCGGTGCGTTACTACCAGGGCACCCCAAGCCCGGTGAAACAGCCTGAGCTGACCGACATGGTGATCTTCCGTGAAAACGCCGAAGACATCTACGCCGGCATCGAGTGGAAAGCCGGCTCCGCCGAAGCGGACAAAGTGATCAAATTCCTGCGCGACGAAATGGGCGTGAAGAAAATCCGCTTCCCAGAGCAGTGCGGTATCGGCGTGAAGCCATGCTCCGAAGAAGGGACCAAGCGTCTGGTGCGTGCGGCGATCGAATACGCCATCACCAACGACCGCGACTCCGTGACCCTGGTTCACAAAGGCAACATCATGAAGTTCACCGAAGGTGCCTTCAAGGATTGGGGCTATGAGCTGGCGCGCGAAGAGTTCGGCGGCGAGCTGATCGACGGCGGCCCATGGCTGAAGATCAAGAACCCGAACACCGGCAAAGAGATCGTGGTTAAAGACGTGATCGCCGACGCCTTCCTGCAGCAGATCCTGCTGCGCCCGGCGGAATACGACGTGATCGCCTGTATGAACCTGAACGGTGACTACATCTCCGACGCCCTGGCTGCCCAGGTCGGCGGCATCGGCATCGCACCGGGCGCCAACATCGGCTCCGACTGCGCGCTGTTCGAAGCGACTCACGGCACCGCGCCGAAGTACGCCGGCCAGGACAAAGTGAACCCAGGCTCCATCATCCTGTCCGCAGAGATGATGCTGCGCCACATGGGCTGGTTCGAAGCGGCTGACCTGATTGTTAAAGGTATGGAAGGCGCCATCGCCGCCAAGACCGTGACCTATGACTTCGAACGCCTGATGGAAGGCGCTAAACTGCTGAAATGCTCAGAGTTTGGCGACGCTATCGTAGAGCACATGTAAGTGTGTTTGGCGTTTGAATAAGAGCGGGAGCCTTAGGGCTCCCGTTTTTTTATTGTTCGAATGGGCATGGGATATCAAGGATTGGCCGATTCACGCACCACCAGCACCGGGCAATTGGCGTGGCGCACGACGGCGGTGGCATTGGAGCCGAGGAGGTAAGTGATCGCAGAAGGGCGGTTGGAACCCATCACAATAATCTCCGCGTTAAGCGCATCAGCGAGTTCCAGGATCTGATCTTTAGGATCGCCGACGGCCACGTGCGTGGTCACTCTATCTTCAGGCACGCTGAATTCTTTGGCCGCTTTCGCCAACCCTTCGGTCGCTACCGCAATGATTTCGTCTTTGGTTTCTATCGCCGCGGTGGCGGCAAAGCCGAAAGCGGCGTAGGTGGCGCGTGACGGGATCACCGCTAGGAAATGGACGTGGGAGTCTTCGAGCCTGGCGAGCGCGTTGACATGTGGGATGACCTGCTGCGTTAATTCCGGCTCGGTAATATCGACTGGAACCAAGATAGTTTTATACATACTCCCTCCTTATCATTATCAAATAACTCCACTTCTTGGATTATAGCTGTTCGACGCAGGGAAAGGAGAGATCCGTATGGCAAACCCGGGAACGTTGGCGCTGAAATGTCAGGTGTTCGACGTTATCGTTAAATGCAGGCAAGTACGCCGGGTTTAGAGTAGAAAGGGAGCCATTGGCTCCCTTGGTGTTAGCTGGCTGAGATTATCGGAACCTTAATGAGGGATCTCTGAAACCTCTTTGACTTCCGTCTTGTTGATTTGCTGTTTAACGCCATTGGCGTCGGTATAACCGAGCAACCCGGCAGAAGTTTCTTTCGGCTTGCCGTCACTGATGAGCGTTCGACCGTCGTGGGTATGGATGGCGTAGCTGGTGCGTGTGCAGCCTGACAGTGCGGCGATGGCAACCAGGGCGATCGCGGGAAGAACAAGCGTTTTTTTCATTTGAAGCTCCTTTTAGTTATCCAACTCACTCATGTTTGCAATCTGGTCTCGATTGATCTGTTCCGTTTTGCCCGTTTCAGCGTTTCGATAGGAGACTAACCCGGTATCTGTATCGACCTGAGGTTTGCCGTCGGTGACAATGGTCTTGCCATCCGTTGTTTTGATCGCCTGATTGGAAGCGCAGCCCGCAATGAACATCACCGTAGTTGCAGCAAGAAGCGCGGCAAAGAGTCGTTTGCTTTTCATACCTACCATCCTGGTTACTTAAACGAATTTAATATCAGGAAAATAAGTATAGGCAGATTTTCCAGATTGCCAGGGTTGAAAGTGCTTATGGTGGGATAAAAAAGTAAGAATAACTTAATTTATTGATGGGGTGATTACCCATTCGGGAGATGTCGATAGGTCAGGGGGCTCAGGCGTACGGCTCGGTGAGGAGGTTAGGGTTTCATATCATCACCTACTCACGATTTTCCGCGTGCCAGTGCATGATGTCATTGGTGGTTTGGCGTTAATTCTGTATAAGTATTCATCGGGGATCTTTTCGAATACAACGTTGATTCGGCTGATAATCATCCATAAGGACAGGGATATGAAAATAACGCATTCAGGCTATAAAACCGGCGCCGCCACCTTATTGGCGGTGATGCTCGCACTGGCATTAACGGGGTGTGCCAAGAGCACTGTCCCCAGCCAAACCGTTCCGGCGAATAAAGGGGTCGATGATCTTTTCGCCAACCTTGGTGAACCAAAGACGCCTGTGCCGGGAAAAGAGAAAGAACAGTATTTTGCCCAGTTGCTGGCCGTGATTCAAAGCCATTTGAAAGATGCAGAAGCCTACTCAGGCAGAAGTTGTACATTGCGCATCAAGCTGGCACCGGATGGTCTGCTGATCAGCGTTCGGGCTGAACAAGGGGAGCCGCAACTTTGCCAGGCCGCGATAAAGGCAATCGTCAATGCGCGTTTGCCTAAGCCGCCAACGGCCGCGGTTTACGAAGCGGTCAACAACGGCACGTTGGAGTTTCGGCCGATATGAAAGTAAAGGGCGGCAACTGCGATGCCAGATAATTAGACCAAAAGTCGCAGGCCGTACTTTCATGCGGCCTGTGAGTATTGGGTTGTGCAATATTTCGTATAGCGTTTCCTAATGTTGAATCCAGTCTTCACGGCATATGTTGCCAAGACTTACCGATACATCATTGCGCTCACGCGCTCGCTTCGATCTTTAAAACCGTTGCTGCGCATCGTTACCACGTAATAGCGATAGTGATGCTTCTGCGCGTACTCGCGCACCAGATCTTCGGCGAACAGGCCGCTGAAGGTGACGGTGGTGACGAACGTCAGCCCTTTCACTTCGTAGGTGCTGATCTCTTGCGGGGTGCCGATATACGGCGGCGGGAACACGGTTTTGTGGAACTGGCAGCCCGTCAGCAGCAGGGTACACAGCAGGGCGGCGGAGATTTGCGGTATTCTCATCGGGAAATGCTTTCCTTCCTTGGCGTGTGTTTTAGTAACTCTATAATAGGATTACAAAATTCGGCGGGGATGTAAAAGTTATCCCGCTTCGGTTGCCGTTTCGTTGAAGCGGTGCCGCCGTCACCCATAAGCATGAGGGGGTAAACATGCCTGTTCGTCTTGCCACTGAAACCGATGCCGCAGCCCTGATCGCCCTCGACAGCGTTGCCTTGCGTGAGCCGCAGCGCGCGGCGCAAATCCGCGCCTGGTGCGCGCAGGGCATCTGTTATCTTGCCGAAGAACGGGGCGTGGTGATGGGCTACGGCGTGCTGCACTATCACTTCTTCGGCTGCGGCTTTATCGAGATGCTGATGGTCGGCGAGCGCTATCGCCGCCGGGGCGTCGGACTGGTGCTGATTGCGGCGTTGAAATCCCACTGTCGGCACCCGAAGCTGTTCACCTCCACCAATCGCTCCAACCTGGCGATGCAGCGGCTGCTGCTGAACGCCGGGTTTGTCGCCAGCGGCCAGATTGACAATCTCGATGACGGCGACCCGGAGCAGGTCTTTTTTATCCCGGCGCACTGACACAGAACCACATACAAAAAAAGGGGCCCAATTGGGGCCCCTGCGTGATTCGCTGCGGGAGGGTTACTCCGCCGCGTCGGGATGATTTTTGCCTTCCTCGATAAACGCTTCGTCGATCTCTTCGATGTTTTCCTCGCTATCGCGGCCGGACAGGATGTTCCAGCAGGCGATGAACAGCGCGGCGATCAAGGGGCCGATGACGAAGCCGTTGATGCCGTAGATCTCCATGCCGCCCAGGGTGGAAATCAGGATCAGGTAGTCCGGCATTTTGGTGTCTTTGCCCACCAGCAGCGGGCGCAGGATGTTGTCCACCAGGCCGATCACCACCACGAAGAACACCACCAGGAAAATGGCTTTCCACAGCATGCCGGTGGCGAAGAAGTAGATCACCGCCGGCACCCAGATGATGGCGGAGCCTACGGCCGGGATAATCGACAGGAACGCCATCAGCGCGCCCCACAGCAGGCTGCCGTCGATGCCGGTAAAGTAAAACGCCAGCCCGCCGAGCGCGCCTTGCACCACGGCGACCACCACCGTGCCCTTGACGGTGGCGCGGGAGACGGCGGCGAACTTCACGAACAGGTGGTGTTTTACGTGCTGGGAGAGCGGCAGCGCTTCGAGCGCCAGGTTCACCAGATAGGGGCCGTCTTTCAGCAGGAAGAACAGCAGGTAGAGCATCACGCCGAAGCCGACGACGAAGTTGAAGGTGCCCTTGCCGATCAGGAAGACGCTGCCCGCCAGATATTGCCCGCCCTTGAGCGCCACCTCGGAAAGCTGCTTTTGTATCTCGGCGGCGCTGTTGAGGTTATGTTCCGCCAGGAAGCGCTGCGCCCAGCCGGGCAGGTGGCGCATAAAGTCCGCCAGCATGGTCGGCAACTGGCTGTTGTTGGTCTGCAGCTTGGTGTAGATCACGTTGAATTCCATCGCCAGCGACGAGGCGATGATCGCCAACGGCGTGAACACGATCAGGCAGATCAGCGCCACCGTCAGCAGCGACACCACGCCGTTGCGTTCGCCGACGTACTGCTTCAGTTTCTTTTTTACCGGATGGAAAATCACCGCCAGAATGACCGCCCACAACACCGAGGAGTAGTAAGGCCCCAGCACGTCGAGAAAGGCGGCGGTAACGATGAACAGGATCAGAATAAAGAATCCCTTGGAAATGCCTTTAGACATCATAGTCGTCCCTCAAAAGATGAATTTTCAGCATAGATGAACTGAATGAAAACAACACTATCATCACCTTTACTTAACCGGTAGGGGATTTTTAGTGGCGTATTCCATAGGGTTATTAAGGGCAAGGCGGGCGCTGCAGGGTGAACAGGCGGCGGCATGAGAAAAGAAAGAGGGCTAAATAATTAACAAAATTTATCGATTGTGTTTCATTTTGTGAGCCGCGCTTGCCGCCTGCGCCAGGCTTTCCTAGTGTTGATGAGGGCGGCCGTTCGCCCGATACCACGAAGGAGTATGCAAATGACTGAACACAAACGACTCGGCGTCATCGAGAAGACGCTACTGATCGCCTTTGCCGGCCTGCTGGTGTATTTCGCGGCCACCGGCGCCTTGTCATTGTCGGGTCTCGATCATCATTGGCCTTATCCTTCGCGATAGGCAGGCACCTGCACCAGGGAAAATTCAGCACCGCTTATAACAACCAGAACAACCTTTCTGCTTATCACCCCGCCTTATGCCGCCGGCTGAGAAAAGCCAGCGCCAACAGCGCCCCTGACACGGCCGCCGCCAGCACCAGCCAGGCCGGGGCCGCCCAACCGGCTGCGGCCACGATGGCGCTCAGCGCAACCGGGCCGATCACCTGGCCGAGATAGTTCCCCTGCATCACCAGCCCCAGGCTCAGCGGCAGCAGCGTCGGTTCCGGCGTCGCCGCCGGCGTGGCGGCCAGAATGGTGGCGGGCAGCATGCCGGCGATGGCGCAGAACAGGAAACACAGCGGGATCAGCAGGGCGTTGGGCGTTATCGGCAAGAAAATGCCGATGCCGAAGACGCCGATGATCAGGCTGGTGGCCGCGAGCAGGCTACCGGCGCGCAGACCGCGCGACAGCAAGAGCCCGGCGGCGAGGTTGCCGATGATGTTCGCCGCCACCGCCGCCGCGCTGATACCGCCGGCGGCCGCCAGCGACAGGCCGATGCGCTGCATCAGGAAGATCGGCAGGAAGGTCATCACCGAGAAAAATTGCAGGTTGTAGGCGGCGAACATCAGCGCCAGCAACAGCGGTCGGCGCGCCCGCAGCAGGGCGCCCAGCGCTTGCCGCAGCGGCAAGGACGGCGCGTGCGCCTCGGCGGTGCGGCGGGACGTGGTCAGCGGCAGCAGCAGGGCGGCCAGCAGCGTCAGCGCCGCACCGGCCTGCCAACTCTGCTGCCAGCCGGCGAGGTGGGGGCCGAAAAACAGCGAAATGGCGATGCCCGCCGGCATGAAGGTGCTCCAGATGCCGAACACCAGGCTGCGCTGCGCCGGGGCGACGATGCGGTTCAGCACCGCCGGCGAGGCGACCACCACGATCACGAAGCCGAGGCCTTCGACAAAGCGGCTGACGATCAACCCGCTGAAGTCGTGCAGCGCGGCGCCGGTAAAGCTGGCGGCGCTGATGATCAGCAGCCCGAGCGCCAGCAGCCGCCGGTCGCCCCAGCGGCGCACCAGCAGCCCGGCGGCGATGCCGCCGAACACCCCGACGAAGGGAAAGGCCGAAATAACCCAGCTCAGCGCTTCGAGCGAACGGCCGAACTCGGCCTCCAGCGCCGGCAGCGCGATGGTGGCCTTGCCCACGTGCAGCGCCGCGGCGATGCCGGCGAACAGCACGTTGATGACGGCTAGCCAGGGCGTGGCGGCGGGGAGAACGCGGTCGATGGCGTCCGGTTTAATCGCGGTCATAACACTCTCCAGTGGCGGTAACGCCATCACTATGTGCTCTTGCAACGGCTGAGGTCGTTCAAATGCTGCGCTATCACGTGGGGAAATTATTCATTTCGAGCTTTATTGAGCGCCTTCGTTGTTTGGTTCGCCAGCGTGCCGCCCGGCGTGGACGCTGATCCCCCTGCAGCGGTTTACTGTTCCGGCACGCAGCAGGCGTGTTGAATTCATTTTATAAGGAGCAGTGTATGTCAGAGATGATGAACGAGAGTGGGGCGCCGGCCATTGAATGGAGCTATGGCGGCCGGGGTGATGATATCAGCAGCAGCCTGAGCCTCGACACGGTTGAGGAGCAGCCGCAGGGTTTCTTGATGACGGTCGATCGGCCGGTGCAGATCTTTAAAGATGCGCTGTCGCCGATGATGGCCTTTGTCACGCTGCTGCGCCCGCTGTACGCCAAAACGAGCGAGGGTTTCCAGTACGTGCCGGTTTCCAATCCCTGGACCGACGTGCAGCGCCTGCCGGCCAGCGCGGGCTATCTGGGCGTGCAGGTCAACGCCGGGCTGTTCTTCCACGGCGCCAAGCCGACGCACTATAAAGATCGCGACGGCCAGATGAAACCGATCGACGGCGGCACGCTTTTGCAGCACATCACCGTGCTGCATCAGGTGGCGCAGCCGCTCGGCCCGGGTGAAGGCGCCGTCTGAGCCGGCAGCGTTATTACGGGGGCCGGACGCGGCCCCTTATCGTGCCTTGAAACCGTGCGCCGGTTGGGTAAAACTGGCTGCCTATTCAAGGAGAAGAGTATGTACAGCGACAACGAGAAAAAGTTTTATATCATCCTCAACCGCAATCACGAACCGGCCACGCTGTTTAACGCTTCCTGCCATCTGACGGCGGGCATCACCGATCTGATCGAACCGCGCGAGTTTCACCACTACCCGAGCAGCCTCGACGGCGTCAGCGCCAACATGAGCCACTACCCGATGGTGATCTTGCAGGCTAAAAACAGCAGCCAGCTCAGCAACCTGATTCTGAAGTGCAAGGAAGAGGGCGTGTTGTCCAACTTCTTCACCACCACCATGCTGTCGCACTCCGCCGAACAGCAGATCGCCGACACCGCCAACACCCCTTACGAGCAGCTGGATTTCGTGGCGGTGGCGCTCTACGGCGACGCCGAACAGCTTAAGCCGCTGACCAAGAAGTTCTCCGTCTACCGCTGAAAACGCGGCATCTCAGACGCTGGCGCCGTCGTAGCTGTGGATCTGCAACGCATCCAGAGCGACGTCAGGCACGCAGCGCAGGTTGACGGCGCACATCGCGGCGCCGTCCGGCGCTGTGCCGTAGGCGAAGGGCTGAGCGCCGCAGACTCGGCAGAACTGATGGCGGATCTTGTGCTGATTGAAGGTGTAGGCGCTGAGCTGGTTCTGGCCGCTGTTGAGCGTGAAAGCGCTGATGGGGAAGAACGACAGCAGCAGCCCTTTGCGGCGGCAGATCGAACAGTTGCAGCTGAGGGCCTCGGTGGGCAGTTCGGCGTCCACGGAGAAGGTGACGGCGCCGCAGTGGCAGCTTCCCTGGAATGGCATGGCGATGATCCTGTAGCAGGGGGCGTGTTTGCCCAGTATAGTGCAATTTATCGTCACTCGGCCGCGCAGGGCCTGGTTTCCTTAGTAAATGCGCGGTTTTCTGGTAGGTTAGAGGTTAACGTCATCAAAAGGAGATCGCGATGTTAGAACATTACTATCCGGCCAATATGGGCGCCAAACCGGTCACGGACGAACAGCATAAACGGCTGGTGGCGGTGCAGGCGGCGCTGGAACTGATCAAGGCCACGCTGTCGGATACCAACGACGGCAACGGCGTGGACTTCCAGCTGAAGGCGGCGGAGAAGCACATCGGCCCGATGGCCGACGCCATTCAGGAAGCCCTGAAGTAACGGTTCGCCGTCGCCTCAACCGCCCGCCCGGGCGGTTTTTTTTGCGCCGATTACTGCGATTTTTTTAGTAGCGCATTGCCTTTTTCCCGGCTGGTGCCGTGAGCGGCGCGATCCTACTCTAGCGATCCGAGTCCTCATCAGGATCATGCTTATGTTCCGCTTCAGCCTCTTTTCTTTCTTGTTGCCGCGGCGCCGGCGCGTCACCCAGCTTGCCGGCGCCGCGCTGTTTCTCAGCGGCGTCATGCAGGCGCAGGCCACGCAGCGCATCGACTTCTCGCCGGATGCCGCCGGCGCCTACCCTGAAGGCATCGCCTGGAATGCGCGCGCCAGCGCGTTCCTGGTGTCGTCCCTGCGTGGCGGGCAGCTCGGCCTGGTCTACCCGGATGGCCGCTATCGGCGCTTTTCCACCGGCAGTGGGCTTATCACCACCTCCGGCATGCTGGTGGACGCCGAGCGCAACCGGGTGCTGGTGTGCAACGAAGACGTGGGCGTATCCCTCAACTCAGCCTCCGGCACGCGCAATCGCGTGGCGCAGGTGCTGGAGTTCAATCTCGATACCGGCGCGCTGCAGCAGACGTACGATCTTTCATCGTTAAGCCGTGGGCCGACGCTGGCCAACGATCTGGCGCTCGACGCACAGGGCAATATCTACGTGACCGACAGCTTCCAGCCGCAGATTTACAAGATTGACCGGGCAACGCGCCAGGTGTCGATTCTGGTGCGCTCGGCGCGTTTGATCCCCGCCGACGCCCCCGCCGCAGCGCAGGGCACGCAGCCTTATCTCAACGGCATCGTGTATCATCCGGATGGCTATCTGATTGCGGCGGACTACACCCGCGGGCTGCTGTGGAAGGTGACGCTGGATAACGCGCCTGCAATAAGTGAAATCAGGCTGCCGCAGCGGCTGAAAGGGCCGGACGGGCTGCGGCTCAAAAACGCCCATGAATTGGTGATCGTACAGTCTTTTCCGGGGAGAAAAGGGGGCATGTCCGGCAACGTAACGCTGCTTTCCTCGAACGACGGCTGGGCCAGCGCGCATATCACGGCGGTCGCCACGCCGCCGGAATTGGATGGGCCGACCGGCGCCGCGCTGCGCGATGGCGAAGTGTGGGTGGTCAACTCCCGTTACCCCCGTTTGTTTGCCGACGTCGCTCAGGCGGAGAGCGTCAGGACATTCAGCATCGTCAAGGTGGCGTTAGAGCGGAGGCCCGCCGATCGGCGACGGTTGCCAACCCTGCCGGAATAGGATTAAATGCCGCACTGACTGTATAAATAAACAGGTGCGCTGCGATGAGTCTGATGTTGAAGGGTGAAAAGATTGACCGTAACCGCTTTACCGGCGAGAAGATTGAAAACGGCAGCTTTATGCTGTGTGATTTTTCGGGCGCCGATCTGACCGGCACCGAGTTTATCGGCTGCCAGTTTTACGATCGTGACAGCCGACAGGGCGGCAATTTCAGCCGTGCGATACTGAAAGACGCCAGCTTCAGAAGCTGCGATTTGTCGATGGCCGACTTCCGCTACGCCAGCGCCCTGGGGCTGGAGATCCGCGAATGCCGCGCGCAGGGCGCCGATTTTCGCGGCGCCAGTTTTATGAACATGATCACCAGCCGCATCGGGTTTTGCAGCGCCTATATCACCAAAAGCAACCTGAGCTACGCCAACTTCGCCAAGGTGGTGCTGGAGAAATGCGAGCTGTGGGAAAACCGCTGGCACGGCGCACAGGTGCTCGGCGCCAGCTTCAGCGGCTCCGATCTGTCCGGCGGCGAGTTCTCCGGATTCGACTGGCGCGCCGCCGACGTCACCCAGTGCGATTTGAGCAATGCGGAACTGGGCGAATTGGATTTACGCACCACCGATCTGCAGGGCGTCAAAATGGACAGCCACCAGGCCGCGCAGCTGCTGGAGCGGCTGGGGATCGCGATCGTCGGCTGAGAGGGGTTAAGGCGATGATTGGGCAAATAAGCGATTGAAGGCTTTATCCGCGTCTACCGGAATGCGGCGTTGCATTACCGGGATAGTGAAGCGCGGATCCTGTGAGAGGTGGCGAGCTTGCTCGTTGAGCGGCACGACGGCGATGGCCAGATTGTCGTTGGCCTGCATAACGCCTTCCTGTTCGAACAAGGCGAACACCGGTGCGGTGTGCGCAGTACCCAACGAGCAAGCCGAAATCCAATAGTGCCCGTCTTGGGCAAATTTGCACTGTGCCGTTTGCAGGCTAATTGCGCTGATCTGTTTGGCGATCAAGGCATTCGCGTTTTCCACATAGCTTGGTGGTGCCGGCTGGCAGCCTGCCAAACTGAGTGTCAGCACAGCTAGCGTCAGTGTTCTTTTGCCAATCATAGCCATCCTTGAGGTCATTTCCTGCGAATATAAATAATTATCGTAGCAACGATAATGTACCAGTGTCGAGAACAGATTGATTTATTAAGTTTTTATGGCTTTTTCATGACGATTAAGCGCTTATCCCTGTTTTTATAGCAGAGAGCGCTTTCGCGTGAAGGGAAGAACATAACGCGGAAGCGGCGGCTATTTGCGCTTTCATAGTCAGCCCCGGTGCTGTGATCTTTGGCGATCAGCGCTGCGAGTCTAGCTGTTCGTTGTGTTTCACTCCGCCCGTAGCGACAGGCGTCAGCGGCCTTTTGCGATAATAAATTTATGAGCCATATGAATATAATTTAAAATATATCTTGCTTAAATAACTCAGCCGTGTGTAAATAGCGTCATCGGTTTGTAGTACAGACCTTATGAAAGCAGTTTTAGTAAAGCAGTTCTCAGTATTAGCGATATCCATCAGATACCTCTTTTTCCGCGAATTTTCTTCTCTAGTGCCCCATAAGTTTCCAATAAAAACAGACCTCTATCGCCCTATGGCGTCGCAAAAATATAAAGGAAATATCTCTATGTCTACTAAAATGACTGGTTTGGTAAAATGGTTTGATGCAGGTAAAGGCTTCGGCTTTATCACCCCGGCAGACGGCAGCAAAGACGTGTTCGTACATTTCTCTGCTATCCAGAGCAACGATTTCAAAACGCTGGACGAAGGCCAACAGGTTGAGTTCACTATCGAAAATGGCATGAAGGGCCCTTCTGCCGGCAACGTGGTCGCGTTATAATTTTCGGCCGAGGTCCGATTTCTTACGACAGCGATGAGGGTTTAAGCCGGAGCAGTTAAGAAATAACGTCCTCAGCCTGAATAAACTCCGGGTTCGCCCGGAGTCTTTACCAATACGTCATTAGCTCAGCAGGAAGAGCGGCAACGAAATTATCCGTTGGCGGACTGGGGTTCGATTCCTCGATGACGTTCCAATAATTAATTATTATTGGCAACAGAAAAACAGATTGCCGCAGAATTAATAACGCCGCGTTTCAGTCTATTTTTCTGTTGTGAAAAAGTCGCGCTTAGGCTGCGTAATGTTGGAGTGTTGGATGGACGCTTACGCCATAACATGACAGCCGGGAAAGTCACCGGCACGCGATTAATAGCCCCGGCCTTGGCCGGGGTTTTTTATGCCCGCGATCTTAACGCTGGGAGTCCAGCAGTTCGTTGTTTTTCACTACGTCCTGCGCTTTGAGGTAGCTCTCGATCAGCAGTTGATAGGCCGGGAAGATTTTGGTGTAAACCTCGGCCCACTGCTGAGCGTCGGCGCGGTTCCAGCTGCCCTGCAGCTCCGAGGCCACGCCGGCGGTGTCGATCGGCACCACGCCGGCCTGCACCACGCGCGCCAGGGTGATTTCCTGCGCCATTTTCGAGTAGGTGCCGGAGGCGTCGATCACCGCGAACACTTTATAGCCTTCGGCCACCGCGCTGATGGACGGGAAGGCCATGCAGACGCTGGTGATGGTGCCGGCGATGATCAGCGTCTTGCGGCCGGTGGCTTTGACCGCCGCCACGAAGTCCGGGTTGTCCCAGGCGTTGATTTCCCCTTTGCGGGCGACGTATTGCGCGTGCGGCGCATTCTGATGGATTTCCGGGATCAGCGGGCCGTTCGGGCCCTGCGGCACTGAAGCGGTGGTGATCACCGGCAGTTTGCTGAGGGTGGCGATGCTGGCCAGGGCGGCGGCGCGGGCGCGCAGTTCGGTCATCGGCATGTCGGCGACGGTCTGGAACAGGCCGCTCTGGTGGTCGATCAGGAGCATGACCGCGTCATTGGCATCAATAACAGGACGCTGGCCGTTGAAGTTGGCTGGAGTGCTCATGGTTTTTTCCTTCTCTTGTCGTGAGGTCAATGGGTATCTGCTTTGATTGATAAGGCTGAAACTCAGCGCTTGTCTACAGTGTAGGGAGGGGAGAAAAATCCGGTAGACCGCAAAGGCGGGATGCATCGTTCCACAGATGGAACGATTGCGAGACAGGCGAGCGAACCGGCGCTGGGCTAAACTTAAGGTGCATGAGAAACATGCGGCAAGGAGCGCCATCCTGTTTACGGAGTTGACGAGGAGGGCCGCCATCATGGCTTATCGGCATATCGTTGTCGCCACGGATCTCAGCGAAGACGCCGAGTTCCTGCTGGGCAAGGGCGCCAGGCTGGCCGCCGCGCTCAATGCCCAACTTTCCCTGATCTATATCGACATTCATCGCGCCGGTTATTACGTCGATCTGGGCGTGGGCGATTATAACTACACCGATCGCACCTTTTCAGAGCGGGTGAAGAATATGCTCAATGCGATCAAAGGGCAGTCGTCGTATCCGGTTGAAGAGGTGATCGTCAGCCGCGGCGCGTTGACGGAGGAACTGAACCGGGTGGCGAAGGAGAAAGGGTTCGATCTGGTGATCTTCGGCCACCATCACGATGTCTGGAGCCGACTGGTCTCTTCGGCGCGTCAGGCGATCAACGAGCTGAACGTCGATCTGCTGGTGATCCCCATCGAGAAAAAATAGTCGCGGCCGCCTGCGGGCGGCTGCCGTTTTTCATTCACATCGCTTATTTCTGAGCGGCCATAACCGCCTATCCGCAATAGTCCCGCTGGCTGACAATCCGCCAGGAAAATAGTGACAGGCCGGGATTTTATTCTATCCATCAATATGTTGGCCAAAATCCGATAAAGGTTAACCCAGCGCATTGAAATCACTGACATACCTCCTTTTGGTTAATAAACCGCACGTTTTGACTGGCGCTCAGGGGAGGGGCGTCTTATCCTCGGGGCAATGAGATTTGTATGACTTATATAAATACGTTCACATGGAGGAGGTCTCATGCGTTTTGACAATAAAGTCGTGGTTATCACCGGTGCGGGCAATGGCATGGGGGAAGCGGCGGCGCGGCGGTTCTCCGCCGAGGGCGCCATCGTGGTGCTGGCCGACTGGGCTAAAGAGGCGGTAGACAAGGTTGCCGCTTCGCTGCCGAAGGGCCGGGCGATGGCGGTGCATATCGACGTGTCCGATCACGTCGCGGTTGAAAAAATGATGAACGAGGTGGCGGAAAAACTGGGCCGCATCGACGTTCTGCTGAACAACGCCGGCGTACACGTGGCGGGCAGCGTGCTGGAAACCAGCGTCGATGACTGGCGGCGCATCGCCGGGGTCGATATCGACGGCGTGGTGTTCTGCTCCAAATTCGCCTTGCCGCATCTGCTGAAGACCAAGGGCTGCATCGTCAATACCGCGTCGGTGTCCGGCCTGGGCGGCGACTGGGGCGCGGCCTATTACTGCGCGGCGAAAGGCGCGGTGGTCAACCTGACGCGCGCCATGGCGCTGGATCACGGCGGTGACGGCGTGCGTATCAACTCGGTCTGCCCGAGCCTGGTGAAAACCAACATGACCAACGGTTGGCCGCAGGAAATCCGCGACAAGTTCAATGAGCGCATCGCGCTGGGGCGCGCGGCGGAGCCAGAAGAAGTGGCGGCGGTGATGGCGTTTCTGGCCAGCGACGACGCCAGCTTTATCAATGGCGCCAACATTCCGGTCGATGGCGGGGCGACCGCCTCGGACGGCCAACCGAAGATCGTCTAAGCGTTAACGCACAGGCCCGGCCAGGATGACCGGGCCTGCTGTTTTAGACGCCGATGCGGTCGCGCAGCGTGTAGTAGGCCGCGCCGATGGCGGTGAACGGGATCTGCAGATTGCGCCCGCCGAAGAACGGCAGGTGCGGCAGCTTGGCGAAGGCGTCGAAGCGTTCGGCGTCGCCGCGCATCAGCTCGGCGATCAGCTTGCCCGCCAGATGGGTGCAGGTCACGCCGTGGCCGCTGTAGCCCTGCATGTAGTAGACGTTATTCTCCAGCCGGCCGAACTGCGGCATGCGCGACAGCGTCAGCAGGAAGTTGCCGGTCCAGCGATAGTCGATACGCACCCCTTTCAGCTGCGGGAAGGTCTTCAGCAATTTTGGCCGGATCAGGTTGTCGATGTCGTCCGGATCGCGCGCGCCGTACACCACGCCGCCGCCGTACAGCAGGCGATGATCGGCGGTGATGCGGTAGTAATCCAGCAAGTAGTTACAGTCTTCCACGCAGTAGTTCTGCGGGATCAATGCCTGCGCGATCTCCGGCGCCAGCGGCTCGGTGGCCACCACCTGAGTGCCGCACGGCATGCTGCGCTTGGCCAGCCGCGGCTCCAGCTTGTCGCCCAGATAGGCGTTGCCGGCGACGATGACGAAACGCGCCTTCACCTGGCCGTTGGCGGTGCTGATCAGCGCCGGTTCGCCGTGGCGGATGTTCGTCACCGCCGATTGCTCGAAGATGCGCCCGCCCTGCAGGCGAATCGCCTCGGCCTCGCCCAGCGCCAGGTTGAGCGGATGGATGTGGCCGCCGCTGTGATCGAGCAGCGCGCCGACGTAGCGATCGCTGGCAACCTCCTGGCGCACCCGGTCCGCATCGAGCAGCTCGAGCTGGGTATTGCCGTAACGTTCCCAGTTGCGTTTCTGCTCGATCAGCGCATGGAACTGCTTGTTGTTCAGCGCGGCGAAGATGCCGCCGGGGCGATAGTCGCAGTCGATGGCGTAGCGGCTGATGCGGCTGCGGATGATCTCCGCGCCTTCAAACATCATGCTGCCGAGCAGGCGGGCGCTTTCCGCGCCGTAGCGCTCTTCAATCACATCGATGTCCCGGCTGTAGGAGTTGACCAACTGGCCGCCGTTGCGGCCGCTGGCGCCGAAACCGATGCGCGCCGCTTCCAGTACGACCACGTTATAGCCGGCTTCCACCAGAAACAGCGCGGAGGAGAGGCCGGTATAGCCGCCGCCGATCACGCAGACGTCGCACTCGATCGATTCGTTCAGTTGCGGATAGGGCTGATGTGCGTTGGCCGTGGCCGCATAGTAGCTTTTTACGTGTTCAGTCATGAGATAAGCCCTTATTCCAGCGAGATCCAGGTAGTTTTCAATTCGGTGAACTTGTCCAGCGCGTGCAGCGATTTGTCGCGGCCGTTGCCGCTCTGCTTGTAGCCGCCGAACGGCACGGTCATGTCGCCGTCGTTGTAGTTGTTGACGAATACCGTGCCGGCTTTCAGCTGGCGCGCCATGCGGTGCGCACGAGCCAGATCGCGGGTCCAGACCGCGGCGCCGAGGCCGTAGTCGCTGTCGTTGGCCAGCTGCAGCGCCTGTTGCTCGTCGTCGAAGGTAGTCACCGCCAGCACCGGGCCGAAGATTTCATCGCGCGCCACGCTCATGGCGTTGTTCACCTGGGTGAGGATGGTCGGCCCCAGATAACCGGCGTGGTCGCCCTGCGGATGGTCGCGCCCGTCGAGGAACAGCGCGGCGCCCTGGCTCAGCCCCCGATCGATATAGCCGGCCACTTTTTCGCAGTGGCCGCTGTCGATCAGCGTGCCCATCACCGTGTCGGGATCGAGCGGATCGCCGGGAGCGAAGGCCGCCGCGTGTTTGCGCAGCGCCTGCAGGAACGCTTGCTCAATGCTTGCTTCGACCAGCAGGCGAGTGCCGGCGATGCACACCTGCCCCTGATTATAGAAGATGCCGGCGGCAGCGCTGCGGGCGGCCTGATCCAGATCCGGGCAGTCGGCGAAGACGATGTTGGCGCTCTTGCCGCCGGCCTCCAGCCAGACGCGTTTCATGTTCGATTCGCCGGCGTAGATCATCAGCTGCTTCGCCACCGGCGTGGAGCCGGTAAAGGTGAGGGCGTCGACGTCGCGGTGCAGCGCCAGCGCCTTGCCGGCGTCGTGGCCATAGCCGGGCACCACGTTCAGCACGCCGTCCGGCAGCCCGGCCTGCTGCGCCAGCTTGCCGAGCAGGATGGCGCTGAGCGGCGATTTTTCGGAGGGTTTGAGTACCACGCTGTTGCCGGCGGCCAGCGCCGGGCCAAGCTTCCAGCAGGCCAGCAGCAGCGGGAAGTTCCAGGGCACGATGGCGCCGACTACGCCGATCGGCTCGCGCTCGATCAGCGCCAGCGCATCGCGGCCGGTGGGGGCGATTTCGCCGTAGACCTTATCGATCGCTTCGGCGTACCAGCGGATGCAGCGAATGGCACCCGGCACGTCGTCGCGCAGGCTGTGGCGAATCGGTTTGCCGGTGTCCAGCGTTTCCAGCAGCGCCAGCTCTTCGTGATGCTGCTCCATCAGATCGGCGAAGCGCAGCAGCGTGGCTTTGCGCTGCGCCGGGGCGGCCTGCGCCCAGTCGCCGCGTTCAAAGACGGCGCGCGCCGCGCTGACCGCCCGATCGATGTCGGCGGCTTCGCCGCGCGCAACCTGCGCCAGCTCACGGCGCCCGGCGGGATCTTCCACGGCGAAAAATTTCCCCGCGGCGGCCGGCTGGTAGCGGCCGTCGATAAACAGCCGGTGCTCAATCTTCAGGGTCTGCGCCCGTTGTTGCCAATACTGCAAATGGTGAAAGTTCATGCCTGGCTCCGTTGATCAGAATGTCGTCGGCGTATGGGCGCTGATAATCCGGCAAATGCGCGCCGACGTGTTGCTGAAACTGTGGGGGATGCCGGTATTGATGGCGTAGCTCTGCCCGGCCAGCAGGTGATAGCTCTGGCCGTTGACCTGCAGCACCACTTCGCCCTCCAGCAGCGTGCCGATCTCTTCCCCCTGATGTTTGATGCGCTCGCCGGTGGTGGTGCCCGGTTCGTAGGTCTCGATCATCATCGCCAGCGTGCGGTTCGGGTCACCGTTGTGGATCAGCTTCATCGAAACGCCCTGGCTGCCGATTTCGATCAGATCGTCACTGCCGATCACGATCTGCGGCTCCGCCGGTTTTTCCGGCTCGGCGAAAAACGCCGACAGCGACAGACCGTATACCGTCAGCAGCTTTTGCAGCGTGCTGATGGCCGGGCTGACCTTATCTTGTTCGATAGTGCTGATGGCGCTGTGGGTTAACCCAGACAGTTCGGCGACCCGGCGCTGCGACAACCCTAATTGTTGACGGATCTGCGACAGACGTTTTCCCGGTGCCAAGCTGACGTCGCTCATGGGCGTTTTTCCTTTTGATAGTTCCGACAGGCGGTGATGAAACCATCAAACAACAGGCGCGACAGGGCGTACTCGTCGCTGTTCCACTCCGGGTGCCACTGCACGCCGAGCGCGAAGGGCTGATCGCGCACGCTGATCGCCTCCACCAGCCCGTCGGCAGCGTGCGCCTCGATGCGCACGCTTGCGCCCAGGGTTTTGGCGCCCTGGCCGTGCAGCGAGTTCACCCAGAATCTGTTGCAATCCGGTATCAGTTGCGAAAGCAGCCCCCCTTCCTGAACGATGACTTCGTGGGCGGGGGCGTATTGCTGTTCCAGCGGCAGGTCGTGGTCTTCACGATGCTCCAGCAGCTCGGGCAATTCGTACAGGCGGCGGTGCAGGGTGCCTTGGGTGGCGACCACCATCTCCTGCATGCCGCGGCAAATGGCGAAAAGGGGAATGCGCCTGTCGAACGCCTGGCGGATCAGCGCCAGGCTCAACGCGTCTCGGCCAGGATCGGCGTCAGGCTCATCGCCGTTTTCACCATAAAGGTGCGGCTGCACATTACTGGGGCTGCCCGGCAGCAAAATGCCGTCGAGGCGCGGCAGCAGTTCCGCCAGCATTTCCGGCTCCGCCAGCGCGTGCGGCAGGGCGATCGGCAAGCCGCCGGCGGCGATAACGGCATTCAGGTACTTTTCTTGCAAGGTCTGTGTGAGGTGCCCGTTTAACCTATACCTGCACATGACGACGCCGATGACTGGTCTGTTAAATATATTGTCCATGCTATCCCCTTGGTACGTTCGAAATTATGAACGATAAGCATCTCCACCGCCGATTTCGTTCAATATTCTATAAATCTAGCAGTCGATTGGGCAATATTCAAACCAAAAGTAACACTTGCAAAACAAATTTGTTTCATCTACGTTTCATTTGTGGGCATTATATTGAACAAGACGGTCAATAAACATCGACGACAGCAAAACACAAACGGCGGGTGAACCATGCAGACCAACATCGTAGAAGTGGAAAACTTTGTTCAGCACAGTGAAGAGAGACGAAGTAGCGCGTTCCAGCGCGAAGTGAAAAAGTATCTGGAACGTTATCCGTTAACCCAACATGTCGACGTACTGTTGACCGATCTGAACGGCAGCTTCCGCGGCAAACGCATCCCGGTCGGCGGCCTGAACAAACTTGAGAAGGGCTGTTACTTCCCGGCGTCGGTATTTGCGATGGATATTCTCGGCAACGTCGTAGAAGAGGCTGGGTTGGGGCAGGAGCTGGGCGAGCCGGATCACGTGTGCGTGCCGGTGCCGGGCACGCTGACGCCGTCGGCGGCGGACCCGCAATATATCGCGCAGGTGCTGCTCACCATGCTGGATGAAGATGGCACTCCCTTTGACGTTGAACCGCGCAATGTGCTGAACCGAGTGTGGCAGCGCTTGCGTCAGCGCGGGCTTTCCCCCGTGGTAGCGGTAGAGTTGGAGTTCTATCTCATCGATCGTCAACGCGACGCGGAGGGCTATCTGCAGCCGCCGTGCGCGCCGGGCACGCAAGAGCGCAACACCCAAAGCCAGGTGTATTCCGTCGATAACCTCAACCATTTCGCCGACGTGCTGAGCGAGATCGACGAACTGGCGCGTTTGCAGGGCATTCCGGCGGACGGCGCGGTGGCGGAGGCGTCGCCGGGGCAGTTCGAGGTCAACCTGCACCATACCGACGACGTGCTGCAGGCCTGCGATCACGCGCTGGCGCTGAAGCGGCTGGTGCGCATGGTGGCCGAGAACCACAACATGCAGGCGACCTTTATGGCCAAGCCGTATGAGGAACACGCCGGCAGCGGCATGCACGTGCATATCAGCATGCTGAACGCGCAGGGCAACAACGTGTTTGCCGACGACGACGGCGAAGATTCGGCGCTGCTGAAACAGGCGCTGGCGGGCATGATCGCCCTGATGCCGTCTTCGATGGCGCTGCTGGCGCCGAACGTCAACGCCTACCGCCGCTTCCAGCCCGGCATGTATGTGCCGACCCAGGCCTCTTGGGGGCATAACAACCGCACCGTGGCGCTGCGCATTCCCTGCGGCGATCGCGACAACCACCGCGTGGAGTACCGCGTGGCGGGCGCCGACGCCAACCCTTATCTGGTGATGGCGGCCATTCTGGCCGGCATCGTCTACGGGCTGGAAACCGCGCTGCCGCTGCCTGAGCCGGTGACCGGCAACGGGCTGGAGCAGGACGGGCTGCCGTTCCCGATCCGCCAGAGCGACGCGCTGTACGAGTTCGAACATCAGCCGGTGCTCAATGCATTGCTGGGCGAACGTTTCAGCCACGTCTATCTGGCCTGCAAAACCGATGAGCTGGTGCAGTTCGAGCGCCTGATCACCGAAACCGAAATCGAGTGGATGCTGAAAAACGCCTGATCCCGCTCACCCTGCGACGACCGCGCGCGTCCGGCGCATTTCATCGGCTCTCCTGTGGCCGGTGAGGCTGCGCGCTGCGGTACTGAATTTCTTCTATCACGGCGTACAGGACGCCGACGAGGAAATAACCATGACTCAGTCATTCCCATGCGCAGACGTTTGCCTGTGCCGCAGTGCCTACGGGCCGGTCGCCGGCTGCCCGACAGTGACCTCAACCCGTTTTTCCCGCCGCCTGAGCAGCAGTTTCCCCGCGGCCTCTCTGAATGACGTTGCACGGTTGACAGCAGAGGACCAAGAGGGGAAATGCCATGACGATTAAAGCCACCGACGGCGGCCCGGCGGGCAAACCGCAGCTGCGCAAATCCCTCAAGCTGTGGCAGGTGGTGATGATGGGCCTGGCCTATCTGACGCCGATGACGGTGTTCGATACCTTCGGCATCGTCTCCGGCCTCACCGACGGCCATGTGCCGACCTCCTATCTGCTGGCGCTGGCCGGCGTGCTGTTCACCGCCATCAGCTACGGCAAACTAGTGCGCCAGTTTCCTACCGCCGGCTCCGCCTACACCTATGCGCAGAAGGCGATCAACCCGCACGTCGGTTTTCTGGTGGGGTGGTCATCGCTGCTCGATTATCTGTTCCTGCCGATGATCAACACGCTGCTGGCGAAGATTTACCTGACCGCGCTGTTCCCGGAAGTGCCGCCCTGGGTGTGGGTGGTGGGCTTCGTTATCCTGATTACCGCCATCAACCTGAAAAGCGTCAATCTGGTGGCCAACTTCAATACCCTGTTCGTGCTGGCGCAGGTGGCGATCATTCTGGTGTTCATCTACCTGGTGGTGCGCGGCCTGCACAACGGCGAGGGGATGGGCACGGTGTGGAGCCTGCGGCCGTTCCTCAGTGAGAATGCGCACCTGCTGCCGATCATTACCGGCGCCACTATCCTGTGCTTCTCGTTCCTCGGCTTTGACGCGGTCACCACGCTGTGCGAAGAGACGCCCGACGCCGCCAAGGTGATCCCGCGCGCCATCTTCCTGACCGCGCTGTACGGCGGGGTGATCTTTATCAGCGTGTCGTTCTTCATCCAGCTGTTTTTCCCGACCATTCAACGCTTCCACCAGCCCGATGCCGCGCTGCCGGAGATCGCACTGTACGTCGGCGGCAAGCTGTTCCAGTCGATCTTCCTGTGCGTGACCTTTATCAACACGCTGGCCTCCGGCCTGGCGTCGCACGCCAGCGTGTCGCGCCTGCTGTACGTGATGGGGCGTGACAACGTGTTCCCGGAGAAATTCTTCGGCTACATCCACCCTAAATGGCGCACGCCGGCGCTGAACGTGCTGATGGTCGGGCTGGTGGCGCTGTCGGCGCTGTCGTTCGATCTGGTGACCGCCACGGCGCTGATCAACTTTGGCGCGTTGGTGGCCTTTACCTTCGTCAACCTGTCGGTGATCAGCCACTTCTTCATTCGCGAAGGGCGCAACAAAAGCTGGAAGGATCGCTTCAACTTTCTGTTCCTGCCGCTGGTGGGGGCGCTGACGGTGGGGGTGCTGTGGCTGAACCTGGAGAAGAGTTCGCTGACCATGGGGCTGATCTGGGCGACGCTGGGCTTCGGCTATTTGGCCTGGCTGACCCGGCGTTTTCGCCAGCCGCCGCCGCAGCTCGAGCGGCAGCCGCAGCAATAAAATCACAGGCGGGAATTTCCCGCCTTTCTTTTTGGCGCGTGCGGCAGTAGAGTGAAAAACCTGATAAAAAATAACCCATTGGATCCGCCTTATGCCCGCTTTGCCCTCGCGTACCCGCGCCACGCTGTTCGGTTTATTGGCCATTGTGCTGTGGAGCAGCGTCGTCGGCCTGATTCGCAGCGTCAGCGAAGGGCTGGGGCCGATCGGTGGCGCGGCGATGATCTACAGCGTCAGCGCGGTGTTTCTGCTGGTGGCGCTCGGCGTGCCGAAATGGCGCAGCTTTCCGCGGCCTTATCTCATCGTCGGCAGCCTGCTGTTCGTCAGCTACGAGATCTGCCTGTCGCTGTCGCTCGGCTACGCCAATACCCGCCTGCAGGCGATAGAAGTGGGCATGATCAACTACCTGTGGCCCTGTTTCACCGTGCTGATGGCGCTGGCGCTCAACGGCCAACAGGCGAAATGGTGGCTGCTGCCGGGGCTGCTGCTGTCGCTGTTCGGCATCGGCTGGATCATGAGCGGCGAGGGCGGCTGGTCGCCGGCGCAGATGCTGGCCAACGTGCGCAGCAATCCGCTCAGCTACGGGCTGGCCTTCAGCGGCGCGGTGATCTGGGCGCTGTACTGCAACCTGACCAAGAAGATCGCCCAAGGCAGCAACGGCGTGGTGCTGTTCATCGTGCTGACCGCGCTGGCGCTGTGGCTGAAGTATGCCTTCAGCGCGGAAAGCGGCATGCAGTTCAGCGCCGGCGTGACCGTGACGCTGCTGTGCGCCGGGGTGGCGATGGGGGCGGGGTATGCCGCCTGGAACGTCGGCATTCTGCACGGCAACATGACGCTGCTGGCGACCGTCTCTTATTTTACCCCGGTGCTGTCGGCGGTGTTCGCCGCGCTGGTGTTGCACACCTCGCTGACCGTCAATTTCTGGCAGGGCGTGGCGATGGTCACTCTCGGCTCGCTGATCTGTTGGCGGGCAACCCGTGGAAATTAACGGAAATTCTCCGCCGTCGGCGCAATGTTGAACTAGAATTTAACTAGCCATGTTGCCTGAAGGAACGACGACGATGAGAAGCGACATTCAATTTATTCAACAACCCGAAATCGACGTGCATCACTACGAGCGCGGCGATACCGTGCGCCTGACCACGGCGAATTTGCGGCATGAATATCAGCTTGACGTTTATATTTTGCGCCGCGACGACAAGCTGATTTACGGCTCGGTCGTCGCGGCGGCGCCCAAGACCGATATCCCGGTCGCCAGCTGGGAGGTGAAAAACGGCGAAGAGGTGGCGTTCCGCCAGGAAAACATCGCCAAGGCGGTGCCGGCGGTGAACTGATTTCGCTTTGCGTATTTTTTACTGATTTTGATGAAGGCCGACGTTTATACGTCGGCTTTTTCTTTGCCGCGGCTCAATGGTGGGCAGGTGACGCCCTGATGACAGTTGGCTCAAAAACTGCGCTAAAAATCGATGTGCATGACAAAAATCACAGCGAATGTGAATTTGCATGAAACATAATTTGACAAATGTGAACGCAATCGATTACCTATTCGCGAAATGCGTAACTGGATCACAGATTCTTACAGTCAGTGGTTTCTATAATGCGCGCGTCATCCGAGTTTCTGTGTGAAGACAACGCCAGGTGTCGGCAGACTCATTGTCATCTTTTCTAAACGGGCAGGAAATGGCCCTTTAAGCATGTGGTAATAAAATGAAAAAAATAGCTCTCGCAGCAGGTGTACTGCTCGCAGCGTCTTACAGTGCATCATCAATGGCTGATAGCAAAGACAGTCAATATGTCTCCGACTGGTGGCACCAGAGCGTCAACGTGGTGGGCAGCTACCACACCCGCTTCGGGCCGCAGCTGAATAACGACGTGTATCTCGAATACGAAGCCTTCGCCAAGAAAGACTGGTTCGATTTCTACGGTTACGTTGACGTGCCGAAGTTCTTCGGCGTGGGCAATACCCCGGATCGCGGCATCTGGGACAAAGGTTCCCCGCTGTTTATGGAGATTGAACCGCGCTTCTCCATCGACAAGCTGACCGGCACCGATCTGAGCTTCGGTCCGTTCAAAGAGTGGTACTTCGCCAACAACTACATCTATGATCTGGGCCACAACGCCGACGGCCGTCAGAACACCTGGTACATGGGTCTGGGCACCGATATCGACACCGGCCTGCCGATGAGCCTGTCGATGAACATCTATGCCAAATACCAGTGGGAAAACTACCAGGCCGCCAACGAGAACAGCTGGGACGGTTACCGCTTCAAGGTGAAATACTTCGTGCCGCTGACCCAGGTGTGGGGCGGCAACCTGAGCTACATCGGCTTCACCAACTTCGACTTCGGTTCCGATCTGGGCAAGGACAGCCATTGGGTTGACGGCACCGGCAAACAGGTGCGCACCAGCAACTCGATCGCCTCCAGCCATATTTTGGCGCTGAACTACGATCACTGGCACTATTCTTTCGTGGCGCGTTACTTCCATAACGGCGGCCAGTGGCAGGATGGCGCGGATATCGGCACCCCGCAGGGCCCAATCAAGTCTACCGGCTGGGGTTATTACCTCGTGGTCGGCTATAACTTCTGATTTTCCGTGTTATCAGAAACAGAAAACCCCGCCTGGCGGGGTTTTTTTTTGTCATCACTGGGCTTGTTCAACCGGGAGATGCTTCACCGGCATAAACAGCCTGCCTTTGATCACGTGACATTCATTATTTATCCAACTAATGATTTGTTCACGGCTGACGCCTTCCGACTGCGCGTAACGATGAAGATCGCCGTTAAAGTGCCGAGTGATGTATTCCATGAGGGTCATTTGCACGTCTTTTGCTCCTGAACGCCCACCCGTTGCCAGCCTGGCCACCGCGGGAGGTTGAGGTTTCTCAGACAGCGAATGTAAATTATTGGCAACCAAATCTCAACATAAAGCACCAGATTGGGGCGACAGCGGCGGGAAAAAGAATCCCGCACGGAGAGGCGGGAAGTGTTCGCTATTATCATTATGGATGATAAGAATAAGATTTGAGGTGCGACGAAAAAGAGCATGCTAACTCTTTTTTGTTACCCTCCCACGCTAGCGTAAGGCTTATTTTTCTTCAAGAAAAATCTGAGGTAAGCTTCGGAATTCTCGAGGCGTGTTGCGTTGAAACAAACTATTGGCGCGACTGCCGTCAAACCGCACCGTTATCTCGGAGTTTTCCTTATACTTCGTCCGGAAAAGACCCGCTATAGTCAACAGAGTCCCCCCAAGCAGGAATACACAACATGAACAAACGTCGTACGACCCTCACGGTGTTGGCGCTGATCGCGTCGCTGGGGTTGTCATCCGCCCCGGCCCTGGCTGACAAAGGCGGCAATGGTAACGGCAACGGTAATGGCCATGGCAACAGCGGCAATCACGGTAATAGTGGTAACCATGGCAACAACGGCAACAAAGGCAATAAAGATAAAGGCGGCTATAGAAACGACGATAATCTGGTTTCCGTCAGCCTCTCGCGCGACCGCGCCCGTTCGCTGGCGCGCAACTACGGCCTGACCGGCTACAGCTCGCTGCCACCGGGCATCGCCAAGAATCTGGCGCGCGGTAAACCGCTGCCGCCGGGCATCGCCAAAAAAGTGGTGCCTTACTCGATGCTGCGCGATCTGCCGCAGTACCCGGGTTATGAGTGGCGTATCGCCGGCGACGATCTGGTGCTGGTCGCACTCAGCACCGCGATTGTGGCTTCCGTCATCAACGGCGTGTTCGACTAAGGTTTGTCGAGCGTTATCGGGCCTCGCTGCGGCGGGGCCTTTTTATTTGCCAGCGCGGGGCGGACGTGGTGAACTTTGGGCCTTACGTTTTCACTGCATCATAAGGGAGGCGCCATGTTCAGGGCGTTATTGATAGCCTGCTGTTTGACCAGTTTTCCCGCGTTGGCCGACGGCGCCGCCGCCATCGGCGAACTGGTGAACCAACGGCTGTCGTTGATGAAAGACGTTGCCGGTTACAAGGCGCAGCAGCATTTGCCGATCGAAGACCTGGCGCAGGAGGCGAAGGTGTTGGCCAGCGCGCAGGCGGAGGCGGGGCGTTTGAGGCTTGAGCCGGCGTCGGTGCGGCCTTTTATCGCCGCGCAGATGGACGCCGCCAAGGCGATTCAGTACCGCTATCGCGCCGACTGGCTGGCGAGCCCGGAACCCGGCTGGCAGCCGCGGCCGTTGGCGCAGGTGCGCCCGCAGATCGCGCAGCTGAGCAGCCAGATATTGCAACGGCTGGCGGAGCGGCTGCGCGCCGGCCCGCTCGGCGAGGCGGATCGGGCGGCGTTTATGGCGTCCGTGGATCAGGTGAATCTCAGCGCAGCCGACAAACGGCGGCTGGCGGATGCGCTGCTGGCGGTCAAAACCGGCAGCGCACGCTGAGCGTCAGTCGCGGCCGACGGTGCTGCGGCGGAAGGTCAGCATCCGGCTGCGGTTGGCGATGAGATCCACGTTGTAACCGCGGAAATAGAGGCAAAAGCGTTTTAACCACGGGCCGTCCTGGCACTCCACCAGCATGCGGCCCTGGCCGAGCGGGCTGAGCGTCCCGGTCTGCGCCGCCGGGCCGACGCCGATATGCACCCGATCGCCGCGAATTTCAAAGGCGGTGCGATAGTGCGGGTGATACCACAGCCCCTGCACATGCTTCAGGCAGTCGCCGTTGGCCGTGACCGGCAGGAAACGGCGCGCCACATGCCCGACTTCGCCCTCGACCGCTTCGCCGGTCCACTTCAATTTGATCGGCATATGGGCGGACAGCGACACCGCGTAGCCGTCTTCGCCCTGATACAGCGGTTCATCGCTGCCCAGATAGGCCAGATTGCCATTTTTGACCTCCAGCCAGTGCGGCTCCGCCGGCGTGGCGTAAAGGCCGTCGGGGATCGCCATGCTGCGCTGCGGCAGCGGTTCGCCAAGCAGCGCCGCCATCACCTGCAAAGCCATACCGAAACTGTCGCAGTCTTCGCGGTTGGCCACCAGCGCGACGCCGGCCTGGTGATCGGGCGCCAGCAGGAAATAGGTTTTGTAACCGGCGTGGGAGCCGCCGTGGCCGAGCAAGCGCCGGCGGCCCAGCGGGGTTTGCGCCAGCCCCAGGCCATAGGCGCTGAGTTGGCCCTGATTGAGGCGGCGCGGTGCGCCGAGTTGCGCCAGCACGCCCTGGCCGGTGCCTTCGTTGGCCAGCAGCGTCTGCAGCCAGCGGGTGAGGGCGTTGAGGCTGCCGGTCAGGCTGCCGGAGGCGGAAAGGTGCAGGCCGGCGCTGGCGTGTTGCCAGCCCTGCGGCGCTCGCCAGTAACCCGGCACCAACCCTGGCACCACGTCGAACCAGCTTTCCGGCGCCCGCATCTGCAACTGCAGCGGCCGGGCGATGTGCTGTTGCACCAGTTGGTCGAAATCATACCCTTTGCTGCGCAGCGCGGCCTCCAGCAGCCGATAGCCGGTATTGCTGTAGGCGATCTCGCTGCCGGCTTCGTAGTTCAATCTTTCCAACCCCTCGACAAACTGCATCACCGGCTGCGCCTCGCTGACGGCGTGCAGCGAGATGCCGAGCAGGCCGAGCGTTTCGCGCACGTCGGGCAGGCCGCCGGTCATGTCCAGCGCCTGGCCGACGGTGACGTCCGCCAGCGCGGGCTGCAGGGCGGGCAACAGGTCACCCAGGCGTTGCTCCAGCCGAATGGCGCGATCGGTGGCGTTCAGCGCCAGCGCGGCGAAGATGTGCTTGGTCACTGAGGCGTAGCGCACCACGCTGTCGGCGGTGAAGGGGGTATTCTGCGCCAGATCGGCCAGGCCGGCGCAGGCGGTGGCGCGGAGTTGTTCGGCGTCAAACAGGGTGATGGCGCCGCCGGGTTCGCCACGCCGTTGCCAGCCGGCCAGCAATTGTTCGGCGAGGGCGCCGGCAGCGCGCCAGTTTAACGGTGTTACAGACATAGGGCCTCCAGAGTGATGGTTCGAAACGGGCCAGCTCGGCCACACGCCGCCCGGCGCTGACGAGGAGCGCGGGCTTTTCGGCTGATTGTGGCGCAGTGCGTTTTTCGTCGGCCGCTGTTTTGTGCGCTGTTTAGACCAGTCGGTGGGGAATCACGCGAAACTTTGATATGGCGCGCAGAACGCGGCTGACGATGCGGTTAAAGGCAGGGGGAGAGACAGGCGCCCGGCGGCGCCTGCAAAGGGGATCAGTTGAGTCTGGCGGCGCCGTCCAACAGGCCTTCAATCATCTGCTTGAGCAGGCGCTGCAGCGAGGCGGCGCGCTGCGGTTCGAACGCGTAAGGATACTGTTCGGACATGTAGTTCACCTGCGCCAGCTCAAGCTGGATCGCATGCTGTTGCTGCTGCGGCTGGCCGTAGGCGCGGGTGATGTAACCGCCCTTGAAGCGGCCGTTCAGCACGTGGGTGTACTGCTGTTGCTGCTCGCAGCAGGCGACCAGCCGATCGCTCAGCGCCTGGGCGCAGCTTTCGCCGCCGTTGGTGCCGAGATTGAGATCCGGCAACTTGCCCTCGAACAGCCGCGGGATCACCGAGGCGATGGAGTGCGCGTCGAACAGCAGCGCATAGCCGTGCCGCGCTTTGAGGCGCGCCAGTTCGTCTTGCAGCTGCTGATGATAAGGTTGCCAAATTTGCTGCAGATAGCCGGCGCGCTCTGCGTCCGTCGGCGCTTTGCCCGGCAGGAAGCTTGGGCGGCCGTCGAACAGCACGTCGGGATACAGACCGGTGGTGGCGGTGGTGTACAGCGGCTTGTCGTCCGCCGGGCGGTTCAGATCGATGACGAAGCGCGAATAGTTGCCGACCAGCACGCTGGCGCCCATCGCCCGGGCGAACTCGTACAGCTGTGGTATGTGCCAGTCGGTATCGGGCAGCGGGCGGGCGTCGTCGGTCAGCCCGGCCTCGACCGCCGGCGTCAGTTGCGTGCCGGCGTGCGGGATGCTGATCAGCAGCGGCAGGCTGCCGGTCTGGAAGCTAAAAGGATCGCGAATGGTCATTGACGTACTTCTCCTCGGAAAATCACCGTACAGGGCAGCTGACCGCCCAACCAATAAGCCAGTTCCGCCGGCCGCGACAGCGGCCAGTGAACGAAGTCCGCCACCTTGCCGGTTTCCAGCGTGCCGTGGCTGTGTTGCAGCCCCAGCGCTTTGGCGGCGTGGGTGGTGACGCCCGCCAACGCTTCTTCCGGCGTCAGGCGGAACAGCGTGCAGGCCATGTTGATCATCAGGCGCAGCGACAGCGCCGGCGAGGTGCCGGGGTTGGCGTCGCTGGCGATCGCCATCGCCACCTGGTGCTTGCGGAACAGCTCCACCGGCGGGCACTGGGTTTCGCGCAGCAGGTAATAGGCGCCGGGCAGCAGCACCGCCACGGTGCCGGCGTCGCCCATGGCGCGGGCATCTTGTTCGGTGGCGTATTCGAGATGGTCGGCGGAAAGCGCGTGATGGCGCGCCGCCAGCGTGCTGCCGCCGAGGGCGGAGAGCTGCTCGGCGTGCAGCTTGACCGGCAAACCGGCGGCTTCGGCGGCGGCGAAGACCCGCTCCACCTGCGCCGGCGAGAACGCCAGATGTTCGCAGAAGGCGTCAACCGCATCCGCCAGGCCGGCTGCCGCCGCCTGCGGGATGATGGTGTCGCAGACCAGGTTGATGTAGTCGTCGGCGCGGTTGGCGTATTCCGGCGGCAGCGCATGGGCCGCCAGACAGGTGGTTTTCACCTCGACCGGCAACAGCTCGCCCAATTTGCGCGCCACCCGCAGCATCTTCAGTTCGCTTTCCGGGCTGAGGCCGTAACCGGATTTGATCTCCACGCAGGTGACGCCTTCCGCCAGCAGCGGCCGCAGGCGGAACAGCGCCTGCTCCAGCAGCAGCGCTTCGTCGGCCGCGCGGGTGGCTTTCACCGTGGAAATGATGCCGCCGCCCTGCGCGGCGATCTCGGCGTAGCTCACGCCGTTCAGCCGCTGTTCAAACTCGCCGCTGCGATTGCCGCCGAACACCAGGTGCGTGTGGCAGTCAACAAAACCGGGGGTGATGATGCCGCCGTCGAATTTCACCGTTTCGTCCGCGATCAGGCCGGACGGCAGCGCCGCATGTTCGCCAATCCAGACGATCTTGCCGTCGCGCACGGCGATCGCGCCGTCGGTCAGGGTGTGATACTTGCCGTCGCGCATGGTGACGATATCGGCGCCGTGCCACAGGCTGTCACAGTGAATCTCAGACGTCATTGCTTTCCTCCGCCGGAGCCGCAGCTCCCACATGGTTGTATATACAATTAAAAACAACCTAACGCATTCATCGGGATGTCACAAGAGGCGGGCGAAATTTTGTTATCAGGATGTGATCGATAGCGGAGATGCGGGCGCAGGGCGCGCCCGCCGGGGATCAGACTTCGCTGGTGAAGCGGCCGAACAGTTGATAACGGCTGCCGGGGTACAGCAGCCGGGCCGAGGTCACCACGGTTTTGCCGGACCAGGTGCGGCGATGGATCAGCAGGCCGGGTTCGTGGTCCTCCAGCTGCAGCAGCTCGCGCTCGCGCCGGGTGGGGATCACCGCTTCGACGATGTGTTCGCCGGCGGTCAGCGGCGCGGCCTGCGTCAGGTAGGTGTAAGGCGTGACGCGATCGAAATCCTGCTTCAGGTAATCCGGCGCCACCAGCGGGTTGACGCAGCGGTCTTCCACCTGCACCGGCACGTCGTTTTCGTAATGCACGATCTGGGAGTAGAACAGCCGTTGGCCGGGCTGAATGCCCAGCGCCGTCGCTTCTTCCTCGCTGGCCGCACGGGCCTTCAGCTCGAGGATCTTGCTGCTGTGGCGATGACCGCGCGCGGCGATTTCATCGGCGATGTTGTGCACTTCCAGCAGCGCGGTATGCGCCTTGGCCTCGGCGACGAAGGTGCCGACGCCCTGCATGCGGATCAAAAAGCCTTCGCTGGTCAGCTCGCGCAGCGCGCGGTTGATGGTCATGCGGCTGACGCCCAGTTCCGCCACCAGTTCACTTTCGGAGGGCACGCGCTGGTGCGGTTGCCAATGCCCCGCACGGATTTGATTCACGATCGCCTGTTTGACCCGTTGGTAGATCGGGGCGGGGGCATCGCTCATTGCAGCCGCCAGTTGTAACACGGTCTGTTGTTCAGCCACGACGTTAACCTCGTCAAATAAAAAAATAATAACACCAGTTTACTGTTGATGTCGGCGTATGTATATGTATATACAACTAGTGGCCGTCGCGCCAGAAACTTGCCGGCGGCCGCCAAAAATTCCCGAAGGCGCGCCATCGCCGCGCCTCATTCGCCGTTACACCAACAGTGGAATACTGCCATGCCTGCTTATTTTGCCCCACGCGCTTTGCTCCCTGAGGGCTGGGCGCATAACGTCCGGCTGGACGTCGATGCGCAAGGTTATCTGTCTCAAGTTACCGCCGACGCTGAGCCGCAAGGCTGCACCCGGCTGCACGGCGATGCGGTGCCGGGCATGCCGAACCTGCACTCCCACGCTTTCCAGCGCGCGATGGCCGGGCTGGCGGAAGTGGCGGGCAACCCGCAGGACAGCTTCTGGACCTGGCGCGATCTGATGTACCGCCTGGTGCAGCGCCTGACGCCGGAGCAGGTGGAGGTGGTCGCCCGTCAACTGTATATCGAAATGCTCAAGGGCGGATACACCCAGGTGGCCGAATTCCATTATCTGCATCACGACGCCGACGGTAAGCCTTACGCCGATCGCGGTGAGATGACCGGCCGCCTCAGCGAGGCCGCGCATCAGGCCGGCATCGGCATGACGATGCTGCCGGTGCTGTACAGCTACGCCGGTTTCGGCGCGCAGCCGGCGCAGCCGGGGCAGAAACGTTTTATCCAGGATACCGAAAGCTATCTGCACCAGCAGCAGGTGATTGCCCGCCAGTTGGCGGATCGTCCGTTGCAGAATCAGGGGCTGTGCTTCCACTCGCTGCGTGCGGTGGAGCTGGGCCAGATGCAGCAGATTTTGGCCGCGTCGGATCGCACTTTGCCGGTGCATATTCACATCGCCGAGCAGCAAAAAGAGGTGAACGACTGCCTGGCGTGGAGCGGGCAGCGCCCGGTGGCCTGGCTGTATGACCATCTGCCGGTCGATCAGCGTTGGTGCCTGGTGCATGCCACCCATCTGGATCGCGACGAGCTGGAAGCGCTGGCGCGCAGCCGCGCGGTGGCCGGCCTGTGCCTGACCACCGAAGCCAACCTCGGCGACGGCATCTTCCCCGGCGACGCTTACCTGCAGCAGCAGGGGCGCTGGGGCATCGGTTCCGACAGCCACGTTTCGCTCAACGTGGTGGAAGAGCTGCGCTGGTTCGAATACGGCCAGCGGCTGCGCGATCAGCGCCGCAACCGTCTGACGACGCCGGAACAGTCGGCGGTGGGCGATGTGCTGTACCTGCAGGCGCTGCAGGGCGGTGCGCAGGCGTGCGGCGCGCCGATCGGCCGGTTGCAGAGCGGCTATCGCGCCGACTGGCTGGTGCTGGACGGCGACGATCCGTATCTGGCGGCGGCGCCGGACGCCTCGATCCTCAACCGCTGGCTGTTCGCCGGCGGCAAAGAGCAAATTCGCGACGTGTTCGTCGGCGGCCGGCAGGTGATCGAGCAGGGGCGGCACGCGCTACAGCAGCAGAGCAGCGCCGAGTTCCTGCAGGTGCTGAAAACCTTTCAGCAGGAGGCGTAATGAGCCTGACCCGTTTTAGCTTCGCCGCGCTGCCGGTCAGCCCGTGGCGCAACGGCGGCGGGGAAACCCGCGAAATCATCAGTTGGCCGCCGGGCGCGCAGGATTTTGACTGGCGCGCCAGCATCGCCACCATCGCGCAGGACGGGCCATTTTCCGCCTTTGCGGGCATCGATCGCTCGATCACGCTGCTGGAAGGCGACGGCGTGCGGCTGTTCAGCGCCGGGCATATCGACCATCAATTGGCGCGCGTCGGGGAGCCGTTCGCGTTCTCCGGCGACGTGGCGCTGGAAGCGACGCTGCTGGGCGGCGCCAGTCAGGATTTCAACATCATGACACGCCGTGGCCGGCAGGCGGCCGAGGTGCGGCGCAGCACGGCGCCCGTCACCTTGCCACCCAACCGGGCGGGCGTGCTGTATGTGCTGAACGGGGTCTGGTCGCTGCCGGGGGGCGGCGAACTGCGGGCGCGCGAGGGCGTCTGGTGGGCGGCGCAGGCGGCGGGCGGCGAAGTGGCGCCGCTGACGGCCGACGGCGCTCTCCTGTGGGCGAACATCACAGCCTGCTAACGCAGAGTAGAGTCCTGCGCCCGGTTATGGGATTATTCACTTTTCCCCATTAATCATAAAGAAGGGCGCATGGCTTCGCTGAAAGACGTCGCAAAACTTGCCGGAGTCTCTTTGATGACGGTGTCCCGCGCCATCAATGAACCCGGCAAGCTGCGGCCGGAAACCTACCGCCGCGTCAAACAGGCTATCGACCTGTTGGACTACGTGCCGGATCTGTCGGCGCGGCGTATTCGCGGTGACGGAAATCGCGTGCAGACGCTCGGCGTGCTGGCACTGGACACCGCCACGACGCCGTTCTCGGTGGAAATGATCCTGTCGATTGAGAAAACCGCGCGCGAGCGAGGCTGGAACAGCTTCGTCGTCAACCTGTTTGCCGACGACAACGCCGAACAGACCGTCGATCTGCTGCTGGCGCATCGTCCGGATGGGGTGATCTTCACCACGATGGGGCTGCGCGAGGTGACATTGCCGGCCAAACTGTTGGACAAAAAGCTGGTGCTGGCCAACTGCGTCAGCCCGGCGCATTCGATCGCCAGCTACATTCCTGATGACGAGCAAGGGCAGTATGACGCCATGCGCGCGCTGATCGCCAAAGGCTATCGCGCGCCACTGTGCATTCATTTACCGGCGGATACGCTGGCGGCGGGCCTGCGCCGTCGCGGTCTGGAACGCGCCTGGCGCGAAGCGGGGCGCGATGTTGAACAACTGCGGCAGTATCATCTCGATCTGAGCGGCGGCGACCAAAGCTATCGCGACTGCGTCGCGCTGCTGGAGCGGCATTTCTCTGCAGGCAGGCGCGATTGCGATGTCGTGGTGTGCGGGAACGATCGGATAGCCTTTCTGGTGTATCAGGTATTGCTGGCGCAAGGATGGCGGATACCGCAACAGGTAGCGGTGCTGGGTTACGACAATATGGTCGGCACCGGCGAGCTGTTCCTGCCGGCATTGACGACGGTGCAACTGCCGCATTACGAGCTGGGCCGCCTTGCGGCGCTGCATGTGATTGAGCAGCGGGAGCAGCGTGAGACGGTGAAAGTGCCTTGCCCGCTGTTGGAGCGTGGTTCGCTGTAAGCGCACCGGGTGCGTCGCTGCGCGCCCGGTGCTCATTCCCATTATCCCCAGAGGCTTGCCAACTGCCATCCCGTGATGGGCTCGAACTGTGCCCGGCCGCCTTCGGCAAACAGGCTGAGGTGGCGCTCGCCCGCCGTCGGATAGATGCGGCTGGTCAGGCAGGCCTGCCCCTGATTGACGAAGATCTCCAGGGATGAGCGGTCAATGAAGATCTGTAGTGACAGGGTGTCACCTTCTGGCAGCGGCACGCTGCGGCAGGTGCACAGGGCGGGGTTGTCATGAAAACGTTCCAGCACCAGTCGGTGCGCCTGATTGTCGACGAATAGGCGCGCCGCATTCCCGATGGCCAGCCCGTAACGCTCGGCGTCGCTGTCGGCCGGTCTCAACGTCAGGGTGAGTTCCTGCACGTCGTCCGCCAGCGGCAGATGCTGATTGGTCAGCGCCTGTGCCAAAAAGGTGTGCGATTCTCGCCGCAGCGCCGTCAGTTCACGCGCCGGGTTCATGAGGACGCTGCCGTCGGCGGCCAGCGTCAGCTCGCGCGGCAGGGTGAGGGCGCCGGCCCAACGGTGCGCTTTGCTGGGCATCGGGGATTCCCACATATCCATCCAGGCAAACAGCAGCCGACGGCCGTCGGCGGCGGTGAAGGTCTGCGGCGCATAGAAATCGTGGCCGGCATCCAGCTCGCAGAAGGGCTGCGTCACCCTAAAGTCGCCGTCTGGCCGCCAGTGGCCGAGCAGATAGCCGCTCTGGAAGCGATTGCGGTAGCGGTAGCCCTGTGCCGCCAGCCCCTGCGGAGAGAACAACAACAGGTGTTGTTCCCCCAGCGGGAAGAAATCCGGGCATTCCCACATATATCCTTGATGCGCCGCCTGCGCGCCGGCCAGCACCCGATCGAAGCGCCAGGCGCGCAGGTCTGCAGAACGGTACAGGCGCACTTGGCCGAGACCGTTTTCTTTGGCGCCGACCACCAGCCACCATTCGCCGTTCTCGCGCCAGACTTTCGGATCGCGGAAATGCTGAATGCCGTCCGGCGGGGACAGCACCGGCCCATGTTTAACGAAGTGTATGCCGTCTTCGCTGGTGGCCAGACATTGCACTTCCCGCACTTGGCTGTCGTCGCCTGGCTCGCCCAGCCACACGTGGCCGGTGTAAATCAGCGTCAGCACGCCGTTGTCATCCACGGCGCAGCCGGAAAAACAACCGTCTTTGTCATAGGGCGCATCGGGCGCCAGGGCGATGGGCTGGTGCTGCCAGCGGATCAGATCGCGGCTGGTCGCGTGCCCCCAGTGCATGGGCCCCCAGTGTTCGCTGTAGGGGTGATGCTGGAAGAAGGCATGATAGACGCCGTCAATACAGATCAGGCCGTTGGGATCGTTGATCCAGCCGGCGGGCGGCGCGAGATGGAACTGCGGGTAGTATTCGTCTCGGCGCTCTGCGCGCAGGGCCTCGACCGCATGGTCGGCTTGAGCTAAGGCAGTGTTCATTGGATAGACTCGCTTGATTTAATGGCGGATTGAAAGGGGGTTGCGCTGGCGGAACGTTCGCCGCGCAGCAGGAAACAGGAGACAAGCGTCGTGGCGGCGACCGCGCACCCCATCAGCAGATAGGTGTCGGCAAAGCCGATGCGGTCATAACCGTAGCCCGCCAGCGGCGACAGGAAGCTGGCCATCACCTGGGTGATGAACTGAAAGCCCACCAGGTAAAGCGTTGAGGAGAGGCGACTGTCGAAGCGGCTGGCGATGTATTTGAAGATAGCGATCAGCAGGATCGGCAACTCTACGGCGTGCAGCAGTTTCATGGCGGAGATCATCAATGCGCCGCTGACCAAGCCTGAGCCGAACATGCGCAGCGCCATCACGCCACCGGCCAGCAGTAGCCCCTGTTTGGCGCCGATGCGGTTCACCAGCAGCGGCGCCAGGAACATGCCGCCGGCCTCGAGGAAGACCTGCAGCGAGTTGAGGAAGCCGTACATTTCGTTGCCCTGTTCGCGAGAAGCGAACTGCGAGGCGAAGTAGACCGAAAATTGCTGATCGAAAACGTTGTACACGCTGATACCGAGCACAAACACCACCAGCGCCCAGAAGCCCGGCATACGCAGCAGCGCCAGCGCATCCTGCAGCCGCAGATTTTCCGGTTTGCCGAACGCCAGGCCGGCCATGGCGTTCGGCTTCAGCTCGCGCACCTGGCTGAGCAGCAACAGGAATATCACGGCGGCGGCAGAGGCCAGCCAGAAATTGATGTTCGGATCGATATTGAAGATAAAACCGGCCAAAAAGGTGGCGCTGGCCCAGCCGAGCGATCCCCACATGCGGGCGCGGCCGAATTCGAAACCGCTGATGCGGCTGACTCGCTCGGTATAAGATTCCAGCGCGCCGATGCCGGCGAAGAAGGTGGCGCCGATAAATACCCCGCCGACCAGCGCACCGAGCGGCAGGCTGCTCGCCAGCAGCGGGGCGTAAACGTAGATAAAGAACGGGCCGGTCAGCAGCAGCATCACGCCGAGAAACTGCAGCAGGTGCTTGCGCAGCCCAAGTTTGTCCTGAATAAACCCGTACAGCGGCTGTGCGCACAGCGCCACCAACGAGATGGCGGAGAAGATCAGGCCGGTCTCGGCGCCTTTCAGGCCGATCTTCTGATTCAGCCACAGCGAGATCAGCGAAAAGCTGGCAGACCAGGTGAAGAAAAAGAAGAACAGCAGGCCGCTGAGCAGCACGTAATATTTTTTAGTTTCGCGGTTCATGGGTAAGGCCCCGGTGAGTGAAGTTAGCTCTATTGTTAACGTTAACTCGCAAGGGGATGAAGCTGGCAGATGTCACGCATGCGATGTTAATCACAAAAGTTAACGTTAACATTTGTGCCTTGTGATCGAGGTCACGGGTTGGCAAGGGGGCGATGCGCCCCCCGGAAGATTAACGTTCGTTCAGCGAGCGCAGATGGTCGTCGCGGCGCAGCGTCATCAGCGCAAACAGGCTGACCACCGAGGTGGCGACCACGTAGTAAGCGGGAATGTCGATATTACCGGTCTGTTTGATCAGGCCGGTGATAATCAGCCCGGCCGAACCGGAAAACACCGCATTGGACAGCGAGTAAGCCAGCCCCAAGCCGGTATAGCGCACCCGGGTCGGGAACATCTCCGCCAGCATCGCCGGGCCGGGGCCGGCCAGCAGGCCGACCACGGCACCGGCGATCATGACCGCCAGCCCTTTGGCCCACAGTGAACTCTGCGCATCCTGCAACAGGTGCAGCAGCGGGAAGGTGAACAGGATCACCGCCGCCACCGCCGTCAGCATCACCGTTTTACGCCCCAGTTTGTCGCTGATGATGCCCGCCGGCAGAATGGTCAGGGCGAAGCCGACGTTGGCCAGCACCGTCGCCACCAGCGCCTGCTGGAAGGTGGCGTGCAATGAAGTTTGCAAATAGGAAGGCATCACCACCAGGAAGGTATAGCCGGCGGCCGACCAGCCCATCATGCGGCCGATGCCGATCAGAATGGTTTTCACCACGCCGCCCAGTTTCGCTTCCGGCGGCGCGGCGGCGTGTTCCGCATGTTGCTGCGCCTGGGTGAACGTGGGCGTCTCTTCGAGCTTGAGCCGCAGCCACAGCGCCACGGCGCCCATCGGCAGCGCCAGCAGGAAGGGAATACGCCAGCCCCAGTCATGCAGCTGCTGCACGCTGAGCAGCGCGGCCAGCAGCGCCACCAGCCCAGCGCCGGCCAGCAGGCCGAGCGCGACGGTCAGCGACTGCCAGGCGCCGAACAGCCCACGCTTGCCCTTCGGGGCGAACTCGGTCATCAGCGACACGGCGCCGCCGAATTCGCCGCCGGCGAACAGCCCCTGAAACATGCGCAGCAGCGTCAGCAGCAGCGGGGCGGCGACGCCGATCGAGGCATAGGTTGGCATGACGCCGATCAGCGCGGTGGCCAGCGTCATCAACAGCAGAACCGCAATCAGCGTCGGGCGACGGCCGATGCGATCGCCGATGCGGCCGAAGATCACTGCGCCGATCGGCCGACAGAAAAACGCCAGCGCGAAGGCGGCGTAGGTGAGGATCAGGCTGGTGATTTCGTTTTCACCCTGCAGCGTGAAAAAATTGGCGGCGATAACGGTGGCCAGGAACCCGTACACCCCGAACTCATACCATTCGATAAAGTTGCCGACCGAGCCGGCCAGCAACGCCTGACGCGAGCGGCGCGCGTCGAGAGTCTGTTGATTCATCCCCGTTCCCACACTTTTGAATTATTGTTCGTCAGTTCTAAATTTATACGACAAAACAATCAATTGATTTCAGCGGGAACTGTGAGGCGCTCAGCGCATGCCGTCGATACGCCACCATTCGGGGCAAACATCGGCGAACGCAGGGGATGGCGGAAGAGTGAAAACAAAAAAGGGCCGAAAATTCGGCCCTGAGACGGCTTGGCATAAACCCCTGCGTTACCGTTTAGGCCCGGCGTTCACCAATTTTTCACCCGCCGGGGTGACGGTATATTTGGCGAAGTTATCGATAAAGCGCTGCGCCAAATCCTGCGCTTTCTCCTGCCAAAGCGACTCGTCGGCGTAGGTTTTGCGCGGATCGAGGATCGACGGATCGACGCCCGGCAGCGCGGTCGGCACCTCCAGCCCGAAGATCGGCAGCGTGAAGGTCTCGGCCTGCTCAATGTCGCCATTCAGAATGGCGTCGATAATGCCGCGCGTATCCTTGATCGAAATACGTTTGCCGCTGCCGTTCCAGCCGGTGTTGACCAGGTAAGCCTGGGCGCCGGCGGCCTCCATGCGTTTCACCAGCACTTCGGCATACTGCGTCGGGTGCAGCGTCAGGAACGCGGCGCCGAAGCAGGCGGAGAAGGTTGGCGTCGGCGCGGTGATGCCGCGCTCGGTGCCGGCCAGCTTGGCGGTGAAGCCGGACAGGAAATGGTACTGGGTCTGCTCCGGCGTCAGGCGCGATACCGGCGGCAGTACGCCGAAGGCGTCGGCGGTCAGGAAGATGATCTTGCGCGCATGGCCGGCTTTGGACACCGGTTTGACGATGTTCTCGATGTGATAAATCGGATAGGAAACGCGGGTGTTCTCGGTCTTGCTGGCGTCGTCGAAGTCGATGCTGCCGTCGGCCAGCACGGTGACGTTTTCCAGCAGCGCATCGCGGCGGATCGCCTGATAGATTTCCGGCTCCGCCTGCGGCGACAGCTTGATGGTCTTGGCGTAGCAGCCGCCTTCGAAGTTGAACACGCCGTCGTCGTCCCAGCCGTGCTCGTCATCGCCGATCAGCTGGCGCTTCGGATCGGTGGAGAGGGTGGTTTTGCCGGTGCCGGATAGGCCGAAGAACACCGCCACGTCGCCTTGCTCGCCGACGTTGGCCGAGCAGTGCATCGAGGCGATGCCCTTCAGCGGCAGCAGGTAGTTCATGATCGAGAACAGGCCTTTCTTCATCTCGCCGCCGTACCAGGTGCCGCCGATCAGCTGCATGCGTTCCGTCAGGTTGAAGGCGACGAAGTTCTCCGAGTGCAGCCCTTGCTGCTGCCAGTCCGGGTTGGTGCATTTGGCGCCGTTCAGCACCACGAAGTCCGGCTCAAAATCCGCCAGCTCGGCGTCGCTCGGGCGAATAAACATGTTTTTCACGAAGTGCGCCTGCCAGGCCACCTCGGTGATGAAGCGCACTTTCAGACGCGTGTCGGCGTTGGCGCCGCAGAACGCGTCGACCACGAACAAACGCTTGCCGGAGAGCTGGTTGCCCACCAGCGTTTTCAGATGCTGCCAGACCTCCGGGGAGAGCGGCTGGTTGTCGTTCTTGCCGGTGCCGTTGTCCGACCACCAGACGGTATCGCGCGTGGTGTCGTCGCGCACGATGTATTTGTCCTTCGGCGAACGGCCGGTGAACTCACCGGTCGCGACGTTGACCGCGCCGAGTTGGGTGAGGGTGCCGCGTTCCAGCGGCGGCAGGTCGGCGCGGGTCTCTTCGGCGAACAGCAATTCATAGCTGGGGTTATAGACGATGTCGGCGGCCTGATGGATGCCGTAGCGAGCGAGGGTTTGTGGGGTAACAGCGCGTGAAGACATATTCTACTTCCTTATGAGTCATATTATGCCTCTTTCCCGTGCGGTGCCGCGCGCAGGATTAAGGTTCGGATCAAGCTGACCGGATTCAGCTAATGCGTTTCCGGTTCTTTATTAATAAAACAGGGGGCTTTTTCGCCCTCCTATAGCATAGCAGCGAATTTAAGCCTGCTTACTTTAATTACAAAATGCTGACGATAATTAATTAAAACCAACCTTGGCGGAGGGTCACAATATTGAATTTCGCCGGCGTAATTTAGTTTTGCATTTTTATTTTTTATCATATCGTCAGGGCTGTCCACTGTTTTATTTCTTATTAGAAAAAGCGAAATCCACAATAGGATTTTTCGTAATCATTTGTTTTTTCTTGGCTATGACAGGACTGTTGCGCCAGGTGAATCTAACCGTACTGTACGCTTGTCAGCAGGGTGAATAATGAAACAGATAAATGCAGAACTGGCCTGTGATAAAAATGCGGCATCGTCCGAATCCTCAGGATTAATTAATCAACTTCGTCAAATAGATATCGGTGCGGTGCCGATCGCGTTGTTTATCACGATTTGCGCGATCGTGGCGATTTCCGCCTACGCCAACTTCCTGCCGAAGAATATGATCGGCGGCCTGGCGGTGATAATGACGCTGGGCTTTGCGCTGGCGCAGTTGGGAAAAAGCATTCCCGTGCTGCGCGATATCGGCGGGCCGGCCATTCTGTGTTTGATGGTGCCGTCGGTGTTGGTCTATTTCAATGTCTTCCAGCCTAACGTCATGGGCACCGTTCATCTACTGATGAAAGACGCCAACCTGCTCTATTTCGTCATCGCCAGTCTGGTGGTCGGCAGCATTCTCGGCATGAACCGGGTGATCCTGATTCAGGGGATGATTCGCATGTTTGTGCCCTTGGTGGTCGGTACGGTGACGGCGGTGATCACCGGGCTGCTGGTGGGCAAGCTGTTCGGCTTTACCTTTTATCACACCTTTTTCTTCATCATCGTGCCGATCATCGGCGGCGGCATCGGCGAGGGGATTTTACCGCTGTCGCTGGCCTATTCGGCGATCCTGGGCTCGACGCCGGACGTCTACGTCGCGCAGCTGGCGCCGGCGGCGGTGCTGGGCAACATCTTCGCCATCGTGACCGCCGGGGTGCTGGCGCGCATCGGCATGCAGCGCAAGGCGCTGAGCGGCGACGGCATGCTGATCCGCTCGGCGCAGGAGAACGCGATGTTCGCCATCAAGGAGCAAAGCGGCAACGTCGATTTCCAACTGATGGGCGGCGGGTTGCTGGTGATCTGCGCCTTCTTTATCGTCGGCGGCCTGTTTGAACACATCGTGCATATTCCCGGCCCGGTGCTGATGATCCTGTTCGCGGTGCTGTGCAAATACTGCCGGGTGATCCCGGCCTCGATGGAGACCGGCGCGCACAGTTTCTACAAGTTCGTCTCCACCGCGCTGGTGTGGCCGCTGATGATCGGTCTGGGCATGCTGTACGTGCCGCTGGAAAGCGTGGTGGCGGTGTTCTCGGTCGGTTATGTGGTGGTCTGCGGTTCGGTGGTGCTGTCGATGGGGCTGGTCAGTTTCCTGATTGCGCCTTACCTGAAGATGTTCCCGGTGGAAGCGGCGATCGTCACCTGTTGCCACAGCGGCCTGGGCGGCACCGGTGACGTGGCGATCCTGTCGGCATCGAACCGCATGGGGCTGATGCCGTTCGCCCAAATCGCCACGCGCATCGGCGGCGCTTCCACGGTCATTGGCGCGACGCTGCTGCTCGGTTGGTTAGTCTGAGTCCAGGGTTTCTTATGGATAGCCGGGGTTGGATTGCCCCGGTTTTTTATTTCGAGGACAGCCGCACCCACAGCGTGATGAGCTATTTCAGCGAAAGCAACATCGGGCAGGACTTTAAAGGCGCGTACTCATCCGGGCCATTGCTCAACGACATCACGGCGATCCCGCATTTCTACGGCGCCAACATGCACACCCGCATCGGCGATACGATCTACGGTTTCAATTCCAATACCGATCGCGACTTCCTCACCGCCACCGGCGGATTGGATCCGCGACTTCGTGCGCGGTGAAGACAAGATCGATCTGACGCTGTTTAACACCGGCAGCGATTTCCTGGTGAAAGTGGTGGGGCAGCCGCTGGATGCGGGTGATTTCGTGTTGGCGTAATGCAGGCAACAAAAATAGGGCGTTTTGGGCAAAAACCCGACAATTCCTATTAATTCCGTCATATTAGCGTGACATAGTAGCGCGCAGAAGGCCGGGCTTGCATACCTCGGGCTTCTGTAGGATCGCCAACCTTTTCGGTTGGCGATTCATTTTCCGCCTTTCAGCATGTTGATGGCGGCGCCGAGCAGGATGCGCCGTTCGATATCGTTGCTGTCCGCCAGCTGCCGCGCCAGATGTTTTTCCAGCGTTTCCACCGACAGCGCTTCGCCGCGATGGCGCAGCTGCATCACGCCGTCGCCGATCAGGCGTGCGACCTCATCCCATACGGGTTTAATCTCCTGTTCCGAGAACGTCATGGTCTACCTCGGTTGGTTGATTTTTGCCCAATGTAGCAGCTGAACTGCGGCTTCGCTACCGGCTGCCTAAAACAGGAAGCATAAAAAACAAGCCATCAGTATTTCTTCTGGTTTTTACGCTCAATACTTGCGGTGTCGAAAAGCAGGAGAAAACATCATGAACTGGGTCGAAACCTTTACGGAGTACTACCGCCTGAGCCGCACGGGTGAAACGCAGCATTGGCTGTGTCGCCGCTGGTTGCCGCAGGGAGAGGCGCGCTTGGCCTATTTGCGGGAGTTGCTGGAGCCGACCGCGCCGCGGCGGCGGTGAGCAGGGCGCCGGCGTTTGGCCGGCGTCGTTTCGCGGGATTAACCGAAGGCTATCGCCGCCCAACGCAACAGCAGCAACGCCAGGCAGATCAGCAGCAGCACCACCACCATTTTACTGAGCTTGGCGCCCATGCGTTTTGTTGCCACGTTGTTTCCCCTTTAGCTGAAATACCATCCACCGGCGAGGATGATGAGGAAAAGCGTCACTAACGCGACGCCGTTGAGTAAATCGCTGAAGGTATCGTCAGCATCGATGTCATTTTGCCGCATGTTGCCGCCTGGCGGTCGCCATTGGGTGAATAATGTTCACAGTATGCGCCCGACAGCGCGGCAGGCACAGCGAAGAACGGTAAAAACGCGTAAAGGCGGCGGTGGCGGAACGCGCAGTCGCGCTTGCGACGGATGCAGACGGCCGGCAATACGTTGTACTATCCTGTCTGCATTGATGCATTTTTCCTAAAGGTATAATCATGGCGACGGCAATTCCACAGAAATACGAGCACCTTGAGCGCTGGGCGTTCGGCGATACCGAGCAGCAGGCCGATGAAGTGGTGCAATTGATCCTCAATGGCACCAAAACGGCCACCTGTTCCAACCTCGACGGCGAGGGGATCCCGCAGGCCGGCGATCGGTTCCTGGTGGTGGACGGCAAGGGTGAGCCGGTCTGCGCGGTCGAGCTGACCGCGGTGGAAATGAAAACTTACGATCAGGTCGATGAAGCGCACGCCTTTGCCGAAGGCGAGGGCGATCGCTCGCTGGCGCACTGGCGCAAAGAGTTGCAGCGCTTCTTCGAAGAGTACGATCTGTTCTCGCCGGACATGACGCTGGTGCTGATGAATTTCAAAGTCGTCGACAAATTCTAATCTTATGCGCGCCGTTCCCTACGAGTGCCAGTGGGCCAGCCCGGAGCTGGCCGCCGATCTGATCGCCGGCCGCGCGACGCTGGCGCAAGACGAAAATTGGGCGCGCAGCGGCGCCCGCGATCGGGCGGAGTACGTCGAGTGGGCCAATCACGTGTGCGGCATGGCCTGTCTGAAAATGGTGCTGGGCCACCGCGACGGCGAAGCGCCGCCGCTGCTGGAGCTGGCGCGGCGCAGCCTGCCTTACGGCGCCTATGTGCGCGAAGGGGAGCGGATAAAGGGGCTGATTTACGCGCCGTTCGTCGAGTTCGTACGCGAGCAGTTCGCGCTGCAAGCGGAGGTGAAGGTGGGGCTGGAGGCCGCTGACGTGCCGGCGCTGCTTCAAGAATGCCGTTACTTTATCGCCTCGGTGCATCCCTCCATTCGCCGGCCGGAGAGCATACCGCCGCAGCGGGGCGGGCATCTGGTGCTGATCACCGCCGCCGATGCGCAAAGCGTGACCTTCCACAATCCTTCGGGCGACAGCCCGGCGACGCGCGAGCGGGTGCACCTGCCGCTCAGCCGCTTCACCCCTTTCTTTGCTGGCCGCGGCATCGCCATCGCATAAAAAAACGCGCTGTTTCCGATGAAAACAGCGCGTCGTCAGCAGTTCTGATGCATTTTCATGCCAGCCGCATCACCCAGGCGTCCGCCTGCCGATCGTAGTGCTGCTTGTACAGCAGTGACTGTTTGCCGTCGAGGATCGCCGGAATGCTGGTGTGTTCATCCCAACCGTCCAGCTGCATGCACAGATCCGGATCGGACTTGCAGGGAATGCTCAGGGTGCCGGCGCGGTCGGCGCCGGCGTGAAGATGCGCATCATCGACCTCGAAGCTGCCAATTTTTACGACGGTTTTGCTCATGGGAACTCCTTGCTCAATGGTGTGGTAGGAGGTTAGACCAGTGCGGCCATCGGTAACAGCATAGCCAAGTGAGCAAAAAATGCCACATAAAAATTACATTTTGGAAACAATTTCCACGACGGCAAAGCACCGCGCCTAGTATTCCACCACAAAACTGAGATTGTCTTGATAGCTGCCGACCGCCACTTCCGTCTGCGCCGCATTGACCGCCGCCTTATACGGGATGCTTTGCGCCAGCCCGGTGCCGGCGCCGCTCTGTTTGTTGGTGCTATCCCAAACGGTCGTCGTATTGGGCAAGTAAATCTGATACTGCATGAAATTGCTGGTGCCGCTTTTCATACGCCGCCAACCGGAGACCGGGTTATTGCCGTTGGTGAAATAGGTGTTGTATCCCTCGGTTTTGGTGCAGGTCAGGGTGATGCTCTGATTGACAGGATTGAACTGCCCGACCAACGCCATGCTGCCGAAGTTGACGTTGGGCGCGGTGCCGATCAGGCAGTCTTTGGTGATGGCGACGCTGACGCTGACCGTGCTGGCCTTGTTGACGCCGTCCCACCAGATGCACAGGCCGAGCACGCCGAGGCCGCAGATATGGTAGTTCCAGATCAGGTTGATGGTGTCGGTATAGGTGCCCGAACGCACGTTGGCGCCGGCGGTGGTTTTGATATACAGCGGAAAGTTGACGTTGGAAGAGATCAGGATCAGCGACAGCAGGTTCAGCGAGCTGTAGTCAATGGTCTGCCCGATGCTGTAGGGATATTGATAGTTGGCGTCGGGATAGATCAGGTAGGCGATTTTATCGCCGGAACCGTCGGTGTTGGCGACCGCCATGCCGTTGGTGGTCGACGCAACCTTGACCGTGACGGTGTTCTGCGACAGCAGCGATAGCCCGAGGCCGGTGCAGTTGAGGCCGGCGGTGCCCTGGGCGTTGATCTGCCCGTTGTAGACCACGAAAGAGCTGCTTCCCGGTAAGGTGACGGTGCCGTTGGTGGTGGCGCAATCGGCGAATGCGCGCTGACAGAACAGCAGCGAGAGGGTTAACAATAAGAAGGCTTTCAATCCCCGAAACATAGTGACTCTCCGTCGTTGAATTAGCGGCAGACAACCGGGCCGACGCGCTGGATGCCCTGAGGCTTCGCCAGGCTGAATTCCGCCTGACACGGCGGGCCGCCGTCGGCCGGGATCACGCTCAGCCGATTGTGTTGTTGCACCGGGTCGATATAGGTCATGCCATCCCAACCGACATAGCTTTGCTGATTGCCGCCAACCACCGCCACCTGGCTGCCGTTGGCCAACGGTTTGCCTTGCTCGTCAACCAGTTCGACGTCGGCGGCGGAGATGGGTTGGATGGGGAACTCAACCAGAAAACCGCTGTGATCGCGAATGGCGACGGTTTTCTCCACCGTCGGCAGCGCGACGTCGGCGGGCAGGCTGAGCGGATCAATCTGGAATTTCGCATGGTAGTAAGAGGTGACGGTCGGCACTAGTAAATAGCCCTGGGCGTCGGTCTTGCCGATCGGTTGGTTCTCATAGCTCACCGGAATGTCGGCGTATCCTTGCGTGGACACCAGCGCAAAGGCATCGTTGATGGTGTTGGTGGCGTACACGCCGCCGTTCATCGCCACCAGCGAACCGCTGATTTCTCCCCAGTGGTTGGTTTCATCGCGGGTGCCGTATACGCCCGCTCGGGCTTCGAGTCTGCGGGTGCGCCAGGTCAGATCGGCCTGGCGGTAATCGCCGCCGCTCGGGTTATTAGCGTAGGCCAGATTCCAGCCGAAACCGCCATCGGTCGGCGCGGCGCGGCTGTAGCTGACGCGTTCGCTCCAGCGGTTGTTGTTGTCGCGCGCGGCGCTGAAGCTGGCCGTGCCCCAACTGTCGAACGGAATGGAGAGCTGCAGTTGGGCACTGTAACCGCTGCTGCCGATTTCCCGGTTCAGCGAGGCGTACAGGCTGCTGTTGCGCCAAAGCGATACGCTGTAGGACAGGTTCACCAGGCGGGTTCGCTGAGCGATGGCGTCGCGGACGTCAAAATAACCGGCGCCGAGGCTGCCGAGCCGGCCCAGGCTGACGCTGCCGGTCAACTGATCGGTGCGACGGCTCAGGCGGTAGTCGCTTTTATACACGGAAATGTCGCCAAAATCGGCGCTGCGCAGGATGCGTTGGGCGTTGAGGCTGAAACGTTGGTTGCTGTAGGTGTAACCAAAGCTGCTCTGATCGCCGTGGTTGCCGGTGTAGCGATAGACGGGCTGGGGATCCGGCTGTTGCAACGGCCTGCCGGTCAGCGGATCGTAATAGGTGGGGGATTGTATCGCCCGGCCGCCGTTAAACGCTTCATCACCGGCCTGGCTGACGCTGTAGGACGCGTTGAGAACCCCCCATTGCCCGACGCGAAGGTCGGCGCCGGCGCCGCCAACCGCCAACTCGGCTGCGCCTTCGGCGCGTCCTTCCAGGGTTAACCAGTCAGTGACGCCGTAACGTAAGCTGGCGCTGCCGACCCATTGCCCGTAATCGGCAGAACTCAACCCGTAGTTGCGCCGCAGCAAACCGGTGGAAATGCTGAAATCGCTCATGCCGGTCTGCAGCAGGTTGCTGGCCACGTAGAACGGCACCGTGGTGCTGACCTGGCGGCCGAGGGCGTCGGTGGTGACGACGGTGGCCTGACCCGCGCCGTTAATGTAGGGCACGCTGTTGAGGGTGAACGGCCCGGGATTGATGTTGGTGGTGCTGTTTTTATAGCTGTTGATGTATAAATCGACGCTGCTGGGCAATGCCGCCTGGCCGGAAAATTGCGGCAGCGGGTAGGTGATAAGATCCGGGCGCACCGCGAAATTGCGCGCCAATTGCAAGCCGCCGATGCGCACGGCGCTGCTCCAGGGGAGCGAGCCGGTGGTAAGGTCACCGGCGATCACACTCAGCATCCGCTGGTCGTCGTTGAAACGCCAGTAGCTGTCGTATCGAATATAGCGCCCGCCATCGTCGTTCGGCCCGCCGTTAAACCCGCTGCGGTAGATGCCGGTGTTGGCGATGACGCCGAACCCGTCGAACAGTCGCTGTTCGCTCCACGCCGACAGGTAGCCCGGCCGGCCATTGCCGTTGCTTTGGCTGGCATAGATGTCGTAGTTGAACAGCAAACCCAGACTGCTTTGCGCCGGCAAGCGCTGCAACGGTGAATGGGCGCCGATGGTTTGCTGCGGCAACCAGTCGTTGGGCACGTTGATCAGCAACTGCTGGCTCTCGCCGCTGTAGCTGACATCCACCTTCTCCAGCCGATCGACGGCGATCTCTTTCGCCTGCTTATCCGCTACCGGCAGCCCGGCGTCGAGCAGTTGCTGGGGCGTCATGTAGTAATGGCCGCCGCGGTAGTTGACCGGCACGACGTTGCCGGTTTGGCGCCCGTTGACGACCGGCTCCAGATACAGCGTGGTGTCCGGCATGCTGACGGCGCTGGGCGGCGGCGGCGGCAGATCGTCGCCGAGCGCAAACGGCAGCCAGCCGCCGGCCGCCATGCTCAGCATGGCAAACGCCAGCGGCTTAAGGCTGAAACGCCGCGTCGATAGCCTCCCTGTCGGCTGCACCTGGGCCTCAATAAGACGGAATGGCTACGGGCTGTTTGTTGTCATTGACCGTGGCCATCAGTTTGCCGCTGCTGAAACCGCCGGCGGGCGGCAAGGCGAAGCGCATTTGCGAACCGGACAGCACGTATCCCATCAGACCGGGATTCAGGCTGCGGCCTTGCAGCGTCACTTTCGACATGCGGGCATGCACTGCGCCTTGATTTCGCACCTCCAGCCAGCGTTCGCTGCTTTGCTGCTGTAGACGATAGCTGAGCTGAGGTTGGCTGGCGGTCGCGTAATCGCGCGGTTTTTCGCTGTCCTGTTTGGTCCAAATGCCCTTGCCGCTGACGAACAGCGGCACCGAGTAGCGCATCTGGAATTTCAGCCCCATCTCCGCACCGCCGGGAGCGGCGCCCGACGACTGTTCTTTCACCGGCACTTCATCGACCAAAATGCGGTAGGCGCGCTCCTGTCCCGCCGCCGGGGCCGACTGTTTGATCAGGCGTATCAGCTGGCGTTTGCCTGGCGCGATCGACGCCACCGGCGGGCTGGCGATCACGTCGCTTTGGTTGCTGTAATCGTCTTTGCCGGCGGTTTGCCGCCAACCCAACACGCGAATTTGCATATAGACCGGTTTGCTGTCGCGATTTTCCAGCCACAGCGCGGTGGCCTGTTGTTGATCTTCAATCACCGGATCGATTGGCCAAATGAGAATGGAGGCCGCGGCCAGGGCGTGCTGCTGGCTTGCCAGGAGCAGGGCTGCCGTTAACGGCAGGCGGAAGGGTATGCGCATAACTCATCCTTATTGCAAAAAAACTTAATAAGTGACCGTCAACAAGACCGTATCGCTGTAAACGCCACTGGTGGGCAGGGTACTGGTCGAAAACAGACGGGCGTAAACCTTGATTTCTTGCGTGCTGCCGGTGGCGGCGACGGTCTGCGCCGCGCCGCCGTTGGCGCCATCCCCCCAAAGGGTGGCGTAGTTGCTGTCTTGATAAAGTTGATACAGCAGCGTTTCCGACGTGGCGGCGTTTTGTAATTTTCTGCCGCCGGCGATGGATCCGGTCACATGATTGCCGACGCCGAGGGCCAGCGTAACGCTCAGCCCCGGGTTGCAGCGAAACAGCACCGAACCGGCGCCGCTGCTGGAGACGACGCTGACCGCGTTGCTCAGTGAGGACAGCTGGCCGAAGTTCAGGGTGCCGAAGGTGGTCACGTCACTGACGCCGCTGCCCAATACGCAGCCTTTTACCACGGTTGCATTGACGGTGAACGGCTGGCTTTTGGTCAAGTCGTTGACGCCGGTATCGCTTTGGGCCGGGGAAAGCGGCAGGCAGAACAGCAAACCGCAAATGGAAGCGCGCATCGTCATTACCAATTGATCGTGACCTGTACCGTATCGGTGTAGCTGCCTGTCGGGGGCGTGGACTGCGCCGGAATCATGCCATAGACCGGCAGCCAGTTGTCCGAACCGTTGGCGGTTTGTGACACGCCCGTCAGATTGTCCCAAATGGTGCTGTGGGCGGCGTTGGTGTACAGGTTGTAATTCACCCGTTGGCCGGCCGCGCTTTGCAGGTAGCGGGCCGCGGTATTGCCGCTTTGCCCGCCGCCAAGCAGAACGCTGTAGCTGGTGCCGTTGGTGCATTTCACCCGAATGGCGCCGGCGTTTTGCTGCCCGGCGACGCTGGTGGCGGTGCTGAGAAAATACAGCGTGCCGAAATTCAGCGTGCCGAAGCTGACGTTGCCACCTGAGCTGCTGCCGGCTTCACAGGCGCTGAGCAAGGTCGCGCTGACGCCGAGGGTCGCCGTTTTACTGTCGGCCTGCGCCAACAGGCTGCACGCCCATAATCCGCCGCAGCAAAGCGCGAGCCGCACCGTTACCAGGTGACCGTCATCGTGACGGTGTCGTTATAGGTGTCCGCCGCCGGGGTAGAACCGGCCGCCGGCACGCGGCCATACACGATCAGCGGAACGGCGGCGCCGGTGCCGGTGCCGGTCAGCGCGTTGGCGCCGCTGCCCCAGGCGGTGGTGCGCGCGGCATCCTGGTAAAGGTTATAGCTGATGAATGCGCCTGCGGTGCTGGCCATGCGGCGTTGGGTGCCTGACGTGACGTGGAGCCCGTTGTCCAGCGCCACCGTGTAGTCTGTGCCGGTGGTGCAGGTCAATGACAGCGTACCGGCCCCCCCTGCGCCGGTGGCGCTGGCGTCGATGATGTTGGCCAGTGAAGAGTAAGTGCCGAAGCTGATGGAGCCGAAGTCGTTGACGGAACCGCTGCTGTTGCCGCCCCCCACGACGCAACCGGCGCCGATGGTCAGCGTCACGCCTAGCGTGCCTTGAATGGTGCCTGCTGCGTTAGCCGCGCCGTTGGCGCACAGCAGGGTTGCTACCGAGGTCAATGCCATCAGAGTTTTTTTCATCTTATATTCCTTGCCGTATGAGAGAAAGCCCGCAAAGACGCCACCCAGAGGTGGGTTGAACGTATTCATTTAGCTGCACTTTAATTAATAGAATAAGAATCGGGAATTGTCTTGATGAAAGCGAGAAACTTTTTATTCCCATCCCCCGGCTGACGGGGCTTACAGGTGAGGTATACCGATAAATTGAAATGATTAGAATAATAACGAACGGTGATGGGAATATTATTAGCGTTATTTTATCGCCGGGGCGTTTAATTCCCCGGCGCGGTATCGTTTACAGGTGGAAATCCAGCGCGCCGTCGCGCACCAGCTCGCGCGGCAGGTTGTTCTTGATACGGCTACCGATGCGCTTGGCGATGCCCAGCGGCTGCCCTTGGTAGGTGACGATGCATTCATCGCCCGCCGGCGGCAGTTCCGGGTAGAGATCGCGGCCGTGATACCACTCCTGCGCCAGCGCGGCGTCCAGCTCGAAATGCGCTTTGCCGCCGGTGCCGGCCAGCGCGATCGCCGCCTCGTGCTGCCAGCGGAAACCTTTAGGGAAACGCTCCGCCAGTTTGAGGCCGATGCGCGAGAAGCGAACCTTGCCGAACAGCGGTTCCAGCTCGGCCGGGAACAGCCAGATCTCTTTGTCGCGCTCCCACAGCCGGCCGTCATCGCCCCAGGTTAAGCCGGATGCGGCGGCGGCTTGGGCGACCTGCGCCGCTTCTTTGCCGGACAGCGGGCTGAACGGGAATTTACCGACCTTGTAGGTCGGCTTCGGCAACGGCGCCACGGCGCGCCGTTTGCGCAGGCGGGCGACGAAAAAGCCTTCGCTGTCGTAAATCTGCGGGAAGACGTGCAGGAAACCTTCGGCGGTCAGCGCCTTGTCGGCGCCGGGGAACAGCCCGCCCAGCGATTCGACGCTGACCGCGTCGCCGTAGGTGTCCAGCAGCCAGCGCACCACCTGCTGGTTTTCCTGCGCATTGAGCGTGCAGGTGGAGTAAACCATCACGCCGCCCGGCGCCAGCGCATGAAACGCGCTGTCGATCAGCTCGCGTTGGGTGGCGGCGATCTCGGCCACGCTCTGTGGCGACCAGTTGCTCATGGCGTCCGGATCCTTGCGCACCACGCCTTCGCCGGAGCAGGGGGCGTCGAGCAGAATGGCGTCGAAGCTCTCCGGCAGCGCGGCGCCGAACACCCGGCCGTCGAAGTGGGTCAGCGCGGTGTTCTTCACGCCGCAGCGGCTGATATTGGCGTGCAGCACTTTCACCCGGCTGGCGGAGTATTCGTTGGCGACGATGCCGCCCTGATTGCCCATCAGCGCGGCGATCTGGGTGGTTTTGGATCCCGGCGCCGCCGCCACGTCCAGCACCCGAGTCGGCGCCGCGCCGCCCTCAAACAGCGCGCTGACCGGCAGCATCGAACTGGCTTCCTGAATGTAGAACAGGCCGCTCAGGTGTTCGGCGGCGCTGCCCAGGCGCAGCTCTTCATCGTCGCGCTCGATCCAGAACCCTTCCGCGCACCAGGGAATGGGCTCCAGTCGCCAGTCGTAATCCTGCACCAGCGCCAGGAAGTCGGCGACGCTGATTTTCAGCGTATTGACGCGCAGGCTGCGGCGCAGCGGGCGCTGGCAAGCGGCGATAAAATCGTCCATCGCCAGCTCGGCGGGCATGATGGCGCGGGTGGCATCAAGGAAAGCGGGGGGCAGAAAAACGGCGGTGGATTTGGCCACGGGCGAACTCTCAGGGTGCAATAAAGATAAGGGCGAGAGTTTATCACAAAGCGGAAAAAAACAGGGCCCGGCGATGCCAGGCCCTGAGGAAAATGCGAAATTTAATCGCGCGGAATGGCGGTGCCCCAGGTTTTCCAGTCCTTAGGCTCTTCCGGATTCAGCAGGAAGTGTTTGTTCGGCGTGGCTTTCGGCGCCAGCGGAATGGTCGGCGGCGTGGCGAAGGCGATACCGCCGCGGATGAACTGCTGGAAGGTGCCGCTCTTGATCACGCCGCCGGTCAGGCCGAACTGCAGGTTGTAACCCGAAGCCAGCCAGAACACGCTGTTGTTGCGCACCAGATGCTGATATTTCTTGCTGATGCGCAGCGCGACGTGCACCCGATCGGACATGGCGCCAAGGTAGAAGCCGGTGATGGTACCGACCTCTACGCCGCGGAACAGCACCGGCGTGCCGATCTGCAGCGAGCCGGTTTCGGCGGCGTCGAGCACTACGCTCAGGCCGTCGAGATAGCGCGAGTCGGTGATGCTGGCCTGCTGCAGCTCGAAGGTGCGCAGCTCGCGGCCGCGCCCCGGCTCCACGTTGATATAAGGCTGGAGCAGGGTATCGAGATTGCTGACGCCGGCGGCGGAGATCTCCGGCGAAACGATTGAGAAGCGGCTGCCCAGACGCGCGAAAGTGTGCACATATTCCGGATACAGCACCGCTTTGGCCAACACTTCGTTGCGCTCCGGCGCCAGCTGCAGCGACTCCACCTGGCCGACGTCGATACCGAGGTAGCGCAGCGGCATGCCCGCCGACAGCTTGCTGGCGTCGTAGGTTCGCAGCATGATTTGGCTGCCCACCGCGCGGGCGGCGGTTTCGCTGGCGTACAGCACGCGGTTGGCGCCCTTGTTGAGCGTCACGCCCTGCAGGTTGTCGAAGCTGATGGCGCCTTTCAGCGCGCGGTTAAGCGGCGAAGCCTGCACCGTCAGCCCGCTGCCGTTGAGCTGCACCTTGGCGCCGCCTTCGGCCCAAAAGATGCTTTCGCGGGTCAGCAGCTTGCGGTATTCCGGGCTGATGTAGACGTCCACCTCAAACTCGTTGGCCTTCGGCCGAACGTTGACGATCTCGCCCACCTGGAATTTGCGGTACAGCACCACCGAACCGGCCTGCACGTCCGGCAGGCTGGTGGCGCTGAGGGTCAGGGTGGTGGAAGGGGCGTTGCCGACGATGCCTTCCTCGGCTTTTTCGCTGTTGGCGTACAGCGGGTATTGGCCGCCCGGTTCCCCCTTGCTGCCGGGAATAATGCGCACGCCGCCGTCCACCCATTCCTGGGCGCTGGCGCCGAGCACTTCCATGCCGTCGATGCCCAGCTTGACGTCGAGCCGGCTGTTGACCACGAATTTGCTGTCTTTGTGCAGCAGGCCGCGATACTGCGCGTCGATGGCGGCGGTGAACACCACGCCGCCGGCGGTCAGGGTGCGGCTCAGGATCTGGCCGACTTTCACGCCGTGCACCACCAGCGGTTGCCCGACGTCGATGCCGTAGCTTTGCGGCGCGTTCAGCGTGACGGTCAGCACGCCAGGCTGCTGCAACAGCGTTTCGCTGCTGTCCAGCACGTTGAAGCGCTGCTGCGGCTCACCTTCGCCCGGCACCAGCTCCAGCGTGGTGCCGGTCAGCAGTTGGCTGAGCTTGGCGTCGTTGAGGCTGATGCGCGGGCTGCGCATCACGATGCGGGTGCCGCTGCGCATCAGATCGACCACCGAAGGATCGATGGTCAGTTCACCGACCACTTTGCTGTCCTGTTGCAACGTCAGCTTGGTCAGGGTGCCGACCTGCAGCCCCTGGTACATCAGCGGCGTGCGGTTTTCACTCAGGCTGTTGCCGCTCGGCAGATCCAGCAGGATATTGACGCCGCGCTGGCTGTGGGCCAGATCCGGATACAGGGTATAGCTCTGATCGCCCTTGGCCTGCTGGCCATCGGCCGGCGAATCGAAGGCGATGGCGCCGTTGACCAGCGCCGCCAGGCTCTCCATTTGCACCGTCGCGCCGGACAGGCTGAAATCGCCCTTGAAACCGGAGACATTCCAGAAGCGGCTGTTGCTCTTCACCAGGTTGGCGAAACGGCGGTCGATCAGTACGTCGATGGTCACGCCCTTGTTACCTTCGCTGATGGTGTAGTCATACACCTTGCCGACCGGGATTTTACGGTAGTAGACCAGCGAGCCGCTGTTGAGCGAGCCGAGATCGTCGGCGTGCAGGTGGATCATCAGCTCGCCGGTGTTCAGGCGGTATTTCGGCTGGGTATCGAGCGCGGTGAAGTGGGTTTGCTCCTTGCCGCTGCCGGGCATCATGCCGATATAGTTGCCGCCGACCAGCGCATCGAGCCCGGAGACCCCGGCCAGCGAGGCTTTGGGCGTCACCAGCCAGAACTGAGTGCCTTCGCGCAGCGAGTCTTCCAGATCGCTTTTGATGCTGGCCTCCACCACGATGCTGCGCAAATCTTTGCTCAGGCTGATTTTCTGCACCGTGCCGACCTCTACGCCCTGATAGCGTACCGGCGTGCGGCCGGCGACGATGCCCGCCGCCGATTGGAAATCGATGGTGACGGTGGTGCCGCGCTCCTGGAAATTGTTATAGACCAGCCACCCGGCGATCAGCAGGGCGATGAACGGCAGTAACCAGAACGGTGAAATGCGGCGCTTGTTCTTGACCCGCGCTTCAGTCGGTGTAGTCGGCGTTTCCTGTTGCATGTGCATCCCAAATCAATCGGCTATCCAGCCACTCAACGGCAAGAATAGTCAAAATGACCGCCGAGCCAAAGTAAAACGCGGCCGGTCCCATAGTAAAAGATAACAGCTGGTCGCGGTTTACCAGCGACATCATCAAGGCGATAACGAACAGATCGAGCATCGACCAGCGGCCGATCCAGGCGACCAGACGCAGCAGACGAATGCGCGTCTTCAGGCTGTGCGAGGTTTTGAAGTGAATGCTGAACAACAGCGTGATCAGCACGATCACTTTGGTAAAGGGCACCAGCACGCTGGCGATGAACACAATGGCGGCGATCGGCACGTTGCCGGAGGTGGCCAGCGAGACCACGCCGGAGAATATGGTGTCTTCGAGGCGCACGCCGTTGGCGTAAATGATGGAAATCGGCAGCAGGTTGGCCGGTATCAACAGGATCATCGCCGCGATCAGCGCCGCCCAGGTTTTCTGCAGGCTGTAAGGCTGGCGATGGCACATCGGCACGTGGCAGCGCGGGCAGCGGCCGCGCGCGTCGGGGTAGCCGGTATAGTGGCAGGACAGGCAAATGTGCAGCGCCGCCGGCGGGCCTTTCGGCTGTTCCTGCGGATAGTAACGCTCCCACAGCTGCTCCAGGTTGGCGTGGATCAGCGTCAGGATGCTGAGCAGGGTGAGCGACAGGTAGGCGATCAGCGCGCTGCCCGCCTGGATGTCGGCGTAATCCTGCACCTTGATCGCCGCCACCGCCATGCCGATCAGATAGATGTCCAGCATCACCCACTCTTTGAGCCGCTCCAGCATCAGCAGCACCGGCCGCAGGTTCATGCCGAGCGCGTGGCCGAAGCGCAGGTACAGCAACGACAGCGCCAGCGTCAGCGGGGCGCCGATGGTGCAGAACGCCACCATGCTGGCGGTAAGCGGGTCGCCCTGACGGCTCATCTGCCAGATGCCTTCCAGCAAACTGGCGTCGATGCGCGTGCCGAGCAGGCGGATGCTGATCAGCGGTTCGGTGAAGGCGAACGGCATCAGCAGCAGCATGGCGATCGCCATGGCGGTCAGGCGCGTCATCGACCAGTCGCGGCCGTTCACTACCTTGGCGTTGCAGCGCGGGCAATAGGCGGCCTGGTTGCCGCTGAGCGGCGGCAGCACGAACAGCAGATCGCACTCGCAGCAGCGCTGGTGGCGCGCTTTGGAAAGGGGGGCGGTGATCGCGTGTATTTTCATCTTTGACAAGTCGCTGCCCTTGAGCCCGCCGGAACTGTCAGCGTAGCTGAAAAATAAACCGGCCGCGTCACTGGCGATCGGGCGCCGGACGGTAAAACGAGGTAAACCGGGATTCTGAGCGGCAAACATACCCCGAGCGACAGGGTTTTGTGAAGCAACAGATGATTAACCTTGTGGCTATACGCATTTAATGCTTATTTTATAGGGCCTAAGCTTTGGGCTTCTGGCCATCTTCACTGTTTCAATGGTTATCACATGACAAAAGAACAATTCTACGCGGAATTAAAACGTGACCTGAGCGCGTTGCTCGGCGGGGAAACCAACTTTATCGCGGCGTTGTCCAACGCCAGCGCGTTGCTCAACGAGCGTCTGGATGACGTGAACTGGGTCGGTTTCTATCTGATGGATGGCGGCCAGCTGGTGCTGGGGCCGTTCCAGGGCAAGATCGCCTGCGTGCGTATTCCGGTGGGCAAGGGCGTGTGCGGCACGGCGGTGGCGGAAAATCGCGTGCAGCGCGTCGGCGACGTGCATGCGTTCCCGGGCCATATCGCCTGCGATGCGGCCAGCAACGCGGAAATCGTGCTGCCGCTGGCGGTTGGCGGCCGAGCGATCGGCGTTTTGGATATCGACAGCACGGTTTATCAACGCTTCGACGAACAGGACGAAGCGGGCTTGAAAGCCGTGGTGGCGGGGCTTTGTGAGCAACTGGAACAGTGCGACAGTGCGAAATATGTGACTGTGGCGGCAAGTTGATCGACGGTTAACGTGGCAATTACCGATGGCGTCATTATAATGACGCCTGTTCATGCCTGTGGCTTGTTGGCAATACCGTTGTAATCAGGAAATTTCATGGAAAATCAACCTAAGTTGAACTCTAGTAAAGAAGTCATTGCTTTTCTTGCCGAGCGTTTTCCGCTCTGCTTTAGCGCCGAAGGCGAAGCTCGTCCGCTGAAAATCGGTATTTTTCAGGATTTGGTAGAGCGCGTGCAGGGGGAAGAGAATCTCAGCAAAACGCAATTGCGTTCTGCCCTGCGCCTGTACACCTCAAGCTGGCGTTACCTGTACGGCGTCAAAGTCGGCGCGCAGCGCGTCGATCTGGACGGCAATCCGTGCGGTGAACTGGAGCAGCAGCATGTCGATCATGCTCGCCAGCAGCTTGAAGAAGCCAAAGCGCGCGTTCAGGCACAGCGTGCCGAACAAAACGCCAAAAAACGTGAAGCCGCCGGTGAATCCGCCGATGCCGCGCCACGCCGTCCGCGCCCAGCCGGTAAAAAGCCCGCTGCACGTCGCGAAGGCGGAGCCGCGCCGGAGAACCGCAAGCCGCGCCCACAAACTCGCCCACAGCCAGCTCGTCAACCTCGTGCAGCAAAAGAGGAAAACCAGCCGCGTTATGCGCCAGTCACGGATATCTCTAAACTGCAAATTGGCCAGGAAATCAAAGTCAGAGCAGGCAAGAGCGCGATGGATGCTACCGTACTCGAAATCGCTAAAGATGGCGTACGTGTGCAGCTCTCTTCCGGTCTGGCGATGATTGTGCGCGCAGAACACTTGCAGTTCTGATACGGAGGCCAACCCAGGCATGAACAAATTCGTCAGATTAACAGCGATTGCAGGGCTGCTGTGGGCGGGTGTCAGTTACGGCGCGGAAACAGCCAACATCCGCATCGGCCAACTGCCTCAACTGCAACAGGAACCTCAGCACGCTACGGTGAGTGAGCGCGTCACCTCGCGCTTCACTCGCTCTCATTACCGCCAGTTTGCCCTCGACGCGGAGTTTTCAGGCAAGATCTTCGATCGCTACCTGAACATGCTGGACTACAGCCATAACGTGTTGCTGGCCTCCGACGTGGCGCAGTTCGCCGGCAAACGCAATCAGGTTGGCGAAGAGCTGAAAACCGGCAAGCTGGACACCTTCTACGCGCTGTTCAATCTGGCGCAGAAACGCCGCTTTGAGCGTTACACCTATGCGTTGTCGTTGCTGGACAAGCCGATGAACTTCACCGGCAACGGCACTATCGATCTCGACCGCAGCAAAGCGCCGTGGCCGAAAGACAAGGCCGAGCTGGATAGCCTGTGGGATGCGAAAGTCACCTATGACGAGCTGAACCTCAAGCTGACCGGCAAGACCGACAAAGAAATCCGCGACACGCTGACCAAGCGCTATCAGTTCGCCATCAAGCGCCTGACGCAAAGCAACAGCGAAGACGTCTTCCAGCTGGCGATGAATGCCTTTGCGCATGAAATCGACCCGCACACCAACTACCTGTCTCCGCGCAACACCGAGCAGTTCAACACCGAGATGAGCCTGTCGCTGGAAGGCATCGGCGCGGTGCTGCAGATGGATGACGACTACACCCTGATAAACTCGATGGTGCCGGGCGGCCCGGCGGCGAAGAGCAAGGCGATCACCGTGGGCGATCGCATCGTCGGCGTCGGCCAGGCCGGCAAACCGATGGTGGACGTGATCGGCTGGCGCCTGGACGACGTGGTGTCATTGATCAAAGGGCCGAAAGGCAGCAAGGTGCGCCTGGAGATCCTGCCGGCAGGCAAGGGCACCAAAACCCGCGTGGTCACCCTGACCCGCGAGCGCATCCGCCTGGAAGACCGCGCGGTGAAAATGACCATCAAGACCGTCGGCAAAGAGAAGGTGGCGGTGTTCGACATCCCCGGCTTCTACGTCGGCCTGACCGATGACGTGAAAGTGCAGCTGCAGAAGATGGCCAAGCAGAACGTCAAGAGCGTGATCATCGATCTGCGCACCAACGGCGGCGGCGCGCTGACCGAAGCGGTGTCGCTGTCCGGCCTGTTCATTCCGAGCGGCCCGGTGGTGCAGGTGCGCGACAACAACGGCAAAGTGCGTGAAGACGCCGACACCGATGGCGTGACCTACTACAAAGGCCCGCTGGTGGTGCTGGTCGATCGCTTCAGCGCCTCCGCCTCCGAGATCTTCGCGGCGGCGATGCAGGATTACGGCCGTGCGCTGATCGTCGGCGAGCCGACCTTCGGTAAAGGCACCGTGCAGCAGTACCGTTCGCTGAACCGCATCTACGATCAGATGCTGCGCCCTGAGTGGCCGGCGCTGGGGTCGGTGCAGTACACCATTCAGAAGTTCTACCGCGTCAACGGCGGCAGCACTCAGCGCAAAGGGGTGACCCCGGACATTCTGATGCCGACCGGCGTCGATCCGGCGGAAACCGGCGAAGCGTTTGAAGACAACGCCATGCCGTGGGACAGCATCAATGCGGCGACCTACAGCAAGACCGGCGATATGGCGCCGTTCGAGCCGGAGCTGCTGAAAGATCACCAGCAGCGCATCGCGCAGAATCCGGAGTTCCAGTACATCGCGCAGGATATCGCGCATTACAAGGCGCTGAAGGATAAACGCAACATCGTGTCCCTCAATCTGGCGGTGCGCGAGAAAGAGAACCACGACGACGATGCGACCCGTTTGAAACGCATCAACGAGCGCCTGGAACGTGCGGGCAAGAAGCCGCTGAAATCGCTCGACGATTTGCCGAAGGATTACCAGGAACCGGATCCGTACCTGGATGAAACCGTGCATATCGCGCTGGAGCTGGCTCATCTGGAAAAAGATCGGCCCGCTCAGCAGCCAGCGCAGGCCAAATAAGGCCGCGTCCGGCAGGATGAAAAACGCACCCTCGGGTGCGTTTTTTTATGGTGACGCGAAGGCCTGCTTCCCTGCAGGGGAATGGGGGCGGGCTTATGCGTCGCCTGACAAATTTATGGCAAAAAACCCCTCCGCCTTACGCAACAATCGTTTACAATTTGCCAAATCCCGGTCGCGCGCCGTTTTTGTAAAGTTTCGTATTTTTAGTAGGTTAATGACGCGCGACTCTTGAAACTGTGACGAATGCCCATACGATCTAGGGTATCTTCGACAGCGTTTTGTTAACATTTATGAGGAAGTAAACATTTTATGATGCGTATAGCTCTGTTCCTGCTCACCAACCTGGCGGTGATGTTGGTTTTCGGGCTGGTGCTCAGCCTGACAGGAATCCAATCCAGTAGCGTTCAGGGTCTGATGATCATGGCCGGTCTGTTCGGCTTCGGCGGCGCTTTCGTGTCGTTGCTGATGTCCAAGTGGATGGCGCTGCGCTCCGTCGGCGGGGAAGTGATTGAACAACCGCGTAACGAAACCGAAAACTGGCTGCTGGAAACGGTGCGCCGTCAGTCGCAGCAGGCGGGCATCGCGATGCCGCAGGTTGCTATCTACCACGCGCCGGACATCAACGCCTTCGCCACCGGCGCACGCCGCGACGCCTCGCTGGTCGCCGTCAGCACCGGCCTGCTGCAGAGCATGAGCCGCGACGAAGCGGAAGCGGTCATCGCGCACGAAATCAGCCACGTCGCCAACGGCGATATGGTGACCATGACCCTGATTCAGGGCATCGTGAACACCTTCGTCATCTTCATTTCGCGCCTGATCGCGCAGGTTGCTGCCGGCTTCCTGGGCAACCGCGACGGTGAAGGGGAAGGCAACGGCAACCCGATGATTTACTTCGCGGTGTCGATGGTGCTGGAACTGGTGTTCGGCATCCTGGCAAGCATCATCACCATGTGGTTCTCGCGTCACCGCGAGTTCTACGCCGACGCCGGCTCCGCCAAGCTGGTGGGCCGCGAGAAGATGATCGCCGCCTTGCAGCGCCTGAAAACCAGCTACGAGCCGCAGGAAGCGGGCAGCATGATGGCGTTCTGCATCAACGGCAAATCCAAGTCGTTCAGCGAGCTGTTCATGTCGCACCCGCCGCTCGATAAGCGCATCGAAGCGCTGCGTTCCGGCCAGTACCTGAAGTAATCGGCTGAATGAAAGGAAAAACCCCGGCTCGCCGGGGTTTTTTTATGGCATGACGAAATCGCTTTTTCAGGTGGAGGATGCTGATTCAAGCGTCAGATTTCGCGATTTGAATACGGCCTTTCCGCCTCTCGCGGTACGCTAGCCGCTGCAGGCTACCATGCCTGACGCCTTCGCTTGCTTGGTTTGGGAAGCTCATGCTATATGCTTTGGCACCATAACGTCTGTCCCTGAGGCCCTATGAAAATCAACGCTCTTCCCTTGCTCGGCTGTGATGAGGCGCTGGCGCGCCTTACCATATTGGCGGGCGGCATCGCCGATGCGTCTGCGGAGTTGTTAAACCGGAATGGTTACGATTCTGAACAGCCAGCTATACGCTGGCATTCAGGCGACCTGCACCTCCCATCGTTTTTCCCAGACGAGAACGACAGGCACGATTACGATTATCTGGTCGTAGAAGGAGATCTGATCGTAGAGGGGTGCATGGCGGTGTCACCCCAGCGGGAGGATGGCGGCATCATTGTGCTGGGGCGGCTGCAGTCGGATACGCTGATTTGTTTGGGCGAGCTGCTCGTGCGTGACGATGCCCGCATACGCCATGCCTATTGCAGCTCTGGAAACGACGGCGCGTTTGTGGTGGGGGGAAATCTGGCCGTGCTCACCCTGGTAGAAACGGGGGAATTTATCCATGTACATGGCGATCTCGACGCGCGATGTCTCGCCTCATTGCAGAACTTCGTTCAGGTTGACGGAGAGACGCGCTGCGACTGTCGAATCGACAACGCGCAGTCCGCTGAACCGATCACGCGCATGTTCGCTTCAGACCTGCTGAAGGCCTTTGAGGGGGAGGATAACGACGGCCAACACATTGTTGGCTGGTATCCGGATGACGATGCCTATTTAGCGTGTTTGCAACAAGGCCGCAGCCCTTTGAGGAGCGGCGACTGACGCCAAGCGTATCACACCTGGCGCGGCGTGATTCAGGCCGGCCGCATTGCTGGAACCGCCGGCTTTAGAATCGATGGGGTTTCGGCTGTTTCTATGGCCGCTATTTCACCTCGCGGCTTGGCTGCGCCGTTTGCGCCGTCGATTGGGTGATGCGCAGGCTGCTGACCGCCGCCGCCAGAGTGGCGAACACGCCGGCCAGGACCAGCGATGCGTGGGTGCCGGAGGTGGGGAACAGGTTGAACATCAGCGCCACCAGCGCGGCCCCCGAGGTTTGCCCCAGCAGGCGAGCGGTGCCCAGCATGCCGCTGGCGCCGCCGCTGCGGTTGCGCGGCGCGGCGGAGATGATGGTGTGGTTGTTGGGCGACTGGAACAGGCCGAAGCCGGCGCCGCACAGCACCATGCGCCAGATGATGTCCCCATTCGACGGGTCCGCGGGCAGCAGCGCCAGCGAGAACAGCCCAAGTGCGAACACCGCCAGCCCAATGCAGCCCAGCAGGCCGGCGTGCACGCGCTCTACCAGCCGGCCGGCGATCGGCGCCATCACCACGATCGCCAGCGGCCACGGCGTCAGCAGCAGCCCGGTCGCCACTTCGTCGCGGCCCAATGCGCTTTGCAGAAAGAACGGCAGCGATACCATCGCCAGCATCTGCGCAGCAAACGAGCAGATTGAGGTGCCCATCGACAGGGCGAAGATCGGGATGCGCAGCAGGTCGACCGGCAGCAGCGGAAATTCCTGGCGCAGCTGGCGGCGCACGAACACCGCGCCAATCGCCAGCAGCGCGGCGATCTCGCTGAAGATCAGCGTCAGGCTCTGGCCCTGGGCGAAGCCGCTGATGGCAGTGATCAGCAGGCCGAAGGTCAGCGCGTTCAGCACGGCGCTGGTGGGATCGAAACGGCGGTTATCGCTTTTTTGGCCGTTGGCCGGCAGGAACTTCATGCCCAGCAGCAGCGCGACGAGGCCGATCGGCAGGTTAATGGCGAACAGCCACTGCCAGGACGCGACCGACAGGATCGCCGCCGCCACCGTCGGCCCGGCCGCCGAGGAGCAGGCGACGATCAGCGAATTGATGCCCATGCCGCGGCCGAGAAAACGCTGCGGATAGATGATGCGGATCAGCGCGGTGTTGACGCTCATGATGGCGGCGGCGCCAAAGCCTTGCAGCACGCGGGCGATGGTCAGCGTGAGCAGCGAGTCGGACAGGGCGCAGAACAGCGAGGTGATGCTGAACACCAGCAGCCCGGCCTGATAGATGCGGCGATAACCGATCAGATCGCCGAGCGACGCCAGCGACAGCAGAGAGACGGTGATCGCCAGCTGATAGGCGTTAACCACCCAAATGGAGCTGGCCGGGCTGGCGTTGAGATCGCGCGCGATGGTGGGCAGCGCCACGTTGGCTATCGCGCCGTCGAGCACGGATACGGTAATGCCGAGGGCGATGGCGAGGATCGCCCCATAGCGTTGCGGGACGGGGAGGCCGTCGGAACAAGGACGCATGTTGGTCTCAGCGGTATTTATTCAGGGGAGTATTATCATGCTAATCATATTCGCCCGCGATTGCATGCCCCTTGTCCGCTGAATTGTAAACGGCGGTGAGCGGGCCGGCAGTTATCCATTTGGCTTCAATCGCTTAGCGTTCAACTGCGTTGCGCGTCGCGATCTGTTCCGATTATACTGAAACCCTTGTTTAAATTTCCTGAAACAGAACCGTTAAGTAGGGTATTTGCCATGGCTAACGCAGATTCAGACAAGCAACCGGATGCCGTCTCATCCGTAATGAAAGTGTTCGGTATTTTGCAGGCGCTCGGCGATGAGCGCGAGATTGGCATTACTGAACTGTCCCAGCGGGTGATGATGTCCAAAAGCACCGTCTACCGTTTTCTGCAGACCATGAAAGCGCTGGGCTACGTTTCGCAGGAAGGGGAGACGGAAAAATATGCGCTGACGCTCAAGCTGTTCGAGCTGGGCGCCAAATCGTTGCAGAACGTCGATCTGATCCGCAGCGCCGACGTGCAGATGCGCGAACTGTCGAACCGCACCCGCGAAACCATCCACCTTGGCGCCCTGGATGAGGACGGTATCGTCTATATCCACAAGATCGACGCGATGTACAACCTGCGCATGTATTCGCGCATCGGTCGCCGCAACCCGCTGCACAGCACCGCCATCGGTAAAGTGCTGCTGGCCTGGCGCGATCGGGATGAGGTGGCGCAGATCCTGTCGCAGATTGAATTTACCCGCAGCACCGAGCATACCCTGACCAGCGCCGCCGAACTGCTGCCGGTGCTGGAGCGGGTGCGTGAGCAGGGATACGGCGAAGATGCCGAAGAGCAGGAAGTGGGGATCCGTTGTATCGCGGTGCCGGTATTCGATCGGTTTGGGGTGGCGATCGCCGGGTTGAGCCTCTCTTTCCCGACGCTGCGCTTTTCCGAAGCGGCGCGGGAGGAATATGTGGCGCTGTTGCACGTCGCCGCCCGGCGCATCAGTGAACAGCAGGGCTATTACGACTATCCGTTCTGACCCTTCGCTTCCATGAACAAGGCGCTGCCATGGCAGCGCCTTGTGGCTATTTCACGCCCGGCGTCAGCCGCTGCGAAATCCGTTCCAGCACTAACATCAGCAACAGCGTGGCCGCCACCAGGATCATGGTCAGCGTCGCGCCGTTGGCGATGCTGCCGCGATCGGTCAGGCTGAAGATAGTGACCGGCAGCGTTGCCCAGCTCGGCGGGTAGATCATCATGGTCGCGCCCAGCTCTCCCATCGACAGCGACAGGCTGAGGGCGAAGGCGGAGATCATATAGGGGGCGATCATCGGCAGGGTGACGTGGCGCAGGCGGAACAGCGGCGAAGCGCCCAGGCTGGCGGCGACGTTCTCGTAGTCGCCAGGCAGCCGGGCCAGCCCGGCCATCACGTTGCCGAAGGTGAAGGCGGAAATCAGCACGAAGTGCGCGACGGGCACGATCAGGAAGGTGCCGTTCATCTGCAGCGGCCCCTGGCTGAACGCCACCAGCATCCCGAGACCGATCGATACCGAAGGCACCGCGCTGGGAATGAAGAACAGCGTGCTCAGCAGGCGCTGGCCGCGCCCCTGATGGTGGCGCAGCGCCAACGCCGCCCAGGTGCCGCACAGCAGCGCGAACAGGCTGGCGCTGAAACCGATAGCCAGGCTGGCGACCAGCGCGTCCCAGGAGGCGCCGCCAAAGGCCTGGCGGAAGTGGCTGAGGGTGAAACCGCTCGGCAGCACGCCGTTCCACTGTTCGCTCAGGCTGGACATCAGGATCACCGCCAGCGGCAGGCAGAAGAACAGCGCGAACAGCGTGACCGCCAGCGTGCAGGTCAGGGTGCGGCCGGTGCGAGACCAAATCAACATCGTCAGTTCCTCAGCCCGGCGCGCGCCGCGGCGTAGCGGTAAAGGGAGAACAGCCCGAGCGACAGCGCGATATTCACGACGGCGATCGCGCAGGCGACGGCGTAATCCGACTCCAGAATCGCTTTGGAGTAGACCATCATCGGCAGCGTGGTGACGCCCTTGGCGCCAATAAACAGCACGATGCCGAACTCATTGGTGGTCAACAGCAGGCACAGGCTGCCGCCGGCCAGCAAGGCCGGCAGCGCGGCGGGCAAAATCACCTGGCGCACCACGCGCCCCGGCCGGGCGCCGAGGATGCTGGCGGCTTCGAGCTGGCTGCGATCGATCTGCGACAGCGCCGCCATCAGCGGACGCATCACCAGCGGCGTAAACACGGTGATTTCCGCCAGGATCACGCCCCAGATGGAGTAAAGAAAGTCTACCGGCGGCAGGGTGAAACCGAAGGTCGCCATCAGCGTACCGTTCAGCAGGCCGGCGGAGCCGTAGATAAAGGTGAAGGCCAAGGTGATCAGGAAGGTCGGCATGGCGATAAAGGTATCGATCACCCAGGCGATCAGCCGGCTGCCGGGGAACGGCGTGAACACCAGCAGCAGCGACAGCAGGGTGCCGAGCACCAGGCAGCCCAGCGTCGCCAGCAGCGCAATCTGCAGCGTATTGAGCAGGGCGCTGACAAAGCGTCGGGATTCGAACACCTGCTGCAGCGCGGCGGCGCTGAACAGCCCCTGATCGTCGGTAAACGCCTGTTTGACGATCAGCGCCAGCGGATAGAAAAACAGCGTCGCCAGCACCAGCAGCGGCAGCAGGATCCATAAACGGCGCGGTGAACGCGGCCGCCGGGCCGGGCGAGTAAGCGTAGAGTCGGTCATGTCAGTCCTCGATCAGTACCGCGTCGTCAGGGGCGAAATAGAGCGGCACGCGCTCGCCGATCTGCGGCATCCGGCTCTGATGGGTGGTGACCACGCGCAGCGGGTGGCCTTGCGCGTCGAACTGCAGGTGCGTCAACTCCCCCTGCCAGTGAATATCGCGCAGCGTGCCGACGATGCAGTTGCTGCGCTGGGCATCGGCATCGAGCGCAATATGCTGCGGCCGAATGCACAGCAGTTTGTCGAAGCCGCGTTGTGCGCCGTAGGTGAAACAGCCGATCACTTTTCCAGCGCAGCTGACGGTGGTCATGCCTTGGCCGGCGGTGGTTTCCAGCGCGGTGGCCGGCAGCAGGTTGGCGCGGCCGAGGAACTCGGCGGCGAAGCGGTTTGTGGGATGACGGTACAGCGCGCGGGTCTCGCCGTGGGCGATCAGGTGTCCGTCGCGCATGATGCCAATCTTGTCCGCCAGCGTCAGCGCTTCGCCCTGATCGTGGGTGACGTACAGGATGGTCAGCTCCGGCAGCTCGCGGTGCAGGCGGGCGATCTCTTCCACCATGCTGTGGCGAATCTGCGCGTCCAGCGCCGACAGCGGTTCATCCAGCAGCAAGACTTTGGGTCGCACCGCGATGGCGCGGGCGATCGCCACGCGCTGCTGTTGGCCGCCGGAGAGCTGGCTGGGATAACGCCTGGCGTAGGCGGACATGCCGACGATGGCCAGCGCCTCCTCGACGCGCTCGGCGGTGAGGCCGCGCGGCTTGCCCTGGGCGCGCAGGCCGAACGCCACATTGTCCTCGACGCGCATATGCGGAAACAGCGCGTAGTTCTGTACCACCATGCCCAGACCGCGCTCATAGGGCGGCATGTCGGTGACATCGACGTCACCGATGGCAATACGCCCAGCGGAAGGCTGCACGAAACCGGCGATCGCCCGCAGCACGGTGGTTTTGCCCGAGCCGGAGGGGCCGATCAGCGCCAGCACTTCGCCCGGGGCGATGGTGAGCGTCAGGGGTTTCAGCACTTCGGTGCCGCGATACGACACGCTGACGCGGTCGAGTTGGATGCCCGACGGCCCGGCGATGTCGAGGCTGTTATCCCGCGCCTCGGCGCGGGAAGAGAGGGTAGAAGGCATTGTCAGCGTCATTCGGTCACCTTGTGCCAGCGTGAGATATCGGCGGACAGGCTGCTTACCACCTGATTCCAGTCCGGCGCCCAGATGTCCACGCCTTTCAGCGCCGCCTGCGACCGCTTGAAGTTATCGTCGGTCGGGATGACGTCCTTACGCACCGGCATGCCGTAGGACATGGCGCTAACGCTGCTCTGCGCTTCTTTGCTCAGCAGGAAGTCGATCAGCTTTTTGCCGTTGGCGCTTTGCGGCGCGCCTTGCACCAGGCCGATATAGTAAGGCAGCGCCAGCGTGCTGCGCTTGCCGTCCGGGCCGGCCGGCCAGAACACCTGCACGTTCGGGTTGCTGCGCATCTGCGCCAGGTTCATCTGCAGATCGCCGTTGGCCACCAACAGCTCGCCTTTATTGACCAGCGCGGTCAGCTTGCCGGTGGAAGCGGAAGGGCCGACGTTGTTGCTTTGCAGCTTGCCGAGGTAGTCGAAACCGGCGTCTTTGCTACCGAAGCTGTGAAACGCCTGCAGCAATACTGCGGTGCCGTCACCGGCCTGGCCCGGCGTGGAGTACTGCAGCTTGTTGTGGAACTGCGCATCCAGCAGCTGCTGATAGCTGGCGGGCGCCTGCGGCAACAGTTTGGCGTTATAGATGAAGCTCAGGTAGTTGTTTACCAGCGGCACGAACTGCGGCTGAGCATCGGCGATCTGCGCCGCATCCTGCGGGGTGAAATCCTGCAGCAGTTTTTCCGCGGCGGCGCGCTGGATGAACGGCGGCGGCGTCACCAGCACGTCGGCCTGCGGGTTGCTGCGCTCTTTCGACAGCCGCTCTACGATGGCGCCGGAACCGCCTTCGACGTACTGCACCTTGATGCCGGTTGCCTGAGTGAAGGCGCCGAACTGGGTTTGATACCAGCTGTGATCGCCGGCGTGCAGACCATCGGCGGAGTAGACGGTCACCACCGCGTCGGCGGCCCAGGCCGGCGCGGAGCCGAGTGCGATGGCGGTCATCACGACCAGACGAGAAAGTTTCATAGCTTCAGCCTCACTGTTGCGGATTTATGCGTGACTGGTATACACCAGATATGCGGCCACGCTAATCGGCGAATATGACAAACAAATGAAAGCGGCAAAATATATTTGCCGGCAACGGGGAATTGGGCGTAGGGGAGAAAGGCGGGGCGGTGGGCGCAGCCCCTGTCATGCGGGGTTAAAGCGTATCGACTTCGATGCGCAGGCTGTCGTGGCGCCAGTACTCGATATCGAAATCAAGAATGCGGCCGTGCTGGTCGTAATTCAACCGGCGCAGCAATAAGGCGGGCAGGCCGACCATGGCGCCGAGCGCGTTGGCGGCGCGGTAAGGCAGGGCCGTCGGGTAGAACGACAGGTGCATGTTGCTGTAAATCAATGCGTAATGCTGTTGATAGACTTCGGTCAGGCTGCCGTTGAGATCGTGGCTGAGCAGTTCCGGCACCCGCTGCGGCAGGCAGTGGTTTTCGCAATAACAGATGGCGCGGCCGTCGGCGTAGCGCACGCGGCGCAGCAGATACACCTGGTCGAAGGGTTCGAGCGCCAGCGGCTGCATCACGTCAAGCGGCACCGTGGTTTTTTCGCCGGACAGCAGCGCGGTGCGCGGCGCGCGCCCCTGCTCCTGGCACAGGCGGTGGAAGTTGGTGTTCTGCGTCGGATCCAGCCACAGCCGTTCCGGCGTGACGAACCAGCCGCGGCGATCGGCGCGATAGATGGCGCCGGTGGCCTCCAGCTGCGCCAGGCTCTCGCGAATGGTAACGCGGGTGGTGGAGAAGATGGCGCACAGCTCGCGCTCCGAAGGCAGCTTGTCGCCCGCCTGCAGCGCGCCGCGGGTGATGCGCGCCTGAAGCTGATCCTTGATCTGCAGGTAGTGGGGCATATCGCCCTGATGTTCTTTCATTTCATCTCGCTATGGCATCGGCCCGTCATTCCGGCACGCGCTTATTATACATAGCCAGATGAATTTTTTGTTTCACCGCGCTTTGTCGTTTGACCGGGGAAGGAATTTGCCGCCACAATGCTTGTAATCTGGTATAGACCAAATAGGTGAATAACATGTCCGATCGTAACTACCTGCTGTTGACCCCCGGCCCGTTGACCACGTCGAAAACGGTAAAAGAGGCGATGCTGTTCGACAGCTGCACCTGGGATGAAGATTACAACCTGGGCGTGGTGCAAAGCATCCGCCAGCAGTTGGTGGCGCTGGCGACGCCGTCCGCCGGTTACACTTCGGTGTTGCTGCAGGGCAGCGGCAGCTTTGCGGTGGAGGGCGTGCTGGGCACGGCCATCGGCCCGCAGGACAAGCTGCTGATCGTCAACAACGGCGCCTATGGGGCGCGGATGATCGAAATGGCGCGGCTGATGGATATCGACCACCACGCTTTCGACTGCGGCGAGGTCAATGAACCGGACGTGGCGGCGATGGAGGCGGTGCTGAAAAGCGATGCGCGCATCAGCCATATCGCCATGGTGCACTGCGAAACCACCACCGGCATGCTCAACCCGCTGCAGAAGGTCGCCGGCCTGGCGGCGCGCAACGGCAAGACCTTTATCGTCGACGCCATGAGCAGCTTCGGCGGCATCCCGCTGGATGTGGACGCGCTGGGCATCGATTTTCTGATCAGCTCCGCCAACAAATGCATTCAGGGCGTGCCGGGCTTCGCTTTCGTCATCGCCCGCCGCAGCGAACTGGAGAAATGCGCCGGCCGTTCACGCTCGCTGTCGCTGGATCTGTATGCCCAGTGGCGCTGTATGGAAGACCAGGCCGGCAAATGGCGCTTTACGTCGCCGACCCACACCGTGCTGGCCTTCGCGCAGGCGCTGAAAGAGCTGGAGCAAGAGGGCGGCATTGCCGCGCGCCACCACCGCTATCAAACCAATCAGCGGCGGCTGGTGGCGGGCATGCGCGAGCTGGGCTTTGAGACTCTGCTGGATGATGCGTTGCATTCGCCGATCATCACCGCATTCTATTCGCCAAAGGCCGACACTTACCGCTTCGCCGAATTTTATCAGCGCCTGAAGCAGCAAGGGTTTGTGATCTATCCCGGCAAAGTGTCGCAGAGCGACTGCTTTCGCATCGGCAACATCGGGGAAATTTACCCGCAAGATATCGAACGTTTGCTGGCGGCCGTCGGGCAGGCGATGTATTGGAATCAATAAGGATTGACCATGAAACAGATCAACGCAGTGATCCTCGACTGGGCCGGCACCACGGTGGACTTCGGCTCCTTTGCGCCAACGCAGATTTTCGTCGAGGCGTTTAAACAAACCTTCGATATCGACATCAGCCTGGCGGAGGCGCGCATTCCGATGGGGCTGGGCAAATGGCAGCACATCGAGGCGCTGGGCAAGCTGCCGGCGGTCGACGCGCGCTGGCGGCAGAAGCTGGGCCGCTCGATGAGCCACCAGGACATCGACGCGCTGTATCAGGCGTTTATGCCGCTGCAAATCGCCAAAGTGATCGACTTCGCCAATCCCATCGAGGGTGTGCCACAGGTGATTGCCGGGCTGCGCGAACAGGGCATTAAAATCGGCTCCTGCTCCGGTTATCCGCGTGCGGTGATGGAGGTGCTGGTGCCTGCCGCCGCGCAGCGCGGCTACGCGCCAGATTACTGGGTCGCCACTGACGATCTTGCGGCCGGCGGGCGGCCGGGGCCGTGGATGGCGTTGCAGAATGCCATCGCGCTGGGCATCGATGCGGTGGCGCACTGCGTGAAGGTGGACGACGCGGTGCCGGGCATTCATGAAGGGCTGAACGCCGGGATGTGGAGCGTCGGGCTGGCGCTGTCCGGCAACGAGTTTGGCGCGACCTGGCAGGAGTACCGCCAAATGGCGGCGGCAGAGATCGAGCTGCGCCGTACGGCGGCGGCCGATAAGCTGTATGCGGCGGGCGCACATTATGTGATAGACACGCTGGCGCAATTGCCGGGCGTTATCGCCGACATCAACCGGCGGCTGGCGGACGGCGAGCGGCCGTAACGACCGGGCGCGGGGCATAAAAAAAACCGGGGAGAATCCCCGGTTTTTTCGTTTTGAGACGGCGTTAACGGTGAGCCAATTCGACTTCGTCTTCGCTGTCCATCACGGTTTTGTCGGTTTGCTTCATCAGCTGGCTGGTGATGGTGCCCGCCGCCATGGAGCCGTTGACGTTCAGCGCGGTACGGCCCATGTCGATCAGCGGTTCGACCGAGATCAGCAGCGCGACCAGCGTTACCGGCAGGCCCATCGCCGGCAGCACGATCAGCGCGGCGAAGGTGGCGCCGCCACCCACGCCCGCCACACCGGCGGAGCTGATGGTGACGATGCCGACCAGGGTGGCGATCCACACCGGATCCAGCGGGTTGATGCCGACGGTCGGCGCAACCATCACCGCCAGCATTGCCGGGTAGAGGCCTGCACAGCCGTTCTGGCCGATGGTGGCGCCGAACGACGCCGAGAAGCTGGCGATGGATTCCGGCACGCCCAGGCGACGGGTCTGCGCTTCCACGTTCAATGGAATGCTGGCGGCGCTGGAGCGGCTGGTGAAGGCGAAGGTGATCACCGGCCACACCTTGCGGAAGAATTTCAGCGGATTAACGCCGGTGAAGGCCAGCAGGGCGGCGTGAACCACGAACATGATGGCCAGGCCGATGTACGAGGCCACCACGAAGCTGCCGAGCTTGACGATGTCGTGAATGTTGGAACCGGCAACCACTTTGGTCATCAGCGCCAGCACGCCGTACGGCGTCAGTTTCATGACCAGACGCACCAGCTTCATCACCCAGGCTTGCAGGGTGTCGATAGCCACCAGCACGCGCTCGCCTTTCGGCTTGTCGTCTTTCAGCAGCTGCAGCGACGCCACGCCGAGGAAGGTGGCGAAAATCACCACGCTGATGATCGACGTCGGGCTGGCGCCGGTCAGATCGGCGAACGGGTTTTTCGGGATGAACGACAGCACCATCTGCGGCACGGTCAGGTCGGCCAGTTTACCCACGTAGTTGGTCTGGATTGCCGTCAGGCGCGCGCTTTCCTGCGCGCCCTGCACCAGGCCTTCGGCGGTCAGGCCGAACAGGTTGGTGACCAGTACGCCCACCAGCGCCGAGATCAGCGTGGTGAACAGCAGCGTGCCGATAGTCAGGACGCTGATTTTGCCCAGAGAAGAGGCGTTATGCAGCTTGGCCACCGCGCTCAGGATCGAGGCGAACACCAGCGGCATGACGATCATTTGCAGCAGCTGCACATAGCCGTTGCCGACGATGTTGAACCAGCTGATGGATTCTTTCAGTACCGGGTTGTCGGAGCCGTACACCAGCTGCAGGCCCAGACCGAACACCACGCCGACCACCAGGCCGACCAGCACTTTTTTCGCCAGGCTCCATTGCTTGTGGCGGGTTTGCGCCAGCAGCAACAGGAGCGCGACAAACACCAGCACGTTAATCACGAGCGGAAAATTCATCCCCAATGTCTCCAATCATCTTTCTTATAAAAACGACTACGCATCACGTATGTCGCGATGTAAATATCGTAACAGTTTGCCGGGTGGTCTACTTATATCCAAATGGAATTTGATATAGCTTTTTGTGTGTTTTTGTTCGTTTTATATACATGAAGGTGATTGGTTGAGCGGATTTTTGTGATCAGGGTCTAATATTTCTGATTTGCTCGACATAGGATTGCACCGGCAGGGTGAAATCACCTTGCCAGCAGATGGCAAACGCCACCAGGCATAGACACAACACACGCTCCAGCTGGTTGCCCTTTTGCGAGTTGAGCAGCGGCAGACGAAAACGCCAGCGGCACGGCCACAGCAGCGGAACGCCGGCGGGGGTGAGCATATCGGCCAGCAGATGGCTGAAGTAACCGATGATCATGGCGTGCAGCGCGTCGGCCGGGATCGGCCAGCTGCGCGGCACGTCCAACTGGAACAGCGCCATGCCGCCGGCGATCGCCAGCAGGCTGTGGGTGAAACCGCGGTGGCCGAATGCGCGGGCGATGGGAATGGCGAGCCAGCGCAGACGCTGGCCCAGCACCGACTTGGGGTGATCGATATCCGGCAGCAGCGAGGTCAGCAGCGCGGCGGGTATGATGTGCCACCAGTCGCCGGTAGCCAGCTCTGGCGTCACTTCCGCCTTCTTGGCGAAGATCGCGCAAGCGACAGAGAATATAAGGTGTCCTTCCGCGGTCATGCTGTTGCGATTCCGGCTGGTAAACTGTTAATTTATCCAGTATATGGGAAAATTCCCAGTAGTGGAAGCAGTTACCCTGTAACCAATTGTTTATTTTCCCCTGTTTTACAACGGGTTGTTACGGCAATGCGTAACAAATCATCGTTTTGACCGGTGAGAATTAACGGCGGGCGATGGGCGGGTGCGGAACGGAAAGAAACGAGGGCGGTTGTTTGGCGTGCGGCGGGAGGAAGCGGCGGCCTTGAACAGCGCTGCGTGGCAGTGACAACGCTCCGCGGGCCGTCGCTTTCCCTGCCGCCCAGCATAATAATAACAACATGCCAATTCAATAATAATGAAACACTGTTTCGTTTGTTTTGCGGCGCGGATCCCTTTTATGCCGCAGAGCGGCAAAGCCAGGGCGCCGGTGGCCGGCGCCGCCGGTCAGGCAAAGTGGGCGGGGGTGAGCTGTTCCAGGGTCTCCAGCTGGTGGTCCGCCAGCGCCCAGCGCGGATCGTGGCGGTATTCGGCGGCCGGGATGACGATGGAACGCATGCGCGCGGCCTTAGTGGCGATCATGCCGTTAAAGGAGTCTTCCAGCGTGATGCAGCGCAGCGGATCGCTGCCCAGGCGCTCGGCGGCGATCAGGTAGACCTCCGGATGCGGTTTGCTATACGGCAGGTATTCGGCGGAAACCAGCTGATCGAAGTAGCCCTCAAGATCGAACATCTTCAGCACCTGCCGTTGCATGTGCAGCGGCGAGGCGGAGGCGAGGCCGATGTTCAGCCCCTGCTCGCGGCACAGCTCCAGCGCCTGCCGGACGCCCGGCAGCAGCGGGCGCGTCTCGTGCACCAGCTCGATGGCCCGTTCGATAATCCGCGCCGACACCTCATCGAGCGATACGCCTTGCCACGGCATCGCCTGGTACCACATCTTCACCACCAGATCGATGCGCAGCCCCAGGGTGTCCGGCAGCTTGTGGCGATCGGACAGATCCAGACCCAGCGCGCCGAAGATATCCAGCTCGGCCTGCAGCCACAGCGGTTCCGAGTCGATCAACAAGCCGTCCATATCAAAAATTGCGGTTTCAATGCGTTGCGAATAAGCCATTAACGGTTAACTCCTGCCGGCGCGGGTGAATGTGCCGACACTCTATCATCGCCGGCGGCGAGACTAAAATCTTTGCCTGCGCGTTTGGCTTTTGCCAAAGCGAAGGATATTCCACACCTCGCGTAATTTTAACCACCAGCGTTGGTGTTGGCGCTCGGTGACCTGTTGCAACATGCGGGCATAGTCCAGCACCAGTCCCGGCGTCCAGGTCATGCTTTCGCCACGGCTGCGCAGTACCGCCAGCATCCACAGATTGGGATCCAGCACCAATAACAGAAAACGGCGCCACAGATGTTTATCGCCCAGCACGCCCTCCAGCGCGCTGTCGAGCGCGCCGATGACCGTGGTGGAGCAGTTGCGCCGAGTCAGGTTGTAAGTCGCGTCCTGCCGATACCGCAGCCAGAATGCGCGCAGCGCCGCCGGGTTATAGCGATAGAACTGAATTTTCTTGTCCGGCGGGCACCAGGCGGCGATCTCGCCCGGCAGGTCGGGCAGGAAACGCCCGTCAACGTTGTTCTGTTCGCCGGCATGCAGCAACTGGCGGAAATCCTGAACGGAATGGCTGATGTCGTTGAGCGGGTAGTGACTGATATACACATCCGGCGCGAGCGCCAGGGCGGCATGACCGGTGGAGATATTGCCGCCGCCGTCGACCGCCGCGATGTATCGGTCGACAATGTAACGCCGGCGTGGATCTTTAGCAGCACCAATCGGTGTCCAGACATACACCGTGAGCGGCGTAGCCTCGTCCGCCGGGGGCGGTGGCTGCCGCGCGGGGTGCTGATTCAGAGAGAAGCTTGCCAGCCTCCGGGCGATACGCAATAAAGCCCAGCCGGAAAGCACCATCATCACGCCGAGGCAAAAGGGCACCGTCATCCGGTGCGGCGCCGGCCAGCCGACAAAAATCATCAACGAAAGCAGGATCTCGCCGCCGCCCGCCAGCGCCACGGCTTTCCATCGACTGTGTTGAATCACCGTGGAGGAGGCGATGCGCACGGCGCCGTCAAGCAGCAGCGCGCTGCCAAACACCACGGTGGCGACGATGTTATCGTCTGCGGGCACGTCCAACATTAAAAAGGCCATAAACACGAAGCCCAGCCCCTTCAGCAGCACTGGCCTGCTGGCGGAAGAGCCGATCACCAGCGCGGCGGATATCGCCACCAGCCCCTCCAGCGCCAGGATGACCGCCAGGGCATCCAGCGCCAGCACGGATCGGCCATCCTGCAGTATGTCGAACAGCACCAGCGCCCCTGCGGCTATCCACAGCCAACCGAACAGCACCAGCAGGCGGCGCTGGCCGTGCAGCGCCTGCGCGCCCAGCAATAAGATAATCAGTCGAATCATGGCGGCCTCTGCCCGAATGGATAACTTTATCTCTTCAATGATAGTGCCCGGACGGCGTTAAGCAGTTGATTTCGGCGAATTCGGCTAAGCTTGTAGCACAGCGGGAATGAAGAAAACGGTGGGCGAGCTTCGCCAACTGCAGGTAGACTTAGCCGATTCGGTTACGTCGCTAACAAGGGGAACACATGACGTATCAACAGGCCGGGCGTATCGCCATTTTGAAACGCATTCTCGGATGGGTGGTTTTTATCCCGGCGTTGCTGTCGACGCTGATTTCCGTGCTGGGCTTTGTCTACCAGCACAGTGAAAAAACCAAGGGTATCAACGCGGTGATGCTGGATTTTGTCCACGTGATGGTGGACATGGTGCGTTTCAATACGCCGTTCCTGAATCTTTTCTGGTACAACTCCCCGGTGCCTGACGTGGATAAAAGCCTGTTCAGCGGCGCCAATCTGATGTTCATCATCATCTACATACTGATCTTCGTCGGGCTGGCGCTGCAGGCTTCCGGCGCGCGCATGTCGCGCCAGGTCAAGTTCATCCGCGAAGGGTTGGAAGACCAGATGATCCTGGAGCAGGCCAAGGGCAGCGAAGGGCACACGCGCCAGCAGCTGGAGGAGCGCATTACGCTGCCGCACCACACCATCTTCCTGCAATACTTCCCGCTGTACATCCTGCCGATCGTGATTGCGGTGATCGCCTGGTTCGTGATCCGCCTGTTGGGGCAGTTGGCCGGCGCTGCCTGAGGCATGAACGGGGCGCCGAGCGGCGCCCCGGAACGTTACGACGCCTCGGGCTGCAACAGCGCCTCCACCGCGCGCTGCGCAGCCACCAGATGCTGGCCGCCGAACAGGTTGCTGCGGTTGAGCAGGTAGTACAGCTGATACAGCGGCTGGCGCTCGATAAACCCGGCACCCAGCGGCCACACGCTCTGATAGCCGTCGTAGATCTGCGGCGGCAGCTCCGGATACAGCGGCAGCATCGCCAAATCGCACTCTCGGTCGCCCCAGTAACTGGCCGGGTCGAACAGAATCGGCCCGTTGGTGGTCATCGCGCAGTTGCCCGGCCACAGGTTGCCGTGCAGCAGGGAAGGCTGCGGCTGGTGGTGCTGCAAGCGCAGATACACCCGATCGACGATGTCGTCGATATCGCCGAAGGTCATGCCTTTCTCCGCCGCCAGCTGCAGCTGCCAGCCGATGCGCTGCTCGGCGAAGAATTCCGACCAGCGGCGCTGCCAGGCGTTGGGTTGCGGGGTGGTGGTCAGATCGCTGTCGAAGTCGAGACCGAACTGCGGTTGCTCGCTCCACTGGTGCAGATGCGCCAGCTGCTGGCCCAGGCAGTAGGCGCCGTGGGCGTCGAGGGGTTTCAGCTGCTGATACTCCAGCAGCAGGAAGCTGTAGTCGCGATCGCTGCCGACGCCGTACACTTCCGGCACCCGCACGCTTTTGCTGCGCGCCAGCAACGCCAGCTGATCGGCCTCGGCGGTGAATATCGGCAGTTGTTCACGGGCGTCGCATTTCACGAACACCTCGTTGTCACCGTAACTCACGCGCCACGCCGGGTGAATGTCGCCCCCGGGCAGTTCAATCCTTTCGCGTATCTCTGCGCTGCCAAGATGTTCACTTAACAGACGGCTAACGGCTTGCCACATGGTATCTCCCCCTCTGTGCTGCCTGATAATTCATTAGGTTAGCGTCTTTCCCGTGGTGAAAACACGACGCGGCGCACAGCCGGCGTCAAAGGTGGCGATTTTTTCAGCGTCTCGCCAGCTCAAAGTATATACCCTATTGATTAATTTAAGCGCAATACCGGTTGCAACTTGATGACAACAACGCAATGAGCGGGGGCAGGCGATGCGGCGAGCAGAGGGCATCGCCGCATCGGAGGGGATTAACCGCCGGTGAGGGCGTTTTGGTTACGCTGTAACGGACGCAGCTTGCTGTACAACAAGGCGATAACGAACAGCACGGCCTGTACGATGACGATGCAGGGCCCGGTGGCGCCGTCGATGTGGAAGCTGATCAGGGTGCCAAGCACGCAGGAGAACACCGACACTACCGTCGCCACCACCAGCATGCGTTCGAAGCGGCGGCACAGCATAAAGGCGATGATGCCCGGGGCGATCAGCATGGCGATCACCAGGATCACCCCCACGGCCTGCAGCGAGGCGACGATGGTCATCGCCAGCAGGCACAGCAGCCCGTAGTGCAGCAGCTTGACCGGCAGGCCAATCACCCGCGCATGATGCGGATCGAAGCAGTACAGCATGAAGTCTTTGCGCTTGAGCAGCACCACCGCCAGGGTGATGCCGGCGATCAGCAGGGTTTGCTTCAGCTCGCCGTCGGTAATGCCCAGCATGTTGCCGAACAAAATGTGGCTCAGGTGTTGGTCGGTATCGATGCGTGAGAACAGCACCAGGCCGAAGGCGAACATGCCGGAAAAGACGATGCCCATCACCGTGTCTTCTTTCACCCGGCTGTTCTCTTTCAGGTAGCCGGTGGCTACCGCACAGAAGATGCCGGAAAGGAAGGCGCCGATCGCCAGCGGAATGCCGACCACGAACGCCACCACGATGCCGGGCAGCACCGCGTGCGAGATGGCGTCGCCCATCAGCGACCAGCCTTTGAGCACCAGGTAGCAGGAGAGCACTGCGCACACTACGCCGGTGACGATGGCGGCGACGATCGCCCGCTGCATGAACGGGTAGGCGAAGGGTTCGCTGAGCAGTTGATACAGGGTGTCCATCAGCGGCCTCCGGTTTGCGAATGCGCCACGCGGCGGCGGGACGCCAGCAGGCCGTGTTTCGGCGCGAAGAAGAACGCCGCGAGGAACACCAGCGTTTGCAGGGTGACGATCACCCCCCCGGTGGCGCCGTCGAGGAAGAAGCTCAGGTAGGCGCCGATGCCGCTGGTCAATGCGCCGATGATGATGGCGATGATCACCAGCCGGCTGAAGCGATCGGTCAACAGATAGGCGGTAGCGCCAGGCGTGATCACCATGGCGATCACCAAAATGGCGCCGACGGTTTGCAGCGCGGCGACGGTGCAGGCGCTGAGCAGGGTGAAGAACAGGATCTTCAGCTTTAGCGGCGACAGGCCGATCGACACCGCGTGGCTTTCGTCGAAGAACACCGCCAGCAGGTCTTTCCACACCAGGCACAGGATCAGCAGCGAAACGCCGATAATGATTTCCACCTGCAGCACGTCTTCATCGGCGATGCCGAGGATGTTGCCGAAGATGATCGACTGCACGTTGACCGAGGTGGGGTTGAGCGACACGATCAGCAGGCCGACGGCGAAGAAGGTGGAGAAGATAAAGCCGATGATGGCGTCTTCGCGCAGCCGGGTGATGTGGCGCACCAGCGTCATCGCCAGCGCCGCCAGCATGCCGGTGAAGAAGGCGCCGGCGGCGTAGGGCAGGCCGAGGGCGTAGGCGCCGGCCACGCCGGGCACCACCGAGTGCGACAGCGCGTCGCCCATCAGCGACCACCCTTTCAACATCAGGTAGGCGGAGAGGAACGCGCAGGCGGCGCCGACGATGGCGCTGACCCAGATGGCCTTAACCATGTAGTTATAACTGAAAGGTTGCAGCAGAAGGTCCAGCATCAGGATTGTTTCTCCCTGGCCTGGCTGTTGGCCGGCGGATCGCTCTTGGTGTGGCCGTAGAACACCGCCGGGCGCTCATCGTCGGTCAACACCGTAACGGTGCGCGGATCGTTGTCGTCGTGCAGATCCGGGCCGGAGAGGTTGATATGGCGCAGCACGCCGCCGAACGCCTGCTCCAGATTGCTCTGGGTGAAGGTGGTTTCGGTCGGGCCGGCGGCCAGCACCGTGCGGTTGATGAGGATCACCCGATCGCAAAACTCCGGCACGCTGCCGAGGTTGTGGGTGGAGACCAGGATCAGGTGCCCCTCGTCGCGCAATGCGCGCAGCAGATCGATAATGGCATTCTCGGTTTTCACATCCACGCCGGTGAACGGTTCATCCAGCAGCAGCACGGTGCCCTGTTGCGCCAGCGCGCGCGCCAGAAACACGCGCTTCTTCTGGCCGCCCGACAGCTCGCCGATCTGCCGGCCGCGCAGCTCGCTCAGGCCGACGCGCTCCAGCGCCTTGTCGACCCGCAGCCGATCCTCGCGCGACGGAATGCGCAGGAAGTTCATCTTGCCGTAGCGGCCCATCATCACCACGTCTTCCACCAGCACCGGGAAGTTCCAATCGACGTCTTCGGTCTGCGGCACGTAGGCGATCAGATTCTTTTTCAGCGCCTCCGCCACCGGTTTGTCGCTCAGCGATACCCGGCCGGCGGTGGGCCTGACCAGGCCCATGATGCTTTTGAACAACGTCGACTTGCCGCTGCCGTTGACGCCGACCAGCGCGCAGATCGAACCGCCGCTCAGGGTAAAGCTGGCGTTGTGAATGGCGGTGTGTCCGTTGTTGTAGGTCACTGTGACGTCGTCCACGTTCAACTCAGGGCGGACAAACGGTTCATGGGTCATTGATCGAATCCTTTGGCGATGGTTTGCACGGTGGTGTTAAGCAGGTCGATGTAGGTCGGCACCGGACCGTCGCGGGTGGACAGCGAGTCTACGTACAGCACGCCGCCGTATTTGGCGCCGGTTTCTTTCGCCACCTGTTTGGCCGGCTTGTCGGAAATGGTGCTCTCGCTGAACACTACCGGAATATGGTGGGCGCGCACTGCGTCGATCACCCGGCGCACCTGCTGCGGCGAGCCTTGCTCATCGGCGTTGATCGGCCACAGATAGACTTCTTTCAGCTGATAGTCCTGCGCCAGGTAGCTGAAGGCGCCTTCGCTGGTCACCAGCCAGCGCTGTGCGGCCGGAATGCGCGCCAAGCGTTCGCGCAGCGGGGCGTCCAGCGCGCCGATTTTCTCTGCGTAGGCCTTGGCATTGCGGTTATAGGTTGCCGCGTTGGCCGGATCGTGCTCCACCAGCGCTTTGCGGATGTTCTCGATGTATACCAGCGCGTTGCTCGGCGACATCCAGGCGTGCGGATTAGGGTTGCCGTTATACGGCCCTTCGCGGATCGGCAGCGGGGTAATGCCTTCGGTGACTACCGCCGCCGGCACCTGCTTGATGTTTTCGAAGAAACGCTGGAACCAGCGTTCCAGGTTCATGCCGTTCCACAGGATCAGGTCGGCGTGCTGCGCTTTGACGATATCGCGCGGGGTCGGTTGATAGTCGTGGATCTCGGCGCCCGGCTTGGTGATGGACTCTACCACGGCGGCATCACCCGCCACGTTCTGGGCGATGTCCTGAATGATGGTAAAGGTCGTCACCACGCGCAGCTTTTTTTCCGCCAGCGCGTTTTGGCTGACCAAGGCGGCGCCGAGCAGCAGGCAGGCGAGCGTGAAAGGGCGTAACAGTGTGGCAGCGCGGAAAGGGCGACTGCGACGAAAAGCGCAACTTATCAATGGCATGATGACGTCTCCTGGTTCAAATGAAAATGATTATCAATATCAATTGAAGCGAAGTCAAGCGTCACTTGCCCACCGCCGGCGGGGTACATCTCCAACTGAAAAAATAATACCCTCCGGGAAGTTATAGCATTTTATGTATCAGTATGTAACCGCTGAAGGTAGTCCTTACAGGCGCATATCGCCACCTCCGGCTGTTTTCCCAATGCCAACTGGCCGAACCCCTGCGCCAGGCGCTGTACATCCTCTTGATCCAGCACGGTTATGAACGCAAAACTGTTGCTGCCGAGCTCATGGTGCACGCCATTTTCGTCTGTCACCGACGTGACAAAACCTTCGCGCGTCAATTGCCCGGTCAGCTTCGCCAGGTCGGTTAATCCCTCTTCCTGATAGCGAAAAGTCACCACAAAGCAGTTTGTTGCAGATTGACTCATAAATCACCTCTTGGTATATGGATAGCTTGAGATTAGCCCAAAAAATTACTGCAGGTGTCCTTACAAGTTGTATATGCTACGCAACTCATTGAAAGGAGTGAGGGATTCTGTGAAAACAAAAATAGGTTGCCTTACGGCAATTTTGCTTTTGTCGGGGTGCGCCAAAGATCCGCAAACGGCAAGCAATATTTCAGGCAGTGGCACAACGCGCGGCGGTTGGTTAAAACCCCCTCCGCAGGCACCGGTAAACCGCACAGGCACGCCGGTTGCCTATAACGATTACATTCGTCAGGCCGCCAGCAACTACGGCGTTGACGAAACGCTGATTAAAGCGATTATTCAGGTGGAGTCCGGGTTTAACCCGAACGTGGTCAGCACCTCGAACGCAGTGGGATTGATGCAGCTTAAGGCTTCTACCGCCGGCCGCGACGCCTATCGCATGAAAGGACGAAGCGGGCAACCCAGCTCGCGTGAGCTGAAGGATCCGGCGGTCAATATTGATCTGGGAACGGCCTATATCAATATTCTTCAAAGCCAGCAGCTAGCCGGGATCAACAACCCACAGACTTTGCGTTATGCCACCATCGTTTCGTACGTGAATGGGGCGGGCGCCATGTTGCGTACCTTCTCATCGGACAAGCGTGTGGCGGTCAATCGCATCAATCAGATGAGCCCGGATGAGTTTTATCAGCACATCCAGAAAAAGCATCCGGCGCCACAGGCACCGCGCTATTTGTGGAAGGTGACCACCGCCTATCAGGCGATGTCGCAGTAACCCTCTCTCTTGTCTAATCGGCCGCTGAATGCGGCCGATTTTGTTTCCAGCATCCTTCCAGCGCGCGAGCTGCTTCTCATTTTTCGTTATTTCCTCACCGCTTATCGGAAAAACCGCACGAAAAGTTAAATTTACGTTAGCAGATAAATCTTTACGTTCATTCAATAAGTTACCGGTAACATTTTTGCGCTTGGATGCATTCTGACCTTCAATAAATATACAAATAAGTAACAAATTATTTTAAAAACCCGTATCGATCGCAAGGTTGCGGTTAAATAGTTGTGACTATCTTTGGATGGAATGTGACATGTCGAATCATAAAACCAACAATTCGCGGCGCGATTTCTTGTTGAAATCGATGACCTTAATTCCTGCGGCGGTAATTGGTGGCAGCGGCGTTGGCGCGCTGACGGCACCGACACCGGCGGTCGCGGCCTCGAACACCTCAACGCAGAACGATTACCAACCGACCTTTTTCACCCCGGAAGAGTGGGCCTTCATCAAGGCCGCCGTGGCGCGCCTGATCCCGGCCGACGAGCGCGGCCCAGGCGCACTGGAAGCCGGCGTGCCGGAGTTTATCGATCGCCAGATGAATACCCCGTACGCCACCGGCGCCATCTGGTACATGCAGGGGCCGTTCAACCCCGATGTGCCGAAGGAGATGGGCTATCAGCTGCCGCTGGTGCCCAAGCAAATCTACAACCTCGGCATCAGTGACGCCGACGCCTACAGCAAGAAAACCGCCGGCAAGGCCTTCGCCGAACTGGATGGCGCGCAGCAAGACGCCATGCTGCAAAAGTTCGAGTCCGGCGAGGCGGAGTTCCCGCAGCTGCCGTCGAAACTGTTCTTCTCCTATCTGCTGCAAAACACCCGCGAAGGTTTCTTCAGCGATCCCATCCATGGCGGCAACAAAGACATGGTGGGCTGGAAGCTGATTAATTTTCCGGGCGCGCGCGCCGATTTTATGGACTGGGTTGAGCGAGGGGAGCGTTATCCCTTCCCGCCGGTCTCGATTCGTGGGGAGAGGGGCTAAGCATGGCAACGGTAATGAAAAAAGTAGACGCGGTGATCGTCGGCTTCGGCTGGGTGGGCGCGATCATGGCCAAAGAGCTGACCGAGGCCGGCCTCAACGTGGTGGCGCTGGAGCGCGGCCCGATGCGCGACACCTATCCGGACGGGTCTTATCCGCAGGTGATCGACGAGCTGACCTATAACATCCGCCGCAAACTGTTCCAGGATCTGTCGAAAAGCACCGTCACCATTCGCCATAACAGCAGCCAGACCGCGGTGCCTTACCGCCAGCTGGCGGCGTTCCTGCCGGGCACCGGCGTCGGCGGCGCCGGTTTGCACTGGTCGGGCGTGCATTTCCGCGTCGATCCGATCGAACTGCGCATGCGCAGCCACTATGAAGAGCGCTACGGCAAAAACTTCATTCCGAAGGACATGACCATCCAGGACTTCGGCGTGACCTACGACGAGCTGGAACCGTTCTTCGACAAGGCGGAGAAAGTGTTCGGCACCTCCGGCACCGCCTGGACCATCAAAGGGCAGAAAGTGGCGCAGAAGGGCGGCAACCGCTTTGCGCCGGATCGCTCCGACGATTTCCCGCTGCCGGCGCAGAAAAATACCTACTCCGCCCAACTGTTCGAGAAGGCGGCACTGGAGGTGGGTTACCACCCTTACAACCTGCCGTCCGCCAACACCTCGGATTCTTACACCAACCCGTACGGCGCGCAGATGGGCCCGTGCAACTTCTGCGGTTTCTGTAGCGGCTACGCCTGCTACATGTATTCCAAGGCCTCGCCGAACGTCAACATCTTGCCGGCGCTGCGCATGGAGAAACGCTTCGAGCTGCGCACCAACGCCAACGTGCTGAAGGTCAACCTGACCGACGACAAGTCCCGCGCCACCGGCGTGAACTACGTCGATGCGCAGGGGCGCGAGATTGAACAGCCGGCCGATCTGGTGATCCTGGGCGCGTTCCAGTTCCACAACGTGCACCTGATGCTGCTGTCCGGCATCGGCAAGCCTTACGATCCGGTGACCGGCGAGGGTGTGGTCGGGCGTAACTTCGCCTACCAGAACATGACCACCATCAAGGCGTTCTTCGATAAAGACGTGTTCACCAACCCGTTTATCGGCGCCGGCGGCAACGGCGTGGGCGTGGACGACTTCAACGCCGACAACTTCGACCATGCCAAAGAAGGCTTCGTCGGCGGTTCGCCGTTCTGGGTCAACCAGGCGGGCACCAAGCCGATCTCCGGTCTGCCGACACCTCCGGGCACTCCGGCCTGGGGCAGCAAATGGAAAGCGGCGGTGGCGGATGCTTACACTCACCACGTTTCGATGGACGCCCACGGCGCGCACCAGTCGTACCGCAACAACTATCTGGATCTCGATCCCAACTACAAGAACGTCTTTGGCCAGCCGCTGCTGCGCATGACGTTCGACTGGCAGGAGAACGACATCAAGATGGCGCAGTTCATGTATGACAAAATGGCGCCGATCGCCAAGGCGATGAACCCGAAACTGATCGCCGGCAGCCCGAAAAACGCCAACAGCCACTTCGACACCACCAGCTACCAGACCACCCACATGAACGGCGGCGCGGTGATGGGGGAAGATCCGAAGACCAGCGCGGTCAACCGCTATCTGCAGAGCTGGGACGTGCACAACGTGTTCTCGATCGGCGCATCGGCCTTCCCGCAGGGGCTGGGCTACAACCCGACCGGCACCGTGGCGGCGCTGGCTTACTGGTCTGCCCGCGCCATTCGCGAGCAGTATCTGAAAAACCCAGGCCCATTGGTGCAGGCATAAGGACGGCGAACGATGAAAGCATTTGTACCGGCACTGGTTCTCAGTGCAGTGAGTTTTTCCGTTTGGGCGCAGGACGCCACCGTCAGCAGCGAGCTGATCAAGCGCGGTGAATACCTGGCGCGCGCCGGCGACTGCGTGGCCTGCCACACCGACGGCAAGAGCGGCAAAACCTTCGCCGGCGGCCTGGCGATGGAGACGCCGATCGGCACCATCTACTCCACCAACATCACGCCGGACAAGAAAACCGGCATCGGCGATTACAGCTTCGAGGATTTCGACAACGCGGTGCGTAAGGGCGTAGCCAAAAACGGCAGCACCCTGTATCCGGCGATGCCGTACCCGTCGTTCGCGCTGGTGAAAGAAGACGACATGCGCGCCATGTATGCCTATTTCATGCACGGCGTGCAGCCGGTGGAGCAGGCCAACAAGGATTCCGACATCCCGTGGCCGCTGTCGATGCGCTGGCCGCTGAGCATCTGGCGCGGCATGTTCGCGCCGTCGCCGGCGGACTTCGTCGCCGACGCCAAGGCCGATCCGGTGATCGAGCGCGGCCGCTACCTGGTGGAAGGCCTGGGCCACTGCGGCGCCTGCCATACCCCGCGCAGCATCACCATGCAGGAAAAAGCGCTGAGCAACAGCGAAAGCGACGATTACCTGTCCGGCAGCAACGCGCCGATCGACGGCTGGGTGGCTTCCAGCCTGCGCGGTGATAACAAGGACGGCCTGGGCAGCTGGAGCGAAGCCGAGCTGACCGAGTTCCTGAAAACCGGCCGTAACGACAAGGCGATCGTATTCGGCGGCATGAGCGACGTGGTGGAGCACAGCCTGCAATACCTGAGCGACGACGATCTGACCGCTATCGCACGCTACCTGAAATCGCTGCCGCCGAAAGACGGCAAGCAGCAGGCGGCGCCGGTCGAAGACAGCGTGGCCAAGGATCTGTGGCGCGGCGACGACAGCAAGCCCGGCGCGGCGCTGTATGTCGATAACTGCGCGGCCTGCCACCGCACCGACGGGGTGGGTTACAAGCGCGCCTTCCCATCGCTGAAGGGCAATCCGGTGGTGCAGACCGAGGACGCGACCTCGCTGATCCACATCGTGCTGACCGGCAACACCACGCCGGCGGTGCAGGGGGCGGTGTCCAACATCACCATGCCGCCGTTCGGCTGGCGTCTGAACGATCAGCAGGTGGCGGACGTGGTGAACTTCATCCGCACCAGCTGGGGCAACAGCGCCAAACCGGTGAGCGCCTCCGACGTGGCCGACGTGCGTAAAGACCGCTCGATGATCCGCGACGAGAAGGAGATGGGCAGCGCCGAGGTTCCGGACCACCCGGACGCGAAGAAGTAAACCGTTTAAGGGCTCCTCAAGGGGCCCTTAGTTTTTACTGGGTGCGCCGGTTTTTTCAGCATTTCCTGTTCGCAAATCGTTCGTTCGGCCGATAAAACATAGACCCGCAACGGATTTTTCATTATCCTTTGCCGTCCTTTCATCAGGCGCAAGTATGAAATATCGCTTTAATTCACTGATTATTATTAAAAAATTCGCGGAGAAGGATATCCCGTTAGGCGCAATCGTTGGCGCCGCAGATTAAGGTAGACTGTCTCATGAGTACGATTTCTCCCGATTCAGGCACGCTGACGGCCGCTCAGCCCGCCAAATGGAACAAAACCGACACCGTCTGGATGTTCGGTCTCTATGCCACCGCGGTGGGCGCCGGCACGCTGTTTTTGCCGATCAACGCCGGCCTGAACGGCCCGCTGGTGCTGCTGTTGATGGCGCTGTTCGCTTTCCCGCTGACCTATCTGCCGCACCGCGCGCTCAGCCGCTTCGTGCTTTCCGGCTCCAGCCGCGACGGCAATATTCACGATGTGGTGGTCGAACACTTCGGCGTACTGGCCGGCAAAATCATCATGATGCTGTATCTGATGGCGTTCTTCCCGATCGTGCTGGTGTACAGCATTTCGATCACCAATGCGCTGGACAGCTTCCTGATCCACCAGTTCCACGTGGCGCCGCTGCCGCGCATCTGGCTGAGCCTGGCGGTGGTGGTGGTGCTCAATCTGGTGCTGCTGCGCGGCAAAGACAGCATCGTGGCGGCGATGGGCATGCTGGTGTTCCCGCTGTTGGTGTTCCTGATGGGCATTTCGCTGTACCTGATGCCGAGCTGGAATACCGCCAATTTCGTGCACGGCCTGGCCGCCACCCGCTTCGACACGCCGGGGCTGTGGCATTCGCTGTGGCTGGCGGTGCCGGTGATGGTGTTTTCCTTCAGCCATGCGCCGATCATCTCTTCCTTCGCCTCGACCCAGAAGAGCCTGTATGGCGATAAGGCGGAACGCCGCTGCGCGCGCATCATGCGCTACAGCTATGTGCTGATCTGCGTCACCGTGCTGTTCTTCGTGTTCAGCTGCGTGCTGAGTTTGTCCCATGAAGACATGCAGCAGGCGAAAGATCAGAACATCACGGTGCTGACCACCCTGGCCAACAAGTTTTCCAACCCGCTGATCGCCTATCTCGGCCCGGTGATGGCGATGCTGGCAATGGCGAAATCCTATCTCGGCACCTCGCTGGGGGTCACGGAGGGGGCGACCAGCCTGATCGACGGCGTCACGCGCGCGGTCGGCAAACCGCTCAGCTCGCGCATGACGCACCGCATCTCGGCGGTTTCGCTGTTCCTGCTCACCTGGGCGGCGACGGTGTGGAACCCCAGCGCGCTGCACATCATCGAAACCATCAGCGGCCCGCTGATTGCGGCTATCCTGTTTATCCTGCCGATGTACGCGGTGCGCGCGGTGCCGGCGATGCGCAAATACCGCGCGGCGAGCAACGTCTTCGTGCTGGTGATGGGCCTGATCGCGCTGTCGGCGCTGATTTACGGCCTGGTGTGATCCCCTGGGCGCGCCGCCTTCGGCGCGCCTCTCAATCCTTCGTTACACATCCCTTTGCAATTAATCGTCGGGTTGCCGGGCGTTATCTTTGATAATGCAAGCCATTCTCATTAGTATTTCCTGATTGCGTTCATGACTAAGGAGTCTTTCGTGCACCGTCGAATCACGTTGCCGGCGCTGATTTGCGCCGCCTTACTCGCCTCTCCGGCGATGGCCACCACCTATCCGCTGACCCTGACCGACACCTCAGGCCAGACGCTTACCCTCCAGCAAGAACCGAAACGTATCGTGGTGCAAGACGGGCGCGACATTCTCACGCTGGCGCTGCTCGATCGCGCCAACCCGTTCGGCCGGCTGGTGGCCTGGAATAACCTGCTGAAGAAAAGCGACGCGGCGACTTGGGATATCTTGCAGAGCAAATGGCCGGCGGCGAAAAACATCATCGATATGGGATTCAGCGACAAAGGTGAAGTGAATCTGGAGAGCGTGATCGCCAAGCGGCCCGATCTGATGATCGCCCAGCTGCGTTCCAAACCTTCGCTGAGCCAAACCGGCGTGCTGGATAAGCTCAAGGCGCTGAACGTGCCGGTGCTGTTTATCGACACCATGCTCAAGCCGGTGGAAAACACGCCGAAAAGCGTGACGCTGCTGGGGGAAACCCTCAACCGGGAAAGTGAAGCCAAGCAATATACCGATTATTATCAGCAGCATTATCAGGCCATTCTGGCCAAGACGCAGGCGGTGGAACCCAAGCCGCTGGTGTTCTTTGAAGCCAAGGCCGGCCTGAACGGGCTGGAGTCCTGCTGCTTCACCCATGCGCACGTCGGCTGGGGCGCGTTGGTGGAAGCGGTCGGCGCGCGCAACATCGGCTCTGCGCTGTTGCCGGGCGCGACCGGCGACGTGGCGCTGGAAAAGGTGATCGCCATGAAACCGGATGCCTACATCGTTTCCGGCTCGCAGTGGGCCAGCAAGACCAACGCCGCGGTGCCGTTCGGCTATGGCGTCACGCAACAGCAGGTGGATGAGGCTTTCAATCGCATGAAACAGCGCCCGGGCTTCGCGCAGGTGTCGGCGGTGAAAGAAGGGCGGTTCTACGGCATCTACCATAACTTCTACAACCATCCGTACAACATTGTCGGGTTGGAGTATCTGGCGAAGTTTATCTATCCGGCGCAGTTCCCGGATCTGGATCCGGCCAAGACCTACAGCGAGATCCTCAGCCGCTTTACCGAAGTGCCGGAAGGCAAAGGCATTTTGGGCGCGCAGGCGCCGACGGGGAAATAACGGCAACGGGCGCGACGACGCGCCCGTTTTTGATCTTTAAGCGGCGGCCGGCGTATAGGTGGAGATGATCTCCAGCACGCCGTTGATGATGAACTGCACGCCCATGCACACCAGCAGGAAGCCCATCAGGCGCGAGATCGCCTCGATGCCGCTTTTCCCCACCAAGCGCATGATGGCGCCGGAACTGAGCAGGCAGCCCCACAGGATCACCGCGACCGTCAGGAAGATAGCGACCGGCGCCACCGCCAGCACCCAGGGTTCAAAACCCAGCGTGTTATCTTTGACGCTCGACGCTGAGCTGATGATCATCGCGATGGTGCCCGGCCCGGCGGTGCTCGGCATGGCGAGCGGCACGAAGGCGATGTTGGCCGAGGTCTTATGGCGCAGCTCGTGCGACTTGCTCTCCACCTCCGGCGCCTCATCGGCGCTTTGTTGCGGGAACAACATGCGGAAACCGATGAAGGCGACGATCAGGCCGCCGGCGATGCGCAGGCCGGGGATCGAAATGCCGAAGGTGTTCATCACCACCTGGCCGGCGTAAAACGCCACTGTCATGATGCAGAACACATAAACCGAGGCCATCAGCGACTGCTGATTACGCTCTTCGCGCGTCATATTGCCGGACAACCCGAGCAGCAACGCCACCGTGGTCAGCGGGTTGGCCAGCGGCAACAGCAGCACCAAACCCAGTCCAATGGCCTGGAATAACTGCAAAATACCCGTCATAAAAAACTCCCTGTGCAACGTTCAAGCCGCCACGCGGCGGCCCATGAGCTGAACAGCCTAGCCTGCCGTGCGCCTGGCGGCAATGGGGATAGCTCGTAACGTTAATTAACCGTCGGCCGGCGTTTCATCACTGCCGTTGCACTCGCCGACGAGCTCCGGTTCATCCTCACACCCCAGCGGCGCTTTGTTGCCCGCAATCGCCCGCGGCACCGAACGCGAGCCAAAATGCACCCGCCCATACAGCGTCGCTAATACTGGGCACGTATTATTAATTATTTTTAACTGTTTTTATCGTTTAACCGCTTAAGAGATTAAACGCTTCTATACTGGTAAGGCTTTGTGGCATTTCTTTATAATCGAAAAGCTTAAAAGGAGTTTTACTATGGAAGTGGCAAAAGAATGGGTAGCGGCGAAAAAAATCTCCTGGGGCAGCGTCATCGGTGGTGTGATCACCGTATTGGCTGTTTCACTGTTGCTGTCGACGTTGGGCACCAGTTTGGGATTTTCCATCGTGGATCCGACATCAGACGATCCGATCAACGGAGCCGGTACCACCGTAGTGATTTGGTCCGCTGTTTCAATCATCATTAGCTTGGCTGCCGGCGCTTTTATTGCCGGACGTTTGGCTGCTAATGACGGCCTTATTCATGGCTTCCTGGTATGGGCTACGTCACTGATTGTGGCGGCGGTGTTGGGTGGAATGCTGGTCGGGTCTGCAGTGAAGGCCACCGGTAATGCGCTGGGTGCTATCGCTTCGACCTCTGGCAGTTTGCTTTCCGGCGCCGGTTCCGCGATTGGCAAAGGGGCAACCGGGTTGGCAGACGTGGGCGGTAAGGTGTTTGACAAGTTGGGTATCGACACCACGTTGGAACCTGAACAGCTGCATGGTGATGTGGTTACGGCGCTCAAAAAAAGTGGTATTCCGTCATTGCAGCCTGAATTCATGCAGCAACAGTTGAATGCGGCCAAGACTGATTTGGCAGACGCAGTAAAAGCCCTGGCACTTCAGCCTGACAATAGCGATGCGATTATTAAGCAACTGGTCGACAAGCTTAAAAAACATGGTGAGGCCATCTCGCAAGATGTGGATCAAGACACACTGAAAAAAGCTCTGGTTGAAAATACCAATATGACGCCGCAGGAAGTGGACCAGACGGTGAAGAATTTGGTCGACGCCAAAAATAAAACTGCGCAGCTGGTTAATCAGCGCTTGGATGAAGCCGAAGCAAAAATCAATCAGGCAAAACAGGAGTATGCTGAGCTGAAACAGAAGGCGCGCGAACAGGCTGCCGCGGCTGCGGACGAATTGTCTCGGGCTGCCCTGTGGTCATTCTTTGCGTTGTTGATTGGCGCAGTGGTCAGTGCATTGGCAGGCTTGTGGGGCGTTAACACCAATGCCCGACGTGTAACCGTATCATCTCCGCAGGCGTAATCTCCAGGCTCGTTTGCGCGTCTCGATGATATAGGGATGAGAGCCTGAAATACCGACGACGATGAAATGACAGCCAGGAAAGACTGGCGCCTACCCCGGCCATGTGCCGGGGTTTTTATTGTTTGCGGCGTGATTAATGACCACCTTAATCGCTGTGTAGGGTATTAGGCATCAATTGCCACGATCCCTGGGGACAGGTGGATAACATAGATGCGCTGTAAATAATAATGAGTGTGATTATGAAACAAGAACTGCATATTTTGCTGGGGAAAGCCGTTGCCTTTCTGCTCTACTGCGCTTTTTTGGCGGCCTTGGTCGGCCTGGTATTTATCGACGTACACTGGCTGCATAATTTCGTGCATGAAACCTCGCTGACCGAAGCGGCGCAGGAGCTGTTGCTGCTCGCCATCTCCGGCGGTTTCTTCGCCGCGGCTCGGCGGCAGTCTGAACGCCGCTCCGCCTGGATGCTGGTCGGCGGTTTCTTTCTCTGCATGCTGATCCGCGAGATGGATTTCGCCTTCGATGCGCTGTGGCACGGCGCCTGGGTGTGGTTCGCGCTGGCGGTAGCCTTGGCCTGCCTGGTGCATGCAGCGCGGCACATCGCGGCGGCGGTGCGCGGCCTGGCCTATTTCGTGACGCATCCCGCCTACGGCATGATGTGCGCCGGCCTGCTGTGCATTCTGGTGTTTTCACGCCTGTTCGGCATGAGCGCGCTGTGGCAAACGCTGATGCTGGACGGCTACAACCGGGTGGTGAAAAACATGGTGGAAGAGGGCTGCGAACTGCTGGGCTACGGCCTGTGCCTGCTGGCCACCCTCAGCTACATGAAAACCGTTCTTGCGCCGGCTGACGCGAAAGCGTGAGGGCGGCGCTTTATTTATCCGGAACAATTTTAGTGATACTATTCGCTTAGCCGAATGTGGCTGAGAAGGTATGCGTTCCATTCTGTATACCCAGTGAGGTTTCAATCTGGCAATTGTGGGCGAGATCTGAAACCTGGCTGACCAAACCCAAAATCCAATTTTCGTACTGCATGTGATCTGTCGTGTGGGTCACCACTGTAGATAAGGAATTATTAATGCCTGTTATTACCCTTCCTGACGGTAGTCAGCGTCATTTCGATCACCCCGTTTCCCCGATGGATGTCGCGCGCGATATCGGCCCTGGCCTGGCGAAAGCCTGTATCGCCGGCCGCGTCAACGGCGAGCTGGTCGACGCCGGCGATCTGATCGAATCGGATGCGCAGCTGGCCATCATCACCATCAAAGATGAGGACGGCCTGGAAATCATGCGCCACTCCTGTGCTCACCTGCTGGGTCATGCGATCAAGCAGCTGTGGCCGGATACCAAAATGGCGATCGGTCCGGTGATCGACAACGGTTTCTATTATGACGTGGATATCGACCGCACCCTGACGCAGGAAGACCTGGATCTGCTGGAAAAGCGGATGCACGAGTTGGCCGATAAGGATTACGACGTCATCAAGAAGAAGGTCAGCTGGCAAGAAGCCCGCGACACCTTCGCTGAGCGCGGCGAAATCTACAAAGTGGCGATCCTGGATGAGAACATCAGCCATGACGATCGTCCTGGCCTGTACCACCACGAAGAATACGTCGACATGTGCCGTGGCCCGCACGTGCCGAACATGCGTTTCTGCCACCATTTCAAGCTGCAGAAAACCTCCGGCGCTTACTGGCGCGGCGACAGCAAAAACAAAATGCTGCAGCGTATCTACGGCACCGCCTGGGCAGACAAGAAGCAATTGAACGCCTACCTGCAACGCCTGGAAGAAGCGGCCAAGCGCGATCACCGCAAGATCGGCAAACAGCTCGACCTGTATCACATGCAGGAAGAAGCGCCGGGCATGGTGTTCTGGCACAACGACGGTTGGACCATCTTCCGCGAGCTGGAAGCCTTCGTGCGCATGAAGCTCAAAGAGTACCAGTACCAGGAAGTGAAAGGTCCGTTCATGATGGACCGCGTGCTGTGGGAAAAAACCGGCCACTGGGAAAACTACAAAGACGCCATGTTCACCACCGCGTCGGAAAACCGCGAATATTGCATCAAGCCGATGAACTGCCCGGGCCACGTACAGATCTTCAACCAGGGCCTGAAGTCGTACCGCGATTTGCCGCTGCGCATGGGCGAGTTCGGTAGCTGCCACCGCAATGAGCCATCGGGTTCCCTGCACGGCCTGATGCGCGTGCGCGGCTTCACGCAGGATGACGCCCACATCTTCTGTACCGAAGAGCAGGTGCGCGCCGAAGTGAACGAATGCATTCGTATGGTCTATGACGTGTACGGCACTTTCGGCTTCGACAAGATCGCCGTCAAGCTGTCTACGCGTCCGGAAAAGCGCATCGGCACCGACGACATGTGGACCCGTGCGGAAGAAGACCTGGCCGCCGCGCTGACCGAGAACGGCATTCCGTTTGAATATCAGCCGGGTGAGGGGGCCTTCTACGGACCGAAAATTGAATTTACCCTGCATGATTGTTTGGATCGCGCATGGCAATGTGGTACCGTGCAGCTCGATTTCTTCTTGCCGGGCCGTTTGGGCGCCTCGTACGTTGGCGAAAACAACGATCGCGTCGTGCCGGTAATGATTCACCGCGCCATTTTGGGCTCCATGGAACGCTTCATCGGTATCCTGACCGAAGAATACGCCGGGTTCTACCCGACCTGGATCGCCCCGGTGCAGGTGGTGGTGATGAATATCACCGACAGCCAGTCTGATTACGTCCAGCAATTGACCAAAAAACTGCAGGATGCAGGTATTCGCGTGAAAGCGGACTTGAGAAATGAGAAGATTGGCTTTAAAATTCGCGAACATACTTTACGTCGAGTCCCTTACATGTTGGTGTGCGGCGACAAAGAGGTCGAAGCAGGCAAAGTTGCCGTTCGTACCCGCCGTGGCAAAGACCTGGGAAGCCTGGACGTAAACGAAGTCGTAGACAAGCTGCTGAAAGAGATTCGCAGCCGTAGTCTTCATCAACTGGAGGAATAAAGTATTAAAGGCGGAAAACGAGTTCAACCGGCGCGTCCTAATCGCATTAACAGAGAAATTCGCGCGCAAGAAGTTCGCCTAACCGGCGTCGATGGCGAGCAGATTGGTATTGTCAGTCTGAATGAAGCTCTTGAAAAAGCTGAGGAAGCGGGCGTTGATTTAGTAGAAATCAGCCCAAATGCCGAACCGCCAGTTTGCCGAATCATGGATTACGGCAAATTCCTCTACGAGAAGAGCAAGTCGACGAAAGAACAGAAGAAGAAGCAAAAAGTTATTCAGGTCAAGGAAATCAAATTCCGTCCTGGCACCGATGATGGCGACTATCAGGTCAAACTACGCAACCTGATTCGCTTTCTGGAAGATGGCGATAAAGCCAAAATCACCCTGCGTTTCCGCGGGCGTGAGATGGCGCACCAGCAGATCGGTATGGAAGTGCTTAACCGCGTCCGTAAAGACCTGTGTGAAGATATGGATCTGGCAGTGGTCGAATCCTTCCCTACGAAGATCGAAGGCCGCCAGATGATTATGGTGCTCGCTCCTAAGAAGAAACAGTAAGGCTTACAAGTAATGGAACCCGCGCGGCGCTTGCGCTGTGTGGGTTTTATTCGCCCAACTGATTCGTTGTTTAACAATGCGAAGTGGATTTAATTAAAATGCCAAAGATTAAAACTGTACGTGGTGCAGCCAAGCGCTTCAAAAAAACCGGCAGCGGTGGTTTTAAGCGTAAACATGCCAACCTGCGTCATATTCTGACCAAAAAAGCAACCAAGCGTAAACGTCACCTGCGTCCGAAAGGCATGGTGTCTAAAAACGATCTGGTCCTGGTTACCGCGTGCCTGCCGTACGCATAAGCCATTTTTTTTGAATTTAGAATAAGACTTTAGGAGAGAGCATATGGCTCGCGTAAAACGTGGTGTAATTGCACGCGCACGTCACAAGAAAATTATGAAGCAGGCGAAAGGCTACTACGGTGCCCGTTCGCGCGTATATCGTGTTGCCTTCCAGGCAGTAATCAAAGCAGGCCAGTATGCTTACCGTGACCGTCGTCAACGTAAGCGTCAGTTCCGTCAGCTGTGGATTGCACGTATCAACGCAGCTGCTCGTCAGAACGGTCTGTCTTACAGCAAGTTCATCAACGGCTTGAAAAAAGCGTCGATCGAAATTGACCGTAAGATCCTGGCTGACATCGCAGTCTTCGACAAAGTGGCCTTCGGCGCACTGGTTGAGAAAGCGAAAGCAGCTCTGGCGTAAGTCAGTAGTAGAAGAGGGAGCTTGCTCCCTCTTTTAATCTTTGTTTTCAGCGACAAATATTGACTTTCATTGTCCGCAGCTATATCACTGGTGGGCAATCATCGACAAGGTACCGCAATCATGCACGCAGCTATTTTTCGTTTCTTTTTTTACTTTAGCGCCTGATTTCAGGAGGCTTTGCGCGTAAGAAAAGAAACGAAAAGTAGCGCCTAAGCCTCCCTCGTGGAGGCTTTTTTGTTTTTGGCCATCGTCCCGCCTTGCAACGCGTTGCGGTGAGTATGGCTGGCGTTCAGCTCAGGTGAGCCGCCCGGCCGGCAACGCATTGAAAAGTCTTTGAAGATTGCTCAAAGGCGTGTTCGAATATAGATAACAATTACTTAGGGCCATCCCGGCCAGAGGAAGAGGAAAGCAATGCCACATCTCGCAGAGCTGGTTGCCAATGCCAAGGCAGCCGTAGAAGATGCCCAGGATGTTGCCGCGTTAGATTTGGTGCGCGTCGAATATTTTGGCAAGAAAGGTCATTTCACCTTGCAGATGCAGTCTCTGCGCGACGTCCCGGCGGAAGATCGTCCGGCGGCCGGCGCGGTGATCAACCAGGCCAAGCAGGAGGTGCAAGACGCCCTGAACGCGCGTAAGAACGCGCTGGAAAGCGCTGCGCTGAACGCGCGCCTGGCGGCTGAAACCATCGACGTCTCCCTGCCGGGCCGTCGCATGGAAAACGGCGGTCTGCATCCGGTGACCCGCACCATCGACCGTATCGAAACCTTCTTCGGCGAGCTGGGCTTCTCCGTTGCCACCGGCCCGGAGATTGAAGACGATTACCACAACTTCGACGCGCTGAACATTCCAGGGCATCACCCGGCGCGCGCCGACCACGATACTTTCTGGTTCGACGCCACGCGCCTGCTGCGCACCCAGACTTCCGGCGTGCAGATCCGCACCATGAAGAACCAGCAGCCGCCGATCCGCATCATTGCGCCGGGCCGCGTTTATCGTAACGACTACGATCAGACGCACACCCCGATGTTCCATCAGATGGAAGGGCTGATCGTCGATAAAGACATCAGTTTCACCAATCTGAAGGGCACGCTGCACGATTTCCTGAACAACTTCTTTGAAGAAGACCTGCAGGTTCGTTTCCGTCCGTCCTACTTCCCGTTCACCGAGCCGTCCGCTGAAGTGGACGTGATGGGCAAGAACGGCAAATGGCTGGAAGTGCTGGGCTGCGGCATGGTGCATCCGAACGTGCTGCGCAACGTGGGCATCGATCCGGAAGTTTACTCCGGCTTCGCCTTCGGTATGGGCATGGAGCGCCTGACGATGCTGCGTTACGGCGTCACCGACCTGCGCGCATTCTTCGAAAACGATCTGCGTTTCCTCAAACAGTTTAAGTAAGGCGGGAATATCACATGAAATTCAGTGAACTCTGGTTGCGCGAGTGGGTAAACCCGGCCATCAGCAGCGAAGCATTATCCGATCAAATCACCATGGCCGGCCTGGAAGTGGACGGCGTGGATCCGGTTGCCGGCGCGTTTAACGGCGTCGTCGTGGGCGAGGTGGTCGAGTGCGGTCAACACCCGAACGCCGACAAACTGCGCGTCACCAAGGTTAACGTAGGCGGCGATCGCCTGCTCGACATCGTCTGCGGCGCGCCAAACTGCCGTACCGGCCTGAAAGTGGCGGTCGCCACCGTGGGCGCGGTGCTGCCGGGCGACTTCAAAATCAAGGCCGCCAAGCTGCGCGGCGAGCCTTCGGAAGGCATGCTGTGCTCGTTCTCCGAGCTGGGCATTTCCGACGATCATGACGGCATCATCGAGCTGCCTCTGGATGCGCCGATCGGCACCGACATCCGTGACTACCTGAAACTGAACGACAACACCATCGAGATCAGCGTCACGCCGAACCGCGCCGACTGCCTGGGCATCATCGGCGTCGCGCGCGACGTGGGCGTACTTAACCAGGTTGCGCTGACCGAGCCGGACATGAGCCCGGTGGCCGCCACCATCGACGCCACGCTGCCGATCCGCGTTGACGCGCCGCAGGCGTGCCCACGCTATCTGGGGCGCGTGGTGAAAGGTATCGACGTCAAGGCGCCAAGCCCGCTGTGGATGCGTGAAAAACTGCGTCGTTGCGGCATCCGTTCTATCGATGCCGTGGTAGACGTCACCAACTATGTGCTGCTGGAGCTTGGCCAGCCGATGCACGCTTTCGATCTGAGCCGCATCGACGGCGGCATCGTGGTGCGCATGGCGGAAGAAGGGGAAACCCTGACGCTGCTGGACGGCAACGAAGCCAAACTGAGCGCCGACACCTTAGTGATCGCCGATCATCAAAAAGCGTTGGCGATGGGCGGCATCTTCGGCGGCGAGCATTCCGGCGTCAACGGGGAAACTCAGGACGTGCTGCTGGAGTGCGCCTTCTTCAGCCCGCTGTCGATCACCGGCCGCGCACGCCGTCACGGCCTGCACACCGATGCGTCTCACCGCTATGAGCGCGGCGTCGATCCGGCGTTGCAGTACAAAGCGATGGAGCGCGCCACGCGCCTGCTGCTCGACATCTGCGGCGGCCAGGCCGGCCCGGTTATCGACGTAACCCACGAAAACGAACTGCCGAAGCGCGCCACCATCACGCTGCGCCGCGAGAAGCTGGATCGTCTGATCGGCCATGTGGTGCCGAGCGAGCAGGTCAGCGACATTCTGCGCCGCCTGGGCTGCCAGGTGACCGAGCAGGGCGACAGCTGGCAAGCGGTCGCGCCGAGCTGGCGTTTCGATATGGAAATCGAAGAGGATCTGGTGGAAGAAGTGGCGCGCGTTTACGGCTACGACAACATCCCGGATGTGCCGGTGCGCGCCGATCTGGTGATGACCCAGCATCGCGAAGCCGATCTGACGCTCAAGCGCGTGAAGACCATGCTGGTCGATCACGGCTACCAGGAAGCGATCACCTACAGCTTCGTCGATCCGAAAGTGCAGGCGCTGCTGCACCCGAATGAAGACGCGCTGATCCTGCCGAGCCCGATTTCGGTCGAAATGTCGGCGATGCGCCTGTCGCTGTGGACCGGTTTGCTGTCCGCGGTGGTGTATAACCAGAACCGTCAGCAGACGCGTCTGCGCCTGTTCGAAAGCGGTCTGCGCTTTGTGCCTGATAGTGCGGCAGATCTGGGTATTCGTCAGGACGTCATGCTGGCAGGCGTGATCGCCGGCCATACGCACGATGAGCATTGGGATCTGGCGCGCAAGCCCGTCGACTTCTATGATTTAAAAGGGGATCTGGAGTCTGTCCTCGAACTGACCGGTAAATTATCCGAAATTCAGTTCCGGGCGGAAGCCAATCCGGCCCTGCATCCAGGGCAGAGTGCGGCGATTTATTTGCACGGCGAACGCGTAGGTTTCATCGGTGTGATTCACCCGGAACTTGAACGTAAACTGGATCTTAACGGCCGCACCGTGGTGTTTGAACTGGAGTGGAACAAGCTTGCGAGCCGCGCCGTGCCTCAGGCGCGGGAGATTTCGCGCTTCCCGGCAAACCGCCGTGATATCGCCGTTGTGGTGGCTGAAAACGTCCCCGCAGAAGATATTTTGGCCGAGTGTAAGAAAGTTGGCGCAAATCAGGTAGTTGGCGTAAACTTGTTTGACGTGTACCGTGGCAAGGGCGTGGCAGAAGGTGACAAGAGCCTGGCTATCAGTCTGGTATTGCAGGATACCGCTCGTACACTGGAAGAAGAGGAGATAGCCGCTACCGTTGCAAAATGCGTAGAGGCTCTAAAACAGCGATTCCAAGCATCCTTGAGGGATTGAACCTATGGCGCTTACTAAAGCTGAAATGTCAGAACACCTGTTTGAGAAGCTTGGGCTTAGCAAACGGGACGCCAAAGACCTGGTGGAACTGTTCTTTGAAGAGGTCCGTCGGGCCCTTGAGAATGGCGAACAGGTAAAACTGTCGGGTTTTGGCAACTTTGATCTGCGTGACAAGAACCAACGTCCGGGGCGTAACCCGAAGACCGGCGAAGACATTCCGATTACGGCGCGCCGCGTGGTGACCTTCCGTCCGGGGCAGAAGCTGAAAAGCCGGGTAGAAAACGCCAGCCCGAAAGGGTGAGTGACGTGTGATATCAAAAAAGGCCGCTTGCGCGGCCTTTTTCTTTTTGGGTATAAAATTCAGTTTATTCCTAATGGGCAATGTAAGAATTAAAATCCTGCGTTCAAACGCTACGGCGAAAGTTTATTTAAGCTAAATTTCGGAATATTCTTATCTCTTATTTGGTGAGTGACGTTGTTTTCGCTTCAATAACGGCCGTGATAATGGCCAGGGCCATCGCCACGGTGGCCGCCGCCCCAGTGCGGGCCCCAGCAGCAGGCGCTGAGGCTTGCTGTCAGGGCCACAACGGCCAGCAGGCTGCCTATACTTTTAATCATCTTATTATCCTCCGATGGAAATTTGCTTAATTATAATTGCCGCGCCGCTTGAGAGCCGTCAGTTATTCGTTAAGCCTTGTCAGCGATTATGATAATTAAAGGCGAGGGCAAACAGTGTAGGGATTGTGTAAGGCCGTCGAAAACAATCTGAAAATAGGCATCGGTGAGATAGTGGTTAAATAAACGCGCTGATATAACCACTGCAGCAAGAAAAATAGAGTGAGAAGGCAAAATGAAAAAGATCCTGTTGCTGATGTGTTTCCCGCTGTTGCTGCCGCTGGCGGCGCAGGCCGATGTCTCTGTCGATATCAATGTGCCGGGCGTTTCTCTGCATCTGGGGGATCAGGACCGTCGCGGCTACTACTGGGATGGTTACGACTGGCGTCCACCGCAGTGGTGGCATGCGCATCAGGGCCGCGGTCTGGGTGAGCGCAATGCGCGCGGCATGTACTGGGACGGCGGCCGCTGGCAGCCATCGCCGCCGCGTGGCTATGATCACCGTGAGCCGGCACGCAGCGGTAATCCGTTCCGCGGCGATCGCGATAATCGCGACCACGAGCGCAATCATGACGATCGCGGTGCCTCCGACCGCCGCGATGACGGCCGCGGCCAGCCTTATCCACCGGGCAACGCCGGCCCGCATCGTTAACCCTGAGTTTATCGGCGGCTGGTTTTGCCATCATCGTTGCGATGACGGGCAAGGCCAGCCGCTGCTTTCCTGCGCCATCATCCACGCAAGGCTTCCCCTTGCGGCGTTAACCCCCTAATATTCGACTCAAACGTCAATTATCCGGCCACGACAGCGGCCGGCAGGGAACCGCCGCGCCATGCCAACCAGCCGTACCTTCACCTTATTGTTGCAACATCAACGCTACCGCGATAAACGCCAGATCGGTCTGCTGGCGCTGGGCGTGGCGGTGGCGTTGCTGTTCAGCCTTTGCGCCGGCGACCAATGGATATGGCCGTCAGAGTGGTTCAGCGATCGGGCGCAACTGTTCGTCTGGCAACTGCGTTTGCCGCGCGCGCTGGCGGTGATGCTGGTCGGCGCCGCCCTGGCGGTGGCGGGCGCGGTAATGCAGGCGCTGTTTGAAAACCCGCTGGCGGAGCCCGGTCTGCTGGGCGTCGCTAACGGCGCCGGCGTTGCGCTGGTGCTGACGGTGTTGTTGGGGCAGGGGTTGTTGCCGGTGGCGCTGATGAGCGCCGCCGCGATAGCCGGTGCGCTGGCGATGACCTTCCTGTTGCTGGGCTTCGCTCGCCGCCGACGTCTGACCAATGCGCGGCTGTTGCTGGTCGGCGTAGCGCTGGGCATCGTGTGCAGCGCGCTGATGACCTGGGCGGTCTATTTCAGCACCAGCCTCGATCTGCGGCAGCTGATGTACTGGATGATGGGCGGTTTCGGCGGGGTCGACTGGCGCCAAAAGTGGCTGGTGCTGGCGCTGCTGCCGGTGCTGCTGTGGTTGTGTGGCCAGGGCAAAGCGCTCAACCTGATGGCGCTGGGCGAGGTACAGGCGCGGCAACTAGGGCTGTCGCTGCATCTGTGGCGTAACCTGCTGGTGCTGGCGATCGGCTGGCTGGTCGGCGTCAGCGTGGCGCTCGCCGGGGTGATTGGCTTCGTTGGGCTGGTGATCCCGCATATCTTGCGGCTTATCGGCCTGACCGACCAACGCTATCTGTTGCCGGCCTGCGCGCTGGCAGGGGCCGGGGTGTTGCTGGTGGCCGATGTGGTTGCCCGCATTGCGCTGCTGGCGGCCGAGCTGCCGATCGGCGTGGTGACCGCCACGCTGGGGGCGCCGCTATTTATCTGGTTACTGACCCGGGCAAAAGGCGTAAGGTAGTTCTCTTCATTCACCTGCCATTACAAAACCAAAGGATGACAACCGATGAGCAAGCCAATCGACAACCTGCCGTTACAAACCATTGAAAATCAGCCGACCACGCTGGGCGCCTACCGGGGTAAGGTGTTGCTGGTGGTCAACGTGGCCTCGGAGTGCGGCCTGACCAAACAGTACGAAGGGCTGGAAGCGCTGTACGAAGCCTACCGCGATCAAGGGCTGGAAGTCCTCGGGTTCCCGTCCAATGAATTCCTGGGCCAGGAGCCGGGCAGCAACGAAGAGATCCTGGCGTTTTGCCGTGGCACCTTCGGCGTGCAATTCCCGATGTTCGCCAAGATTGAGGTGAACGGCGAACGCCGTCATCCGCTGTACCAGGCGCTGATTGCCGCACAGCCGGAGGCTGCCGCACCGCAGGGCAGCGAGTTTCTGGCGCGGATGACCAGCAAAGGGCGTGCGCCGAAGCACCCCGGCGATATTCTGTGGAACTTCGAGAAATTCCTGATCGCGCGCGACGGCACGGTGATCCAGCGCTTCTCGCCTGACACTACGCCGGAAGATCCGGCGCTGGTGGCGGCGGTGAAACAAGCGCTGGCAGGATAAGACAGATGCTGCAACTCGTTGAGGTTGGGGTGGCGGGGCGCCTGGCGCCTTTTTCGGCACAGATTGACGGCGGGTTGCAGGTTCACCTGATCGGCCCCAATGGCGCAGGGAAGAGCACCCTGTTGGCGCGGGTGGCGGGCATGCTGCCGGGGCTGGGCGAAATCTGCCTGGACGGACGCGCGTTAGCCGATTATCCGGGGAGCGAGCTGGCGCGCCGACGCGGTTATCTCAGCCAGCAACAGCCGCCGGTATCGCTGATGCCGGTGTTTCAGTATTTGGCGTTGCACCGGCCTGCCGGCGCGGCGCAAACCGAGGTGGAGCACGCCATCCTCTATCTGTGCCAGCGGTTGAAGCTGGTGGATAAGCTGTCACGCACGTTGACGCAGCTTTCCGGTGGCGAATGGCAGCGGGTGCGGCTGGCGGCGGTGTTGCTGCAGGTGTGGCCCAGCGTCAATCCGCACAGCCGATTGTTGTTGCTGGATGAACCGACCAATAGCCTGGATGTGGCGCAAAAGGTCGCGCTGGATCGCCTGCTGCGCGAATTCTGCCAAAGTGGGCGCAGCGCGCTGGTGTGTGCGCACGATCTGAATCATACCCTGCAGCAGGCCGATCGGGTTTGGTTGCTGCACGCTGGGCAGCTGGTCGCGCAGGGCATCACCCGTGAGGTGATGGCGCCCGACCTGTTGTCGCAGATCTATGAAGTGGATTTTCACCTGCAATGGGTGGGGAACCAGCGTTGGATCATGACGCGCACGGCTTAATTCGTCCCGGCAGCATAAATGTAAACGAAAACTAAACGTAGTGAATATAAATAGCCGGGTAATCATCGGCTATTATTGTTCCACCGCTCATTTTATCGTGGGTTTTATTGAAAAACGTCAATGACGTGCTAGGCTTGATTCGGCAAAAATAAAATAAGTAAATAATTATTAATATATATAATAAATTGATTTTCATAGTAAATTTAAATTAATGATGACGGCACCTATCCATCAGTTCTCCCACTGATGACACGTCTCGTCTTAAGGTTTAGTTAAGCTTGCGGCCTTACATTGTCAGTTAATCCACGGAAACGATTCTTCTCTGGCGTTTAATATTCGTTAAACGAAAGGGATTTACAGTGTCATCAAAAGCAGCTCGATACGTTTGGGGTTAACTATGGATCAATTTTTGCCTTTCTCTCGTCCGGCCATCGGCGATGAAGAAATCGCCGCGGTAGAGAAAGTGTTGCGTTCCGGTTGGATCACCACCGGGCCGCAAAACCAGCAACTGGAAAGCGACTTCTGCTCCACTTTCGGCTGTAAGCACGCCATCGCCGTCAGTTCCGCCACGGCGGGTATGCACATCACGCTGATGGCGCTGGGCATCGGCGCTGGCGACGAAGTCATCACCCCTTCGCAAACCTGGGTCTCCACCCTCAACATGATCGAGCTGCTGGGCGCCACGCCGGTGATGATCGACGTTGACCGTGATACGTTGATGGTCAGCGCCGCCGATGTCGAGGCTGCCATCACCCCGAATACCAAAGCGATTGTTCCGGTGCATTATGCCGGTGCTCCCCTGCAAATGGATGCGCTGCGCGCCGTAGCCGCACGCCATCGCTTGCCGCTGATCGAAGACGCCGCCCACGCGGTCGGCACGCGCTACAACGGCGAATGGGTCGGCGCACGCGGCACGGCGATTTTCTCTTTCCACGCGATTAAAAACGTGACCTGCGCCGAAGGCGGCCTGATCGCCACCGACGACGATGCGCTGGCGGATCGCCTGCGTTGCCTGAAGTTCCACGGTCTGGCCGTCGATGCCTTCGATCGCCAGCAGCTTGGCCGCAAACCGCAGGCCGAAGTGGTGGAGCCTGGTTACAAATACAACCTGTCCGACATTCATGCGGCGATCGCCGTGGTGCAACTATCGCGCTTTGCTGAGCTGAACGCGCGCCGTAAGGCGCTGGCACAGCGCTACCTGAGCGCGCTGGAAGGCTCGCCGTTCCAACCGTTGGGCGTGCCGGATTATCCGCATGATCACGCCTGGCACCTGTTTATGGTCCGCGTCGATCCCGCGCGTTGCGGCATCGATCGCGACCAGCTGATGGAGCGCCTGAAAGAGGTTGGCGTCGGCACCGGGCTGCATTTCCGCGCCGCGCATACTCAGAAATTCTACCGTGAGCGTTATCCGCAGCTTTCTTTGCCGAATACCGAATGGAACTCGGCGCGGCTGTGCACCTTACCGCTATTCCCTGATATGACCGACGCCGACGTGGATCGCGTGGTCAATGCCTTGTCTTCTGTTGTGGAGTCTTTACGTGCCTCGCGTTGAACCGATTAAAAAAGTCTCGGTAGTCATCCCGGTATACAACGAGCAGGAAAGCCTGCCGGCGTTGCTGGAGCGGACTACTGCCGCCTGTAAGCAGTTATCTCAACCTTATGAAATCATCCTCGTCGACGATGGCAGCAGCGACAACTCCGCTGACATGCTGACTGCGGCGGCGGAAAAGCCGGATAGCCACGTGATCGCCGTCTTGCTGAACCGCAACTATGGCCAGCACTCGGCCATTATGGCCGGTTTCAATCAGGTGACCGGCGATCTGGTGATTACGCTGGACGCCGATCTGCAGAACCCGCCGGAGGAGATCCCACGGCTGGTCAGCGTGGCGGAAGAGGGCTATGACGTGGTGGGCACCGTGCGCGCCAACCGTCAGGACTCTTGGTTCCGCAAAAGCGCCTCGCGCGTGATCAACATGATGATTCAACGCGCCACCGGCAAGTCGATGGGGGACTACGGCTGCATGCTGCGCGCCTACCGTCGTCATATCGTTGAGGCGATGCTGCACTGCCATGAGCGCAGCACCTTTATCCCGATCCTGGCGAATACCTTCGCCCGCCGCACGACCGAGATCGACGTGCGTCACGCCGAACGCGAGTTTGGTGACTCCAAGTACAGCCTGATGAAGCTGATCAACCTGATGTATGACTTGATCACCTGCCTGACCACCACGCCGCTGCGTTTGCTCAGCGTGGTCGGCAGCATCGTGGCGCTGTCCGGGTTTGTGCTGGCGCTGGTGCTGATAGCGCTGCGTCTGCTGCTCGGCCCTGAATGGGCCGCCGGCGGCGTGTTCACCCTTTTCGCCGTCCTGTTCACCTTTATCGGCGCCCAGTTTGTCGGCATGGGGCTACTGGGTGAATACATCGGCCGCATCTATACCGACGTGCGCGCGCGTCCTCGCTATTTTGTTCAGAAAGTGGTCGGTGCACAGCAGGACCACAATACTCAGGAAGAAGAATGATGAAAGCTATTGTATTTGCTTACCATGATATTGGCTGCGCCGGTCTGAAAGCGCTGACTGAGGCGGGTTATGACGTGCAGGCCGTGTTCACGCACACCGACGACCCTGGCGAGAACAACTTCTTCTCCTCCGTGGCCCGTTTGGGCGCCGAATTGGATCTGCCGGTCTATGCGCCAGAGGACGTAAACCACCCGCTGTGGGTTGACCGCATTCGCGCACTGCAGCCGGACGTGATCTTCTCGTTCTATTACCGCCACATGCTGAGCGACGAGATCCTGTCGCTGGCACCGCAGGGCGGTTTCAATCTGCACGGTTCGCTGCTGCCACGTTACCGTGGCCGTGCGCCGGTGAACTGGGCGCTGGTGAACGGCGAAACCGAAACCGGCGCCACGCTGCACAAGATGGTGAAACGCCCGGACGCCGGCGACATCGTCGGGCAGCAAAAAGTGGCCATCGCCGACAGCGATACCGCGCTGACGCTGCACAAAAAAGTGCTGGAAGCCGCGCAGATCGTGTTGAAAGAGCAACTGCCGAAGCTGAAGAACGGCACTGCCACCTTCACCAAGCAGGATGAGTCCCAGGCCAGCTACTTCGGCCGCCGCAGCGCGGCGGACGGCGAGATCCTGTGGCACAAATCCGCCAAAGAGATCAACAACCTGGTGCGCGCCGTCACCGAGCCGTACCCGGGGGCGTTCAGCTACCTCGGCCAGCGCCAGCTGATCGTCTGGCGCTCTCGCGTGCTGGATACCCAACACGATAAGCAGCCGGGCACCGTGCTGAGCACCTCGCCGCTGGTCATCGCCTGTGGCGAAGGCGCGCTGGAGATCGTCGCCGGTCAAAACGACAGCGGTCTGTACGTGCAGGGCAGCCGCCTGGCGCAGGAAATGGGCATCGTCACCGACGTGCGTCTGGCCGCCAAGCCGAACGCCGCGATGAAACGCCGCACCCGCGTACTGATCCTCGGGGTCAACGGCTTCATCGGCAACCACCTGACCGAGCGCCTGCTGCGCGACGATCGCTACGACATCTACGGTCTGGATATCGGCTCTGACGCCATCAGCCGCTTCCTCGACAACCCGCGCTTCCACTTCGTGGAAGGCGACATCAGCATCCACTCCGAGTGGATCGAGTATCACATCAAGAAATGCGACGTGGTGCTGCCGCTGGTGGCGATCGCGACGCCGATCGAATACACCCGTAACCCGCTGCGCGTGTTCGAGCTGGACTTCGAAGAAAACCTGAAGATTGTTCGCGACTGCGTGAAATACAACAAGCGCATCATCTTCCCGTCTACTTCCGAAGTGTATGGCATGTGCGACGACAAAGAGTTCGACGAAGACCATTCGCGCCTGATCGTTGGGCCGATCAACAAGCAGCGCTGGATCTATTCGGTCTCCAAACAGCTGCTGGATCGGGTGATCTGGGCTTACGGCGCCAAAGAAGGCCTGAAGTTCACGCTGTTCCGTCCGTTCAACTGGATGGGGCCGCGCCTGGATAACCTGGACGCGGCGCGCATCGGTTCTTCCCGCGCCATCACCCAGCTGATCCTCAACCTGGTGGAAGGTTCGCCGATCAAACTGATGGACGGCGGCGCGCAGAAACGTTGCTTCACCGACATCAACGACGGCATCGAAGCGCTGTTCCGCATCATCGAGAACCGCGACGGCCTGTGCGACGGCCAGATCGTCAACATCGGCAACCCGACCAACGAAGCGAGCATTCGCGAGCTGGCGGAAATGCTGCTGGAAAGCTTCAACAACCACCCGTTGCGCGACCGCTTCCCGCCGTTTGCCGGCTTCAAGGACGTGGAGAGCAGCAGTTACTACGGTAAAGGGTATCAGGACGTCGAGCACCGCACGCCGAGCATCAAAAATGCTCACCGCCTGCTGGGCTGGCAGCCGACCATCGAGATGAAGCAAACCATCGCCGATACGCTGGACTACTTCCTGCGCACTACCGTTCAGGAAGGGAACGGTGCATGAAGAAAGTCGGTCTGCGGGTTGATGTAGATACCTTCAGCGGCACCCGTGAAGGGGTGCCGCAGTTGCTGGATCTGTTCGAAAAGTACGACATTCAGGCCAGCTTCTTCTTCAGCGTGGGACCGGACAACATGGGGCGCCATCTTTGGCGCCTTTTGCGTCCGAAATTTTTGTGGAAAATGCTGCGTTCGAACGCCGCCTCGCTGTACGGTCTGGACATTCTGCTGGCCGGCACCGCCTGGCCGGGGCGCAACATTTCACGCGCGCTGGGGCCGCTGATGAAGCGCACCGCCGAAGCCGGCCATGAGGTCGGGCTGCACGCCTGGGATCACCAGGGGTGGCAGGCCAGGGTCGGCAAGTGGAGCGAGGCGCAGCTGACCGAACAGGTACAGCTGGGCGTCGACGCCCTGAGCGCCAGCACCGGCCAGCCGGTGAAATGCTCCGCCGTGGCGGGCTGGCGCGCCGATACGCGCGTGCTGGAGGTCAAACAACGCTTCGGCTTCCATTACAACAGCGATTGCCGCGGCACCCATCCGTTCCGTCCGGTGCTGAGCGACGGGCGCCACGGTACGGTGCAGATCCCGGTGACGCTGCCGACCTTCGATGAAGTGATTGGCAGCGAAGTCAGCATGGCCGACTTCAACGACTATATTCTGCGCGCCATCGAGAACGATCGCGGCGTGCCGGTGTACACCATTCACACCGAAGTGGAAGGCATGTCGCAGGCGGCGATGTTCGAACAGTTATTGCAACGCGCACAGCGGCAGGGCATCGAATTCTGTCCGCTGAGCGCGCTGTTACCGCAAGATTTGGCGTCACTGCCGTTGGGCCGCATCAAGCGCGCTCCTTTCCCCGGCCGCGAAGGTTGGCTGGGCTGTCAAACCGATGTGAAGGACGTTACATGAAGGCGCTAAAAGGATCCTGGGCCATTGTGCTGGCCGTTTTTTTTGCTCTGGTTTACCTGATCCCGCTTAACGGCCGCCTGCTGTGGCAGCCGGATGAGACGCGTTATGCCGAGATCAGCCGTGAAATGCTGCAGCGCGGCGATTGGGTCGTGCCGCACCTGCTGGGGCTGCGCTATTTCGAAAAGCCGGTGGCAGGTTACTGGTTCAATAACATCAGCCAGTGGCTGTTTGGCGAAAACAACTTTGCGGTGCGTTTCGGCTCGGTGTTCAGCACCGGCATGACCGCGCTGCTGGTGTTTGCGCTGGCGATGCTGATGTGGCGCAATGCGCGCCGCGCCAGCCTGGCGGCGCTGATGTTCCTGTCGATGGTGCTGGTGTTCAGCATCGGCACCTACAGCGTGCTGGATCCGATGATCTCGCTGTGGCTGGCGGCGGCGATGGTCAGTTATTACCTGACGCTGAAAGCCACCTCGGTCAAAGGCAAGCTGGGCGCTTACGCGTTGCTGGGCCTGGCCTGCGGCATGGGCTTTATGACCAAGGGCTTCCTGGCGCTGGCGGTGCCGGTGATCGCGGTGATCCCGATCGTCATTCAGCAACGCCGCATCAAGGATCTGCTGTGCTATGGCCCGGTGGCGATCGTGACCGCTACGCTGCTCAGCCTGCCGTGGGCGCTGGCGATCGCGCAACGTGAACCCGATTTCTGGAATTACTTCTTCTGGGTCGAGCATATTCAGCGTTTCGCCGAAGATAACGCCCAGCACAAGGCGCCGTTCTGGTATTACCTGCCGGTCCTGCTGGCGGCGGTGCTGCCGTGGCTGGCGCTGCTGCCCGGTGCGCTGCTCAAGGGGTGGCGCGAGCGCGTACAGCGTCCGGAGCTGTTCTTTCTGCTGAGTTGGGCGCTGATGCCGCTGATCTTCTTCAGCATCGCCAAAGGCAAGCTGCCGACCTACATTCTGCCGTGCATGGCCCCGCTGGCGCTGCTGATGACCGCCTATGCGGAAGACTACGCCGCCACGCTGCGCGCCAGGCTGTTCAAGGCTAACGCCTGGCTGAACGGCCTGTTCGGCCTGATCGGCATCGTGGCGCTGGTGGTGTTGAGCTCCGGTCTGCTGCCGAAGGCACATCTGTTTACTCCGCAGGAGTGGCCGAAACTGGTGCTCGGCCTGATCGCCTTCGGCGGCTGGCTGCTGTTCGCGCTGGTTTCCGTACGCGACAACGGCCGCCAATGGCGCTGGGCGGCGGCTTGCCCGGTGCTGCTGTGCCTGGTGATCGGTTACGCCATCCCGCAACAGGTGACCGATTCCAAACTGCCGCAAAACTTTGCCCGCGCCACGATGGCCGAACTGAGCGACAGCCGCTATGTGTTGAGCGACAGCGTCGGGCTGGCGGCCGGCCTGGCCTGGGAGCTGAAGCGCAGCGATGTGCTGATGTACAGCCAGAAAGGCGAGGTGGCCTATGGTCTGGAGTACCCGGACGCCAAGGGGCACCTGATCAGCGATGCCGACTTCCCGCAGTGGCTGGCGCAGGCGCGCAAGCAGGGGAACGTGTCGCTGGTGCTGCAGCTGTCCCGTGGCGAAGCGCTGCCGCAGGAACTGCCCGCCGCAGACAAGGTGGATCGCATGAACCGCCTGGTGCTGATGTGGTATAAACAGCAACCATGATGGGTTTTCTGTTGGTGATTGTGGTCAGCCTGCTCACCTGTGGAGGGCAGCTGTGCCAGAAACAGGCGGCGCACTGTTGGGAACGGGCGGACGAGGCGCGGCTGAAGCTGACGCTGCGCTGGTTGGCGCTGGCGGTGCTGCTGCTGGGGCTGGGCATGGCGGTGTGGCTCAATGTGCTGCAACGCCTGCCGCTCAGCCTGGCTTACCCGATGCTCAGCCTGAACTTCGTGATGGTGACGCTGGCGGCGCGCTGGCTGTTTCATGAGCCGACGACCGCCCGCCACTGGTGCGGCGTAGCGTCGATTATGTTGGGGATCCTGCTGATGAGCGTGCATTCATGAGGGGCTATGCCTGGGGCGCCGCCAGCGTGTTGCTGGTGACGTTGGCGCAGTTGCTGATGAAGTGGGGCATGGTGCAAATCCCGCTGATGTCGTTCGCCGACGTCTCGTTGGCGCTGATCGGCGGCTACTGGCTGCCGCTGTTGGCGGTGGGCGGCGGCATCTGCGGTTATGCGCTGTCGATGCTGTGTTGGTTCTTTGCGCTGCGCCACCTGCCGTTAAACCGCGCTTATCCTCTGTTGAGCGTCAGTTATGCGCTGGTCTATCTGGCGGCGGTGATCCTGCCGTGGTTCAACGAGTCCGCTACGCTGCTGAAAACGCTGGGCACGCTGTTTATTCTGTTCGGCGTCTGGCTGATTAACAGCAAGTCCGAGACTCAATCGCCGGAATAGGGCCAAAACCGGCGATCCTGTCATTATCTCCCTTATGGCGCTTGCCTTTTTCCCCGTGCGGGAGATAAATTAACGCCAAATAGCGCTCTCCTTACGTGGTGCCGGCTTTGCCTCGCAGGCGGTGTGGTGGTGTACCGGATGGCATAACGCGGCAACGTGTTCAATGAAGGGATATTATGCGGATGCGTGTGTGGTTTTTATTAGCCAGTTTGATCCTCGCCGGGTGCAGCAGCCATGCGCCGCCGCCCAGCGGCCGCCTGGCGGACTCTATCGTGGTGGTGGCCCAGCTCAATGAGCAGTTGCGCCAGTGGTACGGCACGCCATACCGTTACGGCGGCCTGGATCGGGGCGGGGTAGATTGTTCCGGCTTTGTTTACCGCACGTTCCGCGATCGTTTTGACATGCAACTGCCGCGTTCGACCGAAGAACAGACCTCGCTGGGCACCAAGGTCTCACGCGATGAGCTGATGCCGGGCGATCTGGTGTTTTTCAAAACCGGCGGCGGTGAGAACGGCCTGCACGTCGGCATTTACGATACCAACGACCAATTTATCCACGCGTCGACCAGCCGTGGGGTGATCCGCTCCTCGCTCGATAACGTCTACTGGAAGCGGGTGTACTGGCAGGCGCGACGCATTTAGCCTTAACCCATTGATTTGGTGTATCATGGCGGGCATCTCATGTTTTGGACGGTGCCTGCCATGAACAGCCTGCGTTTACTGATCTCCGACTCCTACGATCCCTGGTTCAACCTGGCGGTGGAAGAGTGCATCTTCCGCGAAATGACCACGCAGAAAATTCTCTTCCTGTGGCGCAATGCCGAAACGGTGGTGATTGGCCAGTCGCAGAACCCCTGGAAAGAGTGCAACACCCGGCGCATGGAGCAGGACGGCATTCGGCTGGCGCGGCGCAGCAGCGGCGGCGGGGCGGTATTTCACGACCTGGGCAACACCTGTTTCACCTTTATGGCCGGCAAGCCGGGCTACGACAAGAGCGTCTCGACCGACATCATTCTGCAAGCGCTGCGGCAGCTGGGCGTCGCGGCTAGCGCGTCGGGGCGCAACGATCTGGTGATGGAAACCGCCGACGGGCCGCGTAAAATATCCGGCTCAGCCTATCGAGAAACCCAGGATCGCGGTTTCCACCACGGCACGCTGCTGCTGAACGCCGATCTGGAGCGGCTGGCGGACTACCTCAATCCCGATCCCAAAAAGCTGCAGGCCAAGGGCATCACCTCGGTGCGTTCACGCGTCGCCAATTTGGCGGAGTTTTTGCCGGGCATCAGCCATGAGCAGGTATGCGACGCCATCGTGCAGGCTTTCTTCGCCCACTATGGCGAAACGGCCGAGCCGGAGATCATTTCGCCGGACGTGTTCCCCGATCTGCCCGATTTTGCCGCGCAGTTCGCCAAACAAAGCAGCTGGGAATGGAATTTCGGCAAGGCGCCGGCGTTCAGCCACTTGCTTAACGAGCGCTTTGTCTGGGGCGGCGTAGACCTGTTCTTCGATGTGGAGAAGGGGGCTATCGTTCGCGCGCAGGCGTTCACCGACAGCCTTAATCCTGCCCCGCTGCAGCGGCTGGCGGATATGCTGGTGGGCTGCCCGTATCGAAGCGAGCCCGTTGCCGCCTGCTGTGACCGACTGATGGCGGACTATCCTCAGCAGGCGGCCGAATTAGCCGAACTGCGGCAATGGCTGAGTGAAACGATCCGTTAGCGGAGGCCAGGTGATGAAGGGATGAGCGTGCTCATCCTTTTTTTATCGCTGAAATCGACGTTTTGCACGCCGGTAGCGCAGATTTTCTGAAAATCAAGGTGGGCATTTTTTTGCGTTTTCAATGCCGAGAATAACGGGCGGAATTGATGCGTTATTAAATTTAATCAGTCATCGTTAACGGCAGGAAAAATCGGCGTTAAGGCGGGAAGATTATTTTACTTTATTTAAGATTTTTCTTAAATAAAACAACGGAGATAAGTCAAATTTAGCCCACCATCCAATCCACTTAAGCCAAATACCTTTTCATATCACGCGTTGGGCGAGAAAGGTGGCATAAGTTCAGCTGCTTTTCTTTTGCGCCTTTCGCGATTGTCGTATAGCTTTAATCTATCAATTAAATGATATTTCATGGGTATTTACATTGATATTTCCGATTAATCCCAGAAGGATTGATCGATAAAATATATTGATATACGATGATACGCTAGCCATTCATCCTGTGGCATTAAAATGAACATCCAACTCGAAGCTGACTTTATTAGTAGCTATGTTTTTCAACCTGTTTACTCAATGGAGGGGGGGCTGTTGGCGGTGGAAATGTTGAGCCGATTCAACAGTCTCGACGGTGATTTAGCCATGCCGGCCGAAATTGGGATTAATTTATTGGCGCCTGAACAAAGGATTGAGTTATTTAATGAGCAACTGAAACTTGCGGAGCAGCATGCGGCTTGGTTTACCGGTAACAACGTGCAGTTGACCATCAATATCGAAGAAATCATCGTTGAGCTTATTCTTTCCGATTCGGCGTTGTGCCAACGGATCGGGCAATATCCTTTTATTGCATTTGAAGTGAGTGAGAGTTTTCCGAATCTTTCGGCCGGGAAGAACAACCCGAGCGTGCGGCGATTAAGCGAAATGTTTACGCTGTGGCTCGATGATTTCGGTTCCGGTAAAGCCACGCTGACCGCGTTGTACGATGGTTTGTTTGACTACGTAAAGATAGACAAGCGTTTTTACTGGCAGCTGTTTACCCATCAGGGATATGACGTGGTCATCGACTCGTTGTTAAAGAATATCAACCTGTTATGTAAAGGCGTGATCGTCGGAGGAATAGAGAAAAAAGAGTATTTTAATAAACTCAGGTACGCCGGTGTTTTAGGTCTGCAAGGTTTTTTATGGCCCAGCGTTGGTGTGGATAATCTGCAAGCTTTGCTGGCGACGCCCAGCGAGTTCAATAATTAAGAAGTGATATAAAAAATTACACACAATGAGGTAAATCATGCGCGGAGTGAGGTTACCGTGATTCCGCTACCGTAATTGATCCTCGTTGTTGGGCTGATAACACCCTTTATCAGCCGGCATTAAACCGCGCTTCCTCAGCCAGGCGGAACGCCAAACTCCCCGCATCCGTCCTGACGACAGGCGGATGCGTTCTCCCTGCATTCCTTCGGTGTTAATCCGCTCGTTCAGGCTCTACACTACGCTGAAACGGAGGGCCTATGCCGCAGTTCGATAACGCTTACTACCAACAGTTACCCGGTTTCTACACCGCTTTGAACCCGACGCCGCTTAAGGATGCGCGCCTGCTGTACCACAGCGAGCCGCTGGCGCGCGAGCTGGGGCTGGACGAAAGCTGGTTTACTCAGGATAAAACCCCGATTTGGGCGGGAGAAACGCTGCTGCCGGGCATGCAGCCGCTGGCGCAGGTGTACAGTGGCCACCAGTTTGGCGTGTGGGCAGGGCAGTTGGGTGATGGCCGCGGCATTTTGCTTGGCGAACAGGTTCTGGCGGACGGCAGCCACCGCGACTGGCACCTGAAGGGCGCCGGGCTTACGCCGTATTCGCGCATGGGGGACGGCCGCGCGGTGCTGCGTTCGGTTATCCGCGAGTTTCTGGCCTCTGAGGCGCTGCACCATTTGGGGATCCCCACCACCCGAGCGTTGACCATCGTCACCAGCAGGCAGCCGGTGTTCCGCGAGCAGCCGGAACGCGGTGCCATGCTGATGCGGGTGGCGGAAAGCCACGTGCGCTTCGGCCACTTCGAACACTTTTACTACCGTAAACAGCCGGAGCAGGTGCGGCAGCTGGCGGATTTCGTCATTGCCCGTCACTGGCCGCAGCTGCAGGAGCAGGCCGAGCGCTACCTGTTGTGGTTTACCGACGTGGTCGAACGCACGGCGCGCCTGATCGCCCATTGGCAAACCGTCGGTTTCGCGCACGGCGTGATGAACACCGACAACATGTCGATTCTCGGTATCACCATCGATTACGGCCCTTACGGCTTCCTTGACGACTACCAGCCCGGCTATATCTGCAACCATTCCGATCACCAGGGGCGTTACGCCTTCGACAATCAGCCGGCGGTGGCGTTGTGGAACCTGCATCGTCTGGCGCAGACCCTATCGGGGCTGATGACCACCGAACAGCTGCAGCAGGCGCTGGCGGCGTATGAGCCGGCGCTGATGCGCGCCTACGGCGAACAGATGCGCGCCAAACTCGGCTTCTTCACGCCGACGGCGCAGGACAACGACGTGCTCACCGGTCTGTTGAGCCTGATGGCGCAGGAAGGGCGGGACTATACCCGCACGTTCCGCCTGTTGAGCGACACTGAACAGCAACAGGCGCAGTCGCCGCTGCGCGACGAGTTTATCGATCGCGCGGCGTTCGACGCCTGGTATCAGCAGTATCGTCAGCGTTTGCAACAGGAGCAGGTGAGCGATGCGGAGCGGCAACGGGCGATGAAGGCGGTGAATCCGCGGCTGATCCTGCGCAACTATCTGGCGCAGCAGGCGATTGAGGACGCGGAGAACGACGATGTGGGCCGTTTGCAGCGATTGCATCAGGCCCTGCTGCGGCCGTTCGACGATGTGCCGGAGTATGACGATCTCGCCGCGCTGCCGCCGGACTGGGGCAAGCACCTGGAGATTTCCTGCTCCAGCTGAGATGAAGAAAGGGCGCTTGATAGCGCCCTTAAATTTTTTATTGGCGCAGGTAGACCTGCGGCAGCGACACTTCGGGATGATGCACCACGCCGAGATCGGCCTGATACCAGCGGGTGAGGATCTCCGTTTGCAACACTTCCTGCGGCGTGCCGCTCGCCACCAACCGCCCCTGATGCAACAGCAGGATCCGATCGGCGTACAGCGCGGCCAGATTGAGATCGTGCAGCACGCAGCAGACGCCCAGCGGCTGTTGGCGCGTCAGCGAGCGCAGCAGGCGCAGGGTGTGCTGCTGGTGATACAGATCCAGCGCCGAGGTCGGTTCGTCGAGGAACAGCCAGGCGGGGGACGGCTGTGGTTGCCACAGCTGCGCCAACACCCGCGCCAGCTGCACCCGCTGTTGTTCGCCGCCGGACAGCTGGCGGTAGTCGCGCTGCGCCAGCGCCAGGCAGTCGGTTTGCGCCATCACCTGTTGGATCGCCTGATGCTCGTCGCGTTTGCCGTGCGGCGAACGCCCCATGCTGACCACTTCTTCCACGCTGAATGGAAACGCCAAATCGCTGTACTGGCGCATCACGGCCCGGACTTTGGCCAACTGTTGCGGCGCCCAGTGTTCCAGCGGGCGGTCAAGCAGCCGACATTCGCCGCAGTCCGGCGTCAAATAGCCGGTCAGCAAGCGCAGCAGCGTCGATTTGCCGGCGCCGTTAGGGCCGATAATCGCCACCATTTCACCGCCGGCAAGGCTGAGCGAAACGTCGTTGATCAACCGGCGCGTACCGAGGCTGTAACGCAGCTCCCGGGCTGTCAGGCAGGCGGCGTTATCCACCGGCTCGCTCCCGCTGGCGCATCACCAGCCACAAGAAATAGGGACCGCCGATCAGGCTGGTCATCAGCCCCACCGGCATTTCGGCCGGCGCCACCAGCGTGCGCGCCAGCGTATCGCTGACCAGCAACAGGCAGGCGCCGCCCAGCGCGGAGCAGGGCAGCAGCCAGCGGTGATCGCCGCCGAGGCGCATGCGCACCAGATGCGGCACCACCAGGCCGACGAAGCCGATCACACCGCTCATCGCTACCGCCGCGCCGATCAGCAGGGCGCTCAGCAACAGCAGCTGCAGCTTGGCACGCTGGACGTTTACCCCGAGGTAGTGGGCCTCTTCGTCCCCCAGCTGCAACAGGTTCAGCCGGCGCGCCTGCAGCAGCGTCAGCAGCGCCGCAGGCAGGATCAGCGAGGCGGAAACCGCCAGGGTCGGCCACTGCGACTGGCTGAGGCTGCCCATCATCCACAGCGAGAACTGGCGCAGCTGTTGATCGCTGCTGACGTAAGAGAGCACGCCGATGGCCGCCATGCACAGGGCGTTGATGGCGATGCCCGCCAGCAGCAGCCGCGACAGATTGCCGTGCCCGCTGCGGCTGATGCCGTAGATCAACAATGACACCAGCAGGCTGCCGAGGAACGCCGCCAGCATATGACCGTACAGCGCGATCGTCACCGGCAACGCCAGCGGTATCACGATGAACAGCGCGACAAACAGCGCGCCGCCGCTGCTGATGCCCAGCAGGCTCGGATCCGCCAGCGGGTTGCGGAACAGCCCTTGCATCACGGCGCCGGACACCGCCAGCGCGCAGCCGATCACCACCGCCAGCAGCACGCGTGGCAGGCGAATGTTCAACCAGATGTGCCAGGCAGCGTCGCTGAAAGGTTCACGCCATAGGGTGCGAAACGACAGCGTCAGCGCGCCCAGGTTGGCGGCGACCAGCGCCAGCAGCGTCAGCAGCACCAGCAGACCGATGATGGCCAGCTGAGGCGAGGTGCGACAGCGCATTACTTTTGCTCCGCCGCGTGGCGCAGCTTGGCCAGCGCCGCCGGCGTTTCCAGACCGAAACCCAGCAGCGCCATGTCATCGACGATCAGCACGCGGCGCTGCTTGCCTGCCGGCGTCAACGCCAGGCCCGGCAGCGTCCACAGCTGCTGTTCGCCGCCGAGGGTGCGCACGCCGTCGGTAGTGACCAGCAACAGATCCGGCGCGCTGGCGATGACGCCTTCCTGCGACAGCGGCCGGTAGCGGTCAAAGCCCTGCATGGCGTTTTTCAGCCCGGCGGCGGCGATCACCGCGTCGGCAGCGGTGTGTTGCCCGGCGGCCATCGGCGTAATGCCGCCGTGGCTCATTACGAACAGCACCTTGACCGGCAGCGGGGAGGTATCCACCGCCGCCAGCTGTTGTTGATAGCGCTCGCTCAGCTGTTTGCCTTGCTCAACGCGCTGCAGCGCTGCGGCGATCGTAGCGATTTTCTGCGGCACCGCCTGCAGGGTGGTGTCACCCGGCACGCTGACCACGTTGACGCCGCTGTCCGCCAGCTGTTTGAGCACCAGCGCCGGCTGTGCCAGCTCGGTCGTCAGCACCAGCGTCGGCTTCAGCGCCAAAATGCCTTCGGCGTTCAGCTGGCGCATGTAGCCGACGTCCGGCAGCTTTTTCACCGCTTCCGGATGCAGACTGGTGCTGTCGCGGGCGATCACCTCGTCGCCGGCGCCGAGCGCGAAGGCGATTTCCGTCACGTCGCCGCCGATCGAGACGATGCGCTGCGCCGCCGCGGCGGTGAGCGGCAGCGCCAGCGATATCATCAACGCCAGGCGGCGGATCAAGGAAGATTTCATGCGGCGATGTCCTTGGCGGCGAGCGCGGCAACCTGCTCGCGCCACTGGGTTTGTTCCGGCTGGCCTTCGGTGCGCTGGCCATACAGCTGCGCAATCTGCGTGCCGTCGGCGGCGAACAGCTCCAGGCTGGTGACGATGCCGTCCTTGGTTGGTTTGCGGGTGATCCAGCTTTCGGCGATGGCGTCTTCAATCAGGTGCAGCGTGAAGCGGCGGTTGAACACGTTGATCCAGCCTTCCTGCGGCATCAAACGTTCGATCTGGCCGGTGAAGATCTGCACGCAGCCGCGGTTGCCGACGAAGATCATGATCTCGTTTTGCTGCTGCTGCGCCGCTTCGAGCAGCTGCGACAGCGCGCTGTTGTCCACCTGGTAGGCCAGATCGTCGCCGACGGCGCGGAAGGCCTGTTGGCGCGTCAGCTTGTTGCGGCTCAGCAGCTGGAAGAACTGGTGAACGTCGGTCATCGCGCGCCACTCACCGTCGATTTTGGCATGATCCTGCGTCGTTTCATCGGTGGTTGCCGCCTCGGCGGGCTGCAGCGCCAGCGCCGGGTTTTCTTCGCTCAGGTGGCGCTCCACCAGCGCCATCCAGGCCGGCAGATCGGTTTCCTCGGTGGTGTAGACCTTGTGCAGCGCATCGCCCTGTTGGTCGAAGAACTGAATGCTGTGGCGCACGCCGCGCTTGTTGGTTTCGCTCATGGCGAAGACGCTGGTCCAGTGGTTGAGGAACAGGCGCAGATCCAGCTCGCGTGGGTTGAGGATCAGCCCGGCGTGGCCGTTGAGGTGCTGGTTGCGGTAGCGGCCCATCTGCTCATGCACCGCATAGCTGTTGCGGGTGATGGACTTGGTGACGCCGACCTGCTCAAGCTCGGTCAGCAGGGTGCGCGCGTCGGCCTGCAGGCGGCGGGTGTCGTGGCCGACGCGGGCGTGCGTCAGCTCCGCTTCGCTGACGCCGAGGATCGCCGCCAGATCGCGGGCGTATTTGCCGGGGTGATCGATTTTAGCCTGTTGGTAGCGTTCGTATAGGGTGTTGCTCATGCGGGATTCTCCTGCGCTGTAATGCGAACGGCGGACAACCGGGTTGTCCGCCAGATAGTCAAATGATTACCACTGGTAGCTGACCAGCAGTTTGGCGTTGCGGCCATCCTGCGGGACGCCCTGCGGCGAGTAATATTCCTTGTCGAAGGCGTTGCCCAGCACCACGGTGGTGGTCATGCCCTGCAGACGATCGCGGCCCTTATAGCTCAGATAGAAGTCGTTGACGCCGTAGCCGGCTTGTTCGGCCGTGCCGGTCTCCACGCGCGTCGCGCGTTCGGCGAAGGTGGCGACCCAGCCGGCGGACAGGCCGGTTTCGCCCAGCGGCACGTCCAGCGAACTGGTGACGGTGTCTGGATTGATGCTGCTTAACCAGTCACCGGTTGCTTCATTTTTGCCACGGGTGCGGTTATAAGCCAAATCCCAGCCGAACCATGGTGTTTTATAGCTGAGCGTAGCGTCCCAACCCCAGATTTTGGCGCGATCGATATTGGTCGAGAATGTGGTGCAACTGATGCAATAAGGACCTCGCGGACCGCGTCCCAGTTCCATCGTGACATCGGTGGTGATGTAGTCCTTGGCTTTGGTATCGAAATAGCTGGCTTTGAACTGCAGACTGTCATCGGCCAGCATCAAATCATCGAAACGTAGACCAAACCCGTACTCTTGGGTTTCGTTGGTTTCCGGTTTCAAATTCGGGTTAGGCACCCAATAGTTGGTGATGGTGGTTGGTCCCATTGGAATTGAGAAGTGCTTGGAGTCGTTGTACATCTCACCCATCGTCGGCGCGCGGAACGCCTGAGAATAGGAGCCGAACAGCATCAGCCAGTCGGTAGGCGTAATACTGACAGCACCGCGAGAGGACCATTTGTCCGCATCCACATCGGCATAGCCGTCGCTTGAGCCCTTGTAATTGTCATAGCGGGTGCCGGCGAGCAGAGTGACAGGCAGATCGCGCAGCGTGATTTCATCCTGTAGCCAGCCTGAAGCGAAATTGATTTTTGCGTGTGGGAAACTTTCGGTAGCGCCGCCCGGTGTTTGTTCCTGTTTGTAGGCCTCGGTGCCGTAGGTCAGCAGGTGCGAGGCGAAAGTATCCGCAAACAGGCGCGTTCGGTTTTCGAGTTTGGCGCCTTTCGTGGTTTGTTTGCGTGCTTCATCTTCGCTGCCATTGGCGTGAGCGTTAATTTTTACGTCTGAATAATACACTTTCGCTTCCGCATCCAGCCAATCCTGGCCGGCGGGTTTCAGTTTGTAACTCAGTGCCGCGTCGCGTTGAATCGTCGAACGATCGGTCATTAAGTTTCCACTGGAGCTGGCTGGCGTTTGCGGGTTTTTCGGCTCCTGCGCGCTGTTATTGTAGTAACGAAGATTGCCGCTCAGCGACTGATTGTCGTCGAGCTTCCAGGTGCCTTTGGCCAGCACGTTGCTGATGGTTTCGTCGTTAGGCGCATCGAAGCCGTTGCCCTGACGCAGATCGCCGACGTCGCGAGTGCCGAAAGACAGCAGGCCGTCGAGGTTATCGGTCTTGCCATAGGCGCTGGCGCCCATGCCCAGGCTGTGATCGCCGGTGCCGGCGGTGCCGTAGACGCGGAACCCGCTATCGTGGCCCGGCAGCAGCAGATCGGCGGCATCGACGGTCTCATAAGACACTACACCACCCAACGCGCCGCTACCGTACAGCAACGCGGAGGGGCCGCGCACGACTTCAATGCGTTTCACTAACGCAGGATCCAAAAATGTGCCGTTAATATGGCCGGTATCGGTCCCCTGGCGGATGCCGTCGACCAGCGTCAGCACGCCGCGTCGGTCGTAGCCGCGCATCATGAGATCCTGCCCATTGCTGCGCCCGGAGCCCGTGACGGTAATGCCCGGCACGCGGCGCAGCATATCGGCGGCGGTGCCTGCAGTTTGGCTTTCCGGCGAGTTGCCTTCGATGACCGTGACCATCATCGGCGCTTCAAAGCTGCTGCGCTGGTTGCCGGTGGCGACCACGGTCATGGTCTCGTCGGCGGCTTTGGCTTTTTTGGCCGGCGCCGCGTTGGAAGAGGATGTTGTGCTGGTGTTTTGTGCCAAGGCCACCGTAGGCAGAGCGCAGGCAATCGCCAGACTCAAAGCGGAAAAACGCAGCCGGGTGGAAAATGTCAGAGGCATGGTGCAACTCTCCGTATGTAATAAAACATATCAATAGATTTGCTGGCTGCCTGGATCAAAAGATCGGGGTGGCTGGCGTTTGAGGGTTCTGTGGTTATTTGGTCAGGATCAATTTCCCGGCTTTGGTCTGCCGCAGTTGATAGCGCTGGCCCTGATGGGTAATGAACGCGATGCCGTCGGCGCCGAGCAGCTGTGCGCTGTCGTAGCTGGGCGGCGCGTTTGCGCTGTGCTCGGTCGGGGCCGCGGCGGCGGGGGTAGGCGTGTTGGCAGTATCCATTATCATTGTGCTTATAAAACAGACCATTAAATGGTAATTAATATCAAACTGAGAATCATTATCATGTGAAGGAAAGGTTACATCAAGGAAAATTTTCTTACCGATGGAACCTTTTTGTCGAATGGACATCCGGCGGCGGGCCGGGCGTACCCGGCCCGTGTAAAAGGGGCGTTATTTCAGCAGGGTTTCGATGCGGTCAAACAGACGCTCGGGCTTGGTGATCGGCGCAAAGCGCGTGACGCGCTGGCCGTCGGCGGTGAGCAGGAACTTGGTGAAATTCCATTTGATGCGGCGGCTGCCCAGAATGCCGGGCGCCAGGCGTTTCAACTCATTGAACAGCGGGTGCGCGCCGGGGCCGTTAACGTCTATCTTGCTGAACAGAGGGAAACTGACGCCGTAGTTGAGGCTGCAAAAGTTGGCGATCTCCAGCGGGCTGCCCGGCTCCTGAGAACCAAACTGGTTGCAGGGGAAGCCGAGCACCACCAGGCCGCGTTCGCGATAGTATTGCCACAAATTTTCCAGCCCGCGGTATTGCGGGGTGAAGCCGCACTTGCTGGCGGTGTTGACCACCAGATAAGCGCGCGCCGGGTAATCGCCCAGCGTTTTTTGCTCGCCCTGCAGCGTGACGCAGGGGATGGATAACAGAGAGTGAATCATGCGGTGGCTCCAGGTGCGTTTCGGCGGGTGCTAAAGCGTTGCAATCAGTATAGATGAGCGGGACAGAAGGGATAAAGCCGGGGCGAGGCCCCGGCCTGCGTTGCGTCAGAAACGGCTATCGACCGCATCCGCCAGCATCGCCAGCAACTGTTCGCTGTCGGACCAGCTCAGGCAAGGATCGGTGATCGACTGGCCATAGGTCAGCGGCTGGCCGGCGACGATCTTCTGCGTGCCTTCCACCAGGAAGCTTTCCGCCATCACGCCGGTGATGGCGGCGGAGCCGGCGCGGATCTGTTGGCAGACGTTGTCGGCCACTTCCAGCTGGCGGCGGTGCATTTTCTGGCAGTTGCCGTGGCTGAAGTCGATCACCAGGTGTTCCGGCAGATCGAACTCGCGCAGGCTGTCGCAGGCGGCGGCGATGTCGCTGGCGTGATAGTTCGGCGTTTTGCCGCCGCGCATGATGATGTGGCCGTACGGGTTGCCGCTGGTCTGGTAGATGGTCATTTGGCCATGTTTGTCCGGCGACAGGAACATGTGCCCGGCGCGCGCCGCGCGAATGGCGTCGATGGCGATGCGGGTGTTGCCGTCGGTGCCGTTTTTGAAGCCGACCGGGCAGGAGAGCGCCGAGGCCATTTCACGGTGGATCTGGCTTTCGGTGGTGCGCGCGCCGATGGCGCCCCAGCTGATCAGATCGGCGATGTATTGGCCGATCACCATGTCCAGGAATTCGGTGGCGGTCGGCAGGCCGAGCTGGTTCACTTCCAGCAGCAGGCGGCGCGCCATTTCGATGCCGCGGTTGACCTGGAAGGTGCCGTCCAGTGCTGGATCGGAGATCAGGCCTTTCCAGCCGACGACGGTGCGCGGTTTTTCGAAATAGGTGCGCATCACGATCTCCAGGCGATCCTGGTAGCGTTCGCGCAGGGCGTTCAACCGGCCGGCGTAATCGACGGCGGCGTCGAGATCGTGGATGGAGCAGGGGCCGATCACCACCAGCAGGCGGCGGTCTTCACCGGTGAGGATTTTTTCAATGCGTTTTCGTGACGCGGTCACGTTGTCGGCGACGGCCGCCGAGATCGGCAGCTTGTCCGCCAACGCTTGCGGCGTGACGAGGCTGTCGATGCGCGCGGTCCGCAGTTCATCTGTTTTGTGCATGTTGTTCCCTGGAAACTGTTCTTCTCTGCGGCAGGAGTGCCGGGAAGTGATGGCGATCACAATAACGCAAAAAGCGCTGAATTCAACCGTAGAGATTGTGTTCTGTTGATCAAAGCCGCGAAAAAAAGCACAAAAAAATCAGCGGCTGCTGAAATAAACGGCAGGTGGCGGGGCGCGGCGGCCCCGCGAGGAAAAGGTCAGAACATGCGGCGGCTCATGCCGAGGATGTCGAGGATTTTGGTGGAGATCTCTTCGACCGAATAGTTGGTGGTATTGAGGTAGCGGATCTGATTTTTGCGGAACAGCGCCTCGACTTCGGCGATCTCCATACGGCACTGGCGCAATGAAGCGTAACGGCTGTTTTCACGCCGTTCCTCGCGGATCGCCGCCAGGCGTTCCGGATCGATGGTCAGGCCGAATAATTTATGCTGAAACGGTTTCAGCGAGGCCGGCAGGTGCAAATTGTCCATATCGTCGGCGATAAACGGGTAGTTGGCGGCGCGGATGCCGAACTGCATCGCCAGATAAAGGCTGGTGGGGGTTTTGCCGCAGCGCGACACGCCGAGCAGGATCACCTGCGCCTGATCGAGGTTGCGCAGCGAAATGCCGTCGTCGTGCGCCAGCGTATAGTCGATGGCGGCAATGCGCGCGTCGTACTTGCCGAGGTTGCTGGCGGTCAGACCGTGGGTGCGGTTCGGCACCGGCGTCGGCTCCACTTCCAGCTCGCCCTGCAGCGGGCCGACCAGCGCCTGCACGATATCCTGGCAGAAGCCCTGGCTCTGCACGATCACATCGCGCACTTCCGGCGAGATGATGGAGTAAAACACCAGCGGCCGCACGCCGGTTTCATTATAGATATCATCGATTTGTTGGCGAACTGCGCGAGCGCGCGCCTCGGTTTCGACAAACGGCAGGGTATAGGTGGTCGCCGTGACCGGGAACTGCGACAGCACCGCGTGTCCCAGCACTTCGGCGGTGATCGCCGTACCATCCGAAATATAAAAAACGCTTCTTTCCACCCGAGGCTCCTTACCTGAAAACGGTGTTACTGCTGTCATCACTGTCAATATCATGAGCCGCAGACGATCCGCCGGTAAAGGGGCGAGGGGAAAAATTGTGACGGCGGGGCGGTAAAGCGCCTTGCGGCGGCGCGTGAAGAAAAGCGCGCTTTGGCGACGGTAAAAATCGCGGCGCGGCGACGCTTTTCGATCCGAAACGTAAATTTGCCGCTATTTTCACCAAAAACGGTAGCGTTTGCGTGGTCATTAAAACAGAAGTTTAAAAAGAGCGTAATTTGTTGAGAACTAAGCTTTTCGTGCGATTGGGAACGGTTCCCAGGCAAATCAGCCGGTTAGGACATTCTCTTAAAAACCACTTTCTTCAGTGGGTTGATCGATTCACCTTTCCATTTTCCCCGGATCAGTGTGCTAGTCTGATTCGGCTCCGTGTTAGCGGCGCTGTAAAGCAAGCGAATTAAATCCGTCTTTACCCTACTGATAGCAATAAGGATTGTCTCGATGTCCAACAATGGCCCAGACTTGCGTAATGTGCTTTGGTACAACCAGCTTGGCATGCACGACGTTGACCGTGTCGGCGGCAAAAACGCCTCCCTCGGTGAAATGATCACCAATCTTTCCGATTTGGGCGTGGCCGTGCCGAACGGTTTTGCCACCACCGCACAGGCGTTTAACGATTTCCTCGAACAAAGCGGTGTTAACCAGCGCATCTATCAGCTACTGGATCAGACCGACGTTGATGACGTTGCACAACTGGCCAAGGCCGGCGCCCAGATCCGCCAATGGGTGATCGACACGCCGTTCCACGCCGAGTTCGAACGCGAAATTCATCAGGCTTACCAACAGCTCGCCGACGGCGAACCGGAAGCTTCCTTCGCGGTGCGCTCCTCCGCCACGGCGGAAGACATGCCGGACGCGTCCTTCGCCGGCCAGCAGGAAACCTTCCTCAACGTGCAGGGCATCGACGCCGTAATGGTGGCGATCAAGCACGTGTTCGCATCGCTGTTCAACGACCGCGCCATCTCTTATCGCGTGCATCAGGGCTATGACCACCGCGGCGTGGCGCTGTCGGCGGGCGTACAGCGCATGGTGCGCTCGGATTTGGCCTCTTCGGGCGTGATGTTCACCATCGATACCGAGTCCGGCTTTGATCAGGTGGTGTTCATCACCTCCGCCTTCGGCCTGGGTGAAATGGTGGTGCAGGGCGCAGTGAACCCGGATGAGTTCTACGTGCACAAACCGACTCTGCAAAACGGCAAGCCGGCGATCGTCCGCCGCAACCTGGGTTCGAAAAAGATCCGCATGGTGTACGCGCCGTCGCAGGATCACGGCAAGCAGGTGCGCATCGAAGACGTACCGGAAGCGCAGCGCAGCCGTTTCTCGTTGACGGATGACGAAGTGCAGGCGCTGGCGCAGCAGGCGATCCTGATCGAAAAACATTACGGCCGCCCGATGGATATCGAGTGGGCGAAAGACGGCCATACCGGCAAGCTGCTGATCGTGCAGGCGCGCCCGGAAACCGTGCGCTCCAACGAACAGACCATGGAGCGCTACCAGCTGAACGGCTCCAGCCCGGTGCTGGTGGAAGGCCGCGCCATCGGCCACCGCATCGGCGCCGGTCCGGTGAAAGTGATCCACGACATCAGCGAAATGGATCGTATCCAGCCGGGCGACGTGCTGGTCACCGACATGACCGACCCGGACTGGGAACCGATCATGAAGAAGGCCGCCGCGATCGTCACCAACCGCGGCGGGCGTACCTGTCACGCGGCGATCATCGCCCGTGAACTGGGGATCCCGGCGGTGGTGGGCTGCGGCCACGCCACCGACGTGCTGAAAGACGGCCAGAAAGTCACCGTGTCCTGCGCGGAAGGCGACACCGGCTTCGTTTACAGCGATATGCTGGACTTCAGCGTGCAGAGCTCCGAAGTGACCGAGCTGCCGGATCTGCCGCTGAAGATCATGATGAACGTCGGCAACCCTGATCGCGCCTTCGACTTTGCGCGTTTGCCGAACGAAGGCGTGGGCCTGGCGCGGCTGGAATTTATCATCAACCGCATGATCGGCGTGCACCCGCGTGCGCTGCTGGAGTTCGATCAGCAGACGCCGGCGCTGCAAAACGAGATTCGCGCGCTGATGCAGGGTTACGATCATCCGGTCGAGTTCTACGTCGGCCGCCTGACCGAGGGCATCGCGACGCTGGGCGCCGCCTTCTGGCCGAAGCGCGTGATCGTGCGCCTGTCCGACTTCAAATCCAACGAGTACGCCAACCTGGTGGGTGGCGACAAGTATGAACCGCACGAAGAGAACCCGATGCTGGGCTTCCGCGGCGCCGGCCGCTACGTGGCCGACAGCTTCCGCGATTGCTTCGCGCTGGAGTGCGAGGCGGTGAAACGCGTGCGTAACGAAATGGGGCTGACCAACGTCGAAATCATGGTGCCGTTCGTGCGCACCGTGGCGCAGGCGGAAGCGGTGGTGACCGAGCTGGCGCGTCAGGGGCTGAAGCGCGGCGAAAACGGGCTGAAAGTGATCATGATGTGCGAGATCCCGTCCAATGCGCTGTTGGCGGATCAGTTCCTCGAACACTTCGACGGCTTCTCCATCGGCTCCAACGATATGACCCAGTTGGCGCTGGGGCTGGATCGCGACTCCGGCGTGGTGTCGGAGCTGTTCGATGAACGCAACGACGCGGTGAAAGCGCTGCTGTCGATGGCGATTCAGGCGGCCAAGCGCCACGGCAAATACGTCGGCATCTGCGGCCAGGGCCCGTCCGACCACGAAGACTTCGCCGAGTGGCTGATGGAGCAGGGCATCGACAGCCTGTCGCTTAATCCGGACACCGTGGTGCAGACCTGGATCAATTTGTCGAAAAAGAAATAATGTCTCGGCATCGCTGAGGCATTAACGCCGGGCCGCAGTTAACGCTGCGGCCTTTTTATTTCTGAATGTAAATAACGGCGCGTAAAATAATCAATTCGACGAAAAAAGAATAAAAAAAAGCCCACCGTAGGAGATGGGCAAAGACTACACACAGCAATTCACATGTATGGCATTACATTGTTCAGAAAGGTTGCTTTAAAATCAGTGATTTGAAGCAATAGATGGCCATAATACTAGATTTTTGAACGCGACTAGTCATTAAGAATCATCCTAATCGATAGCGGCATCACATTTTATTTGCGGGAGTTATCTCTTTTTGCCGTTTGCAACAAACAGGGATTTACATTGCACCTTTCATTCGCGGTGCCGTAATCAATATATGGCGGCATTATATTGGGCGGAGATATTACTCGAATGGGGTAGGAATAACGGCAGGAGTGAAAAGTTCCGCCCGACGATGCGGGCGGAAAGGGGGAATTAGCGTTTTTCCAAATCTTCGATGACTTGCTCCGGCGCGGTGGTCGGCTCCGGCGCTTCATCCATCCAGGCGGTCAGCAGGCGATAAGATACCGCCAACACCACCGGGCCGATGAACAGGCCAATCATGCCGAAGGCCAGCAAGCCGCCGATAACGCCGGACAGGATCAGCAGCAGCGGCAGATCGGCGCCCATGCGGATCAGCACCGGGCGCAGCACGTTATCCAGCGTAGCCACCACGCAGCTCCAGACCAGCAGCACGGTGCCCCAGGTGGTATCGCCGTGCCAGTACAGCCAGATGATGGCCGGCACCAGCACCAGCAGCGGCCCCAATTGCGCCACGCAGCAGATGAAGATCAGCATCGTCAGCAGAGTGGCGGCCGGAATGCCGCTCACCGCCAGACCGATGCCGCCCAGCACCGACTGCACCAGCGCCGTCACCACCACACCCAGCGCGACGGCGCGGATCGCCTGGCCGCCCAGCAGCACCGCCGCATCGCCGCGCGCAGAGCCGAGGCGCACCGCAAAGTGGCGGATACCCAGCGCCACCTGCTCGCCGCGCGCATACAACAGGGCGCTGAACAGCAGCATCAGCGCGCAGTGCAGCAGCAGACGGCCGATATGCGCGGCCTGCGCCACGAACCAGGTGGCGGTTTGGCCGAAGTACGGCTGCACCTTCGCCAGCAGCGCGGCGCCGCCGGCGTTAACCAGCGTATGGTAGCTGGTATAGAGCCTGTCGCCGATCATCGGCACGGACTGCAGCCAGGCGAGATCGGGAATATGCAGCTTGCCCGGCGAGCTGGCCCAGGCGATCAGCGGCGCACTGTTATCCACCACGCTGCTGATCAGCAGAGAGATAGGCAAAATGAACAGCAGGATCAGCAGCAGGGTCATCACCAGCACCGCCAGCGAGCGGCGGCCCCACAGCAGCTTTTGCAGTTTGAGCAGCAGCGGCCAGGTGGCGATCACCACCATTCCCGCCCAGGCGAAGCCGAGAATGAACGGTTGGATCACCCAAAAACAGGCGACGATCATGATGGCGATAAACAGCACGCCGAAAATAATTCGCGGTAAGTCGTAACGCGATTGCGGGAGTGGCATCAGTGGCTTCTCATCCTGGTCAATTAAATCCCTGGCACCGGCGAATCGGGTGCCTGTCGGTCGGTTTATTACCGCCGGGCGGCCGCCTGTGGCGGCGTCGCAGGGCGGTAATAATGTGAATGCCTTCACTAAACGAGTATGTTAGTTTTTAGTGTCACTAAAAAATAGGGTGGGTCTGAATTAAAGGCCCGATTCAGCGTACATCAGCGCATAAAAAATAGACGGACAGGGTCAAAAAAGCGAATGATCCCACAGATTTCTCAGGCGCCCGGCCTCGTTCAACGGGTGCTCGACTTTTTGGAAGCACTGAAGCAAAACGGATTCAACGGCGATACCGCCACCAGCTATGCCGACCGGCTGACGATGGCCACCGACAACAGCATCTATCAGCTGTTGCCCGATGCGGTGGTGTTCCCCCGTTCCACCGCCGACGTGGCGCTGATCGCCCGCCTGGCCGGGGAAGAGCGATTCAATGCGCTGACCTTCAGCCCGCGCGGCGGCGGCACCGGCACCAACGGCCAGTCGCTCAATACCGGCATCGTGGTCGATATGTCGCGCCATATGAACCGTATTCTGGAGATCAACGTCGAACAAGGCTGGGTAAAAGTCGAAGCCGGGGTGATCAAGGATCAGCTGAATCAATATCTGCGGCCGTTCGGCTACTTCTTCTCGCCGGAACTGTCCACCAGCAACCGCGCCACCCTGGGCGGCATGATCAATACCGACGCCTCCGGCCAGGGTTCGCTGGTGTACGGCAAAACCTCCGATCACGTGTTGGGCCTGCGGGCGGTGCTGCTGGGCGGCGAGATGATCGATACCCGCGCCATGCCGACGGCGCTGGCGGAAACGATTGCTCTGGACGAGACCGCCGAAGGGCGTATCTACCGCACGGTGCTGAACCGCTGCCGCGAGCAGCGCGCGCTGATCCTGGAGAAATTCCCCAAGCTCAACCGCTTCCTCACCGGTTACGATCTGCGCCACGTGCTGAGCGACGATCTGCAAACCTTCGATCTGACGCGCATCCTGACCGGCGCCGAAGGCACGCTGGCGTTTATCACCGAGGCGCGGCTGGACATCACGCCGTTGCCGAAAGTGCGTCGCCTGGTCAACGTGAAGTACGACTCCTTCGACTCGGCGCTGCGCAATGCGCCCTTTATGGTCGAAGCCAAGGCGTTGTCGGTGGAAACCATTGATTCCAAGGTGCTGAACTTGGCGCGTGAAGACATCGTTTGGCACTCGGTGAACGAACTGATCGCCGACGTGCCGGATAAAGAGATGCTCGGGCTGAACATCGTCGAGTTCGCCGGTGACGATCGCGCGCTGATCGACGGCCAGATGGAAACCCTGTGTCAACGGCTGGACGAATTGATCGCGCAGCGGCAGGGCGGCGTGATCGGTTACCAGATCTGTGGCGATCTGGCGGGCATCGAGCGCATTTATAACATGCGCAAGAAGGCGGTCGGGCTGCTGGGCAACGCCAAAGGGCGCGCCAAGCCGATTCCATTCGCCGAGGACACCTGCGTGCCGCCGCAACACCTGGCGGACTATATCGTCGAATTTCGCCAACTGCTCGACGACCATAACCTGAGCTACGGCATGTTCGGCCACGTCGACGCTGGGGTGCTGCACGTGCGCCCGGCGCTTGATATGTGCGACCCGCAGCAGGAAGTGCTGATGAAGCAGATCTCCGATCGAGTGGTGGCGCTGACCGCCAAATACGGCGGCCTGCTGTGGGGTGAGCACGGCAAGGGTTTCCGCGCGGAATACAGCCCTGAATTCTTCGGGGAAACGCTGTATGAGGAGCTGCGCCGCATCAAAGCGGCGTTCGATCCGGATAACCGTCTGAACCCGGGCAAGATCTGTGCGCCGCTGGCGGTGGATGCACCGATGATGCAGGTGGACGCGGTCAAACGCGGCACCTTCGATCGCCAGATCCCGGTCGAGGTGCGCACCTCGTTCCGCGGCGCGCTGGAGTGTAACGGCAACGGCCTGTGCTTCAACTTCGACGTGCGCAGCCCGATGTGCCCGTCGATGAAGATCAGCGGCAACCGCATTCATTCACCGAAAGGGCGAGCGACGCTGGTGCGCGAGTGGCTGCGTCTGTTGGCCGAGCAGGGCGTCGATCCGTTGGCGCTGGAGAAACAACTGCCGCAGCAGCGAGTCAGCCTGCGCGGTTTGATCGAAAAGACCCGCAACAGCTGGCACGCCGGCAAGGGCGAGTACGACTTTTCGCACGAAGTGAAAGAGGCGATGTCCGGTTGCCTGGCCTGCAAGGCCTGTTCCACCCAGTGCCCAATCAAGATTGACGTGCCGGGATTCCGCTCGCGCTTCCTGCAGCTCTACCACACCCGCTATCTGCGCCCGGTAAGCGACTACATGGTCGCCGGCGTAGAGAGCTATACCCCATTGATGGCCCGCGCGCCGAAGGTGTTCAACTTCTTCTTCCGCCAGCCGTGGCTGCGGGAGATGAGCCGCAACGCCATCGGCATGGTCGATCTGCCGCTGCTGTCCTGCCCGACGCTGCGTCAGCAGCTGTCCGGCCACCGCGCGACCACGCTGACGCTGGAGCAGCTGGAAGGGCTGAGCGCCGAGCAGCGCGCAGATCACGTGCTGATCGTCCAGGATCCGTTCACCAGCTATTACGACGCCAAAGTGGTGGCGGACTTTGTCCGGCTGGTGGAGAAGCTCGGCTATAAACCGGTGCTGCTGCCGTTCTCGCCGAACGGCAAGGCGCAGCATGTGAAAGGTTTCCTGACGCGCTTTGCCCGCACCGCGCGCAAAACCGCCGATTTCCTCAACCGCGTGGCGCAGCTCGGCATGCCGCTGGTGGGCGTCGATCCGGCGCTGGTGCTGTGCTACCGCGACGAATACCGCGAGATCCTCGGCGCCGAGCGCGGCGATTTCCAGGTGCAGCTGGTGCATGAATGGCTGCAGCAGCGGATCGCGGATCGCGCCGAACAGCCGGCGACCGGCGAACCCTGGTATCTGTTCGGCCACTGTACCGAAACCACCGCGCTGCCGGCCAGCGGCCAACAGTGGGCGGCGATCTTCGCGCGCTTCGGCGCCAAACTGGAGAACGTCAGCGTCGGCTGCTGCGGCATGGCGGGCACTTACGGCCATGAAGCCAAGAACCTGCAAAACTCGCTTGGCATTTATGAGCTATCATGGCACCCGACGCTGCAGCGTTTGCCGCGGCAGCGCTGCCTGGCGACCGGCTATTCCTGCCGCAGCCAGGTGAAACGCATCGAGGGCAATGGCGTGCGCCACCCCTTACAGGCACTTCTGGAGATGATTGAGTGAAATTGTGGAAACGTGAAACATCGCTGGAGCAGCTGAACCGCGCCGGCGACGGCTGCATGGTCAGCCATGTGGGCATCGAGTTTACCCAGCTGGGCGAGGATTTCCTCGAGGCCACCATGCCGGTCGATGGCCGCACCCGGCAGCCGTTCGGGCTGTTGCACGGCGGGGCGTCGGTGGTGCTGGCGGAATCGATGGGATCGATGGCCGGTTACCTGTGCAGCGAGGGCGAGCAGAAAGTGGTGGGGTTGGAGATCAACGCCAACCACCTGCGCGCGGTGTTCGATGGCCAGGTGCGCGGGGTGTGCCGCGCACTGCACGTTGGCCGCCGTCATCAGGTGTGGCAAATCGAGATCTTCGACGCGCGCGATCGGCTGTGCTGCACCTCGCGTCTGACCACGGCGGTCATCGACTGATTCCCGCCGGTTTCCGCAGGCGATCGGCCTGCGGAGCCTTGCGCCTTACAGCTGAAACGGCACGCGTTTGACGAAGTCCTTCTGAAACGCGTTTGCCTTCTCCCAGGTGCCTTCCATTGCATATTTTTGGCAGATCAGCGTCAGCGTGTGGCGAGCGAAGTGGTAGCTTTGCACCCGAAAAAGCTGGCAGCGCTGTGGGTTGTTGATCTCGACGATCAGCCGGTTGTGCAGCTTGCTGAGTGCATGCAGGTAGCTGTCGTCGTCGCCGTTCTCCAGACACAGATTGGCCATGGTGAGGCTGACGCTGTTGTACCGCTTCAGGTGGTCGATATTGCATTCCGGGCGCCGCAGCGCCGCTTCGGCCATGTAAAAGTCCACCGTGGCGTCGCGCACGCTGAATTTGTAGTCATCAATCTTGCCCAGCAACCATGCGTTGATCGAAAGAGTCATTGGCTTCGCGCTCAAATTACAATTGAATGATAATCATTATCATATAAACTGCCGCGTTGCCGATCAATCCCCGGCGCGGCGTTTTTTCATCGCGCGGGGGTGTAAAAGGCCGTCGACGACCCAATTTAATCCTGAGCGACTAAACTTTAACCTGAGGGTGCGCGCTTGCGCCGCGCCACGAAATGCCGATAAACGCACATTTACGACAGACAGAATGCAGAAATAGGTATTTTCTATGAATGTTTAGATCGGCAACGCCCCGCGGCGCTGTAACGCTGACGGGCCACCGGGGAGTGCGGTACGGTGATGCAGGATAGAGAACAAATTCATAGGGATAGCATGCACGCCTTGCCGCCAGACGCCGCAAGCCGCCACGGGTGTCCCGTTGGCTTGCCGCGCGCCGCAGCGAAAAACCGCGCTCGCGGCGGATACCCCCGCAAAACAAACGGTTGAAGTGATAATCGTTATCACTAACATATAAGCAACCCAGATTGGCTGTGGCCAAACACGAGTGTGAGGTAGACCCTATGCAAACGGAAAATGTCGGCACTTTTTCCCTGGATGAAAATGTCTGGCAAGGCATTTCGCTCAGCGACAGCGCCGTACGACAAATAACCAAACTGATGCAGCAGGATCCGCAGGTGAAAGGGCTGCAGCTAGGGGTGAAACAATCCGGCTGCGCCGGCTTTGCCTATGTGCTGGATCTGACCCGCGAACCCGCCGATGACGATCTGCTGTTTGAGCGCGACGGCGCCAAACTCTATGTGCCGCTGAAGGCCATGCCGTTCATCGATGGCACCACGGTAGATTACGTCCGCGAAGGGCTGAATCAGATATTCAAATTTAACAACCCTAAAGCTCAGCATGCCTGTGGGTGCGGCGAGAGCTTTGGCGTTTGAGCGATGCAATCAACATGACACGAAGCAATGTAGAAATGCCTAATGAAGTGCAGGCTTGGGTCAGCGAAGGTCGCTACAAAGAAGGTTTCTTCACCCAGCTGGCAACCGATGAGTTGGCCAAAGGCATCAACGAAGAGGTGGTGCGCGCCATCTCGGCCAAGCGCAACGAACCCGAGTGGATGCTGGAATTCCGCCTCGAGGCCTACCGCGCCTGGCTGCAGATGGAAGAGCCGCACTGGTTGAAGGCCAATTACGATCGCCTGAACTACCAGGACTACAGTTACTATTCGGCGCCGTCCTGCGGCAGCTGCGACGACGCCTGCGGTTCGCAACCCGGCGCCGAGCAGCAACCGGGCGCGGCGACGGAAAAAGATTACCTGACCAGTGAAGTGGAGCTGGCGTTCAACCAGCTCGGCGTGCCGGTGCGCGAGGGCAGCGAGGTGGCGGTGGACGCCATCTTCGACTCGGTCTCTGTCGCTACCACTTACCGTGAAAAACTGGCGGAGAGCGGGGTGATCTTCTGCTCGTTCGGCGAAGCGATCCAGGAATACCCGGATCTGGTGCGTCAGTACCTGGGGCGCGTGGTGCCGTCCAACGATAACTTCTTCGCCGCGCTGAACGCCGCGGTGGCTTCCGACGGCACCTTCGTTTATGTGCCGAAGGGCGTACGCTGCCCGATGGAACTGTCGACCTACTTCCGCATCAACGCCGCCAAAACCGGCCAGTTCGAGCGCACCATCCTGATCGCCGACGAAGGCAGCTACGTCAGCTATATCGAGGGCTGTTCCGCCCCGGTGCGCGACAGCTATCAGCTGCACGCGGCGGTGGTGGAGGTGATCCTGCATAAAGACGCCGAAGTGAAATACTCGACGGTGCAGAACTGGTTCTCCGGCGGCGAGAGCAAGGGCGGTATCCTCAACTTCGTCACCAAGCGCGCGCTGTGCGAAGGCGCCGGCTCGAAAATGTCCTGGACCCAGTCGGAAACCGGCTCGGCCATCACCTGGAAATACCCGAGCGTGATTTTGCAGGGCGACAACTCGATCGGCGAATTCTTCTCGGTGGCGCTGACCAGCGGCCATCAGCAGGCCGATACCGGCACCAAGATGATCCACATCGGCAAAAACACCAAGTCGACCATCATCGCCAAAGGCATCTCCGCCGGCCACAGCGAGAACACCTATCGCGGCCTGGTGAAAATCCTGCCGGGGGCGGAAAACGCCCGTAACTTTACCCAGTGCGACTCGATGCTGATCGGGCCGGACAGCGGCGCCCACACGTTCCCTTACGTTGAAGCGCGCAACAACAGCGCTCAGCTGGAGCACGAAGCCACCACCTCGAAGATCGGCGACGACCAGCTGTTCTACTGCCTGCAGCGCGGCATCAGCGAGGATGACGCCATTTCGATGATCGTCAACGGTTTCTGCAAGGACGTTTTCTCCGAGCTGCCGCTGGAGTTCGCCGTCGAGGCGCAGAAACTTCTGGCCATCAGCCTGGAACACAGCGTGGGTTAATCGCCGCATTTTTAGCGCCGCCGGCGCTATCTGAGGACACAGCATGTTAAGCATCAAGAATTTGAAAGTCAGCGTGGAAGGCAACGAGATCCTCAAGGGATTGGATCTGGAGATCAAACCGGGCGAAGTGCACGCCATCATGGGGCCGAATGGCTCGGGCAAGAGCACGCTGTCCGCCACGCTGGCCGGGCGTGAAGAGTACGAAGTGACCGAAGGGGAAGTCACTTTCAAAGGCAAGGATCTGCTGGAGCTGGATCCGGAAGATCGCGCCGGCGAGGGTGTGTTCCTGGCCTTCCAGTACCCGGTGGAGATCCCCGGCGTCAGCAACCACTTCTTCCTGCAGACGTCGGTCAACGCGGTGCGCAAATACCGTGAGCAGGAGCCGCTGGATCGCTTTGACTTCGCTGATTTCATCGAAGAGAAAATCGCGCTGCTGGATATGCCGGCCGATCTGTTGACCCGTTCGGTCAACGTCGGCTTCTCCGGCGGTGAGAAAAAACGCAACGATATTCTGCAGATGGCGGCGCTGGAGCCGGATCTGTGCATTCTCGATGAAACCGACTCGGGCCTGGACATCGACGCGCTCAAGATCGTCGCCAACGGCGTCAACTCGCTGCGGGACGGCAAGCGCGCGTTTATCATCGTCACCCACTATCAGCGCATTCTGGACTACATCCAGCCGGATTACGTACACGTGCTGTCCCAGGGGCGCATCGTCAAATCCGGCGATTTCTCGCTGGTGAAACAGTTGGAGGAGCAGGGCTATGGCTGGCTTACCGACCAACAGTAATTCAAACGCGCTGCAGCAGCTGTATCGCCTGTTCGAAGGCCGCGGCGGCGAGCGTTCGCCGCATGCGCTGGCGCACTGGCAGCAGGCGCTGCGCCTCGGCTGGCCAACGCGCAAGCATGAAAACTGGAAATACACGCCGCTGGAGAGCCTGCTGGAGCAGCAGTTCCTCGATCCGCAGCCCGCGCCGGTGAGCGCTGAGCAGCTTGAGGCGCTGGCGCTCGGCATTGATGCCTGCCGGCTGGTGTTTATCGACGGCCGCTACAGCGCCGCGCTGAGTGATGGCGATCTGGGCGACTACCAGTTCGAGTTGACCGCATACGGCACGCCGCAGGCGCTGCCGGAGCCGATCCAGCCGGAGGTTTTCCTGCACCTGACCGAAAGCCTGGCGCAGGAAACCAGCCTGATTCGCTTGCCGGCCGGCAAGGCTCCTGCACGCCCGCTGTACCTGCTGCACATCAGCAGCGGACGCGGTGCCACCGGGGAAGTGAACACCGTGCATCATCGTCACCATCTGGAGATCGGGCGCGGGGCCGAGGCGGAAGTGATTGAACACTACGTCAGCCTGGGCGAGGCCGCGCACTTCACCGGCGCGCGCCTGACCGCCAACGTGGCGGACAACGCCGGGCTGTTGCACTGCAAGCTGGCGTTTGAGAGCCAACCGAGTTACCACTTTGCCCACAACGATCTGGTTATCGGCCGCGACGCGCGGGTGAAAAGCGACAGCTTCCTGCTGGGCGCCGGCCTGACGCGGCATAACACCAGCGCGCAGCTGAACGGCGAAGGCGCAAATCTGGTGATCAACAGCCTGGTGCTGCCGGTGGGCAAAGAGATCTGCGATACCCGCACCTATCTGGAGCACAACAAAGGCTATTGCGAAAGCCGCCAGCTGCATAAAACCGTGGTCAGCGATCGCGGCAAGGCGGTGTTCAACGGCATGATCAAAGTGGCTAAGCACGCGATCAAAACCGACGGCCAGATGACCAACCATAACCTGCTGTTGGGTAAGGTGGCGGAAGTGGATACCAAGCCGCAGCTGGAGATCTACGCCGACGACGTCAAATGCAGCCACGGCGCCACCGTGGGGTGTATCGATGAAGAGCAGCTGTTCTATCTGCAGTCGCGCGGCATCGACAAACATGCGGCGCAGCAGATGATTATCTTTGCCTTCGCCGCCGAGCTGACCGAAGGCATCGCCAATGACACCATCCGGGAACGGGTGCTGGCGCGTATCGCCCAGCGCCTGCCGGGGGAGGCTGAATGAGTTATCCGATTGAACGCGTGCGCGGCGATTTCCCGCTGCTGGCGCGTGAGGTGAACGGCCAACCGTTGGCCTATCTCGACAGCGCCGCCAGCGCGCAGAAACCGCAGGCGGTGATCGACCGCGAGCTGGAGTTCTACCGCCACGGTTATGCGGCGGTGCATCGCGGCATTCACACCCTGAGCGCCGAGGCGACCCAGCAGATGGAAGCGGTGCGGGAACAGGCGGCGCGCTTTATCAACGCCGCCTCGGCGGAAGAAATGGTGTTCGTCAAGGGTACCACCGAAGGCATCAATCTGGTGGCCAACAGCTTTGGCCGCCACCTGCTGCAGCCGGGCGATGCGATTCTCATCACCGAGATGGAGCACCACGCCAATATCGTGCCGTGGCAGATGCTGGCGCAGGAGCGCGGGCTGCAGCTGCGGGTGTGGCCGCTGCAGCCCGACGGTACGCTGGATCTGGCGCGGCTGCCGGAGCTGGTCGACTCGTCCTGCAAACTGCTGGCGCTGACCGAGGTCTCCAACGTGCTGGGCACCGTCAACCCGGTGCATGACATCATCGCCCGCGCCAGAGCCCTGGCGCCGGAGCTGACGGTGCTGGTGGACGGCGCGCAGGCGGTGATGCACCAGCGCGTCGATGTTCAGGCGCTGGACTGCGATTTTTACGTATTTTCCGGCCATAAGCTGTACGGCCCTTCTGGCATCGGCATGCTGTACGGCCGCCAGGCGTTGTTACAGCAGATGCCGCCGTGGGAAGGGGGCGGCTCGATGATCCGCCAGGTCAGCCTGACGGCGGGCACCACCTTCGCCGATCCGCCGTGGCGCTTCGAGGCCGGTTCGCCGAACACCGCCGGCATCATGGGGCTGGGGGCGGCGTTCGATTACGTTGAAGCCCTGGGCCTGAATGCGATCCACGATTATGAACAGTCGCTGATGCACTACGCGCTGGAGGCGTTCACGCAGGTGCCGACGCTGAAAATCTATGGTCCGGCCCATCGCGCCGGGGTGATCGCCTTCAACCTGGGGGAGCACCATGCCTATGATGTCGGCAGCTTCCTCGATCAGTACGGCATCGCCATTCGCACCGGCCATCACTGCGCGATGCCGCTGATGGCGTTTTATCAGGTGCCGAGCATGTGCCGCGCTTCGCTGGCGTTATATAATACCCGCGAAGAGGTGGACCGGCTGGTGGCCGGGCTGCAACGCATTCATCAGCTATTAGGCTAGGCCGGGGCGCGTCCCCGGCGGTACAAAAGGATCCCCATGGCGAATTTGCCGGACAAAGATAAATTGGTGCGTAATTTCTCCCGCTGTTTGAACTGGGAGGAGAAATACCTGTACGTGATTGAACTCGGCGCCAAATTGCCGCCGCTGGACGAGGCCGAGCGGCAGGCCGGCAACCTGATCTCCGGCTGTCAGAGCCAGGTGTGGATCGTGATGCGCCGCGATGAGCAGGGGCAGGTCGAGTTTCACGGCGACAGCGACGCGGCGATCGTCAAAGGGCTGCTGGCGGTGGTGTTTATTCTTTATCGTCAATTGACGCCGCAGCAGATCGTCGATCTCGATGTGCGGCCGTTTTTCGGCGAGCTGGCGCTCAGCCAACATCTGACGCCTTCGCGTTCACAGGGGTTGGAGGCGATGATCCGCGCCATTCGCAGCAAAGCGGCGCAGCTGGCCTGACCCATAACGCCCGCACCCTCAAGGCTCATTGATACCTTCGCTTTGTCAATGAGTCTTTACAATCCGCAGTTTTCCTCCTGGCAATGCTCCCAATTCAGTGATATTTCAGCAGCTTACCCATTGACGTTTCGTTGACAATCAGCGGCGGCGATTACGTTATAACGTGTTGATTTTTAGAGGACTTATTGCCTTTGATACCAGCGTTGCTAGTATTAATCAGGTATTGTCTGATTTACCCACCGCCAGGCGCTCGTTAGCCTTGGGGGCGAACCGTCATAAAAAAATATAGGGATGATAATGAAACGTGCGTTGAGTTTAATGGGCATGGTCTTCGCCACCGTATTGGCCGGCACGCAGGCCGCCAGTGCGACCGAGTACCCGCTGCCGCCGCCAGACAGCCGTCTGATCGGTGAAAACACCACTTATACCGTGCCAAACGACGGCCGTCCGCTGGAGGCGATCGCCGCCGACTACAAGATCGGCCTGCTGGGCATGCTGGAAGCCAACCCCGGCACTGACCCGTTCCTGCCCAAGCCGGGTACGGTGCTGACCATTCCGACCCAAATGCTGCTGCCTGACACCAAGCGTGAAGGGATCATCGTCAACCTGGCCGAGCTGCGTCTTTACTACTATCCGAAAGGCGAGAACAAAGTGATCGTCTATCCGATCGGTATCGGCCAGACCGGGATGCACACGCCGCTGGAGGTGACCTCCGTCAGCCAGAAGATCCCTAATCCGACCTGGACGCCAACCGCCAATATCCGTAAACGCTATCAGTCCCAGGGCGTGACGCTGCCAGCGGTGGTGCCGGCCGGCCCTGAGAACCCGATGGGGTTGTTCGCCCTGCGTCTGGCGATGGGGCGCGGTGAATACCTGATCCACGGCACCAACGCCAACTTCGGTATCGGCATGCGCGTCAGCTCCGGCTGCATTCGTCTGCGTCCGACGGATATCGAAGCGCTGTTCAATCAGGTGCCGCGCGGTACGCGGGTGCAGGTGATCAACGATCCGGTGAAGATTTCGGTTGAGCCGGACGGCAAACGCTATGTGGAAGTGCATCAGCCGCTGTCGCGGGTAGAAAGCGACGATCCGCAGACCATGCCGATTGCGTTGTCTAAAGCGGAGAAAGCCTTCGCTGCGGATGCTCAGACCGATCGCGCCGTGTTCGATAGCGCGGTTGTACGCCGTTCTGGCATGCCGGTGCTGGTCAACGTAGGGGAGAGCCCGTCGGCGGTGAGTTTGACGCCTGCAGCGACGCCTGAGGCGAATAAGAGCCCATTCAAGGCAGCGCCAATCAGTTCCGTGAACTAAGTTTGCAGGATTGTGTGGTCGAAGAGGGGTTCAGCGTGCTGAGCCTCTTTTTTTGCCTGCGGTGCAGGAAAAACCAGTCCAAGGGACAGGCAAAAAAAAACGGCGCACAATGTGCGCCGTTTTCAATAACCAAAGCTATCTTACTTTTTGTAAGCGTGAGCTTGGTTGTCCAGACGCTGGTTAGCGCGTGCTGCGTCGTCTTTAGCAGCTTGAACGTCAGAACGCATTGCGTTCACGTCGTTGCTCAGCTGATCAACTTTAGCGTTCAGAGTCTGAACGTCAGAAGACAGTTGATCGATTTTAGCGTTGCTAGAGCAGCCAGCCAGCAGAGTAGAACCCAGGATTACCGCGCCCAGTACCAGTTTAGTACGATTCATTATAACACCCTCTAGATTGAGTTAATCTCCATGTAGCGTTACAAGTATTACACAAACTTTTTTCGAAAGAGAATAATTTTTTAGTGTTGAGGTGCTTTATTTTGATCGTTCGCTCAAACTTGCATCTGGTTTTACAAATTAGTTAAAAAAACGAGGGAAAACAGCCGGCTTCCATGGGACTACTCCGATTCTTTATTAGCTAAATAATGAGCGGATCGCGGTTGCGTTTTGAGAAAAATAGTTTACTGCCGATAAAAAAAACGCCGCAAAGCGGCGTTTTGATCAAGGCAATTATGTCACGTTTTATATTACAGCACGTGTACCGAGGCCGTGTTGGTGGTGCCGCTCGGCACCAGCGCGCCGGAAACCATCACCACGACGTCGCCTTTCTGCGCCAGGCCGCTGGCCAGCGCGGCTTCTTTACCGATGCGGTAGAAGTCGTCGGTAGAGGCGATTTCCTTGACCATCTGCGGGATGACGCCCTTGCTCAGCACCAGCTGGTGCGCGGTGGTTTCATTGGTGGTCAGCGCCAGGATCACCGCGTTCGGGAAGTATTTACGCACGGATTTCGCTGACTTGCCGCCGCTGGTGGCGACCACGATCAGCGGCGCGTCCAGTTTCTCGGCGGTTTCAACCGCACCGCGGCACACCGCTTCGGTGATGCGCAGCTTGCGGCGATCGTTTAGGGCGTCGATGCGGCTTGGCATCACGCGATCGGTACGCTCGCAGATGGTCGCCATGATGTTGACCGCTTCCAGCGGGTATTTGCCCTTGGCGCTCTCGCCGGACAGCATGACGGCATCGGTGCCGTCCAGGATGGCGTTGGCAACGTCGCCGGCTTCCGCGCGGGTAGGGCGCGGGTTCTTGATCATGGAATCGAGCATCTGGGTGGCGGTGATCACCACTTTACGCGCGCGGTTGCATTTCTCGATCATCATCTTCTGGGCGAAGATCACTTCTTCGACCGGGATCTCCACGCCCAAGTCGCCACGGGCAACCATGATGCCGTCGGACGCTTCGAGGATCTCGTCGAAGTTGTTCAGGCCTTCCTGGTTTTCGATCTTGGAGATGATCTGGATTTGCTCGCCGCCGTGGGCTTTCAGGTGTTCGCGGATCTCCAGCACGTCTGAGCGTTTGCGGATGAAGGACGCCGCCACGAAGTCGACGCCTTGCTCGCAGCCGAAGATCAGGTCGCGTTTGTCTTTTTCGGCCAGCGCAGGCAGCTGGATGGATACGCCCGGCAGGTTGACGCCCTTGTTCTCGCCCAGGTCGCCGTTGTTCAGCACTTTACAAACGACTTCGTTCTCGGTCACGTTGGTGACTTCCATGCCGATCAGGCCGTCGTCAACCAGCACGGTATTGCCGATCTTCAGGTCGGCGGCGAAGCCGGCGTAGGTGACCGCCACGCGTTCGCTGTTGCCGATCACGCTCTGGTCGGTGGTGAAAGTGAAGGTTTGGCCGGCGACCAGCGAGGCGTCTTTGCCGCCTTCCAGTTTCATGGTGCGAATTTCCGGGCCTTTGGTATCCAGCAGGATGCCGGCGTTGATGCCGGTTTTCGCCATCACGGCGCGCATGTTCTTGATGCGGTTGCCGTGCTCTTCATAGTCGCCGTGAGAGAAGTTGAGACGCATCACGTTCATGCCCGCATTGAGCAGGTTGGTCAGCATTTCTTCCGATTCGGTTTTTGGACCGATGGTACAAACAATTTTGGTCTTTTTCATGGCGGAGTTTTCTACAAGTTGTGATGGATAAAAAAACGAATTTGACCGGCGCGGTTTACGCCGGTAGGGAATTTGGGCCGTGCCTGGTGGTGAAAAACATAGTTAAGGATAGGTGACGACAGTTGAAGTGGGGCGGAAAAATTCAGCCCGCGCGGGGGCGCGGGGATGCTGCGCAACGGGGTAAGATCACATTGTGTTGTTATTGCGTTTTCGCAGATCAAGGGCTGAAACCATTCAACTGATAGACGTTGCGCATTATAAAGGCTAAGCGGCGGGAAACAAAATAAAAAACCGCGGCGGTGCGGCGGATATAGCAAAACGGGGCCAAATGTGGCGCAAATGCAACGCGTTGTGGGCCGTTTGTTGCGCAAATAACCTTTCTGTAAATATGGCTTACCGCGGTAGGGGGATTTCCAGCAGCACGCCGGCGCTCAGGCAGAAGCAGCCGCTGGCGACGTTGGCCGGCAATATCAGGCTCTCACCGGCCCGCACCACTCGCGTATCGCCGCCGAGAGTGAACTCGAATTCACCGGATATCACTCGGGTTTGCAGCGCGTGCGGGGGCTTTTGCAACTGGCCGAAGGCGCCGGCTTCGAAACGCACTTCCGCCGCCGGCGAACCGTCGCTCATCACGCCTTCACGGCGGGCAAGGCCATTGTCGAGCGGTAAAAAGGCGGTTTTGGCGGTAAAAGTGGTCATGTGGCGTTCCTGATGACGGTAGCACGGCGCGATCGACATAACGGGCAGGCGGTCGGGCAGAGACGAAATAACGGGAAGTATAACGCGACAGGGGGAGGTGAATCAGCAATATGGTGCGTCCGAGTGGACTCGAACCACCGACCCCCACCATGTCAAGGTGGTGCTC